>Ga0207886_10007_pt1 | contig 1056160 bp, 1074 predicted proteins | sample LinPmetageLP35_FD_184048 | JGI IMG/M metagenome (GOLD analysis project Ga0207886, IMG submission 184048) | Marine viral communities from the Pacific Ocean - LP-35 (SPAdes) | ecosystem: Environmental > Aquatic > Marine > Oceanic | place: Pacific Ocean | collected 2009-08-31
GGGTTGAGACGCTGGAGCACTTTCCTGTGACCGTGGGATCTTGCATATTGCCAAAGAAAATGTAGCCTGGGAGCTAAGGAGAACCCTACCCGTGTAGAATAATTGCCGCTCGAGGTTGATGCTCTCTAAGTTCCTGGGGAGCATATTCACAACATCCAAGTACTCGTGTCTGAGCTGACAAAACTAATAGTCGACAGCTAAATGCTTGATGTGGACGATTCGTAAGTGCTACCCTTTCAATTTCCCTGATGTTTCATTGTACTCTAGCGATGAAGGTTGCAATGCAGGTACCCCATGTCAACACCCTGTCTTGTCTCTTCTGCCGCCTGCTCCGTCGCTCCGCAACCCCGGATCTACGTAACCGAAAACATGTTTACTAATTTATCCCGGTCATTGCCCAACCTTCTTCATGCCTGTAGATTGCAAGCTAGCAAATGGCTCATCTGACTAGGCCTACATTTGGGGTTTCAAGCACTCGTGATACTCAAATAGACCTATTTTTCATTGTGTGATCTACAGGTACAGGGGAAGGACATTTGAGGACGCGGAATTGGTCATTCCGAGGCAAGACATCAGATGGGAAGGTCAAGAAACTTAGAAACCAAGAGCAAAATCTAGGCGAGTTGATCAAATGATCCTTCTAATTTGACGAGTCGTGGGTCAAAGTACTATGCACCAATGGTGGCAGTGTTTCCCAAGTGGACCATGTACAAAGGATGAGATATCTAAAGACTTACACCAATGAATGGCATAGCCTTTAGATTGGGACATCCCTGTATTGCCTTGATCACTGCATAATGATGAAAGTATTTGCGCCAATGAGTGAGTCTTTTTAATTCTGGGGTAAATATTCGTTTAACCATATATTTCCTCAATTGTTCTCTGATCTCTGCAGCTCTTCATACCGATCTAGCAGCACTCCAGCTACCGTTGACTTGGTACCGATCAACATGCGGAACTTCCTCCAAACCACGAGCATTCTCAGCACTTTGGCTACCACAGTCCTCGGCCACGGTTATGTCTCCGGGATAGTGGCAAATGGCGTCTACACGGGAGGATGGCAAGTAGGCTATTGGTACGACCTCGTCAATAATGTTCCCATTCCTCAAACTCCAGGATGGTACGAGGAGGCTCTTGACCTTGGCTTTGTGCCGCCAACCGAGTACCAGTAAGTCAACCTTCTGTGCCGTAACATCAATTTTGCAAGATGCACTTCAGCAAGTTTCAAATACTGACAGAGCTTTGATTCAGAAACCCTAACATCATCTGTCACAAGAACGCCGTCAACGCCAATGTATCTGCAACAGTCGCGGCTGGCGGAACTGTACAGTTTCAATGGACAAGCTGGCCACACAATATCGGGCCGGTGGTAACCTACGTTGCTAACTGTGGCGGAGACTGCAAGAGTGTAAGTTCTGTCCTCGTTTCTGATTGTATCCAGGCTCAATCGCTCACGTAACGTTCAAATTGAGACCGGTAACTGACAAACGCAATCAGGTTGCTAAAAGCACTCTCAAGTTTGTCAAGATCGAAGAGTCTGGAATCAACTTCTCTACACAAGTCTGGGCAACGGGTGTGCTTATGGCGAACAACAACACTTGGACTACCACTGTACCAAAGACTTTAGCACCGGGTAAGTTAAATCGTGAAAGTCTCCTGGAGGTTATTGCACAACATGTAACATCTGCTGATATCTTCACCCAGGGAATTATGTCTTCCGCCATGAGATCATCGCACTTCACGGCGGTAGTGCACTGAATGGAGCTCAAAACTATCCTTTCTGTGTCAATATTGCTGTTACTGGCTCAGGAACACAGAACCCTGCTGGAGTTTTGGCTACTAGCTTTTATAAGGCAACCGATCCAGGAATCTACTTCAACCCATACACCACCTTGACGAACTACACGATCCCAGGGCCCACTCTATGGAAAGGGTAGTTCACCTTTCGCTTCCCACACGAGACAGTCAATCTGTTTGATCGATTCCTCGTTACTTTGCGATTTCAGTGGCTGCGAAGGAGACCAATAGCAATGTGGGGATGTGCATTGGTGACATTAGCCCAAAAGAGGAATATGTTTGATTGTTATCCTTGTACATAGCTTACTCAAATTGACTCGACTCTTGAATGTGTCGCATACCTATTGATGGTGTGTAAAAAACGATTCAAAGTATTTTTTACTTCCGCTTACAATGAGTACACCTCGTGGAGTTATCAAAAGTGCACGAAGACTTGGCATGCAGAGTCAGCAAAAAGCTGCGATGTTTAGCCGATCACAATTGTTCTGAGTAAATCGAGGAGAAGCCTGCTAACTTTTGTTTGCAGCTTATCGTACACTACCAGAGATTACAAGCCCGTTTCCCTCATTAGCCAGATCAACGCTGCCTACATTACCTGCTGCCTTCTATGACTCTTGTCCTGGATCTGTACGCTGCTGCCTGAGGTGACCAGAACATAAACCCTTCCTCACCGCCATAAATTCGTGCTTGGAATACCACGAAAGACTTTTGATTATCTTTCCGATATGGCTCCATCTAATGATATTCGAGTGACTTTGCTCGGGATTCCACAGGAATTGCGTAACAAGATCTTGGCTCTGCTACTACCATGCGTGGAGGCAGCCCCGTAAGTACAGCAGAGGAGATGTCTGAACCAGCGTTCCATTTCAATAGGTGCAGAGCTAAATTGTTTCCACAGAAAATCTCAAGGCGATGCGGACTGTAGAGAGCAGTGCGAAGTACCTGAAGTCTATCCCTGCACCTGAGGGAATGTCAATTCTTGGGGTCAGCAGGCAATTGAGGGCCGAAACCTCGCAGTCATGGAGCATCACAAAGCTCCAGGGCCTTTTGATTACCATCTGGACGTGATGCTGATTAATGGAGCAGACCTCTGGCCAACATGGCTCTACGCGCCCTGTCTGACTACGCGAGTGGAGAGCCTGGTGGCAACATTGCGCGATCTTGGGCCAGCTGATGGCAGATACGGTCGTGGCTTTCGAGGCGGTGATGGGGGCCCTCCGTGGATAGTGTGGAGTTTCCACAACCTTCTCATTCGATTCTTGGAGGCTGGGCCCATGGGTCCACAAGACAGGAGCATCGACAGAGGAGTAAGCGTTCGGACTATCGTGTTGGACATCAGAACACCGGATGTGCCATCTGTTATGATAGCTACTGTGCAAGATAGTACGGCGGGGAGGTTACGGAAAATAAGTAGAGAAATTGGGCATCAGATGCTGATAAACCCGCTGTACATCCTTGCATTCGTGTGGCGGTGGCTGAACTATATGTATGGAACACGATCTTATGGGGGAGGTTTAATTCTCATGAGAGTCGGAGTGTTGAGGTTGATGCTTGATGGGGCGTTAATTGAAGAGTATGATGTCGCTGCACGGTATGTTTAATCCTCTGTTGGTGCCTTGGCACTATGAGTTCAGGGAACCATGGACCCGTTCGACTTGGCTTTCCCATCGCTAGATGCAAATGATATTGCTAATATTATTTTTGTAGGCTCGCCAGCATGTCGAATACTCCCTGGAAAGTTGACGCTTATGCGACACGAGAGAAATTCGGCTTGAAGACAGTGCCATCCAAAGTTTGAACGCCAAATCTCTAGGATGGAATAAAATTGGAAACTCGCTTCACTGAGGTTCTTTTGCGATCTTTCAAAATCGTCCCCAAAAAACGAGGACAACTATGTGGAAACAATATTTATCCCTGCTCTCAAGCTACTTCATCCAACCTCTGTTCGGTCCAAGGAAAGAAATCGTGATCACACAGCTGGCTTCCACCAATGAAGCTCTACCTGGCGCTGGCAATTTGTTGCTTACCCGCCGCCGAGATAGATTCTACCTTGGCAAACTGTTCCCTTCCTAAATACCCCCCCCCCCCCATCTGGATATCGGACCATTGGCAATCTTTAGCATATTTTCGATCGATGAAATGCAAAGTGCCTTCCCATACCGTCTCAAGTATCCACAAGGATAGTGTAAGTACAATTCCACCTGCCATCAACTTTCTATCCCTCCCAGTCATCCAACCAACAGCACCATCCTCCTTGCTGTCCTGGCATGCCCAACCTGTCAACCACGTCTGATTCAGCCTCTCTCTTTCTATTCAACTGTCCATACACTCGTAGATCTTGCTCTATTTGAAGTTTGGCGTTGATATATTGCAGTACAAGCTGCAACCTGTGCTTTCGTCCTCAGGATCAGATCGCCTTCTATAAAACGCAACAGCGCTGCCAGACCGTGCGCAACATTCCTTGAAAATGGCGGTGTTGTTTTCGTAGAGCGAAACAGCGCATGCGGCAGAGTCTGACGGCATGTAGCCATCTGGTTGTCGTGAGTAGCGACTAGTATATGTGAAGTTCATGATGGAATTTTCGGTTGGTGGTGTATGAAGTGGTCGGAGGGCAATCGAAGCAAAGTACGCTCTTTCGACGATAGCAACCAGTTCTTTATCCAGGCTGATTTGATAAGAGGCGAGAAACCAGTATGTACAGCTGTTTTCAATGTTTTTGTGGTGAGTTTGCTTCATGTATCGTCGGATTGTTCATGGATCATGTGAGGTCTGCCAAGGCAACAAAAGGGTATCGCGAAGAAGATGGTGACAAAATCTCTCGAGCTTACATTTTGAAGAAGATGATGCTTGGATTTGTCAGGCTTTGTTGGTCCGTTGGTTTGTTTGTTGGTACTGTTTTCAGCTACGGCACATAAAACTCGCCAAGGAGCTTTCTCCGTAGCCACTTCAATTCTAAGCGAGCTGGATGTTGTTCTCATTCTACCTTCCCTGAAGTGATCTCGCCACCGGGTTCTCTGCTCGTGATGAGATTGCCTGTGGACTCAATCAGCTCGATCTCTCCGATAAAACAAAACCCTTTCTCACATGCGGCCATGCCCACAATCTCCCACCCCAGCCCCCAAAATGCGGTGTTCCATGATCATGTGATCTCGTCGTGTAAACATACCTAGGTAGATGTATTACGAACTTTGTAGCAGCACTTTGAGCAGGGAAATGCACCATTAGTAAGAAAAGGCTCTGCTACCAAGTCAAGTCCTTTCAGCGTCCTGCAGCTGGGCTTGCTGCTTGTAAGAATCTCAACCGGTGACGATCGTCACACACACCGTACAATTGCCGAGTCTTGCCGGCAACTAGCAGGCACAGCCCCTGCATTGCATGCAAGGAAAGCTTGACAACGACTCGGGACGCTGATCTTGTTCCAACTCTTGTTCTCTCCTTACTCAAAACTTAGACAAGACTCGATTTCCTTTCAATAAAAGCATCAACAGGGTTCACATCACGGTATTTGACGTCTTGGATCACGTCGTCTCCCAATCTTCTGCTAGACACCACATCGTCTCGAAATGGGTTTCAGTTGTATTACACTGGTTAACAAGCGTTCTCGGTTCTCGGTGTACAAGGTTGGTCCCTTGAAAGTTTATTTCTCGTAATATTTAGGATCGGCACTCGCCAAGAGACTTAATCGACGTCACACAACGCCAGCGAAGTACCAGTTTTGATAGCAATTATGGGGTAATGCGGATTGATGCTTCGTACACCAGAAATAGATACGAAGAGCTGCATATCGTCCTAGCAACAATAGAGACAATATGTGAGGGTTGGAAATTATATAAAAGACCTCGAACAACCCGAGTCGAAGTTCATCATCAAGTCAACTAGAATACTCTGTATCATCACTTCCGAGCCTTCATCGACAAGTTTCTAAACACACTTTCCAAAATTATCACCCTTCAAAATGCAATTCACAGCAGCATTCCTCTCCCTCCTCTCAGTCGCCAGCGCCATCACAGTCTCGTACGACACCGGCTACGACAACGGATCCCGCTCCCTCTCAGTCGTCTCTTGCAGCGATGGCACAAATGGTCTCCTCACCAAGGGGTACAGCACCCAAAGCTCTCTTCCCTCATTCCCCAGAATTGGCGGTGCTTCAGTGATAGCGGGGTGGAACAGTGGTAGCTGCGGCACTTGTTGGTCTCTCACCTACAACGGGAACACGATCAATGTCCTGGCAATGGATCATGCGAGCGAAGGGTTCAACATTGCTCAGGCGGCGATGGATCAGTTGACTAATGGTCAGGCGGTGGCTTTGGGACGCATTGATGCGCAGTATGCTCAGGTCGATGCTTCTGCTTGTGGACTGTAAAGAGGGAATGGATTGGATGGTGCCGTGGGGTTGGAGAAGCACTGGCGGCAGTCAACGTCTATCGATGCATTTAGCGGCACTGTTTGGGATACATAATGGTGGATAACGAGATGTAACATGATTTGCCTGCAATTTCATGAATAAACCCTACTGGAATGTGCTTTCCTGCATCGAATCCGTGGCTTTCGTGCTCTTGCTGATCTTCGAGTCCTCAGTGGAAGAGTCCAGACGTTCTCAAAGCTAGCCGACAATAATTTTCGAAACATTACATAGCATTCGATGATGACCAATTCGTAGAAGAAGTCGCCGTTGGGAGTGGTAGGTGGAGCCAGAGCATCAAGCAACACGGCAGGAAGTCTTTCAAGAGTTTGTCTTCAAGCTATCCTTGCAAAAGCATTTGTCATTATCTAAGTCATGGTGGTAATTCTCCTTTCAGTCCTTTGGATTGTTTCTGCCTCGTCGCAGTCAACTATACTGACAGAGCCATCAAGTGACGATGACTTAACCACAAGTTTGATAATGTGAACACATGCCAAGTGGCTATTGGTAAGGGTTTGTAGTTATAGTTCTTTACTACCTACCGCACATTTTATCAGATGGGACAATTTCAAACAGAATTGAGTACAACAGTAATCGACTTTGATAGATTGACATGATGTCCAAGGGTGAGAGATTGGTTGTTTGCGGATGTGCATGATCAAATAATGCGAAGCGAGGCACTGCAGGAGACGGCATGGCTTCTCGGGAAAGGGGAAGCAAACCAAGAATATAAAGTATGAACCATCTGATTGCTCCCTTTTCTTATCCTTTCCTATTATTTCCGTTCCATGCGTCCGGTCAATGGGGTACCGGGTTCCGATGCCCTTGAGATGGATTGTGCGTTGTCAGCGGAGATTAAAACAATATAGATCCTATTCTTGATCCAATTCCGATAAAAAATCAGCCTTTAAATATGCCCCATAATACGACAGGAATTTCAGATAACCTTGCTGATAACCTGTGATCGAAATACTTTATGTTAACAATGCCAAGGTTGTGGGCCAAGCGCAGAGCAAACTTGACGGGAGCAGCCGTGCAGGGCATCCCTGCAAGTGTCCTCTACTTCGTCGCGTTGCCGTACCTCACTTCTCCTAAGAATGATATAATTTTCACACGTTGAACAACAACAGATAGGACCCCGCGGTATGCCAGTCTTGCGTAGAAGCGTTGACTTGGCTGACGGTATCACCGATCTTGGTGAAAGTCCCCGAGAAAGGACGAGAGCTGATGCGATTCCCCCATTTGGTTTGATATTCACCTATTCCTTGACCTGAACATTCCTTTGTCTCTTTCTCAGTCTCTCCTACTCCCACTTTCTTTGGCACTGACAAAAAGAATCTTCTGTTTCCGAGAATCGATTAATCTGCAAATCTACGACTGCGATACTCTCGATCTCGCACCATCCGGATAACAAATCATCTCCCCTCCGTCTGTCTCCCGGCACTCCGTTCCGGGACTCAAGATGACTGTCACCGAAGCCGAGCCTATCATAGGCAAGAATCAAGCCCTGCAAAATTATTATGAGGGCTTCGAGTCCAGAATTGGTTACAGACTGGTGCTTGGAGGCACTCGACATTTCGGATACTACAAGCCTGGGACATACTGGCCATTTTCTATTGGGAAAGCCCTCCGAACTATGGAAGACAAGCTGATCGACATTCTGGGATTGAAGGAGGGCTCTAAGGTTTTGGACGCAGGCTGCGGTGTGGGACACGTCGCCATACACCTAGCTCAGAATGGCTTCTACGTACAAGGAATCGATTTCGTCGACCATCATGTTGTCAAGGCGAGGCGGAACATCAAGGCTTTTGGGGCCGAAGGAAAGGTTTCTGTTAGCAAGGGGGACTACCATCATTTGGAGAACTTCGCAGATGACAGCTTCGACGGCGCATACACGATGGAGACCTTTGTTCATGCGACAGAGCCCGAGAAAGCTGCAGCAGAGTTCTTTCGGGTTATACGTCCAGGAGGATCTCTTGTCATGTTTGAATATGTCCATGTCGACTTCAGCACGAAGCCAGCAGCCTTCGGCAAGTCTTGGACAGCGATCAACAAATACTCCGCGATGCCTGCATATGACCGATTTGAAGAGGGCGTGCTGGAAGATATCTTAGAGAAAGCGGGGTTCATGGATGTGACGGTGGAGGACATATCCGACAATGTGCTGCCAATGTTGCGGATGTTTTATCTACTGGCCTTCATCCCATATATGATCATTGCATCGCTTGGTTTAAAACATAGATTCGTCAATACGGTTGCTGGGTACGAGGGATATGTTTACAGGGAAGCCGTCAAGTACGTCGCGGTCTCTGCTAGAAAACCTCTGGCTCCAGGGGACGGGGCAACGAATGAGAGGAAGAAAGTCAGGTGAAACCGGGGTGGACTAGAGACTGGCCGATTTATTGAAGAGACGCATGGTCTGAGAACGAAGGTGGCCACTCTAGCTTACCAATGATAATTCGCTCGCTCCGGCCATCATTGACGACGCCGAAGAACGAGCGCAGTTCCCAACGAGTGACAATTCAAGGCATCTCATGGTGTCCAAGCGGCTAAGATTTTCCTATCTGTGGTTCGTTGTGTTGCTTTGAATCGGTAGGGTAGTCTGTGCCATTTTCCGTGCTTTTCCTTTCTAATCGCTCTATTTGAATGCCGTAGTGGGCTCACCATTTTGGCCCATGAATCAACGGTGCACCGGCCCCATCGATCCATGGTGGCTTGCAAACTATTTTGGTGCATCGATCTATGATTTTGCACGCACAAACGTTGAATTTCTTCTTTCCCTTGCAAACAAAACGACTACTCATCGCTATCCGAGCTCATTCTCGTTCCTGAAGCATTCCCAAAATTCCAGCCCGGCGGTCAATATGGCTCAATGTAAACCCATGAAAGCCGCCAAAGCTGTTGGTAGGTTCAATTTCCATAAATCTCACGAGAAACACTTCAGCACTGACACTCAACCTAGGCAGGCATCTCGCGCATCACATCTACATGTACGAGGCTGCGAGCATAAGTTCAACTGTCATCGTATTCCTCGTCCCATTGAGCGGAATCATACCAGCGCCTGGATACACCATGAGCATTTGTCAATGGATCGCTATATACGTAGAGCTTCTGATCTTAATCTTGGCGATATTTGCCTACGCCACCATCGCTCAGGTCAAGGCGAATCGTGAGCGCACGAGGAAGGCGGCTGCCGAGGTAAAGACTGAACCCAAGCAGCCGAATAGGAGTTATGTAACTACTGTCAGTATTACGGAGGTTGAGGAAAATGAGGAAGTTTAAGGGGCGCCTCTTGATGGGTGGTAGTTGTCGGAGGTTCAAGCAGCTTTTGTATGTTTTGGAGTGATTCGGAACATGATCCATCGCAGCAGACGAGGATCGCATTTTACCGGAGCTAGGGATAGGATGTAAGAAGAAAATTCTTGGTAATATCTGTTTCACAGGGCATCAATGAAGGTCTGAAAAAACTTAAACGGCTTGGCATCTCATATATCCACCCTGTGCAGGCCATCAATTCTTCCTGTATCAGCAACTGCCAACATCTCAGAAACACGTATTGAAAAGCCGCCATAAGTCCAAGTATCCAAACCAGTCCTCTTCCACAAACACGAGCCCGACATATAGGAGATCCAACCCATGTGACGGATATCACGTGACGGTAACATATTCTTCACATGTCGTCAGGTTCTGCCTCAAGATCAATTGTGACACCAACACACATTTCTAGCTATCCGAAGTGCTGCGTTCCAGGGCCGAGGGCTCCTGTAGTTATCAGAATAACCTACATATTACAAGCTTTCAATCGGACTATCCACAGTAAACCTCGAACACAACTATCTTGACGCTAGTTCGTGAATCGGGGGCCAACGTGTCCAACTGCATCCTGTCAAGCAGTCACTGGAGGCCAAAGCCTTGTACATGTATCTCAATAGATGTCCGGAAGCCAAGTCATTTCAGAAAGAAAGCTACTCCAGACGGGCCGACGTTTCCAGCGAATTCGGGGAGTATCGTGATGTCTGACAAGCCTCTCACCACGTTTCCCTGGTCACCAGTTTACACATCAGGGGCAAACCTGCTGGCTCCTTGGCTACAATTATTTTCCGTTCGGAATGCGCCTATGATATACGGAAAGCATCGTTCGTAAGCTCTTGCAGGAAAGCCGCTCACATATCAGAAATTGTCGGATCACTCGAAAGTGGCCTGACATATGAGCTGGGACCAATGAAAACCTGGAACTCTCCACAATCCAGGCCCAATTCGATTACTGATAGTCAGGAAATGATTTGTTTAAAAGGCTTTTGGTAGAGAGGTGAACTACTCTCTACTCGATTTCTTTACTGACCTTGGAGCTTCAAAGTTGCTTCTTCTCTATCGAGTCTGATACCCCACCTTTTTGGCCCCCAAACTTCACCACCATGCCACAATCAAATGCGAATGTTATGGACAGCGAAGACGACTATGAATGGACCGACAACAGATTAGTCCCTGTGCCCACTCAGGCAGGTCAGCCTGGTAACTTGCACTCGCACTACCAGCGAGTGTTGATGAGCAAGAGAAATATTGCGAATCCTTCACCACTCGGGCTTTGCGGCTTTGCTTTCACGACGTTCTTACTATCAGCGATCAATATGGAAGTTCTGGATGTCAAACACTCAAGTATCGTAATCTCTGCAGCTTTCGCTTATGGAGGATTGGTACAGCTTTGTGCTGGGATGTGGTGAGTGGAGTTCGACTTCAGACCTGGAGAGCAGATACTAATTCTGGCTAGGGAAATGGCGATTGGTAATACGTTTGGAGCTACATCTCTATCATCTTTTGGTGGGTTCTGGATAGCAATAGCCATTATTCTCACTCCCGGTGGATTTGAAATAGAGAGTTCGTACGACTCGCTGGAGTTTAATCACGCATTCTCGCTCTTCCTCTTCGTAAGCACTTGAATGCACCGAGGATTGAAAATATGCTGATCATTGAATTGTCAGGGCTGGTTCATCTTCACAACTCTCCTTCTTCTATGTACTCTTTCGTCATCAGTAGCGCAATTTTCAATCTTCATCACCCTGGACATCGCATTCCTCTGCCTAGCGCTGGGACGACGATATCCGCATCTCAGTGGGGAGACATATGCTCCCCACCACAACTTGACTTACGTCGGCGGTATCTTTGGGATGCTCTCGGCTTTTGCAGCGTGGTACAATGCTCTGGCTGGTATTGCTGCTAGTAATCATACGTAAGTCTGCTCTTCGATCTTGATGGTGACCACGTGACTGACCTGTACAGTTTCTTTACTCTGCCTGTTTTGCACTTTCCTTGGTCGGAACATACGAGGTTGCGGAGGAGAAAAGAACTACAGATGGTGCAGACGATTAGTCCTGCATAGACTATGGCAGTGTATGATATATGTTTATTGGTGCTTGAGTATTAATTCGCTTGATCAATGACTGCATATTCTTCGAGGGAAGGCCGAGGCTGACTTGGCTGTCTTGCGCTGCAGGACGTATCTGCTCTCTGACCGTAAGTGCTCCTTTATTCTGTATTCGAACCTTTCTTCTCTAGGTAGTGCTGCCTGCCTGCTATTTCATGTGCTAGCCTTGCATAAGCTGGAACCTTGCCTACCCAGAGTCCGGTCCATCTAGATGTGGGTGATATACCTTATTCTCATGTTTTATTATTAGCTCTTTCCACACCGAGTGCTCGATCATACCAAATTATATTGTTTGCTTCCGCAATACTACCTATTCATTTGTCAAATTCGCGTTACTAGCTCTAGCCACGACAATCATATTCATACCCTCCTATTCCGCTGCTTCAGTCTCGACTCGCTATCAGTCACTGGACATCGCTCTCTCATCCTTAAGCAGCATTCACAATGTATCCAGCTCTACCTAAAGGTGTCATCATGGATGGGTATAATCGACGAGATACATCATTCCAAGAAGTCTCACCGGCCTTCAAATGCGTGGTCATTGCTCGCTACATCAACACAGAAGATGGGCAAAGACGAACACTGAGGAATGATGTCGTCATCGTTGATGCCATCCGAGACATTACGTACCCCTCTTCTTGAGCATACGTTGAAACATAATCTTACTAAATCTGCAGAATCATGGAGAGTCAGAAAAATCGCAAGCGACGAAGACAAAGGCTTTTGGGTATCCTCCGAACATCTCCGACCCTATACTCTCGAAGCTGTTTCACCGCATCAGACAGACGCTCCACAGCCCTCGTTCTCTACTCCAGTCGGACACGAAACCATCTCGCATCGATCAGAGTCTTCATCGCGTGGAAGCAATCGAAAAGTATCCAGACAAACTGTCGAAGATACGCTAGATGCTGTTCGAGAATTGGATCTGAACACCAGTGATGTTGTATTTGGAGTCGGAATCTTGAATATTGAGCTGAGAAGGATGAATTATGGGACCGAGTATGATCTAGCGGCTCTGCCCACAAATGTGCATGGGTGGCCAGTCAAATATACCAAGCTGAGTGATAGCGAGCCTGAGAAGACGCCGGTTACAAGAAGAAGGGAACCAAAAGTTGGTGAAGATTCACTTCAGGCGTTTCCAAGGATGCATTTCAGGAAGACACTAGAAGCTGCTCGGAACTTACGTCTGAATGCCAGGGACTTTGTTTTCAGCAATGGGTCCTTGAGAATCGTACTCGAAAAGATGGACGACGGAGCGGACAATGACTTGGTAACCCTACCCAAAACTATCAATGGCTGGCCTGTCATTTTTACGTGCTTGAAGACAAGCAGACCGGATTAGGCAACGGTGGCAATGATGAATAGGCTTGAGGACAGGATTGGGATGGGACAAATTGACCCTCTGAAGTTTCGTGGCTGTCCCTCAGCATGCAGGTACAAATACAATGAACAGAGTACCATTTTTTCTCAAGAGAACCTGGGTTTGTGGATTTATGAATCGCTAACGTGTCCATCGTTGCCATCGCAGCAGCCCATGATCCAATTTGATCCCAGCAAAGTGTTACTGCTTGAAGATTAGCGGTTGACAACGTATCGGAATTGGTGAGAAGAGTCATTTGGTCACTTTTGTCTGTGAGACCTATCTAAGGCATGTATATACTCAACGTTACCGCATCTTCTGCTGGCAGTCTCTGAAGCTGCAATGAGGATCGGATCCATGGAATTGGGCCTTTTCATTTTTTACTCTATATCGTGGTACTTGAATTGAAAAAATGCTAAAACATCAGAACCTAGGGAATAATAGCCATCAATCATGATTATTAAGAGGATGCAAGAACAGCGACACTGAGACTCCACTTGGTGGCAACTGAGGTCGTGTTTCACGCTCATGAAACGAAGCGAAGGCGCCTTGGACTGCATCGTGTTAGCAGGTTCCCACATTGGGCATTCTGATTGAATTCTACCTCGAACTGTACAACTTAATCTCTCAACTTTCTCTTTCATATTATACTCGATCTGTCAAATCAACAAACCTCGGCACGAACAGCTTAGCTGCTTAGAAGCCATTTGCCAAGAAGAAAAGGGGACCACAACAAACGAAGCGAAAGCGGGGCGAACCCCGCGTCGAAACAACACCTCAACATCTCAAACACCGGCACGGCACCTGTCGCAACACGCACGGCCGATCACCCAGCTTCTTGCCAAAATATATTCTTCGTCCAAAATGTTTTTTCTCTCCTCTGAAGAACCGGTCAGGACTGGATCTCTCCCTTCCCACTGACCAAAAATGCAGCTCGGCAACGGAATCAGTCGTCGATATGTCATTCTATTCAGTGCGGGCTTCATCGTCATCTGGCTCTGGCTAGCCATGGATGAGGACCGGAGACTGCCAAAGACCATTGCGTGGGCGATTGGGAAGCCCGTCTCGACACCTGAAAATGACGTCTTTGATCACCCACTGTTGGATTCGTGGGAATTGAGGGAGATCTGCTCGTCGACGGAGTGGAATTCGAGTCTGATTCTGACGTGCGATGATAATCGTGGAGGAGTGGGACATGTGCGGAATTCGATTTTGAACTGTGTAAGGTTTGCGATTGGGGCCGGAGCAGGACTGGTGCTGCCGAACATTCCACTGAGAGATGTGGAAGAAATGACTGCAGGTGCGGCAGATACAGGCGATGATATTGAGAGAAGACACGGGCCTGGACGACAAGGGATGGATTATATGTTCGACAAGAATCATTTTGTGGACTCACTGAGGAAGTCTTGTCCAGAATTAGTGCTCGTCAGGCATATGGAGGCAACGACCAGCAACCGTCGACGAAGTTTGCTCCCCGAGAGCCTGTTCTCCAATATCCCTGCCAGTGGGATTGAACAGCCTGAAGAATGGCGCGATCGACTCAACATTTGGATTGAAAAATACATGTCGCCAGAGCCAGCCGCGGAACCTGTCATCGTCGATCTTGACCAGTCTGTCCTACATTATCCGATTTACTCAGATGGTCAGACACTCGCACATACATTCGGCGACATCTTGAAGTTCCGGCCGGATATCCGCCAGATGGCAACAAAAGTGCTGAAAGGAATTGCACACTCGCACGACCACGAAGCTGGAATTGCTGTACAGACGTTTGACATTTCGTCACCCATACTTAATCCATCATTCATCGGTGTGCATCTGGGCACCGAAAACCCTCTGGCAGAGAGACACGAGGTAGACGTCATGTACAGCCACTTCGAGGCCCAGGCAGCGGCTTATATTGAACAAGCGACGACGTCCAAGATTCCTATCATGTACGTCGCGTCGGGCAACCTCCCCGAAGTCAACAAGTTGGTGAAAGAAGCGAAGGAGTGGAATGTGGAGGTCACGCACAAGGAAGATGTGTTGCAAGGAAAAGATGCGGATGCTCTGGCGAAATTGACGTGGGATCAGAGGGCGCTGGTAGATTATCTGGTGTTACTGAAGGGGCAGGAGTTTGCAGGGGTGGGACATTCGAGTTTCTCGTGGAATATTATGTTGAAGAGACATCAGATTGGTGATGGGGCTGGTGCTTCGCTGGGGAATGAAGTCTATAGGGACGGGCTGAGTACGCTGTATGGGGTGAGGAGTAGTTATGTGGAGTCTAGTGGGTGCATGTGGCCGTAACGTATCACGACTTCATTTTGCACAAGCTCAGATAGTTGTCTATGATTTGCTTTTGTTATTTAGTGTGAAGTTACAGTGTCTAGTGCTTGTTCACTCACGCTAGGTGGTTGAGTATGGAAAATTGCCATCTTGGTGTGCACGGCTCGCCTCGCTTAAACACTAAATGTCAATTCTAGGTCCGCGTCGACATTTCACTAGACTACGGCACCTAAGAGACGCCGATTATTATTATAATCTGGACTGATTATAGCTCCATATTAATTCCTGCAAGAATTGAAGACGTCGATAACTTCCTCCTCTCCCAAAATATATTTTATTCGACAACACCCATCGACTGCGGTTTCACATCTTTTAATATACCTCACAACTTGATCCTAAACAAATATACCACTCACCACAAAAATGGCGAACGCCCTCGAAACAGCAAAAAGGGCCATCAGACCCCTCATGGCCCAAAGAGTCTCCAACCCAGCGTCTCCTCCGACACCATCGCCATCAGCTTCTCCATTACAATATCAAGAATTCCAACTTTCCAGACTTAGAGAACTCGGCCAACTATTATCATACCTACACGCCGACGAGCCAACAAACTCAAATATGAAGGCTACTCATCATAATTTCTTGGAAGTGAGTGAAGCACATATCCCGATAAAGAGCGTGAGGAATGTCCATTTCAAAATCAGGTTCAATGCCTCAGATCCAGGCATGTCTACCATGGGCGCGACGGGATTCATGAGTGTCTATGAGAAGTATCTACCAATAGGCATCACGCCTTTCATCTTGCCTTTGATGTTGACAATTGGTTTTGGATTTCTCTCCTTGAGTATGGATGTGGAGATGGGCTGGAATGACTGTGTAGTTACTGTGGATTTTTATTTGTATTTCTGGGCTTGGATTTCCCGATGATGAAGTTGGGCTTCAGGGTGGAGAGGTAAATATTTGGCGATGGTTGGTTGTGGCTGCGATAGTGGTGGTGGCGTGTGAAGTTGGAAGGATGAGGATGAGGAACTGTTAAAGAGGGGGATAGAGAGATGATGGGCAACAAAATTTTAGTCTGAATGGTATGATAGGTGCTTCGCTGAACCATTCATTCGAGGGAGTGGCATGAACTGGTCCCAATGAAAATGTCTGACATACCATTCATACGAGTGATTATGGCGATGATGTGGGACTAGATTTCACGTGCCTCTCTGCTTTGTAGCCATAGTTTGATCTTTGAATATGTTCAGAATATCAGAATACCCCTTCCTTATCAGGTATCATGTCGAACGAGATTATACTGCTCTAGAGCAATCTTGAAGTACGTGTGTGCATCTGGCTTAGCCACGAAATTGGTGACAGAAATTGACATGGAGAAAGATTTATTCGAGAATCTGTTTTATTTAGGTCCCCAATTTGCCGCGCGCAACGTCAGTCGCTCAATGTCACACTCTAGGTTTTCCAGACATGGCGAGCTTCCATCAAAGTCGCAGGCTTCCAATAATTTCCAATAGCTCAGACACGATGCCAGATCGAGATACACACCCCTCAGAGTTTCAAACACCGCTGCCATCAACCATCTATCGATATTCAACCGACTGTGTCCTCAAATACCCCTCACGGTGACTCCCACCCCTCAACGTCTCCATCTTGATTCCTGACCCTTCCGCATCACGATTGCCTTCCTGCAGCAACCTCCGCACACAAATCTGTCTCCCCACTCGATCGGCACACACGACCAGAAAAAATAAACTAGCAACCGTAGGTAGGATTCCTGGACTCTTGATGTAGTAGTACAAACCCGTCTGACTCGCCGCAAGCGCTCCAAAGATAGCAGCGATCAGTGCAGTAGCCACTCTCGCGCCTATAGCTACGTTTTCAAACAGAAAGGCTCGTTGTTCTTTATGCTTGGTGAGCCAGAATAGTGCTGCAAAGCTGAGCATGGTTATGAGTATCGAGGCCCAGTAGTACATGTAGACCGTCAGGAATGTCGAGCGTGCGAGCTCAGATGGGTCGACGCCGCTGGGTAATTTGATGCCTGTGGATTGGAAGATGGCGCCGAGGATGTCAATCATGATCTCGTTGAAATCATTAGGGAATTTCTGTAAAGCTGCGAGATTCGTGGTGTTAGCTTCGGAGCAGATACCAGTTTGATTCGCGATGGCGAGGACTTCTGTGAGGACAATTTGGGCCTGGTCTTTGCTTTCGAGCTTCTCTTCCAGCTTCATCGATTTGACGACTGTGGTAAGGGCATTTGCTAGAGCGGTCCCGTCGAGATGTTGTATGACGCAGATCTGGTGGATCTGGTCTTCGACTTCCCCGAACATCCTGAAAATCTGGCGGGTGAGTGCGATTTGCTGAGAGCCTTCGACAACTCCTACGATGCCGATATGGAGGGGAAAATGCAGCCCTGCCCAGAACTGCTGGCGGATGGTTCCGTAATGATGATGTGGATGATTGTCGAAATAGAACATCCAGAGGAAGACCATAATGAGAATGATGCAGATCACCAATGCACAGCCTTCAACAGTCAGTCCACCCGTCTTTCCCATCACCTTCGCGATCGTTTTGGTGACTCCGATCGCTCCCTCACCAATGACCATGAGTGTTAGTAGTCCCATTCGTTCCATCAGATGCGTCTTCTTGAAACTCAGCTGTCGCCAAATGGTGGATAGACCGATAATCAGTGCAAACTCGATAGCCAGAATTATGTACCAGACATAATATATCCCCAGTCCATTCCCAGAAGACTCCGAAAAAGCAGGGACCATAGAATAGAAAGAGCCAGCTATCAACACTAGAGACGTGATAGTCAAGGAAATTGGCAGCGTCAGAGCTTTTGTTTTCGTTTTGATGAAGTACAGGGCGATGCCGTATTGTATTGCGAACAGAAAACGGCTCATGAAGAGAAGGATACAAAGGACGCGGAAATTCTTTATGCGGGTTGCCATCAGCATGGAGTTCCTCAAACACTCAAGTAAAGTTAGAACATGACACACCGTATTGTTGTGTTCTTTCCCACCCGGGTTGAACTCGCTCCCCACAAATGCAAAGCCCACGAAGATTACGAATTGTATGACCTTGCACACACGCTCATACACCGAATCGATGCTGAAGCGTACATCGTGCAACGTTATCTGGAACCAAGTGAACCAGAGGATGGCGAAGAGCCCGATGTAGGCCACGAGTGTGTTCTTATCGACGATAGAATGAGTGGATGTGAAGGTGGAGAGGTTGGCGATAAAGAAAAGATCGAAGAAGAGTTCGAGATTGTTGGATTGTTGTCGGAGCTCCAGGGTCAGATCATCATCTGTGCTGTCCTTGAATGGTGACACGATCCAAGGTAGGAGGTCAATTTTGTGTTCAGCAAAGTCTTTGGGTGATCTGTGAATAGATCAGTCGGAAAATGACTTAAGCTGGTAGGAGAGGTTGTTTGATAAGGAAAGTACGAACAAGCCAGTATCTTCGAGGCCATCGTCTGTATTTGTGATCGAGAATTCAAACATCGTAACAGCTCCTAAGATCACAAGTCGACTTCAACAGAAAACACATACAATGATCACACATCAAGGAATATTAGAAAGTCTACGCCACAGATGGTTATGGATATATACCGCCAAGGATATGCGATGAACTCGCACCGCAGTGACCTGGGTACGTATGCGTTGTTGTGCTTGGCCTGTTTTACTTCGCCCAGCTTTTGAGGTGCTTTGAATCTGTTGACTTTAGATATAGAGTTTGCCAAGTCACTCAACATGGCTGATCGTCTTCTTGGAATACTTGTTTTGCTGGGGTGATAGCCACCAGATAAAGCTTATATCCGAACGTGGTGCGAGGAACCTCGCATTCGGTCTAGCCAAATGTTTGAAAAGGATCATGAACTTCCAAATGATTGGTGTCCAGGATGTGAAACAAGTACATTTGAATCTGCAAGTTCGGTGGTTGTTGAGCGGTACGGGAAGCTTGAGTTGTGGACCAGTGTTATTCGTAGACCTGTTAGTAAATTTCGGGACGCCTCATTGAAAAGCCTGTACGATATTCCGAGATACCGAATTATCTGTCTCTTAGCTGGCGCTCACCTACCGAATGTAATATATCGTAAGATAAAGTAGGAGTTCAAACAAAAGGTGCGGAGGATACTCGATGACGCAGTCTCTCGACTTCTGTAGAGTGAGAGGAAATGTTTCCCGGAGGCATCCGTCCATGCCGTCCGGCTCCAGACCCTTATGGCCGGTAAGCCTTTTTCTACCCACTGCACTCCGGAGGCTTATTGAAGCTTTTGTTTTGCTGGTAGATCCGAATAAGAATGCGGGTCGGAACGAGTGGTGTGTTGATGTTCGGGTCGGGGCGCATTGAGAGAAATTGTCCCGGGCCCCAAGGTCCCTTTTCCAGAGCGAGGCAATCTTGAACTCCTGCATGTGGCCATAATTGGAGTCGCACCCTGTGTCGAAGTGCCGGAAGACTTCTAAGCAGCTTGAAACTGAGAAACCAGCATTAGTAAAGGACCTGCCCTAGGATCTCGTCGGAAACATCAAACATGAGGCTAAAAGAGATCCTCGTCATCTTCCCCGGATCCAATATGGCGAAAATCTGGGCTGCTGACCGGCTGTTTCCGGTAGTTGAAATCTAGGTCTGATTATCTGCACTCAATGTCGGGCCACGGACGAAGGTATAAGTTATGGCTTTTGGTCGTTGAGGACGCTGTAAACTGCTGCGCTCCTTATTTCGCCGCCTGTCCCAGGATGCAGATACCTTGCGATACCATGACATGACATGACTGACTACCTATTTTGAGGATCGTGATCAGTCGCTGTTAGTGCTGGGCCCCAAGTCATCATGTTGCTCCAGTACATGCACTTTCAGGCTCTGCTGGCTTTGCCATGGTTGGCTCTAGCCTCGCCCGCTGCAGGCGACCCGACCTTGAAAGGGAAGCGCTCCTTCACCAACCAAGATGGAGTCAAACGTACAATATTCCAGCATCAAGCGACAGGAGCAGAGATATCTTTTGTGACGAATTCAGGCATTTGTGAGACGACCCCAGGAGTCAAACAGTATTCAGGGTATCTGAACGTTGGTGGTAAGTCTTTCCTTGCTGAAGCGCCACCAAGAGTATCTCAGGAGAGCAGTGACCACTAGCTGTGAGCATTATGTCGTCAGATGCTGAAATGTAGACAACTGCAGGGGACGAAATGATGTGGTTCTGGTTCTTCGAGGCCAGGAAAAATCCAGATACTGCCCCACTGGCTATGTGGTTGAATGGTGGACATGGATGTTCGTCTATGGTGGGGTTATTTCAGGCAAGAAACCCAAGTCGAACGAACCGAGACTATGGACTGACGGACTGCTCGCAGGAAAATGGACCTTGTCACTTCGTCAACGGATCTTCTACCCCATCTTTGAATCCGTACAGCTTCAATGAGTATGCGAACATGCTGTATGTTGACTAGCCGCTTGGTACTGGATTCTTCCATGGTACGGGTAATGACAATACAATTTCAACAGTGAATGCTGCGCCTTACGTGTGGAAACTCATGCAAGCATTCTTCGCGCAGTTTCAGGAGTATCAGAATCGAGATTTCGGGCTGTTCACCGAGTCGTATGGCGGCCATTACGGTCCTGGTAGGCTTCTGCATGCCATGTCCGCGTTAAGACGAAGACGGTGATCAGATGCTCCGCGCTGACTTGGCCAGAATTTGCATCGTACTTCACTTCGCAGAATGCAGCCATTGCAGCCGGCACGGTGGTCGGCCAGAAGATCTCGCTGGTCGCCATTGGAATCGACAATGGCTGGTTCGATTCGATCATCCAGGAGAAGGCCAGCATATATTTCAGCTTCAACAATACTTATAAGCCCATCATATCTGCGTTTCAGCATAAGATGTATCTGGAATTGTACGAGACATACTGTTTGCCACTACTGAAGAAATGTGGTGCGGTGGCTGGTAGTGATGCTGACTGCGAGATGGCATATCACATCTGCTACAATACGATCGAGTTCTCGATGAGCAGTGTCGTAGATATGGACCCATACGATGTGAGGAAAGAATTCAAGAATCCGTTCCTGCCAAAGACATATGTCGCGTATTTGAGGAGACAGGAGGTTGTCAAAGCTATCAGAGCGAATGCGAAGATCCCTTATGCGAGTGCTCTGACAAGATATTCAGTGGATTTACCAGAACAGGAGACAGTACGAATTCTCTTTGGGGCTGTCTGATCTGAAAGAGGTGCTAACATCACATCAGATGCTCGGTCATTTCTGCCGACTCTTTCACGGGTTGTGCAATCGGGTATCACCACCTTGATCTGGGCTGGAGATGCAGATTGGATCTGTAACTGGTATGGTGGGCTTGAGTGCGCTGACGCCATAGTCTACAAGGGTCAGAGGAGTTCAGGAAGAAGGAAGTGAGCACGTACTTGGTAGATGGGGTACCTGGAGGGACATTCAAGAGTGTAAGAAATCTGAGCTGGTTGAGAGTCTTTACGGCTGGACATCACGTCCTATACTATCAGCCCAAGTTGGCTTTACAGAGGTGTTCAAGCAGACAATGCGGAGGAAGGCAATCTCCTCCACATGAGTAAATAGAAGGCTCAGCAGTTAAATACACGAAGGCAATTAAAATAAAATTGAAAAGAGAGAGAGACCACGTAAAGGGCCAGGAGATGGACGTATTCGCGTCATTGTTATAGCAATTGCTAATCACATTGGACGAAAGAGTCAAAAAAATATCGAGGAAAAACTGGAAGTACTGCTTAAACAACACATATGTTTTCAGCCTGCCACATTTCTTGAATGATCGATGAGGAGATTCTTCTAAAGCGAAGTACTGGCCAGATTTGGTCTAAGCCATTCAGAACAACGAACAGGAAATCAGCTCTACGAGATCTTTTGATCTCTTGGTACCAACATCCTCGAGTGAACGACACGTTTGATACCACGTGACTCGGCTTGAACATCGAGGTCAGACGCGACTTCTGACGATTGCTCTGCCCAAATTTGGGAATCGGGACTTGTTCCTTGTGGTATCCAGAGGAGGGAATTCACAATAGTATGGCGCATTGTATTTGGATTGGATGAGGTCGGCTCACTGAAAGCTCGGAACGCCAACCCCTTAAAGCCAAAGTACGCTAATGCAAGCACTCAACGCGAGAACGCGTAAAGAAACACGCGACGCGTTCGTTTCCAAATCTCTTCTCCAACTTCCTTGACCCCCTTCTCCCCTCCCTCGCTCCCCTCATCGCAACACAACACTACACAACACAACACAACAACACCAACCTCAACATCGAACATCTGTATTGGATTGAAAAATTCAAGATGTCCTCGCCATCGCATCGTCGACAGCGCAGTTCACAAAGTGGAACTCCACGCCGAACGTCGAAAAGAAGCAATGTTCCTAGCAGCCCCCCTGATCCGGCGGCAGCACAACTTCACAGCGAGGCAGCATCGTCGCAAGGCAATGGCACTCCCAGAAGAGCAGCAGCTCCTCCATCTTCGTCGCCCATGAACTACAGATCATCTCCTGCGGACATTGCCCGCATGAACAGAGAGCGCGATGTCTCCTCGCCCCTGAGGCAAATGACCAATACCCAGACTACACAAGAAGATGGCGAGCGCACCCCTCGCGCAACTACCAGTGGTATGATTGGAGGTATGCGGGATCTTTTAGTCTCAAGACGAAAACGAAACTGATTGATACTAGATTCTTCCCCTATTCGGTATGCACCAAGTTCCAGCCCCAGCGGCGCAGGCTTCAATGCCCGTCAACAATCTATCATGTCAGATCTTCGAAGCGACAGCAGCGGTCTGTTTGTTCGTAATCGAGACGCGGGACCTGGTTCTTCAATCAACAACTCTCGCCGTGGAGATATCAACTCAGACAACATCAATACACCTCGTGCCAGACGCCGAATCTTCATGGACGAGAGTGGTCGCGTGGTCAGAGATATCCCAGCTGAAGGTTCCGAAGCTCCGACTTTCTCAAACATGGACCCGACAACTTCTGATGCGCAGGCCATGGGAGGAAGCTCTACACTTTGTATCTGGGGTACCAATGTCTCTATCAACGACACCCTGGCTGTTTTCAAAGAGTTCCTCCGGAATTTCACCAAAAAGTACCGCATGTGGGGAGACGGAATGTCCGAAGAAGAGACTGATGCGGATCCGGATGCGCAGACCAAGGAATACGTTCAGATGATGCAGAATATGTTGACTCTTGGTGTAACCAGTCTGAACCTGGACTTCCGCAATCTCAAAGCTTACCCTCCAACCAAGAAGCTTTGGCAGCAAGCTCAAGATTACCCCCAGGACATTGTTACTCTCATGGATCAGGGTATCAAAGATGTGATGTATGAGCTCGCAGAGGCAGAGATGGCCAAAAACAGACAGTCTCAAAGCTCTGGGTCTGCTGCACAAACATCATCCCGTAGCAGAATCTTGAGCTCCGAGCCTCCTGTGCCGAGCTCTGATCGAAGTGAACCCGAACCACAAACACCTAGGGATCAGGAGTCGAACGAGGTTGATCTATGCCAGGAAGTGCAAAAGCGATCATACAGAGTTCGTCCGTTTGGCCTGGATTCTACCATCAATATGCGAGAGTTAAATCCATCTGGTAATGAAAATTCTACCCTTACGCAGTACTCTGCTAACTTGAAACAGACGTCGACAAGATCATTGCTATCAAAGGACTCGTCATTCGAACCACGCCAATCATCCCCGACATGAAAGACGCCTTCTTCCGTTGTCAGGTTTGCAATCATACAGTTAAGGTCGATATTGACCGTGGCAAGATTGCCGAGCCAACAAAGTGCCCTCGACCAATCTGCGACTCTCCAAACGCAATGCAGATCGTTCACAATCGCTCGGGCTTTATGGACAAGCAAGTTATTAAGCTTCAAGAGACCCCAGACTCTGTTCCAGCCGGTCAAACGCCTCACTCGGTTTCGATGTGCGCATATGACGAGCTGGTAGATCTTTGCAAGGCTGGTGATCGGGTTGAGATTACTGGTATTTTCAAGGCCAGCCCAGTTCGAGTCAATCCCAGAATGAGGACACTCAAGAGTACCTACAAGACGTACATTGACATCCTTCACATTCAGAAGGTTGACAAGAAACGAATGGGGATCGATGTCTCGACTGTGGACCAGGATCTGTCCGAACAAATTGCTGGCAATATCGAAGAGACAAGAAAGGTCAGCGAAGAGGAGGAAGAGAAGATCAAGGCTACCGCTGCCAGACCTGACATCTACGAACTGTTGTCCCGATCACTTGCTCCCAGTATCTATGAAATGGACGACGTCAAGAAGGGAATCTTGCTTCAACTTTTCGGAGGTACTAACAAGTCATTCGAGAAGGGTGGAAGTCCAAAGTACAGAGGAGACATTAATGTTCTTCTCTGTGGAGACCCTTCAACGGCCAAGTCTCAAATCCTTCAATATGTCCACAAGATTGCTCCTCGTGGTGTTTACACCAGTGGAAAGGGATCTTCAGCAGTCGGTTTGACAGCATATGTCACTCGAGACCCCGAAACCCGCCAGCTGGTTCTTGAATCAGGTGCTTTGGTTTTGTCAGACGGAGGTGTCTGCTGTATCGATGAGTTCGATAAGATGTCAGATGCTACCCGCTCAGTCCTTCACGAAGTCATGGAACAGCAAACCGTATCGATTGCCAAGGCAGGTATCATCACAACACTGAACGCCCGAACTAGTATTCTCGCATCTGCCAACCCTATCGGTAGCAAGTACAACCCGAATCTACCTGTTCCTCAAAACATCGACCTTCCACCCACGCTTCTCTCTCGTTTCGATCTCGTCTTCTTAATCTTGGATCGCATAGATGAGACTGCGGATCGAAGACTAGCTAGGCATTTATTGAGCATGTATCTGGACGACAAGCCACAAAGCGCATCCAGCGGAATGGAAATTCTGGTAAGTCCACATTCTTCTCTGTCCACCAGAACTCAGCTAACAAACCCAGCCCATCGAATTTCTCACATCCTACATCTCCTACGCCCGCACCACCTGCCAGCCACGCATTAGCCCCGAAGCCTCCGAGGAGCTCGTCAACGCCTACGTCGAGATGCGCAAACTTGGCGAAGACATCCGCGCCGCGGAGCGCCGCATCACAGCCACGACCCGTCAACTGGAATCCATGATCCGTCTCGCCGAAGCCCACGCCAAGATGCGCCTCTCCGAGACCGTGACCCGCGACGACGTCAAGGAAGCCGTCCGACTCATCAAGAGCGCCTTGAAGCAAGCCGCCACAGACGCCCGAACCGGTCTCATTGATATGAGTCTTTTGACCGAGGGCACGAGCGCGAGTGAGAGGCGGAGGAAGCAGGATTTGAAGACGGCGGTGTTGGCGCTGCTGGATGAGATGACGAGGCAGGGGCAGGCGGCGAGGTATAGTGAGGTGGTGAAGAGGATTGGAGAGCAGAGTAGTGTGGCTGTTGAGGGGGCGGAGTTTGCGGAGGTGGTTAGGGGGTTGGAGCAGGAGGGGAGTGTGATGGTTGTTGGTGAGGGGGCGAGGAAGGCTATTAGACGCGTTACTGGCGTTGCGTGAGCTGAGCTGTGCTGTTGGCGATGCTTGTTAATGCTATGAGATGAGACGTATGTCGATTAGGGTGGGAACACGATGGAGATGGATCGGGCGTTGCTAGGGCCTTTTGGTTTGGATGTTGATGATATGGACATGGATGGGTAATGACTGATAGACGATCGATCAATTACTAGTTACTGATTATGAACAAATATATGGATACTTGTTTCCCACATCTTCCTTTCTTTCTTTCTTTCCTTCCTTCCTTCCTTCCTTCCTTTCTTTTCATTGCTCATTCTACCCCTCTTTCCGCGTGAGCGACAGGGCCAGTTCACCGTCTCGTCTCGCATTTATTACAAGCGAAGCGATGTAAACAAAGGCCAGAACAAGCCTCATGATCTCTGCAACCAACACCATTCACAATTCACCGAATCGGAATTTCTTCTGATGTTATGTTTCCTCGACAGCAGGACCGAACCCGCCTTAGCAATGCACGCCCCCATAATCTCAAGGAACAATTAAGCGAATGATGAGATATAGTATATTCAAGTCAAGAGTCAGGTTCAACCTGTAGATCACGACGCTCGATGGAATCATGAAACGATGCGAACACAGAAGCCATGGAGGGAAATGAGAGAGAGCTGATTGAGCTTTCCAAAAAATTAGATAGGGCAGCTGGCTTGCTAGCTTCTGTACATGCAATCTCGATTTGACAGTCCACTTCCATACAGACGCTTGCGCCATGCCATACAATGCCGCCCAAAATCACAATCTCCTCAATCCTCTCTATACAGTTCACGAAGTATTACCACACACTCCTTTCCTCTTTCCTCTTCTCATTTCCTCTTCTCCTTGAAAGTAAAAAGTTCCAGTATTCACGATACGCTCACAGCCCCCTCAATCCCTGCACACCCGGAACACTCATACTAATAAACCCCCTCTCCGCAGCCTCCCACCACATATTCAGCACCACGGCCACAAACAGCGTTCCACAAAGGATAGTCGGCCCCACACTGTCATGGTACTTGATGGCTCTCCTATTGCGGATAGCTTGGCTTCTGTAGAGATAGATACCGACGGAGTAGAGGAGGGAGAGGATAGCGACGATTGTGAAAGCGAAGGCTGCGAAGAAGGATGCTGGGGTAGGCTTAGCACCAAAATTGAGGACCGTGGCGGCGATGGAACCGATGTAGATAGAGTTTTCAAGCTGTGGGTGTTAGTGAGATGCCTGGATGAGATGGGTGGCGGGATACTTACCCATGAAAGGAACGTTCGCTCGGCAGCGAAGTAGACTTTGGGCTCGACTCTGACCAAGACGTGGATCTTCTTTCCCTTTGGTGCCTTGAACCTCTTGCTCGTGATTTTACCAGTATCCAGAGCTGGTAGACTGCCGTTTCCGTTGGCTGGAATGGCACTGGGTTGACGGAGTGACTGAATCGTGCTGGCTACTTTGTATGCGGCCAATTTGCTCTTGCTCTTGATGAGCTGAGAGTAGTATGTCCAGCCTCCGATTTGCCTAGCTTCCTCCAGTCGATCCGATTCATTGTCTTCATCGTCCGAATCATAAATTGGATATGCTTCATCTAGATCAAGAGGTTGTGCCCCGACTTGCTCTTCGATATCGAGCTCGTTTCGGGGAGCGCGATTCTCGGTATCTCGTCCGCGAATACGATTCACATGCTCGTCTGAACTACCAATTGCTGTGGTGGCAGGCGAATCTCCATCGAATTCCTCTTCATCTGAATCATCGTCCTCCTCATCGTCGTCGTCGTCACTAGTCGAACTTGGATTTGAATTACCAGGTCGTCGGATTCCGAAATGCTGTGTTACAGGCTTTCGGATATCGACATCCATTTGCGGCATCCAAAATGGTAGAAGGTGGATTCTGGTGGGGAAAAGGGTTGCGGTCCCGTGGATGAACTTTGAAAATTTTGGAACGGCTTCGACAAGATGACTTGCAATCAGTTCGCGAACCCACTCGGGTGGTTCTTGACCTGCTTGAGTCTGCAATTTGACTTCCAAGACGGCGTACGGGAAACGCTCAATATCCTCTGCAGGAAGTTGCGAGAATGGGTAGTCGATACCGATGTCCATTCGACGCCAGTTGTTTCCAGCTCTTTTCCTGCCGTCAAGGTTGTCCTCTCGAACCATTGTCAGCTCAGTATCTAGAGAGATACGGACTCTGGCATCTGCTGGCAATTGGAAAGCTGTCCGGTTGTAGAAAGATCTGCAGACAGGCACGTATCCCTTCTTGAGGACCGAGTACTGAATTTCCTTTGCAAGTCGCTCGTCTTCGTCGATTTGCTTCGCAGGCTTCTTTCCATCCTTACGAGCCTTCTCGAATATCGCTTCCGGCAGCATCTCTCCTCGCAAGTACGCATTCAAGTTCTTCTCCTTGATAGCGAATCTGGCCTTGACTGACTTCTCTCCAGTCCAGTCTTCGCGATGTGTTTTCCTCTCCACGAAAATTGTCTCGGTATCCATCCCACCATACCAGCGCATACGGAGGGCTTCTGCTCCTTCTGTCTTCTTCAATCTGCCTTCGTAGAGGTCCCACTTCTCGGGATTGTCGTAGTAGATGGAAGTGATGGCAGAGTCCTTCATCTCAAACTCCTTGTTTGGGTTGAAAACAAGAACAGGCAGATGCTTTTAACAATTAGTATATATCATTCGCACTTTGAGCGATACATACCTTCAAGATGATAAGCTTCACTTCTGTGATGTTATCTGGGTGTACCCAGTATTTGGTGGTATTTCTGATGAAGTTTCCTTGACTTCCACCAGCAGCACTGTCACCCTTGACTGGATTACCCCTCGTTCGAACAATATCGTATAACCTCGAAAGCTTGACAATATCCGCATCGTAGTTGTCCTTGAAGAAAGGTTTGGCCTTTAGTCTTGTCGCAAAGACTGGCTTGAGCATCCATCCGGTTGTTTTCTACCACAGTCAGTTCTGGTCCATACTCCTACTTCCATGCCATGCCGAACTTACATCATGCTTCTTGATAATCTTTTGGAATCCAGTGTAGTTGAGCTGCACGAACTTGGCCAAGTCGTGGACATCTGCGATAATATCACTGAGATCCTCCTCCAACATCATGAACTCCTCCTCCGTTGGCGCGTCGTCATTATTGACCGCCCCGTCTCTACCAACCGGTCCCCTACTATCCAGACGCGCAACCACATCGCTGACCTCCTTTTCGCTGTTTCCGATGCGTCTGCCAATCTCAATAGCCTTGACCTTTTGCTTGGTGTGCACCTTGTCCAGTTCCTGTTCCAGCCTGCCAATGAACTTGCTCTCATCGTCCTCGCTCCATTCTCGTCGCTTTCCCTTTGGCTTCGCTTTGGTAGGTGGTGTGGCCCAGTCGGTCTTGAGCTGTGCTTTCAGCTCGTCGTAGGCTATGTAGTACCACTGGTACTCCTTGATCACGCTCGTGCGCAGCTGCTCTCCGAACTTCATGATGACCAGGCCGGGGCCAAATCGATATCGTCCGCGGGGTCCGTCAGTCGATTGCTGCCAATAAGTCTGTTTGGTCTTGAGGTCTTGGACAATTAGCATTTGAGCGTCATTCTCGAATGACGGCGGATAGCAGAACTAAGGACTAATTGAAGCTTGGGAGAAGAGTTGGGGTGTTGTTAAGAGAAGAAAATTGTGAGGAAAGGAGAGAGAAATACCTGGTGTGGCTCGAGTTGACAAAGAGGAATTCGAGCTGGGTGAATGAGGAAACAACTCTCCTCTGCTATTCGATGCAGGCCCCGCAGGTTTGGGATTGCATCGTGAGATCCAGGCCAAGGCAGGACCTGTCGGCCGCTAGTGGAAGCAGAAAAGCGCGGCTCCGGGATTGAGATTGACCAATGATATTGGCGGCTTTGCCCATGTGCCGACTACTTGTCTTATCTTATCGTGGGGTGGGAGGAATACAGTACTGTAACAATTCAATTCATCACTTCAACAGACAAACCGAAATTTCTTCAACGGCAAGAACTAGTAAAGGGGGAGCTAGATGTTATGTATCAGGAATCCGGACGTATCTTCCGATTATGTCAGAAACCTTGGCGTACAATCGTCAGCTGCTCATTGTGTTGTACGGAGGTGCCCCTCGCTTTGACGACAATTGATCAGACGAACTACTTCTCAAATACAGGTGCTAGAAAAGAAGCCAATACATATCTTCAAGTGTTTCCATACGGGGCTGATAATAGCGTTCGCTTCCCAAGGCTGTCCGATTTCTTTAGCTACCTATTATCTATACACATCTTAGTCGCTAATAATCTTCTGTGATCGGTGGTAGGTAAGCTGATGACTTCCTCGAGCTTAATCAGCATAAAGAAATTCCCCAACATCCTTTATCGCAATTCCAGAAATAGCTTCACTTTATATCATAAAAGCCCCCAGTATATGCGATATTGGCCATCGGTCTTTTGACGTCCAATGGTTTACAGGAAGAGTATTCCACGAGGTCGACTCAGAAATCTGCCCTGCTCTCCCATTTAAGCGAATAGACAGATCAAAACATCCGACTTCAGTTATTACTCGGCTCTTGCCCTCCATCGAAGCATTTCAGAGTGAAACTCTTCATAATATGATCTTTTAACTCTTTTAATTCAACTCTTTCTATTCTCAATGTCCCACGATACATTGGCATCTCAGCTGCCTCTTGTCCGCTTTCCTTACTTACATCGACCAGCGGCCACACGCTTGATTCCCCTGTCCACCACCTATCGTTCCCACTGTTCCCACGATGGGGCCGAAGCTGCCATGGATACCACGATTAAGTAGAGAGATGAATATGTCCAGATATCGTCGTTTATTCTCAAGAATGGACCTCAGCAAAGGTATGCTGCATCCTAAAGGCACAGCAATCGGCGTGCGCCAAGACAGGGGTGGGTTAGTCACACGGTGAGCTTACCTACATCGATCTCGCCGGCACAGCAAAATGAAAGGTAAACAGCAGAATGCAAGTAGGCGATATGAGAGCTCATACCAATCTCTCAATCTCAAATGAACATATAAACTCACTTGCCGCCATGCAAAAGCCGCCATGCAAAACTTCCAGCCCAACCTTCCCACCCATCTCGCTTAACATTCCCTCATCCCCACCCGAATCAACAACGCTACCACTGAACCCAAATAAACAAACGACAACATGTCTTGCCCGTCCTGCCTCACTGGTGGTACCTCAACCACCCAGCCCACAGGCACTACAAGTACCATCCACGGTCTCCCCACCTACATCGCATCTCCTCTGTCCGGCACCCCACCAAAAGCCGTAATCGTCCTCATCACCGACGCCTTCGGCTGGGAATTCGTCAACAATCGCGTGTTAGCGGACCGATTTGCTGAACGCGGAGGCTTTCTAGTCTATGTACCTGATTTCATGAATGGTACGTAGCGGAAATAGACAACTTTCCTGCCTTTAGAAGATCCCAGAAACAGCACACACAGAACTTATCTTAGTCCAAACAATTCCAATGCTTTGAATCTTCACAATTTTTCATCTCGCTTAGGTCGTATTTGATACTTACTATTTCTCCCCTCTAGGAAAAGCCATGTCACCAGCTGCCATCACTCTAATGGACAACCTCACCACCCCCGCCCCCTCCTGGCTCAGCGCCATCGTGAACAAGCCAATCTGGTAAGACAATCCTCAACGCGCCCATCCTTTCCCCCTAAATTCTGCTCCTTCTTTTCCTTATCTCGGCAGCACCACTCACAAACGACTAACCATCCATTCCCACCCCCAGGGCAATTCAACTCCTCCGCCTCGCCATCCCCTGGAAATCCGCTTGCGCACCCGAAAAAACACACCCCGGCGTAATATCATTCCTGCAATCCCTACGCTCCTCAGACACAACACAGGGTCTGAAAATCGGAATCGCAGCATTCTGCTGGGGCGGCAAACACGCATTCATGCTCGCCCAACCCTCTCCATCTCCCTCTCCCTTCCCCGCCCCCTCCAAAAATAGATTAGCAGATTGCATATTCACTGCCCACCCCTCCTACATCACTCTCCCGTCCGAAGCTTCCAACCTCACCATCCCCACCAGCGCAATCGTCGGATCCTCCGACACTGTGCTCAAACATCCGCAAGCTCTGGAGATGCAGCGCATTCTCGAGAGAAAGGGAGGTGAAGCGGGAGGAGTGGAGTGCGAGATGGTTATTTTGGAGGGAGCGAAACATGGGTTTGCGATTAGGACTCATCCGGATGATGAAGTGGAGATGGAGATGGCGTTGCGGGCTGAGGATCAGGCGCTGGCTTGGTTTGGGAAATGGCTTATTGATGGTTCTGGTGCGGATACGAATGGTGTGGAGGGGTGACATGAGGAGAATTTTGGAGGAGTCGGGAAGGGAGGGAAGAGGTTTGTGCGGTGGGTGTGTTTTGGAGGTTGGGGTAGAGGGGTGGATGAAGTTGTTGGGTTTGGATGTGTGGGTTTGCTGGTGGGTGGGATGTTTAGCTATCTCTGGTCTCCAGCTGGGGATGCGAGATGGCTGTTTTACCCATACATAAAATACTACAATGTTCCTATTATCACTATTTTCCATTGACCTAAAACACATTAGGGACATGTTAAAAGCCTTGTACGTGACCATTGGAATGGTTTGTTGACGGGAGCTTGCAGTCCCGGTTGTCCACCTGTCTACACTTCAACAAAAATAACCAGAAACTCGCGCGCGGCGCGGCTGATAGCAAGTTAATCATGCCAAGATTAATTTGATACTAATGAAATCTAACTCTGTGTTTCCATCATCTGAAAGCAATACTTTATACCCTTTACGTCAAGTCAACTGGTTTTCTTCTCAAGCTTTTTCACCTTATTCTCCATGCCGGCTTTAATGTGGCTTTTTATCCTGTCTCCTATCGACCTACTCCTGCTCAATCCCCTGGACAGCCTTCACGTCACCAGCCAGAAGCTCAATCATTCGATTCGCGACCATCCCTCCGACTCTCTCATACCCTTCTGGTGTGAAGTGCAGTCCGTCGTCCCAGATCTCGTCACGCTCTGCTTCGGGCATGGAGTGGTATGGGATCATGGCGTAGAGATCGAGTGTATGACTGTCCGAATTGTCAGTCTGGTAATCTTATTGGTGTGTTATCTCTGTGACCTTGAAATTCATTGTTTCTGTTCTGACAACCGAAAGTGCCACATCATTGTTCACAGAACACGCACTAGGATATCGAGCTCTTAGACCCGAAGCGGAAGAGCGAAGAATTTTGGGAAACAGAGGGAGAGAATTTGTAGAAGACTTACACGTCCTTTCTTTCATCACCTTTGATCAGGGCATTCAGATCGTTTCTTCTCTCATCTAAGTTCGCACTTCTGACTCCACACTCTGGGACCGTCAGCATCAAGACCTTGGCTCCCGTCTTGAGTGGGATCGCAGTGATGGCTTTGATTTCATCGTAAAGCTTGTTTGTCGAGACACCGTAGGCGATATCATTCGTTCCACCTAAGAAGATAACCCAGTCGAATGGGGACTCGCGAACGCGCTTTGCACCATCTGTATCGGATCATGTCAGCCAATCCGCGCTTCGACCACCCGAGCAACTTCTCGATTTGGCTGTGCGAATTCGGGTGATTGAACGAATGAATGAATCGAACAAGGAACTTGGATTAGATCCATCCTCGTCCATAGCTTCAACAAGAAAAAAAAACGTCAGACGAAGTTGAAAAACGAAAGAGAAACTCACACAACACTTCCATCCTCTTTCGAAATCCCGCCGTGACAAGCTCGCCGCTTACGCCATCCGTTTCGATTTCTACCTTCCATTCGCTTCCTAGCTGCTCATCGAGTCGAGTTTGGAGGGTTTCGGAGTAGGGCGTGTATTTCATACCGAACATGGAGTAGCCTTCTGTCAAGCTGTCGCCGAAACAGAGGATTTGGAGAGGGTTGGGGGTTGGTGAGGTGGGCATTTTCGTTGAGGGCGACCGTAAGATAGTTAAGAAGAGTGCGTAAGTGGTGGAATGCAAGCAGATGTTGACGGTGGAAGATAATATGAGGTAGATGGGAGATTCGTGCTATTGTTGGTGATCGATGCAAGGGAAGGTGCAGCTGCCTGGAAGTTGAGTGACCTCGCTTCCATTGACCCCTGCAACGAACGCCCCACTACTTTCCTCGCCGAAGCTGTCTCGTTCTTGCCGAAGCTTTGTTTACAATTCACGAGTAATACCCATCAAGATTCCCGCGACCGAATAACAAAAATAGGCCAAACATATTCATATCCTCAGGTTTCAGAGTTCACGAGTTTTCAATGTTCAACCCTCCGGGTCCGAGAACCATTGTAATCAATCACCTTTCGAAGTATCTCCCTCCTTCTTGTGTGTCTGCCGGACAATCAGGTAGACGAAGCAGCTAGTTTAATGTTTTTTTTTCATATGACCGCAACTCTACTCAATCGCACAAGCATTAATGATAACAGTACAGTTTTAGAGCATGCTATCAACCCCACCCCGGGATATTCCTCCCCAAGAACCTCACCGATCCAACATCGACATGCACCAAATCATCACTACTCGAATTGGCATTCACAACTCCCACTGCCCCACCCACACCCTTCCCATTAACCCTCTGCGCATCCTCCATTACACTCCCATTGACAGCCTTCACCATCCTAAACTATAACTCCTCATCCTTCTCCATCCCCAAAACCCCCTGACTACTCCTGCCCCCGAACCTCGCACTCCCCACCAACGACCCAAAAACCGCACTTCCATTCCCCGCCACACCACCACTACTCCCTGGCGCAAATATCAAGGTCGCATTCCCGCTTTGAGACTGCGAAAGCGTCGTTCCTGCTAGTGTTTCGACGAGTCGGTTCGAAGCGGCGAGGTTAGCGAAGGGCTGAAGACCAGATGGCGCGGCGCCTTGGCCAGAGATCTCGCTGTGATAGCTACGGTCTATAGTGGCATCGATACGGATGCTACCGCTGGGCAGGTTGCTTACAGTGGTATTGGCGAATAAAGGATAGGAATAAGTGTTTGTGTAGGGGGTTTCGACGCCGTAGAGAAATGAGTCTTTGCCTGATGTTGAGTGCGTGTTTGCTTGGATGTTGCCTTGGGAGGTTAGGGCGTTGTTGGTTGTTTGGGAGAGGGATTGTGTCCAGATTGCTACTCTGCCGTTGGGGTATTGTGACGTTTTGATGTTGGATGTTATGGTGAGGGAGCGCCGGACAGAAGTTGTGTAGACGAGAGTGTCGTTTCCACCTGTTGCGTTCTGCTGTATGGTTTGCGAGACAGATATCTCCGGGTCTGAGGATGAGATCTTGATCATGTCGCTCGTAGTTGTGGCCGTCGAGTTTCCGTCTGTCCAGATGAAGATCTTGCCTGACACCGCCCAATTGCTTCCCACGCCCTGGTTGAGAACTGCTGTTTTTCCGGCATTATCGCTTAGCCCCACCACTTTCATATCGAAGGTATGAGCTCTACCATCACAGAGACTTCCCAGCCATGGTGTAACGTCGATTTCTCCCTCACTCATATCAAACGCCTGCATACCCACCATCGGACTCCAGAAAGCAGGCACAACACCTCCTGTAAAGATAACAGGAAATGGCCATACAACACCTGCCATTTGGCCATCAAGCCAAAGTTGAACTTCTCGAAAAGAACTATTGCCAAACAATACTCCACCGGATGCATTATATGTAGACACAGCTGATGACATGACATTCTGCCACCAAAATTCCTCGTCGCCTTGTCCTGTCGCCGCTATGGATACGATGACTCGCTTGGCGTTCCGTGGGAACGAACCAGCTGGCAGTTGAGTTGTAGCATTCTGTGTAGTAGATGGTATCGTGAATGTGCTGGGCAGCGATCCATTAATGCCTCGCTTAGCTGAAATGGGCAGAATGACATTGGCTGCATCGACAGATTCGGAAGCCGAGAAGAAAGTGGCAGTGAGGGATGTCATATACGTGCCTGTGATCTGATCCTTAATTTTAGCGATGTTCTTGAGAAGAGTACGACATCAAGCTTACATTCACGTTCGTCTGGTTGGGAAGGTCGAAAATGACTTTCTGTGGCGTCTGCCAAAGTGACATCAAACTGTACACGACTCACTTAGCTCGCTAATTTCGCAGATCTCGAATATGAGAAAATGCTTACTGGGACATGTCTTTCATGTACGTCCAAACGATACCCGCTTTCTTCGGCTCAGCAGTCGAAGTTCGGAAGACTTCCGTGTCTCCAAGGTACCTACGTCCTCAGATCGTGATCAGAACATAGACTCTGGCTATCGTAATCCAAGCTAGTTTGCAGAAAGAAGATTATGGGTGCGCATGAATACTCACATTGTCGCTAACCTATCAAACTGGCCGCCGAAGCTTCTGACAGTGAAGTTCATCATGACGGTATTGCTGCTTCCAATGCAGGCTGGTGGAGTAAAATTTCCTGAAAATCGTATATCAGCACCGGTTCTTTGGGAAAATATCAAAAATCCCAAGCCCCTTCATTCGTCTCTCCACCAGCTATCTCATTCTCTAAACTGGACTCCATGCGGCCTAAGCTCGAAGAAGTGCGTACTAGTGAAGAAACTTACCCACAAACGGCTTCCCGAATGAATCCTTGAATTCATATTTCATAAGTGTCACCTGGCAAAGCGCTCCAGTTCCACCATTACCATCCGGTGCGTTATCTCCAGTTGATACATTCCCAACCTCATCATCTAGGATCACTTGGCCAGGACCCATTACAGGTGGATCAAGTTGGAATACTTGAAGGATGCCCGTCGGGGTAGAATTTGCTGCGCCTGATGGAGCAATAGGGGAGGGCGAAGCGGTCAGGATCGCAGTCAAGCTCGAATTCGGCAGAGTTGTCAAAGAGACCGACGTCAAGATCGAGGTGGAAAGACTGCCGGGACTCGAATTGAGTGTTGCCGTTACAGTTGATGACAACGCTGAAGTGCCCAAAACGGAAGCAATAGACGGGACTGCTCCACTCGATAATGGCAGCATACTCAACGCCGGATCTTGACGTTGTCGAGGGTACAGATCGACGGCGACGTGCGAGTAGAATTCCAACAGAGTCTCCTCGGTCTGTATCGGCACAACATCGTTTTGAGGTGCAATGAGTCTCGAGGAAAAGAATACAACCCATCCTAGAGCTGCTACGCAAAATCCAAGGAATGACAGCATTTGTATGAGTGGCACACCGTCGATCGTCCTTGTTCCAAAGTCTCGCTCCTCATTCCTTCTCTCAGTTTCTTGGACGTCATCGTACGATTGCCCCCATCTGTTTGCAATTGCATCTCCTTTTGTCGACTTCTCAATCGTCTCGGCATCTCCAGACATCTCATCTTCCACGATCACCAGCCGCTCCTCATCATCAAATCCGTAAAAATCCATCGACATCTCTTCTCAATCTCCTTTCTTCATTTTCGGAATCAAATTGTCCAAAATGTTTATTAGAGCAAAGACTTAAGCTCTCGGGCTATCTCTCTAAGATCTTCGATAAGCTCCCGCATTGTTTCCCCAACCACGTATCAGACGCGAAGCTTGATACAAGTGCCGTCCCATCCCCGTCGCAGATCGCACGGTTGTTGCCCACGATCGAAAGCTTATATGCGGAGGCGAAATCTTCTGTGCGTCAATATTGTAAATGGTCTACCTGGTTCCGAGGATTTAGCCTTCGAGCTGATGATTCATTGACTGCTTTTTCTCGTGTTGATATGAAATAAACATCGGCTTGTTCGAACTCGCTTATCTTGTTTGGAGGGGTAAACGTTACTGAAGATCGTGTCTGAAAAGCCCGAGAATCTCGCTTTTAGGCTCGACTTTGGTCAACTGGGCAAAATTTATGGGGGATGCCTTCAGGCGGCAGAAGGTTATGTGATTCGGGGCGATTTTGGCCAATCTCCTGTCCATGAAAGACTTGGAACAAGCATAAACTCACAATTGAACAAGTCGTATCGCCAAGCAACCTTCGGCAAAAACCCAATCATTTCGAGCTCCTACCATATTAAGAAGACGTCAACATGACGCACTCGGGCTTGACATGTTTGCTTGCTTAGTGTCCTGTACTTTGCGTGCTATCACCATTTATTACAACGTCATTTCCTTTTTACTTTGATCCTGTGTTCCCTCTTCGAATAAATTCGAACAATTGAGGCCTTCTGAATTTCCCTGATTCTTTTCGCCGACAGTTTTTGAAAATCCGTCTTAGACATGACTGCGATAAAGAATGGCACCTCGTTAGTACCTACAGTGTCTTTCATGCTTTCCAATTTGACGATGCTATCAACTAAGTCTCATATCATGTTCGTCGGAACTCAAAATAGTTCGAAACTCAGTGTTATGTTTATCAGAAAGTCTTGAATACTTTCAACCCACCGCCCTTTGCTCGCGCCAGAACAAACAACACCGTGCTCGCCGCATACACAGCACCGCAGAACACAATCAATGCCTTATAATTCTTGCCCTTCCCAAGAATGGCTCCTGCAATCGGGTTCCCAATCAGTGTCGCAAAGCTCACAATCCCATACGCCGTCCCATATCTCGTCGCATAATCTTCCGTCTTACACAACTGGGCTACACAAACCGGCGTGAGACTATACGCTGTCCCACTGAACACTCCGAAAACAACAGTGAAAGCGATCAAGACCCCCAACTTGTCGGAAGATAGCAGCCAAAGCAGGAAGATAGCGGCAGTAGATCCCACAGACGAAATGATCATCACATTAAACCTTCCCATTCGATCCGCAATCATGCCTGGCAGTCCCCTCCCTAGCACCGTCGCCGCATTCAAGAACACCAAAAGTCGATACGAAAACGCAGTCGAATACCCATGATCCAACGCATAAGCCGGGATATAAGCCGGTGGCAGCACGACCGCCAGATCAATCAGAAAGATGGCCGCCACAGTCAAGCAGAAGCACATATCCTTGAATCCTTTCATGTCGAAGAGTGATGTTTCGGATCGCGAAGGCGGGATTCGCGTGCTTGTCAGTAGCACGCCTGTTGTGCATGAGATTGCTGACACCAATGCGATGATGAGGATGGAGTATGTGAAGCCTAGTTTTGGGATGAGAGTGCCGAGAAGGGTTGGGAAGATCACGCCGCCGATTCCACCGGCTGTTGTGGCGAGGCCGGTTGCGAATCCGCGGTAGGTGGAGAACCAGTGGCCGATTGTGGCGATTGTTGATGTCCATATTAGAGAGCTGGAGGCGCCGCCGAGGATGGAGAATCCGAGCATGAATTGGTAGTATTCTAGTGTTGTGTTAGAAAGTATTCTGGGGTTTTGAGTCGGGGTTGCGGGAAAGTACCTCTGCAAAATGCCAGGACGACGATTGATGCGATGAGTCCAACACTCCCAGGTATCAACATCACTCTCAAGCCATACCTGTCGAATACTGAGCCTATAAATTTAACTCAGAATCAGTATTTACCTTGAAAATATTGAATGTAATATTGAGAAAATCGAAGGGTAAAAAATGCAAAGGGGGCATAGAGAAGGCAACTGACCTCCAAATATCCCACCGAAGAAGAAGAGAAATGCAAAAACGCTGAATATCCAGCCTACTTCAGCTTCTGAATGGTTCTTCAATTGGTTTGTCAAGAGATGCGTTTGTAGCGATCCAGTGGTTGTCAGCATACCGCTGGTGGGGAGAAGAGCACACCATGTTCCGAAGAGGACAGCGTAAGCTCTGAATCCGCCGTCTGGATAAGCTGTGAAGCTCGTGGTTGACGCAGATGGTCGGGAAAGCAATGCGTTGGGTTGGTTCAAGGACTGTTCATGATACGAGCTGGGAGGCCTGGAGGGATCTTGAGGCTGGGTTTGGTCAGAGATAGGACCATGAGAAGGTGTGGTGTTGGCCTCGGCTAGCTCGATGATGGTGGTCATTATTTAGGGAACTTGAAGCTATGTTGTAAGAGTTCTGAAATGTCAACAACAGCAAAATGCTTTGCTGCTGTCAAGTGAAGTGTGAACCTAGCATCGCATCGAAATAAGTATGTGACATTTAAAGTGGGGTAGTCTATTGGCATGAAGGGCGTACCTCTTGGCGCGAAGAAGCGAGACAAGAATCGTCATTAATTCAATATCATAACAATCGCAATTGCAGATGGAGAAACAACGATGACAGAGTACCAGAATGGTTCTCGATAAGAATATTGACGATTGTAAAGACGCAAATCTTATTGATCGTGAGCAGGGTCTTGCAATGTGATACAATATGTCATTTGACTGAAATAGCAGAATTTCAGCTGGCTCTAATCTTACATATTGGAAATTGAATATATATGATAGGCACTGAGCGAGACATGTGAACGTCCATCATATAACTCAGACAACCAAGAAAAGTAAACAAACCAGGTCAGCTGCAGATAAAACACCTCGCTGGCGATAGATGCCCTTAGCTGTAGATTGCAGCTTTCGCGGGTAGAGCACATCTTGTACAGCGCAGCCATAGAAACCACTGAGAGAATAGGTAAATCCACTTGGATTTTGTCGTCCAGAGAAGTTGTTGACGTCCCTCGGTTCGGAGAAAAGGGGGAAATGTCGAATCTGGGGTCACTAGCGCATCCGAAATAAACCCGCCTCGGCGTTGCTCATTATCTCATGCCACCATCCAGGCCTCGCGACAATTGTCAATCTTCTCATCTTACTTTCTTGCCCTCCAGTCCGCATTCTTGCGCCTCCCAGTCAGTATGGGCTCTCTTGCCGAAGAACCCGCTATCCAGGAGGACGAGATCACAGTGCTGGTCACTGGCTTCGGAGTGAGTGACTTCCCAGATCTACCCCGCCATTGTCGCGTGCTTATGGGGATCCCCTCCACATGCAGTCAGCGACTCTTTGCTAGGCGATGACTTTGTCAAAGCACACGCGCCGGGCGACTAGAGCTTGCCAGCATACTGTTGCATAGTTTCTGACAGCTCTAGCTGTCCTGCAGTGGTCAATGCAACGCCTGGCGCAAATTTGATGTTGTAATGTCCGCTAACGCCTATTCGACAGCCCTTCCGAACCCAAAACCCCATCAATCCCTCCTGGGAAATCGCCAAAGGTCTCCCGCCCTTCCTTCCTCCCTCGAGATTCCAACCTCATGACGCATCTGCAATCGCAAAGCATGTGCCAGTTCGCATTCTCGTCCATCCCGAACCAGTGAAGGTCGCGTACAAATCTGTGCGGGAATTAGTACCAACGCTATGGGAGGGACGGAAGATTGACTTTGCGATCCATATCGGTATGGCCTCTGGAAGGAAGTTCTATAGTGTGGAGAGGAGGGGACATAGGGACGGGTATAATATGAAGGATGTGGATAATGAGCTGCTGGGGGATGCAGAGAGGAGGAGGGTGGAGGGTGAGAAGTGGATCTGGCATGGCATGCCGGAGGAATTGTTGAGCGTGGTGGATGTGGATGATGTTTGGAAGAGGTGGAGAGCTGCTCTACCTGTACGTCTTGGTATTGCTACCCGTATTGGAAATGGCTAACGAGGTGCAGGGCAAAGACGTAAGGGTCTCTGAGGACGCTGGACGGTATTTATGCGACTTCATCTACTTCTCGAGTATGGCACATCTCACGCGAAAGGAAGAGGAGCGGAGGGTAGTCTTCTTGCACGTACCAGTCAATGCGGACGAAGTTGCGATCGAGAACGGCATCGAGATTACGATCGAGTTGATAAGAGCTATGGTACAAAGTGATAGGATGAAGAAGTATCTGGCAGCGTATGCGCAATGACACGGCCTAGGTTCACATTGAGCCAACGACCAGGGTGGAGAATGATGCGATGCGATACGTGTTAAGCTTTTACAATTCTTAACGAGTAGCCTTAGCATGTTTGGCAGGAGATCATGCATTTTGGCAGTTATCGCTATGGACGGGAGTTCATAAAAGGCGTAGGGTGGACGGCATACATCATCGCGCTCAGGGAGAAGGGGGCGGTCGCTTAATCACTTCATAGTAAACAAATTATCGACACAAAGAAAGATACCGAATACGACACCAAGTTCAATTTCACACATCAACCATTCGGCACTCCCATCTTCTTTACCTCTCTGCCTTCGCACCCTGTGTCGGCTAGCACCTATTCTCTAACTTCACCCTCCTCCAGTCCATCCATCTCCTCACCACAAGCACCATCCCTCTCCAACCCTACCATATCAACATCCCTCCTCTGCATCAACCTCTCCCTCTCAGCAGCACTCAAACTCGTATCCCTTCCCGTCGGCACCTCATTGTCAAATCCTCTCCTCTTCGCCCATCCCACAGCACACATGTGCAATCTCTCCCCCTCGTCATGTCGCATCTCCGTTTCTACCTGGTTCTGGAAATGCAGGAATGGATACCCATCGTCGTCGTTGGTAGACGTAAACGTCAAGTCGAGGATGCCTGGGCTGATCATCAGGGTAGAATTGGGATTCGACGATACGGAGGAGGAAAAGGGAATGTATTCAGCTACTGATGGTGTCTTGGCTGCCGTGGACGGGGAAGAGAGCCGGCTTGTTGCTTCTGGCGGAAGGGAGAGGATGTTGAAGTTCCGAAAGAGGCTCTCTTCGCATTCTGCACTCACATTCCCCATAAGCTACCTGTGCCTCAAATTGCAGAACAGAAGACTTTACATACCATAAACGCTCTCACGGCCCTCGAATCTCAGCAGAGCTCGGTACTCTTTGCGGGCTACGGATGGAGAAGTTGTTGGCACGAGTTCTTTTTTGAAGAGTATCCTTGAGCCGGTGTAGAGTGACTGGACGGAGAGCGGAGCAGTGGGGTGCGTGGAGGCGTGCCATACGATGTCGTAGATGGCTGCTATACTTCGAGAGTGGGCATTGAGGGTTGTTTGAGAATTCATGCTTAGCTTCAACCGAGGCCTGATTTATCCTGATATTGGTGTTGGGTTCGTGGGTTTGACTTGGGGCAATCGAGATAGGTTTACATTCTTAGCTGACATTGAATACTTGGAGGCGGACATGTTATGTAGATCTACAGATATGTTTTGAGAAAGAGCTGTATTTTCTTTGTTTGCATTGTTCGGAACGCTAGGTCATTCTGTTTGCGCTGTCCGAGAAGACTGCTAGAAACTGCTTAGACTGCTGGACAAAATTTGTGCCGTGTTTGGCAAACATTCAAGCTGGGCTTGAAAGGGAAGTGCCATTCGATACACTACTGACGCTCTATATAAGCGAGATCAAAGAACAGCGTAAAAAAGTAATTGCATCTCACCCTCCAAATGTTTTCACCCTGTACCACTCACCCAGCTTGCTTTTTTGAGCGGAGCTTGTCAATTGCGATGTGATGTACAATAACGGTAATATGTATTCGCGATAGGATGCAAGATGTCTTGCTTTACATTATCGTAAGGAATGTCACAATTGGCAATTCTTTCTGCGAACATTTCGCGAGTTTCAATATGGAAAGTCAACACGTACAATGTCCCGGGAATGTTTCTTAGGGGCACATAGCTACTAGAATTGATACCGTGTCCATCACCAGAAGCAAATTTCTTCGTTCGGCTTCCCGGGCGCTTTGTGCCTTCAAGCTGACGAACACTGGTCCCACGACGTTGTAAATAGTTGATTCAATTGATTTTGCTTCAAAATTTTAATTAATCTTTCCCGTCCCTGAAGGTTAAGTGACTTCGTAGCGTTTACAGCCGCCGGCGCCACCCTCTTTGTGCCCAATTTATCCGCCTCAAGGATGAGTCACCCTAGGAAGTCTTGACATTTTCAGGTATCATATCAATCAACTGCTCAGTAGCGGGAATCTGTACTGGAAGTCAAAAAGTCCAGAGTTTGGTGTGTGTAATCCTCCCGATCATGAAAGGTTCGATTAAGTCCATAAGCTCCGACTGGGAATCCTAAAACACGAATGTCTGCAAGCAGCTTGCGCGTTGATCAAGACAACAACAAGGGGCTATACAATCAGCGAAAAAGTTAGGTGAGCGGGATCAAACCAAGCCTGTCGATAGGAAATCAACACCCGAAATAGAAGGAAACGAGAACTCGTCACGACCAATAGCGAATAATCAACTTTTTATTTCTACATAGCTATACAAATCTCCGCTTATCCCATTCATTTTCTCCCACGAATGCTGACGTCCAAACTGCCAATCGCCCACGCAGCAAAGAACAAGCTTACGAAGCTCGTGAAAATGACCAATGGTTTCCTCAATCCGGCGAGAAGAGGGTAGTCGTACGTAACAATCAGTTCGCGATCGCGGAGATCGTCAACAATGTTGATGGCGGTCAAAGTAAGAGAGGTGCGGCCAGTGGTATCCATGAAGGTCCTGTGAAGAGAGATATCTGCGCTAACGAGCGGGACGGTGGTGCTGTACTGGACGTTCCTGCAAGATGATTAGTATTGACCATTTTCCGGTTTCGACCAAGGGAATACTTACTCAGCTCCTTCTGGAAGGATCACGCGCAGCTCGATGTGCTCGTATGCCATTCCCTCTGGCTGCTTTGGGCCCTCCAGAAATGGAACGTTCAAGACGTATCCGTCTCCATTCTTGAGCTTGCGCAAGAACTTTTTAAGATCTGCGTCCCATCCGACGCGGAAGGGGTAGTTCCATCCTCCGAAAATTGGGTACCTGGGCTTGATTTCGAGGTTGGCTTCGCGCTTGTTGCTTCGGAATCTGGAGGTTGAGACATTTCCAATGACATCAGTGAAGTATGGGGTCAAACTTCCGACCTTCAAGGGGAACTTGAGCTCCTTGATGGCGGTTGTTGAAGGGTTGTAGTGTGCTTGCTGAGCCCATTCCACGCGAGAGAACTGCTTGGTGAGATTCGCAGCACGGTTGTGCATGGTATATCTCTCCTCGAATGCAACATTTCCTCCCCAGTGGCTGACCTCAATGTCTCTCTCCAGGCGGGAAATATGGATCAATGGCTTTGTGAACTCGTATCGTACAGTCACTGGCTCAACAGCTCCAGCTGGTACCTCGGCAAAGGATCCATATGTGAACTTCGAGCCCTGCTTTTGTGGTGATTCAGATTCGCCCTTGGATGCTTGGACAATGGTATATTCTGGGATATTCGCTGAAGGGAACTTGACTTCAGTCTTCTGCTTCGTTGTAATATAGGCTGAAGGGGCGTATGCTGAGAATGTGTAGACCAAGTACTGCTTATCCTTTTGAGCAACTGCCGCTGGGAGAGGACTCAAGGCGGAGAGGTAGGAGTAGGTAATTCCAAGTGTCTGTTGTGCTTTCGGGGCAAGAGGTGCAGGAAGACGAATACGGTAGAACTGGGTATCACTGTTGATCATTAGCTAAATACTTTCCATCTAGATCGTAACCTACCTATTTGGGTCATACTCTACTGCTTCTACATCAAAGAAGCCCCCATCTGGGTCTTTTCTATCCTTCACTTCTAAAGCCCCAATTGTCTCCATCTGCCGAGAGGTAAATGGCAGATAGTATTCATCCTGCGGTTCGCTGGCCACATTCTCAATCAATACATTGATTGATTCTTTGGGATAGCTCTTCTCAAGATTGATGATATGTACAAGATTGACATTCTTGAAGTTCTGCGGAGGAGAGAACTCCGCTGGTAAGATCAATCGCGAAGTAAGTGGTTTTGTGAGATTTCCCTGGGCCGAGAAAGCTGTGGACGCGAAGGACAGGACGGCGGATGCAACTGCCAATGGCCACATTTTGAAGAATACAGCAGACCAGCCGTGAATCCAATGGATCGAATAGACCTCGAATAGGAATCCCTCAAGTATGCGCCGGTATTGTTGGTGAAGACGAGAAAGTAAATATCCTAAATCGAGCTCAAGAGCTTACGTCTCTCAACTCTCTTGACTCGTCCCTTTGATGTGTCCTTTGGGATAACACCAGCCACAGCTAGTCCAGAAGAGGACATGGCGGTGCAGATGTGGCTTTCGCGGGTGGAAGCTCCGGGATGACTAATCTCGACGCGGGCTGGCAAGCAAGCTCAGCTGCTGAGCTACCTACATCACTAGCCCCCACCAAAGCAAATGCCCAGGGTGAGCCCCACGGTGACGAGCCCGCCGAAACATTCGCTTTTCCTCTTCTCTTCTCCATGTCCTGAATATAAAAACGCACTTCCCGCTGACTTCAATTTCAATTGTTCAACTATCACTTGTCAATTCCCTTCATATAGCCTTCACTACCGCCAAGCAGAAACCCTCGACCCTCGAGAAGCTCTGTATCTCACCCCACTACCCCTCACCTATCTTGTATTCATCTGAATACCTTCACAACCGCAACTATGGTAGGCTTAGGACCAAGGCGCCCGCCAAGCAGGAAAGGTTTGTCCCCTTTCATTCAGTTCCTCTTGTGATTGTCCAAGTGGTTTTGAAGACATTCACTGCATTGTTGTGCTACCAAGGTTTCTGTTTGTAAAAGGAGACCTCGCCTGCCGAGCGAACTCCCTCAACAACTTCGAATACCAGAACAAGAACTTCGAATTCTTACAAAACGTAACCAGAAACTAAGCAGGCTTATTCTCATCATGTTACACCCATTTCAACAACAGTTCGAGCCTACTGAAGGTCAAATCCTCCCTCTTCCATTTCAAGAAGTTCGATCTTGATATCCGCGGGGCACTGTGCCCCGGAGTTGTCTTCAGCTTTGAGTTTGCCAATATCTTATGATTTGAGCATGATCTCTGTACCTCCACCAAACCCCCATGTCCAACACAGCATTGCATATGCTTGCCGGTCATGAGATGTGGAAAAAGCATCTTTTAAACTCACCGCTATCACGTGCTAGTGGCCTGTGTGGTTGTGCTACTCCTTGGCTCGTCTCGTTCTGTTTGCCTTGCAATGATTTTGCCCTTATCGTGCGGGATCCTCATGCTGACGATTTCTTACAGGGTCCATGGCCGATGTGCCAAAGGATCTCTTACAGGAAATTGAGAGACTGGAGAGACTCTTCACTATCCCAAAGGAGAAGCTGAAGGAGATCACGGCTCACTTCGTCAAAGAGCTTGAGAAAGGTATATACCACCCCATACTTTCTATTTATGATGACTAACGATCCCTAGGTCTCAGCGTCGAAGGTGGTAGCATTGTAAGCTGAACCTCAATCTCTCGCTTGTTCTCGCTAACTCTCACAGCCCATGAATCCAACATGGTGTATGGCATTCCCCGACGGACATGAGAAGGGAACTTTCCTTGCCCTTGATATGGGTGGAACCAACCTTCGTGTTTGCGAGATCATCTTGACCGACGAACAAGGTGAATTTGACATCATCCAGTCCAAGTACCGTATGCCCGAGGATTTGAAGACAGGCAATGCCGAGGAACTCTGGGAGTACATCGCAGACTGTCTTCAACAGTTCATCGAATCTCACCACGGTGATGAGGAGCTTGTCAGCCTTCCACTCGGTTTCACTTTCTCCTACCCCGCGACTCAGGATTACATAGACCACGGTGTCCTCCAACGCTGGACGAAGGGTTTCGACATCGACGGTGTCGAGGGTGAGAATGTTGTTCCTATGTTCGAGGCCGCTATCGCGAAGCGAGTGAGTACATAACACCCCTATTCTGCTGTATTTATCCGCTAACACGTGATAGGGTGTTCCCATCAAGTTGACTGCTCTGATCAACGACACCACTGGAACACTGATCGCCTCCGCATACACCGACACCAAGATGAAGATCGGTTGTATCTTCGGAACCGGCTGTAACGCAGCCTATATGGAGAACTGCGGCTCCATCCCCAAGCTCGCCCACATGAATCTTCCACCCGACACACCTATGGCCATTAATTGCGAATGGGGTGCCTTCGACAACGAGCACAAAGTCCTCCCATTGACGCCCTACGACATCATCATCGACAAGGAATCCCCCCGTCCCGGCCAACAAGCCTTCGAAAAAATGATCGCCGGCCTCTACCTCGGCGAGCTCTTCCGCCTCGTCCTCGTCGACCTCCACGAGAACAAGGAAGTGCACATGTTCGAAGGCCAAAACATCGACAAGCTCCGCAAAGCCTACACGCTCGACTCCTCCTTCCTCTCCCTCGTCGAAGAAGACCCCTTCGAGAACTTGTCCGAGACAGGTGACTTGTTCCAGAACAAACTCGGCATCACGACCACGCGCCCAGAGCTGGAACTCATCCGTCGTCTCGCCGAGTTGATCGGTACCCGCGCCGCACGTCTTTCCGCCTGTGGTGTGGCCGCCATCTCGCTCAAGAAAGACTACAAGACTTGCCACGTCGGAGCAGACGGATCGGTCTTCAACAAGTACCCGCATTTCAAGGCTCGCGGTGCTGTTGCGCTGCGCGAGATTCTGGATTGGGCGCCTAAGAAGAGCAGTAAGGAGGAGGACCCGATCGAGATTCTGGCTGCAGAGGATGGATCTGGTGTTGGTGCGGCGTTGATTGCTGCTTTGACGTTGAAGCGGGTTAAGGAGGGCAATATGGCGGGTATTCTGCACCCGGAGAATTTCAAGTAGATATGTCTGGACACTTTTGCTTGAGGATTTACGTCGGTTCTGAGTGTGCTGGATATGTGATGAGGATGGGAGGGGACGGAAGGTGATGACTGGTACCTAGCTTGAGCACGACTTCATGATTTCGTATTTTATGGAGAAGAGAAAAGTGCGGACTTTCAACCCATTTCTGTCTTTTTGGTGCTCGTGGGCTATGCTCAGTGAAAAAATCTACAATTCATCCAATGCATTCCCTATGACTTCAACTATGTTCATCTATATATCTTTTTGACGCCATTCCAATGCAGGGTATCATATCATCATTACGTCTTCATCTACTCCCTGAACTCATCCCAAGAACCTACAAATCGGCAACCTATACTTCTCCAACACCCAATACCTCCTCCTCACCCCCTTCCACTCGCCCTCTCCCTCCCCTCCCAGCTCTCCCACCTCCACATCCTCCCACTCAACATCCATGCCCGCCTCCAAAGCATCCATCTCCACCACCTTACAATAAACATCATAACACACCCTCCTATCCGCCCCCAATCCATTAAAGAACCCAAAGCTCCCCTCGCCATCCAACAGTCCCGGCACGAATTCAGTAAAGAACAGTTTCAGCTGCGAATAATCCTCACCGAACGTATCGAAATAAATAGCATCATAAACCTCACCAGCTTGCAGCAGCAGAGGACATATATCCTGCCATTTGCCCGCATGGATTTTATACGCGCCTTCTCCGCCTTCTGCGGGGCCAGAGTCTTCCCACGTCTTGCCGAAATCCGAGCTGGGTTCGGAGAGCTTTTGCAGGACGGCGGGATGTGCTTCGATGATGTGATGACGGGCAGGTTTTGTGTCGCGGAACATGCGGTCTATTATGCCCATTCCGAAGCCGATGTTGAGAATTCGTGAGCCTGGCGTGAGGGAGGGGAGGAGGAGGTCGACGGTGCGGCGCATGATGGATGTTTCCCAGGCCATCATGACGCCGTTGCTGTCAGAGTCAAGTAGGGCAGAGTCTGTAAAGGTGAGGGTGGAAGCGAGGTAGTCGGCGGAATTGACATCTTGTTTGGGAGGCTGCGGTGGTTCCTGGGGAGTTTCGGGTTGGATCTGGTGCGAAAGGACGATTTCTTCCGCTGGTCCAACTGCCAATTTATGCTCCTTGCTCTCCGTTGTGCCATTTGTCTTCTGCTCGGCTTCCTCATTCCCAGCCTCAGCCCCAGTTCCGACCTCCTCACCCTTCTCCATCTCTTCATCACTAGCCTCCCCCTCAAGCTCCTCGTACCCACCCATAAGGCCCAAAAGCAGTTCCGCTCTAACACCCGCGTTGACACACATTTCGTACAACTCCATCCGCCCCAATCTATATGCCATACACCCAGGCGTCTCGTTATTCGCATCGAGATCGTTCCATATGGCGCCGCTGAAGAAGAGTTCCTCTATGACCTTCTTTGCTTTCTCGATATCGACTTCCTCCTCTCCCTCTCCAGCATTGCCCCCTTCTTTCTCCGCTGCTTGCTCTGTAGAACTATGTTCATTTTGCGTAGGAATTGGAGGAGCAGGTCCGCAAGCAGCAATAGCGGCATGTAATGGTGTATATCCCGTCTCTGGATCTTGTACACTTGCGTTTCCAGGCACACGAAGGAGGGGTTTTAGAGCTTTGAGGTCGTGCTGGGAGGCGGCGAGGAGGATGGATTGTGTGGTTAGGTCGATGCCGGAGGAGGGGTCGGGGGCAAAGGCTGGATCTTCCATTGTGTATTCTTAGTGGGTGGTGAGTGAAGGGTGTGTCTGTCTGGGGAGAAGGTGGAATAGGATGGTTCGATGGTTTTTCTTGGAGGGGTCGCTGGATTGGGTTCGAGTTGGGCGGTGGAGGGGGCAGAATTGAGCTGTGGCCTTGGCGTAGCTTGACCTTCAACATCGACTAGGTCCGCAACCTCTGATCGATACAGTAAGATACCACTTTCGCCTCCAGTATAAGTTTTCTTTTCATGCTGGTATGTAGAAAAAGCTGAAAGCGAAAGTAAGCAAAGAATAAATCCATGAGAAGTCTCGATCCGGAGTTGGACAATCTGGTAATTTCAATGTTCTCATTCGAATGCAGACATTCAGAGTCACTACTAGACCAGTTCCCTACCAGGCTTGCCTACTATCGGAAGTGGCCTCCAGAGCTGTATTATTGTGGCAAGTGCCAGTCTACTGTCCTCGAACGAGGTCACCACCCTTCATAGTTGTGGCTGATGAAACGGGGATGCGCGCGCGTAAGATGGGCTTGCTGAGCGATGTTTAAGTGGAAGATCTCCGCAGGTACTTTGATGGTCATCTCAGTCACATGAAATGAATTGCATTTGGTTTCCGAGCTTTACAATCTCTTTGGTCGATTTCGACGATGTTATTGATTGCTGCATTTGATGACTGAGGTCGTAAGGACTTGCCCGCACTCGGTACTTGAGAGATGCTACATACACCTGCTCTCCGAGCTGGCTCAGCTCAGCCTGGTTGTACCGGGTTGGCGGTTTCTGCGGCTTGTGGAACTTTCAGCTTCGATGATGCTTCTTGGCCGTAGAGTTACAGCCTTTCACTGGACTATTAATCGCAGCATGCGCCAGTGACCAGATAGTTCACCAAGACCATGTCTCGACCCCACGGTCTGGCCTCCATATGCTTCTTACACAAAGGTAAGCCACAGCAAACGTTTATATTGAGGCACAAAATAGGCGCCGGTGAAACTAAGGGCGGTGCTGGGCCGATTTCGTTCTCCCCTATCATGCATGCTGAGGCTCGAAGAAGGCCTCTAGAACACTGTTGGAGTTTTGAAAGGCTTGGATAAGTAGTTCCATGCTTCCTTGCTACTTGGTAGTCATTGATCCTTTCCTTCCTTGATCAGGCACGTGTACTTCAAAAGCACCTGGAGCCAACATGTCTCGACCTCTATCATATGGTGGTAGCTCTGGTCGAACTTTTCGATCGAACAATCTGGTGCCTCCCCTTCCACAGAGTGCTGCCTTACAGACGTCAATGTCGAATACCTTTGAGCGAGATGATGTGCCTCTTGTGAAGGAAGTTTCGTCTCGTCGCCCATCACGCAAGAAGGCTTGTTACCAATACTTCTGAGTACATGAATTGGTGCTGATCCCTGGTTATAGTCTTTCATGGGGCGTCTTGGAACATTCCACGCAGGCGTGTTAACAATCAGTACGGTGTTTATCTTGGCTTCCATGGGCTTTATATCCTTTCTGTGGTTTGCCGACGACGGCAACCTCATCTGGAGAGACCTGGCGACCAACAATAACATGAACAAAGTGGTTGTATTCGTCTCCATAATCATCACTATATCCTTCATGTCACAAGCGGTGACCGCAACATCTATCATGGCAAGTCTCGTGGTTGAAGTCACAGGCACACCACTTCCACATCTTGCACCAGTGTCAGCATTGCGGGGCTCTAATTCTGGGCCTCAATCCCTCGCGTATTATCCCCTTCGTCCTTCTGTACTGAAGAGCGGCGGTCCCATGAAGCAACTTCTTGCCCCAATTTTGCTCACTCTGTTGGGGCTGACCGCGCTGCTAAGTCAGCTCATATCTTTCACCTTGCTTTCTGACCTCGGTATTGGATTGGTCCACGGGTAAGTCATACTTTCCACTCGTCCGCTCTCTAACAATATGCTAGTACAGAGAAGTCGTCCTGTTTCCGATCTCGTAATGACTGGCTTGAGTCGGGGATCCTCCGCTAAACTCGACACCTCCGCTTGGTACAAAAAGCCTGTTTCATACACAGCTTTCGCCGATTATGTTGTGAAAGCAAACTTGAGCTCACGATCTCGGGTCACTGACACTGGTGTCACTTTAAGAGCTCTCCTTCCGATACCAGAGAAGGAGGATCGAGTCTCGCTGCAAGAGTACCAGGGTTCTGCAACAATCTTGGACACACGAGTCGTTTGCGTCTCGCCCGATGCGGCGCTGGACGAGTCTGGCAATCTTGCTTTCTTGAGCGTCCCTCAGGAAATATTGCAAAATTATAGCATCTCTTCTGGAAATGCTAGACTGGTCCAGGACCTCACTAATCGAGCTTTGATCCCACTCTCGAGCATCAGGATTCTCCCTGATGGAGACTTTACCCTGAATCAGATCTCGACTCAGCTATCTCGAAGCCAATTTCTCAGTCAATTCGATGAAATTCCCAACACTATCACTGTCAGGGCCAATACATTCAACCAATACTTGATAGTAAATGTACCCTTCCCATTCCCGAACAACACCATTCCCAAACCTTTAGGAAACCCAACGCAAACCATCGTCGGGAACTGGTTACATCTGGTATATGAAGATCTCCCTCGCAACATCAAGGGCGGCCAGCCTATCATACGAATTTCACTTTGCTATAATGCTCTTTCAGCTGTGGACATGGATATTCGAGCATCGACAACACGAACTCGGAATGAGACAGCCCCACGGCGGACGAGCCCGTCTGGAGCAGCGTTCAACTTTGAATCCATTCGACATGAGCTTGGAGATGATGGCCTTGCGCCGAACGATCGTGGCCTGCTCGAGATGAAGTTTTCCTCGGGAACACCCAGTGGTCCTTCAGCAGGAACAAATAGCAGCGATTACATACGCAGCGCACAGCTAATATCGCAAAACCCAAATGCAACGATCAGTTCCATGTCCATGCTCTTCCAAGAAGGAGGCACAAACTCATCACATCCAGAAATCGCTGCTCTTTTCAACGAAATCATGACCCGCACTATTGAACCGAGCATTGGGTTTGCGATGCAGTCCATGATTACAGTCCTCGCACAAACCGCTTATCAAGAACAGCTACCCTACTTCGATAAGTCTACAGGTGTTCGTCTGACTCGACTGACTTACGCATCAATACCGGGAGGACTCGGAAAGGCCTACAAGTCTGCTCCTGCTGGGTTTCGTCCGGGCTACCTCGCCGTTACAATCGTCACGGCTTTCCACCTCGTTCTCGTAGCTGTAATCATGTATCTCTTTTTACGTCGTGAGTTTGTCCAAGAACTTAAATTTCCCAGTCCTGGTCGAATATGCCACTGACAAGTCAGCCCAGACACCACACTCTCTACCCTCAACAACACCTGGCAGACCATCTCACAAATACACGACCCCCTGACCTCATCGTACCTCACCTCACACTTTGCCACTGACACTCAAGTTGCACGATGGATGGCTGAGGACAAGACATCTGACCTCATCGTAACAATAGCCTCTAAGGATGATGGAAGATCAACAAGGTTGAAAGATATAACGCCGATACCACGAGATGGGAATAGAGATACTGAAGGGGGATTAGAGATCAGTCATTGGGATGATCGGTTACGAGGAGGGTACTTCCACAATGCGAGCGTCAGGTCTGGGCGAAGCGCCCCGGGAAGACATCCGTGGCAGGGTGACAGACCGCCTTGATCTTGATGGGATGGAATTGCTGGGCAGCTTCAATTCGAAGGTGAGAGAGGGTAGGAGAAGAAGTTTACTACATATTCGATTTTCTACATCCAATGTTACAGATGATCACATTTGCGCTTTCAGAAATTCAAAGATGAAGTTCGAGGGAGGCTGATGTTTTCAAGCTCTCCCATTCTCCTGTCGGTGCGGTGCCGCACGCATGTGTAAGATTACACTGGGCGCTGTTATCTTTCGAAGATACCACAAGTCATTCGAGGTTTGAGCAATTTAATATGAAAGCTCTGCAAGAGGAGGAGAACTATAAAAGGTTCACAGCTAGAATCCATTTTAGACGCCAGAAAGTTGAGACAACCTCATAGACAAGCGTCGTGGCTCTCCATTATACAAATTAAGATAATACAGTATATACATGTCTGGCATACAGATCGTAAAGTGGTCATCTTTAGACGCGATTAAGCGAGTGGATCGATAACCACTGGGTACTTTGGCATGTACTCCTTGTAGAGCTAGGAAACCGTCAGTATGAAAATCTCACATCCCACCAGATCATTTGGATGGAACTCACCGATTGGCAGATGCCGTTGTAATCTCCAGTGTTAGCCTGCACCATTTGCAACTCATTGCCGGGAACGCCCAACCTCATGGTATCAGCTCTACCCCTGATGCTGTCCACAGCCTTCCATCCCGGTCCAGCAGAAGGGTTCTTGATCCAGTTGACAAACCATGCATGAGTGTAATCAGCCAAAGCCTGTTGTGCTTCCGTCACATCGCTCAAAGCACTGAAACACTCGTTACCTCCCAAGAAGAAAGGTATTTCGGTTCCATGGGTAGGAGCTGTGCCTGGAACACCGACAACATTGTCGTAGGCACCAAACCAGCGGTATGACCAAGTACTCTGAGCGGCGGAGCGAACATCGAGAAGCCAATCGACTGCGCAGTTGAAGCGAGCATCGCCATACTGTGTTCCGCTCTCAAGGGAAACAGATGCATAATCTGACTCGTTGTAGGCTGAAATGAGAGCCTCGGCGGGAATATGCGCGACGTCTGCGTCGAAAGTTCGGACCCAAGACGAGAAATTTGTGTTTTCGCCACCATACACAAGTGCAAAGATCGTTCCTTCACCAGCCGAGTTTCCAGTCAAAAGTGGTACGTGGGATGGATAAAGGCCGGCAGCAAAGCGCTTCTCGAGATCAGCGTTCGAATAACGAGTCACACCATCCACGACAGGAGTGAACCACGTGTTGACAGAAGAGTTGAAGGAAGCAGTCTCAAGTTCGTAAATGGACTTGCCGCGCAGGCAATCGAGTTGGCCAGAGCCAGTAGGGCATCCAACTTCTGCTGCGATGCTGTCAAGTCCGACATTGGTGGGGGCGTATCCTGGACCAGAGGCGGAGTTGGCACTCATCTCAACGGCACCAGCGAGCCAGGTATTTGGGTGGTTCCAGAGGTAGTGATCGACTTGCACACCACCTGAAGAGTGACCTCCAAGGACGATGTGATCTGGATTACCTCCGAAAGCGGCAATGTTGTCATGAATCCACTCCATGGCCTTGTCAACATCCAAGATGCCGAAGTTTTGCATGGTGCCATTCAGTTCGGCCGAGTTAGGAGACGCAAAGATGCTCTCTCTGTGGTTGAACGAGACCATGATGACGCCGTTCTTGGCGAAGTTGTTGCCCTGAAGCTGGGTGTTGCTGCTTGAGCCAGTGACCATGGCACCACCATAGATGTAGACGAATACCTGGATAATGTTAATGCTTGGATCTGGCAACTAAACTTTGGTTCCTTACTGGAAGGTTTCCTCCCTCTGCTGGGGTCCAGATGTTGAGGTTCAAGCAATCTTCGCCTTGTTGGCTAAATGGCGTGCTAGAAATTGCCTGGGCGCAGGTTTGGCCATAGGACGAGGCATTCAACAGACCAAATGACGGAGGATCTTGAGGTGCTCGCCACCTGATAGAATTAGAATACTTGATATTTCCGAAGCGTTGAAGTCTCTTACCTGTTGTCTCCGGCAGTCGATGCAGCATATGGAATGCCAAGAAACACTGAATTACCATTCGCATCTGTGAATCCGTTCACTGTTCCTTGCGCCGTAAAAGCTGTGGGAGCAGTAGTATTGGAATTCTCGCATTTATACACTGGTGCTCCAGCTACCCGACGAGCGAACGCCAGAGCTATGCAGATGCTCTGTCCGAGAAGGATAGGGGAGAACATGACGGCGGAAGTGTTCAATTATTGTCAAGCGAATCAAGAGGAACTTGCGCGTGGGAGGCAAGACTCGATTCTGCTTCTCCTGCCATCATATATACTATATGAGGGGATTAATCCTCCAGTAAGCATTGAAGGGGAAAATTAAATCGCCGGCGTAGACAAGATGCAGACTGCGTGGCGGTGGAGCCAATATTGAATCATAATCCCTGTCCGTCGCCTGCACATGGGAAGAACCACACATGGCGACATGGATTGGATCTTATCTCGGATAAAAGATGGTAGCACGGATCTGAATGATACTGAAAGAAGACGAGATCCGGATGAGACATCAATAGTTGCGGGCAGGTCGGCATCCAAAATTGACAGAATCTTGAACTATATTCGGCATGTAACGAAGCAAGCCGACCTCACTGCACTGCCTTCCAGAATTGAACTAGCTTGGCAGAATGTAACGAGCTGTTGGGATTGAAGTGGATTTGAAGACGGCGGGCATCATAAATGAAGCACTAAGTATCCACTGCAGGGAAGGATGTTCTTTCTTCGCAAAATCCTCAGCGTGCCGTTTGAGGTCGGCAAGCGGCGGATTTTCGGAACCGCGTTGATCATCTTCAATCCGGTATGCAGTCCGTTGGGAATCTCGAATCTTCACGCTTGAAGAGACCTGTGGGAAATCGCCTGATTGGATTTTGATTAGACAAGACGCAGCTCAGGACGCCGATGCTTGGAAGCAACGCAGCTTCGGCTTTCCGAGTTCGTATAGAGGGAGAGTCAATGAGGGCCGCAAGCGACGTGTTCGTAGCCGTTACGAGAACCAATTTACCAACACATCTACAGCATATACATTTAGGTTGATTGAGGGCGATATCTTCTTGGGTTTGTAGGCCTTATGAGCTCTATCTTCTGGTTGATAGATCGTGAAGAAAGAAACAGCAAGCGAGTCAGGAAAGGGGTATTTGACACGTGATTCGCTTAAACAAGCTTAGTTTCGTCGCCTAGTCTAGACCTCAAAAACTCTAACATGAAGATGGGTCTTCATCAACATGGATCGTCATCTGCAGGAACAGACCAAATATGCGATGAGAAGGTCCATGGAGATCCGTACTGCATGTGCTTATCATCTGGGGCCTCATCAGAATGCAGCCTTCCTTTGTTAGCAAGCATAAGTACCAATTGTTCTAGTCGAGATTTAAGAGAGAGTCTTCCATTTCCTTCTCCAAGATCTCCACGACTCGCGCATGCAATCGTGATTGGCAACTTGCTTCACCTCCGTTGTTTCTACTTCGATGTCTGCCGCACGCCATCCGGAAGCTTAAGACATCCGCTGAGCCGTCCATAAGATGCAAAACTGTGGAGCTCACAGGTTAAGGTTGAAAATGATTCGCAGTCTTCCTGTACTTGTCTCCGCCTTCCTTCACGATCCTTACACCTTTACGTTTCCCGCAGCAGGCTTTTCCTAGAGATTCATCATGTTCTTCAAGGGTTCGCAGGCCCAAGGTTGGGTTTTGCCTGTTCCATCTCTGATATCCGTGATGATCTTTGCCTGCTTCGTTTCTTTCGGCCAATATCCTTGTATTTGAGCGAGCCTGACTGCAGGCCTGTTAGATCTTGGTCGTGGAACAGTGGATAACAAAGTCAAGATGCAAGCAGCTCTCGGATCTCTTTCCTCAGATGCGTTCCAGAATTCTACAAATCTAGTTGTATCCTCTGACCCCTCAGTCGGCGCGACTCTGCCTGCATCGTACGAGGTAGGAACATTCAAAGAAGTGTTGCTGCAACTCTGTACGGCGTCTTCTCTCCTTTCTGTTCGATACATCCATCATTCCCCCAAAATATGCCACCTTGAATTCGAATTCTTTCCGAATCTTGTTTGGCAAAAATCCGGCGACTTACTATATAGTCAGAGCTCCCCCATCAAGTCACACTCCGCCGAAATCCACCCTTCGCCTTCGGATCCATAAGGACCCAGTCAGATAGACTTTGGCTTTCAGGAACACTGATCATCAAGATGGCAGCACTGGGGCTGGGACAGGTCGTGAGTTCCCACAGACGATGAATCTGGAGAAGGCTCCATGCTAATCTACCCCAGGTATCTTGGTACATCTGTACATTCTTTGCGCTCGCGTTTCTTTTCGCGAGACTGGTAGTGAAGTGGTTGAGATTCAAAGCCTTCTCACTCGATGATGGATTTTTGGTCCTGGCAGGAGGCTGTCTTTTGGCAGATCTCATTATCCAGCAGCACATGTGGAATCTAGGTGAGACGACATACCTCGAGAATAAATCCGTTCCAACATTGACCTTTCTCAAGGAATGGCCGCCCCGCAGAATGCAAGCCGAAGCGAATTTGTCGGTATCATGCAAGTATGTCAGGATCCCGCATGGCTTCCGCATGATGACTGACAGATAGAATAGATGATCATTCCAGGCTCAATCGCCTATGTCACATCGTTGTGGGCTATCAAAGTTGCTCTTGTAAACATTGAACCTTTCCCAGACTACGCCAAAGCTGACATTCCTTTTCAAGGTCATATTCTACAAGAGAATCGCAGCAAGGACGAGATTGCAAACAGTTTACAACGTTGTTCTTGGTGTTTTGGCAGTAACATGGGCTGTTATTTTTTTCGACATCATATTTCAATGCTATCCAATAGATAGGAAATGGACAACAGATCCCAATAGTAAGCGTACTCCAAATAGTTGATGCTATCCGTGTGCTAAAACCGTATAGATCAGTGCTCCCAGAAAGCATCCAATATCAACTATTGGATAACTATCCTCTGTTTGTTCACATCTCAACACCTGAAAATCAATTTGCTAATCTCCCACAGCAAATATCTTTTCTGACGTCGTCAGTAAGTTGATCTATCAAAGACAAGTACAGCGAAACCTGAACTAACAAGCTCTAGTTATCGCGCTCCCAATTTCCATGGTCGCAAAGCTACAAATGCCACTGAAGCAAAAGCTCGGCGTAGGAGCCATGTTTGCCCTCGGTTTCTTCGTCGTCATTGCCAGCAGTATGTCCGCACTTTCACCCACAAAAAGCCTCTTTACTTACCAGACCATCAGTCATCCGCGCTTACTACTCCAGCAAGAACGAGACGATGCTGACATGTACGGTCTCAATGGTGGAGACTGCCGTTGCCATCATCGCGACTTGTCTTCCAGGTTAGTCTTTTCTTCCCCTTTCAAGTTGGCAAAGATCACGCAGCTAACGATTTATCTTCTACAGCACTCCGCACACTCATCCTTGGCCAAATCTCCCGAGTCGGCACGTCTTCCGCGCCTCACTACGAACTGGGCTCCTCTCGCCACACTCGCGTGCAAGCAAGTGTAGCTGCAACCTCCCGCCACGACAACTACCTCAACAGCGGACACAATACGAACAAGCATATCAATGATTCGGAGGATGAACTGGTGAAGGATACTGAGAGTAACTCGCGAAGCAGTTATTTAAATGAGGGTTCAAATCCGCCGGCGAAAAACACGATTGCTGTGACGACGGAGTTCCAGGTGCACGAAGAGACAGGCAATAGGAATATGGTCAAATTTTGAGCGACGCATCGCAAAACTTGTACGTGGGAGGTTCATGTGGTATTTATCTTCAATCTTGGAGAGAGACGCTGTGGCTACAAGTCCGACCGTTGCGATGACTAATGAATATTGTATTTTATACAGCTGGTTTTATGGCCCATAATTGTCATCCCAACAGAATTTTGATGGAGACTGATAGAATAACCAGCAATTTGCCTTTGCTCCCTTACCAAAGAAGTGGGCATTCCCTCACAGAGAACGAGACATTTGTGGTGTATAACCGTGAGAAGAGCCCCTAAGCCACATCCCGGAGGAATCCAGGGCTGATCGAAGTTTGGCGCTCTGTTGATTCCCAGAACTCTGTCGATTTCCAAAAAAAAAAAAAAAAAAAGTAGTTGACTGAGGCAGCATCGATATAACCGACATCTAGCAAAATCAGAACATCATTTTGCTAATTCACCGTCGCTCCTCTCTCAGTCTTCCTCCGAATGAAGTTCAACATCTGGCTAGTATCTTGCGTCAAACGCGCGAGATTGCCTCTTCTGTCTCCATCCTTTGCCTTTAGTGAGACTTATTCCCACAGACACCATCCCACTGACTCCCTCGAAGATTCCGAAGATCGTGAAATACCAGCCCCTCCCCACAGCATCCACAAGAGGCTGCAAAATAGCAGCCGAAGCAGCACTCAGTCCACATCTCGCAACCTGTCCCGATGCATAGGCGGTGCTAGTTTGATCCGGAAAGATATCTACGAGTAATGCACTCGCAGTATGCGACAGCTATGTTGACGTCCCACAAGCGAAGAACTGGATCACAAGCGGCACTGCAACATGGACGTGAGCGCGAACAGCCCATCCATAGCCCGCTACCAGAGCGACCTCGAACAACAGGAGTGGAAAGATACCACGATAGCGGGCTATTTCGAGTGGAAAGTCTTGGGACTTTGCTGACGACTTGAGGAGACGTCAATGTCGTGTTTTCGAGCCGTGTTCGCATAGTTGATATCTAGGAGTTTGCCTGCCACGATCCCGCCAATCGTCATTCCAGCCAAACCGGGAAGAAACGCGAGACCAATGAGAAGACTTTTGAAGCCATAGATCTCTTCGTAGATCACTGGGATCGCAATTTGGAAGGTGTAGTAGACGGAATAAGATGTGGCTATCATTATCAGCACCACAGCGGCGTCAGGGTACAGAATAATGCGAAGGGCGGTGAAAGTGCTGATGATTCGCCATCTCGGTCGTTCATTGTCGTCCGCGGTACTTGTTACTTCTGATCTAGGGGTTTTTGTGCGCAGCTCCTGCAGGTGAGATGCCCATGTCCTCCCTATCCCGTGGGCTGACTTCGATCCGTTTCCAACAACCATCCGCGAGGTTTCCGGAAGCGTGAAGCCAGCGAGCAACAGGGAAACGACTGCAAAAATCGTAAGAGCCAAGAATAACCAAGTTGTTGCCCCTGTGTTCGATGCCACTGCTCCCCAATGACAGGTCCGATGGCTGATATTCCATTACAAGCGGCTAACATGATACCCAGCATATTTCCACGTTCGGAAAGGGTCGCCACATCGGCTACAACACCGTACGCTATCGCCGGAGTGGCAGAGGCTCCAATACTTTGAAGTGCTCGTAGGACCACCAGCCCAGCATAGCTGCTTTTGTTAAGTGCAAGACCGAGACTTGCGACTCCATACAAGCTGACCAAGCCTAAAATCACCGGACGTCTACCTGACGCATCTGCGAGGGATCCAAACAAGATGGGAGAAACAGCTTGGCAGATGGCATAGACAGTCACTGTCAGATTGATAGCCTGTATAGAGACTGAGAAATATCTGCTGAGCATTGGGATTAATGGAAAGTATATTGTTGCTGTCAACGTAGAAGTTGTGATTATCAGCCCCAGGAGGTATGCCAAGTAAGTGCGAGTTTGGCGAGTAAATACAATGTAGGCTGCTTCGGCGAGCATATCGATTTCATTGTTTCCGCTGATAGATCCGGATAAAGACTTCGGTCCCAGTGAAATTATAGGAGAGACACGAGGTGACTGACTTTCGATCGCCATGATTCGTAGTCGTAGGCGTGGCCAGGAAGAAGCTGGACGAGATATCTACGTGTTGGATGTGGCTGCGTACCAAATTCGAATTGAAGTATTTTATCTTCATATTCGCTGAGTATTAATCTTCTATGAATGATTAGTAAACGTACGTTCATGAGTCACAAAATCGCGACAACATGGTCGATCATGATGATGTTTTTGAGTCCGGACAGCTGTGACCCGAGCAAATGAGAAGCTGTTGTCGGCTCAGTGAAATGATGTGAATGCTGCAGACGTGATAACAGGACACTAACCCATGTGGCCAATACGACAGAAGCCGTCTGTGACATGAAGATTAATACTGCGCGAATCTTGGATCTGAAGCTCGAGACTGTTCGGTATATTAGGTGACAAGTAGTACCTACTAATATCACTTCCCAGCAGAGCAACAAACCAATGGATGATAAGAATCCAAATACGTCTTTCGTCCATACACTCTAGAATGCTGTAAAGGTTACTGTATCAATACATAGTCCTTTTAAGCCAGGAGAGATCGCACATGCCAAGATTATGTTGTTGCTCGTAATATTCATACATGCCTTTACAGAAGCGGGGAATCTAAACATGAAGCCATGAAGTAACGCCGATCCACCATACCACCCGTCCATCTTCTGACACCAGCCTTAATTCCGCCTCTAATCCCTTTTGCTCTTTGGCCCGGCATGCGAGGTATGCTCCAGACCGTTTTACGTGACTTATCTCAGCTCGCAGCAGAACTTCCTGAGCCTGAGCTCAACCCAGGACTACCATCAGTAAAGAGCAGCGAATAGTCAAGCTTAGAGTAAGCACTCTTTTTAAGCCCCGAAAAATCGAACGGACACGCAATCTCCTCCCAGCCCCCCTCCACATCATCCTTGCGCCTTCGCAACATCAACTTCCCAGCACCTTTCAACGGATCAAACATCTCCAGCTCGACATCGTAGAATCGCGATGATTCAGGCAGAGTCGGTATATGTTTCAATCGCTCGTTCCTTTCTACAGGAGAGTCGAATGGTCCCGCCTCAATCTCATCGGCCCAGCTATCGAAGAATCCATCTTCTTCTGCCGTCATGATTTGACGTGCTACGTTGCCCATGATAAAGCTATCCCACATACCCTCTCGAATAGGTGTCGTTAAAAGCAGTGCAATGGCTTGTCGTCGAATCCAAGGCACACGACATTTGAGCGCCGTGTAGTAAGTGAACGGCAAGAGTCCCACATCGGCTATGAAGTCCGCAGCTCGCTCTCCATCATCGAAACGCGCTTTCATCTCCATCTTCTGATGTGCTACTCGCTTCAGAAGCTGCAAAGTCTGTGTTATGATCGATGTGAAGTGGGAAGTGTAGTCATCGAACAGAGCTTGCCGGCCATGGCACAGTGCGGTTTCCGCCATGATGGATGTCATTGATAGGAACACCCGGAGCAGATATACTCCCAGCACGTTATGCTCGTTGGTGGATTGGCGGGAGATGTGGTCGCGACTTCGACTGTATGCCATTTTCCATGACGCTATTGCGCTTTGCAGACAGACCTGCCGACTGACAATCTCAGATGGGTAAGGTGTCCCGCGGAAGTCGTGAGAACGGCATTTCTGTGTCAAGACCAAGACGTCGCCCAGTAGGATATTGAAACTCCTCCTGGCTTCTGACATATTTCTGAATTTAGCGGGTATCTTCATATCAAATAGTGAGGTAGGCTGGCTGATCTCGAGGTGTGAAGTGGCTGTTTTGCAGCCAAACAATGCTGACTGTACGCTTAGACAAGCGAGCGATTCGGATAAAGATTCGTCTACAGATGTGCAGTCCGAGGACATATCAACTTCTGGTTGAGGGCACGACTTTGTTTCATTGCCGGATTGAAGCTCCTTCATCAATTTCCAGCCACTCTGTGTATGCGTCATGGCATTCCCGTACTCTCCTCGCAGAAGATCAAGCGTAACGAACAATACGCAAGTAATGAGAACCACCCGGAGAGAAGCAGTCCTGTCTTCAGTCTTACGATTCTGTAGAAGATTGATAGCTTTCGAGTATTCTTGGATGGTGAACACTTCTCGCCGCGTAAGTTCGGTCTGATCAGATGATGATACCACTCCACGAGGCCTCAGACTCTCCTCTTCTATCCTGTGAGCCGATGCCAATGCTATCACAGCATGTAATACTGCTGGCTCGGCCACGCTGGCTTGAAGGACCAGCTCCTGCCAAAAATGGGAGTAGAATACTCCAGGAAGTTTGACGATTGTCGTGGAGCGGAAGAAGTCGAGACATGCTAGTTCTTCGTTATTCAATTTCGCCGTTACCAAGCTGGGTAGGGAGACCAGAACGGTCATGTTGAATCGCCCCGGAGGACTATCAGATCTGGGCTGAGGAATTACGTCCTGGACGACTGACACGACTGGCACGTGTTCCTTAGTCGTAGGCACACTGATCGTAGCCCAAATTCCATAGCCGTCACACTTGCGGCCTGTTGAACAGCAATTCTTGCATCCTGGCCTGCTCTCGTCGCATTTCACTCGTCGTATCCTATCATACTATCAGCTCCATTGCTCCATATTATTTGCTTTCCGTCAACGACACTCACTTGCATGTGCGGCAGCCAGTTTTTGACTTCGTATGACTGGCTCGAACCTTCTTCTTCGACATGAGGGCGTTCATGATCGTTCTGAACCCACCTCGTGGGTCGATTTTTCGATATCACAGCATTTAATCGTCGATATCAAAGAATGATGAGGCTGCCATCTGTAGTCGGCACAGCTGCACCCGTTGCTTATGTGGTCCGATTTCAATGCTTCCATGGTGAGCATGGTGATTTGTTCGGTTAGCTTCAGGGGACAGGTTGCCAAGTGCTGACGCTCATTCCTGCAATCCCTGCACGTACAAGCCAGCATGAGTTCTGAATGGCTGCTTCGTGTTCTACATCAATTGATTCGCTGAAGATAAGTCTTGAACTCCACATTCAAACAGATCCACTCAGACTTCCTCAGGGTTTCGAATTCAGGAATAAAAGCCCTCTTCCCTCTCATTATCTATTTTTTCCCTCTAGAAAGTTCCAGAACATTTTCGAAACATGATATCATCACTGTTTTTGGAACTGATCAAGATTGCTCTGGTTGAGAGCTTGACACATCTACTTTTTGCAGACACGATAGATGATGCTGGAGGGACAAGTTGAAAGACCTTGCGCAAGAATCCACGATATCCCATAATCTCGATGCGGTCTTCGGATAGAAACGGCATATGTACTGAGTCTTGTAATAGACCACTTTTAGGGTCTTCAAAACTCCTGCTCCCGATTCCGAAACCTTCAAAGTACAAAAGACGGCGGAGACGAAAGAGTAAATCCTGGTGGCTACAGTTCCCCACCGCCGAAGATACACGATCGGCTTCTCTTATATGATTCAAAGATCCGTTGTTTTGGCTCAAAGAGCGCATATTTCTTAGAAACATTCTCAGCTGTTCTGGTGTTATGAGTTGCGCAGAAAACATTACAAAGAACGAGTGAAAGACGCTGTACCAGATCAAGATCGTGTGGGAGCAAGCCAGGTCCTGCAGCCTCTGATCTTGTTTTCCGCATCTTCCTCACAAACTAGTTCCTTATCTCTAGTACTTACATACGTTTACTTTTCCCTTTTGTATTTCCTTTCACTTCACATGTCCGAAGGGATGCAGGACAAGGGGTATATATTTTGTCTCCCCGGGATCTTGTCAACATCTCCCCAATAAGCAGACACGCAATCCTGTCAGCCTAACATGAGTTTCATTTTCATTGTACAGGAGGACTTTTCCTTAAACCATTAAATATCACGATTTATGTATTAGCTCGTGGTTTATGTCCAACAAAATTTTTCTCCCTTTGGGCTTGAGTTCAGATTTTCAGCAAGGGCCACGCCAACACAAGCGGCACAGATGGCAACGGCAAGTCAAACGACAACCGCTATCTGTATCGGTAGAACTTAAAGATATTACTGACTCCGGAGATAAGAAGCATCGAGACTCGGAGCTTTGAGAATCTAAAATTGGGGATAGTGAAAGATGGCATTGCTTGGCATGAGCCGCAGCTTCCCAAGGGTCAAATTGTCAATAACCATATGTCCGCGCAACATTATCATTCGGGTTGACGCAGTATAATTGTTGATCACTGCGAGATGTCTGGAGTAATAGAATATATACGTTCGTTCATCGCCAACTTCATTGTTCTCACAAAATTACCATCTCTTTCAGCCTGTAGTCTCAACAGGGAATAAAAAGCCAGCTCGCTTAGCTGTAAACATTCACCCCGCACTTTACCCCCAGGGGAAGTCACCCACTTCCAAGAGAAACGTGCTGAATGGAAGGAGGTTTTCCAAACCAGAAGACAGACTTCAAGCATGCATCGATCGCTGGGAGTCATGAGCCGTTGAGCTTCGTGCTGGGATGTCCTGGAGCTTCGATCGGACTTAGGCGGGCCGGTTTTTGGCAGGGTTAGTTGCTGTAAATCGAAGATGATTTTGGTCTGAAAACTGGACGGTGCATCTTCGCTCATGCGAATAGGCAGTAACAACGAACACTTGACAACCCTTCCAGAATCGACAGCAGTACAGTACCTCAACCTCAAGTCGAAGTCGACAATTGCGCACATGGCATGAGAAAGAATATACGTGGGTAGGGTTGTGGGCGTGTGACAGACCGTCAAGTTCGAAATGATGGTAACGCTGGCTGAGAGGTATAAATCCCAGGAAGGTCGGGATACCAAAAGCTAACTTTCCAAACACGACCAGAAAGCAGAAGTCCACGTGGAGGTTTGATATGCACACTTTTAAACATCGCTCAGGATTTTGACTTCTCGTCTGAATTCCCACGAGGTCTTTTTCCTGGGATTCCGGCATCTGAGATATCTCCCATTGAGTACTCTGTCGATAAAGCTTGATTCGAAGGCAACAATCTATACATAGGTGCCGCAGAAATTCTCGTACCCATAGCCACAGCAAAAAGGAATATGAGAGGATGAGATCAGAGGAAGGTGACCCCCCGCACCAAAGTTGTATGGAAGACTGAACATTTACAATCTGGCTAAGCCAGGGACACATAACTCAACTATTGTTACATGGCCAAACCTTTGTAATCACACTTGTGCGTGCCTCGCCTTGAAGCCGATCAAGTGATGTCTTCGAATTGTATTGCAGCGTCGACAGCGCCACCTAGATCGACAACGAAAAAAATCCCTCTTCCCTACGAACCCTCCGTAGACAAAACGTCTCCAATGAATAAACAATAGCTGCTACTCACCACTTTCACCTAGCCATGCAAAGTAGAAACCCCAGCACTACTATCGTAACTCTCACCCACAGAGCACGGAACTCCGCGTAGTGAACCTTTCGACCCTCTTGCATCTCTCATGAGGATTTCTACCCCACAAATATGGCTCGTACGTATATAAATGTAAGTTAACTTGCGCTGCGCGGCTTCGGCTCCATAACGGTAGCCCATTCGAAGTCAGATTATCAGTAGCTCAACCGGTAGCATGTAGAAATTGCTGCTCTAGTGTACTTCGGATCTGGTCTTTCGATCTATTACTTTTTATGATAGAATCATGTATAAATACTACCTCTGAAGCACTCTTCTCGAGCTCAACAACTCTGGAAAGATCACATTTCGAGCCTTTACTGCTCTGTGCGGAGTGCTACCTGGGAGAGTTGCCTACAGAACTAGGGCGTGGTGTAGATGACGGCCCTTCATCCCCACACCATGGAATTACCTTGAAGTACTTTGACTGAAGAGCGGTATTCGTGGACTGAAATTGGCTAGGCATTAAATAATAGATGATTTAACAACAGTCACCACAATGACAACAACAACAACAACAACACAAGCCAAGCCTCTGCTTCCCAATGATAATTCTCTCCCTGCCTGGTCAGCTCGGCGAGACCTCATCTGATAAACACTTGTATATCTCCAACCCTGGCAATCTGTATTCGTGTATGCACAACTTCTCCCTGATGAATTTGACGACACGAGATCTTCATCCACCGCCACTGTATCGATCGAAGAAGGTCTCAAAACCTCGGTGGATATCAAATGACAGGAAGGAACCTTCCTTTATAAGACTCCCTCTTAGTGCATTGTAACGTTTGGTTTTCTCCTCGATTTTGATAATACAAAATTATCACCAGACTTATTGACCAAGTCACACTTTCCTCCAGTCCCGCGCAGTTGATCGTCAGCAAGAAAGAGGTGAGTGACAGCGCCAAAACTTGACAGCAATGACACTCAGCCCTCTTCGCCAGCATCATTCCCCTCTTTTCAATTCATTTTACTTCACTGGAAGGAAGAATGCGTCACAAAATAGCCAGCCGATCCGTATCAAGAGGGCATAACCTACCTACCTACCTATTAGCACGTTCAGACCCGAGTGCAATATGGAAATAAAGAAATCCGAAAAGACATGCCGCAAACCACGTCACGGCATTTCTCACACTTCGTATTTTCGATGATCATTACTCAAGGCTTCCCTAGGCGAGAAGATCGTGGTTTAATATATGAACGCCCGTCTCTCTTACTGACATGACAAGCAAAGTGGAGAGACGTGAAAAAGAGGGACTTCGGAAAGGAAGACTGATCCTGTTTGATTTCCAACCTTGTTTCAACTCGCTAATGAAAGAGTCTAAGCTCTGGTATGCTATGCAATTGCGCACGCCTTGACTGATCCATCCCATATGAAAAAGAGGAAGCTGCCTGAACGCCTAGCGATGTACGATATAACAGAAGCGCTCTTGTCCCTACCAACTAGCACATGTCTATGTCTAGACCAAGCACACTATACAATTCCACCTCCTCTGCTTTATCCAGAATGCCGACAAACACCCCCCTCCCACTACTACCTCTTCCCCTTCCCCACCACCTCCTCATCATCACTCTCCGCCTCCTTCGGCGGTAACCTATCCCTCTCACTCGTACTCGCGCTGCCCACAACCGTCGGACTACTCTCCCCATCAAACAGCGGATCATAATCCTTATTCCCCGTCTTCAACGCCTTCGGACTCCTCCTACTCCCCGTCCCCTTCCCACTCTTCCTCCTCACCTCCTCAACCTTAGCCTTCGCCTTAATCTCCGCATCGTCATCCTCATCACCCGAATCCATGCCCTCACTGCTTCCCTCTACATACGGCTCATGCGCACGCGCATTCTCATCATGACTATCTCCCGCCTCGCTATCCCCATCCGGAATCCTCTCGTGACCCTCCGGTTTCTGGTTCTTGATGAACGAGTCGATGATGTAGTATTGCGTGGCGTTCATAATGACCGGGAAGACCAGCATGACGAAGATAACCTGTAGGGCTTCGTCGCCTTCGGTCCAGCGCAGCGCCCAGTCGCCGACGCGCGAGATCCACGGCGCGACGAGGAAGATGATGAGGACGCAGATCTTCATGCCCATGAGGCCCATGAAGTAGATGATGGATTGCTTGAACCACCACCATGCACGGGGTGGATGGCCGTAGTTGCCGGAGGAGATGGACTCCGGTGGGTTGCCGAGGGGCGTGAGGAGGAAGAGGGAGGTGAGGATGCGGAGGAGGAAGATGAGGATGGGGATGCCGAGTGTGGTCTGTATGGGGTCAGATTAGCTTGCCTTCTTCTTTCAGGGCAGCAGTCAACCATGCAGAACATGGAAGAATGACAGGTTAAGTAGGAAAGGAAACGTACATCGATCGCCAAATTCAGCAAGTAGAAACTACACGGATTCGGCTTATAATTCCCCTTCTCATCAACCATCCTCTTCGTCACAACACTACTCGCATCCAACCTGATATCAAACTGCCCGCTGGACAGCATACTCATCAATAGATTCGCAATATGCACCAGCACGCTCCCAAATACCTGTTTACTGACATCGAAGAACCAGATCTTGACAGGTCGCTGGGGTCGTTCGCGCCATCGCTTGTAGACTAGGGCGAGCAGAGCACAAAGACCTAGGGAGCCTTGGATGAGGATTGCGAAGGAGCCGAAGAGTTCACATTGGCCGTTCTTTTCGGGAGGGTCGTGGGGAGATGAGGTTGTGGAGGAGGGGACTGGTGAGCTGGATGGGAGAGCGCTCGTGAGGGAGGAGGCGAGTGTTGGGATTGAGACGCCCAGGCGGATGGCGGTCGTTATTGCGGAAGAGAGGAGAGTGTTGGTTGGTGTTGCATTGTTGTCGAGTGAGGCCTCGAAGCCTGCAGGAGGAAGCATTTATTCTCTTTCTCCTTCCAGCAGTGTAGTAGTCTATCTCTTCTGGGCCGCCTCCAAAGTCTTGCTTCCCTCGTATTGCCTCTCTTTTTTTCTGCCTCAGACAACCTTCGATCGACCGACACAAGTATGACTTCGGCGTATTCTCCTTTCGGCAGTCCAGTATCTCGTAGTTGTAGCTCCGAATCCGTATTCTTCCTTCTTCCTTCTTCTCTTCCTTTTGTCCTTCCCTGGGTCTGCTGATTATGTTTCGAATCAGGGTCAAGTGGCCTCCTTATCTGTGACGCGAGCGGCTTGGAGCGAAACAATAGAGACAAATCAAATAGCAATCAGATCAAAAGTATTCACAACGAAGAGAACAGAGGCGATAGTGTAGAAGGTGTGCAGGTGAGGCGTAGAATCGATGACATGCTCTGCAGCCTGCTGCGGCTGCTGTGTGGTGAGGTGAGGAGTGAGGCTTGGACGCTTGCAGAGAGACTTGATTTAGGCTTACTTGGGGTAGCCTGGCCGGATTCTAGGGGCGAATGTTCGGCCGGGATCGAAGAACTTTAATTTAGAGTGTATCACGTGGATAGCTACTTTCAAATCAAGAATTTCGGAGCCTTTCCCTGACACAAGTATGTTTCTTTCCCATTTATGGACTCTACATCCAGAGGCGCAGAGCTCAGTTTCACGTCGCAAAGAACATCTCCTCATGGTTGATTATATTCAGTCCACCTTGAGCTGTTGATTTGTCTGGTGATTCTCTTAGCCGTTGTACCCCACCTACCAACCAACGATCCAGCATGTCAGCAGGACATAGAGGTCAGATACCGTAACTGTCTGCTATTCTGACTCGAGTAAAAAATGCTTGTGGAGATAGCACCAGATAGCATTATTTTTGTTGCAAAGTAAGGCGTTTCTCAGCTAGACCAAGCTTATTATCATTTTACCGTGGTTGACAGAGCTCAAAGTTTGATAGAGGGGTAAGCACTTTTTCAACATTCCAGCTGCTATGGAGGCACATAGAAGACAGGAATACCACATTAGCTTTAGATGAAAATTAGTGAGAACGAATTTGAAAGCAAGAAAAAAAAAGTCGGTCATTTCTCATTCCTCATAATCCATAATGCATATCAATCATCGCCGAACCCCTCACACCAGGTATCTCCCACCCATCCCAAAGCCAACCACAACCAAACCCACACTCCGCCATCCATGCATTGCTCTCCCAAACCATCCATGTCCCCTACTGCGATCAAGGAAGAAAGATAATAAAGCATGTACGAGAAACCCAGCGCGAAAGAATATCTGCAAGAAACCAGAGATGCAAGCAAAAGTGTTCGGTCCTCCTAAACCATCATATCATGCCACGCCGTTCCATCCCTCACTGCCCCGTGCGAAGACCATAGCCAGTCGCGCGTTGTTCAAGTCGTATCTGACTGATTGAGAAGAATTGCATGAGGTGAGGTAGCATGGAGTGACATGCCATAGATCGGTTTCAGCAAGGAGGTTTAGTTGGGGCACGACTACAGTTTCTCAAGTCAGCCTTATCCTCAACACCTTGCTCTTCAAACACTCTGAAGCCACAAGAAAAGACAGCAGAAGATAGTTACAAAGTGAGGAATAGTGAAAGAACGACGGAGAATATAGAGAAAGAGGAGAAACGTACAGCACCGCAACTTCCACAGCTCTTCCCACCATCAGAGGCAGCGCCGCACTTGGGACATTCGGAACCGTGCATATTGACTTGCTTTCCTTTTTTCTTGCTTTCGGTCTGTCTTGATGTAGATTTTCTCTTTCGAATCTGATTTAATATTTTCGGAAGTCGGAGACGTAATTGTGTAGATAGGTTGTGAAGAGGAGCGGCAGGAGGGGCAGAGAGAGAGGGGAGGTCTTTGTAATAGCCCGCGATAAGAGGGCGCGCGACGCCCAGCTCGAGGAAGCAGGTGCGGGGTGGGACGTTTCATTCACTGGGCTGGTTGATCTACGGCCTACCTATGCAAGTCATGCAAATAATTGAGACTAATACCTTCACTAGCCGCGAGAGCCTGGCACTGAAGTTGGTAGGAAGCCAATCTGAGGCAGGCACGTGGATAGGTGCATGAATGCGAAGAGAGTGGAAGTGGGGGTGGATGAGTTAGTCACTGGATAGAACGGAGAAAGGATGTTCCTCGGATTCGATCGGATAATACTGTGCTTATGAGTTGTACAAGAACTGTGGGTACGAGGATGGTGGGTTGATAATAGTAAGATGTTATGCGTGATATCTAACTACTCGGAGGCAGATGTGGGGATGTTGTATACCGAGTACAGCTAGGTAGAGCCACAGCTCGTAATTATCCTCGAGTAGATATGTATGTATGTCATTTCACAAATAGAGTCAGTGAAATCGGCGAACATTGTGCGTGGTCGTGCTTAGTCCGGAGACTTCAGCGAAAGATGTGTCAATTTGCAATGCAAGTATCAGTATCAATCTCATGCAAGCCCATCCAGGAACGATGGTATCAAGGAAAAAGAGGAGCAAGTAGGTTATTCCGAAGAACGAACCAACACCACGAAAAATGTGAAGAACCCATAGGCAAAACCACGTTGTGTCCATCGGAGACAGCTAGCCAGCCGTCCCCGGATTCAGATCAATGACCAGCCCTTCCCAGCCCATCTGTCATGATCGAACGGATGAAGCAAACCCCCAAATATCAACGCGAGTAAAAAGAACGCCTAGCCTGCCTTATTTGAAATGAAGCAATCCCTTAAAGAAACCAATGAAAGAACTTGTCGTAGTCGTAACAGCAGCCGTGCCCGCCGAAGAATCATGAAGGCGCCGAGAATGGCCACCAGTAATGGTGCCCACACTGCCCTTCCTGATCTCGGACATTTGCTGCGAGGTAGACGGGCCTACAAGGGCCTTGTTGATGGAGGATGATGATATTGTCGCGTCTCGAGGTCGTGAACGAGGGGAACGTGCTTGTCCTCTGGTTGACCGATTCGCAGGCCCGTCTATTTGTTATTCGATTCCGTGCTGCTTTTTGAGCTGCTCTAAATTGTCCTTGCGGGCTTCCATGTCCTCTTTCGATCGAACCATCTTGTCTGGTTGATGATATAGTACTGTAGGTCGAGTTAGAGATGGTCGTGTGCCTTGCTTGGCTCGGATGTACATACCAACGAGATACCGATTCTGGAAGTTGAATCCGTTCAACTTGTCGCACGCCTGCTTTGCATCCATTACGTCCTCATAGACCACGAAGGCAGTGCCTTTGGTGTTATTTGCGATTCCCTGGCGGATTTGGCTGTGGTTGATCAGTTCTTGACTCTTCGAAGATGTGCGGCGGAGACCAACCGAATGGGACCGAACTTGCCAAACAGGTCGAAGAGTTCCTCGACTGCGACGTTGTAGCTATTTTCCAGTCAGTATATCCTCACTCCCGCCTTCCGCCGGCCTCCTCTCCATCTGCCACAGCTATCTTGGGGCAATTCGACGAACCTTAGATTCTTGACGAACAAAGCTCTAGAGGCACAGTTAGCATGGTCCAGCAGTTCCTCTCTCGCTCCCCCGCATTGCGTCAGAGTAGCACATACCGATTGACCTCGGGTGCAAGTTTACCGCCTCGACTCATAGCTTGGCTACGGATTTCTGGATGTGTTGGATGGTGGATAGAAGAAGGGTCCGGGTCGCGATGTGATCGGAGGGGCAGTAGTAGTAGAGTACGTTGATAATCAGAGACTTGAAGATCTATGACCTTGCCGTGTTGGGATAAGCTTGAGCGGGCTAAGCTAAAATAAGTTTGGCGTCTTGGCAACGACTCGTCTCTTTCTTTGACACTCCTCGGCATTTTCTTTGCTGACGTCTTAACCCCGAGCATCTTCTTCGTTCCTTCTATTTCTGGCATTCTTATTCATTCGTTGTGATTCATGGAACAGTTGTGAGTATTGTCGTTGAATCTAGAGATTCTGGTCACTCAAGGCTAGGTGGAGATTTTTGCAGGTGACGCAACAAAAAACTACATATTTCCTTTCTATATTCCTGCATCATACAACTGGCTACTTTCGAATTGTGGTATCCATACACTTGAAACAGTTTCTATGGATTCAGTAAGAGTAGCATCAGACAGTTTTCCTTGTTTAGAGATTTCCAAGGACTTGGACACCCCTCCCCAGAGTCGTCACTCCGTCGTGAGCGTATCACTGCGAGTGCTGACATTCAACACGATAGACCAGATTACGATAAAAACTCAATTTCATTTACTTTGAGATTCTGCGTTTACAGTGCCTTTACACTATGTTCATCCTGATTCTTCCAGATGCACAAGCTATTAAGCAACTGCCATTTCAAAAATGGCACTGATCTTCTCCCAAATCTGAGCACTGCCCGAGTGAGATATCCCGTAAGTGAGATGGTTTTCTTTCTAGATAGATGAACTCCTTTGCGCTGAAGTTCAGACTTGCTGTTCGAGTTACAATTTATCATTCATTCTAGCCGTTGTTGATGGTTCACTTCTTACAATAAATGTCTGTGGCCAAGGCATACTCGTCCGAAGTTCTCGTTAGCCTATGAATCTCATGTCTTCATGACACTCGTCTCTCCTTTACCACTGGACTGAACATCAGACCACAAATTCACTATTTTTCCTGTTAGCAGGTCTACTTATATCCCTATCCTTTTCCAGGTCACTCTTTCCCAAATTCTTTCTTCCTTTCTACTCTTCACAACACAACCAACTCTTCAAAATGTCATCTCCCACCGACAAACCCCCTCTCCTAAAACTCCTCTCCTCCTCCGAATCCGAGAAACTCCGCCTCCGCACTCTCACCTCCCAAAACCGCAAATCCAAGCCCACCAAACCCCCCATCGACACCACCCCTCCCCCAATCCGCCGTCCCTGGATCACATCCACCACCATAACTCACCTCACCCACATCGCAAAAACGCAGTACCTCTCCCTACCCACCTTCTCCCTCCCCGACGAAATCCAATACCAGCTCCAAGAAGAATGGGAACACATCGTCCACGATTCGTTTGAGCGATTTCGGAAGGAGATGCAGTGTTATAAGTGTGAGGATGTGGTGGAGTGGTGTGGAGATGAGGGCGTGAAGTGGTTCTTGGAGGATTTGAGGAGGGAGATGGATGGGTGGGGGGCGTGGGAGGTGGATGAGAGGTGTGTGGAGAGGTGGGACTGGGGGTTTGAGAAGATGATTCCTCTTTTGAGGGGGAGACAGGTTGAGGGGTGTTGGTTATTGGAGCAGGTGAAAGTAATGGAGCAGGGCCATGAGGCTCAGGTGGGTGAGGCGGAGGATGAGGGCGATCAGGGGGAGGAGGGTGGTACTGTAGAACTGGGCATAGAGGATGAAGTGACAGAGCGTCAGATGGATGGCTTGGAGGCTTTGAAGTTGATAGGCGGAGAAGGCTTCACGGCTGATGGTTTCATTCGTCATAAGTCCCCGCTTTGGGGGTCTGTGGTTGACGAGGAGTTCGATGATGAGAGCATGGGGGAGGAGAGCCTATCTGGGGATTTTATGGATAATGTGTCCGTCAACGGAGAGTTCGATGGAGACGCAAACTCTCAAGAGCTCTTCAAGGACGACGACGATATCAACACCGCCGAAAAACTTGTAGCTATTCAAGCATCTCCCTTATCCGAGACAGTCGAAGTCAAGGAACCCACGATCATCAAGATTGGAGAACACGATCAATTTGTCGTCGATATGCTGGATGCATCGACGGAGACGAGCAGCGAGAGCGATGTACCAGACGACATGGATACCGATGGTGGCGGAATCGATACAGATGAGGGGATGGAAGACTTTGAGTCTTCTGTCGCAAGTGATGATATGGAGGATGATAGTCAAGACTTTCATGAAGTCACTGGTTTTTCTTCCACCGAGGCAGCCAGCGAAGAAGGCGATGACACAAACTCCATCTTTGATGGGAAAGATGACTCAACCCTCATCGCCGAAATGGATTTTGATGACTCTCCCGGATCAGAAGAAAGCGAGTCGAAAAACCTAGATCACGAAGACGAACAAGAAACTTTCACGGAGAGTGAAGACCAGATTCACGAAGAAGAAGAGTCAGACATCGCCACTTCGGAGAGCAACCTCGAAGGTTGCGACTTCTGCGACTTCAAAGATCATCAGCGATACCCTCTGGGTGATACCATGGAAATCGGTGTGCTTCGCGAGTTGAAAGATTCCGAATCTGACGCGTCGGACGCTGATCAGACGGACACGGAACTAGACGACTTCGAAGACCTAGCTCAAGATGCAGAGACGCACCAGTATAGCGAAAGGGACTGTGTCGACGAAGAAAACTCTGAATTTGAACCAGACAGTGGTGGTGAGCTGGACACTAAGTCAATTGGTGGAGAGGCAGACGATGAGGAGGGTGATGAGGTGCTTAATGACTCCAGCTCGGATCACGACATGCAGATGGGCGACAAAATGGTAAGCCAAAGTCCGCGGTCAGAGGTCGAAAAAGTAATGAAGAAGATTACGATTACGACAGCGACGAGAGTATCCCTGCGAAAGAAGGAGGGCAAGTTTCTGAACACGCTTGCCCAGATTCAGAGGTTGCGGAACTGGACGAGGCTCTTTCAGACTACGAGTATGAAGCTGAACAAGTTGTTCCCATTGGATATGGGGCGCAGTTCCAAGGCGTGCGGGCTTATCAGGTCGATGAAAGTGAGGAGAGTGAGGAAAAGTAATTGTTTGAGGGGGTGCGCTGATTTTAGAGGGCGTCGTGGGAGACAGTGTGAGAGAATTTGGTGTTTGCTATTTGCGTTGTTTCGCATGCACAGCGTTGATCGTATAGAAGGTTATTAAGCAATACTATGGGACTTTGGTTAAGCAGGAGTGAATATGACATCGAAGAGATGCTCACTGCAGAAAATTAGGCCAGCGTGACAAAAGTAAAGTTGAGATGAGTCCAGGGTTGAATTCAGACGATGCCAGGCGATTTCCAGCGTTCTGTTGTTCAGACAGCTCGAGTCATTGTTTTGACGGTTTCGGGTGGGACCAAGCATCATTTTCCCATCTCTCGCTACTAACCAGCTAATGTTAGTGACAGGAAACTACCCCAAAGTGTAGTAATACATCATCCCCTCACCTTTCGCTCTAATTGCAAGTGAACTCTTTGACATCGATAATGACTCTTGTCCACTCGTTACAAGCGAGACTAGCGGCCTCTGACCACTTTGGTTCTGTCCTGAGTCTTTCTCAACAGCACACATTATTTGGATTCCCATTTCTCCCAAAGATCGACAGTCTTCAAAATGCTCACCTTCCCGGGAGATCGAGGATCAGGCCGGGGACAAGGACCAGGACGAGGTGGATATTCAGCACGAGGTGGAAATTCAGGACGCGGTGGAATTGTACAGACACCTAACCCGGCAAGACAATTCGAACGCGACGATGGCGAGGTCGAAGCCCCGGATTCCGCACACCTAGCCGTGCAGACGAGAAAGAGCACTGCAGATTGAGAGTAAGAAATCCATTTTTTCCATACTGTAGAGGTCAACTACTGACCAAACGCAGGCATTCAGGCACTGAAATTGTCAAGCTGGTCATAGGCAAAAAGCGAAAGGAGTTCAGTATCCACAAAAATTTCGTCTGTCAAGCTTCGGAGGTGATGAAGGCGGCCTTCTGTGGACACTTTGAAGAAGGAAAGACGGGTGTGATGACTCTGGATGAGGAATCTCCTATGGTATGCACAGTTTCCATGATCAGACTTGTTGTCACACCCTGAGCTGATACATGGTGCAGGTCGTGCAATCTTTCGTTGCATACTGCTACCCGCACTTCGACGGCGAGGCCTTGAAAGAACGACAACTGACAGACCTGGTACATCTTTACATATTTGCCGGCAATTATCGATGCCAGCCAAGCCTCAAAAATATCGTCATGGATGCAATCCAGGACAAGATGCTAGCGAAGATACCATATTTAATGACCGCATAGTGAAATACATATTCAGCAACACCACTTCCGACCATGAAGCTCCAATCCGACATTATGCTGTGGCAGTCATTTTTTTTCCGCCTTGCAGACAGTATACGATGACTCCATGGTCGACCTGCTTCATCAGGCCTTGCTGGATATACCCGATCTTCAGCTGGCATACCTAAAGTACCATCGTCAGTTCCTTTGGGCGTCAACAGGACAATGCATATGCTGGGGCGTGCCAGATGACGCTACGTCTGACCCTCGAAAGAGCGATTATGTTCTCAACAGACCTTTTGGGGCTTGTTATTTCCATATTCACAATAAAGGCGAGACTTGTTTCAGGGGGTTGCAGAGTGGTACGCAATGCCCAAAGCACAGTTACCATCCTGCTACCGGATCGATTGAAGCATAAGCTGGCGATCTGGAGATAGCAGATCCGAGCTGTGCTTCTTTTCTACAACTTGCAGTGTACAACAGAAATGGAATTTGCTGTCTAGCACAACGTTACAACATGACTTCATGCTCCCACTGTCCTGAGCGAGATCCTGTGATACTAAAATCTCCTCGCGAGGACAAGACAGATAAGACCGTGGGCCTTACATGGCAGGCTTCTGGATTTGGAAGCTTCCCTGATAAGATTTCAAGAAAATTTCGGGGTTTTACTTATGGGAGCTAAGTCGGGGGAAGTCCCCTCATCAAAATTGATTGTCCTTCGCTTCGATACAAGATGCGAGCTACAGGATGGAGAAGAAGGGCAATTGGCCATACCTAAGTGTAATAATAAAATATCATGGGACTCCTCGCATCAGCATTGATTGATGAGAATATTTTCACATTCATTACCACGTCATACACTGTCAATCATGATCGTGTTTACCTTCTCCGGGTCTCGCATCCTCATTGACGAAAGCGAAGCCACCATCGCACTCGCTTAGGTCAGAATCTCTTCCCAGGCATTTACCCGCCATCTTCCTCCCACAACTTCGCACAAGAGACTCTCTCAGATCACTCAAGAGACGGGCAATCCCGATTCAAGCCTTGGCCAAGATGGCATTTCGTTGCAAAAGTATTTCGGAGTCGCTAAGGGTCCAACCCCTGAATGCGAAGCTTTCTGATCGAAAGCTTGATTTCGGCAGGACATCGAATCGGTCAGGAACATACATAAAACAACGGCCTCTCATCTTTGGAGAGGGATACCAATTTTGATTATTGAGAATACTTTCTTCTTCCACTTCATACACAACATCATCCGGATCTAAGACCTCTGAGCTCGAACAGTGACTTCAAGTCAACTCAAAACCAGCCCTCCCAAGCTCAACCGCGCACCATCCCACCCAAAGGACCATGGTCCCCCCCCCCCCCCCCCCCCCCCCCACCATAACCTCTCGAAACACCACCGTCCTCACCACCCACCCCCTCGTCACCGTCATCGTAGGCGGAACCTCAGGTCTCGCCGAATACGCCATCCGCTCTCTCATCGCCACTCACTCTTCCCTCCCCTCTCCCTCCCAATCCTCACCAACACCATCAAAACCCAGCCTCCGCATCTACATAATCGGCCGCAACACATCAGCAGCCCAGATAACAATCTCAGATTGCAAAGCCATCTGTCCCGGGTCCCGGTCCTGAAGTCGAGTTGATTTTCGTGAAGGCGGAGGATTTGAGTTTACTAGGGGATGTGAATAGGGTTTGTGGGGAGGTGGTGAGGTTGGAGAGGGAGAAAGAACAAGAACAGAATAAGAGAGGGGGAGGTGAGAATGGGGGAAAGGGGGAAAGGGAAGAAAAGCCAGGGTGGATTGGTTGGTCATGAGTCAGAGTAATTCCGTGCAGAGTTTTAAGGGGAGGAGACGTGAATTTTTTCATCCTTCTCAATTCAATTCATCTACTCTGCACTGTGCTGTGCTTGCATTTTTGGACTGATGAGATTACCGATATAGTTACAACCGAAGGGTTGGACGTGCAGTTTTGCTTACATTATTACTCACGAATGCGTTTCGTTACCCGTAAGTACTGTCTAGGTTTCAATACCTCGATATCCCAGAACTTTCAAGCTGTGTGCATTGGGGATTGACACCAAACAGATCTCCTCCCCCTCCTCCTCGCCTCCTGCCTCCCTACGGGCGCACATATCACCTCAATCTACGCAGCAGGAATGGAAGCCACTCTCTTCCCCTCCGACCTTTCCTTGCGCCAGCCAGGACATTACACATTCAGCGACGTACGCTCTTACGCCGTTCACATGACAACTCTATTCTTCGAATCTCTTGTACAGAAACATCCTGGGAAGTTAGTAGCAACACATGTCTACCCCGGCTTAGTCATCACGCCCGGTATGTATCTAGAAGGATGTCCTTTATGGTTCCGAGTTCTGAGGGCGATATTTGGGGGATTGGGGATTATGAAACTGGTGAGTCTATCAAGCGAGGAGGCGCAGAATAGGATGGTTTGGACTTTAGCTGGAGCAGGGTTTGTGTCTAGGGAAGGAGAGGGGATGGTGGGCACGGATGGAGTGAGGGGTGGAGGTACGTATGCGGTTGGGAGGCTTGGGGAAATCTGTCAGGATGGGAAGGCGTATGAGGAGATAAGGGAGGGGGATTTGAAGGAAGAGGGTTTGGGAGCAGCATACGTGGAAGGCTTTTGAGGTTATTGAGAAGAGTGGAATTTTTGAGGATTGATTTGCTTGCAGAGATAGGAACAATGAGGACGAGACGTATGTATCCCCCAGATGCTCTAAGGCTTTTGGCATTCACCTGTGGCAACATCGAAATGTTTTAGGAGCTCATGACAAAGGAATCGGGATGTGAATCTTGGGAAATGATATAAGCGAGCCTTTGAATCCGAGATGAGAATCGAGTAAATAACAAAATTATAACTATGATCCCGGTACTAATCCCATGCCAGTAAACTCCGACCCAATGAATACACAAAATATTGATGATCGTAAATGTCCAACATCAGCCAGCAAACCCAAGAGTCTTAACACCATTATCCGATACTTTTTCGCCGCCAACAAGCTGTAATCAGCCAATGAAAACATCAGTCCAAACACATCTAAGCTCCATTACCGTTATAAACAATTCTATTCGGGCTCCCTTGAGCATCGACAACTTTATTCTTAGTCGACAGCGTAAGAAGACGATTCAGAACGGCGACTGGTGTTTGCAATCCCTCCTTAGCAATGAGGTACGCGGCGAGACCAGCAACATGGGGAGTAGCTAGTAATTAATCAGCATCATACCCAACCCTTTCATTCCAAGAAGAATTTAAACTCACCCATACTCGTGCCATCCAAATACTCATAACAATTATTGCAGTTTCTCCAGCTGCTCAGAATGTGAACTCCCGGAGCAAAAACATCGAGTCCCGCTCCGTAGTTCGAGAAATACGCTCTGTAATCGTTGGAGTCGATTGCGCCGACTGTGATGGCTGAGGGTTCGGATGCGGGAGAGATGGACGCTGCGTTCGCGTTGTTGTTTCCTGCGGCGACGATGACGGGGATGCCGCGGCTGACGGCGGAGGCGACGGCGCTGTTGATGGAGGCGGAGTAGCCGCCACCGAGGGACATGGAGAAGACGGAGCGGGCTTGCATGCCCTTTGCGACGGCATCATCGACGGCTATGGAGCAGAATTAGTACATTATTCGAAGTCTGAGAGGAGGGAAGAAACATACCCCATTGAATGCCGGCGATGATGGCAGAGTAGGTACCTTGGCCAGCTGAGTTGAGCACTTTGACGGCTACGACGGTACCCTTTTTACACACGCCTGTCTTGATACCAGCGACTGTACCGGCGCAGTGGGTTCCATGGCCGTGCTCATCTGTGTTCTGTTTATGGTCAGTTGAAAGCTCGTTTGCAGTATGAAACAACCCGGACACCATTCCTAATTTCTGTCCACGCCAAATCACCAGCAGACATTGTAGTATATCCAATGCATGAAAACAGAGGTATGCGAAGTAAGAAAGAAAAACAACTCACCGGACTCCCCGTAACGAAATTAGCACCCCAAACCGCACGTCCCCCAAATTCCTTATGCGAAGTCAAGATACCCGTATCAATGATATAAGTCCTAGTGTTCTGGCAAGCCGACGAATCGAATACGTAGTTGTAATACCCCTTCAGTTTATGCGAGATGCGGCCGAGTCCATATTCTGCCCTGGGTTGTTCGAGGAGGGCCGAGGCGGCGGCACCGGAGTAGACTGTGGTGTCGTTGGTGGTGGGAGCGACGGATACGTAGGCATCTTGCTCGATGTATGCGATCTGGAAGGTGGGGAGAGATGTTAGCTGGGGTATGGTCTGTACATGGGGACGGGGTACAGTTGATAGGCAGAGCATGCACTCTCGAAAGCTTGGGGATATGCGTTCGGAGGATGAAGGATATAATAAATACGCACCAAGTCACTTTTCGCGATTTTGGCCAACCCGGCAGCATCTGTGATAACATTCGCTGCCTTGAACCCATTGATGTTGAATTGCGACTTTGGCTTTTGCCCAAGCTTGGTGAGGATCTCGCTGCTGAAGCCGTTTATCTGAGAGGCAGCTGCTGAGGATTTGTAGACGATGATATAGCTGTTTGGGATTTTGGAGGCGGCGGGGAGAGCTGCATTGGCGATGCTGACTGGTAGGTCTGCTGGGACGGGTGCAGGGACAGGGTTGGCCAATGTAAGGGCCAGGGGCAGCAGTGCTGAGAGAGTGAAAGAAGTGCGCATCTTGGCTACTTTTTGGGTCGTCTAAGATGTGGAGGTGTTGCTGATTGAGGGAAGATGAAAGATGTGGAGTTGAAGGGAGAATACAGATGGAAAAGGGAGATATATACCCATCGACAGAAGTAAAATATCACTTGCTCACCTCTCAGCCCCTGATGTCCTCACTACTTCAGGTAGTTCACTTCACAGGACTGGATCCTCATGTCAGAGAGCGCCATCGAGGAGCCAGCAGCTAGCTGATCGATGTCAACATCACCCAGGCCATCCATTCAGTGCTAAGATCATAGCAGATAAGTCTTCTTTCGGATGATGTACCTCAAACGCCTCTCTTCATCTAGCGCGCCACCCAGTAGCCAGCAACTAGCTGACAGATACCGATCATTCTGCTCGTCCAGCCTCTACTTACTCATGACTCTCGGAGCATTCCTGCAAGAAAGTCTCTTTTCGGATCAAGTACATCCAGCGCTTCTCGACACCAATTGCGCCATAATCCACAATGGATAAGCACCAGAACCAACGTCGTGGTACCGAACGTCTTTAGGGCTGGAGCAGTCCGCTGTATCTGGGAAAAACCAAGAGATCGAGAAGAAGTCGTTGAAGAAATTCCATATTCCAAAGAGTGCCGAGTATAGACTATAGGAATTTAGGAGCTTGCCGACTTGCGTGCTCGGAGACCTTAGTCTCTTTAGTCAGGACACTGACATTGGAGCATATCCATGACAAGGGAACAGTGATTGATTGGCTAGTCGAAAGGTTTTGAGTGGACAGTCTCGACTGTCCGTCCACTGATTCGAGGTACTAGGAGACTTTCTGGAAGCTGAACATCCGCTGAAGAGATTTAAGAAAGCTTGGCTTGGAAGGGACGAGACCTCGGGTGGTGTCGTAGTTTTGTGAGGGCTAGGTGCTAGGTGAGACAAATGAGGTCAGGTTGTACTATGAGCCGACATAAAGAGTGAGACATCGTGCGTCAAAGCCTCTCCTCGGTACCTTTCTTTTCTGCAATACAACAACTAAGACGAAATCATGACAAACATTTAGGTGAGGCATAACGAGGTAAATCGAGTCGGCGACTGCCTGTTCGGCAGCGCCAGTTCAACATCAGTTCGGTCCGATCAATGGCCGAGCAATATATTGAGACTCCGGTACAATTCCAAAACAACGAAATGATGATGACGATGATTGCCGGAAACTATCCAAAAAAAATCCAGAATATCTCCAGAGCAAGCCCAGACTGAATCAACTTGACTCAAGCGACCTACTTCCAAATTCAAAGTTCAACTAGAGATGCCAAGAATAATGTATGAATTTTCGTTCTCGACACGACTCGATCAGGAATCGGACTCGTGCTGATCTGAGCTGCGGGACATCCCATGGCCGGATGGACTGCAAATGAAGTGCAGAAGAGGCAGCCTACGCTATCGAAAGAAGGCACGACAAAAAAGGTACAGAGCAATGCTGAACGCAAGATTTCCATCACAGATAGACGAATACAGCGTACAGGATAACGCTATTGCTCTGCTTGAAGAGATCGATGTTACGTTTTCAAAGCAATCATGCAGAATCAGAACAATGAGAAATCAACAGACCTACCTCCATACTCTTTAACGACTCAAGTCATACAACGACTCAGGACATAGAGATGAGCCTCATTCCCCGAATTCGCCAAACCTTCTTTTCCCTTCTTTGGGAGGGGGCGCGGGGAGAGCAAGGAGATCCCTCCGGAATGTAGACTTACTCAATCTAGCTCTGCGGCACAGAACAAGCACTTCACCACCTCGCCATCACCACCTCGGCACCTCGAGATCCACAACCACATCCACATCCACATCCACAACCAAAGTACTGTAATTGGAATCAATAGACCTGTAGTGTGATATTTCAGGAGGGCCAGGACGTAGTGATGAGCCGCACTGCCTCATTCCCTAATATTGCGAAGCTTTTGGCTGAGGGGAGAGCAAGGATTTTCTACAGGAATGTAACTTACCTGATCTAGCTAATGTCCTTCATGACAATGGAAGCACTTCACCATCACCACCTCCCCATCCCCATCACCATCACCACTTCACCACCTCACGACCTCCACACCTCGGCATTTCTCCATATCCAAAGTGCTGGAACCGGCTATCGCTTTTTTGCGCCTACCCTTGTCGGGAGCCACTCAATATTGAGAGTGTGTCCTGTAGGTTGGTCGCTAAAGGAGACAGACATGCGCTTGGGATGGGATTTCCTCTTTCGTTCTCCCAGGTAAAGTACAGAGGTACAGAGACACCAATCTAGACTCGCCGAACTACCAGCAAGTAGTGAGCAGAACAAGTCCCGAAACCCAACCCAACCCAACCCGGGTCGGCAGGCGATGGCGTTTGTACCTTTGTTTTTGCTTCTTTGGGGTTCGTCCCGAGGCCCTAGGCCCTGTAGGCTGGAGAGACGGAACAGATCTGGCACTTGGGATAAGACTGGGTAGGACGAGATGCGGATGCCGATGCAGATGCAGATGGTCCATAGCTTGGTAGGTGAAAGGTGTCGGGACTTATTTTCTGTTTTTGTTCTGGGGTGTCGGCAGGGGGACGGATCTGGCGCTTCAGATTTGGAAGATATGACGAGATGCCGATGCAGAAGCACAAACCAATGCATATGCAGATGAAGTGGATGCAGAATTCGATACCTAGGGTATGGTATGACATAGGATTTGAGCGGAGCAGAGCAATGTAAGGTCCAGAAGTACCTTACGCCCCTGAACTCAACCCAGCTAGGTATGATGCTCAGCCGAGTCCCACGCATTCCTCCTCAGATTGAACCTCAAAGCGAGAAGGAAGGATCTTGGGTCATCACGTGACAAGTACCTGGAAGCTGGCCGAGACCAAGCTAGCGACGGAGCATCGTCATTTGGGGAGTAGAGAAGCAGGCAAAGCTCTCCTCGATAGAGTACAATATTTGGGAACGAGAGAGTACTCGACCTGATGTGGGTTCGATCGGGGACTTTGATGGAACGGCGACTTATGGTAGTGATGTGGATAGTGGGTAGTAGGAAGGTGAGAAAAATGCGCCGACGGGATGTGAGAGGAAAGGTGTAGGAAAAGCGCCGAGAGGGAAAGGGAGAGGGATGGGGATGGAACGGCCCACTTGGGCAGAGGAGAAGCTGAAATGAGGGAGGAATGCAGTTTGAATATATTGTTGTTCGTAATGTGGCAAAATCTGGCCGTCGATATATGACATGATATGACCTGATATTCGTGCAAGAAAGCAAGAGGTATAATGCAAAAGAACTACCAACTGACCCAACGCTATGCAAATGCAAATGCAACATTATTCATTCCCATTTTCCTTCCCGTGTTCCCTCCTACCTCTCCCACGTTTTCCTGACCAGGCCCTCGATTCGCAAATCGACCAATGGGCAGACATCACCTCAATACTCCAAGTTAAACTCCTCCATAACCTGCTCATACAAGCGATGTTTCTCATCATCTACAATGCCAATCCCCATACCGAACCCCATGCCCATGCCCATCCCCACACTTCTCCCAAGCATACCCGCCCCTGCCCCCACACCAAGACCTCTGACGGGCCCACCAATCTTCATCTCTCCCACGTCAGATTCAGCCAGCGGCGCTTCATCATCAGAACTCTCTTCCGAAGCACTACTCTGCTCGTCTGAGCCCAATGAGGAAGAGCCCGGAGACAGCGAGCCAACGCCTAGACTTTCGGAGTCTGAACCTGGAGTTGAGGTGCAGGAGAGGAGGTAGTCGATTGGGTCGTCTTCGACTTCTTCGCTTTCCAGACCCATTTCGGTAGCTGCGTCTGTTTGGCTGGTGCCGTAATAATAGCTTAGTGAGCCCTCGCCGATATCTGACGGTGAGGAGGTTGATGTGGGCTGATTGTAGGGATAGGGAGTCCCTGCTGTGGTGGAGTGGGAGGATATAGGCTTAGATGAGAAGTAATCTGTTTCATCTTCGCCTACGATGCCGAGCCATGTCCATTCGGTGTCTTTCTGTTCTTGGGTCTGACTTGGGCTGACTTCCTTCTGAGGCTGGTTGTATGACCACAAACTATCCGGACTCCAGTAGCTCTGCTCGCTTACGAGTTCCACTGGTTCTGGGTCGAGGAAGTAAGCTTCTTCTTCCAGGGTCTTTGATCGAGTCTTCTTTACTGTACGGTGAATTTTGCGGTCGCCGATGGGGTTGACGATAATGTATTGTCTGACTTCCGAGAGGAACTTGACATTCTTCTTTGGCCGAGAGCTGTCGAGCGTGGGTATTGATGTGGAGAACTCGGTGTGTTCGTGCGATGTTTGGAGATGGACCAACGGGGAGTTATCGCTCAGCGGACGACCTTGGAGTGCAGTGAATGAGAGCGACGATGACGATGCAGGGAGTGTATAGGTTGGTAGTGAGCCACGGCGTAAGATGTCAGCTATACTAGGCTTCTTCAGGATCGAAGGGGGTGTGGTGGTACAGGACTCCGATTTGTCCTTCGGAGTCCGAACAGCACGTGACGAAGACAATGATGGTGGGGGCGGCTGGAGTGAGGTTTCCCAGGACCTCGAACTGACGGAGAAAGGACCGTACAGACAAGTGTCGTCACAGTGCTTCAGCCTAGTCGTTCTTAGTAACTTGCTTGTACTGTTTGACAGGAGTTTTAGGGCCGATATGGGACGTACCAGTTGATCGTCTGTGGAGACACGGTCTTCAATCCAAATCGCAACTTTGACCATGTCCTCCACGATGCATTCTCCAGTCTCGCAACAGTGTTGTGACGTTTCCATGAAGAGTGATCGAGCTGAGAGATATCTCCCCAGGTCTTGCGCTTAGTCACGAGGTGTCTCCAGGAAGCCGAAACGTCGTCTTCCCGCCACTGGTGAAGCAAGTAATTGACGTTTCCACAAGGCTGCAAACCCAACGCTGAACAATCGCGTGTCTCTGGCACCGTAGGTCTCTCAAAAGTTGGAGGCGCATCAACTTCGACTTCTTGGACTGCTGCCGGTAGTTCCGGAAATGACATTTCTTCAACGATTGGGGTTGCTGTTTCCAGTCCTCCGAGACCAATGTCGATATCTTCTATCCCTTCATAGGAAGGGAAGTCGATCGGCGAATCTTTCTTCTCAGAATCGCGGAATGATTTGAATGTGAATGATGTCTGAATTGAAGTGGTGGATGACGATGCGCTCCTCTCACTCCCAATCTCACTTTCACCCCATTGGAAATCGTCGCTATCGCTTTCGCTTTCCTCGAAGGTGTGCGTGAAGGTCCTTCGGTACTCTAGCGTTTGACATTCTTTCCCATTCTCTGTCACCTCGCATGGGGCTCGATAGAGGATGATATCCTCCCACTCGAAATATTCATCCTGGGGCATAGAATCGTCCATTTTTGCGGTGAATATCCCTCGGTGGAAATCCGTTGAGCGTCACGTGCGGATGTCCCTGTTTGTTCTTTCGGAAGCCCCTGAGTAGCTTCAATGATCGCACAGCAACGTTCTCGAACTCCTTGCCCATGAGATGAGTGCATTGCCAAGACGATGGAATTGAGGAGATCGTGAAGTTTATAAAGGAGTGCAAAAATGTGTCCGAATGAGATGATAATATGTGTTCGGAGGTTTGTTGGGGGACTTTTGGTTTCGGCATCCGAACGTTGAGAGACAGGGGCTGACAGCAAGTACAGTCCACCCACAAACTTGGCAGGTCCCTTTGCGCCGCCTCCTCCGCCGCTCCTTGCCTTACATTCCATACCATACCACATCTTACCACATCTTACCACACCCAGCGCCCAATGCTCATTTCGGCAGAATCGTATGAAATTGTGCAACCCAGCCAGTGATAATTACAGACATCCTGCCTCGTGATGGTATGGCGAAACCTTGTGTGACATAATCCGAACGAGTGCACCGGTTCGTGAGTGGTTCCAAGTTTCGCCTTTATTGCCAAATTGTTTGTGAACATCAGCTCAAACGAAACGCGACTGTGACTGTGACTGTGACTGTGACCAGGCTTGGGGTTCTCCGGTAAGGCCATCGTGGAGTCCGGGGTATCGCCGCCATCACTTGAAGGTCTGATGGGTGTCGCATAGGGCATGAAGTCACTCGACCACGATCATGGAAGTTTGTTTGTTCGATCAATCGCGATCATCCAGAGACATCCAGAGACATCCAGATCTGTGAAAGCGATGTCTGGGATTGTGCCCCTATCCTCTCCGATCCCCAACTGAAAGTCCGGGGTAACGCTTGCACTGATAGATTCTAGCTCAGCCCAACATCTTGGGCTTGGCACACGTGCCTGCATCTTGCCTGCCGAGGTCAACCTTGAAGCTGCACGAGCTGGATGACAAAACAGCTCAGGGCAAGGCAGATGAGAGCATCCTCAACTATCGAAGACAATGAATGCATCGAAGAGCTACAGACCTATCGAAAGCCACCGGCATAAAGATGACAACACACCGAATGAGTCGAGGTTGGTATCACGAAGTCGCCACCGTTGTGTTGCTGGGCTTCTTCTTATGGAAGACTCGTTGACGCCGCTTGTGTTGCCACCGGAAAGCCTCGATCCTCTGCTGTTCTAGCTGAGTTCAGCTTATAGTCAAATACGATTCGGTGGGTTGAAAGGGTAAAGGGAAGCCTGGCGAAAGGATGGAAAAGAAAAGATTGTAGGTCACGTGCGTGGACTCAGAGAACCCGCCGAGAACTGCCTGCTCATGGTGCTTAATGGATGTGAACTCAAGGGAGATTCTGGACAGGGGAGACAAGTTGTACGCATGGCGGATATACGAATTGCTGGCACTCGCAGACAGTCCTAGAGCAAGGTGGCTGACCGGCCGGCATTATTCGGAGGTGAAGTTTGATAACTATGTTAAAGTACAGAAAACCGTAATTGTGGAAGAGAACTGATAGAATATGCAACCAAGCCTTCAATGCTTCAAATCATCACCGCGCAAACAGATACGAAGCAGGAAACCATCCATTGAGGCAAATCGGATAGAGGGAGAGAACAGCAAGACCTCCATATGGAATCGGAGAAATCGGCAGACCATTACAGGCAAAGGGCTGAGATGGATACGATGAATGGAGGTTAAATTCATTTTCTTTCTCTGAAAGAGACTGTGATATCTCGTGCAAGGCCTAAGGTCGACACGAAGAATAACGCAGAGGTCATTCCCAAAAGCCGAAATGCGAAAGGGCCTGACGCGTGCATGATGATCGACATCTCGATGGCGGTGTTAAGTCTTTGCAGCACAATCTCCACGCATGTATTTCGAAAGTTGAGATTTGCCAATGATGAGTTTAGAAAAACGTCGGAAAAAGAAGGCACGAACTATATCCTCCGTCCAGCAAGGCGACATCAACCCCATTCCCCTTCCTTTGCTTCCAACGTCCTCATCACCCACCGTCATCATCTCTACACATGTAAGACGTTGTTTCAACCTTAAAATCGGAGTTGAATTTTCCCGTTGCTTGTCTTGGTCATCCATACTCATTGCCGCTTACAATAGTCCTTGGACACAAGCACTGTTTCTACCCTCTGCCTCATCAGGCCATGAAATGTACCTAGGTAGGTACTCGCTCTTTTCAGAAATAGTAGGCGCGTCTCAATTCTTTTCCTCGCATCCGCACTTGCCTCTGGGTTAGTAAGTCTTTCAATTCGACATCTTCATTACACCCTCACCAATTTCATCTCCATTCATTTAATTTCAGAGCAGCCATTGATTATCTCTCTCTTTCCACAACTACTCGAGTATATCTTACCACAATAGCTAGTACGCACCGTGGAACATTCGTCCAGGGCTAGACAACGGCATGCGGGTTTTCGTCATGCCAATTGCTCCCAGTCTGACCCTTTTGCCATCAAATAACGGACCTAATTCTTCCATTCCCGACCTAATTGGACCCGATTTGGGCACAGATCCAGAGGATGGTCAAGAACATGACTTACTCGAAGGCTTCGCAACTGCCACAGATTTCCGCCAAGGTCAGGAGCAGACACCCGGACAATTTCAACAAGGGGAAAACGCGCCAGACCATGATGAGCATACTCAGGACGACCGGGACAATAACCAGCAAGAAAACTGTGAATATGGCAACAATCAGTCAGTACCAAGCGGCTTTCCAGCCATGCGTCGCTTCCATCCGGAGCCGACTGATATGGAGCGAGCCCTTAATAGACAGAGCTGGAGTCGGCCAATGCCTGAGCATGATTACCCAATTCAGGAATCTCAGTACCAGCTTTCTTCCAACCAGCAATCTTTGATACAGCAGACCCATGATCTTCACGGCGTGGCTCAGCAAAGGCCTGCGCAACATGTTCAAGGAGCCCCACACCACGTCCCCAGAAACGAATATCCATTTCCCATACAGCAGCCACCAGTTCAGCTCACTTCGGCTCAGCACCGTTCATTTCAGCCCCCTCCAATTCAGTACCATCCATTACAGCAGATTCAAACCCAAATTCCTCAAATTCCACATGCCCCACTCCCGTCAGCCTGGACTTATCAATCTCAAGGCGAGCAGATCCCCACTCCAGACATCCTTGCGCATCCTTCACAGGAACACTACAAAAGTAATCACCCTCAAGCGCCGCTATCATGGAGGAATCCACCTCACCACAATTTCCGCTTGCCAAAACTAGAAACGTCAGACCAACAAAATGAGCATGATCCAGCCCGACACCTTCGAGAACAGCAGTCTGCGAACCAACAACTTGAACCTCAGCAGGTGACACCCGCAAAAACACCGGATCAATTGTACGGACGAAATGCAACGATCAGATGTAGTCTGACTATAACATTTGAAGGCTCTGGTCTCGGAGTTAAGACTCCTTGGTCTCTTGTCATCCACCAAGAAGGACATACTCGGGGCACACGGTATCGTATCAAGGCCTACAACCAGGACGGAGTCGAGGTTGATGTCGAAACCATCCCACGTGCGACAACTTTCAGTTTCATCGGTGATTATGATGATGAGCTTGTAGGTACGTTTATTACTTCTGTCATCCCCTTGCCGGAGCGTGGGGCAGAGCCAGGAGCAGGATTCAAAGGCGGAAGAGGGAGATGATTATCATACACCACTGACGGACTCGCTACAGTTAATAACGATGCAACCTGGGGTTACACAATTCTGATATCTGGAATGACCGTCAAGAAAATCACACATCTCCATGAACAGATACTGAAAACTACACTCGAGCAACCTCGCTACCTCTCCCCTCCCAGAACTCCGGAAGAGAGAGTCTTGCTCAACAATCAATGGTGCATTGCAAAGTGCTTGCAACGCATTGGTGTAGATGTAGGTTGGCCCATTATCAAAGGTTACCGCAACATCTGGTCTATCGAGGCAGATATGACTGCTTGTGCAAAAGGATATTCCACAGGCTGGTCAGCAGGGGTCAAGGATCTTCTGGAGTCTATGAAAGGTGTTTTATCAGATGAGGAGAGAAGGAAGTTTCAAAAGAGTCAGGAAAGTATGTGTGTGGATGAGGAAGCATATGTTAAGAGCGAGGTTGGCAGGTTGTATACTCACTTCACCTCTCAACTGGAGAGTAAGGTAATAGATATTTTGGAAGAGATGAAATTCCACAAGGGCAAGGCGTATAGACCTTATTCAGCGGAAGAGTTGAAGAAGAAACAGAAAGCTATTGGATTTGAAGGCTCTGAAGCATCAGGGAGTGTAGGCTAGAAGTTGAAGAGGAAGTGCCAGAGAAACGGAAAGTCATAGCAGCAAACGTTGAATACTCTGCTGCACCACAATAGCGAACATATCTCCATTTATAAGCCGCTAGAGTCATGTGCACCGAGTCTGAGTTATCCCTCCAAGAGAGAGCGTCTAATCACCTGCCAAGTCACCACATTTGCGCATCCACATCCCTCAGACCGGACTAATTTCTCTCTATCTCCTCCTTCCCTCCCTGCCTCCCTGACTCTCTGCCTCCCTCACCTCCTCCTCCCCTGATCTCACCTCCCCTCTCTCAATTCACCCACTCATTTCAACCCCCCCGCAATCAACAAACTCTGCCCCGTCATAAACCCCGTCTCGGCAAGCATAACAACCACATTCGCCACCTCTCCGGGCTCCCCCAACCGTCCCATCGGAATCGTCCCAACCCCACCGGGAATCACATCCGGCGAAGAGATCATGCCCGTGTCGCCGATTAGAGCCGGCGAGACGTCGTTTACGCTGATGTTGTGGCTGCAGAGGTGAGAGGAGAGGTTGCGCATCATGGATGTTAGGCCGCCTTTAGATGAGGCGTAATCTGTTCGGAAGATAGGTGAGCTGAGGGCCGCTGTGGTGGCTTGAGGTAGGGGTGATGGGAAGGAGGGAAATTTGGGATGGAGAGGGAGCGGAAGGGGAGGGGAAGAGGGAGAGAAGGGACATACGACATCCATTTATACCACCGCCCATTGCGGCAATGGAAGACATGAATATTATCCGTCCCCAGCGCTGGGCTTTCATTCCTTCTACGACGCCTTTGACGAGGATGAAGGAGGCGCGGAGGTTTATGTTGAGGGTGTGTTCGAATTCCGAGAGGGGGATGTCCCTGGCAGGGTGGGGGGCGTTAGTTTGTGGGGAGGGAGCAGGGGATGAGGGGGAGGTGGAGAAGGGAGGGAGGAGTGAAGGAGGGGAGAAGGGGAGGGTGAAATACCAGATATCTACTATTCGCTTTCCGTACCCGGCGTTGCTGACGAGGATGTCGACGACTTTTCCGGAGTGTTGCTCTTTGATTTCTTCGAACATACGGCTGTTTGAATGATGGATTAGTACCAAGATGTTTATATCTCTCTCATGAATACGCTGGAAGATGAGGTCGTGACTTCCTAGCGAAGGTGGAACACACATCCACTAATTCGATATACGTGGGTCCCAAGATTCGTTGAAACCTCGTTTTTGACATCGCGAAGTGATGCCAGTAAGTAGACAGGCGACGAAAGGAAAAAAGAAAGATAAAGCTCAAACTCAAATTTTGATATCGAGACTCCTTGGGTGCATGGCATATGAGAAGTGAGAAGGTAGACTCACCCTATCTCCTCAATAACTCCAACATCAACCTGATGTATACTAATTCTCAACTTGTCTACTCCCTCTGCTCCACTGGCACGGATAGACTTCACGATGTCTTCCATGCCACTCTTGTTCTTGGAGTACGTGAGCGCGAGATGGACGCCTCGCTTGGCGAGGGAATGCGCGCATGATGCGCCAATTCTGAGAGGGTTTATTAGTGAGGTATCATGGAGAAGATGAAGATGTTTCTACCCGCTTGATGCACCAGTTATGAGAGCCAGACGGCCGTTGAGATTGTTATCTGCCATGGTTGGGATAATGAGTTGTGCTGTCTCTCAGTGGACGATTAAGAAATCTATATTAATGCTCCTTTGGGAGGTATCGAACTGGTGCTGTGCTGTTTTGATATGTACATTCAATGTGGGAGGAGCTCCGGTGCGGGGTCGATTGACCCCGCTGTTAGTGTCACCAGGGACTTTCACATCTTGAACTTTGAAAGCCATGCCTTTCAACAGTTCAATTGCCAAAGACTCAAATTCGAGGCCACATTCTTAGAAGGCCGCATGTGATCTTGATTCAGGATTTACATCCATATTTGTTCTAACAACACCTTCCAGAAAACAGAGATTCCATCATCCTGTGCACCCCACTCTTCCAAACACCAGGATCATCTCCTCTCATCTTATCATCAGAGCTGAGCTTAAGTGAGCCCAAGCTCCAGAAAACCCACCAATCCCAAAGTGATTAAGCGTAAGTTTATGCTTCTTTGCCAAGGCCAATTACGTCCACCTCTCCCCTTTCATCCCCGAGATGAAACATCACAGGATCGGAAAGACTGTTCTCCATATCCACATCGCCCTCCTTCTGTCTCCTGGGCAAGATTTGACGATTTCGAGGTGTGGGTGTGCATCAAGGGTCCAGACTCAAGGAATGACAAGACACGGCCGGACTGGCTCGGAAGCTTATTTTCAGGTTCGTCTCTTTGCACGTCGTGGTTTGCATGGCACTCTATCTTGCTTTGTTGACTATGTCAAACTTCCGAGTATGCGATTGTGGATTGCATAGTTGACGAGTTGTACGAGAAATGGTTGTTTACTTTATTTTGCTTTCGTTTGCTGCGGACCGGTTCGAACGGTTATTGTATCCTGACTCGTGAATGCGCCATGTTTTCTCTCCCCTATTCGTGCGGGTGAACCGACTTCTTCTTATCCAAGATCCTCACAAGTGTGGAAGTTGGTAGTCGGAAATCGCCTCTTTCCAGGATAAAGCCAGTTTCACATCATTTTTGGTAACCCGACTACCGACATACTTCCATTCTGATTTGCTGTCTTCGTCGGAAGGACCCCCTTTGCGGCTCTGCCGTGATCATGGCTGTATTTCTCCACAAATACGGCTCCATCAAGCATCCCGCCAAGCCGCATCAGTTTCTCAAAACAGATCAACAGGTCCGCTCTCTAGCCACACTCATCTGATAAACATGGTGTAGAAAGGGGCTTGTACCAACACGTGGAAAGCGCTGTGCTGATTGCAGCCCCATTGCTAACTTCACAGCTGGACTTGGCACTATGAGGAATATCTCCGTTAATCTATCGGTGGCATTTGGTGCCAAACCCTGTCATCTACAGCCTCATGGCAATCCGGCATGTGGCCGAGGCGCTTCTTATAAGTATGCTGCCACTTCGCCATGCCTTTTGAGATCTTCACCCTCACCTTCACATTCATTTTTGTCTATTTAACTTAACCTTCAGTCACTCGTTTCGATCATGAAGTCTGCTACTTTCGTTCTCGCCTCTTTGGCAGCATTCGCTGGCCGTTGTGCTGCCGCTGGCGTTACTGGCTCCGCGCCTGGTTTTGCTAAGGGTACCACTGGCGGTGGATCTGCTACTGGTGCTTACCCAAAGGATATCGCTGAGTTGAAGACTTGGCTTACCGACTCTACTGCTCGTGTTATTCTCATCAACAAAGAGTAAGTCCCACCATACATCTCCAAGTTCACCAAGCTGATTTATGGGAAGGTACAACTTCATTGGTTCAGAAGGAAAGGTTACCGAGGCTGGCTGCCGACCATCCTCCAACACTTGCGTTGGAAACGGAGGACAAGATGCCATCAACGGCGCCAACTGGTGCTCAGGTCAACCATCCGTCTCTGTCACATACGACAAGGCTGGTGTATCTGGTATCAACCTCGGCTCCAACAAGTCCATCGTTGGTGTCGGAGCCAACGCAGTGATCCGTGGAAAGGGTCTCCGAATCGCAAATGGAGCCAAGAACATCATCATCCAAAACATCCACATTACCGAGCTCAACCCACAATATATCTGGGGAGGTGATGCCATTACCCTCGCCGGCACGGATCTCGTCTGGATCGACCACGTCAAGACCTCCCTCATCGGCCGCCAACATCTCGTCACTGGAGGCTCAGCATCCAACCGTGTCGCCGTCACCCACACCGAATTCGACGGCTCCACCTCCTGGTCCGCCACCTGCGACAACCACCACTACTGGGCCATCTACTTCACAGGCTCCAACGATCAAGTCACCTTCGCCAACAACTACATCCACCACACCTCCGGCCGCTCCCCCAAGATCACCTCCGGCACGCTCCTCCACGCCGTCAACAACTACTGGTACGCCAACTCCGGACACGCTTTCGACATCGGCTCCGGCGTGAACGTTGTCGCTGAGGGAAACACCTTCTACAACGTCAAGACTCCTCTTCTCGCTAACTCCGGCAAGCTGTTTGCGCCTGCTGCTACCAGCTCCGCTTGCAAGACTTACCTCGGACATAACTGTGAGAGGAATGTGCTGGGCAGCAGTGGAAGCTTTGCCGGTACTGATACTAGCATGATGAGCTTGTTCAGTGGGAAGACGGTTGTGGCTGCTACTGCGCCGAGAACCAACCAGGCTACTACTGCTGGTGTTGGAAAGATCTAAATCATTGAGGGATTGATTGGATCTGAGGACGTCTGGGGATGAGGAATTAGGAGAGAGAAGCGAGGAGGAGCATACCTCGCCGAGGTGTCAGTCGGAGGTATTCTTGTAGCCTACTTTAGCAGCTTTAGCAGGTTTTTATCTTGTGTATATTTCAATTCTTGAAGCTCGAGCTTCGCAAACTTCGCCTCACTCTGTTCATCCCTGTCTATCATGACCCATCTCACCCGTTCTCCTCCGTAGATTACGACTTGTAGCTCTGGCACAAGTCGTCTACAAATATCGCTGCCTAGACCTCGATTCTAGGCAAGCTTTCAAAACTGCCTATCAACGATAACGATCATGGATTGAGGCTGAGGCTGTTGCCCAATGATAGTACATCTCCCGTCCCCAGTTCAGATATCTCCATTGTACTCTTGCCTAAGACGTCTCAGCACAAAAACAAGCGCAATGATTTATTTTACCAGTCCCATATCGACTATATCATGGTCCTCGTCACTAACGACGACAGTGGAGAGATTGACAATACTGTCTTGTCCCTCTTGAGAATAAATTTCCAACCGACAGTGATCAAGCACCTCGGTCTTGATGAACCTGATACCATCATGTTGCCACTTTGAGATGCAGTACTTCAACCCTGGTCAAGAGATTCCCCATGATGGAGAGCAAGACATTTGAGCCTAGCATCTGACGCAAATGTAGACAGCTTTCGCCAGTTCACCATCACCAAATCGGTGAACCTTTGGAGAAGAAGGTTTGGTGTTTGGTGATCAAGCTCGATATGAGGTGTGTGTTCATGTATTAATTTTGGCCCAAGCTGAGCAGCAACTACTGGGTGCACAATCTAAGAGATGCCCTATGGTGGTTGAATTGAATGATTTTCTTTCGGACAAGAGGCAGAGAATGTATGAGACTGATTTCTACCATAGGAGAGAACTAAATATTAGGCTATTAGCCAATACACCTCTTTTGATTCACCGGGTTCCAGAATCGGAAGTCCCTGCTGTAAGTATCAGCCATTAGCTGGCTGTACGAGGCATAAAACTCACTGACACCGCCTTGTGTAAACCTCAGCATGCACGGAAACCAGGCCGAGGACAGCTGAAGAACCGTCCAGAGATTGGATGCCAAGTCGATTGTCTCGCATGAATGAACTTATTTTCGCCAGTGATACTACTTTGTGGAGGGCTGTTTGATCTTCACAATGAGAACTGCACGTGGGCAAATATGGAAGTATGAATGTTCTTATTTGGAGACGAATATAAAAAATTGACAGCGAGAAGTTGCGAGGAACATGACATCGAGCTGGTCATTGACAATGACGAAGATGCCGAGAGTCGAACGCCGATTTCTAGATTAGCGCTGAGTTCGAGAAACGCGGCCGAAGGACGTCCAGACGGATCTAATGAGTCGTCGCTCACAACTAGCTCGCGACGACATTTTTGATTTTGTGGTGGAAGCACGTGTGCATCTTTGAGCTTTGGAGTTGAGAGTTGGTGCAATGAATTTGCTTTTATGATGATCGGTTTCATCGAAAGACCTTGCGATAGTGCCTTGTTGTATTGAAGTGGATATTCCTCTCGTGCTCGAGCTGGCTTCGGGTCGAGTTTCTTCTGCTCGACAAGTATGTTAGCTGCCTCATCGGACGATTTGATACTCTTTCTCGGACTCTACTTAGTCTCGTTGGGTATACTGCCAAACAGCTGCTTGGTCGGGGGAGAATATTACAGCGGAGAGCATTGACGGGTGGATTCCGGTGGAAGGACTGGACCACTATGTCAACACCACACTTTCCCTTCTCAAGCGATCCGAGATCTCGCTGGCTGCAGTATTTGCGGAAGGTGTAACGCAGTATTGGAATGCTCGGTGAGATCCTTTTCGTTTACGATTTTGTGGTGGAGAGGAAGAGGTCCTGAGCCTGCTGAGGCGATCTTTGACCCCAGAATGCTTAGCTGGTGGAGATAAACTGCGTTCACCACTACTCAATCTATTGAAGGTACAAAGGGAAGTAATGAGAAAATGCCACCACGATAATATAACGGTGGTATCTATCCATCATCCTCATCAATCCCCGTCGCATCACCCTTCATCTTCCCCAACAGCCCGGGACCCGCCAACTGAATCTCAGGACACCACCTCTCAATGTCCCCCAATCTATCCGGAATCATCAAATGCACCTTGTGAAAGCCTAACGGCTCCGGCCACTCATCGAGTTGCGATTCCCCCTGACACGCAAACTGTACTGCCTCCGCCCGATTGGGCAACTTGACACCCCTCCTCTCCATCTCGCGTGCAAACCAGGCGTCTTCGCCGTGCGTGTAGGTCTTTGCTGACGCTTCGGCTTCCCACGTAGCGTTGAAAGCGATGGATGACAGGATGGAAAGGACGAGGGGGCGGTTGCGTAGGCTGAGACCGCCGTTGAACTTCTTGGGTTGATTGTCCCGTGAGAGGGGAGCGCCGATGAAGGTGGAGGGGAGGAAGGAGTTGACTGTTCGGTGGGCGTTGCCACAGATCATTGAATCAGCCTTTCCAAGAATGAAGGTCTTTAGTGACTATTCAGGAGGACTTGAGGATCATGGTGCGTGACGGAGCTCGCTGGGTTATTTGAAAGACGAGTGGGTGCATATGAATGAGGGGGACCTTTGGCCGTAAGGACGAAAAATCGTTCTGCTCAGAGTCTTTCACAAAGGCCAAAGGGTTGATACGGCTTCTCTTAAATTGGATAGGAAAACAGGTAAATATGACATACCTGAAAAAGAAGCACGTGTTCGGCCGGTGCCAATTGCTCCCAAAACCACTTTCTACCATTAGCCCATCTCTTCAACCCTTTACAAATTATCGACAAACTTCACATACTGGTCTCGAAAGATACAAATTTACACCCAGCCTTGTCGTTAGGTCCACGTCATTCGGCAGCGTGCGGACTTCAATCCTCTTGTCCTCAACCGCCCGCTGCCATATTGCAGACCCGGTATTATTACCGGACTTGGTGTCCCACGAAAAGTGCTTCTCACGCGTCTCAGCGGACGTGGAGAAGATGATGGGCCAGTCAGGGCCGAGGACTGAGTGAAAGTGCAGAATCAGGGGAATGAGACGAGGCGTATAATTTGTGTCGGTTATGACTGCTACTTTTGAGGAGATGATGCCGTATGTATTTGGACCGGTGGATGGTGATAGCGACGGCAATGGCGATGATGATGGTGAGAATGGTGTGGGAGATCTGAGGCGGATTAGTTCAGATGAAGCCTTGAGACGGGAAAAGTTTCGATGAGAGAGATGCGAGCGAGCTTTTCTTACGATTGTGGTAACATAGCCTGTATAATACAATGAATGCAAGACAAATAAAGTTGCCAGAATAGAAAACGCAATTATCCTAGTGCGCTTGGATAATCCGAGGGAGTCCATCTCTCCCAGCTGCTGTGGAGAGAGGCTTTGCTGAGCGCGAAAGTCAGGGCGTCAGTGTGGTCAACTTTGTCGTTGATCAAAGCATGGTTTAGTGACCAGCTAAGTTGTTTGGGGCTTGGGCTGCCTCCAAAGAGGATTGGATCATCCACTAGCGATCATGGTAACCGAGCCGAGCCGCTTTTGCTCCAGGAGTTGATGATGGCCCCATGGCTTGCTTACATTCCTACTTTTGTTACTTGGTCGGTGGTCGGGTTGTATCAATGAAGTTTACAGAAGAAAAGCGAGAGCCAGATATATAGTAAATCTGGCTGGTTTTGAGCGGTTGCCCATCGAGCAACTACGTGGCTCAGATGACACCGGGAGACAAACGAGACGAGCAACTGTTGAATTTCTTGACGGCACTTTATTATTTACGTCCAGTGAGACTTTCTGCCCACCTTGTACGTGAATGACGGTGGGCCATCGGGCTCCTAGCAGGACCATTCGTGGATGTCAGAGTCTGAAAAGCCGTTGTATATTGCTGCAAGTTGAGGCTGGTTAAATAGTATTTGGACACATCGTCAAGCCTGGAAAAAGGCTCCAAGCAAACTGCCAAATCATGATTACAAAGTACACGCGTGTTGTGGGTTTGGCTGCTGGTGTTCTGTTGCGCTCGCTTAAAACGTTGTTGACATCCACCCCGCCAAAAGTCAACAAAGACCAAAACGCCAAAAATTGACCAACACCATTAGAACGCGTAGCATTCATTCCAACAACCACCAAAAAAGTGAAGCAACCTCAAAAATGGCAAAATGTAAGCTTTACTCCTCGGGGACGGACCTCTGGCCAAAGACCACCATTATCGAGGCGCAAACCAAAATACCCCTCTTACTTTGTCACCCTTTTCTCATGCGTGTGTAAGCGTCAGCGATCCCAGATGGGCTGGACCTGTGTGAATGCAATTGCACATCCTACAGATGCTAGAGTATGGGCTTTGTGATGTCGAGGAACGCGTTATTTGGATAGATGAAGTGGTTGCCACTTTGTGTAGATGGTGTTGTGGGACGTGGGGAGTTTTGCCGATGGCGGCGGCAATGAGTTTGCGCAGCGGTACCGATGAGGTTGGTGACGGCGTGGCCTGGTGGGGAAGGAGTTGATCTCGGCTGCGACAATGAACCCAGGTTCTAGACTCCGGCGGGCTGAAGCTTCGGAAAGACGTTTTGCAGTTTTCGACCCTCCCTTTTGATGTTTTGATTCTCAATTGGATATTTTTTTGAAGGTCTTCTGCCTGCAACTTCACACCGCGCCGCTCTCAGCCTACTAGATACGACCATATCAGGGATCCAGGGACCCTGAGCGCCTTTCGAGCCGCCAATAGATGGAACAAGGGACGTTCAATTGACACAAATGATCACCTTCAATCACCATTCTAGCTCAAGATCGTTCGCAATGCTTCCTAGATTAGCATGCCTGCCCAGAGCAATACATGCGCTTCTGTAACATAGTCGAACAAGTCATCCGTCGCACACTAGTCCAAGTCAGCTCACCCCTTTCGCCTTCTTCAGCAGACTCACATTGGACAAGATTACAGCCTGGCCAATCTTCATATGGTGTCCGATCCAAGCCATACACTCCCTCAAATAGCCTTGGATTTTCTGATCGATTATCGGCAAAACGGAAAGCACATACAAGGTATGTGTGAGCATCAACCCACCAATCGGCCTGCCTGGGATGAGCGGAGCTCTTGTCGCAGCATTCTGGTGGAATTTCTGGACATCGCTCGACAGGACGAATGGGATAGAGAGAAGGAGCCCTCTGATGAGTTCTTCGATCTCGACGTATATTGCAGCGTCGATCTCTTCGTGCTCTGGGAAGGTGCAGATTCGATTATAGCAATTCATGATGATGTCGATGACGAGGAGGCGGGCTTTGCGATAGGAGTTCCAGATTGTAGCGATGTAGGCTACGATGATTTAGCAGGTAAGGTGAATAATGATGGATCAAACATACGGTCGTGATATGCTGTGATTGTTCCTGGCCAGTAGCCGACTTGAGTTCTAAAGGGGCGAATATCAGAATATTTTCATGTAGAATATTCGTTTTCGCTAGCGATATTCACCAGTACGAAGCATGACATCAATCATGAAAATTACACTATTTGCATATCGATTAAAGGAAATAAAGTTGCTTGCTGGCCAGTCATAAAAGATGGGGTTGAGAGGATCTTCGCTTACTTTGCTCCATCTCCTGCCGTGATGGTGCCGACAAATCTTGGCTTCCACTCTTCTGGAAGAGTATCTATCCATATATTGTATTCATTCTTCAATATCTCCGCATCCCGTTTGACAGCATAGAGCTCATCGAGTGTTGCATCTTTTGCCAGAAGGACTTCCGCTCTCATGTACAAAGGTTCCGTTTTCGCAAATATTTCGTCAATAGTCACAGCCTCGTGCTTAGACAAGGGTGTGCACAGAATGCTGAGCCTCGATGTCACTTTGTTGGGATCAGGGGGAGTATGTTGCCAGTTTGGGAGCTTGGAAGGTACCCAATCGTTGATTCGGTCGGTATCTGGGGCCTTCAACAGTCTGCCTCCGCAGACAAGATCGAACGGAGAGGATTTGCTGGTGAGTATCGCGGAGACTCCTTGAGCATGGGCAATGTGAGCGCCATTGTAAAAGTCGGTTTTGATAATAATCTGAGGACGTTAAGTAATGAGACCCAAGCGTTGAAGTCTGGGGAGCGGGATTTACCTCGTACAGTCCAAGTAGAGTAGCCGTGATGAGGGATTCAACACTAACGAATGTGTCTCCACTTGATATGCTTAAGCTGAAAGATCTCAATAGCAAAGTATGCATGCGTTGAGCCCGTTCAAAGATGCTCTGATCCGAAACCTTCTTCCCCAGACTTGCCAAAGCAATAGTTGTGCATGCCTTGGTAACATCGGAGTTCAGGCCAGCTTTCGATATCATATCTGGGAGTCCATTCAAATAGCCACGGGATACAGCTTGGTCTGGCGAGTAGACGCGGTAGTCATCGAAGAATTGTTGACGAGCATATGCTTCAAATTCAAGCCAGTCCACGGATCCCAGGGGACTCTCGGACGGAACTGCTGTAGTGATTTCCAATAAAGACTGCGTGGGCTGAGTGACTTCCCCAGAATAATTCACGAACTTCAAATCTTTGTTGGTATTATAGCCTGGACAGCTCCGCCGCGCTCTACTACACCTAAGGCATGACTTTGATGGGTAAGTGTCAGCAAACATGGGAAACCACAAGAACGTCTCAATGACAAGCGCGAACACTCCGTCAACAGGACAACATAACCTTACCGGGCGGGTTTCATCGCACTGTCTCTTATCAACGGAGTTCGGTCACAGACTTAATTCTCCATCGACTCATACCTTCTTGTGTCTTTGTTTGCAGGCCTGACAGGCTCCTGAAGCCCCGTTGTTCACCATATCGGCGGAACTGTCTCGACCACGAGGTGCAGAGTCGGACCCGGACGATTAGAAACCGTCATGGGTCCCTGATTCGGCTAGATCTTGAGCTCCAATATCATGCCACGAATGTTCGTCATGGAAAATAGGATACCTCCCGGTGTACGGGGCAGAGTAAATGTCGATATTCAAGGGAACGAGACTCGTGGTGCAGAATGAGGTGAAGAATCGACGCCCAAAGAAGTTAGGGTTTGAGCTGTGAAAGGTGGGCTGCGCCCGGGCAGTACAACGTGCTGCATACAGCTAGACTTTGCGCATTTCTGTGGCGGGGATGCCCAAGCGAGCCCCTTTCTGCCCTATCAGCTTTCGAGACTTCACGATTTATGATGCCTCGAGACTCGGAGCAAACAAAGCGAAGCAGATGATTCTAGTCTACTATGAACACGTATGGTTCAGGCCAAGAGCTTTTCGATATGGAGATATCTGTCGTGAAAGTCCGTTGCAGCGAGCGGCATGAAGATTCGACCGATGTTGGGTATATAAAGTAGTGACGCCCTCCAGACATCCTAAATCAAACAGCAACAGCATTCTACAGCAAGATATAATATCATACGTACTCCTTTAAACGCAAAAGATTCTCCAGCCGAATCTTCTTCTTCTTCGCAGCTCGACCATGACGGCAACAACTAACACCGAATTTGGCAGCAAGACTGAAGCTCTTGATGTCGCCAAGACATTTGCCGAGTCTGTTCGAGGAAAGAACATCTTAGTCACAGGAGTCAATCGAGGAGGCGTTGGTTATACTACTGCAGAAGCCTTTGTGAGTTCTGTCTTTTATTGAGTGGATTCCTTGATCCTCACGACGCTAATCACGAATATCATCAGGCATCTCAATCCCCCGCCAACCTCATCATCGCCGGCCGAAGCGAGACCAAACTCAAGGAGAGCATCGAAGCTCTCCGAGCCAAGTTTCCCAATGTATCCTATCGCCTCTTGATCTTGGATCTTTCAAGCCAGAGAGCCGTCCGAGGGGCTGCCTCTGAACTTCTCTCCTGGTCTGATGTTCCTCAACTGGACATCATCGTCAACAGTGCCGGCATCATGTGCATCCCCGAGCGAACCATCACTGAAGACGGTATCGAGATCCACTTCGCTACAAACCACATTGGCCACTTCCTGTTTACTTCCCTAATCATGCACAAGCTCATCAAGTCCTCGCAAGCTAGCGCCACCAAGGGAGCCACGAGAGTTGTCAACGTATCAAGTCTTTCCCCGACCTGGACTCAAATGAGATGGAGTGACACGAACTTCGAGAAGAAGAACAAGAATATTCCAGAGAATGAGAGGCCAGCTTATCAAGTTCAACAGATGTAAGTCAAAAATACAGACTGTTGTAACCAAGACCCATGAACTGACTTGGTGTGCGTAAAATAGGTGGGGACAGACCGGTGACCTTGACGAAAAGTCATACCTGCCCCTCGAAGGCTACAACCAGAGTAAAACCGCCAATCTACTCTTCTCCATCGCACTCACCGACAAACTCTACGAGAGATACGGCATCCTGAGCATCGCCGTCCACCCCGGCGTCATCGCAAGCGAGCTCGGCAGAAACTTTGACGGTGTGACTATGGATGCTGTCAAGGGCTTTTACGAAAGCGGTATGGTAGACATCAAGACTCCTGGAGCAGGAGCGGCTACCAGTGTTGTTGCTGCGTTGGACCCCAAGCTGAGAGCTGGAGAGACTCGGAATGGGAAGGAGAATTATGGGGCGTTTATGCTGGACTGCCAGGTTAGCGAGGCTGCTTTGCCGGGTGCTGTGTCGAGTTCCGAGGCGGAGAAGTTGTGGAAGCTGTCTGAGAAGTTGGTGAAGGAGAATTTTGCGTGGTGATTGCAGATCATGATGATGTACTTTAGCTCTGGGTCAAGTCTTATTTCGTAGTCATTGCGTGTTCAAGCTATTCCAAGAACGAAAATATGGGAGTCTTTGGAACATGTCGCAGATAGCGTGCAATGAGCGGATTGATGATCAGCTTCCATCGCAGACTCGTGGTATCAACTCCTGACGCATTGCACGATTGTATTGTATGCACCTAAAATACTCACCAAAGACCTATGATGGTCTGCAGTCAAAGACTTCAACAATTTGCGAAATCGCGCCGTTAGTGTTGAATATGGAGGGGAAGCCGGAAAGTGAAGTGGATGGCCGGCTGACTCAGATCACAGTTATGGGATGACTTGTATGTTCATGGACAAGAATGGAGAAAGGTACGTCACCAACTGAAGCTCTGCTGAGCGTCACACTTGCGAAGGGAAGCGGAGTCAACAAATGTCAAAGCATAAAGCCTAGGTTCAAAGTTCTATCAAAACCTGACCAAAAATTCGCAGAGAAATCGATTCATTGCTCTATGCTATTAAACTACTACGCAGTACACAGCTCGACTCCAGCACACCACTGCCTTTCCTCCCCTCGACATTCAATCCAAGAACCTTAGAGACATAGCCCCGCTCAGTAGAGCTTGTGGAAGATTCTCTTCCACTTGGGCCAGGAAGCGACCTCAGCTCTGTAGGCGTTGATCACATCCCAGTCGATCTCACGGCGTCCAGTGTCGACATCAATTTGTTCGATCTTAAGACCACCCTCTCTCTTCCAGAGGTAGCCGATGATCCAGAAGACAGCAATGACGGGAACAGTGAGCCAGGCTGAGAAGAATTCCTTCGCAGTGGCAGTACGACTGACTCCAGGCGGGAGGATAGCACTGATGAGCTAAGAAACGTAAATTAGTATCCATTTCACAATTTATGAGGCACTGAGGGCTTACTGTAGCGATTAGGACGACAACACAGAGAATGAGACCGATCCAAGATCCAGTAACACCAAAGATAGCCTGGAAAGGAATCTCGTCAACAGTATGGCCCTGGTGCTTCCAGGCTTGACGGAAACGAATATGGGAGAAACAAATAGATCCCCATGTGAACAGAGCGGCAAGACCGGAAAGGGAGAGAAGCCAGTTGAAGACTTCTACTCCGGTGGAAGTCTCTTGAATGTAAGCCAAAGCTCCCGCGGCAAGGTGAATGAGGACAGAAGGAAGAGGTCGGCCAGACTTGTCGACGTAAGTGAAGATCTTGGGAGCATAGCCTTGTCTAATTGAGTGTCAGCAAGCAGTCCCCAATTTCGCGAGATTAACATATCAGAGACGATGTGAAAAGGTGTGGAGAGGATGCTGAGCACACGTACTGGGCAAGGGCAGTCAATGTTCTTGATCCACCGTAGACGCAAGATGCTCCAATTGACAGAACAGATATCATAATGACAATGTTGAGGTAATGATCATATCCGGTCAGAGCAGCATATTTGGCAGCCAAGACGAACATAGAAGCACCATCTTTATACGCGTTTGTAGCGCCGATGAGACGTTCATCATCAGCTGCGACAAGAAGACCGACAAAGAACAGGCCGAGTATATAGAACAAAGTGATACGCCAGAAGACCTGCTTGATGGCACTTGGAAGAGCTTTGGCGGGGTTGGCAGATTCAGCGGCTGCGAGACCCACGAGTTCCGTACCGGCAAAGGAGAAGGCAGCTGTGACGAACACAGCACAGAAACCTCTGAATCCGTTTTGGAAAGCACCCGGGTCGTACCTATATCGAATTTGACGTCAGCGATGCTCAGTCAGAGAATATGACGAAGCGTGAGGCGGGTCGAATTCATGGATTTACTTCGAGATCGGCTATCATCGATCTTCCAATATTATTGGCGCGGAAAGTTTTGCTCTGGCTGAGGAAAAGTGTAGTCGACATACCAGGTACGTGCTCCCCAATACTCGTCGTATCTGCCGCCAGAAGGTCCACCACCAAGTACCAAGACCAAAGCAATGACCATGAACGTGACTAGGCGCGAGAGTTAGCACCGGTCCAACCAGAGTCGTCTATGTGCCAGAAGAACATACTGATTGTAATGAGCTTGAGACATGAAGACCAGAACTCCTCCTCGGCAAATCCTAGAGCGCCAAAGATATTGATGCCAATGATAAAAAGCCAGAAGACAGCAATCCAGATATTAATGCTCACGTCCTTTGCTCCGTCCCAATATTGAGTAACCAGGCCGGCAACAGTCAGTTCGAGAGGCAGAACGATAAGCCACTGTTATTCTTTAGTAATGGTCCTTCACAAATTAGAATATCATATCGGAGACATATTAACGTACTTGAAAGACATAATTCCAGCCCATAGCAAATCCCCAAGAAGGATCGATGAATCGGACGGAATATGTGTAGAAACCACCAGTGACAGGGTACATAACGGCAAGTTCACCAAGAGCGTAGACAACGTTGAACATCATGACACCAATGATCATGAAATCGATGAGCACAAAACCGGGTCCCTTAATTGCATCGCATTAGCATCGAGGTGGAACTCGGGGTGCTTTCCTACTCACTCCGTTTTTGAAAGCATTACCAGAACCCACGAAGAAACCAGCTCCAATTGAGCCACCTATCAATTCATGTCAATATCGGTTTTCAAAGTCGCTGTTAGCTTTAGGACATTGCCCGGGTGAACATACCAATCGCAATCATCTGAAGATGACGATGCTTCATCGAACGATCGAGCTCGACAATTCCTTGGCCATAACTCCTCATCTTGAACGACTCGAAGTTCAAACCATTTCGGGTGTAGAAGTTCGAGTCACGAACAGCACCACCATTATGCATGGCGGTATGAACTTCATGGGGATGCTTTCCCTCGACATCGCCGCGAGGCAATCCATCACTGGGAGAGTCCGAGGACGCATTGTCCGGGACGACACCAATGGCCTGCTTCTCCGCCATTATTGTAGTTCAAAAAGATCGGTGAACTTGAAATATGCCGCTGTCCGAGTTGGAAACAAAGCTTCCTTCTGGTGTTAAAAAGGTCGCAACGATGTGCACGACAGGAATGCTGTACCGGCAAAAAGTGCATGAGACGGAGGGGCATCGCGGTATTAAATGCAGATGCTGGACTCATAGCCCTGTAATTATCTGTATCTGCACGGCACAATACCAGGCCAGGTCTGGATGCACGCACTCATTGGAGCTTCCGGATACCATTGCCCAGCTGGATACCAAGTTCACCTGAGTCTTGGGGCGTGATACAAAGATAGCTTGAACCGCTGGGATTGGAAGGTGTGGTAGAGGAACTTTCTTGACCTTCCGAGCTGGGTTGTCCCAGAGCAACAGAACGCTGCCGCCGAGGGACGGCTGGGCAAGCCCAGATCTTGGGCAAACACCTGGGGGCGACGAGGTCGACGAGGGGGTGCCTTGGGTGCGATAGGCACTTCATGGCAACTTGTTAAGCAGTTCGGGGGCGTTTTCTTGGGGTTGATATGCGATGCAATCACCTTCCCGAATAGTCAGTGGTGGGCAGTGGTGGTGCCGGTAATTGCTGGGCATTTCGTATAAACGATGCACGTCCTATCACTCGCATCTGGGCACTGTGCGACGAGCTCTTGGAATCGCTTGACTGCTGGGTAATATTTGAGAAACCGAGCAGCCATCAATTTTCCGGGTCAAACCACCTTCTGTTATCATTCCAGAAATCGTTGGCTTCTAGGCATACCGCCTGGGCAGCCTGTCACAAGAGCAAATGCAGTCTTATCGCACTTCGTCGAGGCTTCGTCGCCGCTGCCAACCGCGGACCTTGACATAGACCGACTGGGGCGTTGCTCGCGCACCCCGAAAATCGTTGGATTCCATCCCTGGAAGGCGTTCTTGGGCATTACTCTACTTCGTCAGATCGCGGTCTTATACTTATTGGCAAGTGTCTGATGCTGGATTGGACGGCGGCGGCTGGATGATGTTGGAGGTTGAAGAAGATGAAAGTCCACTGTTCTCATGCTGACTGCCAAGTGCTGGGCGCGTCTAGCGTAGAGGTTGCTAACATGTGACCTTCTGTCTTGGGTGTGATTTTGAATCCTGGTGCAGTATGCAACAGCAGTAGTCAATCTCGGGGTAATCGAATGCTTAAGCCTATTGGAGAATGATACTGCGCTGCGCCTGATTTGAAATATGTTGCTTTGATTCTTAGGTTTAGCCGATTCCCTTGCTTCAAGCGCATTGGTGGAGCTCTTGCCTCTTCAGAACATTGCCTGTGGTACCAAGTGCTTGTTAAATGGCTCATAGAAATTGCCCAGACCTTCTAGAAGGAAGATGGACCGAGGGTGAAGATGTTTCCAAAGTGTCTTGCAGTCAATAGTCATGGTGGCGCGGCAATTGATAAGTCATGACTGGTGAGCTAAACCCTCGATCACAGCTTCGCACCTGATGTCTCTCCTTCCAAACACAACATGTCTCCTTATATCCATTGAAGACTATTATACATCACATCTGCGATTCAACGACGTCCGTCAGAACTTAAAAGCAATGTGCAGCGCTTCTGTGTGTTGACGTAAGAAGTGAGGTTGCACGCATCTATAGGATATCATCAAGACGGGGGATTTCATATCGAAAGCGCGATGCTGCAAATCCTTCAAATAGTCTCACAAATTTACAGACTGGACGACCAATTTTCACAACGAAATCTTCACCCGTCATGCCACATGGTTGTAAGAATATATCGCATATGTGGAAATCTTGCATGGTACCTGACCCAAGCGAGTGTTGTTCAGGAGAAGCTAAACGAGCTTTGGGCCCTAGGTAACAAAGTTGACACACTTGGTAGAGCACAAGGAGTGACATAGAGAAGTCCAAAGCTTTGTGGAAACGAACTTCGATATCTTCCCTTCATGGTAGACTATGACAAGTCTCGGATTCTGCCAATCCCGCGAATTCCTAAGGAGAATTTCCAAATATCGTCATCTCGCAGCTTTCAAGCAGTGTTGCACAGCTCTCTGATCTAGTAAGCACACATTCATTGTCGTATTCGTTATCGCAACCCATCACCTAGATTTTAGCCACCCCCGCAGCCTCACGGGCCTGCTTGATATCCGCGTCCGTCAAGTCTGGTCCGCCGGGTATCTTCTCCCCGAGCCGATTCATGTTATAGAGGTTTTCAATCATGGGTTCGTCACCAAAGTGTGTGTTATGCTTCAATCCGTAAGCATTCATGTCATGGAGAGACACTCTGAAGAAGTTTGGAAACGGTAGTTTGTGGAACTTGGAGGGATTGTTCCCTGGATGAAGTGCCACGACGTATATGCAATCTGGAGAAACATACCTCAAATTCAGGTTCTTCCCCGTACGCCAGACGAGCCGCATCGACAAGCATCCGTGCAGTCATACCCCATACTTTGTATCTCATCATGCCATCGTCTTCCGCTTCGTCAAGTTGTTCCGCAATTGCTGCCTGTCCACCCTCCCTGACTTTCGGCTTTGTTACATTCTGATTGTTGATAGGGACGTAGAAGTTGTGCATTCGCCACTGGGTGCCGTGAAAGTCTAGCCATTGACCTGCGTACCAATCCTCTTTCTTCCCGACGATCTGGTCTCCTTCTTGAATTTCATCTTGTTCTCTGAGAAAATTATGAAACGGTGCCGAGAAAACACTTGATAGAGTCAGCGTGATGTCCAGCTTTCAATAACCTTTGACCGAACAAATGATCTCCTCTGAATGTACTGGAATATCCAGTCCGGGAAAGCACCTACGCTGCAACTTCTTTTGCATCAAGACGTGGTATCATACTCTCCTCCACACTAGCGGCTTTTCCCTCCCCATTGTCGTCCGCGTGCAGGAACGCAACACAAGGCCTTACTGCAAGTGCAGTCTTTGCGAAACTAAATGGCAACTGGCATAAATGCTCTATTCGAAATGGACGTGGGATTTTAGAGTCGTCTCGAGGAAGACCGATCTCCTCGCAAGCTTCCCTTCTAGCGATATCAAAAGGCTTCTCGTCAAGTGTGTCTGCTTTTCCACCAGGGAAAGCTGCCTGTCCTGCTTCTTGTCAGAATTAAATCCAGATACAGTCAGGTGACTTGTACCAGAGTAGTTTCTTAGAGTCGAGGCACGCATTGTAAGAACAACACGAAGGTCACCCCGGCGATCCGCGAACAGCAGGATCAGCACTGCGGCCTTCCTGCTCAGCGGAAGCTTGTCCCATGTTGCGAAAGGGGGAGGCGTGTACGCCCTCAGACGAGCAATAGCTGCCTATGCCCGCTTAGTGACTGAACGGGGTGACATTGACGAGTACTTACGACTGAAGCGGGAGTGAGTGGAGCCATGCTACTTGCATCGAAATATTGGGCTTCCTTGATACTCTCGATGATCTCTTTCACATCTCTCTCATCGATGGTTAGACTCGGTTCCGACGCTGATTCTACTCCTGTTTCAAGACCTCCTAGAGACATTGTAGATCCAATATATGTGGTGGTAGTATTAAGGCTGGTCAAGTTCCGCACCCTTGTCTTCGAACTACCCAGTGATGATAATTGCCCCAGTGCGGGGTATTTAGGAGATCAGACCTCATCAATGATTGGAGCTCGCCACTGCCCCTCTTTTAGTTCCGCCTAAGAGCCGGAGCTCCAAGCGGATTACTAGGCCTCGGCAACTTTAATCTCAGCTTCTCCCTTACCTGCCTACTACTACTTTATATTATTTTGTACAGTTGATCAGATCTGGTCCAATACTGCATCACTTCAATGGAAAAACATTTGTCGGATATCCTTTCTCATGAGCGCCTCATGATGGTGTCATTCCAGCTAAGATCCAAAAGGGAACAACAGAAAGAAATGATTGGTATACGATGTCGCAATCCTTAGCATTGCCTCCATTTCCAATGAAACACGATAAGACCTGCAGGGTACTGCCCCTCTCAGCTTCTTTTGGAAGACACAGGTTGCAAGAGATATGTTTATAAGAGAGAGCCCTGCTCTCCTTTGTTATACCCAAGCTATCCTTCACTTACCTAAAGATATCTCTCGATTGCTTGGAGTTCATAAGCTCATTTTCCTCAAAAGCAACCAAACAATTACGACATTCGCCGGATCCGAGATATAATGGCACCTACACCAATTCAAGAGAATCTTGTCAGCTCCAACAAAGCTTACGCAGCCAGCTTCACTCAAGGCCACCTTGCATTACCTCCAGCGAAGAAGTATGCTGTGGGTATGTCTGCCAGGCCTTCACCTGCTTCCTGATTCTCTCGAGTGCATTGTTCGATACTGCAGTCCAATATTGAGACTCAGTGTTGCGGGACCAGACACTAACATCTCATAGTCACTTGCATGGACGCAAGAATTGACCCTGCGTCAGCATACGGAATCTCTCTCGGCGATGCCCACGTGATCAGGAACGCAGGAGGAAATGCCCGCGATGCTCTCCGCTCCCTCGTCATCTCCGAACAGCTTCTCGGTACTCAAGAGATCATTCTCGTCAAACATACAGGGTGCGGTATGCTCACATTCAAGAATGAAGATGCAGCTGGACTTGTGAGGAAGAACTTAGGAGAAGCTGCTGTTGCTGAGTTGGCTGCTTTCAAGGGGGATTTCCAGGCTTTTCCGGAATTGGAGGCTGCTGTCAAAGATGATGTGGAGTTCTTGAAAGGAAGCAAATTGATTCCGGATAGTGTTACAATCAGTGGATGGGTGTATGAGGTTGAGACTGGGAAGGTCAAGAGTGTGGTTTGAGAAGAATCAATTTGTGGATTACGAACTTGAATCTGGGTATAAGGTATTCTGTTGGTATTGTCAGAGTGAGTTGGATTGGGTATGGTATTCGATGATACCCGGCAAGTTGGACCTGTTGTTGTATTTTTCTCGGCGTCATTCTTATGATCTGCGAAATGGACTTGTTTGTTCCCCTACTCCCAAGTTCACTGTCCCTCTCGTTGACCGTAAAATGTGTTGTTTGCAAATGGAATCAAACCTTGGGCTGCCATAGTCAACCAACTCTCCCAGAAACAATTCGTTTCGAGAGTTTTGTAGCTTGGACTTGGTAGCCTATCGGATTGCCCAGATCCAGCACATCTGACCGTACCTGCAGCTCGATTCCGACAGCTGACTTTCTCCAGCTTGTATCACCAGCGCCCGCCTCTCTCTCTCTTTTGTTTCTTACTTACTCCCCCACTCGGAATTCACTTATTAGCTCCTCTCAATGTCTATGCCGTCCGAATAATTCGAAAATGTTGTGAGTATTCCAGCACTCCACTGAATGTGGAGTTGGGGATCAGAGCTTCCCCACTGGCGCTGAGCTCAGGTCCCCGCAGCGGAGCTCCGTCATCCCTGCCCCAGTGAAACGTTCCATATGGTAGCTACGTACTGACATCAACACAGCTCCTCTCTTTCACAACATCCTCTCAAGTCCTTACAGTCAATTGTCCAAAACACAATTATGGGCGGAGAAACCATCGAGACCGCGAAGCATAAGAGCACCTATCCAAAACTGTCCGACCATCCAGTTGGACAATGGATTCCAAACATCTACAAGGAGCGTATTGCTCAGTTCTATGGTGGGGGCCAGTATGAGGGCAAGAATCTGAGAGCGTATGCCATTTCCCGGATTTTCAGACCAGTAAATCCAGAAGCTAATTGTCGGACACAGAATGATGGGCGAGGGTGTTGCGTCCGGAACGCCGCATGTCAAGCTCTCTGTCTGGGACGCTCCCGACCTGACTCGACCAACCTTCAAAGATGCCACCAGCCACACTTTCAAGAAGACATCAGTAGGAGAATGGTTTGGCCCATCTTGGTCGACCCATTGGTTCAAGGTGCAGCTTACCGTACCATCCGAGCTTTGCAAGAAGGAATTACTCGAACTACACTGGGATGCGAACAACGAGGGGATGGTATGGACAGAGGACGGCAAGCCGCTTCAGGGATTGACTGGAGGTGGAGAGCGAATAGAATGGGTCCTTCCAGACAAGTTCAGGGACGGAAAGGAACACACAATCTATATTGAAATGGCCTGTAATGGCATGTTTGGAAATGCTCCTGGTGGAGACTCCATTCAACCTCCGGACCCAGACAAGTACTTCCAACTCAGCAAAGCAGACATCGTGGCTGTCAATAGTGAGGCTCGGCAATTGTGGATCGATATTTGGATTATTGGAGACGCTGCCAGGGAGTTTCCGGCCGATTCATGGGAGCAGCATAAAGCCCTGAAGGTTGCTACCGCCATTATCGACGCCTTCGAGCTTGGTAACCAGGATTCTATTATCAAGGGCCGCAAAATTGCACAAGAGTACCTCGGCAAGAATGTCAGCTCGTCCAAGGTATACGATACCGGAACTCAACCAATTGTTTATGGTATCGGCCACTGCCATATCGATACTTGCTGGCTCTGGCCGTGGGCGGAGACTAAGAGAAAAGTTGCCAGATCATGGTCGAATCAGTGTGACTTGATGGACCGCTATCCGGAACATCGGTTCAGTGTTTCGCAAGCCCAACAGTACAAATGGCTCAAGCAGTACTATCCTTACGTGTTTGACCGTGTCAAGGAGAAGGTTAAGAAAGGCCGTTTTCAACCTGTTGGAGGAAGTTGGGTCGAGCATGACACTAATATGCCAAGTGGCGAATCGCTTGTCCGTCAATTTGTGTACGGCCAAAGATTCTTCGAAAGCAACTTTGGGGAGAGATGCCGTACATTTTGGCTACCTGATACCTTTGGTTATTCTAGTCAACTTCCACAACTGTGCAGGCTGGCTGGTATGACTCGCTTCTTCACCCAGAAGCTAAGCTGGAACAACATCAACAAATTCCCTCACACAACTTTCAACTGGGTGTCTCTCGATGGCAGTCAGGTTATTTGCCATATGGCTCCTTCCGAGACTTATACAGCCGAGGCGAATTTCGGCGATGTGAAGAGATCTGTAACTCAACATAAATCTATGGATCAGGACGAGACCTCACTTCTTGTATTCGGCAAGGGTGATGGCGGCGGTGGGCCAACTTGGCAGCATTTGGAGAAGCTCCGAAGATGTCGAGGCATGAGCGACACTGTTGGAATGCTACCCAGAGTCCACATGGGCGACTCCGTGGAAGACTTCTTCGACCGTCTTGAGAAGAAGGTTGAAGGTGGTCTAGACTTTGTTACCTGGTATGGCGAGCTTTACTTTGAATTGCACAGAGGCACCTACACTACGCAAGCAAACAATAAGCGCAACAATCGAAAATCGGAGATCATGCTTCGCAATGTTGAGTTGCTGGCTACTCTTGCCAGCATCAAGTCCGGATACAAATATCCCAAGGAAAAGATTGATGACATGTGGGAAGCCGTTCTATTGTGCCAGTTCCATGACTGTCTTCCTGGCAGTTCTATTGAAATGTGTTACGATGACAGTGACGAGGTAAGTTGGACCCCAGGAGCTGGACTGAATAGAATGCTAACGTTGATGGAGCTCTATGCGAAAGTCTTCGAGACTGGTGAGAAGATTTTGAAAGAACTGGAAGAACTTCTTGGAGTTCAGAGTATCGAACAAGCCAAGTCTACGGAGAATCTGGTCGCTCTGAACACCATGCCATGGCACCGCCGAGAGGTCGTCTCAATCGGCGATGGTAAGGCTGGAGTTGCATGTGGTGATGGACAGTTGCTGAACATCAAGACCTTCAAAATTGCTGAAGTTCCAGAGGTAACAGTAGAGGAGATCAAGAGTGGCGTCTTCGTCTTGCAAAATGATCAACTCCGGGTGCAGGTCGATGGCGGCTGCATTACTTCGCTCTACGACCGTAAGGCTGAGCGAGAGGTAATTGCGAAGGGAAAGAAGGGCAACCAGCTGGTGATTTTCGACGACAAACCCCTCTATTGGCAAGCTTGGGACGTTGAAGTTTACCATTTGGACTCTCGCAAGGAGTTGAAATCTGGTATAACCAAGATCGTCCAACAAGACGCTCATCAAGTCAGTGTCATGACAGAGACAAAGATCAGCGACAAGAGTTGGGCAAAGACATATATCACTCTTTCCGCTGCTTTCAAGGGCCAGCAGTCATATGTTGAGATGCACAGTGAGGTAGAGTGGCGCGAGGATATGAAGTTCTTGAAGGTTGAATTTCCAGTCGACGTCAGAAACACCGAGGCTTCATACGAGACTCAATATGGTATTGTACGACGACCGACTCACTATAACACTACGTAAGTCTACTATATGCTTGGCAAGAGTGCGTTTCTGACCTTAGACAGCTGGGACATGGCCAAGTTTGAGGTTTGCTGCCACAAATATGCAGATCTTTCTGAGCATGGCTATGGCGTGTCTATTTTGAACGACAGCAAATACGGTTTCGCTACCTGCGGCAACTTGATGCGCCTTTCTCTCCTCCGCGCCCCCAAGGCACCCGATGCACACGCAGACATGGGTCGTCACCACATCCGCTGGGCTATCCTTCCCCATCAAGGAGATCTTGGCTCGACTACTGTCCGCACAGCGTACAACTTCAACAATCCGCTCAAACTTGCCCAATCTTCAAAGACTCTAGAAGCTTCAGCATTCAGCAGTCCCATCAAGGTCACGGGTAGCCCATCCCTGATTCTGGACTGTATAAAGAGAGGCGAGGACGACGAAGATGTCAGCAGAGGGGAACTTGCGAAGCGTAAAGGCAAGAGTGTGATCTTGCGTATTTATGACAGTTTGGGAGGTACAAGCAAAGGGACGATCGAGACATCATTGGATGTGAAGAAGGTTTGGAAGACTAATATCTTGGAGGACGATGAGGAGGAATTCAAGATCGAGAAGGGTAAGATTGATATCTCACTCAGGCCTTTCGAGGTTGCGACTTTCAGATTGCAATTGTAGGAATCGAGGGGATTGATGAAGCATGCTCTGCATTACGGGATAATGAAAATCAATTAGGAAGATCTCACGTCTTGAATTACATATGTGTCTGCCCACTCAGTCAGCTCTCCAATGACACCTTAGTAAAGGAGAGCACCACATTCTACTTTCAGCAAACAGTCTTTAATTGCCTGACCAGCACGGGATTTGAAGCCCCACGAGGCCTGAGCATGCCCTGTAAAACCCACTCTACCCGCTGAGAACGGGAACGGGTCTCACCCGAGGAACCTATTTTTGAGCCTAGTTCAGCGACATTTGGCATCTTCGCTGTCGCTGACATGATCTTTCATCTATCTCAATACAAGGAAATAACTTTGCCTGCCCCGACATATATTGAAAATCTGCAAAGTCATCACTCATCATTCAGCTGGTAGGCTAGCTTTCAGAAACACGAAGTTGTACCCCTCAAAAGACATGCCGGGATGTCTAAATTAGGACGCAAGCAAGCAATGGTACGTCACGATGAGGGGAACACCACCTTCCCCATCGTGCACCCTGCTGAAAGAAAGCATACTCTTTGGACGGACCGGCAAATAAAATGTCGAATGGAAGGAAGAGAGGGCTGAGTCGGCCTGCATATGTACAACGTCGTTTGCAAGAAGCTGCAGGTTCGAAGGCTGAGCCGTAGATCTTCCCCTGCGGGTTCCTGACAAACGCATGCACTACGGGCCTAGCCGGCCGCCCCCAAAAAGCCTCCATTTTGCATTGTCATCTCAATTAGACTGCGTATAGTTTTCTACTCTAGCTTAATTTGAACCTTTTCTTTGGAGATCATTGCATCCTGTTAGGAAGAGGGGAAGGCCATATCTAGTCGTTCGGCGCTTCTTCCTAGTCCGGGGGCCGAAATCTCCTCATGGCAGTTGCTGAATTGGGAGAAAGGTCAAGGATCCCATTCCTCACTTTACATTTCCGCTTATACATACCTCACGAGTCTTGTGTTTCCTCGGGTCTGGGGTCAAGATACTGATCGTCTTCCGGTCACAAGCGAACTTAAGTTCAGTATTGCCTCTTCTCCTTCGAGGATATAAGGTGGTCGGCGCTCCCTCATATCTCCTTCACTTCACACCAACCTCAAGTCGATTATCCAACACCATGAGATTCCTCCTCAAACTCCCCTTCGCCCTCGGGCTCCTCTCACAAGCCGTCTCGGCTCAGAAAGCTGTCTTCGCTCATGTCGTCGTCGGTAACACGGCTGCTCACTCGCAAGCTACTTGGGCGCAGGATATACAGCTCGCAAGGAATACTGGAATCGATGCTTTTGTTCTGAATATCGCCTATCCGGACGGCAACATTCCTGGTCAAGTTGCGAATGCTTTTGCGGCTGCTGAGGCTGCTGGTAGCGGCTTCAAACTGTTCTTTGCTTTTGATTATTTGGGAGGTGGTCAGGTTAGTATATTTTCCAAGATTCACTGACTGGCTTGATTTAAAGCTCAGGAAGCAGTGCAGTTTCTTGCTGAAGTCAAGACCCAGCTAACGTTGAGCAGCGATGGCCCTCGACTGGATCCAACTCCGTCGTATCATACCTGAATCAATACAAGAACAGCCCCGCTTATTTCCGTTACAATAATGCCCCGTTCGTATCAACATTTGAAGGTGTAGATGACAGTAGGTTCCATCCTTAGTACCCTCAAAATGCGACAATCGCCTTGAAAGGACTATCACTGATTTATATCCTCCCAGTCAACCAATGGGCAGAGGGTGGACCGATTCGATCTGCCGTGGGAGCAATCTACTTCGTACCTGACTGGTCCAGTCTAGGCCCTCAGAACTTCGCCTCTCACTTGAATAACGTACAAGGCGCCTTTAGTTGGGAAATGTGGCCCAACGGAGCCAGCAATAAGACTACAGACAGCGATTTCGCCTGGAAAGGAGCCATCCAAGGAAAGAGTTACATGATGGGCGTATCTCCCTGGTTCTTCCATTCAACCAACGGTGGTAAGAAATGGGTTTGGAGAGGTGATGATCTATGGGCAGATCGCTGGGCTCAGACTTTGCAAGTCAACCCTGAATTCGTACAGTAAGTCTTCCGCCTGCTCGCTCCCCCTGAACGTCTCGATAATGACAAAATAAACAGGATCGTCACTTGGAACGATTTTGGCGAGTCTATGTATGTTGGACCAGTTCGTTTTGGCAGCGAGATCGCCTCAGGTGCTGAAGTGTACGTGGATGGACAGTCGCATGAGAGCTGGCTCGACTTCCTTCCTTATTACATCGCGAAGTACAAAGGCCACCCATTCGACATCACTCGTGACCAGATGCAGTACTGGTACCGCACGCATCCAGCTGCAGCAGGAAGCACTTGCGGTGTAGTTGGCAACAATGCCGATCAAGGCCAGCAAGAGCTTTCTCCTAATGCTGTGCTTCAAGATGGTGTTTTCTTCAGTGCCTTGCTCAGCTCACCAGCCCAGGTTCATGTCCAGATTGGCAACAATCCTGTGACGGTCTATAGTGGTAATTCTGGGATCAACCACTGGAGTCAGCCATTCAATGGACAAACTGGTGCACCGAAGTTCAGTGTTGTGAGGGGTGGAAGTACCACAGGAAGCGGGACTGGGAAAGCCATTACAGCGTCCACCACTTTGGCGAATGGTTGCTCGAATTACAACCCGTGGGTCGGAAGCTTCTGATTGTCATACTGTTGGAGAGCTAGTATTGAAACAAAGTAAACATACATTTTACACTGGAAATGATGATCAATGTAGCAATCAAAAGAAAGAATTTTTATTGTCCAGTGTCCCAGCTCATTAATCCAAAACCTATCTCCAATCTTTTGTCCTAACTGTCCCATTTTTCACTCCCACTTTACAGCCATTCTGCGACCCTACCATCTACCACGACACAGTCAGCATCATCTTTTCTAATGAACCCCTCAACATCGAGCATAGACCTACCAGGACTCTGGTCCGTAATCCCAACCACAACCATCCTCTTCTTCAAACTTTCCCTCCTCTTCTCCTCCTTACTCGGCCCAACAACACTCTTCCCCACCTTCTCAAGAACCCCCTTTCCCCTCATCACACCCTCCATGAAGCCATGTTTTAGCGGCATAGGCGTCGCCGGCCCATCAGCTCTCCTCGCACCATTCGTAATGACGTACTTCCTGCCACCTGGCGGACTCGATCGACTTTCACTCGACGGTGATGTCGGAGACAGATGTCTGATCGTGGACGACACCGTCCGCTTGATCGTCCGCGTTGTAGATGGCGACGGCATGGAATCAGTGCGTTCGTCGTCGTCGTCCTCAACAGCACCTCCTGGCGCGTGGAATGGGAACGGACTTTTCAGCGGGTGTTTGACCCCGGTCCCGAATCGCTTTCTTCTGCTTCCGGATTTGGGTGGTTCGGGGAGGGGCGGGAGCGTGAGATGGTCGCTCTCCATGGTGAACATGGGACTTACTGGTGTGGCTGTGTGTTTACTTTTGCTGGGGTACTTGGATGACTTGGGGCTGGAGAAGCCCCATTCTAGGGAGTCTCGGGCTGCGCGGAGAAGGGATGGTTTTCTGTCTTTGGCCACGGTTGTGTGTTTCGGTTTTGCCCATTGTTTCGCCCGGGGATTGGAAGACTTGGATATCGTAGATTGTGGCGAGGGAGCTAGAGCTGAATTCACTGGATTGGCGGCTTTGGGGACGCTTAGATGATCATGTTCTGATCCTGTGTCATATCGACGCTGTTCCTGAGCGAGCATCTCCGGAAGTGTGGTTATTTCGTTGGAGTCTCTCGAATGCACACTTGTTGGGAAGCTGGACAGTGGCAACGAGTCATCCTGGGAAGGCCGTCGGTCCTGAGGTACTAGTTCTGTTTCTGTCTGTGGTGATGGTAAGCCCAGTCGTATATTCCGCTCGTCCAACTTTGCCTTCACGTTCGGTCTTGAAATATTCGAGGGTTTTGAGCCCTGTTCGGAGATGTTGTAAATGGATGATGTTAGGTACTCGCCCTCAGAATGCGAGGATCGCGCGATTGATGTGCTCGAGTTCTTCGGGGATCCTGCTTGCTCATATCGGAATCCAGCTTCAGCTTGACTGTAGAAACTGCCTGAGCTGTGTGAAGATATGGGTCTTATAGGCGATTGTGGGAGTATTGGACGGGCTCTCTGGGTTGGTGATAGCTGCTGATGCTCGATTGGGAGAGCTCGCTCGAATCTTGGGTCGAAACCTGTAAGTTGGAGAATCTTTTGGGAGGACTTAGTCATCGGCGGTGTTCTTGTCGGTGTTGGAGACTGCTGTCCAAAAGTGAACGACAGTGGCGAGGGTGATAGCTTGAAAGTGGGTGACCGTGGTGATTGTATTGGGTGCGTACTGATACTACACACTGTCTCTGGCACAGGTGAAGAAACTTCTTGGTTCATCTTCTCCCGAGATCTGTTCTCATCAATCCATATTTGACTTCTTCGTGGGTTTCTGTTAGGCACACTTGGCGTGTCCTTACCATCAGTGTTATATGCAAAGCGAGGCGGCGATAGACGTGCATCTGAAGAGATTGAGACATCCATGCCTCTTTGTGATGACGAGTTGGTCGCTTCCTTTGGTTGGAACGACATCGGCCGCAATGGCATTACACCTGAATCCATACTGCCTCTATAAAGCAAATATATGCTCAGGAGGAGGAACCTCGTGCTTAGAAGACTCGATATCCCATGCCGAGAATTATACTTGAAGCCGCAAGCTAGAAATCAACAAAGGAACATGGCATACGTGCGGATTGATGCGGACGCAGGACTGCAATCTTTGTTCTGTATTGAGGTAAAGCCAATGGCGGAACATATAATTTATAGATGGCATTTTTCAAACAAAGAGCAACCTTGGATCACTCCACCTCGCTCGAAATATAAAATATGGAAAGTAATATTGAGCCCATAGTCATTCAATTTAGAAGCAAGAAATGAAATAAGGACTTCAATCAAGGCAACGAATCGGCAGCACCCCCTACTTTCTGCCGAAAATGCTTGCCACAAGTTCTTCCACATCTTGCGTGGTCATGCCAGTGATCCCCAACACACTACAGGATACCATCAGTATATGCTATTCCCAATTCGCACGTCGTTTTATGGAAGGGAAAACGATTACAGAGCAGACACAGGCAATCGACAGAGGCGAAAAATCACTGACCTATTGTGCACATGCTCGAATTTGTTGCCATAGCCTGACGCAAAGATGGCCCGTTTCAAGAAGCCTAACATCGTCAATGGACCAACCTCGTTATTCTGAATCTGTGCCAGGGAATCTTTCTCCAACGCTGCGGTGTCCACTTGCTTCAAGTCCCATGCCTCACCAGGCGTCAGAGCTTGAGCAAGGTGAAGCAGTTGATTCTGGGACACATCGATATCCTTCACCCAAACAGCACGGTCAGCGGTCTCTCGAGGATGTGTGAGAATCCGTCTCACTGCCTTGCCGACTGTGGACAAACGGCTAGTACTGAATAGTTGGTTTCCATCGTCATAAATCTCCGCCTTGCGCTCCTTGAAATTGAAATACAGTCCATTTCTCAAGCCCCAATCAAGAAAGGCACCATTGTACACGAGAGTGTAGCTAAGGACACCCTTCACAGCCAATGAGTCGAGGTACTCCTCCATTTCGACCTTAGCTGCAAATACGGGAAGCGTCCTCGTTTGCGGATTCTTGAGATCACACCCGAATTCGGAAGGGATGACTCGCTTCACTCCGGCCTTCACGGCAGCGTCGATGAGAAGTTTTTGGGAAGGAATGGCCAGAGTCGCTACGGCTGACACTAGAGCATCTTGACCTGATAGAGCAGCCGTCAAAGACTCAAGATCTGCATAGTCAACCTTGACAACTTTCACGTCGGGGGAAAAGCTGTGACTGCTAGATTGGCGTGTCAAGACCGTGATGTCGAAGAGTTTGGATTCAAGAAGCTCCTTGAGTATAGCAGCGCCGAGATTGCCGGAAGCCTTTTTAAATTAGAGTTTGAAGTTGAGAGCTACAAGATGGAGGCACTCACCCCTGCGAAAGCGACTTTCTTGATGCTGATATCGTAAGGCATTTTGACGTAGTATGAAGCTGTGGAGTCTGAAAAAGAATGGGGAAACTTCAACACGGAGGAAGTCCCAGATCAGGTCACCTTATATACCACGGGGAACAACATATAGTACCGAGAAAGACATATCCGGGGTAATGGGGGTAATCAACTTCCCCTCACCCGTAAAATGAGGTGATGTTGAACACGCGAGAATGCTTGTACCTTGCAAATGGCTTCCCAAGACCAATCGATACTGTGGGGATAACTGTGGTACATGGCAAGAACTTCACATTACTGCCAAAGAGCCACTGGGCTTGACAGTCACACAGCTTCTTGCTGCATTTCTGTGAGTGTATTGATCACGAAGAGATAGATTGCTGTCGACCCACCCATTACACTCTGTCAACAACCCAACACATAAGTATCTGCAAGAGTTAAGAATCGGAAATGCTCCCATAGTTCGACTCCTCACGGGGCCCTCACGGGTTACTGGTTGTGATTTCCAGGTACTTTCAATGTCTCTGGAAGAACTGTTCGTGTGGCCGTAAGCTGAAGCATGGCATCATAGTGGTGTGAAGATGTGGCGGGAGAGAGGTGCATCAGGAGATCTCGTTGCCGCTTCTTTCCGCACGGGGCATCGGCTGACAAACAGTACGCTACTGTACTGTTGGTAAGTATCCTTTCCGTCCCCATTTCCCAGCCACCCAAGAACATCAAAAAGGAATCATCTTTGTGAATATTCAAAATGAGGGATGAAAGGCATGAACAGTACAGAGCTTTCAATCTATTTCGCTCCAAAAACAAGACAGAGAGTCGAGAATTTACCTCACTACGGACTCTTTCCGGGATGCGTGGATCAAGAAGTGCAGCTCATGGAGCTGCTTTTTTTTTTCCATTCTTTGTGTATCTTGTCTCTAACATCCTTGCTGCTTGATATCATGTCGTATCAATTTTGCGACCATGCGCCGTCTCTGCAATTCTCACCTGCTGCTCTCCTCAAAAAGCCCGCTACTTTGTCTGGCATCGCCAAGTGAGGGCTGTGAGAAACAAAAAGTCGTTCCGTGTCGATATCTCCACCTTCCCTCTTGACTGTTGCTATCATTGATTCTTGCAGCTCAAGCGGAACAGGCTTGTCGTTCTCGCATAGCAAATATGATGTTGGAATCCTCTTCCAGGCTGCTGACTTCGTCTTCGTCATGAAAGTTGCGAGTGAGTGAACTCTCAGCTTGGACACCCACTCGTCGGCCTCGTCAGACGGAAGGTCGTGATAAAAAACATCCTTGTTGATCTCGTCTGGGAATTTGAGATTTCCATCCTGTGGATAACCGTCAGCAACGTCTTTCGTCGAAATTCAATATCGACACTTACAGCATCTGGTACCCATATCGGTAGCGGTCCGCCCAGGACGTCCGAAACGCTGGTTTCTTCAGGAAGGATGAAAGATGTAACGAAGGCCAGTCGCACTACTCCTCCAGCTTTCCCGTCACGTTGTCTTTCTGCCTTACTCAGACCATCGAGAGCGCTACAGGCCGGAACTCCTCCCCAGCTATGGGCGGAGACAACAACATCTGACCCAGTATCAATCTCCTTGACGACGGCAGCTCTGACTGCAGCAATGTCCTCATCAAGCGAATCCACTGCCGGTACATTTCCTGTGCCCGGGAAAGAAAAAGTCACGCACTTGTAGCCAATTGGCTCAAGGATACTGATGACCTTGTCGAAGAAGCTGGGGCTATGCCAGGCCCCATGGCAGAAGACAATCGTTGGCTTAGGCATTCTGGAGAATTGGTCGTACTTTTGTGGGAAGGGAAAATTCTAAGACGATGATGGAATAATGATGAACTGAAGATGGGAATTGATTTCTGCTAAGCTTGAGGAGTAATTAAGGAATGGTACTGACTTTATAGGTTCGTGGTGAATTTATGATCTTGAGATACAAGTGGTTGGCGGCACAATAAACACTTACGTCTACTTCAGCTTTCCAAGCCGATTATAACTGGACTGGCGGGCCAAGTAGCCCAAAACGGACACTTTTGTGATTTATTTTTGCAGCCAGTGAGTAATTCCCCGGTTCAAGATCCAGCAAGTCGTATGCGACATACTGAAGGAACTCCGTGTCTGATACCACGCCACGCTGTATTAACGGCCGGTTGGTCCTCTACGGTAAGACAATAGTAATCCCATCCTTCTAGCTCCCGAAGCTGAGCACTCTCTAGGCAAAAATAGCCCCATGATGCGCCCTGCTTCAGAACACCTCGTCAGATGTTGGTCTTGGCGGGTGATTTAAGCTTGATTTATCTAGACCGCGGAGGGGGATCTCGGTCTAATATTTCCTTAGGGACAAGCTTCAGATCCAGATAAGACACTGATGCGAAAGTAGTACGATAGAGCCAATCGTTGGCAGTCCATCGTGCTTAGCCCCTATTGTACAGGGCCTGCTTCAACTAGATTAGATTAGTGCTGACAACACTCGCCAAGCCACAGGCAACTTTGACAACATGTCCGATCCCGAGCACATGTCGAGCACAGCGACAGACAGCTCTCCTTGAATCTCCGAGAACAGAATCATGGATCAAGTCGTGTACTTCCATTCCAATCCAGTGCCCCAGAGAGTACACAAGAAATCCACTACTGGCTGCAGAGCTTGCAAAGTTCGAAAAGTGAAGGTTGGAGCTTCTCCTCGAAAGTAACTCAATGTCGTGTGCAAGCTGATTCGATCTAGTGCGATGAACAGAAGCCTGTGTGTAAAAAGTGTCAAGTGCATTTCAAGAATATCACGAGTTGTGATTATGAATCGTCGAGACTAAGCAAGAAAATCGAGCCAAGAGCTAAAGGGCAACTCAAGGCTTGCGAGCCGGTGAATTATACATCACCGAAGAGCATCCCACAACGAGAATCAAGCGAGTCATCGGAAGGTGATGGAATCTTGAGTGACAATGTACAAGCAAAACGTATTTTGAGTTGGTCCCGACATTCTGCTTTCAAGCCAGCATGTTGCAATTGTCCTTGCCATCATCCTGGTATACCTCCCTCTACCGGTTTTGCATTGATTAGCACTGAATTTGCCTCCGTAGAGTTTACAAATATGCTACTCGATGCAGTGTTTGGTATATGTAGAATATGCGGCAATCTTCCGAACCTCTCGCCCTACACTAGAGATTGCAACCCTGTCATGTCTGATACTGTCCTCATGGCGGGAAGGATAGACCCTTTTCAAGTACTCCCTGCAGAGAGCACTCCACGTGTTCATGCATTGATGCACCATTGTACGTCTTGGAATAGCCAGGAAGCACCCCCTTCTACTAATATCGAGAATAGGGAATACAACTCTAGCTCTTTTCCCAACCCAGATCCACTCCCAATACTGCACCAATCCTCTCTGGCTATCAGCAGCCATCGCCAACCCCACCCTGTTCAACACCACATTGTATGTGGCGGCTATCCACGATGCTGGACTTCACGGCTGTAGAGATACAGTCGAGTCACTCTTCTACAAAGCTCAGACGATTCGAGTGTTGAACGAAGCTCTGCGTAATCCTGCTCAGGCAGTGAGCGACGAGACACTTTCCGCCGTTCTGCTACTCACTCACATCGTGGTAAATATTCCCTCAGAACCTCGTTACCTTGGTTGATAGCTTGAAAGACTTTCATGAACGAACTGACCTTTCAGAGCATCATCGGCAAACCAGAAGAAGTCGAGACCCACCTCAACGGCCTCCGGAAAATGATTGATCTCCGGGGTGGAATCCAAACTTTTTCGGTGGCAGGTGTATTCCTGCACATGCTCTGCACCACCAATCACTTGACAGCCGTGATATCGGAAAGTCAAGCTCTGCAACCAGCCTCGCCGCCATACACACCATGTTCGATCGATCCCTCGCCTTCTGGTGTACTTCACGAGTCGCCGTTGCTGAAAGCATTCGCCGTTTCTTCTGGCTTCCATTCAACGGTCGTTGATATTTTGTACGAGATGCGGTGCTTACATCCTGTGCTTGATGCTTTCACAAGCAAGTTACTGCCGCATGCACGCCAGACTTTTGAGGATCTGATGGAGACTATTGAGCAGATGGGTCGGAGTTGTGCGGGCGAAAATGATGCTTGGGGGGCATTATCACGGACAGTGGAATTGTAGGATAGCAGGATGGCAGTATCGAGGCCAGAGCAGCAAGCAAGGTTAAACTCGATGTTATCACATTCTTCGAAGTTCAGGCCACCGGTGCCCATGTCTCTTTGCGTCACTTCTCCCCAGCAAGACACACCTCGAACGTACAAATTGACACGTCTCGGCAATGGTGCACAAGAAATTCGTGCATCAGTCTGGCGTGCTTTACTAGCTCGTCATCTAAGTCTATATTTCCACTGCAGACGCCTAACTATGATCACTTATCTTCACCAGCAAGAATCTTGAATCCTTGCAGCAAATCATCTCTCAAATCCTCCCATCCCTCAAGCCCAATACTCACTCTTAGAAGGGTAGTGTCAACCTTCGAGTCTGTCATTGACCGCCACTCAATTAAGCTCTCCACACCGCCCAAGCTAGTAGCATGATGGAACAGCTTTAGCGTGCTCGGTAAGCGACGAGCGAGGTTCATCTCCTTCAAGTAGATAGAGAAGACTGGCCCAAATCCATTCGGCATCTGCTTCGTCAACCACCCATCCTTAATATCTTCAGCCTGCAAGCTAGCATGCTCGATCTTAGCCACCACCTTTCGGATGATCTCGCCGTCCTTCGAATCACCGTCTTTCTCGGGATGCAGTGCATCATCCAACCAAGCCACCAACTTCGCAGTGTTGGCAGCCTGTCTCTCAACCCGCACCTCCAAAGTGCGCACACTTCGGATACCTAACCATCCCTCCATATTCCCCATCACATTACCGATGAATTGCCTCTCAGCAAACAACTTCTCGAACCAACCTTCTCGCTTCGGGTTCACAGCCAAAATACCACAAAGCATGTCAGAGTGACCACCAACATACTTCGTCCCACTATGCATAACGATATCCGCTCCCCACAGGAACGGATCTTGCAAAGGCGGCGGTCCGAACGTAGCATCAACAGTGAGAAAAGCACACCTTGCATGAGCCTTCTCGGCAAAAGCCTTCAGATTGTACGCTGTACCAGTAGGATTCAGTGGCGTCTCGACATGCACGATATCGCCGGGTTGGAGATCCTCAGGTGAGCAATCCAAAGGGATCTTTTTGAGCCCTGTGAGCTTCTGATGGATACCAATGACGCCGTGACAGCCGTGGTAGCCTTCTCCAATGGAGATTTGCTTGGGGTTGAGGAAGACGAGTAAGGCATGGAAGGCGCTTAGACCGGAGCCGTAGGTCAGAGTTGGTCCTTTGAGGATGTCTGAGAGGATGGCTTCAAAACGAGTGGTATTTGGTGCTGTATAGCGAGAGTAGATATGGCCGTCATAACTCTCTCCAGGCTGTGGTGATTTGGTTATCTTTTTTGCCACTTTCTACTTGAGATGCTAAGATTTACCTGGCGCTCTGACCAAGCTTTCAAGTTCTCTGGATTCTTGTCATATCGAAAGGTCGTTGAGACATGCATTGGTGGAGCAACATCCGAGCCTTGGTTCAAATAGTCGTCTGCGTGGATAGTCTTGGACGAGAGTGAGAGCTTCGAGAGGCCATGATCAGTGCTGTGATCTTCGTTGTTCTCAGGACTGAGACCATTCACTGTCGAACGCGCCATGATTACGGTAGTGGTAATTGATTGAACGATGAAGGAGGTCACATAAATTGGAGACGATTGGGATCATGAATGCCGTGGGAGTAAATTTGTAGTGGAGTCACAATTGCGCCTTGCTGGCGACAAGTGGGGGGCTCGCTAGCGTCCGGCGTCGGGCCAACATCCTCTCCCCTTTTCTGTTTGTTACAACCTCGCTTCCCTCCTGCTGGTAACATAGCATACCATAGCTAACCAGGAAGCTCCAGTGTTTAAGATACATCGGTTGTGATCACCATTTATTTGATGAACAACCTGCGAATGGTCTCTCGAACAGTCTGCGTCGTGAAGAACTTCAAACATTTGGAAAGATCGAGCCAAGGCTGATAAATTTGTTTGGCTGCAATCTAGAACTATGATCTGACTTCCAAAGCCTATAGTTTTCTCTTCCAATCAGTTTCGGAGATAATGCTCTTCATTCCTATGTAAAGCTATGCAAGGCAAATGGGTATCTTGTAAATGCTACACAGCCAAACGCCAAATTCCAGCCAGTTTATCTGCTCATCATATATCACCATACATGTTCTAAGCAAGTGTAATGCAGCTACTGGACGTTGATCAAGCTGTCAAATGCATACTCAGCCGTATATGCCTTGTCAGGATATTTTTCCATCCAGTTCTCAACAGCAGCTTGAATTCTGCTCGCCACCAATTTTGCTTCAGCAGGGGTCATCGATAGCCCTACTGTCTGGATGCCTCTATTAATATATACGTCGTGGACCTTAGTCTTTTCGAAAGCAGTTTGAACCGCATCCATATCAACAGGCCACCTCATCTCCAATCTGTGCAACATCTCCGCTTCTGGAATCCTCTCCAAAGGAAGACGGGTGGATTTGGCGCGCATAGGTCTCGTGGGTCCGCCAGGGACAGATGGCTGCATTGATTTTCGTCGTCTCATCAAATATGCTCTAGGGTCGCCATCTGGCAAGGATGTCTTGAAGAATGGCTTCGCAACATCATCGCCAATAGAAGCCTCTTTTCTGGCTTCGAGATTGGCGATGGCAGCGTTGTAACGGTTCTTGTGTGGTGAGGACCTGACAATGGCGTCTGCTGCATCAAGTTCCAAGGCCTCACCTTGAACCTGAGGCCGGCGCCGTCTGACGATAGGGGCAGCAATATCTGCTTCTGCCTCGGCACGAGCAGCTAGAATTTCCTTCCGACGTTGACGAGTAGCATCTTCCTTCCGGCGTTCGAAATCCATTGCCCAAGCGAGTTCGTCATTCGGATCCGGATCCAGGCTGGCTGGTGTGCAGTCCTTTTCAGCTGGTGCTGGGTAGATTATGCCCCCTGTGAGCGTTGTTTGTCGTAGTCCATCCCGTGGCATGGCATGGTCAACGGTCATCATGGGAGCAACGAATGGCTTATTCACCCTCTTGGACTTGTTCGAGCCACTGTAAGGAGGGTTTCTTTGTCCTGGTCCTTCGAGCACCTCTCTGGCATTGTTGAAGTCATTTCTGCGGCTGAAAATGTCAGAATCATCACCAAGCAACAGTCCATCATCAGAGTAAGCTAGAGACAGGCGCCGAACAGTTGTAGCAGGGGGCAGATCGTCCGACCCTTTTGGCGGCTCGTGAGACGAAGAAGGGATTCGATTTAGAGCCACGGTTTGGATGTCATCGCTGTTGATAATATGGGGAGGTCTCGCGGTTCTCGTGAGAATGAGCGAGTCAACATCTGCAGCTACAGGGTCGGATGATATCTGGGGTGTCGGGAGATAATATTCTGTGAGCGGAAGAGCTGTGCTGTCGGGGGCTGCAACTGCTGAGGTAGGCGAAACAGGGATGTTTTTCGGTCGAATAGGTGCGTTTAATTTCGAAATGATCCATGGATTCAGAGGATTTGGCTGGCCAGCGGGACTGTCAGCAACGTCTTGTTGCGGCTGTCTTGAAATTTGAGATGATTGACCCGCCCACTGAGAACCTTCAACGTCTTCGCTGAAGTCCTTCGACATGTCAACGCTCCATTTCCGTCCTTCAATCCTCTCTGGGTCTCCATTAGCTTCATCGGTTGGGGGGTTCAGGGGTCCATCAGTAACGATCATCGAGGCCTGTGCTGGGCTCTTGGGACCAATGTTCTCCTGTAGCTGGACGGAATTCACTTGCTCGCTAGAGCTGGGTGGTTCTCCAGCACCCTTATTTCGAGACATCAGGAGCTCGAAATTATCGGGATCTCCGCCGGGCGTCTCTGGTGTGGCTGTGATAGACGAAGCTGAGGGTTCACCGTATACACCCTTGAACAACTGCTCAATAGACTCCAACACAAGGGACTCGCTTTGGAAAATGACATCATCTTTCGCAGGCTCAACATTTGGATCGTAGCTTGATACAGGGCACTTAATGTTCAGCCGAAGGAAAGGGTCCTTGATTTTCCCTTCACCTTTCGAAACAGTTCCTTTCGCATAGTATTTGAAGATGCTCACAAGCTTCCTCATGGTGCCTTTGTCGTGTGAAACTGGTCTCGAGTCAACCGAGATGTACTGGCCATGCCCTATGATGGTTGCCTTTGGTTTTGGCATGAACACTTCGACTATGAATCGATCAGATCCAGAGACAATGGGATCACTAACTTGGGTTGGCTTTGAGCCACCGCACGCTTGTAATGTATCAAATTGAAAGGACTTATCCGAGAAGACCAACGACTTCTCGATACACTGAGCAGCTGCATCTCGTCCGATGATTTGAGAGGCGGCTTCTTTCATTCCATCGTTAGGGCGCGGAGTAAACGACCAAGAACCCTTCCCTCCACTGGCTACTTTCAGGCAGAATCTGACCCGGGGACGGGCGAAGGCATATGATTGCAGAAGCTCTTTGATCTTTTTCATTGTCTTTGCTGAATCTTTTTGGGCGGTCTGCTTTCGGACAGGGAGATTGTACAGAAATTTGGTTACAGAGACTTTCGTTCCGACCGGATGAGATGTACGATTCTGGTTTGCAATGCCGCCGGGAGCTTTCAGCTGGACGGAGGTCGCCACAGCTTCTCCTTCAGTCCTGGTAGTCACCGATACCAGTCCCAGTTGCACAGCACTCGCGAGAGCCTCCCCTCGAAATCCCAGACTAATGCCCCCGATGGACTTCAATTCATCAAATGTCCTCAGTTTGCTGGTGTGTCCACGCCTGCCGAGAGCATCAAGGTCTTGTTGGGGGATACCATGACCATTGTCTCGGACTTCGATCTTGTCAAGCGTATTTGGAGAGATAAGAATATCAATCGAAGTAGCTTTAGCATCAAGGGCGTTGTCAACTAGTTCTTTGACAAGAGATGTGGGTGTAGTGAGAGCTTGAGCTGAGCCAAGCAGGTGAATGGTTGCATCGGGAAGAGCTGTGATCGCCATTTCAAGACTGAGGCTCATCCATTGGTTGAGACAGTACAAAGGCTCTATTCAGGAAAAATCGAAAGGCATCGAAGGAAGGCACCGTTGTTAAGCTTGCTGCAGCAGCAGAAGATCGCAGCCTTGCATGAATGACCCCGCGAGGCTGCGGGGCGCAGAGTGACCTGAAGTCCACGCAAGAGACGAGTTGACAATGTTGACAATCGACTATGAAATGGTCCTTACTATGATGCACCGACGACAATGAATGGAGGTCAGGATAGACAATAGAGACGATGGGATACTTGATGATGGGGAGGTAGATGTCTGGAATGAGAATGGAAGTTAGAGAAGATCTAGGCCCGGGACAATGAACCTGACTACGTAGTCTGCTGGCTACCTTAGTGTTATTTGGCGAGGCTGGCATCGCTAGTATCCCTGCCAGCCGAGCCAACCAATGCCTGTGACGGGGCAGAGGCCGGCCAGTTGACTTGACTCACAAAGGGCCAGGGCCGTGTCATAATATTAAACTGCAATTGAAGTTGAGGTATCTCTCACCACCCACAAATTTCCCACTGATCCCCACCAACGCTCAAGAACTTCTCAATCATTCAAACCAGTCGCCAGCACGACGTCGAAGCTTCTATCCAGAGTGCTCTGGGTGCGCAGGTCGCCATACAGATTTACATTCAAATATCCTCTTTCCAGAATGGCTACCAACGCTGCGTCGCATAATCCAAGTAAGGCACAGCGCAATTGCTTTCTTCTGGGGAAAATTACTGACAAACTTCTTTCAAAGTTGGCGAGGAGACGGGTCCTGTTTCTGGAAAACCTCTTCCCGTGTCGAAGGAGACCAAAGCTGCACTCGCAGATGCAACGAATTCGAGCCCTATCGGTACACACGTCGCGGGGCAAGATGCGGGCAGCAAAGTTGGGACTGCGGAGGCCGGCACGAAAGTGAAGAGCGAGAAAGAGCGTATGTACGCCCATGCCATCTAGAAGATGTATGTTCATGGGCCCAGCTAATTGGTATCAGTGGAGAGGGAGCGAAAGAAGGCGGAAAAGCAGGCAAAATTTGACCAGAAGAAGGCCAAAGCCGCAACTGCCGCGCCAACAACCAGCAAGACGAAGGAGAAGAAGGCGAATGCAAGCAAGAAGGCAGACGAGGGCATACTGCCTCCATACGTCGAGGATACCCCGTTTGGCGAGAAGAAAATCATCAAATCGTTCGATGACCCCCAATACAAGGCATACAATCCCACGGCTGTCGAGTCAGCATGGTACTCTTGGTGGGAGAAGGAAGGATTTTTCAAGCCAGAATTTACAGCAGATGGCAAGGTCAAGCCCGAAGGTTCTTTCGTTATCGTCGAGCCACCCCCAAACGTCACAGGTGCTCTTCACATGGGCCATGCGCTGGGAAATGCCCTTCAGGATGTTATGATTCGCTTTAACCGTATGCATGGCAAGACGACACTCTGGCTCCCTGGCTGTGATCATGCTGGTATTTCCACTCAGAACGTCGTCGAAAATATGTTGTGGCGGCGTGAAGGCAAGACTCGGCACGATCTGGGCAGACCAAAATTTGTGGAAACTGTTTGGGATTGGAAGACCGAGTACCACCAGAAGATCAATGCCGTTCTCCGAAGAATGGGAGGTTCGATGGACTGGACTCGCGAAGCATTTACCATGAACGAGAACTTCTCAGCTGCTGTTACAGAGACATTCGTCAGTCTTCACGAGGAAGGTATCATTTACAGAGAAAATCGTCTTGTTAATTGGTGCACGAAGCTCAACACTTCTCTCTCCAACCTGGAGGTCAGCAACAAGGAGCTTACTGGACGGACCTTGCTTGATGTTCCTGGCTACGATAAGAAGGTCGAATTCGGTATCATCGTCCACTTCAAATATGAGATTGAAGGTACGGATGAGAAAATTGAAGTGGCAACCACTCGTCCAGAGACCATGCTTGGAGATACCGGTGTCGCTGTACATCCCGATGATGAGCGATACAAGCACCTCGTTGGCAAGAATGCTATTCACCCTTTCATCCCAGGCCGGAAAATGCCTATTGTTGCCGACTCTTATGTTGAGAAGGACTTTGGTACCGGTGCCGTCAAGATTACCCCTGCCCATGATCCAAATGATTTTGCTCTAGGTAGCCGTCACAATCTAGAACGCATCAATATCCTCACTGATGATGGATTCATGAATGAAAACGCTGGCCCCTACGCTGGACAGAAGCGATTCGATGTACGATATACCATCCAGGAGGATCTGAAGAAAGCTGGCCTGTACGTGGACAAGAAGGACAACGCCATGACTGTTCCGCTCTGCGAAAAGTCGAAGGATGTTATCGAGCCGCTTTTGAAGCCACAATGGTGGATGAAGATGACGGATATGGCAGCTGCAGCTCTTGATGTCGTCAAGTCCGGCGAGATCAAGATCTTGCCAGAAACCGCCGAGAAGAGCTACATTCGCTGGATGACAGACGTAAATGATTGGTGCTTGTCAAGACAGCTGTGGTGGGGTCACCAAGCACCAATGTACTTTGCACAAATTGAGGGCGAAGAACATGACGAAGCTAACGGCAGCCTATGGTTTGCGGGTCGTACGGAGGAAGAAGCACAAGCTAAAGCAAACAAGGCTCTTTCCGGCAAGAAATTCACGCTGAAGAGAGACGAGGACGTATTAGATACGTGGTTTTCGTCTGGCTTGTGGCCGTTTGCTACAATGGGATGGCCTAACAAGACACACGATCTTGAAACGCTCTTCCCAACATCGGTGCTGGAGACTGGATGGGACATTTTGTTCTTCTGGATCGCCCGTATGATCATGTTTAGTCTCAAACTCACCGGCAAGGTTCCTTTCACGGAAGTCTACTGCCATTCCCTTGTGCGCGATTCCGAGGGCAGAAAGATGTCAAAGTCTCTAGGCAATGTCATCGATCCTCAAGATTTCATTGAAGGATGTTCCCTAGAGGACTTGCACAAGAAGCTTCTGAGCGGCAACCTCGCTCCAAATGAGGTGGAAAGAGCCACAAAGTATCAGAAGACTGCTTTCCCAGATGGAATTCCACAGTGCGGAACAGATGCACTACGATTCGCACTTGTTTCGTATTCCACCGGGTCTGGTGATATTCTTTTCGATGTCAAGGTTATCCACGCCTATCGCAAGTTCTGCAACAAGATCTACCAAGCAACCAAGTTCGTCCTTGGGAAATTACCTGCAGAATTTGTCCCCTACAAGACCGCAAAGCTGACCGGTAAGGAGTCTCTGGCCGAACTCTGGATCCTGCACAAGATGACTATCGCCGCAAAGGACATCAATGTAGCAATCAACGACCGCGAATTCCAGAAGTCTACGTCCGTTGTCTACCAGTTCTGGTACAACCAGCTCTGTGACGTGTACATTGAGAACTCGAAGGCTATTCTGCAAGACGGTAGCGCGGAAGAGAAGCTCTCAGCCCTCAACACTCTTTACACAGCTCTCGAGGGTGCATTAACCATGATCCATCCATTCATGCCTTTCTTGACCGAGGAATTATGGCAGCGCCTTCCCCGCCGCCCAGAGGATAAAACCCCTAGCATTGGGCTAGCAAAATACCCTGTCTATGACAAGTCGCTGGACCGTCCAGATTCCGAAGCTGCTTACGAGCTTGTTCTCAACATTTCTCGCGGTGTCCGCTCGCTCATGGCTGAGTACTCTCTGAAGGACGAAGCTAAAGGTTCGCTTAGCAGACCTTTTGGATCAACATCGCTTGCTAACACAATTTTAGTCTATATCCAGTCCACTGATACGACCTCTCATAGCACCATAACCGCGCAGATTCAATCCATTAAATCTCTCTCCGGTAAAGGCGTCTCATCAATAGACGTTCTCTCGACCACCGACTCCCGACCCGCAGGCTGCGTCGTCTTCTCCGTCTCCTCCACCACCGCTGTCTTCCTGCACGTCAAGGGGCGTGTCGATATCGACGGTGAGATCGCTAAGGCGGCGAAGAAGCTCGACAAGACGAAGGTTGGCATCGAGAAACAGAAGAAGATCTTGAATGACGAGGGTTACAAGGAGAAGGTCAGCAAGGAGTTGCAGGAGGTTGAGTTGAAGAAGCTGGCAGATCTTGAGACGGAGGCTAAGGCTTTCGAGGAGACTATCAAGCAATTCGAGGTGCTGAAGATGGAGTAGACGATCTAAATAGCGAGAAGTTGTTGATTCGCCGAGCTTTGCTCGTGATGTCTTGTCTTTGTCCAAATAAGACATGAATGTAGTTTCTATCATAGAGAAAGAAAAGTCCCTCTGAACATGCCAGATAGGCCTCAAGAATTGACAATTTCTCAACGTGCCTGTGCAACAGTGTGCATAATTCAGGCATGCTGTCAAGAGGAGTCCTGCAATTCGTTCACAACATAGAGAGAAAATTAAGCCAAGTGCTTCTCATCATGCATTCCTTAATGCTAAAGTCTATGCTTCTATGCTAAACAAACATGCCTCTTAACGCCAACCCACCATTCGACCCTAACACCGTAAACCAAAGTTAATCTAATTGCCTGCTCCTATGCCTTTTTAATCTTTCGGCGTCCTCTGTCTCCTAGGCTCCTCCTCCAGATCCCCACTCGCAAATACATCCTCGTCTTCTGTAAAATCGTCACGGTATGCACCATCTCTTTCTCCGTCATTTTCCCATAGTGAAATATCGTCATCTCCCATCAATGCAACAGCATCCGTGTCTTCTATCCCATCCAAATCGCTGTACCCTCTCTGGCTGTTTCCAACAACTAACCCCCCCTCGGCAGTCCCTGCCTCCAAAGCCTCGATCTCGAGTTCTTTTGCTCGTGCCATCGTTCTCTGATATATGATGAACCCGACCGTGGCGCCCAAGATAGCACCAAAAGCTATACTTGCGTAGTTTATAGCTTTTGTCTTTGCGTCCATCTTACCGCCATTCTCGGCAATGCTCGCTAATCTGCTTCCGATGAAAACGTGGATGAGCAGTTTGGGACTCGTGATTGCCGTTGCAAGCGCGAAAGAAAGCGGGTGGACTGTTGGAAAGGTCGATATCGCCGCATTGGACAAGCTATATGGCAAAGGACATAATCTGATCATACACAGAATTTTGATCCCATCATGCTTAAGCGTAAGAGCCAAAGCCTCAAACCGTTTATCCTGCCCTACCAACTTATGAACATATTTCGACAGCACGGTCCTCGATGCTAGGAAAGCAGCTGTCGAGCCCGCAACCGTAGCGGATGCGACGATGAACCAGCCATTCGGGAACCCGTATACGAAGCCTGCTATCGTGATGGTTGTGCTGTAGCCTATCAGAGGCGGAAAGGAGCTTATAAACGTCAACAGCCAGAGAATCGTCCAGCCTCCTCGCACGCTATGCCACTTCTTCGCCGCGGGGGCGAGGTATCCGAAGATGCGCTCGTTGTAGATCATGAAGAGGACGAGGCCGACATTGACGACAATCAGGGCTGTCACTGCGGCCACTCGCTGGGCTACGGACAGTGCGAGGAAGGTCTTGATCACTTTTCGTTGGACTTTCGAGGCGGATGATAGGATCTTGGCTTGGTAGGACTGGTTCTGGGAGCTTCGGAGGGAGTATGGGGAGGAATGCGAGCGGTGGCGCCCGGTGGAGAGACGGCGAGACCATGGTGGTCGGATATTTTGTCTTTCTGGTGACGGCGATACGATAGGGGATATGGGAAGTGCGAGAGCTTTCGCGGTACTGCTGTAGTCTGCGGGCATGGCGATAGTTGTCGACGAAGCGGATGTGGAGGGGTTAGGTGGGTTGTGGGCGATTGTTAAAGTTATTGGTGGGAAGTAGTGACTCGATATCACATCTGCGAATTCATCGAGTTCAGGGACACAGGTAGAGTTGGGAATTTTGTGGTTGTTGGTGTTTATTGTTTGAAGTGAGGAGTGAGAGGTAAGAAGTGGTGGGTCTGAGGCTATGCTTGAAACGAACCGTCCCAAAGAGCATAACGTTGCAGAATACGATGATGGTTGAGATGGATTATATCCTTCCTAGGGTTCTAAGAGATAAATTCCCAGGCAGGTCTTTCTGATAGATAGGTGCAATGGTAAATACATCTCCAGCCCGATACCTGCGATTCTGTACATTGCCCCAGCTTGGGTGACGTAAATAAAGCCATCTTTGGCTACCTATCACGGCGATTACGAAGCTCCGACATTCCACATGACTTTGATAAACAGCTGCGAGAAGGTTTACAATGAACGAATTAAGAATAAGGGCCTTAGACGGATAAGTTTTATGGACTTCCACTATTTGCTAAGTACAATACCAATCTGCAGAGCGATGTAGAGGGCAAGTGAAATGCATTTGCTCACTTCGCCATGTTCAGACCAGTGTCCGGAGCAGCACTGGAGCCCTTTAAATAGGACTAGCCAATCAGATGCCCCAAGCGGTCTCCCCAGATCTGGGATCCTCATCCACTCACTCGGACCTCTCACAGTCCACTCCAGCCTCACTTGAATCCCGCCTCGATCTCCTTCTATTATCGACTTCATTTATCCGCATCGCATCGCACCGCACCCGCACCGCACCGCACCACACCGTCGCTCCCCATGTTAGCTTCAGATTGTATTGGGTCGACGATGTAAGAGCCAGGTGCATTTCGTTGTTGCCCTGCTCTTGCTACCTGTCCGTCACCTGCGCGCTCTTACCTGCCTGTCCTGTTGCATTTCAGCGCGCTCCTTCCTCAGCCCAACCCTCGCAAAACCAATCCGCCTCACCTTCCCACCAGGTGTTCTTCGTCGCCCGCCCGGCCTTCTCCTATATTTTATCAACTTGATCATCAAACGGTTCGCGGTCGCACATCGTCCATACAACCGCCAAAATGGTGTCCGACGAGACATACGAGCTGTGCCTCCCCTTGCTTCAAGACGCGAGCCTCGAAGATGAAGAGAAGACGGACAAACTGGAGGAGTTTCTCAAGAAGGAGACTACCTTGGTTGGCAGATCTCTAGATAACGCGGTCCTGGACGTGTTATGGCGATATCGAGAATCCTCAACGAACCCCAGTTCACCCCCGCCGATGCGACACACTGTCCTACGCCGCGCAGCATCTCCAGCTCCATGGCCTATCCCTCGTGGCAGCAGTGGCACTCCCGTATCATCTTCTCCTCGCCTCGGCGTGAGCCCCCTCGCACCCCCTGGATTTGTGCCACAGTCATTCACTCGAGCGATATCGTCGACAGCTTCTCCTTTCACATCACCCCGCCCCTCCCCTAGACTTGCTTTTTCCAGTCCAGCCATTCCTCATAGTCCGAGTCTGAACGCTTATGAGTTCCCCACCGATACATCTCCTACACAAGACATATATGGAGACTATGGTAGTGATAATGTCGACTGGTTGGTGAATGATGATGGTGGAAGTAATACATCCTCTTCAGCGGGTGGGCAAAGTGGTCTTAACGCAGCCGCCGCAGAGTACATCTCCCCCCAAAACACAGAAATGTCTCCTTACGATATGTTGCGCAGCATTCTCGGTCCTTCAAAGTCAGATGAAGAGATCGAGGCGGCTCTTGCAATGCATGGGTATGACCTAAGTGCCACTATCATGGCGTTCATGGAAGGCCAAACTGGTGATTCCAACATGGCTCAAGCCAACGATGTCAAAAACGCCATCTTGATCGGCAAATCAATGGCTTCGAGCATTTCGCGCCCTATCACTCCCGCAGGACAGCAAAAGAGTGGTGTGGTCTGCAGATTTTGGCTGTCTACTGGACAATGTCTCCGAGCCGATTGCAGGTTCAGCCATGATCTCAGTAACCATATCTGCAAGTAAGTGATCTCTACAATTTTGGCAGCCCGACTTCTCCTTCCGTGATCACTTGAAAGAATTCTGAATAGCCCCCGATATGTGCGGGATTACTATTTTTGCTTCGATTGTCCACGAGATTCGACAGTACTGACTGGACACTTAGATACTGGGTTGAAGGAAACTGCCTCGCGGGCGATACGGTATGTACCCTTCCTCAGCTGTAACTATCAAAGATCTACGATCTAAGATTAGAGACCTGTCCCAACATCGTTGTCTTGAGATCCGTGATCTTGATCTTCAAATTCTAATTTTCATATCGCTAACATCCTTAAAGTGTATATTCTCACATGATCCATCGCATTTCATGAATCGGCTTTCCTTGGAGGGAAGCAGTACGCCTCCACTCCAGAACGTCCAGCCAAGCTTTCAGTTTCAGGATTTCAACGCGTTCCCTTCATTGCAGCCTCTGCAGGACCAGTGGCCCAACTCATACAGCTCCGCCAATGCTTTTGCAAATTACCAGGGAGCAAGCTTTACCCCACCACCTGGTTTCAAAGGGATGCAGGGATATACCAGTGATGGGTCGAGTCAAAGATCACGGCCAAGTTCCCGACATCAAGCTCGGGAGAACATGCCATCTGCTCCTGCTCTCGATGACACTGAAGCATTCCCCTCCCTCGGTGCAGTCACTATTAAAGGTGGCAAGAAGCATCATGGAAAGAGAGGAGGTCATGGGCACGGCCACAAGGAGAATGCCTTGCCCAGCTCTCTCGCCGAGGTAAGTCAAGTTCTTGAAGTGTCATTTCGAATGTCGTGTATTGTCTTTGGAACTTGTGGCCTGTCAAGTGTGACTGGCAATGTAAACTGACTTCGTTTCCTTGGGACTTAGGTTGTCAAGATGTCACCATCACCCAGTCCGAGTATGATAAGACAGGACCTGAAGAAGATGGGACGAAACGGCAGTTCTACTAGCATTCGTAATGGGGAGAACAGTGCCGCGGCACAGGCTATTCCATCACCTCAGCATGTCCCTTGGCTAGAGACCGGCGAAAGAGCGAATAAAGCATACCTCAAGGCCAGACAAGATGCTATCAAGCACGGAGGCTTGAGGAACAAGTTTTTACAGAGGTATGGATGCTCAAATCTACCAAACTTGGCTTCACTAACAGTTTGATAGCGCTGCTCAAGCCTGGAACCGTAATGATGCCCGTGCCGCAAAAGCCCTGAGTCTAAGAGGCCAGAGCGAAAATGATGCCATGCGCAAGGCACACCGGGAGGCTGCTAGAGAGCTCTATGAGGAACGCAATAGGGGCAGCTCCTCGCATTCAGAGCTCTACGTGGATCTCCATGGTCTTCACCCAGAAGAGGCCGTCGAATATCTTGAGAAAGTTCTCCTAGAGAATCAAAAGGAGACAAGGCCAGTGTATGCCATCACTGGCACTGGTCACCACAGCAAGAACGGCAAGGACAAGGTTGGCAAAGCCATTCGAAACTTTCTGAATGAGTGGCGCTATGCATTCAGCGAGTTTTCTGTCCCAGGAGACAGAAATAACGTTGGAGGCATCTTGGGCATTGATGCGAGATCCTTCGACAAGGCACTGGCTAGGAATGGCGTCGCTGTCTCCGTGACGGCACCAGAACAGGCAGAGAAAGAGCCTGTTGACATACTTTCCGAGGGCCATGAGATCGGAGCAGGAAAGGTTCGCTTGCTTGTGCGTGATCCTCCAAAGGGTCCCAGCGCAAGTCGATGACCCGGCTAGATAGAAAGAATAAATAAATCAGTAAAATTACCCATGTCAAAGAGGCTTTGGAGAGCAGTGATCCCTCATTTCTGGTATTCCCACATCCGTAAGCTGATTATACACAAAGTGCCCACGAAACTAAAACTTGGCAATGAAAAGTCCCCGGGGAAAGACTTGCGAAGATACTCTACTGTTTGCTTGGCCAGCCCGCATATTCAAAGTGAAGTCAACAAGGACATGTGACCCAACCCAAAGCTGCTTTGTCAGAGAGCGCTAACTTGGCGCTAAACATCCAGTCAAAAGCCTTCAACCACAAAGCAGAACTCGCAAGACATCCCACCCAAGATCTCGACGAGCGCTTCCAGCTCCTCGTCTCTCCGGTGCATGCCGTTGCATAATGCCCTTCAACGACGTTGACTATGACGAACTCATCAAAACACTAACGGATAATTTTAACGTTCTTGCAGATGAGGTGCAGCTCCTCTCTGATCGCAAGCAGATCTTGGAGCACAAGCTGCGCTTCGCACACGAGCAAGTAAGTACATCACAATACTCTTTGAATGTTCTCCCACCTATTATATGATGAAAAACATTAGCTCTAGATCTGGAGCTGCCATAGGCAGCGACGACTGACAAACACCATGTATCCTGATTGTTCCAACCACTGATCAAGCTTCATCCAACTATTGTGGCCACAGTTTGCTAATTAGCTTTTCAGTTTCAGTACCTCGCCGATAAGTATGCTTCAGGAGATTCCGAGATCTCAAATACTCTAGCCAAGCTTCAAGTGCCTCCGGATTTACAAGTCTCTGCCCCCGAACGTGCCGGAGTCGTACCACTTCCGCAACGAACGCAAGTCGGTTCAAAGCAACAGACAGCAGTTGCCATAAGGGACGGACGACGGGCAGCACAACGTCTTATATCCTTGGCAGGCAAGTCGACCGGATCTACGGTTAGCGGAAGAAGTATATCCGGGACAAGCAGTAATGTGAAATACTCGGGGCGGAGGACATCTTTGTCGACTGTGTTGGAGCAAGATTTCACTGTGCAAGGAAAGAAGAGCTCATTATTGTGTCCATTCTCTCGTCCAGCTAGACCGAACGACGCCTCGATGAATGTCGAAAGGCCCCCAGGGTCTGGCACCCAAGAATCAGACCAGCCGTTGACCCCTTCCGACGTGAGAGACCCGACGCGTCACCACTCTTCAGATCCTATATGTGCAGCACTGTATGCCGAGACCATGAACTCCCCTCCCCCATCAGCCAGCGGTTCTGCTGCGAAATGTCCAATACGTTACATGGACCAACACTCTCCCGAAGAAATTGCTCAGTACTTTGAAACCCACAAACATGAAATCCCTCGAAGTCACGAAGTTTGCGTCAAGAGATACCAAAGAAATGAAGATGACATTAGGAAATTAGATGCGAAGTATGGAAACTTGGTCAGCATGATCCAGGGACTAGGTCAGAAACATCAACCTATGTTACCTACGAAGGAGGAAGAGGAAGCTATGGAACTGGAGAAGACTTCGAATGAACGGGTGGAGAACTGGGCACATGCGGTCAGTGCCGATGGGGTCCATTCTGAGGAGCACGTACCGGACGATGGAGAGGAAGATCGCGAAAGCAGATTCGACAGGCCACTGAAAGAGATCCGGGTTGGCGAGTCACCAAGTCGACCCTGGGGCATCTCGGTACCTATCTTCGATCCACCGGAGGGCGAGAGGCCAGAATCACCACCGCCAGCTCCCGTCCCAGCTGAACATACACCGCGACCTGTAGGGAAGTGTCCATTTGGACATGGTGCCAAAGTCGAGGAGCAACCAGTGCGTCCGCCGGCAACTGAAGAAAGACCTGCCGGCAAATGCCCATTCCCTCACGCAGCAGCGCAGAAGACAAATCACGACGCAGCAAAGCCAATTGCGCAGGCTACACCAGTCTTTCAAGATCAGCCAACATTCATTCAACCTCCCGAATCACCAAAGCAGGCCGGGGTTCCACAGATGATCTTTACAGGGCCTGTCTTCATTGGATATCCCATGGAACAAGCTATCGCCTTTATGCAACAGTATAAGGGTGCGCAATGAGTCACGAAATGGCGGATTGTTTTGATATGTATGCTTTAGCGATGGAGTTTATGGACTTTTGGGCGTATTTCTTTCTTCAAAGCGTGGCATTCATGCTTGATAGGCGCTGGTCTATCAATAATATAATACGGAATAGCAGTCTAGTAGAAGAAATTGATACTTTTGGCCTTTGAAGGCTCGTAATATTCCACAAATCTGGTCGTACCTGGAACTAGGCCTTCTGTATCACGAATTGCAATTTCAAGAACCATCCTACTAATTGTAAGAGCTCTCAGCCTCCTGAAAGTGTAGATATTGGAAGCACTTCGTCGAATGTCCATCAGTGAGACGATATCTTGTCTTGCCAATTCATACGTATCTTCCCATCTTCGTCAATGAGCTGCTTTGGGGTTGCTCCTGAGGGTTCTGTCGTTTTAGGACAAGGTTACATCAGAGCACGACCGCGTGCGGCAAACAAAAATGTAAGTGGAAACTCAAATAACGCGCCCAACCATATTGTTATATTAGGAGCTAATGCCACCTTCAACTTTTTATCGGCATCCTTTTCAAACTGCCTGCTATCAACTCAAGTGCAAAGCTTTCAAAGTTTTATATCCAGGGCCCCCTGAGGCGATCATTCATCACCCTGGCCTAGGTCAACATCAGGGTTCTAGCGGGCTTCCAGAACGAAACAGGAGACGACGCGCAATCTGCTACGAGGGCAGCTCCAGCCGCCAGGAGAGGAACTCTGTTTCAATTAGCTTTTACTATTTCTACGATCTCCTGGCATACCTCAGAAGCTGGCAATTACCCCCAAAACACCTGTCAGGGTGCAGCTGATTGTTCTTGCGCCTCCAAAAGTTGAGAAGCGCCATCCTGAAGCCTTCTCTTCGTTCTGGATGAGATAGGGACAGACCACCACTGAAGACCACTACGAAATATGAATGTCAATGGGGTCTTGTACTCCAGAGAGGATTTCAAACGGCCCATAGGCATGCCTGCGCCGGTTGAAGGTTCAGCGTTCTCAAGACTGCCAGACGAGATCATTGAGCAGTTAGTCCTGTTGTATTGGACCTCCATACATTTGCGCTGACGGTCTACCCACAGAATTCTGCAGCTCACGACTCCGAATGCCTTCGCATCATTGATACTGTTGAATCGAAAATGGCGAACAGTATCGCAACAAGCCTATCTGTACGCCCATCATTTGGCTCGATGCCCCTCATATGCGGCAGCGCATCGGTCGAGTCCGATTCCAGAAGACGAGAACAGTCTACCACACCTCCGTCGATTGTTCGCCCGGGAAACAAAGCGAAATCTATTCGAAGCATATCTGCGACCTAAAGAGACGATCATAAACTTGGTTTCAACATCTATAAGCTCTTCTTCGGCGCCTGGAGGTGAAGCTTTCCATTTCAGCCTCTCACCTCGAGGTCACTACATTCTGGCATACAGTTCCTCTCGTATACATGTCATTGATGTGACAGGGTCTGAAATCACAGTCAAGAGGGAGCTGAAGATACTACGGAGACCTGCATCAACGACCATAACAGATGATGGTATCATATTGGCTGTTTTGTCAACAGATCTACAAGTCGACCTGTACGACCTATCAGGGGAACATCCCAGGCACACTCGTGCTGTTGCCCTGGATCACACTCCTCGGACCATAGCGTTATCACCCAAAGGATCTGTTCTTGCAGCAGCGTATGATTCTGGTGTGGAGGTATCATCTCTAGATCCCAGTTATGCCAGTACGGACAGGCGATCCGTGAAATGTTATGCTGCGGACTCATTATCGTTCTCACGAGACGGAACCCAACTTCTGGGTACAACAATGCAATCCCGCAATCCGAGCACAGTCATTCTTACCGCGCCCTATTATGATCCTAGCGGCAGTCTTCCTGAGGACAGTGTAAGCTCGCTCTGGACGACATCGATTCTCTTCCCAAATGGCAGCCGGGATTGCAGTCACGCAGTGCTGCTTCCTAGTTCATCGGATGGCGAGGTGACGTGGGCATTCACTTACGATAGAATCTTGGAGACCTTCCGTACAGTACGGGTGGACGACCTTCGGAACGGAACCACGTATTTTACTGGCCCTCTCGCGGAGTCTGTGTCCGCTTCCAGACTGTTACCAAGTACACTACCTACAGCAAGCGAATCTGGAGATCTAGTTGCCTCCGGATTTCAGAGCTCTATCTGGCTGTATGGGGTTCCAGAGGATTTAGAGGCAATCCCAAATACCAAGGATAGTCTTACCAACAGCCCAGAAAGTGGAGTGAGCACACCTGCGAGCTACCTTGGGCGACGCAATAGCGCGCCATCGTTGAGCTCTGTCTCTAGGACCAGGGATAGCATTAGCAGAACCCCTCAGTGGCAACTACTGGGCGACAAGTTCAGAAATACCTTTGTCGAAGGCCGTAAGGTCGGTTCGCTTGATCGTGTAAGTGCCCTGGCTTGGGTCAATACAGACTCTTCCACTTTTCACGGAGAGAGACTCGTCGCGGTTGCCCCTGGCGTGGGAGGTCTGGGCACTGTTGTCGAAGATGATGGCATGAACCCCGTCGATGGGGGCAGGATTTCTATCCTGGACTTTGACTATGCACCATCGGATGGCCAGAAGACAATTATTACTATCGAGGTTGGTATGAAAGAACCCGAGATCTTAGAGGAGGAACACAGAGATCTAGATGCAGAAGTTGCGATCGTACGGAGACGGACTGTTGCTCAAAGAAGAGGTAATCGCAGCCATGTATCCCGATCTGCAACAACACATCCTCGTTCTCCTCGTTCCGAACCACCACCGATGCCAAATGTTCAAGATCTGGCTGATTCATTCTCGTCCCGCAATCCAATTGTAAGGAGAGTCAGTCAGCAAACAACATCGACCGAGAGGTCAGAGACAGCATCTTCTCTGGACGAGGATCACGATGCTTTTGATGATCCTTACTCTCACACAAATCCGAGATCTGGCACTACACTTCGTCGAGCTGCTACTGCAGCTGCGGTGAACAGAAGATTTCATCCACGTGTTGGTCAAGAACATATCGAATATCGTCGCGCTGATGGTAGGGAGGAGCACCCACATGAGAGTGATGCCGATAATTGGGTGCCTCCTCCCCCTCCTTACAGTCGAGATCCTCTCCCGCCTCTACCTGAACACATTCAAAGATCTTTACTAGCAGAAGCTGCTGCTGCGACTTTGGAGCGCTCAAGAACACAGCGCAGTCCTAGCATCGACTTTCCAGGTTTGGATTCAAATTCTTTGCATCGATCCCACACCATCGCGACAATGGCATCTTCAAGCACAGCCGAGTCTCGACGAGAGCGTTTTCAATTTCACAGGACGATGAGCGACGACACGAATATGACCTCGGACCGCGTTTCATTTGAGGAAGATCCTCGACCAATGACTAGTCCGACAGAAGAATTTGACGATCTGTACGACGTTTCGCCTCAAGGGTCCCCACAGCCATCCCCCCGTCCTCAGACAGCTACGGTAAATCAAATACCTAGAAGACCTGTGGGCGCACCCCCCACTGTGCCTACAAACGTACCTGCAGCTTCGACACCCTCGAGTCCTCCGCCTGTAATGCTAGCAACTTTAAATCAGCCTGCTTCACCCATCCCGCAACCGATACAGCCTTCGGACGGAGCATCTGATCGCGAAAGCCAAAACACTCCTACTCCCGAGCAACAAAAGCCGCAAATAATGGAAGTTGTACCTGCCTTGTCTAGACACGAGAGACCACAGCTTCAAGCGCAAACAGAAATCGTCCCTGCACGTTCAGGACACGGAAGGATGCGATCTGAAGAGAGCTCGACTCAAGGTCAAAGTCTCAACAAACAGGTCCCGCCGCGACCTGATGACAACCATCACTTGACCGAGCTTCCTCCACCAGCGCCAGTGCCTCAGGCCCAACAGAGAATCATCGAGTCACAACAGACCGCTCCAAGACGTAGCGAGACTGTGCCCATTACAACTTCACCACCTCAAGATATGGACTCGAATCCATTGCCCATCTGGAGGAGGGCTGAGACTGCGCCAGCGACAACAAAACCCCAAGAGAACGTTGCCAATCCACCAGCCCTTTCCTTACCAAGTGCGGACCAGGTTGCTCGACTCAACAGCCGCAAAGGACGACCTAGAGGGCTCAGTGATCCTCGACGTCCATCAAGTGGACCTCATAACAGGACTGCCTCTGGAGGGTCAATGCACAATACACCTCCTAAACTAACACCTGAGCAAGCTTTCAACGCCGGCCAGCCACCACGAGGTGCATCTGGCGCATATGGATCATCTCCTCAGCGCTACGGTCAGGGACCTTCTCCACAAGGCAATCCCTACTCATCATCGCCATCACGCCGGCCCAGCGGAAACAACCACAACCGCAGCCCATCAGGCAACTCGCCGAACCTACGTCCGCCAATGAACCGGCTGGAGACTATCCACAGCCAGACATCAGACCCCGGCGAGCCATCGCCGTTCTTCGTCCAGAAATCCGGCATGGTCGGTAGACAGCCCAGCCGTGCGGAGAGGAGCGCAGCGAAGAACATCAAGGATGCTAAGAAGAGAGGGTGGAGGGCGAGTATGCGCAAGGAGAAGAAGGATAAGTTCGGGGATGGGGCGAGTAGTGCGGGGTGGACGGATGTGTCGAGGGAGTCGGGAATGCCGGGGAAGCATGGTGAGAAGGAGAAGGAGAAGAAAGAGGGGAAGTGTGTTATTATGTAGTGCGAGCGTATTATACCCTATTGAATTGGAATACAGAGAAGTGTATGTGTATGTTTGTGAAGTGCGCCGTATTAGGTGGCGATTGGAAGGCATCCTCGCTGTATTGTGAATAGTCACAATATCTGCTGTCTGTTGTTTGAGCCTTGGGTTTTTTTGGGGGGGGTTCTTAGCTATCCATATCCACTTGAACAATAAATATATAACTTTGCTTGCTGGCTCGAAAGCCCGTCATTGCCATCGATCATCTCTCTCGTTGTTTCGCGGGTCCATTGTGCGGGTCAAGAATAGTGTCGTACATGTACATGTACATGGACTTGGACTTCTTTCTCCTTCTCTTCACCAGAATGCAGCCAGGTTGAAATCTTGGAAAAGGACGTCCATTCTTCAGATATTGAGAACTTCTAGGTACCCACGTCGTATTAGATGATGTACCTTGAAGACGTAAAGTATATCGAGGATTGTATATCGTCTGTATTCGTAGACTCGTAGACGGATTCTTTAGGTATTCGTGTTGTTTACGGAATTCCGGGATTTAAGCGAGGTAAGAAAGGGGCTACGTACACACTTATTGGCTGCTAAGTATTGTAATCATTTTGGTCTTTTGGTTATTTGTGGCGTTCAGCATGGTTCACTGGATTAAAAGAAGGTATCTTCACTATGTTAATATCTTACTGCTAGGGCGGAAGGCTCCCGAGCCGCGAGCAGCAAACACGAAAGACAATCGCATGATATTCAGTTGGTTAAACGAGGACTGGATGTTTTTGATACTCGTTTTTATGATTATTACAGTGTAAGGAAGGCAGGACTACTATTATTCACAAGGGCCTCTCCTTCTTTCTCGGGCGTATTGCCTTCCCACCCATCCCTTTCAAAGTCATTCCACCACAGCCCGCCGATCCTCCCCTTCACTCATCAGCAGCTCTATCGGTCGTCAATTATGGACAAACAAGCAAAGAACCCATCCATCCATCCATTCACTATCCAGATCCCTCAAAGGCCAATCTCGAGTTCGTCCATCTGTCCACAGCCCGTTCCGTCCCGTCTGTCTCCCACCGGCACGAATGCCATGCATTAAATAAGTAAGGAAAAGTGAAACAGACACAAGAAAAAGCGAGCAAGTAAGCAATTCAGTCATCCTCCCAGGCCAGGGCCAAACCCATATACTCCAGCCCCCCGATTCTACAATACATACAGGTGTCCACTTGCAATGGCCCTGCTCTTCTCTCATTCTGAAGAGAGGCAAAAGCAGACCATCGAGTTGGCCAAAATCCCAATCGCGTAAAACGCCAATCCACTTTTTGCCATTCCGGCCACTGTTGACTAACAAAACAAATGAAGAAGAAAATTCGTTGTTGCTGTATTGCTGTATTTGCAGTTATAATTGTGTAAGGTCAATGGACGTTGCCTAGTCGCTATGACTATCGAGGGTGGTCCATCGATGAGGCGCCGCTGATTCGACCATCGACAACTTCTGCTGATCGTCCAAGATACTGTTGGTTCTCAGATGGTGTGACGGTACGGATACTATGTTGATTTACGAAGCCCATGCTCGTAGGCCTGTCGTCGTTCAGATCTTCGGAGAACTTCCCCAAAGCTGATGAGCCTTCACGAGAGTGTCCGAAAGCTGAAGGTCCTGTAACGCTCGATATTGATGAAATGTCAGAGTGGCGCTTAGTCGAATTGGTACGGTCGAACGGAGCTCGCGAGCTAATGCCTCCAACATCCAGAGATTGCTGAGCTCGGTGTTGATGAAGGAACTCAGCTCCTGGTTGGGTCAAATCGACGCTTTGTGATTTCCTCCTCGAACTCTTTCTAGGTACAGACGGCTTATTCGACGGTAATCGTGAAGGCATTCCTGGGACCATAGGCGCATCAGACATTTTTGCTCTTCGTGAGCTGGCCTTTGATGTCGCTTTCGAAGGAAATCTAGATGGAAGCTCAATACCGCCACCTGGAATGTCTAGACCTGACAGGTTTGGTGGGATGTCCGATATCCTCGTGATTTCAAAATCGTCGTCAGAATATTCTTCTTCTGTCTCTTCATCAGAGTGAAGAGGCTCCACTAATGTGCCCTCAGTCTGTGCGGGTGCTGGTTTACTGTTTGATGGTCCTGCACGGACTGGCTCATCATCGTCTGAATCAATCGGCCCACTTCTGATAACACCAGCAGTAGCCACTGGAATGCCCTCTGGTGGTGATTCTTGACCTGGAGCATTTCGAGCTTGCATACCAGGGGGCATTCTCGAGCTTCGAACAACCTCGAACCCCTTGCCCTTCTCCTTAGTTTTGCCTCCAAACAAACCTTTGAACCAACCAGCTGCGGAGGCGGGAATCCCAGTTGGATCTGCTGGACCTGTCTTGATCCGTCGACTTGGAATGTTGGCATTGAGTGCAGGACCACGCACTCCATAATAGAAATCTACTTCTCGAGTAGTGTAGTCAGCTTTGGATCTCCTCGGGTCGCTGGGACTGCCATCAAGAGTAGCTCCTGGAGGTGCAGTTGGTGTATTTCGTCCCGATATTGACGGTCCTTCATCGACTGCGTCTGGGGTCTCTGCCTCAGGAGAACTAAAAGTCTTGTTTGCCCAATCTCCACTCGCCCATGAACCTCTGCTTTTGGCACCTGGGGAGTACGCCTCCAGTGTAGGTCGACGTAATCTAGGTGGTCGGTAGTATGGATCAGATGCTTCGGCTGTAGCCAATCCGAGGACTGGCCGTCTTCCTGCCGGTGCTGCTGCTGATGGCAAGAATGAGAACGTGCTTGCCTCGCGCGGAGTAGTTGCAGTATATGAGCTGTTTCCTCCACTGCCACCAACTTGTTGGGGTGGTATCGCCCCAAACGGTTCAACGTTGAACTCGAGGCCTGTGCTCTGTCTATTGAGTAAGATAGTACTGCCTGCCGATTGACTCCTGTTTCTGCCATCCCCAAGCACATATGATTTCCTTTCATTCTCTATATCCAACATGGCTGCACTTGATAGTTGACTCTGTCGAGATGCAGCATCACGACGTGGCAGACGTTTCGACAGCTGTCGCATACCGAACACCTTGACGAGACCACCTCGGGCCGCTCCACTCTCGTCTCCTCCAGCACCTGCCATACGGGCTACAACCTCAATGATAGTTTGCATAGCATTGAGAAAGAAGCCAAATATGAGCACAAGTGCATGCATCAACAGAATAGCGTATCCGATCCACCCCTTAGGTCCCTCCGTCACACCAAGTGATGGGGCGAATGCAACCATGAGAAGAATGGTAGCAAATCTTACAGCGGAAAAGACTGTGTGGAAAGCATTCATCGAGGTCGGCGAATGAAACGGTCGGAAGGCATGAAGTGTAAGTAATGTAATGACCTCGCAGATAGCAAGAATCACAATTTGTGCAATTCCGGAGGGCTGTACGGCACCAATGACCACGCCCCGAACAAAGGTCAAGGTGATTGGAATAAGAGCAAATGGCGCAGCGTTGTCCGAATACGTGTTATACAAAGATCCATAAAGCAGGACTGTTGGTAGGTCGTCGAAGAGATATGACTTGGGTCTGGTGGAGGCAATAACGTAGAGGAGCCAGATTGCGAAACCGATGATAAGCACCAGCATTACTACTGCCAGCGCAACCGTGTATGCTGGTGACTTGTTGGCCACCACCAGTTGAAACATCGATAGGGCGACAATAGGAAGTAGAAAATAGTTGAAGACAATGCGAATAACATTGCCGATAGAGAAAGGCATGTTCTTCGCCCTGAGATCTTCTTCTGGCGTATTGCTGAGATGTCGGTATGCCCATCGAATGAAGAATCCGATTTGAATCAACACGAGGACCACTGCAAGGATTACCAGGAGCCAAATAGTCATACCCGCCCATACATCGTCGATCCCATTCAAGCCCACCAGTTGTCGAAGTTTATCGAGACCATACTCACCATGCACGACATATATTCCGTCAACAAGTCCGTGATTGGAAGTAGTGTTACGCACAAAACTTTCATTGAACATCAAGGTTGACCATGATGCCTTGCTGACAATCGGCTGGTAAAATCCCGGGTAACTGAGAGTGAGACCCCCGGTAAGGACAACAAACTGGATATATTGCAAGCAATCCCCAAATCCAGGAGTGACCAAACGGAGGAGGTCTGCATCACGGCCATAGTTGGTAGTCCAGCGAAACGTATCTGTTGTTCCCCATGGACTGTAAATTGCTGCAAAAGCAGTTGCAATTGCGACCATGATCAAGATGACTGCGGGAATGTAGGTGAGCACGCTGCTCAGCGTGTTTCCTAGGTCTGGAGTAATGACCGCAGAAGTGCATCCGATTGGAGTGGCGTCCTGATCTCCGTACTTGATCAGAAGCGTTGCGGCAATAGACGTGAACGAGTAAGTTGAGAAAAAGTTGTTCTTCAACTGAAAGGCAGGATAACTTTGAGGGTCACTCCTAATGAAAACAAGTTGGTTAGTGGTGCTGCAATAGGTTTTTGTAGGCTACAAACTTACTCATTGACGAAAAATCTCGGTCCAAGGGGACAAGATGCGTTGATGAGCGAATTGCAGAAGTCCAGATTCTCGCTCCAAGGCTCATAAGTCAAGACGTCGACCTTATTTGTCAGAGTCGTGAGCTTTGGGGAAGCCACATCTGGGTACGGGCTGTCCACAATCTTGCCTCCATTTGTAGTCGAATTTCCATTCCAATATTCGGTATCATTGGCTCCTGGGAGGACAAGTCGGGGAGCATCTCCAACTGTTGACCCAGTTATGTTTCCCCATACTGTAACGGCGAGTTGGTGGTTCGGGTCGGTGGTGTTGAAAACCGCATCGACAAACAGAGGAACGAATTGCAACTGGAGGGGCAGATTACTTTTGGCAGCATCGGACAAGCAGTTCTGGAAATCGATCAGGACTGCAGATGCCGGCACGATCCACAGACTGGCAATCAGAACGAGCAGAAATGGGAATGTAGCAATCAAGCCCCTCCTTCGCATTCCAATAGCCATCCTCTCCCGTCCACCCGTTCGTCTTAACCTGGAGGTCTTCCGGGCATCCCAAGATCGGGTTGCAGAGTCATTCCCAGCCCATGCAGCCAGTCCAGCTTCTCTCGAGTCCGCAGACATTATAATTGCTCCCTTGTATTCGCTATCCCACCCATGTTCGGCGTGCGGTTGTAGGATGATGGCCTGTTTACAGCTTTTCGACTTTTCCATGGCACTGGATCCTCAAGGCCGTAACATTGACGAGCAACTTTGCGAGCTCCGCTGTGCAGTGCAGCAGCGTTGGAAGACTGGGGTTCGTGAATGCGTCACTTGGCTTAGGAAACCATCATGAGATGGAGCGCGTCATTCGAGGTCCAAAAGGTAAAGTCAAGTCGCGGAGAGACAGGGTGAAGGGCAGTGCGGTGCTGCTGCTGCGTGGTGCGGGATCTTTAATCCAAGGTTGGATGGAGGGATTCTTTGGGTCGTGCTGTGCTGTGCTGTGCTGTGCTTCGTGCCTGGCGCGGGTGGGCGTGGTGTGAAACGGAGCGTCCTCGCCAGCCAAACCAGCCTATCCGACAATGAGATCAGGAGCCGTCTTTGAACTTGCGCCACAATTCACCTTTAGAGCGTTGTTGAGCGAGAGACTAGAAAACAAAAAAGACTCTTGGGAATTGCCTGGAAAGAGATAGCAGAAGTGGAGTTGGAATTAAGTTGGCATGGTTTCGCTGCGGAGCACTCCAGTTCTTCAGTACAGGATATATTGCTCTAGCCTCATTGCGCTTTTACAGGGCAGGGCGAAGGCTCGTATTATTCAGAAGTGGGAAGGGGGGACGGGGATTTTCATGGATATCAAGGTTTTACCTGCTTTGCCGACTGGACTGAGCCACGATCATACCTTTTGCCAATAAATTGGCGACGATACCAGCGGTGCGCCGAGTAATAACAGACCCGAATACCGTAATCAACGTCCGGAACAGCGCAGACGCACGTCGAGTTTACAAGTATAATTCCATGACCCCCTTGGTACGTACGGACTTGGCTTGGGCACAGCTGTTCACAGAGTACAAGCAGCATCCCAACCCGGTCAGGGTCAGATGGGATTTTTGCAGCGATGATCCGCAAAAGCTTCTTTGCATCGGTGGTTTTAAAGGTGGCGCCGCTCGTGAAGATGATGCTCCTCAACAGCCTGTGATTGGAAGGACTCGGCTATTTTTGGAACTGTGGTGAGCTGGTGGAGTTCGAACACGGGATGACGATGTCGGCACTGCGACATCCCCTGAATGAAGCTCTCCATTGGAAATTGGATACTATCACGTGTGGTAAGATAGGATCGAGATTCGGATCAATTTTGATGACACAACATGCACTGAGGTGTCAATACGGGTAACGCAATTGTCACAGCGTATGAAATCTTTGGTAATCTTCCATTCGGACTAGGAAGTGGGCCTTGCCTGCCCTCCTCAGCCTTTCGTTAATGTCGAACCATTCCGATTCCAGTCATCCTCCTATACCACATATACTCATTCAAAGTAAACAAAACAGCGCCGTTGGATATCATCCCGAAATGCTACAACACTCCTCCAGAAATGCTCAAATGCATGCTTTTTTTGCAAGATGAACTCGTGAACAGACTCAACATGGACTCCTTCTACAAACTAGACAGAAATATCATCTCCTCACAGACGGCATCCGTGATGCGATTTTAGCAGGCGCCGGCAATGCTTTTGCGAACGAATCTCGGACTGTCGTTGTGTCAGTAGAGTAGAATGAACGTAGCTAGAGAAACTTACCAGCTTCCGTATCAAAAACTATGGTCACGTCGTCATGCTCGCCAGGGTACTCTGGCATATCTAGGCACACGAATTCGTGGTCGATTCCAGCCTCAGATCCCTTCTGAGATTTCGGTAGAGAGAACTTAGCGTCAACGATGCGTAGGGAGAATGTCTTCTTGCTGTTAGAGGTTTCGAAAACGTCCGTGGATTTCAATGTGAAATTCATTGCCTTGCCATGACTGAAGTTGTCGAAAAATGCCAATAGCTGAATAACCTTCTCTTTCTGAACTATCTGCACTCGTGTTGTGGCTGCATCCCACTTCTTATATATAGGAACGACCATTCTTCGGCGAGATATACCGAAGGAACAAGCAACGCCATCAAACACGACAGCGAATCCGGTCAAGGCGGCTTGGAACAGGTGGAGCTCTTGGAGAGAAGGGAAGGTGTATTTGCGAGTTGACTCAGAATTGGCAATAGTGTCAAGAAGTATTGTTGCGAGCTCGCGTGGCAGCTCTTTCGATACTTGCGACTCGGCCACTGATGCTGTCATGTCCTGTTGAGGCTGGCGCAAGACCTTGAGTTCGGTCAGTGATTTGACGTCCAGTCGTACTTTGAGTTCGCCAGGCTCGACATTGACGCGATCTGTGATACTGCCTCCTTTGAAGTCGATAGCAACACGCAAGTTTTCCGAAAGAACTGTCTTGTCAGTCTGGAAATCGGTATGGTCGAAGTTGATGAATCTGAACCCTTGCCATTGGAGAGGCTGAAGGCAGGTCAGATCCCCATCCAGGTCAGCTATGGAGAAGCCTGTAATCGGTGCCTCGGCAATAACGTCTTCTCCTTGCCCAAGCGCAATTCCAGTGAGGAGTGTGTGAAATCGGATTCGTTCATTAATATCTTGGAAGGTACAGACCATAGTGTACTTCGATTTGCCGTCATCGATCTTGAGTAGCAACGCTGGCGAGCCTCCTTCTCCCCGCAAGAATCCGAATTGGACTGGATGGCTCGGCAGGAAGTCTTGATCGATACACCTAAGATGCTTAGACTTCGTACTTGTATTCATGCCTAAACGAAATCCTCGGTGCAGGGTACGTGGCCCTGTTGCAGCTTTGATGACCACGGTCTTTTCAAAGAGCTTGAAGTGGCAATCTGGTTGAGGTTCCTTGGGAAATGGTGGTTGTGGGCTTTGGTCGAAGTACTGAAAAGATTGTAAAATGGTCTCGAAAACAGTCTCCTCGCCTGCACGCTGAGCCATGACGGAGTGCGTTCTCTTCTCGTAATCATGCATACCCCATAGCGTCCTAAAGTCATGCTCATTACAGTGAAGTAGAAGCATAAAGCCACGGGGTAAGCTGACTTCAATGATGCGCTGAGTAGCTCTCCATCGAACGTCCTCCCAGGTCAGGCCACGCGATTTGTCTGATTGTATACTAGACAGGGAAATTAGCAAACCCTTTTCGAAGTATATCGCTAGCTTTGGTGGAACAGGATTGCTCGCAAAAGAAGAGAGCTTCAATATCTCGATGGTCTTTGGTAACGTGAGCTCGGGCAAATAAGATAGGCTTACCTAAGGTTCAAAGCACCATCTTGACTTGCAATAATGGCGGTGATAGAGCTTTCTTTCATGCCGCGAACCATGGATATCAGAAGCGCAGAGCGATATTGTTGAGGAGCCGCTGCTTCCACCAGGGTACCCTCCACGAACATTCTCCCAAATTGAAACGTACGGCTTGTATCCCCCAGAGGCAATGCCTCATACAGAGATCTGACCGAGGTCAGTCGTTGACTGTAGAGTAAGGACTGATCACCCTCCCCTCTGACCCAGATCGAAGGATCCAAGCCCTGGGTCAGTGGAGCATCCTTGGGGTCAGGTGGTAGAAAATTATTTCTTTTCATTGACATTGTCAGCTTTCTCAGACTCGACAAAACAGCTTGTCGAGACTCCAACACATCCCGGTTTGCCTCAGGTGTGCTTTGTCGCGACTGAACCTCGGGATACTGAGAAGTCACAATCTCTATAATCCACAGACTTTTAGCCAAATCCGCATATGCTTGCGCCCGCATGAAATAATTGGCTTGTTGACTTTGAGGTGTACTAGGCCGATCTCTGACTGCCGTTTCAAGATTCATCCTGCCCTTCAGAAACCACCACATGGCCACTCTGACAAGCTCCTCCAGAGAACATTGAGATAGTGGCTTTGAGGCTTCTGTGGAAAGTCGGAATAGAGTAAACAAATGCGCGGTTCGTCTCTGGAATTCCTGAAGAGCATCATCTCCAATAGCTTGGGCTGCATCTTGAATAGACAAGGTTGAAGTTCTGGAGAGAGTTACTGGAGTCTCTGCGGAAGGGTTGCCAGTAACAGGGACAGATGGTTGAAGACTTCTTGGTACAGCCAGCGTCGAGCTAGAACCTCCTGTATAGCTATCCGCTGAATGTGTAGGCGGATGTGAATCATTCGGAGCGATGGGACGACTTGAGCTTGGCCGGCTCGACGCAGCACTTGGTGGTATTCCAGGGGAGAGTGGTATATGGATGTTATTCCTAGTATTGATTTGAAGTTCTGCAAACTGAGGCGTAGGAACAGAAGATCCTGAGGGTTCAGCCCCGGTGAATAGCTCATCAGGATCAGAAGTACGAGCCTGGACGAGAGCCTTGCCTTCTCCAGATCTCATTTCTGCCTTCACCATATCTGCAAATGATCGCCTGTCACCTTCAGATCGAATGCTCAAGGGCTGGAATGAATCCTGTTCTCGACTTCTACCCGGCAAATCTGGGACGCCTGGAATGTTAGAATTCGGTTCTGCGTCAGGTATTGACTGGAAGCCAGTTTGCGTACGCCTAATAGGTCCAGGTCGGAAGTCATCCATGTTTTGAGCACGCTCGGCGAAGCTTCGTCCATGATCTGTAGTGGTCGTATCCCTACGATCCGTTGTCTGGCCTGCATTTGACTGTCCTACTTGGGGATGTGTGTGTGCCCTCCTTCTCATTCCTATCTCAGCGACTGGCGAAGTAGCTTCGTCACCGCCTTCCCCAATCACCTCCGGTTGTTCATCTGTGAATCGTACGACGAGGCCCTTTCTGTTTCGTTTGGGACTGGCTGATCTACCTCGTGTGCTCTTCGAAGTCGGCAGATCTGAAGCGGCTGGCCATCGACGTGCGCTGGACGTATCGAGGCGCGTCAAAGGTGGTGGAATGGAGGGACTTGTCCCAACCATATGCAACTTGTCTGATGGGCCATGTAGAAAGTCGTCAACGTCGTTCTGGGATTGGAAATCCTCGCTGGCGGACTCTTTCTTCTCCTTGAAAAGCTTCCCCATAAAGCGATTCCGCTTTTTCTCTCCATCTTTGGGACTGGCCGAATGTGCTTCCATGGCCACGCGATCAACGAGAGACCAGATTGTGCTAATCAGGAGGAGAGACCCGCGTACAAACACGATTCGAGGGGTTGTCTGCGGCGGCGGCTATTTTTACGCCGCGCAATTGAGGGACAGTCACAACGGTTGACGGTGCATCGATTTGTTGGTAAATGGGACTGTCTGGCCCTATGAATCCGACAACTGCGTGATCATTTGTTCAGAGTTCAACAAGGGCTATTCGAGACCCACGTCAAGTTTCATGCACAAGGTCCGAATCAAATGCCTTGACCAAAACAGAGACGTCCTCGAGATAAGAGGCCACCAAGGGTCGTTATCTCCATGTGACTCGAACTAGTCTGCGGGCAGCCTCAGCCTTCTCGTTTCAGGGGTTCAATCAAGGTCGCTTCATGATTTTCTGAAAAACTTTGGACAAGACAAGGATTCAACTCTCAATCGATAGCTACATTCAGTATATGTCCTATTCCTGTTCGGAGATCAGCACTATGATCAGAGCCGACATTGACGTACATTAGCCTCAATGCCTGAGTACTTGACACTGTTTTGTATTGGTTGTATTGCTGGTTTACCCCCGCTTGTTGGATGCTGGAGTACGAAAGTACAGTATTCGATTAGACGAGACGGACCACAGGACGGTTTCGAGCAACAAAAAATGCCCTCAAACATAGGGTACTCGCAACTGTTCCATGACCAATGTGGGGGTACGAAATACAGGCGTCTTTTCGTCCGTTCCAGACGGCGATAGGACGGAGACACCGTAAAGCGAGGGCGTCTGTAAGACCCGGAAGAAGCAACGATTGAAAGGTAGGTTCCGACGGTGGGATCACGTCGGCGAGAGGTACAGACAGAATGCAGCATGGCCGAGAGTTCAAGGCGCAGTGCATATGCAGAACAGCAAGAATGGTGGCCACGGCGAATGAAGACATGGATACAGCTGCATCCCTCTGCAAGCAAAGTAAGGTGGGAGGCCAGGAGAACGCACCCATCTCATCGAAACCCTGCGCTGCTGAGAACCGGTCACGCATGGTGCACTATCGACGAATTATCCAGCGTAACTCTAATGATTCTTCGATATCTGGTAAGTGAAGCTTGGCATTGCGAAATCTGGATTTGCACATGCTTCAGCATGAATTGTCGTGAGGTTGGGGATGCCATGCGGAGGACAATTGTGACTGGGGTCGTGCGATGATGATGCTGATCGTCTTCATCCCTGCCATCTGGAGCTCCAGTTTGTCCCCAAACCAGATCTTGGGCCTGGCCTGAATTTTGTACCGCATACAAAATATAAAATAAATGAAAAGTCAGGTGTTCCAGCAAGAACCTCTTCAAAGGCTGATGGTATGCTAGACGGAGTGAGAGCTCAGAAGCAGACTACATCGTCATACTATAGTTTCACTTCTTAGCTGAGGCAATTTCTGCTCTGTGGTGGGACGACTTGGCTTGCCCGTCAAGACTGTGAATCACAGTATTCCGCTGTCATCACTATCTTATGGACTATCTGATGATGTCTTTTTATCGTGCCTATGTTGAAGACTTGCCTGAGCCTACACTTGTTGCGATGCTATATCTCGCAGTCTCACCTCACCACACCGCACCCCACTTTCCCCTCCTCTGCTCGATCAAAGCCTTCTCTTCCATCAGGGTCCGATCAGAAGTTCGAGCTCAAGCTCCATCTCGGGTCGAACCAGCCTGCCAGCCTTGTCTTGGTGAAGGGACCATTAACCCGCATCTCGATTAGCGGTGCCACAGGCCGTGCGGGAAATCGTCAGAGACAGCTGGACAGGGATCTTACGCTGAACCATTCCACTGAACCCAGCACCAAGCAAACTATTGATCCCTGTAGCAGCAAGCTGGCCAACCAAGTTTCCACGGCCCAAGCCACTCAAGACCTGCCTCGTCTGTCTCTGTCTGTCTGTCACTCCCAGCCCAACTCAACCTTCTTCTCTGCTCTCCACCTCCGCGCGCTCCCTACCTCCCGAGCAGACTAATTCCACCTTGACCTCGATCAGAAGCTCCTGTCTTCTCATCTCCTGCTCGTCATTTCCTTCCTTTCACTCACCATCCCCAGCTCAACTCACGAAGCAGTTGAACTGACGTCAATTGCATGGTTGTTGGCAAGCTTCAGCATCCCGGAACAGGACAGCAAACAGCTCGGTAACGATGGACCCTAACTCCAATGCCGCAGAACTAAAGACGCAGGGCGTCGTGGAAGCTGCCCAGGACCCAAATAGCTCCATTACTGCAGAAGATGCGGAACAGAGGATTGTAGCTGAGAGCAAGAAGGCTGGAGTCGCAGCATTTTCCTTCGACCCAGATGCAACACCTGAGCAGAAGGCAGCTCAAGCTAGAGCGGTAAGCACACCTTGCTGATATGCACAATGGTCAGTTACTGAGTTCTGCAGCGTATACCAGAAGGATTCCACCATGAACATAAATCAAAGGGAGTTGCGATTCCGACAGATATAGATGATGGGAAACCTGGGGCATACGACCTTCCCCCGCCTTCTACAGCTGGAGCTCTAGCCCCTACGGCACCTCCAAAGGACAAATCCGGGAAGCCGATCACAAATGGTGTCAGTGGCCAATTCATCGACGACGACGACAACGACAGATGGGTGGAGAGAACTGGCTGGGCGCCAAGATTTGGTAATGGCGTGTCAAGTGCATCAATGGAAGAGGAAAGTCTAGCAGACCACCAAACTTGGGTGGAAGGAAAGCTAGACGATAAGTTCTTTGGCGGTAAGTTTGGCCGAATCTGGCAATTGCATGGCATCTAATTGGAGTCCGGCAGATTGGTACCACAATACTGGCGTAATCATATTCGCTTGTCTTTCGTCCTGGTTCGTGGCAGTTTTGGGAGGTGGACTTGCTTGGGTGTTCCTGATCATGGCCATTTGCGGGACATATTATCGAACCTCTCTGCGCAGAGTACGACGAAACTTTCGAGATGATGTCAATCGCGAGCTGGCAAAGAATAGGCTGGAAACAGACACGGAGAGCTTGGAGTGGATCAACAGCTTCTTGGTCAAGTTCTGGCCCATCTTCCAGCCTGTCCTGGCAGAGACCATCATCAACTCAGTTGATCAAGTACTGAGTACTTCGACACCAGCATTTCTGGACAGTCTTCGTATGAAGACTTTCACGCTCGGAAACAAGCCTCCACGAATGGAACATGTTAAGACTTATCCAAAAGCAGAAGATGATGTGGTGCTCATGGACTGGAAATTTAGTTTCACGCCAAATGATCATGCAGACATGACTTCACGCCAAATCAAGAACAAGGTCAACCCGAAAATTGTGCTCGAAATCAGAATCGGTAAAGCTATGATCAGTAAAGGTCTAGATGTACGTTATTCGGGCACTGCCCATTGCCCCCAGTCCAATCGCTTAGGAGTTCCTTACTCCCAAAGTACTCCCGAGATATGAGTAAATGAGTGATTGCTGACTTCACGATCAACGTAGGTAATAGTTGAGGATATGGCGTTCTCGGGACTTATGCGAGTCAAGATCAAGCTCCAGATCCCATTTCCTCACGTCGAGAAGATCGAGATTTCATTCTTGGAGAAGCCCACTATTGATTATGTCTGTAAGCCGCTCGGTGGCGAGATGCTTGGTTTTGACATCAACTTCATCCCTGGTTTGGAATCATTTATCTTGGACCAAATTCACGCAAACATTGGCCCCATCATGTACGCTCCAAATGTCTTCCCGATCGAAGTCGCGAAGATGCTTTCTGGTTCGGCTGTTGACCAAGCAATTGGTGTTATGGCAATTACTCTCCATGGTGCTCAAGGACTCAAGAATCCAGACAAATTCGCCGGAACCCCAGATCCTTACACGGTATTGTCGTTTAACAACGGCGCTGCTCTTGCGCAGACCAAGATCATCAAGGAAAATGCCAACCCGAAATGGAACGAGACAAAATACGTCATTGTGACATCCTTCAATGATAGTCTTACTCTCCAGATTTTTGATTACAATGAATATCGGAAGGATAAAGAGCTAGGAACTGCAACTTTCCCACTCGAGAGGATTCAAGAAGTCACTGAGCACGAAAACGAACAGCTTGAGGTCATGGCTAATGGGAAAGCCCGCGGAATTGTGTCTTCTGATATTCGATTTTTTCCCGTCCTTGAAGGCCGAGATCTTCCAGATGGCAAGAAGGAACCACCTCCAGAATCAAACACTGGTATTGCTAAGATAACCGTTGAGCAAGCGAAGGACCTTGATGGGACCAGGAGTCTTTTGGGAGCTCTTAACCCATATGCTGTGCTGTTGCTCAACAACAAGGAAATTCACATTACCAGAAAGTTGAAGCGAACAAACAACCCCATATGGGACAATGGATCCAAGGAAGTGCTTATCACAGATCGCAAGACTGCAAAGCTTGGACTTGTCATCAAGGACGACAGAGATCTGTCGGCTGACCCTATCCTTGGCACATATCAGATCAAACTCAACGACATGCTCACATTGATGGAGAAAGGTCAAGAATGGTATAACCTTGCGGGAGCAAAGTCTGGCCGTGTCAAGTTCACTCTTCAGTGGAAGCCCGTAGCACTCTCGGGTGTTGGAGCTGGCACTGGCGGATATGTTACGCCGATTGGTGTCATGAGATTTCATTTTAAGAACGCTCGTGATCTCCGCAATCTTGAGACCCTTGGAAAGTCAGACCCATACGTCCGAGTCTTGCTATCTGGGATCGAGAAAGGCCGCACTGTCACATTCCAGAACAATCTCAATCCGGACTTTGACGAAGTTATTTATGTGCCTGTTCACAGCACCCGGGAGAAACTGACTCTGGAGGTCATGGATCAAGAGACAATCAACAGTGATCGATCACTAGGCTCAGTCGAGGTTCTCGCCTCCGACTACATCTCTCAAGCTGACAATGGCGAATATCTTGTCCACGATGCGAAGAAGCCGCAAGCTGGACCACTCCGCATGCATGGAAAGGGCTCGCCGAGGGGTACTCTCAATTACACCGCGTCTTTCTATCCTTGCTTGAACGTCGCAGATCCCGAAGATGAAGAAGAGCTTGCAGCTAGGAAGAAGTCTGCAGAAGAGGTCAGAGGTCGCACGTCAATCGAGAGCAGCAGATCTGGTGACACGAAAGGGGGAGACCCAGTCGCTGCTGCAAATAGATCACTTGAAAACGGAAAGATCGATACGTCTCTCGCGCATACTCTTGCTGAGGGCGAAAAGGAGCAGACTGAGATCGAAGAGGAGAAGAGCCTTCCTAAGATCCACCTTACGCCCGAAGAGCTTCTCAAATATGAATCTGGGCTCATCATTTTCAAGCTCATGGATGTCGATCTCACCCACAGCGACACTCATGTGGATGGTAAGTTGCTTCTGATAGACTTTCGCTCGAGCAGTGAGCTAATGTTTGATTCAAATTTAGTCTTAACAGATGACAATGCATTCCCGTCGTATTCTTCGTCTAAGATCAAATCTAGGAAAGCGACAATCGACGAAATTGGCGACTGTTTTGTCCGCGAACTTGACTTTTCGCGTCTTACTATACGCATTCGGGAAAAAGGCGAACTCAAGGGTGATGCGAAGAAGGACAAAGAAGACATCATTGCTAAGCTCACTGGCAACACACTTGACACACTCAAGCAATGCCTTGTAAGTCTCTGTCATCGAAGGTTCATGGAGTTTGTGGCTGACTATGACCAAAGAACAACCCAACTATTCTCAAACTCAAGGATGACCAAGGCCAAATTTGCAGTGTCAAGGTCAGCTTGAAGTATATACCTGTCAAGATGGAACTTGATCCCAGCGAGAGTATGAATAACATGGGTAAACTTCGCGTTGATGTGCTCGACGCCACAGATCTCCCATCAGCGGACAGAAATGGTTATAGTGATCCGTACTGTTTGTTCGAGCTCAACGGAAAGGACGTTTTCAAGACGAAAGTACAGAAGAAAACTCTTCATCCCGCATGGAACGAATATTTTGAGGTCGATGTTGCATCCAGGACGGCCGCAAAATTCACCTGCAAGGTATTCGACTGGGACTTCGCGGATAAGGCCGATATCTTGGGCAATGCGGACATCAATCTAGAGTTATTGGATCCTTTCAAAGCACAGGAGTACAACCTCACTCTGGATGGAAAGTCTGGATCTGTAAGATTACGCCTACTTTTCAGACCAGACTATGTCACAAGGTCGCGGCAAGGATCGTCAACGTTCTCTGGGACCTTTGCTACTCCCGGCAAAATCGTGACTGGTGTCGCCGGGGCTCCTATCAAGGGAGTTGGATTTGCAGCTCACGGTGTGGGCAAGGGTGCATCATTCATCCGACATGGATTCAAGAGCAAGAAGAAGGAAGATGAGACTAATGGTACCGAGATGGAGGCAGAGGACGCCAAATTTGCCAATGGTGGAGGATCTGGTCTTCGACGGTCCAGCAACCTGCCACCGCCATCAGCCAATTCAGAATCACCCGTTACACCTCCGGGAACAGCTCTTGGTGTTCCAGGCCACAGTCGCACGAAGAGCTTTGGTCAATCTTCTATGCACAGTACTATCCATGGTGGCGGCGCTGGAGCGCCTACAGGTACAGGTAAGACTATCCTTCTATTCCACAATACTTGGGAAATACGCCCTCCGTAAAGCTGTCCGAGACTTCACGGATGTCATTGTCCTCTGCGGCTCTCGAGATCTTGAATGCAAAAGAAGTGTCTCTCGCTATAAGCTGCAAGGGAAAGATCTAATGTCTTACGTTGTTCAAATATCGGCATTCGTTATTCAGCGCTAACATATACAACAGCAAGCTTCACAATCCTGTCGGCAACCGGATATCCTCCATCCTCCAACGTCATGGTGTACATGAAGCAGCTAGGCCCCAAGCCGAAGACCATCCACAAGACCGAACATATCAAATCAGCTTCCGGCACTGTGACTTTCAACGACAAGAAAGAAAGTTTCAAGTGCGCGTGCTCGGCAGACACGCAATTCCAGATCCAAGTAAAGGGCCACAACACATTTGGTAGCGACGATGATCTCGGAGAAGGTCTCTTCTTCATCGACGAATCAGGCACTGGCCTGGAGAAATCCGTCAAGGCAGGCAGCGGTCAGGTCGTCCTCAAGAGCAACTTTGTGCTCACTCCCATCATTGAAAATGGAGATAACAGCCCAAGATCGAGCAGCGGAGGCCTGCGAAAAGGCCTTCTAGGCAAGACGGGACGAAACAGCAGAGACGTCACGCCTTCCTAATCTGGTTCAGCATTCACCAATACTTTACCTTTCTTGGAAGAAATGTTGACGGGAGGAGCGCAGGGGATGACGGAAGGAGCGATTCGAGCTGGTGCGATCGTTGTTGGTTGCCTTGGGCAAATGCGCTTGTTATTTTACTGTTCTTTCTCCTTTCTGCGATGGCGATACCACAGCGAGATGCTTCTGCATTTCTAATTTTCTCTTTCATTCTCTTCAAAAGACAACTCATTTGGAACTGGGATGGATGGGTTAGGGGCTGGAGGATCTTGGAGATCCTACAGCAAGCAGTGGCGAAACGCGTTGCTATACCGAAATTAAAAAGTCACCTGAATGCCATTGAAATCTACGTAAACTGGTGGTATGCGTATCTAATTTTGCAGCAGATATCTTGCTCGTTTTGCCACGTAGATGTTGAAACTGTTTGAATGTCTTTTCGGCAAAATCGACAAAGGAAACGTGTTAAAGACGGGCATCTCAAAACGAGAGCAGAGCCTGTTACCCAGGGACAGGCTCGAGTTTCTAGCAAACGCCTCGGCACAAGAAGCTGAACATTAACATGTAGTCTCGCAGGCGGCCCATTCGAATCCAGAACCATTGACATTACTTATTTATTCCATTCCATGTCATTCCCTAGAATCACAACGCCCCAAATCCATTCCCATCCCGGTCCCCTAATTCCCATCCTATCCTCCCGCTCTATAGGTGGAGAAATCCCAGGTAAATAGGTAGTCACATGTATTCATGACGCTTCCCCATCCCTATCATCCATCCATTTCCTTCATCTCGCTTGTAGAATCAATCAGAGGAAGATGTAAATTCTGTAATGCTCTCGCACGCACGCAGATGCTAGCTAGCTAGAAAAAGGGCATTTGTATTTCATTCATATCCAGAGAAAAATCTATCCCTCAGCATCAACAAACTCATCCTGTGTCGCGTTAGCCATGGTTCTGGTTCGCTGAATGTCTGTCTCGACTTGTTCCCAACTTTCCCGCATTGAGCTCAAGCCGAAACCGGGTTCCTCCTCCATTAAGAAATGGACGTACGTACCAAGCTCTGGGTATCCGTGTCCTCCCTCTTCAGCGGCGCGTACTTCTTCCCGTTCGCATCAACAGTCGGTAGATCTCTCTTCAAATCGTCGCTGAAATCGATCAGGGCGCCTCCATTGGTCCGCTCGTTGCTCGTTGACCGGAGCGTGTTCTCGAGATCCTTCTGCTGCTGACCACCGTTGACTGTTTGAGCGGCTTGGAGATCGGCTGGGGCCTGGTAGGCGGGAATTGGTGTTGCGGCATTGGTCGAAGGCGTGCCATCACTTTGGCCGAAGTCGATGAGGTCGTTACCATGTGAAGGCTGAGATTGTTGGTTTTCTGAGGCGGGTGCTGCGTGGTTGGAGGTGTAGGATTCGCTGCGCGTGTGTGGAGGTGGAATGGGATTCTTCTCGTTGCTTTTTTGGCCTCGCAAGATAGGTGTGACGGCTAAGATCTGTTCTGCTTGTTTTTGAGGTGTGGTTCCGTCGCTATAGAAAATTAAGCCTAGAATCATGACCAGAAATTACAAAGTTCACTTACATGTTTGCGTTGAGTATCCAGTCCAGGTCTTCTTCCCCCTCATCCGGACCTCCAGGGCCACCCCTCACGGGTCTGAAAAGTCTTGGATGCCACTCTACTCCATCTTCAGCTCGTCTTGCTGCTTCGTCTCTTTGCATGTCCTCAATCTTGGTCTTCTCGTCTGTTGCAACCTCATGATTTCGTTCTTTCACAGCCTTGGCAGTAGCGAACCATAATTTCTGAGATTCGCGTTCTTGCTGCTCCTCGAGAGGTCGGACTGTTGGGGGCGTGTGCTTCGCTCTTGTAGCATCGAACAGAACTTCCTTCTTCCCAGTCTGCGAATCAATTAGTATATTGTCGGACCCCAATACTCTCCGATGACCAACCTTTACGTCTTTCATGGACATCTCCCCACTCCACATCCCTGATAGCTCGTACAGGACTTCACCTGTATGGTCGTTCTTGATTACACCTCCAATAGCATTATATGTCCCGCCAAAGTAGCCCTTGGTCTTGAATTCGATGTCGGCACTTAGTCCCAACTCTGGACACCGCACAAAACTGTGATCTCCAAGCTCGTACTTCATCTTCCCGAATAGAATACCCCGCGCATACATATTTGGCTGGGTCAGAATGTATCGCTCTCCTTTCCCACCCTCTCCCCGATTCAGGAACCGCAGGATAGCAATCCCCTCCATCATACTAGCAGCCGAATTCCCCAAGAATTTACTTCGGGGCTTAAGACAACCGTCGATTCGAATGTAATGCTCGGGTGCCATGTAGAAGTAGCTCGATTTCGGAGGGTGATGGGAGGTTTGCTCGGAGATGTAGTAGCCCTTGGTGTTATCAGGAAAGTCCCAGTAGCAAGTAAAGGTCTCGCCCAAAATTGGGTTGAGTGGTTTCTTGACTCCGCTATATGCCCGTCAATATCTCCCAGTCCCAATATACAAAGTCCAGGAAGTACTTACGGAGGTTTAATGTGCCATCCACTCAGGTAGAACTTCACTACCGATACGAATCTTTGAGTCGGATCTTCGATTTCGGGCATAGGTAGGAGAGTTTCCGGATGTGCCATGAAGCTATGTCCCGTCAGCATTCCTCTTCTTCCAATTTCCTATCTGGGATTTTCAACGCACTTAGTGATTCTCTCCAGCATGCTCCTAGGCTCCAGAATAAAGGTCGGCAGCACCACTCGACTCAGATCCGCGCCTGGTCTCAACTGCGAAATGATATGCGACAGCACTAATCCCAGCCCATATCAGCGTGTGTCCCCGTTGTGTATATCGAAGAAAGTATGTAGGGAAACTCACCATTTCCCTGATCGGGCTCCACGACCGTAGTCTCGTCCTCCGGGCCATCCGACCTCGACTCATCGACCGAAGACCTCGCGCCTGCTTCCCACATCGCCATTAGCACAATGCCTCGGATATATACCAACTTGCCCAGCTATCTTCATCTTGGACGATACTTGGAGCGTTCAGCATGTAGCATGGAAGTGTACCTACTTGCCGCGGAGGCCCGGCGATGCGCATGTCCCAAGCTGACCATCCTCGCCAACTATGTCCCAGGTGCCTCTTGTTTTTGTTCCTCTTGCTTATTCGCAGCTGTATTTCGTGGTTTGCAGGAAGGGCGTTGCTTTCGATTTCTATGTGTCTTGGAAGTGTTGATAAGTGAGGCTGTGTTTTTGGTGGGCGAGGTACGTACAGGTTGACTGACTGTATTTGACGAAGGTCGGTAGTAGTGAAAACGCAGGCGAATGACGCAGGGCAGGCCAGCAGCGGAGAGGAGGGGAGGGGAGGGATGAAAAACAGCTCAGGATTTGGTTGGGTGTGGCACACCCGGCTGGACCGTCAACAGGAGGTGGAGGAGCTGCCTTTGGTGGGGTAAAAGTGAGCATGGGAATGCCTGCGTTGATGATCCTCATTGGTTAGTGGCACCCCTCCGTCATCGCTATCATAACTCTTTGAAGAAGAATTTATCTTGGGATCTTCTTGGGCAATAAACACACAAGACGTCTTTGCATTTTATCCAGCTTGGTATTCTTGGAACAGATATGTATCACTTTGCAAGTCTACCTCAAAGATCAGTCACACAACGTTATCAAAGCATTATTGTTTGGTGCCAGCCAGACAAGACGAGATGAGATGAGATGAGATGAGATGTCATGTCCTCCGTACAACTCTGCACATGCACTTTCCGTCCCTGCAGACCCCTGTGTAGGGGAATTGTCCGTCAGCTGCGCAAGCAAATTCAAGACGTCACATCTCACAGCAAAGCTTGCAATAGCTTGCGTGCTTATGACAGGTCCAGAATACCGACTCGTCCAGCAAGCGAAGAATGAGAGGATATCAAGCTTTACACACTCATCTTATGTATCTCCCTACGAGGCAATACCCATACGAGGCAAAAGCTTTCCTAGCTCCCTCCGTCGACTTTTGTACACATAGGGAATTGCCTCACAGCGCTACGTATACGTATCCGCGTAAGAGAACCCCGCCATTTGTTTCTGTGCCAAGGAAGGCAGCCAAGATGTTTCCTGTCCAAAGAACAGCTCTTACCCGGCTTCTAGTTCTAGTTTCGAAACTTGTTTACTTGTTCGATTTCAAGAATGATAATGGAAGGAAATCAGCACTCACAAGTCAAGAAATTACAATTGAACCACATGTATTTAGAATTCGTGATTTTTGAGAAACTGTCGGGGGTTTGGTTCCCATAGAGTCCGAAGCCGAAGCTGTTGAACGAAGAGCGAGAAGCGAGCTGTCTCGTGGCCTTGGCACGAACTATGTCTATGCAGGTGATCGATATAAGGATGATCTGGAACCAGAAATGCCCGTCTCTCCCGGATCATTGGGAGTTCCTTGTATGTACAGACTCAACATTCAAGATTTTCTAAAAAAGTATCTGATGTCCAAGCTATCTCGTGGTGAACATTTCAGTACGATCCCTTTACTGGAGAACTGACTGGTATCCCTACTCAGAAATGGCATATGCTACTTTCCTACTTCACAATCAATAGAGGACTATGAATGGGGCAAGGATGAAAGTCGATTAAATGGCAGTATGTTATAGCTCGGGATTTTAAGCAGATATTGATAGAACACGTCTAGCCGGCTGTGTCACGTAAAAGTGGTGGCCAGAGACATAGACAAGACGTTCTTAATTTGTTGGCGCTTTTCATACTATCATTTGCTTTCTTTTCCTACTGCGATTATTGTTATATAGAGAAGGACTACTTTAATGTTCTTTTACATTTCTCTTGACCGAGGCTAGCACTACCTAGATAGATATCTTTACCTGGGCTGACCTGCTTCAAATTGGACTTCGTCTGCTACTAGCCAAAAGTCCCGGACTGATATGGTGCCCTCTGAAAGAGGCGAGGAGCTTTTCAAAAATTCGTACAGTACAAGTTTCTCCACTCCACTCTGTTTTGCTTCCCCAATGCTGATATGAAATTTACATCGCATCATGAATGAACCTGAACGCCTATATTCAGCTGCCAGGTGCCCATCAAACAGAATACATCTACCCTCCCACCTTTCCGGGCAGCATTTCATTCATTGCAGCCTGATCTCTCGTTCCGCACCTCAGTCCCATGGAAGATTGAAATCCAATCGACATCTAATATCTCTTCCTCGTAGGCTCAGGGCTAGGACTCCTACTCGCGCTTCTCTCATCTCTCCCTCTAAGTCTCAGCCACTTCTTCGTACTCAACTCAATCTCCCTATCCAGCTCCGGACTCGGATTCTTCCTATGGATGAAGTTGCAGAAACCGCCACGGACACATCCCTCCCCACTATTCAGTCTGCAGCAGGCTTCGCGGAAGTCGGTGACGGGCGAGAGCTCGCAGTAGATCGGGCGCGCAGCGTACCATCGAGAGTTCAGGGCGTCGCAAGCTTTTTGCGCGGAATCTTCGTACTTGAAGCGGGCGTAGACGTTGCCGATAAGATCTATGAAGAGTCGAGTTAGCATGACAATCATTTACACGAAGGGGAACGGGCAAAACGTACGGTCATTATTATTATCGCATACGACTACCTCTTCAATCTCCCCAAACTTGCACATCTCGCACCAGAAGTCCTCGTAGAAAGCATCAAAGTGGTTCTGCAACTGGCTGGCGTTCATCTTGTTCTTTGGGTCGTAGGCAGGGTTCTGGTAGAGGTTGGGGAGGAGGATCGTTTGACTGTAGGAGGGCTTGACATGCTTGCGCGAGCAGCGGTCACCGTGTCGGCATGCGCCAATCTTGTAGTAGAAGGAGCAGTTGACTTTGTCGGCTTCGGTACCGAAGATACTGGCGAGGTAATTCGCCATTGTACCTGAGCTTGTGTTGACTTGAGGGTGGTGTTGAGTAGGTGGTTTGCGACGGACTCGAGGCTGAAGGAGAACTTGCGCTCAGTTGAAAAACGCAGTTTCTGACGTGAATTGTGTGCGCTTCGGTCTGCAGGATAGTTCCTAAGGTGATAGCTGACTTTGTGAGGTGTTGTGAGGATGTTCTGGACAAGTGTAGCTTGGCAGGCAAAAAGCTCAAGATATCAATCTGGAGGAGCTCGGGAGCGCGCCAGAGCTAGTCTTGATTTGTGATGGTGCCTTGAAGCGAGGCAAGGATGACTAAAGCCTTGTATTTGTGGCGGATGCTTCGAGAACAACTTTACTATTGCGATGCGAGTTGAGATTGTTTTGTAAATGATGCTGAAGATGACAAGTATGGTTCATCTGAGGGCTCTAGTGATTGCTTGTTCAGTTGAGGTCTTTTCTTGCTTTTTTTAGCATTTCATGGGCATGTAAGAGGAAAAATTCACAGCATTGCATTTTCGACGTCAACCATCAACCCTTTCACATTTGCACCGTACCGCGGTCCTCGCCCCTGTTACCAGAGTCACCAGCTTGCCTAGTGGTAGAACAGGTCTTCTAACCTGAATTATTGCGTATCTTTCGTTGTTGCAAGAATGCCGGTGGAGTTCTGTTGAGTCTTTCTCACATTTCAGGGGGTCCTGTCGCTGGATTCTAGATCGAATCAAGCCAAACAGTCTCTGCCACGTACACATTATTGAAGGCAGAATTCTCATATCATTTCATTTGCAGAGAAATGCCATTCATTGCAGAAAGCCAATCCAGACCCATTTCAGAATGCATTTTAGAGAACCATTTGCTGCTCCTTACCACAAATATCACCCCGCAACCCAAACATATGCTGTATTACAAGGCGGCATTCAGTCCTAGATGGGAACATCCTGCATTTGAAACCGGATCTTGGACATCAGAACCGCTCCGGTCATCCCACCCTCGGACCATGAAATGGTGAGATCCCTATCGAATGTTGTTAATATTTCTCCTCTATTATCATTACGAATGTCAAACTTGCCCGCTTTCTTCGGTCTTGTCGGCCCAAGGATGGGGGTATATACAATATGAGTATGGGTTTGGCTGTGGAATGGTGAGGCAGTACAATGAGGCGGTAGTCTCCCGAATCTCCCCTACGATGATTATCAAATCAGCAATTCATCCTTTGTACCTATTTTCGGGGGTTTGAGGCGTAAATTGCCCAGCAGGATATTCATCCTTGATTAGGGGGTCCTATCACTGGGATAAACTTACAAGGACCTTCTGGTGACATAGCTCTTCCCATCTGAACCTTATTGTCCCCTTGGGCGTTGCATCCAATGAAAACCCAGGTGTATGGCTGGCCTTCGCCGAATATCTTGCTTTGAAAGACTTGTCCATGCTGCATATCGCGGATTATAGTGGCGCACTTAGTGACGTTGCCGTCCCAACTCTTTCCATTCCAGAACTCGTAAAAGTGTCTCTGGTCTGCGAAGTTTACGTGTACTCGTGCAACATAGACATCCTTGACGGCAAAAGCTCCTTGGCCCTGCGCAGTATGTCAGCGCTCCTCTATTTCAAGATCTTGAATCATCGGAAAATAATATGGAAGTGCTGACCCTGTGACCATAGAGGTAAATGTGTTCTCCACAAGTAACAGCACACATGCTAAAACGAGGCTCATTGGTCTTTTTCATTGTCAGTACTGCATTTCATTCGTCCATGTCCAATACTTGACTTGCACCAAAGAGCACGTGTCTGCCTGTGAATTCCCCGTCCCGATAAGTCTTGAATCGCTTCAATTCCATATCGTAGACAACCTTGGCGATACCAGTATAGCGGTATGTAGGAATGCCTCCAACGGGATTCTGCTGGCGAACTTCAAAGAAAGTCCATCCTACGATGCGTCTGGTATTGAAGCCTCCCTCAGTCTTTTCGATTTCCCAGTCGTCGGTTCTCTCAACTATGCCGCTGAATGACCACTGCGAAAACATTCAGTCAGCATTGTGCCTCTCGAGATGTATTTGAAATATTAAGATGTTTCAGGGACATTGGAGGTTGTCTTCAGAGGTCGACGTCGTGTTCAAAGCTTATATAGAAAGTCTGGCATGGGACTGAAAGACTCAAGGAGCACTTACGATTTTCTCGCCCCGTCTGATCTCATGTTCCTCGAGCTTAATAAACGGCTTGATGATATCTTCCCCCAAGGGGTCACGGTGTTTATATGAGGAGACGGTTTGATTGGATGGATCGGTCGCAATCGCACAGGTGTTATCCGTTAAGCCCAGGAAGAGGCCTGCGTTGTTCTTACAGAACGTGTCTCCAAATCTAAGTAGAGATCGTCAGCAAAATATTCATCAGCTCTCTCTTTGCGTTCAGCAGACTAAGCTGCCAAATAGCTTCTGCTGCAAAATCCCAATCTCCATGACAGTCATGAGAGGCAGGGGAAAATTTCAAGAACGGGGGACTTACTGGAATAGAATATCACCATTTGACAGAATGGAAGATCGACCAATATCACGAGAGTACCTATTAGTAGTGACTGTGGTTGTCAGTGGTATGCCAGAAGGGGAAATCTGTTAGGAAGAACTGCGCTCACCATCACGATGGAAGCCCATGGCGATTTGATTGATGATGACTGGTGGCCATGCGACATGTCTTTCCTTAATCGTGGCCCTCATTTTGCCTCTGGCAACTGAAGACAACATCTTGGCGTTGTGTTGTGGCTAATGACGCGTTTGAAGGTTTTGTTGTGAGGAAGGGGCGATGGTTGAGGGCGGGAAAGTAAACATACAAGTGCTGGTTGGGAGGGATGCCTTGGCACGTGGGTGCAGCTAGACGGATGAACTATTGTTCCAGTCTTGTAGACCCATGCAAGTAGTGGGATTAGGTCTTAGTGGTTCGAGAGCTCTTAGAAAGTGTGAGTTACTCTAAAGTGTTTCTGGAGGAATTGCCACATGATAGTTTCTTAAGCGAGTGCTGAATTCCCCTGATACACAAAGAAACCCCTTTGTTACTTGTCACAATGGACGCTAGGGGAATTGGCTTGAAGACTATGCTAAAGGGATGAAGAAGTACTTCAAAGTTCTACTATCCATCAGAAGTGTGGGGTTCAACCAAAAAAATCATTGCGTCTATGGGGTTGTGTTCGCACAAACCACGCTTTCCATGTCCTGCAGACTCTTGACCTGAGAATGGAAACTAGATCTGTAGCATTGGAAGGTCTTCCCTGATTCAAATACTTGTGACTTCCAATTCAGGCTGGAGTTTGTTCTTTTCAAGTTAGATTACCCTCTTCGATTGCCTGTCCTCGCGCGTCCACGCGCAAATAACAGAGCTGATGCAACCTCAGACAGAGATAATGGATTCCAAGTGTTAACAATTTCAACACTGTTAAAGCCATTGATGGGTTGGCTCCTGGAGTCATGGCTCTTTGTCTTTTGCAAGAGCTTCGCACTGTGTGGTCGCCTTGGATGTGCTGCTTTCATTTTGGTTTTGGCGCATCCGTGCAAACACTTATGAACCAAAAAGATGTGCTTGCAGTTTTTGGGCACTGGTTTCCTCGACCATTGTCGATTAAGACCATATAAACACGGTGGGGCTAAATTCGGGACAGTAGAGTATCCTCAGGTTTCTTCGAAAAAGAACGTATATGGTACTCATAAGACATCGGGCTTTATGGCAGCTTCACGATTGAAAGAGCAAGCAAAGCTTGCTCTGGTTACGCGCGAGACTAGTATCACTTGAATTATTGAAATTTGTAAGAAAAGCTTGCAATGAGTGCAACACTTCCCCTCGGAATACTGTGGCGGGAACTCTTCGCTTCAAGTGATGAATCGCGCAGCTAAAATCTATTCCACAGAACAAGCAAAACAACAAATCGTAGCTACAGAATGCACATGATTACTGCCAGAAGTAAGAGGGCAAATTTTTTTGAATCAAACCCATTCAATCGTAGGCATTTGTTTCATCATCACGGGCCTCTGCAGGAATCGAACCTGCGACCTCCCAACCGGTCTTGATGTTAGAATCAAGTAAAGTGGTGGACGTGATAAACCACTACACTAAGAGGCCTTTGATTTGATGCATCCTTTTCTCTTAATAGGATACGTGGTCGTGCTAAAGAAATGGACGCGAATGGTGGGTGAGATGCTGGAACAGGAAGGAGGGATGGAGTGGCATCCTTCGAAAGATCTCAGTCTCATCCGGGCTTAGTGATCCAAGAATGTTTAAGCGACAGTATTATATTCACATCCTGATAAATGTCTATCAATGAGAAGAAAGACGATCTGTGGTTCTTTTGATAGCAGACTATTATCCTGGGGTGGAGGCTGGATGTAGTTATGTATGGGAAAATGAAGTTTTCTGAGCCTATGAACTGTGTCTGCCTCATATAAACAAAAGGGATATCTCGTTGGAGATCTTTATAGCAGAAATAACAGCAAAGTACTGCTCCAAAGGCTCGAAGCAGGTGGAAACGAGTTGCCTTTCAAAAGACCCTGTTAAGGAGTGATCAGCGTACAAGAGCTAAGCGAGGATTCCTCTCTTACCAAAACAAACGGCGGCCCCTTTATGTGCCAGGCTGTAGTGCAGCACACATGAGCCTGCAAGAGGAATTTACTCACAACCGGCAGGAAATTTGTAGTTTTGTTATTAATGGCTTGGAAATTATGAAATCGTATTCAGATACGAAAAAGAGGCGGGTGCCAGCTATTCTGGTCATTTCTTCCACACTAGTGCCCCAAAAAGAGGTAGAAATCAACCTCCAACAAGAGCACATGTGTACGCTTCAACAGCAAAATAAACGAAGCAAGTGAAACGATCAGGTCAGGTCAAAATAAAACGACAGTACGGACAACTCCATGCCAAATCTTACCCAAATTAGCTTCTTCAACCCGATTCTCGTAAATCCGATACACGCCTACTCTTTGAAACGTATCAGGCGCACCCTCCTTCAATTCCCGCAGCAACAGCCCCGAACCGTTCAGTATTCTTAAACACCAAAAAGCTTCAAGAACATCACCACAGTCTGAGCGCGGGTTTACATGCTGCGGAGTTTCCAGGCAATCCCACTGGGCAAAGGCAACTGGTACCTGGGTCTCTGCATCCAGAATAGCTTGAGACTGGGATTTTTCAATCAACACCTTTTGTATCGAACCCTGCATCGTCAGACATCCTCCACTTGACACCTGGCCAAAAGGAGATTGCTCCCACTGCGGCGTGACTTTCCAGCTGAGCACTCTGGCCTCCTCATCATCTGGGGAATCAAGTATTGCTTTGGACCAGGTCACCGGACTATCGATGGAAGCCCAGGACCAGCTAGGGGCACGGTATCTGGCAGGCCGTGGGAGAGGAAGTGTTGCGAAGTCCAGGCACCAGAGGAGTGAATGGATGAGGTCGTCATTCCATAGCCCTGCGAGATATTTTTGACCGCTCAGTGAAGCAATCTCGGCAGCGACTCCGGCGAGGGCAGGAAGCTTGTCATCAGGGAATGTCAAGTGTCGTTTTGTATACTCTTTGACAACTATTCGCCACAGATTGTTGCATTCTTGTGATAGCTTGGTAAGTGGCATGTCCCAGCATCTTTTCCGACTGGCTGTCAATGTTTGATTGACAGACAGTGTCTTGAAACTTTCTCGTATCCGGCTTACGATGTCGAGGGTTGTTCTATTGCCTCTGCATTCCCATGCTATTCGCGTAGAAGAATAGTACAACACCCGAGGAGAGAGTATCCGTTCTTGGAGCGTCCATCCACGGCTTGACCAAGGAGAGTCAAGGAGCATCGTCGTAGGCGTGTCATCACATAAGTGCTCAAATTCATTGTAGCCTTTGGTGCAAGTCAAACAATTGGAATTCGACTCGTGCTTTTGCGACCCGTCAGCAATAGTTTTATGTCCGCCATAGCCGGCATTCCCATCGGTGGCGAGGCATATGGTAAGGCTACTATGAGAGTAAATCTTGTGCATCTGGGAAGACTCGGAGACCCAGTCATCAACACGATCTTGTAGGATACAAAGTGCGTCGATCCATAGGTATTTCAGTCCAAGAGCACGAGTGATACGCACGGCATCGGAAAATGCATGCGACAAAGTTGATATCTCAATACCTTGAGTCATTGCTCTTAGCGTCTTGGAGGTTGTCTTGAGTATACTCCCAGCTCCCCAGACATGGCTGAGTGCTACGTACGGACTTGGAAAGCCATTCGAAGACTGGAGATGTATAAAGTTGCTATCGGTCCCGACGTTCAAGATTCGAGAAGGAAAGAAGTCTCTCGAAGGTCCAGGGCAACTCTTGTGGTTCATAGAGCAATTTGCTAACCATCGCCGAGCAACTTCCATGGTATCAAATTGATTCCTGCTCTCAGTTGTCGTAACGACAAGGTACTTTTCTTCCTCAATGTGATTGCCCTCGTGCTGCGACCTGTGCAGCTGGTAGTGAAAGAATGAGTCCTCGATATATCGTGCGGTTGGTCGCTTTCTAGGGTCGTCCGATAACATGCTGTAGACGATGTGGAGACCATGCTGCCGGTTCAACCCGAGAGCTTCATCAACATCCCACAGATGGTGTACCCAAGTCAACGACTTCTTGGAATTGATGTGGTAGCTGCCATTCCCAAATTCAGATGTTCTCAATTGTTCGAATGAATTGAGGCTCTGACGGTGTATGACGGTTGCCATCTCAAGGAAGACGCATCCCAGAGAATATATGTCGCTGGCGCCGACTCTGACTGGTTTACGGCTTCTAGTAATTATTTCAGGGGCACAGTACATGGGGGTGATGGTGCAACTGCTTTCGACCGCGATTTTGGAATGCGAATCATCCACACAATGAGCGCCACCAAAATCTGATAACATTACATGGCCTCCGTTGACAAGAATGTTACTTGGCTTGATGTCGAGGTGCTGCCATGATTTCCCATGCATGTAAGAAACTGCAGATGTCAAGCATCCAATCCATTTGGAGAGATTCGAACTTTTGATCAACGGTGCTGAACAGTCGTTGAGCATGTATTCTGACAGGTTCCCCTCCGCCACAGGAGACATGATGATAGAGAGCTGATCCTCAAAGATATAATATGCCACGATACCAATGATATGAGCGTGCCTAAGATTGCAAAGAGCAGCAACCTCCCGCCACGCTTGGACTAATGCAGGAGGGGACCGGTGAAGTGGTGCTTTGATTGATTTCCGGGCGAAATGGGTTTTCGTGCCAGAGTGAACAACCTCATCTACTGTACCAAATGAGCCATATCCAAGCTTTCTGATGAATTCAAACGTGCTGGTCGTCATCTGATCAGTTGGTAGCTTTGCTTCGGCGAGGCGGGGGATGCTCTTTGACCTTAGTTCTATGGCTCCAGGGTCCTCATTTTTTGAGCTTTGATCTTCGCCATCGGCCAAATCGCTCAAGCACTTCATCTCTTGCTCCTCATCCTGAGAATCCTTCCCACGACCACTAGTGGTTTCATTGGACATTCTCGATTCCTTCCTGTTTCCACCTCTTGGCTCATTGCGGGGATCGTAGCTTGGTCTGGAGCTGGACATACTATTGTTGAAGTCATATTGGGGTCCGCTATCGTCTCGATCACTTTCGTTATCATCATCGTCATCTTCATCCGGCGGTTGATCTTGATCCTCGCGGTCCTCTGGCCAAGGGTCTTTCCAATCCGGAATCATCCGCATGCCAGCAGTGAAATGTCGGCTTACATGTGCACATCTTGCGTCCCAGTTAGGGCAGAAGGCCCCACAAAATCCACATTGTCTTTTCCAATCCGAGTTTACGTCGACGTACCAGGCTTCGACATTGGCATCACATCCATGTGCGTGTCTGACATGGTCTATCAGCTTGTCCTTGCGATGAAAATCATGTCCGGTTCTTAGGACTTGGCCTAAGCATGGACCATGTGAGATCGTTTGTCGTCCAGCTGTGTCGATGTGTCCACCACAGAGATGGCAGGCAACAATTCCACTTAAATCAGCGATGATGCATTGCCATCGTCTCTGAGGCCAGTGTGTTTCTTCGTGCCGCCTCCCTACATAGCAATATCATCAGCGACTACACCATGATTGATTTCTCAAAGACTTCATGTATGAACGCGGGCATAAATGAAGCAGTGGTGCGGACGAGGCCACCTAGTACTTACAGTCAGCGACATGTATATTTTCTTTCAGACAGTATGTGCCATCTGGCTTGATGCGGGTACACTGATATGGCTTCAATCCATCAGCGCCCTTGGTCGGCCTTTTCCGCTTCCTTCCCGGGTGTAAAGAGTCTTTGGCCGTGCTTGTGTGCGATTGATAAGCCGAGTCGTGAAGTGCTCTGTTCGGGGAATGATTTGCTGAATGCACTTCCCGATACCCTACGAAGAATCCAGAATAAGTAAACAGCTTTTTACATATTTTCAACACCCGGTCAGGAGTTGGCGTTCGAGAAAATGAAGATTAAGGAAATGGTCAACGCATAAAGAACTTACAATCTGCGGTGTATTCTGGTGGAAGACCAAGCCCATGGGATGAAATTGCCATATTTTCAATGCCAGGCAATACATGACGCCTGGCAGATACGCAAAAGTCCAATTGCGCGACGGATATACCGATTGAAGCGGCGAATTGCTTCCCAGATTTCGGCGTCGCCGTCACATTATCCTTAAGTTCGGCTTTTAGACGACGCTGAGCCTCAAGAAAGTTCCTAAGAGTAGGTATCCTCCCTTCTCTTAATGAGGGCATGTTGTCAGAACCATATCTTGGTTGGTTGGATCGTTGCTGTAATGGAGCCACGATTCCACGAGCTTGTGGCATGTTGGGATTGGGCTGGTAGAATGACCCGTTATGCAATTGCGATGAAAAGCCTTGATCGATAGTCGGTGGGCCCCAGGAACCGTAACCACCTGGTAAGTTCAACAGCGCAGAATTTTCGTAAGAAGATTGCACAGACGAATTGAACGTTGGGTTGAAATGGGAGCTGCCCGACGCAGTCTGGTTGTAAGGTGTCAACGAAGGTTGCGATATGTCAAAAGAATATGTTGAATTCTGGAAGGGCAACCCGCTGCTACCATTTCCTGAATCCAGCCCTTGTGGCTGGCCGATTGCAGCAGCTCGTTGGTATTCTGAAGCGATGGGGCCGAGAAGATCTTGATCTGATGCCTTGAACCCGCAGGTCTCACAACAGCACACAATACCAGGAGTGCCAGATAGACAACTGTTTTCTATGAGAGATGTTAAGTCATGAACTGGTCCGGTACTTGGGGATAACTCACGAATGTACGGAAGAGAAGATTGACTAGCTTGAATATTGTCCAGGGTGTCTGATGACTACTCAGAGAGGTCAGTATAGCTTTACCAATGTGGTGATGTGACAGGATATGTGATCGTGATGACACGTACCTGATATGCATTGACTGGGTTGCTGCTTCCCCGAAAAGTCACTCGGCCAGGATCATAATTTTGGTGTTTGTTTGTTATACTTTCAGGTGGAGGAACGTAGGGCGAAGTATCATCAATATGAGCCTGGGCGTTTGCATATTGTTCGGGTCGAATTGGTGGATATTCCACATAGCTATTTGGGGATTCTAGTCGATTGTTGGAAGAGGATGCCTGCACGGGGCCCAGAGTGTCAATGGCGCGGCGCAATGCTCCTGATTGGAATGGCTTTCCATTTGTATCAGATGAGGCTGTGGTATTGTCGTACATCTTGAGACTATCGATGAACTTAATGACAACCACACCATGTATGAACGCTTGTGGAGATCCGGTTCAATCTGTGCCGTTTGAAAGAAATGAAACGATGAATGGGGGAACGGGTTTGAAGAAGTCAGGTCAATAGACGGTCATCAACATTGTTGAAAAACTCAAGTCTTGGAGTTCACACCGGGTGTCCTGATGCGCGAGATGGCATGGCGAGGGCGTGGAAAGGGCTGTCAGGGGGCAGGTAGGGGCATTGCAAGGGCACACATGGGGCAGCCATATCCGCAAGGAAGTTTTCAACGAATTGTGAACGAATCGAGTCCAATAAAGCAAGATGAAAGGTCAGAGCCAGGCGTTATATGCTCACCGAGAAGAAACACTGAAAATAGTATCATGCCAGGGTTGCATGTGGCTGCTTGAAGAAACCCGAACACGGCGGGGTGCCTCCTTCATGACGACCAGGCTCAATGACCGAATGCTACATAAGGTCGCCCAATTCTCCTTGTTGTTTTCCTTCAAGAAACAGGCAGTGAAACGCAAGTAAAGCTCTCAAATTTCAACTTAGCTTTGCAAAAGAAGCATGTTCCTAAGATGCGAATTGCGCTGAAAGCGTTGTCGTTGAGCAACGCCACCCACTTCGCCACAACGTGGCTTCGGTGAGAGCAGGCAACAAGGCTCCGCTGCCCTATAGAGCCGCATGCCGTACGCAACTTTGGTGAGGCAAAGGAGCCATTGTATGAACTTCGGTGTGCTTTCGACGTATGAATGGTTCCTGTGACGTAGATCCAGAGCCGGTGTGGAGTTGCTCCAGAAGGGCAGACCAACTTAGAAGGACTGTGAGGGCATCGCCAACTAGTCACAACAATGGCTGCCACAGGCGCACAGACAGAAGAGCACCAATTCCTGCAGTCTCATGGAAGATACATCGGTGTAGTCTTCAGCCTCGAGACCTCTCGATGGGAAGGAGTTGATGAACACAAGGATAGATAAAAGGACGTTAGAAGGAAGCGAATCCTTGGCACTGCACTTGCACTTAACGCCGATTGAGTACGTACTTCTTATCCCAAGCTACTTGTTCTCCTCTAGCTTCCCAACCTATAATTCCAAGAACTGTTATACTTATTGAGCATTGTACAAAGCAACCGACTTCCAAGTTGAAAAGGTAAGTGAAAAGCCTTCGTTAATGCTCAATATCATATTTGACCATCAGCTTTAAATCTCGCAAGCCCCGTGGCTGATTTACATTTAACACGACGGCCAGTAATATGTTGAGTATTCAACTCAAAGTGCTCAAGTCGTGGTTGAAGATGCAAGCTTGTTTGAATTATTTTCCTTGTGTTTATTCTCTGGTTTCTGTTTTATGTTGCTAGCCAGCCAAAACGAGGGCAGCGATCCCTAGCCGCCCATGATATGCCCACAGGCAGTTTGCCAGGCCGAGCTCATTTCTTCAAGATGTAGGTGCTTTCTTCGCCTCCGCTCTAAGCTTGTATTCTTCCTCCCGCCCTTGGACATGCTCAGCTGTGCAAGCTCTGCTGCAAGTAGCCATATCGTTGATAATTCGTCCAGAAAGGCATGTATCACCTTAGTATCGGCCCTCATCCATCATATCATCAAGTTCTCGTGGGTCATAAGTGGTTCCTTCAGTTCGTTTGTTCGTCGCTCTTCAGGACTACCTTCCAGGGCCCTGAGTGAACCACCAGCCAACGATTGCTCCTCCAGTGATGAGTATGGCCACCAGGATTGTGATGATCATGCATGTCATCCGACATCGCCGCTTCTCTTTGTGTTGTTGCGCTAGCCAGTCGTTCTCCCTTTCTCGCTCTCTGTGTGGACCATTAGCCTAGTTCGAGCAATATTCCCAAACATCTCCAGTCCAGCACGAGCACTTCCAAGAGAGAGGATGTAGACATACCCAGTCTTCTTTAATTCAATCGTGCTCGTAGATGCACTCCGTCCGCTCTCCAAATCGCCGCCTTCCGCCTCATGAACAGCAACAGAAAAGCGTTTCCAGAACATAGGATCCCTGACCAGCCCGGAAGTTGGAGGAACTTGCGAGATCGGTCGAGTGAGATGAACCTGCTGCAATGGCGACGGCCGGGGAACATGAGGCTGCTTTCGTGGTTTGCCCATTTTGACGATCTCGAGATTTCGAATAGGTTGAAGTCGAGGAGCGACAGGAGATTGTTGACAAAGTTCTCATGCAGATGTCAAGATTTGTCGACCACGACTGAGGGTACTGGCTGGAATGTCACCACAATCTCCACAATCTCCACAATCTCAAAAAATCGCGCTCGTCGGAAATGTGTTGTGTTTGCTTCCTTCTTCGCCTTCTATATTTATTTTGTTATGGTGGCGAAAAACGATCGAGCCGCAAGCGATTATATCAGTGCTGTGAGTCCTCGTACACAAGCAAACAATGACTTGTACCACGTTTTCGTATCGTGGAAACCAAACGCCGAGTGAATGGACGAAAATGAATGTAGATGCAGCTCAAAAGTTAACGAGAGTAGGAGCAGCCGGTTCGTTACTTCCCAGGAGGATTAAACAACGACAAAAGGAGCAATCACGAAACGAAACACCAAATAAAAGTGAGGCAGCGATGGAGGAGGCAGATATAAACAAGAAACAGACAGCATCTTTAAACAAAACAAGAGCTCTCCAGTTTTAACATGCGCACAGGAAAAAGGAAAAATCCTGGATCCTTGGTCACGGAGAGGAGGGGTTGAGGAATGCCCAATCCGGATAGTTGATGCACAATCGAGTGAAGGCTGTTCAGTGGGTATTGTCCCGTTCCCTGCAAGCTGCCAGGTACAAACCTTGCGCGGATGTAACTCCAGCGAATTGAAAGGACAGCTGCATCTGTTGTGTGCAGGAGCCGGCGCAAGGCTGTGCTAGTCAACCAAGATTGCCGAGATGAGACATAACGCCTTTCGTTGGAGCTTGGAGGCTCTTCCAAGGAACATTGGGGAGAAGGTGGGATAACCATGAAGGCCGTGAAGAAGTTTCAGAGAAATCTCCACTGTTGCTAATCTCCGTTGTGGACGAGGTTGCTTTAAGCGAGGCTTGTAAAGGGGATAGAAAGGTCTGGACGGTGGATAGGAGACGCGTGGAGGGGTAATAGTTCAGGGGTAAGGATTGAACGCTTTGAGAGCTTGTGATTGCTTGCTTTTCTTGATGGTGACCGTGCATGCCAACTTTGCGAACTCTTTGCGAACTCTTTGCGAGGTTGTATTCCACGTCTCGGATTGACGTGTCCATCTTGAGATCAATGAACAAGCAGAAAGACCAGCAAGTTTTGTCGAGTGAATCATGAATGCGTGTTCAGATATGACCGTTGGTACCGGCTAAAAGATCTTGTAAAGCGGCAAGCGAGGCAAGCCCAATGTCACTCAATATTTGCTACCAACAGATAGGGTATATCAGAACAAATTAATCCTCCAGATAACCACCCACCACCAAGAGTCCAAGACATACCAATTTACAAGAATTCTTCCACAATGGGCAGCTTAAACGCCACAGATCCCGCCACACTTCCGTACTGGCAAGTCAACATCCCGCCCAACGACCGTGAAAGGGACTGCCCACTCTTCCTCCAGAACCTCAAACCCAAAGAGCGCGCCATAATCGGCACACCAGATAGCGAGTACCACATCTTGACTTGGGATGAAGTCCGCCAAGTAATCGCTATCAATGCCCTCGGTGCCTTCCAACGCATCCCATCTGACCTCCGGCGGTATCTGGCGTACAACCACTACCTGAAGGAAAAGTATGGCAGCGTGATGAACTTCGTGCTACGCGAGAGATTGGCTTGGCCTGAGCCTATTGTACCAGATGGGAAACCGTTTGAGAAGGAGAACGATGTGAAGATTTTGTGGAACGACTGGCCGTACGGTATAGATGCCAAGATTGTGCATTTGGTCGTTTGGACGAAGTTTGATCTTGAAGACGATCCGAAAACAGATGACTTGACTGATGAAGCGAGAGCCTTAATCGAAGATTTTGTTGGAAGGACGTTTAGGCATGTGGTGGGTGACGACAATGTGAGCTCTTACATTTTCGGTTTATTGTTTGTAATTGTTGGAACGACGAGAGCTAATGAATTACAGGTCATCTGGTTTAAGAATTGGAGGTCATTGAAGTCGATCAACTCCGTTGAGCATTTCCATGTCATGCTTTATGATCCGGACCCAGAGTTTGTAAACAAAATTACGAACGGTGACGTGCCATTGAGTCAGAAAGTTTGAGCGCATGTGCAAGTGATAGAGGAATACCTGGAGTTTGGGGATAGAGTAGAAAGGAGCGTTACTAGATCTTTTATTTACTCGGCATTGGCATCATGATTCCACGATACAAGACTTGACTATCTACTTTTAGAGCTCCCGATCTAATCCAACACAAAATAATAGATTGGCTTTGCCAGCGAATCCCTGACCGCCCCAAACGCCAGACATTTTCCCTTGAACCTCCAAACGCCTCGCTTCAATCGTCCTTAGCCTTTCTATCTTCAATATTCCATAGGAACGCCCAGCCCTTCCTCTCTATCTCGTCTTAGAGCTTCGTCGCGTTCATCCTGCTCCTCCCTGATTTTGTCGTCGTAATAGTCCTTGATCCCTGCAAGATCGGGAGGGATGGCTTTGCTTTGAACGCTAGGTGCGCGCTCCACGAGTCTCAGCTGCTCTGTAATAGACTGAATGATTTCTTCAACCTTCTTCTTCGTGTTCTTGTTGGGCCGAGGGTCGCCGAGGATCTGTTCCAGCGTTGGAAATATGGTCTCATGTCGGAAGTGTGAACGGTATGGGGTGTGCTGAGGAATGATCGGGCTTAGCGTTGCATCGCACCCTATGGCAATGCTGGTCTCGTGTGCCCACGCTCTTGCCACATTTCTGGGAGTGTAACCTCCGCCACCAACCAGCAGGAGAGGAATGTTCAAAGACTTGCAAAATGCTATACAGGCCCCGTGACCCTGTACTTGAACATTGAAACGACCCAATCGATCTCCCGCTAGCGAATCTGCACCGCATTGCAAAACAATAGCTTCTGGCCTGAAGTGATTCTTGCACATCGAAACAATGGTTGTGAAGAGATAAATGTATTGCTGGTCGTCGATGCCGTCGAGTAGGGGGACATTAATGGCGTGATGAGCTCCTGGGTTACCCTCGTCGGTTGGTCCGGTTCTGTCGAGGTCACCAGTACCAGGGAAAAAGTTCATGCCATCGTATTTGTGAATTGAGAGGGTCATGACACGATCAGTTGACCAGAATGCTTCCTCCACACCGTCTCCATGATGAACATCAATGTCGATGTATAATACCCTCTGGTATGTCCTCAACAATTGCAGAATGGCCAAGGTAATGTCATTTACATAACAGAATCCGGACGCTTCGGCCTTCTTAGCGTGATGTAGACCGCCAGACCAATTAATGGCAATATCCGACTCGTTGTTACAAAGTTTCCGTGCTGCATCGATTGATGCCCCCGAGTACATAGAGCAATAATTGAATAAGCCTTCGAAAATTGGACAATCCGAACCACCAAGATTGAAGTCTTTTGGCGTATCATCATCTGGCAGCACCACTTTGGCGGTCTTGAGATAGTCCAGGTATTCTTCGCTGTGGAAGTCCTCCAATTCTTCCCTCGATGCTTGTCGCGAAACGTATGTGTCCATACCGGCGTGCATTCCGTAGGACATGATCAAGCTCTTCGCCAGAGTCAATCTCCAAGGCTTCATTGGATGGGCGTGACCGAAATGGTGCTTCTCGATTTCCGGATTTGAATGCCATGACACTGTATATCCTTTCGGCCGCACAATCCCATTCTCGTCGATTTGCTGTCTAACCTTCGCGAGTAGGCTTGCGTTGTGGTGGTCCCCATGCTGGCTGAGCGGCTCCCAATATTCCTGCACAATTCCGTTCGAAGAGACAACCATCTTGCCTAAATCCGGTGACCGAGCACCACACGGCTATGAGCTAGCTGGCCTTGGAGCCCAAGCCTATTTCGAGGCAGTCGATAGCTGATTCGAGAGCTTAACGTCTTGAGTATCCTGGACTGCCCGGAACCAGTGTAGATTGTAAGGAGTTGTATGGACGATCGTGAACAGCTGGCAGATCAGGTTACAGGGTAGACGCAGCTTCGGGCAGAGTCCTGCTATCGAAGGCGAGTGGAAGCAAAGTGAGGGATTGTTCCTTGCTTTCTGCTGTTCAGTCGCATTCAACGAAAATGTATTGAAGGGCTTAAGCGTGCGCGTGCCGTAGATGCGTAATGCAAAGGAAATCTGGAGAGATACCGCGCTGTTATGAGTTGAGAGATGTGGCAGGCGACTGAAGATGTATTTCTTGACTTCGCCAAAATGAAATAGATCTCGGATGAGGCTCGTCTGAAGTCCAGAAGCTCCAAGTCCTCCGAGAACCTCATGCATCACTAGCGTGCGGCTACTCACTACTAGCGCGAGGCTGGCCTATCAACCCTGCCCTGCATGCCTAAATTTCTCGCCTCGCACGCCGCTCGGTGTCATTCACCTTCAACCTCGTCTCGTCTCGTCTCGTCTCGTCTCCCCTGCCACCCCATTTTCCTCCACCACCCCGATCAGGCCAGAACCTCATAACCTAATCGTGTCCGAAGAAGGAAAGCGCGGATAGCACAGGCACAAGCATTACAAGGTTTTCTCGAGGTGAGCAACGACTGACTTTGCGACATTCATGATATCTCCAAATCTTCATCTATTTGGCGCATCGTGGCAAGCCCTCGCCATTAACAATCATGCCCAGAGACGACCTCTCCATCGACTTCATCAGACCCGGCAACATGGCTCAAACTGAGCAGATGGATGCCGCTCAGGTTCTTGATGAATGGACGAATCGAGCTGCCAATCTCCCCAATGAGATTCAGCATTTTCAGGAGGAGATCGAACATAAAGATAGGCAGCTTGCAGAGTGTCAGGCCATCATTACGAAGCACGACAATCAAATCCAGAAATGGATACGCCAGAATGGAAGCCATACCACCAATCCTAAAGAAGAACAACTGAGCAAGATTATATTGGCGAATTTCGACAAGGCTGAACTCCTGACGGCTGAAAAGGTGGCCCTGTCACAAAAGTCGAAGGAATTGATGGAGAAACATCTCCGCTGGATAGACCGCGAGATAAAGACTTTACAAGACAGAGGAGAGATGGCCAACGACCCAGATCTTCCCTCAACCCTACGGCCTCAACCTGCTGCTCGACAACCAGCGCGCCCCGATCCCAGTGTTGCAACCATGCCTCTGACACAAATCAACAACGCTTCAATGGTCCCAAGGCAAAGACATCCTAATCAATATCCTCAGGCGCCCGTGATCCCACCACACTTGCAGGCTCAGACACATGGCCATACATCTTCATCCGCCCCTGCGACGCCAGCCTCATCCACACAACAACAGCGGGTCCGCGAATCATCCCTAGGCGCTGCTGTAAGAAAAGGCCCACGATTGACAGGCGGTCTAGGAACCCTTCCACCCAGCAACCTCGCAGGCCGCGCATCTTCAAACGGACCAGGCACTCCAGGAAGAGGTGGTACACCCGCAACCGCTGGAGTTAGAGCAGGAAGTGCTGGACCAAGAGCAACGATAAAGACCGGAGGCCACAAGAAGACGGCACCACAAGGTAGTAGACAGAGCGGGCAACCACGCAAGGCCATCAATAAGAAGTCGAATCTGGGTCGTGTCAAACGAGCAGGCAACAAGAACTCCCCTTCTACAAATGATGACAGCGAGGGAGGTTCTGGATCAGACGATGAAGATGACGAGGCTGTTACACCACCTCGAAGAGATGCCGACGGAGATGATGAAATGGGCGAGTTAGACGATGAAGATGGAGCAGATGACAAGAAATACTGCATCTGTCAGAGCGTCAGTTTTGGCGATATGGTAGCCTGCGACAATGAAGCTTGCACACTGGAGTGGTTCCATTGGGGCTGCGTGGGACTCAAGAGCGAGCCTAGTGGAATTTGGATTTGCCCAGTTTGTACGGAAAAAGAAAAGCAAGCTCAAGGAAAGTGAGGTTGGGAAGGCGGAATGGTTTGTCTTAGCGCGGCGTTTGGGTTTGAGGGGGGAAATTATGAAGCTGCTCTTTCGGAATGAGCAAGCATAGGCTCGAGTTCATGAGATCTAGAATCTTGACCGAAGCCTATATTATGAATACAATTCATTGATTTGACCTTCTAGCTCTGGATTTCATTTGTCGTTCAGAGGTAAGGCGGCACCGAACTAAGCGACCCCTCATATACTGCCGTTTTTACCCCGCCAGACCAGCAGCCCTCGAGCTTTTCATCTCCTCTCTCACAGGTGATGACGGATGTTTGCTCCCAAAAGTCCTCTCCTGCAGATAGCTCACCAGTACAAGGCTTAAAGCTGAAGACTCCCCAAAGACTACTCTGAGCGATTACACTATTACTTCTCACTAGCTAGAAAATGTGCCCAAGGGTGGTAAGCCTCATACTGTTCCAGACCTTAAAACATGCAAAATGATCAAATTTGAACAGGATAGTCTATTTTAATTTTAGTATTAATACTAGGTACTGTCTTAAAAATACCAAAGAATTATCACTCCCTTGAGCGAGAGGTCGTTACCCCACATTCCACTGACGCAACGCAGCCCTATTTGAAAGTGAAAATGTGGTAGCCGAAAACCCCTCCATCTCAACTTAAACTTTGATCAGACCACCGTCCGAACGTCTCAACGCTAGACCCTGTATATGTTTCCCCCTGTCTACTTCAAGCTCAATCTAGCTCCTTCTCCCGCTAGTACAGCTGTCAATTAGCTCTCTCCTTTGACGGGATAACATTGAAGCTCTACGGGCAATAACTTGAGGCTCACTGTCATTCATAAGCTAGCTTCAAACCCTAAAGCTCTTTGAATCCAAGACTCAATACATCCCTTCGAAATGCCATCCCTTTTGACCCCCCACGCCCTCACACTTCTGACCGGGGACCCACACACCCAAATCTCAGTCTCCAACCTACAAACCACCCTCCCCCTCGCCACCGACGCCTGGGGCCGCCCCAGCATCCCCCAACCCCTCCTCCTCAGCTCCAGCATCTCCCTCCAACACCCATTCAGCTCCGCCTCATCCAGCGACACCGTCAGCCCCTCCACAATCCACTACGGCACCCTCTCCAAAGCCATCCTCGCCGCCTGCACCGAATTCCGAGATCTGTGTGCTGACGATGTGTGTCCCGTGCCGATGCACTTGAGGGCCTTGGTGCAGTTTGTGCATTTCTACTTGACGGGGAGGGACACGCTGCCGAGTTTCCCGTGTCAGGAGAAAGTCGTTGAATCGCTTTCTAGCAGAGACACTGCTCAGAAAGGTATTTCCATCGAACCTCTACTGAAAAATGTCGCTATTCGACTGTTTGAGCTAGAGATCCTACTGCCGAAGGCGTCACTTCTGGGTAGTGGTGTTAGTCTGAAGGGAAGTTTTGGGTATGAGGTTGGGAATGAGGGGCCGAGTGCGTACTCGATGGTCCTGAGGTTGAGGGAATTGAGGGTTCCGACGCTGGTGGGTGTTAATCCTAATGAGAGGTTGGCGAAGCAGATGGTGTATGTGGGGGTGGAGATGCAGAGGTGGGATTGGATGGTTGATGAGTATTGTGCTTTGGAGGAGGTGGTTGTTAAGGTACTTTCTCTGTTTACTTTCTGTTCATTTTCTCGACCTGGCTTGATGTCTCCCTGGAACGAGGTTCCATGAATGATCTGTGAATATAGGCTAATGCATCCCCAGAGTACCGAGGAATCCAGCTTCCAAACCCTCGAAGCCCTCGCCCAACATCTCATCACGCGTATCATTCAATACATCCTAATCCCACACTCATCCTTCAAATATCCCACCCCCTCATCCTCGGATCTCCCTCTCCCCTCCTATCTCCCTTCAGCCTCTTCTTCCTCTCAATCTACTTCAAGCAAACCTCACAAGCACCCACGCATCAAAATCTCACTCTCAAAACCCACCGCCGTCATGTTCGCCGACGCACCTACCGTGGAGATGATGCTTGATTCCGATCCGGAGAGTAATGAGGTTGCGAGAAGTGTTTGGGAGAAGGTGGCCAAGGAGGGAGTTAGGAGAGTGCCATTTCCGTTGAATGGGAGATTGGATGAATGGGTTGAGGGGAAGGCCGAGGCTTAACAGGATGCGAGAGATGAGACGGTCGCAAGATTGGGGCAATTGAGTTCGTATTGGGGATGAGAGGGTTGAGTGAATGAGTATGGCAAGCGATGCGAATGTGGAGGACGTACGAATCGACATGCAATGTATGTTCTTGCAACCAGGAATTACGGGGGCATGTAGTCTTGACTTTAGCACATGAACATATCGACTTGTGAGGAAGCGGAAATGGTTTAGCTTTGGGTACAATATGGAGGTCAGGCTGAGATAGGAGCGCTTGTGTTGTGCCAAACGTCTCCCGCTTCAGCGACCTGTCTGTCATATCTTAAACACATTCTAGATCTTGACTCTGATGTCGGTAGCTCTAGATAAATCAATCATCCGTTCCGAGGAACTAGCGGCCGCGTATAGAAGTTTTGTTGCACGTCGCCGGGTGAACTCGAATTCTCGCGATACTTAAGCGAAGGCTTCATTTTCTCTCACGAACGTCAATACTGGATCTAGACCCCAACGGCTAATTCAACTTGACAGGCACACGGACCAAGCTATTTTAATCGAAGCGACAACAATCAACGATGAAAATTTGATGCGCGCGCGCGCTTAGAGAAGTGGGTGTAACAAGCAGCCTGATTAACTAGAAATTGGATAAATACCACCAGCTTTCAACAATTCGTGCCACCAACTAAACTCCAATGCTATGCTAAGAGTGTAAGACACAAAATCCCAACCATCGTACGTGTATTTTCGCATCCAAATGTCCGATTTCCTGATCCAAGTCCTAAATTTTCAGTCACATTTCCTCACAATCTCTCAGGACTCTCAGCACCAGGCATAACAGTCTCCCTTGTGTGCTCAGCCTCGGTTTCCAACCCCTCTCGCCTCATCTGGTATGACCTGACACCAACATATACACAAAGAGCAACACCAACCGTCAACGCACTTCCCAACAAGATCAAGTTCACTGGAATCGGATTTCCGTCAAAGACTTTATGTAGCAAAGCATCGAGACCACTTTGGCTGAAGTTGAAGAGACCAGCAAGACAGATGATCAGGCCGTAAACGGTACCAAAAGTACGGAACCCGAAGACCTTTGCGGCGAAGTCGGATACAGTCGTGTAGTAAAAGGGCCGGTAGAGCACGAAGAGCGAGACGTTGGCGTAGGCTGCCCAGGTATATGGGAGACAGCCTAGAACGCCGATGGTGGTAGCAATGGTGACGAGTGCTGATAAGACGAATGTGGTGCTGGTGCTGTCGAGAACGAGACCGATGAAAGGAATTGAGAGAATACCACCAAGAGGGAGAGCTACGTCGAAGAAGGTATTGATCTCCACGGCTTTCTGGTAGGAGCCCAGGATGTACTCGTATTGAGGCCGGATAGTGGCGACGAAGTAGTTGATCCGGGTCATCTGAATCATGGTGAAGAGTGTGATCAAGACGAACCACGGAGAGAAGACTTGCTGCAGCACGGTTTTGTTGTGCATAGCTCCCCAAACACCAGAAATCTTGTTCTTGTGCTCTTCCTGTTTGAAGTGCTTAGCTCCTGATTTGGATCCGATGAGATCGGTGATCTCTGAAACAACTGATTGGCGATGTTGTCGGTGCTCTTCGCGTAATAGAGCCGTACTCTCGTCGACTTGATCCTCGAATACATCGTCTGCGTCCTCTACCTCCTTGACCAACTCTCCGACTGTTTTGTAAGATGCCGTCGGCATAAGGAATAACTGGACAATCAAAATGAACGCCGGCACTACCAAGTATAGTAGGAAGAATTTCTTTGGCCAGAAAGTGCCATTGCTCCACTGGTATAAGATACGATAAATGAGGAAAATTGCACTAGAAGAGTCGAATGCCCCGGTGAGCAAAGCTAGAATAAGGCCTGAGTGCTTTGGGAATGCATTCGACAACTGGAATGAGGAGATGAAGACAAAAGGTCCACCAAGAGCCAAAAATAGATAGCCAGGTATGTATCCATCAAAGGGCAATTGCCATGCGAAAGCGAAAAGTATAGCACCAATTGCAAGCAGGAAACTTCCTATCACTCCGCAGATCCGTGGACCGAAAGTGTCAAGAATAGCTCCGATGGGGAGAGCTGCCACATTCGTCCCTACCGCCGCAACGGTAAACATCAAATTGAGATGTAGCTCCTGGGCGTAACAAGTCCTAGCCCCTCGGTCGATTTCATCTTTTGTACATAGGTTTCGGTATACTTCTTCGCGGATGAGGACGGGCTTGAGGGCTGCGTAACCAAAGACAATACCAGCGGCGAAAAGGCAATAGATTATTGCAATACAAATTTGCACTAAGAGGTATCATGAGTCAGTGATGAGCTTGTACCTCGGGGAGTAATTTGCAGAAAGCAGTGTGAATAGAACCTCAAATACGAAGGAGAACTTACAAATTCTGGTTGATCGAGGGATCTCAAAGGCACTGATAGGATGTACATGTTCTGCCAAAGCAGGCGGCGGATCCCAAGCTCCAGGCAAAGGACTGAATGAGAGCTTGCGATCTCTCGAGGACGGTGATCCTCCATCAGAAAGAGACCGACCTCTCTCTGGGTAGAGCGAAAGGGATTCGAACGAAGAAACTCTCTGCGATAACGACATAATTGCTTGCCCTCTCAAACAAAGTCCTCAGTACGGGACAAGACTTTATATATACCCGTCACCTACTTCTCGCGCCCCTCGATCGGAGCGGCGGTGCTTCTCGTCTCGCAGGAGGAGCAAAGTTGAGCAAGTGACCTGTGGAGAAAAAAAAGCTTGGGGCACACTGCACACTATTATGGCGGGGTAGGTGATTCAATGGCGTCAGTGCTGCAAGGATCGCTGCCAATTGATCTTTTGCGGAACGAGCAGCTGGGACACGAAAACGGGATGGACAATGAGATGTATAAGATGAGAAGATAAAAAGGAAAGATGGGTTTATCTATGTATATGTGCAATCAACACCCGCTCCTCTGTTGAGAGATAAGTGATAACGAAAAGTAAGTGAGTTGAAAGAGACGGCGGGGCGGGAAGAGATAGAGGCGTCCGCACTAGCGGGGTCCGATTTTCCATCCCTGTCGCTTTCCTGCAGAGAGCGAGCCCAGTGCTGTGCAGCTGCAGTAGCGTCTGCTAAACTCTGCGAAGAGAATTTGATAGGCGGGCCGCGGGCGCCATCAGATTTTTTACTGGCAGGCAGGCAGCTTCACCTGCTGTGACAGCTTGGCATAATTGCTTTTCGGACTCCTCCGTTCGCCTTGAGGATATACTTAGTGGAAATTATGCCTTGTTGTTGGCGGTTTCCGCTGGGTCTAGACTTTGGCTTGTATTAGGGAATCAAAGCTTTCAAGTGGATATACTTTGAAGTTTTTTGTTTACTAATGGCGAGATTACAAGGAAATTGGAACATCCTCCTCGTCTTTCATTAAGCGAGACGCCTTGTTTTTCTTCATCGGACTTCTGGTTCATTGTTCGTACTTTATTATAGGACTTTCGAAATCTGTTTTTCGCTGGTGTTATCAAGAAAAACTTGGGTGCTAGTGATGGCCAGTTTTCGACGGCGTTAAGCAATTGCTTAAGACGCCAGAGCAACATGCAGTCCAGATTTCTAGATTTCGATGCATTAGAATAAATAATTCTGCAGATCCAGGGAAAGATCTCATATCACATCAAACGAATCCTGAAACTATTTTACGTTTTAATCAAAGTAAGTCACCATTTCATTCATCCGTTCTCGTCTACTCACTAACAGCGGGGCGACAGCACATACATAACTCCCATACCATGGGTCTCGCCCTCACCCTTCTTCGAAGGGAATCCTGGCGATCCGTCCCTTGGAAGTGCTATGGCAGCATCGCCATCTCCGTCCTTCTCAACGCTTACTGCAGCAAATCCCTTGCTCAAGCACTACCGCGCTACATGGGCACAGCCGGTCTTAGACAACGAGTATGAAATCGAGGCATTTCTAATTGTCATCAATTACATTGTGCTCTGGACCATACTGACGGTCGGTGGATATCTGGCGATCTGGAAGATCATTACAGTGTTTCGAAAGAATTGGGAGGGCGGTCTAAGGGCTCTCGAATGGGCGGTCGAGGCGCTGGTGCTGGGCCTTTCGTTGGTAGTACATGTCACCGAATGAATCGAGGAGGCATCGGAAACGCAGCACAAATGTAGACAATTTACTAGTGCGTACTCTGCAATTCGTTGAATATTTATCTCATTACAGTGCTACGATCTATCATACAGAGCATTAATATGCTACCTCTCCTATGCGTATTCAGTGATACAGCAAATGCAAGAATGATACCTAGGAGGAGCCATGCGTTTACTTGTAGTATTACATGGCGCCATCAAATCCACCCTGGCCGATATTGTCGCCCATGTCTCCCATCAAGCCACCGAAGAAGTTGTTCTCGCCGCCAAAGAAATTGCCGTACTCTCCAACGCCAAGTGTCATGCCCATAGCCTGCTCCAAACCATCACCCATAGAATAGCTGCTGAAATCCATACCGACGAGATTTGGGTCAATCAATCCTCCATAGCCTTGAGCCATGGACGATTGGGGAATATTGCCATAGCCACCAAATTGCATCTGCTGCCACTCGTTGGAGGGAGTAAAGTTGCTGATGCTGCCGGAGCGGGATTGACCTCCAGAGTTTCCAGTTGCAACCTCGCTCAGAAGTTGAAGAGGCGTATTGGATGGGCTGTAGCTCGATTGTGGACGTTGTCCGTTCGGAATATTACCAGATACAGCCTGTACCTCAGATGACGATTCGGGTGCTGGAGCACTTGCAGAACCAGTACCATTCGAGTTTCCTCCCTTCTCTTCGCGCTGACGGTGAAACCAGGTCTTGAGCATCAGTAAAACCATAAGGAACTTAGCCGAAGGTCTGGATTTGTCGTCCTTCGCGGACTTTCTGAAAAGATCGACCAATCCGTCCAAGTACTGCTCAACCTTCATATTATCCTTATTGATGACCTTGCCAAAGTGACTGCCTGGAGTAGCTGCTGCAAAGTACATCTTGATGAGGACAACAACGGCGTAGGCGACCCGAACAAAGCTTGCGACTGGTAAGCAGCGGATGACTTCGACGTCAAATTGAAGGAAGTTATGGAAGATCCCATCAATGGACTTCAAGCAGATGGATAGTGCTGCAATATGAGTTCCGGTCAAAGTCATCTGTTCACCGGTCGCAGAGGCGTCTCGAAGGAGGGCATCCGTAAATGGCGGCTTAAACTCTTCCACGTTATGGTCAACATGCATGGCAACCTCGTGCATATAAAGATTGACAACATGCTCAGTTACCTGCAAGCCAGCTGCATGAGGGTTAGAAGAAGGTTGGCATTGGTATGGATCAGAGTACTTACGAGAATTGGACTCTGGAGGGATCTGGCTGACCCACTTCTCTAATTCGATCTCGAAACCCTTCATGGCATACTGTACCTTTGGATCGGAGATGTTTACTGTCGCACCGGGATCATCCATAGAGAATTGAGTACCAATATCTTCTGCAATATGCTGACTGCGGATCCAGTGGCAGAAGGACTTGTCGGTGGGAAGGGCGTCTGGCGAGGTATCGAGAACTTCAATGCACTCTTCCATGAAAGATGTCCAGCGAATCAGATTTGGTCGGCGGAGGCCCATAGACGCGTTGCAGCAAAGGAAGTAGCAAGCAAGCCAAGTACGCCTCGATTCGACACTTTCAGCATCTGGGAACGGAGTTCGGCGCCAGGGATTATCTCTGAATAAACCGGCAGCCTTGGTCTTCTGCAACTTGCTCTTCTTGTTCATACCGATATCTATAGCCATAACGGCTGCAATGTGGATCAATTGATAGAACTTCAGCTCCTCGAAATGCTCTGGTGGCCAGTACCAAAGACAAGATATGATCAAAGCTTGAATCAACTCTATTGTCTTGTCTCCATTACAGATGATTCGCTCTGCATAGATACTCATGACCTCCTTTGTCAATGTTCGCTGTAAGTCCGGGTAGAGAGAGCCTGCACCAGCACTGAGGATGGCTAAGAAGAGGATGGGTTTGGTTTTCCGGATTTCTGCTGCGGTCGTGCCCTCAGGGAAGACAACAGCAGGCATGTGGGGAGCCATGTTCTTAACATAATGATTGAAGATTTCAGCTGCAGTTTCTGCTGTTGTAAGGCCTCTATCGATGATATCCATATACTCATGAGTTGGTGCTGGCTTCTGAGCTTCGGGATTTGTCGTGTGGAAGAATCCAATCACTTCTTGAGCCTGCTTCTGCATGCTGGTTGAAGCTGGTGTTGAGGCCTCTGACGTTCCCAAATGAGCATCGAGCTTTCTTTTCTGGCCAGCAACAACCATTGGCGGTGCCGATGACTTTCTGTCACCTTCAGGTGCTCTCGGATATTGCCATTCATCAGCGCGAACTTCTGAGCGGGTCTGACTATAGGGTGTTGAATATCCTCCATTGGTAACCTGCTGATACGGATTGTGTGGAGCTTGACTTTGCATTCCAGTGTCCAGGGTTTGTGCAGCGACCGCAGTAGCAACAGCTGTACCAGCTCCTTGAGCCTGAAGAGTAGCTGTCAAAGCATTGATCTTCTTCTCCAATTCCGCAACCCGACTATCCGTCTTCTTTTGTCGTTTTCGACTTGGGACAGTGATAACACATTGGCGATTAGCCTTCGCACATCTCTTACAGGGTGCTTCGGGGTTGTTGTAATCAGGTTCGCAGCGAACTTTCAGACCTCGACAAGCTTCGCAGGCTCGCGATCTCTTGGGATCGTTCGCATCGTTACCACCGTCTTGTGAGCCACTACCACCACTGGGACCGAGGTTTCCCCCAGCTGAAGGTGGAGTGTTGAAGATGTTCGAAGTTTGGTAGGGAGAAGCAGCTGGTGAACGAGAAGGATTCGGGGCAAGGGGTGTGTGCAACGTTGAGCTTGTTTGCTGCTGTTGACTGTATGGATTCGGGTTCGCGCTCACATCTCGTAGTCTCGGATCGAGGCTCTGTAGATTGTTGTCCATCATGTCCAGGTCTCGTCGGTGTGCGGCCGTCGATATCGGAACGGAGGTTATTTTGTTCAAGTTGGCCGCGCTCGCGAACTCCTCACAAGAGATGGTGGCGCCCGAGAAAATGTCCGTGCACTCTGTACCACAGTTGTCATTCGCTACCTTTTTAACCCATCAAATCGAGTATATGTTCAGATATTCTTCTTGAAATTTAATCGAAAAGTTGTTTCAATATTGAAGTTAATCAAACACCCTTCTTTTATTGGTGAAATAAGCTCTCACTTGTTTTTCAGCAAGTTGTATTAGCCTTGGCTCTGTAAGTGCTCACTTCCTCAATGTTGAGCGGCCTTCGTCTGCGACCGGCGACTATCACGAAAGTCAACCGAGATGTCAAATCCCGAATCAGTCCAAAGTCCTGGAAGGTGTTCACAGAGATCTTTCGATGAATCTGATTAAATCGTTATTTTAATGCCTTGGATAAATGAGTTGAGCAGGTTCTCATCACAACAAGCAGCCTTCGGAAACCAGCCTTAAACTGACAATGGCTCTCAACTTTTCCTTTCGGCTCTGTTCCTGACACTCGACGATTAAATACAGTACTCAAACGGCAATAGTATCAATACATTGAGAACAACGTGACTTTTGCAATTCCCACACCACAGGTCAACTGGCAAACTCAGGTTGTTACTTCTTTCAGCAATACGCAGTTGAAGGTATGATGATTGATTACAATTAGTCTAATACGATACCCATCGGCGGCGGTGATTCGGATTACATCAGAACATTAAAAGGACTCAGCTTCATCTGAGTAGTTCAAAGGCCAGCTCGGAGCTTTGGCAAGCGAACAATAACTGGAATTTTGAAGTTCTGAAATTCCCATGATTCTAGATCTCTAGCCTCTATATTTTCTTATCGCCAGCCAAGGAGGACCCCTGACATCGTCGATAAGGCGGGACGGCTGGGCTACCGGCGGGAAGTCAAAATAACTCGAGCCTTGTCTCATCGATCGCGTGCTGTCAACCTAGTATCTCTCCCTTCTATTATCATCCCAAATGTCTGCAGGGCTACAGTCCTCAGCTGAATCATTGTCCATCAACTCCTTGGTTGATTGATACTTCGAGGCTCTGCCCTTGACGCCACTGTCGCTGACAAACAGGGAGCCTGCGGCTGTATTGCCCCTCATAGCATGGACGGAGGGATGCTGGAGAATTGAGTCAAAGCCTATGCAGACTGGCATAGGTAAATCTATTCCTTCCAACTTACATCTATATAGCATCGCTGATAGTTTCTAGCATGTGTCATACCTCCACAGCTCCTTGAGCTCAGACGTCCACCCTCCTACCTACCACCGGTCACCCTCTCGTCGAGACAATCGTTTCGACCATACTATCACCACCCTAAGCGTAACGCATGTGTACCATATAAGACTTTCGATATCGGAATAATACTCTAGTAGAACAGTCGTTGAGTTGGTCGCAGCTTTTCTGCACGGAATTGTCGAAACATATCCTGCCTATTATCCCAGGTTATACAAAAGCCTGGATTCAAGTCTTGGAAAACACTACTAGGCATCGGCGGAATATAATAGTTGTCATAAGCTCAATATGGACCCTCGAACAGTATCCGCAGGTCCTCCAACTCCAAATAGCTCCTTCAGTGAACGCCCTCTTCCTCCACTCCCAACCTCGGACACGGACAGTGTGGCCAGCGAGACACCCGGAGACAGCTCTGCTGAATCTCGTCAGAGACACCAAGAGAGTAATATCGAAAGTACTACTGCTGCAAATTCGAGCCCGAGTTCAGAAGTCACCCACCAAAATCCAGGCGACGGTGATGGCTCACCAGCGGGTCTCCCTGCTGGGCTCGAAAGATTGTCCTTAGGAGTTCCCAGAACGCCTCCATACGAAAGCCCAATTTCTGAACCTGTTTTACAACCTATGGATGGGGATATCTCCACTGTGGACTCTGTTTCTGCAGAGGGTAGTTCTTTGACAGGCGTCGAGAGTCAGGCGAGAGCATCAGCTCGCCCAGCCAGACCTCATCACAATCATTCCAGTGTTCGGAGTAGTAATCACGCATCTAGACCTGCCCACAACATTCTCCGTAGTGAGGATTCGTCCGGATCAGAATCGGCAGGAGGCTTGGCCATTGGTGAGAGCACAGCTACTCGGACTAGAAGTCGACATCAGAGCCTCGAGGGTGCTCAGAACATGGATCGGGCCCATTTTGTTGTTCCTAAATGGCAACCAGATGCCACTGTCACGCTGTGCCCGATATGCAGAACACAATTCAGTAAGATTATCAAGTGACTGGCATACATTCATTTGCGAAGACTGACCTCGTAAACAGGCTTCTTCGTGCGAAAGCATCATTGCAGGTATGAACGCCGTCTTGTCGCTTTCCCAGAGCCGTCTGCCAGTGAATGCCAGTTACTAATTCTCGTAGAAAATGTGGTCGTGTTGTTTGTGGAAGCTGTTCACCGCACAGAATCACCATCCCTTACCAATACATTGTCCAGCCACCAGCATCAGAAGTTCCTTCTGCTCCCCGAACTCGACCCAGGCTTGATTCTGGACGCACTGGAAGTTCTCCAATGGTGGAGAACCTTGGTGGAGGAGAGCGAGTGCGACTTTGCAATCCATGCGTACCTGATCCAAATATTGCTCCTCCACAGGTTCCTGAACAGAGGAACAGCCAGCCTAGACCAGCCCAGCAAGGTCACAGCCGCTCTGTAAGCAGCGTAGTAACTTCAAGTCAGACTAGAAGTACCGGCCAGAGTCCGTCCTATTCGTCGTATTACTCTCAGAGAAGGCCACGGGATATCGTGAATTCCTATGGTACGAATACTTCTTCATATTCAGAGCGAAATACTCGCTTAAGGCCTGAAGACTTGCAAAGCCGGTCTCGAAGCAGCACGGTATGTCACTGTTAATTTAGCTTACGGATTATCTATTGACTGTATTCCAGGTTGGTACTCATCGAGATACTTCTAATATGGTAGGAACCTCTCTTTACGATCTGTGAGGTGATCTTACTGACTTCATATTAGAGCAACCCTGCTTCTGCTATTAGTCAATGGACAGGACCAGAACAAGGCCGCTCGGAGCCACCTCAAACTCCCTCCAGTCGCCCCCGTCCGACGCCTCGTCCAGTTATTAGAGAAGAAGACGAATGTTGGATCTGCCACAAGGAACTACCCTCACGAAATTTCGAGAACTGGGAAAACGTACGAGCCGAGCATGTAAATAACTGCCTTGCCCTTGCTATGCAAGGACCCTCGGTATCAACATCACCTGCTCCGTCCCCGGCTCCGATCACCATCCCATCCCAATCACCTAGGACCACGCCGCCCAGCCAAGCTGAGAGCTCGCGAGCGGCACGAGCCACACCAACCATCGCGCCTCCCATAGCAAACACACCCGAAGCGCGCATGGCAGCGAGAGAGCGTGCTCACGCAGCCGTGGTCCTCGCATCCAGTAGTACAAGCCCGGTCCGACGTACTGGCGTATTCCCCTACAAAGCAACAGAGAAGGACTGTATCGATGATGCCGAATGCACAATCTGTCTCGAAGAATTTGAAGTCGGGGAGGACATGGGAAGGCTGGAGTGTTTCTGTCGTTTCCATCTGAAGTGCATCCGCGAATGGTTTGTTAATCGGCCTGGGCAATGCCCTGTGCATCAGCATGGGGCTGGGTACTAGAATTGTCTTCCTCTTTTATTTTTGATATCATGTCTCGGTCCTTCTCATTGCATATCGGCGTCAGTTTAGGTTTATTGGGCTGGGATTCTTGATGGAGAAGTCTGTTGGTAATGTCATTTGCGGGAGTCCTCTCATTGCTGTCACTATTCTGTGAGTTTTCTTTGCATACGCATTCGCTCGATACCACCATCTTTTTTACGCACCTCGATCTCGTATTAGACTACAGCTACAAACAAGCAATTGAATGGAAATCCCATCTTATATTTATATCACCTTGCTGTTCGAGTTTTAAAGTCCACACTGACGTCTAGATCTGGTAACCAAGTGCTCATTCCAACTTACAGTCTTGGCTACATTCCTCTCGTTGGATGGAATTCGACCCCGCGGCGGGGTCGTAGGTGACAGACAGGGTGAGTACAGTACACAGAAAGAAAATGGAGGGCAAGTCTAACCGAGCCCAGCAGCGGTGCGGTGCAATTCTGCACCCGCCAGATGCACATCCTTTTCATATCCAGCTTTCGGAAGCTGATCATGCCGAAGAGACTCGACGTGCAACAAACATCTTGAAGGATTTTTGAAGAGATTTGTTTGGTTGATGAGGGAGGTGGTGGTGCGTGAGGCGTGAGGCGTTGGTTAGAGTGTGGAGTAAGCTGATTTTTTGGTGGGCGGGATACGTCGATCCGAGGGGTTAGTGATGGGTAGGGAGGCAGGCAGGGAGGGATAAGGACTATGAGGTGTTTAGGGGAATTTTCCGTATTGATGCTTGGTTTGAATTTTTATGTCGTAGGGTGAGATGGGGACATTGTGTGAGTATGCATTGGAGAACTTCAGTGATGTTGTTATGGTGTGAGCGACGACATCACCTGGGTGATTTGACATGGCTTGACTCAAGTGTGGGATGTCCACACTATCGATACGAGACGAAGTTCAATAGCACGGAATTTCTTCTTCCATTTTGCGTGATATCTGCTCGTTCATTTACCTTACCTACCTTCGCTGAGTGCTCTGACCGTAGTGGTGAAGCGGCAGCCCGATGCAGAATGCCGTACTACGAGTAAGTGGGCATCATTATGGGTGAGAAGACATGTCTATGATTTCTTCCAACTTATTCAGACCCTCACCACGTGCAGTACTGTCTGTCGCATTCAGATTCAAACTTTGGAAACCACATACACCTTGATGCCGAAGACGAAGTTATGTCATGTATGGATCACGCTTGGAGAATGGGCTTTGCGAACGATGCAACCGTGCAAGCAAGCTCGTTTGGGCATGGAACTCTTTTTGGTGTACTTCAATTGAATGAATAGGTTTGATGCAGGGAAGGGAGCTTCAGCAAGATGTAGAAGAAGTTGATATCTGCCGTGGAAGAGGCTGGACCGAAGAATATACTGGTTTGCGTGCAAATACAAGAGACCTGAAACCCCACCTCCTTTGTTGACAATAGAAGAGGAGTTTTAACAACATTGAAATCATAGACGTAGAAATTATCTGGAACAAACTGGTCAAGCGAATAATAAGACGACAAGGTTCAGGAAATGTGAAGAAGAAAGCATCTTGTAGTACATATTTAGGTGCTCAGAGGACTCTCGGAGGCACATGTCACTGAGGGCTTTGCAGATAGATAAGTGCAGACAAGTTACAAACGCCTGAGTAAACAGAAGAGAAAAGAACACGAAGGCTTGGTAAACAAGCTCAAGTAACAAGATGACACATCCCATCACGTGAAACCCAAAAGTTGAAGATCCCAAAATCTTTCGTTTGATGGCGATTGCCACATCGGGATAAATGCTAGATGCATTTAACCTTCTCGGATCCTCTGGCCGAATCACCAAGCCGAAATATTGCTTACAGACTCTTTGCATCACCGTGGCTGTTACCACTGGGCATCAACCCCCACGTGCACAAGCTCCAGGGTGTTGCTGGGCTTACGAAGGGAGCGGCATAAAATCCACAAGGGAAAAGTCGATAGAGTTGTGGCGTATCGATATTTGACGCCTCTCTTGAAATTGATCCCGAAATGTGTTTGCATTTGTGTCCGAGGACTTGCACCAACTGGGAAATAAGGTGGTTTGATCTGTTGATGAGTGGCTTGCTGATGGTCCATCCGAGAGACCAGATGAGGATGAGCTTGGAGCACAAAACAATAATAAGCATTCTTTTGCGGCTGAAGGAAGGAGAGCTTGAGCCTTCTTGATACCGTAGCGCTGTCTTTCTCACAAAAGTGTCTAGATGACTAGTCGTTCTATTACTTGCTTTCCTTCTGGGTAGGTTCCGTTCCAGACAGATGTCCCGGGTATTGGCTGCGACATTATTTTTATTTTAGAGTTGGGCCGCTGCAGCTCTTCCCGTTGGAAGACGGTCATAAGTCAGGTCCACAACCACCACCCCCTTTTCTGCTGGACAACTCTGGGTCTTGATGGGGGCGCTGCAGCTTTTGGTGTGTGGAGAATCTCTGGCTAGACTAGACAACCTGGAGTGCAGCTCTCGGCCATGGAGTGACAGTTTGTTAATAGATTGTTACAAGCAAAAAACCTTTCACTCAAAGAATTCCGGTCCCAACAGAATGCGGAGAATTGGGCGATAGAAGCAGCGATTTGCCACCCGATGGAAGTTTTACGAACGAAGAAGGTGAGGGACGTTGATAACGTTAGCCTGTGAGCCCGTTGCTCTCTCGAGGTTGTAGCGAAGCAAAGCACGAAAATGCTGCGGATCAGGCCAGGGAAGGACAAGGGCACGGAGAGGTGGGCAAGGGAAGACAAGGAAGTGCTCGAGATTGGGAGCACATCAAACCCCCTGCTGCCGCCACTTCTGGGCTAGCAGGCCCCTCGGCGTGCGCCAGCCTGCCTTCCAGCCCTGGGTTCTTGCGGGTTTGGACTTGAGAGACAAAAATATTTAATTTCCATAGAGCTAGGTGCCGCCGAGGGGGCATGGGCATGGGCATGCATGCTATGGATACGGGCACTACATAATAAACAAAGAATCCCATCTCTCTGCCCGGCTCTCCTCTGTTCCATTACTCTCTCGTAACATCTAGGTGTTCATGAACCAGTTGTCAGTAAGTCAATCCCTTTTCTTGCGCGAAAGCCAGTCCCATCACCGCTCTATCTTTCCTGTTTAGAACTGCAGCTTCTGCCAATTATTACGTCAACGTGCCTTCCTAGAAGGATCGCCAGCACGAGCTTCCGCTAACCAAGCTTCCCCTCTCTAGAAAAGCTATCCTTATTCCTCATTTTCCATCCTCTATCAACAGAGAACAAAAAGGCTTCAACCTTAACTCTACCCCTCAAGTTCGACACACATACACATATCCAAAATGGCTGCTTTGAAGAATGCCCTCCCTGGACATTTGAAGTCCGCCCTTGGTGGTTCCAGTGGGGAAGCTGAGTTTGCCAAAAAGCACCATGGCAAGACTCAATCGCATATGGTGAGTGGTGTTTTCTTTGTATATCATAGGAGAGCCGCAGATTCACTGCAGACTTGGGAGACATTCGCGGACATCAGGCCTCGTTCAAAGGTGAACTCCTGAAAAGGTGCTGGGAGCTTTGAGTATGGAAATCCCGCCGCCCAGCAGGTCAGATCAAAACCCTCGAGCAACATACAACTCTCCTCGAAGTCCAGGATCAATGACGCAATCATGGAAGACGTTGCTCGCCTCCCTGAGCTCGACGTGGAGAAATGGAAGACAGGACACACCCATTGTCTCTACCTCCCAGGAATTTGTATCCACGCCTGTCCTGCATTTCCTGGCAGCAACGAGGATCTACACTATCAACCCATAGATTTCGCACCAGGTACGACAATTGTACCTTTGCCAGAGATCAAGTTCTGGGAAACGCACCCGGCATTGCGACCGACCAGATCGACAACCCTCCAGCCAAGAAGATACACCCCGCAAGCTCCAGGTGGCATATCTCCTCTAGCCTCCCTGCCAGCAGAAGTTTGGGAGAATCCTGCTTTCAGAAACAGCTTCATGGAAGCAGCGTTATCTGCTCAGCCTGGGCGTCCTCATCCTTCATCTCCAAAAATGTCAACCTCCGCGCGGCCCAAATCTGCAGGTCCTGGAATGCTCTCTTTGGGAGCTCCTACCAAGTCTCCATCTCAAGGCTTGCCTGCTCTCGCAGCTTCTCCTGGAGACCGGGAACCTTCCAAGGGTGCGACTCCAGGGCCTTCCTCTCAAGGGTCTCAGAAATTCCGTCCAGATGCTCCTGGTGGTTATAAGCCGGTCAAGCCTCTTCTCCATGGAGTTCCCGCTACATCGTACCCCCCAGGATCTCCTGCTCATCATCCTTCTGGAGGCCCTCAGTCTGCAAGATCTGCCACTTCTCGCGCCTCTCCTTTTGCAACAGCTATGAAAGCCAGGGCACAGCTAACCAACAACCCCCAGGCTTTCGAGAACACTTCCACATCAGTAGCTGCGAGTCAAATGCGGAATGCCCTCAATAACCTTGCAGATACTGTTACCGATCCCACTGAGAAGAAGGTATGTTAAGAATCCGAAATCTTGCTTTACACTTGGCTAATCTATTTTTCAGCTCTTCGAGACGGAGATGGATAACTTCTTTGCGCTTTTCCGAAGATATCTCAACGACAAGGCGAAGGGAAATACATTGTAAGAAATCAATTCGGATTACTTTGAATACTGGAATACATGGGCTAATAGATGTCAGGGATTGGGACCGTATTGCACCACCTGCCGAGAACCAAGTTGTTGACTACAATGACCTTGCGAACTCTGAGTCCGTTGGTTTCTTGAGTAAGTTGGCTGTTCTCAAGCTGAACGGTGGTCTTGGAACCTCCATGGGATGTGTTGGACCAAAGTCTGTTATCGAGGTCCGTGACGGCATGTCCTTCCTCGATCTCTCAGTCCGACAAATCGAGTACCTCAACCGAACCTACGACGTCAATGTCCCCTTCGTTCTCATGAACTCGTTCAACACCGACGATGATACCCAGAACATTATCAAGAAATACGAAGGACACAATATTGATATCTTGACCTTCAACCAATCTCGATACCCGAGAATCTTGAAGGATTCCCTCCTCCCCGCACCGAAGTCATTCAACTCGCCAATTTCCGATTGGTACCCACCCGGACACGGTGATGTCTTCGAGTCTCTGTACAACTCCGGTATTCTTGACAAGCTTATTGAGCGTGGTGTTGAGATTCTCTTCCTTTCTAACGTTGATAACTTGGGTGCTGTCGTTGATTTGAGAATCCTGCAACACATGGTCAAGACCGATGCCGAGTACATTATGGAGTTGACCGACAAGACCAAGGCAGATGTCAAGGGTGGAACCATCATCGATTACGAGGGCTCTGTCCGTCTTCTTGAAATCGCTCAAGTTCCCAAAGAGCACACCAACGAGTTCAAGTCGATCAAGAAATTCAAGTACTTCAACACCAACAACATCTGGTTGAACTTGAAGGCCGTCAAGCGCATTGTTGAGAACAACGAGCTCGAGATGGAAATTATTCCCAACAACAAGTCAATCCCAGCTGACAAGAAGGGCGAGTCTGATGTCTCAATTGTCCAGCTTGAGACCGCTGTCGGAGCTGCCATTCGTCACTTCAAGAACGCACACGGTGTCAATGTTCCCCGTAGACGTTTCCTGCCCGTCAAGACTTGCTCTGATCTTATGCTCGTCAAGTCAGACCTTTACTCATTGAAGCACGGCCAACTCCAAATTGACCCCAACCGTTTCGGCCCAGCTCCTCTCATCAAGCTCGGAAACGACTTCAAGAAGGTTTCCGACTTCCAGAAGCGTATTGGCAGCATCCCCAAGATCATCGAACTCGACCATTTGACCATCACTGGAGCCGTCAACCTCGGAAGAGGCGTCACTCTGAAGGGTACCGTCATCATTGTAGCAACAGAAGGCAGCACTATCGATATTCCTCCCGGATCCATTCTTGAGAATGTTGTCGTTCAAGGTTCATTGAGACTGTTGGAGCATTAGATGGGTCATTCTTGTACGTTAATGGACGGAATCGTTTTGCTGTCGACGGAATTTCATGGCATGGGGCCCGGCGGGGTCATTTGAGCAGTTTCGCGAAGCGCAGATGTTACCTACACATTGGTGGTATTATGCGATTCGGTCTATAGATGATTCTGAAGCCTGCATTTCGTGTATCAGTTTACTTTAATGGTGCGTTGATCTTGCAGATAAAGAAAACTTGCAACCTGTTTTCCCCATACGAAATACCTCAAAAACAGGTGCAAGTCGTGTGTCTCTATCGAGTAATTCTATTTTAAGATCCACGTGATATTATGCACCTTCGCAAATCGATATCTTGGCTCAGCCTGCAATGGGTTGAACTTGCATCTCCAACATTGTATATTATATGTTTCAACTATGTCCATATATCTCGCATAACGATAATACGATCTGCTTTCCTCTCCTCTCCTGTTCTCGAACGTGCACACATCACGCAACTCTGGAAGCCAATCAGACGCAACCATCACCTGATCGCCCGTTGGGATTAGAGTTTCCAACCAACCAAATGGCACTCGTGCTTCAGCCTCATGATGCTCGTGCTTATTATGAACGCGCCGACCAATCTGGTACGAGTATTGGGAATGATACTTTTGACGAGTGGTTGAGGATCTGTTGGAGGAAGCAGGAGTGCGGTGCGTGTTTGGGGACGAGGGATGCGAGGTGTAGTTGGTGTCCGGCTGTATGTTTACCTACCCGACCCCTCTCTCTGTGCATTTTGCGCTCCTTGAAATCTAAGAGCTGTTTTTGACGAGCCGACTATCATTGTGTTTGAAAGGAATGGTATAAGTGGTGTGGAGAAGCAGTGAGTAGCTGACTGGGAAATGTACAGTCAGGAACTTGCATCCCGAACCCCTCATACCTACAACTCCTCGCTCCCTTCTCCCACCCGGATATCTGCCCTCTCTGGTATGAGAGGTGGGAACTCCGAACAAGCACCCTAGGATGCCACGTCTCTACCATCACTTTCTTGACTTGTATCGTGAGTGTACTGTCATCATTCGTGGTCGTGGGTTTGGTATTTGCAGCGTTCTTTTCGGGGAGGAGGGTGAGGCGTGCTTGGGTAGGGAGGAGTAGAGTGAGGGGTGAAGAGTGGTGGCGCTTTTGGAGAGGTTGGAGTCAGTGGAGGATCAGGTTGGTTGATGTCAGGAGTAGAAGGTCGGAAGAAGAGGTTGAGGATGAGCAGAGGCCTTTGTTGGATGCCGAGTAGGAGGTTGTCGGTCTTGGGAGTTGCTTGTATATATTGCCGGGCCATTGTTGGCATTTGGGGAATTGGTAGAGCGTACAGCTGTTTATATACCACTCATCACTGTGCTACGGCATGTAGTTTTGTATCCCTCATATAGTTCCGATTTGGTGCTGTCATGGCGCCGCAGATTCCAGGACGTAAGCACCAGCTCATTGAAGGCAAGTACCACGATCGGAAAGTGTATAGCAGTTGTATCATCCATCAAACATCTCAAGTCGTTCATCCGGAGCTCACGGGAGGAATGATAGCGACCTCATCGCCCTCCTTGATTGTGAAATCAATCTCAGTTTCCGCGGCTTCCGGAATATCAACATATTCCAAATTGACCGTTACAAGACAGCTTTCGAGAACCTTACTTTTCATGCCATTGTATCTCTCTTCAAGCGTCTCGAAGAGTTTTGCGATCGGAAGAGGTGCTGGCAGATGTTCGGAGTCTTTCGCGGTGTAGGATCCCGCAGACGCAAAGTACAGAATCTTGAAATGCCCTGCAGGCACTTTCGCAGATGTCGACATGGCAGAATGTGCGATACTAGAAGCAGAGACTTCAGCTGGTTAGCATATACAGCTATGGATGTCTGAGATTGTGCTTAGAGGATGTTGAGCTAGAGTCAGAGATCTTGGTGATATTGACCACATATCGAGACCAGTAAACTGGCTGATTCAGGTAATACATGCTATTTTTGTTCATCATACTAGGAGCTTGGTAGAAGAGGTGTAAAGAGATTGTGACATACCAATCAAGAAGTGGGCGAAATCCGGAGTTGTGATTGTAGAAGGGAGAGTTGTGTGGAATTTATGGTGCAAAGTTAAGAAAAGAAATGTGTGCACGGGCCAGCTAAAGTCACGACTTTTCGCGTCGTCCAGATTATTTTTTTGGGAACGACTCTTGAGCAAGTGGACGAGCCCGTGTAATTCTTACCACTATTTTCTGTTAGTTATGCTGCGGACTTTTCAGAACCAAAGACAGATCGCTCGACCTTTCGTATGTTTTCGATGTCTTGCAAAGCACAATCGCAATGCGTTCAGCAATAGTCCTCGAAGTCCTCATGCGGGATCTTTAAGTAGATCTGTAGAAGATGGAAGACCTGGAGAAGTTCGGAGGCGGTTCCATGCTGGCCGTGTAGTAAGTCTCAATCGAATTGCAATTTGTCGGATTACTGACAGAAGTCACAGACTCGTTCTTCAGTAGAAGCCCGGACACACTCCTCTTTGCCTCCAGAACCGCCACCACTACCGATCCGCGAGCGCCTCCGACAATGGGAGGTAGAAAATGCCTCAGCTCACGAAAACATAGGCATTTTGAAGGATCAGCCTGTACCTGGGGAAGTTGGCAATGCTGTTCTCGGAGCTTGCTATGATGACTTTGGCGGCGAAACTCGAGAGCCCGCGATTCTCGATGAAGAGCCCATGGCTTTGGACTTTGAGAGATTCGATATGGTCGACGTTGGTGACTCGCGGAACTTCTTTTTGCCTGGAGATCTTGTTGAGCTCGTGTAAGTTGGATATTTCGCCTTCCCTACTATGGTGCTAATTCTACAAGTTCCGTGGGTAATAGGCGACAAGAGTTGGCCATCTACGTCCGCGAGTTGGAGCATCAGGCTCAATTCTATACTATGTCCGGTCGCTGGATAAATCGATCTTCGATCAAAATAACCTTTTTTGTGCCTGGGTTTGTCGACCCCAAGGAACTCGATGAGATAGTACCATACCTGCCTGATGAGGAGGTGGACTCGAGCATGGAAGGCAGACTACAAAGCTTCAACGAGTCCGTTCCGATTGGCATTGGACAGCCACTTGTGAAGAAAATGATTGATTTCTGGAACAAGGCCGATTCTACATACCAGAGAGCTGCAATGGATCTCGACGGTGCACATAGAACAGTGGCAGACATCTTTCATTACAAGTACTGCTCACTTCAAGAAATTGCTGCAAAAGTTCTCCCGAAGAGCGTGCCGAAGAATCAGGATGGAAGTTACGAGTGGCCCATTCTCTATGCTGTCCACCGTTCAATATTGAAAGACGACATAGGCTTCTCGGCATTGGCATCTTTCACAGCCATGAGGTCAAATCCGCAATATGAGATCAATGGGTTCAGTGAAGTTGATTGCATTCGTCGAGTTGTTGGGTGGGTTCGAAAGTATACAGATACATTACTTGGCCAAGATACAGCACGACAAAAGGCTCCCTCTGTATCTTCCGAGTTCGTGAACTTTGCGAAAACAGCTCGACGTCTCATTGATCTTAGCCGCGCTAACCGCTCTTTCACGCCCCACGGGACAGTTGGGCCTTCGGCAATTGCGTTGGAGCCAGACCAGAATTTTCGACTAGGAACGTCCAGAGAGGCTTTCTCTGCCACTGATATGTTTTTCATCCGGTTCCTAGAGTCTTGGGCGTGCTTGAACAGCTTTGGGCCAACGTCTGCATTGCATGGCGTAGGATCTGCTATCCTACGAATGATCGATCGTTATCCAGATGTGCCATTGTCTACGACAACGGCATGGACTTGCCTGCAAGAACTTGGAGCATTGCCCCCATGGGAAGGGAAATCAACCTTCGACCTGAGACTTCCCTATGCAGGCAGACAAGACGCAATTATGCATCGTATGCATCCTCCAGCCTCTCTTGTTGGGGGCGTCGTGGACGACAAGCTGGCTGCCATACGGAAAAACTGGGGCGACACCCCCATATATTGTGTCGACGACGCAGGTGCTCTCGAGATTGATGATGGCTTCTCCTTAGAGTCTACCAATAATCCAGACGTTTATTGGGTCCATGTTCATGTTGCCGATCCTGCAGCGCATCTCGATCCGCGGGGCCCGATGAGTCAATTCGCTCAAAGGGTGACTGAAACCGTTTATTTGCCGGACCGGGTTGTTCCCATGTTACCGTCGAACTATACTCAAGCACATTTCAGTCTTGCTCCTGGAAGGCCCTGCTTGACGTTTAGCACCAAAATAAATTTGCGAGGCGAGCTCCTTGACAGTAAGATCACGCCTGGCATTGTTGGAAATATCAAGTATTTGACAAAAGATACCTTTCGAGAAGTCACGATTGGAAAGAACGATTCCTATGAATATGACTTCTATGTCGTAGGAAACCATAAAGCCAAGCCTAAGGCGACTCGGCCGTTACTCCGAAGCGATCAAATATCGACAGAGGAGAGAGAAAAGATGAAAATCCTTCGAGATATTGGCGAAGCTCGAAGAGAGACATTACGCACTAGAGGTGGTATTAGTAAAGGAAATCCCAGGCCAACTGTAGATATGTCGTTTAATGGATTCCCCTGGACCAAACCAAAAAATCTCACCGACAGCGTTCAATTTTTCGGTGATCCAACAATCCGTCTCGGAATTCGAAAGAATATTGGAACCATGCTAGATGCTGATGAGATCGATACCGTGGGAAACCTCATGATTCTGACTGGAGAGGTGGCCGCAAAATGGTGCAGCGAGCGTGGGATTCCACTACCGTACCGGATCACTCCCCGCAATCCAGACAAGCAAGATCCCATCGAGTACTATATGCAGACTCTGCGACCCGCAGAAGACCAGGGAACAGCTACCTCCGATATGATGCGCAACTACTTCTCACTTATTGGGAAAGTGCAGCCATCCACAATCCCAGGTCCTCATGTGGCACTTGGAGTGGAAATGTTTGCCAGAGTCACCAGTCCGCTTCGTCGATTCGGCGACCTTCTTGCACATTGGCAGATCGAAGCTGCGCTATTAGAAGAAGCCAAAACTGGCCACTCGCTCGTTGGCAAGTCAAAAGCCGATTTTCTGCCCTTCTCTCAAGCTCAGCTCGATGGAATGCTTCCACGAATTGCAAGTCGAGAGCGACTCATTTCTAAATTTTCGGCTGTCGCAGAACGCAGGACACAACTACAGCTCGTTCTTCGAGCTTGGAAATTTGGCGAGACCAAACTGCCGGATCCTCTGGAGTTTACTGTACGGAGTATAAATCCAGACACTCGATACATTGGAGGATTGGTTTCGAAATTGCTCCTTGGTGGGCAGATGGGTTTACCGCCCAGCATTGACCCAACAGACCTTGAAATTGGTGATAGATTCGAGGTTGAAATAGAGGAAGTCAATGTTTACGCAAATCAGGTATTCTTCAAATGCGTTCAGCAAATAGAATCGGAGTCGGAAGTGGCTGCAAGTCTAGCCAGGGAGATTGAGGAGTTGAAAGAATAGGCAAGTTGTAATTATATGTATACAATTGTACAATAGTTTCCTTTCTGCAACGATTGGAAACTTGATGATCAGACTTACATCTCAATCTGGTCGCATTGCCTGTAGCACCTGTAGGGGACGAAGGGAGCCATTCGTGCGTATATTTCATTCTTTTGCAGTACTTTGGGCTTTGTGGGCTCATTTTACTTCAATTACTCATCCACTTGTTCATTTAGTCGACCCTCTGCTTGGCATCTGCGCCGTTTCCCAACAAGCTCGAACTACCCGCCGTGGTGGGAATTGAGTAGCTGAAGTCCAATTCTCCAACCAGTTCCCTCATCAAGTTGACAATCCTTTGTGTACTTCCAACCACACACCTCTGTGCTACCTCGATAACAGCAATACTTCGGAACCCGGGCTCATTCAAATTTCTGAGGTCAAGAAGGCTGCCACCGTCGTCTAGAAGCTCGTCTGAGATGCGGAAGCCAGTCGGAGCTTGTAGGTATGGCGGAAGAGCTTGCCCATTTGTGAGCGATGCCGAGAGTAGGGCGAGAAGTGTTGTCAATTTATGAGATTCATGGTCGCTGGAGTCGCGTTGAGACGTAAATTGTGCGAGCCAGGGGGATTTGGTATGAGCTGCTGGGAATGACTCTGACGCGTAGGCGATAATGGTAAGATACGTTGTGACACTATTGCGGTATGTCAGCTACGCTATTGCTAAATGATGTAAATCTAGAGATGAGAGACTTACTTCTGGACCTCTTCTACTAGCGCCTTGTAGATTTTTGTAGGAAATTCACCGCCGACCTTGATATCCCAATGCTGATACTCAAGATTTTGTCTCATCGAGTTCATCAATACAACTTCTTTCTCCAAATATTTCTTCGTCAAATTTTCGAGTCTTCTTCTGGGGCTTACTATCGGGCTATCAACACCGCCTTGGTCACTAAGTCTCAAGTCAACAATGGCAGTAACCGAGCTAAGATATTTAGCGAGGATAAACAGAGAGCCGCCAAGATCCCGGCGGAGAACTGATGCTTCAGTAATTGGGACCGGAAATATTGTCCAGATGTATGCGACCAAGACGCCTGCGCCGACAGTGAGGAGTCTGTATGGCGCTAGCTTATATGTAGGGTAGAAAGGTTGTCCTGTTGCTGTAGCTACTTCCAGACCAATGACTCGTACTTGCAGCTCATAGCCTATCCAAGCGTTAGTCATGTAGGAACGTCCGGAGTCTGTCAGAACGAGCTACTAACCAATAACTAGAACGTGCGCAAGACAGCCTGCCACTATCGGGATCAGGAATTTCGGGAATTTGGCCACAAAGTAGAAGTAGAACATCAAAAAGAATGGGAACAGCACGATGACCCCTGCCGTCTTCTCATCCACGATGTACCCTACGATAATCAGTAAGTTAGTGACTGCCCTCTTGCATGGGTTTTAAGGGTATCTTTTTCAATGAAACTACACCTGGGATACTCGCTGTGAGGAGGTTGGGCAATGCGCGAATAACGTACAGTTAATGTAAGCTCCGATCATGCCTACAAAGGTCACCACCAGGTTGCCCAACAGAATGAAAATAGCGCTTCCACTACTCGGGCTCATGCCGATAGCTATCATAACTAAGCACCAGACGACTCTTTGTCTGATGAAGAACTTGTGAGTTTGTCTGATATAGCAGATGACAGCTATGCTCATCACTGCAATAGTGACCCGAGCACCAAATCTGACAGAGTCGGAGCCTAGGAGCCGTGGTACAGCTCGGAGGTGATTTCCAAAACGTTGCCACATGGTTTTTGCAGGTAGATGCTCCGGGTCCTTTGGTGTCCGGAACGAGTCTCCTAGGTACACAGATTCGACACCAGCAGATTGGTCGACATTTGCTGTTGGGTCTATATCCTCTCCATTTACGAGCCCTCTAACCCATTTGATGACGGTCTTAAGTTTCGGGAAAATGATATGCTTTTTGTCGAACGTACTGTCTGAGGACTTCGCTTCCGCAAAACGGACAAGCTTCAGGATAGCCATGCAGACAGAGTAGAGCAGGTACTCCATGTATAGAATTACATGTAATCTTCTGGAAGCTAGTACCTCATGAGATGTGTTTCCCAGCCGCGATCCGTCACCTTTGGATTCCGTCGAAGGGCCGGTGTGATGCTTTGTTGTGGTCTGGAAAACAGAGCCAAGCCCCCTCTGTTCGGCCCAGAGACGCAGATGTGTCGATCTTTGCTCACGAAATTCTTCGGTTCGCCGTAGTAAGAAATCTCCGAACCCCAGTTGCCCTGGTTTTGGATCAGTAAAGCCTTTCTCGACATCTTCTGGCATCGCAGCTGGCGCAGGCAGAAATTTGAGGGAGATCAATATATGTAAGATGCTTTCGTCAAGAATTGTGATCATTCTATCGAACGATCCATACACCTCCTCAATCATTGCAAGCCAATCTTTCCGGTCGTCTTCAGACACTCCCTCAGGATTGGCTTGGGAAGATGGTTTCGGCGTGTCGCTTGCCTCGGTCATTCGCCCCACGATATCCCCAATTGTTGACAGACCTGATATTGGTATAGTAATATCTCGTAAGAGCTGGTAGATTTGATGAATATCTGTCTCGGTAAGGTACCCGTATGCCGTTTCTCTCTTCGCAAAAATCACATCATCTCGAAGTTTGGCCTGTAGCATAAGCATTCCAGCCGATGCTATCTTCAAAGCGCCGAACTTCTTGTCGAATACTGCTCTTCGCTCGGCTCGTATAGCATCCTCATCACCTTCTTCTACGTTTGAATGTCCCGCTTGTCTCGTATCACACATCTCCGAATGGTCCAGAACTCGGACAAACTCAAGCTGCGATTTCAAAAGCCCTCGACAGCTCTGCAGAAACCCAATCACTTCCCCGAAGAAGACCTTCCGCGAGGAGACTGGAATTATGAATAGTGCCACTCCTGTAGATATTGCATGACCTGTGAGGAATGCATAGAGAAGTTCTTTCGTAAATCTTCGAGCGTGCGCGACAGTAGGCTGTTGCGGGCCGTAAGTGAAGCCAACCAGGGTAAAGACCGTGAAATGGATGGCAGGTATCTTGAGTGAGACTCTGCTCGCTCGAAGTGTGTTGATACCGAACATGCTGAGCATAAGGAACATCGCGTTGACCACAGAGGCAGATGAGTTGTATCCTAGAGCAACCGAAGATGGTGCGTTTGGAGGGGTAGTATGTTGACGTGCTTTGATCCCAGCCCACATCCCCAAATATACCAATCCACATGCGAGGCATGTCAAGAACTGAATTGAAAGTTACGAATTAGGCTCAAGACATATGAAAAGCATGTTTTGAAGGACACCAGAATATGTGGACGACGAGCAGAAGGGATGGAACTTACCAGACATAAAAACAAGTTCATCAAATATTTTCCACGAGGAAGAATAGGGACCGTGATGATAGAGATGATGATTATGAGATACCCAAGATTCAAATAATTGACTGCGACAGAGTGCTTCTGGTAGATTGCCATTGCAATTACCGCAGAGATCGAAGGTTTGACCATGATCATGAAGACCTGTGGCGTGATGCCGATTTTTTTCCAGGCTCGGCCAAGTATAAATTGCTTCCTAGGAGGAGGACTCTGTGGATAATCATTTTGAGCTCTATCGCGACTCTGCTGAGGAAGATGACGGTGAGGGACTTCCGATTTCGAGGTATTCGAATCAATCTTTATTGAATTCGATATCGCGTCGACATTGTTTCTGCTTTCTGCGTGGTGAGACGACGGCATTATTGACTAGCAATGCTCTTCGATCTGATTGTAGCCTACTCAGGAGGAAATTAGAAACCATGGATTTCTAAGTTCGGAGTGATGAGAATGGATACACATTTAAAAGAGAGGAGAAACGGGAGCCGGCGGAACGTCAGAATTTCATAAATTTTGTCACCCTTTGAGGAGAAGCCGAGCTACTAACCCTGCATGCCGGGGAATAAGACAGCCCAGAACAGCCAATTAATTGAGACTATGAGCGAAACAACAAACATACCATCAGCATGTGCTCTAAAGCGCATGTTGCTGACTGGGCTAGGGCCGGGCAGGGTGTACACTAAGCAACTCGGAACAACTGGCAAGCCACCAACCTGTTCAACAATGACGGTTGGGCAAGGGTACAAAATATTTTAATCGATCCCACGGATCGCTGGTAGAGGAATGAAGTGGAAATATGTCAAGTCTGGCTGCAAATTTCCAGGCTATAGACCTTACAAAAGCTTAGCCGTCCCATCATTTGCCCTGGCTCGGTCATAGGGCTGTTGGCTTTGGACGTGGCTTATTGTATATATCGAGACCCTCGCATTCTCTGCGTACGTATCAAGCAGGCTCGGAGGAAGTATTGCGGCACCATTGTTCGTCGTAATTGTGGTGTACCTGCATCGTGAGATCCTACGACTCGTCACTACCGCCGCCAAGCGGCGTTCTCTGAGCCTCCACTGCCGGCAGTACATAATGGAGAAGAAAAACAGAATGGAGTTTGTGGTCAGGACTCGCCATTCAACAAACGCGGAAGAATGTTTCCTCTATGTCGGAACAAGTGGTGCTTTGCTGGTTCCTCGCCGAGGCACACGCAAAAATCGCAGAAGTCACCAGATGTTTACGGCCGTATTATACCACAAGGGCAAAATCCGGCACTCGCTCTTAGCATGGTAAAGGCGAACCACGTTCGTCATTCCCGATTCTCCGGTCAAGATTGAAGCGACCTGAATGACCATAGTCAGATATCGAACGATGAAGAATTGCAAGCTTTCAAGTATCGTGTTGCGTTCATGGGCAGATGGCATCGCTGCACGTGCGCATGATTATAGACGAATATGCTACTAATGCAAGAAAAAAATCCCTTAGGAAGAAGCAGGAACAGGCTTTAGGATCAGCTATTGTACTGGCTCATGGTTCTAATCCCTCCATCGGACTAGGAGGCCTGGCTAACATACAACTTTAATGCTGTTGAGCATCAGCCAGAGGCCAGGCCATGAGTAGATTTTTGGGCGGGTATTGAGAGTAATAAAGAAATCAACGTAGCTGTAGCTAGTCGATTAAGAGACAAGACTATTCCTTCTCATAGTTTTCCCAGGTTTTAGGCATGGAACGAACGGCTGATTGAAATCGGGAGCTTCCACCGTTTCCACCAGAATTTGGCCCCACCTGACCTCCTTTTTAAGCGAAGGCATAGGCGAGAGTCTGTTTACTTGGTATCTTTTTGTGACCAGCTTTCGAGACAAGGGAGGGTTGTCATGGGCTCGAACGACATTTAGGAACAACTACAATCTCTGTGTCACGCCCGCATAGTAACCCTGAGATGCTGATCCATCCATCTATCGTGCGAAATTCGATAGAAACGACCACCCGCCCCAAACTCATATTGATATAAGGTTAATATCGAGTCCTGTTGGTTCCAACACAACTCGACTGACTAGATCATCACAGTCATAATGCTTCATCTATACCTACATCGTGTCTTCAACATCGTATGTGCTATACTCCAAACTTCAAGGAGTCAGCAACGAAGCGCACTTTCTTGAGCGATGCGAGACCAGGATCATGAGCTGGGAGATTTCCGGAAGTCGCCCTCGATTACCTGCTGAGATCAATCCTACTGACATTTGGCAGTGCCATCTAACATGAAACAAATCGAGAAACATTTTTCTTCCCACTGGTTGAACTCAATCGATTCCGTGGATCGTATCTACTGTCTGTGAGTGGTCCTACCATCCCTGTTGCCAGTTGCCCCACCGGATGTTTTATTCCCTTTTGGGAAAGTTATTGCTGTGCCACATAAAGGAGCTCCACCAATACAAATGACTTGAATGAGCAAACTCCAACTCTTCGAAAGCCCCAAAACATAAATGCTCCCAAGCTCACCCTTTCGAATCTTTAACAGCAGTAGCATTTTTTACCCAGGAACCTATTCGGTTATAGCGTCATGAACCAGAACTCTTCACGAAATTCGCAGCCTTCAAAACAGTATTGCAACAAAGACTACGGTCACCGATCAGGCGATACCCACTGGCATTTTTCGAAGTTCCAGGGGCGAGAACTGGGTAGAGGTGCCATTTACCTAACTCGAGCAGCAACGTATGATGTGGCCACTGGGAACCAAGACACCAACCGATGGTAACTTCCTGAGAGCAGCGGGTATGAATGAGAAGTCGGCAACTTACCCATACTATTTACTGATACCCAGTTTCAGGCCCGAACGAGATTCGATGTGTTGCTCGTGAGTCTCTCAGGTTTTACCGCACTCTTGTTGTTGGTGGAATCTACGAGTTCGTCAAGCCAGTAGACATGGATTCTGTCTCCACGTACAATTATGCCTTGAGAAGCTGTATAGGGACCCATCCGCGATTGAGCGTTATCATCGCCAAACACGATACCGACTCACCATACTTTGAATTCTGTCCTTACATCGATTTGAGTCAGCATGTCGAGTTCCTTGAACATGGCATGGGAAAAAGCGAGTCTGAAGCTGCCACGATACAGAAAATCCTGCCTGGTATCCTGGATGGATTTTTGCCGACCACAATTCCATCTTGGAAGATTGTGGTCCTGCCTTTCTCGGACAAACGATGCTTCATAGCATTCTCATACTCTCACGCGCTAGGCGATGGTTTGTCAGGATGTGCATTCCACAGGACGTTCCTCGAAGCTCTCCAAGAACAACGACTTGAGACTGATCTGAAATGCAAACCAGCACGCAAGGCGCTCAGTCCCCCGTTTGACACACCCGAGAACCTTCCGATCTCGTGGTCATATCTTCTCTCACCATTTCTCGGCGTGTACCTACCCAAGTGGCTCTCTGCTCTCTTAGGTTTCAGAGGTGAGATGAACGCTACAACGCCCAGTACGTGGACCGGCACACCGATATTCTACGATGCAGATACCCTTCGCACTGGAGTGGAGATGATATCTATCGCACGCGATATGGTCGACGATGCTTTGAAGCTCTGTCGCATAAACGGGGCAAAACTCACTGGATTGCTCCATCAATTGATCCTCGATGCCCTTTCGGAATGTCTGCCGCAGCCCCATGAATTCGACAGATTCGGTGTTGGCACAGCGATCAACATGCGGCCAACCGTCGAAGTGTCAAACGACGAGATGGGCGTCTTCGCCTCAGGAGATTTTCAAATGCAGCCTCTGCAGAAGAACACTTGGAGAGAAGACGGGAGCTTTGATTGGACGTTGGCCCGAGCCATCACGGACAGACTTTCTATCAGAGCGAAAGAAGTCAAGGATCAACCGCTCGGTCTGCTGAGGTACTTGTTGAGCATACGGGCTTGGACGCTGTCGAAGATTGGGGGCCGTCGAGATGATTCATATGCGATCAGCAACTTGATGAGTTTTCAGCCTGTAGGGAAGGTTAATAAGTGTGCCATTACGGAGATGGTGTTTTGTCGACCGACTGATGTCGCTGGTGGTGCTGCGTTGTCAGTTAATGTAGTAAGTGTTCGAGATGGGCCCATGAATATTACAATCAATTGGCAAGTTGAGGGTTTGGACGTGGGGACATATGAGGGTGAAGTTGCGTTCGTCAGTGCCGTATGTCGACATGTCGAAGCTGGACTTACTCGTCTGTGCAAGACTCTATGTCTCCCCGAAAAGCCTTAGAGCACCCGGTCCATATTTATTGTTTTGGGGTCTGATGAGCACTAGAGAAGAGAAAGGTTAGGAGACTGGTCAAAATTAATGTCTAACAAGTTCTCCTGAATGGAATTTCATTCTGGAACTATTCAAAATATCGTGCACGCTGCACCCTGTGTGTCTGCTCTTTGCAGCCCGAACCTGAACGCCATGAAAATGCCCAATGCTAAAACAGTATCTGAATGCTCACTTCCCAGTCTCTCACCATCAAACCTTTCAACTCCATGCACAACAATGCCATACCCCTTTTCTGACAGAATATCCATATCCTCTACTCGTACCACTGAGCAGCTCTGCGTCCCTTGGCTCGAACATAGGTGATCGCAGCAGTGGGCTTGGGCGGAACTACTGGGCCAGGCGCCTTGGTGGGGTATTTGCCGGAGCTAGGGATGACCACAGATCCAGTAGAGTATGGCATACTTGTAGAGCTGCTAGATTTATGCGTGCTCGAGCTTGTCGTGGAGTGCGGTTTGTCTGACGAGTTACTGGAGATATGACTGCTACTACTGGTAAGATGTGGAATCTTGGTAGAAGTGGACATGGTAACTGCAGAGTTCCTTGAAGTATATGTTTCGGTCTGGGGAGGCTTTGGAGCCCAGGTAGCCTTCGCGTCTGTGACTGTGGACGTGATGGTCTCGGTCTGGCCATTGATGACTGTAACATTGATGTTGACCACAATCACAGTTACGAAGACATTGTTCTCGTAAATGGCGACTGTGCAGTCACGACTTGGTTTGCCTGTGGGGTAAACCCAGATGGAGCTCCGAGACCCATGATAGTCGACAGAAGTGACGATACCGTGGTCTGTGGTGACATATGGAGGTAGGCTGTAAGGGGCGTATGTTGTGCTGTGAGGCTGTGGCGCTGTGACGGTGACTGTTTGAGTGACGGTAGATGGATTGAAGCCCGTGCAGACAACGTCGATATGCTGTGTGTATAAACTAGCAGAGGCAGAAGCAAATAGGCCGGAAAAAGCTGGAATGTTGGAGAACTTCATTGTCGAAGGGGAAGGCTGTCGAGCGATACAAGGGCTTGAAAGGAAAGGCAATTAATAGGCGAGAAGAATCAGAAATTGAATTATTGTGTCAAGGAAAAGGCAAGATAAGAAATTAGAGCTCAGGAAATAAAATGGAACGAGAAGAAATGCAATGTGGAATGATGAGGTGCTCCTTGGAGGGAGGTTGAGCACTCTATATACTTTACCTATGGTAGCGAAGTTTTCAAGCATCGCTCAACTTGAGAGCATCTCACTACCCAGTAGAGTATGCTGATTGCGCTGAAGAGGCGGTGCTCTACCCATACAGCTTGCAACCGGAAGCCATGTCGTAGAACGAAAATATCCTCGTGTTATGTGATATTGTAGCAAGCTCTCGGAGGCTGATCGAGAAGACTGTTGTCATTCACTCAATTGGTCTTCGTGCTATCATCTCAGGAAATTTCTTATACTACACTATCGTAAGCTGGCTGAACTTCTATAGAGCAAAGTGCACCTAAGTTCAGCCAGTGTGGCTGGGTCTCGGCTGGGTCTCGCAGCTGTCAGCATTCACGCCTCCGCCGGCCATGGCCGCCAATACGAATAATCATCTAAACCCAATAGCAGAAGTCGACTCAGCTGTAACGTCTCACCGAATACACAGTCATGATAGCGAGGAATCAACATTTCCAGTGAGCAATATCTTAGTTGGGATGCGGCAACTTTTTGCGACCAAATAACTCTGCCGATGAACAGCTGTAGCACGTTCCGAGCATTGGCACGGCTTTCAGTAATTGATCGGATCCCTATCGAACGCATGAAGGATCCAGAAGATACGACCATAGTATTTTCAACGTACTTGCCTGCGTTTGAAGCTCTTGAACTGCAGAAGTGACTGAAATCTGCTAGCAAGATGAAGCAACGAAAGAACAAACATGTTCGTCAAAATATGGGTTGCCTCACAGTCCTCACAACTGCTTGATTAAGTGACATTAAGCTCACGTTTGTGGCCAGAATGTAGCATCGGAGCAGAAAGAAATCGAACATGCCACAACAACGAAGCTTTATTCAGACTCATCATTGCGCTGTGAGATTATTAAGCATGTTATGGCAGTCTCCTCATTTCGGATATACTAGATCCGCAAGTCGCAATCGCGAATCGAGTTGCCCCGCGACTTCGCGCACGTCTCTCTTGAGAGTAACAAATATAAGATCGCGGTATCCCCAAAATGACAACGGTTGAACGTAACGTCAATACCCAATTCTGGCATCTAGGATCCTGAAGACAATGACAAATACTGGAGAGCTAAGAATCGGGGTTTTCGTCCCTGTGGGCGCTCAACTCTTAGATCTTTCCCCTATCGACCTCTTTGCGATGCTGAGTCCGCAATATCTCACAGCATGTACGCTTCCTGCTCCTCTTGTCATGCTAGGGACCCCCTCGATGATCCACTACATCGCGCTGCCAGATACGGGATCGCATGTGGAGCTAACAGCGAGCGCATTTCTCAAGGTCTCCAAAACCATCGAAGACCCTGAAGTGCAACCCGGACTTCTAGATATACTTCTGATCCCAGGACCGGATCCAGCTTCGACTTTCAGGGAAGAAATACTAGACTTTGTGAGGGCTCACGCTGCTTGGAGAGGAGAAGATGGAGAATGTGTGGGCATTTTGTGTATTTGTACTGGCATATATATGCTGGGACAGAGCGGCATCCTGACGGGAAAGAGCGCCAGCGGTCCAAGGGCTTTGATACCTGACCTGAAGAAGAAGTTCCCAACCGTCAAGTGGGTTGCAGATAAAAGATGGGTGACTGACGGCAATATTTGGACCAGCGGTATGCACCTGTCAACTGAACTTGATTTTCCAAATTCCATGAGAGTCATTCAAAACGTCACTTGCTTCGTGCTGACACTGACCTAGGAGGAATTACCAATGGACAGGAGATGGTAGCAGCGTATATCAGAGAGAAGCTCCCTGGGCCAGCAGCCGAAGCAGTACTAGAAATGGCCGGCGTAGGGGACAAAGGCATTGACTACACCAGAAGCAAGTCTAGGGATACCCTGTGGTGGCTGTGGCAGATAATCAAGGCTGTAGTCGTAAGCAATAAAGCGTCGAAGAAGAAGGTGGTATAGATGGAATGGAGACTTGGGCTCCACACAGTACCTACTTCCGAAAGTTCGGTTCGAGCTTCACTGATGTTACAATGAGGAGACTTGTAAGGAATCGACCTTGTAGTGAACGGGCTTAGTTCTGTTGTCAGTGTCCAGAGCAAATTTGCTTCTGTAGGACGTATAATTGACAAGAAACCTGGCATAGCAGAATATGCACCCTTGAACGTTCATTGACGTGCCTGAACACCCCTGCCTGCACGTGACGGTCGGTGGGGCGATTAGCTATCTTAGCGTGGTTAGTGCCCGCTGGAGGAAAAAAAGAGATCTTGAAGCTCGTCCTCGCCTCGAGAAATCTTCTGCTACCGCTTCTCTTCTTTCCTCCTCAAACACCCAAAAAAATCCTGCTCCCCACACAGGATTTCTCGATCCAAGTCGTCAATTACAGACACTTAATTCCCGTTGTTGTATCCCAAGAAGAAAACTCCAACTATAGACAAAATGTCTCTTCTTCCAGGTAAGTCGAGTACAAGATCTAATCCCCTTGTTGACAAAGGTGAACTAAGTTGGACAACAGTTGCAACCTATGGCCTTCAGGTCCCACCTGGAGATATTATCATTCCTGCCATTGCCGACTTCCCTGCTACTGTAAGTACTTGAAAATATGCCATTCCCCATGTCAAAAGTCTGCAAGAGTTTCACGGAGCGCAAAGCTGCCTAGGTCGGACTCAAGCAGCCTAAGAAATCAGAGCTAACTTCACTGTGTACAGTTCCGTATCACAATGGCTGCTATTGACCCCAGCGCGCCTGCCGATGCTGAAGCAGCCGTCGAAGGCGCTGCTCCCCGTGCCACCCTGAAGCTCATCCGCCAACCTGATGGATCTGAGGACGATGAGGATTCTGAGGAGTATATGCGCGCTCTGCTTGCTGAGAGTGATTCCGATGAGAGCGAGTCTGAGGAGGAAGAGGAGAATGGGGGCCCAAGCGATCCAGCAAAGTCAAAGAAGGCTAGAAAGGCTGCCGCTCTTCAACAGCTCATGGACTCCCTTGGAGGCGCTTCTGATGAGGAAATGGAGGATGCCCCCAATGGCGCGAACGGAAAAGTCAGCAAGAAGGGAAAAGACAAGGCCACCAGCGATGATGAGGAGGATAGTGAGGAGGACAGCGATGATGATTCTGAGGACATCGAGGTCGAGGAGTTTGTTCTCTGCACCCTTGACACAACCAAGGTATGTTCTTCGGCAACGGGTCAGACGACCAGTATGCTAACATTCATTAGAACTTCCAACAACCTCTCGATATCACCATTGGCGAGCATGAGCGTGTCTTCTTCAAGGTTTCGGGTACCCACACCATCTACCTCACTGGCAACTATGTCATTCCTCAAGAAGATGGTCACAATCACCACCATGAAGTCTACGACTCTGATGATGAGGAGGAGGATGAGGACTATGACTTGTCTCCCGATGAGGATGAGCTTGAGATTGAGATGGATGACGATGAGAGCGATGACCTTGATACTCTTGAAAACCCCCGTGTCACTGAGGTCGATTCTGACGATGAGGAGGCACCAAAGCTTGTCAGTGCTGAGAAGAAGGGCAAGAACAAGCGTTCCGCCGATGAGATTGAGGAGGGTGCTTCGCTCGACGATATCATGGCCAAGAGCCTGAAGCCTGACTCCGCCGATGAGCAGAAGCTGAGCAAGAAGCAACTCAAGAAGCTAAAGAAGAACAATGGTGAGGCTGCTGCCGTCAAGGCCGAGGAGTCGAAGAAGGCCGATGCCAAGGAGAGCCCTGCTGCCAAGTCTGATAAGTCCGACAAGAAGGTCCAATTCGCTAAAAATCTTGAACAAGGCCCAACCGGATCTGCTGAGAAGGCGAAGGCTGCTGCACCAGATGCCAAGGGCAAGGCTACTCTGGGTGTGAAGATGGTCCAAGGTGTTAAGTGTGATGACAAGAAGCTCGGTACTGGCCCAGCCTGCAAGAAGGGCAACAGGGTCGGCATGCGTTACATCGGCAAGTTTGAGGATGGCAAGGTCTTTGACTGTGAGTTTTACAGTACCTCTTGACGTGACCCATATGCTGACGATATTTTAGCAAACAAGAAGGGCAAGCCTTTCTCATTCAAGCTCGGAGCTGGCGAAGTTATCAAGGGATGGGACATTGGTGTCGCTGGTATGTCGGTCGGTGGCGAGCGCAGACTCACCATTCCCGCAAACCTCGCCTACGGCAGCAAAGGTGTTCCTGGTATCCCCGGAAACGCCACCCTCACCTTCGACGTCAAGTTGTTGGAAATCAAGTAAACTTGTCACGGATATTTCGTTCCTAGTACGCATGTTTTCCGTTGACCTTTTTGCGAATGTTGAGGCGGAAGCTTTGCTTATCGACCCCTCTCCGCTGTACAATTCCGATACACCTCTCATGCAGCGACTTGGCTGTTTAATTTTCTTACATTGTGTTGCGCCATACCGTTCTTTTGCATAAATCTCCGACCTTCGTGGTTCTGTGATGAACTGTCTTCGTTGGGATGGGAAGCAGGAATGCGATATGGTTGAAGGGGTTTTGCATTACAGGCGTAATTGGCAAAAGTTGATTGTTTCTTATCTATGGACCGAGACTTCGTCGTTAGTAAATAAAACTCATGTCAATCATGCTGGTGACGTTTTCTGAGCTTGTGATGGGAGTGTTGTCTGAACTTTGCACCTTCCTCAAAGGTAAGTGGTCCTCTATAAACATGGCAGGGACGCTAAGCATTTGATAATAACAAGTGCTTCCTCTGACATCCAGCAAAGTTCACCAAATTTGGTATCATCAAAACCATCGCTTTACCGGTAGCATTTATCTACCCATCATCGATAGCTCTCAAATTCCAAGCAGGAAACGCCATTCTTTTGCCTCAGCAGCAGTCCTTACAGTGCCAGCTCGTGCTCAAAAGCAACGACAGCAACGTGCAACATGAAGAGAGCACACAGCAAGACCGGCGGTCGCCGACCAGGCTCCGTGAGCCCAGAGATTGAAATACCCGAAGCAGTTTCGGAGCACGGGACTGTCAACAGAGTCCCCAGCAAGTGTGCCATGCTTACTCCTCCAACATCACCCGAGGACAACAGCCGACCCTCTAAGCTTCGAAGGCACGGATCAAAGCTGATCACAGCCTTACGCTCATTGAGAAATAGCGGTAAGAAATTTGAAGGCTCTTGAAAGCTGTTTATAATTACTGAGAACAACAGTTTCCACTGCCTCTGTTGCCGAAATATCCCCTCCAATGAGTCCAATCCGACGATTTTCTGCTGCTGCAATTCTCAAGCCTCATGAAGAGCCAACTGTTGTACGACGGACACAATTTAAAAGCCGGCCAAGCCTGATATCCTTAGACAAAGGCGTCTTGGAGATAACGCCAGAGGGTTCGCCTTCTACCAGCGCAGAGTCCAGTCGAAACAGTGGGAAGTCATCTATACCTAGACCTGGGGACTCAACCGGCAAGACCTCACTCGACTCGAAATTCTCTTCGAAGTCAAAAGTCGGTTCACAACACTCATCTGAGAATAGAAAGGTGGCCACCAAACACACAACCGTTAGGGACTGTTGCTCAAGTGAAATCCCGATTTTGGCCCCCATTGTGGAAAGTCAGGAGACACCAGAGCCTGTACCAAGTATATCCATGATGTTTCTGATGCTCACTTGTTGCTAAGTACTGACTTCTAACCTAGCGATTGTTACTGTCGAACGAGCTGCCGCCGCCAAGGTGTTCTTCGAAACTCACTACAATCATGCAACCTCAGGGATGTTGACGCCACGCTCTATTCGTCGAAGGCAATTGGAAGGTGCACTCTACTACGAGCCCAACTTGTCGCCTACAGAGCAAGACGAGAAGCGTCGAGCATGGGCCCAGGACGAAACTGTAGGTCCTTCATCATTGGATGCAGCGATACCGCCTGACACGCCCTTCGTTGTCCCTTCCACACATCTATGAAAAGATATTTGCTAATAACCTCTTTCCGCAGGATCATCTTCGAGAGACGCGGGTCATGAAAGTCCGGGCCGGAAATGCGTTGAGGGGCAAAGATACCACTAGTACTCGCTACGAAGTTGTCAAGGTCCTTGGAAAGGGCAGTTTTGGGGTCGTCCGTCTGGTCAGAGAAAAAGTCGACAAAACCAGTACCTCGTGTGATCAAGATAATAAAAGAGAGATATACGCCATGAAGGTCATTCGGAAGTCCGATATGCTACGTAACAGTCAAGAAGGGCATCTTCGGGCAGAGCGAGACTTTCTGGTTGCCGCAGAAGGCTCTCGTTGGTAAGTCTGAGAGCCATGTTTCTTGATGGAATTTGAAACTTCTCTGTACACACCTGAGAGTATTGGCTGATATACGCAGGGTTGTACCGCTCATTGCGAGCTTCCAGGATCTTAATAACCTGTACCTTGTCATGGAGTATATGCCCGGAGGTGATTTCTTGGGACTTCTCATTCGAGACAACGTCCTTTCCGAAGCAGTCACTAAGTGGTATATCGCCGAAATGATTGTCTGCATTGAGGAAGCCCACTCGCTCCGCTGGATTCATCGGGATGTTAAACCAGATAATTTTCTCATCTCAGCATCTGGGCATCTCAAAATATCAGACTTTGGACTGGCATTTGATGGCCACTGGTCTCATGATCAGGCATACTTCAACAACCACCGCTACTCTCTGCTGTACAAATTGGGAATCAATGTCGATGGTGATACTATCGATGTCAAAGAGGGTCGAATGCTTGCCCACAATACATACACTGGAAAAGACAAACGACATGAGCGGGCGTCATCCAATGGCACAGACAGTGAGGGCATCCTCAACTGGCGGAATCGTTACGGTAACAGGACACTGGCCAGATCTGTTGTGGGAACCAGCCAGTATATGGCTCCTGAAGTGGTGCGAGGGGATCTATATGATGCTCGTTGCGACTGGTGGAGCGTCGCAGTGATTTTGTACGAGGTACGTGATTGTCCAGTCCGTTTTGACACATCACTAATACGCCTTAGTGCTTGTATGGCCATACGCCTTTCCTCGCTGAAGAAGGAGGACGGCAGCAAACGAAGCTCAATATCCTGGTAAGATATTCCTCCAACCATCAATCAATATCCGTACTGATCGAGGCAGGATCACAAGAACACTTTCAACTTTCCTCACAAACCGATCGTCAGTAAGCGATGTCAAGATCTCATCCGAAGCATCATTCAAGACAAGAGCACCAGACTTTGCTCCAGGCGATACAGAATGAAGGATCATCCTTCAACATCACACCATGTTCAGGACTATGCTGGCCGCCATGTTTTCCCCAACGATGCCGAGGAGATCAAGGCTCATAAATGGTTCAGAGATATCCAGTGGGATCGTCTTCACATGATGGTGCCGCCCTTTGTCCCTAACATCAAGTCTGTCGATGACACGCACTACTTTGATGAAGAAGACCCAATCTCAGACTTTTCTGAATCCATATCTGGGCCGCCCCCGACTCCGGACGAGATTTCAGACGCTTTGAGGCCGTTCAATAGAGAAATTCAGGTCCTAGCAAAGAGTTTTGTTGAACGTCCCCATGACTCGGTAAAGCTGAGAAAGGTCGAGCGCGAGATAGATGCATTCGCAATGTGTGATGAGCAAAAGGAATACCTCAAGGCTTTTGTCAAACACTATGGACGCAAGGAGAAGAAACGACCCAGAGATCGTTTGCTGAGAGACAAGGACACGGCGCCAAAGGTTTTAGAGTTGAGAAAGCGTGGTGCATTTCTGGGTTACACCTATCGAAGGTTCCGACCGAATAGGGAGACAGGGTCGATTGGACACGGATCATTTGCTGGAAGTACAAGCGGCAAAAGAGCTGTCTGGCACCGAACGAGATTGAGCATACACTGATTGCAGTATAAGAGATGGCAGGCTACTGTTTGCTTGGAACGGTGCATCGAATATGAATTCTGGTCAATTCGTAATGCTCGCAACGGAGAGTATCATTTTGAAGTGAGAAACTCGAATACTCTTCATAAGCATGCAGTATGGATTGAACGGAAAATCAAACCCACCAGATAAATAAAGATCACCCTGGCTTGACCTGTGCTTCGGCTGTGATGAAATTGTAACGTCTCCGGAAGCCACTACAGTGCTCTTGGACAAGCAGGCTCCATATCCGTAGCTTGCTCTTTTGATTTTGATGCACTTGTTGGTAAGAAGAGGATTTCATTCGTGGCGTCGGGTACTACTTGCTTGTCAAATTCGTCGCTAGTTATCTCGAAATATAGAATACCTTGCCCACTCGAGGACCAAACAATAAAGAGTCTACCAAGCAGTATAACATCGATATAGTACTGTAGCTAACCCGCTCATTTGAGAGGAAGAAAGATTGTGCGACGCTGAACTGCTTGTAGCATGCAAATTTGAGAGCTTGAGAATATATACCATAGTAATAAAAGATGCTTCATAATGATTTTACAGCTCTTTGAAGCCATATCAAAAAATCTCACATGCCATGTCGCCGAAGACGGTCCTAATGTCCCTGATCCCTTTCTTGAAAGCGCATCCACCTGTTATCACAAGTATTATACACCCTTGTCCCCCTGGCTTGTTCTCTTATCACCAAGTATTCTTCTCAACCTCTTGAGAAGAACCTCCCAATCATACCACTAGCCAAGTTCCCAGCAATACCTCCAGAGTACATCGCACTACCGGCCATATTCGATGCCTGTCCGAACTTGTCACATCTCGAGAAAGCTAGGGTGTTCGTGATCGTCAAACTGAGCGCAATAGCTACACCCAAGTCAGCCCCATCCCCGTCCAATTGCATCACAGTCAAGCAGAATAGGATTAACATACCAACCAACGTCAACCAAATGAACTCAAAGCTGAAAATAGCTACAAATGCCAGCGCAACCCAGAGTAATGGCTGCGAGTACAGCGCGATCCAGAAGAAGCGGCTGTCGGTGGCATTTATGACTTTGACAGAAGGGTCCGACGATTCAAACACCCAGTGCGAATCTCCCGTCTGCGCGTCAACTTCGTTCCACCACCGTAGGCCAACCAGCCGCCGCCCGGCGATGTTTTTGAGGTAGTAGAAATCGGCTGCCAGGAGGAGGATGGTGATAATAAAGATCAGGACGCTGAGGAGGGAGTGTTAGCAGTTATGTTGAGTGCAGTGATCCATTGTCACTGCGTTTCGAGCTGGTCGCAAGAATAGCAGGGATGAGAAAGAACCTACAAATTCTGTGTAAAGAGCAGTCCGAAGAGATACACCAGTAAACTCGCTGCAAAATCCACTCGTCAGCTCTCTTTCTGTCCTGGCCTCCGGCATTCAGGCCACATCAGCGTTGAGCACTTACAGATTCGGAACCCGAGGAAACACAGTAGCGTGATAGGATGTGAGGATAATCTCCAACTCAATGAGCCCTGCGACGCCTGGCTTCCTTCCATCGTTGTTCGTTGCTGAGATGTTGTGAGCGTGGGATGTTGAAGTGATGCTGGACCAGAGCCGCGTATTGCTGGTATGGGTCTCGAAGAAGCTACAGTAGCTTGACCCCCTGTTTGCCAAGACGGCTGAGAAGGCTGATCAGTAGCCTTGCTGTGATGTACCGAGCTTATCTTATTCCCGACGAGGGGTCAATCAAGGTCAACATTATATCTCCAACGAAATAACCTTTACTAAAGAATCTCCTGCATATTGAGAGCTCTGGAGCTCCCTGATGATACCCAATTGATGTCTGCAAGATGTCTACATCTAGTATCCTCCGTCGCGCTCTCCTATACGGTACGAACCCCTCCATCTCGAAGTCCTCCCCGAGTTTCAAAACAATAGCAATCACTCCGGCCACATCCAAACTCACAATGGGCACACATGCATCTAAAGAGAGCATATACTAACACGCTTTTCCAGTCCCCGCATCCTCCCCCAAATTCCTCCAAAAGTCCCTGACCCTCCCACCCCTCGACACCGTCTCCTACGACCTCGAAGACAGTGTGACCCCAAGCCAAAAATCCACCGCCCGAAAATCCCTCCTCGAATTCCTCTCCTCCCCAACCCGACCCACAAACATAAACGAGCTCTCCGTCCGCATCAACGCCGTCTCATCGGGTCTGGCCTTGGACGACCTAACAGCAGTCCTCCAAGCAAAACACCTCGACGCAATCGTCGTACCGAAAGTAAACAGAGCGTCGGATCTGCATTTCGTGACGGATGTGCTGAGACACCAATTGCCGTCTCGTCATCCCGGGAGTTCAAATGGAAGTGGGAAGGGGGAAGGGGGCCAAGGACCAGTTAAGATAATAGCTCTGATCGAAAGCGCAGAAGCTATAATGAATCTCTCCTCTATATGTGCCGCCTCTCCTTACCTCAGCGGCTTGATCTTCGCTGCTGAAGACTTCGCACTCGATCTTTCACTTACGCGGACACCTTCTCTTACTGAATTCTTATATGCGCGGTCTGCGATCGTGACGGCTGCGCGGGCGTTCTCCTTACCTTCGACGATCGATTTGGTCTGTACATCGTTTAGGGGTGACGAGGGCGTGAGGAGGTTACAGGAGGAATGCGTGCAAGGGAGAGGGTTGGGCTTCAATGGGAAGCAGTGTATTCATCCGAGTCAGGTGGAGGTGGTGCAGAGGGAGTTTGCGCCGGGGAAGGAGGAGGTCGAGTGGGCTGTAAGAGTGGTGATTGCGGATGAGAAGGCGGATAAGGAGGGCAGGGGGGCGTGGACGCTGGATGGGAAGATGATTGATGTGCCGGTGGTGGGGAAGGCGAGGAGTGTGGTTAGTAGGGCGGAGAGGTGTGGCTTTGATGTGGAGGAATTGAGGGAGAAGTGGAAGGGGCAGGAACCGGAATAGAGGGATTGATAGGGAGGAGCTGTGTGGGTAAACCGAATTGTCGCCCACATACGGGGCAGAATCCTCAAAGTCGAAATACTTGCAGATATACTCAAATAACGGGCCTTGCGAGGAATCAATCGCACGGAGCTATGACCTGTATATGATTATTGCTGGCTAATATATGAAAGTATCCATGCTCAGCAGCATATCATGTTGTTCCAAGCCAACAGTATCTGGTCATGAGTGTTTGGGTTGCCAGAACCCACTGTGATGATTGTCTGCTTGAGGATCATATTGACCTCCGTGGTATGACTCTGACTGGAGACTTGAATGATTCTGCTCCGGGGCCATATATTTCTGTCCATTATAACCCTGAACATGCCCTTCTAGCATATCATTTACGCTCGGGTCGAAATGGTGTGTTTGGGCATCCCAGGTGGCGACCTCGTCGTAATACTGGTCATTCAAAATGTGACGACCCTCTTCGTAGCCTTGATACACTTTTGAATTGTTGCCACGATCAAGTGTGTAAGCGTGCTCGGCCAAGTCCTTCATCTGATGCTGATTTGTATACCCATATCTCCCGTCGTATACAGGGGATACGAGGCGGGGGGTATTCCAAGATGCCTCAATCATGGCGCTGTTCGAGCCATCATAATCGACTTGACAGGACATGGACGGTTGCTGCATTTGACGTACATATAGTGACTGGCGTCCAGATCGGGGTGGCAGTCTGGCAGGTCGCGCAGTTATGCTGCTTAGCGAAGTACCCAGCCAAGCATTTCCCATGGGCAAACCAAGGTAGGTCTCATTTCTGCTATCTATATCACTTCCTTCATTGGTTTCCTGCTGAGCATAGCTTCCTTGAAATGGTTGTTGAAGTTGACTCTCATATTGGTACGTGTTGTTGCTCCAATTCGCATCTAAGCGAGGCTGGATTAACTCAGTAGCATTTGCCGATTCCACTTGTCTTTCCGGCAAAGATACTTCGCAGTGGCTAGCAGACTGTTCTTCTGAGTCTTCGTATATTGTCGGAAGAGATAGGTTTGAGACTCTACTAAGTACTGGTCTCTGAAATGAATTAATGGCCGCCCTAAAGCCGGTGGCTCGGAGTTCCTCCTCACTATTTGGAGGCCGGGCGTTATTATCGATGATTGGCAAGTGGTCTTCTTTGCTATGAACAGGCAGTTGTGTCTCAAGGCGTGTGATTTCAAGACTAGGTACTGTCGTTGATGGTCGCCTCGGGATCTTGACACGGGCTTTCTTTACGATCTCAGCACGGGTTGGAGGTGTAGGTTCGGCAATATAAGACGACCTTCGCCTCAAGGGCGAAGCTGTTTGCTGGCTACATTTGACAGCATTGATATCCTCACGCCAGCCAAGCGCTGGATCAAAGTGTTCAATAACAATACGCTTCCGACTCGTACCTTGCTGCTCGATTGTCCCGGTCTGATTTATCGATTGGCCTTGACCTGCTCGCTTCTGCTGCTTGGGAACCACATCTCGAGGATTGCGCCCTGGCATTTCTGGCACCTGTTTCCTGTTCTCCTGAAAGTCTTTTGGTCGTTCAATTCCAGCTTCTGTGGAATCAGTACTTCCGGTGGACATTCGGTCACTCAGATTTAGGCGATGAGCGATTTGGGCCGTCTCCAAATTGTGTCTTTCGTACATCCTAGGCGACTCGGTCGCCTGGTATGACTTCAGAGTCCTTCTGATTCCCGTGTCCCTGAAGATGCCGGTCTTCTCGATTGAGCGCCGGACAGAATCGGGGGTAGGACTTATGCTTCTTTGATCAATACTGTCATGATCTGTCGTAGAGGCAGGAGATCTTTGACTTTCAGACCAGGTGACATAGGTAGTAGCGTGGCCCGAGACTCTGCTCGTCGAACCAGGAACATTGATGGAATGATTGACTGCTGGGGAAGCGCTGTAGCTGTAGCCGACTTGGTATCTATCGGACGAAGGCTCAGTCGCTTCGATTCCTCTGCTTGTCTGAGATGGAAGATTAAGAGGCTCTAAATCTCTGTGATATCTCACATCCTGTTCAGAGTCCAGCTGCTTGGTGTATAAATTAGACTCAACTCTAAGAAGATCATGCGATGGGCCACTTCGATTTGACGACACATCCTGTAGAGGTGCCCTGTTCGGTTTGAAAAATGTCGATATCTCATCTTGCACTCTTGATGCTTTCTTCCTGTCCTTTTCACGAGACCTCGGGACCATATTCTCTTTCTCGCGGAGCTGATGAGATCTTGAATGTCGGAGGAACTCCATTTCAGAAAAAGCGAGGTCGGGTACTATGGTGGATCAGTACAGCCTTCTCCTATGTCATCAACGAAACTCACATCCTCGACGCTTCGCTGGAGACGAAGCTCTGCCATTGTTGAACAATCCAAGACCGTTGAAGGGTCGGATCTAGGATTGTTAGTTCGTTCCTGCCACTAACTGCAGGCGTACTCACAGTCAGACGGTCTTGGGAAATGTTGTTGGAGCTGAAGTTCTGGATCAACTCATCCCCGGGTTTCTTGGCAGCTTTTTTGCGGCCATTCTTTTTCTCTCGCTTCCTGCTACTTGACTTATCGACGCTGGCCTCATTTCGCTTCTTTTCCTTCTTCTTAGGCTCATATTTGTCCTCACGTGTCTTGTGGCGTGGTCTCCTTTCAAACGTCTCTTTGGGAAGGACCGGTATCGGTAAGTGACCGGAAAGTCCCGAATCTGACGTAGCAATCCTCTGCTTCTTTCGAGCTGGAGACGATTGAACCTCCGATTGCTTTACCGCCACGGCTCTGGGTTCATCCCGCTTCGACTGATGTGATCGAGGTCTGATTGGTGCCTCCAAAAGTGAGCTATCTGATGACAGATCGTGCTTCTTCTTTCTTTTTGAAAGTCTGGAGACATTCACTGTGTCGAGAGGGGTATGGCTGGACGGGAGTTCAGCATGTGCCGTTCTACTCCGTTCTTGTTCTAAGAGGTGAGATGTCAGCAAGAGGGGTTCGCCTCTGGATTGGGAATACTATCCCCACAGATACTTACTAGAAGTGGTTTGCCGCGTTACGAGGGCATTTTCTTGATTGGTATCGCTTTCGGTTTGTGCAAGCCATCTTCGAACATATTCATCGTCTCCGCTCAAACCAGCTCCCAGGCTTTGTTTGGGCAGCTTCGCAGTTGGAGGAGGCTTCGGATGAGCTTCCGCTCTCGAGTTATCCTTGTGAGCTCGACGATCTGGATGTTTCGAACTGCGTCGATGCTCCCGTCGACGACGGTGCTTGGAGGCTTTGAGCATAGCTTGTAACGCGCCACCAAACCTTCATGTCCGGTGACGACTCTCCGTGGAATCGGTTGGGTTGTGACTGAAGGTTTCAGCGACTCTGTATGACTTTTTGGGGATATCTATTGATAGCTGGAACACTCGGCCCGAGTAACATCATCCTCTGCTGCTTGGCTTTCACGAAAGAGTTGAACTTTACTCTACTCATGCTTCAGACTAATATGGGAAGCTTCGAGGTGCTGTTTCCGCCAATGTAGGAAGGGACGCATATCGCGCCTACCCAACTAGGGTCATGCCGCAATTGTCACTTGAACTTTCTACAGACGGAATCCTCCCCACAGCCTGTGTCTCATGATCTTGTAGATAGTGTTCCTCAACTGAGCCACAGCAGCGCTGACCCTAAGCGAGAAAGTGAGTGAAACGAGAGAAGAGGATTAAAATGATTCTAGTTTGACTTTTCCCAATGTAGACCAATCATGGCCCAAATTGGATGTCCCTGACCTTACAGTGCCCCTGCATAAGAGCTGGCCTCTGAAAAGGTCGGCACCTGGCGTCAGTTCGTGTGGCTGGCTTGGAAATATCACACATGGTAGATGCAGTGAGATTTCTGAAGATGACGGCAGCGAACTTAAACAGCGGTGTGGATCGGCAACAGCCCTATGGGTTTTCCAGCGAACCCATATGCAGCCCTGAGCTCTGCTGTCTACACTTGCAAGGGCCCAGAGAGTGTCTTTGGGAACTGAGATCTGATGGGAAACATCCTCGCCTACAGAGAGATTCTTCTGTCATCGAGATTCTCACATGATGCGTAGCCAATACGATAGACACTGCTCAAGCTTGTGAGCTGTCAAGATAGCTACGAAGACAGGGCAATGGATTTGGTCGTTACGCAAGATCTGCGAGTAGCAGTTTGTCCCACTGTCTTGGATACTCTTATATCAACATCAGGACTTGTTCAATCCCTTGATATCGAAGACGTGAGGCGCGGCCACTCAGCATCTGAACTTGGCATCGGGTAGAGGAAGAAGAATTATGAGCTAGCCGGTTTGAGTAGGGCAACCGCTCAACAGTCAAAGAGGATTTCTGTTGCGATCAGTGGCTCGATTTGCTGGAGCTGTCAAGCATCTGCTCCATCGGCTTATCTTACTCTGCCCTCTTTCTCTTTCTGTGCATCTTAGTTCGAGGACCTCGCCGCGTCATGTTAATCCGCAGTCTGCTTACTTCCTGAGTAAGTTCACACAGACAAGCCAACGGGAATAAGAGCTCCGGGGGGAGGCCAATTCCTCAATGATAACCCAAAGCCGAACGAGAGTGTAGTAATAGAGTTCATTCACTGCGAGCGCACGATGGGACCTGAGAGCATGAGCCAGATGTGCCAATGCAGGAGGAGAATAATCAGAATATGTGGATGGGAAGTACTGTAGATTTTCCAACCTGGGTACTTACTTTTCCTTTTTTCCCACCTGCTCATGCTGGGAGCGAATCCATTGGAAGCAGAGTCAAAGTCAAAGTCAAATAGTAGTGCCACGCTAAGCTAGCGCATTCTTATCGATAAGAGGGCCAATCCTGCCCCCACCCAAGCTCCGCCTTCTTATCCACACCTTTGGACCCTGTGGATACGGAACCCTGACCTTAACCTGAGCTGGAGTGGAAATCGTTGATCCGGTCTCCACAACTCTGGAAGCCGAAAGACAACAGAAAGCCAGGAGGGAAACGGCACAAGGCATGACAAGGGGAGGAAAAGAGAAGAGCTCCCAATAATGTAAATCAGATCTTCTTGCGGCCTGTTGTCTCATTCAAATCCTTACGAATCTTCCTTTCTTTTTTCAAAGAAAGTCAGTTACGTACTGTATCTCATGTTACCCCTCCTCTCCCTCGGCTCTTCCAAGCCTCGCCTAGACCCCACCCGCCAAAGACTCACATCCTGTCTATCCCAGTACTTGATCCTCGATCACATCACATCATCAAATCACATCGAAGACGGGGAGGGACAAGGGACCGACATCTGTGAGCCTATCCCAATACATCCTCCCTACCCTCATCCCACCCATCCTTGCCACCGTTCGCCGGAGCAAACAATTCAAAAGAAAAACGGAAAATGCAAACAGAACCTGTTCGCAGAGAAAGCCGCAGGAAGTACGCTTTGCAGTGCGTCTTTCTGCTTGATGACCATTTGCTCGCATCTTCTGAACACTGACTAACCCGCCCAGCCTGCATATTTAGGCTTGAAGCCGGATTACGCTTCTAGCCCGCCTCGATACGGGGAGACGGGGTCTTCGATTCATCGAGTGAGTGATTGGAGCTTCAGTGATGCCTCAAAAGCTAGCCCTGGGCTATAGCATGGCCCTGTGGGTGCCATCGGCATGTTGCTCTCCCCAAGATTCGGAGCCCTACAGCATGTTACGATTCCTGTCGTTACCATATACTGCCATTGCTATAAGCCTGTGAGGCCAGATTTTGCTCGCTCCATAGACTGGAAAGAGGTCAACATGCATCAGATGCCAGATTTTCGCCCATGCTTAGACATAAAGCCGCAGCTTCGCTTCGCTTTGCTTTGCTAGACCAGGCCATGCTATGCTATGCCATGCGGAAGGAGAGGGACGATGAATGCACAGGTCAGAATGCGCTCCAGTCCAACGCCACAGCCCAGCCGGGTGCATCTTAGAATTGACATCGACTTGACTTCAGCCGGCGCTGGCTTGGTACGGCGGTCCGCCTCCCTCTCTTTTGACCTTTGCTTGCCGCAACCACTGCCATAGACACGACCCAATGCTAGAAGCCGCCATACAATGCTCTATGTTGTCCTGGTCTACTTGACTTTGTTCTGGCCGGGCTGTACGCGGCGTGAGGTTATGTAGGTGGGTGTGGCGAGCCCACTGGATTGGAGCAACCTTGCTGCCACACCACACTAACCCCGGCATCAACCCCACTTGGGTGCTTCCCAAGTCCTCACTTGCCTCTGTGACTTGCCAGCAGCTCAGTTTCGTACAAGCATGCAAAAGCCATCGAGCCATAATTCCATCCCCTCCCCTGTCAGGTTGGATGTAGGCAGGTGCAGGTAGGCAGGAGCTCGCAAGCTTGGGCAGCAGCAAGCAAGCAAAGAGAAAATTCAAGCGATCGATCAATCAATCAAGGACGGCGAGCCGCAGTAGTGAAATGAAGGCCTCAAAGTAAATGTGCGAAAATTGAAAAGTCTCAGTATCTGGTTGGTATATTCTTGTCTGGTCTTGTCTGAATGTGAATCTGCTCAAAGAGTATAGCTGGAAAGCTCAAAAGTCAAGCAAGCAACCTGAAGTGAAAGTAAAAGTGAACGTGGAAGAAAGAGAGCGATCACGGCCTCAGCGCTAGTGGATTAGGCGAGACGAGGGGCAGTCTCTTCATATTCCCCCGCTACTGCACCACCTTGCTTTCTTTCTCTTCCTCCAACAACCACCTCTTTCTCCACTACATCCCCTTCTTGCGATCCCCCAAATCGCAAATTCTTCCGTTCTTCTTTCTTCTTCAATCAAACGTGCGCACTGTCCTTTCAGTCGTTCACCAAGATTGTCGGTCATATCAACCAACTACGTCAACTTCATCTTCGACCACCTACGACCTCAACACACTCTCTCACAGTTCGTCTGATTCTTCTGCTTGCTATGCGCTGACCTTCCTGCTCCTAATCGATCTCATCACCTTACTTCACCTCCCACATGTCATATCACAACCCCCTTCCTACTCCGCATCAGCGGAGGCCATGTTCTGCCTCGATGTACTTTCTTTGCGTGATCCGCGTCCCGTCCGTTTCCGTCTCTTCACAGCCACCACCGCCATGACGCGCTCTCTTGTGTCTCGATGCGCGCGGAAATTGAGACTTTGATTCAGGTTACTCCAACAACATCCCAAAGATGTCCAAGCTCTTTATTGGGTAAGTTCGCAATTGCGCTTCCTTCCATATCAATTCAACAATAGCTGACCGTTGATACAGTGGCCTTGCGTGGCACACAGATGAGAACGCGCTTCGTCAGAAGTTCGAGGAATTCGGCGCAGTCGAGGAGGCTGTAAGTTTTCCATATTTCACTGCACTGTCAACGGTTCTAATCGCAATTGATCAACAGGTCGTCGTAAAGGACCGCGACACTGGTCGCAGCCGTGGTTTCGGCTTCGTCCGCTACGGATCCGATGCCGATGCTGAGGCTGCTATTACCGCGATGAACAACATCGAGTTCGACGGCCGCACCATCCGTGTTGATAAGGCTTCCGAGCGTGGCTCTGGCGGCGGCGGTGGTGGTATGTGTCCTTCCAGAGATTCTGGGTAAACAAAGCTGATATATAACAGGTGGTGGATTCGGCGGTGGCCGTGGAGGCGGAGGATACGGTAGAGGAGGCGGTGGATATGGTGGTGAGTTTCTTTCTTTCTAGTGCTGCATTTCTCTGGTCTGGAATTCATGGCGGTTGTTGAGGTTCCTCGCTTATCACAACTGTAAATGGGGCTCGACAAAGTCCTCAACTTCAACTGGACATCCACTGACACAACTTCCAGGCGGTGGCGGTGGATATGGCGGTGGAGATAGACAAGGAGGTGGAGGAGGATACGGAGGCCAACAAGGTGGTGGTTACGGAGGAGGCCAGGGCGGCTATGGTGGTGGAGGTGAGTTGTCTTAGTCGGCTCTCGTCGACATAGATATTGAGCGGGCCTTTACTAACATTGCGAGATAAAGGCTACTCTGGCGGCGGCGGCGGCTATGGAGGAGGAGACCAATCCGGAGGTCAAGGTGGCGGAAGATGGCAATAAATTCGTCGGGCCATGATATTCTCTCGGACCTTGCTTGCGTCGGTACGTTACGATTTGAGGACAAAAAAAGTCCGCTGGGTAGCAGCGAAAGTTAATTGTGTGGTGCGAAACTTGAGGATCATCTTTCGGATGGTCATCGATGGTCAGCCTGCGTGGTCTATGGATGCGGTTCCTTGGCGAGCTTTACGCTCTGCTCGGCGTTTGGGGGGATTTCCTACCTGTTATTGTCTCACAAATTCACACGCTGAGCTTCCGAAATTTCGACCGAGATCACTTTGATCGAGGGTCACCGCGGGTTATTTCTTGAAGACTGCACTTATTGCAGGTCTGATCTGTCTATGGCGGTATTTGCCCAAATTGGGAAACGAAAAGGCTTCTCCGAAACTACTTCTCCATCTCTTCTTGCTCGTCTGTGCTACTGACCTTTTTAGTCTCACGACCGAGTGCTTGTGCTGTGACTTGACCTCCATCAATATTCGAGGTTCGCTCAAGCTTCCTAACTCTTTCGGCAAGGTCTTTGATATGCTCATCTCCACTCTCTGCACTCAAACTTTCCAGAGCCACATCCAAGTGCAGCAGGTAGTCTTTATTCAACCCACTGGGGCCAATACTAGAGTAGATATGCTCCGCTAGTTTTTGCGGATCTTGCGGTCCCATAAACTGGTCATTGTCCGGTGTGCCAATGTAGACGAGCGTCTGTATTGTTGGAGATCCATCGCTTGGGTGGAATGGAGTGTAGTGGATGGTATATCCGTTGATCTCCCTGATGTCCAAGTACTCGCGAACTTCAGTGACTTTTGAAGCCTCGATTCGATATGCCACACCCCAGACCTTTTCAGATCCTGAAGGATGGGGGTCTTCCAATGTCTGCCAGAAGGAGCGTTCGATGAGAGTAACTACTCTTCCTGGAGCCTCAGGCGTTCCTCGATGATCCTGACTGTTCTATTGTCAGTAAAGAGCCTTGGGAGATTCTGAATGCTCCATACCTTGCCTGATTTACATATAAGCCTTCGTACTTGGTCCATTAACAGAATTACAAACCTGCCAGAACCGACGAACATATCCGGTCACAAAGCCTGGGATACGTCGGTCTACACTGTCATGAATAACATGGTCTCGGTACGCGGTGGCTCAGCGGTCTCACCGAAATGCGGTGGAGGTTTCCATATCAAACTTCTGAAATACCCCATCAGTCTCACAGTCTGACTCGAGGCTCAACAAGCACTTTGAAGAATGGCTTACCCATAACCAAATAGCCAGAATTCGGACTCAGAAGCTCCCGAGTCAGCAGACATGTTTAAAGTATGAAGATTGTGGAGCAGTAGGGGAGTGTGAGTCTTTGGGATGTTGAAATTAAAAGTACGTAGTTGGGTGGAGGGAGTTCCACTCAGTTGGTGCCGAGCCAATCTTCTGGGCCGCTATCCGGTCAAAGCATGCCCTGGCCTTGCTGTCAAAAGAACAACCACATTCTTTTGAGCTGGCCTGTCAGGTCCTCGAGTTTTTGAACCCTTTGATATAAAACTGTGTCGCAATTCCATTCAAAAAGTCAAACAGTCGAACAACAACTAATATCAGACTATTGCGAAACGTCCCGTGCCAGCTCCTTTGTCTTGCGCCGCACTGTCTCAAAGCTGGGCTGCGGATTTTGGCCCAAGCCACGCCCAGTGACAGGGCTCAATCACCATAACCAGCTCTCGAGGCTGTGAAAGGCTTCCCCTCTGTGCAACATAACAACTCATCTCCCCGCTGATCAAGACATCACAAGCTCTCCCTCGAGTCTGTTACCAACAAAACCTCAAGATGGCCTACAATCGCACCTTCAACCCGGACTCACTGCCTGCGTAAGTCAACCTGCTGTGCCCCACCCTAGCAACTCAAGCTGAACATCGTTCGTAGATTCGCAGAACCCGAGAGGGTAATAACCATTCACCAACACTCAAGATGATGACGCGGTGCTAATACCCGATACTAGAAGAACTCTCCCTCCTACAGCCAACAGGCACACCCTCAACAACCTCATCCTACAAGCTACGCAGCACTTCAACAACAGCAACAGCAGCAACAACAGTACGCGAAGCCTGCCCCTCCTCTTCCAAATCAGCACAGCGCTCCTGGACACTCACCGGGACACTCGCCCGGAATGCAACCTTCAAACTATGGCTACGGCCCTCCTCAGCCAAATCATGGCTATGGGTCCCCTCCTCCTGGTAGCTATGGTCAAAGACCAGCTCCTGTCCAGAACAGACCCCCACCAGTTTCAAGACCTCCTCCGTCCCCCGCTCCTCCCAACGGCGCAGACCCTGCCCTTTGGCCTCTCTTCAAGGCAGTTGACAAAGATGGTATATTAGCCCCTCCTTGTGCGCTTTAGATGCACATACTAACATCTGCCCGCTCAGGAACCGGCCATCTGACAGAGAAGGAGCTGCGCGCAGCACTGGTGAACGGCGACTGGTCCTCCTTCGATCCACACACTGTAAAGATGATGATCCGCATGTTCGACAGCGATCGCTCAGGCACAATCGGTTTCGAGGAATTCTGCGGTCTCTGGGGCTTCCTCGCTGCTTGGCGATCCTTGTTCGACCGATTCGATGCCGACAGAAGTGGTAATATCAGCTTGGACGAGTACACGAATGCGCTGGTCGCATTCGGATACAGACTCAGTCCGCCATTCGTGGAGACCTTGTTCAAGACTTTTGATAAGAGGCGCGATGGAGCGATCAGTTTCGACCTCTTCGTGCAGAGCTGCATTAGCTTGAAGCGTATGACGGATGTCTTCAAGAAATATGACGATGATCGAGATGGATATATTACATTGTCCTTGTAAGAGAAACCCTTGAGAACTCTCAAATGGAGAGAAGTTGCTAATGGTGAACAGTGAGGACTTCTTGAGCGAGATTCTCAAGCAAAGATAGGTTTGCTTAGCTGATCTGTGGCATTTCTGCATCTCTTGCATGCCTGGTTTTGCGATTTTTTTCACACTTTGCGTGGATGATCTAGGAAATTCCATAGACACAATACGATACCCAACTTCGTCAATATTGCTTTTTAAGTTCCATGTCATTGATTTGTTGTGTTTTTGTTCAGCCGAAACCTGAGTTGGGTGCTGTATCGAGAACACCAGAAGTAACTTCTGCATAAGTGCACATTTTGAGTAGTCTAGGTTCTCCAGATAAGAGCGTTCTTTTCGTTCCTTCGAGAATCAAGTCGTACAGTTAGCACAAAGTTGAAGCCGTGCGACCCTGGTGCATGTGTCCAGTAAGCTGTGGATGGACGAGAACTTATGGTCCCCTCCCCTGTTTAATTATCTAGCGTCTTTTGAGGACATTACAGTTTCTATGTTTCGCTCTCTTTCCCTTGTTAACAGAGGTCCAATTGATATGTCAGAAGTCTGAGAGCGGGTCTTCCGATTGGCTCAACACCTTATAAGGTATAGAGATTTTCGAAAGCGACAGGAATGTCCTCATTAGACGCTGGACAATTCAAGCGGAGGGGAACCATATGCAAGACATCCGATGCAAGCAGACAAGTGCCAATTGGAAGAAGCAAAGTCTTTCAGCCCTACATGCGAACCATTCTCGGGAACTGCCGTTTGGGGTCTGTGGGTGGCATCCAATTTATCTAGGCTGCGACCTCTGAGACCTGCTCAACAGGCTCACCGATTGCAAGTGTGTTCAACCCGCCACAATTACATGTCAGGTTCAGAAAAGAGCTGACCGTCAGGCGGTCAATCTTCTCGGTTCCATCATGTCATCTTTCTCTTACAACCTTGCAAAACGGGGCGATAATGGGCATGTTCCCCAGAGCACATGTTGGTTCAGCTCAGCCTCGCGAGGGGCCGGAGGAACTACTCTGAAGCGCCTGCCTATCAACATAAAAGCTGAGTATGAGCTCGCCAATGAGATCCCAGAACAATCATCTCAATCCTTTTGTGGCTCTTAGATTGGGAAGCGCTGCCATTCGTTGCTGACGTGAGGGCACCAACCATGCCCTTGGCGGGCCGGAGCTGAGAATGTAACTTGTACCACCACCCAATTCTGCGGCTGTGTACACCCAAGGAAGCCTGGAGTCCTTATAATCTCTGCCTTTCTCTCTCAAGTTCTCATAAGTTTTGCTAACATTGAGTCTTGCATTATTGCTTCTACCTCGATTGAAAATAAGATACCGCCGTGTTTTTGATTGTTCGACTTGTTGCTTGCTACCAGACACGCTTCGCTTAATCTTACCTCAGCCTCGTCTGCAACCATGGCTCTGGCCGAGAAATTGCTCGAGAAGAGCAGGATGCTCGACGAATTGCTCCCAAGACCCCCTCGAGAGAACCTCAACACGCACTTCGTCCTCGGCGAAATCATCGACCAAATCGACCTCATCAAAGACGACTTCCCGCTCGTCCAGATCGCAACTCTCAAAGAGCATCTCTGGGACATCCGCAACAAGAACGTCGACCCAGAGATCCACCTCCGCGGCTTCCTTCATGTCTTCAAGAACACCGAGGTCTTCAAAGATGCCTTTGATCAACTCGATGAAGGCATGAAATTGCGGATTAAAGCTTTTATGGATGGCAAGAGCGAGAAGGAGGTGCTGAGTGCTGGAGGTAAGACGGGAGAGGCATTTGTTCTGCCGCCTAGTCCGCCTGTTAAACACCACTTCCGCAAGCTTGTGGAGGATTTGAAGGAGGATATCCATGGGTTGATTCATCCTGAGCATAAGACTAAGGAGGGTGAGATTGTGCAGAAGTTGGGGGCGGATGCTAGTACGAAGGGGTACCCGAGAATTTTTGAGGATTCGGCGGAGACTAAGACTATGGAGGTAAGCCTTGTTTCTTTTATCGTGTAACGATCTTGTTGAGATGCCTGGTGATGATCGGGAAGTTCTGGTTCAGTCAATTGGACTAGGTCTAGTTGAGATGTGATGATATTTGGATGATCTGGCTTGATTAATTGGATCAAGTCCAGTTAAGATATCTAGTGATTTTTTAGAAGATCTGGCTTAGTTGATTGGCTTGAGTTCAGTTGAGAGGTGGATAAATAGCCCTGGTTGGCTCCGATGCAATTTACTATCATTACAGTACAACATTAGATATGAGAGCTAACGAAAAGTCCACAGGTACATGGGAATAAAGACTTCCGCAATTGGGGCAAGAGTGTCTCTAATACTCCGAAATGGACATTCGTTCCCAAGACGATACTCGGCCTCCAAAACCTTGTCAAGTGGGCCAAAGCCAACGACTTCCGCGTGAGATGCAGTGGCTACAGACATTCCTGGAGTTCCACCTTCTCCGAAGACAAACAGATCTTGGTTTCGCTTCTCAATCTTGAGCAAGTGACTACGATCCCGGATGTCATGAGTATCACTGCTGAACATATCGATCCCGAGAACGAGCTCAAGGTCATTCAACTTGCTGAAGGAACAGCTGCTGCTGAAGCGGATAAGGCTCTGGTTCGAGTTGGTGTCTCTGTCACAAATGAGCAATTCAGACGGTGGGCTGTTGCGAATGACAAATGGACCTTGCCCGTGGATGTCATTCTCGTTGAGTGAGTTCTTCCTCTCTCGTTCATACGCATCTCTCTAATCAGATTCAGGGTTACATTTGGAGGCGTCAACGGTCCGATCTGTCACGGTGCAGGTCGCCGCCACCAAACAATCAACGACTACGTCCGAGCAGTCGAGTACGTCGATGCCAATGGCGAGCATCGCACCATCTCCGATCCAGCACATCTCAAAGCCGCAGCAGGATGCTTCGGTCTCCTCGGTATAGTAACACATATTACTTTCGCCCTTGATAAAATGTCCTATGCCATCATGGAACCTTACAAACCCGACATCGGTCTCGCCATCCCCCCTCTGTCCCGAAATGATATCCCCGTCGCTCTCCGCAAAACCTTTACAGACAAGCAATACGCCGCCGCTCTAGTAGACTTCAAAAAGCGTGCCCAAGAGGACTACTACAGCGAATGGTTCTGGTTCACGCGCTCTCAACAAGCATGGGTCAACACCTGGAATGCGACTGATGAGAAGGAGGGCGCGGTGGAGTATCCCAGCCCATTCATGACGTTCATTCAGTGGATTGAAGGATGGCTTGGAGGTGTCATTACCGAGAACCCCATTTTCCAGGCGTTCCCTGGCAGATGGCAGGCGGCAATCCTGTCGACCTTTGGGATGGTTGCCTTGCCGCCATTTGAGTTTGTTGGGTTTGCGCAGGGGAAGACGGAGACGATCAAGACGAGTATGCCGAACGCGTTGCATTTTAGACGTGGTGTAAGTTTCCGTCCATCCCAAAGTCCTCGTTCCTTGGATAACGCTGACCTCCAAAAAGATACAAAACTCCATCGTCCGCGACATGGAGTTCCAGATCCCTATCCCAGCCCTCGCTTCCGACCCCACGCAGCCAGACTACAGCATCGTCCAACGCGCCTGGTGGGACATCATTAATCTCTGCTACGAAGACGACGACACGCCTATGCGTCTCACGCTAGAACTCCGTATCATGGGCGACTCCAACATCATCATGGCGCCACAGAACGGCAACACTTTCGGCACTGCCTCCATCGAAGTCATCAGCATCCCGGACGCCGTCACCGACAACGAATGGATCCCATTCCTCCAACGAGTTACCGATCTCTGGATGAGCTATCGAGATTCGCATGGTGTGTTGCTGAACGTTCGCCCGCACTGGGCGAAGGAGTGGGAGAGTGTTAATATGAGGGGGAAGCCTGCTAGGCAGTATTTGAAAGAGGATGCGTATAGGGATGCTATTCCTCTCTTTAGGGAAACGCTGAAAGAGATTGGGGAGGGGCAGGGGTGGGGACTCGAGGATATCAAGAGGAGGTTTTCGAACGAGTTGTGGGATTATATGATTTATTCTTAGAGCGTTGGCAACAGCCATTGTGTATCTTTAGCTTTTTGTTTTGAAGGATATGGATTTCGTTCCGGTTTCCTTCGTTTTGTTTGGGTTCACTGCTGCTCATTTTGGAGTTAGCAATTGGATAGGATATTTGGATATACTAGGATGGCACTAGATAGCGATAGCAAAGGAGTCATCTCACTTTATGAATAGCTTTTTCGACATGTTAGACACACTGAAAATACCTACTCTGTGACTAGAGATGGAGTTTGGTCTCAATGAAAAGAAACCCCTGAGTCTTCGCTTAAACGTGGGGCATCAAAACAATACAGTTATTGTTACTAGAGGCGTTGCCAGTAAGCTTGAGTTGATTCATGTCTCTACAATTCTAAAGATCTGTGCTATTTCAATTGCTCCTACATTTTGTTTACTGTCTTTTCGCTTGGTGTGCAGTATAATTTAGAACAGCTGTTCTACAATTCCAGAGCTGCTTGGTAAGCTCATCGTTCCATGGCCAATTGCAGACAGTACCGTATGGCTGGAATCGTCAGTATTTCAGGATCACGCTCGAACACTTGGATCCTTCATTAAGCGATGAGGAGCTGCATGCATGGTCTCACTACCGTTTCAAATATAAGATATATCCGCCAGTCTCTTTGCAGCTAAAGCACCTCATTTTTGTCGTCGACGACTTCTCTTCAGTAGGTAATATTCCCACAGAAAAGTATCCGGGGTCTCAGGAATATTTGCGGTCCAATGTTGTTGCTGGCCACTAGAAAGGCTCCTCAGCCTCCACCATCGATTCCTCGAACAAAAGCAGAAATCCTGGAAAAGACTAGATGTCTCATAGACTAATGGACTCTTGCACAAAATCAGCTCAAGAGTAGCATACGTGCCGAAACAGCCAAATTCGAAAACGTGATCGTTCGCTTGGCTAACATGGAGAACTCCATCAACCTTCACATTCCCGTTCTTACGCTCTACGAAGTTACGTCCACGCACTTAGATGTTGGGAAAGGGTCAAGTGAGGCTCGAAAACTTCTCGATGGGTTTAAGCTAGAGAGTGGCAAAGATAGAGCCTTGTATGATCTGGTACGTGCTGTTCGGAAGCTAGAAGAGTTGCGCTCTGCTACTCTTGGGTTGACCACCTCCTTGTGTACGGTAAATCGGATTCTGCGTGTCGTCTTGACCTTCTTGCCATCATCGTTGAATCTCCATGAGGCGATTGTCTAAGTGCCATCTTTGTTTGTAGTCGTAGTGGATGCAGGGAGCTCGTGCCCGAGGATAGACGATTGCTGGAAATGATGTACAGAGAGTTCAAGATGCATGGGTTGGATATCATCGATGAAGTGGAGAGAGAACGTTTCAAAGCTATTCAGGAGAGAATCTGCAGTGTGGCGGCTGAGTTTCTGAAAATTAGGACTGGTAAGCATTTTGCTCTTGTTGAGCTGATTTTGGATGAGGGCAAGAATTCCTGCTATTTTCAACGAGATACCTGCTAATTCAAGGCTGTAGCTGGCTCAGGTAGCATCTGGTTCACTCGCGAACAGCTCGGTGGCGCATCAAAATTTGTTCTATCCAGACTCGAAGTTGGTCAAGGTCAAAATGAAGGCAAAGACTCCAGAGGTTGTTATCACCTTTCTCGAAGATTTGAGAATACGATTGGCAGTGAGCGGAAAAGCAGAAATCGAGAAACTCAAAGGTACGCATGTTTCTTGCTCGTCCTGTTCAGTCTAAGAATCTCGAAAGATGCCCTTTTGTCTAAAAAATACCATTGATAACAATGCGTTCAGAAATTAAGAGAAGATACTATGAGACCAGGGGACAGCCTTTCGATGGTCGATTCTATCCTTGGGATTATGTCTTCTATAACCGTCAACTTACGACGAAGGAGTACTCGATTGACATGAAGAAAGTTGGAGAATATTTCGAAGTCTCTACGACGGTTCAGAGGATGCTCAGTACCTTCGAAAGCCTGTTTGGTCTTCGATTGCAGGAGATTGAAAGCAAAGAGTTTGCTTGGGACGAAAGTGTGAAGGTTTATAGTGCTTGGGATGAGGATGATCTTGGTGGTGGATTCTTGGGATACCTGTACATTGACCTCTTCGGAAGAGAAGACAAGGATGACGCGAACTGCAGTCGTACGTTGGAGCCGGTAAGCCTTGGATCTCACATATTCTGGATTCGTGTCCTGACAACGACTCAACGAGAAGGGACACATACGAGAAGATGGTACACGTCACTATCCCAGTACAATTCTGTTCTGTTCGTTTTCCAGGCCGACTTACAACAGACCATGTCTGTTACCGCAATTCAACTGCGTGATGCTGTTCCACGAGTAAGTGATGAAACCGAAGACCTCGTCGATTTCCTCAATATGCTTATTGCTATACAAAGGCTTGGGCACGCCATTCATGACCTAGTGTCCAAACCCAAGTACTCGAGGTTTCACGGCACCTCAGTTGCGGTCGATTTCGGCGAAGCACCAAGTCAGATGCTCGAGAACTGGTGCTGGGATCCTGCATTCTTAACGGGTCTGAGCCAGCATTATTCCTACACCTCACCCGAGCATTTAGCACTGTGGAAACAATCCTCCCAGTATGATCAGCCGCCCGAGCAGATCCCTAACGACATGGTCGCAGGTGTTGTAGGATCCAAGTATTGCGGCAAACCCAGCTTCTTGCTCGGCCAGGTCTTGTTTGCTATGTTTGACATTAGAATCCATCTTGAGGATGAAGGAGCAATCAGAAAGTTAGGTTTGACAAAAGACTACAACGATATGATCGAAGGAATACAAATGTTCGACGTTTCTCCGGACAGGGTGGATTGGAGCTCTCCATTTGTACTCAGCAGCCACCTCATGGAAGAGTACAATGCCGGCTACTACAGCTACCTCTTGTGAGTCTCGAACACGTAAATGATATCTTTTCATGACTCACAGTTTACAGTTCTCAAGTCTACTCCACAGACATGTTCTATTCGGCTTTCAAAGGAGATCTGATGAACAAGGACGAAGGCCGCAGATATCGGAAAGTTGTGCTGGAGAAAGGGTGGAGCCAGGATGAGATGAAGACTCTGAAAGAGTTCCTCGGAAGGGAACCCTAGTATCGAGGCTTTCTACAAAGATCTTGCTTTGGATTGAAAGGGGGCAAATGATTTCTTTCTGGCAGCAAAATTTGGTGACTACTTGCAGGGGAAAGTTGTCGGTGTAGTCTTGCTTAAAATTCACTAACGCATACTTATGTAGCACAACGGCCCAATGTAAGAGGCTAGGAATTGTGAACAACCTGCGCGCTTCCGCTTGTCACATTGTTAGAGAGACAGTGAAAGAAATTAGGAATGTCCCAACATGTATTTTGATCTTGATAAGAACGATATAGAGTAATCCGAAAATAATTATACATCGTGTCAGTGGGTGAGAAGTCTCAAGTGACAAGAGCCGCTTAAGTAGAAGCAGACCAAAACACCGCTTATTCCAAAACGAACCTTTCAAGCCCCACCCCAGCTACCCCAGATTCCAATTCTAGCTGCAACCTCGAGCATCCACCTCCCAAACAAACAAACACTACTCCAACCACGCAATAATGTCCGAACCACCAATACCATCCCCGGCTACAGACTCAACAGACATACCCCTCTTCCGCCCCTCCAAAAAGCGCAAAATCTACCGCCAGCGCCAACCCACAGACGACGAACCAGCCCCTCCATCAAACCTCTCTCCTCCACCTCAAGCAGCAGTCGCAGTCTTAGCACCAACCCCAAACCTAGCAGCACAAAGCCTCGACGAGCTCATCTCAACAGCCAGCGCTACCTCTCCTCAAGATGACGAAGCTGCCGCTGAAAGGGAAGCCGTATCCATGGCTGAGATCCTGCGCAGGAGGAAGAAGAACAAGGCGCGGTCTGGCGTGGAATTCAAGGCCAGCGGACACGTAGCTAGAGACGAGGAAGGCGAGTTAATCTTACGGCCTGAAGAGGAGAAGGGGGGAGATGTAGTGGGTGTGAGTAGTGGTGTGCCGAGGAAGTTTGCGCCGCAGACGGGGACGGTGGGAGATGTGAATAGGCATATGTGAGTCTTCCCCATTCTGGCTTCTCCCTTAGAGTTGGACTGGGATGTGTGTCGTAATGGACTGTGACTGATAGAGGAAGGATGGCTTATATAGATTCGGAATTAGCTAAACGTCGTGCTGCTGAGGGCGCGCATGCTGTACCCTCGGATTCGGATTCTGGAATTGCTACTGCAGTAGCTATGTCTACTGCTACAAGTGCTCAATCTGCAACTGGGACTCCGTTACCCAGTCATACGAGGAACAAAGACCCAACGCAGCGGCAACCCGCAACGATTGGTAAATTGCAGGAGATAGACCTCGGCGACGAAGCGCGCAACCGTAACATCGAGCGCACGAACAATGCACGGAGGAGGATGGATGGCGAGATTGTAGAAGAAGTTGTGCAGGGGGCGAAGAAGAAGAAGGTCAGGTTGAACAGAGATGGGAGTGTTTGGGTGCCGAGGAAGAGGAGAGGGAGCGAGGATATCAAGCGGGATCAACTGGTTGAAGCTGTCTTGAGGGAGAATAGATGTAAGTTGTCTGCAATCTCTACTCCATCTACGATTGAATTCCTCGTTCGAAGTCAATCATCGGCCAATCGCTAATCATACTATAGTGGAAATCTACGAAGAGCTTCCACCCGAGCCAGAGAGGATCAACGATGATCAAGCTGCAGACGACAGGATCGCAGAGGAGTTCAGGAGGGACTTCCTAGACCAAGTGTCTGCGAGACAGAGGAAGAAGGCGGCGCCTGCGCAGCCGCCTGCTAGAGGGCCGGGTGGTAAGAAGGAAGAGGAGCTTATGAAGGGGCCGAAATTGGGTGGTAGTAGGAGTGCCAGAGCTGCTATGAGGGAGGCGATGTTGAAGGAGAAGAAATAGAGGACTGCCTGGGTTAGGATCTCGATTTGAATATAGATAACATCGAATTGGACCATGTTAAAATTTTGAGCTATTCGGATCAACATCGACGTCGAGTGAAGAGAGAAGATATCTTGAAGTGATTCAATTACACATTTATTATTTTCCTTTCTGTTTACAAAAATTTCCTGCTATCTATCTCTGATAGCTTCTCTCACTCAACCGCTGGGGTATCTCTCATCGTATGGTATCGTATCGGTTGTTTATAGAAAAATAAAAGGGAGCCAGCCACCCACGCTCACCACTTTCCTCCCCAAACTAAAAAGCAAATTAGAAACGCCTCTTGCTATGCTAGTCAACATGTCGTGTCATTCGTCACCAATTTTGGTACGCCAACTGGAAATAAAAGCAGAAACCCCATCCATATGTTCAAGGCGACACATCTTGCAAATCAAACAAAAAGAAGAGGAGAATTTCGTTCCTAGACCGGAGGTAGATGCTAGATGTCCAACGGACCAGGTAGCAAGCTGTAGCTCATATGACCTAGGAGTAAAGATCATGTGGTTGATGGGCGTGTGAACTTCTGTTCACATGCTGCGGATCGTTGCGGGAGGTGAGATCGGAAATTCTATGTATGTCTTGCCCGTAACGAAATGACACTCAGAATCGACAGGAGATGGCTCTGGCCGAGGAACCTGGACAAGACATGCCTGTCTGCCGAAGTTGACTTGGTTTTCAGAATCCACAGGCGATGGTTCTGGCTGAGGGACCTTCACGTTTGCAATGATGGGACCCAGCTTGACTTGCTTTCCAGACTCATTATCCTCTCCAGGTCCAAGCTTGACAGTGTTCGACAAGCGAATCTCCTCTCCGATAGCGAGTACAACAGCCTGCGTACCGGATCTCTTGCTGGAAAGTCTTGGGCACCGAGGCCTGATCACGCTTTCTACCTCCTCACGCTCGAACTTCTGCACCACAATCTTCTTGTTTGCCAATCCCTTGAGTTCCTTCTCACCATCATGAGCACTGATCCAGACCTTGGCACGCAAACCCTGAGCGATTCTCTGACCACCTGGAAGTCCGCTACATATGTTTCCTCCGAGATACCAGACGTTCTGAATGCGGTCGAAGCAGTGGAGGAGAGCTGTGAGAGGGAGTGCTTGTTGCTCAAAGAGATGGGTTGTAGCGTAGCGTTCAACGGTCTTGTATGTACAGCCGTGCGGTGCGTGAATGACCGACAGTGCTTTATCCTCATAAGTACTTGAAAAGCTTTGTGATTTTGGTGTAGCGGGAGGTGTCATATCAAAGAAGTGTTCGGTGTTGTGTGGAGGGCGATAGGTGATGCCAATGGCTGTGTGAACTCGTGTGATGTCTGGCTTCTGCGCGAGTAAAGTGACTGTGACTTCGCCTGGGCGGCCATTGGAAGAAGTTGAAGGAATTGGAATTCGGTAAATACTTGAAGGTTTGCCAGATCGAGGGTCTTCGAATTTGGGAAGAGTGATAACTTTCTCTGGAGCAAAATGCTTCCAGCTTCGAATGACCTTGGCCGCGGATGGCTCAGCCAGAATAAGGGTCTTCCCACCACTTCTGGGCAATTGTGTGAGGGTCTCCTTGTGACAGTGGTCGCTCTTGTCCTGAGATATTACGACGAGATCGATCTCGGAAAGCTGGTTCAGGGAAGTAATGCATGATTCAGCCTTGTGTCTTGAGATCGAGAATTTGGAGTGCAGGAACTTCGAAGGGCCGGCCAACCATGGATCGAGCACAACGGTAAAGGTATTTGGTGATCTACTAGGTGGTGAAGGGAACGTGAGGAGTGGCTGGAACGTAAGGAGAAATGAGGCATCTGAATTGAGATGCTTGACAGTCAACGACATCTTTGCGACTTCTGTTCACGTCGTGGTGGCGGGTGTTGCTTTTGTTGATATCGTAGAGATGTTGAAGGTCATAATCCGCCGAAGTGCAAAAGCAAGCTGAGATCGAATTGAATTATCGTGTGTACCCCTCGTCGGTGCAGAAGTCGGCGAAAAGAGGGGATCTTCTTTCTTGTACAAGGTCGGAGCTGGAAATGTTACACTGACCACGTCCTTGTGCTCGTCGAGAGCATGTTCGGGTGGTGCAAGCGCATGGAGTCTCAGTGTTTGGAGGATGAGTCCGCGGAAACGAGAGGGAACGAGTGGAGAGTTGTATTCTTGGAAGTGGGTGTGAATGTGAAAGGTGAGAAGAATGAGAGAAGAGAACGTGAGCGAAGGTGAGGTCGTACCAAGGATAGCATGGAAGAAGTGTGCCTTGGTGGTGGTAGTCAGGATCTCCAACCAGGGGGTGCGGCACGCACGAGGCAAGTCGACACGATAAACAGAAACACTAGTGTTTATCGGGTCAAGACTTTATTTTCAAACACATCGGCTCGATCTGATCTGATCTGATCTGATCTCCTTCTTCTTCATCATCTCCTTTCTCCTCACAGCTGAGAAGTGGACGTGAGGCGGGTGGGTGGTATTCCCAGCTGGGGTTTCTTGCACTTCTGATGCATCGACATCGACATCAACATCAACATCAGCCTCGTCCGTCCCATGCATGGTTTCTCGACGCTCCACCCCGACTGGTACGAAGTCCTCTGGTCTGGTCTGATCCAGTCCTCTGGAATTGGAATTGCAAAACGCGAACCGAAGGAAAGGTCTTGGACAAGCCGGACTTCTCAGAGCCGGATCCATTCTTGACTCCTGACAGCACCATTCGGCTCTGGATGTCTGTTTCTGTCGACCCATGACGTTCGGCACTCGTCGATCGACTTTATGCAGGGGACAGGTGCCGTTTGATCAGGGCAGCCAGAGACGAGGAGGCGCAGTGCTTGGCATGGGTGATAGTGGACTCCAGTGGACTCCAGTGGACTCCAGACCCCCATGCGATCCAATTCGGCAAGGACGGGAGAGATGAGTTAGGACACCAACAAGGGAGGCAGTATTTACCGAAGCTTAAACATTTCCCTGTCCTGGAGTGCCTTGGTTGTCAGGAGTATATTTGCTTTTTCTCTGCATCTTCTCACTACTTTCTATGTCTTTGTCTTTGGTTAATTTCAATATCTTCTTTCAGTCAAGCCCAGCCTTTTTTTTGCACAATCCGAACGTTCGCTGTCACTGCCTTGTATGGAGCTGTTCGTTTCGTATCCTGTGGGGATGATGTTTCTGGTAGCGCGGGGGAAAGGCTTGGTCACTTGGTGAGGTCTCAAATGCAAACAGCCAATTCTTGGACTTGGCCTGTGCCAGCGTTGGCAGGAGAAGATATTACGACGACTTTTTCTTCAAATGTAATGCCAAGTGGGAGCATTTTGTCGAGAGACAACCAGGTCGAACCTTCATTCCTGTCTTTGCATTGTATCTTCCGTTCTTCGATGCTCTTGACTCAAAGGTGTTTATTTCCTTGGCGTTACTTTCCTTCAGAAGAGCAAATTGACGTAGCAAATCGCCATTTCACAAAGTAAGTCGATTCCGACTTGTTCTTAACAGTCATCCTGCCCCAAAAAAGTATCCATTTTACACGGTATTTGCGATACTTGGAGCGTCCTGCTTCATCTTAAACTTTCGCTTCGTCCTTCTTCCACCAAAGACTGCCGCGCCTAACACTGAGAGCAACTTCGCCTCACCCTTCCTTGCCTCCTTCTCCAATCCCACTCGGCAATGGATCCCATGCATCAAAAGCTTCACATCGACTTCAGATACCAAATCTCAATCTACAGTGGCCATTCGAACCGAGAGCCAAGCCGGCGATTGCCTTTCTGTCAGCAATTATTTGAGAGCGCTGTTGCCGGATCACGAGCATCCGATTCATGCAGCTTCGAAGTAAGCACAAAGCACAGAGAGCCGCACGCACGCACGCACACACGCCCGAATAATACCTATAGCATAAGACCGCACCTCGACTCTTCTACTGGTCGAGCCTTCTAGATTTCGTCTGATGGAGTACCTGTGATATCTCTACTGTTTTGTCAGTCACGAGGGATGGGTTGACTCTCATGCACGGCCTTCAATACCAGGAGGACTCAGCAGCTTCCAAGTACGCGGCCGGCAGAATTGACGACAAAAATACAAAAGGTCTATCGAGGCTACGCAAGAGTACTCTGAACACAATCGACAATATCTGGAAACAGCCAAAACTTTGACTAGGACTTCGTTGTCTGAGTCGGAGATCAACATGGACTTGGTCTGATTCTACGACGATATTGCAATGAGGACACACAACTCTCAGTATCCAGACCCGAAAAAGCATTAAAGTCGTTGACGACATCGGAGAGATTGAGGAATGGGCGACGTGTGATTGTCTCAATTGCTGCAACCACAGGAATTCAAGGCGTTCCAGATGATCATTCTGTACGCACGTCATGTGAAGTCTCTGTGGCATTCCTAGACATCAGGCAAATGTAGAACCTGCCAGCAAGGAGGCTTCCGCCGTCATGGCCTGGTAATATGACCTTATCTACAACTTCGTCGTTCTCAAGAGAGTCTTCTGACTTATTTTAGCAATTCTAGGGTTAGAAGAGAAGTCGCTGCTGTAAGACTATTAATGCTTTTCATTTTGGTCTCTGTCTCTGTCGACTATAACATCAGCCAACCGTGCCGATCGTGCATCCACGCATACCTAAGGATATCGTATATACGTGTATGCAAACTCTCAAGTCTCATCCTGGATTGTAAACATCCCATGCATCCCATGCATCCCAAGACCTGAACCGAACCAATAGACCCATGATCCCAAAAAAGAGACAGAAGACCTTCATGTTGAATGTCAGCAAAACGCCAGCCGCAAACCAGTCTCAAAACGCCTCTCTATGATGTCGAAAAACTCCATACCCGTACCCAACCCAGTAAACCAAGACCGATCCCTATACCTTGCATGTGCAAATGAAAGAAAGTGAAATATGAAAGAGGATCATCTAATATCCAACTGAAAGGGCTTAAACCTGCCACCAATGGTAGCACACCTAGGACATTTCCTCCTGGCCCCTTGCTCAGCCATGAGAACATCAACACAGGCTTGACAGATACCACAGATGCACTCCGTACAGGCATAAGACTCTTTGAGCAATGAAATACCTTGGCATGCAGCACAATAGATTTGGATGCTCTGAGAAGAGAAGCTTGGCGACGAGTCAGAGAGTCCGCGTGATTCAATGTGGAAGTTGTCACCGCTCTCTCCGCTTTCGACTGATGGGAAAGGCTCTGGTGCATCCGGAAGGTTGGAAGGTGGGGTGAGAGCTTGTTGAAGAGGCGAGGCCTGATAGCCTTGAAAGTGATTTGCTGAGAATGGAGGCATTGAGGCTCGATTTACTGATACTGGAGATGGTGGAACCTGTGCCTGTGAGTCTTTGTTCGAAAACTTGTACGAAAGACTTACAGGCGTTCGATCGTCGTCGACGTCTTCTGTTGCTGATGTTGCGGCGTCTATGAGATCTTCCCATCGTTTCCCGTATACAGCTGACAATGCACTCGATGGCTCAGCCGAGAAAGCCTTTCTGTCATAGCTCATTCGCCTCAAATGTGCATTCTCCCTAGACTTTTGCCTTCTGTGTTGTGGTTCCCGAGCACGCTTAGATACGGATTGTTTTCGTGGACGGTTAGGACCCGGGTTCCTTTGAATTGGAGGCAAAGTGGAAGAACGACCAGGTGGAGATGTAGATAAAATGGAGGGGAGAAGTTCTCTTCTTCGATGTGCATTGAGATGGGAGAAGGGGTCGCTTGTAGGTTCGAGATGGTGATTCCCATGGAGCGGAGGTAGCTCTATTGAAGACCGCATTGCTTGTTTGTGTGCTTCAGTGTCCGACATCCAGTCCTGCAAGCTGGTTAATGATCTATAATACTTATCTTCTGCAGAATTGAATTTTACGTACCCCTTCCGACTCCCAATCATGCTCGAGTTTGTGGTTGTGTAGCTGGGCGAGAGCTGCCGCGGCACTAGCGGCTGGCAGCATGTTGCCAGACTGGTATTCGTCCAGGTTTCGGGGAGTGTTTGGGGTACTCGAATCCTCGCCATAATAGCTATGTCGATCGTTTCCGTAGCCTTTGTCATTGTTAGCACATGGTCACGATGTGCGGAGGTGGTACACACCATGAGGAACCAAATTGGAGCTTGTGGGTGGAGGTGGTCGCTCGGATGGCGGGGTATTGATCATGAGCTGGAAGCTCTCCTCGGTCGCAGGCAGCTTAGAAATGTAATGCTCGGGATGCGCTCGTCTTATGTGCTCTTGCATAGAGCGATATCGTTTTTCCTGCGCCCCAAAACCTCCGTTACTATGGTTGTTCAAGACAAAGCGTACAGAGCTTCATGAGGGGTGCAGCAGACACAGCAGAGTAGAGCACTCACGCCGAGGCAACGCTTGCGACAGCTGGAGCCATCCTGATTGCGCAATGGACAAACAACTTCATTGTTGGCATCCGAAACAGAGAAAGACGACGTCAACGAGGATCGAGGCGGCATCGTTTTCGTGGCTGCCAGCATGCCCAGCTGAGGTGAGGGGGAATGAGGGGTGGAGAGATTAGATAGTCCTATCGCGATCGGGTCGATAGCTTCAATTGTCGATAACGATAGCAGTGCTGTGCGTTATCCGGGCGACGATGCAGCAGGAGCTCGACTTGCACTGCGATGAGGTTGTGAGGGTTGTAGACAGGGACGGGAGCAGTGTGGGAAGAAGAGCAGCTATTGGGGGTTGAGCTATTCCTTGGACCATACACCTGACAATTGGTGTTCCAGATTTGAGTGTAGTGAGTAAATCGAGGGGCAGCGCTGTGTGGTGGGTTTAGGGACTGAGCTCGGTTAAGCTGGAGCTCCAGAGGAGGGGTGTACGAAGCTGAAGACCAATCGTTGGGCTGGAGAGCTGGAGCTGAGAGCTTGTGAGCTTGAAAAGTGACAATCTCTGCTTAAAAAATCACTTCCTCTGGGCCGCGTCAATTCCCAAATATCTTTCTGGGGGATCAGTCGCTGCTTTGTTCAGCTCTGCCCTGCCTGCCTACCTTTGTACTAGTTCTAGCCCAGTGCACGGCTGTGAGACGACTCGTCGGCAGTCAGGCCCTGAGTCGCAATCACAGCAGCGGTGAAAAGGACGGCACTCCACGTCAAGAAGGCAAGGGAAGGAAGGGAGGCAAGACTCTGCCTCTGCCTCTGCCTCTGCCTCTGCCTCTGCCTCTGCCTCTGCCAGCTGCTGGTCTGGTCTGGTCTGGTCTGGTCTCGTCTTGTTATTAATGCGTCGCGGGCTATGGACCGACCTGCGTGCCTCGTCCAATCTCAAGCTCGGAATTTGTTGATGTGGCCAGTGGGGAACATCCTCGACGACCAGCGCAGCCCATCCGCGCCCAATCAACCCCACCAAAAGAAGGATTCAAGGATGGCAGCCCGAATTGCAATCAATTGAGGACGGGTTCAGGTTTGCAGGCTGAGCAAAACGTGAAGGGGGAGGCTGGGCCAGCTGTGAGCGAGCTTCCTAATATGCAATCATATCCGGTTCTGCTGTCGATATTCTGCAATCATCGTCGATCTGTCAACTTGATCATCGGGAGAGATATGAATGTCATTCATCCTCCGTGTTGAATACAGCCTTCGGACGGTATTCCCGAGTCCTCCACACCACAAAGCTGACCAAAGATAGAGCTTGCTTCCCAAAGGAGACATGCTCCGACGAATGGTTCGTGAAGCTCCCGAAATAGCACATGAAAGTGCTTCTGACCTCCACGTGACTCAAACATGTTGACTTCGTTACTTGTGAGGTGTCTTTCGCTGAAGAAGCTTGGTTCGAATATGAATGCCATGATACTGTAATGAGTGCTGACCTGCAGAAGTTTAGGAAGAGAGATGGGAATATAGACCTATCTTTGTCGAAGAAGGAATTCTCCAACAGGCATGTTGAAGGCTGTAGCACTTGCAGAACAACCAGAGTTCTCCAGTATCTTCTAGGAAACCCCTGTTATTATCTGAATATTAAACCCTTGAGCATTCGAACAGTGGTATCTGGCAAAGAAATAGCTGCAGATTTGAAAGAGAATCCGATCGATAGAATTTAATCGCAACTGCTTGACGATGATCACTGAGAAGAGTTGAAGAAGAAGGACAACCGAGAAAACCTGAAGGGAACGAAATGAAAATTCGAAACAAGACCAGCGAAATCTGATCGCGTCTAGTTCGATGCAAACGTTATTGACACGGGGAAGGGAAATTGTGAGGCGTTCAACAAGACCATTTTCTAGACTAATGGAGTCGGGATGGGAAGGAGCAGGCAGACGGCAACTTCGTGGCAGTCACGTGGATCATCAATTTCTTTCCTGCCGTGTATGTCCTTCAAATTGTGCCATAGGGTTTTAGGAAGCTGTGTGTATCTTTGTCCCCTATATCTTCCTAGCAATGATATTGTAATATCGTACGATACTTGGAATCATCAGACACTACTTAGCACACCTGGACGATTAGGCGAGGCCAATGTCCGTAATATTTACAATTATCGGGACCTCAGCAAAGTCATAAACGCCTGCAGATACCAGGCAGTAGCCAGTATCCTCATGAAGCTCAGACTTTACTGCCAGGACGGGATCCGCTCACAAATTACCATGAGCTTCGAAGTGCTTTTTCGGTGTGCGCTTTTCGCAGCAGCATAATCAAAAACTAGTTCTGCTATTTAGACGGGATTCAATCCTCTACCACCCTCTTCAAAATCCTAATGCTCGGCTCCATCCTCGGACCAGCCCAATACCCACCAGTAACAACCCTCACCGCATCCCTCACAAGCCTGAACGTTCCAAACCTCCCCATTTCTTCTAGCATCAGCCTTGCCTTCAAATCGCCAATCTCCCGTTTCTCCCTCTCCTTCTCCTCGTTCCATTGCACTTTATCCGGCTCGCCCTCCAGAACCTCAACCCCTTCCTGGACATCCTCACTACTTAGCACATCCCCCTCGTCTTCTCCTTGACCGGAATGTTTCGTCAAGTTGTTGGCTGCGTAGATTTTCTCCAGATTCTCGCTGAACGAACTGCCATCTCCAGGTCTCAAGATCTCGATTCCAGCGTATGCGAACACTGTTCGGACAACCTCCCACTTGCCGATTGCTTTCCCCGGCTCTTCCATAAGCGCGTAGTCAAACTTCTCCCAGAAGGCGGGATCGAGGAGATCAGGGGAGTCTTCAGTTTTGTCGTACGTGAGGTGCAGAGTGGGTGATAGTTCAGAAGTTTGTTGGAAGAGTGTTATGCCTGTCATACAGGAGAGAACGTCCATATGTATATTGAGCGTTGTGTTAGATGATGGGCTCGGATGCTCCTGCTTGATAATCGAGTGGAGCTGAGTGAGAGCATCGCCACCAGGGTAGTTAAGAGAAGAGATCAACAGCATTGATGTTGATGCTAGAAAGCTGGCTACTATAGAGCCCAGTAGTAGGAGAGAGCCGAAGCCGTAAAGGAGAGATTTCGAGCGTCGTGTCCAGATGTATGAGGCTGAGAGGGAGGCGGCAGCTGTGAGTGGCGGCACAGCATAGATGATGAAGCGAGATTCCTTATGTGGCTGAAGACTGTATATGGTGATGAAGAGAAGAGATGGGATGCCGAGTCCTCTAGCTGGGTACCGTGTTGACGGCAGTACGAAAGCGAGAGGAATCAACAGAAGGATGAGTGGATTGAGTAATAGGCGAGGGAGTGAATTCGCAAAGTAATAAGTGAAAGGGGATGTTCCCCAGTCCGCAGACTTGCCTTGAATAGCATTGTAGTAGAACCCAGCCAGTTCTGGCCAAATGAGTCTTTGCCAAAAGAGGGAGTCGATCGGGACAGATACAGTCAGAGCAAAAATGGCACCTAGAACTCCTGCTGGGATGACGCTCTGTACCGATACCTGTGACTGCAGGAGTAGGATAGAGAGCTGTGAAAGAAGCAGCAATGCAACCTCAGATCGGAATATGACACCGGCTATTACAAACAGGAAAATGCCTGCATTGTACTTTCGATGTCCTTCGGCAGCAGTTCTCCCTGGCACAGGTAGAAACATACTGAAAGCCGTTGTAGCTATAAAAATGAGTCTTCATTCTCAAATAGAAACCTTCTACGAATGTGGACCTTCACTCACTAAGTGCAAAGGCAAACATATTCGGTAACGTCCTCGACGCATAGAACATGACATGAAACTGGCTTGCTTGTAGTAAGATATACCACCTCCCAACATCACTTCCAAATGATTTCTTTAGGCCTTGAGAATAATTGTACAGACTGAATGCATTGAAAAGGCCCAGCAGGCCTCTCACAATGAGCTGCGCATACTGCTTCCCAAAGACTCGGACAGCGCCTTGCGCACTTCCAGCGATTGTGAGAGCTCCAACAAAGGTCCGTGGAACGGCGCCCGAAAATGTGACGTGGTCGTAGGACTGGATGAGAGTCTGATTCCTGAAAGGTACGCCATATTTAAGTATGTCGTGCGATGCTTGGATGTTGAAGGACTCTTCGACTTTGGTGTAGGGTGCTACGAAGAGGTGAAGGAGGATGATGGAGGGGATTATGGAGAGGAGAGCAACATCTGCAGATAGGCATTAGCCACAACTCTCAATGACTTCGCAGAATAATCCAAATTTTCACCTATAGCCTTCATTTTGGTTGCTGGGACACGGTGTCCAGCTCCAAAGCTCTACCTATCTCGAGCTCCTCCAAGCTCCACGTGGAAGAAGCTCAAGCTCCCGGCGCAAGACACATTCGCAGCGCCTCTCAAAGAAAATCGAATCGGAAAGTAGTGAATTGAACTATCCAAAGCAGTTGCAGAATTACAGGAGCCTTTCTTTTTTATAAGTAAACACAAAGTACACCCAAGGCCCACCACGCAGCCTCTCTCCACGAAATAGCCTCGTCAATCCTGGTCCGTGCACTCAGCCTTCCGACCTCAACTGGACATCGTGGAACACCGCGCCAAATTCCAGCTAGCATTGACGACCGCAACCTCGACCTCACCCACCACAAGAAATATCGCAGGCAAACCGCCAAAATGATGTTCTTTGCATTTGGAAATCTGATATACAGTTTGTACAACCCATTCCAGCTCCCACTGTCCAGAGAGACGTCTTGCGCGGAGAGATATCTGTCAAGAAGTTCCTTGGAATATACTTGCGCTGCGCTACGCATAGCTCTTTGACATATATTCTTATAACAGATGCTAACCATGCACCCAAATAGTCTCAGTCCTCCTCGTAAACGCCATAGCGATCCTTTCAGAAGACCGTTTCCTCGCGCGCGGTACGTACCCTCGAGTCCTCTCTCTACGCAATCTTGCATCCGCGACTCTGGCGCTCCTAAGCTTTATGCAGAGTATATATACTAACGAGTGAATAGTGGGATGGTCGAATAGTGTGTCAGAACCGGCGTTTGGGACGGGAAATGGCGGCGATGCGAGCGTGAAGAGCAAATTGATAAATTTGATGACGAGTGTGCGGACGTTGATGAGGAGTATGTGTTACTCCTCCTTCCCCTATCCCTTGTCATGTCCCTTCTGGTGGGAATATACTCGGTGGACTACGACCCTGAAGGGTCTTGGAAGGCACATTGAGCTCCATTGGAAGAACAGGGATGGAAGTCTGCGTTGATAGGGAGAACTGACGCTGGAGTAGTACCCCTAATATTGATCAACACGGTGATAATCGTATACGAGCTGTTCCTGGGATGAGAAGCTTTGGAAAAGAGAGTGATATAGGAGACGACAATGATTCTACATTTGAAGACCTCGGCGGGTATGATAGGCGAAATCGCAGAACTGGGCGGCGTAGTTGTCTTTGGAGAGGAATGATTGAGCTCTCTGCTGCGCATGGAGACGATGCGAGCTCATGACAGAAACGCATTGGTAAGGCGTTAGAGGATTGGAATCAATGTCATCTGTCTCTTTGTCTTGCTGAGATGAGCTGTACTGCTGGGAGTACAGACACAGCAGTAAAGACAGATGGGCATATTAAGCATAGCATAATTCAAAGTAGTATACCCATCTATGCACTGCATGCCGTCACTTCGGCGCCTCTCATAAGTAAACTTCTGCAAGCAGTATAGCCAAGGCAAAGAGTCAAAACGTTTGCGGAAGAAGAAATGCCATTGGATTTCATTACTAGTCATCTCACTCCATTACTGGTGCAACGCTGCCACATGCAAGCGTGTGTGCTATACAATCCATCCTTTCCCTCAAATATGCTTCAATGCCTTCAAACACAGTTGTAGCTCCAGAAAACTCCCCTCGGATCGTCTCGACATCCAACACTGACATTTTATGCCAACAATGGTATCTTTCATGTCTTCGGCATCAACCCGTCCGCCCCAAAGTAATGTTAATCCAGCCTCCCCCTTTCGTCAGAAAATCAACAAATCCACCCACATGATATTTTCGGGGTATTTTCTTTTCAACAGGTCCGCACCATATGCTCAAAATGTACAATTCTCGCTTGCTGCTTTAAACAACATCATTGGTTTAGGTTGCTCTTTTTCTTTCCGAAGCCGAAGCTCGTCCTGCTTTTCGATGGCTTTGAATTCTTTTCCGGAGTTGGGGGGCCCGACTCCCCTTCGACTGCAGTGTATGAATCGTCGCCAGTGGAGTTCCGATCACCACTCTTGCCGCCCAAGAAGCCAAAACTCTTCCGGCTCATGCTCTTGCTCCCCTTGTGACTTCGACTGAGACTACCGAGCCCGAACTTATCATGGCCATTTTCCTTTGGTGGTTCGGAACCACTGGCTGCTGCTTCCTTCCGCCTCTTCTCTTCATCTTCCAAGGCGGTTTGTTTACTCGCTGCCATGGCCTTCTTGTACTCTTCGGCTTGCACCTTTCTGGCATTCTCCAAGTCTTTCCTTCTCTTTTCTTCTGCCTTGATCCGCTCCTTTTCGGCCGCTTTTTCGGCCACTTTGCGAGCTTTTTCTGCCTCCTTCAGATCTTTCTTCTCACGCTCCTTGTCTTCTTTCGTCTTCGTCTTTGCCACGTCGATGTTCGGAAGCGATGGGGATGCCATTGGATTAGTCTGAGTTCGGGTCGGAAGGTGAGGTGACATGGGTAGAGGAGCAGTGACTGCGTGGTTCAATGACGCGAACGACTCTGAGCCCTCATCAATTGGTGTATTCGGAATGGAGACTGCCTTCGAAACCGAAGATGGGTGAGTTCCATTTGGTTGTGGATGTCCCAGAGCAATGTCAGCCTCAACTGATGCAAGTGCCACCTCGGCTAAACCTTCAGCTTCTTGCTCTTTCCGCATAGCTTCTACGGTTGTTTCTTGGTAGAACAAAACATAGGCACATGCCATCCCAGGTTTGTCACCAAAGAAGTTTCGCACGTAGTGCTTGTCAACCGGTTCCACCATCTCGTCATCGAACAGTAACCAGCCTCGATCTTGTGTCTTGATGACCGATACGTAGTGGCCATGATAAGCATTTCCACCAATGTGAACGACAACGGCGTAAAGCTCGTACAGCCTGTCTGGGTCCTCGGCATCGTCTGTCGTGTTAAACATCCGAAGATGGTAGGGGTAGACGACCCTGTGAAACAATTTCTGTAACCTTGTCATGTCCTCAGTGTACTTGAACCTCTTGAGATGGAGAGCCAAGATCTTGGGCAAACGTTTGATCTTCATCCGCTTCTCGGCTTCTTGTAGACCGCCACAGTTGTCGCAGTGAAATTTGTTCCTTTCGCAAAGCATCTCTTCTGCCGAGAATTTCCGTAAGCAAGACGTGACGGATGAATGTTGTTCCAGATCGATAGAAAGGTCCAAAAATGTCTCGTCCCTCTGTGACGCTGTTTCGCAGGTCAAACATTTGGTCTCTGATGTCAGGACTCCTTCGAAAATCTCGTGTACCCATCCTGTCCCAGGTGATCTTGTACCACCGCCTAGGCCCATTGCATAGGCCGCTGATGTGACTGCTTGGGTCATGGAATGAACCAGCGTTTCTTCGTTCTTCGGAGGTGCCAGTTCTCTTATTCGCTGCGCATTTGCTTCAACATTGGAAATGACCGCATTCAAAACCAACCCGTAGAATTCGTGTGCATCCTGGTGCATTGACGTCCGGAACATCTCATTGTCGCGCTTGAAAATTTCCAGGAACCTCTGAGGACTTAGAACGCCCGTCCGCGAGTTGTTTGCGATCAGGGCCATGAATATATCCTTCAGCGCTGTAAAAGTCGATTCCTCCATACCGTAAGAACTCGCATTTTCATATGTAAGCTCCAAAATGGGCCCCGCAAGCATCGCATGCTTCTTCTTATATTCCGGAGAATCTGGCTTATCTTCTGGTCGTTGTCCGGGATTCGCTGGGACTGGCTGTCCTGCATTGATTGCTGCTCTCCGCTTCATGGCCTCCGCCGCTGTCAGACCCTTTGGCTTATTGGCCGGCGATATGGCACCTCCATTTTGTATCGGCGCCCTTATTGGGGTAACAATTTTTGCATGTCCGTTTGGTGTGTCGAGTGGTGAATGTGGAGGGTAGCTTACGACGTGTTCCCTGAACGGTACTGAGTAGTATAAAGCTTGTACAATAGAATTGCAATAACTGGAGACTGTTAGTTTCTCCGCGCCTTGAAGCGGACATTTCGACAAACCATGTATTTCCAAACTGATCTTTTGTTAGCATAAATTCAAGAGGGTTTCCATTTCAAACATACATTCTCTAATCCAAAGAACTTGTCACTTCCGTCATTACGTATAGGCCCCGCATGCTGCAGCATCTTCACCAGAGGTGTGATTTCCGGTTCTGGTTCGACATCTTTCTTGTTCTTGTAGGAATTGGAGGTTATGCCCGGGCTTGGGGTTCCCTAGAAAGCAGCAACGTTAGTTCAGATTCTCAATAATGCCCTGCCTGTACAAGAAGCTATGTCATAGCCCAGAAGCTTGCACGGAAGGGAGTTGGACGCAATGAAAGGCACTGACAGATGTCCCCTTGAGTTTGCTGAAAAGGCCAGCCATTGTGTCGTGGGTGGGTTGTTTGTCCTCGGGGGTGGGATGTGCTCTGCCTCGCAGTGCCGCAAGGCGGCGACGCAATCAGGAAAGACAGTGATTTATATTGTGATCATTCGCAGGATTTCGGCGAATCTAATAAACTTTGGTGTTGAAATCCTCATCCGCAGGTTTTCCCAGTCGAAGATGCGCTCTCGACGGGGAGTCGTCCTCAGTACGCAGCAGTGCGGCGTAGCGCGGGGTGAAGGAAGCCTCGTATCCAAGTGGAAGCCTTTCCGTGGCAACTCGAGTGATTTTTCAGGAATTCGAGAACCCAGTCGATTGATTGACGTTGTAGAAGATCAATGAGGCAGAAGGAAAGATTAGGAAATGCTTGGGAGTCGAGAGAAAGCGGGAGGAGGTTATGCGGGTTGGGGCGCGGCTCGAGTCCTGTATGGTTGCTTGCTTGCTTGCGCAGCGGGCTTGACACTTGACTTGGGGCTTCTGGTGGAGTGGAGGGGACTTGGCCCAGTTTGGACGCTTCTCCTTCCCAGCTGCAGAAACTGGGGCGCTTTGATGGGGTCCGAATGATTGAGAAATGGGGTCCACGAAAGCTGTAGTCAGGGAGAATTCGAATCAAATCTGAAGCTGAAGTTGTAGTTGTTGGAAATGGAGTGTTGTATTATTGTAAGAAGGAAGGGGAACTATTGTCCGGTCTGAGGTTCTTCAGAACTAGTTTCACTCTGGCCCGCCCCGGATTTCCAAGGAGAAGCTGGACACAAGTCACCAGTCAGCTAGGCCATGACAATCAAATCCCGTGTCTGCCAACATACAATACAAATTGAGGAAAGCCGTGTATTATTACAAATTGATTTGAGTATCCAAATTCAAACTTGATGGCTGATGATATTTTACAGACTCTCCAAATAATAGGTGGAAAGAAAGCGATGCGGCTTCGTCTCTTCTGGTGCTAGCTAGTAAATGCTGCTGAAAACTTCCAGGATCCCACCAAGCAAGGTACATTCACATCCAGAGCAAGTAAAGATCAGGTAGCCATACAAATCAACTTCTTCGCCCCTACATCTCTGTCCCAGCGAGACATATCTGCAGAGGCCTGTCTAGTGAGCTGTCAAGCACGAAGGGACTGGTGGGCTAAAGGCAAAAACATCCCAACTTGCAAATCTTTCCACTCTCTCCAAACAGCCCTCTCCCCTCCCCTCCCCTCCCCGCCATTCCATTTTACCCTGCCAATAGTCGATGGAAGACCCTGCCAATCACGCCCAAGCCTGCCGCCTGCGAAAGATTTGCTGCTTGACCCGTGCCTCACGAATGAGCTGATGCTATTATCCAGAGATGGCTTTATTGGCAGGGGGTCAAAGTCAAGGTTGAGGTCGATATCCAGGTAATGCAGCGAGCGATTCAGTCTCACGATGCATCCCCGTCCCCGTACCACGAACGGTGCTCCGTGGGCCAAAGTGTGGGGTAGAAAGTGTGTGCGCCGTTGGTTTTTGGGAGGGCCAGGCCTGCATCTCATAGCACTTACTGGAAGCTATAGCCGCCGTGATATTGCCTACCATATCCAGATATGACCCTGTACCGTTGCCATTGGTACTCTTCCTCGCCTCTCTCGCCCTCAGTACCTGTGGGCGTGTTCCTCCCAGCGACCAGTTCAAATGGAACGTTTCTCGCTCCCCACTATGACGAATGTTGATGCAGAGACGGGAAGCCAAGCAGATATCATCCTATCAAGAGAGCTGCTCTTGCTGCAGCTTCGAGAAGGCTGCATCTTCGGTCCGGAAAGTCCTTGTCGAGAGAAGTCGTGGGCGAGAACAGAAGAATGTTGGCCGGTGACGGCGGTGGAAAGTGATTCGGCCAACATACCGAATTCGACGAGGGGCCCATGACTATCCACTCTTTCGATCGATGCTGAGATACTCCCACATGATTTGCGTCGGATCAAACAGGCCTCGTTCCCGAATAATCACCTGCCTCGATGTTGGTGTTGGGGACTCTACTCTGCAAGAGGTTGGTTACATTTCCGTTAGCTGGATCTGTCTTCCGTAGCCTAGGACCAATTGATGGCCTTCCAGAACGTCTCCTTCATGCATAAATTCGAAGCTTCGGTGAGATGACGCCGAACTTAGTCTGAATAAGACTATGATCAGCATATCTAACCAACACTCGAGATTGACAGTACTTTACAAGTAACAACTCGAGAATGATCGCTCATGCATTTTTCCAAAATCCATACTAGCCAAGAACTATTTGTTGGATCTAGAAAATGCACGCATATCTTTTCCACGGTGAGCTCTCATCCTCGCCTGGTTAAAAGACTACAATTACCCCACTTCTGGCGCATTCGGGGCTAATACTCCGGAACCGATGGCTTGGGTCCACAGCCTTTTCTAGCTGCACGACTGAGAGCTTGAGAATGTTGAAAATCGGAGCATTTCCATGCAACCTAAACAGTCAACTGGTCTCACGACACATACTGTATTTCCTCATTGGGATGTTTGGTGATCCAAGGCCGCCGTGCAACTTGTGACAGCAGTAATTGTTCTGAAACCACGTGGCGGACACGAGATCGACCGACGTCTTCCAACATCCTGGCTCGCGGATCGGTCTGGAGAAGCTAGGACGTGTGGGGTAAGACAGGTAGCTGGAGCGACTGGACTTGCAGACCCCGGGGACTTTCACAAACCAATGAATTATTTAGAGTAACGTTCTTGGGACATCAGCCGAGCAGGAGTATCCAGCTTGCATTAGGAATAGGAGCGGAGCGTATCCGTTAAAGAGTTTGTTGATCTGTGGGTCAACACTTGGGAAGGAGAAGAGAGAGAGAGGATAAGATGTGGTGAAAAAGTTCCCCAACAAAAGATCGAATATAATATCGAGTACTTGAAGAAAATGGCAAGAGAGGTCATGTATCTCAGCTGTGCCATCGAGACTTGAATCTTAAGGAGATGCGTTTGAGATCGGCAATGTTCTTTCTTGCAAACTTTGTCTTCAGAGTGACATTGCTCGCTTAAACTTTGTCCAGCCCCTTTCCGGCCAACCGACGATGCCTCGACTGATGACTGAATTATGACTGACTGACTCAAGACTGACTGAGGTACGATGTGCATCGGAATTTGATAAGTAGCGTTTCGGCCAATAAACTGATAGCTTGGAATTTCAATGAGCCTTGGATTCACAGACTGTGAGCCTGTTCCTCTGAATGACTAGGCTACCTACACAGATTTGGCTACCAGCTGTATGGATGTGTAAGTCTCCTCTCATCATGTCACGATTCGAAATATCTGGCAGGTGAACACTCCTATATCAATGGAAACGCGCTATCGTTCATCACCCAACCTCAGGGCAGTTTATTTCTATTGAGACCAGTCAATTTATCAAGAACGCCTCGCAATCTATGATATACGATACATCTCACATGAATCAGACCAAAACAACACCAAGCATATCATACAAGAAACATATATAACTCCTCCAGATGCCCACATTGCTTGCTCGCTCGCTCGCTCGCACACTCATCACTCAGTCTTCTGACATCTGAAGCTCTCCCCAAAAGTCTCTGGTCATACACCGCCACAGCTTCCTCGTTGCGCCTTTCATAGCTTCTCATAGCCCTCTCTATGTAGCGCTCTCAATCTCTTCGTCGCGAATGCCGCACCAATCGTGCTAACAGCACCAATAAACAAGCAAACCGCAATCGCATTCGGACCATCCGTGCTATGATGCTCGCTGGGATCCGCATCATGCGCCAACTCCGGGCTCTTGCCCGGCTCTAAGATGTTGAAGACAATCATGCTGATGAATGTACTGATGAATTGTGGGATCACAGCGTAGATGTTGAGGATGCCGAAGTACAGACCCGAAAGCTCGCCGGAAGAAGCGGGGTCGGTTGATGAGCCGCCTTTTTCTAAGGAGGCGAGTTCGAGAGGAGAGGATGTTGAGAGACGTCGTGAGGGACTGTTGCTCATGCGGTTGACTTCGATGCCCATGAATGTATTGGGCGCCCATGAAGCAAATACCCAAGGGACACCGCATAAGGTGACAAGGAAGGTTGCGAAGCGGAAGGAGTGTGCCATTGGTGCGAGAATCATGGCGCTGCTGAACAGAAGATGGCCGTATATCCAAGCAGTGAGGAGATCCGGCTTGTATTTGTTGACTTTTGTCACGACACCTGCGATCGCTGCTGGAGGCCGAGCAGTGAAATTTTCTTCATCGGGTGATTTGACGAAGAGTGGAATAATGAGAGCCCCGACAAAGGTCACGAGGGAAAAGAGCACGAGTGAGAAGCTGCCTATTCGGCCGATTTCCCCAAGGGCGTCTTTGGACTGTTTGAAGTCCTGTGGAGCGTCGTATCTGAAATATATCTCGCCAACAAACGTCGTGCTGTAGAACATGAAAGGAAACCATCCTATTCCAGACCACAGCTGAATGTTGCAAATGGCTTGGATTCGAGGTGGTAGAGTGGTCGCTGCTTTGAAGATGTGGCTGACGATTTGAGTCAGGCCTTTGGATGGAACATGGTCATCTCTTCCAGATACCAGGACTTTCTCCGTGACGGCCCATGATGTGACAGCAACTGTGAATACCAATGCAAATGCAGCTAACAAGATCAGCTTCTTAAATTGGGTGTCTCCATATGATGGACCAAAAATGCCAACAAGGTCAACGGTCCCAATAACATAGCCTACGAGATGGCCAATAGCAACCATTCTACTGGCCTTGTTCTGTTAGCATTATGCGGCTCGAGAGTACGGAGAGATGTCTTACCCAAGCGCTCCCAGCTTGCTGTTTCGGGGCAGGAAGTGTATCTGCAATCAAACTCCTGCAACTTCCCTGAACAGCGTTGATAGCAAAGTCAATCGCATAAATCGATAAAACAGCCAATGTGACCGTACACTCCTTTCTGAAGTCGCCTTCGTCAACAAAGTGTGCCACAATCTCCTTCGTCCACCCAAGAACCATCAAACAGGCCCCTACAACGAACGACCCAACAACCATAAACGGTCTCCGTCTGCCATATTTCGACTTCGATTGATCTGCTATCACGCCCACTATAGGCTGCATTATTAACCCGGAAATCGGTCCTGCGATCCAGACAAGCGATGTTTTCGACTTCGTGAGACCAAGGGAGAGGAGGTATGGTGTACAATCTGGGCCTCTTATTAGCATCACTCTTCAGGCCCGAGCTCCTGCTTCGGAATTCTTCAGAAGCAACGTACAAGTCATTTCAATCCCCCAAGTAAATCTACGTAGCATGATTAGCAGACGCCCTTATCAATTGACGGAAGACACATACTGTAATCCCACGAGTGAGAAGGTCAATAAGGCCATCCGCATCGTCTCCGTAGAGCCCTTGACAGAAGGCTGACCCTGCCATGTTGACATATTCTCCTGCAGAACGGTTCTGGCTCCTGTCCTCCTGTGTTCTGCCTGGCGCGTGCTCTTGATCCCGTTGACTTGTGCTACAGCCCTGTCCTCAGCCTCATCACCTCGCGTCGAAGAATGGTAGGAAACTGGATGAGCACATTGATTAGCATAAGGTTAATCAAAGCTTTGAAATAGTAAATGCACTGACAATTGAGAGTGGAAGATTCGCATCTCAGAAGTAAAAGGAACGATCTTGCTGGTGGAATGTTTAATGTGGCCTTGGTTGAGGACTACTTCCAAGGGGTCGTAGAGGCTCGGCATCTTGACAGGTTTCGGTACGGGATCCGTGGGAGGTGACGAGTTCGCAGGGCTGAGAGATGATCCCTGACTGAAACCAAAATAGCAAGTCAGCACGAGACTATATAACAATTGTCTACAAGATGCAATGCAATCAAGTTTGTTCAATTGAAATTCTCTGGGTATCTAGTACAGTAATGACTTCAAGCAAAACTGCTTTCACAATTGCTCCATCTTTTGCTCCAATTCCTTGACCCATCCCTCAACAGCCTTCATGTTTCCGCTCATAGTAGTTTCCCCTTGCTTCAATGCCTCCTCGACTTTCTCAAGTCCTTCCCTCCATTTCTTGATATCTGCCGCCATCTCAGTCTGCTGCCTTTCCACTCGGTCTAGACTGTCGCTGGCAGTTGCGGCGTCTGCATGGATTGCTCTCAAAGAACGTAACCGATCCAACAGCGATGGAAGCAGTGGTGCCAGATTTTCAATGGTTGGCAATGTACCATATAGCGCATTGATCTTAGCAACCTGTTCGGAATCCTCGCCATCTTCAGAAGCAATGTCTCCACCTGCCGCTCTCAATGCATCCTGAGCTAACTTCGCCGCCTTCCGCGAGTCTTCCAACCTCTCAGCCTCTTGTGTCAAAGCTCTCACCCGGCGACTGATGCTATCCAGTGATGATGGTGTAGACTCTGAGATGACTGAAATCTGGCGTTGCAGGGTATCGAGAGTTGGCAATATTGGTTTCGGTACTCCATTGGCTGTTGACGAAGGCAGCTCTGCAGCACTTATCCCAAGAGCCTTCTCAAGCAATGCTAGTCTCCCATCGAAGTCTGCGGCTTTGGCAAGAGCATGGCTTTGCTGATAGGTAGGCGCGTATGTGATTGTGTAGGTAGCAGAGTCACCACCGGCCGGTGATGTTTGTGGTGGTCCATTTGCCTTGATACCTGTCCCCAAGTCTTTTGCGAACTTGGCACCCGCGCTCTTATTTGCTCCCTTCTGGATATACATGCCGTCCAGCATTCTGTTCAGATCCGTAACATCCTGGCCAAAATCAACGGTCTCTTCTCCATCCGCCTCGTTCTTCTCAGTTTGTCTCTTTCCGTATTCCTCTTTCACTTCTTCAATCTCTCGCTTTAACCTTGCCAGCTTTCTCGCTAGGCCTTCACTGTCCTCGTCATCACTGAAGTCGCCATACTCTTCAACCCCATCCTCTCTTTTCCGCTGCCTTCTCGTAGAAGCTTTGTAGGATTTCCGCTTTGCTGTGACTCGATCGGAGAAATCTACATCTCGAGCATCGATTTGTGCAGGGGAGAAGAGCGTACGAGCTTCGTCGGGATGTAGACGAGATCGGGAGATTCCAGGGGAGTCTTCCTCCTCCTCGTCGAAGTCTTTGTATGATGAAGATGTAGAGTCAGAGCGGGCCCTACCAGTCTGTACTGTGTAAGCTTTGCTTGGAGGAACAGAAGAATCCACGTACGGGAGCTGTTGAATTGTCGTCGGTCAACTCAGGAGTTTCATATATGTCTGGCGCAGAATCCTTTCGCAGTCCATTAGCAGGGGTCTGTTATACGCGTGAAGCTTCTCACCAGATCTGGCAATGCTGCATATTTCCTATTCAGCGCCATCTTCGTTGTTGCGGCTCGATGGAGAGGTGTTGTGGAGCCAGCAATTGTGTTGACACCGCGGCTTCGCCCAGGAACCAGACTGCGGCAGGTACAGCAGAGGTTGGGAGCTTGGACCAAGTCTCGATGTTCCAGGTTCGCGATTCCAATGTCTATTTCCTAGCACCCAGCGGTGCTCTGCCAATTGTTGCAGATTTCTTGATAATTCGAATATTATTTCAAACATTCTCTAAACATTGAATATGCTGTCGCTTGATGAACTGCAGAACACTAATCCGGACGAATATCAACAAGTCGACTTCGATACAAAAACTGCCCCACTACATTGCTTCGGAAATGTCTATTTCATGACGCGACGACGCGTTATTTCCCAATGACAATACCAACGGGCCAGCTTCATCTTGCATCTACCCAGCAACGGCGTATTGGGCTGACTCGGAGTGGCTACACCCACGCACCTCTGTTGCAAAGTCTCAATACTGCAAATGCTTCAAAAGGCAACTCTCCAAGTCAAATGGCTCCCAAAACCGCTACAAAACGGGTGAAGGCAGAAGTCGAGATACTCCCGGTGAAAGAAGACTTAGACGAGGACATCGCACGCCTGCCAGATACCTCCTCAGACGAAGGCGAGGATCCGTCCGATATTAAGGGAACCAATTTCGTACGAGGATCTTTCAGAGTAGAAGAGCCAGTACCAGAGAGCAAACCGTCTCCATCGAGCAAGGCAGGGACAAATGGAGGAACGAAGAAGGGCAATGCGGTGGGTATCCAAAGAGGGACAAGAAGCAGGAATGTAGCCCTGACTTCCAGCACTTCTTCCGTAGGTTCGGCTGGCAGCACGAAGAGAAAGGGTGAGGATCAGACCCCAATGCTTGGGAAGGGACAAATAGACGTTTTTGGGGATATGCGGCATGGGAAGAAGGTCAAAACCAAATACGGCTCGAAGCCAGAAGTCAGGATTCTGGTATCGAAGAAGAAGCAAAAAGGTTTCATTATCAAATGATTCCCAGTGTGAACGCTGCTAACAATGAAAAGATAAGTTCAAGGTCTACGACCAGGTGGATGATAGCCCCCAGAAATCGGACACATCAAAGCAACTCAAGGTTGTCTCTGATATCGAGACTTCTCCAGAATCAACTCCCAAACGAGCAAAGTTCAAATCCACTTCCGACATAGACAGTCCGATGCCGACGGGAAAGGAACAAAAGTCACTGAAAAAGTACGATATGGACGATCTCAGTGATTCGGACGATGTTTCAGCGATGCGAGCTACGAAGAAGCTTCAACTACCTCCAGAGAATGCAACGCCCGAGAAACAAAAAGAAGGATTCAAGGCATATGCCATAGGCTTGGAACCGGATTTGATCTCAAAAGCGAAATCCCTCATAGACAAAGACCGCGATGAGCTGGCCCCAATTTCCCAAAGTATGGAGGAATATGACTTTTCAACAATGACACAGCAAGCACGTTGCCCCATGTGCGGCACAATTGTTGATCCCGATGAGATCAGAGCATACAGCAAGAACGGTGTCATGAACATTCGCATACAAGAGAAGTTCTGTAGGGATCACAAGACCAGAACTGCCCAGGATGATTGGGAGATCAAGAACTATCCCACCATCGATTGGGGCAACCTCGATACGCGGATCGCGAAACATCATGCTTTCATCAAGAAATTGATCAATGGGCAGCATTCGTACTACCGAGAGCTCATGGACGACACTGTCCTTGGCGGAAAAGATCGAAATCTCATGAAAATGACGAGTAATCTGACACCTGGATACTACGGAGCCCGCGGTCTTCGAATTTTCTCAGAGAACATCATGCGCAAGTTCACACCGTTGCTGAAGAAGAGACTACCGCACGATCCCGTAATGTCTGCGAGAGGATTTACAGCTTACGTACAGTCTGTTTTGGTCCCGGAACTTGTTGTACGGTTGATCATGGAGGATATGGATGTCGATGTTGAAAAGGGCAGAGAGATACTCGCTGACAGTGTCAGTGCTGGAGAACTCCTCAATGAGGAGATTAAAGACGTAGTAACGAGGAAAGTGGTCGATAGTGAAGGTGAAGACGAGTCCGATTAAGCATTTTTGTGAGCGTTGAAGCATTTGCTGGAGTTACGGGCACATCTGGATGGAGTCTCTGTATCATGGGATGGCCTGCTTTACAAAAATACAAGCAGACTCTACGTCGATCATCAGTTGATAGCTCTACTTTGACTATCTCTTCTATTGCCATTGCCATGTCACATTTTCGTATCAGCAATAGCGACCCGTTTCAGTTCCGACTGCTATGGCGATAGTCGCGATCTAATAACCGATTCTCCTGTACTTTCCAAGGCTCAGGTACAAGCGGGCATCAAAATTCAAAGTAAGAGGGCTGACTGTCACATTTGGCTGCTAAAGAGAAAGAACTACACTTTTACAACATTGTCACATGAGCGATAGGTATGATCCTCCAGACTTTGCTTTCGAAATCAGCGCCTCAGCTGAAGTTATAGCTCCCTCTTGGCAATACTCACATTCTCGGTAGGGCTGATTCAGGCTGGGCAGACCACTATTTCGCCTGGAAGTAGCAGCCAAGTCGCTTCCCATCAAATAAGAACATCAGAACCACAGCTGCGGATTCTCGACCCGCGTTTGCCATGAGCTTAAGCAGGTGGCTTGTTTTAGTCGCATCCCTTCCTTACTGTCTGTGCAAGTAGTTGTCGGGATTTCCTGCTCCATACAAGTACCCTGGCATTCATCGAATGTCTCCCACAAGTCCCGGCAACAATGAAGACTCCATTCGAGAGCACGTTGTTAGTTTCTGGAGAGTTTCCGCCATCTGATAAACACGGCCATCGACTATGGCGCAAATCACTCCTCGCTTGCGCTTTCCTAGCAGCCCTTGTTTTGATTGCGAATATCAGTCTTGTCGGCTGGGCTAGCCAACTTGATACGACTGAAGACGGGAGTTATATCGCCATGCGCGGTAATTGCAACAGTGTCAACAAAGCTAGTTTGTTCTCGCATCTAGGGATCAATATTCTTTCAACACTCCTCCTAGGTGCCTCGAATTACTGTATGCAGATCACCATTGCACCTTCAAGGACAGACCTTGATGATGCTCATAGCAAAGGGCGCTGGCTCGACATTGGCGTCCCCTCGGTCCGGAATCTTCGATGTGTCTCCAAATTGCGGAAATTCATTTGGGTGATGCTATGCTTCAGCTCACTCCCACTACATCTGTTCTACAACAGTATCGTCTTTACCAGCCAGGTTACCACGGAATACATCGTGTCTGAGCTGGACGAATCTTTCCTCGAAACAGGTGGCGAGACGAATTTGACGAACATCATCGTTTCGAACGCTGAAGGAGCCCGGCCAGGGCTCGATAGATCCAGAGTAGATGACGTCTTCAACCGCATGCTGACCGAATCAGCAATCCAATGGGACAACTTGAGCTCGTCAGACTGTGCCCATCTATACGCCAATACCATGATGACTACTCACCGCAGTCTGATCCTTGTGGCTCCAACTTCGACAGAGTACGACCGTCTGCCTGGTAAGTGGCGCCTGACAGGAAACTACGTTTGGATGTGCGATGCCCCTGGGAAGAAATACCATGAGAAGGATAAAGACGATGTGAATGGAGTAGCTGAAAATGTCTGTCGTCCATCGAAGGCAAAGTTCGGATTGCGAGCCAGTGAAGTTCCACCAGCCGAGACGGAATACTGTCTCGCGGAGCCCTTTCCAGAAGACTGCAAGCTTGAATTCAGTGTGGCTCTTCTGATCGTTGTCATCGTTGCGAACGCAATCAAAGTCATAGCTATGACCGCGCTCTTCTTCCAGGTCGGAAAACCATCTCTGATTACAATCGGAGACGCCATTGCCTCTTTTCTCGAGCGACATGACATCCACACTCGGGATCTCAGCGCCCCCGACCTCATATTTTTCAAGACATCCCGGCTTGCATCCGATCGACGGAGTCCAATACCCTGGACAACACGTCGCCATCGACGCAAGAATGCTATCAGCACTCGTCGCTTCACATGTTCTTTCGCCCTTTTCACACTTGCCATCATCATAGTCATCATCCTTCTCGTAATGGCACTGCGAGCCGACGCCGCGCGCGGAACACTGATCTTCACAAGCATTCTATCCAAGAACCACTTCGCGATCATCGGATTCGAGTCTCTCGCTGGCGCATCTCTTCTAGATATCGTGCTTCTAGTCAATACACCTCAACTCATCGTCTCCATGCTATACTTCCTCTTCAACTCCATGATGACAGCCTACGTCCAAGCAGCAGAATGGAACGCTTTCTCGCTCCGGCCTCAATACCTGCGCGTTAGTAAGCCGGTGGGATCTCAAGTCTCAACCTACTGGCTGTCCCTCCCTCCCTTATACGGCATCCCCATGTTACTGTTCAGCGCGACGCTCCACTGGCTCATTTCCCAAGCCATCTTCCTTTCCAAAATCGAGTTCCAGGATTTCAATGGTGGTCCAAGCGAGAGGTTCGGGGCCGGTGGATATGGGAACATGTACGGAGATCATCCCGGAGAAATGTTAGCTGCGGGGTATTCGTCCTTGGGTATCTTGTCGGCGCTTATTTTGGGTGTGGTGGGTATTGTTATATTGTTTGGAATTGGGTGGTTGCGGTTGAAAGGAGACATGGTACTCGTTGGGAGTTGCTCTGCAGCCATTGCAGCTAGTTGTCAGACCACAGAGGGAAGAGAGACCAGTTACAGGTCGAATTATGCAGAGTCAATCTGGACGAAAGAGATGTCCTGGGGCGAACTAGACTATCGAGGCACAAAAATGTTAGGCTTCGGTGGCTATGGAACTGTGAGGCCTCCTACTGAAGGGGTTGGCTATCTGTAGGGCAGTAAAAACAAGTCTGTATAACATCCATGTTCGTTTCTACCTCCACAGGAAGAAAATTTCCGCCTGGCCCGAATAGAGACGCCTACCTGTTGATCCTTGAAATTCTAGTGAAGTTAACAGAAAATTTTGGTATATTGCAGCTACATAGACTGATATTAAAAAGTACACAGATCGCCTCTCCATTAAAGCAACGCAGAAACTCAGAAAATTATTTGGATACAGGTGGAATTCCCAGGGCAATGAAAGTAGACCTCAAACAGACGATCCATCAACCAGAGGGCCCATAGTCTGGGTGAAATAGGTCTTTCCCTTGGTCATGCTGACTAAGAAACTTGGGAACTTCATGTTGCCCATGTGCCCAGTTCCAGCTTTCCTGCCAACCGGCACCATGAGCACGACTAAGCAGAATTATCAGTACGATTCCAGCAGACTGGAGACGAAAGGGGAACTTACGCTTCTCATCCTTCTTGTAAGGAAGCAAAGGCTTTCCTTGGTGAGACAAGCCGATGTTCTTAGCGACGTGCTCTGCTTGCTTTGCAGTGAGCATTGCTTGTGCCCTTTGCACGGCCGAGATGTCTCCCACGGCCCAGATATTCTTTGTGCCTTTGACTTGCAAGAATTCATCAACGACTACGTAGCCGTTCTGGTTCAGATATTCTTGCGGAATATAGGATGAATTTGGGATGAGACCGGCGGTCGGCAAGTACAGGTCGGTGGTGATCTTTTGTCCATCTGAGAGGGTTAGTTCCGTGCGTCCATCAGGTGTAGTCGCAGAGCCTAGGATCTTTGTCGACGGTGTAATGGTTACATTGACAGCTTTGAGTTGCTTCGTCGCTGTTTTCGAGACGCTTGGTGGTGTTCCTTCGAGAACTTGAGCCCCGCTCGCGATCAGTGTGATTTTTTTGACTTTTCCGTATTCGAATCCCAATTCCCCTGCAGTCTCTACTCCAGTCGTGCCTGCACCACCAACAACGATGGAGGAAGCCTTTTTGACCTTGGCCTGGAATTCATGTAGCGCGTTTCGTGTTTCTTCGTACGATCCGCGTGCTTTCCTAAAGTCGAGGGAGTAGAGTTAGCTGCCAATTATTTTCAGCCAGAGAATAGCAGGTCTCGACCGCTGCCTTCGAAAATGGATCGTCGCTTGTCCAGAACTCACCAAGGTACATCCCCTCTCGTGCTTGACCCAGTTGCCAGGACCAGATCATCATAGCTGATGACTTTCTCTCCATCCGCTCCCGAGACAACAACATTCTTCGCTGCCACATCGACCTTCTCCGCAGTGCCGATGATCAATTCGAACTTGCTGCCATATTGCTTGAAACCAGGTGCAAGCGCCTGGAAGAACTTCTCGTCGGCGAACTGCCCAGGAATGATCGCTCGTGGAGTAGCGAGATTGAAGTAGATATGCGTCGACTTGGAAACTAGAATGACCTTCACATCTCCTGTTTTAGGTGCCTGCTTGAGAAGTCTGTGTGCTGTGCCCACACCTCCGAACGAACCACCAAGTATCAAGACTGTTTTCATTGTGCTGGAACTTTGTATTGGCGATTGACAAAAAAAGGTACTAATATGTTGACGGTGTGATTGAGGCTAGGTGTAAGGCTCGAAGAACAATTGAACGACGTGATAGAGTCCCATCATACGGGAGTTCTGAGAATATATCAGAATTTCGTGGCTATCGAAAATAAGATTGGAACGCGCCATCTTGAATGCTTGGTAACGGAAATTCCCATGAACCATGATGAGGTAATGAGAGAGATCAATCGGGCGATGTACTTTAGGGTTTATCGAAAGGCTCGCTCTTTGCAGGTCTGGAAGTGTGATTGCGGCTATGGCCTGGGGGCTGGAAAGTGTTGTTTTGCCGCAGCAATCAGCCAATGAAACGAGGAAGCGCAGCAGAGGTTGCCAAGCCAGCGTCGCCAGTTCGCTTCACGCCTCTTTCCGTGGATTCTCCGCGCCAGGACCACAACAAGAAGCGCAGTGCTTGGCCAATCAGAGATGGGACCGCATGAAATCCAATACCGGAGGTTATTAGGGGATCTGGGTCCGAAAATCAAACCTCCGGCTGGTTTGTCATCATTCTTCGTGGCTTGAGGCCAAAATGTCAATGATCAACGAGATGCTCATCTCGTTGCAAACCAGGATTGCGACAAGCCGAAACCGTCCTTGCGAACGAAGCCTTATGACTTATAATAGCAAGATGTTGCTCTCCGAGAGTCGGTTCAGACTTCTCTGCCACCCTCCACCATCCAAGGCCTCTTCTCTGGCAAGCCAGGCTTCTTCCAGCAGAGGCAGGATCTTGCTTCGATGTTCGAGGGAGGGCTCCAATACAGGCGTAGCAGAAAATGCGTATCTGAAGAACGACTGATCGTCTGGACTAACAACATATCCAATGATATATACTACAGTGTGAGTTAAGAGTTAGCCTTTCTCTTCCAAAGAATAGTTCAACTTTTGTGCCGTGTATTCAGGAATCAGTTTGCAGGCAGAAGGACGATGCCATCAACGCCAGTTCGAGAAAGGGGGAATGTGAAGAATATTTCACCCACGAGGAAAGATGATAACATGCATCAGATCCCGAGGCATTTGGGTCCGAAGAATGATCATCGCTTCTTCTGCTAGAGGGCCGGCCTCTTGATGGGAGCCTTGGACAACCAAGTACAAATATATCGAAGCCGCCAGCGCAAACAGTCGGGTGACGATGGCTTGGTTGTGTAGTGATGTATCCGCCGGGGCAACAGGTTCCGAATGTACTTGAAGACAAAGAAGAGCTTGCTCTGTTAGACCACATTGCAGTTCATGGCGGATCTCGTCCACGTTTCGGTCAAATTCAGCTCTCTGGGTCTCGCATCCAAAACAGCCAGTCTGAAGTAGCTGAACTTTCTTTTCATGCAGCGCAGCAATGCGAGCCTGATCCAAGTATGACAAGTTAGCATTCATTGTAGACGGCGTCCAAAAGGAAGCAATGAATGGAATAACAATATTCATCGTCGCAACACTTACAATTTGGAGAATGACCCAGTTGCTGGATCCAATGATGGTTTCCATCCTGATGTGCGAGCCCGGACTCAGCGCATGTGAATGTATCGTCAATAGGCCAGGTGCTTTCCCAGACGTGATGCAGTCAAGGAGGTCAAGCCAAATGATTACCCCGCTCAAGAACTTGAAAGAAGTGACATTCTCATTTGGTTGGCCCTCCCATAGAGGCGGCAACAAGCTGGCCGCGGTAGGATCGAGCATCCCAAGCTCGGATGATTGGTTCCAGTAGCCTTGCATCAAGGTAGTTGTGGCTGCACGTAGGTGGATCTGCCATGCATTTCCGTGACCGGCAAATAGCTGTACTTTCATTAGCGACTTTTCCTGGGTATATGAAGATGATCTTTTACTTCGAAGTATATAAGCTGGACCACAGACGCCATCAGCCCGAGACTGTCCTTCGGACAGGCTCTTAGCATGACCATCTGACCAACGTTCTTGATTGCTTCTTGAAATTCTTCCAAACATATGGCAAGATGCTTTTCTTGTTCCACCATTGAGTGATGAGCCACACATCGCTGGCTGGCCAAAAGAATGTTACCCCTATGATATGCACTTAGTGCCAAGCTTGCATGGTACAGTGGTTTCGTGCGTAGGAGCAAAGAGAGAAGCCAGCTACGGCCACCTTCTGCGATTTGAGGTTTGCTACAAAGTCACCTGGTGTCAGCAAGGTCACAATTCTCCGACATTAATCAGACAAGTAAGCCCTTATAGCCACAGGGGGATACTTACTACATGGGATGCTGTAAAGGAAACACATGGTCAAGGAAGTGCATGAGCAAGACCGTCTCATTTCTAGAAACAACGATCATCTCGGTATGGGGAGAGTTGTATTCTTGATTAGCCGAAGGCGAAGAAGACTGATTCCTCTCCGATGCAGATGATTTGGTTCCAGTATCCGCCGAAGGCGCCTGCTCATATCAGTCTGGATTTATCGGTTGAGTGGTATAAATACTCACAGGTGAAGTTTCTGAGCCAGTGGGCTCCAGAGAATCGCCGCCCGAGCCAGTTCCTACAGTTACATTGATCGATTTGGGTGCTAGAGCAACCCCTCCCCCTTTTTCCTGGTCCGCATGAGATTTGCGGAATCTTGACAGCGTCGTTCCTAGACGACCTTTCTTCCGGGAAGTGTGCTTGACGATTTGCTTTATACTGTTTGCCATGGCCCTTTCTCTTTCCCCGCCATCCATCCACTCGGGCTTTGGACCATAGCCATAGCATGTAATACTGAGAGATTCACAAATCAAACATACGTCACGTCTCTCGTCACATTTCTTGCGACGGAGCCGGCACGTCCAACAGCCTTGCTTGCTTCGTAAAGGACCACTCATCATGGATTTGCAATTAGTTGATAAATGTTTGCGTTGTGAATTGTCTGAAGCGCGAAGATATGTCAGCGACGCCAAGCTCAACGTCGGAAGATATCAGAGATCACGTGCGAATTTGAACTTCATTTCAGCATACCGGCACTGCCAACGAATGCACTTGCCAATCTCTTCATTATTACTGGTATGTCAAAGTCGGCTACATTCGAGAATGATCAGATCTCAATATGCTTTCCCACCATGGGACCGAGCTACATAAAATGCGAGACTTCCATCTACCCGAGCGAACACTTCTGGCTGACAATGAATGACAACTGTAGTAACGCATCGGTCCCAACTCCCAGGCTTGCTTAGCCTGTAACTTCGTACCAACAACTCGTCCAACTGTTCTGGCAGTTCACCCATTTCCTTATCCCCTACCATGACAAATCCCAGTAACAATTTGTTGTTGCTGCCATGTCTGCCCTGCGTTCGAAGCCTCATTCGTACAGACCATCGTAGTCATTGCTGTATCACTGCAGATATCGATCTGTTGTGCCACCAGGCACGCCCATCTGTATCAATGTCTTCCACAGCCTCAGACATCGAGTAATCGATCATGCTCCGATGATCCCGCCCTCCTCTCCTGCTCCAACTCTCGCTCCTTAAGCTCCTTCTCATACTCTACCTGTTCAGTCTGCTCAATAAGCTCATCAAAATCGATCATCCCTCCAGCATTATTATCCCTCTTCCTCTCCGCCGCCTTCTCTCCCTGGGCCTTCCTCTCCTCCTCCGCCTTCGCCGCCCTCTTCGCATCCCTCTTGAACTTCTCCACCCAAGGATTATTACCCATCGTATAAGGGTTTTGACCGGAATAGCCCATCACGACCGCTCTCCTGACATCGGGCAGATCCAAAAGCTTCTGCCAATCTTCCTTCACGGTCTGGTATTCGCGGAGCTCGTAGTCTTTCAGGCCTTGCGTGCCGTCGTGCGTCCAGAAGTAAATGCGGAGAACGCCTGTCTCGTGGAACTTTGGGACTTCGCCTGTCCATGCGATCTTCAGTGAGGATTTGAGGCCAGACCAGTAGGAGTAGAGGTAGCCTTCTTGTTCGTCGGGATGCGAATCGAAGAAGACGATTGGGGTGCCAAAATCAACTCGGATGCTAGGCTCGTCTGATGCCATATTTAGAGGTAGAACTGGTTTATTTCAGATGGAGATCTTCTGAGTAACAACTTGGAGGGAAATTTTCAAAGTAAACTGGACAGTTTGAGAGGCAGAACGTCGCGGACAACTGTTTCTGGTGGTGGTCTAGAATAATTCCCTCAGAGTTGCCGAGAACCGTCGTCATTTTAGGACAAGACCCTGCCCCGCCGGGCTTGAGCCGAGCCAGCCGCTCTGCATCCCGAGCCGGCCGAGTTCTTGGTCTGCTCGGCATGAATTACCTTCTTCGTCAGATGGACTTCAGAGCATTAATGGGGGCACGATACTATCGGAATACATTTGTATTATTATTGTTTTGAGAGACTTTATCTTCAAGGTACGGTGATGTATACTTTAAATCAAAGTGAGAAGTTGAGAATTGCTCTCAGGAGTGGGGTTATCCCGCGGACGCCATCTTCCCAGCAGATGAATCATAGGTCCGTAGTTGACAAAATTATCTCAAGTGTTTGCTTTTTTCCCCAGCTTCTCTGAACCCCTCATGTCCATGATTGAATAAGCAAAACATGGTCTCATTAGAAGAAAGTCCCGATGGCATCTCGCAGTCAACATTCATAGCACTTTCAGACCACCTCCCGCACTCCATCGCTCTCTTCCGCCGCCTTCAATTCATGAACATAAAAGGTGGGAAAACAACCAACAGCCATGTCTTCACACTTTTTGAGTCTCCCGAAATCTTCACAGTAGCATATCTCGATTTCTCCCGCGGAACAGAAACAGAAATGTGGCTCTATTCATCCATGGAAAGGTTACCAGGAAGCGAGATCGAAACGAGATGCCAGGAACAAGTACTGGAGATCCTCAAACGCGTGAAGGATATTGAAAGTCCTTACGTGGAGGCTAATGGTCCGAGGGCGACTCCGGGGATTGTTTTGATAGGGAGTTTACATGAGAAGATTCTCAGGTTTCTGGAGGACCAGCAGAGGGTGAAGCAGGCAACAGGTCCTCACTTCAAATTCATTTTCAAGGCGGCAGATCTACCTCCAGAAATTGTGCTTCGTAGTGAAGACTTGGTGTATTCGGAGATTCGAAAGAGTGATATTCCACTTGTTTTATCTCGGACAGAAATCCCTCGGAAAGAGTCTGTTCTCCTGTCTTTAATACTTGGATACTTTGCTGATAGGTTCTTAGGAGGACCATGGTCCTTTTGCCGAGCATGGCTGTCACGGTAAACAAGGAACCGATTGCGTGGGGCTTCTTAGGTTTGCAAGTGACTGTCAATGGGACTATACTTTGCTAATACTGAATAGGACCGGACGCCTCCTTAACTAGCTTACATGTCGAAGTAAGTTTAAGATTGCTGTCCTTGAGTTCAGTGTGCACTAATAAGATTGAAGGAGAATTATCGTGGCCAGAGCCTGGCAAAAGCAATTGCAAGAAAGATATTTGTTGGAAAAACTTCCGCTTATGGTCCTGAAAGCATCTATCATGCTGATGTGGGAACAAGTAATCTGCAGAGCCAAGGAGTCTGTAAGAGCCTTGGAGGAAAAGCAGACTTCTGTGTCTACTGGGCATGGATCAAGCTGTGAACAGAAGAGCTGTGCGAATGTAAAGGTATCTATCATTTCTCTCATTGAGTAGTAAGAGCATTTTAATGCGCTATCGTGCTCATGATGATTCTATTCATACATCTTCGCGCCCCATTGAACGCCACGCTTGAAAATCTCTCCTGCACGATAGATCCTGAATCCAACCACCCTGAACCCCACCTGTTTCATACATGCAAGACAAAGACCAAGAAGCTATACGTTGAAATAATACAAAGTGTTTTTAGGAGAGTAGGTTTCGCAAAGACGGAGATGCACTCGCCCCACCATTGACACGACCATCATTCGGTCGAGCATTGCCATTGGGGGGGTTCATTGGTTCTCTACCCTGAGGATGTGAGTCGCGAAGCATCGGCGGGCTACCATGAGGTTGTCCATATGATTGGCGGGAATGCATTGGGGCATGGGAGTGAGAGAACGGGTGCTCAGGAGCCCTGGGAGGCGGTCCCCCATTGGTCAAGTGTTGAGGAGGTGGCCGCGTAGAGGCGTAAGATGGGTATGCCCCGTTGTGCAGATGAAGTGCTGGAGAACCCATGCTACGATGTGGTGAAGGTGGATGATAACCGTTCGGACCTTGCGGCATGTGGCCATTCTGACGCGGAGAATGCGGAACTCCATGCATTGACTGCCGCATCTGAGGTTGACCTCCGTGCGACTGCATAGATCCAGAGTTGCGACGAGGAGAGTGGCTACCATTCATGTGGTTGACGAGCGGTACAGCCTGAGGGCCAGGAGAGCGTCGTGGCCAGTTGTATGAAGGTGGATTGGCCGGATATGACGGAGGAGGAGGAGGCCAGACAAATGGAGCTGGCGGCGGTTGGATAAGTTCTGGCTCAGGGGTAGGAATCTGAGGTGGCTGAACGAGATCGAGTGGAGGACGTGAAGAATCTCGGGGAGCCGCTGGGGCGGGTGGCGGTGGAGTGGGTTCTTTCCGGATCTTCTTCCAATGACACTGGTGGCATTGAAATTCTGTAGGAAGAGCGACAAGCTTGCTAGGATTTCGGTGCAAAGCTGCCGCTGCTAAAGCCACATTGCTACCACCAGTGTCTTCAGAGAGGCCGTTCGCAGCGTGACCGTTGGTCAATGGCACCTCTTTTGCCGGAGCCTGCTCGCTATCTACACTCATAGACACATCGATAACAGGTTCAGTTGTCTGTTTCGGTGGATCTGGGGGGAATGGCCACCATTTTGGGCTGACATCGATATCGCACGTGACGCATATTTTTCGTGGACTGCCCTTTGCGTGCGAGCTCAAGTCCCCATGCAGGTCTTCCGTTTTCACATTAGACACTGAACCTCTCCCAGTCGATACATTTCCGTTCGTGCCTGTAGTTGTGGAACCTCGCCGATTAGGCGCTTGGACTGTAGGCGCTTGCGGATTCAGAACCTTTGTCGACTGGTTGACGAGAGTAGCCTTGCGGACTGTACCAGTCAATGTCAAATCGGCTTGCTTGAAGTTCTGAACATAAAGTTGCAAAGCATTGATTCCCGTTGATTGATCAGCAATGTCTTGCATGTGGTGAACAATCTTCGTGGGAACATGGTCCTTGCACCAAATGCCCGCTGTCATGGCGCCAAAATTCTGGCCAATATTGACAGCTATATTCGGTTGGTCACGTCGGCCTTGCTTTATTGGGGAAATATCAAAGCCGAGGAGATACCCTGCTTGGTGGGCACATTCAACGTGTACTAAGTATGTTAGAATCAGACGCCATCTAAAACAAGCGGAACACTTACCTGGTGTTTTGCAACATTGACAGCTAACACATGCGCCCTTGTTCTTTTTACACACCTTGCAGGTCTCGTCATATCTTGCTGTAGGAATTGATGGAATGCCTTCGGAAGGCTCGAGAGCTTTTGCGTTACCAAATTTGACCTCTGGAGTGAAGACAGCACATGTAACGTGGACCCAGTTGTTATTTGCGGTACGTTTTAAAGGCTCTCGAGGATTGACGGGTTTGTTCTGCTCCTCCTGCTTCTTACGGAAGTAATCGGCCGCCTTTTGATTGGCTTCTCGTTCAATCCGCTCTCGCTCACGTTCCTTCTCTGTTCTCTTCTTGTGTGTGATCTTCGGTGGCTCAACAAAGTCGTGCTCCGTATACTCTATGGGACAAAGAGTGCACTTGTATTGCTAGACGTTATCAGTATTAGACCGGTGATATATTGCCGCCGAATACTTACAATTGAAACCTGCGGGTTCTTGTCGTTGGAGCACATATCGCAGATCCATTTACTTGGGCTTCGACTTTCTCCAACTACACCATAACAATTGCGATGAACAGTCATTCGGCACTCTTTGCAAGACAGATGCTGGTCGCCCAAAGGGTCCATCTGTCCGCAAATTGCACAAGGAAGTATCTTGGCCTTGGGCGGCTCTGGCGTTGGCGGAGGACCAGCAGGTTTTTCAGCTACCAGTTTCTTTCTCGGTGCAGGAGCTACAGCCATGTCCGGACCTGGATCTATGGAGTCTCTCTCAGGTGCACCTTTCAGTTTCTTCCTTGGTGGCTCAGGTCCAACTGTTGAACTTGACAAAGCTGGGGCTGGCGTTCCATTTGTAGATAGAGGTGCAGCTGGAGTGACATTCACTGCTTCGTTGGTGACTTCGTTGGCTGCGGCGAGCTCCTTCAATAGCTCTTCGTCGATCTTCCTCTTCCAAGCTCGACCTCCAGCCTGTGACGCTTTTTTGACCTCGTCGATGTCCTCCCATTGAATGCCATAACGTCGCCAGAGTTCAGCGCATCTTCTGCATAAGGCTACCATGAATTGGTTGCCCTTGTCTTTTCCAGAAGATTTGCCACCAGCCGGGTTGTCGGAAATCATGGTGCCAGCTGGCGTGTTTGGAGCTCGTCGCCACTGTCGAGATTCCCTCGTGGTGCAAAACTTGCACTGAAATGATCTCTTTCTCTCACGAGCCTTGTCATTGTCGAAAGCAGAATCATCATTCTCGTCAGCAACATCATCTTGTAGTTTCCCCGCGGTAGCCTCCGCTCTCTTCGCTTCCTTCTTTCCTTTCCTTCCGCTATAATTTCCCCAGACGTGCTTTCCCCGTTCTGTCTTTTTCCAGGTATAATAGAATCGAACGATATTAGCAGCGCTGACGGTTTTGACGTGTTTCTTGAGGCTATGCCACTCCGATCCAAATTTCGTGACGCCGTCTTCGAATTTTTTGAGCTCCTGTGGACTAAGATCAGGTTCTTTAAATGCCCTCCTGTCGGTTTGAGACAAGACGTGGAGCGCCTTCTCGACATCATATCCATTGAGGTGCAAGGTATGAAGTGCGACATCTAGCAAATTTGTCGATAGTTCAGGCAGTCCAAGCGGCCTTGCAAGTTGTGCAGCACGGCCCATGTAATCAAAGATCATTTGCTCTCTGGCTGGTATTGGGCGACCTTCGGGATCCAAACCTGTGACTGTTCTGCCTGGGACTTGTATGGCTTCAGGCAGCTTATAGAGTAGGGTCGATGTGCTGTTTGGATCGCCGTCTTCGTAATCTTCTCCTCTGTGGACATAACCAGGAGGCTCGTCCATAACCCACTTTGGACGCTTCTCTCGCGCAATTTTTTCGGCCTCTAGAGCGGCTACCGTATCCTTGTGAAGCTTGGTATCTTTTTTGTGGCCACCCCCTTTCACATATTTTCTTTTAATCTCGGCGGGTTTGACATACTCTACAGGTCTACCAGGCCAGATCGGAACATTTGCTTGATGCCGAGGACCAAGACGCGAACTCGCCCTAGGGTAAATCCGGTCATCATAATCTAATGCATCCTCAACTTTGCAATGAATTCCCAGGTATCTGAAAAGCCACAGGCTGGCCTGGTGAATTTGTTCCGCTGTGCCAGGGTGGAATGAAACGTTGACTTCACTGGACGGTGGACTTGTTCGGCCAGTATCGGGAGCATCGCCAACCGCTTCGTGAACTTCGTCGTCGTCGTCAACGTTCTCATCCTCTTCTGTTGGGTCGTTGACATTGGGGGTGTTGCGGGCCTCAAGCTTTTTCTCCTGCGCCTTGCTGCACGGCCCACAAGCCCATGCAAACCCGCGAGATGGCTTCTTCAGCAAAGGAGGGTTAACGCAGCTCATGTGATACGTATTATGACACACTGCACAGTCCACTGAATCGTTGCTTGATAATGTTAGTTGGGATGGTACCTACCAGATAGGGACAACGAACCTTGCGCAATATTTGCTGCACCTCTTACAAGATTTGACAGCACTCGTCAACTCTTTCCCACGTCCTGGCTCAACGACAATAAATTTCCATCGCTCGTCAAGAACTTTTTTGACTTCAGCAGGCACATTTATGACTTGGCTGGTTGGAATGACGTCGTAGTAACGGTGAATGTAGCGGTCGTAAAGCTTTTCGTACCAAAACGAGTCTTTCGATTTTCTGAGCTCATCCAGCTTCCCAACCTCGGACTTGTGCTTGATTTGGCATTTTCCTCGAAGTGCTGTCAAAGGGCTGACATCAGAATGCATAGATGCAAACACTTGCCGAGTGTCATTCACTTTGCGCCCAATGTCTTTGGCTCGATAATACCAGTTGAGGCGCAAAGCGTCAATGGGCTGGGCAGCGTCGTTATTGACATGTAGAAACTCCATGATGCGACCTAGATAATATGGCTCCCCCGGAGGCTCACAGACAAGATACGCGTGATCTAGTCATGTCAGTCTTCAGCTCTTGTCCAATGTTGAAAGAAAGATTGCGATCATGCACATACCATTGACTTCTAGAACAGTTCCATCGTCAGCCACAAGCTTGTTATTCTTCAGGCGCCCTCCACAATTCTCAAAGCTTAACATGTTGGAATCTTCGAGGTAATTTCCTGTGTACACAGCTATACTGGATCTTCGAGTCACGGTCTGAGGCGTGTTCTGCACCGGGACTTGAAGCTGGGCTTGTTGTGGAGGCACTTGCGTCGCTGCCTTTCTTTTCTTTGAGTGTCCACCGTTGGCTGTTGGGTTGGCAGAAAATGTAGATGTCCCAGGAATCGGATCTTTGTGGTGATTTTGAATTGTAGGGGCGTTGTCTGGCACAGTTCCGTTCGAAGTTTTAGTGGCACTTTGTGTTTGCCCAGCCTCCACCGTAGAGACCGAATCCATTCCCCTTGCTGCTTTGCGCCCAGTGTTCTCCTTCACAGGAGGCGATACCTCAAATTCTGCATCCAATTCCTTATCCTCAGCATAATTTGGTCGAGAGTTTCCCGTCCTGTTGCGCGACCGAGTCCCGTAAGGGATCGCAGGGCCTGTGCCACTTGACGCCGCATCTTTCGTGGAGGGGTTCGAGGAGTTGGAATTAGATGCCGTCATTGGCTGCGATTCTGCCGCTCGAGATTGCGTTCCATTTGCAGCAGATGCTTTGTCCGTGTCTGTCTTTGAGGCGGCAGGTTGAGGGACGTCGGTGTTGGCTTCACCTGTCTGCTTCGATTCCTGCACTAGACTATCGTCGTTGTTCTCATGTGGGGAGCTAGCATGTGTCGATACCGCGACGCTCGAGCGACGTGAGCCATCTTTAGCCATGGCGCGAATATGATGGGCAGCTCCGGCGCTGCCACACTGCTCGGAGTGGAAAGGAAGCGCTTCCCGCAAGAATAGACAGGCGAGAAGCGCTGAAGTACGAGGCTATCGAACGAGGGCAACAAAGCTTCGACCCATCAGAGTAAAGTTCTGGGTTGGATCGGTAGTGCGAAGTGTCGGGTGAAGAATTCGAGGGACAATCGCGTTGCGGTGCGAACAATGGTCTGCGATCAATCGACTAGACGGACACCAGTGGTGCTGGAAATGGCAGGAGACGAGGCTATGCCCTTGTATCGAAAGGGTTTGTCGCAAAGAACTACCCAGCAGATGTACTGAGATGTTCGTTTATGTTTTGGGGATGTGGAAAAGAGAAAGGCGCTTTGTGTGGGGAGTTGTCGTGGAGTTTACGGTTTTGGGGAGAGTAGATGTTCGGGAAGGAAAGTTGATGGAAGGTCGACGGATGTATGTGAGGCGCTCTGCGCTAGAGCAGGGCATCCATCCCATCCCTCGGGCAGGGGAGACGACCACCGAGCAACATCACCTTACATGCCCTAGTAAAGCATGGCTAACATTTTACACAAGCCGAGTCCTCAACCATTGCTGTGCCGCCTACATTCAAATATCACCAGTCGAAGCCAAGACTGGTCATTACTAAAATTATGTGACCTAGAATCTAGAAGGTGCTTCTTCAAAGGTCGAATCCTGTCCTCGAATGGGATCTCGCATCCTCGCCAGAATTGCAGTGATCTTCTATCGTTTCTTCACAAGACACCTCTTGAGAAAGTACAGTTCTGAGTCACGCAAGAAGGATCGGATCTAGCGGGACAAAGTATGGGTAGTCCAGGGAGTTTATGAAAGAGCAAGTGTTCCGTCTTCGCGGGAAGCAGTCAGCCCTATCCCACCCATGTCTCTTAACCACTTGCTTTCACTTTTGAACTTTCTGTATGGCTTGCAGAACAGTTCCCGTACACAAAGGGGCGGTATCTGCCAGTTGTATTTCCAAAGTAGTTTTCATATAGCGTAGTCGCTGCCTCCTGGATTTGTGCTCTTGCTAGACCTCTTGAGGTAGTCGTCCTAAGCTCCGAGGATGGTGTAAATTTGTCACAGGCACGATATAATTTTCACCACTGAAAGGGTAACTTACCCTCCGCGGGTTTCAGAAATTATAAATGCGCCAAAATTCTTCTACAGACGCGTTGGATGATGTTTTTCGTAAGCTACGGTGTGGACGTAGAGTGTCGGGTCGTGGGTGGCGAACATCCATAAGACACTTCTTCCAGGTGATGATTCCATCAGCCCAAACCTACCCATCATCCTACAGTAAATATCATAAGGCGTTCCGGAGAGGTCTGTCCTATTCTCTACTAGCCTAGCAGTAGATTTTATAAGTGACATTATGACCTGTAATTCTCCAAACCCCAAGTCGCAATGTGAAGAAGCGTTGTGTGTATTATCAGGTCAAAACAATCTTGCTTTTTACCGGCCCTGAAAAATGATGAGTTGTCCACATCCTTGCTCGAGAAGGGAAGGGAAGGGAAATAATGCTTCCCGGAAAGCTCCCTCTTTACTCTGGCCCGTGGTCCGATAGGCTAGGATTTTCAGGACATAAGGTATGCGCCATTAGCTGTGTATCTTGGAGTTGTGTCAACGGTGACAATCATTTTGTGGAGCTTATGAAAGGTATGAACGTCTTTAGAATTAAGCTGGTCGCCATTTGATTTGGACACAGCAGTTCTCATAAAGACGTTTGGTGCAGAATAGGTAGCGGCAAGAGATGCCAGCGCGAGATCCTACATGCCGCGTTGTGATACGGCGAAGGGAAGGTGAGGTTCTGTGATGGGGGACAGGGATTATTCCGCTAGTCCAGGATCGGTCAGAGCAACCCAGAGCATGGCCTCAGCCTGGACCCGAATCTTATCCGCCCCAAATTATCTCCACGTGAGACCTGGACCTGCCGACGCCACGGGACGGCTTTACTCCCTCCCGCCCAGCGTTATTTCGACTTCGCAGCTTCGATGTCACCACAACAAATACAACAACACAACACAACACAACAGCAAACGCGATAAGATCATCCCTCCTCCTGGCTTTTCCTTCTCGCTTGTCATCAATCCCGCCTCGCTAGACTGTTTCTCACTTGATTGCTCGTAGCGATTCTGGCACCCTGCATTGCTTGCCCTTATGGACCTGGACGTTTGCGGCAAGCTGCAGACGCCTCCTCGCTTAGTACCTGCAAAATGAATGTCAACAAGACCAGCCCCAGGAATGCCACCACTTATCACAGCACAACCATAAATGCTCAAACCAGCATTTCCCACATTGGAGTAAAAAGAACTATCGACGAGTTTCAAGAAAGACAAAGCGGTAACAAGAGTGTGCTTGGCGATATCACAAACAGATCGGAATTTCGTCGGCCCGCCCTTCCTACAAATAGCCCCAAGGTCTTGAAGGCGGGTGCAATTTGTGATGTGGTTGATCCGCAACGACCGTCCGAATACTCACAGCGAAGATCTCTTGCTCTTACTCCATCAGTAGCCTCAAATCCTTTGCTGGATTTATCCCATTCTGCCTACGGACTACCGAAGCAGCTAACACAAAACCTTGCTTCGCTTGGCATAAATTCAATATACCCATGGCAGTCCGAGTGTCTCTTGAGAAGTGGCGCTCTGGATGGAGAAACTAACCTTGTCTATACTGCTCCGACTGGAGGTGGAAAGTCTTTGGTCGCTGATGTCTTGATGCTGAAAAAAATCATCGAGAATCCTGAGAAGAAGGCCTTGCTGGTTCTCCCGTATGTCGCACTTGTTCAGGAGAAGTTGCGATGGCTGAGAAAAGTCGTAGAGGGTTTGTCTAGAATGACAGAACATGGCAATGGCGATCAACGGCCAAATCTGTTTCGAACTCGTGGCGATGAAAATTCCGTGAAGGTTGTCGGGTTCTTTGGTGGAAGTAAGACGAAAGCTACCTGGCGCGATTTTGACATTGCTGTCTGCACAATTGAAAAGGTACAAACCAAAAATGGTCTAACGAGCCACTGGCTGATACTCCTCAGGCAAACTCGTTGGTAAATACTGCCATTGATGACCTCAATGTTGGGGATCTGGGCGTGGTGGTGATGGATGAGTTGCATATGCTCGATGACGAGGGGCGCGGCTACATCTTGGAATTGATGGCCACAAAACTCTTATGTCTTGACCAAAGCATACAGCTCATTGGAATGAGTGCTACTCTAAATGTAAGCACAAAGCCCCGTTGTCCTCGAAATCACTTCTAATCAAGCAGAATGCGGAATTACTCGCAAATTGGCTGGACAATGCGAAGTTCTACGTTTCGAGATATCGTCCTGTCCCTGTTGAAGAACACCTCGTGTTCGACAATGCTGTCTACCCGGCTTCAAGTTCAAGTAGATTTTACAAGACAGCTACCCAACTCAATGCTCAGACACAGACACAGACGCAGGCGCAGACACAAATTTTGACACAATCGAAACCGGAAGCTTGCAGAATTATACAGCAATCAGAAAGTAAGGAATTGAACAACCCTTTGATCAATTCGGTCATCTCTCTGGCAAATGAAACTGCTAGGTCAGGTTACGGTGCATTGGTATTCTGTAGTAGTCGGACAGGCTGTGAAAGAGATGCCGAGCTGATCAGCATGGCCTTACCACAGCCTCATGAGGTTGAATCATTCATCATGGAAGGTCGAACAGAACTGCTCAATGATCTGAGGAGCACGACTACTGGGTTGGACCAAGTTCTTGAGAAGACAGTTCCAGTCGGTGTCGCATTTCATCGTGAGTGCTTCTAAGCTGTCTGAGGGCAGTGTCACTTACGGTGCTTAGATGCCGGCTTGACAACCGAAGAGCGCGATCTGATCGCAACGGCCTATGATCAAGGAGTCATTAAGGTCATCGTTGCAACATGCAGTTTGGCTGCAGGAATAAATCTCCCAGCACGGAGAGTCATTCTCCATGGTGCGCGGATGGGGGCTGATTTGGTCGGACCCTCTATGCTGTAAGTACCTTCAGTCCTCCCCGACTCGCACTGCTAATGCTAAGGCTACTAAAGTCGACAAATGCGCGGTAGAGCCGGGCGGAAAGGTAAAGACGAGATCGGCGAGACGTATCTTTGCTGTCAAAAAAGCGATTTAGAAGCTGTAGCTGAGCTCATGGAAGCTGAGCTACCGAGCGTTGAGAGCTGTCTTGTGCCCGATAAGCGGGGAATCAAAAGGTGGACTTGTGCTTGTCATGAATACCTTCTCTGGCATTATTGACTGTTCTATCAGAGCTTTACTGGAAGTCATTGCAACGAAACTGGCAACGAGCGACGAATCTATCGATGATTACATGAAGAAAACGCTTTTGTATCACTCCATGGATCACGAAGAACTGGTTAAAATGGTCAAGTCAACAATGCAGGATCTAGAAGAAACGCAACTCCTCCACCGCACTAATGACGCCGACTTCGAAGCTACATTGCTTGGTGAAGCCATTGTAGCATCCTCTTTAACTCCCGAAGATGGACTATTCATCCACCGAGAGCTGCGCAAAGCTCTACAAGCCTTTGTCATGGACGGCGAAATGCACGTCCTCTATTCGTTTACCCCTGTTCAAGCCGCCCAGACAAATATCAACTGGCAAATCTTCCGCAAGGAAATGGACGGCTTCGATGAGAGCAATTTGAGAGCTATGGAGTTTGTTGGTTTGAAGCCTTCCATAGTCAACAAGATGCAAGCTCCGAGTCTCCAAGCTACTTTGGGAACATCGAATAACTTGTTTGCAGGGCCCATGGCGGTACCATGAAAGAGACCACTCTCCAAGAAATCGAGACAGCTCGTATTTACAGACGTTTCTACTCTGCTCTACAGCTCCGCGATCTCTGCAACGAAATCCCCATCCATGCCGTCGCTCGCAAGTATGATATCCCACGAGGCATAGTCCAGAACTTGGCACAGACATGTCACGGTTTCGCTGCTGGAATGATCAAGTTCTGTCAGCGGATGAACTGGGGTGCTCTGGCCGCTGTACTGGATCATTTCTCTGATCGATTGAGAGCTGGTATGTTGTATCCGCCACATGCACTTCGACATCAGTGGGTATATATGATCGTCGCTAACATCTCCAAGGAGCTAAAGCAGATCTTCTCGCCCTTGCAGAGATTTCTTACGTAAAGAGCCGGACCGCTCGAGTCTTCTGGGAGAATGGCTTCAAGACAGTCGCAGCTATCGCCGCCGCAGACGTGAAGGATATCTGGCCCATATTGCTACTGGTACGTCTGTCTCCAGAACCGCAAGAATGTGCACTAAATAAAGACGGTACAGGCCCAGCCAAAGAAGGTGAAGGCAAAAGGCGAGGAGGAAATGAAGTATCGTGAGAAACTCGTTTCAAAGGCGAACATGATATCAGCGTCCGCGACGAGATTATGGGGTGAGCTTCTTCTATCTGTGATGTATAATGTCACATGCATTTGACTGATATGTAAACAGAAAAGCAAATGCGAGAAGAGCTCGAGGAAGAAATGGAATATTAGAGGGTAGGAGAAACGGCACAATTGGCTATTGCTCTGGATCCTCGAAGTATCATCATGAATAGCACCCACCAGATACTTGCCGATAGTCCTAAACCCACACATCGTTACCATCATAAGAGGTGATGGACATCATTACCGAGAAGCTCGATACACTCCGTTTTCCTGCCCGCATCCATAGGTCTCACTACTTGGACAAATTTGTGGAGGTAGGACATAGCCCCAAAACATTCAATCAATCTCCAACAGCCTATCCTCCTTACTCAGAATACCTCTCCAACAACCCTCCTGTCCTCCAAAAAGTCAGCAACAACCTCCACCTTCTCCTCACCAGCCGGTACTCCATCACCCTCACCATTCACACCATCCAACCCAAGAAATCTCACCCTCTTCACCGGCCTCACTCTCCCATCGCTGTCGCCTTTCCCATCACCCACGGCATTACGATACCCTCCCCTCCAGCTCTGGCCACCCCTCAAAATCCCCACCACAACCACACTCCTCCTCTTCAACCTCTCCCTATCCATCCATTCCCTCCTCTCCTCCTGCCGACTCGTCTCAAAATACCACCTCAACATATCCCTCCTCGCTCGCCATAGTCCACTTAACACTAACAGGAAGACGAAGATGAAGACTAAGCCGCCAATATGAGGTTTGTAGGCTTGGAGCCATGCTTCAATTTCGGGATTCTTCAGGATCGGGGTATTGATGGTGTGGTTAGCAACTTCGTTGACGCCGAGTCGGGAGACTGTCGACACGTTGGTGAGAAGTGCTCCAGGTGCTAGGGAATGCATAGTGGGCTGGGGGCGTGGCATTCTGAGAGAAGTCGGATTTTTGATTTCGTTACGTGCGAGAAGTAATTCGTGAGTACTTCATGAATGTTTGGATGAAGAGTAGCACTGCGGATATCTGGATCGCTGTTGAAGAGAACGAGAGTCGAACGAGTGAAAGAGGGGAGAGGGCTTAATGCTGCTCTGTTGACATTGACCCTGGATTCGAATGAGAATCCTCCCGCCTTGGCGTAAACAGTGCAGTATCGACACAGTCGTCGCAGTCGGTGGAGAGGGTGTCAGATCATGGCTGGCTCGGTCTAGGCGCTGGCACCCCGACCTCAAGACAGATGGGATGTTTTGTTCAAAGTGACGTTTAATACTCCTTTGGAACCTGGAAAACGAAAGTTTGGTTGAGCAATAGAATTGTGGAGTTAGCCAATAGGGTAAGAACGAAGCGGGCCGTCTCGCTAACATGGTTCCTTCCCCTGTTGATTCTTACCTCGCTAATTGGAGCTTTCGAAGGGGGAGCTAGGTCCATCTGCTTCATATGCGCCAGAGGACAGAGGTCAGAGGAATGAGGATGCATTAGATATGGCGATAGCTATAAAGGGACAGATGAATTCTATTCAAGACCACGAAGCACGTATCTCGCTTAGAACATAAACATGACCTCCCACCTGATTATCTCACCACTAAGCTGAAGGTCTCCGTTCTCGCGACGCTCTGTTCTTACAAAGAATCCTCAACAAAGGACGACTGGATTGCCTGACCTGTTCTGTTACCCTTTCGCTGAAGCGGAGAGAAAAGTACTCGTGGATGTAGACAAAGAGCAAAACTCTCACAAGACACAATGACAAGCAACAAAGGCTCCCCTCTGCCATTCGCAGATACATAAGCTGCCACATGGTCAAATCATTATGCTTAGCTAGCATTTCACAAACACATATGTACCTACTTACTCCGGTACCAAGCCTTCATCCCAAGAATAGTATTTATACAAGAACATCTATTCCAACATGTCTTCCGGCCAAGAAGTACCAATCTCCCCAGCTCGAGCACATATCGAAAGCGAGCAAGAAAACGCCAGTTCGCACTCATCGCACGAATTAATCGACTCAAAGCCCACCAGCCCCTCTCACTCAACCACCGCATCAGAAGATCTCAAGACCCTCAGCCTCACAGAACAAGATCCAACCACAACCAATAGCGAGGAAGAGACAAATACAGACCCCGATACAAATACTGACACTGAACAAGAGCTCTTCAAAGATTCCGAGCCCATAAAAGCCAACGCTGACGAAATCCGAGAATTCGGCCGTCTCGCACAAGAACTCTCACTCTTCGCATCTTGTATCGGGGTTCCTCCACCTCCAACCCCTGCTACACCAGACAATCCCATCGCCTGTACCTCATCGTCACTCCACTCAAAATTGTTGGATCCCTACACTGATGCCGACAAAACACCCACTCAAGCATCCAGCTCCGCCTCCCCTTCTCAAGCAGAAGCCGATGCAGAAGCAGCCGCCCTCCAAGCGGCTCACGCCGAAGCAGTAATCGCACAGCGTAAAGCCGAGCTTCAGGCCGACTTGCTGGAGTTGATTCAAAATGAGGCAGATGGGCGGAACCGAGATCTGATTCTGGAGATTGAGAGCCTGATGAGGGATTGGAAGGGGTTGCATGAGCGGTTGGAGAGGTGGAGGGGGGAGAAGAAGGGGGAGAAGGTTAGGGAGATATATAAGAGAGATATGGAGGAGTAGGAGGCCCGGTACATAGTTAGAACCAACTTGGAGTGTAGCAATTTGTGAAATTAGTTGATGGGCTAGCCATCTTGGCCAAACTCTGTAAATGGATGAATACAATCAACCGTAAGTTTTGTGCGCATGATCAACAAAAACATGAAATGAAACTCGAGACTGTAGTATGAAGTGAGGCGAACGTGAAGCAGATAGTAGAGTAAACAGAAGAGTTCTCAAAGACTAAAAGTGGGTATAAGTACGAAGCAAGAGAACCCCCATGGCCTGGCCATTGGCCAACAACCTCCGCCAAACTATGTACATACAGAACACCAACTGTATCAAGTGCCCAGCAAGCAAAGTATTGAAACCCCAGCAAGCTCAAGCACTCCTTTACCATAAACATTAAAGTCATAAACCATAACATGGAATCATGCCCTTCAATCTCCCCACCTCACACGGGCTGTCATACTCTCAACTCAACACTAATCTCCTCTCTCACTTTCGCACACCACTTCCAAATCGCCTCCTCAAAGCCCTTCAGTGCCGTCCTGTCGGTACCGCTCACGACACCCATTACGTCTACTTTCAGTACGACTTCCCATCTCAGCTCCGCCGCCTTGATCCAATACCGTAAGTTCTCCGCACAGCGATACGGCTTAGCGAAGTCCGTGTGCCATTTATCAATAGCCCCAAACGGGCGCTTACTCTTCCTCACAACCGCATTATGCAACTTGACCAATCTCATACCCGTCCTCATATCATCCAGAAACTTAGTGGGCAGAGCCTCATCCGAGACCTCGTCAACGGACTGCAAATTCGGGAGAGTGTCCGAATCAGGATCCATGGATCTGATGAACGCGTATTCTCGCTCGACATCTCTACCCTCCCAGGAATCATCAAGCCAGGTCCAGCTCGCCCGTTGTTTCCTCTCTGCCTCCTCCATGGCTTCTTCCTGGCTCAACAAGTCGTAGACGCTCGCTACCCACTTCTCCATCGTCAGGCGCTCCTCGGTACGCATTCCGGCGGCGAAATTCCTCGTCGCCATGCGCTTCAGCACTTCCATGACGGAAAGTAGCTCAGCTCGGATCTTGCGCTCGGACTTGATTGCTGCAAGTCGCTGGGGCTGGTTATGTGCTGTGTAGTACATTTTCGCGGCTCGAATGGCGAGTGTCATTATATCTAGGATGTGCATTCCCTGTAGCTCGTGCCATCCTCGATTATCATCTGGTGTGGGGCTCGGCGGTTCACTGCCAGGTTTCTGGGGAGATGGTGGAGCTGATGTAGGATTCTGTTTCGCGTCTTCGAGCAACTTCACAGCATCGTCCAAGCATTTCTGCAGGTCGTCTTTGAGCTCTTCGAGAGTTGGCGGATGTGGTATTTTCTTCTCGCGGTGGTTGTATGTGCTGACTGTTGGCGGGAGCATATGTGGATGATCTGGGTCTTCTTCTTCCTCTCCACTGAAGTAGTCATATTCCTCCTGTGTAGGACTTTCTACCAACATGCCTCCCAGTCCCTGCGCATGAAGCTCAGGACTGCTTCCCATCGACGCATACGACGAATCCACATCTGATCCCGAGACCTTGGGGGTGAGGAACGAAGTGTCTAGAACAGACAAATCCAGCGTACCACGATTGTCCTTCTTCTTTGCCAGTCTGCCTCCCTTACCATCCAATAGCCCTGTTCGTGCAAAGTAATATTGTAGATGTGCAATGCTGCCCAGACTCAAAACGCTCTCTCTTGACTGTGCCGAGGCAGCAAAGTTCGTCCCTTGTGGCCTCACATAGCCACGTCTCTTCGGTTTCTCCAATCCTCCTGTTGACTGTCGATTCGAGTAGCTCGCAGACGAAGACCGTGATACTGAAGTCCCGGAACTATTGCTACCTAGAGACTCCCTTCCCATCGCACTTGATCCGCCAGAGTACAAGGAACCCGTCGAGCCCATGGAGACACTCCGTGAGAGCTCAGGACAAGCTCCAATAGCTGGGGTAGGAGATGTAGAGGGCGAAGGAGATTCTCTGCGAAAGGAAGGTTTCGCTCGAAGAGGTTGTGTAGTCGCCATGATTTGCGTAAAGCCCGTATTTCCAAATGTTTGATTGATTATGCTGCGTTTGATCTGCTGCTGGTGAACTGTATCTGAGAGTCTTGAAGGTATTACTAGCAGGTACTTGTAGCTGGGTACGCGTTGAAAGATGCGAACTAGTCCTGGACACCGCCCTGCAGTGGCCTCGCAGTGTTGATAAACGATTTGCAAGAAAAGGGCTGGTTGCTGTGGAAGTTCGTAATACACGTCTCCGAGTACGTGTGGGCGTTCGACTCGAAATTATGGCTGGAGGTCGGGGTGTTCCAAATAGGAGGGGGCGACAGGGGTGAGGTCCAGTATCGCGTCCGCTTTGAAACGGATTGAGTGCAGGCGATAGCCCACCGTGTTATTGATTTTAATCAACAGGCATAAACTTCTAGAACAATTCGAAGCTTCCGACGTATCATGCCGCCGAAATCGTTAGAAGAAGTTGAAAACAAGCAAATAAAATCCCTGATGCCTTCTGCCCTGCTCATATCTTAGAGATGGAACTGGAATATTCGAGCTTTTTGTTCTGTTTTGTTCATTAATCTCGTGCTCCGGGCAACCGAACGCGTTCCTGAGAAATGAACACGTCCGCCGAATCATTAACTTGCACCGGCTAGACGGCGAAGTCGTGGCACTTTCGCGAGAGTCTGTTTGATGATCCAAATTTGAAATCGATAGTGCAAGGAATGGTCAATTTGGCCAGCCCACGAGAACATACTTCGCGAGGGGAGACTTATGTTTCGATTTTCTCTTGCACGAACGAGTGATCTGTGCTATCGATGCTAGGTTTTGTTTCGGCGTATGGACTTTTATTTTTCGTTGGATAGCAGACCATGTTGATTGCAACGGCTCCCCAGAAAAGCCACAAAAAAGCCTCCGAGTACCCCTCGGAAAGGGGCATGACCACGTGACGTCAAAATCGCTTCCTCGAGGTCGTTCGACCGCATACGCGTGGTCGCTGCCGAGGTATAGGCAAGCAAAGGTTGCTCATGTGTATGAAGAGATGTGCTACCGCTACGAACCTATTATTGTACACTGCTTCTTTCCACTCGGATCTCGTCGAGTTGAAGATTGCCGAGTGGGTGTACTGAGCATTGAAGCCACAAATGTACATGAACTCGGCGTTCGTGGGCAGCTGTGCCTATGTACATACACCATAAAAATTGATAGGCAATTCCAGGGTCTCTTGATCCTCGACTCGACGCAAAATGCTTGTTTAGGTACGTCTTCAGGAAGTGTTCATGGTTCCCTTCACGTGTTCACTTGGAGGTAAAAAGGGGTCTGTTGACTCGCTATTTTCCTCACAAGTAAGCCATTCCATGTAGATCTAACTCCGGTCACAAAGTCGACTTTTCTACTCACTTACTAAAGGGTTCGAAATCTACTTTGAGCAGTTAGACTAAGCGATATCACGTATATAGGAAGTACTAATTATACTCGTTGGTAAATCTAGCTTCTATTTAATGGAACTTACAAACATATATAGCATATGGGGTATTGCGAACCACAAAAGCAAACCTGTGTTGATTCAGGTGTGTAGGAGTGGAAAGTATCTTCTCACTCTCTGCCGAGATAGGGTGAGAATGACCCCAAAGTCGTGCTGTTGACCGACAACGTTGACATTCTTGATTTCATTTGGGACATCGTTAAGCCTCTTCCTATCATTGTCGGATACTTTCTAGTGAGTGACACAGCACGCCATCTTACAGTCATGTGGCTTCAATCCATCAGAGATAGGCAGAAGTCAATTCAAAGTCCGATTCGTACATTCTATTTCTCTCATCACCAGCGGCTCGATAGCCTACTACTATGATCCTCATGTTACGTGTCATTCCAGTTCCCAAGACTTGAACTTGTCACTGTACGAGACGGTGACCGGCCATTCAGATTCTTCTTCCCACTTCCCCAAGCCCATTTGCACAAACATCTGTCGCTGCAACATCAATTTATCTCCTCTCACCCACAGCTTCTGCCTCGCTGTCCCCCACTTGAACCAATTCTGTAGCCACCCAACAAGCAGATCTACAAACAGACCTAACAAGATAAGGAAACCGCCAAGGGCGAAAACAAGTATCAGTCCAAGGATGGAAAACCTCGTTGTGGATTGAGAATCATTGACGATCTGATTCTTGCACATAGCCTTCTCGGTCTGAGATTCAGGGAATATCATCTGCAAACCCCGTCTGATGTTAGTTGGGCCCGTCGCGTATTCCTGCAGGGCATGCTGGAAATGTGCAAGACCAGTACTGAACCAGAATTTGGCCTCGAGTGTCCATTGATTCGAAGGAATGGGGTATTGTCTCAAGTCCGTGACGAAGTCGTTTGCCAGGAGAGCAGTACTTCCTTGACTGTGTACGTTCATGTAGATGCTGGTGAATAGAGAAGCAAATGAAAGTCGGGCCACAACATCTTTCTGCTGTTCGTTGAGTCCCACGTCCACTTTGGAAGAGGCACTGTTTAGTTGTCTTTGAGCGACCAGGGGAGTACAGGTGTTCGTTCTTGGGTTGCGGATCTGATATCTCTCTGTGCAGGCGATTGGGACAACAAATTTATCCGTAGAAGAGCAGACTTCCAGTCGCGTTGAATTTCTCAACATTGGCTCCAAAAACAGGATCATCATTCGGCTCTTCGTAGGTGACACTGTTTGAAGCTATGAATTCCATCGACAGATCTGCATCGGTTTGAACGAGATCGAGGATTGGTTGCCAGCCGCTGTTCCTTGGGGCGTTGGGACTGGCGAATACTGCGCTCAAAGTGTAGCCAGTCTGGGTGGGAGTCACGTCTCTATTATATAGGTATGTGTAATTTTGATGGCCGATTGATCCATAGTCGTACTGGTATATTGTCGTTGTGAAAGCATATCCCAGATTACGTGCACTGGCGCCCGTGAAGTTTTGTACGTATTGTGCAGTTTCTATGGGAGCACACACCGTCGACTTTCGATACTGAACACTGTACTTCGAGGGAAGATTGATTCCAAGATCTTCTCTCGAGCTGAGCAGACCAGTAGTCATCTCGAAGGCTCCATTGTTTCCATTCGAGCAAGTACCAGATACAAACGGACAGGGTGCACCATCAGATGTCGCAAAATTGAGCATCGCCTTTGGGAACGTTTGGCACTGTAAAGGCGATGGGATGTCGCCATAACATGCTTTAGCATATGTGCTCGTGATGATGGTCGTATTCGCAACTTTTCGTTCGAACGCAGCTAAGGAAGCTAAGCAAAGCGATGTATCGAAGAATCCGCAACTTTGCCCAATGCTAACAGTGTCTGGAATTAGTATCACTCTGCCATGTAGTAGTAAAGAACAGAGAACACATACGATCCCTCGACAAGCAACCTCGCACTCCCCGCTGCCTCAGAGGTGCGACTTGAAAAGACAGCTGCTGCTGCTATTGCCAACATGTACCCTAGGCTAAAACACACCCACGGAATCGTCCTCACCCAAAGCCTCTGGGCTCTACCTCTCCAATACCATGCTTGCAGTGCAAAAGCCCAAGCAACACCAGCTGGTGAAGATGTATTCCTGAAAATGTTTTGTTGCTGGTGATGCAATCCATCTTGAGGACCAGAAGAAGATCTCGCTTGGTGAAGTATGAAGCTGATGATGCGCCACAGCTGTGCTCCCACGATCGTTATGAACGTTGCAATAAAAGTTGTAAGATACCCACCTTCACGCGACGGTAAAGTAAGTACGGCACCGCGGATTGCGCCTTGTGACCAATTGATCCATGGCCCTGTATAAATTGAATACATTGTAGTAGTGAGAGTCGCGGTGCTTTGATAATGTGTACTGGATTCGGCAGTCACACTTGGTAGCTGAATGATAGCTGCAGACAATATGGAAATCATTGGGATGAATCGCCTCGCTTGAAAGCGCCTCATTTTCAGCTGAGCTTATGATTTGCTGTGTTCACCAGAAGTTCTCTGATGAAGGCCCTAGCTCGCCTAAGGTGTGATCTGTCTAATTGAACAATTGAAGTATTCTATTCGCATGGAGGAGAAGGCTCGCAGTGATCAGCTTATCTGGCCATCAAAAGGAAACAAAACAACAAAATTGGTAACAATGATCAAGGCGAGCCCAAATATAGGGCAGTAAGGGGAAATATTGCTTCTCCAAAGCTAGCATGTGAAGCGGTCCATTGTATTCAGCAGTCCATGCCTCTGCCTCTATCTTCACAACAAATGAACAGCAAACCCCTTACCTACCCATCCACCCACCATCAACAACCAGAACATGCCCACTCACATAACTACTCGCCGAACTCGCCAAATAAACCACACTCCCCTTGAAATCCTCGGGCACACCCCACCTCCCAGCAGGAATTCTCTCGCTAATACTCTTCAAGCGATTCGCATCCGCCAATAGCGCAGTATTCATCTCCGTAGCAATATACCCCGGCGCAATAGCATTGACTGTAACTCCCTTTGAGGACCATTCATTAGCGAGGGACTTTGTGAGTTGTGCAACGGCGCCTTTGGATGCAGCGTAGGCGGGGACGGTTAGTCCACCTTGGAAGGTTAGGAGGGATGCGAAGTTGATGATGCTGCCTCGACGGCCGGAGGAAGAGGCCTCAAGAGAGAGCATGTGTGCGCCAATGTCGCGGCAGAGGGTGAATACTGTCGTGAGGTTGACTTGGATGACCTGTTTTCGTTAGACTTCTCGTTTTGCATTCTCCTTAACAACAGCTGGAGAGTGGTTAAGATTGGGGAGGAAACTAACCTCATTCCAATCGTCGTCTGGAAACTCCGCACATGGATGTCTTCTCTGGATCCCAGCACAGTTTACCAGAATTCGGATCTTGTGCCCATCTTTCAAGATCGCAGGTGTAAGAGCCTTGACTTCGGCTTGTGACGAGAGATCCGCAGTATAGACAGTAGCTTTCCGTCCTAGGGCTTCAATTGCTTGCTGCGTAGCAGTGTTTGATCGATCGCGCTATTTGCTTTTGTCAGAATTCGATATTTGAGGATTGAAACTGCTGAGAGTGAAGAGTGGGAGAAACTACACCTGTATCAAGATAACATCTGCACCACACTCAGCCAGAGCGACTGCTGCAGCCTGACCGATGCCCCTCGTCCCACCCGTGACGAGAGCAGTCTGCCCCTCCAGAGAGAACATCGCCATAGTTTGTGAAGCTGCCATACTGCCTATATCTTCTTTCTGCTTCCTAGGAAAAACCGATTCAGTGTTGTAAAGAAGAAGGAATGTCAAGTGAAGCAACAGAAATCCGGAAGGAAGAAACAACGTCAGAGATGTTATCGGGAGCCGGCAAATGAAATTGTTGATTTCTCTGCAGCCCAGACCACCTTGAACCCCTCCTCCGCTGCAATTCCCTCCGAAACGCGGGCCTGTGACATGTCTAGCGGCTGTTCCCAGTGGGGAAATTTACCACTTTCAGCGGGCGTTCCAGCCACAAAGCCACTGTTCACCACCCCGCGTGAGGGGTCCACGGCGGGGCACAGTACATCATCCCTGCCAGCTTCCACTGAACTTGCATGCCGTCAGAGCCCGAACTCGCGATTTCGCTGGCACAAGAACAAGTCTAAGTGGGATGAAATAGGATGGAATGCCATAGTTGAATAGCCGGTTCTGTTAATTGGTGGACGGCTTAATTAAGATCGTTTACAACCTTACCTATAGAACTTTCTTACACTTCACTGTACATGAGACTCTGATCCTTTTCTTCTGTTGTCGCAATTGACGTACCTGGACATCACGGTCGACAAATCTCTTCAAAGCTCAATTTGAAATCCACGTACCACACGAAAGTCTTTCACAATGTCAGAGACAAAAACTGAGCAAGTCGTAGCTTCAGTGCTCCACGGTGTGAAGGACTTGAAAATAGTAAGTCCCACGTCATTGACACACACAGCAAGCTTCTCGTTGAAGATATACTGACCCAAACCCCCAGGAACATCGCGACCTCCCCCTCCCCTCCTCATCCGAAGTCCAAGTCGCCGTGCAATCCACCGGTCTCTGCGGTTCCGACCTCCACTATTTCAACCACTACCGCAACGGCGACATCATCGTGCAAGAGCCCTTGACACTCGGCCACGAATCCTCCGGCGTCGTAACAGCAGTCGGCAGCTCCGTCACATCTCTCCAAGTCGGCGACAGAGTCGCCCTCGAAGTCGGACTGCCATGTCTCGAGTGCGAGCTATGTACGTCCGGACGCTACAACATCTGCAAGACTTTGCGATTCAGGAGTTCAGCGAAATCGTTTCCGCATTTCCAGGGGACGTTGCAGGCGAAGATTAATCACCCTGCTGTGTATTGCCATAAGTATGTTCTTGATCCAATCCCCCTCCAAAATATAAAATCCACTTGAATCTCTCTATGAGAGGAAGATGAAAACCTGAGAACTTGAGAATATGTCAAAGCTAACGAACCCCCCAGACTCCCCTCCAACGTCTCCCTCTCCACCGGCGCAATCCTCGAGCCCCTCTCCGTAGCAATCCACGGCCTCCGCCGCGCTTCCCTCCCCAAATCCAGCACCGTTCTAATCTTTGGCGCTGGAGCAGTCGGTCTGCTCTGCGCAGCAATGTGCAAAGTCTACGGCGCATCAACCGTAATCATAGCCGACATCCAAGCCGAGCGCGTAGAGTTCGCCGTACGAAATAAGTTCGCGGACGAGAAGGTCGTGGTACCTATGAAGAGGCCGCAGGCTATCGAGGAGAAACTGGCGTTTGCGAAAGAAGTGGCGGAGTTAGTTAAGGAGAGAATTGGTGGGAAGGAGGTGGATGCAGTGTTTGAGTGTACGGGCGTGGAGAGTTGTTTGCAAGCTGCTATTTATGTACTTCCCCCTTCCTACGTTCGCCCATTTCCCATTCTACTCACTCTTTTTCTACTGTTTGGAGAGCGATCTCGCTAACCACGGTCAACAAACAGTCCACCCGCCCCGGCGGCAGAATAATGCTAATCGGCATGGGCTCACCAATCCAAACACTACCCATCTCCGCCGCCGCCCTCCGCGAGATCGACCTCGTAGGCGTCTTCCGCTACGCCAACACCTACGACGAAGCCATCAAGCTCGTCTCAAGCAACAACCCACTCCTTCCCGACCTCTCGAAACTCGTTACGCAGACTTTCAAGGGCTTTGACGGTATTCCGAATGCGTTCGCTATGGCGGGACGTGTGAAGGACGATGAGGGGAATCTGGTGCTGAAGGTTGTGGTTGATACGACGAGTGCTTAAAGAGCGCTTGGAATGGAGAGAGAGAATAGATGAATTTATATCCAAGACTGAAATGCTAGATTCACCGCCAAAAATCTTCTAGCCAAAATGTAGTCAAAATATGTTATCCGAGCTGAACCTACATACTCTGACTTAGATGATATCTAACCTGGGTGCTTGCCTATTGAAGCATGGTTTTGTAATAGTAACGAATAGGCCCAAATTACGTAATGCATGTATATTCCTTTAAAATGGTTGATCCTCTTGCCCTCGATATGAGGCTCATATCGGAAGGAATCACTGAAGGAGTGAGCTTGCTTTAATAACCCAGGTGGTTAGACTCTATCGCCCACTACTATGAGCCGCCATCTACAACAACTTCAATCTCACCCCAACCTGGGGAGACATACTCCTTAAACCTACACGGAAGCCTCACCCTAGACTGCAAGCCATCTCTTCTTGTAGTCACACCAGGCGTCCCCGCTCGATCCTCACCCGTGCCAGCTTAAATGCATGGCTTAGGTTTTATTCATGACGGGTTGAATTTAAAGCGCTACTCCCAGCACTCTCAGCACTCTCAGCACCTCCAGCACCCTTCCCCACTTAGACCCGCCTTTCTTTTCACATCTTTCATTTCATACTTTATCTTTCTTCAAGGAGGCACATCTACAGTACCATCCAACATGCTCAAGTCTCGTCCATTCCAAAGCCCAAGTGTATTTGAATGTAAATTGTTTATTTTCATCTCAGCTCATCTCATATCTACTTAAGCCCCAGGCTTTTTATCATCCACTATCTCCCTCCGAATCTCGACACACTTTTGTTTGTTCTGGTATTACTATGTACAAATGCACCAATCCATCAGCCCACCTCCTTCATCCTCTCTTCTCTGAATGGATATCTCAGGATCAAAACGAGTGTATCGAAATCATACGATCCACCAAACCACCAACGCCAAACCATGCCATGCAATACGACGCACGCAGAAATGCCTCTCAATCAAACCCTAGAACCCGTCACAGAAAGAACACATATACACACGCAGTCGGACCTATGTTTTGTTGATGACCATGATCTTCACCAATCAACGCCCCTCCACTCGAAATCACCATCGATATTGACCCACTTGCCCTGCTCAATAGCAGCCTCCCAGCCCATCATAACAGCTAGTAATTTGCAGCCCATGCTACTGACTGTGCACACAAGACGATCACTTGCTTTCCCCAGAACAGCAAGGTCCATCAAGTATGCTCGTCCGACCAGCTGTCGTAATCGCAACGCTTCGTTCGTGGGCGGGAGATTCGTATCGGGCGTCTCAACAGCTGTAGCTGGGACACTAGTCGGCTTTCCCAGACTCCAGAACATACCGGCAAAGAAGCCACCTTCCCAGCCTACATTTTCGTCGACGAATTTGCGGATCGCACCGCCGGTTGGCTTGGCGGAGTTGATGCTCTTCTTGGATGCGAGGCGAATGAGTTCTTGGGCTCTTAATGCGTGGGAGAATTCTTCCGAGTCGTAAACATCTGGATCGTCGGATGCTACAACGAAGACACTGTGCATCTCAGCCATCAGGTTCTCGTCTCCATCGGGGCCTGAGCTGTTGAAAGTGTCGTAAAGTATCGTTCGTGCCTTGTCGCCATACCGATCGAGTGGTACGTATGCGTCCTTGTACTGGAACTCGTATGGATGTCTGTCACCATGTCGAACGTGAACGCCAATGATAATTCCGTTTTCGGTCTCTGGTGGGGGACGAAGAGTCTTTTCCAACAGAAGGGAGATACGACCCTCGACATATTTCTGATCGCCGTCATTGAGCTTGAAAAGAGCTTCGTAGCCAGCACGGGCCAGAGCATAAATCGGTTTCTGGCGATAGACTTCCATCTTACGGGGGTCTTCGAATTGCTCATTGAAAGAGCCTCCAAATGACCATGTAGCTGTTGCTGCTGATACCACCAGATGGCGGGCATGATGTGGGCAGGGGAGCATCTCATGTCTTGGCGGTGGTCTGCAGCCAGGACTTGGAGGAGAGCGGAAGTAGTTGGTGTATTTGCCGTAGGCCCTTCGAAAAATCAGTACACATCTAGCAATCACGATAAGCAATCCTCACCATCTCGAGTCATCGACGAAAAAGGCTCTCCCCTCCTTCTGGGCCAAACCATAAGCAGACCACATCATCATCAAAGTCTTTCCTAACCCAGCATCCGAGGTCTCCATCACGAAAGTCAAAGTCTTCTCACATTCCTTAGACTCAATCAACCCATCCGTGTTCTCCCCAACCAGGGATCCGCCCTCCTTCATCGTCGTCTTCGCCTTTGGCCCAGGAAGTAAACCATAAAACTCGGCTTCAGCTACATCCATGAAATTCTGATCGACATGGTAGTAACCGTGATGGAAATGCTGCTTGTGGATATGAGCATGTAGATCGGCAACATGATTCGCAACCTCCATGTTCTGCTGACATATCTCTGCATATTGCTTGGGATGCAGAGGGAAATCATGGTCCGGAGGAATCGAGACAGTCCACTTGGTTCTCCCACGCTTGTCTGTTACCACAACTGGTGTTGGGAAATCTGGCAATTCATCTTCTCCAACGATCTCGAATTCATCTCCAGAGTGGGTGCTCCAACCAACGGGCCTCCTAACATCATCCAACTGTATCCTCGTAAATCTCAATCCCAAGTACAACATGGCCAATACACCAATTACCCAGCATGCTGCCCTTAAACATCTCCTCGGTGTATGTGTAGGCGTAGGCTTTCCATGTCTGGGCACCAAAGCTGGGAGTCCAGGAGAAGGAGGTGGCGAGACAATAAGATGTTGGAAACTGAATCGAGAAGAAGTCGAGGAAGTAGGACCTCGATCCGTGCCGTCATATTTGCCAGGCCGTAAGCTCAGGCGAGGAGATTTCCGTGACGAGAGAATCATGTCTGCGTGTGTATAAGATTTCTCCAATTCAAGGCGGGGTGGCATTTGAAAGTAGATGGCGCAGCCAAAATAAAGAAGCCGTATCTGAATAGAATTGAAGAAGAAATCGTATTGTATGGAAATTCGAAGGAGTGTAGAAAGTAATGTCTGTAGCTGCAAAGTCGAATCGAAGAAATTCGTACTGTCGTCTAGAAACAGATTGACCGTGGAATGGGTCTATGAAAGTGCTATTGCGTGCCTGCACAGGAAGAATAAACTAGGGACGTCAAGACATTGAATCCAGGAGTTCGAGGTCGAGACCAAAGCCGGACGACGAAGGGAAGATAGACAGGGAAGCAAGGCTGTCTTATTGAATGAATAGGTACCAACGACGCCACAATGCGGTGAGCCAACGGAATCCGATACCGAACGATCCAAAGATTTCAGGAACAAACAGAACCACAGAACACTCGGTCCACTTATCGAAGTGTCGGGGACAGATTAAAAAGCTGTCGTCGGGTGGCGCTTGGCGACCGAATTTGGATTGTGGAGAAGTCCACCAGGGCGCGAGATAGATTGGGGGTGGAGGAGATGTCCAAATATGGCACTGGTGAATCAAACCGCAAATGAATTGGAGAAGAAAAAGGAAGGGAGGAAGGAGGCCAGCGATGTGGTCGGTCGTTGAAGAATAGAAGACAGTCCACTCAATTGAAGTCTGTCCAATGCAATGCAAATCCTGTGCAGGGAAAGGAAGATCTTCATGCAGCAACGGCAGAGGACAAGACAGACAACCAGCAAATCAACAGGCCAGGTCGATAGAGTTCGTCAGGTGGACTGCAGTGACGGGATGGGGAGAAAGGAAGAAGATGATGACGAGTTTCCAGAGGAGGGGAAGAAGACGATCCTCTCATCCTCGATTGCAAGTCATGAGAGGAGAGGAGAGGAGAGGAGACAAGAGGCCAGGACACGACAGGGAAGCAGAAACAGACTTGATACACGACGGATGACAGTGCGGATCGGGGTCAGCCTTTGGCCTTTGACCTCAAGTGTCCACAAGAATCAAGGGATCTGGCCGATGTTTCTCGGATCCGAAGGGACAACCAGGGACCAGGTGGTCCGAAAGGGAAGGAGCCCGTTTGGCGGGTTCAAGAAGGGCAGGGCTTGCGTGGAAGGGGTGTGGAAGAGGCGTCGAAGGAGGACTGTGGATGGTTAAGTTTCTGGGCCCCCCGGAAAACTGCGTACAGTATGCACGATTCGGCTTTGGATGTGATGGGACGAAGGGATGAAGGCACAGATCTGATGCAGAATATTTTCTATCATACGTGGACAACACCGAATATTCCCTCCCTGACTTCTACTCCTCACTTCGCTCCTCTTTTCACAGACTCTTGTCTCTTCCCCTCATCACTACAAAAGTCAAATGCAGTCTAAAAAACACACCACTCAGCACCAGCTCCGAGTTCCATTTAGCATCCTCGGGCCGGGGCGATCGGTCCATCAACTTAACTGGGCGTTCACCACAGCTTGACCCCAGCAACTCTGAAACAGCCCAACGCACCACGCTCCGGCACCCTCCCAGCCAATAACAACCTCCATAAGAAACCAACATGTGATCAAGTTATATATGGCCTCCTTCAAGTCTAGTCTCAAACGCGCAGAGTTGCAAGATGCGGACTTTAAGCATTTGGACGAGGCCATGGGACGAAAACAGACCTCAGATTACTTTATTTGTTTCTTCAGATCTTCATAAATGCTGTGATATGTTTATGCATTTGTACACGTCTTTTCAGCTTGAAAGGAAAGGGGGGTGAGACCTAAGCGAGTTCTCCTTCTCACTCTCCTCCGACCTCTTCTGACCACAAGACTCAATCCTCTATTTACCCAATACATACCCACGTACATGCCCACGTACATGCAGCCTTCCGCACCATCAACCAACCTACCCAATAAGACTGTCATACCTCGAGTTCAAGTCCTTCGATCTCGACATTCCGTTTCCCTCGGCGGCGTGGCGGTGGTTGGCCTTCCTTCAACTTCAAATCTGGTCAGTCAACCAACGTTGTACAGACCTAAATGTACCAAATATAGTTATAGCCCTCGTACACCCTAACAGAGGAGGACAGAAATCTTCACCACCGTAAGAATAAGAACGGATCAGGGAAGAAGCAGTGTTAGAATATGTACTGTATGTTACCGGTTGAGACCCTCCAGTAATATCACCATGAAGGCGTAAACGCTTATTACCGTAACATATTACCGACCAGGACCTATTTCCATAACTATCTACTACCTATGTACACATACATACTCTGGCAATTGCAGTTGCATATACACTACAGTAGACCACTGCCCGTTCATTCCATTCCATATTCCCAAGCTACAAAATCACATCAAACATCTCAAGTAAATTGAGTCTATCTATGTAGCATCTGCAGCTTTCAAGGACAAGCAAGCAAGCAAGCAACCACTCGCATCTCACCTCCCCCTCCCCCATCTATCACATCTCGTAAACAGCGTCATCGCCGGTAGTATCCCACCAGTAACATCCCCATCCTTCCCAATCCTTTGGTTCCTTCTGCACAACCCATACCAATGATAGCACTTGACAGAAGAAAGCCTACCGACGGACGGGATCACAGCATAAACAACCATTATTTCTCCCAAGCCCCTTACTCACTTACGTGCAAACGATACCAGATAGACAAGAAACGACTAAGCAAACAAGCGGCTCAGCCTCATAGGACGCACATCGCTGACAAAAAAAGGAGAGGATATGTCATCTCATGATGCATTTCATTATCGGCTAGTCGCTCGCTGCTCTCCCCCTCCCCTTTTTACACGCTCGCTTTCTCGATGAATCTATCATCTCCGTCTATGAACCGCTTCCACCTCTATCGACCAGGTATCAACACAATCATTCCTCTCCCTAAATCCCATCCCATCCCATCCTAGCTGTTCCGAATCCTCACCATCCATTTCCATTAACGCTCAGAACGCCTCTTGTAAAATATTCAAGTCCATCGATCCATTCCCCACCACTCAACCCAGTATGTGTCCGACCCTTCGATCAATCCCTAGCATATATTACATGTGGCAGCGAGTCGCACCGCTTCTTTCTTTCCCTCCTTCAGTAAGAATGGAATGGAATCGAATACTTTTTCTCCATATCTCTCCGTTGCAAACCAAACCGCAAAATCGAAGAAAAGAAGGAATCAAAATGCCCTATGGGAATAATGACGGACTGCAAAATGGGGTATAGAGGAAGCAGAATTAGAACTCTGGCAGTCGAGATGCCATTCGTTCGCCCAAAACGCCAATAATCAAAAACGAGTGTACCGCCCACCACCGTCAAAAAACTCTTACACAGATCACGTATGATCTCTTCATACCTCCGAGGCAACGACTGGTGCTTCGGCAGGTATCGACAAGGGAGCCTTTGCTTCAGCTCCCATCATGGATTCGGCGAGGGTGTCGCGCTTCCGCTCGCTGGCTATGCGTACGCTGCCACGAGCGCCCTTGACCAAGTGTCCACTCTCGACACGGTCTTGAATCATCTCATCGAGCATCTTGCTCATTTCGTCCACACTCTTTGTTCGCTTGCGAGTCTTCGGTGAAAGAAGACCCACAGGACCTGCTGCCAGAACAGGAGACAACGGACCATTGTCGAGTAGCTGGGAAGCACGAGCAGAGACTGGACTCAGAGGGCCATTTTCTAACATATGCAGATTTTGGGACGCTCGGGGCCCTTCAGCTGTATCTCGCGACCTTGCGGCGCTTCTTAGTGCGGCCAACATGCGATCTTTATCGTCTAGTCGAGCTCGGAGATCAGCGATTTCGGAGTCCTTCTCCTTGAGTAAAGCTGCAACACCATGATCCTCGCCGACCATTACACCATTTTTGGCATTCGAGAATCCAACTGAGGCTCTTGAGTGACTGGATCTCCGAGCTTGAATGAGACGCTTTTCGAGGGTCTGACAATATCGCGTCTTGTCGGCAAGATCTGCTTGAAGCGCCCGATTTTGAGCTTGTAAGGATGCAGTTCCATCACCAAATTCTCCTATCGAGTCTTCATCCTCGGCGGATCCACCCGAAAGGCGTTCTCCAGAGAGTCGTTGACTATTGGGTAAGGCACCGACGGTCGACACTGAGTTCACCGAAGCTGTACGCTCTAATGAGTTTCTCCCAGCTGTTGAAGCTGCCATAGACGAGCGCATGGACATCTGAGACAGATGACCATTCGAGGCCATAGCTGACAGCCTTGGATGCATACCGAGGGACGAATACGAGCCACTGGCATTGACACCTGTGGACTTGGAGCTGAGTATGAGGCGATTGAGGTGCTCGATGCGCTCCTTCAACGCCGTTCGAGCAAGTTGCATCTCAAGCATCTGCTCCTCGTGGCGCTGCTCGGCTTCCTTTTCGCGCTCTCGTTCATCGTCTTCGTCTTTCGCTTTCGCCTGGCCGTCTAATTGACCTCGCAGTTCCAGAATCTCCATCCGGTACCGTTCGAGAAGGACCCTTGCTCCGCCATCTCCTCCTGCTCCCAAAGCCTCCTCTGCTTTCTTGGCATGGCTGACGATATTGTTCTTTGCCCTCGACGCGAACTTCAAAGTATTAAGCGTCTCTCCAGTATGCGTATTCTGAGCCGATGCGCTTCCAGCCGATCCAATCTGGATGGTGCAAAGAATGCTGACAAGCGAGTCTCCTGACAAAGCTCCCTGCAAGAGTCGAGTGAGTTTACTATCTCTGTATGGAAGATGCTTTCCATCTTTGTCAGTGGGTTTGCCGTCCTTGTCCTTGTCTCCAGACAGGCGAGCAATGACCGTGCCGAGAGTCAACAAACTTTTGTTAATATGGGATCCCTCAGTTCTTCGTTCCTTAGTCTCAGCAGCTCTTTCCGATCCTGCCAAATCAATCAAACTTAAGGTAGAAACACGAACACCTCCAGGAAGGAGACCTGATCGCTTATTGTCGCCCATTGCTGCGCCTCCTGGAATTCGTTCTCTGCTTTCAACAACGATCTGGACGACAGCGTGACTTCGAGAACTTCTGGCGTTGAACTGGGTACTCGATGTCCTTCTGGCATGATCTCCTCTCGCTATCACTCTCAACAGTTGCGTGGGGCTCTGTACGATCTCTTCCTTTAACGGACTCGCATAAACACCTCGCTTACTATCCTCTCTCAGCTTGATTTCTTCTTGCTGGGGGGCACCTGGTCCCGGGGTAGTGCCAGCCGGCGGAGCGCTCAAGAGATCATGAATCTTTTCGTTGTAGATTTCCAGGTAACTGACTCGAAGCAAGAACTCTCTCGAAGGAGTTTCGCGGATATAGGAGAAAATGTCTGTGATGGCGAGTGGAATAACACCGGGAGACGTGGCAGTCCCCTGCATAGAAAATGTCTTTCCTGTCCCAGTCATTCCGTACGCAAAGACTGTCCCGTGATATCCTTCCATTACCCGTCGAACCAGTCGTTTTGCTGACGAATCGTAGACTTTGGCATTGTTGTCATGAGTAGCAAATACATTATCTGCAGAAGGTTAGCTCCAGTGCACGAAAATCACGAATATCAACAAACCATAATAATAGTCTCCGCCTTCTTTCCCTCGGTATGCCACAAGTGACCTCCTCCCGTCTACCATCCACTCGCCGTCCGTTTTCGCAGGTTGTCCATTGGCTCCAGCATCTGGGCGGACTCGAACGCTGACTATGACATTTCCTTTCCCTTCGGCCGGTTTTGACATTCGGTGGTCGTCCGTAGCATCAGCTGAAAGTTCCCTCCCTCGTGGCCCGTCTCCATTATCTTCGAATGTCGTTGCCGAGGTCGAGTAAGAATCTTGCGCAGATGAGCTACGACTCTGTGGTGGCGAAGGGAGGCTTAACAGACCATCTGATCCTCGTGCTCCTGGCCCACTGGATATTGACCTACTGTCTCCGCTTCCGTTGAGCAGACTGGGCGTAACACTGCCAATGTAGCTTTGGCTCTGGCTCTTCGGACTCGATCCAGTTTTCCGTTTTCGAGGTTTGGTTCCCGCAGGACTGGTATCTGTTGATTCCCTCCTGCTTCCGCCTGCGCTGGATACTGTACTTCCCGGTACGGCTCCCCCAGATAATGGACTCGGTGGCAGACTCGTTGTTCGTATGCCGCGAGGCGGTTGCGGAAACGCATTAATGCTAATGGTCTTTCGAATAGTTTTCCCAGCGCTATTTACTCCAGGTGTTGATTTTGATTTCGGAAGTGCTGAACCTCCACTTCCTCCAGGGGTGGTTGGGGTTGCGAGATGTGATGATGAAGGCGCGCGAAGACCGCTTTTCGGGACGTTTGGCGTCAATGATCCAGGTTTCGAATCGGAGATGGAGGGGATGTTTCCTGTACTCTTGCGCGTCTTGGACACAGGTAACGCAGGTAATGCGGTGGTTGGTGGCCCATAGGATGGCCTTGACGGCCTCGGTATGGAGGCTTGCATCGTGAATAAAGGAGCTGCAGGATCAAATATGTGCAGATGAGGACCGAACGATAATATACAGGCGTACTGTCGTCCTTCAGTGGTCTACCAGGCCGAGGATCCCTAGCCCTCCATGAAACTTCGGGCTTGAAAACCCAAAACCTTAATTATTTGGTGTCTGGAGAACGGTGTTAGGACTGATGTGCCGGAAAATAAGTAAATCTTGTCCAATGAGGCGTCTCAATGATATCGTAGAAGGAGCTGTTCAGAAGAGATCCCGCGGTACCGAAAGGTGAAACGTTATAACATGCACCTCAATATGCCTGAGCAAATGTCGGGCTGTTTGAAGTTTGCAGAGTCAGTGCGCTTGCATCTGAAGATGGCTTCGAAGATCCGTCCGTTAAATTCTCATCGAGGAGACGAGATGATCTAGAGAAGCTTCTTTGGGCAAGCTCAACTTCTCGAAGGCAGATCAAAGTGGGGAAAAGTGAAGCCACAACTCACATACGGTTTTTGGATCGCACAAAGGTCTCGTAATCGGCGACGTGTACCCAACCCAGTTTTGTGACATGCACTTCCTTTCAAAATATGCGGCAGCCCGATTGGTGAATACTTCTGAAGTCGCGGGGGCTTAAGCTATATTTTCCCGAAACCCTTGTACTGACAGCCGTTGACAGGTCCGCAGGGAAGAGCTGGCCCCAACGCTTAATGCAACGAAAAAAGGACTCGGTGCTTTGCGACTATTTGAGTTAAGGTGCGCTTTGTCGAGAAGTCAATTGTCGCCAAAAGTATGGAATCTCTTGAGTTCTGCGACAGCTGTGTCCCCAGACAAGAAATTGGCGTGGGAAATGGACGAGCCGTTGTTTCGATTTCGATCGTCTTTCTAGCCTAAGCAGATGTTTGCAGCTGGATAATACCCCTGATATGTGTTTCGCCCTCGAGGTGGTTTTGGTGTACTGTAGGTGACGAAGAAGGGAACCTGCAGCACGGTTATTCGATGCCGCGAGCCGTCGACTGGTGGTATCGAAGGATTGACAGGTGGGAAAAGGTCGTACGGGATGGGTCTGTATTTCGAGGGCGACAGCGCGTGAAGTTCGTCCTACTGCTCACAATGAATGCGTGTTCTTTCAGAGAGCGGAAGTCGCGTCGAAATGCGAAGGTGGAGAGAATTCAGACGTGGAAAGAAAAAAGGATAGAGGTTCACGGTGATGGCGATTGTAGTGCAGTGCAGATGGAAGCATGCACGTTCCGTGCTGGAAGATACACCCCTACACGGGCTGGTCCCCGAGTTGGTTAATCAGTTGAGAAGCCAGTGGCAGGCGGGGATTCGGATTGGACGCGGCGACAGTGCGTGGATGTGGGTGCGGTGCGGATATGTACGATGCGTGGGACCTGCGCTGAGATGAAAACAGAGTGGGAGGGTGGTATTGCAGCTCATGCAGGCTTGAAGAAAAGACAGACAGACGACGACGCCGACAGCAGTGGTGGTGATGATGATGATGATGTGAGGGAGATATGCGTGGTGATGGAGAGGACATGCAGAAAGATGCAAGAGTACTGCGATAGCTCGTAGTAGAATCTGTAGCAAGTGAACAGTTTGAGCAATCGGGCCCAGACGGGTCGACAAGCTCGCAGTAGCTGCAGTAGGTCGCAGTAGTCACTGTGAAATTTACGAATTGGGTCGAGTCCACGATGTGCCCCCTCGGCCCTGGCTTGCTCCTGCTGCTTCTTGCGCTGCCGAGAGGGACGGGAAAGGGGTACTTGGAGGCGTCTTTCCCTACAGCGGACTTGGTGCCAATTTGGATTCTGTTAGTGCCGGGCGGACGATGATAGGGTAAATTGGTTCTTCCGATTGGGACCTTGGTGGACTCGACAGAGAGCTTGAACCCCTGAGCAGTCCCCCCGCACGCGTTGATGGCAGTGGATTTCGGCGGTGGTGGTGCGTTATCAAACCTTCTTCACCCATGGCTGATCTCTCCCCTGGATCCTTGCCCTGGGTGGATGGAACATGGATGGCTGCTCCAAGATGTGACCCCAAGTCAGTGGCATGTCTTGCAAGCATATCTTTACTCCTCTGAGCTGTCTCCTTTCTCCCAGCATCAACTCTGTAAGATTACTTCTCGAAAGGAACGGCAAGTGCCAGGTCAACAAGTACAACACCTAGGTAACGTTGGAACATTATAGCTTTTTGGACCTGGTCTCGGGTGGAAGTTGGGCATCGATGAAGAAAAAAACACAAGGGTCGTCAAGACTTGGTTGCTTCCCTTTTCCTTCCCATAGCTGCTTCACGATCACCAGCCGGCTTCATCTCTAATCTCTAGCTCTTCGCAAGCACGAACCACTCTTCCCGCTTCCTCAAGAGTCAAGAACCGCGTGTGGTCAACAAGGTTCCAACTCCATGGTCAACAATTGGACCACAGACCTCGAGGAGCGCAAAGGTAAAAGGCTCGGGACGACGAATAATGCACGGATTGAGTCCTTTCTCGTGGCACCGGCATCACCCATCTCCAAAAACAAGCCGCTTCAGGAACATCATTGGCCAGCCCTCACAATCCTCACCAGACCAGAGTTCACCATGCGACAAAGAGCTTATTTCTCGCAACAGCCACTTCTGGCAGCCCATTGGTTTTCCCTGTGATGATGAACACGAAAAAGAAGAAATTGAACGCAGAAGCTGGACGAAAGAAATCCTTCTTCGCTGGGTTCTGGTACCGTAGAAGGCCATTTCTCGTAGCAGAAGTGGTCTCGAAATTTGCGGAACGTGATAGTGGCTTGCTTGGATTCTGGAGGTGACTGGTGGCCCCTGGCGTGGCTTTTCACCTGATGCAATGTTGTTTAAGGATTGTTTACCACCTTGTGATTTTCGTGTTATTTGATTTTTATTTTCGGCAGCACGCCGGGAGAACGAACCAGGTTTGTGAGAGCTATCTTGAGGAAGGGAAGGACACGGGCCTTACTTCGATGCGGCGGCGATCATCGATACACTGTATTCACGGACCCCCAGATGAGACCCTTTCGTCCCAAGTTCAGGTCTGAGGCTCATTCAATCTCCGAAAATCAAACAGTACTTCTAACAAAGCAACATTCGGACGGTTTTTGTTTTATTAACTTTCATCTGTTTGGATTTTGGCACTCATGATGTGGCTGGCAGTGACATCTCCACATATTTTCCTTTTGTTGTTTACCTCAGCTGCCGAAGTGAGGGAGGGATTGATGTTGGTTCTGTCAGTATCATTTCTTTTTCTGTGTCTTTCTGTTGAGGTTATTACAGGTTATATATATATGCAATGCAACCGGAAGTCTCTTTCACTTCCGTCCCTTTCCTACTATCATTGTCGTTTCTTCGTCCTCAATTTCGGCGTCCTAATCTGATTGTTGAGAGTCGACCCATCCACAAAAGTCAATTCCTCAAACACGTCTCGGCAAATCTGTGTATGATCCTTCGCCTCAAAACGCAACTCCCCCACCCCAAATCCTATTTATAAAGCACGGACGCCCCGTCCAATGCTTCTGGTATCAAAAACCTCCAGCATTCCCGCGCCGACACACTCTCCCAGAATCCATTCAAAAGACATCCCTTGGAACTGTTTCCATTTCCTCGTCCTGCCTGGCAACACGCCGAACTCGCCCCTGTTATGGCGCGCCGTGCTCGCTGCATCGTCTGCAGCTATCCCGCCATCCCAGCGCTGACGCAAAAGCGATTCGGGTGCCTCTCGGAACTTGGATTTCGATAGCAGGGACAGAAGATGCGCTCGTGCGTTTGCTAGGAGTTTGAGGAAGGGTCCTGTCGTGGGAAGGGCAAGAGAGTAGTCTCCAGATCCTGGACCTTTTACCCCTCCCCCGCTTCCTCCAACAGCATGGACGGCGCCCTCGCCGCCAACGGCTGCTAGTGATCCGGATGCAGCTTTTGAGATGCTATTAAGAGACGTCATGGTCCCTCGCATACCGTCTCCAGGTCTCGAATACTTATCATTCGAAGTCCAGCCCGGTGTCGCAGTGGTTAAAAACCCAGCCATCATTAACGCTTTCGCTTCTTCTTCTGAAACCTGTGTTCTTGACACCTTCATCGCGGTAGGAAACTCATGTAAGAGCGTCACAAACTTCTCCCTCACTTCCTCTTGCAAACCACTCTTCGCGATCATCCCATCAAGCTCTCGAACCATTATCAGAGCTTCTCCCATGCTCCCCCTTCCTCCCACCACAATTTTCCGTATCGCGCCTCCCCGTATCAACTCCGCGATCTCCCTTTCCACGCTCGTTGGCGAATTCAGCAGCGCTTGGATATGAGAGACCGTCACTATCGGCGGTAATGAAGCTCGGAAATTCAAGACCTCTGCTACTCGCGTCGAGTTCATGCCTGTCCTTTCCTGTGGAATTGGACTCCACATCCTGCCTCGCACATACATAATAGCCTGTGATACATCTCGCAATGTCAAATCCGTAGCTAGACTCTTCACAAGCCCAACATCATCCAGCCTGTCACCAAACATATCCTCATCCTCGTCATCTTTATTTTCGGACTTCGAGGTGGATCGCTGGACGGGCTTCCGGCGAGGCAAGCCAGAGAAGGAGGATGAGCTTGAGGAGTTCCGTTTGAAGGATGGCGGGTTGGTGGGCTTCTTTATCCGGCTTGAGTGTGCAGCTGAAAACTTGAAGCTCATTGCTGGTCGTGCTCCGTGATGACTTGTCGTTGCGACAGAATGTTTGGGGAAACAAGGGTTGCTGTTGTCTGAAATCGGGAACCCACTCTGCCTTATCGCTATCGTGGTTAGTGCCAGCCTAGAATGCCGTCAGCTTTTCCACTCCCGCTCGGTTCGCCAACAACTTTAGTGGGACCGACCCAGACACTTATTTTGTACAGTTCATATGCATCATCACTGCATATAAAACAGACACTTTCTTCCTTTTATTTCCAACCCATAAGCCTGCAAAGAATAAAATGGCACCTACCATAATTTTCATTAGACATGCTGAAGCTCGTCACAGTACGTACACACGAATATTCAGCAGCAGTCTCGAATTCCAAACTAATAATAATGTCAGATGCCACCAATAAGTTTCCCCACACCGCCATCGTGGATCTAGATACTTATCTGGACCACGAGTATAAAGTGGTCAGGAAGCTAACTTTTACCACGGGACTACAACATACCTGACCCAGCTCTTACAGAGCTTGGATTCGGTACACAATGCGATGTTCTCGCAAAGCACCTGGAGAATGAGCTCCCTCTGGCACAAGAGATAGAACTCATTGTCGTCAGTCCAATGAGACGGACACTTCAGACTTCCCAAGTAAGTAAACTTCTTGCTTGGACATTATCACCTCTTTTCTCTATCACAGCACTCGGCTACCGCTCTCTTCTCTGGCTCATAAAAGCGCTAACTCTTTCACAGCAAGCACTCGGCTGGCTGATGAAGAAGGGAGTACCCGTGGTATTGCGTGCCGAATTCCAAGAGAATTCTGCTAAACCCTGTGATACTGGGTCTCCTATTCCAGAGATGGAGAAGGAATGGCCACAATTCGACGTAAGTGCAATCCGAGGGATTCCGAGCCTTCCTTTCGTATCTGGCACTGATCAGACCATCTAGTGGTCGACTGTAGATCCCAGATATCCTGCAACTGACCGAATTTACGAGTGCTCTAGAAAAGGCCTGACACAACGTGGCATTTCCGCAAGAAACTTCTTGCGGAATAGACCAGAAAAGGTCATCGCAGTCGTGTCCCATGCTGGATTTCTGAGAACCAGTCTTTGCTCTAGGAGGTTCGACAACGCGGACTACAGGATCTTCAACTTTGGAGAAGAGGAAGAAGGCGAGGTAGCTCGTCTTGTGGAGTGGGAACTTACAGAGGTTAGTTGAAGCCACTGGTCTCTGATGATGAGCCGCAGTGCCCGCCATTACTGGACAACGCCGTGTTGTATGCTGACGCGTGAAACAGAAAAAGGGCGGTGGCCTCGGAAAGAGCGAAAAGGGAACCTTCGAGCTGAACGAAGGTGACTATGCTGCAGAGAAGCCGGAGCCAGAAGAAGTGGTTAGCGAGAATCCATCCTAAACAGATGAATGTTCATACATTTCCGGCGCATAGTTGGATCGCATGTCTGAAACAGTCCTGGAAATGTTGTTCATTGAATTCGGAAAGAGATAGACATGGATAGATAGAATCATAGACCAAATGGTAAGAACTTTAACTCAGAAGAAGACGGCAATGCCAGGACAGTGCGGTGCTCAGCCTTCAAGGCTTCCGTCCGACAGTTCATTCCAAACAAGACGAGAGCAGAGAATTATCAACCCCATTAAGATGATTGCATTTTGACTGCCTGAAAGGCGATCTGAATCCAGGACAATAGGCACCGGCATCCCCGTGACTGAACCAAGATGACTGATTATCTGGCGGCTGAGATATGATGTGGAGCAAACCTAGGCACCTAAACCCACGCTGAAGAAGCCACGCAGTTTTTCAGGCTGAAGTTAAGTGGATATCTTAACTACTGAGTATGCTGCCTAGAAACAACAGCTGATCATGTACCAAGTAGCATGTCTTGGTGACTTCAAAGTCAGTTCGATTGTCCAGACCATCTTGATAGAGGGCTAGCGAAATGACGCTGGCAAGGCTGGTACTCAGACCGCATCGAGGTCATGCCGCTGATGGGAATATGCCGTTATAAATCCCGATCCATGTTAATGAACCACGATCTCAGAAATCTTAGTGGCAAAAACATCAACGGAGATCGTAGGTTATGTCATCCGCAACGAGGTTCGTCCCGTTTATTAAGGCTGAATAGCTTTGCCTTTGAGCGACTAACCTGTTAGTGGTCCAACTATCGCATCATTAGCCCGTGGCTTGGTGGAATGTGGCTCGGAGAAGAGGCGTAGAACCTTGTCCAATGGCTATGCTGGAACCATATCGGCCTTCCAAAGTCCCGTGTGGCACTTACAGCTCTCTTCGTCTTAATTTGAAGGATGGCAAAGGAGCTGTGCCGATGAATGACTTCCGTGAGTTCTGGGTGTTGAGGTCGATGGGTAGCGAGTTGAAGCTACCCCAGTAGATCCCGTGTCAACGCCTGTCCGCAGTAGAAAAAATATGTGGCGCATGGAAAGGCTGTAACGAGGCGAACAAGTTGCCCAAAGCATGAGGAGGCGATTCTTGAATCTTGTCACGAAATGCTAGGGATCTACCCGATTCTTGCTGATCTCTACGAGGCTGCAAACAAGGCCGACGGCTTTGTCCCAATAATCGGCTTTTGATTGGATTCCTGGGGTTTGTCGGCAGACGGGACTGGCCAGGGACAGAGAGCCGGTATTGTCAGAGGCGAAGGTTCTGATCTGCCCGACCACACATCCCGCCCTGCATATTCCTCATGCCGTCCGAAAAGCCTGCTGTAGTAAATTGCATGCTCGTGTGAACGTAGCAGCGATTACAACAAGAATCATGGAGCTTTGAGCTTGTCAAAAGCGCCCAAGAGCCGAACAGTACGGAGTATTGGCAGACGCACGTCAGATAGCAGCTCCACAACGTTTTGGCTCGATCTGGTAACGTCGTAGAGAACCTCGCCGGATTAGGAACTTGGCCATAGAAGTGCCCAAGACAAAGGATAGGCCTTGTGGCAAAACATAACTTTCAGCAGTCAAGTAGTGCAGCCACATCCAAAGGGCTGGTAATGATCAACGATGGAAATTTGTAGATCTAGTAAAACTCTTTGCAGCCGCAGTAGCCAGAGCCAATAGATGAGGAGACTCAAGCATGAGCAGGCAGGCAATCAGGGCTCCTCGAGGGGACCCAGGCACTCCCTGGTCCACTGATATTCCTGTGCGGTGCTGCACAGAGTTGTACTTCACTCACTCACTCATTCATAGTTAGTGGTTTGATGTCTACAGTAGTGCAGAGTGAGGCGATTCGACCAAGTGCAAGAAGAGAAAGGGAACGATGGAAGGCTTGGGCTTGTGATGCTGATGGAGCTGGACGCCTTTGCCCTTGTCTCTCTCTGTCTGGAGCTGTGGAAGGTCAAGGGCAGTTGATGGTGGCCAAGGCCGCCTTCCAATGGGAGGCTTCTCCTGATCAACCAGCGTCAATCCTACCTAGTGGCAGCCACCGACATGGTTCTACCGACAGGGGGCCACTTTTATTTGGCATAGCCACACTCTCAGTCTCCGTCGCCGTCATTCACCACACCAAGACCACTGGCAGCAAAGCAGAAGCGTTCCTCAACCACCGCACTGCACCACACTGCACCGCACCGCACCTCGCACCGCTGGCGTGGTCAGCCCTCAGCTTTCTTGTGTTTGTACTCTTCCTGACTAACTTATCACCTGAAAACCTGCATTCGACTCAACCTACGTTCCTTTCCTCACGGCTTTGCGCGACGATGCCCTTCTGAACTGCGATTTTCAGCCTGTCCTATCGATTGACTCTTCGCCCACATTACTGGCTGGCCTGTTAGAGCTTCCGTCGTACCGAGTTATGTTCAGCGAGGTCGCAAAAAGAAAACCGAACTTCTCTACAAACATTCGGAGCTGCGCGCATCTTCCCTATTCGAAAGGCCTCAAGAGCGCGACCCTGTAAGCGGTGACAGTACTTAACAATGCTACAGACAATGCTGATTCTCTCAGAAAGTAGCCTCCCGATCCGAATTGAAGCCTTGCCCCTCCTCGAAAGGCAGTCCGCAGCAGGACTCGAGATGCAACGTTGACGCCAGACGAATGTGACTTGGAAATCACGGCATTATTACTTTGGGTTCGACCCCTCTGTCGCAAGAAACAGACTCGCAGATTGGCTTAGAGACTCTATACTATTTGCACCTTGAACCATCTCCCTCATGGCATCAGAGAACCCCGGAGTATCAGCTCCTCTATTCCATACGACCTTGTCCGAAACCCTCACCACTTCTGATCCCGATCCCGCGCGATCCAAATCCCTAAAACGAGGTCGATCAGATCAGGTACCTACAAATTTAACATCCATTGCGCATGCTGGGCTCGCCGGGTCTCCGTCCCCGAAATCCCCACGGTTCAAGGGGACATTCTCTCCGGGATTCACACCTATTCCACTTACTGGAGAGGCAGCTTTAGCTGACGAGCGGAGGAGACTTGAGGAGAATCAGCGGAGCCAGCATCAGCCTGCGATGAGTGAAAATCCAGGCCACAAGGCCCTTTCGTCACTCATGGCTGGTGGCGGAACTGGAATGAGCAAACCTCAAGATGCGCCAGTTGCAACGACGACTCTGAGTGAAGGGCTGTCAACCGCCGCAAATGCCATTTCCATTCCGAGTCCAATGCACTTCGAGACTTCTCCCCAGGAGACTAGTCCAGCAAGTGTAACAAGTCTCGCAAGTCTAGGCAGCTCAGCACAAACTGCGACCGCGAGCTCGACTCTCGTCGCCAGTCCTGCAGCAATGACGAGTGCTATCGATGCAGAATCGCGAGAGCCCAGAGCCGGAAACAACAATATGCTCCAGACCCCTAAGGATGAGCAACAACCTAATCGTGCCTTGTCTTTTCCCGGAAACCTGCTTGGCCAACAAGATCCACGAGCACCTTCCAGGGGTTTGAGTTTGCCAATGCCAGGACAACAGTTGGCACCAAGATCTCCATCACAGAAGAAACATAAATGTCCTTATTGCGAGACCGAGTTTACACGACATCACAACCTCAAGAGTCATCTTTTAACGCACAGTCAAGAAAAGCCTTATGTCTGTCAAACATGTCAAATGCGATTTAGGCGTTTACATGACCTAAAGCGCCACATGAAACTGCATACTGGCGAACGACCGCATATCTGTCCAAAATGTGATCGCAAATTTGCTCGTGGGGATGCACTAGCTCGTCACAGCAAAGGACAGGGTGGCTGTGCTGGGCGAAGAGCTAGCATGGGAAGCTTTGGAGGAGATGACGATTACGAGGGCTCCAATGCCGGGGACGGCGATGAGAGTATGATGGACGGCGTGCTGTACGCCAATGGAACACCACACCCCAACGAGAGCGAAATGACGGAGGAGGAGCGACGCCGATACAGTCTTCCTAGTATCAAAGCTCAACATGTATCTGCTCCTGGTAGTGGAGACAGCTACTCTACCCAGTCACGAACGCCGAGTACATACCCTCCTGCTGGCCCCCGACCTGGCCAATCTTCTGGAGGTCTTTACCCTCCCAATGCTGACCGAGGCGGATCCTCGGTGTCCACCTCGCCTAGCATGCAAAACAGTATAGTTGGTGGGCATACTCCCAACACAAGTATTTCTTCGATGCCGCTGAGCACTGGAGGAAATACCATGTTTTCACAGAGTGGCATGACGGAAAGTCCGAAACCTCTCAGTCCTGGGGGCATGCACTCACATCAACTTGGACACGATTCTTCGTCAATAAATAGACAGAGATCACCAAGTCTTACTACACAATTTCAGCAACAGCACTTTGGTCGACGACAGTCTGGCCGCTCTTCCCCTCCGGCCATGTCTCCTGGAATGTCCCTCCCATCTCCTCATGGAACCTCACTCGTCCCTAAGCTTCCCGCGCTTGCAGGATTAGCTCCGCCAGATCAAAGGTATACACTCCCAAGTCAGTCATCTAATCAACAACTGCCACCCAACGGTACCCATGGCAGCCAACCTGGTCCTGGTTCTACTTCCCCAAGTGCTATGTTTCAGCCGCAAGGGGGGCCAGCTCCCGGACGAGGATATCCAAGCAGCCCAAGCCACCAAGGCACGGGAAGCGGTGACAGCAGCAATAACCTCTTTGCATCTGGTGACCGGGGAGTTTGGAATTACGTCCAGCAACTGGAGGATAAAGTAAAGCAATTGTCCGAAAAAGTCCAGGCCATGGAAAATGCGGAAAAAGGCCAGGAAGACAGATACAATCATCTTCTGGAGGAGGTCATGTCACTTCGACGTCAAGTCAACGGACAGAATGCCCCTCAGCAGCCACCTCTTCAGGGGCACTCATAACAATAATATCGATAGGATACAGGCACACGAAAGTGTCCTATGTCAATTTTTTTGGCGTACAGTCGTTTCTGCTTGGCGTGGATTAGCGAGATTCGATGAAAGATAGATATCAGATTCTGATTGCAACGTTTTCGCATGGAAGGGAAGTCGGTGGAGGCGTTGGGGAGACATGTGATTCGGATCGTTGCAAAAGCACCTTTACCGTTCTTAGAGATCTATGGCTTCCTCTCGCTGCCTGCTACGAATTATTTGCTTTCATTTGTCACAGGTGGGGATGGGAAAATGTCACCGGGGGGTTATTCGGTACCTAGGTTTGGGATGGGAGACATCATACTGTACTATAGCTTGTTCACATATTCCTAGCGGCCGCTCTGGTTTCATGGTATGAGAGAAATACATTTCTTCACATAGCTTCTACTCATTTCTGATTTTCATAACGCAACTGTTTTGATTCTTCGATCAGCTAAGCGAGTTCCTTCATCAAAGGGCTGCTAGGTGGCATTTGCACATAATTTGCTTCTACAACTTGTTGCTCGCTCGACTCTCGCCATGTGACAGTATTTATTTGTTCGACAACCCTTGAAAACAGGATTGAATAGGATGGATAGTTGTGTCGCATGGGTCAGCTGTCGAATCAATCGCAAGAGTGGTGAGTAGCATGTGCAAAAGTCCAGACCTCTTAAAGGCTCCCAACAGATTGAAAACATGAACTGCCGCAGCATGTCCTACCCAACAGATAGGAGTTTGCAGAGATCCTCGTACAGTAGCGAGAAGCAGATGCAGCTTGGTCGGTTCGTAACAAAAATATAAATAAATCACATGTGATGTCCACATCTCGAGCTCATGCAGGCGTGTTTCAGAAAGGGTCTGTCCAAAGAGCCGCTCAAAGTCCTTGTAGACGTCATAATCAGAGGCGGGTCCTAGCTCCCTGTCTCCTCAACCCGACTTTGAGCAACGTCCGTCATTTTCCACAACCCTTTTAGGACATTCAGGTGCAACGAGATTCCCTGAAGAGAGATTCTCGTGCAGCCTATTGCAGATCACTGGAGTGCTGTATCTCGATGGCGCCTGTCGTCAGCGCACCGCTCAATGCTGAGCCTGCGAACCCCGAGGAACGCAAAGACAACAACCTCCCGCCGAAGAGCTATGCCGATGCTGTTGAGGAGGCTCCAGCTGCAACTACAAATGGAACGAAGGTTACAAATGGAATAAACGGCGCAAATGGAAGCACTGGCACGAATGGCGCAGCAAGTGGAAAACACACAGCTTCAGTGCTGAGGATTGTTGACACAGGTGCGCCGGAGAAGAAGGATGCGAAGGATGAGGAGGTAGAGAGACCTTCCATGGAAAGGCAGGAATCTCAGCAGGAATACACCGCTACTGTATGGTCCGGGCTTATATTGTCGATAGAATGTCGCTAACAATGTTCAAGGGCCTTGATGATACTCCGCGAACTCCACCTCGTAATAAACATCGCAAAGCTGGATCGAAAAGCAGCAACAGCTCCCTGGGAGCTTCTATTGAGAAAAGTAAAGTTAATGGGGACCAATCCTTCAAGGAAAGCAAAAACGAAAGCAAAAAAGAGAGCAAAGTAAAGGACAACAAGGACAACACGACTGTATTCGAGAAATTTAAGGAGGAGAAGAATGGAACCAAGCTTGTGAGTATCAAGCCGGCTCCCAGCTTCGAAAAGCATACACACGAAAGTCACAAAGACGCCTTCGAACGACGCAAAGAAGATGGACTTGCAAGTGGCCGGAAGGCCGGCCAGAGGTGGGAGAGAAGTGCTATTCGATGGGCTCCCATGAACGTGCCCTTACAGCGAAGACTCCAGACCTTAGTGGTACTCTGGCACACGCTTTGCATCGCTCTCTGTGTATCGACGTTCTTCTTTCTCTGCGCCATACCTCTGTTTTGGCCGCTTCTGATTCCGTATATGTTGTACTGCATGTTATCGACGGCATCGACTTCAGGAACGTTGAGCCATCGCTCAGAGTTTCTACGCTCACTACCCATATGGTCACTTTTCGCATCTTACTTTCCTGCTAGGCTACATCGCACTCAGGAACTTCCCCCGACTCGGAAGTATATTTTTGGATACCATCCCCATGGCATCATCTCCTTAGGTGCCTTCGCGGCTTTCGCCACCGAGTCTCTTGGATTCGGACAGCTTTTTCCCGGCATCAAGAATACACTTCTTACTCTTGATTCCAACTTCCGGATACCCATATACAGGGATTATGCTCTAGCCATGGGCATAGCCTCTGTCTCCAGAGAGTCATGTGAGAACCTACTTTCAAAAGGAGGCGCAAACAAAGTAAGTCTAAAATCACAAGCGTATTCGGTTACTTTATGGCTGTGCGGTGCTGACCATGTTTACAGGAGGGTATGGGGCGAGCTATTACCATCGTCATCGGAGGGGCTAGAGAGTCTCTCGATGCTCAGCCACACCAGTTACGACTCGTCCTCAAACGTCGTAAGGGATTTGTCAAGATGGCCATCCGAACAGGAGCCGACTTGGTCCCGGTATTGGCATTTGGCGAAAATGATCTCTATGATCAGCTGCAACCCGACTCGCATCCTAAGATTCACAAGTTCCAACTTTTGGTTAAGAAACTCTTGGGCTTCACTATTCCCCTCTTCCATGCGAGAGGAATATTCAACTATGACGTTGGACTCATGCCTTATCGAAGACCGCTAAACATTGTCGTTGGGAGACCGATCCGGGTGATGCAGAGTTCTCAGCCAGGACAGGAGGAGATTGATCGTGTCCACGAAGAATACATTCAGGAACTTGAAACTATCTGGCACACATGGAAGGACACATTTGCAAAGAATCGCAAGGAGGAGCTTTCCTTTGTGGAGTAGATTAGGCATCTGAGGATGCGAATATCGTAAATCAACTTGGGACATTGGGGAATGTGCCAAACTTGTACAATCAAACTGATATCGGACAGAGCCGGATGGACTTCTGGGAATGGTTGCATGATAGGTGGCAAAGGAGTCTTGGAGGTGGTTTTGGGTCTTGGGTGGGAGGAAAAATTGCACGGGAAAGGCATTTGTATATTACGGGGTCTCGTTCGCCTGGGATTTTACCAGTCATGAATCAATCATAATAAAGTTCGACATTATCACAGTCATATGTGCTTGGCCAACTGGGTCCACGGTGTTAACCTGAGCACACTTAGTACGATGGATAATTCTGGGGCAGCCAGTATGAACAATTGAGAGGTCTGACGACATGCCAATTATCGGTCTCGTCCATCTACGGCTTCAATGAAATGCTCAGGATACAGCCCAGAACAAAATGACTTGAGAACGAATTCGAAATAGATTGAGAATCAGGCGTTTGGTGAACTGTGAAAACCAAGTCCAATAACAATACTCACTCTCCGCTGAACAGTCAGATCACCAGAATCAACAAACCACTTGTCGTCTCCTTTATGTTATGTTCTCCTCCCATCAGACGATTCCCCCTTTTCCTTGACCCGCTTTCGTCTGACCCCCTGCATTTATATTTCATGAGGCTTGGTTGAGCCGAACACGAAAACGAACAAGAAGCCAGCACAACATCTTTTTGTGCAGCAAATCATGCCAAAAGTAATAGCAATGGCCTGCAACATATGTCCACTGCTCGTACGACAGGTTTGACATAAGTGGAATTTCATGAGTTGCCGAATGAAGCAATGCCCAGAGGAGATGGCAATGGTCAGCACTGAATCTAAAATCCAGGGGTACGGGCCAATCAGCGGCAGATTGCGCATCTGCTCGGATTAAAAAATGCCATGTATTTAGTCTAGGAGACCGCCTTCCAACTCTCAACCAAGTTCAAACCACCACACTCATTACCTCAACTTCACACCCTTCGCACACGTACGGCTTTGTGTCGCGGTCGCACGATGGGGATCCTCGAAACTATCACGGTACCGCTGGGCGAACAGGTCTCGCAGCGCGGATTGGGCGTTGTGATTGCTGCGGGTTTCGCAGCCTTCTTGGTTGTGTCTGTCGTTCTCAATGTGCTGAGCCAGATACTATTCAAGAACCCCAATGAGCCGCCTGTGGTTTTCCATCTGTTCCCTATCATCGGAAGCACTGTCACATACGGAATTGATCCATACAAGTTCTTCTTCGACAACAAGGCGAAGGTCATTTGCCCCGTGGCGGATTATGTTGGGAAATTAGTGCTAACTGGTTGGTAGTATGGCGATATCTTCACGTTTATTCTGCTAGGCAAGAAGACGACTGTATATCTTGGGCGGAATGGGAACGAGTTCATTCTGAATGGAAAGATAAAGGATGTCAACGCGGAGGAGATTTACACAGTGTTGACCACTCCGGTCTTTGGAAAGGATGTGGTTTACGATTGCCCCAACTCGAAATTGATGGAGCAGAAGAAGGTAGGTGAAGCCATACTTGGGCAACAGGATCAGAAATGCTGATTGGTGTCTTGCAGTTCATGAAAATCGGTCTTACTACTGAGGCTTTCAAGACCTACGTTCCGATCATCCAAGACGAAGTCGAGACTTTCATCAAGCGCTCCGCAGCTTTCAAGGGACACAAGGGCACTGTCGATATCCCCTCCCAGATGGCCGAAATCACCATCTATACCGCCTCCCATGCCCTCCAAGGAAAAGATTGCCGTGACAGATTCGACTCTTCATTTGCTGAACTCTACCACGCTCTCGATATGGGCTTCAGCCCAGTCAACTTCATGCTTCACTGGGCTCCTCTTCCTCACAACCGCGCACGCGACCACGCTCAACAGACTGTTGCAAAGACTTACATGGAAATTATGGAGGCGCGCCGAAAAGACAAGAAGAGTCTCGACAACATGGATATCATGTCCCAGCTCATGCGCTCAACATACAAGAATGGAGTTCAGGTCCCAGATATGGAAATCGCACACATGATGATTGCCCTTCTAATGGCTGGACAACATTCTTCTTCTTCCTCGAGTTCTTGGATCATGCTTCGACTTGCCTCCAGACCAGATATCATGGAGGAGCTTTACCAGGAACAACTCGAAGTCCTAGGATCTGACCTCCCTGCTCTCCAATATGAGGATCTCGCCAAGCTCGTTAAGCACCAGAACGTTTTGAAAGAGGTTCTGAGACTTCACACTCCTATCCACTCAATTATGCGAAAGGTCAAGTCTCCAATGCCAATCTCAGGAACAAAATTCGTTGTACCCACCTCGCACGTCCTTATGGCATCTCCTGGCTGTTCCAGCCGTGACGGCACTTACTTCCCTGACCCGATGAAGTGGGATCCTCATAGATGGGACCCTGAGTCTGGTGGAGTCTTGGGCACCGAAGTTGAGGAAGAGAAGTTCGATTACGGTTACGGTCTCATCAGCAAGGGCGCCAAGAGTCCATATCTTCCATTCGGTGCAGGCAGACACAGGTGTATCGGTGAGCAGTTCGCCAACGTGCAACTGATCACCATCACAGCTGTGATGGTCCGCTACTTCAAGTTGAAGAATATCGACGGCAGCTCGAAGGTCGTTGAAACAGATTACACGAGTTTGTTCTCGAGGCCTATAGCGCCGGCAGTGATCGAATGGGAGAAGAGAGAACATGTGAAGGTTTAATAGGCGCGATAACGAGTTTGATGTGCATAGTCAGGCGTCTCTGGGTGGGGGATATAACATATTAATAATAGGTAGCTGTGAAGAAGCCCATGGATAGATTTCTGGGCCTCTGGAAGCTGCTGCTTTGTATTATTGAATTCTACCATGCTGAAGAATGTCTTGACACCTGCCTCGAATAGTGACAGAAGGAATATCGAAGCAAAAGTAGGAGGTTGTGATTGGTAGTGAGCGTCATAAAACCTGGCCACTCCTGTGCAGCTTGAGCATTTTGACTTTGCCGAGGAAACACATGCCAGGGTTTGCTGTACAAAGGGTCCTGGCGGGCTTTCCAAAGTTCCAAAACCTATGACAGGTGGGCTTTTATCATACTTTTGGGCCTTCAGACTCTCAATCTTCGATACAGGACAACCTCGATGCCTGTCGCTCGTAACTATTGAAAAGATTCGAGCAATTTTCATATCCATTCGTTAGTTGTGCCATTGATGCCCAGCATCCAAGCACATCAACCAACCGCCGAAAGATTGCCGACTCAACAAAAGAGTGGATCCGCAAGATCGTACCCAAGGATCGCCCCCCGACTTCTCGACAGGACGAACAACTCGACGAATTGCCATTCCTTCTTCGTTCCCGTGCAACCATGACTGCTTGAGAGCAACTTCCACTCCTTTATGCAACGCCATTCAGCTTTATTCCTAACATAAGTGTGATAACAAGCCCCATTTCGCACACCAGCTCCTGAACAACAACGACGACTACGACATCCCCGCCTCTGAACTGAACCCCCACCACTTCAACTTCATAAACACGCCATTCGCCCATTGATTGCCGGAAGAATTTCAAGATGGTTTGTACAGGCCCTTCTCTGACTGTAGAGTCGTACGAGGAGCACGACAGTGCGGTTGCGACTGGGAAAGACAACCGGGACGAGAAACCCATAAACAGGAGACGGCATTCGTCATTTCACCCGCGTAGGAAAAGCACGGATTCCGGGATGGATGGGGACGATAGATTACTGCTCAAGGTATGCTCGATCATATATTCCAGCCTAACGGACGTACATTGACGTTGCGCAAGGTCGACATTTTCCTGTCTGAATTAGAACGACGGCTAGACTTCCTTGAGAACTACGGGAACCTCAATTTCGATGCGGGAATATCACGAGCATATGCTACACTACAGGCCGTACGAGCACGATGCTCGCAGGTCTCCGGAGAGGTAATTGGGGCAGGGAGAAGGAGAGCGAGGGTTATGGTTGAGACGGTGGAGTCGAGATATCAGGATGCGTTGGCTGCCAAGGAGACTATGGGCGAGAAGGTCCACACAGGGATAGGATTGCTGGAAGCTATACTCTCGGAATTCGAGGCGAGGGCGTACAAGATGAGGGAGCAGGGCTTTGTGGGGGCAGCTGGTACGTTGATGGATGAGGGCCGGAGAGTGGTGGACGAGGGAATCGAACGAGCCCAGAAAGTGGTTGATGAGGGTATCGAGAGAGCTCTCAAAGCGGCGGAGACTATGGAGGAGCATATCCAGAACGCCATTGTTCGAGCGCGAGAGCATGGTCTCATCAGATATGAGGATCTGCCTGTACCATGGCGGGTCAATCCTCATATTGTCAAGGGCTACCGATTCACGGAATCAAAGGTCGATTGCGTACGATCTATGTTCGGTCTCTCGAACGAATTGGTCAATATCTGGTCGCACGCCATCGGACTATTTATTGTCCTAGCCATCGCTTTTTACTTCTATCCTACCAGCGTCAACTTCTCCGTCAGTACCAAAACGGACGTTTGCATCGCGGCAGTGTTCTTCTTCGCGGCCTGCAAATGCCTCGTTTGCAGTACGATGTGGCACACCATGAACAGTGTCGCCGACCAGACACTCATGGAACGCTTCGCCTGTGTGGACTACACCGGCATCTCGCTTCTGATCGCCGCTTCGATCATGACGACTGAATACACCGCTTTTTACTGCGAGCCTGTGAGTCGGTGGATCTACATGACTCTCACGGCAACACTAGGTATCGGCGGTGTCATTCTTCCATGGCATCCGACTTTCAACCGCGCCGATATGGCGTGGGCACGAGTAGCATTCTATGTCACGCTCGGTGCTACTGGTTTTGCTCCTGTATTGCAACTCAACCTCGATCGTGGTGGAGCCTGGGCGTGGGAGTTTTACGCCCCGATTGCAAAGAGCATCACGGTTTACCTTGTCGGGGCTGTTGTCTATGCCAGTCAGATCCCAGAGCGGTGGTGTCCTGGTGCCTTCGATTATATCGGAGGTAGTCACAATTTGTGGCATTTTGCCGTTCTGGGAGGTATCCTGTTCCACTATATGGCCATGCAAGAGTTCTTCACGGGTGCTTTTGCCAGAGCCGACAATGGGTGTGGGTTGTACTAAGCAGTGTTCATATCTTTTACATAGGGCTGATTTGGGCATGGCGATGGTGTTGGAGTATGATTTGGATATTCATAATGTGATGAATGGTAAATGTCACAAAATTCTATCAAAAAGTTGACCTCGTTTAATGTAGGGAGCTACTGAGCTATAGTGAAGTTTTGGCCCTTGATTATCAAGTATCGGGTGGCTGGTATTACAATGCTATACACATGGTTCGTCCTATTTCTATACCACCCCTCACAGCCCAGGGTCCGCATAGCTTCCCACCTCTGCCAATTCTTCCATCACCCGTTAGAAGTCTTCTAGAAACGGTCAAAACTTATTCCATCCTCTTTCCCTCCCGCTCTGGGCACTTCTGTTGCACGTCGTCTCTCAGCTATAACCTCGCGCCTCTCACTAAGAAGCAAGGAAGCCGCATACGCCCAATCTCCATTTCATCAAACGGCACGCACTCGCCTCTTTACCCACCGTCCTCCCCTTTCTCCTTCAAGCTAACTCCTCCCATCCGATTTCCTATTCTTGTTCTTAACGCGCTACACCCAGCCTCTTCTGGACTTCTCGCGAACATCTTGTCCAGATTAGACTTTAGTCTGCCGGCAAAGCTTTGGCTTTGATTGACATACTTGCCGCGAGGCGGTCCGAGAAGAGAAGAAGTGCAAGCGGAAGCGGGAAGTGACCACAAGGGAACGGGAGGGAAGTTAAACGCAAGATGGTATTTTTAGAGCTGCGTTTCTGTTGCATGTCGTAGCTTTTTAGCCACAGCTCTTGCCGCGGAGGCGAAGTCCGTGCAGATGAGCATATGACATGCAGCCTGGAATCGAGAAAGTACTCAGATGTTTGTTGCATATCGTACTCGATTGCCGAGTGGTAAATCTCGGACGGTGAACTCTTATCGGTTTTGGAGTCTTCGTGTTTGGATTTTGGAGGCCGCAAGAACTCTTTGCCAAAGCCAGATCAAGCCATGATGACTACCTGAGCTCGTCCTCCGAAACCATCATAGACTGAACTGAAGGACCTGTGTACCATCTCCGTACCGCTCGTTGAGCCAGTGTGTCGTCTCGTACAGCGGGACGCGGCTATTCGACCCGCCAAATCTGCCTTGGAGATATTGAGACGCGGTAGCTTTGAGAATCCTTCTAAAAATATCACTTGGGCCGCAACTCACGCTCCATCCGGGTGTTGGACCCGGGGAAAAAGTGGTTGCTGATGATAAGTTACTGCTTAAGTTAAGCATTTACCTGGCGAGATGGTCTGGGTAATATGGGTAAATGGCTGCAGCTGGTGGACCGAAGCCTGGAACCGAGATTTGTTGTGGATGTGAGATCTGGGTGGGATGCGGATGCTGGTGATTATTTCGTTGTTGGTGTGTTTGGGATTGTGATATGATGTTATATTGAGAATACATTGATTGTTGTTGATCTGTATGAAATCATATCGTGTGTCATGATGGCTGGGCCTCAGTCCGAAGTATGCATCCTTAAGCACTTTCAGAACCAAAGATACCCAATACCATGCGAATCTCTCGTTTTCTCTCTCGACTAGTAGAATAAAAAGTGGGAAACGGCAGACTAGGGGATTGGAGTATGATCTCCATCTTCGCCAGCAGAATTGGGTGTGTAGGAAATGCACACCACAGCAAACTTCTCGTTTCGCCGTCCGCCAGCCCAAGAACTTTCCAGGTATTCTTAATGCCGCCTTGCATCCGCCTTGATACGTACAAACACTTTTGTCGGAGTCTTGTCTGATTCGGGTATCGCAAGGCGAAGGGATAACATCGGACACTTTAAAGGGATCTTCCCTTGACTGAGCCCCTACAATTAGATTGACGCCAGTGAGACAATTGATAATCGAGTAGGGAGATTCAATATAGTCCCTCTTCAATTGTCAAGTGAGAGGCGAGATTCCGTATCTAGACCCCCTTCATCAAGAGTATACATTCTTCGAAGGCCACTTTATTGATGATTGAAGAATTTGGGGTTTCAACTATCCCTAACTCCTGTACCTGTTCAGCAGTATGTTGTATAAGAGCTGCCCTGTTGCACTCGTCCATTGGTATTCCAAAAGATATCATCACAATCAATCTCCATTTGATTATCATTCACTCCTTTGATAAAACTGTCTTTTTGCAAATATAATCATTCGATATGAAGACCTTTATCAATGCCGGCGTGGCCGCGACCCTCGTTAATATTTCTCTAGCATCCTTGACCCACCACAGCCCAATAAATCAACTGAAGCCCAAGAGAGCTTTGCTCACATGTCTTGAGACTTACGGGGGTGGTTCTATTACCTGTGGTAACGATGACAGTTTGTACTGCTACGATCCCACGTTGGGAGAGGTAAGTCGTACTCAAATTAAGCTCTATCAGCAGATCTGACATTTGAACAGACTTGCTGTGAACTGGACAACGGGTACTGTAAAGCAGGTGATTCTTGTGCTCCCACTGCTGGATATTGTTGCACCGTGGTAAGCACCTGCTCCAATCCACTACTTCTCCACCGTCTAACAACAAGCTCAGGGCGAAGATCCAGAAACCTGCGCAGCTCGTCTCGATTTCACCCTTCCCTCATCTTTTTCCATCGCCGCCGCTACTTCACCTATACCCTCAACTATTCCCACCACATCAGCGCCCTTGACTACCGCAAGTACGTCCACCATCCGAATTAGTTTGGCCTTGGCGATTGCCGCAGAACCCACCATCCAAGCTGCAGCTCTTACCGTCGACACAGAGGGGATGACTCCTCAATACAGCGCACCAGTCGGGAACAACACCACCGATTCCGCAGCGGCAAGGACCGCAACTAGTAATCTCGCCGCTTTTACTGGCGCTGCCTCTGCGAAAAGCATGAGCGAGATGGGAGGTGTTCTGGGACTCGCTGTTGCTTTGGTTGGATATGTGCTATGATTGTAAAGTGGTTTCAAGGCGCAAGCGGCGGGTCATGAGAGGGAGAAGGGAGTGTGGAACATAGGAAGGGTTGTGTGTTTTGATGTATTGATTTAAGCGAGGACGAAGCAAGGGGTGAGGTGAAAAGGGGTCAAGCGAGGAAGTCGCCCACTCCGGAGGACACTGAAAGTGAATAACCATTAATTGTCTCCTCAAATGGTCTAAAATTGTCTTGCGACATTAGAACTACTCAACAAGTTCTTTCGAGGATGAAGATGATCGTGGGGTTTCTGCTTCTACGGCCAATTACCAGCGATCGCCACATTCTTTGAAGAATCATTTCAAAACAAACCTTAGGTCATGGGTCCTCACAATTGCAGCTCCTCAAGTTTCGCATGGAGCCGGGACTTGACCACGTGTGGGATCTTAGCTCGATCAGATCGATGTCGAATGATGTTCTATTTCAATACAACGAACAATCGGCAATCTGTATCCTTCAAATCTGCCTACATGATCTCAAATCCAAGTCAAGGTATAAAGTCCAGGGCCAAGGGGTCCGAAGACAAAGTCTCTTGATGGGCCCTTATGCGTTACGTAGTATTGACTTGGATGAAATCAAAGTTCTGGAGCCTTGTTGTGATTCCCAGGCTTTACTCGCTAATTTCAGGCACTTTGGTGACGAGCAATTGGGCCACGCCGAACCTCGGTAAAGTGCCTCTGGTAGTATTCACGGCGCAGGCTTGCTTCGTGACTGAGGATACAACAAACCCACCCCGCTTTTTGTTGGTTAAACCATTCCTTCTGAACATTGTTACATGAGCAGGATCGACACTTTGTTATACCTTTGGACCTGCGCCTCCTTTTTAGTGAACACCTCCATTATCCAGAGCCCAAGATCTAACGGAATCTGCCTCGCGAAGACCCTCCTACCATATGGAGATAGTTGGCAGCGGAGACGGATCCAGCTTGGGAAGAAACAAACAAATAAAGTGGCAAAATCTGCACCGGTGGTCTGGATGGCACACTTTTCTCGTACTTCAGCCGTCTTGGCCGTCATTGAGCTGATCGACATGACGGTTTGCAGCTTTCTGGATGTCTTGGCCCCCATCTCAACTGGCTGGTATGTGAGACTTCATGCAGCACTGTGTGCCGCGGGATGATAAGAGCTGTAAACATCTCCAATCACGGCGTACCCCAAAACCTCTAGATCCGGCTTTCGAAGAATGGGTGTGGGCACACCAAGCTGTTGGCTGGTTCTTACTGCCTCTTGTGCATGGTGACATGTCAAGAGCCTCACGGAAACCGGCAGATAAGTACCTGCACAATGCCATCCCCGTTTGTTGAAGGGCCGAGGTCAGCAACTAATCTCCCCAAAAGGAACGAGAAATGTCTTCTGGCTACTTTGCACAAGAGAACCCAAGAGGTCAAAGATTTGAGGATGATGTCCCTCTGACACCGTGTGTTCTTACACAAATATACGGCTTGCAAACTATCTGACATTTAACAGATTAACATCACCAGGCTACAGGAAGTCACTTTCTTCTCCTCTCATCAACGAAGTGTTCGGATCGAGTCATTTCAAGTCCCACTCACGCAATTGGAGTGGCAGCACGAGGATTACAGCCAGCGGTGATGATTTCGACGATACCGATCAGCTTGTAGCCGAAAAGACAAAATTTAACGTTATCTCAAATGGATCATGGTTTCTGGAGATCCTATGCTTAGTGATAGGAATTTTGTCTTTCGGAGCAAGTATTGCATTGCTTGCAGTCTTCCACGACAAGCCACTCCCGCAATGGCCTTTTGGTATCACATTGAACACACTCATCGCGCTTATCTCTGCCATCACCAATGCCTCCTTGGCTGTGCCACTGGCAAGTGGCTTCGGCCAACTGAAATGGAACTGGTTCAAGAGCAAACCTTCACCACTGACCGACATGGAACTATTTGATGAAGCAAGCCGTGGTTCTTGGGGAGCTGTGAGACTACTTTCTTCATACCGTGGAGGGTAAGTAAATCATTTCGGTATGAAACAGAATCAACTAATCGGTTAGGTATATTGGAATGTTTGGTGCATTCATCACTATTGCGGCACTGTTCTTAGGCCCATTCTCTCAGCAAGTTGCAACATATCCGACTCGAGAGGTGGTTTCTGATCAATTGGCGAGCGTACCAGCCGCGTTAAATTATACACCAGCGCTTCCGGGAAACTCTGGTTCGAGTGGGTTACATATTCTCGGATTCTTGCACTTCACTAATTTATCTCAGCTGGATTTGTCCCAATACTGCCCATGAAGTCAGCCGTGTTCCATGGTCTTTTCAGCGAGTCGGGTCTTGCCCAGCCGAAGCCAATCTGCCCTACTGGAAATTGTACCTACCCACCACTTACAACCCTCGCTACTTGTAGCACCTGCGTCGACATCCGATCAGTGATGATGCAGTATTGTGCTGAAGACGATACTGACGCCTCCAAGTGCGGATGGCAGGCAATGGGAGCCAAGCTCCAAAGCTCCAATGATGCATTCAGTATGACTACCTTCATACCATCCAAGTCCGGAAATATGCCGCACTCCAACATAATGAAGTTTATTTTCATGGGTACTGAATCTAGGAATGGAACAGCTGGTGATTTACAACCATGGGCAACTCAGTGCACGCTCGAGTACTGTGCCCAAACCATTAATTCGACGATGGTCAATGGCGAATTGATCGAGGTTGTAACTTCTGAGACACGCAATACGACTGTAATTGATACAACGAATAGCATGGGTAAAGCCAAGATAGCCATCATGACCCCGGATAACACTTCCGTCTTCATCAGCGAGCCGGCAGCTCTGGGGATACAATCCTGGTTCACGACTCTATTTGCAAACGGATCCGCCTCTCGTAACTCAGACTTCCAGTCCCTCGACGCAGATGCCCTAGTCGTCGTGAATCTCACTGTCGGTATTTCCAGTGGTACAACCTACTTCGATACCGATATTGTTCAAACCTTCTACTGGGACTACTACGAGTACAATGATGGAATTCCTCAAGCGATGAACGAGCTGGCGACAGCAATGACAGTCGCCTTCCGCTCTTTCAAGACCGTGCCTATATATGGCAAAGCTACGAGCACACAGATATACGTCCACGTTCAATGGGTCTGGATTGTGCTTCCTCTTTTCGTGGTCGGCGCCACAGCCATCTTTCTTGTCTTGGCTATGATTAATACTAGTCGAAGCGGCGCAGAGTTATGGAAAGGAAGTGCGCTTGCCATGTTATTCTATGGGCTTGATCATGCTACGAAAGTTCAATTCGGCACAGAAGGAGCGTTTGATGAGAAAAAGAGGAGGATGAGAAGTCTCATGGTTTATTTAGATGAGGATAAGAACTTTGGGAATGTGTTGAGATCGTAAATGGTTAACATAATGGTGCTCCTGGTGCTCCTGTTTGTATAGTGTTGGAACAGATTTTCCTGAGAAATAGATCTTGGAGCTACTGAATCACAAAAAAGAATGTCCAATAAGAGTCGTGTTTAGTACTGCAACGCCGAAAAGGACGAAGAAGCTGCGAACCAAGGCATCCTTCAAACATTTCCGTAATACTGCTGATCTTGCTTGTTAGGTTGTGCCTCCCACCTCATTTTTCCACAGTCTACACATCCGTCTTCCCTTCCACTTGAGCCACGCTGATGCCGGACTCAGACTTCTCCTCGACCTTAGCACCATGAGAATAGTGAACGGTTGGTACGAAGCCAGCAGACTTCCTTGCGCTGCCGATGATGTCGTATAATCTATCATTGATTAGTCTTGCTTCAGGGCACAACGATGGTGTATGATGCAGTGAAAACGACTTACTCATCAACCTGCTCCAAAGTCATGTTCTTGGTTTCGTACACAAAGAAATAGACGAAGAGGGCGCAAACAAAGCAGCATGTACCCCATATAAAGAACACCTTGGCACCAAGACCGGCATTACCTGAGCCTTCATCAACAAGATATGGTGTAGCATAAGCAATAGCCCAGTTTAGCAACCAGTTGCTTGCAATCGACAATGCAACTGATTTTGCACGGAGACGAAGTGGGAAGATCTCTCCCTGCATTTGTCTTGGTTAGTGACAGCCCTAGGCGGACATGTTTTGTGAAAGTAGACTTACAACGACGACCCAACCAACAGGGCCCCAAGAGCAGGCGAAGAAGAATATGTAGAAGCAAACAAATGCGATGAGTACTTTGTTGGCAACCTCTGAATCTGCGGTCACACCCACAATGGCGACAACGAATTCGCAAAAACACATTCCGATGGCTCCGAATAGAAGCAATGGTCGTCGTCCCCACTTGTCAACGAGGACTTGGCCAGGAATGGTAGAGAAAACGTTGACCAGGTTTGTAATGAGTGAGATGGTGAAAGGATTGGAGATTCCGCTGTGCTTAAAAAATTGAGTCCCATAGTAGAAGATGAAGTTAATCCCAGTGAGTTGAGACAAGGCCATTATCGCACATCCAGTAAAAATACGCTTGCGTTGCGATCCTCCCTTCGAGAAACACTGTAGCCAAGATGAGCTACCGAGGGTAAGTTCGTATTGATGATTAGCGATGATCTCATTGAGTTCCTCGCGGAGAGTTGATGAAGTGATCGGAAGGCGTCGAAGACGACCGAGGGAAGCAAGAGCCTTTGTCTCGTCCCCCTTCTTGACATAGTACCGGGGTGTTTCTGGCAAATATAGGAGCCCTCCAGCAAGAATTAGAGCCCATAGTGCTTGAACTGCTACTGGGATACGGTAGCTACCGCTATCGTTTCGATTTTGGGTAGCATTGTTGACGATGGATGCCAGGAGGAGGCCAGTGGTCAAAGCCAATTGATAGCTAAAATGTATCAGATCATGTCAAAGTTGCACCTGAATTTGAGACCTTACGTGGAGATCAATGTACCTCTGATCCACTTCGGAGCAGATTCGGATTGGTACAAGGGGATGAGCACTGAGACCACACCTGGTAGGCAAATTGCATAAGCTCCGGTCAATTAAATACAAATGGTCACTTACCAACTCCAGCTCCAGCGATAGTTCGTCCAGCAGTGAAGAGTGGGATTGCAGTAGCAATTGTCTGTAGTGTGACTCCGATATTGAACACAACACATGCCACTACTGACTGTTAGATTGAGCTCATCGTGAATTTTATGATTATTCATACCAATCAGCCCCATCTTTCTGCCAATTCTGTCTCCAATACTAGCTCCAAAAAGTGCCCCAACGAGTGTGCCAACTGACAGCATCGACACGATTAAAGCTTGTTGACTTGAGGTAATATATTTGGCACCATCTGCGTTCGTTGTAGTTGCAAAAAGCTCGATCCAGTAGTCTTTGAGAGAACAAATTAGCCAGGGATAGCACTTTGGATCTGTCAAATTTGCTTACCCATTGCTAAGATTCCTCCGATGGTTCCAGTGTCGTATCCAAAGAGGATTCCCCCAAATGCTATGAAAGCACCCATGAAAATTGCTGGAAGGGAGGACCCCTCAGCATCGTGATGCAACTTGAAGAAGCCCATAATTGAAGTGACGGATATCAAAGCTTGAAAGTTGAAAGATAATACAGAACAGGAGTCTGGTGAGCTGTTGATAAAGGTTTTCTAAAGAGGATGCGACCTCGCATCTTATAGACTTCCTGACGGGGGTTATCAGGGGATTCCCTTGCCATGGACCCGGAACTGCTCCAAATACGGACCTGGGGTAACGCGGAGATACTAGTCCAATGTCTCCAAGTCCCCACATTCCCGATATTAAGCTCGAAGTGCAAGATCTGGGGATGTGAACGGCACTGACAAAGCGAAGATCTGACTCGCTTGATTCGTTGGAAGTTCTGCCCAGTTTACCTGGCTTCGGAAACTGACCGACCCAAATAGGAAACTGCGACAAACTCCGCCTGGCTTTAGCATTATTATATAAGATGGGAGGTCTGGAGTCCTTTCGGACGCCATCTTTTAGGTTTAGTGCCAGATATCCAGCATAAAGACCGAGTCAAGGGCTTCTGGTTGGAAGGGGTTTGAGCTTGAGTGTGTCTCTGATGTGAACCCATCATATGCTTTCATAATCTGTCAAAACCTTGAGAAAGGCATTTCATTTAGATCTTACCGCCATTTAGTGCGGTGCGTTTCATCCCCTACTGCTCGGTAACTGTAGGGTGATCTCGCAAGTAGGAGATGGCACGACTACCAATTTCGATGGCACGGCCTGGCCTAGCAACTCTCAAGGCAATTCACGTCGAAGCTGAAAGATATGTATTAAACACCTGATCTTCAGAAAAACTACGTTGAGACGCTAAGTACTGATCATGAAGGAATAGTGCCAGATACAAAACTTGAAAGTACAAATTTAGGCGCTCACGCAAATCCCAGAAGCTGGTTCGCCCGTTGAATCACTTTTTGTGCGCCAGGCAAGCTTTCCTTTTCAGGCTTGCTCAGCTTCGATAACCCCATGGAGCTCAAACCAAGCTCACTTGCTTCTTTAGATACCGATTCACTGGTCGCTCTGCCAATGTGCTCCGACTCTCCCTTTCCACCTGGGAAGTCGGGTGCAGGTACTCCAGCTGCAAAAGTCTCCCGCTGTTGAGCCAAATACTTTGCGTTCAGTTCAGTGGCTGGGCAGACTGGAATATACATGACGCTTGAGTCTGTTTTACCAGTATGGACTTGGTCGACGGCATGGATTGCTGCAAGAGATCAGTCAGTCTTTGATTTTCAATGATGAAAGCAGAGCCACTTACTGTCACAGTGCCAAACAACGAAATCGCCAGGTTTGATGGTAGGAACATGCACCATGCTGTGTTTCAAGTCGAGATGAGGGTGTAGTACATCATTGAACTCTTGACTGGACCCAGGGTTGGCACCATGAAGGGTTGAGTCCATCTCGCTAGCGCTTTTGAGTTTCCAGTTCTCCGAGCTCAGATATTGTGAGGAGTTCTCAGCAGCGAAGCCTCCCGGTGATCGTACCGGGTCGAAGAATGGTCGGAGGAGGAAGTATGCTGTCGCGAATTGAAGAAGAGGGTTCACCAGGAGAGTACCTTCTCGTGGCGATGTGTGTGAAAGTCCCAACCAGCCCTGGAACATTCTGTACATTGAGCAGCCACCTGGACCTTGGTAGAGATCAGTGACAGCAGGAATTCTTGCACTTGATTCCCATGGATCGTATTCTTCCCATCTGCCTTGAAATACTTTATCATAGACACCTCCGAGGCCATATCCGGTGGGTTCCCAGCGCTCTACGCTCCCACCATCCACATGAGGTCCCAGAGCGAATTGGTTGTCTCCTGGTTGTCTGATACGAATTCGATCCGCGTATGTGAGTGGTAACGACGTCGATATGAGAGCATCTTTATCATTGCATTGCCACATGTTCATAAGCGAAGTCTGCGCAGAAATCAAGTTCGAATGAAGCCGAGCCTTCATCTGCGCTGGAGACCAGTACAATTCAAAAATTTGTGGATTGTCAGGTGGAAATGCTGTGACATAATATGTTAGAGCTTATCCGACAGCCAAATTTCGTGTTCTAAACATACCTTTGGTAGAAGGATTCCGTTTGACGTATTCCTCTACTTCGCTCTTGTAAGCTCTAGCTTCGCTTTCTGGAACAACTCCTTTGATGACTGCCACTCCTCGTTTCTTAACCTCCCTGATGAAGTCTGATGGAGCGTTTGCCAACTCCTCGAACTCGATTTGTGGAATGATATCGGGACCTCGCTGTTTGACGATCTCATTCTCACTTGCCAATTGCTTTAGCAATCGTTGCCAACTTTCTGTCACTCGTTCTTCATTTCCATGGATCAATTGCCGTTTGATATCGGTAAATCTTTCAGGCAAAGGCTCCATAACAAGACCCGAAAGGGAGGGAAACACGGCAGAAATGTCGCCTTCTGCTTTTGATTGCGAGACAGACTGAGTTGACACATGGCGAGCAAGTCTAGGCGATTTTGAGAGAAGGCTTGTTGGCTTCAGGATGGACTTCGCTACACAAAACATGATAAGGTCGTTTGGGTACTCGGATAGAATAGACAGAAAAATGAGTTGTCTTCAACTTTCGGTGGATCAAGTAATTCGATTGACCTTATCTTTGTACTTGAAATACAATCCGAGGGAGCAAAAGCTGTCAGAGATTCTATAAAGTATTCTAAAGTCGCGGAGCTACTCCATACTTCGAAATAGGTGGACGCGACCCCGCATGCCGACGGCTATGCTTGATTTGGCGACTCCGACTAAAGCGAGAATTGTCCAGTGGCGAGTAGGGCAGGGATGCCTAGACTTTGCTCCAGCCCACCAGTAATCCGAATTTTCTACTCACTATGGACAATATGCGGACCGAAGGATTCGAGCTCTGCAAATTTGCAAAAGTGTTATCACAAGGTCGGGCGGACAAATTGGTAGGTCGGTCACTAAGCGAGAAATTGGTTTCCATCTCATCGATAACACAAACCCAGGGATGCTGAGGTAATGAATGGAGCACAATATATTGCAGAGTATACAAGGTGAAGATAATTGTCAAGACACGAGAACGGAACGCTGCTTCCAGTCTGGATTCGTTTTGATCACTGTGACAAGCCGGTCTGTTTCTCCAGGTTGCACAAGCGAAGCAAGTCATCAAATTCATGCGCTATCCGAGTATCAGGACGCATATACCCATCCAACGTTCATTGAAGCCCTGAAGGAAACCCAGGGTTGAGATTTCCTTCCAAGCAAGCATCAAACCCTTCAAGATCAAAAGCAGGATCAAACATGCCAAACAAGTCGATAGAGTCGAATATTGCTGGATCGAAATCTTGCATGGAGATATCAGGCTGGTTGATATCGGGATTTGTCACGACTATGAATATAAATTAGCAACTTCAGTATAACTTGACATCTGGATTGTTGTACCGATCTGGGAGGCATTTACAGGCCCTGGATGTTGATTACTTGCACGAGTGTTGGAATTGCTACCCGTAGATGGTTGATGCAATCGCATAGTCTCCGAAGATGATACCGTTGAGAAAACTCGGTCCATTTCCTTGTGGAGTTTCTTCCCCATCTCTGCAGTTGTAGACGCTGACCAAAACACCCCCTCAAGTCCTGACAACGCGTCGCATAAAGTTTGGAACTGACCACGAGATCGAGCTCGATGAACAGGGAGTTTGCCGTACCTCATTTCTCGATACGATATGCTCATGGATAGAGACATTGCATAAGGTACAAACGGGAAAAGGACCAGCTGTTCTTGAGGTGCGCGACTGAATGTTGAGCTCAAGATGGATGTCGACAGACTTTGTCGTAGAAAGGCTATTGACGAACGTTCTGGGTCTACCCACAGCTTGGTCCGGCAAGATAGGATTGATACAGCGTGATAGAGGACTTCGATAGATGCTATAAGTTGTGAGCGGTCATACAATTAGCTAAGCTAGTACGCCTGTTAGGGTAAACAGACCTAGAATCGTAGTCCCGATATGCGCACTGCCACATGTCAAGACTATATCTTCGAAAGCGGGAAATTCCCAACCCAAGACAGGAGCCTCTCCCGAGAGAGCTACAGGACGGTAGAGCTCAATGATTTTGTCCAGAAGCGTTACCACCTCCAAGAATAAACGGAAGGATGGTTCTTGATGCTGGAAGCACTGGTCTAGATCTTTCCGAAGATCTCTCTCGTGCATCGTGACGGGTCGTCCATTGAATGCTGCATTCATGCGGTCCATTGCCCAAATGCAACACAGTAAAGTAGTATTACCCTGATCTGTGTGCTCATCTTGTCCTTTGATGTGTAGTCCCAACGATTGAACTTGATGTACGGCTCTCATGCAAAACCTTCTTCGTTTTAGCCGAGTCTTTTGAAGTGAATTAAACCTAGAGATAGCCAGAGAGAGACGACTTGATCCTGGAATTTATGCGAGAGACTACTTACTGGGAAGATAGGTCCTCGCCTGGAGGATCATCGGTGAATTGCGATAGCAAAGCTAAGGCTTGGATGAGAACAACCTTGTTCGTTAAGAGGCCCATCTCAATCATCATCCTCATGGCCCCGGATATTTTCTCGCCAAACTCTCTACAGCTGAAGTTCGCATCGCCAAGTACAAGATATGGCTCAGCAACATGGTTCTTCGAGGCCGCTAGGCAGATACCCTGTTGCAGAATTGTGCGCTCTGGCTTCAGTAACTGGTCACTATGAATTGTGCTCTCGTTGACCACAGGAAAAATCGGATAGACCTTATCAAAGTATATTTGTGCTAGAGCTCGAAGTCCATCAGGCGGAGGTACCATCGACAGACATTCCTGCTCTAGCAGTGGAATAAGAACCTTCTGTATCAATGACCCAGATCGATAAAATAAGCTCGATGGAGACTGCAAAACTTGAGATGTCTTCTGAGGGCCGTGGTTCAGCGAGGAGTTCAACCTGATGACAATGTTAAGATGTGATCTCCTCAATGTCACACGAGCTTCTGTTGACATTTGGATTGTGGTCGAGCGAGAGGCAAGGTGCGACTACCAAGTCCTGTGTTCGCAACGAATGTAGCTGTAGATAGGGAGAGAAAGCTCACCAGACACCGATACTATCATCTAAGGAGGTTCCTCGGGTGGCATTAGGACTCGTTGCTGCTAAGAACATGCCCTCCGGATTGAGATCCCCGATAAAGCGTGCATTACGGGTACCAGAAGAGCTATTTTCAACCTCCTTATCTTTATCATGCAGCTGGGGAACTCCGCCTGTAGACTGCCTGTCCACTGTCTGAGGTACTTCTGCTACCTTAGGCTCATCTGGAAGCGAAGTCTGACTCTCTATGATCCGCTGCTGATTGCCTTCTGTAGATTCATCACGGGCCGATGCCACAGAAGAAGGTCGGCCGCTGGCATTTTCCCCGTGAATGCACTTCTTCTTTCGCCGACGACAGTAGTCGCAGGCCTTGCTTGTTTGCAATCTCTTGGGGCCAGTCTGATCTGAGGAGACGAATTTGAAGACGGCCGCCATCATACAAGAATATCCTCCACAGGGAATCGGAGTAAGACGTGCCAGGTCGCGGAGGTTTGTAAAGAGGAGATGCCGCCGACAACGTCTTTGTACGAAGGATGATAAGACTTGCCCTTCGGGTCGGCAGCGGTGCGGGGAAGAAAAGTTCCAGCTGTGTTATCGCATGCCATCTGTGACTGGTAGCATTCTTCAACCCATGATATTTCAACCTTCGGCAGTCTCGATCGAGACAACCATCTTCGTTGTCGTTGTCGGATTGCTCGCTTCAGGCCGAGCCGATCTCGTCATGTGAAGACGGCGAAGGTGGGGAGATTGCCCAGATCAGTTCCAGGTTGCGGACTTCCGAATCAGGAAAAGACCGACAACAATTCCAATCAGAACATGCATCGTGATCTTGAATATCCAGGTGGGCTTTCTTTTCTCAGAACTCTGGAGATTGAATGCGACTGCGTCAGATCAAGACCAGCGATTGTACCGAACCACCGGCTAATAGGCTGCGCAGCCGTATTCCAAGCCTAAGCTTTGGCAAATGTCCCGTTGCCCGTGATACAGATTATTGGTCGTTTTGGATTTTATTATCTTTCAAAGCTAGTTACAGTTGATGTCTCTATATCTTGACTTTCAAAACCCAACCAACAATCTTCGTCCGCGCCGCAGTCATGAATATCACGCCCATCATCATGGCAGCACCCGAATACATCTGGGCATACAAATATCCACCTCCGTGTGCCTCTATCAAAGCACCAGCAAGCGGCTGTCCAATCAACAGCGCAAACCCACATATCGAGAACACCATTCCAAATCTTACTCCCATCTTGGACGGATCTTTCGTCAGACTTCCCAGCGAAGGAGGAAGCATGCCTTGGCCTGACGCCATTAGGAAGCCGTAAAAGATATCGAAGAGCAAGAGTGAGGCTTGGGTGTGTACTGATGCCCAGCAGAAGAGGATGAGGGCTGGCAGGAAAGTGAGTGGGATCATGAGGTTCAGCGGCCCGAGTTTGGATGCCAGAATTGCTGGAAGAAGTCGTCCTGCTACTCCTACGCCGTTAATGATCAGGATCAACGAAGCTGCAGCCTTGTCATCGATGCCAATAATGTTTCTTCCAAACGATCCAAGCTTCATCGTAGTCAGTACAATACTTCTCGTCAGATTCGGAGAGTGGTACTTACATAGAACACCGGCACCCACATCCCCATAAAAGTCAAAAACATAGCCGTACAGAATAAGCTGTACTCAAGCTCTTTGAAAGCTCCCCACTCGATGATCGGGCCCTTTGCTCTCCTCAGCTTCATCGGCTTGAGAACAAAATTCGCAGGAAGACTAGTGGCCATCACCACGAAGCCACAAATACGCATAGCCCAGGCGTAACCCAAACTGGGAAGGACATTTTGCAGAATTGCCGCAAAGACGAGACCGCCAACTGAGTTGCCCAAAGCGACGATGGCGAGGGCAAACGGTCGCTTCTTCGAAAAATACGTCCCGGCGATACTCATTGTTGGGACAAATATAAGTCCCCCGCCAATACCCAAACAGACACTGTGGGAGAGGAGAATTTGCCAATACGTGGTGGATATGGAGGCTGTGAAGAAGCCGATGATTTGAAGCGATGTCCCTAAGAACAGCAATTGATGGAAGTATCCAGCATCTGAGAGACGTCCCGAGAAAGCTCCCAGGACTAACATGAGAAACGCGTTCAACGACCCGATCCCTAGACGAGTTGTGAGCACACTACTATCGATTTCCATAGAGCAGAACAGGAAATGACGATGTGGGAAAATCTAGCTTACATGAGACTGTCGAGGGAGGCAGCTGCAGCGCTGCAACATAATGATTCTGCAGTACACCATATGCATTCAGGAAACCAAAAGTGTTAAATCCGGTCTGATGAGCAAAGAAAACAACAGCCCAGCCCAGCCCTCCGTCCGGAGGTTGGTCGTTGACGAGAGGTTCCAAATGCGATTTTCTAAACACCAAACCTAAAACTTTCCCAAGGTTCCCAGCCAACAAGCCTTTACCCCTTCCCCGACTCCTCGCATTATCAAGCTCTGAAGCTTCATCTTCGTCAATCGAAAGTGGTGCTGCGGTACCGGAGTTATCGCTTCCTTGAATCACGACATTCTTCTCGTCAACAAGCCCCTTTTCCGAATCAACAACAGCCGAGCGAGGATGCTCGTTAATATCGACCATCATCCGCCAACCTAAAACGGCAATTCGAAAAAAAAGTTGGCGAAAAATAAAGTCAAGATTATGACATTTGGAAATTGAGGCGAAATCGGGCTTAAGTATGGTTTCTGGAACTACCCCACCTTTGAACCAACCAGATTCCACATCTGCTTGTGGTGGGGCGAAAGGAAAGAAAAAAACTGGATAATATAAATGGAGTTTTCCTGCTTCAGAGGACTGGGAGAAGCGAAAGTATCGGGGTTTGAGCCGCAGATAGCCTCTCTTTTGAAAGAGGAAGGTATAGAAGAGGGAAGCGTTATCACTGACCGCATAATCAGCATTGTGTTTTGGCTTGTGAGTGGATTGCAGAGCTAAGGGCGTGAGAGGTGATTGGGTTGCGGTAGCTCATGTTTGGTTCAACAAGCTCTCGGGAAAGTGTGCCGAATAGTCTTGACGAGAAAAGCTTCATGAGATACTTGCGGTAAAGGACTTTCCCCCAGCAAGGCGGCGATAAGGTAACCTTGGCAACTTCTATAAGCTGAGATTCGCTTGTTTTTCGTCCATGCTTTGCCAAGATATTCGGCTTTAATATCCTGTCAAGTTTTTTCCCTGGCTGCTTACAACTCACCCTGTGTAGCCATGGCAGTGACAAGAAGACAATCCCTAGTAAGTCATTGGAGATATAGCAGATGGCGCTTGGGGGTTGCTGAATTTGATTTTCATTCCAATCCATGTATCGACACTGCATCGCAGTAGCACTTCCTCCCCAATCCATTCAAAGCAGACTCCGCTCTCCACGCTCCAGAAGAATGGTATAACGCAGATCCCTAAATGCAATGAACAGCCCAAGGTCCCCAACTCCTCTTGGACACGAAAATGCTCTCAAGCATTAGAAGCTTCTGTATTGTTGGAGGTGAACTTGGTAAAGCAGAAGTGAACCTATGTGCAGAGAAGCAGAGCACGCTGTTCAAACTGAAAAAGCGCTGCCACCCATTCCAGATTTTGACTCCCAAACGCCTATAGCAAGATGTCTGACCCAACGCGTTGCGGTACTAACCATTCCATGTCTCATATCCTATCATCGTTTCCAAGCTTAACAGACACCTTGTTTGCGTCTATCAGGCGCATAAGCATGAAGTGGTGGGTCTAAGCAGAATAATGGCCGCGGATAACGTATGTATGGACCAGAGGCAATGCATTTTACATGCAGTAAAAGGATTGGAGGCTCAAACTATTCGAAGGGGGTCTCGCATTTTGGACATAGGATGCGCTCCTTCCATGTTTCTGGATCTGCACCAGGTCGCAGATCCGTAATAGCAACCCTTGGGATACCATCGCTGTCTTCTTGTATCGACGCTTTCAAAGTTCCTTTATATATAGGGGTTTTGGCCTTCTTGTTTGTTGATTTCGCGACTCCGTTGGTACCCTCACCAACAACTCGCTTGTATGTTTTGATCAGGTAGTCATCGATCAAATGGTTCTCGTGGAACCAGACTTTGCAGTCGGGGTTGTCGCATATGTACATAGTGACCTCGGGATTGAAATAGCCACCACAAAGACAGTGCTTCCGGAGTTGCTGATCAAATGTTAGCAAAAGCATTGGAGATTTGTCTCATACAACTTACAGAAAGCTCTTGGTTTTTTCTGTTGTATGTCTGCCGCCAAAATAATTTAGATTGTACATTGTCGTCTTCCTCGGGCCAGTGATAGACATCGGCTTTGCCGGCGAACGAGAGGACATCCAGGACCTCCATGTAATTTGACGCAATCAATTCATGGCTTCCGTGGTAGGTGCGTCTTCCCGAGTCTTTACTAACTTGATCTGCTGCTTTGACAGGAGGCGCGGGAATTTCCTCCGCCCAGTACATCCAGGTTATCTTGCCAGTTAGCCACAACTCAGAGTCTAAGGGTGGCCAAGAAAATTACCAGCGCATAAACATGTTGGGCATTTTTGGCCCTAACTTGCAGAATCCTCGCGACCCAGAAGTCTTTGGGCCTTCCTTCTGTATTATCCTTATCCGGCGGCGTATCCTCCCCTCTTACAAACACGAATTGATTGTTCTTATAGACCTCTCCTTGTACTAAGATAATCGTTAGTCTGCGCTGGTGATAGCCAACGTTTTTACGTACTGATGAAATTGTTGTATTTCTTCATGCTGTCCCATTCCTGATGTGGCGTAACTGCATAGTATTGATCCAGCTCTCCCTGCACTTTAGCCCCCTTCGCTACAAATGGACTGATTTGCAATTCAGCAATGTCTGCAAGTGCCTTCTGCTTCGGACTGAGTGTCCCACCGGTGCTCATGATAGGATACTCGACCTTGAAAGGAACTTTGGCACTCGTGTCGGCGGGGGTCGCAGATCGGGATGTAGTAGAGTTCTTTGCCCGCTTGACAAGCCCCTCCTCTGCTGGTAAACCGTGTTTGGGAGCCATTGTTGCTGGACGTGAGCAAGGATAGGTCGCGAAGGTCGTGAAGGCGAGTGCGGGTCGAACGAACGCGACTCGAGTCGGATCCCCAGTGGGAGAGGGCGACAGTACCTTGGGAATGTTTCGGCTAGATTCCTCGAAGTGTGATGTGATGGTGTATTAAGCAAGCTATCGGTCGCTTGCTTCTGACTGGAGAAGAGAGAGAGGTTGGATGCGACAGAAGTTTCGGGGCGCGTGCTCAAGGTGAGAGAGAGTAATGCTAATGGTAGACGGTGCAATTGTGGATGCAGAATTGGCTCGACAGTGAAGCCGATATGGTCACACGTTCAAGTGGGAGCTGTCCTGCTTCTGTAGTACCTAGAAGTGAACTCGATATAACGCGCTCCGAGGTCAACTTACTCCACGCGAAGAAAGGACGCTAGGCTAAGAATAAAGCCCGCCTTGGCATTTACTCAGATCTGGATCTGCAATGAACAGCTTCATTTTTCTTCTTCAGCTGGTGAAGTACATTTTAGGTTTCATTTTTGTTCTTGCCACTCAGGTTTATTCTTTCTAAACAGCCTGCAGCTCTTATCAAGTGCCAGTCCTGATCATCTCGACTTGGTACACTGTCAGTCAGCGAAATGCCCGGATTAGAAAGCTCACCAATATTCCACCACGGGCATGATGGTAAATGGAATGGAATGGCCGATATAAGACAGAAGATCGATTCAAAGTACGTGTAGTTTAATTCCGTATCAAGATTAGGGAACAAGTAGCATAAATAATTGGTATCAAGAAACCCTCCAAACTCCTTTACGGTTGCTTCTCCAACTTCTCAACCAGTCAACCTCTCCTGGTCGCATCTAGTATCACCAGTGACTGCTCAAAGCAGAGGCACTTAAGCAGTGGTCTCTGCAACTGGCTCCTTGTCCGCGGCCTTCTTCTTGAACAGCTTGTTCTTCAACTTATCAGCGAAGCCGATGGGGTGTTTGGGGCCAGCTGGGGGGTCTGGCTTGTGGATGTTTCCTCCGCCGCCTCGTCCTGTGTGAAATGTCTGGTCCTCCATACTGGGTCGCAGAGCAACGTCCGGAATCGCCACATCGTCCTTCCTCTTTGTAGCCTTCATACCAGGTGAGCCAATATTGGCAGCTCCACCACGGCCAGTGCTGAACGCTCCGTCGCCGTGCTCACCAACGACACCCTCACGAACGATCTCGCCATCGACGTACCTAGAACAGAGTCAGCTCGTTGGGACAGTGATTGTACTGGAAGCATACTGAGTCGAATCGGGTCCGATGTTTCCAGCTCCTACGAGACATGTGTTAGCGACCATGACTTGTATATTACAGAAGACACCAACCTCCACGGCCATGGCTGACTTCCATGCTGTTTTTGGCACTCATATTGGCTAAGCTGATGCTTTTGGTATTGTCTTCGGTATGATACGGGACGTGGGTGTTCAAGTCGGAGATCTCTGTATGTGAAATGTCAGAAGGAAGAAAAGTCTGCAGGTCTGAGTGATGAGCAAATATAAGCGGCAGATCTGAACATGGAAGCTCGGAGATCATGAGAGCAGGAGCAGAAAAGAGGCTTGCTTGGCTTGGCTCTATCATTCTTTGCCCTTTCCTAGCCTGCTCAGTTCATGGCTGGCCCGTCATCGGGTCCCCTGTGCTGCGGGACACCTGCAGGCTTTCCGAGCAGCTGGGGAAACAGGAAGAAGTCCCAGGTCCACTCCTGGTGGTTGGCACTTACCAGCTGTATGCTTGGGAATTGGGGGTGACTGTTAAGATGTGTCAAAAGAACATAGAGCTAGAGGCAAAAGCAGTTTGACAGCTGATGATGGGGAGATCCATACCTACACGTGCAAGGTAGAGCTGGGGTGAATGGAGGGGTGAAGCTTGGCAGAGGGGAAGAACATAAGCTGAAGGAGGAGGGAATGCTTACTTATAAAATGTTGTGAGCGTGTTTGGGGAATGTATGGCTTGATATTGTCACTATTCCACGGTACGGTCTGCCTGCCATTTAGCTACGATGACGCAACGGCATCAATTAGGAAGAAATCGGGCTGTCAGGTACCAGCAGCAAATAAAGAGACTCGAAATCCGTATCGGCATCCACAGGGCAAAATGTTGAAGCTATGATAGGTGGTCGATGAGAACGCCCTGTGTCATTGGCATAGATAAGCTGCCCGGACCCTTATCTCTCGGGATTCTGGTAGGTCGGCTGCACAACTTTCAGCGGACGTGCTTGAGCTCTTCTAGAACTTTTTGCACTTTGACATGCATCCTTTTAAGTTCAAATTAGATGGGACTAGCGTCGATCTTTTTTGATCCTAGATTTCTGTTGCATGTCGCTTTTTTGGATGCACATTTTGGTAGCGTAATCGTATGGTAAATCGTTATCAGTGGCTCCGATGATAGGCCATGTTACACATTCAGCCTGGTTCAAATCCAATCCCAGCTGCCTGCAAGGCTGGTCATCCAATGCGCCTGGAAGTTGGTTTTAGAATTTAGGTAACGGATAACCCGTCGAACTCTATTTTGCATATACATTTCTGTATAACTTTGGTCCAAATCCCCCATCACGCCACTCCATAGCTAAGCGAATTGCCTCACTAAGACCCAGGTAGTCATTCAAAAATTTGATCCAAGCCAACTACTAAATGATTCAGCGGACTAGAGTTCGGTCTTCCTAATCGCCAGAATTACCTGTTGTCTCAGCGCTCCAGGAAATGAAAGCCTTGACCATTACGCCACAAGCAATCTCAGAAAGACCTATGTCAACAAATCTCTCGCTAGCTGTAGTCCGAGCACTAGCCAAGTGGTCAATCATAATCCGCGTCTCCACCAGCGAGGAGCGTCAGAGATGAGGGGAAATGATTCGGATTGGTTTACACTGCTTCTGGTATGTACATAAAGTCAATAAAACGGCCGTGAGGAGTTCTCTTTCCATGATCGTCAATCTGGTTATTGTAACCCGTTTATTACCTAAGCCTTCTCTTGCTTTGGGGGAGCAGCTCCTCCTGTGGTTGGAAGGCCCATGAAAATCTTGAAATAGTCCTAGAGAGTGTCAGTCAAGTATCGAAACGAACGAGGTACTTATACATACGTAGATCATCCATTGCAGACCAGTGAGTGTACCGATCATGACAATTCTAACCGGAAGACCGTTCCAGAGACCTGAGAACCCGATGTCCTTGTAAATTCTACCCATGGCAGCACCTGTAAGGTCAATTAGAGAGGTTCTACTTGACGGAGGTGATCTTGAATAGATACAGGATTACTTACCAAAAGCTTCTCCGGGCTGACGATTCGCATTGAGCTTGGAAACCATGACATCAGCTGGATGGCTCACGATCGCGCACAGGATTCCAGCGAGGTAGCCGCCAGTGAAGGAAACAGCAGTCTGAGCTCCTTTGCCATAGTCTGACTTCTGACCAGGGAGGCGATCATAGATCATCTCGACAATCGTTTCAAAGGACGCGAATTTCATCATGGTATAAGGTATTTGACGACCCCATAGTGGATACAAGCCTTTGTAGAGTCCGGCGAATCCTTCCTTACCGGTAACGGTGCTGATTCCATCAAAAGTGCCCTTGGCGAATGGCGGGATAGTTGTTTGCATTCTGACTTTGACGGCTTCGAAGGGGCAGAGAGCAAGATCGGCAATAAACTCGGCAGAGGCACTAGCTGTGAGATACAGCGCTGTCTTGTACTTCGCTGCGTTCTCAGCGCCAGCCAAGTCCGAATAATACTTCTTGAAGAACTCGTAGCCTCCGTATTTGAAGGCTCCTTGAGCACTATATCCGAAAAAGGTCGGGGACCATCCAGTGAAGACGCCGCGGAATCCTTCAGCACGATATATTTTCCCCCAAGCCTATGATACAAAAGTGAGTATCACGTTTCAGCCGTTCCAGATCATTCCATTCCATACATACCTGGAAGTTGCCCGTGTACATCTTCGAGTCGACCTGTCGACGACATTTCACCAGATCAAGAGGTGTGACAGCTGTATGGGTCAGGCCGCATGCCAACAACCCGCCGAAAGTACAGGCAGCGTAGTACTTGGCAGAGTAGAGCTCAATAGTCCCAGCTTTCGCTTGTGCCTTTGCACTTGCCTTCTCGAACTCCTTCGCAGCCTCTGCACTCAATGCATTGGCTTTATTCTTGGCATCGTCGATAGTACTCCATGTTGGATAGAGTTCAGAACGAGCTTCGAGAGGAGTTCGCTTGTGTGGGAGAGTGCTTGGGAGAGAAGTCTCTCGACGACCAAAAGGTACCGCGGGATGGAAGACGTCGTGGAGAGTACCTTGGGAAGGGAACAGGAGAGGCATGATGGATGGTTCTGGGAGGATGACTTGTCAGTGTCACAGAAGTATCAAATCCATATATACATCTCGACTTCGGAGAGAGCAGGAGCACCGGTATATAATTTCAATCCGGATCGAATTGACATAAAGTTGAATGTTTAGGAAACGCAAATACGAGAGTTTCGTACAATTGAGCTTATTTCCGATAGGACTGACTAAATATCTGATGAGATATTGCCAATTGACCGCAGGCAAAAACAATCGAGACGTGGCTCGTGAGCAACCAAGGACGAAAGAGTACAGACACAAGATCAATCGGTCGTGACCAGCGCGAAGCACTTCTCGAATTCGAGGTGTTGTTGATAAAGAACGGGAGATAGGACTTTACCTCGCCGTTTCAAGCGGAGAAGAGCTGGGAGCTTGGACCGGCTTGCGGCTCGGCCAAGTGACGTAGGGCGGGCTGGCGGGCAAGAGGGATGAACTCACAGGCCGGGCCGAGGGGTTGATCTACTGAGTGGAAGATATCAAATGTAAATATAATCTGATACACATCTGAAAGTAAACAATGAGCGGCAGTTCAAGTGATTTAGAATGATACGGGATGATCTATATGTCATGAAAAGCAACTACTTGTTCAAAATCTGAGTGTTCACAGCGGAGTCCATTCACCCAATCAAATAAAGCCGTGATCCTGAGGCTTTCAAAATTTCTCTGCCCCTCCAACCGCAATTGGATATCCTATTGTGAAAGTCAACAACACGAGTCTCATCCCGACATATTTACAATCCAGATCATGTCAACCATGGCAAACTCTATACCAATAGGAAGCAATGATGTGGCATCAAAAATGGCCGATATAGCTACTACATCGCAACCGCAAACCTCGAAATATTCGAATCGTTACCGAGGGGTAAGTTTCAACAGCTCATCTTACCTCCCCTTGCCTCTGTAGAATAAGGGCAACTCTAATAACTCTCAGGCAACAGTAGAAGATCTTGATCCTCCGTCCGCCCTCTCGTGCAACCCCACCGACCCAATATCCCACGCCCTCCTCTCCGCCTTCGAACGAGACTACACACATCTCACAGTCGTATCTGCCACCAATCGAGCACTACTAGGCTACCTCTCCATCCCACACCTACAAATCCTCCTCAAAGCCGGCAAGGTGCAAGAGACAGACGAGGTATCAAAGGCGATGGTCAAGTTCCGGAGGAAGGGTAGGGTGTACAAGGTCATCACGATGGAGACACCGCTCGAGGAGTTAGAGCTTTTCTTTAATGGGGGAGAAAATGGCGATGCTGGAAAGCAGGAATTTGCTGTGGTAACGGATGAGAGGAGACGATTTGTGCTGGGTGTTGCGACGAGGACGGATTTGGAGGAGTTTGCAAGGAGGAGACCGGCGTGAGAGGGACACGGTGCCATGGGTAGGTTAGATTGCATGTCTACACTGGAGTTCAGCGTGGTTATGGAGCATGTTTTGCTTTACCGAATCATTGAGATTTACTCAGTCAGTAGATGACGATCTTAGGCAGGGGGCTTCAGTTCTCGAAATGGTCAGCGAGGTTGTTCCATGCTATGCAGCCATCCCTCTCCCCACATCGTGTACTCATGTCATTGTTTCTTTGATTCGGTTGTCTTATTTTTTCATCAACCTAGAAGTATATTTTCACCTCCCAAACTCAACTTTCCTCTCCCCAAGTACCAACCCTTTCCACTCCCTATCATCACCCGTATCCCAACACACTCTCATATCTCTCCTCCCCCAAAAGTCCATCCCAAGCACCAACCTGTGTCCTCTCTTCCCTCCTCTATTACCACCAACTATCAGAGCCTCCACCACAACTTCCACACATTCCCCGCATACGTCTCTAAGCACAACAGGTAATCTTAAATGCTCAAAAGCCCTGATCATGATCCCTACGTCGATCGAGGACTTGGTAGGTGGTTTGCTTGTGTATGGTAAGAAGGATGGGAAGTGCAAGCGAAGGGTTGAGAGGGATATGAGGGAGCAGAGGCGAGGGGGTCGAGTGTGCAGTGAAGGGGTCCAGAGGGTGAGATGATTGTGGTGTGGAGGGAACGAAAGCGTGGGAGGAGGTTATGAGGTGAAGGCATACGGCTTTTGAGGAATTGGAGGGGTGGAAGACGACGTTGTATTGAGTCTGGATCTGGAGATGAAAATGGCGAGTCTGGCATTTCTGGTACATTTTCTAAAGATTCGATTTCCTGTGTGTTTCTGTTGTACTCAACTCGTCATGGACTTGGGGTAAAGTACTTTGAATGCGGCTCAATCTTTACTTGCTGAATACAGGGAATATTCATTAGAGCCATAGGTAAGTCACAAAGTCTGTGGGTTTAAGCCATGGATAACATTCTCCAATCACAGTACCTCGTTCCCCTGCTTTCTGTTCAATAACTACAAAGTCTTTCACGCATCTCGCTTAAAGGTAAACAGCTGGCCAGCGGGTCATTCGCAGTGCAACAATAATTCTAATTCCGCGTTGGTCTCTACCTCGCTAGCCATATACCCCAAAGTGCTCACTCATGTTTCAAAATAGACAAGAAACATGACAGCCAAATCCATCTTAACTCAATTCACTCATGCCCCCATCCTGAAGCTCTCGTCTCTCCCGGGATAATAGTCCACATGGTCCTCCCATCAATCTCCCTCGTCACCACCCATCTTGCACCAGGAGGCAGCGAACCAGGCCCAGGATATCCATCTGCACGAAACGGTATTTCCTGGTACGTTATCATCGGTTGTTGGAATTGAAATTGCATTTGAGGCTGCGGCTGGATCTGGATGGGAAAAGATGGCTGGTAAGAGGGATAGGCGCGGTGGTAGGGAAGTATTGCTTGGGGAGGGAAATGACTTGGGAGGCAGGGTGATGGAGGGATGGTGTATGCGATGGGTCCCAAGTATGGACCGGCTGGGAGGGTAGGGCTGCTGAACATGTCGTTAATGGGGTAGTAGGGTAGGGGGTATGGGAGGGGTTGTGCGAGGTGAGGTTGAGGTTGAGGTTGTGGTTGTGGTAGCGGCTGTGGCTGTACAATCTGTGGAATGACTGCTTGTGGCAGGATGTTTTGTGAAGGACCGACTTCTTGTACCGGCTGTGGTTGCGGCTGTACATTCTGCGGAACGATTTCTTGTGGCATGGTACTTCTAGGAGGAGTAGTTGTGACATGATGTACTACTTGTGGTTGCCGTTGTGAAAACGATGGGATTGACGGTATTGTTTGAGTCGGCGGTGGTCTGCTTGTTGGAATCAAGGCCGCAACTGTAGCTGGAGGTATTGTTATGTGGTTCGCAGGAAGCTGACTTGAGTATGGAGGAAGACTACTGCTCAAAGAGTGCTCATTTGCATTCGAAGGCAGATTTGGCATCATAGGTGGTTGGCTGGTATAAGCTGGAGGCAAAGACATGTTTGTATTGTTATGTGTGCTGGATGCTTGAACGGTGAAGTCGACTGTGGCTGCCTCTTGGTATGGTTTATGGCTTGCTTTGTATTGGTATAAGTATATTGGGAGAGCATGGACTGAGTATTATATGTGTGTGGCTGACAGTTGTTGACAATGGATTGGCTCATAACTTTTACCTCCAAGACTGGTGCGTTCCCTCACTAACTTGCGTATGGCTGCGCAGTTGTGTGAATCCATTGTTGGCGAGGAGTCTTTGTTGTAGCTATAGCTGTGGCTGAGGCGGACGTGCAAATCAATAAGACGTGGCAAAGCAGTTCAGTAACAATGACCTGATATGATTAAAAAAATACTAATATGTACAGATCGTTGACCAACGAGATTACTGAATAACAGCTAAGTATGTGGAGCGTACAGCCATGTATGATGTACGCTCAACATGCTTCGAGTCAGGGCATGGATGGAAGAGCCACCTCGAATTTTAAACTGAAATGCATAGCAGCTCAGATCACTGCCTTTTATTATCTGCCTTTCTATATCATGGCACTAGTTCTATGGACATAAAAATCTAGCACTCCTATGTAGCACCAAGGGACCACAATTCGTCCATCCATGAATCATAACCATTATTTACACCCGTAGCATGGATATTTACTCTTCTTTCTTTCATATCCATCCTTTTCTAACCACTTAAGCTTCCAAAGTGTACTGATACTTCGCTCATAGAAGCATTTCTTCTTCCTCCGGGATATCCTCAGGCTTCTTCTGGGACCCTCCCTTGCTCTCCTCTGCGTTTCCCTTTCCCTCGGCCTTGGTCAGCATGTCCATTATAGAGGACTTCTTTCTCTGCGGCAGCTTCTCGTCCTTCTTGACTTTTGGCTCAACTGCCTGAACTGCCTTGACGTCTTCCTCATTGGTATTCATGCCGGTGCCTTCGAGAAGCATTCTTGATACGGCCTTCTCACCAGCCTCTTCGGCTTTACCTCCATCTTCGCTATCGCCAGCAACGCGACCATCGAGAGTCAGCTTGCTCTGGCCTAGTGCATAGATCGCTTCTTCGACAGTGCCTCTAGTGACGAGTCGAACAACTTCAACCTCTCTCACCTGACCAACACGATGAGCTCTATTCTCAGCCTGACGATCGTCCTGGGGGTTGAAACTGCCGTCGAAGATGATAACTTTGTTGGCATACATCAAGTTGATACCCGTCCCTCCAGCCTTGGTGGTAAGTAAGAAGGCCGTAATGCTCTCGTCCTCCTTGAAGGCATCGATGAGCGGCTGCCGTTCCTCGATCTTGGTGCTTCCGTCAATACGGGTGTAAACGATCGACGATGTGTTCATGACTGCCTCAAGGATGTCTAGAACAAGGGAGAATTGTGAGAAAATGAGTACTCGGTCTCCGTTCTTCTTGTAGCCCTTGACAAGCTCAATCATAGTCTCAACCTTGCCAGAATCCATCCATGCCATGTTGGGAATGTCGAATGACCGAATGCACGGATAGTCCAAACACCATTGATGAAGCCAGAAGTCAGAGCCCTTGTGCATCTCGTCAATCAGGTGTGCTCGCTTGTGAGACGATGGGAAGTTGACTGGATCCTTCTTGCGAAGAATATCGGCCATCTTCTCAATCTTCTCATTAGTGAAATGGCGTCGGAAGAGCAATGGATGAATTGCAGCTTTACGAAGTTGCATCAACGGATTATTCTCCTCGGTTTTTGGTGCCTTGACGCCTTCGAGACGGGCTCGAGCACGCTCACGGGCTGCATCGAGGTGACCATTGTAAACAGCCTGCTGGGACTCATGCAATTCGCAATACTGAACACGGCAAAGCTTTGCTGGAAGATGTTTCAGCACCTGTGCCTTCTTGCGCCGAAGGACGAACGGAGTGAGCATTGATCTGGCTCGTGCAATTCGCTGAGCTGATAAAAGGGCTGCATGATCAGCATCCGAAGTACTAGCCTTTGCCTTGAAAATGTAATTCAAGTCCTCTTCCAACTCCTTGAAAACATCTGGAAGGATAAATGCCAGAAGAGCAGCCAGCTCCTGGAGATTGTTTTGTAGAGGGGTTCCAGTAAGAAGAAGTCTGAAGTTGGCGGGAATCTTGACAAGTCCTTGGTACCGCTGAGATTTGACGTTCTTCAGCATGTGCCCTTCATCGTACACGCACACCTGGTTATAAGTCAGCCCCCAGCTCTAGTTTACTTCACGAAGTACATACATCTGGTCGCAATCTCTTCATGAACTTGTTGTCTTCCTTCTTGGCAGCCATATCATAAGTAGTAACGACCACATTGATCGTGTCCCGGTTCTCGAGGATTTGCGTGGCCATTTCAGTCCGCTCCTTTTGTGGCCCTAACAACAGTCAGCTGAGAAGCTAGTCAAGTGATCTGAATACATACCGTGATATGGTTCAATTGCCAGTTGGGGAGAGAATCTCTGAAATTCTCGCAACCAATTTTCCAAAGTGGAACCAGGGCAAACGACCAAATGAGGGCCAGGGTGACCAGTCTCCACAAGATGCGTCAAAAATGCGATGACCTGACAAGTCTTTCCGAGACCCATCTCATCGGCCAAAATGCAGCTCAACTTATGTCTGTACATCAATGCCAACCAGTTGAGCCCGACAACCTGATAGTCCTTCAGTACGCAATCCTCGGCCATCATCTCCGGCTTCTTCAAAAATTGGACGTTGCCTCGCCTTCTCGTACTGCTGACGACCTTGACATCATCATCTCCATTGTTGGATGCAGCTGCACTGCTTGGGGAGCCAATTCCAGAATCGCGTTGAGACTCGGTATCGTCTTCTAGCGAGGTCATCTCGAGCTCCCCCGTTTTTGAAGCACCGAAAACATCAAATCCCCACTTCGACATCTCCTCCGCCAAAGGTTTCCCCAGATCTCCGCATCTCGCAACTAGCGTGTCAATAGCTTCGTACCCTTGGAACATCTCGAGTGCAGTTGAAACGATCTTGTCACCGATGGGAGCCCGGTTGCTCTTCTTCCCGCTCTTCGTAGCTTTCGTATTCTCAACAGTCCTAGCAGCATTCAGAGTTTTGAAAGGGCGAGCAGCAAGCATGACTTCAGCAATTTCCTTTGTGATGCTAGTAAGTTCCACAAGATCTGTACTTTTGCAAGCATTGAGATACTTCAAAACACGGCCTTCAAGTTCTGGATCTTCCTCAGATTCAGAAGCAACACCAGAGTCTGAATCGTAATCGTCGAACTCAATCACAGCAGGAGACTGCTGCTGTTTAAGAGGTGATGACATGGGAGCGACGGCGGGAGAAGATGGATTCCGACGGCCTTTCATAAGCTTTCTCTTTGGCTTTGGCGGAGGTGTCGCAACAGAGGCAGGGCTTCTCTGTGGTTGGGCTTGAGTTGAAGAGTATCTGTCTCTGAATGATTGGATAGGTGCAGCGAGAGTCCTCTTGAACTGAGGCTCAGCCTTTTGAGGAGTCTCGACCTCATCGTCTGATATTGAAATGGTTGTACGCTTGGGCTTCCGTTCCTCCTTTTCACCCACGTATAAATCTGCGGCATCATTGAGGTTGCCTTTCGCCTTGACCATAAGATTATGTGCCTTCAAAATAGACAAATCAGGGAACATGTTACGGAGCCGGACTATAGACGCTCGAAGATTGGCCTCTATCGTCTCTGCAGTCATGTCCTGGACAGGTCTTGCTCGGTCGGGTTTTGTTTGGGCTGCAGAATTCCTTCCTGGGGCGAGAGGCTGGTAGCCAGAATTCCTGATAAGATCTTGGAAACTGGCAGTACCATTGGCAGTCTTCGGAAGTCCGTTAGGAGGCGAAGTGCCAAAAGAACTATGAGCACTGTGTGACATGAATGTGGTGGGCTTAATATTCGCGCTCTGCCCGTCGTCATCCGAACTAGCCCCCTGGAATTTTGGTCCATCATCCTCATCATCATCAATTGTAATGACTGTTTGCTTTGGAGGAGGCTTCGTGACTATACCGGTGGGAGCTTTGTAGACCGTGCCAGCAGGTGCCATACCCTGAGCCAAGTTCGGTTTCGGCACAGGAGCAGGCTTCTGAGCCTGTGAGCTTCCGCCAAAGTATACAGACCGTGACCCTTCTGAATCTCTTCCAGTGAATGGAGAGGAGGCTGGAACCTGGACGATGTTTTGAGGGGTCCCAGGGGGGCTTGAAGCAGGTTGCGCGATCGATGGTCGGTCGAGAATCTGGGTAGGCTGCGTTTGGTAGTTATTGTTGTTTGGCGTGTCTGGAACATAGTTATTAAATAGATCGTCGCCACTGTCATTATCGGAGTTATATGTATTGGTGTTGTGTTCTGAATTGGAAGCAGACTTGTAGCCATTTGCCAACTTTTGCCTCTTCGCGCCTGGCATGGTCGTAGATTCTATAGAGTCCATACTGACGGGTACCCTCAATCGTAACGTGTCGGAAGTACGTGAAGAGAAGAGGTGTCGAGGTTGGGGTATGTGTAGATCGAATTGAGAGGGGTGCAAAGGTGAGCGTCTTGTAAAGCCTGTGTATCCACCACTGCGGGCTGCCTCCTCAGCGCACAGAAAAAGGCGGGAATCGGGAACCAGGGTCTTCCTGAAGATTGGATGGAAGGGACACAGTAGCCAAGGGATGTTTTGTTGAGTGGCAGTCTGCACGGTGTAAAGGAGGGGAAGAGACCGAAGAGGAATCGTGAAGTCAAAAAAATACTTAACGCGGGCGCGATGCACGTCGTCGCGGTCTAGGATAAGCGAGGCTGAAAAGTGAACAGCTGCAACAGTGAAATCCGAAATCACAAGGATGTCTACGTCCGTATGTATTCGCAGAAGTTGATCACTGGAAAACAAAAGTAAAGAAATCAATCCAATTCTTTGTGACATTCGGTTTAGACGTACTCACCAAAAGACTAGTCTTCCTGACGAAGTCATTTTTGTCTTGGCCCAAGCGAGCGCCTCTGAACGCGAAATCACCAGGCCCAAAAGCCTCGTCTACCATCCAACCTTCAACACGAACAAACAGACTTCCCAAACAAACACCACACGAAGTCCTATAACAACCGCTCAATCATCACGATGGCTACTCGGAGGAACGTACCGGGTGAGAAGACCCCTTTGGAGAAGGAATTGTCTCAAAATCTGGGAGAAAAGAGCATCATCACGCCTGCAGTCCCCGGGTGAGCTCCATCCTCATGTAATAGTCACATGAGACGCTTTTTAACCATGACTTAGACATGTGATCTTTAAGCTTTTGGGATTCACACTGGCTATGGTGGTTTGTCCTATTGGATCCTACTTCCTGACGCTGAATACCATCTTCAAAGGTTCGACCTTTGGTTCCAGATAGAGACCATTTGATGAAGCTAACACAGGCTAGGCAACTCAACATGGGCGGGAGCTACGGCAGCGATCATTGCGAATGTTGTACTGATAGGCTATGTGCTTGTGGCCTTTAATGAGGATCAAACAGAGGTCTTGGAGGCTGCAGAAAATGAGAAGAGGGAATCGAAGAAGGGAATCTAATTATGTGACGGACTATGGCTCAGATTGCTTTGGAGTTTGGTCTGGGAGAATAGGAGGGCAAAGGGTAGTCAATTTGTAAATTTGCCCATTTGCAAAGGTCATCAAAGTCATCATAATTCCAGCCATCCAGCCCATATATCCACAACGCCATCAGGCAAGCAAGAGTACACGCAAGATCGGAGAGGCTATCGACAAAGTGAAGCCCATCGATCCTGAGGGAGCAAGGCCAGGCTCATCCATCCCATCCAAACGACTGTCCATTATAACCCAATCACGGGTCTGTAGTCCGTCCTTGATCCTATGAACTCCGGTAAGACGCCAAAGATCCGCATTATCCTCTACCATCAAATTTTGTCTAAGCTGATCCCCTATGACCTGCTGAACCTTTTCCCAAACCATGATTTCCTCTTCTCTCCTACCGCCGGTCGCTGCGGATCATTTTGTGGTAGACCTGCATTGCTATTGGACTTTCCAAGCTTGATTGGAACTCGGGGCGCAGATTCCTTGCGGAGCACTTGAGGGACTTGTGTTGGATATCCATTCGCTTGTCGAGCTTGGCCATTACCACCATTCTGCTGCTCTTGCAGGCCGCTTCCCGGCGGCGCATACTGCGGGCCTCCGCCAAATCCGTTGAAGCCATAACTCTCTCCAGGCTCTTTTACTGGAGGCAGAGGTGCGATTCGATCCATCGAGCTGTTCTCGCTTAAGGGGGTCTGATAACCTGCGGGATCCGAGCTGCCACTTCCGGATGCAGTGGCTACAGTTTCATAGGATGACTGGTTTCCGGGCATAGGATACACTCCTTGGCCACCGTTGAAGTGCGGTTCAGAAGCTGTGCGGGGATAACGAGCGCGGTTTGGGTGGTAGCCATTGGAGTGGTCATTATAGTAACTATCCGGTCTCGTCATCCCATTGGCTCTTCCGTCCGCGTAACTATCCGGTCTGTACGACTGCGAGCGTCCACCATAGTAACCATTCGGACCTCGAGGCCGTTCATCTGTCGTGACTTGTGTTCCTGTTTAAAACTTAGCTAATGTTTTAGAAAATGAAGCTAAATAAGCTGGGCCGAGGCGTTGCGCGATCATTTAAAAAAAATGAGGCAGGGCTTTGGACTAGTGAACTGGACTTTGAGGAGGGAAATTTGACTTTGCCAAAGCGCCAGCGTCACTTCCAAGGAAGTGTTGAATGATCGCGCTTTGGCATCCGAGCTTTCGACAGTCATGTATTCCCCAGAAGAAGGCATGGATGAGAGCCATTGTGTTGTCGCATCCAGGAAGCAAAACAACGTTGCAGAAAGTATGAACGTACCTCCGAAATAACTACTTTGGCGATTGTAGGTCGATTGTCCGTCAGATTCTGTAGCACAATTCCAGTCAGCATTATTGCTACCGACAATGCGTCTTCCGCATTGAAGCAGAAGCAGTCTGACCTGTGCGAATGTATGATTTACGTGAATAGTTCCCGTCAATCGCTGCTTCAAAGGACCTTATAGTATCGAGAGGTCTCTCCCAACGGCTTCGAGTAGGATTGGAACGATCAGGGTCGGCTGGTAAGACGTAGTTGTTAGCTGAAGTTCCACTCAAAGTGAAGAAGCAGTCGACAAACCTATTGGGTTTCCTTGATTGTCTCTGTGCTGAATTGCTCGGATGGGTGCCAGTGATGCCTTTTCCCTTGCAACCATAGCTACTATGGTCAGCTTTCGTGATTGTCGTATCTGATATTGGAGTACTCACAAGGCTCTGCTTCGTTCAGCGCCATTTGAGGATCTGTACGAAAGTCAGCAGAATTCTGCGACAAATGAATTTGTGAAAACGGACCTGCTTTCGTTTGCAGACGTTTGGATTCCTTCTCTGCGTGCGACTCGTGGAGGTCAACCTTATTATGACTACTGCTGCTGCTCTTGCGGGAATGGTTCGACCGAAAACTAAAGTTCGACTTTGCTCGTGGTCGCTGCTGTCCTGGTGGAGCAGGTAACGGGTGATTCTTTGAAGAAGACATCCTGAAGCTGGAACCGCGCGCCACTGATGGTCTCAGAGCTGTTTGTGGGTCTTACGATAACTGCGATAGCTGTAATTGCGATCCGTTTCCCGGTATCGATGTGGGGACCAGATGCTGAAGGATGGAGATGGTGGACCCTGCGCCTTGGTCGAAACAACGTCAAAAGTACGGAGGCTGGGATTTGAATTATAGAAACAGCTAGATCGTGTGCAGGATTGTGTTGCAATTGGAACAGTGGAAGGCGTGTGCTGTATTACTGGCCAGAAAATCTGTTGAGGCTGCGCTGTGAAGGTGCAGGCAATTATTTGAGCGAGCGAGTGAGGGAAGCTGAGCGAACCACTTGTTTCTAGCTCCAAAAGTCGATAGCGAGTGATTCAGGATGGAGTCAAGGGTGCGTATTCCTAGGGTCCTGTTTGATTCAAAGGATGTAACAAGGAAAAGGATGAACGATTGATGAGTTGAGGACGTATTAGATGAAGAAGTGGGTGATGGAAATGGAAGAGGGTGGGCTCTGACAAGAAAATCGCATGTATGGGGAGACGGGAGCCAGAGGACATATGACGAGAGCTGTGGGAGGCGGTGCGGTGCGGGTTGGGAACGATATTCGTATGGATGCACTTGCCCTGGTACAAGCTGTTGTCACTGGCTCGTCGTCGCCTCCTGCATGCGGACTCTAGCCTTGAATACGGGCATAAAGTTTTTTTGCAACAGACTTTCAGGGTACGTCATTGGGTAGATATCACAAAGCTCGACGTCCCTGGGCATCAGGCCCCAGAAAATCGAATACCACGCGAGAACGCGCAAGCCCCCTAGCAGCAGCCGGCGAACTCTAGGGCTCCCCTAGCCACGAAGTTGTATTTTGGGATTCATGATGTGCCTCCACCAGCCTCTAGAGGGGCCTCTAGACAGCACGATTTGCAGACTAGCTTTGGAATTTGTCCTTCCTCTTGATCTTCCGGTGCAGCCCCGCCTGCTTATCGGCGAAGATCATGTATCAAAAGGCATTACTGACTTGGCAGAGGGCAGCACACGAAACAGACAGATACCGACAATTTGCATGTATGCTGCCAGCCATCCACCAGGTCTTCTCTCATAAGATTCCGTAGAAATATCACACAAAAAACCTGTTGTTGGTTTGACTCTCTTCTGGTGGCTTGATGGTGGCTGTATCTCGATCGCTGCTGAGGAGGCCGGCAATGGAAGGCTGGGAGCGCAGAGGTCTTTGATTCGGATCCCTCGGATTTGGGAATCCCATGTCTTTATTGGATGGATAAAGTTGATTGGTTGCCTTGCCACTGGCAAATGCCGCTCGGCGTGAGAAGGGTCAGGGTCTTCGTGGGGATCTTTCTTTATTATTAGACTGCTTCCCCAGATCGAATAGTTTCTACAAGATACGAAGTATCTCGATGTTCTTGACACTGGCATGGTTTTCTTGTCGAATTTCAACGCAAGCTAGCCATAGTGAAGTTGTTGTCGTCCAGCTTCTTCCTTTCAAGCTGCACGAAAAATTCAAGATGACGTTGCCGAGACCAGATAACGGTTCATTGTCAAGGGTCTCGATACGGAGCATCGGATGGGAATAGACTCGGCATCGTTGCATCCAAAAAGTCCGACATCCGTCGCTTGCATGTTTATTTTGAAGTCAACTTTCACGAGCTCGAGTACCAAGGGGCAAGGTACCTGAAAGCTTAGGAGGATGCATCTACGGAGCAGGAATAAGCCCATTAAATAGCCCAAGCACGAGGACTATTACACCCAGTGCAGGAAAGATCGTTAACCATACCTTACACAGCACGGCAGAGTTGGTTTAAGTTGGACGAACCGCAGCCCTCAAGGAACACTCGTTGTCTGACTTCATTCCTTGGTTCTACTGAAAGTCTAATAGCTTAGGCCATATCTGAGCATAGAAAACGATGTTCGGCTTCCGGCTCAAAAAAAAAATCGCCAAAGCGAGATTAGTCCTGTTCAAAGATACAATTGTACCGAATGGCTGCCCGCAGACCGAATTGCGATCAAGACACTGCCAGATAACAGAAGTTCGAGGGATATGCGATGGAGAGCTTGGCACCAGTCAGATCAGATTGGATCAAGTAGAAGGTATCGAAACAATCCAGATTACCAGCTTGATTGAGACTCGTAGGATGATCTTCTACCACTTGACTTCCCAGATCGGGCATCCAGCGAAAACCTACGTCCTCTGTTGCAGATTATTACATACTCAACAAAGTGCTTCGAGTTCCTGCCAAACGTGGCGCGATGATCTTAGTACTCCCGTATCTCCGTATTCGAGCATGACTGGTAGTGTAAATCCTGAGGGACGAGCCCATCGACTTGAGCGCATGTATTCGATCCAACATCTTCCAGAAGCAAGCAGCCTGACAATACTACTGTATCACCGTTAGAAGAGATCGAAACATTTCATAAGTCAGTCGCAGATGCATCCAACGTTGAGGCGATATTTGAGCAAGTGCAAGAGTGCAATAACACTTTCATTTGGCGCTTTTCGCATGAGCCTGTCGCTCGAGGAGTCCCTATCAATCGTAACAGCCATCACCTATTAACACTCATCTTCATGGTCACCATCCAGAGCCCTTTTGTGATTGTATTTGCTTTATTCGGATTCTACCAGCAAGGCCGTGCGCTTATGCTCTTTTTGCCCGTCCCAATCCAGTGACTGAATGCCGCAGTTCATCAATCAACTTCCCATGCGTCCAACTCCAAACCAATCCTCTTATATCGAAGATGGGTACAACATGATTCTGACCGAGGCACCGAAAGACTTAGGAGGAAGATTGTTTCTGAACTTGGCTCGTACCATGCCGGAGTTGCCTTGGATCATGATTAGCCCGCTGCTCCATGCTGCCTTCCTCTCACAACCTACCGTGTGTTCTGCTGATTGTGCCCCAGATAACTCTGATCTTTGATCCTCTAACCTCCTTCGACGCACGGTAAACGAAAGCAACCTTCTTTCCGAGGTAGAAGCTGAAAAGGTCAGTACTCCTCCATTGCTGAGATTTTCAATTCAACGTACTTGGCTCCCTTGGTATCAGAGACACCCTCAATTTGGATCAAGCTGGTACCTGGGGTGGTGTTGCGCTTGCCACGTTGGTAGCTGATGTGACGGCCCCTACGATAACCAAATGTCAGCTCCAGTCCTTCATTTCTCGTGCTATGTCCTGTCCCAGTGCCCGGTCCTTCAATTGTGCTATGTTCCTCTAAAGTTCCTGGTGTTGACGCGCGAGTGGAATCGGAGGTTGTTACTCACTTCACATAGACTGGAGACAGATGTCAGCATTTTTTTTCAATCAGAGACAGTAGAATAATAGCGATTCTCCGGCGCGCGATACCTCTTGGGAGTGTGCGGTGGGAGAATCCCTCGATCTTCTAGACTAGGGAAGTAAACTTACGGCGGTGTCCGGCTTCTGAAGGCATCTTTGCTGAAATCTCCCGTACTATTGCTAGATTCGAGAGGTGACGGAAATGTTGTCAACGACACGTCCTGGCGAGAAAGACTTCGTTGGGCGGATTTGGCGTCGAGTTGTCGTTGACCTTCAAAATCAGAAGCAGTTTCGATATCTGTGTGGGCGGCGTGGATCTAAGCGAGCCGCCGGTGGGCCCTGGCAGAAAACTGTATCACGTGAACAGAACCAAACTCTACTTGCCGACCGAGTGGTTGAAGCCAGTCTACGAGAAACGACCATGCAAGATTTATGTGTGCATGGTTTCAAAAAACCTTACTTGTCCTGATTTACGCATCGTTCCTCAACGTTCGTTTAGCGGGCAATGCCTTCGAAAGTTGAAGTATAAGGGCCAGATCTTCTCGAGTCTACTTATCATTAAAATCGCCGAAAGTTTACCTCCAGATCAGCAATCGGTGTAATCCGTCAGAAAAGTACGCTATCCATCGTCAATTGCTATTTGCAGTATAAATAGGTTAGGATGTCCTAGTAGGAAGCAGAAGACCAGTGCTGGGCGCATTGAGATGCCACCCTCGAGGACGCCCAAATAGGGCAATCTTCCAACCACTGGCAGACTTGCCCACCTAGTACATCTTCCCTCTAGAGCAGACCCGTATAGCCTTTCAGAATAACGGCATCATCGATCCTGGAACAAATGCTCACCGTCATAAAACTCAATGGTCATGTATGATTTCATGAAATATTCATTCCGGACATCAGGCTTACGGACTACCGCTTGTCCTGGACTGCTGAGAACAATCTATTGCCAAATGTGGTGACTGACAGAGTGAAGGAGCAGTTGCCAGCAACTCCGGTCTGCTCCTCTCCCCGGATATTCGAACACGGGAGAAGCTTATCACTTGTGCTGGAGAAGGAGTTATTGGCTTCGCGAGGAGATGCGACGTTCATGTCTTTGAGTCGTCGAGTCCACGCGGGCTTGCTCGACTGACATCTCAAAACTTCAGAACAACCCACGTCACTATACAGACCTGTCAACATTTCCGGAGATCCCATAAGCAAGGCTGAGAACCAGATGAGCCAGACCCCCTTTGATTAGAAGAAGTCGCCGGACGCAGCCTGCTTGATAATCCAGCCAGTCGTGTTGATTTTGACCTCCACTTCTGCCGCAAAATGTTGTGGATAAAAACCAAATAGAAAGGAGGCACTGGAAAGATGCATATTCCAGAGTGGAATTGGACCCGGCGTAGTCAAGCATAAGCAAATAGAGATATAATTGACCGCCATTCCCCTCCTCTGCTCGAATGCGAAGTCCTTTGGAACCCTTCCTTGTGATTCTTGCATCGCCTCTCGTCTCCGGTCGCGCTCTCCCAAGTATCCACTTCAACTCCTAAGAATCATTGTTATTATTAAGTCCCCAAACTCCCTGCAACTCCGGCGTCCTTGCAAAACGTGCAGTGCATCTGTACCGCGAGTCGGAGCACTGTGGTGGGCTTTGGGTAGCTGGCAGTGGCGCTAACAGTGAGGTTGGAATAACTCCGTTCCAGCCGCCGCTTCGACCCCGCTGTGCTGTAGCGGCAGCTCGTTCGCTCGAATTTATCATCCCCCGACGGAACTCAACATTTTCCTCTACGTCCTCGACTTTCTCGAGACAGCGCCTTTCCTCCCTTTTGTACCATCGACGCCTACCTGATCCTTTGCAGCCACTCGAGTAGCCCACAGACGGATTCAAGATGGCGGACACCATGATCAAGCCGGAAGAACAGCACAATGCTGGGTGAGTTGATTCCATTTCCCCCACTGGCCGCTCTACGTCACTTGCAGTCAGGGCTCAACAAAGAGCTGTGGCATCCAGACACCAACGTTCAAAACGCCTGGAGAATTTCTACAGAGCTGTACACTGGTCAAAGCCTTTGCCGTCCAGCTTCTGGACTTCCAATTATGTCTGTCTTTCAAATCGCGGTTACTAATCGGATTTTACCCCACTAGGTCAATTGAGCTGAAGGATAACACCGTTGTCATTGTCCTGGGTGCATCTGGTGACCTGGCAAAGAAGAAGACTGTACGTATTTTGGAATCAAAACAACTGTGATCTTGTGCTAATATCGTATAACTAGTTCCCAGCTCTGTTCGGCCTCGTCAGTTGCCCGTCCACTTCCACTCGAATTCCACTGACGTGTCCCATGACAGTACCGCAACCAATTCCTACCAAAAGATATTCAGATTGTCGGATATGCCCGGACAAAGATGGACCATGAGGAATACCTCAAGCGGGTCAAATCATACATCAAGACACCTACGAAGGATATGGAACAACAGCTTCAGGAGTTCTGCGATATCTGTACTTATGTGTCTGGACAGTATGACAAGGATGAATCGTTTGAGCAGCTAGAGAAGCATCTTGTAGAGATCGAGAAGGGACGCAAGGAAACCAACCGTGTCTTCTACATGGCACTTCCACCCAGCGTTTTCACCACAGTTTCCCAGCACTTGAAGAAGTGCTGCTATCCCAAAAATGGGATCGCAAGAATTATCGTAGGTAATCGCCATGCGGACCAGATTCGCTTGCTAATTCTTCAATTGTAGGTCGAGAAACCATTCGGAAAGGATCTTGCCAGCTCGAGAGAACTACAGAAGGCTCTGGAGCCAAACTGGAACGAGGAAGAGATTTTCCGCATTGATCATTATCTTGGAAAGGAAATGGTCAAGAACATTCTGATTTTGAGATTCGGTAACGAATTCTTTGGCGCAACCTGGAACCGAAACCACATCGATAACGTTCAGATCTCATTCAAGGAGCCATTCGGAACCGAGGGACGCGGTGGATACTTCGACGAGTTTGGTATCATCAGAGATGTCATGCAGAACCATCTGCTCCAAGTCTTGACCCTTCTGGCTATGGAGAGACCAATCTCTTTCTCCGCGGAAGATGTTCGAGATGAGAAGGTCAGAGTCTTGAGAGGTATCCCAGCGATCGAGCCAAAGAACGTCATCATCGGACAATACGGCAAATCCCTTGACGGAAACAAGCCTTCATACAAGGAGGATGATACCGTACCAAAGGATTCCAGATGTCCAACATTCTGCGCAATGGTCGCATTCATCAAGAACGAGAGATGGGACGGTGTTCCTTTCATCTTGAAGGCAGGAAAGGCTCTCAACGAGCAGAAAACCGAGATCAGAATTCAATTCAAGGACGTCACGTCTGGTATCTTCAAGGATATTCCAAGAAACGAGCTCGTCATGCGCATTCAGCCAAACGAGAGTGTTTACATCAAGATGAACTCCAAGCTTCCAGGTTTGAGCATGCAAACTGTTGTCACAGAACTCGACTTGACCTACAGACGCCGATTCTCAGACTTGAAGATCCCAGAAGCCTATGAATCTCTTATTCTCGATGCTCTTAAGGGCGACCACTCCAATTTCGTCCGTGACGATGAGCTTGATGCCAGTTGGAGAGTGTTCACGCCTCTTCTCCACTACCTCGAGGACAACAAGGAAATTATTCCAATGGAATACCCATACGGTAAGTTGAATTTGCCTACGAATCTCGTCCCAAATTACATGCTAACAACTGCACCAGGATCTCGTGGACCGGCAGTTCTGGATGACTTCACCTCTTCATACGGCTACAAGTTCTCCGATGCAGCTGGATACCAATGGCCAACCACCCAAACAGCCCCAAACAAGTTGTAAGTATGCATCTAGATCTAGAGTCAGGCCAGGATAGATAGAAAGAATTCATGTTAAGATTACCTTCTCTCCCATAGCTAGTTGAGCCAACACACAACCTGCCGGTACCGGACTCGGCTCAGTCACTCTCCTGCTCCTCCCTCGTCTATCTACAAAGGTCTGTCTATTGCCAAATGGTGCAGCTACGAAAAGCAAATCACGCGGTGGATCTCGTGATATCAAATTTTCCTCCTCTCTCTTGAAAGTATCGATGCGGGCGTCGCGAAAACGGGTTGCCTCGATGGGGAGGATGGATAGCAACATGGTATTTTGGTCTCATGAGCAGCATCAAATAATGGATCTGAGCATTTTGCTTGTCATAAAATCATGACTTCGCTCTACTCTCAATTGTGTCGAGCTCCTGTGCTTTGACTGGTGCGCTTAGCGGTCAAGGTGTTGTTTAGATGCGGTGAGCTATTCCCCACCTATCCACTGCGGTGTCTAGCAATGGTCATGCGTCGGATCAATAAGTCTTTCTGCTCCTACTCGCCAGAGCCAGAAATGGCATCTCGCATGCTAGGTAAGGACAAGTTATCGACTCGGAAGTCCGCGCCCAAGCGCAGACACTTGATCCGCACTAGGGGAGTCTAAGTCATTTCTCCTTCATCAAAGCTACAACGGTAACTCCACCTCCCTCAAAGCTCTCAACGTAGGCGCACTCCCAATGATCTCTGTCAGAAGCCTCTCATAATCCCACCCCAGCCCTTTCGCTGCCAAAGCCGTCAAGCTAGCCTGATCATCTCGTCCCGGCCGTCCAGGACCCGTCATATTCTACAATCTGTCAGACTCAAAGTCCCCAAAGCAGCTCACGAACTTAGTCGAAGCTTGAGGGAAGTACTCACCGGCTTCATATTAACGTCAAACAACGCAAACCTCTCCCCATCCTCCTTCCCGTTCCCGAACCTCCTCACATCAACCCTGACCGGCGCCCTCGCACCCAATACCCTCGCAACACCCTCACACTCCCTTATTACCTCCCCATAAGCTCCATCAGCTTCAAACTCTTCACGGTTGACCACCCGTGAGTTGGCAGTCACCGCCACAGTCCCATTATACGGCGCCACGCCCTCCTCATGTCCAAACCTCGTTACAACGGGTAATGCCCAATGCGTTGCATGTGTGGCGGAAGGCGGCATGACTGTCGCGGTAGCTTCTTCACCGCTGAGATACTCCTCTATCATCACACTAGATGAATCCTTCGCCAGCGACGAGAGATGCGTTACTAAAGATGGTAAATCCCGACAGACCTTCACTCCGAAACTGCCTCGTCCGCGTATGGGTTTGCCGACTACTGGATATGGTAGATTCAGCTCTTTCAAGGTGATGTGGATATCTATGCCCGGAAAGATATCGACTGTCCAGCCTCGTGGTACTGTGAATGTCTCAATTTCGCCACCTGTCTTTGGAGATGAGGACGAAGAGTAAGAACGCAGGAAATCGTTGACCCGAGCTTTGTCATCGCCAGCTTCTACTAGCTTTGGAGGCTGGCCGATGACTCTGAGGGTGTCTTGGTAGGCGTCCAAGGCAGGAAGGGTCTGAAGTGGGTGTGAAGCAAAGAGGATTGTGTTTGCCCAGATGTGGGTGGTTCCGTTTTGGAGCGCGGAGATTATTCCTGATGGTGTGTCGGGGAATGACCAGTGCGTTTGGTCGGTGGGTGATGGATTTGGTGTTGGGGTGTTGATTCTGATTTTGGGGTTCTGGGATTGGGAGAGTGTATAAGCTATATCGGCGCTGGAGTCTTGATAGCCTGGAAATTCGTCAGTGTAAAGCCGGAAGGATTATTTCAAAAACAGAAAGGATGGTTGTATCAGAGAACGCAATAGCGAAGAATTGTGACTCGATATGCATACACACAAGCCACTAGCAGAGCACCCAGAAGTGCTGAAAGAAGTCACGGTACATTTGCGTAGAGGAGAAGCAGTGGATTTGAATTTAGAAGACACTTCCGCCTGCTTACCTCCTGGCTTCATAGGTTTCCTGATACCATTTATTATTGGTGGCTCGATAGCTTGGTGGAGGACTGCAAGTCGTATTCTTGGAGCCATAGAAGACATTGCTCTGTGGAATTGTAAACGCAACAGCCATGGTCTAAATGTAGGAAATTTGACCTTTCGACTCGAAGCGATTGAGAGATAGACTAGTGACATAGTGTTGCGTCAAGGGCAGATCAGTCAAGGGTTGCAAAGGATAAGGATGGTTGGCCGGTACGCGAAGCGAGTTTTGAATTCTAACGACGGTTTGTTGACTTCATCGAAGTAGCGCCTAGTGTACAAACCACCATAGGCTGGCATTTAACAACTGCTCGGGATCGGGTTGATATAGACAGTCGGCTTGGGACGTTCGAACAGCAGATTGAATGGAACTCCGGATCCACCCAAGCGAAGCTGCTAGTGGAGCGATCCGTGTAATAAACCATCACATGATTACATGGAGCAGAAATGCAGATGGATAGGTAGCAAGAAAAGTTCACATTTGAAGATCCAAAGACTCTGAACGCCAATACCATGCCAGACCCATATGCTCTTTCACGCTCCTTTTCTTCACAGATTCTTCGATTGCATTTTCTTTAGCCTCGTCGTTCCTTCATAGACACCACGATCCACTGCTGCTGCTACTGTCAGGGTTCCTCCGATGATAGCACAAAGTCCAGTCAGGAAGCCAGCGAGACTCTTCGTTCGCTCCTCACGGTTGATGACTTTCATTGGGGAGATATCCTGAGTGATGTCAGTCTCTGCTTGGCAAAAGTTGTGGAAGAACTTACGTATGAGAAGAAAACACCTGGGATACCACCGCGAGCGTGAAGTTTCTCCTTGTGGCCTTCTGCGGAGTCATCACCACCGCTCAAGCTTCTTCTGTGGCTTGTAACAGAATACTGATGTGTCTCAACACTGCCATCGTCTAGGTGACCATATTGTCCAATTCCAACGTGGTCGCCTGGGAGATTTGCGGAAGAACTGTCCCAGCCAAGAGGAAGATACGAGGTTGGAACAACCTTCACAAAGTACATGAAGTTGTAAGCCGACTCAGATGTGACTTGCTCGGTATCGTCCAATGGGTTGATATGATGATTCGTCCATGGCATTTGCTTGCTTCCCAATTTCTTCGTAACGCTCTCGGGAAGCTGTGGTCCAAATCGAAGAGTGTGGATGTGATGCGTGAAGACATGTCCTCCTGGGATTGGTGTATCGAAGTAGTTGTTCAAATCATGGACGTGCATGTTGCCATTGCTGAAACTCCTTCCTGGCGCAATGTGGAAATTCCCAACGACCTTGTTGACACGAAGACCTCCTTGAATCCGGCATCCTTCTTTTCTCTGTTCGTCCAATCGTTCTCCGTAATGCTCCCGCTCGCATTGTTCCACGTTTTCCCCTCGTCCAAATGCCCACGAAACGCTTGCGTAAGCCTCTCGCACTTCCTCGCAGGTATTACAGCAGCCAGGTTTCTGCGCATTTGGGGGAGGGTTTGCTCCATAACATCCACCGCAGTAATCTGGATCCAGATGAGTAGCTTGGTCGTCGGCATTGTGCCTGGTAAAAAATCAGTACAACCCATTGTCCAGAAAGTGCCCAGAACCTACAAGTCTAGAGACTTTATATCAATCGCCGCACCGCCCTCTGCTTCTGGTGCAAGTCTTACTTTGCTAACACCATGCATAACACCTGTCTGCTGCTCCCCAGAAACGTCCATCACATCCAGTGTCAAGAGCTCGCAAGGTATTCTCGGAAAGGTAATATTGAGATGTATTTCCATTTTTTCGCCTGGCAGAGTCAGTAAGAACTTCGCTCATCATGGCGCATGTGTCCCTACTTCTTCCCTTATCCACGATCAGCTCTGGGTGGACAACTATGCGCCTGTAGTCCGCCCATTCTCCCAGCGCCAGATATAGAACGATCAGCAGTGAAGCTATCGTGACAATTCCTCCCGAAGTCGTGCGGACTCGGGCCTCATCAACGGTTTTGGTGAAGGCATCTAGCCTCGTAAATCTCGATTTCGCAGGCATGGTGTAATTGAAATTCTCGAGGAAATAGAGGGGAGCTGGCTGGGGAGCCTCGCGGCGACAATGGCACCAGTGCACTTAAAGATGCATAAATCAAGAGAGAGACCAATCAATTAGCTGGAAACATGAAGTAGAAGAAGGGTAGATGCGAAGTTTGGCAAATAACTCGTTGCGCCGGACCGTTATCTCGACGTCTTGCGTGTCCTTGGGGATCAATTCATTGAGGCCAGATCATGAACTTTACCTCGTTCGCACTAGGCTTGTGCGACCCCTGCACAGCCATGCTGCAGGACCAGGTACGGCTGGATACTACTGCATTGATATGTGGGTCCTCCGAAGGAGCACCTAGAAGTGCTGCAGAATGGGCTCGTTGGTACAGTACCTAGACGTGCTTGTAAATATCTAACATGGGAATTGAATTCAAAACAATAGCTATAAAGCTCTGTCTATTACCACGTAGCCACCAAATATCTTATCTTGACTTTCACGGCCTTCAAATGTCCTCAAACATCTTGGGACTTTTGAAGGTTCCGTTCAATACCTATTCTGGTCCAAGTTACTGTCCGTACTCAGGCACCCGTGTAGTTGCCTTACTCAAGAGCCATCCTTTGCCATGTCATTGGAACATATAGAAGATTTCTGCTCTGAATCAAAGACAGGAACTTCATCCTACTAAGCCAATCACCAGTCGGAGTGCCTCGATGTGACTGTTCAATTGTGGCTTCCATTGACATTAACGTCAAATCATATCACGTGTGTGCTGAGTCATGCCCCGCCCTAGAATCTCGGCTTCAGCCTTGCCCTCCATGGCTTCCTATTCTTCTTCGACTATGTGAGCTTTCCTTTGTCTCCCGCCTTACCACCACCACCACCACTTTGCTACACCGACGACTTTGCTCCTCATACAAAACATTCCCTCTTTCATTTCGGTCAACATCTTGGAGATACTTCCTCCGCCACGGTCTTTTTACCGGAATCAAAAACCGCGTCGAAATCTGCGACACCTCTCACGAACAATCGTCATCCCACCAGCTGGACCGGCGATTTCGATTTGAACCAAGAACAAACCTCTGACCAACATAAACCCATACATACACTCAAACTCAATACCCTTCACTCAGGAAATACCTACCCACAACTACAAAATGCTCAGTAATCCACCTCCTCGAGGGCCCCGAGGCTCTTCCCCGCAGGTTCGCGGTAGAGGACGAGGTGGTGTACAGAAGCGCAGAGCTGGCGGCGCATCAGCGAGAGTCGATAGAGATGGTGATCTGGTGATGGATGCTGCTGCTACGACTACCGACAAGCCTAGATCCGGCAGTGGCAGAGGCAAGCTTTCTACCAATCGCGCAGGGCGTTCACAAGGTGGTCCAGCCTCGCGCTCTGGTGGAAGAGGAAACCATGTGTCCGACCGGGCAAAACAGAACATCATCCGTGGTCTTGGAGGATCGCAGGCGAATGTTCTGGAGTCGCGTATTTCTGGAGGGGGGCCTAAACTTCAAGTCAGTGGTCTGAAGGACAGCAAGGCCGCCAAAAATCCCGATGGAGGTCTCGAGGCACTACTTTCTTTCCTGGAGCGCAAGGCCAATGGACTGGATTCGAGATCAAACAGAACTGTTAAGATCAAGAAGGTATGTTTACTATAATGATGGTGGAAGTCGGAGGTTCACGCATCGCCGTCTCTTTATACTCGTTCTTGATCACCCACCAATATCGAGTCGAGGATCGACGGACATCCCCGTTTATACCGAACCATTTTCTGCGATCGCACCCAAGGTCTCATGCCTTACTAACATCGAAATAGTCATCCATGGTCGGTGACTCCGTCTTCATCACCGCCAGTCCAGACGACATGGCGACCATTCTGAAGCTGAACAACTTCAACTTCGCTGGAGCAATTCTAAAAATCAGAGCCCTTGATGCCGCTGGAAAGGAGACGGACGCATCTGCTTCAACATCGGAAGTCAAGGATCAACTACGAGGAGTTCTGGCTGCTAGATACGATCCTGGATTGAAGCTCTTGAACCTGTCAGCTCTGGTTGCCGATCCTACACTCAACTCCATGGGCATGTTTAACGGAAGCACCGATACATCCAAGATCTTCCCAGCCTTGATGATTGTATGCGATGAGCTTTTCAAGACCAGAAGAGAGAAGCGAGAAGCCATCACAAGCGTCACCCTTACTGGCAATGGCCTTACCAATGTCAAAGAGGTCCATCTTCTCGCCGAAATGTTCCCTGATATCAAGAACATCGACCTCTCCCAAAACAACCTCACGGACTTGAGCTCACTTGATGATTGGAAAAAGAAGTTTCGTCACATGGAGCACCTGATTCTTGTTGGTAACCCAATCGAAGCCCAACTGGCAACACTTAAGGACGAGATCATGAAGCGTTTCCCAAGACTCCACACCTTGAACAACGTCCAAGTCAGAACACCAGAGGAAGTTGCCATTAAGGTTGCGGCTGACGAAGCTGCGAGAAATCCATTCCCAGTCCTGGGACCCAACTTTCAAGATGTTGGTGGCGTTGGCGCAAATTTTGTCACACAATTCTTTGCACTCTACGACTCCAACCGAACCGGGTTTCTTAGTCAATTTTACGACCCTCACTCCAAATTCTCTCTGGCTATCAACATGACGGCTCCAAGAAGCGCAGAAGTTTCAGTTCCTGTTCAACCTTGGTCGGAATACACGAAGCACTCCCGAAATCTTCTCAAGATCAACCACTTGAATGCCAGAATGACTCGCCAATACAAAGGTGTACAGGATATTCAAGCAGTCTGGGAAACCTTGCCTGCAACCCGACACCCTGATTTACACACTCAGGGAGATAAATATATGATCGAGTGCTGCACAGTCTCTGGTCTTCCGGACCTTACTGGCCAAGCTCCTCACGGTGTTGACGGTCTCATGATCACCATCCACGGTGAATTCGAGGATCAAGCCCCCAACAACGCCGAAAAGTCACTGCGCAGCTTCACGCGTAACTTCGTATTGGGTCCTGGAGCTCCTGGTGGACCACAAATCCGAGTTGTCAGCGACATGCTTTCTCTCCGAGGCTGGGCTCCCCTTCCACACCCAGTAACACCCGAAGCACCCCAACCACATTCAACCCTCACTCCTGAGCAGCAAGTCCTTCAACAACAAGAGGCTATTGCAACTCAATTGACGGAAAAGACGGGCATGACGCTGGAATACTCGGGTATGTGCTTGAACGAGACCGGATGGGACCTTGAGAAGGCCTTCATTGCGTTTACTGCGAATAAGGTATGCTCCACACCCCTTTTCAACGATAAGAAAATTAACTGAGATTCAATAGGCGGCTTTACCAGCCGAAGCTTGGGTTGGAGGAATCCCAAGATAAGCCAAGGCTACGATGAGATGCGAAAGGAGGCAATATGATGCGTTATGGAAGCTTACGTCTAGGGAGTGGAGTTGGAGAAGATTATGTTGATTTGGTCTGCCACACTCGATTACTGCTACGGCAGATCGGTCATGACTGCAACGGTTATATTGGTCGCGCATGGGGTGGAAAAATTGGAGATATTGCATGACATGCACTGGGAAATGTGCCTATGTCACCGGAGTTTTCTTTTGCATTTTTCTGCTAGCAAGCAAGCATGGAGTTTGGGCGGAATGGAAATGGAAGGGTGGGAGGTCTATTCTATGCATCATTCTGCAAGCATCATCGTGGTCATCAATCATTGCCATCATGGATAAATGGTATGCCGGATGGAAGGAGGGCTGCTGGCTGTCAAAAGCGCAGTTCGGTCACTCACTTGCGCGTCCTGGCTGGGTTCACATAGTGTCGAAATACCAAATGAAGAAATGTACAGTGTCTTCTCAACATGGTCAGTCTTGTTATCGAATTTCGAGTGAGTGATTTCTTCTTGTGATATCATTGAAACCCGTCATTATCGCCAACTACTTCAGGGTGAGACTCGAATAGAGCAATAAGATCTCGCAGTGCGTCTCGTCCCCAGCTCGATTGAATACGGTTTATTTTCCTCCAAATCATCATCGCACCTGTGAGGCCACTTGTACGGACCATCTACACTAAGATTCAATCACATTGCATTGAGAATTTCCAAACGAGGCAAGGTCGAAGGAGTTCATCCATTTCATAACGACTGATCTGTATCCAGCCTTCAAACAACACACTAAACACTAAGCTCAAAAGGTATCATATGTTCTAACCAACAGCCATCCACGCTAACACATCTATTCACACAACTCCCTCTCACTCAAGGCAACTGTCCAATTCCATTCCCACCCTGACTCTCAAACGCCTCCTTGGCCTCCACATTCGCAATAGCACTCTGCAACGCACTCGTCAAATCGATATGGAACAGAGGCCTATTCAAGCCATTCACCACAGCCGCCCGTCCCGAAGTCCTGATTCCCACGTTCTTGAGATCATTACTCGAGAGGCCGCTGTCGGAATCAGCATTAATGCCATCGCCATTCGACGGCCGGCTAGCTTCACGTGTTCTCGCCTCCTCGAGCTCCTTCTCGTTGGCCGACCTCTCGGCAGCTTGAGCAGCGGAGTCTGAGCCGCCAAGTTCGGCGACGCTGAAGATGGGTTTCCAGCGGTGGGTGGATGTTGAGTCTGGTGTGGGGTAGCCGAAGCCTGCAGACACGAGGGCGCGCTTTGTCCAGCGGTTGTTGATGGACGCAAAGTGCCAGTCAACGGTCGAGGGTGAGGCATATTTGTCGAGCTGGTTTCGAACGTCTATTAGTTGTTGTACGGATGTTATATCGACGTTGTTGACAGAGGAGAGGTCGAGAATGATGGCTTTGAGGGTTGGGCGGTCGGGGTGCACTTCTGGAGCTTTGCCGCGGCGTGGTCCGGGATCGTTCCTGCGAAATTGTTAATTGATGATCTGCAAGACGTTGAATACATAGGACACTCACCAAGGACGGTCGCCTGGACGAGGATAATGGTCAAGGTTTGTGCGGCGGGTAGTAGCGAAGACGTGGTTTGTCAGTTGATCCAGGTAGTGGTTGGCATTAGGATAGTTGAAGCCCTCAGAAAAGCGGTAAATGAACACTCCTGGGTATGGGACTTGGACCTCAATGTCAGGGTTAGATCCATCACCGTGATCGAGTGGCAGGAAGATGTTTCTGGTTGAAGAATCTTCGTGGGTTCCACCAGAAGGGGTAAAAGTGCCATTGTTTGGAAGGAAAGGCTTGCTCTCGTTGCCAACAATGGATTCGCCAACAAGAGAGTGCACCTTTACTTTACCCAAGAACCTGCCTTTAGCCTTCAGCACCCGATAAAGTAATAGGGCAAGAGACACGCAGATGGTCGTGTAGATGCCGTTCTCGATAGATGAGAAAATCGTGACGAATACACCAGCGAAGAAGATCGGCACCTCAAGTGGCGAGACTCGCCAAAATTGGTACACGGTATTGGGAGGAGTAATAAGATCGCCCACAGCGTGGATAATGACTGCTGATAGACTGGCACTTGGGATGTAAAAGAAGACGGCTGGAAGGGCGTAGATCGCCAAGAGCACGACAAGTGCAGTAATCACACCAGCAAATGGTGTTCTTACGCCGGCTTTTGACTTGATAGCAGTTCGAGAAAATGATCCGGTCGCTGGGTAGGCTCCCAGAAAAGGTCCTAGCAGGTTGGTAACACCAATGGCAACCATTTCTTGAGATGGGTTAATGATGTAGTTGTTGATTCGTCCGAATGATTTTGAGATTGCAATGTGCTCAATCAAGAGGACAATTACAGCCGAGGGAAGCTCGCCGGCGAATATTTTGATTATTTTGGTGTTCACAGTGGGGACAGCGGCTGCTGTGAAACCTCTTGGGACTGTCTTGAGAATCTTGAACAGTGGGTTCTTGCGGTGGTGTCTGTTCACAAGCCAACTGACCATCGTGTATAGCAGAATGACGAAAGCGGTTCGAAGAGTGGCAATGAAGAAGAACGTTTTCTGCCTCTGGGGCCACTTCTTCGCTGCAAAACTGCAGCCCCATCTGATGGCATATAGCAGGAAAAGAGCTGTGAGTCCCATCGCGGCATCCAAAGTTGTGTCCGGAAGGTGCTTGAAGGAATTTATGATAACTCGGAATGTTTCCGCACGAGTATCGAACTTGTTCGAATAGCCCATCATAGTTGGAACCTGGCCAGCTGCAATGTTGATCGCAGAACCTGTCATGAATGCGGAGATGGACACCAGAGGAATGAGGTCAACGATCCAACCAGCTCGAATCAAGCCAATGAAGACAATGATAGCTCCGCAAATGATTGACAGAGCTGCGGCGATGACGGGTCCGTCAATCTCGGGGTTGGTCTGGGCGGCATGTTTGACGATTTTACCGACGAGAGTGGACATAACGGCGACAGGCTATCAGATTGTCAGATTGTGTGGTTCCCAAGATTTGTGTTCGACTTACGCCGATAGTGATATCCTTAGAAGTAGCAAAGAACCAATAGATCAAGACACCCATGAAGGATGTGTAAAGACCGTATTGCGGTGGTAATTCAGCGAGAACAGCATATGCCATACCCTGAGGGACGACAACAGCACCGATTGTGATACCTGATTCACAGTTAGGATGTGAAGTAGGGTTGTCCCCCGGCAATGCTTACCAGCTACCATATCACCAGCAAACCATTGGGCATTGTATCTTGAGATCCAATGCAGGAAGGGAAACAGAGACCAGAGGTATTGGCGAAGATCTTGTCCATTTGGTGTGACGTCTTTTACCCATTCAATCGCATGAGGTTCTTGTTCAACATAGGTATCTGCAGTTTGGCTTGAGAAAACGGATTCTCCTCGACGAATCTCGTCATCCAATTCGTTCCGGTAGTTGAGCTTGATACCGAGGCCTCTGGCCAAGGCATGTCCTACTTTGGTGGCGGACATTGTGACTTGTGAGCCGTTGTCGTTGGGCTGTGAGTGGTGAAGCTTGAAACTCAACTACCAAGAGATCCCAAGACGAGTCCAAGGCGGGTGGCAGAAGTACAAGAGAAAAGATCTTATACAAAGATCAAAGATGTATCGGAGGAATCAAGCTCATGCGCGGTAGCCTGCAGATAGCTTGCTCGAGTGAATCGAAGCACAAGGGGGACCAGGGCTGGAGTCTCCTTTGCAGGGAATAGAGCCAGATCCGTGGGGACGGAAGGTCTTAATTGGGGTTCCAGCTTGCCCGATGTTTCAGGCCTGCAAGTCTTTGTACAGATGAAAAGCAAATTTCCGACCGCTCAGGGTCCAGACAAGGCGACCGGGGTCAACGTGATATCAAAATGATATTCGGTGGAGGGTTGCGCAGCGCCACCAATAGATTGCGTGCTTCCTGGGAGGATCTGATTCGTGACTTCAAAACTCCGGCCTTGGGCTGAGAAAACGTAGCTCCAATAATGTTATTGCGACCACTGGCGATGAAGGTCCAGCTGAGGGTTGAGCCTTGGAGAAGTTTGATCTGATAATGGCAAAGAAGAAGATCAAAAGGCGTGAACAGGATCTGCAATTGTAGCCCTTGAGACAAGATAGCTAAGTACTACAGTAGGCGAGTAGTGACTTTAGTAATCGTGACGAGAGTCGCCTGAAGAAATGTTGACGAAGAGAGGAGAGAAAACTGCACCAAGGACGAGGCGGAACCGAGGGATGTGACGTAGGGCAAAAAGAGGAGCGCTAATAAACAGTCTTCATTAATAATAAGGCCTCGTCGGTACAGTACCAAAGAGCAATTTGACAGACTTCTGGAATATTTCAAAAGAGCCTGTTTGGCAGGGCAGACTGAGTTTTGATGTTGGGTCTTGTACCGATGGTATCATCCGGCAGCCATGCCTCGAAGGCGACTAGTGCAGTCGAGATCGCCGCCGGAACAAAGTTGAACAAACACCACGACTTGGGTCCCAGCAGAAAGATGGAGGTGCAAAAGCTCAGGACGAATGATATTTGGAGTAAGCAATCGGAATACGCGCTTGGAGGGTCAACATTGCGGGAGAGGGGCGCACCAAGGCATTGGAATTTGCACGCGTGGGCCAAGGAGAAGCTGCTTGTCAAGCACGCCATCCGCTAAGAGAGAAAGAGCGAGAAAGCAGAGAGGACGGATGCGAGCAACGCAACCTCGACAAGACTCGACGACGTTGACGAGTACAAAGACAAGAGAGGGTCTCGGCCCCACGCAGACACGAAGCACAATGAAAGTATTGCAGATACATCTGAAGCCGGGGTTTGAAATAGAAGATCTGGCCAAGATGCCCTCAGTCACGCGCCGCAACTGTACGAAACAAGCACCTCATCTCGTATTTTATTCTGCATTTCTCGATCTGTCATCAAATGTCGGTGGTCATCCTGAACACATCCCATCCCATCCCATCCCAGCTTTTCATGCAGAAGCTCCAGAAAGCGGGTCAGCCGTCAGACAGCCTTGCATGGCTTGGCGAGATCGAGCCCTGGTGAAAGGTTGGAGTGATGTCAAGTCAACCAATCATCGACGACGCCCATGATGTGATCCCAAGGATAAACGCCCCAAAAGCACATCATTTGCATCATTGCTCCGGAGAGGCTGGCGCGATAAAGGGCCAAGAGTGTCCGCATAAAGAAATAATTGTTCGGTGGACGCCTCAACTGAGCAGACTTCGCGGAGATGTTTCGCTCTCGCTTCTTCTTCCCTTGGTAAGGAATCAATAGAGGGATTTCTCGTTGGCCGATTCCATTATCAATTGCCAACTGTCCGAGTCTTCCCATTAATATGTGTTTGTCATTCGCTTGTGAGGGCCTCAGCCTTGGTGGGGGAGCCGAGTCGTTCAGAAAATCACAGCCCTAACTTGACTTGATGATGATATCAAAATGTTTTCCGAAGTGTGCCGTCTTAGGTGCTCAGATCAAGCATTCCAAGACTGCTGCAGGTGGAAGCTCTTAAGCTTGTCTTTTGTGTCACACCTACCTCCGGTCGAACTTGACAATGCCATGACGTTGGGACGGCTGTTGATAAAGAAGTGCACTTGGAGTCCAAGACTTCTCTCGCAGGCGACTTTGAACCAAATCTCGGACACTCAAGCTCCCACGGCATTTTGATAAAGTACACTTGTAACTTAAATCTCAGTTGAGCTGAATTCATGACTGATCAGGGACCCGTATGTGTTGAGAGAAACTTTGCCTCGATGCCATTGGTGAGGAAGAATGAAGAATGGACGAGTTCCCGTTTAGCTATGTTAGGAATGCTCTCGGATACTTTTGTTGCTTGAGAAGAATCCTTCTCTTTCATCCCAGCTCAGATCCATGGAAATTCCACGGAAACCACCTATTGGAACAACACAAACGTGTATATCACGTGTCGCGCTCTGGAGGCCTCAATATTCTTTTACCCGTCAGGTTCCGGACTACAATAGTGAAATAATCAGTAAGTAGTAGTTGTGATGAATCTGTGTCCGGTCGGTAAAGCGAGTCTCCATTGGCGCCTTGAATTGATTTTCGAAAATGTCGGCAGGCTCTGGTTTGGCCCACGCGAATTGAAGCGCGTCGCGTAAAACAACAACGCTCAGACTTCAGCCTCAGTGCGCAGTGCCATGTGAGAACTTCACAGGACTCAGTACTACTCAATTGTTGTTAACACTTGTCATACGTATCTTCAGCTTGATGTAATTACGGAGGGAACGGCGCTAGTAAATCTATATTCAACATGTCAACCTCACCTACAAAACAGAGCATCCCGAATCTTCCTCCCCCGCATCTCGCGCCCTCTCTCCTCAACCCTCCATCTCCTAGAACGCACCGCAACCTCCGAAGACTGCAATCCGCGCACACCTTAGGCCAGTCGAACAGTCAGCCGTCGCTGATATCCCAACAGCACAAGCAAGTCCTGCAAAGGAACCATTCGCCAGCGAACAGTACTTCAGCCCCCCACCACAGTCGAGGACGGTCGAATAGTGATGCAACGAACATGTCGATTCCTAATCCAGGCTCCGCCGGCAGGCGGCCAGTACACTCGAAGAAACCGATAGCCGCAGATGCCCTATCTCTAGACCGGCTGGTGAGAGAAGGTCCTCCAGATGGGGATGTAATTGGCGCATTGGAGAGTGTGAGGTTAAAGATACTGGATCAAGGAATAAAGAGTGATACAGATGGCATGGTAGGATTCCTGGCTCCTGCTTCTGAGCGGAATGTTGCTAATAGCTGTATAGTCATCCCTCAGAATCTATGTTTGGCTCATTCTTCTCAATGCTCCGGTCCTCGAAACAGACGCCTACCTCGCACTCATCCACCGTGGTGCCTCTCCCGCCTACTCCAAAATCCGTAATGATACCTTTCGAACACTGACCACCGATCCTCTCTTCCGAAGACGAGTAAGCGAAGCCAGTCTCATCCGATTACTGAATGCGGTGGCATGGAAGTTACATGATGCAAAAGAAGAACGGGCAGAGAGTCTCTCCAAATCAACAAACAAGCTCACGCACACAGCGAACGCACATGGAAGTCCGGAGCTGCAGAATTCTACTCCTACTATGAAGTCTAGAGCTCGAGCCCTTACTTTGACAACAGAAGGTTCAGATGTGGGAACTTCCGAACCCGGCACATATGTCCAGGGAATGAACGTGTTGGCTGCCCCTTTCTTGTATGCAGCTCGGAGTGAAGCTGAAGCTTTCGTTGCCTTCCACCGCTTTATTACAGTGGAATGCCCTGGATATGTGCGTGGTGCTATGGATGGAGTACACAAAGGGCTCGCTCTCGTGGACAAAGTCTTGGCCATTGTCGATCCCAAACTAAGTCTGTACTTGATTGGAAAGGGCATGAATGCAGAGCTATATGCTTTTCCTTCTGTTCTAACACTGTGTGCCTGTACCCCTCCTCTGCCGGAAGTTTTGCGGCTCTGGGACTTTCTGTTCGCTTACGGAGCTCATCTCAACATCTTATGTGTTGTGGCACAGCTTGTTATTCTTAGGACTTCTATTCTGAGTTCCCCGAGGTATGTCAACACCACGCGTTCCCCTGAACTTCCTCGCAAGACTAACATGGAAGCAAGCCCTACAAAGATTCTGCGGTCTTTCCCACCTCTTCAGGCCGAGACTATTAAAGCTGTTGCGTTGTCTTTGATCAAGAAGATCCCCGACGATGTCTACGCCGAGATCGTAGCTCACGCGAAATGATTTATGATATTTGAGCAACGCAAGGCGTTTTTGGCCGCCGAACTATGAGCATTGCCGGATTTGCATGGGAAACGGGTTATGAGTGACATTTCAAGCGCTTTGGGACGGAATGGGATGTGTAATAAAAGTGTACTCTCACGAACAAATAATAATGACAATGACTGATGACAGACTTGCATTTCAAAAAGAAACCCTTTCTGGAAGACTATGAGAAGAGAGAGTCCTTATGATTCTCCAGCACTCAAAAATCATGGTCCTTAATCCCACGTGGACCAGTAATTGATCTTTTCTCGAATCACCATCTTCCTCCCACTTTCGACCCCAAGAATATTATATTCAACCTCGTTAGAATCGTAAATCTAAGGAAAGATCAGGGAATGAGGGGGGAAATGCAGTTGACGTCTTGATGTTGCCCAGTCTCGCGAGACAACGTGGCGGATGGGTAGATCCTATTGGTGCTAGACAGAACAGGCTGCAAGGTACCTGAAGTTAAAACCGGGGGCACGTTGATCCCTCAACAGCAACATCAAGCCCAGCAACCGACTACCCGAACACACGCACTACGGGAGTGTGCATTCGGCCTCAATCTACCCCTCTCCTCCCTTCATATAAATACAGTTCCATTCCCTTCCTTATGTTGCTTCCTTCTTCAAGCAGACGCAGTTCACAGGTCAATCGTTTAAACCGCTTCTTCTCCACGAGCCGGACCGCCCACTCGCTAAGCCTCTCCTTTCTGATCAGTATGGCGTCCCTCGCGACATGCCTCATGCTGGCTCTTGCCTTCTTGGGCTATTCGGGTCCCAGAACTGTTGGTGCTGAGGTCCCTGGTAGTCCGGATGTGTCCCCGAGTTTGCAGGATATTCTGGATAAGGCACATAAGGGGCCATTGTATACTTATCCTACGAGTCTGACGCAGGGCATTATACCGGTATGTTTACTCGTGACAATGAAGCCACGGATTTTGCCGAATCAGAGAACAATTGACTGAGAACATGAACTTCAGAAAGGCATACATTCTCACAATGACTGTAAGTCTTCCATGTCTTGGTTACATGAGTATGTTTGTTAATGCTCGACACACAGACTGGCGAGACGTACCATTTTACAGCGCCTTGTCGGTAGGAGCTATCTCCATTGAAGCAGATGTATGGCTTTATAACGACACGCTGTTCGTCGGCCATGAAATCAGTGCTCTCACCAAACAGCGAACCTTTGAGTCTCTGTACATCAACCCAATCCTGGACGTTATCAAGCGCCAAAACCCGTCAACAACATTCGTGAACGAAAAGACGCTTAACGGTGTCTTCGATACGAGTTCGGGACAGACGCTATATCTTTTTGTGGACTTGAAGACTAGTGGAGCGAGTACATGGCCTGTTGTCATTAAGGCTTTGGAACCACTGTGAGTTTTTAAACGCCTTTCTCCCAAGTACACGTGATACGAGACTTTCACGGCCAGCTTCCTGGTTTTTCCTCGAGTTATTGCAATACTGATACTTTCTAGCCGCGCTGCTGGCTACCTCTCCTCCACAAATGGCACCCACTTCACCAGCGGCCCAGTTACCGTGATTGGCACCGGAAATACCCCCCTCTCACTCGTCCAACCCATCGAAGAGAGAGACTACTTCTGGGACGGTCCCCTCCCAACCTTGAACAGCACATTCTCCAACATCACCGCCCTCGTCTCACCCATCGCCTCCTCAAGCGTCAGCGCTGCACTCGGCAGCACTGTTCTCGGCACCAGGTTGAACGACACGCAGCTTGAGATTCTGAGGGAGCAGGTGGCGACGGCGCATGGGAAGGGCATCAAGGTGAGATACTGGGATCAGCCTGGGTGGCCCATTAGCACGAGGAATGGGCTGTGGAGACAGTTCAGGACGGAGGGTGTGGACTTGATCAATGTGGATGATTTGGAGGCTGCTGCCGGGTTTGGTGATACATGGTGATGACTGGTTAATTGGAGACAGTATGTATTTAGATTCGGTCCTGGATATGGGCATGGGTACAAAAGATTCGATGGAAGGTAATTAATGAACATACGAACCCAATTTGGCCTTTCTTCTTTGCAGCACGCGAGAGCAAGCAATGAGCATAGGTATGCCAGGAAGGAGAGACCACCTGCTGAAAACGCTTGGAGGCTTGTGCCTACTTCCAGCTCAGGACACTTCCCCTTCGCCCCTGCCGACTCTTCGTCCTTTCTCTGTTATTGGAGCCGGAATTTTTCGTAACACCAAGTCAGTACACGAGTCGAGTCGAGTTCCATCTTAGAGCCCGTGCATCACAGAATCATTATCCATTCCCAGCAATATTATAAGTTAAGTTACGCAGCATTCATTACTGAGAGTTAACAAGGCCGCTACATCTACCTCGTTCAGTAATCGGCCAATTTGCAGACGACAGACCGGGCCGTTGAATCTTGGGATGCCTGCCGCAAACACGAGTAACACAACCGACAGATTAAGCGACTCAATGAAGGCAAAACGGGCAGCGAAGTAGGAAAGATTGTGAGATAATCTCTTCGTACTTGGGTTCACAGCTGATTGTCAAGGTCTCGCCGAAAAGAAAAACTTCGAGCGCATCGAAAATCAGCAGGATGCCTGTTCCACCCAGTCCCCTTGGCAGAAGAGCAGACAAGAGCGCCCGCAACCAGGCTTGAAGCAAGCAGCAGCAAGGCAGAGTACATTGACGGTTGTTTTCCATACTGCCCTGACGACTTTTCTGGCGAGAGCAAGAATCGAACGAACTCCCTTGCTACGTCCCGAGCCTTGCCGTCTGCCCGCAACCCAAAGAGTACAGCTTCTGATAGGTCTAAAACACCAGGAAAGAGGCTGTCCAAGTATCTAAATCCCTCCAAGACAACACATTCAACCAGAAGTGGCATGTTCCTAAAGCCAGATAACAAAAGAACAGGAAACTCTTGAATTCAGCCGAATACATGAGGCTTGTCTTGGATCCTGCGATCTATTCTTCTGAGACTGCGGCGAGGTTTCCAGGCAAATTAGTCTCGAGAAGGGACCGGCGACTTCTTTGGTCCTCACTTGAGCTTTACAGGAAGAAAAAGAGGCAAAGAGAAGCGCGAGAAGCACGAGAAGCTGGCTCATCCTCTTCGGACTCTATTATCACTGATTCTGAAGACGAGCCCGACTTACCTAGGAAACGAGCAAGGCGATCTCCTCCAAGCAATCTACAGGAATATTCGACTTCGTTCAGCGACTCGTATCGTTCATATCACATTGATCGGAAAAGAGAATTTAGGTTTGTAAAACAGCTTTATGAGAGACCTGGCTTCTCGAGCTCATCCAACTCATCTGATGGCTTATAATTGAAGTCAGTTGGTACGCTGGATGGCAAATTTGCTCACAAAGCGTCCTGTGAGGAACGCTCACGGTCGCCGCCGAACGATAGAGAAGCAACCGAGTCCTCATCGGCAGCCAGCTTTACCAGAGAGAAGAGAAACAGCATGAAGCACATAAGTGGCGTAAGCGCTACAAGAAGCTCTAGAAAGCGAAGAGATAGTGGTTACTTAGAAGGGCCAAGTGATAGTCATAAGCAGTACCTCGATTACGTATCTGTGCTCGACAGGCTCAACCCGATAGATGACTGCCCTGGCACAACAGATACATCTATCAAACACCGCACCGACGAGTCTCAAATGTCAGAAATAGATAGTTCTCGGCTTAAGGAGCCTACAAGCGATTCAAAGGACAGCACTCTACACATTCTTGTTAGACCACCTTCTCCAGAGGCCAATAAAAGCCAGCTAAGGATAGTTTCAACTCCCACAACTACGCAATCAAAACGATCTTCAGATTTTTATACCAGGGCCGGCGAAATGGGCATGCTATCCCCCACCACGGTCGCGACACCATTAGAGACAACGCCCAGGTTCTCTGAAAGCTCATGGAATGATGCTGAGACTGATGAGAAGCTTGACAATCCAGTCATCGCAAGATCCATCAAGGCTCCAACAACGTGTAGGACTCGAGCCGGCAGGCGTTTCAACCGCCATCAAGCTTGTCCGAAGGGTGGGTGTAGGCTACCGCGATGGTCTATTTGAGGGATGTCAACAGAGGCTAACCGAGCCCGAAAGTGTCGCGGTACCGCAGATAGACCTTGAATCTGTGCGACCCTAGATTCTCTGAGCTCTCTTCCTGGTGATGCTTGTAGTTCTGAGCTCAAGAAATTCTAGAGCAAGGTTGGATTGGTGTGCTGAATGGGAAGTTGCTCTACGCTCTACGCTAGGATACTGGCTCTGACTTCGGTATACGCAATAAACACATGCTGTACCAGAAGGCAGCAGAATAAATGCACTATGAGGATACCAATTCCTTTACTACTCTTTCCTCCTCCGGTAGGGTCAAAACACTTCATTCAATTCCGAGACGGGTGATCGGTGCGATACGATCCCAGTGAAGCTAGCAAAAGGCGCACGCAAAGAGACAGAGATGCAATTGTTCATCACTCAATCTCCCATTCATTAATTATTATTACATCCACATTATTCATGACCCAGCCAATCCAATACCGATCCAAGCATGTAATTGTCATAGAGCCCTCCCAGCCGGGCCAGAGTGGATTGAGTGAGTGCGTGAATGCGCGAGTGAGTCAATCATCCACCGATTCCCATTCCACTTCGTTCAATGATGTAAAAGGATAAACAAACACAAAGAACCCCTATAAAAGAGAATGGTATCATCGCTGTACTCGAAAGTAAAAGAGGACAAAATCCGACATCCGCGCAATGCTCCTCCCCAATGGTGTTTTGGAAAACGAAAGTTGAAGTGTACGAATGAATGTACGAAGGTGTATATGATCTTAGGAAAGGTGGTTGTATGCTGTGTGCCTGAGGTGGCGTGTGGTTCTGGTCTGAATTTTGCGAGGTGAGGTGTTTCCGCCTAGAAAGCATCTTCGAATGGACAATCGATGCTATCGTGTCCTTCGCGCTCGCAAACGCCGCACCATTTATCCATGTTGACAACTCCGCTCTCCTTTCCTGCTACGGGGCCCGATTCCATGGGATTAGGGATGATCCTGACGGGCGGGCTCGCTTGATGGAGAGAGGAAAGCGAGGGCTTGTTCTTCATAGGCGACAGAGGGGCCGGCTTGTATTCATCTTGGGAAGGCTTTGGTGACAAGCCTGCCTTGACTACATCCTTGCCGGTTCGGAGGTGGCTGCCTTCTCGGGGTGCTCCACTGTTGGGACTGAACATGTTGGTGCATGTCAGGATATCGTGACCGGAAGTCTCGCAGAGTTCACAGAAACTCTCATTAGCAGAGGAGTAGGTATCACTCTCTGGCATGGTCTCGAGAGTGTTTCCTCTGCGATGGTTCTCGGGCGATGCTCGCGTATCTCGATCTCGCCAGCTGACGACGGTTCCTTTGGAATCCCGAATGGACGAGCGTTCCTGGGTCACAGTCCCTGTACTCATAGCGCTCGCCCTTTGGTTGGTGCCGTTGCTGGCACTTCCTCGCCTCAGGCGCTCTACCTCGCGCTCGAGCTCATCCTCTCTATTAACTTTCGACTCGACAGTAGCTCGTAGTTCTGCTACTTCTCTCTCCAACTTCTCGCGAGCGAGGCGATCATCGATGGAATCTACTCCGCCATTGCTGGGCTTCCGACGTGACGCATCGTGTCGATTGGTAGGCGTTTTCTGAACGTCCCCATTCGGGCTACCCATATCAGGGACGGCGTCCCGACTCAATGAGTGTATGATAGCTTTCAAGCCCCGAATCTCATCGTCACGCTGCTCCAGCTCCTTCGATAAAGATCCCGATTCCCCATTCGTACCCGCGTTCATGGCAGCGGCTGCCTTCTCTCGTTCACGTCGTAGTTCTGATCTAGTCCGCTCCACTTCGCCTCGCAAGAACTCAACTTCTCCTCGAGCCTCGGCTTCACCACGTCTAGCATCCTCCAGTCCTTCTTCGAGCTCTTGCACAAGCTCTTCTAATTGCTTCAATTGTCTTGCGACGCTGTCGACATCTTCACCTCGTTCGGCTAGTTCTCTAACCTCTTGCAGCAGATCTTCTACCCTCTTCTCATAGACACGTTCAGTCTCGGTGCTGGCCAATTCTAATGTATCAATCGTACTTCTAAAATCGGCTCGATGTGCGTCAAATTCTGCAGTCAACATGGCGATCTTCTCGTTCTTTTCGCGTAATATAGCTCGCAGTTGTGTTGAGTCTTTGTCCTCCATGCTCCCTCTATTCTGCCGACTCCCAACTTCTGGCGAGTTCATTAATGCCTGGACTTCAACCAAACTGCTTTCCATCTCGGCCAAACTGGATGCCTGCTCTTTCAGCTGTTTATCCCGCTCTTCCAATTGTCCTCGTAACCTTTCGAGCTCGTCGTCATTATTCGCCCTGGAGGCAGACCGCGAAACAGGCCGCATTTTCGTGTTAAATGAGGAGACCGAACCGAGGCTTCCATTCGTAGTCGTTCGAGCAACTCCAACAGGAGTAAGCTCATCGTCGCTATAGTTCATGGGAACCTGACCCAGAGCAGAAGCACTGCGTGGTCCAACACTGGCCTTCAGTCCATTCTTGGGCGCATACCCTGGTTTCTTGCTTGGGTCCCTAGAATCTTGTGTGCCCCGGACGCTCTGTCCAAACTTTCCTGGAGCAGGGCTTCCATATCGCGCAGGTGTTTTCGACGATGGGGTTCCAATAGAAGGTCTGGAGCTTAATTGTGGCTTCCGTAGAGGTGATTCTGGTCGAGGTAGAGATGGGCGCGACTTCTTAAATTGAGGACTTGGAGCTCTTCCTGGTCCGACTGACTGACTGAACTTTGGAACAGACGGAGTCGGTGGTGTGTAAGCTCTTGAACCCCCCTGACCAGCGATCTTGAAGTTCCCGCCTATTGAAGGTGTGGTGGGTGTGAGTGGAAATGAACCTTCTTGGGACGAAGGAGAGCCTCGTCTGATCGCTCTGTTGATCGGCAGAAAAATACCGGCTCCTGGAATCGAGGTGTTAAAGTACGATATCCTAAGTTAAAGGTCAATACCCCATGTCGTACTCTCAGCGTTTGTATGTCTTACCCGTCAACATCGCCATTATTCTTCCCCCGAGTCGCAAACTCTTCACTCAGCTCCACCCCTGCAAATGTTCCTTTCTTCCCTTGTACCGTCCCGACGAACTTCACGGTACCGTACATGCTCCCCGGAACATCAACCAGGTCTCCTACCTCGAGATCCTCTCCGCCTGCCGCACGGGAGGGTGTAAATGGCGGCATTCTGACGGGTACAGAGTCGTCATCCAACACCGTGCTCAAGCCGTATCCTAAACTTTCATCCGGAATGCTTGACAGGGCGGAAGAAGTGAGGGCGTTCAGGGATTGCTTTCGCAGAAGCGCGTGCGGCCTGGCACTCGGGCCTAGAGACGCGCCTGAAGGGGACTGTTTTTGCGAAGTATAGACTGCGCCAAGATTTGGTGTCGACGTGGAATTTATGCCGTTGAGTATCGAGGGTCGCGGTCTTGCTAGAGAGCGTCGTGTTGACATTGGGAAACGCGGGTGGAGTTGTTTGTGTTTGCAGGTGGTCGTTGGGCGGTTGACCAGGGGCTAGCGAATGATGCAGAGCACCAGATTGGCAATTTCTCTCCGATAAGTGATCGAGTGACGAGCTGAACAGCTTCTGGACACCGCTTGCTTACCAATGCTCTCTTGGTCGTCTGGGGATTATTGTATTTGCAAACAGATGGCTTCGTTATTCGTGACTGAGAAAGACAGCAGTAATTAATTATGAAGGAGCAGAACGACGCGGGAAACGTAAACTAGGTAAATTACCTAGGTATCTACCTAGGGAGCGTAGAAATGGTGGCAGTGATGAGTGGTCTAAGGAGCGGCTGTTCGGGAACAAGCACTAAGCAGAAGAAGCGTAGGGACGGACGTAACGAAGGAGATTCAGTTCGAAACGGAAGCAGAAAGAAAGGTTGAGGGGAAGCTGCAGTAGTTGAAGTATATTTGAAAGGCTGCTGTCACGCTGTGCTCACTGCTGGGCTGGTCCTCGCTGCACATCCTCCAAAAGCCCCTGCAGCCCGCAGTGAACGCTGAGCGGCTTCTCCTCGTTCACTGGCTGGCATCGGAGAGTAGACAGTACATCGGGCTGTGTTGACAGTGGAGAGTGGAGACGGCTCACAATGCGACTGGATGAATGGATGGATGGTATCATCAGACCAGAGACAAGAATGGCGGGCCGAAACCTCTTCTTTGTTGCGATGATGCCAAAACAAGCCTCTTGAGCTTCACCGTTATCTTGAAGCTCAGTTTTGATGGCATTGGGTGCGGTGTCTGTCGTTTTCTTACCTACTGAACCAGCCTGGAAAGTGCCTGTTCCTGATCCAGCTGATCCAGGAGAGCTGTTTCTCCCACAGCTTCTTATCGGTCCAGAGGAGATCCTGCATCTCCTTTCCTTTCCTTTCCTTTCTTAGGCGTCATGCTGCCATCCCAGCTCTATCACATCGCTTCACCGTTCTTCTCTTGCATCACACCGGAAGATGCCCATGGAGGCTAGTGGCTTGCTACCCCAAGAACGCCACCATCTGATTGTTTGACAGGGAGAACAGTTCGGGCATGTCCTTCCGTATGGGTTTCAAAAGCTTCAGAGCGTTTTCAGACATTTATGGTCGGTTGAATCCACCTCATCAAAAGAAAACCTCCACGATCTTTCCCGGCATTACATCGTAGATCTTATGTTCTTTTCACTGGGGTTTTGAAAACATCATGGCATGGCTAATTTAGCTGAGGATCACCCCTGTTGTAAATGCAGGTACTCCCGCAGCAGGGGCGAGGGGCGGCAGCTGTTCACCAACGGGGCACCAAGCCTTTGAACGTCATGATTCCATACTTCGAAAGAGATATTTGCACGTCCACAAAAAGTCTTGTGACGGTGCGAAAGAAACCATCTGCTCTGTAAGGGACTTTTGACCGCTTTTCTGGAGTTCGGCATCCACCGTCGAAGCCTTTGGGTCTTTCACATACTCCTGGATGATGAACCCTGAGGAGCGGAGATGAGTCCGTGAACATTCACAGCATACTCGTATGTGTTCGAAGTTATCTTGATATGCTGTACCATGGTCCCATTTCGAGACTACGGAGCAAAAATTATGGCCGCTTTGGGAAGCCCTGTTAACACTTTATAATCTCGTACGTGGCCTACTTCGAGAAATAAATACACATGCGTTTCTTGCTTCTGTGAAGACTACAGACAGAAGTCCAGGATACATGGACCAGGCCAGATAATAGTATAGATTCGGTGTCAGAAACGTAATTTTACTAAAACTAATATTCTACAGCGTGGTCAGCCTCCGACCCGGGTAATCTACTAATTATCCCCCGAGTCGTAGGTGGAAGGGAGACTGCAGGATGGTTCGCTTCTGCCTTGGTATCATAAGAAACGCGAAAACGACATTGATGCACTGCCAGACACCACCGAAGCAGTGTTAAGCCCCACGAACATCGAGAATCCAAGTTTTATGTCTCCGCTTGTCATTAGAATAGCTTCAGTCTTTGGGTAGTAAACTATGTTGTGTGATGATTTTACTAGCAACGCAGCTCCAGGTTTTTCCACACCATGCAAAGTTCGAACTACAACATCGGATCGTACAAGAACAGATTTCCGAAATTAAAACGTTAAGGCACAGCCCTCTATTTCGGGACTCAAAAGCATTGATCGTCCGGATCCAGTTTCCTGGGTTTCGAATTAAAGCTTGGATCTACTGTTGCCCTCAGCTTCGTCCGAGCAGAAGGAAATTGAGACGAAAACACAGCCATCGATGAACATACGGAGTATGAACCTAAACGATATCACAACTGAAAGATCATGAATGATTTTGAGTTGATATCTAGATTGTCTGAAAGTGCTGATGTGTAATGGTAACTTATGGCTACGCAAACACCGTCGGGCCCCGATCCCAGAGAGAGAGACAGTAAACAATCTCGGCTATCAAGAGGGATTTTGGCGGAGTCTGGCAGATGTTTCCAATTGATCCCAACAGTTCTAAGGTTCTGCTCGGATACAGTATTTGAACAGCGTCAGAAAAGTAAAATGTCTACTAAACGAAACAGAACTACTAAAGCAACCGACCATTGATGATCGTAGGTTGACTTACGGAAGAGCAGCAATGCCTGTGGAATATCCAGAACTGTCAAGTCTAAGATTGGTAACTTTCAGCCAAGACACTTCAACTTGAGAAGAAATAGTGATGAGATAACACTACTTACAAGGAAGGCTCTAACAAATCCAGCTGTTAATCGCAAGAGAGTGACATCTGGAGTTGTTGTTGGAAAGTTCACTATGTCCGCTAAGCCGAAATGGTGATAGCCTCCAAACTAAGCGAAGCCAGTTTTTTTTTGTATAAATGCTGGATGGCTCTGTCGACTTCTTTTGAAAGTCGTGCGGCGTTTTGACCTTTCCCCAGTTGCTCAAACATCCCCAAACCTCTGGACCTTCGGGTCTTCGATGGTTCTGGTCCATGGTGTGTAGTCAAACTTATTCGAGCGTCAGTCGAAACACAGAGAAAACCAATTGCAATCGATTCCTCCATCCGCCGCGCCGAGTCGAGTTCGCGCCTATCGATTTGTCTTAACGGGCTCATAGGTTGCCGGGCTTGGTGCTGGATCGGAGTTTGAACATACTATACCTTGGGGACTGGAGGCATGGGAGATATGAAGGTGGGTGGGTTATGGGATGGTGGACAGGAAGGACACACATGCATGGCACATTGAATTGCATAGGCTTTGGGGGAAAGTATTCTTTACACACACGTGCAGCTATCCCGAGAATAAGACAGTGCGTTTGAGTTTGGTATCCATGCGATTTTGACAAAAGCCATCCAGACCCGCGTCTGCGAAAAAATACAATTCTTGATTTTCCAGTGCCGAAACGCAACGCATGTCTGCCAACGCCTTCAACCGTATATCATGCATGCTATGTCGTTCAAGGTCATTACTCTCCGTGCTCGTCACCAAACTTTTCCAACTTCCCAAGCTCGCGCTTCTCCCCGGTCTCTCCGATAATCCTGATTCTGTCCAAACGAACCCTATCACCATCTCCGTCTCCATCCACGATGAAGAGAACCAGACTTGAAATGTTCTGGAACTTGACGAAGCGGAGAGAAAGTGTTGCGGTGCCAGTCTCGTCCCAGTCCTTAGCCTCAAGAGTGATGCTTTGTGTTGCTGGAATATCTTCTGCCTCGTCAAAGCCTAGAATATGTGCCCGGTTCGAGTAGATTTGTATCGTCTTTGGTCTCATGGGTACTTCGTCGTCGTCATCTGCGGTGGGTGGAAGGGAGGTAATCTGTAAAATGTTAGTGCTATCTTTAGTAACGGTGTCGCAGAGCCTTACCTGAAGTGTGTGCACTTTCAAAGTACATTGGAATGGCATGAATAGCATAAGCTGCTCATCCGTGTCACTCTCAACCCAGTCCTTGCTAGCTGTACCTGAAGCTTTGCCCTTCTGTAAGCCTGTTGGCTTGCCACTGTCCACCAGAGTCCTGACTGTGCCAAAATCGCTGTCTGCATTCAGAAGTTCCAAGCCCTTGATATCCACCTGATCCGTCACATCATTGTAGCCCCTTGGAAGATCTCCCACGCGCCAGCTGCTACCGCTTCCAGTTGCTCCTCCAAACCCAGATGAACTTGGACCTCCTTCAGCTTCCGCGGCAAGCTTCTTGACAACATCTTGCAACTTTCGGGGATCTGCGCCCTTGACCTTCTCCACTACTTGACCAGACTTGAAGATCATGAATGTGGGCATGCTGTAGAGCTTGTTAGCAGCGCCCTGTTTGTATCCAGAGCTAAACTCTGCCATCTGCCATAGACTTACGCAGTTACGGCATATTTCGAAGCTATCTCCTTCTGAGTATCAACATTGACCTTGACGAATGTAATGTGATTCGGGCGTGACAGCGAAGCAGAGAGTTGCTCGTAGAGAGGGGCAATCGTTTTGCATGGTCCGCACCAATCTGCGTAGACTTGTTGAGGTCAGTACAACCTCTGGAGTCTTGTTGTGCTTTGCAGAAACGGTGAAGCGCATTTGTCAGAGGGGTGGCGGGAAACTCACAGTCTGTTACTACAATCTGTGAGGATTGCAGGAGGTCGCTGAACTGCTTCGGCGAAGCAATCTGGACTGTTTTCGACATCTTGAATAATGGTGAATCGCGTGGTATTCTTGGTTGTGATTTGCGCTTGAGGATGGAGGGGTTAAATCAACCAGAGGACCTGACCTTGGCGCGAAGTTCAGGCGGCAACAAGCGACGCGATCCTGACTCACCAATTAACACCTTGAATCCCACACTCCGAACAACCATTCACCAAGAACATCCGATGATCGAGGTGCTGTTGCTAAGGTGGCCTCTCAGATGCCACACAGCGTTGGGTCGCAATGTTAAACTTCGCGGGCAAATAGACGGCTTTCAAGGCACAGCTTGTCGAGATATGTGTGAGTTCAAAATACAGGCCTTCTTATGGGTGCCTTCTTAGAGTCTCTGCGGCGTTGGATTATGACTCTCGTTCTGTTACTATTGTTACCTGCGAAGTAATTTGTGCATCCGATCATCTTAATGCTTGATTCGATAGGTTCACACTTCGTTCGCTCTTCACCAATTTTTGCTACTATGCCCCAGAGCCTCTCATGTCACAATATTCATTGTTTCAAGTCACATTCATACATTTGCAGTTCGTCTATCGTCTTTGATTCTGCAGTGAACTCGTATGTACAAGAGAATGCAGATGTCAAAGCCCATCATACACCTCCACAACACCTATGCTTCCTCAATACTCCATGCTCAGCAGGGTGCCGCGGGGTATCTCTTAACCATCAAAGAATCGAATGGTCATCATTTGAATTAAAGTGCGGAACGCCATTGTGACGCCATCGAAGCTCAAAGTTGAGGACGAGATGTTTACAAGAACTGTGTGGTTATTAGTGCTGGTCAGATGGTTGAGGCAAGGTCCAACATACGAGGGCAACACCTCCGGCAACGATCATGCCCATGGCAGAGACTCCGTTAAGAGAAGCTGCGCCAGTGGCGTAGGAGATGGGGCTGCCGGTAGCAGTTGGGGCAGTGACCTTTCCTCTTCGTCAGTATAATATCCTCTGGCAAGCCTCGAAGATTGGGTACGACTTACAACACCGGTGGATGCAACTGGTGCAGCAGTGGACGACGCAACTCCAGCGTAGGTAGAGAGGGCCGCGGTTGAGGAACAGGCACACTCAGTGACGGTGACGGTCCTACTACGTGTTAGCAAGGGACCTTCTTGCTGGGTTGTCTACATACTCGGCGGCGAGAGCAACGGAGGCCATAGCCATGGCAACGGCGACGAAGTTGAACTGCATTTTGATTGTTGGGTTGCTGTTTCTGTGTTTGCTGGAAGAGGTGATTGGAAGTGTTGGGAAGAGTGATTGTAGTGGTTGAAGCTGAAAGATCGAAGATTAAGTAGGTAAAACGAGTGTGGGTGATCGTGGATGAGGAAGGAAAGTTTGACAAAGCATGAGGCGAGCTCCATATATGTACTCGCGTCAAATCGGCTATGACAACATCTGCCAGCGGTTCTGAAGTGAATACACCCCCTGAGCAGCCTATGATCTTGTTATCCACAGGCGGAGATGAACAGCGTCCTTCATATGCACCCGCCCTGGATACTTGACGTCTCTCCTAGACACAATCTCTTCGAAGATACCCCATCCCTGACACCCCACGGAAGTTACGCCACAGCTCTGCTATCAAGAACCCTGTACTGCCATTCAATCGATACAAATCCGTCCCAAGTTTCATGGTCCAGAACAGTTAGCCAAGCTCCAGACATGAAGCTGATTTCCATCAAGTCGGTTTTTACTGTACCTTAGTATTGTCAGTGATAAGCCCACCATTGAGATCCACGATACATTGTTCGTACAAACCACACTCCTATTCTACTTGCTATGGGTTGCAAGCTCATCTTTTCGATTTCCATACCTGTTTAAGCTTCCACAACGGGATGTCCTTTTTGAAACGGTTCCTGGTACCTGCGTCTAGACCCCGGCCATACAAAAGATTGCGGCGCAATCTTGAACATCTTCCCTGTTCCCCATCTTTTAACAGCTGCATTGATTGGTGGCATTCCATGGCAATTGCTGGCACGCACCTGCGTAAGCTGCGTTATCAAAATTGCTCCGAAGCGACTTGAGGCGATCATTGATATTGAAGCCAAATGAAGGAGGAGCCGACGCGACGACTTACTTGCAGTGCTGCCAACATGTGAAGGATGCCAATTCTAAGAAATGAGTGCAATCTTCGCACTCAGGTCTAGAAATCTATTTCTGATTCTACTATTTTCTTTCCCTTGAATTGATTTGGACGATTCGGTCAACAGGTGTGATGAAAGGGTCCAGAATGGTCGATCCCGATTTCGATGATACACGCGTTCAACTCTATTTATATTCCGTCCCCACCACAACCACGATCGCCGCTTGGAACCTCGAACGAATGGAGAATTCATTGCGACTGATTCCGGTCTCTTACGACTTCAGCCACAGGCGATGATGAAAAGTGGCTTTGAAAACAGTGGATATCTTCCATAGGCTGGGAACCAGAGGTCCTGAGATACATTCTAGTCCTTGTCTCGGCATCGTGCTCTCATATAATGTGTACTGCCTCTTTGACTGCGTGAATCTGTCGTTGACAGACTCGCTCCTCTTCTACATTACCAGGGCTTGATGATGTCAAAGCAAACGAAGCGATCTCGAAGGCCACTCTGATATTCGGATAGATGATGTATCTCAAGGTGGAGGACTTCCCAAGGATTCAATTAACAACATCACAAGGTATCAAGAAAGCTGGGAAGGGAATGATTTGTTCGATTCCGCTCGACTCGGTGTGATCAACTGAGCAAAACGCCTTACAAGGCGATGAGATGCATGTTTTCGCGATCTTCCTGTTTGCAACGTGTGTAACGGCGTACTCACTTACTACATAGCTTTTGGTACATTCGTCGTACGTTTCAAGCTTCTTGAAAGGCTGGATCAGAACGGAAAGTAGGAATGTAGATTCCAACTTTTCACATGGTGTAAGCCATCAGAGGGTCTCGTTCGTCTGATGGGGGGAGGAAGGTGTGGTGTTCATCGATACATCATTTGACGTTTGATCCTGATACAACTATATCGAAGCCGTTGTTCATAGTGGAAGTCGTATTTGATGTTCAGGAGCACAGGCGGGAGTGGTTCGGAGGCACAATCGAGTGCTGTAGGTCGGTCATCATGGGTCACAGAAATACAACATTGAGGACGAGCACGAAGTAGAAGTGACCGGTGACCGAGAAGCAGTAGAATTAAATCAAGGGCGCATGAAGCAGCAAGCAAAGGTCGGGAATTGATCGAAGAAAACCAGTCCTCCGTAGTCCGATCAATCAGCTGGTGCTAGCATCATGGCACGCAGCGAACATTCAAGTGCATCACAGCATAGCAATAATAATAAATGAATACTAGTTGGGTTCGGTCCAAAACAGCCCTCCCGTCAGATGAGACCCTTGACTGGTACTGTTTTTCAAGGGAACAACCCGGGTCCAAGCTGTCCAGGGACGCAAAGTCCGTACGGCGTAGATCCCACGCGGTAGCACACTGAATGTAAAACTAAGTCCTCATTACTGCCACTTGCACCTAACATTTGACGGAAGGCTGAGGTGATGTGCGGCTAATCACTGCAACCAAGTCCATTGATAAGACGGGATCGCACCCAAGATTCTCCAATTCTTTCTCCAATCTGCTGACGGCCAACTTAGGTCATGGAAACCTCACATCACCACATGGGTGACGGGTCTCTCACAGCCAGTGCTTTTTGAAGCAGTTGTGTATAATGCGTTGAACTCCTTTCGGAGTTGTTGAAGAAGGAAAGGGAACAAGAAACAGATCCGACAAATATATATTGAATTTTTCAAGCTAGGACCTTCTCGATAAGCGACAACGCTACCACCCAGCCACCCACACCCAATCATCGTTAGCGTCTTTGCCCCGCGATCATAAGTAACCCCTCTACCGGATTGCTTTTCGTCGGGCATTTTATTTTCGTGATCACAACATCTTGAAAACCTCGTGAGTTACGTTTCGCAATATCGCTCGCAGACCTTTACTGATTGTATCTGGATAGAACCGAAGAACAAAATGTCTGCCGGTCAAAAAACAGGTATGTATTAGGAAGCGGGAGAGACAGAAAAAGTTTCCGTGATTGACAAAATTGCAGCAATTATCTCTGTCTATGACAAGACAGGATTGTTGGACCTTGCGAAAGGCCTGATCAAGCACGATGTTCGTCTCCTGGCTTCTGGAGGAACTGCTAAGATGATCAGAGAGTCAGGCTTCGCTGTTGAGTATGTAGATTTACCCCACCAAGACCTCTGCGAGGCTTTACTGATACCACATCCAGAGATGTCTCTGCCATTACCCATGCCCCAGAAATGCTCGCAGGTCGAGTCAAGACCCTTCACCCTGCCGTTCACGCCGGTATCCTCGCACGCGACCTTGCTTCTGACGAGAAGGATTTGGCCGAGCAGAATATCAATAAGGTGGACTACGTCATCTGCAACCTCTACCCCTTCAAGGACACAATTGCAAAGATCAATGTCACAATCCAAGAAGCCGTGGAAGAGATCGATGTTGGAGGCGTTACCTTGATCCGAGCTGCTGCTAAGAACCACGGCAGAGTTACCATCTTGAGCGACCCATCTGATTACCCGGAGTTCCTGCAGGAAATCGAGAATGGAGAGGTCAGTGAGCGCAGCAGAAACCTCTATGCCCTCAAGGCTTTCGAGCACACCGCAGACTATGATGCATCCATCTCGGATTTCTTCCGCAAGCAGTATGCTGGAGAGGGAGTTCAGCAAATGGCTCTTCGATACGGTGCGAACCCCCATCAGAAGCCAGCTGCAGCCTTCATGAAGCTAGGATCCCTCCCATTCAAGGTCCTGTGTGGATCTCCTGGATACATCAATCTCCTTGATGCTCTTAACGCTTGGCCATTGGTCAAGGAGTTGAAGGCTGCCCTTGGTCACCCTGCTGCTGCAAGCTTTAAGCATGTTTCGCCTGCAGGAGCTGCCATCGGTGTCCCTCTTACTGCTGATGAAAGAAAAGTCTACATGGTTGACGATATCGAGGGACTTGAAAACTCACCACTCGCCCAGGCCTATGCTCGTGCCCGTGGTGCTGATCGCATGAGCAGCTTCGGAGACATGATCGCCCTGAGTGATGTGGTCGATGTTCCCACTGCTAAGATCATATCAAGAGAGGTATCCGATGGTGTCATTGCTGCCGGATATGAGGATGCCGCTCTCGAGATCTTGAAAAAGAAGAAGGGCGGTAAGTATCTGGTTCTCCAGATGGACCCAGAGTACAACCCTTCTCCACAAGAATCAAGAACTGTTTATGGCGTCACTTTGACTCAACATCGAAATGACATCCAGGTGTCCCCCAAATCATTCACTTCCATCATCACACCAAAGGAATCAGCACCTCTACCAGACTCTGCTCTTCGGGACTTGACAGTTGCTACAATTGCACTCAAGTACACCCAAAGTAACTCAGTTTGCTACGCCCTTAATGGCCAGATCATTGGTCTCGGAGCTGGGCAGCAGTCGCGAATCCACTGCACGCGCTTGGCAGGTGACAAGGCTGATAACTGGTGGTTGAGATTCAGCCCCCGTGTGCTCGGTATCAAGTGGAAGAAGGGTACTAAGCGAGCAGACAAGAGCAACGCTATTGACTTGCTTGTCAGCGGTCAACTTCCCAAGGAGGGCGCCGAGAGAGAGGGCTATGAAGCCTTTTTCGAGGAAGTTCCAGCTGCCTTCACAGAGCAAGAGCGTTTGGAGTGGCTTGGAAAGCTCGGCGAGGTCGCGGTATCCAGTGATGCATTCGTATGTTTCCCGAGTTCTCTCATGAAAGTTCATGCTAACGGCGACAGTTCCCCTTTATCGACAATGTCTACAGAGCAGCACGATCAGGAGCCAAGTACATCGCTGCTCCAACTGGAAGTCAAAACGACTTGCCTGTCTTTGATACTGCCGAAAAGTTGGGCATCACTTTCGTTGAGCAGAGCATTCGTTTGTTCCACCATTAAAAGAGGTCCTGAAAGTTATACGCAGTTGTTGGGCAAAATGGGGAGACCAGAATAGATACCCCAAGTAGATTTCCGTGAGAAAGGATAGGACAGGAAGAATTGCGAGAAGTTTTGACACACCAGCAGCACATCTCACAGTTTGGTATGCTGTTCTTCTCGCGCGAGCTTCCGGACGTGCTATCCAAACAGTCAATGATCATTCGCTCTGCAAGCCGCAGTGCGGTTTCCTTCCGACCAAATTCATGTTACTTAGGAACTGCCATGACACAAAGTGGAAACTCGAGGCTTTGAAACACTTAATTTGCATGAGTTTCTTTGCCATTGTGTAGTGTCCTCATGCATGGAATATCTTTCATCTCTCCCAAGCGATAGGCCCTGAAGAGGCTCGAAGTGTCCGATCCCAGGCCACATGTATTCTGAAGACGTGCTAACAGCAAGATTCGATATTTGCACCACAAAACTTTGGCTGCTCAATGACCATGATCCCAAGTGTCGTCGTCCTCAAACATTGGTGGTGCTCTGAGTGCTGTCAAGTGGCCACATCGAAGCGCCCATATTTAGGTAGAGACAGTTCTACCACATGATCTGCGTTGGGCTCCTGGCTACGACAGCTGATTGACATCAGGAAACCAGGAAAGTGGACGAAGGAAATGACAGCGGTAACGAACCATAATTGATGCTTTCTTCTCATGGATCATACCACGCTAATACAGGGACCCCGAATATGTCTAACAAACAGACCGCAATAGTTAGGAGCATGGTACAAGAAGCTATTATTGACATATTAGCCAATGATCGACCACTAAAATACTGTGTTATTTCAAGAAGACCCTACAAATTAGCTAAAATGGGCGAGGTTCCCATCATGCTCCTGAGATCTATTTACCAGCTCGCTTAGCAGAAGGGTTCATGTTTCGAGCTGAACCAATTTCTAACAAGGCTTCATGCTTGTCATCCAACTTCCGAGAAAACTTTTGGTCTATTCCGATACTCGTCACATTTGGACGGCAGTGGCGTGTGTTCTGTTCAAAGAATGGAATCACTCATTGTACCTGGTGCGGCGGTAATTGAGCGACAACTTTTCGGCCATCCAATTCCCAAGCGGCTTGGTTATTTTACCCCAGACACAGGTACTAGACGAGATACATCCTTGATGTAAGATCTAGTCGTTTTTAGGGTTCTGGGACCTGGAGTGGCTCTATGGTCCTTTTCCGAGCCGCTGTATTTGGTCATCAATACATCAATAGACTTGCTTCCTGCAAGGCACGATATGAAGCACATGTCTGCAAAAGATGGCATCAGCAGATTTCTGAACTTTGTCAAAGCTCAGTCATCGATTTGAGGAAGCTATTTCCCGGGATATCACGGCCTCCCGTTGACTGTAGATCTGACAAGGAGAACGTACGGTACCAATGGGTATCCTCGCCATAACACGCACGCACGCACGCATCGGTCCAAGCACCCAAGCCGGAAATAGTCCACCACTCTTGGGAGTTCTTCCAGATGTTCTCTTTTGTTCTTCCAATGGAAACAAACTTTCTTTAAATAGAGTGGTGCGGCCGGCAACGCTCTGATAGGACTCGCTTCTCCGGGTTCTGGCTTGACAGCTCAGCATTCACCCGCCACCCCGGGAGAAAACCTCGAGCATCAGCGCTAAGGCATGCATCCAACTTATTCAAGGCATATCCTTTGGCTGCAGCGTCTGAGTAAGAACTGGTACCATTTCGGGCACAAATCATCCAGATTATCACTTGCCACCGCAAAGTGAGATGAAATGAATCGCAAAGCAAATTGTAGGCCCGATATGCAGCCCGGATCACTGCTTTGACATTCTTTCCGTCAGGGCCGCGACCACACTGTTGGGGATTTCCCATTGTAGTCGTTTCGAGCAGTTGGACTTGTCCTCACTTGCCCAGACCACACGAAGTCGTGAATGGCCTCGTGTGTTTCTTTACCGCCGAGCCCCTGCAAGTAAATGCGCACGTCCGGGGTGGCTGGATCTACGATGCAAATCATTCGTCGGCTGCTCCTAAGCGAGGCAGCTCTGGGTGAACATTTCGCGAACCACGCCCTATCACAGCGGGTAAACAGGGGACACCGACCTGCGGGCAGCTAAGCACAAGGTCCCGCGCAGATTATTCCATTATTTCCCTCCACTAAACCCACTCTGTCCTCGACCGCCCAGTCCGCCCCTCTCTTTCCAACCTTCTCTCTCCTCGTGCCGCCCAACCAGCGCGCCAGGTTCCCCTCCAACGCTCTCAAAACCACACCAGGGTCCTCATCAGCCGGCCAATGGGGCTCGCAGGATGCTCTCTATGCACAGTGCAGTGCAGAACGCAGGCGCGAAGCTGACCGGCTCTATTGGAACATGGCCATCGTCCTCCCCCGCCGACGACCACCCAGAAGACTCGAGGGCGCCAAAAGCACAATGGGCTTGTTCTTCCCCCATTGTCCGCCCTCGAGTCTGAGTCTAGGTCTGACTTTCTCAGAAAACACGAAGATTGTGTTCTTTGTGTGATTTTTGGCTCTGATATCACTGTTTCTTTGCGCAGCACATCCAGCTGATATATATCTTCCTTTGTTGTGTTCGTGCTAGAGGATTCGCCCCTCAGCCTCGTTGATATACCAAAGTTGAAAGCCGCTCTCCCCCAGAACTCAGAGACCTCCTCGACCCCAAACCAAACCGGATCAGCACCGTACATGCAAGCACTAGAACACGACTAGGCGTCTATTTTCGACTCAATTCCCCGTGTGCTGCCAACAACGTCCCTGGTACCCTATCAGGGCCAAGAGCCACGACGCTCGACATCTGATTCTGCCAATACTGCTCTCCCTGGTCTGTATCCCGCCGGCTGCCATATCTGCTCCCCATCCCCCTCCCGCCCACTTACTGATGGTGCGTAGTAGCCTCAAAGTCTGTCTCAAATTAGAACTCGTTGGCGCGCGCGCCTCGAACAAAACCCTTTACCTGCCCACGAGTTGAAGACCCCGTCTTGTCTTTCCTCGATAGCTGGTCTCTATCTGTAATCTTTGTCTTTCAAAGCATCATCTGTATCCTGTCACATCACAGCATATCATCGTCGCTCTGGTACTCGACCTCCCCTTCTTGTACGGACTTGCAACAGTTCTTTTCTTTTCTTTCTTTCATAGATTTCTTCCTATCCAAATATGTCCAGTCAGTCCTCCTTGCCTCAAAGTTGGCCATACAAGCAACTCACACCCGACCCAGTACCAAACGAAAAGAAACGACCTGAACCATTAACACGAGAACGAACATCATCGAGCTCCTCAGACGCTTCTCTTAAGGTTCCTCGAACACCGCGGTTTGCCGAAGCAACGACGGTATACTCTCCCATAGAGGCCAGTGAAGACAGCCGGTCTCCTTTTGCAGATCCCCCAACCACCAAAACACAATCCTACATGGCGCAATCACAGCCATCAGATATTGGCTTCGGCTACATCTCACAAAATGACCCATCGCGGCAGACCGTCGAGGTCCCTCTCACACCCGGATCGCCATTGAAGAGTGCTATGAAGGTACCCGGCACACCAGGGAGAAGGATCGATAATCCGTTGAGCCCGACATTCAGGGAAGAGCAGATGTTGGAGAAGCAGGAAGAAGTCACAGAAAAGGAGCAAGCGAAGGATCTGGTATGTTTGGTGTCGACTGTTTGTTGTCCGTGCTTCGCTAACATTTTCGTAGAAAATCAAGATCCGAGTCAGGATGGCTAAATTTGTGCTACGAGGCGTCAACTTCAGCTGCAGTCTTATCGTTCTTGCTATGATCGCGACCACATTCCAGATATTCAACGCTACCAGGCATTTGGCACCACGAAACAATCTCCCACCTTGGGCAAAGAATACCCAAACATGGCCTCAGCTGGTTCTCCTCGTTGTAGCATGCATTTCTCTGGCACTCTGCTTGGTTGTTTTCTGGAACTATTTTCGAGGCGGACATAAGCGAGCAGAAAAGGTCGCTGTCTACTACACTCTCTTCGCCGTGGCTTTCTTCATCTTCAGTGTTGTCATGTGGGGAATCGCAGCCGGCATCCTCCAGGGCTCGAAATCCAACAGCGACAACAAGGATATTTGGGGTTGGTCATGTGTTGACAATAAGAGGAAGCAGCTCTTCCAGGAAGAAGTTGACTACGAGCTTATTTGCAGACTGAACGTACGTTTTTGACTTGGACTACCCCAAGATCTCTACTAACGATTATCTCAGAACTGGGCTCTTGTCTGCTGTATCATCGAGATTGTCCTCGAGAGCATCACCATTATCCTCTACGCAGTCGTCTTTTACAGATACTACTCCAAGCAACGCCTACGCAAGTCCATGGATGTCCATGACCGCGCCCGCTCCGATCTCTACCTCGCTCAACTCCGCTCTCAATCCGCACCTAACACCCCAGGCTTCGGACCGATGTCCCCATCCTTCTCCCAGCACATGAAGTCTCCCCGCTTCCCACCATCCGCCTACAACTTCTCCAGCGTCGCCGAGGAAGGCCTTGTCGCACCCGGAACTCGCTTCGTAGAAGCCAAGCCAGAGCACACCATTGCTGCAAAGCCCTTTGCTCTCCAACCCCCACCGATCAAGATCCACAACGCTACTCCAAAGACACCTCAAAACGGCTTTGAGGCAGCACCAAAGCCGAAGGAGAGAGTGATCGAGCACGTAGCCGCAGCACCAGGCGAGCAACAATATGCAGCTGTACCGATTCCTGGCGCTTACGCGAGCCCATTGACAAGCCCCGGGCTCGCACAACCACAACACCGCAGATTCGGAAGTGTCGGAGAGGCGATCACAAGTGACAGGAGGATCGAGAGCCCGCCTGGATCCCCAAGAGGCTGGAACTAGACAAGGGAAATTGTCTGTTGAGTGAGGATAAATGTATTCATTTCTTGAGAGCCTGGAGGGACAACCTTTTTTATTGGGCAGACCCAAGCAAACCATTTTTGTGTGTATGGAGTTATGGGGATATATCAATCGCTTTTTGGAATGGAAATTTGGGGGAAGGTGCAAATGAAAGAAATGTATGTCACACTCGCTGGACGTCTACTAGCTGTTAATATGGTTCAAATATATGGATTGATATCTATGAATTATCACTTCTATCCGTCTCTCTTTTGATTGTTGACTGTGACTGCAATGCTTCAATTGCTTTCAATTGGGCATTTGATATAATCATGTTTTAAGAATTATTCTGTACTTCATTGTTTTAACACGTCTCCAGACAACTGAGATCCGGCAGTATTTATGATCTCACAGTGTCACATCTGACAGAACACGCTCCCATCCTTCAAGCCCTAGCTTCGGCCTTTATGTCACTCATGTCAGACGCATAAAATGCCACCATATGGCAGCTGATCACGACGATCTGTGTTCCTCCTCGCTTCCCTACAAGCCCAAAAATCCGAGACCGAGAACTGTAGAGTGCGGCGTTGATAACTGATATGCCAACCCGAATTGCTCAGTCGTAAGCCTGCTATGCAGATGATAACGACACAAACTTGACTTAGAGGCGGACATATACTTATGAGAACGAGGACTTGTGAGGTTGAAGGTCGATCTGGAGGTCCAATCGGTCCTGGTCGAAAGGCCAGGCCTGAGACTCTTAATTGTTTGAGGCTCTGTGATCTGATAGGAGAAGTATGATTATTTTCCAGCATTCGTTGGCTGGTCACAGTGCTTGTTGCATACGGCATCTCCTGATGAAACCACGTATAGATCTTGCTCAACTGGTCTGCTTAAAGAGTTCTGAGAAACGGTTGACCCAAGGGCGGCCGTAAACAGCCAAAATTCTTTCTGTGTCTGTAAACAAGAGATGTCCCCTGTGAGACCCGTCACCAGTCAATGGTATGTAAGCATATTGCCTTTTCTCCCTAGCATTGCTTGAGAGGAGATACAATTGAACCCATTGAGTACCAAACAGAAAGTTTGGAGCAGACTGGACTTGTAAGGGCGGCCTCTAACCGAGGAGCTCGTTCTCGCATGTAAACATTATCGCTCATTTATGAGAACTGACTACAGCTCTCTGAGACTCGTAGTGCTTCCGAATTGGAGATGGGGGCATAGAAATCAATTAGAGAAGGGCTAGGAATTGGGACGTTGTAAAGAAATAAAACGAATTCTGTAATGTCGGAACCCTTGCCTAAACACCAACATCAAATTATGAGTAAGGCTTGTAGAAGTCATTGTTTTCCTGCGATCTCTAGAGCCATATCCGCAGCACTTCCATACTGTACACCGCATGTATCTCAAAGTCAAGCTCATGCATCTCAGCGCACTTTCCGGAGGCTATGGGAATGTTGATTTCAGCAGCAAACCACCATCCGTATGCGTCTCCTCCCCTCCCAGTTCATTCCATCCCATGAGATCCTCACGACCCCCTCCATCAGTACCGACGTCACATCTCTACTTTCCCACCACATCCTTCGCCTTCTCCGCCAACTTCCCCGCCTCAGCCTCTACCTTCCCAACAACAGCCTTAACCCCGCTCGCCGCCTGCTGCTTCGCCATCTCCTCTTTACCTCCCCACTTATGGTACTGCATCCACCGGTATCCCTGGGTAAGCTGTGCGCCCTCGTTGACGAAGTGGCAGAGGAAGAGGAGGTAGTTCTTAGGTTGGACGGCGAGTGCGTAGCGCATGAAGGTTGCGGAATAGATGGTAAGGGCGCCAGTCATTTGACCAGAAATCCTGAGCGAGTAATGTTAGCATATGCTCACTTGTTCATCCAGTATATCCGTAGCAACCGGAGTGGAATGGTGGTTGAGGCGCTGCAGGAGGAGCTTACAGTTCAGGGCTCTTTTGCGTATCCATCACAGCGGCAACTGGGATACCGAAATTCGAAGCTGGACCCCAGAAATCTAATGACAAGTCCATTTAGCAAAGGCCAGTACCAGCATATATTCATCTCGTTAGTCGCTCAGAAGGCGAGTGAGTGCCTCTGCGTCTGTTTACTCAACTCAACGCCGAATCGCAAGCTCGGGATGACTGTTTGCCAACTTCTGAGAGGAATTGAAGAGAACGTACGTGTAGAACAGAGGTAATTGGTAGTGGGGTTTGAGCGAATCTTCGCGTTCACTGCTTTGATAAAGGCCGCCATCTTGAGGAAAGTTGTGGAGGAGTGGAGAGTGACGGTGGTGGAAGTGAGATGCTTGATATTTCGGAGGGAGCTTCGGCGGATAAACTTGCACTGAGTCCCAACATATCAAGGCTGGGTCACGTGTGAATATGTTACCCCTCTAAAAGCATGTCCTCGAGTCTCCGTGGGGTTGTACAATGTGTATTGATCTTTCAGTCATTCGAATTGCAAAATACCAGGTAGAATTAGACATCAAAGTTCACTTGATTCGTGGTGGCTGTCTATGCTACAAATCTGCAGTTTTGGTATGTAAAGCCAAACTCCCCATCAACGCCGTTGTTGTGCAGATATTTTCTCCGCCTTTGCCCAATTTCCTCATAACCAGTGCCTCCCTTCATGAACAACTTTCCACTATCTTCTTGGAGGAGGAGCAAAGCCTCCTGGAGGAAATCCTGGAGGTGGTCCTTGTCCAAATCCACCTGGTCCACCTGGCGGTGGGAACCCGCCTGCAAATCCTGGTGGTGGTGCTGTATTAAATTAGCGTTTTGCACTTCTCAAATACAGAATAAGCATCTCTTACCTCCTCTGCCAAACGGAGGTGCGCCAGGGAAGCCACCTGGGAAGCCTGATGGAGGACCGCCAACACCAGCAGCAGGGCCCTAGCAGCTGTCAGCATATATCCAATAGAACCATATCAAGAGTTTTAACATACGGCCAATCCAACTGGTGCGCCTCGCCCAGCAGGTCTCGCGATTCCAGCTCCAGCAGCAAGTGTAGTCGAAATTCCTCCTGGTGCACTAGCTCCCAATCTTGCAGATGGGTCTGCTGGGGGAGGAGACTCGACTGAGAGGGAAATGATATGTGCGCCTCGGACAATCGTAAGCCCCAATGTACGTTTCTCTTCGTTCTCGACCATTGCTGCAGAACTGCCGCTGGCGCCTGGTGCAGCAGACTTATTCGCCTTGCGCTTGACACGTCTGAATTCTTCGGTATCCGCAAGGACCAAGTTCATGTGCTGTTCCCAAAGTAAGCAATTGTACAGGTATATATATCAGATCGTAAGAATCGCACCTTGTCGAAGGCCAACATCTGTCCAACCATTTGCCGGCCATCATTCATGGTCACCCTCATCCGGTAATTGATCTAGCTCTATATCAGCACGCGCTCCACCAATTCAAATCGCAAGAGCTCCAGTAGCTTGCGCAAAGGGTGTAACGTACTAGACCGGCCTAGAGAGAGGGTACAAGTCAGCCTATAATGTCAACATAGAGCTTGAAGAGCTGGAGGAGAAGATCAGACTCACCATCTTTCCTTGCTTGTTCGCCATGTTGACTTTGAGATGCGCGACAAGCGGCTTCCCTGGGGGTTTCAAAGAATGTATTTTTGAAGTTTTGCAACTTCAGTCTTTCTCTTGGGCTTCTACAAGCTTATGGAGTCGAGACCTGGAGTTCCTGAAGGCATTCTGGGGCAGTTCTCAAGGAGCCTCCAAAATTATTGCGCTAGGGCAAATGAGGTTTAGACGATCTGAGCTTAAGCGATGCGGCCGACCACAAAGGTTGATTTTGGGAATCAGCGAACTTTTACACCTCAACTCCACGACGACAAACCACCTTTACGACCAACCCTCAGCATCAATCACAATGGCTGAATCAGGAGAGAAGAGCGGCAACCCCATGAAGGAGCTTCGCATCCAGAAGCTCGTTCTCAACATCTCTGTTGGAGAGTCTGGTGATGTATGTGTTTTTTCGTCCTAAAGCCCCCCGCCCAATTGGGAACCTTGGATTGCTTCGATACTCAACTACGAGACACCTGTGAAGCCATCATGCTAACATTATATTTAGAGACTTACCAGAGCCGCGAAGGTTCTCGAGCAACTGAGCGGTCAAACCCCAGTCTACAGTACGATCCTCCTTTTGACGAATGCGACGCACAAAATCTAACACATTTTCCACAGGCAAGGCCCGCTACACCGTCCGAACCTTCGGTATCCGTCGTAACGAGAAGATTGCCGTTCACGTCACTGTCCGCGGACCAAAGGCTGAGGAGATCTTGGAGCGTGGATTGAAGGTCAAGGAATACGAGCTCCGCAAGCGCAACTTCTCTGAGACTGGCAACTTCGGTTTCGGTATCAGCGAGCACATCGATCTCGGTATCAAGTACGACCCTGCGATCGGTATTTACGGAATGGACTTCTTCTGCTGCATGTGAGTACATAGATAATCCGGAGGATCCTGGACAGCTATTGACAAGTTTGTAGGACCCGACCTGGTGAGCGTGTTGCCAAGCGTCGCCGCTGCAAGACCCATGTTGGATCTGCCCACAAGATCAAGCGTGACGAGACCGTCAAGTGGTTCAAGAACAGATTCGAGGGAATTGTCAGATAAAGGGGCTGAGACACAAAAGAGGTTATTTTGCATGACTGGGTCGGGATGGGGCGTGCTGGTTTGATTTCGGACATTTGCATGTACTTTGAATGACAGCCACAAAACAAGCAGCTCATCAACACCAGCACTCCAATGGAGCAGCTACGGCCAAAGCCCGACCGGCTCCCATACCGGCTTGTAGCAGTCTGCATCAACTTTCTTTGCGTGAATACTTTGATTGGAGTTGGGTTTCGGCGTTTTCCAGCAGCCTATTGCCTGTTACAAGATGGGACGCGGATCATGGACGTGATCTGGCTATTGTCCTTCCATAGCACATAGCACATGAATACCAATGAAATACTTTGATTATATTTGCTACTGTACAAGATGAGGTTTTCTACAGAGTGCCTTTCTCGATTGGCTTTCTATCCCAAACGCCTTCGTCTATGACCATCTCATCATCTATGTCCCCTCTTTAACAACCAGTCCTAAAAACAGCCTGCTGAGAAATCTTTACTTGGTCGAATCCGTGCCGTTCATGACGTTATTGAACATCTTCCCAATGATCGAAGGCTGTAACATCCCGTCAGCAACTGAGATTCTCATCAAGAAACAAACATCAGCGGAAAACGAAGCACGTACCTCCTGTCTCTGGTCACTAATCCCCTCCTTGAACTTCGCACTCCCAACTCCCTGGTGCTCACTTGCGCCACTTTTCTGGTCCTGGCTACCCAACTGACTTGCAGCTCCTGGTGTGTGGTTGTTCGTTGCTCCCGCTCGGCTGTACGCTGCCTCGATGTTCTTCACGGCTGGTGTCTTGCCAGAAACGAGATTTGAGAGGAAGGACTTCTCGCCTGTTTGGTCTGCGGAATTCGCTGAGTTGGACATGATTACTGTGTTGTTCGGTTTGGTAATTTTTAATATCGGAATGTTGAGTAGATCTCAGGTCGAGTTGGTGTATTGATATATTGATTTGTCTTTAACTGAGTATACCCTTTCCAGAAACACTTCCAGGTACCGCCGTCACACTGCCATCAATCTCTTTCCTTCTTTACATAATCAACTTCCATCATTCTAACTGGTTATCACAGTAGGGCAATCACTTAGGACAATGACGGGCATCGAAGCGTCATTTCAGAGTTCAGGGTCTCTTGGTCGTTCTAGAGTACACACTAAGACCTCTAAAAATGCATTATGATGACTAGTGCAATCCGGCTCCAGATCTCAAGCCTTCTGACATTTTCGATCGACAGGGCATTGCAACTTGTGAAGACCCTGGTCTACTTTTGCTCATGCATCGGATCTTCACATGAGACGATTACATCATGTTCACTTTGCAAGAAATATTAGGAAGGCTTGTTTGGAGACTGAGTTTCGTTGACTTCAAGTACCACCGTAACTGCAATCCTTAAAGATTCCTAAATACAAGATACAGAGAGATATTTCTCTTTCCCACAGCGCCGTTCACTCCGTCCAGCACGCTCATTTGCCAGATTTAACATTGAAACATAATAGAATCATACAACCCCTCCCGTCATATTCTCGAGGCGTGGTCCTACTTTGGTGGAGATCCTGAAGTGAAGCTACATCTTGTTGTCAACATCGCTCTCATATGCCAGTCCTGCGTTGGCCAACGTACTTGTTCCACATCTTTCCAATTATTCCAGTAGCAGGCTTCATGTCATTGAAGGACTCCCGTCGTGCCTGTGCGTTGGCATCCTGACTGTTTCGCTTCTGGTTGATGAGGCCTGAGAAGAGAGTGCCGTTCGAGTTCTGAAGGAGTCATGTCAGCTTTATTGTTCTATGGACTGCTCAACCAAGAATTTGACGGTGAAGGTTTGAGATATGCTCACTCTTCGGGCAGTATCAGCACCTCCAACATTATTCGCTGGTGTGGACTGGGTTCCAGTTCCTCCAGTGACAGCAGTAGTTCTTCCTGATGATGCCATATTGACTATTAAGATTGATTCGGAAACCAGAAGTTGTTTGTGAATGTGGGAAAGTGTGAAGATTGTGATGGAGTAAATAAGCAGAGATATATTTGAGTAGAGCCAGAGGAACAAGTGAGGGGAGGTCACTTATATATTATCTACTTCCCCCGCGCCTGCAAATGCCCATGCCTCACAAACAAGCATACATCCAGTCCAATCCAATCCCAATCCATAAAAAGTATTAATAATGACGTTCATCACGGCTCACGCCCATCATCTCGCACCCACAACACTCAGCCTCGTACATAAAGGCAGCACTTACCCCTCACAAGTGGCATGATCCCTCCTATTCAGCCAACCAAAGCTCTTCATTCCAAGACCCAGGTAAACCCAAACCGGCAAACCCTACCAAAAAGCCTACCCCTCCACACCTCCCCCAGACCCTTAGAAGAACAAGACTCCCGATCCAGATCGTTCACAGCAATCGAGCTCGAGAGCCCAATCATACCCTCAGGATTTGAAGGGTATATGCTCCCTGCGTGGCGAGGGTCTGTGAAACAAAGAGCTATGGTTTGGCGAGCAAGTCATGACGAGTGGTCGAGGAGCTTCCCGTGTTAGTGCGATCGCGGGGTTCCTTCCTTTCATGTATCGATCTTGCTGACTTTGGGAAAACGTACACGTGAGACTCGAGAATCCGAAGTTCCTGGATTACATGAGACTATTCGGAGGAAGTGACAGTTACGGTCCGGCATGTGTCAGATTCTGTGATGCTTACGGACAAATGCTGAAGTGAAATGATCCTGAGGGCGTAAGTATTCCCAAAGTAGATCGATCCACACTTCAATTCCATCCAATCAGAAGCCATACATCTCGCCCTCTACAATCAGCAGTTGACCGGAGGCCTCCCTCTCGCTTCGCATCCGTTTCTCTTCACCCAGAATCCCCAAAACCACTCTCACGACCTCAAATCTCAATCAAAATCTTCAATCTTCGATCCAAACCTCTATCAACCCCTTATATTACTCCAGCCCAAATTCCAAGTCCATACCTCCTCATCGTCACCTCTAAATTTTCAAGAACAGAGCTTTTCAAGGGCGGGGGTGATGCATGCGAGAGGCCACTCACTTCTGCGATGTGCAACAAAAGGCCGCCCTCATGCACGTTGGCAGGGTATGATTGGTGGGTGGGGTCAGAGGGCGGTTGTAGCCCGAAAAGGGCGACAAAGAGGGCGAACCTGCGATATGCAACAAAACTTTTTGATCGTTTGTGAAGCGTTCCTGATTCGAGCTGTGAGATCCAATGAGATGCAACTCCATGTTGTGCTGCCTCAGGTGTTATCGTGCTTCCTTGTCCCAGCGTGGATTTGCCTTGGGTCAAATTTGATGCTGAGCCAGACCAAAAGATGTGGATATAGTTTAAGAGAAAGGTATCGATCTCATTGTTGAACAGACTGCGGGTGCGAGTAATCATAACTAGGTCAAGTGATAACATGGTACAACCTTCAATCAACAAGCGATACCACAACACTGCTGCTCGTGTCATCGATTCATCATCATCCACTTCGTTCCCTGCAACCATTTTCCACGCTCCAAAAGACGCTCAAAATTCCTACTTGTCACCCGGCTTGACAATCTTACAGATGAGATCCGATCCTCCAACGGAATCACCCTCTTTGATCTGGATGGAACCGACCTTACCAGCGTGAGGTGCGGAGATAACCATTTCCTATCCATCGCGTTAGTATTTCGCATCTAGATATGATCCAGGGTAGACTTACCATCTTCATAGCACTCAGGACTGCAATTGGATCACCCTTCTTGACCTCACCGCCATCCTTGACACGAATCTCGACAACCACACCAGACATTGGTGCTCCGACTTGGCTGCTGTCTCCAGGATCGGCTTTGGGTCTGCTGGTGTTCTCAACAGCAGCGTTGTTGTCGTCGACTGTGACTTGACGGACCTCGCCTGATAATTTTTAGCACGCATACTGGAAATCAAGCTAGTATTCTTACCATTCATCTCGTAGAAAACTTCTCTTTGGCCGGTAGTATCCGACAAGGGACCAACGGCGAGAAGCTTCAAGATAAGGACCTTGCCCTTCTCGAGCTCGACGTGGAACTCCTCTCCAATCTCTGGCTTTGACAAGAAATATCTGGTTGGAAGGACGCTCAAGTCACCATACTTCTGGATGAAAGTACGGTAATCTTCGAAAACCTTGGGGTACATGGCGTAACTGGCGACATCGCATTCAGTAACGCTTCCGTACTTGTTGTAGATATCCTTCTTGATCTTTGCAAGATCGAGAGGCTCCAGAGTCAGACCGGGTCGCTTATCGAGCTTGCGTCTACCACGAAGGGCATTGGATCTGAGAGGCTCAGGGAAACCTCCGTATGGCTGGCCCATGAGACCCTCAAAAAATTCAAGAACAGATCCTGGGAAATCAAGCTCGCCAGCCTTCTTCTGAACATCATCGTAATTGAGTTTGTTGGAGACCATGAACTGGGCCAGATCACCAACGACCTTCGAAGTTGGAGTGACCTTGACGATATCGCCTAACAAGTCGTTTGCTTGCTCATAAGCCTTCTTAGTCTCAGCCCATTGCGCACCGAGACCAAGTTGAGAGGCCTGGAACATCATGTTTGTCAATTGACCCCCGGGGATCTCGTGTTCATAGACTTCAGGGTCGGGTCCAGCTACGGGTAGGTTAGTACTGCTTGTTCAAATGTGAGAGTCAGTAAGGGATTCACGTACTGAGACCAGCCTCGAATGGAGAGTACAAAAGACGGAGTTGAGCCCAGTAGGTGTCGATAGCTCGGACATGGTGGACATTCAAGCCCGGGTCAAGGTCAGAACCTTCAAGCGAAGCGAGCACAGCACCAACGCTTGGCTGCGATGTCATTCCAGACAAGCTGTCAGTTGCGGTATCGACTGCATCAGCACCTGCATTCGCACATGCAACCATCGATGCAACACCGGTGCCGGCTGAATCGTGAGTGTGGACGTGGATAGGGAGATCTGGGTACTTCTTGCGAATGGCTCCGATCAACAGGGTTGCAGCCTTTGGCTTGAGGACACCCGCCATGTCCTTGATTCCAAGAATGTGGATCTTCATTCCAACAAGTTCGTCGACCAACTTTAAGTAGTACTCGAGGTTGTACTTCTTGTGGGGGTTCAACACTGTCATGGGGTTAGTTTGACTCGGTAAGCGAATGTCCCAGCGGCTTCTTGTGACATTGAAAACAAGGCCCGGACAATGAAATCACAATCAGAGCAAGATTAACTCACTATCACCACTGTAGCACACGGTACCCTCAACAACACCGCCGGCCTTGTGGACAGCCTTGATACCAACTTCGAGTTGGGCAATATCGTTCAACGCATCGAAAATTCTGAAAATGTCCACACCGCTAAGAGGGAATTAGTACCGGTTGCAGCTGAATATACGAAAAAACATGTCATCCAATGTTCACTTACTGTTTCTTTGCTTGCTCGCAGAAGTGATAGATAGCGTTATCTGGCAACGAAGAGTACGCAACACCGTTTGCGCCACGAAGCAACATCTGGAAAGGGATATTAGGAATCAACTTTCGCATCTTTCGGAGTCTGTCCCATGGATCCTCATAAAGGAAACGCATAGCAACATCGAAAGTGGCACCGCCCCAGCACTCAAGGCTGTAGAGGTTGCTATAAGCGTGACTAGTCTCTTTCGCAATGTTCAAAAGATCGACTTCAAAAATATTAGTGCTGTTTACCAGGATATCTTAGGAGAAGAGCATACCGGTTCTGACACGGGTAGCGAGAAGCGACTGATGAGCATCACGCCAAGTGGTGTCCATGAGAAGGCAACCCTTGTTCTTTCGGACAGCCTTTGCGAAAGCCTCTGGGCCTTCCTCGACGATAATGTTTCTCCATCCCTTCTGACATGGGACACTGGTATCAATCTTCTTTCCGGCATCATCGAAGAGCTCGGGCATAATGATATCGCCCTTGAATTTGGGCTCACCAATCTGACCCTTGATGCTTGAGCCGCTAGAGTAACAAACGAGTCAGCAAGTGCCACACGGAGAAATGTTTTGGGAGAAGAAAGATTAGGCCTCTTTAATACATACTTAACGGCAACATCCCCAAGATAGGCAAGCTAATTCAATGGTCAGTTACGTTGCAAGGCCGTGCCGATATGGGACTTACAAGCTTCTGGGCACGGTTCTGGCTGCCAACAAGATCGAAAAGCTCAGGGGTGTCATCAATGAAAGTGGTCCAGCAATTACCCTCAATGAATGTGGGGTGGGTGAGGAGTGATGCCAAGAAAGGAATGTTGGTCTTGACACCACGGATGCGGAACTCGACCAATGCTCTAAGCATCTTGCGTCGAGCGATTTCGTACGTGGAACCGTGGCAAGTACATTTCACCAACATTGAATCGTAGTGGGCTGTTCGATGAGTTAGCAACGACATAGGGGCTTCCCCGAAACGAATGACGAGGCCCAGCAATGTCACGAAATTCTCTCAGGACATTCATAACAGAGCCGAGCCGTTCGCGATCGGTTCGCGCACAGCATCCAAAGTATAGGGGACTTACGAGTAATGATTGCGCCCGCGAATCCGTTTCCACCATCCAATCTGACGCCGTTACCACCAGCCGATCTGTAGACCTCAATCTTTCCGGTGTCTGGCGAGAAACCCTTTGCAGGATCTTCAGTTGTGATACGGCACTGGATAGCAAATCCACGAGTAGAGATGCGGTCCTGGGTAAGTCCAAGCTGAGCCAAAGTGGCACCTGCAGCGATCTGGATTTGAGCAGCAATGAGATCAATGCCAGTGATCTCCTCGGTAATTGTGTGCTCGACTTGAATACGGGGGTTGATCTCGATGAAGTAGTATCGGTTCTTTTGATCAACCAAGAATTCCGCTGTTCCAGCATTGCGGTAATTGACTGACTTGGCCAGCTTGACAGCATCTTTCAGAAGGCTGTCTCTAACATCGGCTGGAAGATCCTTAGCCGGGGCTAATTCGACCACCTTTTGATGTCTCCGCTGAACGGAACAGTCACGCTCGTACAAATGAACGATGTTGCCGTGGTTGTCGCCCAAAAGTTGGACTTCGATGTGCTTGGGCTTGTCGAGAAATCGCTCCACGAAGACAGTGCCGTTGCCGAACGCAGACTTAGCCTCAGATGTGGCTCTCTGGAAGGAATCTTCCAAGTCCTTCTGCTCTCGCACAACTCTCATACCACGTCCACCACCTCCATATGCTGCCTTGATAATAATTGGGAATCCATATTCATCAGTGAACTTCTTCACATCCTCAAATTTATCGACCGCTCCTTCTGTTCCAGGAACAACAGGCACGCCGGCCTTGATCGCAAGGGTTCTCGCAGAGACCTTGTCGCCAAGAGAGTCGATGACTTCGGGGGAGGGTCCGACGAACTGCAAGCAAATGTTAGCAGTTCAAAATCAATCACATGTTAGAGCAACATACGATGAGGCCAGCCTTCTCAACATTTCGAGCAAACTCTGCATTCTCGGAAAGGAATCCATAACCTGCGATGAGAATTAGAAGATGTCCTGATAAATCGGCTGAAGATCCGTACCAGGATGGATCATCTGGACTCCATGTTGCAGGGCAATCTTGATGATCTCGTCCCCAGCCAAGTAAGCACCAACTGGGGTGTATTGTCCGCGCTTTCCGATCACATAGGCTTCATCGGCTTCTGCAAGAACAATTCAGTTAGCAATTGATCAGAGTTGTTAATTGTATGAGGGATTACTGACTCTGTCTGTGCATGCTAAGTCGGTCCTCATAACTGCCAATTTGTTAGCCCCGCGTATGCATCTCCAACTTTCCAATTGGTACCTAAAAACTGCGACAGTCTGGAGCGAAAGTTCGTGGGCCTAAAATGCGAGTCAGTACATGCATGAAAGGCCACAAAGTTCGTAAGGAGGCGGTCAAGAGGTGGCACTTACTGTACGGAAGATCTAAAGCATCAAACACAGAGGTTAGCAAGTTGGTCAGGGCTACCCCGCCAAGTTGAGCACGTACACGAATAGCTACACAAAGTCAGCCTCTTGTCCTCGCACAGCAGATTTGTGGGAAGAGAGCACTTACGAATTTCTCCTCGATTGGCCACTGTAACGTCCCAAGACTCCAGGTTAGCACAAAGAATCCCACAGGAGGACTCCTACGACAAGCTAAGAGCTTGCCAGAAGCTGTACTCACCGAGAATCTTCTTCAGCTGCATGATACTCGAATTGGCGCGAATGCGGTGAATGGTCTGCGACTGCTGCGAGTCCTTACCCTCCTCGAAGACCTCGCTGTAGGCGCCATTGGGATCGTGATTGTCCGTCATGATTGCGGTGGTTTCTGGGGAGAGTAGGAGGAAGAGGACGACAGTGAGCAATAAAGGGAGCTTGGGTGTTGACAACCTAAGCTATGCGGGCGCCGGGTTGCGCTGCAATAGGTAGCGAAGAGCCGAGCTCAACCGGATACCGTGTGGTGGGCGGTGGGCGGAGAGGAATGAGGGGTCGATTAAGCTGAACAGAGCTTCTCCAGCTAATCTACTACTACGGAGCTGGTTGGGATCAACTCAACCCAACCCGGATGAGCGGTGTCGAACAGGTGCAGGTACGTAGGTGAACCTCGGAGGGTTGTTGGATAAGATGGAGGTGGATAAATTCGAGATGATGAATGGAAATGGAGAATAGGTATGGGTATGTAAGGAAGAAGGAGGGACCGAGCTGGAGGGGGATCTGGGAATTTTATCTACTTTATCCTCATGTTCCTGTGCTCCTACCTCTGGTCCCTCTTCCTAGTCGAGTAATAGTCCTTGTCTTATCCTGTCTTGCTTGGTTTGGCCTGGTCTGGTCTGGTCTTGTCTTGTCTCCCTCTCAACCAAACCTTCTAGGTTGCCTTGCCGTCCGCTTGGTATCAGTTAGGATTAGTTTCGTGATAAGTTGTGTTTTGGTTTGGACAGTCTTGGGCTTGGTTGGTGGGGTTGTTGTATCGTGCACTTGTGTTTGCCCTGCCCTGCCCTGCCCTGGCCTGCCCTGGCCTGCCCTGCCCTGCCCTGCCCTGCCCTGGCCTGCCCTGGCCTGGCTTCCTTGCCCTGGCTCTCCTGGCTAGCTATTCTCCACCTGCTCCCACGCTGCCCAGCAGTCTACCATGAAGTAGCTACTCGCAATATGACACCTCTCTGGCCCGCAGCCAATAACAGACGCCCGATATGGGAATATGCAAGATCTGGCGAGTCGCACGCAGATCTGAAGTTTCCGTTTTTCTGCACTGTCTGCGTCCTCCCCTGCCCCTGTATGCTGTAATTGAGTTTCAATGCCGGGGATCGCTGCAACAGGACCTTCTGGCGGTGGCTGGCAGTGGCACTCCGTGGCACTCCCCCGCGATAAGCTTCAGAAGCTATGACATATGTGTTGGAGCGTATGCTCGGCGGGCTCACAGTCAAACAAAACAGAGATATAGATAGATACAACTGACACAGCGCAGTGGAGCCTGGAAGTTCTCATTATGGCCTTGGAGATCTACTGCCAAGTGTCTTATTGTTGTTGATCTGCTGTTGACCGTTCGAATCTGTATCTGTCAGTGCTCATGCAGATGTTACTATCTGAAAATCATATCCACAACCACCAAAGTCCGTGCACGCTCCTAAAAATGATGCTGAACAGCAATTGCGTTGTCAAAACTTTCTAAGACTGTGGGATTGAGAGAAAAACAAAAAAATTTACATCAGATGGTCACCGGAGAAATGGATGGACAAGTAGACCCTCACGGAAGACGACCAACCGTCTGATAGTCGGTCATCTTCCTGGCAGAACTTTCTTTGTCGGTGCAATTATCAACTGAGTCACACGCCAAGGGTCACAGCCAAGAGCTAAGCTGTTGGAAGCAAGCCTCGAGATATTTTTTCCTGTTACCTCATGTGAACCATAACAATTGCGTGCAAAGTTCTCCACCAGGCGCCGAGTTCGGCAGCGGTTTGCAAGGATGAGACGGATGAGGCTGAGATGTTGCGAGCACATTGGAGCACATGTAATTCCGTTGTGCATTCGTTAGCTACCGACTATAGCCGCTCGAAAGAAATACCTCAATGCAGGATACAAAGAGCCGCAGAGAATATCACTTGTGAGCCGTGTGATTATCCTTTAGACTCACTGGTGGGCCTAGAGTTACTTGGAAACCCTTCACTAAGTGAAATGAACCCGTCGTAAAGCTGTTGACTCACATAACAAATGGCAGAATTACAAAGATACGTGCAGGATGTGTATGGTTACGGAAAAGCTTTTCAGAATACATCAGAGAATCTAGAAAAGGCAAAGTACGAACGCTCCTATCAGTTACAGGTGTGCCCCATCAGTGGACCTTTTGTCAGGAAACCACCCAATGCACGGAGGGCGTACAACTACAGTCATGATGGGAAATATGAGACATGAACCCAAAGAATTACCCCCGCTGTCAAAACCAGAAAAGGTACACCCCAGATGCTCCGTCATTATGTAAATTGGTACCTGTCCTCCCCAACCTTAGAATCCACCATAGCCAGTTGGTTGTGGCGCAAATCCATTTGTCTGAGCGAATGGAGCTGGTGATTGACGTCCACCTGCTGAGCCAGCGGTAATCATAAGTCGGTTACCTCCAAGGATCGGAGCGTTGCTCTCCTCCTTCTCCTGTGACTTCTCACGCAACTTCCGCTCTTCGTTATCCTTCTTTAAGACCTCGATAGTCGAGCTCTGTTGAGCAAGATAGTTGATCATGAAGGGCATCGTGTAGTCCGTAAGGCCATGGCGCCATGAGATTTCCATGACGACGTGGATTGGGATGAGATCGTAGCAAGCATATAGCATGCCAACATAGCATTCACGGCTTCCAATGTCCACGAACTGCGTTAAATGTTAGCTTGGGCCTTTTATATATAGGGGTATGTACTTACGTATCTCAACAACTCCTCAACGACGTCTGGCTTGCCAGACATAGCAGCGGTTTCGATGGCATCCTTGAACAACTTGTCCTGCTTGGAAAGAGCAATTGACTTCTCCCAACGCTTGTTCTTTCGGTAGATGTTGGCGGCAATTTGGCGGAAGAAAACCAAGTCATGACGCTCGAGACGTTGAGCCAACTCAACAGGATCGTAGTTATCATAGTTCTCAACAGAGTCGCGGAGGGTCTTGTAGTCCTCCTCTTCAATCAATAGATCATTGATGGCACTATTGACGATCTTCTTGTTCTGTGTTTGAACATTGAGAAGGAATGGCTTGATGAGAGGAATGTTGTCTGACTTCTCAAACATCTTCACCACCCGATTGACGTCGATCCGGGGGGTCAAGGCTTGGAGGAGATCAGTTAGGAGAGATGGCTGCTCCTGAAGGTAGAAGTTGAGAGCTCTGTAGTAGATCTCCAAGTTGGCAACCTTGACAACAATGTCCTTGAAGGAATGATGCTCCCAAGCATCAGCAGCACGTTCCATCATGGCAAGAGCTGCATTGTCCCACTCGTCGTAATGGCAGTACAGAAAGACCAATTCTGGCCAGAGATGAGCATCCTCGGTGGCGCGAATCATCTACACGCAATGGGGAGTTAGTAATGCCCACCATGAATTATTCACGACATGTCCTAGAAAGGTTCCGAGATAGTGAAAAGGAGAAGAAAATGGGCTAGTCAGGTACGTACCTTTGGAATGTTGATTCGGCTCCAGAAAAGCTTCAGGTGCTCCATGACACGATCTGGGTGGTATTTTGACAGAGCGATGCCCAATTCAGTGAACATTCCCATGTGAGCTTCACAAAGTTAGCACTGTACAATACGACATTGAAGAGATAATTCCGGTTTTACGGTTATCAGATTCTAGGTATGTCTTCGGTCTGTGGTACCGCATTACTGAGGAAGTCAGACGAGGAAAGCACGTACCACGCTCGAGGCCAAGGCCTTGCTCCAGGAGAGAAATGAGTTCGTCGAAGTAGCCATTTCGCTCATATTGCTTGACCAGATCCTGCAACTCCTCGGCATCGACAATCAAGTTCAAGCCACAGATTTGAGCAAGTCGGAACTCCTTCTTCTCAACACATGCAGCGTTGACCTGCTTCCAGACCTTGATGTTGTTTGCCTTGCGGGCACATTCAACAGCAGCTTGGTAGTCCTCAAGATGGACAAGAGTGGTTGCAAGCTTGGCCCAGTTGGAAATGCTAGTGAAGAAGATCTTCGCTGCTTGATGGTAACCTTCGGCGTATGCCTTATCACCGGACTCCTCGATATCAGCGACATTTGTGCCTCTGAGGAAGTCTTCCAACTCGCTCAATTGGTCAGTACGGGCATAGGCAAAAGCCAGGGCAGTGTCGATAGGTGGTTCGCGGAGCGTCTTGCGTGCCATCCGGAGATACTTGATCAAGTCCTCATCCTTGCCGGCGTGGGTAGCAATTTCAATGACTTCGTTGTAGTTACTTGGGTCATCAGCGCGAATGTAAGAAGCAATACCATCGCTGACACGGAGACCGTCCAATTGGGCCTTGGCAACTCGGCTCCATACCTCTGGCAGCTCCACACGCTCGGCATACTCCTGGGCACGATCGATGCTAACAACATGCTCAACGAGAACGTTGGCTGCACTCTTGTGGTCGTTGATCTTCTTATAGACCTCGAAGGCTTCCTCGAACAAACCGACCTCAATGCAGATGGTTGCGATATCTGGGGCATTGTAGGCGTCCAGTCGATGGATGTAATCCATAACACGGCCCTTATCTGCCTTAGTTGCCGTCAAAATCAGGAGATTCTGCAGATTCTCGTTGTCACTGGAAATACTGATTAGTGTGTGTCCGTTTGAGTTCTTATGACAAGCTTACCTGAATGGAGATGGCTCAAGTACAATCTTCTCCAATAACTCAATCAACTCGACGGGCAGATCAGCCGCCAAGAATGATGCAACGGCAACAGAGACCTTGTCAGGCTCAGTGGACTCAGGGACAGCAGTTGAAATGACTTGGTCAACGACAGAGCGACGGTGGATGTTGTTGGCACTGAGGACGAACGACCACAGCTCATTATCGGCGCGTTCCAGAAGATACCTGGCCTGGGCCTTGAACATCGAGTTTTCGTTTGTAATATTGACGAGTTCCAAGTCGTTGTTACCCTTACGGTAGGCAATGTACTGATGGATAGTTAGCATATGCCTTCATGAAGGTCCTGGGGGGATATGGCGACATGTAAAAAGGAACGGTGTCGAAACTTACGGCAAGATTGGGATCGCGCTTCTCACAATATTTACCTTAACGAAAGTGTCAGCAACCCGTTGTTATTTTCAAACGTCGTCTATCACTTACCGACAGTCAACGGATCGTACTGGTCATTCTCCTTGAGAAATTTTTCGGGATTATTATTGCTATGGGGGGCTTCGTTAGCAACTGTTTAGATGTCCTTACAAGGTTTGATGACATTCAATACGAGATTGACCTTGGGAAACAAAGAGAACCAAGAATGTGGCATACCTGTCAATGTAGATCTTGGCAAGAGCATTGTAAACAGCTTGCTGCTGATTACCAGCCGCCAGTGTAGCCTCCAAGAAGGGAAGGAGAATCTTGAGCCGATTGCGGGATTCGACCTCGGAGACAAGCTCATCGATGGGAATAGATGCCGGATTGACGGTCGTGAGAAGACCCTTGATGATCGACTCATCACAGTCGACATCCAGCAGACCACCGACGACAGCCGGGGTTCTTGCGGGATTCACTCGCTGGACATAGACCTCAATAGACTTGAATTGTTGGTTCTGGTAAAGGTAGAGGACCAAGTCGTGAATGAAGTTGAAGCGGTCGCAGACGATGATGAGAGGGAGTTGTTCGGTCAGCTTGGCCTCTTTTAGGAAGTTCTTTACTTTCTCTGCGTTATAAAAGTCTTCTCAAAGTCAGTAAATGCTTTGCTTAGGTATGGATGTATAAACTTACTGCTGTCTCGGCAAATACGCTCAACCTCGGCAAATTGGCCCATCTTCGTAGCAGCCTCGATATACTTGAAGTTAACATCTTGGTCCTCGCTAAGATTGACAATGCTACCGAGATAGTAGAACAGTCCCTCGGATGTCTTATACTTTTCAAACAGATCGATCAATCTGGTTGGGCCGAGAAGGTCCGAATACTTCGTAGCAATTTGTACCACGGCTGCGAGATTTTGACGAATGTTGCTCTTCAACATGGCATCCAAGCAGTCCAGAGATTGCTCGAGAGACAAGCGGCCGAAGAATCCGTTGAGCCATTCCTGGTTGAAGTTTGGAGTGGCTACAATGTTGACGATCACCCGCTTGACAGCCTCAGGATCATCATAATGCTCCAGAGCACGCTGGGAGAGGCCAGCTTGCTCGCAAAGGGCTGCAATACGGGCTCTGTCATAGTGGGAGAACATATCATTGCCCAAAATCGCGTCAGCAACCTGGGGAGCATTGACAAGGTTCATCTCAAGGAGACGGGTCTGGAGATGTCCTTGCTCCGGCTTGTTGTCCTTGAGAGCGTCTAAGAGGAAAGCCGTGGCGGGTTGGACCATGCCCTGGGATTGGAAAACGTCGACGACTCGCTCAATATCAACCAGAGAACCGCCTTCAGTGTTTGCAAGCTGGGTAGCAAACTCGGTGGCTTTTTCTGGGTTGATGCGTACCTATCAGGTATTAGAACATAAAGTCGGGTCATTTCATGCAGGCTAACTTACGATATTCTGAAGGAGCACGACATAGTCGGGCTGGTAACCGACTTGTGTGGCATATGGAAGAATCTTGTCGAATTGGCCAGTTTCCGCAAATGCAGCCACGACCTTAGCGGGAACATTTGCACGCAAGTAAATGCTGAGGGCAAGGTTCAAGTCATGTGGTCTCACAACATCACCCAACTCCTCGGAGCAGTCAAGCTTGTTCTCCTTCATCCATTTCTCCAGAAGATGCTTTCGGTTCTGGGCGAGAACAGGCCTAACAAGCTCAAGGGTTTCGTGCTTGTTGAGAGTTCCCTTATCCAAAAGCATGCCAAAGTACTGTAGGATTACAGACAGCTGTCCAGGAACAGCTGGCAAGCTCTTGAAGCGCTCAATAGTTTGAGGGGTACGAAGAAAACCTCGAGGAGAATTTGCGGCGATCTTAGCAGCTTCATTGTAATTTCCAGCGCTGAGCAACTGATCGAACTGCTGTGCATAGAGGTTGTCTGCACCGGGTAGGCCAGCTCTCGATGCAAGCTTGACCGCAAGACCCGAATTGCCAGGATTCTGGAGAAGGTATGGAATGATAGTAGTCTCATCAACTGCAACAGATAGGACTTGACCTTTTCTGTTGACGCCCTATCAATTCATGTGTCAGTTTATCATTCAACATGAATCAAATGCTTGTCATTCTCCCATTACTACACGGCACATGTGACATGTGACATGAGCCAAAAGTCTGTGACCGGAACCCATGAACTTACCACAATACCAGCTGACTCGGCATCCGAGGCTGTGATGAAGATAGTCTCGCTCGAAATCCGGTTCATGAAAATGCATGTACCGCTCTCCAAGTCGTAAAGGTGGATGAAACCGTACTTCGTAACCAGGTAAATGATGCTGTACTTCTGGGAGACTTGCATGGCAACCGGGAAATCGTTGACAGCCTCTGTTGGAAAGTAAACATCTACAGCTTTCTTTGGGAAGACTGGGTTTGATGCCTGGTGGTCAACCTCGACAATATGCAGCTTGGCACCTGTGGCTGTCCGCACAGAGAATGTGAAGACCTTGGTATCTGCAGGAGCACCCTCGAGTCTCAATGTCCCGAATGCCGCTGCATGACCCTCGATAGCTTGACTGATGGCACGATCTCGAGAGTATAGTTGCATAGCACCAACAACACGTCCTTGTTGCTGTGTAATTCCAACGACCACCATCCACTTTCCATCATCGCTGACTCGGTAATTGATAATTTGACATCCCTGAAGTCATGTTAGGCACAGTTAAAGATACTGCGGAGCTTTTGCTTACGGTCAAGTTCTGATTTCTCTTGAAGACCTCGACTGGAGATGCTTGGTTAGGATCGAAGACATCCCAGTGGTAGACTGCCGTATCTGTGACCAAGCCCAAGGTTGTTTCGCTGAACCATTTCCAGAAAACAACATCCTCATTCATTGTAGCCGACTTCAGCTTCTGCTTCTGACCGAGATCAAAGATCTGGAGTGTCCGGGATTGAGCCTTCAAGGCAATGATATTCTTGGTCCAGTGCATAATGGCACTGTCGGCCTTGATGGGTCTGCGGATGACATTGCTGCCATTCTTGAGTTCGATGATAACGACTTCGGGGGACGTGGCTCCAGCCTTCTGTTCGCGGACGCAGATGAAGGAATCGGACTCGAGTGTCTGGGATACAGGATTAGCTCGGCTTCACAAAGATCACTCGCGCAGTTTGGAATCCTTACACATGAATTGAATCCAATTGATGCTTGCTACAAGTTCCAAACGTCAGTCTAAGATTGCCAAAAGGAGCTGCCTGGTTGCTGAAGAGCGCGGAGACCCCAGGTTCCGGTCAACTTACGTCTACGCCAACTGTAGAGCTGGTTAACTGGAGACATATGTCAGTAGTATTCCAATGTAAAGGAGCTGAATCGGAGCTTGTTGCTAACCTGGAGCAGCTCCGTAAATCTGATGGGCAAAGCAGGCGCCATCTTTATTGTTTGCGCTGCGCGAAGGGCGCCGAGAACCCGCGACTGTGCTCAAAGCTCAGCAAATCGAATGTGATGTAAGGAGAAGTAGATGTGCGTCTTGATCGAAGCTCCCATTAATGTCTGGGATGCTGAACGTGGTGATATGAAGGGTGAGATCTGCTGTGGGATTGCGTTGATGGTTCAAGGTGTCTTCGTCTTCGCGAACAACACCTGGACTTGAAGGTTCCACTTAAAATCACCCTTCGAGCTAGCGTCGTTTGAACTACTCCTGACAGGGGTAACGACCAAAACGAGACACTGGCTCGAAAACCAGACAACATCAACTATCACTGTACAATCAATATAATTTCTAGCGTTGGAAAATATCTTTTGGGGCAGTTTAGTCTCTTGTGAGTTAATGCCTGTACCACCAAGAATTTTTCACTTTCTCGCCACTCTCTTGAATCTATTTTTAGCTGCTACTTCGAACCACTGCTCCCTCAGAAAGCGTCTGGAAATCCTACTGACTTGAAGCTGTAGGACTAGAGAGGAGACTCTGCATGCTCTTGCCATGTAAGCAAGCTTATGGGGAGCCTGTAACAAATCTTTACAGAATCAACTATCCTATATTTGGTTAAGAATACAGCAGCAAACAATTTGTGCTGAGGAAACATTCAGGATATGGGGACCCAAATGGCTCCAATTTCCTTGAACACTTGCTTTGTTACCCTTTGGGCTGATTGTACTGTATGGCGATTGTTTCAAGATCTATGTGGTGCTTTCTGATACTTCTTTGCTGTCAAAGCCTTGCGAGATTAGACACAAGGCCATTTTCTAAAGGATCTTCGCTCCAGCTTAATGCCTGAAAATATGTTTAAGCCTTTCTGACGACACAAAAATATCGCTCGGCATAAGTCTGATTTCTTTGTCTGACGCAGACGCCTTGTAACTCTGGCCTTTTGTAAATACAATGTTGTATTCTCTTGTGTTTCTCATCCCCTTCGCTCAGGACTGGACCAGAACTGTACTCACATGAGAAAGGATCATAAAGAAGGCATGGCACAGACTGAATTTCTGCTTTGATACTTTAGTCCTTCATTTTAGGTCTTTGTAACCATTTCCATTTGTCATGCGACGAGCAAAGCTCATGTCATCAGCTCTGCTCAAGACTATGCGCCAGTGAATATCTTTGATAGCCACTACGCCTATTCATCCAATCTGCCTCCTAGCGCTTAGTCGGCGACGTCGTAACGGTGAGGCCATTTCGAGCTAGCCTCGCTTGTCAAACCTCCCTGATACCTATGCCACTTGAAGCTGAACGTGATCGGCCCAAACCACAACACAACAGGCAAGTTGGGACTTGGAGACTGCGGTCTTGAAGAGCATTGCAAGTTGAGATGCCTGCTGCGCGGGACTTATCGATGATGGTTAGACCTAACGAGAATGCGCGAGATTAGGTCCCAGCAATCAGTCTATTACCAAAACAGACAATGATGAGCGACGTCGACAACAGTGGCGAAAGTGTCAGCCAACAGCCAGACAACACAACCAGACAGGGGAGTGAAAAAGGCAATATACAGAGCAGCGACACTGAAATGACCATCGAGTCAATCCCATTATCGGATCCTCGTACAGAAGCTTCAAACCCCACGGTCACCGCAAACTCCTCGACAACAGGGTTGCAGGCAGACACCACCAGACACCTCTTTGGTACCACAAGCAAGGGTAGTGAGGACATTGAGATGAGCTTAGATACTCATTCAATGACCGAGAACATAATCGAGTCTCTTAAATCTCATGATGCAACACACCTGCCAATCCATTCAACAAACCCAGATCCAACACCTGAGAGCGCTCAGTCTGACGTTGGAGGTACGAGACTCTCAGGGCACTCTCAAAAGCGTAGAAGCGATGAGTTCATACCAGCATCTGACGATTTATCAGACCTCCCAATCCTGAAGAAACACCGACTGGAGGAAAGCCACGAAGAAGAGCCACCCTTTAAGCCAGCTCAAAAGGTCTACAGAGGCATCGGCTCAGGACAAGGGGCTCTTTCCATCAACGACAAATTCTCATATACCTTACCCGTGGTCACAATTGAGCAGCAAGCTAGGCGTGAGCCAGACTTCATTGGAGAAGCATACTTCCATGACTTGCGCTACGATCACGTCTGTTTTCCTTATTCATACCATTTCCAAGTAAAGAGCTGACAGTTGCACAGGTCCGAGAGATGATGGAAGGTACTTACATGATTGCGTACAGCCGATCCTTGCCCATCAATGGCTCTGACGAGGATTACGAGACCTACAAACCTAGCATGACCACAAAAAGAATCGAGATATTCCCTTTAGGACCGGCAACCCCACCAGGTAATGGCATGGGGCAATCTGTCAAGTACAATGGAGATTGGGCTGAAGCAGAAGTCAACTTCAATGGCTTCTTTTGCCTCCTCGCTTTACAGCATAAGTATTCCCAAGATGGGCTCGCCGCTACCTGCGTTGCTCATCACCAAAAGCCTGTCGACGAGAACGCAACTTGTGTGCTACACGAGGTTCTGGCGTTTGGCACAAGAAAGATAGGCTCAAGTGTGCGCTTTGGCCAGAAGTACATGAGAATTATTGAGGAGCAGGGCAAGTGGCCAATTTACCTTGGTTTTGAATTCCTTACTTTTAATCTGGCTACGTGGGACCTCACCACCAACAAGCCAAGTATGCGACGTGTTGTTGGTGTCAAGATCCCATCGAAAAAGGATGTTGCTTCTGGGTTTCTCCTCAACCAAGGTGAGTGATGTTGTAACCAAATCCTGGAGTTCCTGCTTCTTCTGCGATAAACACGCTTTTAAAGTTTCAAACTTGATTTGTGACAATCACTAACTGCCCAATTTTCGATAGTACTTCATTGGCCCGCCGATATGTCCTGCCTGGTTCACAGAGCCAGTATGCAACAAGCACCTGCCGCCGCGAGAAATTCGGAGAAGATGAGAGACAATGGTGGATCGTCCGGAAGCAATGGAAAGTCTTGGGCAGAGAAGGCCGCAGCTTCTGGTGCTGTCTTCAAGCAGATGTGAGACAAGTCATGCAGTGTTATGGGTGGTTACTCAGATATGGAGGAGAATGGGCGGATTGAGGTTGACCCTAAAACATTGATGTTGTGTTGTACAAGACTAGATTGCACGAGAAGTCGGTCCTTATTTGATGAGTTTTTGGCTTCCGAACTCATGAACTGCTTTCAGGGAAGATCTCTGCAGAGTAATTGACTTCAAGATGAAGGGAACTGGGCATCAACCTTGCATTTAACATCATGCAAAGAAGAATACACCAATAGAAGGACGCTGTCCTTTAAGGAATCAATCATTGTCATAAACTTACTCTGGCGTAATTAATTCGGTGATATTGACGTTCTGTTCCTGCTCAGTACTTTCTGAACAACTATAACTTCTGACAGTCTCCTAGGGAAGCAGAGGTAACACAATCAATGCTCGGACTGGCTTATATTCACAGATAGACCTAAACAAGACAGGGAAGACTTTGTCCCTGACAAAGATGCATCACGAGATTCTTATCTTTCATTAGGCATGAGCATATACTCACCCAAGAGGAGCTATCAATATGATGGCCAGTTAAGCCCGGCAAGACCAAAACCTCTCAGCTAGAGCTCCCAAAACCCTAAACCCTAGCCCATGTGCTACGCCCGGTGACTCCTTGCAACTCCGTATACCAATTATCTTGAGCAAGAGAAAGAAATCTTCCAAGATGGTGAATCTACTAGGAATGTTCATGTCGGCATCATCCCAATACTCGTACCTCCACCACCGCCCCCTCTTCCGCTCTGCTGAGCGAACTTGAGACCACTTGTTTTCCTCGCTCGAGATTTCTTCTGACCTGGCCAACTTTTCTTCCTTATTCCCGAAGTGCTCTGACCAGACGCAGAGCCATTGCTTGTCCGAGGTTTGTATCTCTTTCCACCTCTACCCTTCCCTCTACCACGATAAGCACTACCAGCGCGGCTTCGACCCGATGACCCAGATTTCGTCGAGCCGTTCCTAGAAAACGAGCCACTGCTAGGATCGTCAAAGAATCGTGACCTTTCAGCCTGCTGCATGGCAGCTTCCGTCTCTTCATCAACTCCAAAATCTTCTTCTTCGTCTTCATCATCGTCGCCACCCTCATCATCTGTGACAAGATCTATCACATTCTGATGATTCGTGTCCATATCTTCATCTTGGTCTTGCTCGCGTCGACCTCCCATCACCTCAGTAAAGCCGTTCTGAAATTGCTTGATCAAGGGAAGGAATGATTTCCCATATGCATCTACTCTTTCAACATTGATGTCAGGAATCTGCCGCATCGCTTCCACACTGTTTGGGAAGGTGATTGCCATGTCTCGAAAGTTGCTTTCCGTGAAGAAAGGTCTTCGAGCACCAACCTTATTTCGCAGTTGCTCTTCAAGAACCTTTGCCTTTTGTACAAATTCGAGGACGACAGAGAGATGGATATCAGACAGATCCGCCATACGCTGATCAGTTGTGATTGGGCCAGCGAACTTGTCGACTGGCATAATTCGTACGCGAGAGCTAGGGGTTTCCACGGACTCAAATGCATCTTCGTGATCGCCATCATCATCTGAAACAACAAAATCATCGCGCTCGTAGCCAGTGCCTTTGCTCGGCAGGTTACTTGATTTCGATCTTCGTGCAGCGGCAGAGATTGGGGATGTCAGCATCGTTGAAGTAGGGTATTTCTGAACATTATGGGTCTTTTGATTTGCGAGAGATGAGCTTGGAACTTCCACAGTGAGATAAACTTTGTGCTTTCCCGTCATGTAATCGCGACAATTCGGTCCAAGCTACTCATCCTTTAGCAACATCCAAGAGAATAGTCGGATAGGAGGGCTCGTTCTTACCTGGACATAATCGGACGCGAACCCGCTCTTGTTCATGACACTGTCTTCCATGATAGCCCTTTCTAAGAGGAGTCTATAGAAGAGACGTTCAATCTCGCTCCGAGCCACTTTGCTTGCCATTCCGAACTCTTCAATGTTCCCACGATCTCCCATCCTGCGTAGCTTTGCGTTGGCTCCTTTAGTACCACGCATGACTTCTACGCAGTTGAGCATTGTGAAAGAGTAAGGCTGAACCTGTTTGACGATTCTCATAGCGGCTTTGGAGTATTCCGTAAAATCTACAAGCTCGAATGCTGCGTCAGAGCAGCAGTTGTCGCAGGTACGACGGCAGTCTTTCTTCGCAAATTTCTCTCCGAAGTAAGCTAGAACTTGCGATCTGCGACAGTCTGACCGGTTTTCGCAGTACTGAATCATTTGTTGAAGCATCGATCTTTGACGCTGCTTCTGCTCTTCACTGCCTTCACTCTTGTCGATGAAGCCTTTCAGCATGGACACGTCTTGGTAGCCAAAGTAAAGATAGCATCCGGATTTCTTCCCATCTCTCCCTGCTCGACCCGTTTCCTGATAGTATCCTTCCAGACTCTTGGGAACAGAGGAGTGGATTACAAATCGAACATCAGGCTTGTCAATGCCCATTCCGAATGCAATTGTAGCAACAACCACTTGAATCTTGCCGGTCTGCCAATCATCCAAGACGCTTGCTTTTTCCTCTCGTGTCATGGCCGCATGGAAGTGATGCGCCTTGATCCGATGCTCTTTGACTAGCTTTTCAGCAAGTTCTTCGCAGCCCCTCTGTGATAGGGCATAGATGATCCCAGTCTGCTTTTTGTACTTGTCTTTGACCAGGTCTGCGATCTCTATGACCATTTTGCTCATCACGCCCTTTCCCTTCTTCTGTCGAACCTCGTAGTGCAGATTTGGCCTGTTGAAACTTTGCACGAAAATGGGACATTTACGCATCTTCAGGTTCTCCATGATGTCCATCTTGACATTGCCGGTTGCAGTAGCTGTCAGGGCCATCAAAGGTACATTGGGAAATTGCGTTCGCACGTTTCCGAGAGCCACGTAATCAGGTCTGAAGTCGTGTCCCCATTGACTGACGCAATGTGCTTCGTCGATAACGAATCGAGCAAGCTTGCGGTTGTTGTATAGACGTGTCAATGCATTGTTCATGGCTGTACTTTTGTTGATCAGCTCTGGTGTGATGTAAAGAAGCTGAATGTAATGTTCCGGGCGTTCCTCTTTCAAATAGCTGTAGATCTCTCTTTTCTCGGGGTCGGGAGTGTCGCTGTTCAAAGTGGCAGCCCTGACATTGACCGCAAGTAGATGTTGCACCTGATCGTTCATGAGACTCAGAAGTGGTGAAATCACGATTGTTACTCCGCAGGTCTTCCCTGTCCTGACCACAGCAGGTAGCTGATAGCACAGCGATTTCCCTCCTCCTGTGGGCATAAGAACAAAGGCATCTTGTCCACTCAATGTTGCATTTATAGCATCCAGTTGATGCCGACGAAAACCTTTGAGCTTGAAACGTTCCCTCAACACCTTTTTGACTTCTTCTGACCATGGGTGATCGAACATGCTGCTTTGATCCTCTTCCACATGCGAGTACATGGTCTTTTCATCAGCCGTACTGCTCATTTTGGACGATTTCGTTCCAGTAGGTTCGGAAGGTATGGGATACTTAGGTTGTTTTGGCAATGTGCTCGGTAGAGATTGTCGTTTTTCGACCTCCTGTGCCATTTCAACAAAGTCATTATCGTCTTCACTGTCTCCATAATCGTCCTCAATATCATCAGGTGCCTCTTCTTGAGCTCTATTGTGAATTTTATGCTCTGGTTCATCCGCAAGAAATTCATCCATCTCATCATCATCAAAATCATCGATATTAAACGGCGGAGGTTCTTGATAGAAGTTCGGCTGCTTCACTTTCTCCGGCGATGGCCACCTTTTCCTGGAAGTTGCTGGCTGTGATTCCGCGAATGTTGTGTGCTGTACAGAGTTCCGGGTTGGTGAAGGGGATGGCGGTGGCAAGAGAGCATTCGACGAAGCTGCAAAGTGAAGTCCAGATGTAGATTGTGTGGGCATGTCCTTCGGGATCTGAGGATTGGAAGTAGCTGTTGAGCTATGTTGTATTGACGGAAACTGGGTTTGCATAATGATCTGAGCACTTCCAATAGTACTGGATCCAGAGGCAAGCGGAGCGACATTTTCGTTGCCTATAGCCTTACCGGAGTGAGCATCAACTTCTTGGGTTGATTCGGTCCCAAATCCATCCTTAATGGCCCCTGATGCATGCAGGAATTGAGCTACTTCTTGTTCAACCATTTTGATCTCCTGATTGACCAAAGCTTGCTTCTCTTCTTGTGGGCTTGCGTCAGCATTGCAATCAAGAAGTTCGTACACCTGTTTTGCCAACTTCTTCTTCTCATCCATCAAGGCCTTCCATCTTACTTCGAGTTCGGCTAACGAAGAGTACGCTTTTCCCATATCTAGCAATGCCATGCGTTCGGACTTCAATTGTGTAGGTGCGACCTCTCCTCTATCGAAGTAAGACATGGAGGCGATTGCGTTCTGAGCCAGTAAATGTTGAATCCGTTGATAGTATAGATCTAATGTCGACGGTCGAGACAGGTAGAATACAACCAGCTTCCTATCATCCACGCCTAGAGACGAGCGTGGCGTTTGCTGACTGGATAGGGGTGGTATGAGCTTTGTCAACGCCACCTTTGTTGGTGAGTCCCGCTGGAAAGGAGACGGTAGGTTCTCTGGTCTCACCGAGACATTCCGTGAGATTGGACGCAATGGGCTGCCAGTTCTTGGCTTCGTATCCTTGTAGTCCCTCAGTCTGGGATCGGTCTGCTCAAAGGTTGGCACACGGTCCATCTTAGAATTTGTTTGGGACCCAGTGAGCCGGGGGCTGTTCTTGATTGCAATTCGAGGAGAGCAGCTGGCTCGTTTTTCGGCATCAGAGTATTCATCATCCTCTGAATCTTGAACCATTGTCCGAGTGCGACGCCTCGGAGTTTTATTTGGCGTCTGGGGTGAAGAGGGCCTAGGAGACTTTACTCTTCTCAGTGGCGACGCGGCGACCTGGATCTTCTGTTGCGAGCTCATTGCTGGTGATGCCCGCGCAAAAACGTGCACGTGGTGAGCATTTTCTGGCAGTGGTCGGGTTGATGCATCATCAGCAACAGATGAGACTCCACTGATGCTCTTTCGAGTCCGAGTCTCGACTCGGCTGATAGTCTCGGTCACTTGAACCTCCTCAATATCGCTTCGACCCATTGATAGCTCGATGCTAGGTTTTGCTGTCTTGCTCCAAGACGATTGAAAGGGCGGGCGTGTTGACTGTGACGGGACCACATCGTCAATGTCCACGAAGTCATCAGCACTCGTGTATTGGCCCCTCACAGTCCTCACATGCTGCCGTTCGTAACTATCGGTTCTTTTGGACCGACCTGGGGACATCTCAAGGCTCTTGCGCTTCCTAGACGACCTGGGCAAAGGCTCAGCTCTAGATGCTGAGTCTTCACGCCAGAGTCGTATAGAGTCTCCGAACACTTCCACCGAGCTGCTGGATCCAGGTCCGCGGGATACACCATCTTCGTCGTTTGTCAGATCTACAGACTCGATTGTGTCGAGCTTCAACCCTAGTGTTGGGCGGGGAGTTTGTCTGGGGGTCCGCGGGGTATGTGTCTGTGTCTGTAAGGATTTCTCGACCTTTGGAGGTAAAGTTCGACTCGCAGATTGCCTCGAAGAAGGAGAGTCTACAAATGTCAGTACCTATGTGCAAGCATGAAGTCTTAACACAAACCTTGTCCTTCTTTCAAGAAAGTCATGTAAGTGGAGCTGAGCGAGCTACACGAAGCTGCTGTGGAGGACGTTGTAGACGCTGGAGTGGCCAATTGATGCTGGCTCATAAGACCAGGTCGTGAGGACCTTGCTGTTGAAGATAATCTACCCATTGAGTCGTCCGCCAGAGCCTGTCTAGGTTCTTGCAGGCGGGATTTTGCTGATGCCGATGCGGGGAGGGCAGGCCTGGCGAAGGCTTCAACGACATTGACAACTTGTGCAGTTCTGCGATGTTGAGGTGGACTCGAGGGCGCTCTCGGGATCTCCTGGTCTGCTTCCTCCTCCACAGTTCTCGAGTTCACAGGATCTCCTCTGGTCGAGTTGGTCGTGGCTCTGCCATTCACGCCTGATGCTGTAGTGACTTTGCGCGATAACAACCAAGAAATGTGACCTTCGAGATTATGCCGAGTCATGAGGACTGTGGGCAGATTGCATGTCTAGGCAAGTCCATTTGTATCTTCTCTGGCCGTTGCAGCAGCTCCAGTGAGGCTTTCGTGGTAGCGTTGTTGACTTTTTGGTGTCGTCCAAAGTATCCTTCGCGTCGACGCGCACAGCCGTGAATCCCACAACTGAAGATCACGTGGATTGGCGTCGTGAACTGCTTGATGCCGGCATTGACCTCTTCGAGCTCCCCAGCAGAAGACTGAACACGGAAGATGGACAGAATCTTGCTTGCGATGTAAGTGAAGACTCTATTTCACATTTGGAGCAACCAGTTTCCTCGATCTTCGATGAAGCTGTTAGATAGCTTACTTTAAGCTCATTGAGGGGGCAGCTGCCAACGCGGGAATGCCAGCTCCCACACCGATCTTATGCAAGCATCCGTCTACTACGTCCGGTAGACGGATAGCAGTCTCTTTGAACATCATTGGCGTTTAGTGCTATACCAAGTTAATCAAGTGGTTTCCTCGAGCTCAAAGCAATGCCTCAATACCCGAATTAGAAGTCAAATCGAAGACATGGTATTGTCGAACCCGTTTGTCCAGATGTTGTACAATCATTCGATTCTAGTGCCGATGGTCATTGATGGTAATGAGTTGGAGCTTCTAAAATTGAAGCAATTCACTGTGATTAAGGAATCGTTGCTTTTATATTTTCCAAAGGCTCTATTTACATTCAAGTATCTTCGACATGACACATTTCTCATTCGTATTTCTCTTTCATGCATGGTATCAATAACTTTAAATTTCAAATCCAACTACAGATTTCAACGTCCACCGATTTGTCCCTTTGGAATAGGCCTAATCCAACATAGCAACAAGTGCATACCAATTGTCATAACTCCAATAACCCAGAAAGTCTTACCGAAGTCCTTTCCTTGGTATCGGAAAATGATAGCAAAGACAATGCCACCAAGATTTCCGCAAGCGCCTGTAACTCCGGAGATGATACCATTCGCATGGGGATGAACATGGGGAACCAGTGCGAAGTTCGCTCCATTGCCCGCTTCCAAGAAGAAAGCCATTCCGGCGATCAAACCCATCATCGTGGACTTCGATTTGGAATCCAACACGCCAATGGCGATCAAAAATGCTCCAGTGACGAACCCAAGAGAATGAAGCCAGATCTTCTTGCTCCAAACACTGCGGTTGGTTCGAAGAAACAGAGCGTCTGCTGCCATACCACCCAATGGTCTGAAGACGACATTGAGCAGTCCAAACATAGCCGCCCAGCGACCCGTGCTGGTCTGGCCAAGTTGTGGAAAGTTCTTCAAGTAGCTATCAAATACAGTCAGTATACTATAACGATAGTCTCCAAGTCATGGCCTTCCGAGTAGACTTACTAAGTGCCCAGAATCGAGTTAATGGCAAGCTCAGCACCAAAGGAGCAGAAGTAGCAAAATGCGACGACTGCAGTCTGAGGGCTAAATACAACAGCCACAGCCTCTCCAAAGGATGGTTTGACAACGGTTTCGCCTCGAGCGGTCTCGATCATTGCTTGTTCGTCCATTTTGGCCTCGGGGCTTCCCAGTGATCCATGTTTGGCTTGGGCAATGCCCGCCTCTTCATCGAGTTGCTTCTCATCCGGAGACATCATTGGAGATCCATTTCCACTCGTCTTCTTATCGGTGATTTCGCCGGGAACGGGAACAATTTCACCGCTGGCGTGAGCTCCATGGGCTTGTAAGTTGTGCTGGACAGCCATGTGCCGTTCAGACCACTTGCCTGTTGGCGTATCTTGGCACAAGACGAAAAGTCCGATGGCAACTGATGTGATGAGAATAAACGGGACGATGAAGGAAACCCTCCAAGCTACGTGTGGAGTCAGGTGTCTATCGTTGACAAGAGAGTCATATATTGCCGGCATCACGAAGTAAGTTATACCTGTTCAACCAAAGTGGATTGTCAGTGATCGTTTGCTAGGAATTATGAGGAGTAATCCATCTATGAGAGTAATGATGATGTTTACTTACCGCCTCCAGCGTTGCCCCAACCAGCAGTCAGCGCATTCGAGGTTCCTACGACGTTCTTGTCGAAGAATCCCGTAGACCACACTTGGCAAGGAACGAACGAGCCTCCCAGAATACCAATAAAGAATCGAAGGACGTATAGGCCTGCAGGACCTGATATGGTGCCCGCCAAAGCAGTTGGTAGAGCTCCAAGGAGAAGGCAGGCGGCGAAGGTAACTCTTGGTCCGAAATGATCGCAAGCTGGTCCAGCTATGAGACGAACTATAAGACTAGGACGGATGTCAGATGAATCCTGGCCAGATGGTATGATATGTTGCTTACGTTGCAGCAAGGGCGATGATGTTGGAGTTCGCAATTTCATTTTGGCTGAGATGGAGATCTTTCTTGATAGTATGTGGCAACAGAGGTGGAAACGCATACCACGAGAGGAATGCGATCACTGTATACCCATCAGTAAGCGTCTCCATTACAACACGCATGCTATTGCATGGAATCGAAACCTTGGTAGGAAGAAATCAGCTTGGACAAAATCAAGAACACTTACTGAAGCCGAACCAAGCGAAGAAGAAGACTCGTCCATACTTGTTGAAGGGATTGAGGACAGGAACAGATCTAGCTTTCCCATTTACAGGGTTGATTTCTGGTGCTTGCCAGAGGGTAGCAATCTTGAAACCCATGTTGACTTGGTGCTGACGAAGTGTGTCTGTGTTGCGCCAATTGAACAATTAAACAGGTCGAAGTGCTGATATTGTCCACAAAAGTATTTGAACTTCAACTCGACCCAGATGTGCTCAAGACTTCGCGTATCCTGTAGACTTTGTGGTCGTGCTGTTGCAATGGCTGCGAAGTGACGAGGAAGTCCGAGCACTTATAACTCGAGATAAACAGAGATAACCGACGTCAACCCGCAGTCAAAACATCTCCGGAGAGCCAGCTACAGTAGATGTGCTTGTAAGCCAAGGAGTAAATCCGCGGGAAGTCCCCTGTGGAGATCTGGAATGCCAGCTGTGGCTGATCGAGTGGACCAATGCGTTGGGATGATAGAGTGATGAATGTGGAGACTATAAGCCCAGTGCATACGGGAAAGCCAATTGTCGAGCCACCCTTGATAAGACCCGGTGGTCTCCCCGTAGTCGATGATGGGGCCTAGGAGATCTTGAATTTGCGTCTGAATCTCCGGTTGAGTCTGGAAAATCCAGTGTTGGGTTCGAGAATAATAGCTTGCGAGATATCCAAAGCCAAATCTAGACTCTTTACGTGGGGGATTTCAGCAGCTTGTTAATGCCCCGAAATCCGAATGATATCAAGATCTTTGGTGAGGCGTCTAATGCCTGCTGTCTTGGAAATGCTTGTGTTGCGGTACGGCTTGATGAGAAGGCTTGATCTTGTACTTCATACAAAAAGCAATAAGACTTTTGAATCAACATCAACCTCGGGCACGATGCTTCTCATTCTTCGACCATGTAGTACTGAATGATAGCTCATGAAGACAGATCGGCATCGCGCTTGAGATTGACTACCTTCTTGGGTACCCAAAAATTCTCCAGAACTGAACAGGACATAGTGCTACGGGAGGGCTTATCAGTCACAGCGAGAAAAGAGACGCAACATCTGCCAATCGATATGCCACCTCGTCAGCACGTACCACCCAGGAAGATCTCTTCCTTGGCTGGACTGTGATGGTTGTTCGTTTTTTGGTAAGGCACATGTGAGGTTGTTCGGACAAGGTTGGCCCCTTATCTTTGACGAATCCCAAACGGGAAGTCTAACTTTTTTCGGTCTCCACTTTAAAGATAAGCATGGGCAATTCGCATGAACTGCCAGAGCTTCATAAAGTCTTCCATCTCCGCGGCTTGGATTCTGTCATGATCGGCGTCGGGTGTTCATATCTCGAGGACTTCTCTGTGGCCCGAATTTGGATTTTCGTGGCCAGACTTCAGCCATCAAGCATCTCCCACGACAGCCATCATGAGTGAAGCGAGCAAGTTCTAAATGTCGATCTGCAGCATAAAATGTCTCGGTTGTGGCTTAGAACAATTGATTTCTTGAAAACGGTATTCGTTTATTATACATCCCTTCTGATTCCTGGCGCCGCTGCGTGCTTTCTCAAGCCTTATCTCTGGTACTCTAGCCAATCACCTGCAGCAGTCGTGGTATGCTGCCGGCATCGTGGCCAGTGCCAGGTAGTTGCTGCATTCGGTCCAGACGAGATCAGCTACTGACCGGAGGATGGCCTTTTCGGAAGACCGGTACCAATACGCCTCGAATACGGCACGACCAGGCCTGAAAAGTGGCACTCAATACAGTAATACACCGGGTTTCGGAGATGTCAACAAGACTTGATATCTTGAAAGTGCCCTGCTGATCAAGAAGCGCAATGTTTCAGAGCTCCCTACAATCATCTCTTCGTTCGAAGGGGATTATTAGTGAGCTGCAACACGCACTATGAAGGCGGCACCTGATATTTGCTTTCGATTGTTTGTCTGAGCCTTCGACCCTCGCTTTCTCGAAACACATTTTGATGCCTCATGAACTCACGGGCGCAGAGAGTGGTTATATTTTTTGATACAAAGAAGTTGATGCATGCAATTTGCCAATTACCTTCTCCTCTCTGCAGAGTCGCATCATCTGGGTGTTGGTCCCGTTGGATTGCCTCGCTTCTTGTTGACAGGCAGAGAAAATAGGGGGGGGCTAAGCGAGCTTTGTCTGTCATACTCGAAGATCCTATACTGGCTTGCCCCAAAGCTCTATTTTGCAGTTCGTATCAAGCAAGCATCGGTAAGCAATACGAGCTGTCACATTCTCCTGGGATCCTTCTGCATATTTATAATGTGAATAGCTGGTACTCCAGCTTCGTGCGATTCAACCTCACTGTCGCCGATTCCAAGCCGGCTATGCTCGCCATGTGAGGAGGCTTCAAGCTCCGAAGACAGGAAAAGAGAACAAGTATGGAACGACTCGATCAGCATTTTAAATACGTGATGGGCCAGCAGTACAAGAGCCCAAGCTGAAAATGAATACGTTCTGTACTAGTTTGCGTCATGGTGGCAGGAATCATTATCTTATGCTGCCGGGCCTTGCTTGTAAGAATTGAGTTCGATGGCCGCAACATAAGAATCACTGTACATTGTAGGCAAGCATCTTTCAGAGTAAGTCTCGGGAAAATCTACTCGACCTCATAAACTGAGTGGGGCATACCATGCTTCAGCGTGCGCTGTTCAGGTCACAAGAAATGCTTCAACCAAGAAGTTATAAGTTGGCACTGGTTCTCGTTCAATGCACTGGCTCCTTGCCATGAACCTGAGGATAGCCAGTGGTTGGTGGTGCTCCTGAGTTGATAGCATTTTCAACTGCGTGATGGATTCAATCACAGATGGATCCATAATTCCTTCCGATCTGCAACAAAACCAATTCTGTCCAATAAACTTCCGGAACAGTCCTACAGTCTGACTTGGCACTCCATGCATGTTTGACTATCTACATCTACAAGGACAGAAATTTTGTACGATGCTGGCACATTGAGGTGATAGGCTTTGGCCGCGGATCCACTGGTGCTTTTTGGATGGACGGCAGAATGCAGTGCCAGCTTCAGCCAAGACCTCTGAATATATTCACAGAGGTATTTTCCCACAAACGACTGGGAGAAATCATGTCATGAAAAGTCAACCAAGAGCCAATCCGCTTCTACGGAGCGCTCAGCTAAAAATTACTCAATCGAGACGAGGGGCTGCTGACGTACCTCACTCATGAGGGGTTATCTCCGCACAGCAGAAAGTCTAGATGAGGCTCTGGATTTAGGGCTGCACTACAGACGAGAAGTACCCAGAGGTGATGCAAGGCCCCAGTTTTGTAGCTAAGCTTAAAGTCACGCATTTTAAGGTCTGACCCTCAACTGCGAGCTAATTGGCCGTCCAGGATCGCGACACCTTCATTCAGCTTGAAGGCACATCCTGTGGACAAGCAATTTGGAAGCAGCAAAGTCCAAGCACTTGCTGGATCCGAGCAACAATAGTCTCAAGTTTCAAGATAAAGCAAGCAGGAAACAGGTCGATGGGTACAAAAGTCAGTGACGTGATAAGGGTCCGCACTAAGCAGCTTCCACTCATACCCAAAATATCATAGGTAACCAAACTTTCAATAAGTCGTAAACCAAACATGACAGAGAAAGATAGAACGCAAACATGCTCCAATCAGACACGAATAGAGACTGCAAGTCCAGCCTATGAACTTTGACGGTCTAGGTGACGGTCCACATTGCAGGCTCCTCTTAACATGACCCTTCCCACTTCCCACATCCTGCGAAGGACATTCAACAGTACAGGAGAAAACAATGAGATTGAGAAGCGCAATGGAATACCAGAAAAGCAAACCCGAGTCACCAGACTCCAATGCGATTCGGAGGAAGAGTGACAGTCCGACAAATACGAACACAACCACAAGCACAAATACGCAATACACCAACATGAGTCCATTACCAAGGCCACGCCGCCCTTCAGACTTCAACGTCGCCCAGTTCAACCCATCTGTACGATCCCTACCTCTCCAACCCCAAAAGAAAAGCATCACTGACCGATAAACAGTACCACACCTTCCAACCTCAACCCCAAAAGCCTCTCTACGCACCACCACCACCACAACCACCACGCTCCAACCATAACACCCGTCCTCAACCCCGTCGTCAACCCCCCTTCACCCGCCTCCCACCACCCATCAAATACAAATCCCCCATCTTCGCACCAGCAGCACCAGCAGCACCACCTCCACAAACACTCCCACCAAAAGACGACACCACCATCTCCAAAGCTGAGCAAGAACGCCTCCACCACCTCGCCAAACACCTCGCCAAGGAACGAACCGAGCACTGGGTCGAGAGCCTGTTCGAGATGCACCCGAACGTCTGATCTCCTCAGTGGCTGAAACGGGGGGCTCATGAAACGGACCGCCGGACGGGGCCGAAACGCCAACCCCGAATTGAAGTGGCCCCCGTGCTGTGCCCCGAACCGCAGGGGAATGCGAGATGATGTGGGAGAGTTCGGATGGGATGAGATAATAAGCTATGTGGGATTTTGGGATGAAGTGATGAAGGACGAGAGGGTTGGTTTGGGATGTTTGTGTATAGCTGAGTGAGATCCTAAAAGTAATACGCGAGGGAAGCGAGCACATGTTGTGGATTGTAAAGTGAAAATGAGAAATCGAAAATGAATATGCGAATCAAGCGAGATCGAGAAGTAGAGCGACGTTGACTTACTCGTGACAAGCTGTAGCAAGGTTTTATTAGTACGAGCACAGAATGTACCCCTTTCACCCTTTTCACATATGCGCCGCCAGGCAGAACATAAAATCGAGGTCGAAAAGCAGATGATATCAGATTGACTAAAACAGGTTTGTACCATTTACATCGCAAAACGCCTCGCCTCATGATATTGTTTGTGCATGCAATTGCTCGGCTTAGCCACTCGCGTAGCCGCCGTTGCTATCCACCCCTCCCTCTATTATGCTTTCGTCCGTTCATGCCGTGCCATGCCATTGTTTCTCCCCATTTTCCGTGCCGGATCCTGATGCGTGAAATTGATGACTTGTTTACAGAGCGAATGCGAGCACCATACCGGCAGCGACGGCCAATCCACCGCGAGCGATGGTGGACGCAGAGTTGCCAGTGACGGTCGATGGGCTGCTTCCAGTGGAGCTTGGGGAGCTGCCGGTGCCTGTTGGGGCGGTGGTTGGGGTGAGAGTGGTGGAGAGGGTGATGTTGGCGGTTGGGTAGACGATCATCGATGCGGAGGCAGATGCAGATTTGGTGGATGGAACGTAGGTGGAGGTGCTGTTCACGGAGGTGGAAGACGCGCTGTAGCTGGAAGTTGTTGGCTTAGCGGTGTATGAAGGTCCAGTGGAGATGTGAACAGTGGTGGTTCCGCCAGTGGCAGAGGCAGAGTAGGAGGAGGAAGTGCTGCCCAATCCAGTAACGTGGAATGGGAAACTGAATTGGAAGATTGGGTTGGCATCGGACTTGGTGGAGTCGAGAGTGAGCTTGAATCCGTAGGTTGCGAAGCTCTTGAGATCCTTGGGGACGGTCCAGGCGAACTTGCCGGTGGTCTGATCAATGCTCTCTAAAGTACGTGTCAGTCGTCATGTTCAAAGCAAGGAGAAGCGGGTACACATACCAGCAACGGTCTCTCCGATCTCAAGGGTTGCTGGGGTAGCACCCTGGAGGAGCTGGATGGTGATGGGACCAGTGTGCTCGGTGGATGGTTGCCATGTGATATCTAGAACTGAGCCGGCCTCGACATTCTGGTCCTGGGTTGGGACTGTGATGGCAGCAAATCCAGCAGTCTGGGCGAAAACAGAGGAGGTGAATGCCAGAACGGCAGCGGCGACGAATGAGTATTGCATTTTGAAATTATTGAATTTGTAGAGAGAAGATCTAATGAGTGTCACGTATCAAATGATACAAAGTTTGAGATGGGGTGAAATATTAGGACTGAAGTAAGGTAAAGGGAGTGGAAGTGACCGATAGAGTGGGAAGCAAAGTTATATAGGGACATCACGGTTCCAAACAAAAGGCGCCCACACCCACGCCCGCGCTCCCCTGGCAGCCCAATGGCTAGTGCCGACACAACGACAGGCATCGTGGATATTCTGAGCGGTGCGGCACAGTGGTTAGGGTTGGTTAGGGAACTTTAGGGGCCCTGCTGGGGGGTGTGATTTGCTGCAATTTACTGACGTGGAGCCATTTCGAGGTTGATGCCCTGCGGGGAGGAAATGAGCTTTGGGCGGAATGACAGGGGGTGGGAGCAAAAGCGAGCTGAGCGCGAATGGGCTGAGTCAGGAAAGAGACGAGAGAGGGAAGGGAAGGGAAGGGAAGAGGAGAGAGTGAGGGAACCTGAGCCCTGGGCCCCCAGTGAACTTTGTGCCTCCCGGCAAAATGCAATAATGCACACATAAGAATGAAAACACCGCTTTATGGCCGATTTAGTGCTGACCTTTTTTCTTATGCACAGCCCTCTCATAGATGAATCGAGAATCCAATATTTCCGCTACAATACTGCGTCAGTTCAACTCACTCTCACCGAGTCGTGTCCCAAAAGGGATGTTCGCGACACGGCGACCTACCTACCCTACCTGCCTGGACAGCACGCAGGAAAAGGTCGTTTCGATGCCTTCCTGCTTCTGCTTCAGCGTCATCGATGGATGGAATTGCGCCGGCTGGCAATAAGCATCAAAATGAGCGGCATGGCATTGGTCTCTTCGTGCTTTTCTGTGGACGCACAAGGTTCGATGCAAAAGTCTACCATTTTAACTTCCGTTGGCGTCGTCTGTGATGCTTGCTCAGGGGGCCGATCACCGCCTGCCAGGAGGATCTGGTTCCCGGTGCCAAATTACATCCCGGCTAACCGAGTTCTGGGGCTGGGCGCAAGCCCAGCACAGCACAGCACACTCGATGGCAGCCTGTGGGTGAGCCGGCAGCACCGTTGTGCGCTGAAACCAGTCATCAGTCCAGTGAGAAATGCACCAAACGAACGGCCCTGCTCCATGGGACGGTGCAGTTGTAGGCAGCCACAGGACTGGGCAACGTGGTATTCTCCGTGTAAGGTGTGCAAGGCTTCGGAGCTGAGCAGAAGAAGGCTGAAGCTGTGCAACAGAATGCAAATGACGATGGCCAGCCGTACATTCCGTAATTATCACCACTTTCTAGAGTTTTCAGGGCATGACTGCACTTTGTCTTACTCTTCAAGTGGGAACAACAGATCGCGAAGGGCAGCACGAAAGAGTCAGTGGCAAGGAATGATCCTTGAGAACAATTTAAGGTTGCGCTGTCACTCTTTGCTGTTTGTGGCTACTTCATCTTGATTGTTCCTGGCTAAACCGACAATTAGTCCCACTATTCAAGCCGAACGGCACGTGTCTCGACTCGCCGAGAATGGGCAAGTGGAGGGATCTCGGGTGGGGGATGCAAGGTGGAAAAGTTCAAAACAGGCACCGGGTTGAACTCCTTTTAGGTAGCATATTTGCGATCTCGATCCATCTTGCTGCAACAGTTCCCCTCTCAGAGAGATTGGAATTCGTTGATGTAATCCTTCCCCTGGAATAGAATGCCTTCGCAACAGTCGAATAGGGGGCCGATCTTCCTTTGCAAGTCCTGCTCCTGATGCCAAGGAGAAGAGCAAAGGAAATGCTTTGACAGAACCATCAGAAAGCCTGCCGAAGTCTTCTCTAGACTTGTTTCTTAGTTGGAGTCGATCAACTTCGGTCCAGATTTGTGTTTGGATCTCGCTAAGCACATCACCGCAACAACACTAGACAGCTAGTGCTGTAACAAGGTGTTTATTTAGGTGCTGTCTGATTTTGCGTTCAAGCTTTTAGAGCTGGAAGCGAGTCTGCAGCAAAGCATCAAAGCAGTGCCATGACAACGAGCTTCTTTTTGACGTCAATCAGCTACTGCTAGTTGGCGGTACGTGAGCAACGACAAACGAGCAACCATGGAGTCCATCGAGAGGACCGAGTGGGATCAGAGATGCGCTATAGAGACTTGAAAGATATCATGTCAAAAGGAAACAGAAAGCTGGTCCATCCTTGTGGGGCAGAAGTGGTCTCGTGAAATATACCTTTGTGTTGCGGTCTTGTCTCTGAAGATGCTCTCGAGGGAAATTTATCTCGAAGTACAGTCCGCTCATAGGGGAGCATATCCCTAAAGCGTGAAGAGCCATCTACGACTGATAACCTGGAGTTTTTTATTTGATTCTATGGCTTTACCGTCACTGTCGCTCAAATTTGCAGTCCATAATTTTGTCAAAGTATCTTGGCTTATGACCGGAAGAGAAGGTTGTGGATATGACTAGCCGTCACTGTTCGATAAATCTATGAACAGGAGATCCCAGCGGGTCTTTGAAGATTCAAATATGAATACTTGAGACGTGGTATTCACCTCCTTTCAGGTCTGCAAATATATTCACAGCGCCGACTGCTGTACGAGCCAGAAGATGCTTGCTTGTGCCATCACTTCACGACTCTATCCCAAGCATGGCACTGATGTTCTTCGTCTAATACCTGGACGTGGTTTGAGCTACATTTGCTTCTCCGAAGTGATTTGAACGATGGTTTTCCGTGAGTTCATCAAACTTCCGGAAAAGCAGCAGTGGCGAATGCTCATGCCTTCTCTATCAGTTGGTCAGCAACCTACAATCGGATAAGCTACTCGTAACCTCCTGCTCCCCCGCTATTATTGTTTTCTACAGCTCCGTTAGTTGTTCTGTCCGGGAGAAATGTTCCCAACATATAAAGCTGGGGAAGTTAAGCCTTCTATCAGGTTGGACGACTCGGCTCGGCAGCGTCCCCCCACCTTTCAAAATACCCCGCATCGATCTACACTTCCGCCACAACATCAATCAACAGTTATTTGATTAGCTTCTGCAGAAGTGAAAACAGCATACCATATTTTGTACTTTTAAAATAGAGCAGCTCACAATATCTAACAAGAATGGCGCCAGCAGCAACAACCCTCAACAATGAGTCTTCGGGCAATGCCAACGTCGGCGCTCTAGGAAAGACCGTCTCAGGCAAGAAACTCAGAATCAGATCATATCCAAAGTTTGAAAGTCTAGAAGAAGAGAGACTGTACCGCAAGCAACATCTAGCTGCTGCATTTCGAGTGTAAGTGCGACCAAACCACAATTGATGTCAGTCTGACAAAATATATAGTTTTGCAGAGCGAGGATTCGATGAAGGTGTTGCCGGACATATGTAAGATCTTATATTTTGAGACCAAGCGAAGACATGTTCTAATCTTCCACAGTTCTGTCCGAGATCCCATTCTCACCGACCACTTCTGGCTCAATCCTCTCTCACTACACTTCTCTCAGATCTGCGTCTCTGACTTGATCCTTGTTAACGAAGACGGCGACGTCGTTATTGGAGATGAACCTATCAATGCTGCAGCATTTGCAATCCACTCCGAAATCCACAAGGCTCGCCCCGACGTCCATGCTGCATGTCATGCTCACTCCGTCTACGGCAAAGCTTTCTCCGCGTTTGGAAGGAAACTAGACATGATAACGCAAGATTCCCTCCGCTTTTACAATTCTCATGCCGTCTACGACAACTTCGGCGGCGTCGTCCTCGACCGCGAAGAAGGCATGCGCATCGCCAGCGCTCTCGGCAACGGCAAAGCCGCCATCCTTCAGAACCATGGTCTGCTCACCGTAGGACACAGCGTCGATGAAGCGGCGTTCTGGTTCATGAGCCTAGACAAGACTTGTCACGCGCAGCTGCTTGTTGATGCTGCGAGTGCGGGTAGCGGGCATAAGAAGATCTTGATTGGGAATGAGGAGGCGAAGTACACGTATGGACAGGTTGGGACGCCGGAGAAGGGGTGGCTGGCGTTTCAAGGGTATTATGATGAGATTTTGGCGAAGACTAATGGAAATTTTCTCAAGTAAGGAAATGGAAGTGATGGGAGATATCGAAGGTATGTTTACGGACAGAATATTTATTCATCTTATGTATTCATTACGTCTACTGTATCCAATTATCAGATTGGCACGAACTCTCCAACGTCCTTCCAGAAAGCACATCGCTTCTCCAACGCCCTCAGCTTCAGATTCTGGAACCCATCACTATTTACCACGAATTCTTTCTCTGTCTTCCAGTACTCAGGAACTTCAGGTTGAGTTGCATTCGTGAGCTTGTTCTGATTAGGATCACCGGTCTGGAAGAAAGATGCGAAAGCACCAGTGAAGCCTTGGTAGATCAGTGGCTGGGTTTTCTGCACGGCGTTGACTTGATTCCACTATTTGTTTACCTCATCAGTAACCGAGCATTCAATGTCTGAAGCGACAGGACACTTACGAATTGCGTATCACTCGCATGCTTAGCAGGCGAGATCGTATACTCTCCCACGTAACTCCTCTTCCTCGCACCTCTCGCCATCCAATACGCAGGACAAGCGAGAACAACATCTCGGTAGATTAGGCCGGCTCTGACATACGTAGTGTTGTAATATGGAATAGTCTCTGTCGAACCAACTGCAGGGTATTGTTCTTTCAGACGCCGGAGATTGCGTTCTGAGAATTTGGGTAGGAAGCCTTTGACCCATGCGTCGAAAGATGCCGTGCTGGAGTTGAAAGCAGGAGTTCCGGAGCTGGTTGCGTTTACTAGTCCTGGAGGGATGAAGTTTTCCCCTTGAAAGGCTGTCAGTAATTCTGCTCTGCGAACCGTGTTAGGAGGAAAAAGGGATAGGAAACGTACCTTCGTGCGAATTGTAAAATCCGTAGCCGAAGTCGATGTCCAAATCCCCCTTCTTCGTCACCTCGGTCAACGGCTTCTCCAAAAACGTCCCATCAATGACCGGCCCCCACGTAAAGCTACTAGTCGTGTACTGATTCGAAGTCGAAATCTGCAGCGCCGCCGTCCGCAAAACCTGCAGATCAGCGCTCTTCAAACACTTCAGTGACTCAGGCCCTGCACAGCCGCTCAGGTTCGCAAAAGTATCGTACACCTTTTGAGATTCGATAGAATCGTATTTGTATGTTTTGGACCAGAATGGTGAGGAGGCTACGGCTTTGGAGAAGAGACGAGGAGAAGAGTTTCCGTTCGCGAGCACTTGCGCGATGACACTTCCTGCTCCGGCTGACTGGCCCCAGATGCTGACGTCTCTGGGGTCGCCGCCGAACTGCTTGACGTATTTTTGAGTCCATTCCAGCACGGCTCGTTGGTCGAGGAGTCCTGGGTTCAGGTCTGAGGTTGGAGAGGAGGCGATTTCAGCTCCTGGGAGAAATCCAAATGCATTAACCCGATAATTGGGGTAGATGAAAAGGAGATCTGTGGAATTGGTAACGTTGAGAACTGGATATCCTCCTGGTGGGATGGAGAATGGTCCGCCTCCTTGGATGAAGCCACCACCGTGGTAGAAGATCACGACTGGTCGGAGAGGCTTGGAGGGTGTCCAGGGCCGGGAGAAAAGACCGAGGTAGAGACAATCTTCTGAGCCGTTGACCTGGGACATTCGGTTATCAGTAGGATCTTGACCTTCAACATGAAAAGGAATATACCGTTCTTTGCGTACAGAGATCAAAAGGCTGGTTTGAATCATATGTCCCGTTTGTGATTTGAAGAGGTGGTTGTGGGGCTCTGAACCTGTTTTCCCCAATTGGCGGAGCCGCGTATGGGATCTTACGCCAGTAACTTATGTTATACGTTGAGGAGTAAACACCTTTGAAAGTCCCATAGTCTAGAGGCACCGAGAGTAGCTGTCCATGTCCAGAACAGGTAAAGAGAAGAACCAGAAGCGAAAACAATATCGCGAAGCTTTGCGCCATGGCTTCTGGAGAATGCAAGGTCCACAGCAGGAATCTACAAAAGAAGATAGAGAAGAGGCCTACGCTTTGGGACTAGAACTTTCCAATTGATGAAACATTCATCCTCGATTGCACAAGGAGAAAGAGGATATATATAGTCTTGGAGTGGAATATGTCTTTGAGCGACGAAGGTAATCAAGCCGGGGTAATGGCGGGGTGCCCAGTCGAAACTATGGGGTACCTGAGATGGAGTAGTTGGAATTGACCAATGAACTTGGCTCTGTGATAGATAGCTCAAGGCTTTGCAGACAGGCTGATGGTGGAATATCTGGGATGGATAACTAGCTCGCTAATTGATCACCCGAAGCTGGGCAATTTGTCCGAAACCCAAAGCAAATGATGGAATCTCTTTTCAACCCACGTAGAGAGGCAATGAGATGCTATGAAATCATTGACATTTTCATTTAACATAGATCCATCCATAGACATCATACCACTAATCTTACGTTCATGTAAAATTACAGATTTCCCGCAAAAACACCCGTTTTGTTTTCACCCTAAATCGGAACTCCACGCTTCCAAGTTTTGCAGTACCTAAAGGCTATCTTGAGCACAACTGATATGCAGATGCAAGCAAAACAGCCTTGCTTGAAAAAATTGCAAGGGAAATCAACACAAGTATATCAATAGAAGACATCTCGATTCCGAACCATTCGTTGCCCTTTCGTTTCGTTAGCGATAATATCTCGCATCCCTTCGGCGTCTCGGACCTTGAATGAAGACATCCTCCTGGCCGGGCGGGGGTGGCGGTATCGGGCGGTCCATCGGTGGAAGGCTGTCGTGCTTGTCCATCTCTCTTCTCTGAACCATCTCTTTCATAATCAAGATCGCGAGGTCCGGATTCTCGCCGAAGAAAATTTGAGTCTCTTCCGGGAATTGTTTCCATAGTCTCGCTTGGAGGAAGCCAACTCGCGCGAAGACCTTCCTGAGAAGCGGATCCATCAAGCTAACTCCTGCTTGGAGAATCTGGCAGGACTGCAGAACGGCGGGTATGGCTGCTTCCACTCCAGCTATCTCAAAGCTAATACGTTGTCAATATCAGGAGAATGGGTTGCTGAGTTATGACATACCTGTTCACAACGAAGGAAGATATGGCTGCCTTGAAATCTTGCATCAAATACCGCTCTGCACACACGTAAACATCGATGCTTAGCGAGTACGCAAGCGACCATGTCCTGATGTCTTCCTGTGACATTCGTTCTTCAGGTGCTGCGTCTTCAGTAGGTGTGACTGGCTCTCCAGGAGGACGTGCGCCTCTCCTACGCTCTCTGTCTCGTGGTCTCGGCTGCTGAGGGCGAGGGTAGCCATTCCGCCCGATTATAACAGGTCCAGGTGGTCCTGGATAATGTCGTGGTCTTGGAGATGGCGGGTTCCTTGATGCTCCACAGGACCAACAAGGAGGTCCCATTGTTTCTATTGTACAGGCATGGCATAAGCAGCCAAGACGGTGCCTGCCTGGTTCCTTCCGTAGAGACTGCTCGTATGCACGCTGGAGCTTGTTAGTATTGCATATACCCCAAAATAAGAAATTCGAAGATGGAAAAGAAAGGAGGGGCAGCCCTACTCGTCTTCGACTTTCAAGCCTTCTTCGACTCCTGGCACTATTAAAGCTGTTAGTTATTGAAGAAATTGCTTTGACCTGTCAAGTAATCCATTCTTGCCGGAACCTTGCAAGCATGTATGAGACATTGCTACCTCTCATCGCTGGCACTTCCGCCGCTGTCTGTCGCATCGTCACTTTCCGAGTTCATATCATTATTCTCTTCTCTGCCTTTTCCTTTATCGATGTCCGCAACTTTGAATGTGTTAGTAAGATTCCGTAAGCGTACGATACCGACCTACTTAAAACCGTAGACATCGTTTTGATCGGCGAAAACCTCTCCTCATACAGATATGCGACTACGAAGCTGAAGATATCCGGGTTCTCTTCTGGCAGATCAATAGCCTGATCGCCCGCTTCCTTGAACTCTCCATCAAGCGCCCTCCTGAAGTATTCCGACTTGCACAAGATATCTCTGTGTATTGGAAAGGTCTCGGCATGTGGTCCAACTCGTACAGGAATAATGGCAGAGGAATAGCGACTAAGTGGCGTGTTAGCCTTCGTTGCTCGAGCTCGGTTCGAAAGTGTATGCGCAGAAACGAGCTCTGTACAATCATCAAACTCCAGGAGACAGCTTACCCATCAGCGGTAGACAGCCAGAGATCTTTCCTTGGGTCAATGAGATCCTTAGGCTTGACCTCTTCTCGGACGAAATCAAGTACCACTACATCAGGTGTTGTTGTGCTCGGAGCTCTCATAACAGCATCCAGCGATGATTCTCCTCCGGCGGAGCGCATGCTGGGCGATTCTCGGGTTGCCGTGTCGGCCATTTAAAGATGCAAAGATTGTGTCCAAGAGTACAGGAAAGAGAGTTGGAACTTCTCTGGGGAAAGAAAATATAAATTAATGTATGCGCCTGCGCCCGCATGCGCAATTGGAGCCAGGCTGCCTTGTGTCACCCACACTCGAGGAGGTCCTTTGCTGCCTGACCACACCGAGTGAGAGTAAGTCCTTAAATCGCGGGCAAGCCCGCGCGAGGTATGAAAGGTCCAGCCAAGTGTGGCAAAAGCAAAGCACGAAATAGGTCTTTCCACCGTGGGAATCCTGCATCATAATTGCAGATGTTGAGGTCGGATGAAGAAGCTTACCTGCCTATGCATGAAGCACCGCGTGCGCGTGATGCTCACGCTGGCTAAGGAATTTGGGGGGTTGAACCAGGGCCGAACCTACTTGGGAGGCTCAAGTATCTTCTGTGTTCCTGACCAGCTTAGATGGTAGTGGCAAAGATGTGATGCGACTGCATTGCAGCTGAGGATAATATCGTTGCAGGTAAGGCTGTAGCATGATAGGATGAGATGCCTCGGTTGGCTAGCGAGCAATAGCCTGCAGGTGATTGAGTGGAGTACTTTGCATATGCGTGCGATCAAATGTCAATTCCGAGGTGAGTACCTGGCTCTTTCAATATAATCCATTTTTATTAAATTCGATGAAATTCAGACTTGATATCGAAGGCTTGGAAGGCATTCAAAATTCCTCGCTGAAGGCTTGACTTCTGCTAAGACTGTGAAGGAATTATGTTGAGTAAAATGTATTTGGCCACGCGCCCTTCTATGAATAAAGTATATAAGTTATAACTAAAAGAAACGATTTTCCTTATAAAGGACTGGATATGTTCATCGAACATAGCTATATACTACAGCCTTCCTACCTGTCAGGCGATATCGACAACCTTCTACAATGAATATCCCAAACAACGCTAATGCAGACAAAGAATTCGACAAGGAGATCCGTTAAGTTGTGTGTATTTCGGTCCGGCCAAGTTTCAGTATGCGACTCCCCTATAACCCCCATATCCGGGCAGTTGTGGTATCGCTGGTTGTCGTGGTGGACTTCCTCCGATACCTCCTAACGGAGCAGCGCCTTGAACTAAATTCTGGTCCTCCCTGGTGTCTGGACGGTAAAGACTTTGTGAGGTTGGGGTAAATGGCCTCCCTAGTTGTGGCGCAAGAGATCCCTGGGTAGTTGTGGTATAGGATCTCATCGGTGTTGCACCCCGGTAAGGGTTGGCGGGTTCGTTCAAGAAACTGTCATCGCTGTGCTTGCGGTCTGACGGGTACACATCAGAGGACATCGGAGCTTTCGCAGGATCCATAAGTAGGGAATTACGTGCGTCGAGCGGGGTAAGGTTGTCAAGGTCTCGGTTGAGTTTCTCTGACAAGATGTTAGAATGACTGCTCTAAGCAGGGTGACGGACTGAAACCTACCAGCTTCCTTACGTCTCTTGCGGTGGGGGTTCTCTTTGCAGCATATGATGATGGCATTGACAGCAATCAGGATAGCAAGTATAGCAGTTAGACTGGACTGAACGGCAATGAGCACGACGCCAGTCACAGTTTGAGTTGTCTGTGCTATGCCTAACTCTTCCACGAAGACAAGAATGCAGACGATAGAAAGTGCGCGGACAACTTGGATGACAATGTTAATGACATTACCAGAGCGTCTTTCGTAGGGTCTGTTCCAGATGAGAAGGCCAAGCACTGAACAATTTAGCAATTATTTCCATTTTCATCTTGAGAAGGTTAGACTTACTGCAGACTTCAATGGCAAGTTGTGCGATAGTTTGAGCCAAGCCACTGTGAAGAAATTTGAATTAGTATTTCCTCTCAAGGATAGTTTCAATGCATTGAAGCTGACAGGTGACATGTCTACGAGGCCAGTCCCGCAACGGACTCGCATACAAGGAAACATCATGGGTGCACTTACTGGCCATCAGCAGCTGCCAAAACACAGCCCTTCGCGAACATGTAAATGATCGCCGGAACGAAGATCCACCAGAAGTCCTTCTTGTAGTTGTCGTAGAAGAGACTATATTTGAGCCAAAAGTCTTTGTTCTCGTATAATCCTGAAGCATCTCCCTCCATCTTCTTGAGCGTTCGGGCTGCATGCCAAATTTTGAAACTGAAGAATGCTAAAACACCGGTAAAGAGGGCCAAAGTGAGACCTGCTAAAAGTTTGGCTGCCCAAGAATCTCCATGCCTGACGCGAGTCAGTATAAATCATATACAAAAGCCTGCAGATACTACTTACGTAAACTGGAAGATACAATAAAGCACCCAGATTCCATATAGGACAAGAATAAGTTGAACGATTGCTCGAGCCATTGTTCCCCAATAGTGTTTCCTGAATCCAACCAGACTCTTCGGGAAGGACCCGAATAGGGCCCAGGTTTCAAGAATGACCTTGAAAAGGAGGATACCAACGGCAATCGCAGCTACCACGCAGGCCACAATTAAGAGCACCGTCATGAATGTGTTAGCCGAAGGGATGGATAGTTGTTCAACGTAGGCTTTGATGCCATTGACAGTCGTTTCCACGGTGGAAGTAGAGTTCGATGAATCAATACCAGACGATGTCGAGGAATCGACGCTGGTCTCCAAGGAGTCTCGAACTTGAAGAAATCCGGCCGTCAAAAGCTCATAAGACCTCTTCGAGACTGATGATCCATCGCCATAAACGAGGGTGGCGTTACGCAGAAATTCAACGCTCTCCGTAGTCAAGTTTCCACCAGTAACATTCCTGAAGTTGTCGATAGATGTTTGCATGGCGTTCCAAGGAATTAAACCCGCACTGAATGCGAAGTTCTTTGTAAAGCTTCTGTAAACTGGTGGGTAGTTGACAGACATCATCCCGTTCATAGCAAACCCTTGGAAGACCGATATCACTTCAGTGAATGAGGGGCTCATGGTTCCGACTCCCGCTGTGCTTCCACCAGCCGCGGCCCCGATTGCTGAAATCCCAGTAAGAACCAATGCCGCGCCAGCCACACCTGCTGCTACGTAGGATACAGCCGGGACGTTCACGGTCTTTCCGTTGTTGACAGTCGAGGTGATGCAAGCTACGTCTTCTCCAGTGTCAAGAGCCTTCAACTCCAGCGTAGCTTGGGCAGCGATATCGGGTACGCTAAAAGCGATGGACGGGATTAACGAAGCATATGAAGCAGGAATCTGCTGTGTTCCTGTAGCTGAGAAAGTTCCAGAGGGTACAGGACAGAGCTGTTCAACATATGTATCCGAGGAGCAAGGGTTGAATGTGTTCTCGTAGACTTTGGTCCCGTACGCCGTAACGTTCAAGGTCGCCGTTCTAGAGACCAGTTAATACAAAAATACAGAGAAGTGACAGTACCATATCAATGAGCTTCACTTACACGTTCATAGTCGTGAGGGATGTTCCCGCAACATTGAAGGTGACTGACTTCGCATCGTTGTTGTACTGAATATCGAGATTTTGTACCGTTATGTTCGACCCCGTTAGACATTCGCTGAAGCCCGATGTCTTCAAAATCTGATCTGCAAGACCTCTGCCGGAGAGGGTTCCAAGCAACAGTAAGGAAACGGTTGACGATATGAAATTTGGCCGTAACATTTTGTCGAAACTCGACGGTGTCGCAATGATAGGGTCGACTCTATCCACTGGGGGTATCTGATATTTGCCTGCTCTCGATCTATGCTCTATTCACTCCTTTCCTTCCGCTGTATGTAGTTGATGTCGTAGTGTGTATTGCAAGCTCCAGAAAGATTTTCGATGATTGGAAACTGCTGAAAGTGAATGGGCACAATAGCCAAGGGTCTACCTGGACAGAAGAATCGAAGAAAAGGTCCAAAAATAACGCGATAGGAGGGAGATCAGTCAATATTGGGGTGGATTCTTTGACTGCTACTCCTGTGGGTAACGAGGGACAAAGACTGAACGATTGGATGCAACGACGAATTGCACAGACGAAAAACGATGGTGTCAACTTCACACAAAGAAAAGGCGATGATGTGCTGTGCCCAAGCAAAGAATGAGGTGTGAGGAGGCAGAAGTCAGAGCAGGACTCAGGACTCGGGGTCAAGCCTTCAAGGTCAGATCTCCAAGGCAGGCCAGGCCAGGATTGGGTCAACGACGACGAACAAGGTCCAGACGCCAGGGGTAAAGATATCGGCGGCCCACACGAAACCCGCCATCTCAACGCCATCGGAAGGGATCAGCAGCCACTCACTACCACTGGTGCACGGCAGACTCTTCCAGCTAGGCGCAGTGGATACGCCAGCAACGGGACACCCGTTAATTGGCGTGGTAGAGGCGGCTTTGGCTGTAACCAGAATAGATCCACGTTCCCCTGGGCCAAACACTACCAGCATTCGATTCGCTCTCAGCACTGCATCGAACACGAGAAGATGAAACTCTACCAAAATCAGAGAAAAGACTGCGCAGCGATGGGCGATTTGCACCTTTAGAATCTTTAGATGAGCAACGTCAAAATTGTGCACAAAGGTTAATCAACGACAGGAACTTTGTTGATGGTTGATAGGGATGAACCAGAGCGGGGTGATTTGCATACGATACTTCTTGTGTTTGATCTCGCGGACTGTCTTCTCATTCCTTCCAGATGCCAGAATAATGCACGCTTGGCTAATAAGCGAGCCCCTTGCTTTCCCTTCCCATTCCTTCCACAACTCCACCAGCTGTCACTGTCCAGACTTCGGGGGACGCGTATAAAAGCGTCTTTAGTGCCCGGACTATGGAGTCGAGACAGGGAAACAAGGAGCTCAGCATCTGCGGCGCATGACGCTTCAAATTAATGCACAGCCCGTCCTTGGGGAAAGTCGAAGGGCTTGACTTTTTGATCTTCAAAACCAAAAATGTATGTCGTTCATCGCATGTTGAAGCGAATCTCTGCAAGCCGGTTGCATGAATAACAGTGACCTCATATGGGCCGGAAAAGCCGCAAGTGTCCTGAAAGCTGAAGTCTTGAACAGCCCCAAGCCTCAATGCTGACCGCGGAGTAAGATCTTAAACATGTCGAAAACCTCATCACAAAAGGCCAACACTTTACCAGGACCTCCATCGACATTGAACGCCACAACCCTCTTGCTCGTCGTTCTGGAACCTTGCGGCTGTGCCGTAATCACACTTGGATGTGGCAGATTGCAGAAGCACAGACTACGCACATCATTTATTACTCTCCACTCGCGACATCTCAAATTTCCTTGCGAGATCTCCGAATAGATTCAGCTCTTGCTGAGTTGTATTGCTGGGAATTTCTCCATGGTCGTTGAGTATGATCTTAACAGGATAGGTACATTCTAAGAGGAATTTCATGCCAACGGAGACGTCTGACCCCTTTCTGCTGATATCTGGCTGTCCAGCCAGACATTTCGCCCGCCCATGATGATCGAAGAGTCACGTGGCAAAATCATGACCCTAGGTTTGCCTCCCTCCAGACGGAGTACCTAGTTACACTTATGCTCAGCTGCCCAGAAGATCCTTCCGCATTATGATTTCCAATGACTTCAGATTCTAGTCGGGTCATCGTGGGTTTGGGCCCGTCTTTGTATCTTTGTATCTTTGCGTCAGTTGAGCGCGGCATCTGCCTTCTTTGGGCTGTGGCGAATGATAAATGGTCCGCATCAAGTGCCAAGGACTACCATAATGTGTCAGCGAGTTAACCACGAGGCTACGATCGTGCCCTGCCTTGCGCTCACCCCATAACGGCTCATTGCAACAGAATTATGGTATTTTTGCTTCAATCTTCCTTCCAAGAGTAGGCCTTCGTGTTCGTTCAGTGTTGCTGCCTGTCATCTTCCTCTTTCTTGGCGACGCCAGGCACGCGGGACTTCATCTTGCCGTTCTTACAATTCGATACCATTCGTCTAGCTTCAGAGCCCTGCCAACCCGAGAAGAGGCGTTTTGACACATCTCAATCCGAAAGTTCGCGCTCATACTGCGGTTTAATATCTACTGACTATCCTTCTCTTTCACCTGCGCGGTGTTCGTTCATCTCTTCTTTCATCCTCTGTCACTTGTTTGCTTTCGATTGATCCGCACGTGCAGCCTCTTTCCACCTTGCAACCCAGCTCTCAGCTCATTCTCCTGATCTCGCACAGACTATGGGTTAAGGCCATACCGTAGTGAACATGGAGAAGAACGCCATCAACACCGAGGGTACCGTAGGAGAAGATCATACGGAGTCATCAAAGTCATCGGAGGCGACGAAGGGCCCCGAACAGAAGGCTTCTGATGCTACACCAGAAGCAGCGAACAATGACGATCCTCAAACGGACTATTCGAGCAAAGCGAAGAATCACACAACCTTTTCCCATTATTGGGTTCGTCTCTCGCGTCATCGATCGTTTTGATATGTATCTAATTTGATAACCAGAGAATATTTACTTATTCCACGACAAGCGACAGGACTTTCTTGATCATAGCCGCATTTGCACAAATTGGAACAGGAACTGTGAGCTGCACCTTCTTGGCATTTGGATTTCATGCTGACATAGAGAATTCAGACTTTGCCATTGATGAATATTGTCTTCGGTAGCTCAACATTGATCCAGGGAATGCTTGTCGGTAGCTGACTATTCTCTAGGAAGTCTGGTCGGAAATTTTAGTAACTACTTCGTCCCGGGCTCAACCACCACAAAGAAAGAATTTCAAGATGAACTTAACAGATTGACGTAAGCTAACTCCCTAAGTACAGCCCAAGAACTATTTTGACTGTGATAGACTGTACATTGTGTACTTGTTCATTGGCAGATGGGTTCTCTCCTACTTTTCTATGTATGCTTTTCGCATGGTGGGGCTTCGAATGTCAGCCAAACTTCGTCTTGAGTACCTGAAGGTATGTACCTTTCCAAGATATTGGTTAATCATCTTAATCAATATCATAGGCGCTGTTTTCACTTCCAGTGTCCACTCTCGACACCCTTCCCAGCGGCCAAGCTTCAAACACATTGACGAACACCGCCAACACCCTGCAAATCGGCATATCTGAGAAGCTAGGAATGATACTACAGTTCACTGCCTTGATATTTGCAGCCATCATCATTGCTTTCACATACAGTTGGTCACTGACTCTTGTGACTTCTTCTGTACTCGTATTTATGTAAGTATCTAGGAGCAAAGTTACCCTTTTTGAACGTTCCGTCTTGGGATATCCCTCTCTGGCAATCCTACCCGACATCCGCTAATGCTAATTTGCGCAGCGCTTTGGTGTATGGCACCGTAGTTCCGATTATTATCAAGATGCAGAAGGAGATGGAACACGCCGATGAGAAAGCATCCTCCATCGCAGGCGAAGTCCTTGCTTCGATTCGAATGATTGTTGCATGCGGAGCCGAGGGCCGAGTCGCGAAGAAATACTCAGGCTGGATTGAAGAGTCTCAGAAGAGAGGTCTGAAGATGTCTCCAATGATGGGAGTCCAGTTTGCGCCTTGTGGGTTGTGGTTCTGATTCACTTGACACCATAACTGACCTTTGTGGTAGTATTCTTCGCGATCTATGCGTCAGTAACTCATCATTCTATACCTAGCTGGCAGTATTAACTTGGAAGTAGTGTAATGGCACTTTCTTTTTGGTTTGGATTCAAGCTATACCTAGAGGGGACAATCGTCGATGTTGGTGACATTCTGATGTAAGAACTTCTGCTCTTGATTGCCTCCCTATTTGCATCCTAACTCGAACCGACTTTCTAGTGTACTTATGTCTGTGATGATGATCGCATTCTCCGTGAGCCAGACTGCAGGTCCAATCATCGCCGTGACGAAGGCTGCTGCAGCTGCTACCGATTTCTTTGCCGTCATCGACGCTCCCAAACCCTCAACCAGTGGTCTAACGGCGCCAGAGGTATCTTCGGCAAAAGACATCGTCTTTGATTCCGTGACTTTCGCGTGTAAGGAGATCTCCATATCTCCTCCTTGGTCCAGCCGTTGATTGGCAGATACTACTCTAATAGGGGTACATTTACTGACCTGATCTAGACCCTAGTCGGCCTCATGTTAAGGTGCTCGATGATCTGAATGTGCCAGTTCCCACCTGAGACATCAGATTAAACTAAACTGACACTGGTACTAGATTGAAATCGAGTCCGGGAAGATCACGGCCATTGTAGGTGCATCTGGATCCGGCAAGAGTACAATCGTTGGCTTGCTTGAACGGTGGTATGAACTCGATGGGGACAAGCGATTTGTTCTTCCGGAGAGTGCAATCAAAGACGAGAAAGCGGAGAAGGAGAAGGAAAGGAAGAAGGAAGAGGACAAGAAAAATGGCATCACCGAAGAACCGATTGTCGCAGAACCTCCCATTCCACTCAGTGGCTCCATATCTGTCGGAGGACACAATTTGGATACAGTGGGTCTGAAGTGGTGGCGATCACAAATTGGTCTTGTTCAACAAGAACCCTTCATTTTTAACGATACAATTTACAAGAATGTCGAGTTCGGCCTGCTTGGGTCTCAATGGGAGCATGCGAATGAGGCAACCAAAAAGAATCTTGTTGAAGAAGCATGCAAGGAAGCATTCGCAGACGAGTATATCACTCGCCTGCCGCAGGGCTACGATACCCCTGTGGGCGATGCTGGTATCAAGCTCTCGGGGGGCCAAAGACGTACGTATCTGCAGTCCACTTCATTTATGCAACTCCTTGCACCTTCGTTGAGCTATTACTTGGCAATTTCTCGATTGGTGTTAGTCTGGAAAGCGCTGATGTCCTTCATCTAGAACGACTCGCCATTGCCAGATCCATCATAAAGCGACCTACGATCCTCATCCTGGATGAGGCCACTAGTTCCATCGATGTCCGCGGAGAGCGGCTAGTCCAAGCTGCTCTAGATAAGGTCAGTGAAGGTAGAACCACCATCACGATTGCACACCGTCTTTCAACGATCAAGAAAGCAGACAAGATCATTGTTCTGAAGAAAGGTAAACTCGTCGAGCAAGGCACACATGAAAGTCTGCTGGCAGATGAAAATGGGGCATACTGGGCTTTGGTCAACGCACAAAAGCTCTCCATGGGAGAAGGATTCGCAGAGGAATCAGATCTCATAGAAAGCTCCAAGGATCCTTTGGTACGAGCTATGAGCACAGCAAGCGGTGAAGCGAAGTCGACAGAGGCGGAAGCCGCTTGGAAACCAAAGAGCTTTCTTGGCAGCTTCGGCCTCCTAATGTATGGTAGGTTGAAAGGAGCTCAGTCTTCTATAGTCCTAATGTCACTGGGGCTTTGGGTGCTTGTTCATTTGCTCGCAGTATTGCTGACTCTTGTACAGAACAACGAATTCATTGGCCATGGTATCTCCTATTGTAAGTAGAGGGTCTCCGCCGCTATCGATGTCTTGACTGACAAATTAGAATCATCGCCTGTGCAGCTGCCGGTTCAAGTAAGTCGTAATCCTTTCCATTTTTCTGCTTCAATTCTATACGCCTTCTCTCGACTGATGCCAGCACTGTCACCTGTCTCTCTTGGAGAGTAGCGCTATCGTCCAGGCTTTAACCACAGTTTTCTTTCATATGAGATGCTAACATTGGCTACTAGGTTACGCTATTCAAGCCTTCTTGTTCGCGAAAATCTTGGGCGTTATTCAGTTATCCGACTCCGACTCCGCGCTCGCAAGCGCAAGAGATCATTGGGCGCTCATGTTCTTCGTTCTTGCCCTTGGCTGTTTCGTAGCCTATTTCGCACTCGGCTGGTCTTCCACCAATATCTCCACCGTAAGAATAGCAGGACCTGCGAAAGCTGTTTGTGCTAAATTCCGCCTAGTACATTGCGTGTACATACCGCCAAGAATACTTTCAAAGTATTCTGTACAAGCCAATTGACTTTTGTAAGTTATATCAAGTCTTGTGTGAAACCTCTTCAATATTGTGTCAATAGACGTGGGATTGCTTGTATCGTTCGACGAACCCCTTCTCTTTTGACAGTTTCCATCTTTACCCGAAATTACAAAACTGACTGCGAAATTCTCAGATGATAAGTAAGCGTTCTCAATATTCTGTCCTCTTCTGTACCGTATTATGAGGCTCGATGTTCAGCTCTGCCCTTCTCTGAGACATAATTCCCATTTCTTGATTCAGTCTCAGTAGTATCAATGATCAGTAATAATCTCATACTAATACCAATCCAGCGAAGATAACAGCAGCGGGACCTTGTCAGCCAGAGTAGCGAACGATCCAACGCAGCTTCAGCAGATGCTTGGCATTAATATGGCGATGGTTTTCACGGCTGCATTGAGTCTCATTGGTTGTATTATCATTGGCTTCATTTACGGCTGGAAGCTCACCTTGGTCACTGTATTTGTTGCGATGCCGGTAATCGTGAGTATTCTGCAGCCAAGAAGCTGAAAAATGCCACTCTTATACCTTATACTAACAAGCGTCTACAGATGCTCGCCGGCTTCTTCAGGGTTCGATACGAAATCCAATTTGAAGCCATGAACCAGGCTGTCTTCGCAGAAAGCTCCAAGTTCGCTGCTGAGGCTATCGGTGCTTTTAGAACTGTCACTGGTTTGACCATGGAAGAAATGATTGCTAGACGATATGAATTTCTGCTTCAGGATCATGTCAAGAAAGCCTTTATCAAAGCTCGGTGGTCGACCTTCATTTTTGCAGCATCTGATTCCGTGCAGCTACTTTGTATGGCTCTGGCGTTCTGGTATGGCGGACGGTTATTGGCCTCAAGGGAATACGATGCTGAATCTTTTTTCGTGGTCTACAGTAAGTATTTGCAGTTGAATATGCCAGAAGATATATATCCCATCCTTTTCAGAGATCAGTCCCCATGACAATGGCTAACTTACCGCTACCTTAGTCGCTGTCATCAACGGAGCAGAAGGTGCAGGCACACTCTTGTCATTTGGTCCAAACATGGCACAGGCTTCGGCAGCAGCGAACAGAATCCTAAGCTTCAGAATCAGACCTAAAAGCGACACCAAACCTGCATTAGACCTGCAGGACTTGTCAGGAGGTGCGAAGATTGAGCTGCGAGACCTGTGGTTCAAATACCCGACTCGTGATGTCCCCATCTTCACTGGACTCAACATCACGATCGAAAAAGGGCAATTTGCAGCTCTTGTTGGGCCGTCCGGATGTGGCAAGACAAGCATTGTGTCTCTCCTTGAACGGTTCGTAGGCAAGTTACAGTAAACCGAACCCTTGCTAATCTCGACCCTCTAGATTCTACGATGTACAAAAAGGCAAGATCCTCTGCAATGGTACAAACATTCATGATCTAGATGTTCGTGAATACCGCAAAGCTATCTCTCTTGTGGCTCAGGAACCGACTCTATTCCAAGGAACCATCAAAGAGAATATTCTGTTGGGTGTTGATGAGTCCACGAGCTTAGAGAAATTGCATGCAGCATGCCGCGATGCAGAAATTCACGATTTTATCATGTCTCTCCCAGATGGATATACTACCGATGTTGGAAATAGAGGCATTGCACTATCCGGTGGACAGAAACAGCGCATCTCGATCGCTCGAGCTCTAATCCGCGACCCACAGATTCTTCTGCTTGACGAGGCAACGTCGAGTCTGGATTCCGAAAGCGAGAAGCTTGTACAGGCTGCCTTTGAACGAGCTGCTACTGGCCGCACCATGGTCGTCGTCGCGCATCGGCTGGCAACTGTTCAAAATGCCAACGTGATATTTGTTCTTGGCGAAGGGAAAGTCTTGGAGACCGGTGATCACAACACACTACTGCGAAAGCGTGGCGTCTATTACCAGATGGTGAGTTTGATGTTCTGGAATCCTATCTCGAGCATGTGCTGATATTTGAATAGTGCCAATCCCAGGCTCTTGATAGATAAGAAGGCTTTGAGCACTACACGCGAGCTCTCAACCCATCTTAGTACCTCTCCTGGATCATGACTTGCATTCAAGCGCCACGGTGTACAGGCATAGATTGCGTAGTCATTCGCTTTTTTTCCTGAACCAACCTTGCTACTTGCAAGCATTTGCTGGACATTTGGCCGCTCATTCCGCTTCTTGAAGTACCATAAACCAATCGCTACTTTATAATCTAAACTTATTGCCACACACCCTTCCTCTCTCAAAATCTGTTGGGAGACGCACATGATAGGTAGTGTCTCAAGACCCGCAGACCATGAGTTGTCAAAATACCTAGTGACTGCAAAGTGGCTATCAAGCGTAGATTACTTGCTCGCTTCAATAGGCCACAAATGGATTGGGAAAAATGACATGGTGAAAATCTATGCCCCGAGCAGACTTGCTAAGCTATGAGACTCTGCCATAGCTCAATTGAATGTTTAATCTTCACGATATGGCCTATCGCAATCAGGCAGAGGTATAAGTCGCCACGCACAACATATATTTGCACGTGTGACAAGCTCTGGGCAGCTCACCGTCTCGGATTTACCAGGTTGATCGGGACATAGAACTTTGAACCCTGCGAAAATCAAAAAGGACCCACTCCACTCATGGACAGTGATAAAAGTAAACACAATCAGATTCTCCAGCCAAACAGCATCGTCACTTACTTTCTGCTGCAGACGCTGTCAGAGTTTGTTGTTCAGCTTTCCACTCCATATTGATCTCCACAGCTGAGGTAGTGTGTGTCTGCGCCAAGACTGTTAAGTCGCCACCACCCGGCGCATCCCAGCCCCAGCTTTCTGAACGGAAACTAAAGAGACAGCTCCTCTTCATGACGGGCCAGGCCGAATCATCAAAACAACAACAAATAAATGTTTCCTTGAATCAACAGCCATCATGATGGCCCCAGACAGGCGTCGCAGAAGCCCTGAAGGCTCTAGCACCAGCAGAAGACGCAAAGAGCCACGCGCAGATTACAACGAACCACCAAGAATGCGCGCTACACCTCAATCATATCCATACTCCTCATCCTCCTCCTCCTCGAGCTCGAATTCGATTATCGATATTTCACACTCATTCCCCCCCAAGCGCTCTGGCATACGAACATTTTTCACGACGCCGTCAGAGCGGCGACTGCGCAAACGGAGGAGCAGTCGGTTGATGAAAAACAATAATTCCTCGTCGTCTTCGTTAAATAGCAATCCGGACTTGGCATATGGTCATGGATACATCAAGCGCCCAAAACTCAGGAGAGTCCGATCACGATCCGGCAGAGAGATTGACAGAGAAAAGTATGGTGATAGATACAACGAGAGGCACTATGAGAGACAGAGCGATCGATACAGCGACAGAGAGGGAGGAAAGTCGCGATACAATGAGAGAGCCAGAGAAAGCACTGGGAGCGGTAGTGCCAGTGGCCGAGGAAAGTTGGGAACCACGGCGGAAATTCTAGCTGTCGGGGCAGGCCTCCGAGCAATTGCTTCTGAGCAGAATAAGAGGGATCTGCGGGAGGCACGAATGGGCAAGAAACCGGAAATGGCTGCTGTCCTAGACAACAATGGCCATACTTACGTGGAGAGCCGTGGAATTGGACCTTCAAGGGTATCACATGGACCTGACGAGGATGGATGGGAGTCTGCTTCAGATTCAGAGTCTAGTGTTGATTCCAGACTGGCATTCGGCGATGATACAAAGGGCGGATGGAGTTTCTTTGGTAGGAAGAAGCACAAGCCAATGAGCAGGAAAAGTAGTGTGGTTGATCCTCGACTTTTTGGGCCTGCAAACTCGCTTCATGGTGTGGTCACTCAACCTGTTGGCTTCGGAGACGTCTCATGGACCTCAACCAGCGACTTTGGCGACCAGCGCGAGGCGTTCCAGCGGGACTCGTACTCGGTTGGACCTCAGCAAAGCCATAGTTCTTCTATGTCCCAGATTCCTCTTCAACAAGTCCCGCCTATGCCAATGTCAGAAGTCGAAAGGGGTGAACCACCTCGCTACACCTCAGAACCGCAATCATACACCCCCATTAGACCGAACCCTGTACCGATCCAGATCCAACACCCGAAACCTTTTACACCTGTTTCACAGAGCGTGTACGAGCCGATTTATCCTACCAGATCTGAATCGGGTGGCATTCTGAAGAAGACCTCTTCGTCTTCTGGTCGCGGCAAATCTCTTGCTGAGGTAGCTGTTGCCGGCGTAGCAGCCGCTGCTGTCGGTAGCATGATATCCTCCGCAAGAGATGACCGCAAAGACAGACAGCGAGAGGAGGAAATCGAGGCTCTTGAGAGAGACCGTCTCAGACGCCGTGACAGCGAGAAACGAGAGTCAAAGGACGAAGGACGACGAGATAAGCGCTCCAGTCCTCCGCGTGAAGATCGCAAAGACAAACGTCGTGATAAGGACAAAGAGGAAACTGAGGAACGGCGTCGTGAACGGAAGCGAGACGAGCGTCGAAGCGAAACACGTGATGAGAAAGAGGAGAGGCGCGAGAAACGACGAGAAGAACGACGAGCTGCTGAACGTGCAGATGAAAGATTTGACTCCCGCCGTACCAAGAGTGAAGCATCTGTGTCTACTACATCCGTTGACCCCTTTCAATTTCAAGTCGACCAAAACGCCTTCACTACTCCGACAACTGAATCGTCATCGAGTCGTAAGCGAATCGATTCAGTTCCCACAGTCGTTACTGTTGAGCGAGAGCCAGACTTTTCACGTAAGCGGAGCTCCTCAATCAAGGGCCAGACGTCTGCTCCGATTTCTGAACCTCGTAGAGAGCGTTCCGGCTCCCAGAAGGGGTACTCTGACTGGGATGAACAAGAACAACGCTACAGAGGAGAAGCGCGAGACCCCGTCCTTCACGACGCTGAGGCCACAATTCAAGATGCAAAACACTTCACTGGACCGTATGATGCATCCGTCATCACTGCAGTTGTTGCTGCCGAACACCACCGCGAAACAAGAGCTGATGAGAGACGGCGTGAAAGACAGCGGGATGCCAATTACGATGACTATGATTCTAAAACTCGAGATAAGACTCCTGGGAGAGACCCAATTCAAGAAGAAGCAGACAGAGCGTACCGAGAAATTGTCATGGCACGGAAGATTGCTTCTCAAGTCATTCGTTCTCGCAGCCCATCTCCTGATCCTTCGGTCATCCACAAGTACGAGAAGAAGGATCAAGAACCAGAGGTCATCCGTATTGTCACTCCGCCTGGGATGGAAGAGCACAAACGTAAAGGCCCATACGATGCACCAAACGCCGACTTCCACCTGGATCATGTATTAGAGCATCCTAAAGACCTAGAAACCTTCAACATTCCCTCCTTCAGCCTAAGCCGTTCAAACACAGAACCTGCCTATCTGGTCCGCGACCCCGATGCTTCGAAACCTCGGCCACTTTTGAACCTTGTTCGACCGACCCCAACTCCATCTCCTCTACCCGAGAAGCAAATCGCTCGTTCCGAACCAGCTCGCAAAACCAAGTCCAAGGAACGTGAGCCCCCGAAGCGCTCAGCTTCATCAGATATTGTCATTGGCCCAAAGGGAAACGTCATCGCTTCCCCAACAGCTTCAGCCGCATCTAAAGGAGTTACTTGGGGCGAGAATGAGACCAAGCACTACGAGGTGGAGAGCCCGTCTGAGCATCGCGACGAATTTGTTTCGACTGCGGAAGTAAATTCTCGTGATAGCTCTGCCGGCTCTGCCGTTCCGAAAGGAGGTAAGGGATGGGGTGCTGTCGCCGCTGGGATCATCGGAGCTGGTGTGGGAGCCACTGCTGCGAGCGAACTCTCCAAGGAATCGAAGTCTCAAGAGAGCCCAAAGCCTACCCCTTACGAGTATCGTGGTGTCGTTGTCGAACCAGAAAGCCCACCGCCGAGGGAAGAGTATCGTGGTGCAATCATCGAACCAGAAAGTCCACCACGCAAGCAGAGGCAACGGAGCCCGCCATCCCCCGGCCCAAAACCGACAATGCCTCAAAGCGCACGCAGTCCCCATATGCCAGGTGCCTTTGACGATGACTTGGACTTCACAGCTACAGTTGCTGCTGGACTCCAAGACACCGGATTTGACCCTAACATCGTGATAGACGACCCAACATTCCGTAGACGAGACTCTCCACCTGGCTCAAATGATCACAAATTCTATCAAGCTCCATTCGCTGAGACCGTCACTGATCTTGGAATGAACCCATCTGAAATCTCCCGAACCAGAGGCACAGAAGGATTTGTCATTGGAGAGGTTGCTTCAACACCCAAAGATTGGCCAGTCGTTTCGCCGACTGAGAACGACACGTCCTACAGCAAGCTCAGCAAGAAGGAGCAAAAGAAGCGTGATAAGGCAGCAAAGCGACAGAGTGGCGAATCAACTCCAGCTGAAGAGCCAGCTGTTCCACGCGAAATCATGACGGAGCCAGAGTCATATTTCGAAGCTCCTTTGAGCAAGAAGGAGCAGAAGAAGCGCGATAAGGCCGCAAAAAGACAAAGCAGCCAAGCTGATGATGCCACGCCATTATCGGAACCGTCCGTTGCGGCTGAGATCGTCCAAGAGCCCGAAAGCTACTTCGAGACTCCCAAGAAATCCAAGAAGAGCAAGGGTTCTTCTACTTACGATGATCTCGTCGGCGAATCGCCTCGAGAACGTACCGTTTCTGTGCCAGTTGATGCTTTTGACGACCTGCAAAATGGACAGGATGAGTGGGTTGACAGCTCTAAGAAGTCAAAGAAGAAGTCAAAACGTGACAGGTATGTACACCTCGAAACCATTCTTTCTATCTTGTCTTGCATTCCGTGTGTCCTCTGCATGTTGGGATTGGTCTCCTTCACTAGATCTATACCTTTCAAAATATCAACCCTACTGACTACGTCATATCTAGCGAACGATACGAATCCCCAGCTAGATCCACGCCCGTCGAAAATGCTTATGAACTGGAACGCTCGGGCAGCAAGAAATCCAAACGTGACAGTGATCAATATGAATCTCCAGCGCGGTCAGCGCCATCGTCCGAGATTTCTTCTTCAAGTAAGAAATCCAAAGACAAGTCAGGTCGACGAAGTGGCCAATTCGACTATGAACCGACTGAAGTTGCCCTCCCGGCTAGTGGCACAACTTCTGAGATCTCAACAGTGAGCAAGAAGTCGAAGGACAAATCGAGCCGCAGAAGCGAGCAGTACGAGTATGACCCAACGGAGGTTTCTCTTCCACCGAGCACACCTTCCGAGACCAGCCGGGACGGCGACTTCGAAGATGCTCGGGGCACGCGTAGATCGTCCACAAGGGATAGTGGCATCTTCAACAGTGAAGACCGTGGAGAGTCCCGATCGGTGGTCTCTGCTGGAACATCAAGATACGACGACTCAGAACCTCGGAAAAAGAAAAAGTCAAGGAGTGGTACGAGTGACTTTGATGACACGAGATCAGTTGCCTCTGCTCCTGCTGGCGACGACTACGATGAAAGGAAAGGAAAAAAGAAAGACAAGAAGAGCGGCGGAATCTTCTCTGGCCTGTTCGGGTCGAAGTCCGAGTCTGGGGTCAGAGATGAGAGTCCTAAGCGTTCCAAAGATGACTTCGAGGATGTCAAAAAGAAGAGTAAGAAGTCGAAGAGAAGCTCTGTCCCAGACTCATCTAGCATATACGGAGATATGGGATCTATCTCTGTCAATGACCTCACACGGACTGTATCCAACGGACATAGCAACGGCAACGGGTCATACGCGTACGACGAAGGAAACGATGATCCGATCCGCAGTGATGGAGAGAAAAGAAAGAAGACCCGATCGAGATCTGAAAGCACATCTTCCAAAAAGGAGTCTTTTTTAGATAAAGCCGGCACCCTTGGCGCGGGTGTCGGCCTTGCCGGTGTCACTGTTGCTGCAATCGCCGCTCAACAGCATCATCAGCAATCGAAAGCCGAGAATGCTAATAGCAGCACGGCCGTAGAGCAAACTGTTCCCAGACACTCTGACCAGCTATTAGAACGGGATGAAATCCTAGATCCTGAAATCACACGACGACAATTCAGGCCTTCCATCGATCCTCAATATGGCGACCTTCTACCTTTGCCGCCAAGCGATCCAGCTTCACCTAACGTTGAACCACTTGATGACCTGCCAAACCTACCTGATAGTCGCCCAGACACGCCAGAGTCTGAGCGCTTAGCCAGAGAGAAGATCAGAAATCCTATTCGCAGGAACGTGCAAGATACGCCAATGAAGTCTCCAAGCCAGAGTCAAGTTCCTTTGAAGTTCAAGATGGGGGGCAATAGATCCATTCCTTCGTCCCCGAGCGCCAATCGCGTTTCTCCGCTACCATCACCTGCAAATGCCAGCCAGGAATCACTCGCATTCCCAAGGCATCGGTCTCGACCAACGTCTTGGGACAACTCGAAGGAGTTCAAGCCCTTGTATCTTGTCGAAAGCACACGACGAGGCTCCAACGTCCAGCTGCTTGCAGATGATGAGCCGCTTCCCGAGCTCCCGCCCAGTCAACGAACTTCTAGGAGTTCATCTCAGCTTGACGACGCTGAGAAGTCTCTGACTGGTGCACAAGACCGGGGATTTGACCCGTTGTCTATCGATACGACACTTGCCTCTGCCGCTGGCTCAGCTGATCTACTCGGGTCTGGACAATCCACACCAAAGGCGAATGATCCACAAGCATTCCACGACGTTATGGAAACCCCAAAACAGCCTCGGCTGTCTGATGCGATTACTGACGACGCCAAATTCGCAAGCCCGACGCAGACCAAACATTCCAGCTCCTTCGGAGAAGATGCGGCAAATATCGCTGCAGCTGCTGGACTTGCTTCCACGATTGGCTACTTTGCTTCCACTCCTAGCCACCCCAAGATAAGTGACTCGTGGCTCAACGAGTTGCCTTCTGTAAAAGGTCAACAGTCATTCAAGGATGTGCCTACCTCAGCTCGTCACTTGTCCTCTGTGGACGATTTGATACCAGGAGAAGCCCGCCCATATCCAGTGGATCCTGTGAGTAAAGACAGGAGCTCTTATCTTCTCCGGTCCTCGCCCATGTCCAAGAGATCCGACGACTTTGAGAGCAATGACCAAGATACGGGTTCTCCAATCAGCAAACAGGAAAAAGTCTTGAGTAGAGACACACTTGACAGCATCGAGGAGAAGTCTGGCGATCTTGAAGTAGGTGACTTGGTTCACGACATCAACGAAGACCGTGAGATGACGCTCGAGAAACTCTCCGGTTCCAAGAAGGATTCTACCCTTCATTCTGATTCCCGCGAGACGGGAGAGGGAAGTGAAGACTTTGGCTCAAAGAAGTCTAAGAAAGACAAGAAGAAGGACAAGAAGAAAAAAGGGCTGTCACATTCTGATACGCAAGATGATTTGTCACTTCCCGATCCCCCATCAGCAGCATTTCCGGATGCTACTCTGCCTATTGAGTCAGAGCCTGTCGAGGACTTATTCTCGTCCAAATCCAAGAAAGACAAGAAAAGCAAGAAGAAGAACAAGTTTGCATCTTGGGAAGAGAACGAGGCAGCACCGCAAGAGACAAGCGGGCCATCGCTTCCAATCGCTCGTGATGAACCAGACTCGGACATGTTCTTCGATGCTGAGCAAGGGCCCTCTGAAACTACAATTTCTGAAGAAGTCACAATCCAGCAAGATGATTTCCCGACGCCAAAGGGCAAGAAAGGCAAGAAGGACAAAAAAGACAAGAAGAAATCAGCTTTCGCCTGGGAGCCTGAGGCGAATGAGAGTCGAGCTGAGCCAATTGAACGCCCCTGGCCGGACTCACTTCAAATGCCTATTGATGCGCCAATCTCTCGCGAAGTTCAGCAAGATGTTGCTCCAGTTCAGTCCAGTGCCGAAATCGTCACTTCACTAGCCGATACCCATGTGCAAATGCCCTTGGCGGTTCTTGGGTCCCAGGATCCTGATCGTGAGCCCCTGATAATAAAGGAGAAGGTGCCTGAGCCGAGCCAAATCATTGTAGAGGAAAAGTCAACTTCAACAACAGCACCCGAGGAACAAGATGACGAGTTTCCGTCCAAGAAGAAAGGCAAAAAGGATAAGCGAAGATCAAAAGCCATGTCTGATTGGGCTGAGCCAGTGGAAAACAAAACTCTGGAACAAACGCAAGAACCATTGCCAGACCTCACACCTGACTTCGTGTCCAACCCTGTCGAAGCCACTCCAGCCGAAGAGTTCTTCTCTTCAAAATCCAAGAAGGACAAGAAAAAGGACAAGAAGAAAGCAAAGGAGACTTTCTGGGAAGCTGAGCAGGAAATGACACCGCAAGTTGATCCAGCTCAGAAGGAGGACATCTCAGGCACCGCAGGAGAAGTTATAGTCCTCAATGACACTGATGAATTTGATAACTTCTCTACTCCAAAGCTCAAGGGCAAGAAGGGCAAGAAATCGAAGGTCGCACCCTGGGACTCAGAACTTGACACACACGCTGCAGACGGATTGCAAACCACAACTGAAGCAAGTCGAGAAGTAGACGACGACAATCTGGTACCCGCTGAAGAGCCTCAAAGCATCGACGACTTCACTTCGATATCGAAGAAAGACAAGAAAAAGAAACAAAAGAACAAGTCTTTGTCTCCGTGGGACGTCGAAGCAAAGATTAAGTCGCGGCTCGCCTCGGAGTCTGTCTCTGAAAGCGGTTCCGATGCCCAAACTATTGCAGAACCATTCACAGAGCTCTCATCTTCCAAAAAGAAAGATTCGAAGAAAGACAATAGAAAGGGGAAAACAGCGTTGAGCTGGGAGCCAGACTCAAATGACACCGAGACACAGCCAGCCTTAGAGTCTTTGACGGATGATATGCCTGTGCTCGTCAAAGAGTCTTCTCCGTCACTAGAAACCACTGTTGTTGCCGTCAAACCCGATGAGAAGAATTCTACCGCCACCGACATCTTCCAAGACACGGCTCAGGAGCTAGAGCAGCCCTCGGTGATACCCACCACTTCTTCACTTCACACGACTGAGGATATCGACACTAGTGCTTTAAGCAAATCGGAGGGCAGTGACTTGGTTACAGATACCAAGCCTGATGATTTGCCCGCTGTAGTACTCGATCAGATCACCCCGAGCGATGATTTCGGAGGTGCCGAAACAAAGAAGTCCCAGAAAAAGAAGGGTCAGTCCACTATGAGCTGGGCAGATGAGGTCGAGTCTAGCTTCCCCGAATCTTCGAAATTGGACAACGATCAAGCACAAAAGTCCATTACAGTCCCGGTCGATGATTTTGGATCCGCAGAATCCAAGAAAAGCAAGAAGAAGAAGAAGAATAAGTCAGCGTCCACTTGGGACCAGGATGAGGAAGCCGCTCAAGCGCAGAGCTCCTTGGAAATCGAAGATCCCGTATTCCCAACATCGGTTTCGAAGAAAGATAAGAAGAAGGCCAAGAGATTGCAACAATGGGAAGAGCCGCAAACGATGCAAGAGCAAGGTCCAGCCACTGAGACTGACAAAATTGTCGATATGGGAGCTTTTGACGATTTCACAGCATCGTCTGCCAAGAAGAGCAAGAAAAAGTCCAAAAAGAATCAGTCATTTGGTGACGATGAGAAGGATGGCCCCGAGGAGACTTCAAAGTCGACCGATGCCGGGAATTCGTTGCCTGGGTCAGAAACCCCATTGTCAAGACCTACTCCTCTCGGTGGACCTGGAGGTTGGCCAATCACCCCTGCTACTCCCCTGACTGGCGGTGAACAGCCTAGCGGTGAGGCACCAAGCTCAACTAGCAAGGGCTACTTTCCAGCAGCTGCAGCTGCTGTAAGTGCTGCAATTTTCGGCTCGAAGACCTCTCAGGAATATTCTTCTGGTATCGGCAAAGATATGTCCATGGATGATCCAGGCTTGACTTGTACCGGCGCTGATGAGCCAACGAAAATGGGTACGGAATCTAGACCACTGCCAGATGGTTTGGCTGCTGGTTATGACAATGATCAACTCAGTCTTGCCAGACGATTGCAGGAGGAATTTGGCAAGAAGAAATCGTCGAAGAAAGACAAGAAAAAGAGACAAAGCTTACCTTCGACGCCAGACGGACTGCCTTCGAGATCCAGAGCTCTCGACGACGATTCTGAAGGGCATCCACGTGCCCGCAGCCTTTCTATTGGACCTGCAGTCGATCGTTCCGCGATAAGTCCTGCCACAAGTGAGCGTAAGAACGTCTACAGTGAAGATCAACTCGAGCTTGCTCGACAACTCAAGGCAGATTTTGAGTCTGGCAGCAAGAAGTCCAAGAACAAGAAGGGCAAGAAAGGTCGTTCAACTCAAGATGACGACTTATTCGATGAAGACTTCGATCCTGATGTCCCTAGGAATTCCGATGAACAGGTCGTTCCAATGGTAGAGGAAAACGCTACAGCTGCTGAAATTTCAGATGGCTCGAAGCCGGATGGCTTTGCCGCCGGTTATCAAGAAGACCAGCTCTCTCTCGCACGGCAACTGCATGCCGATTTCGCCAAGAAGGCCTCGAAAAAAGACAAGAAACGCCGCAGTACGTCACAAACGCCAATAGAGGACGAACCTTGGAACGATGATTTGGGTGATCAAACTCAGTATCCGGGCTCAGAGCCAATATCAAGTCGCGACAACCCTGCTCAGCCTGAAGCGATTGTCAACGAGGAGCTGCCACTACGCGACGGCCTTACCCTCGGTTACAAGGCTGATCAGCTAGAGTTAGCCCGTCAATTGAAGGAAGAATTCGGCTCTGGTTCTAAAAAGAAGAGCAAAGACAAGAAAGACAAGAAGCGTGGCAGCTTGATTCGATCAAGCACGGAAGACGATTACCCCTCTGACCCGATTTCCGGTAGTACGGATGTCCAGCCGATTAGTGACACCTTGAAGCAAGATTCTACAGGAAATCCGGATGCCGACGATGACTTCGCTACCATCGGAAAGAAATCCAAAGGCAAAAAGAATAAGAAGGGAAAGCGGGGCAGCCTCCTGTCAAGCACTGCAGATGAGGTCTTGTCATCAGAGTCTGGTCTTGAGGAACCCACCTCATCACAAGCAGCTCTTCCGCGTGCGGTCTTGGGTGAAGAATTGTCAGCCGAGCCGACGTCTACAGAACCAGAGGATGAATTTGTTTCAGTTGGCAAGAAAGACAAGAAATCGAAAAAAGGCAGAAACCGTGACAGCCTTCTCCGAAGCACGACTGACGATGACTCTCCTGAAGACTTTGCTAAACAAGTTGAATCTTTGCATGACGCCAGTGAAGACAAGCCAAGCGAGTCACAGGTCATGGAGCCTCCTGTTGCTGACCATGAAGAAGAATTTGGGTTTTCTACCAAGAAATCGAAGAAAGACAAGAAAAAGCGCCAAAGCTCGACGCCCGTCGACGATATCATTGATAGATCTATCGATGATAGCCAACCATTGCCAACCGAAGTGTTGTCGATCGTCGATACAGCAGAGACAGTCTCCACAGAAGTCATTGCTGAACCAGAAGATGATTTCGGATTCCCTTCATCGAAGAAGAAAGACAAGAAAAAGAAGCGTGGCAGCTTGCTGAGAAATGAATCATTCAATATCAACTCAGAGGAACAGTATGAGGACCCAGGAAAACTTGCTGAAGCGGACAGCCACAGAGATGCGTCCCCTGCCCCAGTGATCGCCGAGCAGCAAGACGACTTTGATTTCTCGCTTTCGAAAAAATCGAAAAAGGACAAAAAGAAACGAGGCAGTCTCCTCCGAAATGAATCTTTCAATGCCAATAGAGAGGAACAAGTCGAGGGCAGCTACCTACAACCACAGCCAGGCAATGATCCCGACTCAGGTGCTGCTACCATTGCCACGCCCGTCGACGATGAGCAGCACGACCATGCTGAACACTTTTCCATAGATTCGAAGCAGGATCAAGAAAGCTTATCAACAGGCGCGACACTCAAAGATTTCCCTGACCCGCACTCGCAGCATTCAGTCGTAGGAGTCGAAGCGGAAACCATGGGTGGATCAGCATCAACAATCAATCATGTAGACAGAGTGGCTGATTTCGAGATCGAACCTAAAAAGGTCAGTAAGGACAAAAATAACAAGCGTAAAAGCACCCAACAAATTTTCGACATAGAAGATTCTGTCAAGAACTTGGACGAGTCTTCGTCATCCAAAGATCCTATCCCAAGTGATGGGGATGTCAAGTCAGAAACCCAAAACCAAGTCTCGATCAATGACCTTTCTTCTGCGTCCGCCACTACCAATGCACTTGATGAAAAGAACGTTCCAGCCCAGACTGTATCTCAAATAGAAAATGAGAAGCCTGAGGAACTTTTCAAAGACCTTGCATTCACTAAGAAGTCTAAGGAAAAGGAGAAGGACAAGGATAAGAATCGAAATGATTCCATGGTGACTGGTTCTGAGGATCCATCAGGCTTTTCGACACCTCTGCTGGATCCTCTCTCTGAGCCGAAAATGGTTGACGAGATGTCATTGCCAACGGAATCTGTGTCAGAGAACACTCCCTTGAGTGGCCATGAGGATCAATCCTTGAATGCTTCTGTGACTCCCGCTGATGAGCCCGTTGATGATTGGGATGCCTTCTCAACCAAGAAATCTAAGAAGAAGAAACGCAAGGACTCGTCCAAACCGGATTCGGAGGGAATATCCATACCGTCTGAGCCCATTCTGGAACCTTCGAAGGACGTCGCGCTGACTCCTTTGCCCTTAGATCAAATCGCAGTGGATAATGTAATGCTCGAGCCTCGAGGATTGGAATCAACAACAACGACTTCTCAAAAGGAGACCGAGGACCCCACGGATGAGTGGAGCTCGATTTCTGTCAAAAAGACCAATAAGAAGGACAAAAAGAAGCAAAAAGGCTCGTCCAATACTGGTTTTGAAGGGCTTTCCGGAAGTGCAACTCCGCTAGAGCTTAATGCGGAAGCAAGCCAGCCTACCTCAGCTATCTTCCCAGACAACATTGAAATCAAGTCCGATATTGAACAAGGTCAAGGACAGGCATCCGATGAGTCTAAGCTCGTAGCCACCGACGAAACCGAAGAACTGATTGGTGAACGGGGATCGTTCTCGACAAAGAAGACCAAGAAGGGAAAGAAGGACAAGAAATCCGGTTCTTCCACCCCAATTGAGCAACTAGTTGCACCGACAGCTACCGAAGTCTTCACCCACAAAACGGACGAGTCAAATTCCCACAACTTACAGGAGGTCATTGATGTAGTGGACGACTGGGGCCCTGTGTCGTCAAAGAAGTCTAAGAAGGCCGGGAAATCCAAGAAATCAGGCTATTCGACGCCGGCAGAAGAGGTCCTGACTTCGGTTCCAGAACGCAGCTCTTTGAATGACTTCGATGACTCGCCATTGCCCACAGAGCCTGTCCCGGAGGTTCCGAAACAGTTCACAGAGCAGTCCAAAGAAGCTGAAGATCCTTTTCTTGTTACCGATGATAAGTCCATCCTTCCTGATCCTGTTGATGAATGGGAGTCACGGTCAAGTAAGAAGTCCAAGGACAAGAAGAAAAAGCGTGGCTTTGGATTGTCATCGCCAATTGAAGAGACGCTACCGCCAGTCCCTGAGCAGCCTGGAGCAGAGAAGTTTGGCCAATTCTCGACTATGAATGACCTGAGTTTTGATGATGTTGCTAAGACTGGGCTATTTGGAGAGGCAACAGTTGCCGTTGAAGAGCAAGGTGATGAGTGGGGGGACTTCTCGTCGAAAAAGTCCAAGAAGAAGAAGGACAAGAAGCAAAAGAATTCCGATCTATCAACTCCTCCTGAGGAAGTACCAACCCCCGGTCAAGTGGTGCATGGCGTAAGCCAGGTTGGTATGTCAACCGAGTCGATGTCAGAAGCTACGGCACCCATTGAGAATTTCACAGAGTCGAAAGGTGCGAGTGAAGCTCAAAATGACGACTGGGCTTCTGTCTCTGTCAAGTCGTTCAAGAAGGATCGAAAAAAGCAAAAATCTGGCTTCTCAGAACCTGTGGATGAAGTTTTCGTCTCGAGACTGGATGAAAAGCCTGCCGAAACTCGCGACATTTCGGAGCCAGCGAACGCTTCGGTAATTGATACTTTACAGAACCAGCAGTCAGGCGATGCTCAGGCATCAGAGGTGCTCGAGGATCAAGCGGATGATTTGGGAGCATTTCCTGTAAAATCATCTAAGAAGGGTAAAAAGGACAAAGCGAAGCGCAGCTCGGGCATGTCTACACCAGTCGAGCAGTCGGTCTTGCCATTATCAGAACAAGTCACTCCCGATACCAACGTCACTTCAATCCAGCCAGGGTCATCAGACCAAGCAACATCCGAATCGATTGAGCCACTGGCCAACGTGGAGGCAAAAGAAGCCATCTTGGACCAAGAAGATGAATGGGGCTCATTCTCTGTCAAGCAGCCAAAAGGTAAGAGCAAGAAGAACCGCAAGTCTGGGCTCTCATCGCCTATTGAGGACTCGTTGCCACACAATGAGGTGGAGCTCGTCTCCTCCGAACCCGTTCAACAAGCTGCACTTCTACCCGCTGCGCCAGCAGCCCTTGGTCCAGAACAGGCCATCGAGACTCTTAATGACCAAGACGAATGGGGATCCTTCTCAGCTCCCAAGTCAAAGAAAGACAAGAAAAAGTCTCGTCAGTCCGAGATCTCCTCATCAGTAGCAGATTTATCCCCTGAGCAGCAGCCCGAGCCTCCAGCCGAACCGACGCAGAACTTAGCAGCCGGACTAAACAACGTGGAAACACACAAGCAACAGAAATTGGACGATGGCCATGCAGATGAGTGGGCTCTTACCTCGAAGAAGTCCAAGGACAAGAAAAAGAAGTCGTCTAAGCTGTCCACGCCAGTCGAGCAGCCCTCACCTTCCATTGCTCAAGTAGCTCCACCGGAATCAACAGATGCACTCGATGCTGTGATGGACGAAGCCCAAAGCTCGACCCAAGCTGCGGCAATTGAGGTGCTAGAAGATGAATGGGGAACATCCCCGAAGAAAAATAAGAAGGATAAGAAGAAGTCGGCATTTTCAGCACTGCATGAACTACCGTCATCCCCTGTCGATATTCAAGGAGCTATCGACCCTTTCCAACAAGCGCAGAACGCACCAGGAGAGGCTGAACCCATGCAAGAGCCATCAGCCAAGACCGATGGTCAAGTAGATGATGAATGGGGTTCCTTCTCAATGAAGAAAGGGAAGAAAGACAAAAAAGATAAGAAGCGAAAGTCTGGCCTATCGACACCAGTTGAGCAAATCTCAGAAGTCTTGTCTAAGCAAGAGGTCTCGGATCCTGCCGAGAAACAAATTGTCGCAGAGCAAATTCTACCAGAATCGAACGAGCCTCTGGGTCGAAACTTGGAGAATGATTTGGCACCCATTGGAGATCCGGCTGGCGAATGGACTTTCTCACCGAAGCAGAAATCAAAGAAAGATAAAAAGCGCAAAGCCACTCTTTCCACAGCAATCAATGATGCTCAAGTTCTAGATGAAGCAACCATCCGGTCAGACGATGCAAGTACCCAACCCATCATTGCTGACTCTGAGGGCATCGAGAGAGATCTTCCAGCTCACGATGACAATGCCAAGGACCAAGCCTGGAAAATCACCGAAGAGAAAGATGCAAAGATCCAGGAACCCCCAACTGAGGACGATGCTTTCGGATTTGTCTCCAAGAAATCAAAAAAGTCAAAAAAGGAAAAGCGGAAGTCTGGTCTCGCTACCCCCATTGAACAGGAGCAAGTTCTGGAAAAACCTGTTCCAGCTGGTGCCATCATCCAGTCTGAACCCTCGTTAGTCAAGGATCAAGACGAACGCCAGTCTTCCTTTGCTCATGACGAAGATGAACAAGTCCAACAGCCCATAGATGAAGTTTTTGATTTGATTTCCAAGAAATCCAAAGACAAGAAAGGAAAGAGAGAGTCTCGAGCTAGCTCGGAGAGTGGGCCTAGTGCTCCTGCCCAGCAGAAGCTCGATGAGAATGAGATAGCATCAACCTCACTGGATGTGGCACCAGCTCTTAGCTCGATCACGCTGGACCATGAAGCAGAAGAGCAGGATCTGTTCACCAGCGATCTATCCCGGAAGTTGTCGAAGAAGGACAAGAGAAAGCGACAAACAATTGTTGATGTGGCCAGCGACAGCAAGGGGCCAAGTAACACGCCTCTAACTTCATGGGCAGATGCAGTCGAGGAAGCAGAAGTTGTAAGAGCTGTTCCCGTCATTGAAGAAATCGCCAAAGACGAATCTCTATCGCACATCGCACCCACGGTCGAAACAATACCCGTAGACGACTTCGTTCGGCCCAGCAAAAAGGGAAAGAAGGGGACGAAAAGAAACTCTGTGTCTACAGAGTCCGCGCCAGTGGCAGAATCCTTTCAGTCGTCTGAAGGTCGAGATTTGCCCGGAGATTCTTCCCCATCACACATCGCTGCAATCGTGGCAACCGGAGCTGCCGTTGCTGGTGCGGCTCTCTTAAGTAAAACAGGAACATCTCATGATGAGTCCGGGGCAACCAAAGGCGGGTCGTCTTCAGGAACGACCACACCTACGAGGAAGCTCTCCAAGAAAGAAAAGAGAAAAAAGAGTATCGATCGCCGAGCGCCACGAGAGGACGACATATTCGACGACCCAGCACTTTGGGAAGGTGCCGACCCCAAAGTACACGAAGAAGCAAAAGACGGAGACGATGATAGCGACGGATTCTGGTCTCCTCCTCAAGATGACAATAAGCCGAGCACAGCTCAGGAAGTCATCCAAGACGACAATATCGAAAAGGGACAGCCAGTCGCCATTGCACCAACAGAGACTATTAGACCAAAGTCCCCAACTGCTGCTACTCTGCCTAAGCTACAATCCACAGATCCTCATATATTGACGCTGAACGAGCCAAGCTTTGTCCCTGAGCTTAACCCCACATCTAGCCACGAGATTCCCGAATCAGATCAAATTCTCGAAAAGTCTCAACCGCCAAGCAATCCAAGCGACGAGTTTATTATCTCATCCAAGAAAAAGGACAAGAAAAAGAAAAAGAAGGGTAATTCCGACCATTGGGAGCCCGAGGCATCACAAGATCCTGACGCAGTACCGCTTGTCACCCAATCGTCTACTTTCGACACACCAACCATTATTGATGCTCCTGTAGATAGAGAAGTCACGTTCGACCGACTACCATCAATCAGCCAAGAACACATTTCGCCGCCTCCAAAAGAATTGTTTGAACAGCAACAGAGCAACAGGGATATCTCAGCTCAAGAAGATTTCGAGGTCGTTCAACCCAGACCGCAAAGCAGGTCTTTTCATTCCCGAATCTCGGACCTTCCTGTTGTACACGAGGAAAGCTCAACACAGCTAGAGTCCGAAGATTTTCACCGCCATGATACGGACGCAAATCGTGACAGTGCGTTTGTTACTGGTTCTCCAATACCACCTCAGCGGGGCTTCGCGGATAGCCATGAGCATATTCGTGACAGTGGTGTACATCTACGTGATTTCTCACCTGCGGAAAAAGCGCGAGCTCCTATCAAGTCTACTGACGAGGCCATTGCAAGATTATCGTGGCCATCAATAGATGAAGAGTCCGAGACGGTCAACTTGCATGCCCCTCAAAAATCCAAGGACGTGAAGCATCATGTTGAAGAACGATCTTCTGCTGGATCGTACGATTCCAAGCGTCCAAAGGGCGAATCAGCTACCGACTTCTATCGAGTACAGAGGTTGACTCCTACAAAACATTACGATGAAGGAACTACAAGTCGAGACCTTCTACCATCGCAAAGGGACAAGGAGGAGAAGCACACAGATCTTCAACGAACGTCTACTATCCACGGTCTCCGAAAGGCAGAGGGACAGAGTCTGGTGAAGCAGCGAATGCAGCAATTTCAGCAAATTGAATCTCCAGACTTGCCTCGAACCCCAAGACCGAAAGCTTCTTCGTCTCATTCTTCAGAGAGACTCAAGACAGAAAGCCCGAAGGACGGCTACTCCGAATCTCCAACCGTCCGAGCTGTGGAAAGGTCTCAAAGTGGGCGGCCCAGAGATGACAACCACTCAGATGTGCCATTCCCTCGATCTCTCGAGAAGCACAAGGACGACAAGTATTCGGAGACTCCTCCCAAGTCCGATAGACCCAAAGAAGCCAAATATCCCGAGCTCACCTCTTCTTCAAGACCGAAAGCTGAGCCGCCCAAGGGAATAACTGAGATCGAAGCAGGTGCAGCCCTTGCGGGTGCATCTCTGGGTTTTGCCGCTGCACGGAAACTCAGTCAGGAACAACGTCCGACCAGCGCACAAAGCCAGAGATCAACATCCAATTCCAATATCAATCGGCTCAGAACACCAGACATAAAGCGACCAGACAGTGTCACCAGCAACCGTTCTGGAACCCCACCACTTAGAAGGAGCGATCGAAAAAGTGGAGACCTAAGGTCTCTCAGCCAACGGAGCAAGGCGGACCTCGCTAAAGAAGCTGAGCTTGCAACCTCCGCAACTCCAACTCCAGCGGTCAACACAGCAAACCCAACCGCAAACGAGGGCCGGGTCCGGGCCAAAGACATGGCAGATGTCTATGTAAGTCAAACTGCGACAACCTTCGCGAATATTGCTGATATGTGGATAACAGGATGGCTTTGGTGAAGGCCGCATGGGCTCACCACGATCTCCGACTCGACCCCACTCCATGCGCCGACGACAAAGCATGCAAGTCCTCGACCTCGAACAAAAACTCGAACAATTAGCTGCAGAGAATCGTATGCTGGCTGAAGCCAAAGCTCAAGCTGATCGCGCCTTACACTCGAGCCAGAATACTCCCTCAGCCTTGGTCGAAAAGGATGCCGAAATAGACAGTCTCAAACGGACCCTCGAATGGCTACAAAATGAAGTTACAAGACTTTCCGAAGTCAATGAGGGCTTGACAAGTGCGAACATGACAATTGCGCGGCAGCACGGAGATCAATATGGCATACTCGAATCACAACACACGCAGACTGCGCGCGAACTCCAAGAAGTGCGCGACGCACACGAAAACTTGTCGGCTGGTATGGAGGGCATTGTTAGGAATGAGGTTCAAAATGCCGTACTTGATAAAGACCGCGAAATCGCGCAATTACGGGCTGAATTGGATGCTGCCAAAGAACAAATTCGGAAAATGCAAAGGCAGATTCTTGCATCCAAAGCCAACGACCTCGAGTTCCTCACGATCAGAGACGAGGACTACTTCGATAATGCCTGCCAGCAACTGTGCCAGCACGTTCAACAATGGGTACTCCGCTTTTCTAAGTTCTCCGATATGCGAGCTTGCAGACTTACGAGCGAGATCAACAATGACAAAACAATCGATCGACTCGATAACGCAATCCTGGACGGCTCGGACGTTGACAGTTACCTCGCAGATAGAGTCAAGCGTCGGGATGTCTTCATGTCTATGACAATGACGATGGTCTGGGAGTTCATATTCACACGATACCTTTTTGGCATGGATAGAGAGCAGAGGCAGAAGCTCAAGTCGCTTGAAAAGACGCTTTCCGAAGTTGGACCTGCAGCGGCAGTCCACCAATGGCGTGCGACCACACTCACTCTATTGGCCAAACGTGAAGCTTTCCGCGCGCAACGAGAACAAGACACCCAGGCGGTCGTGCACGCAGTCCTCGAGACCTTGTCAGAGATCCTCCCACCACCGAGCCATCTCGAGGCACAAATCGAAGAGCAATTGACCAGGGTTATGAAGGCCGCCGTTGATCTTTCCATTGAGATGAGGTGCCAGCGCGCAGAATATATGATGCTCCCTCCTCTACAACCAGAGTATGATGCCAATGGAGACCTGGCGAGTAAGGTATCTTTCAACGCGGCGTTGATGAATGAGCGTAGCGGAGACACAGTGTCCAATGAAGAGCTAGAAGGCCAAAAGGCGGTTGTGAGGATTGTTCTTTTCCCGCTGGTCGTCAAGAAGGGTGACGATAGTGGGGAGGGCGACGAGGAAATTGTTGTGTGCCCTGCACAGGTCTTGGTTGCTAAGCCAAAGAAATCGGTCAGGGTACTGGCACCAGAAGGGAACAACTCGAGGATATCGATGCAGAGCTCAATGCCTGCTGGGGACAGCGTGATTTGAAGGGCGATATTTATTTCCGGTGTGGTTGATAATTGCATAATACCGATGGCGTTTCTGATTTGGAAAAGGCATGATAATGATTTGTAGGATTTTTTTGTATGTTTGTAGATTTTTCTTTTCTCAAAAATAATGAATAGCATTGGTTCTCGAGGTCTGGTTCAACTGCATACGTGATCTCAAGTTGATTTCAACGATGCTCTTTCGATTTTGGACCTTTTGATTAACATGGATGATGAGGAGGGGAGGTCTTACAGCCTTGCAGCCGGTTCCGGAGCAGTCCAGCGACAAGGCCACCCCCGCAGTCGTGTGACGATTGTCCAAAGGGCAAAATCGACTTTCAAAATAGATACAAGTTGTGTTGTCAATGCGCTGTGCTTAGGTGGTTCATCTTGTACTGTCATGCCAACGAGGCTCAACACACGAGGCTATCCCTTCCAGTAAATATCCACAAATCACAAATGACAATTGTTTTCATCCAATAATCCAATCAAACATGCTTTGACGCTTCTATCTTCCATCCCATCCTTCTTTCCATCCACTCCACTACTTCATCACTCAATCGTTATCCGCCTATCGCCCAGCCAGCCGCCCTTCCAGAATCCCGGAAATATGGTTCTCAGTGCCGAAGAGTGGGACTTCCAAGGATCCTCGGGACATGCTCCCCGCCCAGGCCGGCCCAGCAAGCTTGTCGCGACAAAGTGCACAATTGCAGTCAATCCATTTTGTAATGCCCTCGGCAGCAACTTCATCGTGATTGGCTCCCTGGACGACAGATAAGGCTAACCATCCACTTGACCTTTTTGGGAATCCTTATCTGAGAGGTGTTGAAGATGATGAGGAACAATTTGCAAGTGCCAAATCAAACGTCATGCCCAAGACGCTTTGTTTTCACCGGAGCTGATGAATCAGGCGATGAGCATTCGGCTGAAATGTGAGACGGAAGAGGGTCGGGGCATGGCTTAGGGCGCGAAAATGCACTTTGAAGATGTGGTGTTGTCTATGGGTGATTTGAGATGAGAGGTGAGCAAGGAGTGCTGGGAGTAAAAATCTGCGAGCAGGATGATGAGGTATGAAAGTTTCGAAGGTGCAAAAACGCAGAAGTGCAGATAGTGTTTAAAGCTCAACGGTCCACCTGTTTGGTAGCTGAAAAGGAAACTTCTGCTGATGTGCGCAAGATATTTTGACACATTGACAGGGACGGAAAAAACCGTAAAAGAGGAATGATGGCTTGCAGTCGTTCGTTGGAACATGATGATCGATGGAGGGCAATTCAGATCATGCTCTTTAACTGAAATGACGCTTGATCGACATCCAGTTTGTATCGAGCGATATCTAGCCTCTCTCGAGAAGGAATTTTGTCATGAGCCTGACACTGCCACGAAGAATTCACCAACCGCATGCCCAGAAAGTAGTACAGTTCACAATAGTGTTATCCGATACGGCGTTGTTACACTTTAATATTATCTCTTGTGGATCTTGATATTAGGCTTCGCAATCAACTAACATTGTACAGGCTTCTCTGCGGTAATTTCGTCTCTTGGGAATCAAAACAAATATGTCTGATGCTGTGCGAAATCGTGCCGCCTGAAACACACATTGCACTGCATGCTGTTGGCTACCCCACAATCTCTCAAAGCTCTTACCTCATGGGCTCATGGGATAACAATGGGCTGACAGGGGCAACAGTGAGCAGAGTTGAGATTGAAGCGTCGTTTGTGAGGTGTGTGCCTGTGATGTGGTCTTGCATGCCCCGGGGGGCAGCCTCGTTAAAGTTACAAAAATGCTACGGGAAATGGCTTGCATGAGGTTAATCCTGGCCCCCTGAAGAAAGAACATTTTTTGCTCCGAACCCTTTCCTGGGGGGTGCTCCGTGCTGAAGATGCTTTCATTTTTTTTTTGGCTGCGAGTTCGCAGTACCAAGATTGGGCTCTCACAAGTAAAGTAAAGTAAAGAGCAGTTGAGAAGAGTTACAGGGGTAGCAACTCACTATCCGACCAATAGATTGTTGAGTTTCGATACGAGTCAACACCTTACTCAAGCCCTGTGTCACCACTGCTTAGATCCCGAGAACTTTACTCGTGCAGGGCAGCCGGAGCAGCCGTCAGGAATCAAATCTCGAACCGTAAATGCAAACCCACGCGGGCGGGCTGGAACATGGGTTTCTACTATTTACCCGTCCTGTCGAAGTGCACAAAACGAAGCGCTGGGGTGTCCTAGACGAAGGCCGACGAATGAGGCTGTTGACAAGGCCCGCTTCAACGAAAAGATCCCACGTTGGCATGCTGAATGCTTGCTGATGACAGGGAGTGGAGAGGACGAGGCCTGGAGGCCCATATCCGCGTGCAGATCTGGTGGAGCCAAGGCTGAGTCCCAGATCTCCAGTGAGACGGATAGGGATAGGATTATTGAGATACCATGCCACAGTCAGGCCAGGCATCTCATATGCTGAGATATCGCAGTTGGGATGAGCAGAATGCAGGGCATCGCAAGCAGAGGAGGGCATCGAGGACCTGGCGTCTGCATCGCTTGTAAATTTACATCCCAGCCCACGGGTGTGGTCTAGCTCGTGCCCAATGCTTTTTTGCCCTCTGCTCCTGGTCTGAGTCGTCTCCATCAAGCTCAAAGCTTCCTGGTGCCTCTTGGTATTAAAGTGGATGCGTGGGAGGTCAATCGATGCTGGCGGGAGTACTAAAAGACTGAGATCCCCCCCGACATTCCACGCTTTGTGTCTGTTCCTTGTGCAGAGTAGTTTGGTCTAACTACTAGTCGTTCTCAACCGCCGCCCACTTCGCCGACGCCAGATAATAGATAGGTTGACAGAAACGCCTCTATCTCGCCCGGATACTTGGCATTCCTACATATATCTACGTCCTCGCCCTCTCTGGCCTTCGAGTCGAGCTCTCAAATTTTCCGGCGCCTTTGGATCACCAGTACAGTTTGCAAACTTGTGTTACAAGACAAAGGACAAAGGTATCCCCACGTCACTTCCTGGGAACCGCCCTACACTCGCCGATCTCGGCACTTTTTTTCTCAAGACCGCGAGACTGCCGCTTGAGCAGTAACTATTCTCACGATGTCTTCTGGATTTGCTCCCAATTATGCGTGGACTGGCCCACCCACGCAATACAATGGCACTGGAGTTAATGGCGGTGATTCTGGTAAGATGCCCGCTGAATTAAAACCCTCCCGCGCAGCTCTTGCCACTCAATTGAGTTACAAGAGTCACATGCAGACAGTTTTCTTGGACAATTCTAACATTCAATGAACAGCCACCGAAAACTTGAACCAATGGTTCTCTCCCGGTGACCAGGCTTACATTCTTGTCTGTTCCGCTATGGTCTTGGTCATGGTACCGGGCCTGGGCTTCCTATACTCCGGTCTTGCTCGACGCAAGTCTGCCCTGTCTATGATTTGGGCGTGTATGGCTTCTTTCTCGATCATTACCTTCCAATGGTATTTCTGGGGTTACTCTCTGGCTTTCAGCGCATCTGCAACCAACGGATTCATCGGAAACTTGGGACACTTTGGTCTGATGCACACTCTTGGAACGCCATCTCCTGGATCCCCTCTCATTCCGGAGCTCTTGTACTCATTCTACCAGGTATGCACCTGCTTATACCTTCTACATTGATTGCAAATATTAACTTCATCCATAGCTTCAATTCTGCGGCGTTACAGCAGCAATTATTATGGGTGCCGTTGCTGAGCGCGGTCGCCTCATTCCTGCTTTGGTCTTCATCTTCGCATGGGCCACGATCGTATACTGCCCAGTCGCATGCTGGGTCTGGAATGTCAACGGATGGGCCTTCAACTATGGTGTTCTGGATTATGCTGGAGGCGGACCTGTCGAAATTGTTTCCGGTATGTCTGCTTTGGCATATTCTATGGTTCTCGGCAGACGTCAAGAGAAGATGATGTTGAACTTCCGTCCTCACAACGTCTCTTTGATCACCCTCGGCACGATTCTTCTGTGGTTCGGATGGTTGGGATTCAACGGTGGATCCGCTTTCGGTGCCAACTTGCGTGCAGTCATGGCCTGCTGGAACTCTTGCTTGACCGCCATGTTCGGCTCCATCACTTGGTGTCTTCTTGATTACCGTCTTGCGAGGAAGTGGTCGATGGTTGGATGGTGTTCCGGCTGTATCTCGGGTCTTGTCGCTGCTACTCCAGCTTCCGGTTTCATCACTCCATGGGCTTCAATCATTCTCGGTATCGCTGCTGGTGTTATTTGCAATTTTGCTACAAAAAGTAAGTCCTGGACTCCCCAGTCGTACATCAAGCACTGACAAGTTTGCAGTCAAGTTCTGGATCCGAATTGATGACAGTATGGACGTGTTCGCTGAGCACGGCGTCGCTGGCATGGTCGGACTCATCTTCAATGCACTTTTCGGCGCAGACTACATCATTGGTCTCGATGGTGTCAACAACGGAATCACTGGTGGATGGCTCAACCACAACTACAAGCAACTTTACATCCAAGTTGCTTACGTCGTGGCCTGCACTGCCTATGCTTTCGTTGTCTCCGCCCTTCTCGCTTACGCCATCAACTTCATCCCTGGGTTGCACCTCCGGGCTTCGGAAGAAGCTGAGTTGCTCGGTATGGATGATGACCAACTGGGCGAATTCGCATACGACTACGTTGAGGTTCGCAGAGATTACCTCGCCTGGACTCCAGCAACGGACGAGCCAGAGAAGACCGAAAGCAACATCAACCCCAGCGATCGTCATGGTATCCCACAACACAGCGAGATGATTAACGGCCAATCCCCAGAGGAGGGCTCAAGCGGACATGAGCACACCGGAGTCATGGGTGACCGACACGGTATTGCCGCCGAAGATCAGATCAAGGAGAAGCATGCACACCCAGCGAATGGGCAATAAAATGCGCCTTGTAATTTGCAGCATTATTCGTTTGGATGGGGATGAGTCGTCATTTTGGATCTCATCTCGGATTTGAGAAGGCGGAGCTTGGATACCGGGTTGGATGGAATGGAGTTACCTTGAGCGATATCCCTTGTCTGCAATCTACGCTGAGATATACCAGCAATTTTCTATGCTCCTGCGATCCTATATTTTTGTACCTCTAGCACCGCTAAACACATACTATCTACTTTAACTACCTATTCACACTAATTTCTTCGGCGTCAGCCATACACGCACCCTCATTGACGTGTCAAACGAAGGAGCCTTTTACCTTTCATATAGCTCCTAGAAATCGTCGCATTTTGCACACTCTTGCATCTATGTGAAGCATTTCTCGCCAAGTCAACGTCCATTGCTGGACCGGCACAAAGCTCACTCTTTCGTCAAGTTTTTCTGGTGAAAGTTATTTCTTCTCGTCGACTTATCTCGAAATCGACAGGTGATGGGGCTATGCATCAAGCCCCAGCAGATACAAGACGGAGTATCCCCACCAACACCACCGAGCCAATGCGTGGCATCAAGACCCAAGCAAGTTCTAGACCGTCAAACAAACCTGCCCAAGTCTGTGCCCATCTCTGAACTTACCTTTCCACTTTTTCAAACTTTCGCAAACTCAATCCGGGGAAACATAACTCTGCATGTCAAGGCACGTCGTTTATGTACAACCCCTGCGCCTGGACAGCAACCGCGGTTCCCGCCGTTGAGATTGAAGCGATGTGAGAAATTTTGAGCCCTGTAAAGGTCTACCCGTCATGAGCAGATTCCTCTGCATGTCTCTCATTTTTGCGCGTTCTTTCATTTCTGGGCTCATGCCATCGTTCGGTCACAGGACAGCGAGGGTGATCTGTATGCACGGCAGAGAAGCGAGACTGTGGTGTGGCTGGGCGTGATTCTTATCAGCTTGGCATAAATTGTGGAGATAAGGGAAGACGAGCCAGAGGTCAGTGATGAAGTTGTTACGGATAGTAATTCGAGGACATGGGCGGTTGCTGGAAATGGGGATCAGCGCAGCATGATGACGATGTGTTTTCAGTATGATAAGATGGGGAAGTGAGCTGGGAAAGAAATCGGTATCTTTGGCATGGATCAGCTTTGATAGCATTGATAGAGGAGCACAGCTCCGCGCTTTGATAGATATCGATATCGTCGATCGATAGAGACAGCGAAGCTTGAAGAGCTTGAGCTTGGAGCTCACGTCTCAAACTGGGGTCGGTCACCGATGCAGAGATATGTGAGATGACATGCCAGAGACAGGGGAGAGTCACGGGGGTATGGGACAAGATGAGGGTATCTGAGATGTAGACCCTAAGAGAGGGTGTAGCAGATAAGACAGGCTAGGCGTGGGAGGCCTTGGAAAGTTTGTGGCTTCAAAGGACTCTCTGATAGCGGAATTTATGAGTTGACTGGTAAAGAGTTGATGTGTGTCCGGCTGAGGCATTGATGAGGATGGAAAGACCCTTAATTTGCCTCTAGGTACGGTGTTGATAGGGCAAATTTTCATAGGTTTCAGCTCGACCTGATCACTTGGTCTTGCAAGGAAAATGGAGCTGACTAGGTAGGGAAGCTGGTGGGGAACATAGGATGGCTTCCGTAGGAGAAAGCATGGCAAGTGTAGGGCAAGGCTGGTGACCTCTTCACTATATCTGGTCGTACAAGATCTTGTGCAAATAGCATGATCTAAGATGGATTCCGTTTCAGTCATTTCTCCAAAACGCTGTTCTCTTTTGCAAATCTTTATCGAGGCATCTTTTTGACTTTAAAGCTCGGTACTTACAAGAGTGCTCCTCTCACGAGGCTGAGACTGCGAGCAAAGGTCTGCAGATGGTACGCCACATATGAGCCCAAAAATAACCTCTGTATATGTTTCTATCCTGTGTTTCAATAGCCTTCAAACAAGAGTGGCTTCTAGAATTCTGATGTTGGAGATTGGCCTACCAGGATCCCGAGTCAACGTGATTTCACAAGGGCCAAGGCTACGAGACATAGCCAAGGTTTGTCAGCCTTGCAGACAACAACCTGAGTGGAGGGAGCTCCCCGCCGTCTTCTATGCCATCAACATCAACATCACGCATCAGCTCAGCATTATCATGTGCAGCGCGAAGTCCCTGAAATGATAATAAGGTGGTCTCTGGGTACGTCTAGCCTTTACCAGCTATATGGCCGCCCGAGCTTAACAGAGCATATTTTGTCAATGTCGAGGAAGGCATCCATCAGTTCATCTCCAAGATGATGTTCCAGGGCGAGAGGATCTTCAAGGAAATCGACGTAGGAAACTTCCATGCGCAGAAAGGAAGGCAAAGGGTGCGTTTAAATGTCCTTGACTTGAAATGGATCATCGGCTTACAATCTCTCAGGTACTCGGACTCGGCGACCATGCCCCTCCTCGAATGGCTCACTGGCGCAACAATCTCGGAGCCCTTTCGCACGACTTCAACCTATACTTCGCCGCATACGGAGACAAGATTCATGTCACAAGGCCTCTGGATCTCCGCCAAACCCTCCCAATATCTCCCGACCTAGTCCTTGATCTTCCCAGGAGTGCGGAGGGTATCCGTGTTGGAGGCTACATCGACCAAATTCGACCTCACAATGTCAATAACATGAAGATCGGAAAGCTTGGAGACTTCGAAATACTGTTGATTGCGTGTGATGATGGGGATCTTATTGCTTACTACACACGACTCTTAGAAAGAGAAATCGATGAGGGTGGCCTACATTGCAGCCAAGGGGAGGGTCCAATAAGTTATACTCAGTCGTAGGACTCTGCTCTCTCTATACCTGCAGAAGCGTTCTCTGATGTCACTAGGTTCTTCCATGATAATGTTGGTATCAGTGCATGGGGTCTTGCCATACACCAAGTTTCAAGATTGATTGCCGTAGGATCGAACCACCGCGAAGTTACCGTCTTTCAGCCAGCACTCGCTGTTGGCTATGACAGAGAGACAGGCAATCGGCATTTCCAGGAGCGTACGGGTAGTGCTTGGCCAGGTTGCTCCTTTTCTAATGGTGCTAGCCGGTTTTCACCCGTGTGGAAATTAGATTTTGGGTCCGAGGCTCTGGGGGAATTTGGTAAGTGCACAGCTAATAGACTTGAATCGATGCCCTTCCCTATCAGAGACTTGGTTGCGACTCAAGGTGTTGACATAGCTGCAGAACGAAAAGACTGTCGACTCAGCCTCCCTCTAGGACCTTCTGGCAGCAATATCCCCTCCATCGATTTTGTCAGCGATGAGAATGGTGAAGCCAGCGTGGTTTTGGCAAGCGATGTCAACGGCATGCTTGTAAGTCAGTTTTTCCTCACATTTGATTCTCTCAATTTCATCTATAGTATGATGGGTGCCTCTGTTTACATAGCATGTATGCCATCTACCGAGCCTTCCGCTCGATGGAACTTGTTATGCCTTTCGACCTACGAAGCTAGCAATCTTGAAGCAGGGAAGCTCTTGTGATTTATCTTCATCAGGCAATGTACACATGTCATCTTTACTGATTGAACTTGCTCAGTGGTCTCTCAACCTATCCCAGCGAGAAACCCTTAGTTGGCCAGAAATTCATCAGGAGCCAACCTTCGCACAAAACTGGGATGAGTTCGCGCCCAGGTAAGCCATTATCCTCTACCTGGTAATTTGCAATTTTTTTCAAATTGAAGTGCTGATTGACGTGCGTTAGAGGCTGGGGTGTCTTGTGTATCCCAACGAGCTATTTCATGCTTGTCAAATCGTAAGTTCTTCTCAAACTCGCTCTACGCCATACAATGCTCAATTTACCGTCCATCTCATCTAATACCACCATGCAGACCTCAGGAAGCTCTTGGTATCAACAATCTGGACTCTATGTTCAAGCTTAAGTCTGAATCATCCACACACTGCTTGCAATCACTGGATATTAGTTCTTGCGTGCCTTCTCTCACAACTAGTTCTATGATTCATCCTTCTTGTTCTTTCTTCCACCCTTTTGATCAACCTGTTCTCAATACACTCACACTCGAAACCTGCCCAACACCTCCGGTCAAAGTAGGGTTATCGTGGAGTGTTGTGCATACGTGTATCCTGGAATTGCTGCAGAACTATCGGGCCATGAAGCATCTGGTGTTTCAACCGACTTGGATACCTGAGTTTCACAGAGACGACTGGGTTGACAGAATGATGGATGTCTTGCAGTCTGAGGATTGGTATTCTGATGCTGTTGGAGCATGGATGGTCGAGACCTATAGGGTCACCCATCAATGGAAGGAAAGCCAAACATTCTTCGATACTCTCAAAGCTTTTCGATTCTTACTCCAACTGCCGATCGAGATTCGATATCAAATAAATTCCTGGCAAGGTCTGCACAAGGCAATGGCAGATGTCGAAGATTATGGAAGTGAAAGTCTGGAAAGTCTGACACGTTTGTCACTCAATCAAATCCAGTCCATCAAGAAAAAGAAGCAGCCGATCCCTCGATTACAAGAAGGCAACATGGCCGTCATCCGAACCAGTGCTCGCGACATCGAACTGATACCACCAAACCCGAACATGTAAGCCCAAAATCTGCTTCATCAATCAATGTTCTCCTGCTATCATGTTGGTCATGAACTGCTTCCGAAGCCTGTCCAGATTCACAGCTAATTCACTTCCCTCTATCAAGGATCACCACGATGTGCAGGAATTTCTTACGGCAGACATTACCACACCAGATTCTGCAAGACACACTCGAGCGCTTCGATCGGCTCAACATGTTCGCCGTGATCCCTGAACTGTCACTTCTAGTCGTCGCCTCACAGAAAGGCCGGGTAGCACTCTTCACACTGACGAGACTTGAAGACGACTTCTCTGATGTTGCACCGCTTTTAATGTTTCGTCTCGACCGGATTCTACCCTCGACCGAACATGAGGAAGAGTTTCGACCTTGTGTTCCACTGTTGGGTATGGCTGTGGGGCCACTACAAGGAAATAATAAGGATGGGGCCATGCAGAGGAATATTTGGAGGTTGATACTGCATTACATGGATCACACCGTGCTGAGCTATGAACTGAAGAGGGGAAGCGATATGGATGGTTTGGTGGTTCTTTGAGCGTTTGCGATGATACCAGTCTGCATGGCTTTTGGCGCTGATTCGGTGTTCCTGGTCAGACTGACCAGGGCTGGTCATGTTCTTTATTGAAGATATAGCGGCAATTAAGCTTCTATTGTGGATATCCATACCCTCCGCGGAAGTTTGACGTTTCATTAGTGACATACTCTTGCTTTTGCTTTTGCAGGATCGAGTGGACTCATAACGCGAGGCTTCTGTAAGGAGTGGATGAGTCTTGCCTCGTCATTACCTGCCAGAGCTTTGATGTCCTGTCGAGGAAATGTTGTGAATTTGCCAAAACATATTCGCCCTTTAGCTAAACGTTTCATTGACGTGAATTGTACTTGCTTGATACATCTGTGGATCTTCGTCCTGGCTATTCTGTATCTGAGAGACCGTCCATGCCGCGCATCAGAATTAGAAGGGCAAGCAACGAGGGCAGCACTAGCACCCTACAGTGGCCCACAATTCAGCACAGCGCGATGTGGTACAAGCAGATATAACATCAGTTCATGCATTCACTAAAGATTATATTGAGATGAGAAGTATAGTTCGGAACAGTAGCGATCAGAAGCTTGGTAAAATTTCGACCAAAACAGCTTGGGTCAGATCTTGGTTACATTTGAGAATGTGTTTTGTGGATAGAAAGAGAATGAGGAGCAGAATTCCAAGAGAAGTCCGATCTGAGGGAAGGGGGGGGGGCTAATACTCCATACTAGTCCCTATTGGGCTCCAGATCTCATTTCAGCTATCCTTGCTCCTTCCTTGGTGGTGATGAGCAATTGAGCATTTCAAAATCTAGACTGACATTATGCCGCGTCCACTCGCGACTCCTGCTGCCCGACGAGGTGTGAGACTACTGGCACGGCTTCAGTCGAGGTCGACTTGGATGAGCTCCCGTAGTCTCTCGGTCATGCGCAACTTCCTCGTGATTGATACCTCTGATTGCATGCATTTCAGGCTGTATCGTCACATTTGCGCGCTCGGGCATCCTCACAAAGCGCATTGCCATGCAGAACACTGAAGTAATAGCTACATTCGGAAGCTCAGCCATATCTGTTGTGATGCATCCAAGTTTCTACAGTCGTCTTCATCACCCACACTGTCAAAGAGAACGAACACGTAGCCATCCAAATCGCCCTTTCATAAGTACTCTTCAAGCACGAGAGATTGAACCTTTACTTCTCAATTCTCGCCATTCTTGGCCTTCAAAAACCTGTAATTCAACATCATCTAAGGGCGGCTGGGTCCTTTTCGCTTCCCGGCAAAACCTCACATAAACAACCAGATCGCAAACCACTTGATATAACAAAATAGCACGCTTTCCCGCCATCAACAGCTCTTCTCTCACGAGAAGATTGCGGGAGCATCGCCAAACACTAACAAAGACATTCGCTAGGGGGTCGATGTATGAGTAGCTCAGCTCACAGCAAAAAATTCCCTGTCTTTCAATTCGATCGGATGTTGATCGACGCCCCGTTCGGTTTATTGCATGGAAAATTATTACGGGGGGAGGATATTGGGGACTCGAATCGAGCTTGAAATAAACCCTAGTTGGGTTTTTCGAAGGAACACCTCCCGGCGGAGCTGATCTGGAGTTTTTTGCATTTTTTTCTTCTGTTTTGTTTTGTTCTCGGTCGGCTCGCTTAGATGAATTTTGAACTTTTTCCTGATAGCTGTGAGCGTGGATGAGTTGAATAGCCATCAAATAGGTGGAAAAATAGTTTCTAACTGTTTCGGGTCTATTGATGATATCGCTCTGGCTCTAGATCTCCTCCTGTTGTGTTTTTGGAGAATGAATGGACTTGGGCTCGCGAGCGCGCTGTGCACGTAAACAAATGAACCCATGAAAATGCCTTGGTCATTCTGACAGCAACCAAACCGCTGTCCGCTAGAACCTCTGTATTTCAAACGCTGATTGATATATGGTACCGCGTGGACAGCGTGAGCAGCGTGGGCAAGCCAACCCGTTCTTCATTTAACCGAATAATGAAGCCGCTCGACTAAAATAGAGTCAACAAACATCCGATGCTCGAAACAAGCGATCGATGGTGCTAGTCATGTCTGTATCTCCCAGTGTGGTTTTCACCGTCATTAAAGCTATGGCAGACACTTCCAAGCCAAAGATACGAGTCGGGTTTCAGGGTTCAATCAAGTCCACCGTGATCTTGTCCACTGGGAACTTTTAATCCAATCTCCTGAACTCGTACTTGTTCATGTTATTCCACTGGCCCGCCCCTATCTGTGATGTCGTATTGATTGTTTTTGTAGGTAGTAGCAGTTGCCAAATTCTTTGTAGAGGTGAGATTGACACGAAAGAAAGCAAGCATCAAGTTCCATTCGCCACTTTCATATACCTTTTCCCAAGCAAGCCATGTTGTGACCAAAAGGGACCAGCTCTCTGGCCTCAGTACAAGACCTTGTAACACGTCAAGATGATTTGGAACCTCTTTACACAGCTTTTAGATTCGGGATCAATCTTGATAGGCGCCACGAAATTACAAATCCCTCATTTGAACGATAAATATAGAGATCAGTAGCGAGATACTGTGACAGTCAACTTGAGGGTCTTCACGCTTGCTGGCTCGCTAAATTTGCGCCCCAAATATCTGACAGAACGATCTGACTATCAGGTATCAGGCCATTAGACATCTTTAATTGACACACAGGGTAAAGTCAGATACCTTTATCTCAACAACATCTCTCCCTCCGCAAGTCTAAACCATTTCATCACACCACCGCACGCCATATCCCGCATGACCCACCACTTCCCCTCCCTCTCAAACCCACAGACAGGGACCGTAAGCCACAAACACCTGACACAACTCAAACAAATGGCCCCCATCTCCCTCTCATCCCAATCTACCGGTAACAACAGTGCATGTAATTCCATATTTAGGCATATGGAGAGCTGGGTTGATTTGGGTTTTCATTAAAGTATTGGAGCTACCGTTTCGGGTCGGCGGATCCCGTTGTTTGGGGGAAAGTGTATTTTGGCTCTTGAGTGGTGGGCTCGGTGGGGATTTGTGAGTCTTCTAGAACGATTCTATGTGGTTTGGGGAGTGGACCATTATGATTGATGAGAATCGAATTACGGGTTGCTGATACAAGTGAGATATCTGGGTCACGGGAGGGAAACACTGGAGTCGAGGAGATGAGAATCAGAAAAAGGGCAGGGCGATGTAGATTTTGAAGTTATTTTGAATTTTGTGTTTATTGTACCATCCATCCATCTCGTTCTTCTTACATGCATCCACTGGTTCTTCTCACCCTCTAGCCTCTTCCTCTTGACGTCCCCAGTTCAACTTCCACCATTTAAGCATTAAATAACCAGCATTCTGCTCGTTCACCCGTCACTCTCTTCTCTTCTCTCTTCTCTACCACATACAGCCCATCTTGTGATGGAAGCTAGTGGTATCACACATACATACATAGATACATCAGAGCTAGGAACATTCGAAGCAAGGAAAATCGACTGCCTCTCTCTCACTCCGTCAACAATATACACAACGAGGCCGTATAGTCTAATTTCCATACAATGCAAAGCGGCCGCCTCCCCGTTTGATATGAAGAAAATGAAACAAGACAAGAAACGGATCTGACAGACAGGTAGGTAGAAAAGTTAAACGAAGGTAGGTATCTTAACGCCCGAGCCCAACAACACCTGGCTCAATTTTCGGAAACATCGACAATAGAACGGCAAACAGCTCCGCTGATGGCTTGATTGAAGCATGTGCAAAGAAAAGTGCGCGATATTGTGCCTGAACCCCGAGATATGCAGCAGGATGATTCAAACACCTAAATGCAGAACACGCTAATAGACAAGAAGAAAAAGAACAGAATATGCTGATGTGAGTGACGTAGTATCCGGGCTCAGTCCAGATGGTCTTCATGAAGAAAGGTTCATATCCTTGAGTTGCCTCCAAGGTTTAGCCACGACATGTCTGCGGTCTGGGTGGGCATCTGAGGAACACCAGGCTCTGCTCCGGGGAAGCGGGTTGTCCTGTTATTGTCGAAGTTGCCAGTATTCCGGCCCAAGGTTGTTGCATAGACACTTTCCGAATAGTTACTCGCGCGAGTGTTCCATCCACCACCGCCTCCAACTGGCGTCCAGGCGTTTTGCTCGTTCACACTTGCTGGAACACCACTGGAGAAGGCGTCGTGTCGATCGTCGTTGAAGGATGACAGTGAACTGATGGAACCTGATCTCTCGATCTTTCCCGACATCTCTCCAGACAGGGGGAACTTGCTTGAGGGATGTGCGACTGTTGGGCTACCGGACATTACCCGGTTCAGTTCAGGTCTGTCTCCAATCTTCAATGGTGGCACGATAGCCGAATTCCGTGAAGGCATCTGGTGTATCGAGTACTCTGAACTTCGGTCTGATCCTTCATATGTTGTCCGTTTTGAGCCAAATCCGAGAATGTTCAGTGAGCTTCCTCCGGACCAATACCGATTCCATCCCGAACTCCTCCTCGTACTTCCACGTCTTCCGCCTCTGGTACTTCCACGAGGCCTTGGTCCCGCCGATGGTCCGGCTGATGGTCCTGGTGCTCCAGTCTCTGCAAAAGATACGGTCTTCTCGTCTCTAGTGGCGTTCAGGTATGGTTCCTCTTGTGGCATGGGCTTGCTGATGTTGCCCTTGTAATTCTTGTTGAAGTGACTGCTAGCATCACTTCCATTTCCCTTTTCATCCCCCCTGTTATGGCCCACTCGGCCCATCAATATCGCCATAGAAGAGAAGGAACCTTGTGAAGCTGATGGTTCATGACCCTGGAACTGTCTCGTCGTAGTCATTTGCGGCAATCCCCTGTCAGCAAAATCCATCGCGTTCTTTTCCTCTGGCAGTCCGCTTGCACGTCTCTGGTGTCCAGCCTCCGCATGTTGCTTCCTCTTCCTTCTCCACCGGAAGCAGATTAGCAAAGCTATCAATATCAGAGCAACACCGGCGATCGTCCCTAAGACAGCTGCGAGGACTTTCGTTGGAACAGGCGTATCACCGCTAGATCCACTTGCCGCTGCAGTTGAGGATTGTGCTGAGCCTGATGCAGTCGCCGAAGCTGATGTCGAGGATGATAACGTTGATGATGGAGTGTTTCCAAGGCCCTGCTGTGAGACTGCTTTTGACCCAAGTTTGTCTGTTGCGTTGACCCAGGCATTAGATCTGGCCTTGAAAATACATAACACATCCTCATCATTTCCTCCACTCACTACAACCATTCCACTCTGATCTTTCGCCACGGAGTACGAGGTCCTGGTACTTGTGGGCGCTAGTGTTCCATTGTATGCTGGCCAGTCTGCTACAGTGAGCTCTGCTCTCCTCTCCATGCCACTTTCGGTATCCCGTTTCTCCCGGATAGGCGCCGAATTCTGAACTGGGTTTCCATCAGCATCAATCAAAATTGTCCGATTGACAACGTTGGGAGAAACAGTCATGTCGAAAGTGTAGATAGTCTTGCTCCCATCGTTCCCGTTTAGAGCAATGGCTTTGACATTGGTAGTGTTGTAGATGGGATTGGCAAATGTGGCATTAGAGTCGACCCATGATTTTGAAGGGCTGAAAATCATGGCCTGGGTGTTAGTTTCACTGCCTCCGATGTAAATTGCCTTGCTCTCGGTCCACGGAATTAGTATCGGTGAAATGGCTGGCGGTGCGATCGCTTCGTAGGCCAGAACCGTGTAAGGAGGCGAGGCCTGTACTGTAAAGGTTTGAGATGACAGCTGTTTGGTGCCATCTTGTGTTCCTGCATAGATCAAGATCGTATCGGATGTGTTCAAGTAAACAGCGTCGTGGTAGAGGCGGTTTTCAGTGACAGCAACAGTTGGGTATATCGTTTCCCAACTCTGATTGGCGAACGTATATCGTTGTAGTCCCTGATAGCTGGTATCGTTGGCATTTCCTCCCACAATGTACAATGCTGCAGCACTCGTATCATTTTTCGGCGTCGATTTGACGCAAACTCCCCCAGTAACTGGAACACCCATTGCTAGTTCAGACCATTCTGCACCATTTTCCATCTTCAAGGACTGGAAGGCCGCCGATGAGTATGTGTAGAGAGTATTATTGAACAGCGTTGAACACGAGCTGTCCAACGAGTATTGGGGCGTGGGGAGAACCATGGTGAAAGGAAGCGGCCGTTACGCGGTCGAAAGCTCGTTCAATTCCAGCTCCGGCACGCAGCCGTGTATTGTCTCTCTCGTACGCAGAGACTATCGTGACATGTCTTCGAATTCTCCGCGGAAAGGGTACGGTTCGTCGAAAACAGAAAGTATGCTCTCAAAGCGATGGGTTCCTAAAGACTATTGAGAAGAGTTCAACTCCAAAGGATTCCCCAGATCCAAGATGAACGGTAGTGAGTGTTTTCGAATACGCTGACAGGGCAAACAGAGTTCGCATCGAACGCTGCGAACGTACAAGGCCAGTTGTTTCCCGAGGCGAAAATGGTTTGGAATGTTTGGCGATGCTTGAGGCACCAGGTATGCCAATTACTGAAACGAAGATGTCGAGAAGTAGGTGTTTGTCCGGTGTAGTTGAAACTGTGCAGCACTCAGTGATTCGACGACTCGACTGGCGAATGCTTGTGAGTCTGGCACCAGTAGTACGAAGGATGGAGGAAGGCCGGAGACGTCGAAACACGAGATGGACGAGCACGGAGAAAGGAGTCGAAGCGAAGATGATTCGATTCGACCGTTCGTTCGACCCAGAACAGAGTGAGCTCCACTCGAGCCAGTCAGTGCCAATGCCACGAATGGACGAGCGACGAGGGCCTGCCCTGCACGATGGATCTACAAAACAGAGTCGGTAAATCCGTTTCCACTCTTTATTATGCAAAGTTGGCTGGCGCGGCTGGGTACTTGGTGAGTGAGAGTCTGGGAGAGTCGGGCGGTCGGGGAAGCTGTCGCAGATAGAGAAATATGCACAGTCAAGCTAAGTAAAGGTTGAAGGTTGAAAAGACCGAAAGAGGAAGTTATTGTTGATGATGGGTGGAAGGAGGAGACGGAAGAGAAGAATTGCCGCAAGATAGATCGAGTGTAGAAGAGGTGCAGAGAGTCTGGCTGTGGTCTGCTCTGAGTTTGGAAATGGGATCCAGGCAAGACAGCGAGAGCAATCTCCCTTCCTCCCCCAGCGGATTGATGGTTCAGGGATGATTTTCAGTGGTTGCCGTCGGTGGCTTAGCGTGCCGGGGGGACGAGGGCTGAAGGAGTTAGTGGCGGCGGATGGCCTGTCGACAGGTGCTTGGCAGACCTGCTTAAACGGGATGGACTTCAGATCTCAATCACGGCACTGGGAGTTGGAGTTGAAGTTGCAGTTGTACGTACTCAGATAGAAGAGGAGAAACGGTCATGTTGGAGATTTCGTTTGGTAGGGAAGGGACGAGAAGGAATGTGTTGGAATCAACTCAACACTCGGATACATTTTGTTGGTGACTGTAGCAAGGGATGAAGGATCCGTGTCAACTGGCTATTACTTGGAGTAGAGAAGAGCCTATGCCCTGGAACAAACAGAAAACTACTGTACAGCTGCATGGCGCTGTGATCCAGCCTGGAGCTACAGAAGCAGTGAGCAGGAGAACATCGCCCTATCTTCCTATTCCAAGCTGCAGTCAGCTCAACACTGGGCAGGAAGAAGACACTTCATGAGCTGTATTTGGCCTATTAACAGGAAACAAATATGATGTCTCGCCCTTCGATTGGCTAGAAGAATAGAAAGGCTCTCCCATTACGAAAGATTGCCCGAACAGCAGTCATGCTTCAAAACGGCTTGTTCTGTGACAGATGCTGTAAAGTTGCACATAATATGTGAACTGGAGAGAAGAGGAGAGGAGAGGCGAGGCGTGGCGTGCACCGGACACGTTCCCCTTTCCTGTCGCTTCAAAGTCAAAATAGCCACAGCGCGGGATCCCAGCCAGGGTCGCGGCAGGCCCTGGTCAGCGGGGGGTCCGTACCTGCATGGAAACAGGCTATGATTGGTCTTCTCCAGGGCACATCTGTATCGGGCCTGGTGGGGAGATCATGAAACAGCCAGTCCTGGTGGTCCCTGCCACTAACACTAACACAGACACTACAGTAACACACAGGAACCAGGAACCACGAGCTGCCAGTCCCGCCAGTCGAGCGATTGACCAATCCCTCGCTACCAGTCAAGTCCAGGGTGGAAGGGTGGAAGGGTGGAAGGGTTGTGCCCAGGCGATGTTTAGACCTGTCCTGCCCTGCGTTGCTTGAACCGTGGGTGCGACATCGAGACCATGGATGTTCTTTGGCTGTTGCAGTGCTGTTGAACTTTGAAGCTGCTGTGCGGCTGCTGACAGCTCACCGCATCCTCTCATCGTACAGGATACGGGCCAGCATCGAGGGCATGTCAGGAACAACCCTCGATACCGCACGGATGATCAATATCGTGAGCTTGTTATGCAGGACGCACACGTCGTCGAGTCCTGTGTTCTGGTGCCACTGCATCAACTCGCACATTCGGTGCGGAGCAGTCCCTGCCTTGGCCCTTGGATGCATGGCTGGGAGCAATATATTTTCATTTGGGACCAGAGGCACAGCGGACACCGCTCACGCAATTCGTATTCTAGAATCGTCCCCTTTCGTGACTTTCTCTCCAGATGAGTGAGCCCACCCAGCCGCATCGACCGAATTCGATATTTGGGCATGATCTGTGCCATTATTGGCCCATATTATTATATTATTTACCGGTAGCGGTCGGACTCTTAATCCCGTCAGGACCTCTCAAGATCTTGCACACCGTTGACAGGCTCACGACGAACCAGGAGGCCTGTTCTCCACGAGGCTGTCGCACAAGTTCCGGGGACCTTCACGGCCAAACGTCGCAGAGCACACAATTGAGAGGCTCTCAGTGGCTGAGCACCGACGCAGCCAACCAACCTCACTTCAGTGCACTGCAGCCTGAGTGCCGATGTTCAAACACCACGTTTCCGATTGTTTCTGAAATACCGCTCTTCACCCAGCCAAGACGGCTTTGATGTTTTCATCCTTCTTCTGCTACAAGAACTGTGCACTTTTCTTCCTTACCGAAGAGTCCAGACCTGGGTTTTGTTTGGTGGGATACCGGTTCTTTCCCAGATGCTTCATGTTTCCTCATCACTCGGAGCAAGTTGACGCGGTGGGGGTTCATCTGTAAGCTTCTTTTCTCCTTGGGCGTCAAGCAGACACGTAAGGAGGAAAGGCGATTCGGAACATGCCACTGACACTCCCCTCCTCTTGTCGATATCGATACGATGCTGTATGATAAGTTACGATAACCTTGAGCTCAGTCCTCAATTGGTGCAGCGCTTTCCAATCGCCCCTCCACCCTCTCTATCAAGCACGATTGATCACCGACGTATCGCTCAGTGAGCAGGCAAAGCCCTCCAAGGGATCCCATCATCATATGACCCTCCATCATAAGCGCTCAATTTCCATCTCATTTCATAGAATAATGCAAAATCCGCCATTCCTTGTGTCGCCAAAAGACTTTCGTGGGGTATTGAAGCGCGCGCTCTGCTTGGAGAGTCGGTCAGCTTCAGCGTCTTGACGACTTGATTGGCTCTCACGTCACAGTCAAATATTGGAAGCTGAAGCATCATGTGAACAATTTAGGTCTTCATTGGCGACACAACTGAGTCATAATTACGATTCTTACCACCATCCAATTGATCTCTTAACTTTCTCTTCGCAGATCTCAACGATGCAGGAGGGTCGTAGTAGTCACGTGTACCCCCATCGGGACATCTGGGTCTCCTTTCAGGTCGCACATCGCTGGCTTGCATTGCATCGAGGCTCAAAAGCAGTGGAACCTTCTTTTCCAGCGTCTCGCCCCAAATATAGACTTTAGCTTACATTCTTCATCTGCTTTCCTGCATGTCTCCCGGCACATCACATTGCAGCACACTTGGCGAGCGTTGTTCAGATGACGTCTTGTCTCTTATTCTTCCACCGCCGGAGAGCTCGCAACCAAGAGCCATGATCACGAGTCGTAGGAAATCGCTGTATCATCTCCATCCCTCAAGCCTACTCGTACCCGCCAATTCCAAACACCGTCCCCCTCTATCTCCTACGGGTCAACCTCTGGTCGATCTCGGGTTGTTTTAAGCTCATTTCTATTTTTGGCCTGCCGAGTTTGGATTTGTTTTGCTTCCGAGATTTCCTTAACCGAACTTGGCCTTTCTGAGTGCCTGCTTCAGCCCAGCGGTAAGCGGCCTGGCGAGATGTTTACTCTCCATACTCGTTTTATCTGCGCGTGGAGCGGTGAGTCTCGATGGGACTTGGGAGTCCTAGGCTCGAAGATGATCATGTGTTTAATGAGTCCTGTCTGTGGCTTTGACGTCGTCGGGATCTCCATGCTGTATCTTATCTTAGCCCAGCGTTGAGTGGCTTGGAAGCATGTTTACCGTTAATCCTGTGTAGGAATCTTGAGGTGAACGCCTTTAGCAATGTCGACCCAACATATCGCTCTATCTCGAGCCACCTACCCCACTGTAGCAAGTCAGTCTCCTATTGTATGATCGAGACATCCCGATTATCCGGGACAAACTCAAACAATAATACTCGGCGATGATTCTCTATCTGTCATACCTAAGCCACATTCTCCTGTGCGCATGTGCAGTCAGAGTCTAGCCATGAGGGCCTCTACATGGAATTTCCGTGGCTCGGTGGCTGAGGGAGGGGATGAAGCACACCTCGCCATGGTACAGCTGCTGACTGTACAGGCTACATCGTCTTCCTTGTTGTTTTGAAATTTGGGCGCATTGATGGTCGGGAATGGTGGTTGTCCAGGACGGAGCACGCGCTGATGGCGTGGTGGAAACGAGAGGCTCAAGGTGCTACTAAGAAGTAGATAGATCAGTGAATTAAGAGTTATGATCAGAACTTAGCTAATTTTATCTGACTGGATAACAAAAGCAACACCTGAGAAGTAAGAAGTAGAGTACTTCTGTTGGGATTCACCAGGTGACATCATCCAGGCTGGAATGAGTGCAGCACCGTCGGACAGGTAGGGACAGTGCATGTTAATTTCAGAGCGAGCATAAGTCATAGTGGAATTGTTTCGGTTTACGTGAGCTGTGTTCTTTTCTTGCAGTATTGCAGCGACTTCATGCTATCCCGAACTCGGTACCATACCTTCGAGGAGAATTGAGTTCTTGCAGCATAAGCGAGACACTGTCAACAACCAGAACATTCACGTTCCATTTGTTTGTTTTAATACTCAGTTTAGTTCATATTTTCGACGAAGAAACTGAAATGTTGTTGATGAATGCGATAAAAGAGAGATGAAATGAAAGTCAATTTCCGCAGTGATCAAAGTGTGAATTCACCTTCGCCGAGTACTTCATCCTTAAGTTTTCTGCATACAACGAAGACAAAATTCACCTCAACCGCACACAAGCTAGCGATGAGCGTACTTCCGATAGTTTTTCGTCGCCCGGGGTCTTTCGTTCTCTTGCCAACACCCTTAATCCTCTAAACTTCAAATCTCAAACCGCGCAATGCCTTCACCATCCGAGCAGATACCAGAAAGTATGTCCTCCAATAACACCCGTGCAAACCAGACAATGCCAACCTCGACTAAAGCAGCAATTCCTTGACACTTCCTCACTCAACTCTACAAACCCGTCAATGAGATCAGCTCTACCTTCGCGTAGACTCGTCCTTGAGCTCCAGCGTCTCATGCCAAGCAATGCTGGCGACCGTCTCCCAGTTTCAAAATTCTCACCTTCCGCAATTTCCAAAGTTCTCAAAGCTACCTCTTGAGTAAGTCACTCAGACTACTGTGGTTTCAAACCGCCCAAACTGAGCTATCTGATATCTATTTGACCAAAATCACTGACATGTTCCGTTACAGGCTCAGGATGATGATCTGGCGATTTGCTGGAGGTGTGGGTCAAATCATAGGCATGAAGCCACTACCAAGCAGATTCCTGTACGGGAAAACAGAGTTAGCGGAACTGGTGCTCGGTGTTCGCTGCTTCGTGTTTGTAAAGAGGCTCGCCAAGAAGTCTTGAGATTGAAGCCATGAACTTGCACCATTGGGCCGTGAGGAAGCAAAGATTTATGTCAGCCATGAGGTCGATACTCTCTGGACCCAAAGCTTTCAGCTTCTGAAAGAGGTACCCTGCTAAATGTACTATTCCCGAAGGATGATCGGAGACAAGTACGCAACTGTTCAACGGATAGCCGTTGACTATAGTCTGCTCGGTCTAGGGGAGCTGTACGCTTTCGAATGGAAATGGGAATGGCTCTACCAATTAAGGAGCTTGAAGGAGGTGATATTCATCGTTGGCTATCAAACAGCCAGCACGACTGATGACTTCTCTAGCGAGTCGACTGACCGACAACAGCAAGCTAGAACAGTTTTCATCGATGTAGCGGAACAAAGGATTGTGGGTTGGCATCAGACTCGAGGTTATGCAGTTTCCGGGTGGGGATTGACATGGGAAGATGCTGCAGAGTCTGATCAATCACACTTGGACCGTCATTATGCAAAGCTCGTCCGTTGTCTGGAATCGGCCTTGGGTATGACTACTACACCCTTTCTACTTGTAGTTCTGAAATATTGCTGACATGTCTAAATAGAGAGCGAGGAACTAATGTATATCTTCGAAAACTATGCTCTGGCGCACCCAGCAGAGAGATGCCCTTGGAAAGCACCGCAAATCAGATTTGTCAATGTTGTAGAGTCTGGACCGCAAGTCATTGAATATTGAGAAGGGGCGCATGCACACGGTAACGAGCTGGCGTTTCCAGGTTGTGTTTGGAACTAGCCACTGATCTGTGCGTCTCGATTGCTGCCAATTGAATAGTGGATTCCACAGATGAAGTAAAAATTGAAACCGATGGAGACTTTAATAATACCCACGTGTGCAATTTTTGCTTTGTAAATAAAGTGAAGACGTCTATATAAGACATTCTAGCTGCAAGCCATTGCGAGAGCTCCTAGAGAATACAAGCTTGGTCTTTGGGCAAGTGACTCTTGCTTCGCCTATCTTTTGTTGTATCGCCAAGTTCTTTCCTCCACACCTCTATCAAATAAGCGAGGCCGAAGTAAACAAGAAAAATCGCAAAAAGAAATAGACCATACCCAGACGACGTGATACCTGTATCACACAAAACATAGCATAAATGAAGAGAATAACCCCTGAGAAAAAGAAGAAAAAATGCAAAACTCAATTGGAAGCCCAGAACTCGGCGAAAGTAATGGGGTTCCAATTTACAAACCTAACTGGATAGGTTTTTCGTATCGTCGAAATTGGCGTTAGTTGTTGATTTGGCCCGATCGATCCAGCCTGGTTTGTCCCGAAACCGACGTACCTACCACGTCAGCCCGCCTGACAGGTGTTGGAAAGTTTGTTATCTGGTTAGATACACTTGCTAACTACGTTCCCGCCGGAGAGGTGCGCGGAGCGGACGGCGAAGCGAGCATGCGACCTACACGCCTACCCAACCCAGCCTTGTGCACTGCTGAAGCTTCGTGTAATAATTCTTCGACTTCAATATCTCGCACCAGCAGATTGTTCAAGCATTGTTTTCCATGATCTACGACGATCAGGATCTCATCATGGACCCGTATCTAGCTGACGACGAAAAAGAATCTAAAGTCACCGCGTCACAAAAAGAGCAGCGCGAAATGACTGGCGAACAGCGCGATCAAAGTATCAGCACCATGAATACGATGACGGGTGACCGGGAAAGAGGCAACACGGAAGCTGGATTCGAGGACGAGGAAAGCGAACACGAAAAGTATCGTGGCGCAGAGTTCGGACCCCGACAATCTATATCCCGCAGACGCGTCGACTACAGCATCAAGCCTATGTCCATGATCGACGAATCTGACATGTATTCCCAAGAGGAGGGAAATGATTATGAATGTCACCCAAGAGTTCACAAACGCGCCAAGTACGATATGGAGGCTATGGATGACTTGGACGAGTCTGACGTACCCTCGGAGGCTCAAGGCGAGATATCTAGTCAGTTTCGGGGACCCGTTGATTACGCTATCCGCCTTACGAGTGAGATTCTGGCAGACAGTGTGGTCAAACAAGAAATCATCTATCCACCGGGACTCATATCCATCGAGCGCGTCGGCCCATCATACGCTTCTGTCAAATGCCTTGTCAAACTCGCTGATGACAACGGTTGCATCAAGTACGAAATCCAGTTCTTTGACGAAGTTAAGAAGTCTCACGGAACACACAAATTGTTCGCGCCTTTCCTCGAGACTTCTGGAATCTCTAGACCTACAGTCACAGAGCAATTTGTGATGGGGGTGCGCATACAGAGATATTGGGTTGGGAATAGGAGGTAGTAGTTTTAGTCAAGTGTGATTCGGAGCTTGATCTGCTTTCGATTGTGAGAGGAGGAAAGGGCTAGAAGAAGGTGCGCTTGAGAAGTTTGGGGAATAAGTGTTGGGGAGAGGAGAGTTTGATTAGACTTGAGTTGGGGAAGGTGGCTGAGGAGAAGCAGATGGAGTGGGAGGCTGCTGTACTAGGTAAACACTTTGGGGGTTTCGTGACTTTGGGTTTAATTTCTGGAATATTGGCTAATTTCTAATGTGTAGATGATTGGGATGAGGAGAGAAAGAGGACGCATGGCTTGAAAGATCTCACGAATTGGTTGGTTCCAAAGGTCAAGATAATGGAAGCTGTTGTGGTAAGCATTGATGAGCTTGGCATAGTACATGGAGGACTTGAGTGCTTTCAACAGAGGTGACTTCTGAGATACTCTCTGGGTAGTGGCGACCATAATCAAACTTTGATAAATCGTGGAACTATACAGGAGAAATTGAGAAGAGGAAGGTTCGCGGTTAGACACGTATCGTGACACTTTCACTTTCATCACTTATGGTTGCCGTGTTTCAGGGACTTTCCCATTTTCTAATCATCGTAGTGCTAATCAAAACCCCCGGGGAAGGAGTGCTGCTCAGAATGGAGAGGCATCAGTACGACGAAAGACAGAATGTATCATATTCTCCAGTCTATGTCATGCAGCCAACGCTCTCAGTGAGCATGCTTGATAGTGGAATGTGCTAGAAAGAGCATCAGCGATGATGCCTCTAGCATACTTCTTTGATCCTGATGTATAAGCATAGACGTCGTCTTCAAGCGGTCATATGCCACGACTGCTTCATATTGCATTGCTGAATAGAGCAACTGCTCTGCATCGGACACGTGGAATCTTCCACTTCGATAGGTCTCTCAAGTAGTCATAGAGCTGCAGGTTGAGAAGCGCACCTAATGCACCGGTCGGACCTGTGGAGGAATCATCAGCCAGTGCTGCCACTATGATGGATGGGTGAACTAACCATTTCCGTTGGTTTTCCTGATGAACAGGTCCTGAAAGTGTGCCTTCATAGCCTTAATCTGTTTCTCGGATTGCTTGCCTCCTGATACCAGAATTCCGTGGCGCCTATCGGGTTTTGCTGCTGCTGCATCGAATTGCGGGTGGAAATTTGCATGGCCAAGCGAGGATCGTTTTGGCTCTATCAATTGGATTGTGTCCACGTCGAGAACCCCATCTTCGGCGTTTGTGAGCACGAATACCTCTTCAATGTGAAGCTCGTCAACTCTATTTTCCGCAGAGATATCGAAGAAATTGACAATGAGATTTTGGCACATCGCAAGCTTTTTGACAGAAGAAAGTGAAGAGCCCTTGCATTTATTCCAGGACGAAGTAGTGGAGCCGCCTGACATCCATGGCGACCATTTCCAGTTCATGATCCACTTCAAGATAGTTAGCGCTGTAAACTCAGAGCTTAAGATCGGAAAATCAGTTTCTGGCATATCGTCGAAAAGTGAGTTTCTGATTCGGGAACATAGACCGCATATCTGCAGGGACGGGTAATACGTACGATTGTGTCAACCGCCAAATTCGCCCAAATCTTTGGTGCCCCGTCAATCTGACATCGAGCATTGAAATCCATCTTGGTCTTCACCTCATCTTCTCTTGCCTCTTTGTTGACTCGTACGAGTGGACATCTAGCGTTGCTTCCACAAAGGGCCATGTGTGTAGGGTTGTAATCATCCTTGATGGCGATGACCCGTGGGTGCCAGGCAGCATATCCCCAGATTCTTAACCTCAATTCAATCGGCAGTTCGGGGAACAGCTCGAAGTCGCCGCACGAGGCGGCCTTGCTGACAATGGTATTGATAGAGTTGAGGAGTTTGAAAGCGCGCTCCAGCTCGGATCGTGGCAGTTGAGTAGTGGCTAGCTGGGTCGACAGAGCCGGAAGGGTGAATTTAAAGGTCAACAGAGGATCAAGAGGGATCGTGGGGTTCGTAAGGAGTTGAGAAGGAGCATGTTCGACTTGATACGACGGTTTAGGTATCTTGTTTCAGGCGGTAGTGTAGCCAATTGCAGTGTCTCCGTTGGAGATGCCGATTGCTGATGCGACGTGGTTGGAAGACTGCTCAACCTGAACTGCAGAGCTGGTAGAGCCAATTGCAGGGACTTTTTGGTATGGCTTAGTCTCCCCGATGGAATGCGCTGCTGATAAGAGGCAGTGGGAATTCTTTTTGGGTTGGATCGAGGGACTGGCAGTATCGCTGTGGTTTACGAGAGGGCCTCGTCCGTTCACCTCACTGGAGGCTGCCATTACTGGCGTCGTAATTGTAGAGTCTGCCATGATAGCGTTCGCGATCTGCCTCGAGATTGCTGTGGCTGTTTCGATACTGGTGTAAGTTGTTCAAGAGTTTCTTGTTGTCAACCGATGCTTTGGAGGTCGTTCCTTCCCTTCGAGGATGTCGCGAGGCTAAGAAGCTATTCACTGTCTTGGACATCATTGCAAATTTTCATTCATACAAAGTCGCGAGATCCACTGCTGGGGACTTGTAGGAGCCACACCAATTCATATGGTGGATCGATCTGAAGCAAACACTCATAGAAATGAAGTGCTGAGCACAGTCCGGAACTTGCGAGCTTCAGCATGCAAGCTCAACAGGGGACACATGGAGCAGTCAAGACTCAGCTCTCCCCCATACTCAAAGTGACAAGAGCTTCTTATCCGAAGATCATCTTGCAATCTGGGTACCTCATTTATCGCTGCAACTTGATCTCAATCTGCATTGTTGACATTTGACTCATGCGAGCACTTATTTAGCGAACTAGGAAATCACAGTCCGCAAGAAAGCATTGATCAAGCAGAAACTTATCGAGGAAGTCTCAGTGGCGTGTTCAGTGTTTTCAATCCTTAACACCCAGTAGCTGCTCCTATTGACGGTTGGGGAAGATGGGGAGAACTTAGAAGCAAACGGCATGACTGTGGCAACAAATGAGATGAACCTGGCGGATGTTACAGCGAGTTCTGGTAAACGTAAATAAGACCTTCCTCATGGAGTAAGCGTCTGCCTGGCCAAAGGACGGCATGGTAAGACATGAACAGAAAAGATCTCTCCAGTAGGCAGATCTAGATTTAGAAAAAGCAAAATGACAACGATCAACCGCTGCTAGAAGTCTGCTGCCCCGTTGCCACCGAAGCGAGACTCGCCGATGTTGCCGTGGCAGTGATATGTTCCCATCCACGCTGAGACTCGACGAGACATTTTATTGTCCGTCAACGATAGCTCCTAGTACGGCAGCAATTTGGGCAAATTCTCTCCTGCACACGACTTCATGTCAGGGATGTAGTGAATCCATCGTGGCTTTTGTCAAAGAGTGGAAAACGTATTTCAAAACATTCGACAACGGGAACGCCCGCGTGTCACTAACATGTCCTTCTCGAAAGAGGATGCTGCGTCTTCATGAGGCGGCGAGTCCGGGAGCGTGGGCCAACCGAGACTTCTGATAGGTCGGCTAAGACGTCTGCTTCTCATCCACGCCCAACCCACAGGAAGATTCTGCATGGAAGCAATAAAACGGCAACGAATTTCTTCTAGAAGCCTTGCAGAGCATGGAGATGGCTTTCTCGAAGCAGGGAGTCTCGGCCGCAGCCTGCGCAGGGCGTTATTTGGGTGCCAGGGGTGATGTGGAGTGATATTGCCCGCTGACCCAATGACCAGCGAAGAATGAAATCATCTAAAGCCTGACTCTGAGATCCATGCAGTTTCCTGGCGCCACTGATGGCGTCGAGGAACTTCTGCAGGCCATCAATGGCTACTGAGATCCTTCTAGAGACTTGCCTCGTCCTTCCATCACATTGCATGCCGCGATGGGAGCCCCTAGTGTCATGGACAAGGAAAAAACGCCACAACCAGGTAGCCGGGATCCAGAAGTGGCTCAATAGATTCAGTAGAGTGCTCTCTTGTTCGCCAAAAAGAAGCAGCTACCTGTTCTAGATGCCTAGAATGTGGCATGGAACTTCTGATGCCATTTCTCGTTTCCATGACTGCTAACCGGAATTCGAAAGATGGTGTCTAGTATTGCTATCAGTAATAAGTTTAGACCTCATCTAGAGGGATGCGGGATTGACAGCCTTAAAAGCCGTGACTTAGCATAGGTACTGTAGTGTTGAGACTTTGTAGACTTTGATATAGAACTCGATTCGGTCTGGGTCTTGGAACAAGGATCAACAATTGACGTTGACATGTTCCAATCAACGACGCCAACCAAAACCACACAAGGGTGCCCTGGCCAGCAAGAGTTGCAGCAGCTGCAAGTGTTTGGCTGCTTGGGTCCGTTTCTATGACACTGTGGTTTCTCACCCCCACTGGCTAGTCAAGGCTCTGGAATGGCAAGGCTGGATGCCAAAGTACTCACTGCAATGCTAACTTCTATAACTTGACAATGTGAGATGTTCGCGTGATCGTTTTCATGACATACATTGTGCAGAGGCCTCTGTGGATGTCATCCTGTCCCTTCACGTGTTGGAATAAGTCGAGCGGTGAATTAGCTCAAAATTAAGCTGGAGGGATAGGACTTGTTAAGTTCGTGACTCCCACCAAGTAAAGAATCTAGAAAATTAGTCCCGCGCTTAAAAGGGATGTTGAGCTTGACGAATTGGCAGTCTCAGGCGAGTGTTACGCAGGAATATTATGAAAAGCGCAAAAGAACCCATCGATCACTACAATGCCATCCATATTTGTGTGTCTTTGCGATTCATAGTGGGGGAGAGGGCTTGATTCAGCTAGCATGGGGGACAGCTGATGGCGGGCATCGCCTCGCCTAGCGAATCAGGGGGCCAGAAGCGAGACTTGCGATAGGTAATAAAGGCGGAAGAGAGAGCGAAAAAGCAACGACCCCCGCGCCGACGAGGATGCAGACGCACGCATGCATGGCCGGCATGTCTGCATAGGAAGCCTGGGTCTTGACAAGGGTCAAAAGTATAGGTGTGGAGTGGGAGAGAGGAGGGGAAGTCGGAGGAAAGAGCTGTAAGAAGCTGCAACCACCTCTCAGCCACTATCTTTTGAGTCTGCCCAGTTCCTCTCTATCTCGCTGCTCTCTGTACCTGTTGTGGGTTTACTCTACAGAATCAGCAGCATCTTTGACTTCTCTGTCAACACAGCTCACCAGCACTCTTCTCCGTCTCCCGCTTTCCACCATTATAGCGGGTTCGCCCACCACGGAGAAAGAGACTCTTTCTTCTGTCACTTGCCCGTCTGGGTAAGCAGCAACCAAAGCAAAGGAGCGAGCAGCCCACTCCACTCCACTCTTGCGCGCCAACCGGAGAGACTACTGGAAGAAATCAACTGCGTACTGCATTTTATGACCGTTGAGAACATTGCTCGAAGCCAGAAATCCCGTCTTCTCCGTCTTCCGCTGAAGAGAACTCTTTGTCTGTTCTATCAATCAGCTGTCTGGGTTGGTTGAAATTCGAAAGCTTTACTTGTCGCCAGTCTGATATCCGCGAGCGCCTTTCCCTCTCCAGCCCGTTGATTGCGAGCCAGCCGACGCCCGATTCCGGCTTTTACCTGCTGTACGGATGAACGAGCAGTAGTCACTTAGTAGTTGGTATTAGCACATCAGGAGCCAGCCAACCGCGACTGCCGACCACAATTAGTCCCCATCAAGCAACATAGATTGCGCTGCAAAATTAATCCGCTCGATAATTTGGAGGAACAACGACAGCCCTGGAACGCTGATCGCGAAGAGCTTCAACCACCAGTCTACACCCAGAGTACTCTCACGAACCGATTCATTAGACGTCAATCTTTCGCAAAAACTATATCGCCCTCCTTTTCTACTTATTGTCACTCGCTCTTATTATCAACCGTTTTTCACTGTCGTTGAAGTCCGTCTGTGGGGCAGGAAATGAGTATTGCGCCTCGACCACTTCTCCAGCAGTAACGACCGAGGCTTCAAGAGGAATTGCGCAACTGGACCTCCAGCACAACCACAGCAGCTCACGGATCAAGCGTCTGCGTTCCAATTACCTTACGTCTCTTCGCTCTTCAGTCATAGCTACACCAACACCGAGTCAACAGCCACATGGCATAGGCCATCGCACCGCAACTGCGCATAAGTCCTAATCGCTGCCCCTCGAGGCTCGCAGCAACACCCCGCATTCACAGACCACACACAACCTATATCGATCGCACAAGGGCGGAAATAAAAGCCGGTCATGATGAATACATCGAGTGGCTGGGAGGGGCAAGATCCAACTCTTTCTGTGGCGCAAGATGATTTCCAACAATTTCTGGATATGGGGATCAATGGGCTTGGTGACGGGCTCCAATTCGATTTCCAAGATTTCAACCAGCAAGGCGCCCAGATGATGAGCCAGTCAGGAGGTGATGCTATGGATACTGGAATAGAGAATGGCAACTCTGGCATGGGTCAGGATACCACAATGCAAGAGCACATCCCCGCGATGACAATAGCCTCAAATCACCCCTCTATCCATACTCCAACTCTCAACCATGGCCATGCTTCAAATGAGAGGCTATCCGAATTGGATGCCCAAATCCAATATTTGCAGCACCAGAGACATGAGCAACAACAGAGACAACTGCAGGAACAGCAGCGAAACTTCTATGCGCAGAGTCGAATGATTCCTCCAACTCCGAACAGCGTCGAAATGCATGGAGGTGGGTCGCATTACTATTCTCAGCCAGACAACCAACAGCAAGCTCTATTTGAGAGATACCAGATGCATGTGAAGGAGCAAGAGGTCAGTTTGCATGTGTTTGCCTCTGTCATAACCCTGTTTCTGATATCATCTAGATGGCTTTCACCCCACTGGTATCGCCAGCAGTGACCCCTCTAGATCCTCACTTCAACATTCCAGAGTACACCGTTCCCGGTGCATACTTCAGTCCGCTGAGTTCTCCAGCACTACATGCCCAGAACGATCATTCCTCGGTATATGATCAGCGCCTATCTGGAACAACAAATTCACCAATCGACACTACTCATGACAGCCACTCAGCCCCGGCAAGTTCCACGATACTTGCAAGAAAAGCCAGCAAGAAAGCATTACAACAGAATCCAAAGCCTCGCAGTGCTCGTGCTGTTCGTCAATCGCCCATCGTGAAACCTAGGAGAGGAAAGAAGAACAGCATTACGACACTGCCCTCACAAGCATTAGGAGACATTCTAGAGCCAGAACATGTTCAAGTCACTCGGTCAAAAGCCGCAAGTTCGTCTCACTCTGCTGCCAGCACAGAAGAATCAGAGAATGGCTCGATATCTCCAGAGCATTTATCAGAGATGGCCCCACCTCCTGTCCCAGCCCCTGGCTCAACAAAAGCTTCACCATATATTCAGGCTCAGAAATCGAACGGTAGGGCGCAGCAATTGGTTCTCGGCTCCCCTGCTACTCCAGCATCTCTCATGAGACTGACACAGTCACCCCAAATTGGCCAACCTGGAAGCACGCAGAATATGGATTTAGATGACCCGGGAATGGATGGTTTTGCCTTGCCAGAATCTGCGAGCAGTAGACCCGAGCTCTCACGACTTGACACTCACGACGACGGGCAAGTCACACCTACCATGAATACGACAGGAGCAAAGACACCTTCATTTCCAACATTGCCCTCTCCAGCGTTCACTCGTCCGGGCACCGCAGCATCGAGTCAAAGTCCCCAGATTGAAGCCATCAACGGATCAAATGGAGCCACTACGACAAGTCGTAAAACGCCTCAACTTGCCGCTCGTTCCTCGAAGAAGAGAGCAAGTAGCTCCGTGCTCGTCTCGCCAGCATTATTGCCTAGAATATCACCAAGTATAAAGCCTCTCCTTCCTGGAGGAAGCAGTGGATCCGGAGATACCGCATCCTTGCTGCTCGCTGCTTCCAAGTCGAATTACCAGAACATCCTCGAGGGCACGCACTTACCAGGAGTTTCCTATCCCCAGGAATTGTCCACGAATCTGACCTCGAAGCGTACATCTCACAAAATTGCTGAGCAAGGACGTCGAAATCGCATAAACTCAGCTTTGCAGGAGATTGCGACTCTTTTGCCCCGGGGTGCTAAAGATAGCGGCGGAGAGAAAAGTGGAAGTGGGGACGCGGGGGAAACAGCTGAATCCACGAATGCAAAAGCTGCAGCTCAGAGCGCCAACAGCAAAGCGAGTACCGTTGAGCAAGCAATCGAGTATATCAAGCAACTTAAGCAAGATATCGCAAATGCGAACAAGAGGGCAGAGGAAGCAGAGAGACTGCTCAAAGAGAAGGCTGCAAAACAGGAGGAGGAAAAGATTTAGGCTGGCGGCATGGAGTGGAAATATGATTTAACGGAAGTTATGGAGTTTATGATACCTGGACTTGCTTTATGTATAGAAACGGGAGGTTATCTTAGAAAATCATGGCGGGGCGCTGGGGAGCTCAGAGACGATGCATTGTAATCAATTTATGCAATAGCCTGGAATGGATAAGGGATTCTCGGAATGGGGAGCATAATGATAACTGGAGAGTGGAAGAGTATTCAAAAGAAACATGAAATAATTTGAAATGGCATCTTCGTGATTTGAAAATTTGATTTTGGAAGGAGAGTAAATTGCTTGCCCCTTCTATGATGGCGCTGAGTATATGATTCCGCTCTTACTGGACTGCATACCGAAGAACTGCAAGTATAATGTTCTTGGAGGCAATACATTGCCCTCGAGCCATGCCAGCTTTGGGGTTGCTTTGGCCGACCTTGACGGCAGAGTCTTTGTAGGACACTGTATGTCTTGACTCTGATACAAGTCAGTCCCAGAGAAAACTAGCCCAAGCAATTCCATTTGCCCAAACACATTTTTCCCAATCCAGGTATACGATGTGGTAGTACGTGGAAATTCCAGAACCACTAGGTAACTGTGCCAGGGAAGTGTAGAAGCAATCGAGACTCAGTCCAGCGCCTCCAAAGTTCCCCTCATTCATAACTTCAATCTGCCTTCCGCAGACCTAGTGTCCTTCACTATTTTCTCTTCTCCAGCTCTGCCGCAAATACATCCACATCCAACTCCTCCATAATCCCCAGCACAACACTCAAGCTTTCCATGAACCCATTCACTGCAACCCGCAGCATGCGATTCGTCGTCGCCTTGTATTCCGTCCTCAACACGCTCTCCTCGCCCTTTGCTACGTCCGATGGTCCATTAGCCGCTGAGGCAGTGGACGGTGTAATGGTAGAGAAGGACCGACGGACTAGAGGGGAGAGTTCTGCGTCGACGATAAGGGTTTTGAGCGCAATGGAGGCCAGCCGGGCCGTTGGAAGGGGGAGATCGATTGTGCTGGAGACGCCGAATTAGTTCGTGACATGTGAAAGAATTGAGAACTGTATGGGATTTATGAAAGGCACGCACAGTGAGCAAGGGAACTCCGAATCCAGAGCTGTGGTCGTCATGGTGATTATCGACTTGATATCAGATCGCAGGGAATGGAGCTTGCATGAATTTGATAATCTCTGGAGGGGCTGTTGTGTGGCGTCGAGATTGTGGCTCTTCTGGCGGGTACGAAAAGCGGCGCGGAATAACATTGGGTTTGAACATTGTCACACTTGCCTACAGATCACAAAGAGTCATCAAAAATATACATGGATCAGAATATAAACTTCTTATAAGATAATCATGAAGTTGAATTCATTTTGATTAAAAGAGATCCGAAACTTCTCACAGTAGTATCATCAAAAAGTCCCTGGACATGGAAGCCAGGGAGAAACAATGCTGCTTTAAGAACATGCCGGTCGTGGTTGCCATAGGTAACAACACTAGTTCCTTCCACATCGAGCTAAAACCTCTAAACATCGTTCGCCCTAAAGCTCCATATCAACTTCTAACACATTGAAGACAACAACAGTTCCTCCCCTTCTTCCGTCTCACTATTCCGATATCAATCCGTATTTCTACTTCTTCTACCTCCCAGACTGCGATTCATTCACACTTGAAGAGTATGCTCTGTTTATAGACCGTCAACAAAAACAATAAACAAGTCCCTGGATCAACAAGTCGTCCAAAGTCAAATCGCCACGAGCCTCCTACAATTGTGTCACAATCGCACACCACGATTCACAATGACGCCTTCCGTGAAGTATGGGCAGATCATCGAATACATACCAGGTCAGAGCCCAGATTTCCCCTCTCAACAACCTGGTCGCATGCGACTTGTTTAAAGACTCAGGTCGTGTGCAGATTGTCCAGCACACTTTGCTAACATGTACAGACCGGCTCTATCTAGCATCGTTCACTTCTCCGCCATCAGCAGATACTCTCTTTCCATACCCCGATCCGGCGCCATCCCGTCGTTCTCCAAGCAAGCGTTCTGCACGAGCTGTGGACGGTCCCTCTGCGGTTCTCTCAGAGCGAGATCGTACTCCGCCATGCTACTTCTCGATTGACGATACCCTCCTATACAACGCTTTCCACCACGACTTCGGACCATTACACATTGGTCACTTGTACCGATTCGCAGTTCAGTTCCACGACATTCTTGGTGCCCCGGAAAACAAGAGCAGACCAGTTGTATTCTGGAGCAAGGCGGATGCGCGGAGTGAGTTTTTCTTCTTCACCGCCTGGGATTGAAAACTGACATAACTAGGTCGAGCAAATGCTGCCTGTCTACTGGCTTCCTACATGGTTCTAATTCAATCTTGGGCGCCTCATCTTGCTCTTGCCCCCATCGCACAGGCCGACCCACCTCTTATGCCATTTCGCGATGCGGGATACAGTCAAGCGGACTACGGGATAACTGTACAAGATGTGGTCTACGGTGTTTGGCGGGCAAAGGAACAAGGATTTTGCGCTCTGTCGCAATTCGACCTGGAGGAGTATGAGCGATACGAGCGAGTGGATCAGGGGGATTTCAACTGGTTGACTCCGGACTTTCTTGCATTTGCATCCCCACAACACACTCCCGTGGCACCAATCTCGCCAACATCTCCACTGTTTGCCACGTTACCATCGACTCTAAAGGCTGTGGAGGCTCACCCGACTCTTCCTGGCCCATTCAAAAACGTTCTGAAGCATTTCTCGGAACGAAATATCGGCTTAGTGGTTCGATTGAACTCGGAGCTGTACTCGCCTTCGTACTTCACTGCACTTGGAATCCAACACTTGGACATGATCTTCGATGATGGGACGTGCCCACCACTCAGCACTGTTCGAAAGTTCATTACCCTGGCGCATGAGATGATCACTGTGAAGAAGAGGGGGATTGCGGTGCACTGCAAAGCTGGCCTTGGGCGCACTGGTTGTTTGATTGGCGCGTACTTGATATACCGTTATGGCTTCACTGCCAACGAGATCATTGCCTATATGCGGTTCATGAGGCCCGGCATGGTTGTTGGTCCTCAACAACATTGGCTACATCTCAATCAAGGTACTTTCCGTGAGTGGTGGTTGGAGGAGCAATTCGAGATCAAGATGAAGGAGAAGATGGCCAGCATGGCACCACACACCCCGACCAAGCTGTCCCAAAAGCAATACCTTCTCAACAACCAGATCGCAACGCCACCGAACGGAAGCCGAAGGTCACCCCTTGGCGAAGTTGACAATGAGCAGCGCAACAGTATCGGTGTTCAAGAAGATTGCTTGCCAGCCCCTACCCCAGGTCAGCCTCGAAAGACAAGTAGAGCAGTTGACCGCCACCACCCATACAGCCGCAATATTTCTTACAGCACAACTGAGGATGAGCACATGCTACAGAGGGAGACCGAGATGATCTCAATTCACCGTTCATCCAATGAAGACCCTGATGGAGAGGATGAGATCCAGTTCCGCATGCGTACCAGCCGCAAGTCATCTCGTTCTCCAGCAGGTCGTAGCATAAGCCAAACTACCACCACAATCTACAGCTCCATCGATAATGATAGCAGCAACGATATCGAAAACCTTGGATCCGGTTCTCGGCCCAAGACTCCCGCTGCCATGAAGTCAGGAAGCGGCTCAAATACCCTCGCCAAAGTCCGTGGTAGCCCGAAGCGAAGCGGCGACAGCCTACGAGGAAGCGAAAAGCCTGCTGGTGTTCGCAAGACTAGTGGGAGAGTTGGGAGCATCAGCTCTTCTCGCAAGGTCTCTGGTCTGTAAATGAATCGCTTGAATTGAATCGTGTTGGCGATATTCACCGTACGTATCCATCATGCTGTACAATCTGTGCTTGCATAAAACCGGCGTCTGTGGAAAGCATATGAAAACTGGGCGAGGTTGGCGTGGGCGTTTGATTGAAGGAGTGTTCGTGCTGTCAATATTTTGATTCCTACTTGTCATTGTTGAGTATAATCGGGGGTTTGGGTTTTGCTGCGTTTGTGTCTTTTGCTTACTGGTTCATCGCTGCTTACTTTTTACTGTTGTTGCTTGGATCGTACGGAGTGTGGTTGGCTGGGTAGTTGCTTTTGGTATGATGACGATGAGATGATGTGGATGGATAGTGGTTCTTGCTACTGTTGCCGGGTCTGCTCGTTTGCTTGCTTGTCTTCTCGAGGGTCGTTTTCGTGTTAGGGTCTGCTTTGGTCATGGACAATCGGGCTGCTTTTTATCATCACTTCATGAATAATGACCATCAGGACAGCGTACAGATGATTAGAGAATCAATTTCGCAGAAAATAAAATTAAACAAAACAAGTCTTCGACTCTTCGTACTGTGAAATCTTCACAAGCTGGTTTAGGGATACAAGTCAAGTTCGAGAAAAGTCTTGGTCAGGCCAAAAGTGTTGTCTGAATTTTGGGAATTTGCCATTTTTTAGTCTACCCGCATACCCCCCCTTTCGCAAAAAAACAGAGAAAGCCAGCCACAAAGAGCCATACCAAATGAGCAGTGCATCAATCGTAAACATCCATCCGTAAAAGGATATCTGATCGAGAAAGAGGAAAAGCGATGCCAGGTAATTGAGGAAACAAGTGGTGGGGAGACAGGAGAGCAACTACAAAGTCTGGTGCATTAGAGTCTAAAACCGCGTAGAAGCAAGGTTGCGAATCAACGTCCAAAACCCCTGTGTATGCTTGACCGCCCAGTCTTTGATCTCAATTGCTGCTAAACATGCAATACCCCCCAGCCCAGATTGCTTGTATCCGTTCTTCCAAACATCAACGCCTAAACCAATTCTCTACTCAGCATCCGCCTTTGGCTCCGTTGGTGCGGCGGCCTCGTCAGAAGTAGCAGCAGCGGGCGCAGCAGTCTCGGTGGCAGTTGGCTCAGCCTCTGATGAAGTCCAGAGGGTCTGTTGAGGTATACGTTAGTACAATTCCATCTATCTAAGAGTGACATGTTGCTTACCAAGTTGTCTCTCAAGAGTTGCATAATTAAGGTAGAGTCCTTGTAGCTCTCCTCGCTGAGGGTATCAAGTTCTGTTCAAGGGTTAGCTTGTCTTCTTCCAAGATTCGCAGTATTGAAAAGGGGGTAAGTACCAGCAATAGCATCATCAAAAGCTTGCTTAGCAAGATGGCAGGCTTGGTCAGGAGAGTTCAAGATCTCATAGTAGAAGACGGAGAAGTTAAGGGCGAGACCAAGGCGGATTGGGTGTGTTGGTGCGAGATCAGTCTGTGCAACCTCGGTGGCGTTCTTGTAGGCCTCAAGAGACTTGTCGGCAGACTCCTTTCGCTTGTCGCCAATGGCGAACTCAGCGAGGTAACGGTGGTAATCTCCCTTCCTGCAAAAAAATTAGAATTGGTCGCCAGAAGTGGGTAAAGAGGGCAAACGAACATCTTGTGGTAGAAAACCTTAGACTCTCCGCTCTTGGCAGAAGGGATCAAGTGCTTGTCTAGAACCTCAAGAATATCCTCACAGATCTTGGCAAGCTCGGCCTCGATCTTTTGGCGGTACTCCTTAATGAGAGTAACTTGGGTCGAGTTTCCCTTAGATTCCTCCTTCTGCTCGATCGATGTAACGATTCTCCACGAGGCACGGCGGGCACCAATAACGTTCTTGTAGGCAACGGACAGGAGATTTCGCTCTTCGACAGAGAGTTCTTGATCCTCGGAGGCAACGGACTTCATGTTCTCCACCATTTCTAAATCCAACTTCAGTATAGTGTGCAGGGCACATTGCGCTCGATGAATGCTAACCTTCGTAACGCTCAGCCTGCTCAGCAAGCTTGGCGAGGTAGACGGAATCTTCGTAACCCATGATTGCGGTTGTGAGAAGTCTGTTGAGAAAGACGTAATTAGCAACTTGGTAGGAGAAAGTCGATTCGAATATAGCACGAATGGATGACTCTGGCATAGAAATTGGATGGGTGTTTGGTGCGGAGTTGATCGAGCGGTCTGACGTCCGTGGCTTTTGAGACTCCTCAGGCACTCAACGACGCGCCGAGCCAAATTGAGATCCTGATGCTGGACTGATTGACTCTAAAAAGTTGGTTTGCGCGTTGACGGTGCATTGTAAGGAATTGCGGAAGTCGGAAGATACCCCTCGATCAAGGAGAGGGGCAGGCGCTGAACGCTCGCAGAATCGCTGGAGCAGTGTGGGGATTGCAGACGCCTCCATTCCCACACAAACCGGTTGGATACACGTATCGTGACTTGCAGGTTGGATTTCTCTGCGCGTGGAGGAGAAATGGCAAAGGGGGAAAGCAGAGGGATGGGATGACGAAAGAGGAGATCAGGCACTCACCAGGAAAGAATAGGGTATCTTGGATTGTGTGTAGAGGACCGTGGATGTTCGGTGGTGAGCGGTGTTGGGTATGCGACGGGTTTGGAGGGTGTTGTTTGTTGATGGAGTCAAGATTGGAAGAGGGAGGAGGTTGTTGAATGGAAGCGGGATTGAGAGAGTACCCTTTTCGCTAGCGTCGAATTAGGTAGGGGAAGGGAAAGGGAAAGGGAAGGAAGCGATGCGCTTCGTTCGCTGGACTGCACTGCTGCCAAAACAATCTTGGTTGCGCCTGCAATTTGATTTGTTCTGATCTGATTTGGCCTGGACCGACCCGACTCTGGAATGAATTGAGTTGCAGGAAATTGCTTGGAAAGTGCGAAGCGGTGAATTAGACAAATGCTTCTGTTTCTTGTACTTTCTTGGATTGGATTCAGATAGAGAATGGGTGTGTTGTGTTTGTTCGGGGTCCGTCTTCGAGTCCGCTGAGAGGCGTTGGAGGCAAAGTACGTATGCAGAGACAGGTAAGAAGGTTATGCGGCAGGTTTCTTTTATTTTGAAGCAAAAACACTGATGGAATTGTGAGTGGCAATTATGGTAATTTGCAGTTAGAGATTTAGTTCATGCCACCAGGACATCTGTCTCTATTTGTATTCGCAGAAGTCATGCCAGTCCCAGTCTCAGATCCTTCTCTCCATCGTCCACGTTACGATCATGTCTTTGCAGGGCTGACGTCCCGAGCAGCAACGAGGTGGATCCTTGAATTTATGCTCTCTCTCACGATGCCAGGCTGCTCGCCTGATTGTAACACGATTAAGGCCCGTTCAAATCTCCTGCAATGGCCAGCAAGTCTTGCCGGTAATGTGATGTGATGCCGCCATGCTGGCCACCCAATCGTCAAAGTGTGAAACCTGCTGGATGACCTAGAAACTAGTCCTGGCGAGTGTGGCAGTGCTGAAGGTGCTGGGGCATTCACACAAATTTGCTGCCAAAAGGCTCCTTGATGTTTTCACGGGGAATAGATGATGCGGAGCCTCACCAAAGTTACCAGAAATTCATGCAACTTGACCTCACGATGACGCTGGGGGCTCTGGCTCCTCCTCGGCCCTGCGACAGCCAGAAAGGGGGGATGATGAGGGGTTAGTTAGTCACCTGATATGGGTAAAGTAAACATCACGTGAAGGCGGATGAATCTGGAGAAGAGTGCCGAGCCAGTACGGCAGCCCGATTGACCTGATGGTGGCCTGTTTTCGAGCTGCAACTGCAAGCAAGCTTGCTCGGCACAGGTCAACCAACTCACCTCCTCCAACCACAACCCTCCATCGTACAAGATCAACCCCTCAGTCCAGTGGTACAAATCAGAAGCTTTTCCCCTCTAACTTAATCAACCTTCAAACTTCAACAATCATGTATCGACAAGCTCTTTCCAAAGCTGTTCGCCCAGCTCTTCGTTCATCCCTCCAATCCCGAGCTGCCTTTTCAACCACCACTCGAGCCATGGCCGGCGGCGACACTGGAGCTCCACGAAGCACTGGTTCCGGGTTTGTAGTTCTTTGAGTTGATAAGATTAGAGGAAACGATGGCTAACAGCTCTGCTTTCAACAGAGACGCATTCACCAAGCGCGAGAAGGCCAACGAGGACTATGCCATCCGCATGCGTGAGAAGGAGAAGCTTATGGAGCTCAAGAAGAAGTTGGCAGAGCAGCACGAGCACTTGAAGAAGCTCGAGGACCACATGTAAATCATGCCATCTACTAACGTATGCCATTGGAGTCTATGGCTGACAATATGTTTCTGCAGTAACGAGATTTCGAAAGGTCAAGGTGGCGAGCAGAAGTAAGTGTAACTTCGTATCATGTGGAGGATAGGTCTGCTTGCGTCAAGCAATGCTGAATGTCACTGCTCGAATAGCTGATGTACTGCGGCGATGATGGCATGGGATGGGAGTAAGTGGAGGAAGGAATTGTATACAATATGCGTGGATTTTCGGCACGTTAGGACACTACAGAACAACCACTTCTCTTGGCTTCTTTGCCTCTACTTTTTGGTTTACTGTACAAATCGCACACCCTCATCGTGTATGCCATGAGTCTCAATAACCATCCGGGCTTTCAATAATTTAATGCCGGACATATGCTACCATTCCCAAGCCTTGATCAAATTCAAGATGCCACATAAAGTACCAACGCCAACCTGAGGTGGAAACCTCTACCGAAAGAAATCTACTTTCTACCCATAACAGAACGGTAGAAAGACTCCGCAGCCTCACTCTCCGGTCCGCCATATCCATTGGGCCCGATAGTCTGACCCGCCTTCTGGGACTCGGCAATCTTGTTTTGCAAAGCTGAAGCATTCTCATCAATCCATTGCAATTGCGTCAAGTGGCTGTTCAAAACCCGGACAATGTGTGATAGCTAGAGGAAACGTTAGCATGTGGACAAATTACAGTTCATGTGTACACTTACAGGATCATCAGCCTTGCTAGTTTTGCTCAATGTGGTAGAAGCATCATTGATGGCGTCGATCATGCTCGAGAGATTCTTGCCCATATCGTCGAGTCGATCAGTCAATTTCTCGGCAAGCTTGAAGGTTCGCTCTCTCTCCTGGTCTGGACCCTGAAGAGTCTCTCCTTGTCCAACTTGACGCTGGAACATATCGTCAACCTCTGCCTCGTACCTGTCAAGCCAAGATGCTAATTCGTCTTGTTGACTCTCCACATTCGACAACTGGCGTTCGATTTCCGCGCTCTGTTTTTCCGCATCGTACGTGCTCAGATATAGCTTCTGGATCTTGTCTCCGTTCTCAACCATTAAGCGGTCCCAAGTTGCAACCTTTTCTGCTTGATCCTGGAATTGTTTTTGATAACTCGATAGGTCAGACGCCCATCGTGTGATAATCTCATCCATAGTCTTGTTCTTCAATCTGGTCAATTGAGGTGTGGGACCAGTAGTTGATGATCCAAATCCTTGAGTAGTACCCGTCTGGGAGCTGGCAGCACCACTTGATGCTCCTCCGAGGCCAGCTCCTAAACCAGAACCCAGGCCAGTACCTGAGCCCGCCCCTGATCCCATTCCACTGGCAGCTGGGGCTGAAGTTGTTGGCGCCGCAGTCGACGTTGAAGTAGGGAAGAGGCTCGGGGTTGTCGCAGCAGCAGTAGTATTTGGGGTTGAGCTTGCAGAAGAGACGGCTGGTGGTGGATTTGCTTTCAAGCCACCAAACAAGCTAGGAGTCGCAGAGGGGGTTGCAGAGGATGTTGCAGCGGGAGCGGCGGAACTACTAGCTGGAGCAGCACTGAACAGAGGAGATGCAGATGCTACGGCTGTTGTAGTTGTAGTAGGTTTGAAACCACCAAACGGTGATGGGGCAGATGTTCCAGTGGCCGGTGTTTTGTTGAATAGACTGCTTGTCGCAGCAGGAGCTGTGGATGACGGTTGGGTACTCGGAGTGCTGCTTGCTGGAGTACTGCTCTGGAAACTGAAGGTGGGCTTAGGAGCTGAGCTGGCTGCAGGAGTTTGAGCAGATCCTGCTGCAGAGCTGGTAGGAGGTTTCAAGCCTGAGAACATGCCACCACCACTGGAGGTAGGAGCCGGGTTTGAGAAGAGCGAGCTGGTGGTCGCCGGGGTGGAAGAAGATTCAGCGGGTTTCGATGCTCCAAAAGCCGGTTGAGCCAGAGAACCAAATAACGGCTTGGACTGAGTATTGTCCGTAGGAGGAGGGCCTGCAGGAGTTGTAGAATTGGCGAAGCTGAAGGCGGGTTTGGCTGGAGTTATTGTTCCCGATGATGCAGCATTGAATAGACTGGAGCCAGCGGGCTTACTGGCATTTCCACCGAACAGTCCACCAGAGGCAGGTGCTTTGTTCTCATTATTCGCTGGCGTGGAAGCTTCATTGTTGTCCTTGGCTTGGCCAAACTTGAAGCCACCTGCCCCTCCAAAACTAGGCGTCGCTCCACCTGCTGTACCGAACAGACCGGGAGTAGTAGTACCTGATGATGCTGCTTGACTCCCAAACATTCCACCTGGCGTAGCTCCTGTACTTGATCCAAAAAGATTTGGAGTTGTTGCTCCTGAAGCTGGGTTGGAAGCTGGTTTGGCGCCACCAAAACTTGGAGTTTGACTACCTGCCGTAGATCCACTGCCGATTGTACTTGTTCCTGATCCCAAGTTTCCAAACAGACTGGGGCCTGTGGATCCTGCTGGTTTTGCAGTACTGGTTTGCGGAGCGCCAAAGGGAGACGACGTGCTAGGTGTAGTTGATCCAAAGCTTGCAAAGGGACTCTGGCCGGTGCTGGCCCCCGCAGCACTACCAAAGCTGAAGGTGGGTTTGCCGTTATTCGCCATGGCTGCTTGTGGTGGGAGAGAAGGTCGTTGTTCGATCTGGCGCTGTGTCGAGGAGTAGGCAGATAATATTGTCCTGGAGAAGCTCGAAGCTCGATTAGCTTTGATGTTATGGCAGGAAGGACGGAGAATTGATAGACCAACCGTTGAAAGGAAATAAGGTGCAGCTTCTGCGACCTCTATTCGTGCTGATGAGACAAGACGCATTCGCAGGCAATGCGATTGAAGAGGTGAGATGCGCTTGTCAATAATAAATCGGCTGGGTCTCTTGAACGAAGCGCGTTGGAAGTCCCAAAAATCTTAGCGTGCTTTTGACCAGGCTGGGCTGGGCTGGGCTGGGCTGGGATGAATGGGGTTCGCCTGCCTTGCCTTGGGCCTTGGGCACGAGCGTGCTGCTCGGGCAGGGTTGAAAGACTTGGCGGCAGAAAGATAGCTCTAGAACGTCGAAAGGGGGCTCTACTGTACTTGACAACGATCGTCCTCAAGAGGTTGAAGACTGGCCTTTTGCTTGCTTCCTCCAGCGAGAGTTCCGAGGCTTTTAAGCATAGCAGCAGCATCAACATTTAGTCACTTCGAAGTCCCATCGACCCAGACATGGCAGACGATCATGACGAGCACTTGGAGCCGCCAACTAGAACAAGCATCGACGACCCAGGAGCACACGACTTGGGTAAGGATTTACGTCGACTTTTCAAAGTTCACACTGACAAGTTGCAGAATCATCAGATTCCGAGGATCACTTCTCGGATGCCCAGTCTGGTCTCGAGCCAGCATCTACAGACGACACCACTCCTGTTTCTGCAGTTAATGTCCCGCATACTCGAGTCGAGAAGGTAGACGACGAGGCAAGCTATGGAGAAGAACCTGGGACCGAGGCCTACCGTTTGCGAGAACAGGATGCTGCACCCGATGAGATAGCAATTGTCCCTGATCATACGGCCCCAGGGATCAGTACACCCATCAGCAAGCCTTCTACTCCTCCCGGCGGACAGCCAATCCCGTTGATGATAGTTGAGAAGGTCGACCCCTCGTCTCCAAGCCACGGCGAGGTTCCAGGAACTCTGGCACACGACATGCGTGCCGCAGATGCTGTACCAAATCTCGTTGTAAGATCTGGAGAACGCAGCCGCTCTTCAAGCACCAGGTCTCGGGCAGGGAGCACTCCTGGAGATCTCCCGATCCCCATCACAAAGGTAGAGAAAGTGGATTCTAGCCCTCGACATGGAGAAGTTCCCGGGACCAAGGCCTACGAGTTACGGAGAGGTGATGCTGAGCCAGATATTGTGGAGGAAGTAGGCGAGGCACCAGGTAAGGGCATTTCGATATCTTGCACTTCAGAGCGATTGACCGGATCAGGGTCGCCAACGTCTCCTGGTGCTAGGTCCCCAATCATAAACCACGCGAGGCGGAAGTCTTCTGCTGCTGGAAGGAAGGGGACGACACCTGTCATTACAGACGAATACAATGAGGAAGAGGACGGGTCAGATGGCGGGTTTGGAGATGATTTCGATGATTTTGAAGAAGGCGAAGATGCAGAGTTTGGTGATTTTGATGACGGTTTCCAGGAGGCGGAACCTGCTCCCCCTCCACCACAGTCTATACCGATAGCGCCGTCCTTTGTAAGTAGAAATTATATTTTGTTTTCAAGAAGCGCTGTGCCCAAGAGGTGAACACTGCTAATCCATTCGTAGCCCGTTCTTGATTTTGCAGAGCTCGACTCTCCAGAAGAGATACAAGCTGCAACTGAATCGTACATGAACGCTCTTTTTCCACCAGATTCGATTGACACCTCTGTCTTACCACCACTCTCAGTCGAGAACTCCATATTCTTGACTCCTAGAAGCGCATCTCTCTGGTCACAACTCGTTGCTCCTCCACCACTGCAACCACCGAACTGGATTCGGTCTCGGATCAGAAGACTATTCCTTGTCTCACTCGGAGTGCCAGTCGATCTCGATGAGATCCTCCCAGCATCTAAGCAAAAGAAGCTCATCCTGCCATCCATGAACCTCAATCCAGCCTCTGGCTCACCCAGAAATTCCACTGATTCCCGCCCAATATCTCGCCTAAAGCAAGGCGAAGGAAATGCTTCCTCCACATCTGTCGACTCGCAAGGCAAGCCATCTCGATCAGACTCACGGCGGAGGAAGGGACCACCACCTGCTCCCCAACTCGACCTTATCTCAGCCAGGCAGCTCTGCAGCTTTACAGATGAGGCATTGGAAGGCCTCACTTTGGACGAGCTGAAAGCTCACGTCAAGAAGCTAGAGGAGATGCAGGGTACAGCGAAGGAGGTGTTGGAGTACTGGACTAAGCGGACAGATGAGAAGCTGGGTGATAGAGAGGCCTTCGAGGGTGTAATTGAGAATCTGGTCAAGCATGCTAGGAAGGTACGGAAGTAATTCTTGTGTTGGAGCTGGGTGTGGTAGGAGCAGGCGTTAGAAATACCCAATCAAGATCTGTCCGTTCGGGATGCCGTTCATACAACTTCGAGTTGTGATTTTGTCTTTCTTGTTTTATCTCCATGTCTTGACGCAGAGCAAGACAACGACAAATCTACGCTCTTCTGGTCTCATTTACAACGCCTAATTCCTCTCTAGCAGATTGTCTACATTTCTCGATTTGACATATTGAAATACGGCCTGGAAGGCCAACATCAAGAGTGCGCCGCCGATCATCTCCAGGAATGTCACAAATCCGAAAACAACATTTCCCTCTTACGATTGTCAACTTATGAAATTGACATTGACTCTATGTGACTATGTCAGGCAGTGTAGAGTACTCTATCACCATCCACGTCGACTGCCCAAGCCCAGATTGACGATACTCCTATCAATTAAAAATAGAAAGTAAACTAGCAGACGTCTAATTCATCTCATACACCAATCACAAGTCCCTCGGGTCGGTTTCTAATTAGAACATAATCAAGGTTCTCACCTCTAGTGCGCCTTTGCTTCTTGTTCTTGTCTGACATCGAATTTGCTGATATTCAGAAAGGCACAAAGAGGAATACTTTCCCCAATGTGAACAATAAATCAAGAACCCATATTGGATAGTATATTATCCTGAATGGAAGAGAGAAGAATCCTAAGATTGAGAGCTATCAAAATCATACACACTTCGATGATCGGGAAAAAGGTACAGCTTTCTGAGTTTATCTTTGCAAACGGTAAGGTATGCGTTTATGTTTAAATCTATGATGGGTGTGTTTATATCGCTTTTCTGGAAAGAAGTGATTCGCATCCTAGACAGTGGTGCTGGAGGAAGGCAATCGATGTTGGGGGAAGTCGTGAGGAAGGCAAGCCATGAGCTTAGTGGAAGATTGAATAGGATATTTCCGGTGAAATAAGAATAACCTAGTCCGCAGAGTTGGTCAGGGTCAAGTTACAATCAGTCACAAAGGAGGATAAATTCTCTTAAGTGCAAACGCTTTCATTGAGATCCATGCAAAGAACAACGCTTCATAATGGGAGCCTTAAGGGCAAGTAGAGCATGCGCAATAATCCACTCTCGGAAGCAGGAAAACCAACCCGAAGGAAAGCATCAAGCAGAACAGAGAGGCATCGGAAAGAAAACAAACATTGATCGAAGAACGATGAGATATTACGTGATGAAGGAAGATGCAAGCGCTTTTGCAGTGAGACACACTCGGTAGTAGAACCCATCGACCAAAGTCAGTGAGAACACTGTGAGATGCAGAGACACGAAGGCAGGCAGGCAATGTAGTGTAATGTAAAACAAAGGAAAACGGGCAGTGCTACCATGATCGGCCAGGAAAAGTATGAAGACACACTGTTCCTGTGAGGTGCAGAAGACGTGCAACCTCAAGCGTGATATGTGTGAAAGGGGAAAGACATCGCTCAAGCAACACCATGTAATGCGTCCAGTCCGAAAGAAGTTCAGCAACCTTCATTCCATGCATCCCAAATCGCAACGCACCAAATCGACCGCAAAGCAATAAACTATCGTATCATCGTTCTTCGTCCGTCGTAAGTGCAACCGCCGAAAGATGCAACGCGCCATTTGATGAAGAGTAGAGAGTCGAGAAACGCGGCAGGAACCGAACCAAGGAAACCATCAAGGAAAACAAATGCTCCATGCAGAGACCGCCGCAGCAAAGTGGAATCGTCGATTACATGTAAAATAGAAGGACTGAGTCGCAATGCATTTAGAAGGCCACATATCCATCCTCCTCATCTTTCGCAAAGGGGTATCCGCAATGAAGAAAGAACCGCTAGACAACCCAGAGTCGATGCATCAAATAGGAATGCTCGCTGAGACTGAAGATGGCTGAGAGATGCGGAAGGAAGATTAAAACGCCGTGTTGCAGAGCTGAGGAAAATACCGTTGAGTGAAACCAGGAGAAGTGCGAACCGAAATTAGTAGCCGCCAGGAAGTTGCCAGTCGAAATCGGAAGTATCTCTTGGGTCGACGGAGTAAGATATAGACAGGTTGAGTCGATACCGGCTAGGTGAGCGACTGAGAGGCATGCCGTCTCTGATCTTCATGGGCTCATGAGGAAGCGTGAGTCTGTAGAAACCAGGCTGTTAGCAAAATGTCCATCAGGTTTATGACAAAACAATGTTCTCTCCTATCGATTGCTGAACGGGCTCGCGTTGTTATTGTGATGCCCAAGAACGAAGAGTCTGTCCAAACGGCTGCTGCTTTTGGGAGTGTAGATGGAAGGAATGGTCCTAGACCATCCAAGGAAACATGCTTAGTAGCACACGAACTGGAGAAATAGAAAAGACAATGAAAATCGATCTGAAAGCTTGTCATACTGGTGAGTGGTAAGTGGTGAGGGAGGGTCGGGGAATCATGGGCCGGAGGGGAAACTTCGTGCACTAGGCAAGACCGAGAACTGATAGACACTACTGTTGTAATACTGAGGATACATTGCTAGGAGAGCTCGCACAAACAGCAAGACACCCTATTTGCGTTGTGGATAAAAAGAGAGTCTAAACTTTTTGAGGCTTTTGAAAACGACGAGAAAAAGAAACGTGATTGAGGTTTGAAAACCGGTGATGCTCCCCATAACCCTCCGCAACAGACAGACAACCCTAGCCAACAAGTTGAAGCCGAAGGAGTGAAACAAGCTCAGAGCGTACATGTGTAGGAAGAAAAGCAGCGCATGTCAGACCCTTCGTGGACACGTGAAAAAGAGACATCTAATGCACTTTTTGTACATGGCATCATGGAAATGCAGATCCCCACCCATCCGATACTTTTGAAGTAACGCTAAGAGGAGAAACAGCCATCCAGGCAGGGTTAGAAAAGAAGTAAAGCTGAAGCCACTAACGTGAAGATCAAAAGTTGACTGTGCAAGACGCCATGCGCTATACTCCGTTCCGGGACATGGAAATATGACGCTTACTGTGAGAGATTAGAGGCAAGAAAATATCAACGCAATGGATTCCTGCTTACCTGCAGAGGTTGGAATTGGCCGTATGGGTGTGCGGGAGGCATGCCCATGGACGAGTATTGAGGTGGGGGAGGAGCAGGTCGGTATGGAGTGCCAGCAGGTCCAGAGTTGTTTTGTGAACGTCCCCAGGACAGACGAACACGGGAGTTGCCGATAGGATAACCCTGCATTTGATTGATGGCCATCTCGGCAGCGTGACGCTGGACGAATTGGACGAAACCGCATCCCTTTCCGGGTGGGATCTTGACGTAGGTGATTTCACCGAAGCCCTGGAAGAAAGAGCGGAGCTCGTCCTCAGTTACATAGCCAGAAAGACCTCCAACGAAGACAGTGGTGTTGTTAGGGTCAGTGAACTGATTCATTGGCTGAGGTGCACCATAACCGCCTCCACCGTAGCCCATTGGTGGTGGAGCACCCATGCTGTACATACCCGGAGCAGCTGGCATACCAGGGCCCATGGCAGGTCCACCCTGCATAGGCATACCACCTGCTGGACCACCACCGCCGGACTTATTCTTTGGAGTGGCAGTCGAAATGCGCATAGGTCGGTTACCGCAGTAGACACCTTGCATCTCGCTTAGGGCACGTTGTTGATCCTGCTCATCTGCGAAGCGAACAAAGCCGTACCCACGGGACATGCCAGAAATAGGATCGGTCATAATCTTAGCTGACTTGCAAGAGGGAAAGCGAGCCTGGAATAGTGAAACTAGGACGTATTCATTGACCTCTGGGCCAAGATCACCGACGAAGATAGAAAATTCAGGACCGCGATCATCACTACTTTAATAGTCAGCTTCATGTTTCAGGTGTAAAAGGAGCATATGAGAATAGGATTATGAACCGGGAATCTGACCGTCTATCAGCAAGTCCGCCACCAGAGGCCCAGTTCAGCTTAAATGGTCGGGAGGTGTTGGGAATCATGGAGCCGTTGAGAGAAAGGGCCTTAGCAGCGGCAGCAGGGTTGGCAAAGTCGATGAAGCAGTAGCCAGCATTGCTAAGAGAGATACGTCAGTTTGATGATCGACACATAATTCGACCATGTTAAGAGGACTAACCCAGAGAATTTGTCTCGAATCATCTTAACGTTAACTGATTCTCCCATACCGAACCAAACAGATCTGATAAAGTTCTCATCGATCCATGGCTCCAATTCGCCCATCCTGTAAGGTGTGTTAGTTAAGTGTCGCGCGCCCAAGGTTCATATGATGGTGAGTCATTGATCGAGACAGGCTGCAGAGGGAAGATAAGATAGGAAGGAACAATTCATGGAGTGGCAGATGCCGACAGGTCGAGACACCATGCTAAGATAAGAAAAGAAAATATGATGGGTTGCTTCAGAAGGGTGAACCGAATGCGCATGACGGGAATCGCCCGCCGGTAGATTGCACCGTGAGAAGTTCGCTTCCACACGGACAGTGAAGCCTCGGTCGCGTCAAGAAGGATTGAGTGTGGTCGGAGCCAATATGGCATGATTGTCATGGACGAAAGCAGTGTGCTGATGATGGAGGTGATACTGGGCAAAAATGCGTGTAGCTTGACTTACCAAAGTGTGGTCTTCGCATCGCCGCTGACGCTGCCGCCCTCCTGGCCTCCTTGTTGTTGGAAAGGGGCAGGAGAACCGCCTTCCTGGCCACCTTGTTGCTGTCCAGCTTGGGGAGGCTGCATACCTTGCGGTGGTGGGGGACCTTGTTGCTGTTGCATACCGTTGCCAGCATTCTCCTGAGAGAACTGGTTCTGTTGATTGGGGTCATACTGGAACGCCATTTTGAGTGACGTGTACGACGGATGAGTGTGTGTAGTGTATGAAAGAGTAGAGGAAGAGGTGTGTTGTGGGTGGTGCGTTCAAGAGAGGTGGAAAAACGAAGTTGTTGTGGAAAGAAGATGAAGTTGGAAGATCGAAGGCGAATGCGACGTGGTCTATAAAGGCTAGTTAGCGAGGCTCGGGAGTGAATAACAGCGCTAGATGGGTAGTGAGTAGCTAAGAGACCCCGAAACGGAATATGGCTGCCAGACGGTATGAGGCACCGGGAATTAGACGGAAGGTACGCAGTAGCTTTTGCCGTGAGCGATGGAATGCAGAAACAGCAAGACGAATATTGCAAGATGTAGACCTTAAGAAAACACAGGCAGGATGTTGTGCAGTGATCCCATGATGGTTGGGAAACAGGGTGGGCCAGACGAAACCGCCTAGAATTCGCTCTCCAGTTCAACAGCGCTTATGAAGTGCGTCACAAACGAAGTGAATTGTCAGATGAATCGTTTTGTGAAGGTAAAGGCCAAGCAATTCCCTTGCCATTCCAAGTTGCGGTTTACAGGTCCTTATGCATATTGGAAAGGTCTGTAATCAACACTAACTCCCTAGTGACACGAGCATTTCAACGGATGGTGGATGGTAGCAAGAAATGGCAAAGATGATGCAAGGTGAGGATAGCAGTGCAGCAAAATGATGTGATGTTCGAAAAGCCTAGGGTGGAAAGGCTGGACAGGTCATGTGAAGCTTTCGAATAGATCCAAAAGCCACGTTGTTGACACTTAAGAGCTAAGACAGAACTAAATAATACCAAGCATTGTAATCAAGTAAAGAAGTAGTTCAACAGATGAGCTAGCTGGCATAAGGCATGAGGCTTGCGATTTGGTGGTTGATGGAGTAATCTTGCCCGAGTGTCTTGTGCCAGCCTGGCGCTCCCAATCCACTTAAAAATGGGAACCAAACATAAAGACTCAGAACGATCAAGAACAGTATTAAATCCGACTCAAAAGCACACAAATTTGTGGCCCCGTGTGTTGTGATGGTAAGGATGGAGAAGTTGAGGTCCTTCGAAGCCTTTAGGTTGCTTGACCTATTTCAAAGACTGACAGAAGTCACGACCCGCTTTCGTATGCCAACCTGGCAATCACTCAAAACTAGTACCAGAAGGCTCCGAGTACGACTCGGCGGAGAACATCTGGCAGGACATAGTAGTTCTGCTTTCTACGCTCCGCCATCTTCTCGCCGTGCCAGCTGTTCTGGCCAATCCGACGTCCCGATGGCTTAGACTTCCATCAGACCAACGCGTCATCTGGGCTGTCGACGGGACAGAGACAGAGCAGGAATATGAGTTTGAGTGTGAGGTGTATGGTATGACTACCTCTAATCCCTCCAAATTTCCCGATGCTGATGGCAGTGGCTCGCCTGGCTGACGACCTGGTGCGAGAAATCATGACCACACCTCTTCTACGACGGCGACGTCTCATGTCACCAATGTCCCAAACACGACTTACGACATACAATGTTTACTAACTTTGGATGGCGCAAGCGTTCGGTGACGGATCCACCGATGGATCCATGGAGGCCCCAAGGCCCCGAGTGAGCGTCGAATCTGATTCAAAGCAAACAAGGAGAGGCCACAGGAAGCAGTGCCACGCGCAGCAGAAACAACCATTGAGGCAACTAGCCTGGGACAGCCTCGGACAAGCACATGGTCAGGAGGATGCAAGCCTCTGCTGTTGGACATATGATGCAGTTGTGCGTTGCGAAGCAGATCCTTTGTCTGCCCATCACATCCACCCAATACCTCCGAAGAACCATGCAACGAACAATCCACTGGAATTCATAGTTGTGGCTCTTCGAGCCTAAGCCAATGACATAAATTAAGCAACAAGCAACGCAGGAAATCCACTTTCAAAGTCACCAAAACGGCTCGCGACTTGACTTGCAAAGCAATACTGAGGCTCACAATACAGCACAATCAGTCCTTGGTTGAGACCATCCAGTGTCACCACACCTGGATTCCAACACGCATTTGGATAGTTGCCATAAGCCAGGAGATTTGGCACTCATATAGCTCCACTATAAAGCATATATTGCCATTTTCCATGAATAGGCGAATTCAAAGAAATCGCCCATTTGGTTTGTCGAGCAGAGCGCCATAGGTCGCTTATCTACGCGCAAACCATCAAGGCTATACAGTGAATCTGCCAGAGCAGACTTGATGGCAGAATGCACAATTCGCTTGCAAAAAAGGGGGGTTTCTGTAATGATTCGGCTCTTCTGGATCCGCACGTTGGCAGCCAGGTGTATCGCCGTCGAGGGAGGATTCCACCTACAAGCCACAGCTTGAGTCTAGGAAAACTTCTCCCATGATTATTGAAATGACAGCTTGTGACTTGGTGTTTTCCAATCCAGTTCCGGTGTGTTCCGCCATTTTCCGAAGGGTCTGCCAGCCACCAGAGGGATATTGAGAGGACAATTGCTCACCTCAAAAACTTCCAATATCAATACGAAGAAGATATCTCAATCAACCTTCGTAAATTCGTTACTGCGGCGAAAAGGTACCGGAAGCGACAAGCGTGACGGATATCGACTCGACAATTATGACAGCGCTTGCGACAGCAAAGGATTCGTAGACGGAAAGGTCTCAAAGACGGTGGTATTCGCGGGAAGGATCGCTGAGGATGACTTCAAAGTCTGAGGAAAACACAACAAAAGTCAGCAAAAATAATTCTAGTAGCGCTTCCGCAGCTTATCCAATTGCTGTCGAGCTTTACATAGCTGGCTATCCTCTGCCATAGAGCTCTGCGCCTAGCTTGCCAGCGAATGCGCATCCGGATGGCCCTGCATTGCAAACTGGCGACGTGAAGCAAAGTTTGCGCCAGCAGCGTCCAGCCGCCCATCGTTGGCATCTGGATCTCCAGGATGCAACAGTACTTCCAAGCGTTACGGCATCCAGCATGGGCAAGCAGAGCTGTGGCAGAGGCATGGCATAGCTCATGAGGGGTTGTGTTTGGACTGAGCCTCCATCGCGTGCGGTCCAGTGAGGCGTGAGATCTTCAACTTACGTTTGACCTGCTGAAAAACTAGTATTCCGATGGGAAAGCAGCAAATTCGAAAACACCGGCGATACGAAAGGACACGAAGGACCGAGATATCGACAGGAAACAATTGACGCAAACAGACCGGCAGAACGAATTCGATAGGGTCGACGTGTGATGACGGTGGGATGGGAAGGTGGGAGAAGAGGGAGGGAGAGGAGGGTAGGTAAGGTAAGGCAAGTAGTCAGTGTAAGTGAAATAGCGCGAGCGAGCGAGTGTGGGTAGAACGAGGGGAATGGAGCTACACCACTAGAGACTAAACTCTATGCCGTGTAGGTAGTGCAACTTGGAAAGTTCGTCGTTTGCAGGCGCAGGACTAGATCAAGTGGCTAGGTAGGCATCGGGGTTTGTGGCCTGTGATTTGGTGGTTGATTCTGGTTACGTTTGTCCTTTCTATGTAGTTCCATGTCATTCATTATTCGGACAAGTACTCAGTAGTTTTCAGCACATCAGAAGTTCTTCCAGCTACCTAGCATTCAGTAATCCTGTCCGCTACTCTGTGCTCCAGCCAGGCTACAGTAGTCCCGTGGTGGACCTGGGTGGTCAGGGCGGGCAGTTTTTCAGCTTGGACAGAGAGACAGAGAGACAGAGAGAGAGAGACATGCATCGGTCGTTTTTTCTGTCGACCTGGCTTGAAGCCAGGGCACCCCAGGCCGAACGAGGATGCGCGAGTTAGGTTTTTGGTGGGCCACACGAGGCTTAGGATTCCTCGTAAGGGGACTGGGGCTTGCTTCCTAGCCTGTAAGCCTATAAAACTCCGCGTACCTTGGACTTTCCAGCCACGGGGTGGTGCGCTGCTGTTGGTTGATGCTGCACAGTGGACGAGGATCTCTCCCACTAGCAGCTCCTGTGCATCTGTGGTTCCTCGGATCTGGATTGTGCATCTCAGTTTTGTGCAGGGTGCTGCACTGCTGGCTTCCTTTTTGGCAGGATTGGCGGATAGAAGGGGGACGGCCAAGGAGGAGGAGACGACGCCGACGAAAGAGGGGCTGAAAAGACGGAAACGGACTCCAGAGTCCAGAAAAAATGATCGACCCGTTTAACGCCTCTTTGGTGTGGGTAGAAAAATAATGGCTGTTTGGTTGCGCTTGCCGGCTTCTGCGGCAACCGTACAATTCTCAATAGGGTGTTGCTGACGATTTAAACGAGGTTGTGTGTTGATTTTATTTCCAGCGGCTCGCAAGACAACTCCTCTGTTCCGTACAGGGAAGCAAGAGAAATGATGATAATAGGGGCACATTAGGGAAGCTTGCTATGGAAGCCTTTTGTTATTCTGCAACGTGGTCATAGCTTTGCTGTTATCGTATCCTAGTAGCTTTCTAGTTAACAGATGCCACAAGAGCTTGTTCATCTGTCCTTTCGAACCTTGCATCACAATTGGCATAACGAGCCGAGTTGCAAGTTATCGTTGCATGAAGAGGACTGACGAAGTCTTACACTCGAACTTCATGAGCTGGGCTACGTCCGGGTATATTCCTTCTTCTGTTACGGAAATCTCAAATTCAACAAACCAAGTTGTTGGCAGCTGTGCCTTGCATGAAGTATCCGCCCTTCCGATGGTCCTCATGCATCGACTTCTCAATGTAGATGCAAAAGCCGATATGAACTCCGTACCTACATGAGAATTTCATTCCCCCATGAAAACATCGTCGTATGTCATAAGGTTTTGCTGTGACTTTTCTCCCGTCCTGCTGGTTCTTCCCCTCAGACTCCAGATATCAAGTTATACTTTCCCAGACGTCATTGCCGTATCGAGGCCAGGCCAAAGCAGTTTTGAGCATCAAGTGCTAGTGCAAATAATGCCATTTATTCACATTTCATCCAATGAGAAGCCCGATATCACAAATAGGGACAACAAAATGCAACCCCAAAAGCAAGAACATTGGGACCTGGGCCATGTGGAGAGCTACAGGACACCACAGCAACAAAACAGACAATGCAAGAATCAACCAAATCCAACACGCATTGTTTCAAGCCATGAACTCCATGCAACCTTTACTCAAATACCATAAAGTATAATAAATACACAACATTTCATCCATCGGCTCTGGTACCATGCTCTTAACAAGCGATCAAGCCTCGCCAGATCTCACTTCCTTGTTTGAGAGATGCCATTTGCAGTCTCGCAAAGCCCTATAATATTAAGGGACCAGAGGACCACCCCTGCCTTCCCATTCTTCCCTGTCCCACATCAGAAACCCTGAAGTGCTGAGGTCATAAAAAGCCATCCCTCCTCTTACTCCCGAGGTCCCTCTTCGGCACTTCACGGAGGGAAGACCGGAAACCTCAAATCATCGGTTCCAGATCCCGAAAAGTCCTCAACATCTTTGACGACAGCAACATTCCTCACAAAGGGCACCCCAAATAAAAACAACATCCCAATGTCAAAAGTCTACTTTTCCTGCTTCCCTTTCCCCTCTATGCAGCCATAGTCACATCCCAAACACGCAAAATAATGCCCGACTTCCTGCGACCAGGCCTATCGTCCTGCACGTAATAGCCAGCAAAGACGATTGGCTAGCCGACCACACATGTTGAAATCATCGAATAATCCAACGAAGCCAGAGACAGACCAGTCGCTGAGCCAGACAAATTACAGTAAGGACCAACAGGCCAGCAGGAGACAGAATCGACCGGGCCCTGACCTACCTGCACCCACCGACCGCGATCGGATATCTCATCTCATCTTGACTTGCGTCTTAGGCTCGTCAAATCAGATCGCGTTACACGAGTCGCACGAGCGTCACGACACGACGCGAGTCCTGGTGTTGAGCGTGATTGGGTTTTGATAGTGAGACCCTGGAGTTGTATTGACTCATATGGAATTTGAGTTTATGACGAATTTTATGAACTTATGCAAATGCGCATAATTTTTGCTGCTGATCGCTTGAAGCTTAAATGCGTGTTTACTGAACCAGCACATCAAGCTTACTTGATTGTCAGAACTCTTACGAGTACAAAATAAAGCACTTTACTTCAAATCCCAACAATCATCAAAAACCCGGATCCTCGCATTTGACACCTCACCTCGCCTACCATCCCCATCCCTTCCAAACATCTCAGTATGTCACCCAACCAAACCCAAATCCGAATCCACCGAAGCAACCACTTACAGCCCACACGGAGATCCTCCCTCCCTCTGTCCCCAGAGCATTCCCAACCTGGAAAGTATCCAATCCCTTACATCCCACCAAGTACCCTCCCGAAGCAAGCAAACAAATAGCAAAGTACGAGGTCATGTCCACTGTACTGTAGGATCCACGAAGCAGCCAGGGATCCGGTTTTAAACCGAGCAATCACAAAATATTCCGAGCCAGCAGCACAGCCAACAAAACCAACCACGCGTTACACAGAGCAGAGCAAGCAACACCTCTAAATTGATGTGGCTGCTCGGTGTAACGTTTGATAGAGTGAATGATCACGATTATATTGAATTCCAATCCCACCTGCTGGGCCAGGAACAGGTAGAAGGCGGTGTTGATCTGTTAATGACAATTCATGAATGTGTCTTCTGGACTCAAGAGACGAGGATTCTTGATTCTTAATTCCTTGATTTCTAGACTGTCAGAACCGAGTTGTAATGAACTAACGATGTATCATTTCCTCTATATTACTGTGAGATGCGCTTGGATTTGCTTGTATGTTATTGACAGCCCCCATCCGAATACCGCCCGTTTGCTACATAACTCCTCAAGATCAGATAAGGGAGTGAGAAGGCGATACAGAAGACGCCTGTAGGCACATAGAAAAAATGTGTGCTACCTCTCCGGCTGAGAACGTTTGCATGTATATCAAAACACAAGAGAACCGTTCTCGTCTTTTGACTCTATTCCAGTGACCAGTAGTCAATTTTCATACATGACAGACTCACCTCCTCTCAGCCCTCCGAGACTTTGTCCAGTATATAAGGGTTCCATTTCATCCGGGGAGAGAAAGAACAACTATTGCGAGAATCTCAACCCCAAGCTTCCTCTACACGCCAAATTGGAACTCTTAAAGCACCAAAGCCAATGCTGATTTGCATGCCTCAATCTCTGCTTCATCAGACCACGAGATATGGGTTTGTAGGGAACAGCGGCTTTCTGGCTTAATTGAGACCACGCAATAAGAGGTTGAATGATTTGTATGCTCAAGTAGGTAAATGATATACTCCCCTATCATGATTGGATTTCCACGATATCTCAACAAGTAAGTTGTGTCAAAGCATAATCATTTCTTAAGATTCATGTCTACATCTCGATCACCAAACATCTCACAATCACTTCGTTAAGCACGGAAGCAAAAACGTAGCGATCGTAAGCGTCTGAATTTCCATCCCATGTATTCTCGTTCATCCATCCATCCTTCTTTCCGGAACTATCTGATCCGCTAGTTCATCTTCCATTCATCTGCTTCGACTATCTCACGCATTTCGAACCATTCAGTCAAGCACCACCCAACCTCAAAAGAGCGCTCAGCCAAACCATCGCAAAGAAGTAAATAGTATGGAAACAAAAAGTGCGAGCAGACATTCCCATTCCCACCCGCAAGCAATGGTAGCAGAAAAATCCAAGAAGGAAAGAGGCGAAATTGGATTTTTCCATTCATCCCTCGGTCAAATGCCATGCCATACAAAATAGGGTTTGCAGCGGAATCGCAAAAATGAATGCCAATAGAATTCCCAAACCCAGAGATGCGTGCCGGTTGTATATGGTGCATTGCCTCTCAACTCCATTTCCTTGAACGCCATCGCCATTTAAAATCATCAAGGAGTCGCAGAATGTCGAGTAGTGGATATGAGGAAGTCGCAATGGGTATCTAAGAAAGAAGAGTTCCATCGTCGTGGCTTCTGGGAACCTTTCGACTGCACATGTCCCTGGCCGAGTGATTTGCTCAGCTACTGTGGGCGCGCATGAGAAGCTATCAAAGCTTAGCATGGACTTCGGTTGTATCATATAAAGCGACTTACTCTGGCAAGCGGATCTTCTGCATCTGCAGTCACAATTGCAGGACTCTCCAGGCTGCCATGGTTGATCGGGCCTGTAGTTGTGTATGCACGAGGCTCAAGGGGTGGTCGAAGCGCAGAGTTCCCTGGAATTGGGGCTGGCGCGAGTGTTCCGTTGGATGCTCCTGCCTTGGGAGACTCATCCTTCGGAGATGTGCGAACATCTCTCCCTTTTTCTAGTAGAGCTCCACCAAGGGTTGCGCACTTCAGAATCGTTTGGATTAGATGATTCTGCTTAAGAGGCTTGGACAGGTACTCGTCCATTTGGGCCTGGATACATTTTTCTCTGTCACCAAGCATGGCATGGGCAGTAAGTGCGATGATTGGCGTTCGCTGGGTACCGAGACTTCGCTCGTACTCACGGATCTTGGCTGTAGCCTCGAATCCACCCTACACAGTAATTAGTACACGGACTGGCTTCAGATTCTATTCAGCTTACCATTATGGGCATCTGCACATCCATGAGAATGACATCGTATCTTTTCTCCTTTATAGCATCAAGAGCTTCCTGGCCGTTTCCAACAACTGTGACAACATGATGATACTTCTCCAGAATCTTGACCGCCAAACGTTGGTTGACAATATTGTCCTCGGCCAGAAGAATCTCGAATGACTTGGTGTTGTCGGCCAGGGAAGGAGCAGCCCTGTTCTCCAGCGCCGGGATCATCCCGTTCCCGAGGTCGATTGTCAAGCAGGGCGTAGTCATATAGGAAGTGATACCCAGGTCCAATGCCGATTTGAGACTGACGTGGACAACGGGTGCCAAGAGAACGATGGGTATGTACTTGAACTCGTCGATCGATCTCAGCCGTCTAGCAGTTTCGATCGAGTCCACGATAATAACATCAAAAGCAGAAGCCACCTTTGATCCGCCACCTGACAGGTTGATATGTGTCTCTGACTTGACGACTACAGGCATAAGGCCAATCTGTCTAAGCATGGTGATGATCTCTCTGCCGTGACCAGTCTGTCCCTTGTCAATGAAGAGGACATTGTGTGCTTGATATGGCTTGAGTTGCTTTTCAATGAAGCTGATATCTGAGGTCGCAAGTCGGACTGTGCAAGTGAAGAAAAATGTGCTGCCCTTGCCGTACTGACTCTTGACCCAGACGTCTCCTCTCATCAAGTTTACCAGCCTCTTTGAGATGGAAAGTCCAAGACCAGTTCCACCAAACTTTCTTGTCATCGAACCATCTGCTTGTTGGAATGTATCGAAAATTAGATCGAGCTTATCTGCCTGAATACCGATACCGGTGTCAGATACCGAGAACTCGATCGCATACTCATTGGGCGCACACTGATCCTGCTCGGCTTTGCGGATGGTCAGGGATACCTCGCCGTGCTCCGTAAACTTTATAGCATTACCCACCAGGTTGAGAATGACTTGTCGTAGACGGAACGAGTCACCCACAACGTGATCAGGAACTGAGCTGTCGACTCGGTAGGTGAGGTCCAAGAACTTCTCGTTTGCCTTGACCGCTAGAGTCTTGAGGGCATTGAAGACGATACCTCGAAGGGTATAAGGAATTTCCTCCATCACCATTCGGTTGGCTTCAATCTTGGACAGATCCAGAATGTCGTCAATAATCGTCAACAGACTGTTTGCCAAGTTGTGAACAATGTTCAACATTTCACGCTGGTATTGAGTAAGATCAGTGTCCAACGTGAGCTGCGTCATTCCGATGATACCGTTCTATAGCCCCGTTAGCACGTTTCTGGCGATATAATGCAGAAGCGGCAGAGATGACCAAACCGGATCTCGGAGCCGCTCGTGGAGATAGTTGGGGGTCAGCTTACCATGGGTGTCCGGATTTCGTGGGACATGTTAGCAAGGAATTCGGACTTTGTTCTGTTGGCGAATTCGGCTGCTTCTCTGGCAGCAGTGTTTCGCTGAATGGAATCTCTCAAGTTGAAGACCATTTGGTTGATCTTTCGCTTTAACTCATCCATCTCTCCAGAAGCCTCAACGGTGATCAGCTTTGTAAAGTCACCATCAGTTGCAGCGTTGGTGATGTCGCCGAAAGCTCTGACTTGAGCAGTCAAGTTCATGGCCATTGTGTTGACATCTAATGAAGTTAGCGAGTATCCTAAGAATCTCGATGATCGTCGAGATCTGAGGCTTACCAGTTGTAATTTCCTTCCAACGTCCTCCGATTCCAGCCACATCGGCTTGACCACCCATCTTTCCATCAACACCGACATCCTTTGCCACACGCTGAACTTCGTTTGAGAAGATACTCAGTCGGTCTACCATGTTATTGATGGTCTCTTTAAGCACGAGTATTTCTCCAGCAGCCTCAACCTCAATCTTTTGGCTCATATCTCCATTGGCAATAGCTTGGGTGACGGTCGAGATACCTCTGACCTGAGACGTCAAATTGCTTGCCATGGTGTTGACATTCTCCGTAAGATCCTTCCACTTTCCTTCAACATTGTCGACTTGGGCCTGGCCTCCAAGAGTTCCATCTGTCCCAACCTCTCTAGCGACTTTACTGACTTCAAAGGCAAATGTGCCCAATCTGTCAACCATGGTGTTGATGGTATCCTTCAACGATGCGATTTCTCCCTGTACCTCGACTCCAATTTTCTTTGTCAAATCTCCCTTCGCTACTGCAGTTGTGACCTTTGCGATCTCTCGCACCTGTGTAGTCAGGTTCATAGCCATTCCATTGACATTCTCTGTCAGATCTCTCCAGGTACCCTCGACATCGTGCACGGTAGCTTGTCCACCAAGCTTTCCTTCCGTGCCGACCTCTCTGGCAATCTTGGTGACTTCTCGTGCAAATTGCTGCAATTGGTCCACCATGGAATTGATAGTCTCCTTGAGCTGCATGATCTCGCCCTTGCACTCGGCCTTGACTTTCTGTGTGAGGTCTCCCTTTGCGACAGCCGTTGTAACCATAGCGATATCTCTGACTTGTGTTGTGAGGTTGTTGGCCATTGCGTTGACATTGACGGTCAATGTATTCCACATGCCCTTGACTCCCTCGATCTCTGCTTGTCCGCCGAGGATACCTTCCGTGCCTACATCTCTTGCCACACGAGTAACCTCGGCTGCAAAAGTTCTGAGTTGATCCACCATAGTATTAATTGTCTGTTGTAGCTGTAAGATCTCTCCTTGAGCTGGTCTCTCAATCTTCTGGGTCAAGTCTCCGTGGGCTACAGCGGTTGTAACTGAAGCAATTTCTCGCACTTGATCTGTGAGGTTCTGGGCCATGACATTTACTGGAACATGTTAGCGAATTGTTCCGCCCTTTTGGCATCGCAGAAGTTTCTCGAGTACGTAGACTTGGGACGTACCATTATCCGTCAGCTCTTTCCATGTCCCATCAACACCAGATATTTGTGCTTGTCCACCAAGGATACCTTCTGTGCCGACTTCCCTGGCGACTCGAGAAACTTCGCTAGAGAAGATTTGCAGTTGATCCATCATGGTATTGATGACCTGAGAGCCAGTCAGTAAATCTAGCGACACAAGGGCGTTTCAAGGTTACTTACTCTCTTGAATGTCGTAATTTCAGGATCCATCTCCACTGAATGGATCTGAACCTTTTTGCTCAAATCACCACGCGCTACAGCAGTAATGATCTCTCCAATTTCTCTTAAGGCTTTTTGGAAGGCCTCATTTGCTTGCTGGTGTTTCTTGAGTTCCCGCTCGAGGGACGCAACGCGCTTGGCCTCAAACTGGTTTATGAGGTGCTGTTGATGCTGGGCTTGTTCCTCCATTCTAGCTTCGATGGCAGACTGCTTCAATTTTCCCTCCTTGATCTGTTCAGCTTGGTCGACAATCTCCTGCTGTAAGGTTTCGATGAGTTCGTCGTTGCTGAGCTTGGGAAGCTTTTGCGGCCGCTCCCCAGTACCGTTGTCTCTACCTGTCAACGAGGAGTTCATGTTGTTGTTTTGTCTCATCGCGGAGCTCTTCGCCATCGCTCGAGAGCCATTGCCGGTAAGCACATCTGCAAAGGCAGATGGGGCTCCTGTCTCGTTGGGGGTATCTGGGAGGGTGTGATTGTTGACAGTGCTCGCCTTTGCCTCCAAGTGTTGTATCCTCGCAACCAAAGCAGATATCTCGTATTCGAGGGCGGCTTTAGATGAGGTGTCAGTTCCTGGAAGTTTTAACGCATGGCTTGCTTGGGTCGCGGTGTGAGGGACATTTGTCGCGAGGCTCTGCAGCAACGAGCAAGTTGCGGCAAGAGTTGATTCGTCGGCCATATTGATACAATCTGCAGCTGAGCTGCCTTGGTAGATGTTTGTCGTCGCAGATTATCCGAGCATTAAGTATGCTCCTGATTCTGAGGAAGCAGGATGGTGGAGGGTAGATGTTCGAGGCAAGGGTTGTTCAGTTGTCCCCGAGCAGAAAGGACTGCAGAGACCCAGGACTCGAAGACAGCGCAGAGTAGTGGCAAACACGAGTGAAAGCCTTGGAGCGAAAAGGAACGGAAGGAACTCCAAAAATAGGAGTTTTTGACGAATTCACTTCTGCTCAGTGAAATGGAATATATCGAGAAGTTGTCAAGGTTCTGGCGATTTAAAAACGCAGTCCTAGCAAGCGAGGCCGAGTTGCCGATTGAGGTGGAAGTTACTATCGGGGCGTGCTTGGACGAAGGGGGAGGGGTTCAAATGTCCGCCGAGCTATCTCCAGAGAAAGAAAGCGGACACGGCAGGCTCAGACTTCTTTGTGCTGGAGCCGTGATGGTGAAGCTGTTGATGGAAGGTGAAGTGGGATATGTGAAAGAAGGGAGGTAGGTAGATAGGTAGTGCAGAACACAGTTGGAGGTGCAGTTGCAGACAGTTAGTTCCCTCTCGTGAGATAGACTAGACTGAATTGTACCGTGAGTACTGAACTGCATCCGTATTCAGAACGAGACTAGGATTGGATAGCGATAGTAGAGGAGCCACAAATCCCAACCCACGCCCACGAGGCGAGCCACAAGCAGCAGAGGAGACCGACCGGGACAAGGGCAAGGACAGGGACCAAGACCAAGAGCCAGGGAAGGCTTGGGAAGCAGACCAGTTAGCTGGAGCTTACGAAAAGCAGGCAAGGGCGAGCCGTTGAGTGGAAACTTGGCTTGGGAAGCACAGAGCCGAGAGGGAGAGAGAGCAGAAGGGAAGAGGCGGACAAGTCAACAGAGAGCAGTGGAGAGGCTGCAGAGCAGAGCAGAGCAGAGCAGAGCGGAGCGAGCAAAGCAAAGCAAAGCAAAGCAAAGCACCTCCATCCATTAACTCCTAAAGTGGAGGCGTTCTCACCTTACTGGCTCAAGCCGGCGACGGGCGGGTGCTGGGCGTCGAAAACAGGGGGCAAGCCTTGACTTTTTGACAGTCTGTGCAGCGAATGCCAGCGACACGACCACCTTCCTGATAGGCTGAAGAAGGGACTTGCTTCGGCCTTGTCCCCCTATCCAATGGTAACATGCTCTTGGCTCTCTCAAACAGGGGCTCGTGGACAAGAAGATGGGCTTCAGAGATCACGGGGGGGTGGCATTCTGATATTTTACAGAATGCAGGTGGATGTTCAGGCTGGGGTGAGGGAGCTGAGTTTCTGAAATGAGTGACGAGGTGGCTTTCCCGAGCATGCAGAAGAGCACTTGAGACGGCAGGGATAATTTCTATCTCATTTCATCCTCACCGTCGCATCATCATCATATTTGAGATGATGCGGTGTCCAGTATCAAGTGCCTCAAGTTATATAGATCAAGTCCAGGTTCATCCTGTCTGTCTATTCTGCCTCTGTATCGTTCCCTTCAAGATGGCTGAGCCACCTTGGACATTCATGGCGTGGATCCGCTGTCAACAAACCTTTAGGTATCGTCGCAGAAACCCAACCTCTGCAACCTTTCCCGGCCTGCTATCTGCTCGTTATTGGGACAACGCCGATACAGGACCGACAGGGAAATGGTCGTCAAAGTTCATCTCTGGAAGACAAACCCCTTCTACCAAATTCGTAAACTCTCTTTGGCATGTGTCAGTCATCCCTGACACTACTTGACTTAACGCTGAAATCAGGACCCCTATTCTCTAGCAGTCCAACGTTCCTTTCACTCCGCCCTCTAGGTTGCATTAGATTGGAATTATTTCGAGAGGCTTGAAGGCTTGAAAACGGGCTGGCGACGGCAGTACCTGAAGCTAGGCCGCCTTTCTTAAATTGCGATGAACAAACACAAAACAAATTTCTGAACTCCTAAAACAGATCTCCATCTCCTCATCGTCATTTGACTGTACATCTTCCCCCTTATCGCTCTCCCTCCTTATATTCCCCAGATATGCCGACGATGAGGTCGCCATGCACCGCCCAACGGTGTGCATCTGTTTCCCACAGAATCCGAAAACTAAAAAGATCACCACGAAAAGCCCACTCACCTGAAACGAAGTCAGATAGGCGAATCAGCCGATCCCGTTTTGCGATTCGAACCATTTTCCCACCGTATCTAGCGAAGCCACGATGAAAGGGGCAAGAGATCTTCAAACATGCAGCAAAAAAGTATGGGACCACGAGCCAGCATTTCCACTTCACCACTTCAGCAGAGTTCAACTCGTCAAACACTTCGAAAAGTTCGGAGCTGAATGTCAATGAACCCCTTTTCAAAGACACTTTCACTCATCCACGAGATGAATTCCAGAGGCATAACCCCTCCTTGCGTATTATGACCTCATACACAATCTTCCAGTATCATCGGACTTCTCGTCTCACCTCCCACCGTTTCAGTCTTCATTCCATCGAGTCACACAGCCATACTCCGTACACAGCACAGCATTCCCGTTGCTTACCCAGCCCCAACCTTGACTCTCACCACCACCAACACCAGCACCACTACAACCAGAACCACACGACCACAAGTCCAACCCTCGCCTCGTACAAAGCAAAAGCCTCCCCACTTTCTCCACAACCCTTAGAACTTAGCAGCCGATCACACAGCCATCTCTTTCGGCAGACCGGGTAGCGGAACGTTTATACTGGGTCCTCAAGCATATCGAGTAAGATAGCGAGTCGTGATTCGTGCAGTGGAGACAGTTTCGCCTCATTTGGACCCAGTAGCACCCAGAAAAATGAGAATAACGGTGAACCAAGTCAATCCCTCCACCGGAGTGGCAAGAGTCAAGTTAAGTCAAGTCAAGTCAAGTCAAGATGAACTCCACCAAAAGTCTCCAAAAAAATTAGACAGAATAAGTGATAAGGCCGTACTGGTCAATTCTTCCCCGGATCGGACGACTTGCTCCAGTGTTTTGGGTCGGCGACACCGAGACGGACATCCTTGGCTTGGTTTTGTTTACTTGTGATCTTGAGTTTTGGGATCCTACTCTGACATAGTTATCGAATTTGGAGAAGACGGAGTGGATGCCCCAGTTCGAATCGTGACATTCCAAAACACTACATGATCTACTTCCATCCCATCGCCATAAGAGCCCAACGTCCCTCTCCCTCTCCTCCTCCGGCAGTTGCATTAAACCTCACAGCCTCCCATGCAGCCATACACCTCCATTCCGCCTCAAAACCCTCAAAACCCAACCATAGGTTACAATGCATCTTCCGAAAGGCTCTAGGGTGTGTACATGAGTAGCTCTCGGCGTCTGTATGGGCAGGTTCCATACGGTGTACAGAGATATACAGGCTCCCCCACTTCTGTACAGCATCGCAGACATCTTGTACCAATAATAAGCGATTTCGATATGCAGGCTGGCAACCACTCTTCGCGCCACGACGCCAAGTATCTTGAGCACCGCGTGTGCGTGACCGCTGTGCTGCGTCTGCAGTCGGGCATGGGATGGGTTGTCAGTCATTGGAGGGAAGAGACTCTCTGCTAACATCTAACTCTTCACATCTTGATTATGTTATGTGGAAGTGGGAGTACCTCCCTTCATTGCTTGCTACTACTTCCAAATACAAAAGTGACACTATGGTATCTCTTCCAACGCCGTGCCCACGAATCAGCAAAGCAAGCATTATCATCCATCATCTGTATCAATCAAGCACCTCATCCCCATCATCACCGTCATATTATCCCTCCTATCTCAAGCCCACGAGTCTCATTCCAATCCCAAGCAGTCCCAACTCCATTGCAATGCCCTCCCAAGGAACTAATAAACAAAACACAATGTTCTGATTGGGGAATCAATTCATCTTCTCGGAAGATTATTCGCGCCGAATCTGGGCCCACCAGCCGCAAGACTCTGTCTGACAATCATCTCCGCGGCAGCAGCTGCGGCAAGACGTTCTTTCTGCCTCGAACGGTCCCGTAAATAATTCGCAGCCTCGGGTCTCATTCGCAAGATTCTCAAGATCATATCGTCGCTCGGATCGGCTTGTGCTTCCTTCCTCTTCTCCTCCTTGGCCTTCTTCATCGTACCCAGGTTTCGACTTAACATGATACTCTTCGATCTCCGCATCGAAGTGGCGCCCATGAGACCCCCGAACGAAGCTCCCAGTGTAGGTGGTGCGGACAGGCGATTACGCTGCCCGTTAGCTCTTTGGATCGATGCTGTTGTCATGCGCTCTGAAGTACGGATGAGGTTCTCAGTTGTGTCGAAGTAGAAGAAGTTTAGCGAGGCGAGCTCGTGGTATTTGGGTGATTTCAAAACATCAGCAGGGACACCCATGACTTCGCCTGTCTCCTCATCCTTGGCATGGAAGAATTCGAAGAGGAGCTCAAGCCATTTGAAGACAATATCCATCTCTTGCTGTGTGAGCGGACGCTGGCTAGATGGTTTGTCGGAGAGTGGAGGAACGAGAAGACCTTCCAAAGCCAGGAGGACTTCTTTCCAAAGTCGGGTCATGACCATGACCATTGATGCTTCAGTCAACGTTTGCTTCATGATGGCAAAATTCTCGTCGAAGTATGTGAAGAGCGGCTTCAGAGCATTTTCGACATCTAAAGGCGTAATAGCTGGCATAATAGACTGCCTGCTCTTCCATAGACTTGTCACTGAGGCTGAGATTCCACCTCGAGACAACAAATGCCTCAAAGCATCAGTTGATAAGGACGCGTTTATATATTGGGATAGCTGATAGTACGTTAGCATTCATGGGCCTTCTGTTAAGAGGCTGTTTCGCATACCTTATCAGTGATGTTCCGGGTCATGTCCCTCTCTGTTCTCTTCAAGAGACGGAAAGCCTTGCCAAAGTAGAACTGTATGTCATCTCTCTCTCCTTCCATGCTGACTCGAAGAAGCAATCTTCCCTGAGTGTCCAAATTCAACCAATACTCTCGAGGCATATAGTCACTAAAATGAACCGGGTCAAGTTTAAGGGAGGTTCGGCCCACGAAGTCATGGTCACCGAATGTATCCCAGTCCCACACTGTAGCGATGACATTGAGAGCTCCTTGAACCGTTATATCCACCGATTCATCCCAGCGTGGATTGAGATTTCTCATGACCACTCTCGTTTTGGCGAGCCGTTTCTGGTACTCATCGCCAAGCACGACGTAAGGATCACTGGTACCATTTGGATCACATGCTTTGAGCTCCTCTGCTTCGACGATCTTGATAGTAAACACATATTTCGAAGGTCGCCGCTGCTTGTCCTTAGGAGGCGCGACCTTGGCCAAGACATCGGCGCATGCATCAACGTTCATCGTCTTCTCAAGCACATCCAACTGCTGGATAGCGTACTCGATGTTATTCAATTTCACAAATGACTATCGATGCAGTCAGTAGATAGATATTACTCCGAATCAGAGCTGGACGTACCTCTGGGTAGAATTGGAAAGGCTCGATCTTCTCCTTGTTGTTCCACGCATCCTTCGCTAATTGCATCCATTTTTCCTGCTTGGTTTGTGCAGCAGCAGCTTCTTGGGCAGGTGACAATCGGTCCATTTCTTTGGTAAATCTTTGTTCTAATACCTCGCAGTATCTTGCGAGTCCCATTCCGAATGACTTGGATAATGCGGTCATAAACTTTGCGTACTGAACATCGTCGTCCCATCCAAGTGTGAAGATCTGATCAGCCAATTGGTTGAACATGCGGAAAATATCAATCACTGATACGCTGTGCCGCTCATCATCGGTGGCAGGTCGATCACGATGGTCGGATCGAACTTGGAACTGGTCTTGCTTGATAGCCTCATCGACAAGCTCCACCATTTTCCCGTCAGATACCCGAATCCAACGCCAGACAAAATCAGCAAGAAGCTCCTCGATATTGAATGCGAATGGGCGTTCTGGAAGAGCGCTATGGTGGATACGACGAATTTCAACCAATTCTTTGTAAAGGTCGAATCCATCTTGGAGATCAACCTCGGAATTGTTAGCCTGCGCTACCTGAAGAATTCGTTGGATAAGATCTCCAGCATCATTTTCGAAGCTGGGAAACATCGTCTCAACCAGTATTGTCAACGGGTTGACGCCCATGATGTTCGGATTTTTCCTGTATCGTTTTTGAATTCGCTCGCACAGCTTTACCACGGATTTTCCTAATTGAACGACATGATAAAACTGCCACTCTTCTTGATTCTGTGGTACCTCGGCCTCCAAATAACCCCGATAAACAGAAGCTGCTTTGGCCCGAAGACCCTCTGCCAGCTGCGCCTTATATGCCTCGAGTTCGCCAGCACCTAGATCAAAGGAAGGGTCGCTATGGATGTGGCACTCCAATATAAGTAGGACAGGACCTGGAGAGGGTGGCTTAGAATCGTAACAATGTTGAAGTAGGTCGTAGAGGTCACGAAGTAGCCCGTCATTTAAAGTTGACAAAATCTGGCGGTATAGCGCAAAGTCTTGGACTGTCCACTGGCTTTGATCAATGGTGCTGAGACTGGCGACAGGCGCATATGTACTGGAACGTTTGTTCTCGGCTGGCGGGTTCTTTGCAAATTCAAACGAAGCGTCCAGCTCCTCAAGTCCAATCTCTTGGTCCAAGAATTTCTGAGCGGCAACATCGAGAAATAAAACAAGTCTCGAAAACTGGGGGATTCGCCATCGAACACAGAGCTCATTTAGCAATTCCAAAGTCACTTTCGAGAGTGGTGGAGCCGCACTCAGGCCATCTGTTGGCTGGGGAGCATGCAATTGATCAAATGTCATCGCATGAGATAAAATTGATCTGTAGAACGACCGTGGGTCTGGTGGTATAAAAGTGTAGGTAGACTGTTCGAGGAACAGCCGGCCAGGCTGATCATCGTCCAGGGCCAACGAGCTCATATCGACAGGTTGATCGAATCCATACGAGGAAGAGCTCGACTCAATCGGGCTTGCAATAGATCTTGCCAGGTCCGAATAGGCCTGGTCGTCATTTGGCGACGAAGACGAGGATCGAACTGGTGGTAAAGGCTTATTGGAACCTGATGAGGACTTCACGAGCTCTGGCCTAGCTTGTAGGATTTCCGCCATCATGTGAGACAGGTCCGGTCCTTCTGCTCGCTTCCAAGCCTGGTATGCATCCTCAAGGTCAAAATCGTCACTCCGTAAGGTACGTTTGGTATTGGCATTGAGGCAATGCTGATATGCTTTGAGGTCGGCTAAAGCAGCCTCTTCCGTCCAAAGCTTCTTGTTGGAGTCGATATCAGACTGGACTTGAGAGAGTGCAAGGCCAAATATTCTAGCCACGACCTGAACCATTGGCATATCTTTTACATCGTGACTGAGCGGCACCACGACCTCGATGCTAGCTCCACCAGGCCCATCCGCAGTATCAACGTACAAGTCCTGGTCATTTGTGAGCAGCTTGCTCTCTAGAGTTGCTAATCTGCTCATGAGCTCCGGTCTGTCCTTGTCGTTACCATGTGCCTTTAGAGTATTGCTGATTAACCTCACAAAAAGGGCAACATGGCGGTCGACCAGTGGCTTCCATGAGTCATCGTCAGGGGCTTTGCCCTTCTGCAACGCCTTCGTCGCATTGGAATAAAATATTAGAACCAAGTCTTCTACCCGCCGCTCCTTGTCCATTCGCCTTCGAAATCCTGCCTCCGTGAAAGCTGTATAAGCCTCAGCAAACGTCCGCTTAACGGCCGCATCATTGTATCCTGGCAGTCTCTCGGTATTGACTAGAACTCCCTGTATTCTCTTTTCAAGTGGCGACATAAAGCCATGGGGAAATTTGGCACTTTTCGTGTCCTTGATCAGGGAAAACTCTTGAACAAGATCTCCAATCATAACTGTTTTGCGTGCTTTCACCGGTTTGGGCGCCGAAACGTATTGCTTCCTCTTTGCCCTAGGCTGGAGCAGGTGGTGAAGATATGCAACCCTCAGGGCAAATGTATATGCATCGTTGTAGCTCACTGCTTTCGCTCGTATCCTTGACGGATTTCGGGACATGCGGTTCTCGTTCTGTATGCTGTTCATCCGCCTGCTCGCCCTTGGCCGTGACGAAGCAGACGACATGTTGCAGCAGGTGGTGGAATTCGAAATGAGGGGGTTTGCGCTTCCAACTATCAGGCGTGTTGATGGCGTTGGAGGGAGATGCACTCGAGGATATGTATTGTAGTGTCGGCCTGCTCCTCTGGTCTGCAGCACCAAGCAGTCGAGTGGCAGCTCAGCTCTTCTTGCGCAACTTCTTACTTCACTGGAGATGTAATTTCATGATCGACTGTCAAATTTGATCGATCTGGGATTCTGGGCTGTACTAGAGTACTTAGCAGGTCTGGCGGGCGTGTTCATTCCTGTTCAGTGGAGTTGGTCGTGTAGCGCAGCGTAGCCTCATCCCAGGCCAGGGGTGCTGGTAGCGGGGCTGCCGTGCGGTACAGTAGTGCGTCACAGATTCATGCGGGATACAGCTCCGTGCCGCCGGCATTCAGGAATATATAAGGCTCGAACCGAGATCCCAAAACAAAGGAAGATCATGTTTCCTACTCAAAGGTTTGCTCAGTTACTGCTGCAGTAACGTTCCGAAACACAAGGCTTATTGGTCAGATCCTTTGTTCTAGCCTGGGCCGCTGGGCCTCGGACTGCCTCGGACAATGTCGCAAGAGGAAGCAGATACATCTGTACCGATCATTCCAAACTGAGAGAGGCTACACGGCAGTCTGATATCTACTCAGTTGCAAGGGAAGGTCAGCAACAGCATTTCCAAGGTTGTATATTCTCAGCAGTACGTTGCTCTCGGTACTTTTCGCACTTCAACTGCAATTCGGATCGGTAACCGAGTGCCTTCATAATGCTTCGAGACGGTCGGGCATCTACGGAGGTACCTAAATGAGTAACTCATGATGTTCAAGAGAGGTATGTTTCGAGGCTCTCCCATGTATGCTGAAGTACTACGTAGGTCTCATTCGAAGTTGAAAAGAGGTTGTAGCGGATCTGAACGTCGCCTCGATCGTATGGCCAGGACGATGACCATTGTTGGGTACGTCCATGCCTCTGAAACTCACTTATCTCTTACGAGTGCGCGGGAAGCAGTGGCTATGACGATTCTACAGACGATGTCGGCTTGAATCTAGTGTATTGGGTAGTTACTACGATTGTTAATGATGTTTTCTCTTGATCACATGTGCCTCCGAAGGTTGCGATACCAAACTTCATTTGGCTCGCGAGTTTGTTTTGATGGCAATAAGCACTGCGTCGCGCCCAGTTCAGCAGTTATAAGTGAACCATTGCATTTGCATATGCTGCTGGAAGCCCCAAGTGTCTCCTATGGCCGTCATCAGTCCAGGCTGTGTCAAGTCGACATATGCGGAAGCAGTTTCAATACTCGTCCTTTAAATCTGCACCTCTGCACAAGACCACAAGAGCGACTTAACAACCCCTTGCCTATTTCAAGGACATAGCAAGCGATATCATTATATGTTTTGATGCCTAGACAAAACAGAGAGCAAAGACCTGCCAGTACCACGAAATGGTAGCAAAGCAGAAATTTGTGATCTCCGCTTCCTTCCCCAGAGTCGAACTCCAACGTCGTGCAGTCATGTTATACAACAAGGCTTCCCTGAGTGTTCTTCGAAAGTGAAAGGTTCTGAGGTTCTAGGGCGATAATGTTAAGCAGATGAGACCTCGCCTTCCTCCGTACACGTATTCATTTAACCTGGGACATCTTGTCCTACTCAAGGGACTATTAATAATTTCATCGTGACTTACTCTTCCGAAAAGACAGAGATGGAACCTTAGAACCTACTTATTCCTAAGTGCTGAAACCTGAAAAGTTCATAGTCGAACTGAATGTTGATTCCCATAAAGACGACAAATTTTGTCAATTGGGTGGTTCAGAGCAATCCTTTTGTTGACCGCCTGACAGTATCCGCCTCCTAGATCTCGCTAAAAGGGATGTGGTGGCTTCTGCCGCTTTGAGACGAATGTCCAAGCGCAATTCACCAACGACTCCCTTGCCAGTCGCGGTAGACTAGACAACGGACCCACTTCTTCTCCAGAGGTCGTTCTGTCAAAGCCCATCCATCCTCACCTCATTTCACCTCAACTCTAAGTACTCAACCAACACACTCACTTTGACAACTCGACGCAGGCGACACGCCGCAGATTTCGAATACGAATTCCCCTTCGCCCCGCCATTCTGAAGTCAAAACTGGCTATGGTTTTCTAAACCGCAAGCAATGAGTGTTCGGCTCCGGACTGCGCAAAGGGAAAGAACCAGCTTCGAAACAACGCTCATCTCCAACGAACTCGAGCGGTCATGACGACCAGTCTTCCCAGCCCCGACCTTGCTTTCAGCGATACAGCCTCCCAACCTGACGAACACCTTCTAAGTATCCCGAAAACCTCTGCCGCCTGCCAAGCATCAAATGATATGAAGGCGTCGGACTTGTCTGACGACTCGGACAGCTACCACATGGGAACACCCGCATCAGTAGCTTCTGACAAAATGGAGAAGCCAGGCAGTCTGGATGCAAGAGCCAAGATATCAAACTTGCTGAAAGATAAAGAGCAAGAATGGAGAGCTGTGGCGGAACGTAAAGGCCCTTTGCGTTTATTGGACTTGCCCATGGATGTCCTGAAGGAGATCGTTAAAGAGGTAAGATTCCGCAGAACCTATGATAATTCCAAGGCAGAAGTCAAGCGGGCTTTGATTAATGCCGTAGAGCTACCACCCTATTCCTGCTTGTCAGGCTATCTGTCGAGATGCTCTTGCTAATTGCGCAAATAGGTAACCCATACGAACGACTTGACCGCTTTAGCATTGACACATTCGGCGCTTCACAATCTTGCGATTCCTCACATATATTCTCGCTTCGATATCGTCTGGCCTGACGCAGCAGCGACTACAGATCCGCGAACCGGCGTAGATGCCTTGACCTACGGGTTGGCGACTCTGTGCATGGGAGATGTATTCACGGACCACAGCAAACCTCAATCATTCGCTTGTATGAACTGCGGCACGGAGAATATCACAGAGTGTAGTCATGGGCTCAAATCTGGTTCTGGGGGCGCTCAACGACGGCTGGGAAACCAGTATCCACAGTTCACAAGAAAGTTTTCCCTTGGAAACGGGCCCACCGACTGGGTTCAGGAATACCTTATTACCAAAGAAAGTGGGAAAATGCTTGGAACTCTTGTGGCTCTTGCTGTCGCCAGAATGGTTCATCTCGAGACCTTCGTATGGGACATGCCTACCGGAGTTCTGCGCGATGTCTGGCTTGCCCTATCTTCTCTACAAAATCGGGATCCTACTCAAGACTGCCGGTTGGAACGAGTGTGGGTTCGATGGCACGATAACTCGGATCCATCTATTCCAGCTCCGACGCAAGGCTCAAATAATGGCTCCAGCACTACCCCTCAGATGCTAGCCAATAGCCAGCTTACTTCCGTGGGATGGACAGTCCCACCCGGTTCCCTTGCAACCTCTCAGGGACCCTCATACCCTATACCCTATTCTCAAAGCCGAGTTGAGTATCCTACGCTTAGTGTACTCCCCCCTCTGAGAAGTCTTTCGGTTCTGGATATCGACGAGCTTGATTATTTGGATGAGATGAGTGTTCTTATTGCGAAGTCAAAGGACCGTCTGCGCGAGCTTAGAGTCGGTGTTTCTGCGAAGGCAGTCAACAGAGATTTTGCTATCGCCTGGGATGGAACAAACCTCCACCAAGTTGACCACAAAGCACAGTGGCCTGGTGCTAGTACGGTAGGCGAACGGAGATTGGGCGGCGTCCTTGGTGTACTGCTGGGAAGAATATTTGACATCCGTAAGAAGCAAAAAGCCAAGCCCGAGAAGAAAGATAGGAGCACGTCTATGGCGTCGTCAACTCCCATTCCCCCCGAAGCTCAACAGATGGCAGCGACTGCCGCATCCTTGGATTTCAGTAATCAAGATGCTGAACTCTTACTAAGTCACATGTCAGAAAGTCTCGAAGGAGAAGCGCACCAAGATGTGTGGCCTGGGAAAGAAAGCACCGGTTTTAGTGAGGCTATTCTCTCGTCTCCTTTCAACGGAGACGGGGCCCCACCAGTGAACAACACCAACGGCTTGGATCTTCACCCTCCCCATCTTTCGACGGCTGGAGTTGATTCCGCACAGTCCGATGTTGACTCGCTTACGGCCTTGATATCCGCTCATGACCTCAGTACAGTCGCCCAAAATGTCACCACAAGCCCGATTGCGATGCATTCTGAAGTTATTTCGGGGCCTCCATTGAGACGATCTCATACGCAGAGCCAAAAACAAGCACATTTCTCGGAAATAAAGCCTGCGGAGAGGGAGCGTCTGGATGGCAAGTTAAAGCTCCAAACTTTGGAACTGGAGCGAATTCCTCTATCAATAGCAGTTCTACAAAAAGGGTTTGACTGGTCCGTTCTGGCAAATTTGACCATACTCGATTGCGCGCAACATGATAGACTCTGGGTCATGCTGAGGCGGCATTTCCAACCCACGCCTCTGAGTAGCTCCCATTCTTCGAAACACGGAACTGGCACGCAGTATCATCTCAATCTCAAAAGAATTCACACCGATGCTGCATCCCCGGCTCTCATCTCCTTCTTGAAGGAGACTTTAGCACCGAATACTCTCGAAACGCTGTTTCTACAAGATCGCAGGCGGCCGAGTGGAGCGACACCGGTGACAATTGTGAGTTTGCATGATGGGCTCGATCACTGTAATATACTAATCTATTCTCAGGATGCCATCTATCGAGGTCCACTAAAAAGGCATCGGGCAAGTCTTAAACGGCTGATGCTCGACAGCTCTGACAGGGTGCCACGATCTGTTGCCAGCCCCTCGGATAGTTCAAGATGGAGAGCCTGGGTACCAAATCGCGATGTCCTGAATTTCATTACCTCTGGTAGAATGAGCAGTCTTCGGGAGTTAAGCATTGCGATCGACTATTCCAACTGGGTAAGTTTGCACCTCTCATACAGTCGTCTGCACTTTGTGCCATGACGCTATCGCAAGTCCTGCTTTCTTTCTGCCCAAAGCGGCGTCTGATCCCCTGGTCAAAAACACTCTGCACTTTGCGAAATGAGATCTCCAAAGCTAATCGATCATAGCATCACTTCCTTCAACGCCTCCCTCAAATCCCCCATCTGCGGTCTCTCAATATTCCTTTCATAGCAGACCATGTCACACCAGCCTTTGACCCCCGAGAACTTGCACTTCAAGTTGTAGATGTCATTGTTCTACGACCTGAAGTCGAGCTATGTTATATGGGTGTCTCGCACAAGTGCTTCGAGATTCTGGAGAATCGACCCCATGACGACATGCATGGATCGGGGGACAGTCACTCGAGTGCTGCAAATGGTGGGCCAGGAGGTACTCAAACTGATGAAGAGGATGAGGATGAAGACGAGGACGGAAGTGACGAGGACGAAGATGAAGAAGATGAGGAAGATGATAACGGAACTGCAATTGGTGCCCCGCTTGGAGTCGATCCAGATGAGACAGAGTCTGAAATTTCAGACCATGACAATTCAGACTCCGATTCTTGGGATGGCTCCGATGACGGACGTTCTAACGTTAGGCTTCGATTGAGAGAGATTCTATTTTACGACGATAAGGTTTCGATTTTCAAAGCCCGCCATGGGAAACTTTAATATGCTCAATAGTGGCCAAGGGCTCAACTTATGAATGAGCTTTATCACATTTTTGGAGGAGTTCTGAGCGCATTTGGGAGCAGGAAAGAAGCATGGCTATGGCACCAGATAGGCGGAGTCGGATTTGAACCAGGAGTCATGGGATACCGGCGAATCACGTAAGGGCAACGGAAAATTCAGCGTTCAGTCAGTAATTCAGAAATGGAAATGCCATTTTCGAACACAGCATAAGATATTCTCGGTGAGGGTTTTCGCAATGCCGTTGCAGTATAACTATTTATGCGATATGGCTTACCTTTTTCATTTTGTGGTCTATTCGTGGGCTCCTTACATGCTTACAAATTTGCAACCTATCCTTAGTAGGATGTTGTCGTGCGTCAAGTCTGTCCGATGGCTTATCTGAGGTCTTTGTTGGCATAAGCAGACGACGCACATGGAATAATGGCTATTTCTCGCGTATGTGTCTGCAGCATATTTGGCACAATAGGCTCATTGGCACTGAGTGAGGGCACTGGCACCAATGACCATTGGCAGCATTCGACAAGAAAGTATTCTTGGTGTCAGCGGCCGAAATAGGCGAGGTGAAGGTGTAGACTATACAAGTACCATGGACATGGACGCAGGTATGACCTTGATAGGAGCCAGTCCTTGCTATATTCCCAGCAATATGCAGGATATATTCTGGTCTCCTTGGTCTCGAGTAAAGATATACTTGCTATCGTCCACTTCCAAGTGATCTGCACCTACAGTCACCCAATGTCTTCATTGCAATTGGACCACGAGCGCTGCTGACGCCTTCGGCAGGCAGGTTAAATCTGACCCCTCTTCATATGACCGTCCATTCGACAAACGCTGACCGACGAAAGTCCATGTTCCTGACTATTGTGAGGCCGACTTGCCGCAAGCTGCTGATTCAGGGCTCCAGATTGCATATCTGACCGTCCTGGAGCAATTATAACAATTTATTCCGGGCTGTTGTTCTCTTTCGCAAATTTCTGCTCAAATCTTGGAAATTGAGGGAGGTCGAACTGTCAGAAAGGGATTCCAAAGCAGTGATGGACACTTGGTCATGCCAATAATGAATGTCAGAGGCTTAGTCAGAATATCCGGACTCTGGTTGGTGGGCTCGAGGCGCTCTTAGACAGCCGAGCTTGACTTGAAGCGCGCTTAGAATGTCACGTACAGTGCAGACTAACGCGATGCTATTTCCATCGAGGCGGAGGCGCGAGTTTGTTGATCCGCATGAAACTCCCGCCGCATCGCACTGCATTATCGGCACAGCCTTTCTCGTTATCGGGCCCATGGACGATTGACCTCGCTATGAGGGGGGCTTGAACTTTGATGCTTCCTTCGAGACAAGCACTGCTGGGCAGAGATCAAGCCACCACCAGATGAACGACAGACATGTGTCGAGGGGCACGGGACACCCAAGCTAGTTGAGGGTTTGGAGGATCGTCATGCTGGAGCGGGTAGATAAACTCCTGAAACGCCTAATTTATCTTTCTTTTGGTGACATTCAGTGGGAGGACCCGGGGAGAAGGCGAGGCATTTCTCAAGAAACGCCACAAAACCTGCTCTGGACGGCACATGAATCGTAGATCGGATCGGGCAGGTGTTTTCGCTGTTGCGACAGTGCTCTTACTTCTACATGGGCATATGCAGGAGCAGGGAGAAGGTTTCGTGGGGAATAGTTGTTTGAAGGCCCAATACCGGTAAGGTGTCTCCCCCGGTTCGATTGTCTAAGGTCGTTTTATTACATATGCTGCTTTTACATTTTGGTGTTAGCACTGACCATTGGAGGATCTGAGGAAGCCTGGACAGGACAATTCCAAGGCTTCCTATGTTCAAGCGGCATCAGAGAAAATTCCCACGCTCGACACTCAAACCGGAGCATATCAGGTAGGCTCGGCGTCGGAATGAAAGTGAAATAACGGCTCGGTGACTTGCTGGGTCCAGACCATGATGTGTGAGCCTGGGAGAAACATTCCAGGTTGCTCAATGCCTGGGAAGGGCTAGATTTCTGAATTTTTGGGCCTCATGGGTCAGCAGAGGCCTCAGTATATTGTGGAAGAAGCGAAGTGTCGTCAGTAGTCAGATCCGATATGTAGCAGCACAGTTATCTGTTAACTAGGAGTGGAATTGCATCTCAAGTGTTACCATTCTAAAATCCAGCAGTCACGTATCACATGAATTTGTTACTTCCGAATCAGCCATGAGCCACATCATGATTATTGACACTCCCAAACACTTATTGACACTTCAAAACGGAGATCGAGATCTCGTGTACCATGACAGACAGTATCTCCGGAAAGCCGGAGACTACGGGCGTACTAATTAGTAGTACAGTTAATGTTGCACGATTCCCGGGGCACGATAGTCTGTTTGAAGTTTGGAGAAATCTTAAATCTTATTTCTCGTGGCTTGGGACTGCCGTGACAAACGGGAAGGATTTCACAGGCCTCACGATTGGGCTGGCGGGTATTTTCGAAAGCTCAACCCTGCTGGAGCTTGTTTTGAGCCATGGTTTGCTGTGTCTGGTTTGATGAAGAGCGAGGGGTGGGCTGGTGGGGATGAGATGGCTCATGGCTGTGAGCTTCAGCCCTTGATGCTCATCACACCAACCAAGGGCCTAGTCAAAGGCTAGGGAGCTTCCATTCTTGGAGCCCCCCTACCTTGCCTCGTCGTCTCTTCTCTCGCGGGGCATGTCAATTGACATCAACTTGCCTGCTTCAAGCAAAGAACATCCGCAGCTCCCCTGGCCTGGGTTGACCCCCCCTTCGCCTGAGCTTCCGAAGCATTGCTTGTTACTACTGGCCTCACCGAAGATCTCGGTCGAGGTCCATATTCTCCCCGCAGCGAATCGTTACGCAAATCACCCAGGCAGCAGAATCGTGCACTGTGCGCCGGTTCAGCCCTTTGTACGAGTAACTCGGTGCCGTTCAGCACTTCCAAAAGGACAAACCGATAGGCTCCATCAATGGATGAATAGCAGTTCAGGGTCAGGGGCAAGTGAGTTCCAAGACACTGCGCTGCACTCTAAACTTCACGATCACATCACTCGGGAGAAGCATCGGACGACGTTCCCGTTCCCTGAAGCTTGGGTGCAGAACAGCAATCTAACGCAGCATCAAGGCAGGGAGTGGCCCATCCCAGTCTCCAGACCTAGTGTTGTTAATCATGTTAGTAGTGTGGAGCGAGTGGATCATGATGTGATGTGACGGTTTTTAGCTTTCCAGGTGCCAGAAGCACGACCTCTAAGCTTCAGCGCGGTTGATCTACAATACCGCGGTGGTGGGCAGGGCTGCTAGACGCGATTACAGCGGCTGGGTTGTCACTCACTCTCTCACTCACCCACCTGCACTCCAGCACTTTACTCCTTGCCTATCCAGCAACCAACAGGGAGCGAGCGTAGTACAGTACCTTAGGACTTCTATTTCGGTGGCTACAGCAAGGCTGCCAAAAGTACCGTCGGGCTGACAAGCCACAATTGTCGGCCACTGTGTCGGTCAGGTCCAGTGGCCAGTGCCAGTGCCTGGGAAACGTTCTGTACCCAGTAACAGGAGCCCAGCGCTTTCTTCTTTTCCGGGCCTCCACTCAACCACCTACCTCCCCCATTCCTGAGTCCTGACCAACAGGGTTCGGTGTCTTCTTGATGCAGCTGGCAGTCCTCTCATCTAAGCAGCAGCAGTGCTGCGACGGCTAAAAGTGCCTATCCGAGCGATTCGATGTCCCTTAATTATCTCACCTAGCAGGCCTTCTGTGCGGCGAAGACAGCAGCCTCCAGCCAAAACAGCCCGAAAAGCCTAGCGATGCCAGGCGACGGCCTGGGAGAGCCTTGTCGGTTTCGCACTAAGATGCACGAAGTTCCAGCGAGCGGGAGGGTCACCTTGGGACCTTGGGTGCGTCTGAGTCCGACTAGGTAGGGTAGGTCATAGTCTGTTCTGAGGAGACAGGGACGCCAGCATGGATTCCGATCCTTCGAGGAGCGTTGCTGGTGTTGCCAAGCTGCTGCGATCTGCCAATTGCATCCACCACGCCAACGCCTTCTTGGACATGGCTAGTACAATTGCCTTGTTATTATGGGCGAGTTGAGGCGGAGGGAGGGCATTAAATGTTCTAAGAATCCCTCAAAACATCCAAAATAGGACCTCTGTTCATTGCACCTCCTCCTCTTCTGCCAGACCTCCACTTTTCAAATGAGCCTCAGTGCACACTTCTCCACGTTTAAAGATCCTCAAGATCCCTCGAGACCTCGACCGACCGCTTTGTCTATTTTGAGCATCATCTCATCTCTTGCTACTTTACATTTCTTCTAAATCAATCCGTATGTGCCGCCGCTGTCATCATCCACAGCCCCAGACCCAGCCATGGATGCTTTCTATATAGACCCGAGTGTACAAGACTCACGTCAATGCAGATCAAGATCCAACAGTCGTCTCTCCTCGACTGCCGCACAGTTCCAGGGTCTGAATATCACCAACCTATCGCTTCCAAACGAGCAAGGAAGAACTTCCTCAGGCATCCATCACTCTCCCGACTTTCGCACTACATCACCTCCAGACTTCCTTGATCAAGGCTCCCATCCTTCGCCCAAAACCATCGTCACAGCTCCAGTTCCACAGCAGTACACCCCTTTCCCACTTCTTTCTGACAGTGATTTGGATGCCAACTGGTCCTACCTCAACGCAACTGAAGAGCATTCGGGTTCTGCACCACTACTTAGACTCGACCCTGCCCAGTCTTTCTCAGGAGAGCATCAGCATCTTAGTGATCAGAGATCCATACGTTCAAATTCCAATCCCGCAACCATGAGGTATGTACTTAATACTTCCGGAACTTGTAGACTAGATATACTAACAGACATGTACAGCACTCTGGGTATTCAGCAGTTTGACTCCCGGTTTGATGCCGGTATGCACTCTGGTATTCGTCACACATATACCTGGCCTCGTAAGTTGTAGAGTGCTGAGTAGACTGTTCTGGCACTAACCCTCCCAGAATTTGAGATGAACGATCAGTTCATTCCCCAGAACCAAAACCTAAACCCTGGACAGTTAACTCCCTCATTATACGATGAGCCAAAGCTTCTTCCAGTGTACTCGAGATCTCTTTCGTCCAGTCCTCCTCGAGCAAACCTCACTCCAGAACAGAGAGAGCTGAAGCGACAGCGTGATCACGCTCGACGGGATTCAAAGACGCAACTGAGGAGGGAAAGGTCCGCGAGCAATACAAGCAACCGTAGCAATCCTTACATTGCATCTCAGAATGGTTCCCCAGACTTGCTGCCTAGAACACTTCCGGAATACACCGCCAACCTTACTCCATCTCCTCTTCTTTCGCAAGGCTCGCTACAGAGCTCTCCAGCCTTGGGAAGTAACTCTTTCCTTGCGCCATATTCACCTCCGTTGAACGACCATTCGTCCTCGGATATGTATGGACCTGTATTCACTATGTAAGTACACATTGCCTTGCGCGCGTCATTGCCAGTCACTAATTCTTCCACTCAGGGGACCAAACGATTTTACTTCGAACCCAGCATACTCTATGCCTTTCTCCAACAGTGGTGGAGAGCCTGGTATGCAGGCATTCGCCGGTCGTCCCCATTCTCTATCTCTATCTTCAGCTACAGATCCATCACACCAGTACCGACACCAAGTGAGTCCGACGGTGGGATCAACTGAATCCGGCGACCATGTACGAGTGGTCCACAGCCGGCCTAAGCCACAATGCTGGGAACACGGCTGTAATGGGCGACAATTTTCCACATTCAGCAACTTACTTCGCCATCAACGAGAGAAATCCGGTGCAGCACAGAAGTCCAGCTGCCCAAATTGCGGAGCTGAGTTTACGAGGACTACTGCCAGAAACGGCCATATGGCACACGACAAGTGCAAATCACGGAGGAATTCATAAGCGACGATTTGTTCATGACATGCATTCATTGGGCGGCGTATATATTTGGACGGTTTATTGGAGTCAGACTAGAACATTCGTTTGGTTCAAAATGGTCGTAGTGGGAAAACACTCGACGGTGGGACACTTCTATACCCTTCTTTTAGCATGATATCAGATCCAGTTTTACAGAATTATACCTTTACGAGCATTAGTGACAGCACACATGCGCATTGGAGAAGTGACACCTCGGAGCTGAATACATGGGCGCACGCTGCACATTGGATGCCAGATGTCAAACGAATCACGATGGTAAGATGGGCAGTCTCGTGGAGACGAGATTTAGACAGGGTGTTTATTGTTCGAAACACTGCCAACCATGCAGAGCCGAGAAACTAGTGTCTAAAGTCAACGTTACCAGCTAGGGCAGGCATCTGGAGTGTCCCAAATAAGAAGCTTGCAGGCTGGTTCACATGGCCACACGGAAATGCGCAGTTCAACTCATTTTCATTTCAGGTTACTGTGCCAGCAACAACGACAGTAATTGTCACGAAGAATTAAAGACGGACGTTGTTTGTACCGTGTGTTGTCGTTGGTGCACATAGCGAGTGTCGTGAGTGAGGTTTACATAGCCCCTTTTAAAATAGAACAGCCGTTCTGGTCGGTGGCACCAAGCCCCTGCCGGGCCTTTCAGGTCGGCTCGATGGTGCCTGTCATCGCCTGTTTGCTGTGCAGCGCGGCTACCTAAGTAACCTAACTTCGTAAGTAAAATATGCACCTTTATGTAAGCTGATGAGCGAAGCCACTGAGCGAGATTAAATTTCCCGGGGATGCTGCAATGTTTGGCTCACGACGATCACAGCCGTTTCCGTGCGTTCAGGGAATGATGATGATGTTGTTTTTGGACAGCTCCACCACCTCTTCTCTTCGTTCGCTACCCGTCGGCGTCGATGAGATCGGTGCATTTTGGCTCCCTCTTGGCTCTCTGGCTTCCGAAATCATCACCCGTCGACCTCGACCCTTGATCCCGTCCCGCATCAACCCCTCCACTCTCCCTGTGCTCTCTCCTCCATGCCACCATCCCATCCATCATCTCAAGATTTCTGTAAGTTGCATGCTGTGCCGTCGGAACACATGGCGCCACACAAGAATATGAAACAGCCGGGGGCTGAGAGAACAGAACAGAACAGAACACATGCCTGCCCGGGTGATCCAAGTAGTCTCTTAGCTGAGATATCTGTGTACGACCTCATTCCGTGGTGTGTTGGTTCTTCGGCCATCGACTGGCCGTAATGATGGAACGAGAGACATCAAGCGGCAACTCTAAGAGATATTATGTCACAGCCGGTTACTGCCATACCTGCCACGTCCCGTCGGTGAATAGAGAAGACCTGTCTTAGAAATCCTTCAGCCTTATGGGCTGGATTTGTACCAGTGTGACGAAAGCTTAATCTCGTGAGAGAGGGAGACGCCGTTGTGAACTCCCAGATTGGGCTGGGAAGGTCGCCGTGCTGTTCGACACGTCCAGATTGAAGCCGGTCCGCCGTGCCGCCTTGACACGACGATGACATCGTTTGCACAACAGAAGAACATCAACATTATTCTGCTGCACAAGAGTCGGGATGCAAGTTGCACCGAGGGACTTTCGTAAATGGGGGCCAGAAGTCCCATGAAAGTAGCCGATTCTGAATTGGATTTCCCAAGTTCTGTCTGACACTGCCAGTCTTGTTGTCTACCGGCCGAGAAACAGAGTCAAAAGTTACACCCTCTATTTACTGCTTACTCGCATCGTCGTACTTGACTTACTACGTCCTACCCTGATCTCATGTCAACTTTTCCTTCGTCAACTTGGAGGTTCTGTTGCCTGCAAAATACTCGAAATCTCCGAGAAAATCTCCTTTTCTCAAGGAAAGTCTCGAGAACTCGTCCTTTCTGCTTCCACATGTCATCAACTTACCACTGCCGGCATGAACCACAACAGCAGGACCTGTACGTGAGTTACGAGGAGACTCAGTTGACTGGGATGGTACTGCTGCCGTAAGCCGTTCAGCTTGTGTTTCGTCGGAGCTGTCAACAGCGCAAGCAGATTCGAACTACGTTTTGTCGCCTGCCTTCTCGATATCGTCAATGTTACTGCAATTTCTAGCTACTTTCGGAGATCATCTGCCAGGATAGAAGGGCTACTACATGATGTCAGGCAATGGCACGAGACATGGCAAGGACATGGCAGACCCGATGAGGCTTCCAACGACTTCACAGACACCTGTTACTACGATGCTACCCATATGATGGTGCCGTCATATACTTCACGAGCCATTTTAAGGAACGATGTCATGTTACATGCCTCGACTGTGCACGAGGCTCGCTGTCTTCGGAAAGCCCACTATTTCAAAACGCAAAACTCATTCGGTGGCTGCTGGAGATGAGCAGATCCCAGAGGCCTTATTCAGTATCTGGTTTCTTTGTGGTCTGATGATTTTTTGCGTTTACTGCTAACAACGAGCTCATTAGTACCAGTGACGGTGGTCTTCGCCCGCAATGGATGAGCTTCGACACAGCAGAGCGGGCTTCAGGCGACGGTTTTTCCCTCTGCGATCAACATACTTTCCGGGACATAGGGATTCGTGCTGGGGACATTATCAAGACTACATAATATCCGACGGCGTTTGAGGTGGAAAGGAATGAATCTGCTCATCTTGGATTGCTCCTAGCTGTGCTTCGAAAGAGGTCACGCCTTCCGTAAGAAGTTCTTCTGTCATCAGAACAGAACTTCTATTAATAGGGGAGACTTTGCGCCAGCACGGCGATCAGCCATGATCCACCTGACTGCTGATCCGAAAGCTATAGCGATCTACCCAGGGAGCAAGAAATCTTTTCCCAGTAAGTTCAAAGTAAAGTGGGCATTTCCCGATCTCAGTCATCAGCCTGAATCTTTCCACCCATTGCAATCATCACATATCAATTCTGGGCTTCCTTCTCCATTTTTTCTTCTCTAAAAAACAGTCGAGCTATATCTGATCGCCGCTATCTTTGATTATAATCATCGTATCTCTGGGGCGAACGTTGTCTCGCACTAATGCATGCTCAGTCAGTGCTGAGCGAGCAGTCCTATCGAACCTTATTTGCAGAATGGCTTCTTTGGGTCACGTACATTCGATCTGAAGCATCCCACGAATAGCCAAAATTTCCTGTTGATTACTCAGTACTGTGCCCTTCGCAGTCGATGGCGATTTAAGTTCATGATGGGCAATGCTACTGCAAGTCAGCGCTCACTCACATCGATCATGAGGAGCTATGTCAAGTGTTTGAAAATGTTATCAGAGTGTACAGTTATTGATTGATTACTTGACAACATTGTTATGTATAAGAGGGCCATGGATTCCCCCAGGCAGATTGCTGGACTTCGTGTGGTGCAAGTCAACCCGGTATCAAGATGATAAAAATGACCATTCAATAATAACTTAGAAATCATTTGGATAACAAAACCTCTCACGCCCTTCAGATACCCACTGATACTTCTGAAATGGGGTTCTCTAACATCCCCTTCTTAGTATTTCCCTTCAAATGCCCCAGGTAAAGTAATTACTGGCGATTATGACTACCCAGGTTGGTACTGGTACATAGATATTTACCTGTTCAGACTCAATGCCTAAGCGAGAACTGTTACTGCAACTTACTCTCCGGCTGCTTCGCGATGTGAACACCACTCTTGAACAGTCATGTAAGCAACTATTGAGAAGTTTGCAGCTTTGTACGCGCAGATGTCCTTCAATGCGAATGTTTTATGGACTTCTTCGGGGAAAGTGAAGCATTCGACGGATGTATCGGTTTAAGTCGGATGGATGGCGGCTTATGTTGTAGAATTCCAAACAGACTTGTAACTATCAACGCTTGAAAACCCAACTCTTGTGCTAGGATTAAGTTGTAAAATAGTGCTGGATAACCTGGAAGCAAGACCTTGTCATATCGCGAAAGATATCAAGGTAGTCAGTCCTCTTCGGAACCAGGAGGTTGACTATTAGCGGTGGCAAATTTATTGTTCGTAAGGTCAGAGGGCATGGGCATAGAATTCTGGCCTGGAATCATCTTCAGACTTCTCAAAAGAAATTGGAGCGTGATCATAATGGATTTTGATTTTCGACGTTGCATGGTTGCCTTCCCTTCCGTTGTGCCCCTTTTCAGTTGATTGCCTCAGGCCATAAGGCTCGCCACTTTACGCCAACCTAGAGCCGAACCAAACGCGTCGTCGCGAGCGCGTCCATTTCCCATTGTTCATCATTTTCCTCCCTCATCAACACCCACGACCAAACACCACAACGCAACACTACGAACATCTCTCACCTTCCATACCTTTTCCAATTTCTGACTACTTCGTCAATCTGACCATTTTTAATTCTTCAAGAGTGAGTTTCCCAATGCAGATTACCCCTCCCAACAATCAATGATGCTAATCACAGGGATCTAGTGTTGGAAGCACGTCTCGAGCAGGCTGATCTCCTGAAGAAGGTGAGCATCAATGTGTACCAGCGCCTTCTCTTGCCGTGCTGACTCTTCAGATCGTCGATGCGATCAAGGATCTCGTTCAGGACTGCAACTTCGACTGCAATGACTCCGGTGTCGCCCTCCAGGCTATGGACAACTCCCACGTCGCGCTCGTGTCCATGATGCTCAAGGCAGAGAGTTTTTCTCCATACCGATGCGATCGCAACGTCGCTCTTGGTCTCAACCTCACCTCCCTCACAAAAGTGCTCCGCGCCGCCCAGAACGAGGACATCCTGACCATCAAGGCAGAGGATGCGCCTGATGTGCTCAACTTGGTCTTCGAGAGCAGCGAGAGTGACAGATTGAGCGAGTACGACTTGAAGCTCATGGATATCGATCAGGAGCACTTGGGTATCCCAGATACGGAGTACGCCGCTACCATTAGCATGCCTTCTTCTGAGTTCAGCAGAATCTGCAGAGATCTCATGGCCCTGTCTGAGTCCGGTATGTCTGCACTCAGCCTATTATAGTTCGTCTAACTAACTCGGTTCTTTTTACAGTCTCGATTGAAGCCTCGAAGGATGGTGTCAAGTTCTCTTGCTCTGGTGATATTGGAAATGGTGCCGTCACTCTCCGAAGCCACAGCAACGTTGAGAAGCCAGAGCTGAACGTCGAAATCGAGCTCACGGAGCCTGTCTCCTTGACTTTCTCCCTCAAATACCTCGTCAACTTCTGCAAGGCCGCTGGGCTGTCGAAGACTGTCAAACTCTGCCTTTCAAACGAAGTCCCTCTGTTGGTCGAATACGCTCTGGCTGGAAGCAGTTACCTTCGGTTCTACTTGGCTCCTAAGGTACATCATCTGTCTCTGCCTTGTTAACATACATGCTAACCATTTTATTAGATTGGTGATGAGGAATAGATGGATTTATAGCGAAACGGTAATAAATGACGGTATGAGGTTTTTACAGCATATTCAAAATGCGGCGTGATGGTTGACTTTATGGAAATGGACGACTGCTGTTCTTACATGCATGGGCGAGACTATGGAATTTTTCTGTACCCGAGACTACGTGTTTATGACATGAAGAAATGCAACTTTCCCATCTAATTTCCTTCGCACAACAACCTCATATTTGGAATTCGCATATCTCATCTGCAACTCTCAGCTTGCTTTGGGTCTAGCGCGGGGTAACTCGCAGTAATGATCGACCCCACCTATGTCACAGCGACCATGACTCCGAGATAAGAATTTAATTTCTGAGAGAGCAAGAATGCGACTCACGCTGCCGACAACTCTGTATGCCTTCTCTTTATAATCTTTCCTAATTCCCGGGTGCCCTTCTACTTCCGCTTCTTTCTTCCAGCCAGAGATTCCTCGGAAACGCAACAATGTCTTCAGAGCACCCGGTGCCTGAAACCCGTGTGCTCGCGGTTGCCAGTCATGTAGGGAAACCACACCGACTCCTGGAAAAAGACTGACATTGTGCTGAAGGTTGTTTACGGGTGAGTCTACCATCCGAAGACCAGTTTGGAGGAGGGGGCTAAGGTTGTACAAAGATATGTTGGGAATACCATGGCGACGTTCGCCATGCAGTCTTTGGGCTGTGAAGTGGCTGCTCTGAATACAGTGCAATTCAGTAGGATTTTACCCATCATAGTCTCATCAGACGAAGTACCTAACAAGACATCCAGGCAATCATCTAGGATACGGTCAAGCCAAAGGCACCCGAGCGACAGCGCAAGAGATTACCGATTTGTACCAAGGCCTCAAAGACTCCTATCTCGACGATTTCCAAATGATGCTTTCTGGCTACCTCCCCGGCGCAGCATCCGTCGAAGCCGTCGGGACCATTGCACGAGATCTGAAATATAAATCTACAATGAAGCCAGGCAGTTTTTTCTGGGTGCTTGATCCGGTTATGGGCGACAATGGGAAGCTGTATGTGGCAGAGGATGTTGTGCCGGCATATAAGGACTTGATCAAGGATGCGGATTTAATATTGCCGAATCAATTCGAGGCAGAGTATGGTCTACCTCTCGTTTCACAATTGGAGAAGGAAATGCTGACCAGCCCAGGACTTTGTCAGGAGTGAAGATCGTGGATATGGAAAGCCTGAAGCAAGCCATAACGACGTTACACGAGCAGTACAGGATCCCACACATCTTAATCACCTCGATAGCCTTTCCAACACCTGGCGCGACTCCCTCCCTATCTGTCGTTGGATCCACCTTCACTTCTGGTGCGGAACCACGAATATTCGGTATCAAGATCCCAGCTATCGATTGCTTCTTCAGCGGTACCGGAGATATGTTTGCAGCGTTGATGTTGGTACGCTTTAGGGAAGCTGTGCATAATACGGACGGTCTGATGCAGACAGCTGCGTGGGTCAGTGGTGACGAGGTAGACGCTACAGAGTTACCGCTCGCGAAAGCAACAGAGAAGGTACTTGCGAGCATGCATGAAGTTCTAACAAGGACGAAGAAGCAAAGAGACGAGGAACTCGAAAGATACCATAGCCAAGTCGGTGCGAGAGATACCGAAGCCGATACGAAGAAGTTGAAGCTGGTTACATCGAAGGCGGCGGAAGTTAGACTTGTGCGGAATCTGGACTGCTTGAAATTCCCCGAGGTGAAGTTTGTGGCGGAGAAGGTATAGACTGGATAGATATATACAGATGGTGTTAGGTTTCGAGCGGCGTTGATTTTGGAAGTGTCCCTTAATTGCGTAGATATATCCATGTCTAATCGAAAGCGACCGATTTCTTCCTCTCTCTGGCGTGCCATTCATATCTCATCTATTTTCCATGGTCCCGTTCCATCCAGAACTCCCAGCATCAAGTCATATCTTTGCCATAAGCGGAACCATAGCTCAAAAGCAACAATTCGGAGTCTTCTAACCAGTACTTCCAAACCCCCCAGCACCTCTAACGCTCTCCTCCAATTCCTTGACCTCAACCACTTCCGGTGTATAGATCCTCTCCAGTACCAATTGTGCCACACGGTCTCCCTCCTTGACCTCGAAATCCTTCTCGCCGTGGTTGAACAGCAGAACCTTGACTTGGCCACGATAATCCGCGTCAATGACTCCAGCACCAGTATCAATCATATGCTTGGAAGCCAGACCAGAGCGCGGTGCAATACGGCCATCTGCACACCCCAAATAGGATCAGTAAAATTCCAATTGACCCAAGCAAGAGGAGAGGAGGGGCAACGAACAAGTTCCTTCCGGCACAGCCATGCTGATGTCTGTATCTACCAAGACCTTTCCCCTTGAAGGGACAACTGTATCCTTCGCAGCATACAAATCATACCCCGCGGCGAAAGCGCTCCCTCTTGTAGGCAGACGGGCCTTGTCGCTCAACTTCTTGATCAGAAGGGGTGGCTCTGCGGAGACTTTGGTGACTGGGACTGAGGATTCCGAGGCGGACATGGTTGCTTCAATCGATTGAGATGGGGATGTTGGATTGGGCTTTTGGCGTTTCGGGAGTGGTGAGTGTGGTGGTGACGTTGCGGACATTTTTGGTTTGAGGGAGCGGTGACTTGACGCGTGGGTTTGTGAGGAAGACGCGAGTTAACGCGGTGAAGATTCAGGTGGGCCGGTGGGTGGACTGAGATTTACGCGCTTCGTGGCAGAAGATCGGCATTTTTGGGTATGAAAAATAGGGGCTGGAAGCGAGAAGGGAGGGATGTCGTTGTTTTCATGCTTGAGTTTCGGGATCTCGATTGCAGGTATACTGTGCTCTGAATGGGGTCTGTGAATTAGGGATCTGCTTCCCATCCTCGCCATTGGAATATAATGGTGTTGTTGAATCGTTGTAGTCCTCCTCGGGCATGTCATTGCCATATCTTCTGAGTTCCACCCGCGGTGAGAAGTGTAAAGGTCGACAGCTTCCATACCTGCTCTGGAACTATTAACCAAAGTCGCAAGAGCTTCGTGCAACATCTTTTCTCCTATAATCTCCAAGAAACATGGGACACTGTCAGGTTGGGGTAATTGATGAACCCAGCCCAAGGCATCTCGTGCTAGATCGTACTCGATAGATTGAGCAAGTTCATCCAAGAATTTGCGGTAATCGATATAGAAGCTTCGTATCTCACTTTTCGAGGACTGCATATGTCTAGCAGACAGAGATGAGCTAGCCCAAACATACTGGACTCGTGTCGCTGAGCCACCAATTCTTTGGCCGTTGGTGAGGAGATGGACTCGGATGGGGAAGACATCCAAGAAGATCTTCTCTATTTGGTCCGTTGATGACATTTTGATGGATATAATGAGAGAATAGCGGAGATGCTATGTGAAAAATGCAGTGTAGTTCGCTGAATTCTTGAATGGTGTTGAAGAGTTCAGGAAAAGTAGCAAGGCTCGCATTTTATAAGAGGATTGGGCGAATTGCGATTCACTACGTTATCTCCCTGATGGCCTCGATATCTCAGTGGGCACTCCACACATTTCAGACGAGATTCACCTCGCTATTCCAGAAGTGATGTATCGATAGAAGAAAGTTTGCTTGTAGAATTCCGCTCCCCTTGCGTTACTGGATAGGTGGTCCGCCATCCTGACGACCTGAAGCACACCAATCACTTTTCCCTTTGTAACAGCACAGTGATTTACACACGACGGGCTTCATTCCGAGATGAATATACACTATTTGTACGATTCGGTACTTATCTCCTGGCGACGCCGGCGCAGCCATTTGACGCAGTCAATCTCGCTAAATACAAATCAAAACAAACAACAAGATGGGCGATCCGGTTACGCTTATTATTGTGCAAGTACTTCTCTATCAAGCCATAATCATATGAAATGAAGACAGCACGTGGATAGAGAGACGACAGCGAGAATATAGTTGCATGTACGCTTTGATATATGCACCTAGAGTGGCATGACACGCTATGGAGAGACAGTCGTGGCAGCTAAATGTGTGCAATGTCTTCCAACTTTCATCTCGTCTGCTCGAGCCACAGTTCGTTTGGTACAGATCCACAAAATAGAATGAACACTTACTGATAGACATGAAACCCCGTCGTGTAAATCAGATCGTTTGGATGGAGGAATTGAAAAACGGTGAGTTCGTGAATGTATGCATATTCTAAAGCTGCTTAGCTGGAAATGTGCTCCTCGAAATAATGTTTACATGTTCTTTGGCGACGATGAAACTCGGAGGAACGAACGTACATCATGGTTGATATATTATTATGCAATGCACTGACCACTTGAATTAGCTAACAACCCTAACGCGCGATGAAGTCATACTTACACGCATCAAATTCTGGAACAATCCATACAAATTTGTCCTGCTTAGCTTCACCAGCTTCCCACCCATCACAGAAGTGACGATGGAGAAGAGGTTAATGACACCCATCGCTACGCGAAAGCGCAGGACATGATGGGCTCCCCCCCAAATTGGGAGGACCCTGTCTTGATGTATCCGACAGGGAAGATGCTCGATATCGAGGTATCGAGGTTTCGATGATGAGGTTTTTTAGTTCTTCTTTTTTTTTTTGGTTTTTGGTTTGGAAGTGGTCTTCCCTTGTCGTCAATATTTCTCTACTGCAAGTTGTTCTTTGCTATGGTATGAGCCTTCATAGACTTGCTCGTAGTCATGGGCACCACTAGAGTGATACCAGTATCGATTTTACCTGGCACAATGTCAGCGACATCTAAGGACGATGTGATGTGGGGGAGAACATACCCATTCGATCGCGATGGTGGGTTGATGTTTTCGTGGATATACTTATCGATGCACTAATTCTTATACTAATGGCTGTGAACCATTATTGAGATCGGAGCCGCGAGATGTTCTGGGCGTTGATGACAATGTTTCTAGCTAGCTTTTAACGGCCTTTTTCACTAAACAGTTGTCATAAACCTTCAAACAGGGGTCTCGTCTGCAGTTACCAAGAATTGAAGTCAACTGGTTGCAACTGAATTGGCAATTGGGGACTAGCTTGTCGAAGAGAGAAGAGCGCATGAGCAAAACAATGTTCGAGCTGGTAGCACTCCGTAGCGTCCATGTGGATTCCGACAACTAATCGGACTCGAAGGGAAATTACGTGAGCCAATAATAAAATGTATAATGATACAGACTTCTCTCGATTTTACCCAAGCCACAGGCATCATGCATTGACTGTCTTTGCATATGCCGATTTCTCACGAGAATTGGTGGGTGGAGAGCTGTATATCGATGACCAAAACAGAAACCCCAGAAGCGGGAACAGCGATCCCACCTTGCGGGAGTTAGACTACTGTCAGTTGGGCAGCATGTTTCTCGATCTGTCGTTTCGCATCGACTTCAACGCCATAATTAATACTGCTTAGGTGGTCTCACACACCATTTTCACCTGAACTTTTCTGTTCCAGACAACGAGAAAATTGCAAAGTAGGAAATTCTTCAATACAAGAGACACAACTAAAGTCAAAAAGAGCAGCAGAACGATGAAAGGTGGAAAGCCAGAGTAACCAAAACAGATAAATCTATTATTTCTCACCTTGTACCAACCTTCTAAGTCTATAGTCCCCAAAATTCGCTCAGCTCTCTAATCACCTTATCCGACGCTGTCATTGGAAATTCGTGTCCCTCCCCCTCCAGAACTCTATAGTCAACCCTCCCTGCTCCGAGTGCCTCTTCAACAGCAACTCTAAGCTCCTCGACCAACACTATAGCATCCTTCTCTCCTACAATAACCAACAACTTCTCCTCCTTGCCCCCTAAAACCTTCCACCAAGGTCTTGGGCCTTCAATAGGACCCCACATCATACTGCTTACAAAACTCCTCACAAACCCTTCATGTTCCTCCAGCTGCCAGCCCACCACATCAGCAACCGTAAACTGCGGTCTGCTTTGTATCACAACGGCATTATCGAAGTTAGGGTCTCGATTCCCCTTGGCTTCATCACCAAGCGACGGATTCTCTTCACTCCCCATCTTCATAACCGGTCTCTCAGCCGGCCGGCCTCCAAGCCTTCCTCTTACAATCCACTCTATGAAAGCATCGGGTATAAACCCAGAATACATAAGCCGAGTCTGCCACCCGAAATGCTCCGATCTAAACAGGCCCCCAGGAGCAAGCAACACAAGATCTTTCACCATCCCCGGGAACGCAACTGCAAACTCAGCAGCAATGCCTCCACCAAGCGAATACCCGATGAGACTAAACCCACCAGGCGTCCACGGGATAGGAGAAGAAGTAATGGCGAGTAGTATTTGCGTACTGTACAGCCGTACATCATGAGGCAGATCAACGCTATCGCTATACCCACGACCGAAGAGGTCAAAAAGTAGGACTCGACATCCTTTGGCGACGAGGCCATGGGCAATGTTGCTGAGCGCAATGCAAGGTGTGCTGATGCCGTGGACGAACAGGACTTTTCGTCCTTCTTCAGGGCCCCATTCGTAGACTCGCGATGTGCCGTACTGGGTTCCAGAGTCAGAGCTCAGCTTCTATATAATAGAGAATAACAATAGCTAGCTAAGCTAAGTATCTAGAATATCAGATGACTTACCGGACTCGTCACATCTCTTCCGCCAGGGAGTACATCCGGCGGATACGGTAATGCATCTCTCTCCTCGTTCGAGAGACTCCGTAATTGTGATTCCCGTGGACTGTTGATTGTCTGCTGCCGTGGTCTGTGAATCTTGAAGATGCTGTAGAGAGCGAGTGTCGTTGCGAGTGAGGACGCAATGACGAAACCAACTTTGCCGAGGTTCGGATGGAGTGGGATTCGCGGGATCATTTCTGAATTGAGCTCGAAGCGTGGTAGAGTCTCAATGTGCAGAACTGCTCATGATCTAGGATTGAGAACTTCAAGATATTCGCATGAGCATGATATTCAGACAATGTGGCGTATCGGTCGGGCCTGTTTATAAATTTCGAGAACCGAGGAAGATATTCTAAAAGCAAGATATCCGATGACCCCCACTCTGGGCCTGAGCTAACTTCCGATAGGCGACAACAACAACAGATCCAGGGGTCACTGAGAGTCAATGATTTGCTTGATTGAAAGAGACCAATATCATTCGAACATTTCTTCGGAGAACGTAACAGATTATCACTACTCTGACATGGGGAGTCCTCAGAATTATGGGTCCTTGTTTACTAATCCCCGGGATCACTCTCCTTTTTGCTTTACATCGAAGCGAGCTCGTACGTTACAGCAAATCAATAGAGAGGTTCTGGTAGTATCACGGCGTTGGCTCGTTTAAAAACGCGATGTGTGTTATCCTTTGGATTGGGAGATACTTTTATAGTTACTATTTGCAAGAACAAATGCTTCAAAACCAAGCAAAATCCAACCCCCATTCGACTGGCAATTTCAATTTGGAACGCAAACTTTTAAGCATTCAACGATCTCTATATCCACCAACAGAAGGGGACCAAGTGTATCCTTGAAGACAAAGTCAGCACTGTATTGCCTGACTCCGTGCTGAAGCATCCAGGATAAATTCTCTGGCTGATGTTGCTCATCAAAGTGGACATATCGGAATCCGAACATCAAGCAACGCATATCATACTCCACACCACATGGCAATGCCATGTATTACCCTCTCGCAGCCACCGTCTCAGGCGATGGTACGCGATTCTTCTCACTCGCAGCTGCTTGACCAGCACCATCGCTCTCCTCCACATCCCCAACCTGTCTCCCATCCTCCCTCCAGCCCGGACTCTGCCAAGCATAAACCTCCTTCATCATAACATCAATCTTCTCCAAGCTCAACCCCTTCGTCTCATAGACGACAAACCAAGCATAAACCGCCGCCATCGCACACGTACTGCCCCAAATAAAGAACACCTTCGACTGCAAATCGGCTTTCTCCTCGTCGACAAAGTACGGTGTGACAAACGCAATGACGAAGTTGAAAAGCCAGTTCGATGCCGTTGAGAGAGCAATTCCCTTCGAGCGGATAGTGAGGGGGAAGACTTCGCCGGAGACGGCCCAGCCAGTAGGACCCCACGTCGAGGCGAAGAAGAAGATGTAGATGCAGACGAAGGCGATGAGGACTTTGTGGGAGACGGAACCGCCGGTGGTGGTTCCGACGATGGCGACGATGAACTCGCAGATTGACATACCGATGGCGCCCCAGAAGAGGAGAGGACGGCGGCCGAGTTTATCAATTGTCCAGAAAGCTACGGGGGTGGATGCAACGTTGACTGTAGCTCGTTTAGTATACCTCATCTTGGAGGATAGAAGTATTGTACATACCAGCACCCAGGATGATGGAGATGATGAAGGCATTTTTGATACCGATAGTCTTGAAGAAGGAAGTTCCAAAGTAGAAAATGAAGTTGACGCCAGCTACACCAGGATTAGCACAGATTTTCACGTGGGAAATATGTCAAAGAAGTGGTACTTACTCAACTGCTGCATAACCTGCACCGAAGTCCCAATAAACGTCCTATGAAAATTACTACCCTTCTTCAAACCTCCAGCGAAGCAAGAGAAGAAACTCCCCGACCCAGCCCCAGCACTAAATTCCCGGAGCCAGCTCTCCTCCAACTCAGCATGCTCCTCGAAGACATAGCTAGAGTCGATAGGCTGGCCACGGAGCTTAGCAAGAGACTGCCGAGCACGATAGTCTTCACCTTTCATAACGTAGTAGCGGGGAGATTCAGGGAAGAACAGGAGGCCGATGCCGAGGATCAATGCCCAAGCAAATTGCAGACCGATGGGGATGCGGTAGGCGCCGGTGTTGGTGTAGTCTTTTGTTCCGAGATTGACGCAGGCCGAGAGGAAGATGCCGATTGTGATGGCGAACTGTTTGAAAGTCAGTATAATTGGAATGAGACGTTGAAGATGGCGAATACTGACCTGATAACCGCCAACTACCCTCCCTCGAATGCTTTTCGGCGTGATCTCACTGACGTACATAATCACACAAGCCGACACGAACCCAACACCCAGCCCAGCAACAGCTCTTCCAGCAGTGAGCAATCCCACCTCCCCATCAGTAACAATCTGGAGCACAACACCAACAATGTAGATCGCACATCCCAGTATATTAGATTTCTTGCGACCCCAGCGATCAGCTGCCCAGCCAGCGAAGACAGCACCGAGGAAAGTACCAAGCGAGAGGATGGATGTAATGAGAGATTTCTGCCAGGAAGGGAGGAGATAACCACCAAAGGCGTTGGCGTCAGAGGATGGGACACCGAAATCGTGGTGGAATTTGTTCATCGCCAGGATTCCGTTGATGTAGCCGGAGTCGTAGCCGAAGAGGATGCCGCCAAAAGCAGCGAAACTGCATATCATGACACATTTGAGAGTGATGGGGGTCTCTGCCCGAGCAGGGACTACGGCAGCGACGACTGAAGCCATGATGAGGTAGCGACTCGGGGAATTGAGGGGTTTCTGTGAGGATGAAGTCAGTGTGTGATGGAGAGGGGCATCTGCTCAAGTACTTATTTGACTCGCCCCGACTAGAAAGCATGTAGAATCACGAGGTCAACAAGTCATAGGACTGGCTACCTGGGACCATGCTCAAAGCACCTTAACCGGAGGAGGGTGTGGATCTACGAAGGGCCATGGGGATCTTTTCATGTCCTAAATCGCCATGTGGATGACTTTACTTGACGGAGAGACAACCGGAGCATCTTAGGAAACATCCATGGCTTAGAGAAGAATAATTATGAGCCGGAGGGCGGACCAAGACTCAAAAGATGCTAGAGAGATCCGTTCACATCCCTGTTACGGGTAGGGCTGATGCGTGGTCTCTACGGGCTAGCCACAAAGAGCACAGGCGACTGATTTTAGGGTACCACTCTCTTGCTCGTCATGGGAAGTAGAGTAGCAACTAAGAGACTGCAGTGTGGGTCGCGACAGTCCTAATAACCTGTGTTGTTGGCTACTCGTGCCTTGCAGTAAATGTACAAGCACATTTATTTTGTGCGAACATTTGGCACTGGGAACAGTTGTCGAAGGACTACCAAAGAGAAGGAACGCAAGCCTCTCGGTGTCCATGCGGAACTACATTGCAGACCTCACAATATTGAGTGATGTAACCAGGTGATTTAGCTCTGGTTAGGCAAGTTTACCATGGATTCCGTTGGGATCGGACTTTGAAAACGTGCACCTATAATGCTGCAATAGGACACGACACTTGTGAAATGGCCCCAACAGTGGATTCAACAAGAACTTCAGGAAGGAAAAAAGCCCTTGATAGGCCCCATGTCTTGGACGCTTGAGGAAATGTAACTCAGCTTGGACAACACTACCATCCAATATCAACCTGCACGAAATATATGCTTTGCAACACCGAGACACGTTCGTTACTCATTATGAAGAAGTAGAGCAGGAAATAAGATAGATGGGATTGTATTGCGGATCATAACCACGCATTGTATTGTTGACACACTTCGCACTAATAATATATGTAGATGGAAAAACAGCGCAGACATATGTCCTGGTATCTATAACGGCGAAAAGAAAAGGAAAACCAAAGTCAAAAAACCACTCCATCTAAGTAGGAAAGAGAAAATCCAGCCTCCGAACGCCCAAGCGTAAAGACGTAAATCATAACATATCATCATTGGTGACCATAGTAGGGCATCTGAGGCGCATGTTGAGGCGAGTGCCCATATGATGAAGCACTACCATGAGCTCGACTCATCGGAACTTGAGGGTAATTTTGACCGCCATTCACAGCCATTTGGTCGAACCCGAAACCAGATTCGCTGACTCCTAGCATATTGGAGGTCGAATATCCCGAGACTGGAGGTGCAGTAGAGAACGTTTGCGGGACTGAGTACCCTGAGGTTTGCTGCATATTGTAATTCTGGTTGGGGATCTGGTTGGGAATGTGGCTAGGTATAGAATGAGAGAATCCCGAATCTAGGGACCCAAAACCACGAGACTGTTCGATTTTGGGATGCGAAAACCCGGAATCCATCGATCCGAAAGCACGAGATTGGTCCAGTTGGCTCATGTTGCTCGAATCGATATTGTTAAAGCCGCGAGGCTGGTCCATGTGTTGGGCACCAAAGGTATTTGGATACATCTGGTTGCCGTGGTTATTGTTTGTGTAGTGAACCTCTTGCTGCATTGACCCATGCATACCATAACCAGCAGATGAGCCGGTTGTTGGGAAATACGTCGGTTGTTCAAAGCCTGTCGAAGTAAATTGTGAGGCGGTTGGGACATGTGGAGAGATGCTATCCATGTTGAACGGACTCTGCGATTCCATTTTCGCCCGGCTGATAGGCGTCACTGGTGTGAGAATCTGCTCGCCCACTGGACTGATGATTGTATTTGCATCGACTGTTTTGGCCTCAACCAGACGGAGAATGGGCAAGCTAATGTGCTCCATGTGCTTGGCAAGGTGTACAGTCAGCTTCTTCCAGGTCGGGAAGGATTTGCCACAAAATTTACAAGGCTCATCTTGTGGTCGCTGCGTTGTCTCGTGGTGGCATTGTTCCAGCATGATCCAGGCGGGTTCCGTTAAGCGGGCCTTCTTGATAGCTGCTTTCGTCTTCTGCTTCGGCTCGGGCAATTTGTGTTCGCGAACCAGGTGCTGAAGGAAATTATCCTTCCGATAACATGGATGTCTGCAATCATCGACCTGGCATATCCACCACTCAAGGTGACGATGTCGCTCGTTCTCATGGCGAACCCAATCTGCCTTTCGCTTGAATGACTTCGGTTCTTTACACTTATCGTAAGTGCAAGTAAAAGGCTGTACATCTTCGTGAACATGCTTGGTCCAGTCGGAGGGCTTCTGAAATTTCTTGGATTTGAAGCACAATTGACATTCAAATTCAGCTGGGAGGTTCTTCGTCGGAGGCATTGGCACCCCTTGCGGAAAGGTCTCTTCCGTCAAAGCACCCTCACCCGGATTAGAGTCGTTGTCAGAGAAGTCTGTGACAAGATGAAGGGCCGAGGGAGTTTGGACTTGTTCGCGAGGGTTGCCTTTGGCATCTGTCAAGACTACACGCCCTCCCAAGGATAAGCAATGAGGCCCGGCAGAGCAATTCCGGGCACTGATGGCTTGCGAGTGTTTGACTCTCAGATCGAGCAAATTCTTATATCGAATCTCCTGTTGGTGTGCGATTCTACTCACAAGCCACTTATGGCGTGGGTCCATATCAGGGTTCAGTCGTCGGACGTGGACTTTGAAACCCTCGTATGTTGGTTCAATAGGATCCGCTTCCTGCTCGGAATCCATTTTCAGATCATTCTCATCTGCTTCATCATCTTCATCATCGTCCTCGTCGCGGTCGTTGGTGTCCAGATGTGGCAGCTCAGGTCGACTTGGCTCTACCTGGGTTGCTGGTTGTGCCAGCACGGGTGGGCCACCTTGGTTTCTCCAAAGATCTGCCAGTCCTGTCTGTCCTGCCCCCTCTCGTGAAGTCAAGTCGCTTCGACTTCGGGCCCTCTTAATTATGTTGGCAAAGCCTAGATGGACAGGGCTTTTAGGAGACGTAGTGGTGGCCCCGACGGATGTACGGCGGGTATGAGTTGTACCAACAGCTGCAAGAGGGCCAGCCATGGCAACGAAAGCGGTATTGATGTTAGGTGTCGGTCTCTTGCCGAAGCTGGGAGTTCTCATCGGTGGAGCGAGAGTATCTTGACTGTTATGTCTGGGGTACTGAGGAGCCTCTGCTTCTTCGGGGATATTTTGAGTACTGCGAGCCCGTTTGAGCTTGCTGTCACTCCTTTTTCGCGCGAAATTCGCTAAGCGATCCAGGCCTTGGTCGAAGATGCTATTCTGACGTGGGCGATTACCCTCCTTTCCTTTCCCACTACTGATGGATAACTTCTTGAGGAAACTGCCATCAGATACTCCTTCGAAGTCAGCTAGGCTGGGCTCGCTCTTTCGCCTCGTGCCCCAAGTTGCTGCACGTGATGCAATTGAGATGGCATCCGCATGAAAGGTGTACTTCATCATGGCCTCGTTCGCAGTTTGCGGTTGGAATCTGCTGGTGGTGATTGATGGGACCGAAGGAGGATCCTCCCAGACTCGCGGATGATTCAGGAGCTCAGCCCTATCAGAGTCATTGATACGATCGCTGTTGAGATCAAAGTAGGTCTGGCCTTCAACAAGGCGATTCTCATGAAGACTGAAACCATCGTTGTCGAGAGGGGGAATGTCGTTCTCTATTTCGTCCTGAGTTCGTCTGCTGCCAGGGTCACCTTTGATGAACCAGTTCTCATCGCGCAGGGGGAAATAGGACTGAGAGGGTTGTTCATCCTCGCTGCTTCCGCCAGCTTGAGATCTCCACTCTTCAACTTCGAGGTTCTTGTGGAGTATCTTTCGATTATCCTCCTCCTCCTTCAGCGTGGGTATTTCTACATCGGCGACTGCTTTTCTCGTTTCTGGGTCCAGCCCGCGCTGCCCCGTCGCTTCATTAGTTCGCCAGGATCCATCATCGTCTCTTTGTACAGCATGCGAGCGTTGAGGTTGTTGGACTGGCAACTGGGCACCAAAATCTTGGCTGTTGGTTGCGCCATACTGTTGGTTCGAGTGAACAAACGAGTAAGGACGATTCTGTTGCTGCTCATCTTCCCAGTGAGAGACCATTAGGTGAGGACTCTGTTCGGGACGAGAAGGCATGGTGCTTGGTTCGAGCCCTTCGGCGCTTGTGTGGCTACTGCTTCCGCTCTGGTCTGGAGTCAACTGAACAGAAGTGACAGCTGGCGCCAATGAATGCCCAGTAGGAAAGCGCTCGTTGCGCAAACCGCTGGTTAACTCGTGTTGAGATACTGTCGCTCCGTTCTTTATATCATTGATTGCGCCGTTTGGCGACGGTGTGTTGTGTATGCTGCTATGGATTGGACTGATAGGATACCCCGAGTTATTGAAGTTCGCGCTGGTCGGTTGATTTTGCACGTCTAGAGGAAGGGCAGGTAAAGGACGATTGAGATCGGTGGGTTGATATGTTGATGGGTATGCAACGTTCCCGAGTATAGCTCTTGTCGGGATAGAATCCGTACGCAGTACACCGTCGTCGAAGTTCACGCCAAAGAAGGGATCACTTTCGTCCAATTCGCTGGATTGATAGTTGCTATAGTCCGACTCGCCTGGTGTGTATGAAGGACTAGCAGAGTTACTCAGGGTTTGGGAGTGAGTGTAGGGCGACAGGAGGGTTGTTCCGAATGGTGTGGTTGGTAGGTGATGGTTCAGCCCCAGATCGTCGAAGTCTTTCGAGCTATGAGGGTCGACAAGAGGGGAAGTAGACGGGTATGTTGAAGACATCGGTATGACAGGAGGGGGAGGCTATGTTGGATCTTGGTCTCTTATGAAGAAGGGTCGTGCTCGATGGAGCTCGGTGGAGCGTTGCGTTCGGTCGGCTTGTGTCAAGAGGCAGCAGGCAGGGCAGTGATCATGATGTGTGTGCAGCCTTGGGGAACTGGGAGTTTGTAGTAGGGCGGCAGCTATGCAGCGCGGCTGTTGTTCAGACGTGGTCGCAGGCTCGAAATAGCAGCGGAGTTGAAGTGGAGTGCAACAGATAGGGGATATAGATGGGCAAGAAAGGGGATCGACTTCCAGAAGCGGCAGAAGGGTAATGCGGCGCGACAGAATGTTTTCAATTCAGATGATGGGAACCGAGGGTTGAAGACATGAAGGTCACAAGTAGGTTGGAGTGAACAGGGCTCGAGGAGCCAGGAGAGTTTACGGGAAGAGGGGAGGGGAGATGCGATTGCCGCTAGAGCTAACGATAAGCTGCGGGCATGGCTGGCACGGCTGGCGTGCGCTTGAGAGAGCATGGGCAGGCTGTTGGCGTTTGAGTTTGACAGGAGTAAGGAAGAAATGAGAGAAAGTCAAGAACGCCTCGACGAGCCGCCTCTAGGACAGAGCAAGGACAGAGCATAAGATCCAATCAACAGGAGGAGGGAAATGCGTGAGCGAGCAGAGTGCCGGTGCGGTCAGGCAGGGCTGACTTGCGGGCAGATGTGAGAGAGGTGGCATGGGATGGCATGGGTTGGGATGAGATGCAACAATGGAACAATCGCATCAGACAGACAGACAGACACACAGACAGACACAGAGCTCCAACAACAGGCAGGCATTCCTGATATGACAGGGCAGGACGGGGAAAGCCAGTGCGGTACAGGGGGCCAACCAGGGGTTGAAGCGGTGATTTGGCTCTCAATGAGAGCCGCACCAGTGGTAAAAGTACTGGTCGGGTCGAGTTAAGGTCCAGTAAATACAGCAACCTACCAATAATGCACTGTACAAGCAGCTGCACAGACAAACCCACCCCAAGCCTGTGGAGTTGCTGGCAAGGCTCTCCCCCACTGTATATCTCCAGTCAGCCTGGCCCAACTCCTAGTCAGTGGCTGTGCTGGCTCCGGCAGGATGGCGCAGTCAGACTCAGACTTAGAGCAGACCGTCCTGCGTTTTTCCTATGCCTCTCTTCTCGTCGCTTCTCATTCTTCTATGCATGTTCTGTCTCATGATCGAAGATGTATCTGATGATGATTTATGACCAGCATTCGACTTTGGAATGGAACTTTGGCTCTTGAACCATACGTCAGCCATTGTAGTATTTTTGGTGCTTGCCAACCTGGCCTGCCCATGCAACTCGAAGAAGAGAGAGCGAAGCGCTGAGCTAGCTTCAAGGTTCTGTACTCGGCGTGTGGAGAAGCTTGATTTAGCGGTATCGGGACACCGAACATCTTCGGTCAGGGGACTTGGACAGGGAAGGTCCACTATGAAAGACTCGCTAAATTGAATGCCCTCTGCTTTACCGCGGACAACAGAAGCACACCTCCAGCCTTCCATCACACCAGATCGGTTGGATCATTTGCGAGATCCAACCCAGCCCTCTACACCGCATGTACAATGACCACCTGCAATTCGTGACTTCATCGAATCCAAGCACAGCCACATGCAATGGCACTCGCACGAACGAGATGAGAAGCTTGTATCCTATCCGCAGCACGTCACAGCTTCAGCACCATCCACTCTGTCTGTCTCCTCAACAGCCTCGTCCAACCAGCCAATCCCGTGGCCAGTCCAAACTGCTGGGACCTCACTGCGGTCCATTCTGCGGAACAAAAGGCCATGGTCCCACGGCTATTGAGGCTTCGCAGGGGCTATGATCGCATCTCCTACATGACATGCCATCTCAAAATCAGCTGAAACACAAACGAGTTCCGGGCTCCCGAATGTCTCTGTGCGATGTCGATTGAGTAACTGCATGCCAGCACTTGAGCAGAGAGCTGGCGAATCATTTTCACCAGCACTTGAAGGAAATTAGGCCGCAGGGCTCTGTTCTCCTTGGGAAAAGTTTCCTAAGTATGAAACTTGGGCTGAGCCGCTGGCTCACTGGATGATGGAATGGACTTCATGCGACCAGCTGGTGTACAATGTACACAGAGATCTTTGGCTCGTCATTTCGCGAGTTTACCCTGCCTCTGTCAACTGTCGCACGACAAGTTCGAAATACCAATTGATCCGTATTTTGGCAAGGCTCAGATATCTACAGGGTTGTTGCAAGAGAATGATCAAAACACCTGCAAAGAGCCGCCCGGTTGAAGTGGAACTTTGATCGTCGCTGCCGCTGCACAAGCTTGAGCCAAGACATCGTTCCCTTCCCCACACCGGCGCTTCTAGCTCTGCGTCTATCTGCCTTCCAAATGATCGTAGAGTCAGCCTTTGTCATTTGCGTTAAAACTTGTTTACGTACCTAGTCTTATTGATCTTAGCCCTAGTGCACATGATAAGGCCGCAAATCTATACGTCAAGCCTGTTCGAGCAAGCTCACCCGGGTAGAAAAGAACATATCGCAATACTTCGTCCAGACTTTAATAATCAAGTGAGCAGCCAGCGAACTTAGGATTTTCAGCGTTACGATAAATGCTACATGGTATCCATTGATATGACGAGGGGTGAGGAAGTCTTCATCTACCGGCTCCGAGTTGAGCTATTGTTGAGTCGTGGGTCCACCCCATGAATTAACCTTTACTCGGCGAATATCCGTGGAACAAACAATGAGATTCTTGGCATATATATACTTTGTTCGGGGAAGCAACCAGGCATCGTCAATCCCCCATTCTTCAATATTCAAGCATTCCAGCCAACTCTTGTTTTCTGTATCCACCCCCGCTCGGTCTTCCCCCGAGCCTCGCGCAACTAGTACTGGAACGTGAAGGGACCCATGCTAAGACCTGCGATACTTGGCTAGAACAGCGGATACATCCGTTCAAAACAGCGAATGCTCTTCCGAAGGTATGAATATCATGTCAAATTATGGAAGTTCTCGGAACATACCCCGACCATCATGGGTCGTTGATAACGCGGGGTCGAATGCCCCCAGAGTATGGAGTGGAGTAAATTCGTAATCAGTCCTGAGAGGCCCTATATATTGTGCTCCTCCTTGAGCTTTAAAGGCTTTTTAGATTCCTCTTACACCTCCTCCTTTCATTTGCCCGCCCTTTCTTCCCCATACAATACTTCATTATGTTCACCATGGCCAGAACGGAACCCCCCACGTTGGAGGAGTTGGACCTCATCGAGGCGATGGACCCAGTAGAGTATGTTGCAAAGCAGAAGAAGCTGGTCCGCAGAATCGATATGAGATTGATGCCCTGTCTAATTCTCATGATCGTCATGAAGTAGGTTGATTGAAACCATACTTGGACTTCCCCTCTGACGCATAATAGCTACCTTGATCGCAACGCTTTAGCAAACGCTCGTATCCAAGGTCTTGATGTCGACTTGGGCCTTAAAGGGAACCAATTCAATACTGCCATTTCAGTTCTCTTTGCTGGTTATATCGCTCTTCAGATCCCGTCCAATGCTTTCATCACACGAACAAGACCTAGTATCTACCTGGTGAAACAAACTTCAACCGATCTCAAGGTAATCACGGCTAACAACCAGACAGCCAACATGTATGATAATCTGGGGAATTTTATCTACCAGTACAGCAGCAGTCCAGAACTTTACTGGTCTGGTACTCGTTCGTTTCTTCCTAGGCTTCGTCGAAGCGTCAGTCACCCCATGCCAATCCAGACCTTGCTGACCATAGGACAGTCCATACTTCCCAGGTGCCCTATTCCTTCTCTCTTCATGGTATACCCGCGAAGAACTGGCTTTACGAACATCCATTCTCTACGCAGGAAGTCTTCTCTCAGGAGGGTTTGGTGGTTTGATTGGAGCTGGCGTCGAGTCTGGTCTTGATGGATCGATGGGTCTTGAATCTTGGAGGTTTGTTCACTTTGACCTCCGCCAGTCTCGATCAAGTCTGACAATTGTGCGAAAGATGGCTCTTCATCATTGAAGGATCGATAACGATTTTTATCGCTTTCTGTGCAATGTAAGTAACTTACCCCTCTGAATATCCACAAGGACCTACTCAATTGACCCGACCGATCAGCTTCGTGATTCCAGACTTCCCGCATACGACCGCATGGCTCAGCCCAGAGGAACGCGCACTGGCAACGAAGCGCCTCCAAGATACGAGTGGAAGTCATGATACTGAGCGTGGTTCCATCTTCTCAGGTGTGAGGATGGCTGTCCTCGACTACAAAGTCTGGCTTCTCGCGTAAGCTTCTCTTTCCTCCTCGCCTACACCCTACCTCCTCGCCTACACCGTTCTCCATCCCCCTCCTGCTGTTCAATGCTCAAAGTCAACATCCAAGAACTGACACTCCTTTTGCCAGCCTCATCATCATAGCCAAGACCTCCGCCGGCGCCGTAACATCCTTCATCCCCACGCTCGTCAAAACATTCGGCTACACCAAAGTACAGACCCTCCTCCTCGTCGCTCCACCCTACGTCTTCGCCACCATCGTCGCCCTCACAGTCTCCTACTCCAGTGACAAGCGTGGCGAGCGCTGCTTCCACATTGTCATACCCATGGCGTTCGGCATGTCTGGGTTCATCATTGCTGCCGCAACAGAAGTGCTAGCTGCAAGATATGTGGCGCTGTTTTTGATGCTGGGAGGTGTGTATGGGAGTTACAATGTTGCGTTGGCTTGGATCTCGAGTACTGTGAGTGCTGTCTCCTCTCGCTTCCCATCTTAATTTGAGGAGTAGACAGCAGAAAGCAATAACTAATATCACTACTAGCTCCCTCGCCCAGTTGAGAAGCGTGCAGCAGCCATAGCGCTCGTCAACACAATCGGTAATTTCGCACAGATATACTCGCCATACATGTATCCCAAATCCGACGGTCCACGCTATCTCGCGGCTATGTGCTGTAATGGTAAGCACACTTTACCCCACACACATTCCCCATTCCCCAACTCCCAACCTCTCTTCGACTCGCCTCATCTGACAATATCTTCTCGCTTAACCCCTTTCCTTTCACCACCTATACTAACACTCCACAGCGGCATTCTGCGCCCTCTGCATCCTCGCGACGCTCCTTCTCCGACAATGCCTCGTGCATGAGAATAAGAAACTAGACGCCCTTGAGACACAGCAAAATATCGAGATCAGCGATGCGGCGAAGCCGAGTGTGGAGGAGATTGTGGATGTTGCTGCTGGTGGGGGAGTCGTTGTGCTGAATGGCGGGTTTAGATATAGGTTGTAGACTATTAAGGTGAAGAAGAAGGTGGAAGAAAGGAAGGAAGGGAGTGAGGGAGTTTGTGGAAAGGAGAATGTGGAAAGGAGGATTCGAAAAACTTTATGTGAAAAGGAGGAAAGTAAAGTCCGAGATTCGATGGTGTGAATTTCAATGTGAACATAGCTATCTGGCATGGCATAGATGCATTGGAAATGCTATGATGACACAATATGCAGACACCTGTCTTCGAGGAGTAAAGGTGACAGACGTCGTGGTTGACTTTCAGTATCGAACAGTCTCAGGTTCAGTCTTTGCCAGGGACTCGCAGGCTACTGACTCTCTTTGAGATGTGCTCAAAGATGCACATCGAGTTCCTATGCCTTTCCCTGGTACCTTCAACGTCGCGTCGAAGCCGATCAGCTTCGCCCAGCCCGACGCCGGCCCCTTGAGTAAATGATTCTCTTCGTCCGGCTCGATGATCGTTCGATAACATCCTCAGACCTGATAGCTGTGCATATGCCCACCATCTGCGCCCTTTGAGCGCTACCAAGCAGGTATGTCCTAACCAGTCTCCGGTTCGACTTTCAGATTTGAGGCAATATGTCGAGAGCCTTTTAACTCTCCAACCTAGCCGTCAAAACGATCAAGCTTGCATACGCAGCAACACTCAGCGCCGTCAACACCACTACGGCATTTCCACTCGTCCTAAACTTCTTCCTCCCCAATCCATCCTCACCCACTTCACTAAAGAACTGTCTATTCCCCTCATACCTCCTATACAGACTGACCATCAAAACACCCACCCCATATGTGGCGAATAGCGCACCAATACTATAGAACTCCGCTGTAAAGATCTTGAGAACTACTAGCGCGAATGAGAATTGTCCTAGTGCAGTACGGATATATGCGCCTTCAAAAGTTCGTTGCGCGGCGCGTATTTCTACGAGTCTGTGGAAACAGTGTGTTAGCTTGATTTGGTATGTGGAAGTGTATCTTGCATTTCCTGCTTGCTTTCTTTTGCTGTTGAAGATACTGGAGATAACAAGAGCAGATAGTGGCAAGCCAGTGGAACTCGTGGTGTGTTTCAAGACCGGAAGAGGTAAACAAAGCTGAGAAAGGGAGACTCACTCTTGCGCTGTCAACACCACGCTCCTTGCCCGATGAAGTCGCAGATGAAGCCTGTCTTCCGGATGTGGCTGTAGAACATTCAGCAACGACGCCATCTTCGATATTCTCTGTTCGCTGTGCCCCTATCCCCAAATCTCGTATTGCGCACTCCTCCCTTGTGAATTATTCTCCCTGGACTGGCTTGAAACTTCCTTCAGCAACAGTACCCAACCCTGTTCTGGCTGTGGAAGATAGACAACGGGCGGGGTTGGACCAAGGGAGGACGCGGTGCAGCCAGTGCTCGAAGGGAGCTCGCAAAGAAGAGGGTATTGGAGATAATGTTGGAGAAGCAAGGCGCATGAAGAAAGTGGAGATTGAGCTTTGAATTTCGAGCCTCCGAACTTGGAAACTACTTGCAGATAGAGACGAGTGAAGAGGAATGCGCACCCACCTCAAACATTCCATGGAAGTGATTCGATAGCGGCATCTTGCGAATGGGCTCTGTGTAACGTCGCTCTTCTCTATGCCCTGATGGCGTGCTTCGTCGTGAGGGCCTCGTTGGCTGGCTGTTACTGATTTGCTTATTTCTGTGACGTTGCTGGCTGGCTGGGTAGGTAGGGGATGGGTGACAGACAGCGTGGGGTTGAAGGATCACGGATGGAGTGGAGGGACGCGATGTGAGCGGAGGGATAACTATCGAGCTGTCAAGGGAGCGGGATGGATGAAAAGGTCGGCCGCTTTGCAGGGGTGGAGCTCCGGGCGGTGCCAAGATTTTGACACCTTGAGTTCGAGGCTCCAGAATTTGTGCATGATTGTTTGTTATGCATGAAATCGTGATGTTGTGCACGCGAGAACAGACATTATGCAGGTTGGTCACTGGCACCCTATCTCGGGATGATGCCTGCCGACGATCGATGTCGGCCGGGAAGCTGCATCTGCAAAGATGGGATAGAAAAGACAAGTGCCGAACTGTAGCTTTTGAGTGCCGTCCGTCTCACAATTTGGTCTCATCTCATTCTCATAACTCCAAGACATATGATCCAAAAACCCGCTCTTGATTCAAGCAAGGCAGCACCTCACTAGATTCGAAGTATACCTATCAAGAAACCAAACTCCTCGATTAGTCCGTCGCTCTCGCTCTTTATACAGTACAATGTACTTTCCCTGCAATTTTCATGGATGCGTTGTCCGATTTCGAGCCCCCTCAACCGTCTGCCTGTCCATCCAACCCATCCCATATTTGCACCTATACATACATATAGACCCCTTCCCCAACCGTTACCTGTTCCAGTCACTCCTTTTCCGTACCTTTCATGCTCCAGCCTGCAATTCCTGCCTTTTCATCTTGTTTTTGGTCGTTGCGTGTCGTTACTTGTACAGTGTAGATTGCGTCTCGGTGTTCACCGCCATCTCGTTACATCCAACTCTACAGTCTACCAAGATCGTGAGTTCGCGCTCGGAGGTGCAAAATCGGACCCTTTATCATTTTCTCTAGTTGCTCTCTAAAGTTCATCTTCAGTACTGTTGCGCGTTACTTGTTCGGGCTGCTGGCTCGATCCGTCTGCGATCATCCTGAGGCGATAATGTTTGGTTCTGTCGCGGAAGTCAAGGCTTGACACCTGAACCGCGTATTGGGGATTGGCAGCCCGCAACCATCATACTGTTCTTCCATACCCTGGCATTTGCCCAGCAGATCATGTTCGCTTCACATCCTGAATGCCTCATTTCTCGTGGATATCGTACATCCTTGTTACTATGAAAATGTCCTTCTCTAGGTTTCCTTCATCACAAAGTACTCCCGGAAGTCCCCAGTGGGTGATCGGCTAAACAGACTCAACCCTCCCCTCTTCTGTTCCCCATTATCTAACGCCCTTGATGCGGGGGCGGATAATACATTCCATTCGAGGGATCTCCATAGCCATAGCCAGGCGGTGGTGGTGGATGATCTTGATCGCTCTGAAGGTGTGGAAGGTGTTGCTGTCCACCTTGTGGTCCATTCCACCCGGGATAGTGGTCGGGTCCAGCGCTGGCTGGCTTCTGGTAAGAGTATGGCTGTTGCCAATTTGAAAATGGAACCGGGGGCAGGGAGTGAGCTGAATGCGGATGCTGATGTGGTTCGCTCGAGGTTGCTGATATTGGATCATGGCTAGCTACAGTGCTTGCAGATGTCTGTATTGGGGGTGGATACATGCCCGAAGACTGAAGAACGCGAGGCTTTGTCGTATAATGATCGTTGATTGGGGGAGGCGGTGGATACTGTGCATACTGAGTATTCTGATGTTGGCTGTGGAGACCTTCTAGATTGCTGTAGGAGATGGAACGCTGGGGCACCGACCATCCAGGATCTTCCCGTGGACTGGCTTCAGGATGAGGGGTTGGCCAATTTTGTGGGGGTGGAATCTGAAGGCCAGGCGTAAATGGGGAGAACGCGGGAGTCAGAGGCGAGTCTTGTGGATTTACTCTCCAGTAAGGTTGGGACGACTCTGTCCTCGGGTTGGCCGTACTTGGTGATGCGTCAGGGGCCATCCAATTGGTAGTTCCATGGTGTGCTGGTTGTGTGTATTCAAAATTTCGAGAAGTGGTCACAACTGCGGGGTTGTTAGGAAATCTGGAGAGTGAAGAAGAGTGAAGATCCTTGCCCTTGTTTTCTGGCGAGAAGCTTTCCGTTCTCTGGCGTTTCATTTGAGGGCCACCAAGATCCTGAATTGGGGGCATGCTGAGATGGGGATATGGGAGATTCTGCGAAATCTCTGATTGTACCTGGCCCGAGGAATTCGATGGAGAAGACTCTTCCGAGGCTCTTTCGGTTCCACTTTGAGCCTTTGACCCTCTCCGCTGAGCTTCTGGAGGGGGCTGTTGGTCGACCGGATAAAAGTTGCATTCCTTCTTCAATCTGATGCAGTTCGAGCATCGGTTATGAGGATCACCTGGGGCTGCAATGCACCGGATTTTCCTTCGTCGGCAGTGGCCTACACGCTGCGCGTTAGTTCTGGGGAAGTTAAATGCTCCTTTCCGCGATTATATTTTCGCAATAACATACCACATGCCACAGAAGTTCTGTGGTAACCGAGTTTATTCCTCCGCTTCTCAGCAGACAAGGCAAGTGCAGCTGCATCGGCCGATGCTTGACCACGAACATTTGGCGTCGACATTGATCTTTTGATCTTTGCGGACTTGGATGCAGCTGCATTTCCTCTGTTCTTCAAACTGGGCGAGTCCGGCTTCATCTGAGCAGGTGAGGATGGCTGTGTGTGGTCCAAAGAAGGATGGGTGAAACCGGGGATCATATTCGAATGCTCCAAAGAGTTCGGCAGTGGATACTGATACGACATTGGAGCTGGATTGTCTTCTGGTCCTGAAGATGAATATGTATTTGGGGGTTCGCCCAGATTCCACATGCCGGACTTCGAATAGAATGGTGCTTGGACAGAGACTGCCATCAATTGCGACTGCTACCCATGCGCTTCGGTCCTGAGAATGCGGTTCTAATATTGGACAGGGAGACGTTTCTTTCCAAGAATTGTTGGAAATTCCCCCGCCTGAAAATGGGATGCAGGTGATGGTTTGCTTGTCAAATTTTTAATTGCTGAATACCCCGACTGGCAATGTTCTTGAGATCAAATTGGAGTCAATTGCAGCAAGGAAGCGAGCTGACCGAAAGACGTGTGAGGTCGATTTAAGCTGGCTGCGGCACTTTTACTGGCGTTGAAGGCGGAGGGAGGAACACGGGCGGTAAAGAAGGGCACCGAAACCAAGTATGCCGGTCTCAAGTGGTCTTCGAGGGCGCTTTGTATCTTCAATCAAGAAGGGGTAAGACATGCGGAGACGAAAAGACTGTCTGTGGCTTGAGCTGCAGTAGTAAGGATTTGTGCTAATTGCACGCGGCAGGTAGGCCAGTCGCTTCTTGTCTTTGTGGGATAAGCAGCGTCGCGGAGAAAAGGTGTTCAACTGTGTCGACAACGAATGGGAATTGGAGGCTTCACGCCACTTGCAGCATAGTTCCTGAGGCCCTTCCTGATCCCACAAAAGTGACTTTGTGGTTGTGTGAAAGTTCTTAGGTAGGAATGGAGGAGGAGGAGAAGGATGGCAGACCTAAACCGATGATAGATGGCACTAAGCAAGTGAAGGAGGAAGATCAGAAGGCTAGTCCAGGACCGAAGAGAATCCTCGAGTACCAGGAAAGGATTTTGCAGTGGCAAAGAAGTCGGGGAAGCTCCAGAAGAAGCATATCTGAAAGATCATCAAGAGCAGTCTTAAGACTTGGGTCGAACATTGGAGGTTCGTCTGCGACGCCACGAGATTGGGTAACATTAAGGCCAAGCTACCCCCTGGAAATTCGTGACGGATCAATTCGATGCTTGTCAGCTTGAAATCCACCGTCCCAGCCTGTGCAGCCTTAGCATATTTTCTCAACATGGCAACCCTGGTCTCTCTGGCGCCATCACTTCTATTCTGATGTCGTCGTTCGGATCTAACTCGCTCCCACTTACCCAGTTCTAGGAGTTAGTCTACACTAGATAGGAATGTTGAAAGGGGCCCCTCCTTGCTGATAGCTGGCTAGGAGGCAGGACCTGAGTTCTGGGTCGATGTTGAGCAGACTGCTTGGAAGACCCGTTCCGGCGGCGACAAGGTTGAATAACACAATGGCCATCATGCTTCTACACTAGGCACAATTCGGCAATGTTCACGCCCTGGACAAATTGAAGAGGCAGCTATACGGACCTCCGCCCTTGCCAACAGCCTCAAAGGGTCAGAGATTGGGCTTCTTCACTCTCAAACCACAGACAAAGGACCGGGGTGGCCAGGATTCCGGCCTACATTGCCCTCGTTGGGACGATATCCACTTACTACCACTAGGCGGAAGTTCTTTGACAGCTCCCAAGCGCGCACCAAAAGAACCGTGAGCCCCCTAACGCTCCACCACGAACGTCAGCTTCGCATGTCGGCGATTTGCAGGGCCTCCTTCCGCCATCCGCCATGAGGATTGAGCAGGGCATCGGCGTTCGATAGTCAGTTTAGTGTTGCGCCACAGCACCATCAGGACCACCAGTGCACCACAGTCGTTTAGGGGTTGTCCTAAGCGGAATGTAAGCGAAAAACCCAGCTTCAAGTTCCCTGATGACAGCGGTGCACTTTCAGCGGGCGCATCCACCCACCTGCCCCAACATCCAATAGAGTAGCCCTGCGATCAGCCGACACCAGATACCAAAAGAACCCAGCAGACTGCACCGTGGGGCCTCTGGATGCCAAAGGTCAAGCCACCGACTGCCTAGCGCTGGCCAATCCGACCCTATCCAGTCTATGTGTCAGTGGCAGGCCTGTCTTTTTTTGCAAAGCTGCTTGTACCACAATCAGCTCAGCTCCAGCATTTCTATTCGTCGTTGATTCAATTCTTGGAAGATATCATCCATAACCCTAACACCCCATTTCACGATTTCTGCTTTTTCCTCAGCCATCCCTGGGTTTTCTTCCGCCGCAACAGGGGCCAATAGCATGGGTACCGAAAGGCCTCGACCCGGGCGTCGTCCCCTGCTCCATTATGCCTCTCTGAATCCATTATTACTGATATTGGCATGTCATGTCAGGCACTTGCTTTGCACTTTGCCGGCTCACCTCACCTTCCTTGTCTCCTGCCATCTAGCTGCTGATTCATTGGCTGTAAGAGTTATAGAAATTAAGGTACAACGGAGCTCGTTCCAGCCTGCAGTGAGGATCATAGATCCCCACGGCTGTCAAGCCTTGATCGTTGGGGCGTCTTGTCGATCAGCTTTCCTGAGGTTGATCTCTTCGCGGGACCGGGATATGGTAAATGGCGAGGAGAGGGGTCAAAAGAAGGCAAATCCAGGTCCAGCAATTGACAGATCCACAATGCTGGAGAAATGAGGGGTCTTGATTGGCACGTGCGGAGCCTGAAGGTTTCGACAAAACGAAGATCTGACGATGGATCATGGTCGTGTGGTATTTTATGGGGAGAGGCCGATCATCTTGGCATCTTGAGACTTGTGTTGAGTGGCATCGCCATCCTTCCTCGATTGGGACAAGGCAAGCGAGCACGACAGTCCAACTCTCCCAGGAACGTGGATGATGGGATCTTCATCGGAGGCAAAACAGAGTTGTTTGGGACCCGGCACGACCAGACGTTGCTGAAGATGCTGCTAGTGTCCGTCGCTTTGCTGGAATTCGCTTTTCAGTCTGAAAGTTGAGACATGAAGTCCAAACCGTGGGGCTTTCTAGCAATGTCAAAGACTCAAAAGTCCAGTGGTTTTCAATATTCAAGAAACTTTTAGGTTATTACTGCAGGGCAAGGATTAATTCTGCAAGAAGAACCAGGATTCACATTTTAGGACCCTGTTGGTGGCAGGAGCAACGACGCACAGTCCCTAGCCGTCCTCGATGCCACGCGATGAATCGATGTGGGCGGAGGAAACGGGGCACGCCAGCAGGACCCTAGCTAAATGTTAGAGACATACGCTTTCTAGGGACAGAGATATCATGCGCCCTAGTTACAACCTCATACTGAAAATAGCTTGGTACTTTTGCACGCAACAGATATCAACTCATCTGAACATATCATTGGAAGACCATGATTCCTGAAGAGGCAAGAACAAAAGTTGACGAGCATCCAACAACAGTCCCTGCGAAGCGCCTGCTGACGTAGTTGGAGTTAACCGAGTCGAGTCGTTTATCATCAGTTGACATCAGTTGATGTCGTTCTTGACTCAAAACAGTCTTTTGTGGCTGGCTGGCTGCAGAAGTCGTCTCTTACCTAGATACGGCGGCCAACTTTTCCGCAACTGCTTCACTTTAGAGACTTTTCGGATACAGATAACAGAAGCCGAAGGCATTCCCGAACACAAAATGCTACCCAGTTGTTCTCCGTACTTTCTTTCACGTGGTGTCTTCAAGTCCTCCTTGACCCGACTTCGATATCGGCTCGGTATCACTCAGACACCTGCTCTGCCCCAAGCGAGTCTTCCATACCCCGTCGCACATCCTCCACGGGTCGAATCTTCCGAGCGCGAGGACCCCACCAGAAAGGCCACATCCGAAAGCCCCTGCAATTACCGCTTCTGTCGATCGATCTGCTGAAAAATACTTCGAGAGATTTTAGGAGGGACGAGAGAAAGGAAGACAAGAGACGTCGAGCCCATCTGGATCATATACCAAAGTGTAGAAGACTGCGTCTTCTACGTACAACACGGCCAGGAGATCTCTCCTACTATTAGCAGAGTCGAATGGCGCGAGTGACCGTTGAGTCGTTGGGTCTGTACTGCTCGCTGCTGGTGCTGTGAAGCGTGAAGAACCGGACCGAGAAAATTCTCCGTCAGCCTCTTGGGTACTTAATACGCTCTCTACCTCGGCCAACCTGAAAATTTCGGGGAGTAGCTACTGCTCTTGACAGGCCGGCAGGAGAATATGGTGTAGTGGTAAGCCCTACAAGTGGCTCACTGTCGCAGTAGCGAAAGTGATGATCATATCCAACTAGAGCAGGTAGAATCGATGGGCCTCCAAAATCTTCCATCCTGGATTGCCACGAGTTCGAAGAGGCTGTCAACATTTTGGCTAAACCTCCCTTGTGCAGTAGGTAGATCCGACATGCGGGAAGATCCCGCACCGTGTCCAGGGAATCCAGGCACATTTTTGCGAGCGGCGTCCCCCTTTCATCTAACATTCACGAGCTTTTGTATCAACTGTTATTACTTGCACACGTCTAGATCTTTCTTTCAGCATCGAAATTGTCGACAATAACTACACAGATTATACTCCAGAGTCTCATCGTACTCGGTTGTGCAAAATTCACTACTGCACTCTTTCGGACCGGATTTCCGAGTTCTCGGTTGCGATGACAATTATGAAAAGCCCCAGTATTTGGGATACATGGGACCCTGCCTGCGTGCACCTGCAAGTAGTCCGCAACGAATCACACGTAGGCCGAAGCTGCATGCTGGCCAAATATAGGAGACCTCGAAGTATATCAAAGGCTAGATCTTAACAGGTTACTGGATATACATCTGGACCGATCGAGTGATCGATTGCAGATTGTTTAGAATGATTCTGAGACATTATGTCGGCTGGAAAGTTTTCCTCGATCCATCTGAATAGTTAAATTAACGCAATATTGAGTCGAGGCCTATCCTTGGAGGCAGATATCGATGACAAGACGGGGATCCCAATTCAGGTCATGATGACCTCAGTATCCGAGGTTCAATACGCTGTAGGACACGGGCCTCGTGTATACAGACAATATTTATGATATCGCGAGCTGCTATCATAACCTACGTTTGCGAATGCTGCTTCTTCCTTATTGCTCCAAAATTAGACGCCTCGCATTTTCACTTCGTCCTTTGTTGTGGTCCATTTATCTTATATTGACCGTCGAGCAAGGTCTCAGGCTCGTTCCTCGTCTCCGAGCGCTCCATATTAGGCGTGAACATCAGACGACTGTACTCCGGCTGTTATCCATCGATACAAGCAGCCTTTAATCTTCATTCACTCTATGGACTTTCGGTACCGGACAGGACGAACGGCACTGTGCTTAACCTCAAAGATCTATCGTGTTACAGAGTGCTAAACTGAAGCAAGGCGCTATTTGCAATCTATTCAACGGCATTCGGCTGCATAGTTGCTGGCATATCTGCATACCACTACGTTACTTTCACGAGACGCTTTTCCTGTCCTTCAAATTTTGCCCTGCCTCTCGAATTTTCTTTCAGTTACAGCCCCTTGTGATGGAAGTCCGGATGAGAATCAAGAGGTCCGCATATTGAGTAACAAGTTGAGTGCGGCTGATTGCGAAAATCAGAGATCACGAAGAACTTCATCTGGAGAAACGGGTCACCGACGCCTACTATTCTCGTTACAGTCCACCGAGACGCAGAGTTCTCAAAAGTCGAGTGCGGCCTACTGCTGGCCAGGGTCGCGGAACTTGAGACGACATCAGCATATTCTTGATAAATGCTTTCTCTGCATCAGTTGCTCGTTCCACGAGCCGGGCACCGCTTTACCCATTACTCCTGCAGCCTCTTATACAAGCCTCGATACCAAGTAGTTCCTTGGAACAAAGAATTTGAGTTTCATCCTCAGCATCTGCATCACAAGCAAAGTAGGTAGCTGGACGGCATCTGCTCGCGGGAATTTTCTGCCCGGCAGTGGACCCGACTGGCAGAACTCGATCCAATTAGTATTGAGTAAGCCACCCCGGATTTTTCGTTCCTGCATTAGATATGCTTAACACGCTGCTTGATATCAGTCATTCATGGGGTAATCGGAAGTCATCTCTCCGTTTGTTGACATCAACTCTCCGGGCAGGCAGGAATTCATTCACTCCGTGGTTGAGACGACCCGTTCAGTCGATCGTACCAGATCTGATTTTGAATGGACGAAGCCATAGCGTCTCGAATATTGGTGCAACGGACCGGTTCACTTGCGGCGTCAGGTATATTGTTGACCTGCAATAGTGCGACAAGTAAATTTGACATCTGGAAGTTCGTCACTATAGGACGGCCTTTCGAATAACGAATACGAACTGCTTACCTTGATTATTGGAGCATCATTAAGCTCCTATCATGGCGGCCTACCGGACTTGTTACTTGCCTTTGCTCAGAATTTGTCGACATTGTGGTCTCGCCCTCGCCTTTTCCTCGCGTGATGATTGCTGTGCAAACGCCTCGAGCTTACGCTATCCACGGTCAAGTGCGTGCTCTGCAGACAGTATGAGCTCTGATCTTGGGATTGGTATTGAGCGCCTTTGGGATGGTTCAAGCTATCTTTCGGAGATAGTGCTGAGCTCCCTTTCGTGTCAATCTAACAACAAAACAGCACATATCTACGACCGAAGTCAAGCGCAAGTCCAAATCGATGTCTGTGTGGATATAATTGACCCGATGTCCGGCAACGGCTAGTCAGTACTTCAAGTATTACACTGCCTCAGAATCGTTGACTCATCTTAAGGAAAGCATCTCCCTTCTGCAGACACACATTGTGACTTGTATCCACTTCTAGCAGGACGCCGCAATGTCCCCCAATTCGTGGAGTAGTCAGCTAAGTCTCTGAGACGATGTTGGCTGCAGCAAACACAGTGCTTGAGTCAAGTTACTCTGAGAGTCTTGAGCAAGCAACAGCAGATATGCTCTTTTCTGTTCAAAGCGGAAACTGCAAAGGTCTGAAGTGGATTGGGACTGCCATTCTCAGCGATGAAGGACTACTACCAGGCACGGATGCGACCATCCACATCTCAGCAGCTTGACTGCTGCCATCCAACGAGGATCTTTCCGTCGTCCAGGCTCCTCATGCCACAATATGGTTCGACCTGTTCTATTCTCAAACAAGATTCCTCCTCATGTCGGTGGAAGACGCAGCATAGACCATGGTCTTGTGGATCTGGAGCTCTGTATGCGACTTGACGTTGAGAACTTCAGCAAAATGGTACAGTCATAGATTCTTCCCACTAAAACGAGGACTGAAAGAAGTCGAATTCAAGGTCGCTGGAAAATGATCCACTTGTTTTGGAACTCTGGAAAGGCGTAGACTTCTGCGGATGGTTGGATGTTGTTGAACTTTTTAAGATAGCTCGCCCCTCCCCCGCCCCACTACATCACATATCTACAGAGGTCCTTCTATCAACAACATTCAATGAAAGCATTTGGAATACTCCTAATTTCTGATTTTGGTTGTGCAACTCGTGCAGTAGTATGGCGATCCTTGGCATGGGCACAGCCCCCGTCAACTTTATTCTAGGTCCCCACCTCTTCCACGAACAACAACAAAACAACAAGTGAGCAGTCCAGAATCCAATCCTTACAAACACTTGATTCGTTGAAAAGAGAGTGCTTCCATTGTCAAGATGGGGCTCATGACCTACTTCTCAACTTTCCTCTTCGCTTCCCAAACAGTCGTCCCCTCACACGCTTCCACCAGGAATTTCACATTACAAGTCTGGCTCGACAACTTCCCGCTGAATCACCAATACGTCTCATGGTTCCCCATACCGGAAAAACCAGTTAGTCTCCTTCCATCAACTCTTTATATTCCAACTAACCACACTCAGGGCCGCGGCTACTTCGGCATACCAATCCGGAGTCCTGCAGAGCCGCTCCCCACAGAAGGCCGCGCAGTCTTCATCATCAACAGCTCCTCTCCAGGAACTCTATCCTTCTCATCGCCAAAATTGAAAAGTCAAAGTAACGCCGTCTTCGTTCAGCAAAGCGGCGAGGTTGAGTACGGTGCTGAGATTCCGGTGGAGTTCTTCAAGCCATACACGGGCAATTTTACAACTGTTGATTTCACGCATTGGCCGGACTTGGAGACAATTCATGCTTTAGACTTTACGCCGCCGGAGTTGATCCTTGGTAAGTTATTGTCGTTCCTCTACGAATTTACTTTGAATGCGCTTTTTCCATACCTATCCCTCTGTATGCTCTTTGCAAATGCGTGTCTAATACACCAACCAACAGGCATGTTTCTAGCTTGTCCGAGGGAACTTGGTGATGGCAAAGAGAAAGGATATAGACTGATGGCTATGACTCACATGTTCCGCCATCCTGGATGCATTACGCTCGACTGGCTGGTACAAGAAGATATCACAGAAGAGAAATTTGACAGCGGGGAGACCGACCCGATTGGGGAGTCTCGAGGATTGTAGCTGAAAAATGTCAGACGGAAGCAAGATATGTTATACTCGGTGAGATCGTCTTCTTAATAATTTCTGCTCGGTAGGTACTGCTCATTGTTTGAGTTCATGGAGCACATCTTTATAATATAAGTTCCGGCTGGATTGGGCTATCGGATCACTACTGCGGGTAGTGCTGCGGCATTTTCCTTTCCAAGTCCAGTATGCACTATGCAGTCTACGTGCGACCGTGAGATTTTAAAAACTCGTATAACAGGTGAGTCACCCCGCATCGAAGGTCATTTCAAATGCTCATGACTTGACAGTCAATCTGCATATGAAGGTCTTCTCATCGTATAAAATCTAAACCCTGCTGCCTAATGGGTAGTTTCGACGACTGACCTTTTCCACATCGTGGAATTTTGAAGACTTTATACGCGGCATTCTAAGTACGCAAAAATACTTACAACATTTAATCCAACAATGGCAGAAGGTTTAACTCTGATCAGAGATGGATGCTTCACTTCTGCGTTCGACGACCTGGTTTCCAAAACCATGAGCAGATGGAATGTCCCCGGGCTATCCATCGCCGTAATTAAAGACGATACAGTCATGGCAAAAGTATGTCCCCCAACTTCCCCGAATCACAAAGACGGCGCTTGAGTACTTTAGGGATATGGCTACAGTCGCTATCCTGATAAGCCTGTCAAGCCAGACACGCTGTTCAATGCGGGAAGCATGGCGAAAGCATTTACTGCGACTGCCATATCTTTGCTTGTGGACGACGACGAGCGGTTCCCCGAAGTTCAGTGGACCACACCGGTTGCGAATCTGATCGGCGATGACTTCGTGCTGTCAGACAGCAGGACGAATCAAGTCACGGTTGAGGACATTCTGTCCCATCGATCTGGCTTGCCTCCGTATGTATCTTCGTCTCAGCTGCGCCGTCTAAACATAGAAATCTCATTAATCAACGGTACAGTTGCGACGATGCATGCTATGGGACTGAAGCAAGAGTACCTGATACCCCTAAATCAGTGACAAGGAAGCTCCGCCATCTTCCACTGAATCGGCCCATTAGAACCACATACCAGTACAATAACGTCATGTTCGCAGTAGCCGCCCATCTTGTCGAAAGCCTTTCTGGCCAGTATTCTGCAGACTTCCTAAGGGAGAGAGTCTGGGACCCTTTGCAAATGAATAGCACTTGCTCCGCCGGTGATGACCTGGAAAAGCAAGGATGCATGGAAGACATGGCTGTCGGCTACGGATACGATAAGGAGAAGAAGGAGTACTTTGAGATACCGTGGCCTGTTCAACCTGAAGGCCGAGGCGCTGGAGAGATGATTAGCAGTGCTCTTGATTACGCCGAATTTCTGAAATGTATGCTCAACAAGACTGGACCGATTTCGGAGAAGGGACACGAAGAGCTGGTTAAGCCACGCATCGTGACAGATGAAAAGCCGAAGCCGTTCATGAGCCACATATGCTATGCTCTAGGCTGGGAGATTTTCAACTATCACGGCGAAACGATCGTTGGACACGATGGGGCGACGAATGGCTTTACCAGCAAGATGATCTTCATCCCTCGATTGAAATGGGGATTTGTTTCCTTTGCCAATGCTCAAGATGGATACGAGGCACAGCAGAAAATTTGCTGCTCTTTATTCTACGATTTGCTGAATGTACCGCTTGACAAGCGCTTCGACTGGGACGAGCACTTCCAGAAACAACGTGAAGAAAACCAGCCCGATACTAAGGAAGACCTTTATCCGGAATTGCCAGATCCTCCACTGCCTACCACGTTGGGACTGTCTGCTTATGCGGGAGAATACTTCCACCCTGGATGGGGAACTCATGGAGTTGAAGTCAAGGATGGAAAGCTGCAGATCGATTGCAGAGACAGAACGTGGAAATATGTTTTGACGCTCACGCATGCGTCCGGGGATTTCTTTGTCGCAGAATTGGATTTCACGTTCGATACGAGGGAGAAGTTCAATCTAAGAGCGGAGTTCAAAATTGGTGCTGATGGTACAGTTGCGTCTATGGGGATTGAGTATATAGAGGAGCTTGATGGGGAGAAGATTTGGTTTGAGAGAAGGTAGATCATCTGGTCAAGAGTGGTAGTGTACTGAAGATGAATGAACGACGCGTACACCGTACCGAGATTGGCGGAACCTCGAAGGACAAGATCTTTCTCCAACGAGTATATGGCATATTGGTGGATCATGCAAAGAATACGATAGATGATGCCCGAACTTACCATGAAGTCCCTTGGGTAACCTGTCTGTACGCGAGCTCGTAATCACCTTCCAACAATACTCTCAGCAATCCCGTCCTGCCTCCTCGTCTCGAGCCAGAGATGGTCTCACAGCCCCGGTAAGCATCCTTTACCACCAGGTGAAACCAACTGACCATTCTCCATCATGTATGGCGCTCCCTGTGTCCCGGTTGTTGGTATCCGGGAGACGATGCCGTCCAGTCAAGTTGCATATTCGCTAGCATCAGGTGAAAGCCAACATTCCAGTCGTTTCATTGAATTTCGCATCAGCAACATGTCCGAAGCATCACAAGGAGCAGAGATGAGTCTCTCGAGGGATTCGATGAATGACGACCCCATTTCAAAACCAAACCATTTGCAACTTGGCTTGTTGGTTTGTTGGCTCTGCGAAACTCTCGTTTGAGAGATTTGCTTTGCAAATGTGCTTTATCGACTGCCGAGTCATTATGTGAAACTTTCCCAGTCGGTTCTCTCCCTTATGTTTCGGTGTGCCAGGCATGCAGGCTGAGTCTCCCTTGCTTCTCACGATTCCGGCGCTTCCAAAGGCTTAAAGTGTCTCTCTAGTCCAAAAAGGGTGTCTTTTCCATGCCTATCTTTACGAGGGGAAATTCGTATAGCAGAGTTCCGCATTAAATACGAATCATGAGCATCATGAAATAGCCGTGTGTTCTGAGTCCCAAGATCTTAGACCCAAGACCTTAGACACGAGATCTGAGACAAAAGATCTAAGACATGAGATCTCCATTAGGATTATAGATTCTAGTCTTGGTCTCGCCTGGTGGCTACACATCGTTCTTTCGGCCATTTGGAGGCCAGGTCCAAACAAATACCATTGGAATTGCGATATATTATCTTGAGTGAGGGGCGCTGGCCAAGGTCAAATTTCTGGTGGAATGTCAGACAACGCACACTTCCACGAAGCTCTCTAGAATGATTTCGAAAGATTGCGGGGTCACGTCAAGCCTTGCGACGACTAGCCTTGCGAGTCAGCCAGTATGTTGGTGGCAGACGTCTTGGTCCTTCTACACAGGAATCTTGGCTTCTCAATGTATCCTTCTTACCGACTGTTTTGTTCTGTACTTCCTCTTCTCAAATATGAACATGTCTATGCGGGGGAATCATGTCATCTGTTGAGATGGACGCTTATCGAGGGCAGGAGCTGAAAGTATCTATCCAACGATAGATGATGCGTCCTGAGTTCCTGTCAATATTGAAAAGCTCTGGAATGTTGAATGCGCCGTGTCAAGATCGAATTCCACAATCTCAGAAACACAAAAAGAAAGAACGGCTTCAAGATCGTCAAGGCTCGAGTGCTCAATCGTTCGGCATTTTGAGAAACCGGTGGGATGTTAGGATCTCGATTGTCTGCAAGTCAATATAAGTGGTGAGGTGGCACAGACTCTTCCACCAGTCAGCGTGGCTGCCGAAAGAGTCGTATTTGGGGGCGGCTGATCCAGGCATCTGGGAGTGGTACTTTGGTCGGAGGAACATTATCTGCTTCAGAAAAGTATCTCGACACCATCATAGCCTCATAGATAATCATCCCAGTGGTTTCATTGGAGATTTTACGCCCCAAGTGTTGTTGGTGGTGACAACTACTTGAACCAGTCAAGTTCTCTCGATTCTCGCTTAGCCTGAAAGTCGGCGGGCGGCTATGGTGGTTTGTAACGAAACCCTTGATATTTAATCAAGATCATCTATGGAGGGCGGGGAGGATTTCGACGTTGGCCACCGTCAGCTTTTAGTACAGCCAAATCAAGATAGAGTTCTCTCGGAATGGAGTCATGGAACAGGATTAGCGATTCTGGACAGATAGGCGATCAACATGCAAGTGTCGTTGTGGGGGCACTGTTGACACCATTTGATCCCAGCAGACCGTAACTGACCTGCGGTAGTCTGTGCTGTGCTGCAGCTGGACATCTGGAATCTGCAGGCAAGATGTGTGTGCATGCTTCTTGGCAGTCAATTGGAGTTGCACGTACAGTTTGCTAGCTTCCATCCCCTGCTCACTGATGCTGGCTGGTCCGCTGTGCCGTGGGATGCGATGATGGCTTTTTGAAGTCTCGCCACAGGACGCATTCTCGACATCTGCACTTTTCTGCGTGCCTTTCCGACCCGAGTGGGCTGTTGTCTGTCAAGTTGAAGACATTTTGTGGTGCTTTGTTATGATACTGTCCCAGGCCAGGAATTCAACCGAGCCGCCCCATGCCTGCTCCTCCACCCTTGCTCGAAACCTCCCCAGAATTGTGTCCAAACCAGACCAGACGTATCTTGCCTCAACCACTTCATCCAATAGATGTAATCAACAGCCGTTACGACAAGGAATATATTTCTTCGAACCGGTCGGCTTGTCCTCCGGTCGGCTTCTCTCACTGGTGCTTCCTTCCCTTATCTAAGCCTGGATCCTTCGACCCTTGTGTTCTGAGCAGTCAACCAAGCCTTCTGTCCCTCTGATTCTAAAATTACTCCTTCTCTTGCTTTTCGCTCACTCCCTGACGTTCTGAGTCACTTATGGTCTCTATTCACTTCGTTGTCCGCGTCACTTGATAAAGTTCTTCTCTGTCTCGTGGTTACACTCAACTGGACATTAAGCTCGGTGTTGAGAAAGTATACACGATCCACACCCCAACGATATATTGTCGCCTCCGATGATCAGACCCAGACCCAAAACAATCTGAGAAATTTTACAACGTCTGCTCACTGCGGCTTCAACTTTCAACTCGCGACCCAATTAGGAAATAGTGGGTCGATATCGGACATTCCCAGAACGTGCCTGCCTCGAACAAGTACTCCGAGCTCGCCAGAGATCACATCGCGGTTCTCTTTCGTTCTTTGAAAATTTATAAAGGAACGCGAATCTCCGCTCCTCTTCATCGTTGTGCAGAGTCTCTTATATACCAGGATTCACGAACAAGACTCTGGCTTTGTTAGTCTCGTCTCTTCACTCACCACACAAGACCTTTTGAGATTATACAATAAAAACGTGTCGATGGCCTACAATGATGCAGTCGAAGTTTTTCGAGACACAGAGTATCCAATGATGAAGGGTAAGCATATGCCAATTGTCAAAGGCACGCATACTAAGCTTTGTCAACAGGGAAGGTTTACCTTGACCATGGCGGCACTACCATTTATGCAAAGTCATTGATCGAGGACTTCTCGCAGAAGATGATTCAGAACCTTTATGGAAACCCTCATTCAGCTTCCGATCCTGCCATGCTTTCTGGTCATCTAGTAGACTCGATCCGCATCCAAGCTTTATCGTTCTTCGGCGCAGATCCAGAGCACTTCGACCTAGTCTTCACGGCCAACGCTACAGCTGCTATCAAGCTTGTTGGAGAGAGTTTCAGGGACCTGGCAGCCAGCAATCCAAGACAGCCGTCCTTCTGGTATGGCTACCACAAAGATGCCCACACTAGCATTGTTGGAGTACGCGAATTATCGAGCGATCACCATCACTGCTTCATAAACGACGATGAGGTTGAGGATTGGTTGAACGAGCAAGTTGGACCAGCGGGCAAACGTTTGAATAGTGAAGGACTACCAGGATTGTTCGCCTACCCAGGACAATCTAACATGACCGGCAGACGACTGCCCCTGGGCTGGACTAAGAGATTGCGTGATTGCCTCACACCCTCCTACCAAAACACGTACTCTCTCCTCGACGCAGCCGCACTTGCAACTACAACTCAATTGGACCTCAGCGACCCGGATGCCGCGCCAGACTTCACAGCAGTCTCTTTCTACAAGATTTTTGGCTTCCCAGACATTGGCGCTCTCATTATACGCAAGAAGTCGGGACACATTTTGGGCTGGAGAAGGTACTTTGGTGGAGGTACCGTCAATGGATTGACCGTCATTCATGAAGCTTCCATGCAACGCAAGGATGTAACCTTGCATGATGGCCTCGAAGACGGCACTCTCCCTTTCCACAGTATCATCGCTCTAGGCTGCGCGATTGAGGTCCATCGACGACTATACGGAAGCATGATGACAATTTCGCAACATACATCTTTTCTTGCCCATCGACTCTTTCATGGAATGAAAACCCTCCACCACTATAATGGCGTCCCTCTCTGCGTCATTTATACTGATCCGGACCGATGCACCTATGGTGACGCCACAACTCAGGGCTCCACTGTTGCCTTCAATATCATGCGCTCTGATGGGACCTACATTGGCCATTACCTCATCGAGAGAAGTGCGAATGCAAAGGGAATATACCTTCGGTCAGGCGGGCTTTGCAATGCTGGTGGTATTGCTAGCTACCTCGAAATCGAACCATGGCAGTACAAGCGCGCATGGTCAGCTGGTTATCGCTGTGGCGAAGGCAAGATCGAGGTAGTCAACGGGAAGTCCACAGGAGTAGTGAGAGTGAGCTTGGGAGCTATGAGCACCATTGCTGATGTTGATACATTCCTGGCTTTCTTGGAAGAGGAGTACATTGAACGCATGGACAAGATGATGGATCTGACCAAAGTTGATGACTTGGGCATTGACTCATTCGGACTGGAAATCATGCGAACCAACGACAGCGGATTTGCTTCTGCAGCTAATTCTGCTGGCCACTCGTTCTCATCGCCTGGGCAAGTCAATGCTCGTCGCATGATCAGCTCTCCTAATCTGAAATCGCCAATGAGACCAAGAGAGCCGCGGGTGTACGCTCAAAAGTCATTCTACGATCGCCGACCCACGACCGCGACCAGTCATGTCAGCCAGGTCAGCCAAATGTTTCGACCAGCTCCGCCAGTGTCGTACAGTCAAAGACCAGACACCGGTCGATCCATGATGCCAGCAGAAAGCATTCGGTTCTCTGAGTCAATTGACAGGGGATACTATCCATTGATGCCCGGCAATTCCCAAAACACACACCCGCAAAAAGGTCGAAATGTCTTGAAATTCTGGAAGCCAAGAAAACCATTGATGAATGCTACCGGCAACAACAGATGACAATAGGGACACCAAAAAGGCGTGAGGAGTTCAGGGTTATATTCATTGGGGACAGTCATGACTTGAAACATGTAAAGTAGCGTTGGCACTTGCGGTAGGATTGCTTTGCGGATGTGCTAAAGTCCAACGGTTGGAGATTGCGGAGGCCTGTGTAGATGGATAATATTCTTGCGTAGAGGGATAATTGATGCCTTTGAACAAAATCAAGAAAGAGTAGCACTAGCAGATAATGAATCAAACTTGCTTGAACTAGCTTTCCATCGGAATTGAATCGTAAGGTCTGCGTGCCCGGTACGGACAGACTCGTCAATAAGTCTTGATCACTGCATTGAAGCGAATACTCAGAACTCTCTGTCGGACTTGTGAAGGCTCTTTCGAGGCAACGATAATTGGTATAGCATGCCACCAATGGTCCAAATGTATACCGTCGCACAGGGGAGCCTTTTTCGTGGCTCAAACCAACGAGAACAGCACGCCACACAGAGTCCTTGAACGAACTCAACCAACAAACAACGTGCAACATGAAAACCTTGTTCAAGCAAGTAGCAAAGATGTCCAGTTCGGCATCGGAGACAAACGGAAGGACTGTGCCATTACTGATATCGACTCGACTCGCACAACATATGTTTACACAAGAACTCTCTCCATCATCATCCCTCCTCCTCGATATCGTATCTCCGAAAGCAGTGGGACAAGGACGATATCCCATCAATCCATCAATCCATCGATCAAGAAACACCGTACGCCTTTCCTGTTCTCTATCTAACTATACCCATTCCCGTATCTGCGTGCTTGCTTCTACTCATGCTCTTATGCCGTACACGTGCAGAGGAGGTTGCCTTAGGTTCCGCAGTGCTGATCCACTACGAAAGCGATATGGCACCTCTTCGATTGTCGCGGATGTGAAGGAAGGCTTGGAAACTGCAGCCGACGAGGAAGAGCTGTTGAAGAGTGATTAGCTTGATTCCTGATAATAGAGCTAGCAGGATGTATCGTTCCCTCTCCCCTTAAGACAGCACTATCGAATGAAGCTCGCAGATAACGCAGGTGAGTGAGAAGCGTGGGAGAGTAGAGGACGTACAGCATAGACTATCACAGCTGAGAAGACGGTGGCGGCGACTGCGGCGTGGTTCTCTGGATCTTCTATCGTGCCGGTCATGGAATGGTGGTTTGCTTTGAAGAGAGCGCCGATGACGGATAGGATTACGATGGCGAAGCAGGAGATCACGATGCTATAATCATCCAGCATGCATTAGCATTTCGCCATCAAATGTTTCCTCCTCCAGGTCCTTCTAATGTCCCTCCTAAGGCGACAAGAGCTCGAGTGGCTTCGGGAAGGGGATTGCGCATCGCAGGAAGGGACTAGGAACGCACCATGACCATGCTTGCATAACACCAAAGATTGGCTTCATTTTGACGGGCTGTTGATGGTGGTGAGGGGTTATGAAGGCTGTTTGAAGCTGGTTAGTCGAGAAGTGTCGTGCTGTGAGGAGGCTGAAGCATGAGGTTCAAGATCCGCTAGTGAGGTGACGACTGAAGTCGGAGGGCGGAAGGCGGAAGGCGGGAGGCTTGGCGGGGACGGGGCGGATCTGGCGGAGGCGGACACAGGAGTTGGCATCGTCAGCTTCAACCTTCCCAAGTTGATACAATCTCCCATCACGGGTTTTACAGCCGATTTAAGATGGGCAAGAACAATATCTGCACCTCATCTTGAATTGGAAGTCCGGGTCTTAATGGCTAGGCGTGTCCAGAGTGTCGAAACCTCCCTTTGGCAATTGCTTCATGCTTGCAATTGATGAGGCATCAAGCTCTCAACTAGGCCATTGCATCTGCGATGGTTCTATAGAATCGATATAAACAGCACCTAGGATGTGCACAGTGTGTTGGCAGTCCCTTCGCCAGGATTTTCAGCGATGCTTCAAGCTTCTCAATGATGATTCCAAAGCCCCCTTCGTGCCGCCACAAGTCTGTGTTTCTCTAAAGATGCTGACATGACTTGAAGAAGTGTCAGGAACTGTTTACTTGAATCGACCGTCTGGGCTTTAGTCGGTTATCTTCCATTGGTGATTCTTCTCCAAATTTCATGTTGGAAATATACCTGAACAGACCAGAAGCACAATTCTATTACTAGGCCTGAACTTTTGGGCTAGGGACTATTCTCAGTTCTCAGGAAACTGCAAGTTCCGTCTTGATGCGTTCGTTTGCTGTAGGGAATCATGTTTTCCTGTTGTCTCCTCCTCAAGGAGACTATATCCAGATTGTATAGTCTCTACCCGAGACCCTTCTGAGATCCTCAGTCTCCGCGAGACAAAACCCTGGACCAAACCAAATAAAGTATAAGTCATTGAGATTATTCTCAACCATGCTACCATATGAAGCATGGATGTTTGAATGTGCACCTGTTTAGCATTGACTGAATCATCCCAAATTGAGGTCAAGATCTGCATCTTTCGGCTAGAATGCCATGCCTTGGGGTTAAACATGAATCACCTATGTATTATCTTACCCATGGATGCAATCATGACATTAATATCACAACTTGGTAGTCATCACGGGGCTGCAGAGTCCCTTTATCAAGGTTGACTTACGTCTGGAGTCGCCTGCTCGGTCGGCATATTCAATGCAAAACTCGTGCGAATGAGACATAATATAGACAATTGGCAGAGTCAAGTTTCCCCGCAAAACCCACAACGTTGTTACGTAGATGCGTCATAAGATGCGGTGAGTATATGGATCCTTTGTGTCATACGTGTCAAGCTGGAAGAAAGCCGACTTGCAGGTATTGATGCGAATCAATCTCATATACTTTGTTTGGAAATCCAATCACGTAGCGGTCTCTCGGCAGCGTACAGCCCTGCAAGTTCCCGAGGATTGCCACTTCTCAGACTAGGACCACAATTTCGGTCCTTGCTGGCTGTCATCTGGCCTCAGACTGAGATTCAAGGTAATCTTTCCCTTGGTTCGGCATTCGCTTTCGAAATTCGAAGAACAGAGATTCTTTCGTGGTAATCCGAACAAATAAGCTTTCCAATATTCATGCGGCCATTTCTTTCTTGAAAAGTCGACCTGCTGCATGACTGATAGAAGGTTGGCTTGTCCGAGCACCGAAGCTATCAGCACGGTCCATTCTTTGTACGGAGGTACGTTCGGAAAACCAAAGTGCTTTCGTGCCTTTGGTCTGAAACCCCAGGAATCCGGACAGCCAACAACCGATGCCACACACATACTCACTTCTCTTCCCGGCACTTCTTCAGCTCGTAAATCAGGAACAAAGTATCTCCATAGTTCCTGGGCTGCGGAAGGAAAGTATCATGGTGATTTAAACAGATCTCGGATTTCGTGCTCCAGTGATTGGTGTTGATGAATCGTCCAATGTGCCCAGAATATAAACAACCTTGGCATTCCATACAACATGCCTCCGCTAGACGCCAGTACCTGCCAGCTCCCGAAAGAGATGTTTGAAACTTCCATATCGGCTGTAAAAGGAATCCATGGCGGCAATCTTGGGAAAATATAGCCAGGCGGGCTGCTGATCTTTGACTGACCCACGTTCCTCTCTCGGATCAAAGCGTTTACGTTGTATTTGCGACAAGCATCCCCATCCCCTCGTATCCTCAATCCGGATGATTTGTCCTATGCGCTTGGGGATCAGGGGGTTCGGCTATCCAACGATCCCAGGGGGGCCGTAGCGGAGAAAAAGCTTGGTATCGACTACCAGCCACTCCGAGCACAGTATCCCAACCTCCATCCCACATCAATATGACAGCAAATTGCATTCATCCGTCACACAATGCATGTACAGTTCTGTGATTCCGACAAGCACAGCATTGTGTCGAGTACATCACCTACTTATTGGCCATGAGACGCCTCGCCCTTTCCAGCCACCGTCAACGACCAGGAAAAGCCCTTCATCAAAAAGGAAAGACAAGCGCCAAGTTTGTACACAGCGCTTCGCCTGTCAGCATTGCTCGGCGACCGCTTAATAGGTGTGACGAGGAAGTTCACGGCTTGGGCTGAAACATCAAACAAAGATGAACAACTGTTGGCCGCCCACGGAGGCCTGTACCTGCGTTGCTCGAAACATCTAGGCGCAGCCCTGCGTGAGATGATGTGCAACTGGGAGAGGCGTAGATTTTCAGAGTGAGATGGCCGTCTTGGAGCCCAAGCTCGCTGTCACTAACCCAGCCCTGTCCTTGCCCCTGCCCCTGCCCCTGCCCCTCGGATTTATTCTTTGAATGTTTCTAAGAGAAGGAACGGTTCCATTGGACTCAGATTTCCGAGAGCTGATCACTGGCCAGAAGAGAAAGAGGAGGGGGCGCAGCCGTGGTTGCCCAGCAGGTAAGTCGGTCGGTGCTTGCTGCAGGGAACCCTGCATCTGTGTGTGAATGTGCGACTCTAGGAAGGATCGTTTGCTCAAATTTAATATATATCATGACGCCGTCCCGCAGATTGAGAAGGTGCGTGAATGGTTATGTGTTGAAATACCCGTCGACGCTACTATTTAACTTGGATCACTTTACCGAAATTGGAACAAAGACCTCGATTTCCATCTCCTCCCCAACGCTCGTTTAAGAAGAAGCACATTCCCCCGCATTTCGATTTTGAACCTCAACAATCTTCTCATACTCTCTCAGCTTCGTCCTTTTCTGGAAGGTATGCTTTCACGCCTCGTCTGCTTTGGGATGCGCGTCGCTAACTAGTACGTGCAGTGAACGGTTCATTCCTCCGGGTAAACAAACAAAAGTACTTGAAGATGTACTCGTCATCCATCATCGCGGTCTTCACGACCACACTTCTCGCCTTTGCCAGCGCCCAATCCACCACCACGCCTGTAACTGGCATTCGTGGTAATGCGACCGTCGTCGAGAACAACCCAGTTGGAAAGGTCTACACTGCTACCCTCCCTGAGAAGCCATTCTTCAATCCTACCAACCCCAAGGGCAACGTCAAGGGCTCCATCTCTGCTACCGCAAACCCCAATGGAATTGGTGTCAAGTTCACAGTGAAGTTCGAGAACTTGCCAACTTCTGGTGGTCCATTCCGTAGGTTCTCAGCCAGTTTATCTATGTCTACACTAACAGAAAACCAGTCTACCATCTCCACGACGCTCCTGTCCCCGCTGATGGAAATTGTACCAAGACTCTTGCTCACGCAGACCCATACATTCGCGGAGAGGTGAGCATGCACCAAAGAATAGATTAATAGCATATCGCTGACTTTCTCCATAGGCACCAGTCTGCGATCCACTCCTCCCTCAAACATGCCAGACCGGTGACCTGTCAGGAAAGTACGGGAACGTAGCATCTGACCCCTTCGAAGCTACCTACAGCGACGACTTTGCCTCTACTCTCCCAGGTATTGGTGCCTATTTCGGCAATCGCTCCTTCGTCATTCACTTCGCCAACAAGACGCGTATCTCGTGCGCCAACTTCATGCTATTTGGCTCGAACGATACCACAACACTGGCTCCATACCCTACCACCAAGCCCACCACTGTCCCTAGCACTGTCCCCGCCACAAGTGCCACACCAACCTCGTCTGGCCCACCTATCCAGTTCACCGGAGGTGCCAATGCCGGCGCTGCTTCTATGCTGTCTTTGACAGCTGTCTTCGGACTCTTTTTCATGTTGTAATGAATGATCGAATGAACGTATGACGGGGGTAATGGGTAATGTCAGAATCAGGGCGTTAATAAGAGTGCTTGCTGCTTTTCAAAAAGCAAGATGGTAATCATAGGGTCTGAAAGAACGACCGACACACAAATGTAATACGAGACGTTTGAGCGCTAAGATACCACAAAATTCAATGGCTTCAAAAAGATCCAAAAGTACTTCGATACAAGCATTTCGAGTAACCTCTCAACCTTACTTTCCCACTGCAACCTAGTTCATAGCAAACAGAACACCACGAACATCCAAATACGAGCCATCTGACGTCGATTCAACCTCAACCGACCGTGAAATCCGTGCGCAATAAAGGTTAGAGTTTCAAGATGCCAAGACCAACCACTGGCCCTGACGGCCGGTTTCAGATTTCTTCTCGGAGACTTCTGAGGAACCACCTCCTTGGCGTCTATAATCTAGGAACGGAGTCCAAGGTTTCACATCCTCGTATTCCGATGAAGTCGAATCCGAGCGGAGCGGGGGTTGAAAGATAAGGAGCCAGCAAAAGATGTGAGGTTGTGGGTAGTTATTCACGTGATGAAACGACAGAAGCTCTCGCAACCTCCTATGTGGTTCGCAAGTTCAAAGCTTAATATCTTCTTTCCGGGAGGCGAATATCCGGCAATTGTGGCTTGGCGGAGATGTTGTGCTTTGCAGATTGCAGATGGGGATGGCGATGGATGCGGGGTGGACAACGAGGGGCAAGTGCTTCAGTTGAGTTTTGATGGCACGGTTGGCTATCTCCCAAGTTTGCGGTCTCTTGATATCGTCCTGTGATTTTGGTCTGTGCATATGGGGAAGTCCGTATGTTCGAGATGTGTACCTCGATTTCTTCAAGACAATCTCGCCGGCTTCTCAAAGCTTCCGGAGAAGACCCTGAGTGACGCTGGCATTCCTAGATGTGAGAGTCACTTCTCTTGCTCGTGTCACTTGGTTGTCACTTTTTTTCTGATATTTTTAGTCTTGATGTTGATATGCGTATGGCTGCTTCTTTTCCCCTTTATATGAGAAGATGATGAGTCCAGCTCTCCGCTTCCAGAGTCTGAAATAACAAGCTTCCCACTTTTCATCACCTACGTCTCTATCCAAAGAAATACACAAAAAGAGCACATATGAAGAAGAAGTCAAGTTTAGACTTGTAAAGTTCTGGTCCTGCTCCCTCTAAGACAACCGAAATTCTGATTTCCATTTCGTTTTCAAGCCTCAAGGCAATAATTGATAAAGCCCATGTTTCCAGCTGTACAGAATATCTCGACGGATGTTAACGAATGAATTCAGAATATAAAAGAATTCATTGTTATACCCTGGTTCTCATCTGGCGAACCATCATATATGCAGTGGCTTGCCTTATTCATGGCGACTCAGTAATTTACTTCCTAAGCGAGGTGTCAGTACTCCCCCCGAAGTCATTTCCCATCACTTGGAGTGACCAAATGTAATATATTTTATCTTGTAGCTGTTTCATTACATCCATATGAAGCTTTCTGCATTATTATAAACTGGGTACCAAATCGATGAGCTCGGAAAAGGTGAGACGAAGGATCATCGAAGACGGTAAGCGAAAAGTGGATGAAATGGTGGACGCTTCTCTTTTCTTCCTCGCCATCTAAACTTCGTTCTCAAAAAGTCGCAAACCATCTATAAAACGAGAACTCTTCCGCTGATCAATACTCTGTCCAGTAAAGCATCGCTAATGCTGACAGCACGATGGACCGACATCCGAACAATACGTGTGTCAACTCCCACAAGCCCACCAATCCGCATTCCTCATTCAACACACTAAACCGCGCCATTTCCCACCTCAGCCGTCCACGCTTCAGGTCCGAAAGCTTCCACCTCTCAGAAGACAGCGTCTGCAGGTTCCGAGAAGCCAGTGTTCTAGCTCCCGATGGCTTGGTCGACAGACTGGTGGATAGGATATACCGTTCCTGCATGTCGTGAAGAAAATCTGACGGTGGCTGCATGGCTACGGGATGGGCGTGGATCAGAAAATCTTATTCTTTGCCTTCATCCCCTGTCGAAGAAGGAAAGAAGTTCTGTGCTTCTTCTTCCCCGGATTTACGTGGCTTTTGATTGTGTGCTCTGTCGTGACGTGGGCTTGGTGTATGTTCTTTCTTCGTCCCTGGGTTGCAAAGTCAATCGACAATGGCTGAAGATAGAGGTCCTGAGCTCGGTAAGTCGTCTACTTGATCATGGATGGAGTCAAAGCTGAATAACGTGTGCCATGCAGCCGCTGTCTTGGGTCTGTTCCTAGGTCTAAGCTTAGTATTTGTACTTCTTCGAGTCTACGTCAAGACATTCCTCAGTAAGAGCTGGGGAAGCGATGATATCCTGCTCGTTCTATCCCTGGTATGTTCCTCTCAACCAGGATTCTACGGAGCAACCTCCGCATATTCACGCATATCCTGTACAAGAGCTGGACTTATCATATGACTTAGATCTTCTTCACAACCTACTGTGCCTGCTCAGCTACAGGTGTGAAGTATGGTACTGGTCGCCATGTCACAGACATCCCACCAGCCGATATTCCCAAGGCCCTGTACTACTGGTTCCTCTGCGAAATATTCTATGCCATAACAACGCTCTTTATCCGACTCTCAATCGCTGTCTTCCTCCTCCGAATATGCGTCAAGCCACTACACAAGTACATCGTCTACTTCACCTCCCTGGCCATGATCGCCTTCACCATCTTCTACTTCTTTCTTGTCATCTTCCAATGCCAGCCGACGACTTACTTCTGGGGACAGTATGAAGGGAAGGAAGGGTCGTGTATCAATCCGGCGATCGTACCGAATGCTAGTATCGCTCATTCGGCAGTGTCGTTCACGGCGGATTGGATTTTGGGATTGCTTCCTATAGCATTGATATGGGATTTGAAGATGAATACTAGGACGAAGGTTTCGGTTGGGATTTTGATGTCTCTTGGTTTGCTGTAAGTGATGCCATTTTCCAGCCTACAGGCAAAGTACTCAGCAACTCATCTGACATCAACATAGAGCAGGAGTAGCTACCATGATCCGTGTCCCATATATCAAAGTCCTAGCACTGACCGACGACTTCCTGTTCGCAACAACGTAAGATCCCCCTCTTGCATTGCCATCGTATCATCAACATGTCCTTTAACTAACCTCCTCACCAGAGACGTAGCAATCTGGTCAACCGTTGAGCCCGGCCTAGGTCTCTGCGCAGCAGGCGGCGCAACCCTCCGCCCCCTCTTCCGCAAATTCTACAACCTATCCACCATCCGCTCCCGACTAACACGCAATACCCACCACCGAGACAGCCACATGATAAACCTCGGCCACCATTACCAAAACCAGCACATCGGCGTCATCAACCCTTCGAAGCTGTCTTCACAGTCCCGCTCTCAATCATATTCCCACTCACAGATTCATACAACATCACATTCTGTATCGCAATCACAATCTCGTTTTCAATTCCCCTTCTCATCATCAGCATCGTCATCCTCGCCTCCAGACAATGAAAGTATCTACCTACGTCCCGACATCACAGATACGAACGGCGTAACGACCAACATCCGCAGTCCATTCGGTGACTCAAGAGAGAGTATCAAGGACATTCATCAAAGCCAGAGTCAAAGTCAAAACGAGAGCCACGATAGGAAAATGAGTTCAACTTCAAAAATGGGCGGAATCAAAGTCCAGCAGACAGTCGAAATATCCCGTGTTGAGAACCAAGGACAAGATAGCGATGAGAACTCGCTACGGAGCGAGGAGAGGCCGAGGACGGCGAAGTCGAGTTGGGATTTAGTTTGATGATGATTCATCACCTTGAGAGTTTGTACACATGTCCTCGTTTATTTTCTACTGATTTGGAATTCGTGGGTTCGAGTTGATGCGGACTCGAGGTTTGAATATTTGGAATCAGCGGAGCTGATTTTGAGGCGTTCGGCGTCAAAGCAGTCGAAGCAAGGCTCGGAACCTTTTAGAAAGGAAGGGGTGTTCCCTGGTGTTTGTTGATGGAGGGGAAAGGGGTTATTGCTTTTGGTGTTGGTTTTAGTAGGGTATATGTGAGGCGGGTTATGAATCGAGGGGTAAATTTGATCTTTTTGATCCCGACAAGAACCGATTCGAGCGCCTTGGCCGACACCATGTCCAGCTTTTCAAGGTACAAGCGAAGGAAGGGAAGGAAATTTGGGAAGAAAAGCTTTGATCAGGTCTCTGACGCAATGAGAGACATGGAGTACAGTAGTATCGGTGAAGCAAGGAGGAATATCCTTGATACGAGATTTAGATAAAACTGCGGAGACCCGATATGATGTGTCGAGTCGCGTATCTGAACACACTTTATAGTGTATGTATAGTGTATGTAAAGATAGATAGTCAAGTAGTGGTTGAGACATGACAGCCACTTATGCACATCATATTCGCATAATCGGGCTATTGGCTAATGCACTTGATTGCAGACGCATAGAAGCTTATGATAAGAGATAATCTTGATATAGATTGTACGATTAAAATTTAGATAGAGATGATAAGTGAAGTATACTAGATCTGAGCGCCTTCTGCGTCATGGATATCTCAACAACTGCAAATATTTGGAAAAAGAAGGAAGAGTACTGTGAATAGAACCCAATTCAACACCCGATCCAAAATCAGACCGAATCCCAACCCAAACCAGCCGACTACACCTGTATCTCTCCAAACGCCGCAGTATATCAACTTGCCCTAGAAAACCCTAAGATGCATATGCAAATGCCACAAAAGAAAGCCTGCTTGTAACAGCAACTCCCGTCGAGGGAAGAAAGTCAGGAGAGAAGGAATAGAAAAATAATCTCATCTCCACGTCCCATGAATCCTCGCCCTCCTCGGCCGACTCTTCAGCCCTACATCCCCAGCACCCATCAGGCTCTTCCACCTCCTCCCCACACTCCCCCTGTCCTTCCCCAAACTCCTCGCGCAATCCTGCCAATCGCTCTTCGTCAACTTCAGCTTCTCAAGCACCAGCTCAACAAGCAAGCGATCTTCTTCCGTCGACCACTCGTTGCTGAACCCAGGCCCTTCTATACTCTCGAGAACAGTGTCGCCTTGACTTCCCTGCGCTTCGACTTCCGCTAAACGCAAGTCGTGGAAATCGGAGCGTTCGAGACCGAGAGGAATGATTTCTGGCGCGAAGCGCATCCGTTTCGGTGTGCTGGGTCGGTTGGATTGATCGAAGTGTTGTTCCTCCTCCTCGCTCTCTTCGCTCTCGATATCATGACGAGACATTTCGTCGTCTGTAGCTCGCCTCCTCTTGTTGAGACCACGCGGTGGTGCAGCGATCGTGCGTTTTGTGATCTTCTTCCTGGATGTGAGCGAGGGTGTTGAGTCCTCGGTGCCTTTGCGCGCTCGTAGTCGTAGCTTGAAGGGTGAGGATGGAGGATCTGCGTGTGTTGTTGGTGGTGAGGGGAGCTGATTTGGAGGCGAGAGCATGGATTGAAGGGCACGGCACGTTGAGTAGATGTTATTGATTGTTGTTGGGCGAGACGAGGATGGTGGTGGTGAGAGAGGTGGTGATGCGAAGAGTGCGGATTGGAATCTGGTTTTTGGTGTTTGGAGCGAAGAGTCGCAGCCGAGCGCTGATGGAAGTAACATCTTGTTTGATGCGAGAGAAGTGGTTGTGGTGTTGTTGTGGAGGGTTGAAGATTGAGAAACTCGATGCGATGAGGACTCGGTGAAGCGCAATCGATGCGCCGGGAGCCGTCGGAGCTGCGCAACGTTGCGATCAAGTCTTGAAAGTTGATTCAATGTATTGCCTGCGTCGATAAGAACCGTTATATTTATTTTTGTTTATGTGCGACGACGTGGTGAGTTGTAGTTGTGGTTTGTGGTTGTTAATGCAGGTCTCGCCGTACCTCGATGTAGATGGGAGAAGGGCGGCCAGCCGTTGAAGTGGGCACAGCTGTTATTAACATGGGCAGTCTAATCCTCCTGCTCACACCCCTGCACCGACCAGGGCCACCACCTTGGGGGCCTCGTGATGGCCCGGCGACAGGGAGGGTAGCAATCGTGCAATTGTGGAACAGAACAGCCCTGCTTCCCAACCCAGGTTCCCTCCCTCCCTCCCTCCCTCCCTTCCTCAGATCAGAGTCTGCTCTGCTCTACCTTACTTAGTGCACGATGCTACCTGCTCTGGTCCTTCTTGTGTGTTAGATTCGTGTGAAATTCTCCTGGATCCCGCCAAAGAGAGGCAACCATTTCACCCGAATCCCTTGTCCAACCTGTCACCCGCCCTTCCCAAATCCATGGCCTCTCCCGTCAAGCTCAATGGTCTCTATGCCGGCCAACGGCTAGGGCTAATCGAAGTCATCTGAAGTCATGTTCCTAGCTATTCTTGCTGTTCTAGCTCTGTAAGGAGACTTTGCTCCATGCTGCCGACGGGCGCTATTGTAACTTCACGGGAGAAACACAGACTTCCTCGCCCTAGAGATGTCCTGGGATGGGACTACTTCCCTAGCCGTTGCTTGAGAGGGAACAGAATCTCGATCTTGAATGCAACTACTCGATTTCGATGCCATCCTTCATCGTCATCGACAATTAGCAATATTATGCCATGGCAGCAGAAAACCACTATACACGCTCTCGACGCGTCTCTCAACGTCAAGATCTTGATGGAAATCCTTCTGCTGCTTTGGTCTTTTCCATGGAGCATTAAATTACGATTGTCAATATTGACCTCACAAGCTTCGAACGTGACGCAAAGCGCCTTCGAAGCCACTTGCTTTGAAACAGCTCACTTTCAGTACGCTCACTATCTTATCGGAATCCCTTGAAGATATCTCCCCCCCATGGTGATATGGATGCAAGACCTGATGCAGGGCGATAACTCTGCGTCTGAGGCGCAACGAGAAAAGGCGAAACGAGAAAGCGTCCTGTCTGCGAGTCATCCAACAGAGGGTGTGTCCTCCGCTTGATGCGTGAATGGTCAGTTTCTTGATCACGGGAGGAGTCTTTTAAGATTGCCTCTGCAGCGCGACGCGTTCACGCGTCAAAGTCGCGTAGAGTGGTTGTGACATTGACGAATCATCGCGAAGCTCGAGAAAAGGTGCATCGCTTGCGCGAGGCGACCGCGACCAAGATAAAACTTCAACATGTCGGTGACATGACTCGAATCTGTGAAAAGAGTGCATAAACCCGATAGTCTCGGTTCTTGCAGTAAATTTGAGGAACAGGCACAAACTCGAGAAGTCCAGAAACGTTCGAACATGCTATTTGCGATCATGTGACTCGGGATACCCCTCTACTCGTTATCGCGCCGGCTGCAGGGAGAGCTGCAGCTTCAAGCCACCAGAGTGGGATGTTGGGTTTGCCGAGCACTCCGTTTGAGCTCCCTGCAAGGTGGTATTGATGGACCCCTCAATTCGCTCAATAGTCTGTGTTATGGTCTCAAAACTGATGTGCTCGGTTTTATGTGAATAGAGCAAGGAAAGACACTGTATTTTCCCGAAAGAGAGTTGAAACAAAACAGGTTGTCGGTGCGAGACCCTTTAGCTGGAGAAGACTTCTGACAGCTCTATTACTTATCAAGGGCGGGTTCTACCATCTGAGAAGATTATGCACCCCTTGAAACCCCTGTCACCCTTTGCTCTTGAATAGCAGAAACGGTCTGAGAAAAACATGGGTTTTCCCCTCTCTCTTCCCCTCCTGTTCTATGCCCAGCATCGATAAGTCATCCTTGCTTCAAAGGGACTTTTTGAATAGTAGAATGGCTGTTCCAGACCCGTTCTCCACCCAATCCTGCTCGCCTAAAGTCTCCTTGAATCGCCTTGCAAAGACCGCTATCACATCTTTGTCTGTACCCACAAGTTCAGGATTGGCCGCTCGCCATCGAGTTACCATACTTGCAGTTCCGAACCCTTTCTCAAGGTCGGCCAGTCTAAGGATATCACTGCCATTGAAGAAGGAGACCCCATTACTCAGCACACCTTCTCGATCATACTCATGTTTGACGAATCCTGCTTGGGAAAATGCCGGGACTGGAGGAGACACGTCCCATGGTAATGGCAAGTCGTCGTACATGTTCATTGCTAGGTGGTTTCCCGGGAGAGCATACGGAGCAAGTACCTTCCTTTCAAGGCGTAAGAGGACCTTCATGACTTCGGCAGCATTTGGTGTGGATGGATCTGTACGATATGGTCAAACACCGAGAAAGTGACAGGCTTCTCAACCCCATATACGACAATACCTACGACAGAAGGAGGATGCTAACGCGATTAGCAAATGATAGACTCCAGGTAAGTGAGACTTACAACAGGTCCACAGTGCAACCGTCCCTCCAGGTCGTACCACTTTGGCTGCTTCGGCCCAAAATTTGGTCATATCGAACCTAGACACTGACAATTAGTCTGCCGGGATCCGAATGTCTAACGATACACAGGATAAGTGTGTCTCTTTGACCAAAATGAGGCATTTCCCAAGCAGGGAGATCTTTCAAGAAAAATCACGAACCAGTGCGCCTGAATTGGTCAGCAATACTACCTCGTTGAAGTCAGGAGTTCGGTCCTCACAGCCATAGCAGCCGTCAATAGATCAACCGACTCCGGCTGCAGTCCCTCAACGCTCGAGAGCTCTTCAGCTGCTGCAACATCAAATCTGATCTCGGTCCCTGACTTCGTCTTGCCTCCTATTTCCTGTGCAGCAGCAATCATAGCTGCGCCAGGATCGACACCAATGGCTTGATCGAAGGCGAGAGCCAAATCCCTTGGGGCGTTTCCAGGTCCACATCCACAGTCTAGTAGTAGGTCAAGCTTCCCGCCTGTAGAGGTATGGTGATTCAGTACTACATCGTACAGTGCTTGAGAGTATGCGAGTCGTTCAGAGGCGTAGCGTTTGGCTTCTTCTGCTGTGTAAGAGCGGAACGTTGGGTCAGAATGAGCTGTTGTAGACATAGTGAGGAAGACAGTATGAGAATTGTGGGTATTAGTTGTGGGTGGCTTTCTTGGTACGTGAGTCCTTGGGAGCTTGTACTTCAAGTAGCCGATCAGCTGCTGTGCAATGGTTTATGACTCAGTTTAACCAGCACAGCAGGAAGCATTTATCCGTTCCATGACTCCTAGAATATAGAACACATGCAGCCCTGAGAGCACTAGCTCTTACTGTACAGGAGGCTATGATGGAGCCAGTATCCATTTCGTTGCCATGATGCTGATATGCTTGTCTGAATATTGAAGATAGGAGATGTTGTCGGAAGGTTGCACCAGGTACACTTCCTAACAAGGCTGGAGCTAGCGTCGAAGTTTCACTTTCCCGAATGAACAATGTCCAGATACTCAACAGCTTGTTCAGCTCCGTACTTAGAATCACATCAGGCTAGAACATTGACGAAATGATTGCTTTTCATTCAAAATGGGTTGCAAATTGCAGTCTCAACAGGGAGTCAAAGTTGCCTTTCGGACCATTGACAATGTCCTCCGAAATCAAAGCCAATTCAGAGTGCCACCTCACCGGCCTCTGATTTGCCACCATTACAATTTCCATCCACTGAAATCAACGCTCTGCTCAGTTTTATTCCACCAAAAAATATACTTTCACCACCAATCAATCGCCTCAATTGCCCAAGAGCATCGAGCCTCGTTCCATCTAAGCTTCATCCTGACCCAAACTCATCACCAAGCCTCCAAGCAACATACAGCGCCGACTTAGACGCCAACCATAGCTCCTCGGCCTCGTCGGTCTGTCCATTCTTCCTTAATTGCTTTAGAATTGGCTCATTCAACCATCTATCCTCGCAGTACTTCTCAAACTCTTTGCGTCGACGAGGTAAGTTCTCTTCGTCTTCTTGGGCTTTCATCACTGCGTCTGTGGCGTCTTCGAAGCTCGAGTCTACTGTGAGCTTTGAGGCGGCACGACGGATTGTGGACCGGGTATTCTGGGATGGGTTTGGCTCTGGCTGCTGGTGATGATAGGCTGGCTCTCGGCGGGACGATGCGACGGATGCGAAGGAGGCTTGTTGTCTGGCTGCTGGCTGCTGTCTGATGGTTGGGCGGCCTCGGATGGACGAAAAAGGGGTTTGAGTTCGGCCGGTAAGAGGACTATCAAAGGCTTGATTGTTGAATTTCTGGTCTTCGAAATCCCGGGGTGCGGCTGAGCGCTCACTATTTGGACCGTCCTTTCCCTTACGCTTGACCGGATTGAGAGGCTCGCTGTAGCCATCATCGTCTCCAGCTAGCATGTCTTGATCGGCATACCGTCCATACTCAGGACTGTCAATAATTTTGCCTCCTCCTCGAGCAAAGGAAGCACCATAAACCTGAGAGTCGTCAGAAGGGAACTCATGGCTACAAGATGGAAGCTCTCGAACCTGTGGATGATACTTCTCAGCCTCCGTCAACAACCTCTCACTTGGCCTCGCTGTTCCCCTGTACGAACCACCTCTGCTGCCAGCATCACGTCTCGCACCACTTCGAACAGACGAAGCCGACTTGCCAGCTCTCTCAGAAGGCGTCGCGACCGTGGAACTCTTTCCATCATCATCCTCCGCCTCATCATCACCCACCACAAAACTCCCCAACCTGCTCCTGGGTGGCAACTTCTCCCCCCTCTCCCTCTTCTTCTTCATACTACTCCTATCCCTATACGTCGGACTCTTCTGACTCGGATCCCAATCTAACTTGTTCTCATCATACTCATGCGCATTCTCTACTGCCTTTGGCATGCAGGATTTGCAATACTGGAGAGTACAGCCATTGCAACGTTGCAGGACGGCATGTCTCTTGGTGTGGCAGCCATCACACTTGGCGGAGTGGATGTAGATAGGGTGCCAGCCGCGGTGCGACATCGTTGGTGGTGGGGGGAGGCCGCTGCTGAGGGAGTTGGGAGTGTCAGAGCTGCTGGGGGAAGGATTGAGATTCGAGTTGAGATTGAGACTGAGACTGCTGCCAGCAGGAGGAGGGGGGAGGGGACTTTTATCGTCGTGGATTGTGCGTTGGGACATGGTGGGTGAGTAGCTTGTGATCTCCTTGTTGTCTGCTTGTTCTGTGTTCAGAAAAAGAGCACACAAGAGTTGGGATAAGTGTTACGAGACTGTCGAAGTTGTCGCAAAGAGTATTCGAAGGAACAAGAAAGCGAATATTCGAGAGGAGCCCGCCTTTTGTAGACCGGCCGGATGACTCCGTCTTGGTTGGATTATTGTGATTCACAAGCGTCCAATTGATATTACCAAGTCTCGAGAGAGTGCTTTTGCGAATCAGAATTAGACTCGAGTGAAGGCCTCGAAAATTTTGACAAGGATGACTCCCCAAAAGAGTAGCGACATCGCTATGGGCCTTTGTTTGTCTTGATCAAGATATCAGACGATGCTAAGAACGGCCTGCATTCTTAAGTTAGCGTCAAAAATTCTCTCTCGGCCTGGTACGAAGCAAAGTGCGATTCCTGAGATTGATATTGCTCTCAGCTTAGGACGGCTCAATATCGACAAGTGTCTGGACAACTATCGGCTGCACATCTCATCTCACTGTGACAAGCAGTGAGAGCCACATAGATAACTTCAACATAATATGAGAGAAATGTAACACGGCAGAACATTGTATGGGGAGCCCGTTGTGAGTTCTCGATACCTCAAGTCATCTTAATCCTTGTTCACTTCACCCCGTTGTCAACAAATAAGCGAGGCCAGCCAGCTTGGCACACGGCAACCACCCTTTCGAAAGGATGGAACCTAGCTCATCATTTACAATGTGTTTGGGGTGAATGCATAAGCTGCGAAATGAATTTTTTTTTTTAATAAGCGCTCGGCAACATAGTAAGATGGCAAGCGATTGTAGAACCTGTCTGGATTCTTGCTTTGCACCTCCGGCTGAGTGAGTATGCCTAATAAAGTCAGAGTAAATGCTGAATGTGGAGATTTTACAAATTCCAGTTGAATTGACTCGGAGAAATCCTGGAAAATAAGAGTTTGGACTCGGGCGATTGTGATGTTCAATCAAATATACATCTATCTGCATTACGTATCTACAAATTGGCCTTGACCCAAAGGCCGAGCTTCTCTAGTCCTGCATTACCATCATAGATATCTCTTTCAACAGCTCTCGAGTTGATCTAAGAATATGTCAGCAATTTCAAAGACCATCGGAAAGGGAGACTTACATTCTTCGGTCCCAAATCACTGACCTTCTCGGCACCGAGAAGTCTCATACACGTCTCTGTCTCTGCTTTGAGGACTGGAATATGGTCAGCACTTTTCCTGAAAATGGTAATTGGTAGTCTTACTCTCAAAGGTTCTCTCAACACCTTCAGCACCACCAGCCCCCAGGCCGAATAACGCAGCACGTCCAACGCCTACTGCCTTCGCACCTAAGCAAAGAGCCTTCACGACATCGGTACCTCTCTTGATACCTCCATCAACCCAAACCTCAATTCTGCTGAACACCTCTGGGCAGTATTTCCTGATTTCCAAAAGTGTGTGCACAGCAGGAGGCGCCGTGTCGAGAGCACGGCCACCGTGATTCGAAAGGATGATAGCCTTGACTTGTGGCGCATACTGAGCAGCCAAGTAAGCATCCTCATGGGTTTGCAGACCCTTCAGTACGATCGGTAGATCGGTATGTTTGGCCAACCATGCTAACGTTGACTTCCATGTAAGATCTGCGGCGGTTCCCCAGAAGAGCTGTTGTCCGACACCACCTCCACCAGGTCTCTTGGGCTCGTCGGCAGTCTTGACACCAGATGATACTGGTAGCGAGGCCCCTACCAAGTTTCCTCTTTCGTCATGCTCTCTCTTTCCTGGTACTGGGGCGTCCAGTGTTAAGCAAATGAACTTGTATTTGTCTGACATCTTGTTGATCCGGACCAACATATCCTCGCTCTTCTTCCGGTCATTCTGGACATATAATTGCCAGCCAAAGATCTGACCAGGCAGGGACCCTTCTACGATTTGTTCCGGCGTCATCGATGCATTGTTCGACACAATCTGCATAGCGCCAAACTGGCTTATACCCTGAGCAATTCCGTGCTCACCAGCGGGGTGTGCCAACCGTGCCATTGCCGCTGGCGATACGTATAATGGAATCCCAACCTTATTCCCTAGAAGCGTAGTCGACGTATCGCATCTCGTACAATCGACAAAAACCCTCGGCCGCAGCAAAATCTGCTTGTAAATCAAATTGTTGAAGCTCTTCGAAATGAGGTCATCGGCCGCAGAATAGTAGTACGCCCAGCACTTCTTCGAGATCTGCTTTGTAGCCACCTCTTCCATCTCGTCCAGATTCAATATGCTCTTCATATTAGGCGGTCCCTCCTTCTCCTGCTCCTTCTCTACGACATCTGCGGAGGGTTTCGGTAACGACAGAGGATCGATTTTCCCGAGCTTTTTCTCGGGCGCCAGATTCTCCTCGAGGGTCCCCGGAGGATGGATTGGGTCGTATTCTTCTGTCGCATCGCGGCCGGCCAGCTTGAGGATTATATTCGAACCGCCGGGGTGGGAGGGGAGGAATTCCGTGACGTCCCAGACATCGCCGTAGAGACTCACCCAGCAGGATTCTGGGGTGTTGTGCTTCGCGACTGGTGGGGTAGAGTCAGCAGAGAAGCATTGGAAAAATCAAAAAACGCACCTTCAGCAGCGTCGAATGTCTTCGCCATTTTGGATAACAATGAGATGTCGAGAAATGGCAAAAGAGAATGTCGATAGAGATCTCGAGAAATCCTGCGGTCTCGGCCTCAATTATACCGGCGAAGAAGTCATTGGATATGGGGTCCAGCCCCACTCTTGGGGAAGCGGGTTTTGCGGGCAGCGTGGGCTGGGCGAATCAAGGGCTTGAATTGGTAATAATCGGCTATTGGAACTCCCCAGACGGCAAATGACGGGGCAGAGCAGACCGATGATGTTTTTGCTGCTTTCTGACTTCGAGGAATTACCGCATTGGTATCAGTCAGGGCTAGAAGCTCTCACGTTCTCTCACGAGGCAAGTGTCAGCTGTGCAGACAGTTCTGATGGCGCAGGTCCCTAACATTTCGCTAGGTTCCGAACTCTCGATGTCATTGAAAACCACTGCAAGTGTTGTCCCATTTTTGATCTTTTCGCCAATGTCTGAACTTCAAAAGGGAACAGTGCTTCAGGCTCAATACTTGGGGTGAAACTATAGATCACGGCAAACGTCCTAGGGCCAAAGATAGCTGACCGATACTTATATCCGCTGTTTTAGAAGCAGGGATGGCAAACAGTCTCGGTTATCTGACTTACACAAGTGATAATAGCCGAACAAAACAAATCGAGTTTTGATCTCTGGTTGACACAAGAAGCTTTCTGTCCACTCTTGAATGTGTGGTATCTAATTGATCTAGAATTTCAGGTGTCCTATTCAGACTTTCAGCTCTGTGACAGTTCCTTTGATACCAGCCTGCTCCTTGCTTGATAGAGTGATCCCAAAGTGCTCCTTCAACGCCCTTACCCTTTCTTCCTCCGTAGCACACTCAACTACCACTTCCGAATTCTTATGGAGTCTCTTCTTGACGGTAGGTCCAGATAAAGTCATAGCACCAACAATGTCTCCCACAGTCTCATCGAAGATCATCTTTGAGGCGATGACCATGTACGTGAAGATGCAGGTTCGCCTCGATGAAGTCGCATAGTTCATCACGCCAAAATCCTGTGCTGTGAACTCAGTCATGCCGAAACGGTATTTTGGGGACCATTCTTCTGTGGGAGAGTTTCGATGTTCCATGACCCAGAGGCCTTGGAATGCTGGATTTGGCGGATCTTCGTATAGAAGTCTTGATTGTGCCTCCGTAGCTCCCCATTTCACAACATTTCCATGGGTGAGTTTGATTGGTCGAGTTGGACCACTTGCTGGAATGATGGGTGAGCTTATATCTAGCAACAGTTCTTGAATACTTACATCCAAATCCAACATCTACCAGATAGACGCCATCATTCATGCAGACGAGTGACACCTGGTGATCCCTAGGCATCATATAAGTATTCAACCGAACAGAGACACAGCCTCAAGTAATTCATACCATCCTTGATAACCCGCCGGACCCATAACTCTCGCACCTGTGGAAATAACCTCAAATCCACTACTTCTCAGCATGATTCCAAATAATAAATTCTGCTCCATACAGTAGCCTCCTCTACCAGTTCCAGAGCCAACCATCTTGTCGAAAAGAACCTCCTCGTCAAGCGAAATCATTCGATCTTGCGAGTAGTGGAGAGACAAGCTTTCAAACGGTATCGATGCTAGATGACAGATCTGGAGGGCAGTCAGGTAATTCAGACCATCTGCTGCGCGAACTGTCTTTGGGGTTAGAGGCTTGCATTTCCTCGCAGCGAAGCCGATATGGGAGAGGTAGGTTTTGACTTGTTCTTGTGTGTATTCCATGTCGATAGCTGGGATTCTTTGAGAACAGAGTTTGGAAACTTTATAATATAGTGACTTGGTCAAGAAAGCCAACAATTTTCTAGGTTGCCCTATCGGATGAAGTTTTATAGATCAGGACTATCACCTAATTGCGCCGTCTCTTTCCATGCAGTCAATAAACGAATGCTGAATCTTTTACGACGTCATGAGCAGTGGGAACCAACAAACTAACATTATAATATGAGGCAACCTCCAAATTGAAGAAGTCAACTGGCTGGATGTCAGTTCTCAATTTAAGACTCCATAAAAGTCAAGGAGGATCACAGGACGTTCCGCATCCCTGGGACTGGGAATTGTTCCATGCCTGTGCTTGAGGGGTCTTGCTTGGCAAAATCCTGGAGGGCGTCTCCGACATCCAAAGCAAACATCCTCCAGTTGGTTAAGGACATCCCACTCTCAGCAGCGGGATGCCACGATAACAGTGGGAAAATGCCTACCTTCCAAATGATCCTACGGCACCTTGCCGTCTTTGTCTTCTATTCCCTTCCAGATTGAAACTTACGTCCGCCATTATTGTTTCAATAACGAATTTAATGTCTTCCTACAAGAACATTCGCATCAATGGCGACCGGCTCAACAGCACCCTGCAATCTACCTGTACATCATGGGGAGCTCTATCGAACTCGACAGGAATGCGCCGACTCGCTCTGAGCCAGGAAGATAAAGAAGTCCGAGATTGGCTTGTACAGGAGTGCAAATCACTGGGTTGCGAAGTGAAGGTCGACCAGATGGGAAATATCTTTGCGACTCGAGCGGGAGCGTCGCAAGACCACAAGCCGATCGGCATGGGCAGTCACTTGGATACTCAGCCAGCCGGTATATTTGTGATCTCCCAAGGGAGAATTGTCCACGGCTAATTGAGTTGCAGGAGGAAGATACGACGGGATCCTAGGTGTACAGTCAGCCCTAGAAGTGCTCCGTACTTTGAAAGACCACAACATCGAAACGCACTGTCCGATTGCCCTGATCGACTGGACGAATGAGGAAGGAGCGCGCTTTCCAGGCGCAATGATGTGCTCCGGAGTGTGGTCTACAAAGTCATCGACGGGATTGGAAGGTTGCTATGCAGTTAAGGATACCGAGGGCGTATCGATGAGACAGGCTTTGCTGGACACAGGATACTTGGGCCAGACGCCTTGCGATTACCGCCAAAATGGCTTGGAGAGCTACTTCGAATTACACATTGAGCAAGGACCTAAGCTCGAGACCGCCAATAAGAAAGTTGGAGTCGTGACTGCGGTACAAGGAATGAAGTGGTTCGCAGTCAGAGTGTCGGGCGTTGAAGGACATTCAGGGACAACTCCAATGGATGGCCGGTCAGATGCTCTTGTCACGGCTTCAAGATTGATAACAGCGGTTAGTGAGACTGCCACGTCCACAGGATTGGGCGTTGCAACTGTCGGCGTCATCTCGAATGATACACAAAGTCAGGCTACGATACCTTCAGGCGTGGAGTTTATCATCGATGTTCGTTGTTCAACCGACAAGATGGTCGACGACCTATGCACGGCGATTTTCAAGAGCTTCGATGAGATCATACAGAAGGAAGGAAACAGCACCGCATACAAAGTGACTCGAACTTGGGGTCTTCCTGAATCTATCTTCCATGAGGACTGTATCAGTGCTGTCCGCTCGGCTGCTATTGAAGAAGTAGGAACTTCGCAGATCATGGACATGAAAAGTGGAGCAGGACATGATGCTGCATGGACGAGCAAAGTTGTGAAGACGACGATGATATTCGTTCCCTCGAAGGATGGAGTCAGTCATAACCCGGCAGAATACACGAGCCCTGAGGATTGTGCATTGGGAGCTCAAATCTTGTTGCAAGCTGTGCTTCGGTATGATGAAAGCGTAAAGCAAGGATCTTTATTGTGAAGTCACTTGTCAAGTTGAGCTGGAGTACCAGCTCAGTACAGCTGTCCAGTAGCTGTGCAGACTTAATAAGTTACTACATTGTCTCTACAGTTCAATATGTACTATCAGAAGCCGTCCAGCATTTACAGTCGCTTACTGCATAGCAATCACATAAGAATCCCATCGAGCAGTGTATCCGGTTCCTGAGCTGTTTCCTACAATCAATCATACTATTTCTCAAAGCTTTCTTCATGTGCAGCTCGGAACCCAACCCAACCACTGCGGAAGAAAGCCGCTCCCCGGAATGCACCTGGAATTTCTCCCCCGCATTCCCCCGCCTTTCTGCGACCAATACTTTCTCCTGCTTACATTCTAAATTTTGAAAATTGATTCCGTGATGCATTCCGGAACTGGAAAAGGTTGGTTATTTTATTATCTCTCGAATTTCTGATGACTTGAACATATTCATTGCACTTCATTCCTCAGCAGTAGTCTTCACCTTGTCTTGAACCCGAAAACAGAGAAAGATGGCTATCCTTGACCTCCTTCGGGCTACTGGGAGCACTGCCTCTGAGAACCCAGTTCAATCATTGGCATACATCGCTATCTTTGTTCCTATCATTTATATCCTAGCAAACGAAGTCGTACGAAAACAAGCGAGAGTTCCTGGGCTTGGTGGACCGACTGGCCTACCTCTGATAGGGAACCTGTGGCAGATTCGCACGAATGCGGCGGAAAAATACCGACAGTGGTCTCGTACACATGGAGCTGTCTATCAGATACAGCTTGGCAACATTCCAGTTGTAGTGGTGAACACTGCTGCATCTGCGAAAGTGCTGTTTGGACAGAATGCTCAAGCTCTTTCTAGCAGACCTGAGTTCTATACTTTCCACAAGGTCGGCTTTCCGTATTCCACTTACAAGCTTTGGCTTACACGGCATAGGTCTTGTCAAATACTGCGGGTACTACCATTGGAACATCTCCATATAGCGACTCACTGAAGCGCCGAAGAAAAGGTGCTGCTTCGGCCCTCAATCGACCCTCGATCCAGACATACATTCCTCACTTAGATCTTGAAAGCAAAGATTTTGTGTCAGAGCTATTGAGATATGGAAGATCAGGAGAGCAAGCCGTTGACCCAATGCCAATGATTCAAAGGTTGTCCTTGTCGCTGGCTCTGACTCTGAACTGGGGCATTCGCATGGATTCTCAAGACAATGCCCTATTCGACGAGATCACACACGTCGAGGACGAGATCAGCAGATTCCGGAGCACAACAGGCAATCTACAAGACTATGTCCCACTTCTCCGACTCAACCCATTCGGATTCGGCTCGAAGAAAGCTGGGGAGATGCGAGATCGCCGGGATGTGTACTTGAAGGCTCTGAACAAGGGATTAGAGGACCGAATGGAGAAGGGAATGCACCAGCCGTGCATTCAGGCGAATGTTATCTTGGACAAGGAGGCGAAACTCAACAACGAGGAGCTCACATCCATCAGTCTGACGATGCTTTCCGGAGGATTGGATACTGTGACGACGTTGCTCCAATGGAGTATTGCACTGCTGGCGCAGCGACCAGATATTCAGGAGAAGGCTTGGAAAGAGATTTCTGAATTCTATTCGGATGAGGAGCCTCTTTGTGATCCGCTGGATGATCAGAAGTGTGCATATATTGCAGCTCTTGTACGGGAATGTTTGAGGTAAGCCATTGATTTCCATGTGCCAATATTGAAGGTGCTGACACAATTTAGATACTTCACAGTCCTTCGACTGGCACTTCCTCGTGCTTCGATCAAAGACGTAACATATGAGGGCGTTGTGATTCCCAAGGGCACCGTCTACTTCATCAACGCATTTGCTTGCAATAGGGGTACGTCGGACTACTTTTGAATCGGTAAATACATAAGTTAACACTGTGCAGACGAGGCAATCTGGTCCGATCCAGATGAGTTCCGCCCAGAAAGATGGCTCGAAATTCCCGACGCTCCAATGTTCACATACGGCATTGGATATCGCATGTGCGCTGGGTCGATGCTGGCGAATCGCGAGCTCTACTTGGTATTCATTCGGATGCTCAATTCGTTTGAGATCCGAAAGTTTGATGATATTGATGTCCACCCCGTGTCCGGTAACTCGGATCCAACGAGTCTTGTCGCGATGCCGAATAAATACAAGGCGAAGTTTGTGCCCAGAAACCCGAGGGCTTTAGAGAAGGCTATGAAGGAGTTCAAGGTTGTTGATGGGCCGGCGTAGAGTTTCGATTGAGAAAAATAAAAGTGTATATGGGTCGCAGGTCATATTCCCAATTACAAACAAATTTTCGAATACTTAAAATTCTGACTTATTAGCGTAAGTATTGGGGTTCTTGCTCCTCCTTCATAGACTAGATGACGCCATTGGAGGGCATGGATGTCACTCAAGCCAGTTGCTATACCTGTGCGGCCGCAGTGCGGCACAGTCTGCCCAATCGGTCTAGAACTGTTTCGATTCTGAAATGCTTACTGTCATCTTACGCCTCCATCCTGCGTCGAGCCTCAAGCTATAAAAAGTCCATTGCCAAGTCTTGATCTTGAAAGTCAACACCAAGACATTGTCCAGATAAATTTGCAAAAGGACATATAATGGCTTCGAACGAACATGGATCCCCGCCACTATACATGGACGCACCTCTTGAGCTGCTTACGACCCCAGCCTTCAAGACTGGGAAGGTAAGCAACGAAACAACCCTCTTTCTTGCAAACCTATCAGCTAACAAATTAAAGAAAGATAGCTTCACTATGGCAGCCTCACATATGACATTGAGCCACAATGCTCTCATCAGAGGCTACAACAGCATCTATCAACAAGCACCGAGATTATCGCAATCGGATTATCCTGACTTTATCGGATACTGCCTTGCATGGCACCGATGCATCGAACAGCACCATACACATGAAGAAGTACATTACTTCCCAGCGATCGAAAAGGCAACGGGTCATAAAGGTGTCATGGATGGCGAAGCGAAGGAGCATGGTTAGTCATCTTCCCTAGACTCATATGCAGAGGAGCTCTGGTCTGACCTGGTTTACAGCATCTTTTCATGCCGGCCTCAAATCTTTCAAAGACTACCTCTCCACACTCAGAAGCCCTACGGAGCTGAAACCAGCCAAGCTCCTTTCAATCATGGACTCATTCTCCCAACCCCTCTACTCACACCTCGCCTCCGAACCACAAGCCATCCTCGCACTCTCCCGCTTCGCTTCTCCTGAACGCCATTTCGATCTCATGAAGATCGAGCAAGAAGAAGGTAAGAAAGCCGTGAATCTGGATTTTGCATTCAACGTCCTACCTATCTTCATGAACAACATGGAGACGGTGGAGTACGAAGGTGGAATGTGGAGGAATCATCCTGAGATTCCGGTGTTCGTGAGGTGGATTATGAAGGTCGTGATTCCGCTGTGGAATAGGAGACTTTGGAGATTTCTGGCGTGTGATAGTCAAGGGAGGAGGAAGCAGTTGGTTGCTTGAGCTTACTCGGATGAGATAGTTTGAGGGTTGCTTGGTTTGCATACCCCTGGTACACTCTCGAATGTCTGCAGCCTAATGATCGTCGCTGTCCCCTTCCGTGTCCCAATTTACCCCACGAAGCTTGTCAAAAGGAATGGACTCCGAGATGGTTATTCTTATGGCCGAATAAAGCCAACCCCTCCAGCCCTCTAGCTGAACATCATAGCTCACAGTAGTGCTGACAACCGTGTTCATCAAATGCTTCCGTTCCTTGCAAACGTGCCGAGCCTTTGATAGTCTGATACCCCTTTGATTCGATCGACCATCGTTCTTTAAATATGGAGCGACGAAAAGTGTGCTGAGATCCCCAATTCTGCTCACGGTTGTGCTTGCTCAATGATCACCTCAGCCAGAAATAATAACTATCAGAGCAAAAGTCATTCTTGGGTCATGATACACCTATAGATCAAATCTGAGGCCAAGCATTACTGAAAGAGAATACTCCATAAATCGACACTTCGAATCAAAAGCAATCACAATCTTGGTGTAGATCAAGATAACCAGGTAATTCGTGAAACTTTCCATTTGGGGTAGCAAGTGGAAGGTACGCCTTGGCTGCGATGGAGGTGACGTTTTCTACGGGAAGAACTTCATTCCGTTACCTGGAGGGAGGGCGAAGGCTTGAAATGCTCGAACATTGTAATTATGAGTTCGTAGTGTCTACTCATTCAATGAGGAGGTGATTTCTGTCATGAGATCCCACTTTCGTCCTCGGCTCAGTGCCGATGTTGCCGACTCACTTGGATGAAGGCGGTGTTCGAAGCCCGATAATTACAAATACTGCAACTAACGTGAAAATTTTAAATTCATTCTAAATTTCTATGAGCTTGGGTGCATTAGAGATCGGAGCTCAAGCACTCCTCTTGCAGTGGATTGTTGACAGCCAACCACTTGGAAAGGGGCGAGCTCGCTTAATTCTTCCATCCAGATCCGCCCACTTTAGATAACTGCAGGTGTGTCTTCATCGAGATAAGGAATATTAGGAACGGGCAGACGGCGACGGGCCGACGACTTTCAAAGGTGGGGAGGCAATATGCAGTCTCTAGATGGTTCTGGCCTCTGTCTATCCGTAGTCCTTCTCAGGCAGAGCTTTGGAAGTTACAAGGTTTGAAAATCACATATTCAGCGTTGTCAACTTCTATTTTCATATCTTCATACTATGGCCGAATACGATCTACTTGTCCTGAATGGACTTGTTGTGACAGCTGACGAGACAGGTCAGTTTGATATTGCTGTTAAGGATGGAAAGATTGCAAAACTTGTCCCACGGGGGAGTCTGGATGGTATTACTGCAAATAAGACGATTGACGCTGAAGGAGGAATGGTGATGGTAAGTAAACTGTGATGTGTTTTTGAAAAACAGATGCTAACTTGTTGCAGCCTGGTGGAGTTGATGCTCATGTGTAAGCTGCTTGTAAGAATGTTCTTGAATAATGAATTAATGCACGATCAGACATCTTGCTGAGCCGGCTTTGTTCGGCAAAGGAAAATCTGCAGATGACTATGAGACCGGTATGTTTATTTTAGAAAAGCAAAAATTGACCGAAAGACTTACACATATACAGGTAGCAGATCAGCCATAGCCGGAGGGACGACGACTCTTATTACGTTCGCTCCGCAGAGGAAGACAGAACCGTCTCTACTGGCAGCATTAGCAGCAACGCATGAACTCGCCAAAGATAAATGTTATAGCGACTACTCATTCCATCTGATCTGCTCAAACGCTGGCCCGCAAGCCATCTCGGAGTTTGCCGCTCTCAGAGAAGCCGGCATCTCTTCTCTCAAAATTTACATGACCTACGAAGCGTTGCAGCTGAAAGATTCCGAGATCTTGGATGTACTGTTTGAAGCAAGGAAGCAGAAGATCGTCACAATGATACATGCTGAGAATGGAGCAATCATCGATTGGACGATCAAGAAGCTTGAAGAGAAGAAGTTGTTCGATCCAAAGTACCACGTTACGAGTCATCCTCCAGTCGCGGAAATTGAGGCAACATACCGAGCCATCAGTTTGAGCAGCTTTATTGACGTGCCCATTCTTATCGTTCATGTTTCTTCACCATCAGCAGCAAAACACATTTCGGACGCACAGAAGAGAGGACTTCCAATCTATGCGGAAACGTGCCCACAGTATCTATTCCTCACAAGGAAGGACCTCGACAAGCCTGGTTTCGAAGGAGCAAAATGTGTCTGCTCTCCGCCACCACGTGAAGGCGAGCAAGACCATGAGGGAATTTGGCAAGGCCTGGAAAATGGAACCTTCACAGTTCTCAGCTCAGACCACTGCCCATTCTTATATGAAGATACGACAGTGGGGAAGAAGTCAGTCATCAGTGCGGAGTATCCGAACGGTCATTTCAAATATATTCCAAACGGGTGTCCTGGTGTTGAGACTCGGATGTCCTTGGCATTGTCAGCGAATCGGTTGAAGTTACAGAAATTCGTGGAGGTTACGTCGACGAACGCTGCGAAGCTTTATGGGCTGTACCCTAGGAAGGGCGGGTTAGTCCCTGGTGAAAGTGATGCGGATTTGACCGTCTGGTATCCAGATGGAATGAAGGAGTATCAACTGACGAATTCTATGGTGAGCCAGATTCGTATCCAATACCAAGGTGAAAGTCACACTAATCTCTGTGATAGTTGCACCATAACGTTGATCATACGCCCTACGAAGGCAGAACCATCAAGCAATGGCCTCGGTATACTATCTTAAGAGGAGAGGTTGTTTGGGCGAAGGACGAGGGTGGACTGGTTGGCAAAAAGGGTTATGGGCAGTTCCTGCAGCGAGACATGAGTTCTCTGGCGGGTAGTATGAGTAAAGAGGAGTGGAATGTTGAAAATTTCTGATCCACTCTAAAGTTTTTGGGTTAGACGTCCTGACAATAGCTAGAACAGCAATCAGGTCAAGAAGAGAAGAGCACGATGCATGACAATCTCCACCATTTATGCACACAGCGACTTGCCGCAGGTCCTAATTTGCAGTAGTTAGAATGCTTCGAAGAATACCTCAAGCTAGGAGGGCTCTGTACAGAAAATCGGACAATTTTGTGCTCACAGAAAATTTAGCGAATCGTCTAAGGGAGCGAGTATTGTACGTAAACAACGCCGTATAATTATTGCCTTCTGTTCACGGTGCCGCTACTATGTTGTCACATGGTATAGGTCTCTATTATCAGCCCCCTCAAGTCAACAAAAGTCATACCGATATCAATATACCTTATCCTGGTCATCCTGAACTACCTGCCAGCCGACTGGCTGGAGTCAAAGGTGGGGTGTCCGTAGGTGAACGGGCGTACTGGCGGGCGATAAGAAATCCGCTATCAAGTACAGTGTATTGAAAACATTTGTAGTCAACGCAAGGAAGACCAATTAGATTCCGACTGATGATGATGGCGAAAACCGCCAGGAGTGGGAGGCTTGCAGTGCTAGAAACTCGGACGAGCTGACTTCGATAGTGGGTTGCCGGCCGGTCAGCAGTGACAACCCATCCATCATATTCACTTTCAAGTACTCCTCCTGTCTTGTGACTTCCCTTGTTGGATTCCACTTTTTGGTACCAGATCTCAGCGACAGTGACACGAAGAGCTTTTCTAACCAATAAATCGTTCTCAGCTGTCAACATGGGCAGTGTAGAAAAGCAAATCCGTCACGTTGACGTTCTGATAGTTGGGGGCGGACCAGTTGGTATATATCTCCATGAATGTGGTCTCTAATTGGTGCAAATCTAATGTGTACTCTCAGGGTTGGTCACAGCATTCCAACTGGCGAAATTTGGTCATGCTAAATCAATCGCCATCATCGAGAAGCACCCGAAATCTGCCCAGGACCAGTATGGACGAGCAATTACCTTGTATCCCAGGTCCAGTGAGCTTCTTGACGGCCTCGGTCTTGCTGATGAGCTCGCTCAAGACTGTTTTGCTTGTCGGAAGACTGTCAGCTATGACCCAAACGGTGTTGAGGTTCAGGGTAGAGGCTGGTCTTTCATGGAAAATATGAAGGATACTCAATGGGACTTTGCATTGGTGCTGAGACAGAAGTATCAGGAAGATATTTTCAGGAGGAGACTGAAAGAGCTTGGCGTGAGCTTAGAAGCTCCAGTGGAATTGACGGATGTGAAGGTGGATGAAACCGTACCTGAAGGAGGATACAAGATTACTGCCAGGACAAAGGATGGCGTGACTGGAGTTGAAGAAACCATCATGTGCAAGTACTTAGTCGGTGCTGATGGAGGGAGGTCCTTTGTACGACGAGCTCTTGAGATCCCCTTCGATGGGACTACGTCTGAAGACAAATGGGTCAGAATCGATGGAATGATCGAAACTGATATGCCAAAGTCTCGGGTATATGGTGCTATCGAATCCCCAACCCATGGGAACGTTCTGTGGGCAGCTCTCGATCACGGAGCAACTCGCATTGGATTTGCTTTCACAGCTGAACGTCAGAAAGCATATCCGGTCTTCAATGAAGAAGCTGCTGTTGCTGAAGCCATTGCTTCTGTGAAGCCGTTTAGTTTGAAGTTCAACCAAGTAGATTGGTGGACCATCTACTCTGTGGGGCAGAGAATTGCTAGGAATTTTCTCACCAAAGGTTGCGTCTTTCTTGCAGGAGACGCTTGCCATACTCATTCCTCGGGAGCTGCGCAAGGCATGAATACTGGGATTCATGATGCTTGCAATCTTGGGTGGAAGCTGTCTTTGGTACTCGATGGTCTTGCGCCACACTCGCTTTTGGAGACCTATGAAAGCGAAAGGCTTCCCAATGTCCAGAAATTGATCAATTACGATAAAGACATCTCGAGATTGATGACCATGCAATTACCGCTTGGCTGGAAAGGAGACCCCAATGCTGATCCAAACGAAATTTTGGGTGTAGTCATGGAAGAAGCTTTAACTTTCACTTCAGGCTTGAGTATTGCATTTGATACGAACAAAATCAATGTCAAAGGATCTTTCGAATCCAATGCAAAGTCGGCGCCAGTGTCACCGGGACAGCGTGGCCCTGACGTTCAGCTTACCAAGCCCGGAACGAACGAAGCTACTCGACTACACAGAGAATTTCCGAATAACGCAAGGTTCCATGTCATCGTTTTCGCTGGAGAACCAGACCATACTTCTTCATCTCTGAAACTGCTGTCAGACGCTTTGGGTGTCTCGAAAATGTTTTCTGGAGTTGCTCTGCCAGTCTCTTGGATCACTATCGCAGCAAAAAGTGGTCCATCGGCTTGTGAGTTGCTTGGAGTTATGCCTTTCGGCAAAATCTTCTATGATGAGAAGCAGACAGCTCACTTGAGATATGGCGTTGATGTGAAGGCAGGAGCAGTGTTTCTGATGAGGCCCGATGGTTGGGTCGCCACAGCGGTAAAGTTGGGCGCTAGAACGGTGGAGGAGCTGGAGATTTATTTCCAAAACATCTTGCAAATGAAATGAGGGCGTATAGTGCCTTTTTGTAACAATGACAAACAAATTGACTTGCCTAGGTACAGAAGTACATGAATTTCTTCCGGTACCGGATCATGCCAGTAGTCTCGCCCTGATACGAGCCAAGAACACAGACGAGCTCCTTCGACTAAGACTGTATGCTCTCTAATCTTTATAGAAATGCTTTCGAAATGAAGGCATTGCCCTGAGTAGCTGTTGTACTTTCAAACTCGGCTATTTGGTTGAGACGTTTTCTTTTATTAGTATCTGCAACCTACTTCTGTGGTTGTTACTTGACCCCGACACAATATATTCATAATCAAGAAGCAGTAGAAGAAGAATCGCACTCGTCAAGGTGGAGGTAGCGTAACTGAGTCGAGTTGGAGTTCGGAAGTAAAAACAGAAAAGATGGGCCTTCCGGGATTGCCAGGAGTAAATAAGATCATACTGATGAATGGACGGTAGTATATTCTGAAAGCCCAACAAGCTGGAGCCACTTGGCGCGCAGTCAGGCACTCGTGCTAGTATTCTCCTACTTCAATGTGGTAAAAATCCTTTGCGATTTTTACAGACGCGAAAGCCGCGAAAGTTTTATTTACCTGTAGAAAAATTACCCCTCCAACAACCCCTCATTCTCGCTTCGAGGCCAAAGCACCAAATGCCAAAAGGGTCTAGCGTCCCACTAGCGGCCGACGCTCCCACAGCGAAAATGAGGTTTGCAGAACACGGTGATGAAGAGAAAGATCTCATCCAATACAATCCCGACTGTGTCCGCGTACACCTCTACAATATGGCGCCCTCGACATCGCAGGTCTTTATTGACGGGTCGTTTGCCGATCTCGCCCAGGAGCTGGCCGAATACCTCCATATTGGACCCGAAATCCAACCCCTCCTCGACGAGAACAAGAAGGATGATGCCCTCAAGAAGCTGGTGACCGCGTCTGCTGCGCTCAACAGCACCCCGGAGAAGGAGTTTACTGCGGCGTATAATCTCTTGGTCTACCTCGTCGTCCAGTCTCCTAGTGTCAACATGTTCCTCCCGCGCATGTGCGAAAACCTCTCGAAACCAATCACGTCTTCCCCCATCAATGGCTCTGGCCTGGCGCTGAACGTTCTCACCACCATTTTCAACCTTCTCCAACCCGATAACGATGTTCGGTTCAACGTCTTCCAAGCTATTCTGCGCCTAGTCAAGACAAGCGGCCTTTACGAGATGTTGAGACCACAGTTGACAAAATTGGACGCCTGGTTGGCAGAGTGGGAGGTCGATGAGGAGGACCAGCGCAAGCTGTATTGTCAAATCGCGGATATTGCAGAGGAATCTGGTGAGGAGAAGTAAGTCAGGACATGGAAATCGCAGCAAGACCCCAAGTTGACAATCCCAGGCAATCCTACCAATACGTCCTCAAGGCTCTTCGTACTTTTGACCCCAAAGAGACCGAAGAAATCTCCTCCACCGAAGCTCAAAACATCTCTCTCCGCGCACTCAAGACCGCTCTCCTCTCAAACACACACTTCGATTTCCACGACCTTACATCTCTCCCCACAATTCAAGCACTCTCCGATTCCCACCCAATATACTCCGAGCTGCTCGAAATTTTCGCCGAGAAGGAACTCGAGGATTACAACGACTTCAGGGACGAACATGAGGGTTGGATTGAGGAGGAGGGACTGGATAATAGCAAGCTCCACCGCAAGATGAGACTTTTGACCCTGGCCAGCGTTGCAGCAAGCACCAACAGCCGAGAGCTCGAGTACAAGCGCATCGCCAAAGCCCTGCAGATCCCAGCGGAGGATGTTGAGATGTGGGTTATTGATGTTATTAGAGCTGGTTTGATCGAGGGCAAGCTTTCACAACAGAAGCAGGTCTTTTTGGTGCACAGAACGACATACCGAGTCTTTGGCGAGAAGCAATGGCGCGAAGTTGCGACGAGGCTCGATCAGTGGAAGGAGAGCCTGAGAGCAGTCAAGGAGGTCATCAGCAGGGAGAGACAAGCTGCCGAGGCGCAGAAGGAGCGCGAAATGCACGAGGTTGAGAGGAAGGTTGCCGGTGCTTCAGGAATGGGTTCTGGTCGCAGAATCGGCGGACGTGATAACATGGTTGAGATGGGTACTGACTGAGCATTCAATCCCGAATAAGGGCTATTATTGCTCCAGCAGAACTCAATGTCCAAAAGTCCATTTTGGCAACGGCGTTATTAGAGATGATTGTACACTTTGGAGCATAGCGTCTGGCATGATGCGGGATGGATTTTTCAACGGGCTATGATGTGATTAAGGGACAAGATATCCCGGATCAAGAAAGCCGAATGAAGTGAAATAATAAAATTCGCATTGAGCATGCGTGCTATGACTACAACCGTGAAGTTATTACAAAAGTCCAGTCTTGCCTTTCTTCCCATCTTCTATCTTATACACCAGGTATGCCTAACCAGTCTAGAAGTTCTTGCCCAACCGCTGCTCAAGCTTCTCCCGGGTCTCCTTGTATACCTCATCTGGAGTCTTCGTAGCTAGAACCTTCACCACCCGATTCTGGCCCTCAAAATATTCAACGACAGGCATACTCGTTTCCACGAAAGTCTTGAACCTCTTCTTGATACTCTCCGCGTTGTCATCCGACCTTCCACTAGTCTTCCCCCTCTCCAACAGCCGTCTCTGCATTTCCTCTTCGGGACAATCAAAGAACAGCACAAACTTGCTCGGGCAAACCGTCTCCTCAAACTTCAGCGCCTGGTCCATCTTCCTCGGGAACCCATCAATCAGGAACTTCCCCTTGTGGTCCTTGTCCTTCTCCACAACCTCCGTCATGGCGTTCTCGAGTAGCTGGACTGTCACCTCCATGGGCACGATCTTGCCGTCCTTGATGTAGCTCTTGATCAGGTCGCCGAACTCGGAACCTTCGCGGTCTTGCTCTGCGCGGAGGAGGTCACCCGCGGAGAGGTGAGTGAACTTGTAGTCACGGACTAGGTTCGCACATTGTGTGCCTTTGCCTGCGCCAGGTCCGCCGAGGACGAAGAGGACTGTTACGGACGAGGGGGAGAAGGTAGGTGTGTCTTTCTTAGGAGCCGCGATCTGTTCGGTGGTTGGTGGCATTTCTGCGGATGGTACAACTGTCAGTGAGAGTGAGAGGTTGATAGATGTAGATTTCAGATCGCATGAGGGGAGTGAAGCTCTTCGACAGCTACTTGTCTCAAGATCCTGGGCCTTAAAGCGGCTCTCTAAATGAAGTATTGAAGACAGGAGCTTCGCAGATAATTATTGCCCCTTGCCATTGAAAGACGTATGAACCTCTGCCATTACATACCGACTCGACTCTTGACCATCAAAGCATAAGCTCCAGATCCCGCAAGCGCAATACCGACAAAAGGCCAGACTTTCAAAGGGCTCGAATTAGGGTTGCCAGAAGCGTATCCGCGTCTCGAAGCTGGAGAGGGGGAATTGCGGATTGAGGTTCTGAAGGAGGTTCGGGATGTAGAATTTAGGGATCGAGGGAGAGCAGCAGGTTGGCAGAAGCGCCGTGAGAAGAGTCGCGGGAGTGCGTGTGCCATTTTTCGCAGCTGACTGGGTTTGTCTGAGATGCAGCGTGACGACGTGCAGGAAGCTTGAAATGGAGTCTTGAAGTAGGTGCTTGGCCCCTGGAGATAAATATCGCTAAGCAGCACTAAATCCACCCCTCATCAACACTGTGGAAATATGTGCCCATGATATCATGACCTAAATAGCTGCAAAGTGTCACCAAATTCGACCGACATAGCGAAGATATCTTTAAGCTTGCTATCTATGCATATGTTACACTCTATGCAAAAAATTTGAGATCACTGACCGGTTCGAGAAGCACTATGAGTGCATTATATAAAGCTCTCTACAGTGAAACCATTCTTGACCTGCTCTGGTCACTCAGTTCCGGCTTCTGGGTTGTCTAGTTTAGACGTAATATGTGCTTCAATAAATTCAGCAGTTTACCAAGGTATCTATCTACGGTTGCGACTTCTACGAGAAGTATCATCATGCTTCCAATGCCTTGAGCGATCTATCAAGAACAGTCTGCACACCAGGAGAACGTTCATTCTTCCTAGCCTCATCAAGCATCCCTTTCATCTTCGCCTTCAGCTCATCTCTTCCGTCCTTGAACATTCCGAACACGCCTCCCACAAAGCATTCGACGATCATTTCGGCAGCCTCGGCTCTCTTCTGTCTCATGGTTTCTATACCCGAGCCACTGACCACTTCCAAGACGGTAAAGAATTCGAGTGCAAGCCCATAGCGGTTCGATCCTTGGCTGTGATTTCTCTTTCGGAGACCATCGAATAGGGCTTTTGAGCGCTCGTAGAGAGTTAGATTTGTAGCGACTGTGACTTTGTTTGAGCTTGTGACCTTCTTAATAATCTCCAGAAGCTTGGGTAGATGTGTCAGCGGAGATGGATTTAGACACTTGATGTTCACAGCTCGGAAGAGAGCTGAGACACCAGCTGTTGTTGCTGCTGACTCGTGCGATTTGTTTCCATCTTTGGTATCGTCGCTTGTGTCCATCTTGTCCTCGGCATTGTAATCCTCAAGTATCGGAGCGACAATGTTGTATACATCGTCAAACATGTCTATATCCGTTCGAGCCTCGCTATACTCTCCAAGGCTGGTGAAGGCATTTGGCCGATAGGTGTCGTTATTACGCTTGGCTTCCCGGATAGCGATTTTCTTCATCTGCGCAGCAATGCTGGGCTCAGCAGTCCAGAGTGATTTGCCAGATTTCGTGAACTTGACAAAAGCGTCGAGAACTTTCTCCTTTCCGTCGAAGGTCTTGAGAGCAAGTGCTTTCTCCAATGCAGGCCAAATGGCAGCAGCGTTTGCGCCACTCACCTCATTCCCAGATGAGACCACCACATCCGCAATCGTCAGAGCAGCAGTGTGCTTGATGGTCCATTTCGCTGACTCGAGGCGTTCCACGGCTATCTCGTTGATTTCTTTCGAGTATAGGATGACAGCACGCGAGCCTCCGACATTCTCGCTCCAGGTCTTCTCAAACTGCTCCTTGACGTGCTCGTCAAGATCATGTTTAGCGAAGAAGACGAACGGCAGAAAGTCCGAAGCTACAGCATTGAATCGATCTGTCGCAAACTTCGAAACGGCGTAGATGATTTCTCCCGATACTTGCCGGCGTGATTCATCTTCGGCGTTAAAATAAAGACCCTTGGCATAAGAAGCGAGCCTCAAGAGACCATCATCAGATCCCAGTCGTGAGAGATATCCCGTTGCTCTGGCATATGCAGCACTGACAGCATTGTTACGGTCCAGGACTGCCTTTTCGGCAACCTTGAGGAAAGTATCCGCATGCGGTCTGAACACAAAAGCATGTCTCATAGCAAGGCTAACGAGTACGCCGGCGCATCCAATCTTTGACGGCATTCCGATGGACGTCTTGATGGCATTCTCGAGGCGGTAAGACAGGTCTTTCATAGTAGACTCGTCAAGTTGATCGAGACACTTCTCAATGCCTTCCATCAAGGGTGACTGAGAGACAGCAGACGATCTTGCGTTATCAATCTTGGCCTCAGTCAGATTGTACTGCGCCGCTCTCAGGTAAACATAGTCAACGCCTTCTTGCTCCATGGTGCTGAGAAGTCCTAGGAGTTGTTCAACCTGGCCAGTCAGCACATAAAATTCGCAGACTTAGGAAATGATAGGGTCATCAGCTTACTAAATGTGGAATGAAAGGCAACAAGGCTTTGCCGCCATTCTTGATGATCTTGAGAACGGTAACAGTTGCAAAAATACGAACTTCCTTCGCCGAGCTCTCCATACCTTGGCTTGATAGTAGAAATGGCAGTACCTCTTTCAACATAGCCTGAGCATGTCTCGATTCTGTGCCAGCTTCGATTTGGCGCACGAGAGTGTTCGTCAGCACCATACTGAGCTTTAATGCAGCCTCTCTGACAGAGCCTTTGATATCATCGAGAACCTTGAAGGCGACCTGCCAGATATCTGATAGGTGTTTTTCATATTTGTCGAATTCGCGGCCTTGCACAAGGTCGGCGATAGCAGCACAGCTAGCTTGCCTCGTACGCCACTCTTTGCCCAGAACACTCTTGAGGAGGTCGGCCAAAATCTCGTCGAAGTATTGGTTGATGGTTACGCTGGAGTCCTTCACAAGAGCAGTCCAGATATCGTTCATCGAGCGCTGTACATTCGGATTCGGGTCGAACCGGTACCTGTACAGCTTGGGATACAGCTTGGGGTCTATTTCCGACTCCGAAAGAATGCTGCTCAATCCAAATCTACCGAAAGCAGCACGAGTAGACCATGTGGCTGCATTTGAGGCAAGAGACATGAACTTGTAGACGAGACTTTGATCACCGACTTCGTTTGCCAAAGATATGATATCTTTATAGGACGTGACTGAGTTTCCTTCTCCAGTTGGCAAAGCGCCAGGCTCAAACAGCTCGGTATCGTCGTCAACCTTGAGCTGAGCAGAAGCTCCGGTGAAGGACGCGACCAGATCTTTGACCAGCTTCTCCCTGAGTTCCTTATCTCCTTGTTCATAAACCAGACTCAGGCCGCGAGAAGCTGTTTCTTGGACCAATTCGTCCCGTGCAGAGAGAAGCCCCATGAAAGCTGCTTGACATTCTCTCAACCGGGCTTGTATTTCGCCCAAGTGGCCACAATTCTGAATCAGACTGAACAGCCAGATTCCGGATGCTTTTTTCAATGAAGGCTTGGTTGTCTTGCAATCCTGAAGCAGCTTCTGAAGTATCTTTTCGAGAGTGTGGTTCTTCTTTGGCCGACCATTGTAAGCCGCATCGACGTCAAGACTCAAGAGAAGTACATCTGAATCCCAGCAAGCACCGAGACAACTGATGGCCTCGCCGACAGTGAAGTGTATCTCAGCCTGTTTGATTTCGAACAAGCTGTATAGTCCATTAACTATGAGCGAGAGCGGATCTTTCGCATCAGGCTCATCAACCAGTTCCCCCTCGAATACCGTAGCCAAACGTCCAAGTGCAGAAATTGACTTCTCATTGCCTTTCTTCGCATCTGCTGTCAAGAGCTCGATGACGCCGGCTGACTTTGCAGTAGAGGCGTCCAGCTGCTTGGAAGTAAGTACTCCGGACACACTGACTTGCCCGATTGCATTGAGGACGGCTTCTTTTGTTGACGCATCTTTCGCGCCGCAAAGAATTTCCAATAGCGAAGCGATAGCAGTCTGGACAGTATTGTGATCCTTGGAATCAGTTCGTCCGTAGAACGAACTTCTGCTAAGCATGTAACCAACAGCCAGGATGGAGCCATGGACTTTATTGGCATCTGCTCCGATGGCGGTGGACCACGGCTTGATATCTAGTAGCAACGAGTTTAATTCTCCATGAACGGTTTGGTCAGTATTCGCAGCATGTGGTGCCAGAATTCCAAATGCTTGTGCAGCAAGGAAACGAGTTGCGACGTTATTGGATTTGATAGAGGGAAGTAGCTCAGGTGCTCTATCGGCGATTCTGCCGATGACTTTGCTCGGGCTGATAGACGCAATCTCAACGAAACATCTACCGCAATCAGCCAGCCCGTTACCGTCATTACGGAGCATTCCCTCGAAAGAGGCGGTGAGGAAAGTGAACAACGCATCCCCATCGATAGACCGAATATGATCTTTCATGACCTTCCGAGAATCTTTATCTGTGCGAAATAGTACGTCGAGCTGCCGCTCCCAGTCTGCGTCAATCGTCAGTGGCGTATCTGACTTTTGGAGAGCAGCCATGAGTAGCATTCGACGACAGTAATTAACGGCAGAAGGGAATGCGTTGATTTTCGAGCCTGAAAAATTGCCAAAAACAGAGACAGAATCGATATCCATGCCACTCTTCATACTGTTGGCGATGCTAGAGTTCTCGATAAGGCTTTGTGATGTGAAGAAGACTTTCACCATGTCATTCCAGTCAGGAAGAGGACATTCAGAGGTTGCACCCACTGAATTCAAAAGTCGATACCAGTATGGATCCTACATACTTGTTAGGTCAACAAAATGATGGGTCACACTATAACTTGACTTACCAGCCCCTTCTTGCCTTCTTCGACTACATCACTGCGCTCGTCAGTGCGCCCCCCAAGCGCAAGGATATTGATCCATCTTCCTACAACATCGCTATACTCGAGACAACGGTTCGCCCAACGTACAGTGGCAAATCGAGCTCCCCGGACCACATCACCACCCTCCTCAAGGGTCATGTACTTGAGAAGAAGAAGTCGCAGATCGTTCCGCAGGCTTTCATCCACTGTGTAGACACGGTCAGCCTTCAGGCTTGGGAAGATGAAGCAAGACAGTAACTGGGGAAACACGCTCTTACATGGTGGAGCAAAGGCATTGAGCAAACTCGCTAGAGCTCCTTCGATGCTTACGAAAATCGTATCGGAAGACCCCTCCTCGGTTAGGGACCGGAAAAGCCACCGTACTAGTGATAAATCTTTCTCGACCACTATTGAAGGGGTTGTCTTTGCGAGAGAACCTAAAGTCTCATAGGCCAAAGCACGCAAAGCAGCAGCATCTGTTGATCTCTCGTGGGGAACCGGCCAGCCTTGGTCTTCGATATATGTCCGCATGAAACCAACGAGTTGCGGTGCAACCTGTGCGAGATCTTCTGCGGAGCCTATCCGAGCAACCCAATTCATGTAGTTGAACAACGCGTTTCGAAACTTTACAGTTTCAAGACCCTTAGCCGGCAGGTTTGTATTGTCGTCGGGTGAAATTGCCTCCTGTACTGTTTTTCAAAGAGATCAGTATGCTCTAGCTATTTTTCAATCTCGCGTATAGTACATGAGATGCACAGCAACACAACATGGAGAACGTACCAATTCTAACGACTTGTTGTGGGAATGTGGTCGAAATAGCAGATTTGGTTAAGAGGACTAGTAGTTTTGTCTGGAGAGCAGGCTTGAGAGTGAAGTAAATCTGCAGAAGCCTTCCGATCGTCTCTGTATCTTCCAGAGAGATCGTAGATCGCTTTAGCAGGTCATCTCCAATAGACGAAATTCGCGAGTTTGAATCACCGGATGCAAAGAGAGCAGGTAGAAATCGCTCGTCATCAGTGAATGCACCGCTAGATAAAAATGACAGGACAATAATCTTGGTCTGTGTCAGATTGAGCCCCTCATCAGACGATGGGTCCCAGGCTTCTTGCTTGCCGTTTAAGGTCAAGAACTCGTATTCGGAAACTGTGAGGCCGGGGCTTGTGATTCCAGAAGCATTCGACCTGATGACAGAGAGCAGCATGAGTTTCCCAAACCACGATGCTACGAATTGCGCATCTTCAACATGAGTGTCGAGTCCAAGTTGTATGCGCAGCTCGGTGTCTTCTTTACTGCCACGCGGTGGGATGCGAAGCTGAGGAAGAAGACGAAGAAACAAGTTGAAGATTGTAGCACATGTTGGTTTACCAGCATCTTTAGCTAGACCGTGAAGAATGGTCGGTAAAAGTGCCATTTGCTCCTAATATCCGGTAAGTAAACAAGGTTTTGCCCTATTTCAAGACCAGACTCACCGAAGACGACAACTTTCCGACACTCTGCTGAATGAACATAAGATCAAAATGGCGGATCATAGGAGAATCTGGATTCTCTTTGTATTGCTTCAATAAAGCAGCTACAGGCAATACAATATTTCTAGACGATGTTAGCAACATGATTTGAGGATCTGGACAGTCACATGGTACAGATAGCTTGACATGTGTAAAGATTGAGACTTACTGGTTTCCGGCAAGCCGGATTTTGATATGCTGGCATGTTGAGATAACCTTGTTGCGGACTTCTGCATGGTCGCTAGCAAGCTTCAGAAGCAACGGAGGCAAATATGGCTTCAAGATGGATTCAAGCTTGTCATCCTTGGCAAGTGCAATGCGCATCTCAACCTTGCCAACTAGTTCCAATTCCCGGTCCATGGTGGATGAACGAGAATCGATTCTTTCGAGAAGGAAAACTTGTGACGGCTCAATGGCAGCGTGAAACCGGTTCCTCTATTTGGTTATTGCTGGAAGTGGAGAGAGCGAAATGACAGCTCATCACGAAGGGGGAGTGTAAAGGAGATGAAAGTTCGTTTGACGAGGTTGCATGGCATGTGGAAGCAAACATAAAGCGCAGAATCAAGAGCGATTACGAAAATGTCGTGCCTTCTATGTCTACGCACTCTTTGCCTGCCTTCCCTTCCCTTCCCTTCTTCGCCTCCAGGATGGTTACATGAGCACGAGCACCGAGCCCGGTCACGAGTTCTTCCGCTCCGGAGCCTTTCCGATTTGGGCGAAGCGTTTGCGCATTCCACCTATTTACCTTGTGTTCAGGTTTATATTGAGTTCGAGCTTTTTGAGATCCTATACATCAATTTAAATATTTTTCAAGCCAACTCACGCCTATCCTCGAGTATTCTCGTGTCATCTGCTATGGTTGGCTATCTGGCTGATGGGTCAAGGATTGCTATTTTGCTCTGTCTGCGCGCGCCACAGCACTCGCGTCCCTAGTTCAGCTGAAGTTTGAAGCAGCGCTGCGAGTCAGATCAAGTGCCTCCCAAAATGCAAGCTGGACAGGGCCTCACCTTCAGCCTGACCCAATTGTAGAGAGCTGCGATATTATACGATGTTATGTTTTTGGCACCGTGATAGCAAAATCCAGAGTAGCTTTTATCAATATTATCTGTACTAACAGCTCAGTGCTAGTTGTAGTTGTAGCTGTAGCTTCTGGATGACTGGTCGCTGCACGCACGTCAACCCTTTCGGATGCCGTTTCGTCATTTCATCTTCATCCACATGTACGATGGTTCTAATGTGCCCAGGCTTTCTCGGAAAATGATGGCTCCATCGAACGGTGAAAGTTTCCTCAGCAATTTTCAAGGGTAGCAACACCCTAGATCTCATCTCTCGACAGGCATTTTCGCTGAGTGTATGGATTTGGAGGTCAAGTATGTGTCCACTGTACTGGGAAACGCAGAGGATCTAGAGGCCGAGTATGTGACCGATATCTTGGGAAAGAAAGACAGGCTGTTGAGACGCCCTTTTCGTGAAAGCATTTGCGTTCTCAGACTGGCAAATTCTCCCTACGGAGGTACAGGAGATTGTTAGTTGCCCAGGTCCTCTTCCGACCTTGCCTCTGTGGAGAAGTAGACCAAGTCGACACCGCCACATTCGAGATTATCTATCAAGAAGACAGATTATATGAGCAGTCACTTTTATTCACCACTTCCATTTTCCATCAGGAATATCTGTCGGGCTGGTTCGCGGAAGAGAGACAGAGAGTGTCGGAAGAAAGCGTCGCCATGCTTGCGCTCAATTTCTCGGCCACATTTCTCAACGCCTTTCAGCCATTCAGTCGCCTACTAATCGGATGGCGCACACTAAGACCTCTGACGGCACCGTACCACGCAAACTCTCCTGGCTCTTTACGAGATGGACTCTTCGATTCAGTCATCCATTTTCCAGCGACACGCAATTACATCTTCCCAGGACTTTTGTTCTTTTGTTCTTACCTGTCATAAGAATGTCGTCTGGCCTCTATCAGATCTGCAAGATCGCCGATTCGAAGAACTCCTTGGCCTTCAAAGCCCTCCAGAGTCTAGACCTCTGATAACTTGGGGACAGCCGCACGTCAGTAAACCCTGTTCAGCGCGGAAACCTAAAGGCACAGCACCACCGTCGTCATAACAGCTCACTGTCTGCAGGAGATGCACGACAGTGTGCAGGGCTGCCTGGTAGGATCTGATAGAACATGGAAGTGTTAATGCTTGATGCCGCACCCACGCCTCGATTAGAAAGTTTCGGTCCTGCTAGTTTTGGCTAGCTGCCATAACAAAAGCCTCCAGAACGTGTAGACCGGGCGTGGAGATCGACCCTACGTACGGTCTTTCCCGCGGATTTCGTCATGTTTTTCCAATTGATTGGAAGACCCCTCCAACTGTCTGCTTGCAGGCAGGCTACTCGGAGCAGAAGCACTGCTAGGGTTCGAATTTCGCTTCCGAAATGGCAGATCAACAAGAGGTGATGATGATGCTGCCAAACTTCACGAGTGTGGAGGCATGCAAGATTGTGATCTAGGCCAGCGCCGACACCAACGCCACAGTACCTGGAGGCTAGGATCCTGGTAAGTTGCGGTCGGATCAGACCATTTAGAAAATCAGGGACTTTTACTACAAGCATCGAATGGTAGGCGCCGTCCACCTGTCAAATATTTTCTCCAGGAACGAGATGTACTTCCAAATCGCCGTCTACTCCTCTTCGCATAGCCCTTCCAGCCCGCGCCATTGGATGTTGCAACAGGAAGTCCATTTGATACTGCAGATTGTCATAGAATTTCTGAGCCTGTGTTTTTCCGTGCTTCTCAAATTTCGAGACCCTACGTTGCTGATCACCTCATATGGACCACCGGGAAGTGGGTGTACCCAGTTGGATGGTACTTCATCTAGCCTTGAAGAAACGGTCGGCAAAGGTCGGCAAATAGTGTCTACCACCGGCTCTGTTGTCCCAATTAAGAATTAGCAGGACGCCGTCGTTGTACTTATACTGCACCAATCTACAACGACCACCTGCCATTGCCGACGGCCAGTTCGCAGGCTTAGCTTACAGCTCATCAGCCTCCCCTGCTCGTATCCCTATCCCTCCCAGAAAATCTGTATGAAAGTGCTATGGTAGCCATGGGCAGCTGTTCCGGGTTTACAACCTACATGGACCTAATCTAGGCTCGTTGACATCTCCGTCATGGCCACGTTCGGTGCAAGCCGAGAGCTTTTCTCTTGCTTGGTCTCCAAGCGCCCACTACTACATATGCATAGTATCCCGCATACTCGTATGCGAAATTGTCACGAACGCTTCAAAAATTATCGCGCGTTACCAAGTCTGGATGGGTCAAGGACTGTTATAGCATTTCCACCAAATTTCGTTGCTTCTCCTTAATACAATCGTCAGCAAGCAAGCTTGGATGTTTCTTCGACAGAGGAACTTTGGACTTTTTTCTTCTCTCCGAATTGTCAAAGACAGATGAAGCCCATCATCTGGTATTAGCCTTTTCCCCTTCAGTGTCCTTGGTGTCGATGTATTTCGACCTTTCTACCATATGCAAGGAGGTCGGCGCGCCGAACCTCGTTTGCCTTTCATAGCCCCAAGGCAACAGGTTCCTCCATCTTCTCCGCAGCCCGGATTTACATCATCCAGTAATGGCCCTGCAGAGGGACGAAGAAGTCGAATTCCTCCAAGATCAAAGAGTGGTTGCTGGACTTGCCGAACTCGCAGTACATTTTGTTCTCCTCCTTGAAGCCCAGGGGTTGACTAACATCACTGGTAGAGGTCAAATGCGACGAGGGAAGACCGCAATGTGGAGTATGGTGAAAGGCGCAATGTGGTTTGAATACGTTGCTGACTGGGCCATAGCAATGTCAGCGTCTTGGTCACACATGGCAAGTCTTCTGTTCTCGTTTCTGTGTCTCTTCGATCTGACCAAAATTCACCAGTGACTATAACCCGAGAGTCTCTTTCAAAGACGACACGCCCAGAATCTTAGAACGAACACAGCAAGTCACTACAACAGGTAGCCATGTTTGGGATCGTACGTGAAGCATATCGGACCTTTATATTAACCAAGCTGATAAGATGCAGCAAGTGCACAAGATCAGGAGCCAAGAGCCCGAGTATCAGAAGATGTATTGCCTCCTTTCTCAACACTGACAACGGATGACGAGCGAGAGAGAAAGGCAGAGTCGCGGGATCCTGGGACCTTCGTAGTTGTCGCCAACTTGACAAGCTTTGCGGATTTACCTGAATATCGGGATGAAAGCCTTGGAAGTTTACGACGAGGGTCTACGTATTCTGAGGGCGATACTGATGGCCAGACGTCACTATCTGGTAGCATAGCAGAAGAGAGTGATGATCCCAATGTGAGTCTTGTCTACACAGCCAATCCTATATAGGAGGCCTGTCAGACACACGAACATCTGGTCGCTTCATGGGCACTTGGTCGGCAAGCATCCTTCGAAAGTATTGAGGTAATGACTGACCTGGTATTGTGAGCAATAGGTCGTCATCCTGAAGACCTTCGAAGATCCGTTTCGGATAGCTCCCACGCCTTTGCCTTATCGACCGAGTGCAGCCTTAGTATCACCTACAATATCACTTTCGTCCAGCTACCAACAAACGCTGCCAAGGCGAGACAGCTCATACATTAATTCCACTCAAGTTTCGCTTCTGGACGCCGCTCGCCAGGGAGGGAAGGACGCTGAGCTGCTGCATCATTATCGAACGAAAATTTCACCGAAGATTATTGGGATATGGAATGCTCAGGGAGACGAGGACTTGTTTGAAGCGCAGGCTCGAGGGTATCCGCCCGTAAGTTATGATATGTATCTTAGCGGACAATCTACTGACACCAAGCAGCTTTTCCATGCGATGATGGCACTCTCTGCTTTGAGTATCGCACACAAGAAAGGTTCTCATGATGCCCATGCTTTAGAGCATTATCAGCAAGTCATTCCAGCTCTGCAGACCACAGTACAAAGTTCTCAAGATTCCTATGTATGTGAACTTCCCACCCGCACATCTTGAAGCAATACGTCCTCCTCGTTCAGAACACGGTACCTGCCGAGGCCCAAAGCTTTCAGAGATAGATTTGGCATGCTTTGCAAAAGGATAACGCTAATACTAGTGTACTGTAGTCTGACGGCGCGTTATTGACACATCTAGTCTTGCTCTTTTACGAAATCGCGGCGCGGGAATCAAATATGTGGCAGCATCACTGTGATCAACTCCTGAGGATAATTTCCATGCGACGACAAGCACAGAGTGTAGATCATTTCGACTTCATTATTTGGATGATATACTGCATAGATGTCTATGCTCTTCTGAGCGCGAGTGGGACAGGAATGTTTGTAGAGGTGGTTCTCAAACAGAACATGTTGCCACTACCGGAGCGATGCTTGCTACCAGACAGAGAAGGACAGCCGCAGGTGATATATCCTGAAGAGCGGGCATATTTCCCAGGAATAATCAGTATCAACCAAGAGATCGTCCTAATTGCACTTCAAGCTGGTCGCCTGGGAAGAGCGCTGAGAGCAGAGGCCAACCAACGACATTTCGGGGGCGCCTCTCACATCCACGACGACAACTACCACATGGAGCGGTACAACAGGATCCAAAGCCTCCACCAAGGACTGCGTGATTTGAGAATCAAATGGATATCACAATTTCCACATTATTGGACTTGGTTGAGGGCTCCGGAGAATCTTCCACCCAGAGTGTTTGAGTGGGTGGAACATGTAGGTTGTATGAGCTTCTCAAACCGAAACTTAACTGATGAGTACAGTCCTACCTGCTATTCCGCGTCTGTATACTCTATACACACAGCAGCATGTACTCAGGACAGCTGAACGACCCCGAGCCTGATACCGAAGCTCAGATCAATGCATGTTGCGCCGAGATTCTCCACGCGGTCAGCATAATCCTCTCCAAAGAACGATTCGACGTGCGATTCATTGTGTTGCCCTTATTCATGGCCGGATTCTGTACACGCTATCCAGTGGAGAAAGACACGGCATTGAGATTCATGATTGAAGTCGAAAAACATGGGTATGGAGGAAGTACGGATAGTGCGCGGAGACTCTTGCAGAATATATACGAGAAGCAACATATTGCTGTCATGCAGACGGGCAATGCAAATTCAGTGGATTGGATAGATGAGATGGAACAAATTGGGAATCGATTGATTATCTATGGGCTATGATGGCGCATACATGGGCATATAAATGGAGTCAACAGGAGGACGTGTGGGATAGAACTGTGGTTGGCTGGCCAGCGGCCTGAAAAAAAATCTTCGAGGCATTTTGGCACTTGATACCCATTTGGAGATTTTGGTCTATCATTGAGCAATCGGAAGATGTCATCTAGAAAAAAGCTTTCGCAGTTTTGTTTACACCTATGACTGCCAGATTTGAGAGTTTGGCAGGTAAGTAAACAGTGAAGCGAAAGCTGGTGGTGTCGTATAAGAACAAGGGAAGTTCAAGCCTTGAGGTGATAACTAGCTTATTAACATGGAATAGTAGCAAATTGCAGCCGGAGTATAGTAAGTCACCAAACTTTTATAGTGTAATAATGATATCTCAGCCTTGTGCCTTGTCGCACCAAAATTATCAACCCTTTTGGTGTGACCAATCAACCATTCGCCAGCGATAGCGCATCCCCCCTGTAAGCCTAGTCTGGCCAGGAAGTACATCTCCAGAGACCTTCTTCCCATGAAACCGCTTCACCATGTCCACATGATGTTTTCACAGACTGGCAGCTTCACTCACCGTTGACATTCATTCCACCATCACGCATTCACCAGCAGGGTACGAGAGATCGGCCGAGGATCCAGGTATTTAAAGTCCGGACGATCAACCCAAATCCAATCACCCCGCCATCAGGGTTTCTACGTCACGTCGACGACTGCCTTTCGCCTCAAGCCTTGCAACATTTTTACAAATTTCTCGCAGAGCACCCACTCGTTCCCAGAGTCCTTCCACAACTTGCCCACCATGGAAGAAAGTATCGACCACTTCGTGGCCTTCACAGGCGCAACTACTGAAGTTGCGAGACGGTATCTGGGCTTAACCGAAAATCACACAGAGCAAGCTATCCAGCTCTTCTTCGATTCTCCCGATCTTGCCTCTGGTGTCGACCAGATTCCACAAGCTGCCGCGCCTCCAGTACCTACAAACACAAGACCACAGATCGGCGCCCAAAGGGCCGCCCCCGCGGACTCAGATGATGAGGACTTGATGGATATGGACTACAACGATGGGAGTGATGATGAGGCAACACGGGCAGCAGCTATTGGCAGAGCAGCAGAGATTGAAGATGATGAGGCTATGGCTCGACGTATGCAGGAAGAGATGTACGCGGGCGGAGATGCCAGTGGGGGATTCGACGCAGATGGAGTTCGAGCTCCTATCGGACGTAGGACGGAGACTCTTGTGGGCGGACCTGACGCGGACTGGGCTCCAGATGATATGCAAGCAGCAGTTTTGCAGCAGATGAGAGCCAGACAGTCGAGACCTTGTATGTTTTCCTGCTTCCAGGAATTCTATCAGTACTGACTTATCACAGCACGCCTAGGAGTCTTCAACCAAGCACCAGTTCCATCAATCTGGGAAGAGAATGCAGATCCGGCTGCACGCCGCGAAGGTCTTGCTCGCGCCACTGGAGGAGCCTCAGAATCGTCTTCGAAGAATGCTAGACTTGCAGAACTTTTCCGTCCTCCCTTCGAGCTCATGCTACAAGTACCTTGGGACACTGCGAGAGATAAGGCAAAGGAGGACGGAAAGTGGATTTTGGTCAACGTTCAGGACCCATCGTTTTTCGACTGCCAGCAACTCAACAGAGATATTTGGAAACATGAGGGCATCAAGGAATTGGTCAAGGAGAATTTTATTTTCATCCAGTATTCCAAGGATGACCCACGAGGAGCCCAATACGTTCAGTATTACTTTCCACTCAAGGACAGCGATTCTGCCTACCCCCACATTGCTATTGTCGACCCTAGAACCGGAGAACAAGTCAAGGTTTGGTCCGGGCCACCAGTGCCACCTGCTGGAGACTTCCTGATGCAGCTTGTGGAGTTTCTCGACCGATATAGCTTGGATGTCACAAAGAAGAACCCAGTTGCCAAGCGGAAACCAGAGAAGTCGAAGTCTATCGACGTGGACCGACTTACAGAGGAGGAAATGCTGGACCTTGCCCTGAAAAACAGTCTTGCAAATAACGGCTCACCCGGCCCGAAGCCGGACGACCCAGATGATTTGACGAAGAGCTTCGGCGACGTGAAAGGGAAGGGAAAGGAGAATGCGAAGCAGGGCGTGGTCGAGGAGGCAAATGGCAGCAGCCAGCCGCAGTCAGATACTCCATTCTCACGCATTTCATCCACGAATCCACATGTTGAACCTGCCGCTGGACCTCGAATCCAGTTTAGACATCCAAATGGCCGTGTCGTGCGTAGATTCAATCAAGATGATACGGTCAGAACGATCTACGAATGGTTGAAGGCTGAACCACTAGAGGGCAAGGATGGCGTTCCATTCGAGCTGAAGGAAGGTGGCGGAATGGGCAAGGAAACGAGAGATCTGATTGAGTACCTTGATGTGACAATCAAAGATGCAGGACTTGGTGGTGGTACAGTCATGGTTGAGTTTCTGGAGGACTAGACTAGATATCTCATGAGAAGATATCACTTCACAACATACGGGATCTCATGCATGGCGTTACGATAGCAGAGTCTTTTCATTATGGCATGCACATTGCAGGTTGGGGGTTGCCATCTCACAGATCCGAGATACATGGCTGGCGTTGTTTACCCCGATCTTTTCGTGCTCGCTTCCTTCGGCTCAGCATGTAGAAGGCAAATCAGGGGTTGGGCGATTATTTTTGACCATAGATGATATGATGAATGAGCAAGAAATTGCTACTAATGTTTGTGGTGCATCACTTCCACAGCCTTCATCTGAGGAACACTTTTTGGTTTGGTCTGTAGCTGATTGGATCCCAATCTGCAGCTCTGAGTGGCTATCGGTCGCTTGGATCAAATGATGATGTTTTCGTGACCCCTGACTGCCATCAACACGCCAACAGCCAAGAGACACGAACGATTGGCTGACGAGGACCGTGAGTTCAGATAACAACAAAACATTCCGACGGTATTTCCGCACGAGAAAAAGCAAAACACTACGTAGACACCGCGCCAGCAAATGGATTTCATGCTCTCCTTCCATTTTCCCAAACTCTGACTCTGACTTTTGACGGGTGTTCCTGATTTCATCTCTTTTCTCCGACTTGCTTGTCCTGACGACCTGATTACCTGGGTTTCCGTTGTTTTGGTGCATACCCTGGCCTGTCGTGCTTACCTTCCCCGGATTTTTGAAACGCCGACGACTTGTATTGGCTTTGCTTTGGATTGGATTCTCATTCCTGGTTGAACCACGGCCGCGCTCTTTTAGTCTCTGTCTCCGAGCATTGTTGTTTACAGCTCCAAGGACATTCGAAAGGGGCGAACTGCCCTTCTTTCTAGGAATATATTCATTCAATTTGTCAATAAACTTCCATACGTTGTGTTGTCCCTCGCTCACTCTCGCTACTTCGAGTCCGCGCCGACCTGTTGGATCGACCCCACCATCACCACGTTAACGACTTCGAAAGCTCCGCGCGCCTCTCCAGATTTACGAAACCCACGACCGAACCGACCGTTCTTTATCCGGTGTGCATGACAGTTCGAGCCGTGGATCGAACCGAGCTCTTGTTCATGCCCAGCAGCAGCGGCAGTGGCTTTGCCTGACTCCTTTGTCCGCGGCTGTAGCAACCAGTTTCTGCGACATAACATCCTTGCCAATAGAGCTTAGGGATATCCCCAGCAGGAGACCAAGCTTCGCCGGAGCAGAGCCAGAGCACACGAGTATTTCTCGTCCTCCACTGCCGACCTCTTCCTCCGGGAAAAGAATTCCTACACAATGGCAAGCGGCGGCGGCATGATGAGTGGTGTTATAGATCCAGAGACGCTCTATACCAAGCAGAACTGCATAGGTGCGGTGTCTTATTTATTGTCTGATAGGAAGATATTTGCTGACAGAATTTAGGCGGTGGCAGTTTTGGCAAAGTTTACAAAGGGTGAGTTGTTCCATTGATCTTAAAAGCTATCTGGAAATATCTTCTAATGTGCTATAGGGTTGACAAACGCACCGGGCAAGCAGTTGCTATCAAAGTAATCGATGTCGAAAATGCAGAGGACGAAGTCGAGGATATTATACAAGAGATATCCATTTTGTCGGAGCTACACTCGCCCTACGTCACCCAGTATTACGGATCATACTTGAGAGGATCGGACTTATGGATTGTCATGGAGTTTTGTTCGGGAGGCAGCTGTGGAGATCTCATGAAGCCAGGCTTGATTGGGGAGGACTACATCTCTATCATCATACGAGAATTGCTGCTGGGTCTGGACTATCTGCACGGAGATAAGAAGCTACACCGAGATATCAAGGGTAAGAGGCTTGTTCCTCTGGAGTTATGTCATAAAGCTAATACCTCTTAGCTGCCAATGTGTTACTGGGATCCAATGGCCAGGTCAAGTTGGCAGATTTTGGTGTTTCTGGACAACTATCTGCGACTATGACCAAGAAGAATACTTTTGTCGGCACTCCTTTCTGGATGGCTCCTGAGGTTATCAAGCAGTCTGGCTATGATCATAAAGCAGACATATGGTCGTTAGGAATTACGGCCCTGGAGTTGGCAAACGGCGAACCTCCATACTCAGATATCCATCCCATGAAGGTCCTGTTCTTGATTCCCAAGAACCCGCCACCTGAGCTAGAGGGCAACTTCTCGAAGGCATTTAAAGAATTCGTCGAACTGTGTCTGCAAAAAGACCCTCGGAAACGACCATCTGCTAGAGAGTTATTGAAGCATCCATTCGTACGGAGGGCAAAGAAGACTTCTTATCTGACAGAGTTGATCGAACGATACGAGCGCTGGGCGGTGCATCATAAGGGGGACGATGACGATTCAGACGACGGACACGAAGAAGCTCCACGATCAAATGCCGGTAATGAAGATCTCTGGGACTTTGGTACGGTACGACCAGCAGGTGGCAGAGGGACTACCAGGGGTACCGGCAGGGCTGGTCTCAATGCTATGGGAGAATCAGCGACGAATGCGAGATCATCAAGATCATCTGAGAGCGAAGATGATTATGCTGAACGACCGCGAAGCTCCTCCCCTACCAAAATGAAGGATTCAGGATATGTCTCGAGCGCAGATACTGTCAAAGCTATGAATTCTCCTGCCTCCGTACAACCACCACGCCAGAGCTCACCTCAGAGGCGGCCAGTTCCTAACTTGCAGCCTACCTCTCCGGCCAAAATTCCCCTGCCACCATCTCCAGAGAAGTACAGATCAGTTGCACCCGAAACTCCAAGACCCATTCAGCAATTTTATTCTCCTCCGGATACCGACTCTCCAGACTATGACCGCTCGTTGCAAGAGCAACTTCAAAGAGACATGGGTTTCTTAAATATGGGATCCACACCCTCGCCTCAAGTTGTTAAGTCGCCTGCACCTTCGAACTACCAACATGTGGAATCAGACTCCGTATCCCGTCTTCCAACACAACAACCACTGCCAAAACTTGGTCCTATCAAGCTACCAGAAATACCACCGTTTCGTGGCCAACCCCTGCAGAAGGTCACGAATCAGCCAAACGCAGGCATGTCCAAGCCATTACCAGCATCTCATTCACAACCAATAGCCTCACAGAACGTCAATCCCCGACACCTTGGCCAGCAACCTTTGCCTGCTCTACCTTCTAAGCTACGTGACAACACCCCATCACGAGAGAGCTTCTCTTCGGAGTCCTCACGAACGCCAACATCTATGCCATCGCCAGCACCTACAAGTCCGACAGGAGAGCTTGACGCTCTAAATGACGTTATCTTCCCAGCTCTTGAGGAAGCTCTCAAGCGTCGGCAGTATCATCTTCAGCAAATGTTCCGCAACACAGGCACAACACCCAAACAGCAACGAGCTCAAGCTGCACACGAGAAGCTGCGGAAGTTAGTGTACAAGCTTGCTCACGTCTGCAAAGAAATCGACCATTTCGATAAGCAAGAGCCAGTCGGAATGGGGAAAGATGTAGATGTATTCCTCGAGGGACTGCTAGAGGAGATACTGGTTCGAGTTGAGCCGGCTGATGATGAGGAGGGTGACGATAGACGATAAAGCTATCATAAGACGGGCTGGGAGCAGCATCTGGGGTCTGCTATGGACGTTTGGGACGGCGTTAGGTCTTTCTTGGCCCTGAGTTATTGAGTGTATGCATGGCTGGGGTAGATCATATGTTGGTGTTTGGCTGGCATGGATGGAAGATGGGTGGATGGGCTTGTGGAAAACGATGGACTAAGAGTGTAAATACCCTAGAAATGAAGCATCATGCATATCATACCGACATGATTCTTCCGGTAGTCAGTATTGTGGGTTTGAGACTCGTGTTTATCCTGCCCTTCCCTCAGAATCATACTATATATATATCTGCCTCACTTGGTGCCTTGCTTGGTATTCCTTATATCTATCAACGAACAAAATCTCAGTGACTAGATGGACGAAGATTCTACGGTGTAGCCTTGTGTATGTCTCTATATGCTTCATGTGACTGCGATGCAATACACAGGAGGTAACCAAAGGAATGTTATGTAAATTATGTCCTTCAGGGCTGGCTAGAGGTTTAGTGAAGCCTGTTAAAGCCTTCCAATACTTTGAAAATGACACTGCGATACAATGGTCAATATGCAGGATAATGAATAACCGAAGTTGAGTTCCAGTATCACATAGCGTCAATTTCCCGAACAGGAAACTGGCATAACTCACTTCGAGACTTGCGGTATGCAACAAAAATCGGTGATCTTACTGCTTTTGGAAAATCCGTATAAAGTCACTTCGAGGATTGCGATATGCAACAAAAAGTCTGACTTAGAGGTATTACTGCTTTAGAACAAGTCTTCAAAGCCGCTTCGAGGACTACGATGCGCAACAAAGATTCAGAGGCATTGCTATTTTTGGACACTTCTAAATTCACTTCGAGTAGTGCGAAATGCAACAAAACTTGTTGCGCCCCGGTATCGCTCCCCAGTCGCCCCGATCTATCGTCATTGCCTCTTTAGCCGTTACTCAAATACAGACGGTAACAACTCGCTTCGAGAATTGCGATATGCAACAAAAGTTTGAAATTGCGGTTATTCTCCCAGACGCTGCATTGTCTTCCACGCGGGTGTCCAAGCAACTATGATCCCCATCCCTAACTCTCTTACTTCTCTCATCGGAAATCCGCGTTTGTATATCGTCTGCTCGAATAACGCACTTCGAGACTTGCGATATGCAACAGAACTTACAAAAACGATATTCGGAAGCGCACTGACAATGTCGTCATTTCGAGAAAGCGAAGTGCAATATAAAATTGTTTCTGCCGAGTTCATCCCATCCCGCTGATTGTGTCGTCATAACCCAGGTGCGATATGCAACAGAAAGTAGCTAAAGACCACCCAGTCAGTAGAGGAGTAGCTTTTACTTGTCCCAAGTCCGGATAAATGTCCCCGATCGCGATACTCGACACAACAGACGAGTTCGTGGTGTTGACAACGCTAAGCGAGCTCTTTTCGCATTCGAGTAAACAATACGAGCCTGAACTACCCTCAACGCCAGATTACACTGGGCAAAGGAAAGCTTCCTACACCACCAATCAATTATACTTGGCTTGAGGTGAATTGGTTATAGGGACGCTAATGCCAAGGTACACCTCTTGGAACTTACACAGAAACCACCGAGGCGACTGCTCCTCCATGTTGTTTCAACCGTTTGTGCAACTATGCCGGTAACTCAATTATTATGCAACGCAACTGTGCGACCGCAACTCTCAAGTAATTTATGAAGTCATTGCAGTCAAAAGCAGCACTCGTGACCCTCTATGCTCCAAGTACGTTTTGTCTTTCCGTCTATGCATTGCCCATAACCTCACCTCAATACCACACTCTTACTTCGGCTTTCAAAGTCTTATTGACCCGAAAGTCAATCTCGAGATCTTGGTGTCTGAGTGCTCGCGCCACTACACTCCTCTATACCAGTCATATTCTCTTCCTTCTTGCCTCTCCTCTTGCTTTCTTCCTTAAGACTAGCAATACCTCCAGCTTATCGTCTCAAAATAAGCACAACTCAAGCTCATCACTCTTCGAGTCATCTTTGGTTTCAACAAACCCAAGAACACCGACCCACTGAAGAAGAACTACAATAACATCAACATACAGCATCCTTCTTCCGGGCGTTTCACTCACGATTCAATCTCAGCACAAAATCACCTCGCGATCGGCCTCGACCTCCTTGAGCACCTCTTATCCCAATCATATTTCAAGAGAATACTATTCTACTGAATTCAAACGCCATATTTGGGTTCCTCAACGTCGAATTTGAGTAAACATCAAGGTTTTCCAATTGAGCCCGGACTTCCCTGCAAAGCTGAGCTTATCATTGCTCAGTCGCAGCGCCCACTCTTACATACACTCCTCACACGTTCCTCTACAACTCAATTTCAATCATGATGGGCCAATCAGGACCTTCCTCACAAACACTCAGTTCACGACCTACAAGCCTATCTGCCTCAACTGCAGCTGAAACGCAAGCATCTATCGATTATCTTTACGATCTACTTGAACAACGGGTCTCGAAGAAAAAGATTAAGAACGGTCTTGAAGCAGCTGGAGGCGACCGGGACATTGCTTTCGACTTCCTCTTCGGCTCCTCGTTTGCCGGAGGTGAAGGCGAGGATAAGGATGAAGACGACGAAGCTGAACAGATGAAGATCCAAGAATACCACGAGGACATCAATGGCATCGTCGATCCAACTGTTCGACGGGAAATCAACGAAATCACGAGTATCTGCCCTTCTGAAAGCATGAAACATATTCTCAACATGTATCGCCACTTTCACAAAAACAAGAACGAGACGATATCTGCTCTGGTTGATGGGTACATCATTCCGAACGAGAAGTTTGGCAAGAAGATCAAGGAAGAGTATACTGGCAAAGGCAAAGGCAAAGAGGCTGCTACCAGCAAGACCATCAAGTCGGAACCTTCAGAATACTTCAGCAAGAACCCATTTGCCTCCCACAGAGACACTTCCTCGGAAGTGGATTTCCGCATACGATACACTACTCCCTCTTCAAGCAGCAGATCAACTCCCCAACGAGCACTCCCTACTAGATCAGTCCGTAGTGCTGAATGGAGCTTCGATGGCTTGCCTCCGCTTCCTGAGAGTCCGAAGATTGTCGGTCGCGGGGTTAAGACTAACAATGATGGATTCGACCTGATTTACAACTCGGATGTCGAGATGCTGCCGGTGAAGAATGAGGCTGAGGTTGATGAGGATGATGACATTTACGGCTTGCCAGCTGAGGACAAAGCTACAGGCTCTCGCAAGACTGCAGCCTCTATTTCCTCGTCGTCTGATGATGAGGATGAAGACGAGGATGTCATTATGTCTCCTCCTAAGGATGACCTGATCACTGAATCAGACTTAGAAGATGAGATTGACGACGATGATGACGATGATATTGAGATTTCAACCGACGCTGGCAACCTGAAGACAAAGAAGGCTGCACGATCCACCAACCTCCGTAGAGACGATTCAGAAGAGGATGTAGAAGACGAAGTTGAGCTGACCCAAGAGGAGAAGGAGGCACACTTGCTGTCTCTGTTTCCGAAGGCTGGCATCGATGCCGTACGAAGAGAATTGCAGCTCAACCAAGGACAAATGACTGAGACAGCTGCGGATCTGGAGGATCAATATGGACTTGGAGGAAGTAGTGGTCCAGATCGAAGTGTCAGTCCCGGGATTGGTCCTAGTCGACCAAGACTGCCGGAGAGTAGAAAGAGAGCGGCTTGTACTGCAGTAGGTCTTGGAATGTCCTTAACGTCTGATTTCGACTAACGGACTAGGTTGGTGACCGTCAGCCGAAGAGATCTCGTTGGATTGAGGAGACATCAGATGTTGAAGAAGAGGAGAGTACCCACGAGCCTGCGGATAAGTGGGTGTTGTAAGTTGATACACGCTTAAGCATAAGTACTTACAGTGGCTAACTCTGGAATAGGAATTTCTTGCATGTTGATAATGGAATCCAAATCGAGCTAGATTCTGGCATCCATCCCTGTTTCTTTCCTGATAACGCCGCCTTACGCAAGGTGCCTGGCTTCCGAGGCTGGCTAGATGCAAATCCTCCTCGAATCGGCGTCGAACGTGTCATGAAGGTCCCTGGCGTGTCTTTAGAGACGTTCAATCTAACACTACAGTGGACTATCTGCAGTGTTGGTCATTTCACCCTCAATCAACGTCGATCAAAGGCAAATGAGCTTACTGCTCTAGTCGATCTTGCTGTCTTTGCTGAGACAGTCAGTCTGCCACTCGGTGGAAAGGCCGACTGGTTCATGATCACGTTGAAAGCTACCCTCGTGAAGTACCGGAACGCTCTGAGAGGTTCCCATATCCGTCGAGCTTTTGAGAAACTCAGAAAGGGCCACCAGGTCCGAAAACTGCTTATCCAAGCCTCGCTCCGACCTTACATCGAATTTCACCATGCGGGGAAGGACATTGGCAAGTCTGGCTTCGATTCCGACCCCGATAACGATGATAGCACTCTCAATCCGGCCCAACGCGCGGCATACCGTAAAAGCAGGTTCTGCTTTGAGAAGGAGTTCGACACGCTGGAAGACTTCCAAACCGAGCTCTTACGGGAATTCCATCGAGTGTGGTGGACTCGAAATTCGGCCGACCACAAGTATAGCAAGCGGCACTTTTGTCGCATCATAACTTTGGTGGATCCCTTGACAGATGAGCCTTTCCACGTCTAGGATAATCCTTCGCCTAGCAACTCGCTCAATGTCCTCAAATAACTCTACGCTATTTAGCTTGGAGATGTTGTGGAAGCAACTTTGTCATACAAGATCATATCATCGCAAGTCTCTGATCCGATGCGACATCAATCCCAAATGGAGACAGAGAGCTCTATTATCCTCCTCGTACATGTCATTCAGCGAATTCGAAAAGTACCAAGCACAATCAGCTGCAAAGCCGACCACGTTGCCAGGTCACACAAGATTACACAACACGACACAACACAAAGAGACACAGCACACGAGACACGACACCTACTGTTTCCAGGATACCATATTCTTCATCCCTCACTTTCTTTCCTATGCACGTCAGGCGTTGGCGTACTCTTGCTGGAGCATCTTGTTGCAGAATTTCAATTCAATGAGGGGATCGTGACTGCGATGCATGCCGATATTCCTAATCACTTCTCCTTACTATATAAGAACTGATTTGTCTGCTTAATTGCGATAACGAAGGATGCTTCGGCTGTGTTCTTTCCTCCCAAGCAAGTAGGGCAGAGGGCAGGTGGAACACGCAAGTAGAGATAGAGACTATTCAAAATTCCCGAAGAGTACATGGCATACTTGTGAGCTCAATGAAATTTTCTTCGCAAACGCAGACTTGCCCAGCGATTATTTTGGAGTGCACAAAAGCCAATCGTAGTACGAGCAAATTCTCTCAGGATATCATTGTTTATATGCTTAACCAAGGCGAAGTAAGATACAGATCTCCCCACTGATTTGCAACATCGAAATGTTCTTCGAGTGGGTGGAAGGAGTTCCAAGTTCTCTTGTAGGTGACAGAAGGAAATATGTTCATCAGATATAAGTTTTGGTCATCATCGATGCGCCGCTTTGAAACGGGCTTCAGTGCTTGACTCTATGTGGTAATCATCATATGAACGGCCTCGAGTAAAGACCAAGGTGGGGGTATCTCTCTACATCAACAATCTCCAGGCACCAAGGATCAAAGCTGCGGTACCAGTACACACTCCCATCAACCATTGAAGGGTCTTTCTCCCAAGTTAGCAATTTCGTCTGGCTCCAAAGATGTGAGAAAGACAGAAGGCAAATACTGACCTGGAACTTAACTGCCTCCAACTTCTCCCTCAGCCCAGCTACCTCCTGTTCAATCTTCGTCTCCGTCTCCTTGATCTTCAACTCCTGGACGTTTGCTTCCTCTCTGATTCTGCCCTTCTCCAAATTCAGATCTAGTCTCACAGATGCTTGTGTTCTGCCAACTTCATCCCGTAACCTGCTATTCAGCTTAGCCAAGTCGTTGGTGAGGCGTTCATGGGAGGCTCTTGTGGTCGCAGATTCCGTTGAATCTGCAGAAAGGAGTTCCGAGCGCAGCTTTGCAAAATCGACTTTCTGGGTATATGTTGCTTTTGCTTGGTCTTCGCGGAGTACCATGGTACGTGTAAGGTTCTGAATGCTGGGAAGACTTAGCTGACTATCCAAAGAAGAAACATCCAGGCCATGTGTACCTCTCTTCTATCACGTCACTAAGTACTTTCATCATAGCTACTGATTGTGCTTCTGTAAACCCTTCTTCTTGAAGCCGTTGAACAAATTTGAGCGTGTCGAAGTGATGGTCTCGAGACCGGCGAGCAGTGGCGTGGAAGGCCCTTTTGTGTGCTGGGATTTGCAAAATGCTAGTCCTTGGTCGCATAATACCATCTTCTCTTCTGCAGCTGGCAGTATTGCTGGCTGGCCCATCTCGCCGTCTTGAAGGCTTCTTAGTTGTTTGAGTGCTTAAGGCCCGAATTGTGCTTTGTTGAATAGGTGCTTGCCAGCTCAGCTTGGGCAAAAGGAATCGCGGAAGGGTCTTGGCTATGCCTGCAGTCGCCATATCTGAACTTCTTTCTGGTCGATATACAATTCGTTTCCTCGTTGTAAACTTCGATGGGAATTGCGAATAGTTGCACAAAATTCCGTCGAGCTTGGTCCAACTGTCGGACCTAATCACGTGCGAGGAGGGGAATTAGCCCCGCTACCTCAGGCTCGCGACTGCCCACTAAATAATTATGACTCTGCAGCTGGAATACAAAGACATCTCCAAGCCGCCACCACTACCATCGCAACCCCATACACTCCTCAAACTCCTCGAAGCCGAAATTGTACAATTCGAAGCCTGTATTAAAATACTACGAATTCATCACCATGGCGGCGAACGGAGATAGGTACGGCAATGACATGGATTCAGACTCTGATTCCGCCCCAGGCTCCCCTGGCTTGGATGCGCAACAGGATTTCGATGACCATGTAGAGGATCTCGATGACAAGCCCATCAAGTCTGCCCTCAAGAAATCTACACACAAGGAGCCCGCGCCGACGATAATACGCCCAACACTTCCCCCACAAACAGAACCCAAAGACCTCGACCTCAAATCCTTGACCCCCCTAACTGCAGAAATTATTGCCAGACAAGCAACGATCAATATCGGAACGATTGGACATGTGGCGCACGGAAAGTCGACTGTTGTGAAGGCTATTTCAGGAGTGCAAACGGTTCGATTCAAGAACGAGTTGGAGAGAAATATTACCATCAAGCTTGGATATGCGAACGCAAAGATCTACAAGTGCGATAACGAGGAGTGCCCAAGACCGACATGCTTCAAGAGTTACAAGAGTGAGAAGGAGGTCGACCCACCCTGCGAACGTGAAGGCTGCTCTGGTACATACAGGTTGCTGAGACATGTCTCGTAAGTACCATGGATATTCTTGGGAAACAATAGCTAATGGAGATGCAGTTTTGTCGATTGCCCTGGTCACGATATTCTCATGAGTACTATGCTGTCTGGTGCAGCAGTTATGGACGCCGCTCTCCTTCTGATCGCTGGAAATGAATCATGCCCACAACCCCAAACCTCCGAGCATTTGGCAGCTATCGAAATCATGAAGCTCGACAAGATCATCATTCTGCAAAATAAGGTCGATTTGATGAGAGAGGAGGGCGCAAACGCACACTACTTGGACATCCTGAAGTTCATCCGAGGAACTGTCGCAGGAGGAGCACCAATTATCCCAATTTCTGCCCAACTGAAGTTCAATATTGATGCTGTTAACGAGGCGATTGTCAACACCATCCCTGTCCCTTTGAGAGATTTCACCCAGGACCCACAAATGATCGTAATTCGGTCGTTCGATGTCAACAAGCCAGGTGCCGAGATTGAGGAGTTGAAGGGTGGTGTTGCTGGTGGATCTATCCTGCATGGTGTTGTAAAGTTGGGCGATGAGATCGAGATCAGACCCGGAATTGTCACCAGAGATGAGAAGGGAGCTATCAAGTGCACACCCATCTTCAGCAGAATCGTTACCTTGAATTCGGAGAACAACGAGCTCAAGTATGCAGTACCTGGTGGATTGATCGGTGTTGGAACTCGAATCGACCCCACACTTTGCCGAGCTGATCGTCTGGTTGGTTTCGTTCTTGGTTTGAAGGGCCGCCTGCCAGATATCTACATCGAAATCGAAGTCAACTACTATCTCCTTCGCAGACTTCTGGGTGTCAAGACTGCCGATGGAAAGCAAGCGAAGGTTGCTAAGCTTGCAAAGAACGAGGTTCTGATGGTAAACATCGGATCTACAGCTACTGGTGCGAAGGTGGTGGCTGTCAAGCAGGACGCCGCGAAGTTGGTCCTCACGAGTCCGGCATGCACGAATGTTGGAGAGAAGGTTGCGCTGTCTCGTCGTATTGAGAAGCATTGGCGTCTAATCGGATGGGCTACCATTGCAAATGGTGTTACGCTCGACCCAAGCACTTCCTAAGCGGGAGGAATCTGTTTATTAGTTTTTGTCATGCATGCTCATCGCCAGCCGTAGCATATGGGAGTTGATAGATTGGCGGCAAAAGCTATGATAAGATGAATGAGATCATTTGAAACAAGTATGTGTATGCTAGTATGCTGTGTGATTATTTTCTGCTTTATCGCTGTTCATATCGTGTTAAGTTCGCAGTTTCGGTAGAGTTCCGGAAGGTAGAGCACATCTTGTCAAAAGTCGCCATATGGAGGCTTATTCTCGGTATTACAACACTTCTATTGCTGACTGTAGTATGCCCTAAGCAAATCTTCGCAAGTCGGCAAAAATTTGCGGTCTCGTAAGTTAAGTGCATAAGCTCTATCCTTCCAAAATCCGTTTGCAACTCAATATTTTTACTCGACAACACAATCACGGAAAGCATATTCGTCAACAACACTTTCACGAACATTGCTTCCCACGGGAAGGATGGTACCACTGAACGAGCCCGCCTTTTTGGGCTCTTGACATTCTCTTGTTTTGCCAGTCTGGCCATGTTCAACTTGCTCTGCCCAACAACAGAGCCGATATAACGATACCGTCTGATCGTGAAGAAGATACCTGGCTGAATCTACCCTCCGTCACGATGATCCTTAGTCCCCATATCGATCGGACATTCTGGAGCCCTCTCGACACTGTTCCCCATCCCATTTGCCATCCCATTTTCCATCATCCCAAGCTTCCCCGGCGTCAATTCCACACGCGGCATCGTAGAAAGGATCCAAGACGTTTTCTACCCCTTGGGAAGCAACTTCGGTCTCCGAGACGACGGTAGATCCCCCACCGGCCCAAAAGTAAATACCAGCGCCGCTGTAAAATCGACTTCGACACCCTCAGCCTGGATTCAAAAGTCGAGCTCCTAACCCTCACTCTCAGAGCCCCCTTCCACAACAGCCTCACACAATTTAAACTCAACGACAACCTCCTCTTCGTCAATGACAGCGCCGGCCCTCAATCAAAGAAGCTTTGTTGTGAGAAATGTATGCCAGGCCAAGATTTTGTATTCTTACTCTTGGTCTGGTCTCGTGTCCGACTTTGTGACTGTGCGTATTATGTTGTCAACTGAGAAGATGTGGGTTTCCTACTGCCATCTTTAAATCATTTCGTTGTGATGAATTAACTCACTCTGGCTCTTGACTTCGTAGCATAGACGAGGTTTAAGCTTTGAAGGTTGCTTGCTATTGGCTGAACTGCTCTGTATGAATTTGAAGCATCCCAAGCTTCCTTGGCGAAGTGGCGAGGACTCCGTACGACAACTGTCGCTAGCAATGAGAAGTAGACACGGGTTTCTAGATGTCCTACTTAGGGCTATCCTACTTTGCGACAAGGTGTCGGGATGTTTTCAAGTCAGATTGTTGCCAGCAGCCAGAGTGAGCTTCCGAATGGTATGAAATCAAGTGCGATGAATCATTAGGACGAACATCATGCCGACGATGACTGAAGCGCTTGCAGTCTTCTCGTACGCCATGCAGTTTGATTTGCTCGGAACCTGACTACCTGACATCAAGTTGGGCAGGCTGGATTGGTACCCACTCGATAAGGGGGAAAACGGGGACGCATCTTCCCCCCTATGACAACCGAGATCATGGGACGGACCAGCTGTGGGTTGCGGCACAATAAATGGATGGAATGCTTTTCGCTTGGTTAATTGCGTGACACGGACAATAGATTTCAGCGATGTCGAGTTCTTCATGATTCACCATCGCGATTGCAGTGTCAATGATGTCGCGGAGAAGCGTGTGTGTGTGATTAAAGATCTGACTGAATAGAGATCTGACTGTCTGTCGTCGTCAAAATAAAAAGCCATCTCGAAGCTTGCCTGAACCTTGAACAAAAGTCAATGTCTCGCTAACCCTTGCGCTCCCGCCTAATTTAACCTCGAGGACTCCAGCCAATTTCTAGCTCAAGCTGCCCAGACCACCAGAAGCCCAGCCAAAAAGCGTATTCGGTTTCTTGGACTCTTCGCACCGCATTCCGCCTGCTCTCATTTGCTGAATGGGCTTTGGACAATAGACCGCCTTTCGGCCGAGTCAATGTCCGACGCTAAGATCTCGGAGAAAGATGCGGGACTGTGATTAGACGAGACGGGGACGGGAGTCAAAACAGGACAAGGCAAGGGCACGCACGCCAGGGTCCAGGCCATGCTCAAAAAGCAGTCATAAAGGGTTGCTTGACTGCACCCGTTGATTCACGTCTTTTTCTCCTCCTCGTCCTCTTCTTCTTCCTATCGCGTTTCTACTCGACATCCGGTTCACTCCTTCACCAATGTCGAATATTCCAAACACGACCACTAATACCGAGAAGATGGCGGCCATGGACGACTCTGCTGCGCCAACTCTCAAGAGTCCCTCGAGTGTCCTTGTCAACGAGAAGGCTGTCAACGAGGCTGATGATTCGACCGTTCGAGGCTCGACTGCCAATACCACCGAGACTCCTTCGATAGAAAAGAGTATGATGGATAAAGAGTTGCATGTTGGTCAGGAGGAATTGGCCAGGATCAACACAAGCCAGGATGGTGTCGAATATCCAACTGGTCTGAAGCTGGGACTTATCTCCCTTGCATTATGTCTATCGGTGCTTCTCATAGCTCTTGTGCGTATAGATTTCTCCTGTATTAAGTCAACTTGCTAACATTACAATAGGACAATACCATTATCGTAAGTTCATGTTCTGCTTCCGACTTGCACCCTGCACAACCTGGACATTCGCGAATCTACACCTACCATTTGTCACCGGGAAGTCACGATATCGACTTGCGACATTTGAGTTTTTACATTCATACTTTTGACTAATATCGACAATTGGACATTGCGCTTGATACATCTGGTTTCCCGCACTAACAAGTAACAGGCCACTGCTATTCCAAAGATCACAGATCAGTTTCACTCCCTTCCAGACGTAGGATGGTATGGCTCCGCATACCTCCTCACAACTGCCTCGTTTCAACTCCTATTCGGAAAATTCTACACCTTCTTCTCGATCAAATATGTGTACCTCGTTGCTATCGGTATCTTCGAGTTTGGTTCTTTGATTTGCGGTGTCGCGCCTAATTCTACAGCTTTGATCGTTGGAAGAGCCATTGCAGGATTAGGGTCTGCTGGTATCTTCTCGGGAGCCCTGATCATTGTCGCCTACTCCGTTCCCTTGGTCAAGAGACCTATGTATTCTGGGTTCATTGGAGCTATGTACGGTATGTCTCCATTAACTGAGATATTCTTTAGTCACACTCACTATAGAATAAATCGCTTACTTAGAAACAGGTATCGCATCTGTTGCTGGACCTCTCCTTGGAGGTGTTTTCACTGATAAGGCGACTTGGAGGTGGTGTTTCTACATTAAGTGAGTTCTCCCAGATTGTCTCGAGATCTCGGGTCTAGCTCCGGTCTAGACAGCTTTCATGCCAGTGGATTGTTGTGGCACTCGTCATATCTTCGTCGCAAAGCGCAATACTGACTTTAACTTCTATAGTCTGCCCATTGGTGCAATTACCATGATCGTGATCTTCTTTTTCTTCAAGGCCCCCCACAGAGACGCAGTCAAGAGCCAAGGCTGGAAAGAAGATATCAAGGCTTTTGACATTTACGGCACCATAGTGTTCTTGCCAGCAATCATCACATTGCTCTTGGCACTTCAATGGGGCGGAACTAAGTATCCTTGGGGCAACTGGAGAATCATCCTGCTCTTTGTCCTCTTTGGAGTTCTGATTGGTGCCTTCATTGCCATCCAGGTTAGTCAGTTCTGAATGTCACGAAACCACTAACTAACATACAATTAGTTCTGGAAGCAAGAGACTGCCACTATCCCACCCAAGATGATGAAGCAACGAAGCATGTGGGCCGCATGCTTCTTTTCTTTCACTATGGGATCCTTCTTCCTCCTCCTGGTCTACTTCCTGCCAATCTGGTTCCAAGCAGTCAAGGGCGCCTCGGCAGTTAAGAGCGGCATAATGAATCTACCAATGGTTCTATCGCTGATCATTGTATCCATCCTCTCTGGAGTTGGTGTCACCATGCTCGGCTATTACGCCCCCTTCATGATCCTCGGCACGATTTTCGGCGCCATTGGTGTCGGTCTCCTCTCAACCCTCACTCCTGACTCTGGCCACGCGAAATGGATCGGATATCAGTGTATTGCCGGCATAGGCATCGGATTTGGGATGCAGCAACCGCTCATAGTTAGTACTTTTCCTTTCTGTTATTGTCAAAGATCCCGGTTCTCGGATCAAAACATGTCCAGAAAATCATTGTCTTGAAAACCGATATCCAGATCCCTACGTTATGGATATTACAATGCTAACATCCTTGAAGGCTGTGCAAACTGTCCTGGACATCTCGCTCGTCCCAATCGGTACCTCGATCGTCATCTTCGTCCAGACTCTCGGCGGTGCATTATTCGTCTCCATCGGGCAAAACGTCTTCTCCAACAAACTCGTCAAAGGCCTCGCCAAATACGCACCCAGCGTCGATCCCCTCTCCGTCCTCAGAATCGGAGCCACATCTCTGCAAAGCTCGCCTGATCTCGATAAAGCCGACCTTCCAGGTGTGATAATGGCGTACAACGGCGCGCTTACGCACTCGTTCCTTGTTGCTGCTATCATGGCTGCGTTTACGATCGTGGGATCGGGATGTATCGAGTGGAAGAGCGTTAAGGGAAAGAAGATCGATACTGCTATGGCTTAGAGTGTGTCTGATCAGAGCAGAGCCGTGTATATCATACACGTGTACTGCAAACTAATCACGACATTAGCCGATTAATTGTTGCATTAGCCAGGCGTTACACTGGACGGTTTATGGATTACCAAATATTGTCTCATTTTAATTAGCATGAAAGCGAGCTTGCCCTTTTGCGTTATGGAGGGGAGGAGGTACTTGTGAGGGGGATCACTCTTCTCAGTTGCATTGTTTTGAAGGCATAGATCGATGGGATGGACAGTACATACACAGTCATACATAGACGGATGGGTGGATAGATGGACGCTAGACAAATTCTACTCTTATGATGATAGGTATGAAAACACGAAGTCTATATGCTCTTGAGTGGATTGGCAATATTGTGTGCTTACTGTAAGCGAGCAGATAGAAGATGGGTTTAGGTTTCCTAATTGAGAAGAAGCATGCGTAAACACCTCAGATAAGGAGAGGATTGGAAGTCCAGAAAGAAGCCGAAGTTCCCTAGAAGTTCTCCAGTTTGAAACCAAGAAAATGACAAGCAGAATCTCCTGAAGTAGTTTCTCGATATCGTTTCCTGGAGCGGGTATTTTTAAGGAAGCTGGGGGACGATCAAATCTTGTACAAGTATGAAACACATGTCCTTTAATTACTCCAAAGTGAAAAGGACAGAGAGATGATCAAATGATTTCCATTATTTTATAATTTCGACTCTTTCGCCAGCTATAAAATAGCACACTTGCTCGGCAACCCACAAGGCCCCTCGCTATCCTTCTCCTCTTTCTTCTTCTCCCCACCATTCTCTTTCTTCACTGTATTTGTGTTTTGTTCTTGGGTATTCTTTGTTGTCGTCGCTCCATTCTCAGCAGCCCTCACCTCGTCCTTTACACCTTCACTGCCTTGCAGTCACGCGAAGTTGACGGATGCAACCTTCTTGCCGAATTGCTCGCCCTGGATGGTGGCAAGTTCGAGCTCGAGAGGAGTGGGTTGGCGGGAGCCGTCAGCGCCGGCGAAGGTTCCTGCGCCCCATGGGGAGCCACCGTGGACTTCGGAGAGGTTGGTGAGTTGTGGGAAGGTGTGCTTGTAGCCGAGGGGGACATAGATGACTGCGAGGCTTCGAGTTAGAGAATGTTCTTGGTGCGAAAGTGTAAGTCTCTGGGGATAAGGGACACTTACTGCCGTGGTGAGCAAGGGTCGACATAGCAGAAATAGCAGTGCTCTCCTGTCCACCACCTGGAGTTCCAGTGGAAAGGAAGACACCAGCGAACTTGCCCCAGTATCCACCAGATGCCCATTGGCCTCCAGTGGTATCCCAGAATGCCTTCCATTGGGCTGGGAAGTTACCGTAACGGGTTGGGATACCGAAGAGGAAGGCATCGTATTCTTGGAGCTTTGCAGCGTCGATCACTGGGTAGTCGGACTTGGGAGGAGCGTGCATCTGGACTTGTGTCAGCAATCCGTATGGTGAAGTGAGACGGAAGTGATACGAGAGAGTGGAGCAAGAGAGGATAGAGTTACATACCTTGGTGAGGACCTCCTGTGGAAGAGTCTCGGCGACTTGGAAAATGTCGGCTTCGATGCCAGCCTTTGCAAGACCAGCCTTCTCAGCCTCGGCGAGAGCCTTGATGTGGCCATACATAGAGTACTATGGAAGAAAGAGTCAGTAACATGTTAAAGAAGGTCGCAGATATTCTTCAGATGCAACAACGGGCATTTGCTTTGGTGACTTCACGAGATTGAGAAGTAATGCCGCTGCAGGCTGTAGGAATGTTCTAGCATGGTGGGGTAACTCACAAAGACGATTGCGACCTTGGGAGCCATTGTGGAATTTTGTCTTGATTGTTGTGAGAGTTCTGAAAGGTTGAGTATCGAGTTGATGGAAGAGTCGGTTATGGTTGAAGGAAAAGCTCATGCGAGGGAGCGCAGGTCTTTATAACAATCTTCGTACCTGCCCCTCCTCTCGTCGTTTGCATCATCTAGCCTCATCGCTTCCCCCTCAATCGCAACATCGCGCCAGACCAGGGGTCGCGGCATGGCCAATTGGCCAATCACATATCTCCCGACAAGGTGCCACAATGTCCCACCCTAGCTTAGTGCAGTGATTACAAGACTATCAATAAGCTGCCAGCATCAAATCATCACCAAATCATGACTGATGCTCACAGATCGAGGGACGATGAGGGAAAAAGGTTCTTACATCGAAGCGAGCTTGCTAATGGCTTGGTGAGCTACTTGTTTGGCGATTGAGTTTGAAGTTAGAGGCGATAGATTTCTGATGGCTACTCGGGGACGATTAGTGACACTTTTGAGGAATGTTGGCCTGTGAGACGGATGTGAGGCATCATCCGACAGTGAGCATATCTCTAAGCATCAAGTCTACACGGCGTTTATACTAGCACAAATGCCTTATGTTATAAAGATATTTCAGAACTTTATTGGAGACCAGTTGAAAGTTGTTATTAGGAGGACGGTACGATATCGGCTGTTTCTCTTATTGTTAAGTCGTGAAACAAGGAATCGCAGGTATGCTGTGTATTCCTGAAGTGGACAAGTATCAAAATCATGACTAGCTAGCCGGCTCCAAGCAAAAGTCAGTGAAAATGCCACCTTGTCGCACATCATAGAACGTGGAAGAAATCGAAGTCTCAGATGTTCACGTAGCCCGTGCAATCATCCGATGAACTCAAAAACAAGCATATCCCGGCTACACAGACGTCAAATCCCATCGATTAAAGTCCAAACATGCAAGTACCGTGGCCTACCATTGCAAGGAATCAACGCGATTTGCTACACAATTGCTCCAATGTGGGATTCAATGCCGACTCCCAAATTCTTCTGCCTCCACAGCCCTTCGTATTTCGTTCTTCTCTTGCTGTTAGCCTAATGCAGACAATGATGTGGCGAATCGGCTTACAAGCAGCTTAGAAGCAGCTTTAAAGTGCAGTAGCTCCCTCAGGCACAAGCGCGGCTTAATAGAATCTGACGGGAGTGTCCGTAAGAGCGACCTGCAACAGAGTGTCTCGAAACACCAAGATTATGTCACTGTGCTTGCTTGCTGTGCTGACGAAGAGACGTGCATCATAAAGCCAAGACATTTTACTTGTTTCCACGTGATACCGTATTTCTTTCCCTCAAGTCACGTTTTAGTGAGCTTCTCTTTGGGCAGAACAAACGCGAAGTCGCGACTTCATTACAGCACATGCTGTGGAAAAGCATGCCGAATGCCCACCCCATGCCCATTCCTTCAAGCCATAAGGCCTCGTCGGATCTTGGCCTCGCACAGTCGCTGTCTACACTCTCTGCGTGGCTCCGCCCCTATTCGTCCACTCCAACTCTCCAAACAACTTTACCGAGCCCAGAATAGGGGCAAGAAAACGAAAGCCTCCATCAAACTCGATGACCTACCCCAAGGCGTCATCCCACTAGATCCCTTACCGCTCGAACAAGATGCGCCTCCAACCTACTCGACCGTCGTCCAACAGGCGCGGACTAATATGTGGAAATTCGAGAATTGCGTCTTGCTCACTCGTGTTGGCGGTTTCTACGAGCTGTACTTTGAGCATGCGGAGGAGTTTGCTTCGTTGTTGAATTTGAAGGAGGCAAGGAGGCCTACAAGACCGGGTGCCCCAGTTGTCCCGATGGTGTGTTATCCCGCCTCTATAACTCGGACCTGGTGTTAAATATCAGAAATAGGCTGGCTTCCCCTTCTTCCAGCTTGATCGGTATCTGAAGATTCTTGTCCAAGATCTGAATCGCTATGTGGCAATTGCAGAGGAGTTTCCGAATGATGCTTCAGGGAAAATCAAAGCTGGGGGCTTGATGCATGATCGGAGAGTCACTCGAATCATTACGCCTGGGACTCTGATCGATGAGAATTTCATGGATCCATTTTCCAACAACTATGTTCTGGCGATACATATAGTGGAAGACCCTCTCGAAATGTCTCGTCAGGACTCCGTCTCAGCATCATTATCAGCAGCTCGAGAAAATATGCCAATTGGTCTTGCCTGGCTTGATCTTTCGACCGGCCATTTTTTCACTCAGTCGACAACTCTCTCAAATCTGCCTTCGTTCCTGGCTCGCATTAGCCCTAGGGAGATTGTCCTAGACGAAGATCTTCAAGCTTCCAAGGACCATGGTATTTTCGAAGTTTTGGCTGATGACCATCACCATCTCATCACATACACTGACCCATCCAATGTCAAGGAAATATCTCATTGGGAGCCAATGTTGGAATCACCAGTCCCAGCGAGACTCATTGGAGAATTTTCGGCTGAAGAAGTAGCCGCGGGAAGTTCTCTACTTCAGTATGTCGAGACTCGACTCCAAGGGTCAAACATGAAACTTCAACCCCCGTCAAGACAGCTTGATATGATGGGCATTGACAAGAACACTATGCGGGCTCTGGAGATCAAGAAGACCATGAAGGATGACATGTTGACGGGTAGTCTTTTGCATACTGTTAGACGCACCGTCACAAAGGGAGGTGCGAGATTACTGGATAATTGGCTAAGTAAGTTTGCACAACCATAGAATAAGGACCGAACTAATGCGCAGCAGGCTCTCCTTCCACGTCGCTTGATGTTATCAACTCCAGACTAGACCTAGTGACTAACATGCTCAATGATGAGATTCTCAGGGAACGCATCACCATCCTCTTGAAGCGCAGCCATGACTCCCATCGCTTACTACAAAAGTTTGCTTTCGGTCGAGGCGACCCAGATGATCTCCTAGCTCTAGCAAGCACAATACACGCAACCCAAGACATCGTTACCACCCTTTCCCATGACAGCTCCGGAGATGCTTGTATTCAAGAAATGATAAGCCGCATAGACCTCATGGGTCCAAATGAACTCGCTAAGCGAATCCGAGAAGCCATTGATGAAGAAGGTATTATGCAACAGCAACGACTGGAAGATAGCGAAGCAGGAGAAATGCAAGCCTTAGCCGAAGCAATCGTCACATCAGAAGGATCGAAAGAGGACTCATCCATCTTGCCCAAAGGAACACGAAAAAAGAAACCTTCAAGTATCAGAGAACACTACTCCGACGACAACGAGCCCTGGATCATGAAGCCCGCCGCAAGCGAAACACTCACTCGCCTCCACCAAGATATGCTATCCCTCTATACCGAGAAAGCAGAACTAGTTGAATCTCTCTCCCAACGTCTCGGCGCCACGACACTCACCCTCCAATTCCGCCCCGGCCTCGGCCACATCTGCCACATCAAAGGCAAAGACACCCGTCTCTCCCTCTCATCCTCCTCAGGCGACCCCCTCCGCTCCGTCAGCTCCAGCAAAAGCACCCGCTCCTTCCACCACCCCGAATGGACCACCCTCGGCCAACGAATCGACACCTGCAAAACCCACATCCGCTCTGAAGAACAACGCGTCTTCCACGCCCTCCGCTCCCAAACAATCCACAACATCATCAAACTCCGGCGCAACGCCTCCGTCCTCGACGAGCTCGACATAGCCTGTTCCTTCGCGCTGCTCGCCCACGAAAAGCTCTGGACGAGACCCATCCTCAACACCAGCACCTCGCACAAAATCGTCGGCGGACGACACCCTACTGTTGAGGGAGGGCTGGAGGAGGAAGGCCGCAGTTTCGTCACGAACGATTGTTTCGTGGGCTCTGCACCAGAGAAGAAAATCTGGTTGATTACCGGCCCGAATATGGCTGGGAAGAGCACATTCCTACGCCAGAACGCACTGATCACTATCCTCGCCCAGGTAGGCTCATACGTGCCGGCCGAGTACGCGGAGCTGGGCATCGTGGATCAGATGTTTAGTCGTGTGGGTAGTGCGGATAATTTGTATCGTGATCAGTCGACGTTTATGGTTGAGATGCTCGAGACGGCTGCGATTCTGAAACATGCTACGGCTAAGAGCTTTGTCATTATGGATGAGATTGGACGGGGGACGACGCCGGGTGATGGGGAGGCGGTGGCGTTTGCTTGTTTGGCGCATCTGTATAAAATTAATAAGTGTAGGACGCTTTTTGCGACTCATTTTCATGGGTTGGCGGAGTTGATTGAAGGGGAGGGGATGAGTGGTGTGGGGTTCTATTGTACGGATGTGTTGGAGGATGAAGAAGGAGAGGGCTTCAGATACGTGCATCGATTGAGGGAGGGTGTCAATAGGAGGAGTCATGCTTTGAAGGTTGCGAGATTGGCGGGGTTGCCAGATGAGGCTATTGCTGTTGCGAGGAGGGTGCTTGAGGGGAAGGAGAACGGGAAGGGATCGAAGGACGTGTAAGATATTTGTGGGGAGCTGGCTATGATCAGATCTGCCAGAATAATGGTGTCGGGAAATCTGATTATAGAGTGTAGATGTAGTCAGAAATGTAACATACACGTGTATCAGATCTCTGCTAGATTTAGGTTCGCTGAGGATTGATAAGATTGACAGCAATCGCCTACAAAACCCATCAAGTCTGCGTTGGAACATGACTCTTTCCTCTTCTGCTCTTTCCTAGCAATAGTCCTTGGTTATTTCTCAACTGCCACGTTGGTGCAATCTCCATGCCTGCTGAAATGTACTTCACGGCCGCAAGTTCAAAAGACCAGTCAGAAGAGCATTGCCACGGACAGAAGCTATACTGCTCCTTCAGTGCACAATCGCGTCTACCCACGTGATCAATATCAGACATTCAATCTCAGCCATGCTCTTCATTTCCCGATGACATCTCCACGCGCAATGCATGTGCGAACAGCGAACAGAAGAACAGGACAAACGGACTTCCAAAGCTTGTGAGAGGAGAGGGAGATGCAAGAAACGACAATGAATTTGGTTCAAAGTCATTTGACACAAATTATATGGATGGAAATGGAATTGAAGGTATTTATTTTAGACGCATCCAAGGTCGTGGAGATCTTTGGTGACTTTCATCTCGCTGTGCCTTGCAAAATGAGAGGTGTCAAGGGCAAGTCTGACTCTGAGGGAGAGGCACATCCGAGAAAGATCAGACAAGAAGATCTGTTCACCGGAATTGTGTGACAGAGCTGGAAAGATGGAAAGGGTACAAGAACTTGTTGGTTTGCAAGTCGTGGGTAGTTTCTGTGACTTTCAGCGCAGCAGAGTTGAACGGGACGAACCAAAGGTGCACGCATAGCAGAGTCTGTCTTGCCCGTAGAAAAGATATCACACAGCGGAAAGTACGTATGCAGATCATGGTGGATATAATTGTGTTATATAGAGTCGTGAAGGCTCGTTGGGACTTTGAGCGTAACAGCTGACCTGAATATGAAGACAGCTTCAAGATTGGCAAACGGGCACGGATCTTTGCATAATGGAAGTGAAATAGAGGGCATGCGCACAGGAATTATAGGCAGTGATTTCAATTGCATTGCGTGCAGTAGGACTAAGGTATGGGAAAGGGACGAAGTTGCGCGCGTGAAGTGATAGCGCAGCACGTGACGGTATATTTGTTGGCGCTTCTCCTCCTTCAAGATAGTAAGGTTCACGACAGGACAACGACGTCAAGAGGATCAACAATCGCATTTCCTACAGAGTTGTAGGCAGTCACTTCAGTAGTGGACGGGATGCCAAGACGTTCTGGGGTGTCTGGAGCTGGTCGGCACATGGGAGGCATGAAATCTTGGTGGAGAGATATCTGTAATATCTCGTCAGCATCATGAATCAAAAACCAGGCTTCAATAGCATCAAGAGAATGAATAGAAACGGCAGCATTGTCAGGAAAAAATTAGAGTTGTTAAGTTTAGTCTTCAAGGAGGTGTGAACTCCATTAAGGGTTAAAAAGCTTTGAATTGTTCATCATATGCTGGGGGTGTGTGGGCGTGGAAAGTGGAAATTTTCGACTAACCATTTGGAATTTTGCTACTCCCATGCTCTGGATTAGCCTGTCACTTCCACTTGAAGTCACTCATATTCGGAATTTTCATCCAGTCGTTTCCCAAATGTGCCGAAGCTACATTAGTGTATCTGCATTCTATGTGCATTCATGATTCGTGTCGTAAAACCTCCCATGAAAGTCATCAAATGTATGCGAGATTACGACCCGTTTAGTCGAACATGCCTCCGAAACCCTCATCAGCGGAGTCCTCGGCCTCCTCCTCCTCCTCCTCCTCCTTGGCGGCCTCAGCAGCTGGGGCGGACTCGGTGGTGGCAGCAGGGCCGGCGGAAGCGTAGGCGTCTGGGTTGGCGATACGATCCTTCAACTCCTCAATCTCGGGCCAGCTAATCTCGGTGCTGATTGCGACGGCCAAGACCTTCTTGTAGCTGTTGACAACGGAGTGCATAACAGATGGAAGGGTTGGGAAGTTGGCGGCCAAGGAGATAGCGGCGATGGTGGCAATGGCGCTCGAGAAGGACTTGAGCAATTGAGACTCCTCGATGTCGAGAACGCTGGGTGGGAAAGCGTTGCCTTGGTCATAAACCTGCGAAATGCTCATACCATAGGTGAAGGGAGAGATGTTCAACATGTTGAGCAGGGTAGCCTCGGAGGCTCCGACCTTGGTTCCAGCCTCAACGAGCTTCAAGTCGGCAGTAATTTCAATAGTACCACGGGCAATCTTGGTTGGGACGCCGAGGGCCTGGAAGAAAGAGGTCTTTCCGGGTTCCATACCAGTGTTACCAGCGGGGACGTAGACATCACCAGGGGCGACGGCACCAGCTCTGGCGGGAGCAGCGACCTTGTTGGCGAGAATCTTGTCACGGATAGACTTGAGGTCGCCGTTGGTGAAGACGAAACCGACGTTACCCTTGACGAATGGCAGAAGACGCTCGTACTCGGGGGAATCAGCGACGAAGCCCTTGATGGCGCGACGGACCTGTTGAACATGACGATTAGCTTCTGCAGAATCGAGATTGAACTGCGCGCGAACAGGGGGAACGTACCATGGTGTTCTTTCCCATCAAGACGACACCCTCACCACGGAGGGCTTGTCTGATCTCGTGCATCTGCTGGGAGCTGACATTGTCGACACCAACGATGAAGATACTCTTGTACTCCTCGAGAAGAGTCTTGAGCTTATCGAAGTAGCCGGCCTTGTTCTCGGATCTGCCCCCCATATCTTCTTAATTGAAGGCAGGGATGTTTTAAGGGTCAGATGAAGGGTGTATTTGTGAAAGTGTCTCGAGAGTTGGAGACGTGTAATTGTTGATGGTAGGAGAAAGAGGTTGAAGCATCGCAAAAGTCGAGATTGGTTTGTGGGAGTTCAGTGCGCTAGCGGCCGCATCCAGCCTCACCTGATTGGCCGAAGTTGTTGAACCCTGCTACAGCCTCGTGAACTTTTTCCAAATCTCACTTTCATATATGGTGAGAGGATCATATTGAGTCTCATAATTATTGAGAGATCAATTTTGGGCAATCGATTTCTTTCCATGAAGTAAGTCTCCCTCAAGTCCTAAACTTACTTTTACTCATGTATGTACAGAGCCCACAAGAGTCAATTCAAATTGCAACCAAACACACGGATTTGCCTCTAGATATACCTGGCTTGGTGCAGCTCGATTATCGGAGATGTCTCGTTCTCAAATGCCATATCAATGTATGGTAACATGTGGCGATAGTCTGGTGGCAGCTCGAGGATCCAGCATCGATTCGTTTAACCTTGAAAATGGATCTTTACTTTCAACCTGGACATGTCCAGCATCTCAAGAAGCCACTCAGAAAGAGAAGCCATCCCCTGTCGAAACCCAGAAGGAGACAGAGACACCAAAACCAGCAAGGCCAACAGAAGGAGCTGGTGTGGAGGAGGATGGTCCACCGGCAAAGAAGAGAAAGTTGTCGTCCGAAAACATTGAAGCGAAGAATGGAGAAACGTCAGCCTCAACTCCAAATACCAAACAAGAACAGCAAGATGGTAAGAAGAAGAAACAGAAGCAGAACAACAGATCAGAAGCTGTAGCTAGTGGTCTACAAGCCCCAGCTGTTATTGCTCTGGCTGCTACAAAGGATGGGAAACACGTGATTGCTGTTACTGGAGAAGACAAGAGTATAAGAGTGTTTGAGAGCATCGAGGAGGGAGGATCGCATAAGCTTCAGCAACTAAGTCAGCGGTATGCCTTCTAATGTGTATAAGAAACTTTAAACTGTACTGACAACATACAGAGCCATGCCCAAGAGACCCTGCTCCATCACCATCACAGCAGACTCCAAAACCATAATCAGCGCCGACAAATTCGGCGACGTCTACTCCCTCCCCCTCATTCCCTCCCCAGCCATCTCCTCAAACGCCCCCATCTCAGCCTCTCAAACACCCGAACCATCAACAGCAGCCAAACCTTTCGTCCCCGCCGCCAACGAACTAACAATCCACTCCCAGCGCAACCGCAAAGCCCTCGAGAACCAGAAACGACAAACTAATCGTCCAACTGAGAAAGCCGAACCAACATTCGAGCACAAGCTCTTACTCGGTCACGTCTCTATGCTCACGGATGTAGCGCTTGTTGCCGTCGAAGGACGGGATTACATCGTGACGGCTGATCGTGACGAGCATATTCGTGTCTCAAGGGGGATCCCACACGCGCATATTATTGAGGGGTTCTGTTTGGGACACACGGAGTTCATTACTAGACTTTGCTTTCCGGGATCTAGACCAGGGGTTTTGATCTCCGGGGGAGGGGAGGATGAGTTGTATGTTTGGGAATGGTTGGCAGGCAGGATCGTGGGAAAGGTGGATTTGAAAGGGCATGTTGATGAGGTGCGGAAGGAATTGGATATTTTCAAGCAGAGCGAAGGCGCTGCCGAAGCAGTAAAGATTGTTGTTTCGGGGATCTTCGCAATACAGACGACTGTTGGATCTGGGATGAGGGATGTTGTTGTTGTTACTTGTGAAGGGTAAGTTTCACTCCTTTCACTCCTTTCACTCCTCTCCTCATTGATAGCTCCGAGGGCCGAGAAGAAGGATAAGAGAGAGGAAAGAGAATTTGCTAACAACCTAACAGCGTCCCAGCACTCTTCACATTCACCCTCACCCCTCTCAACCAGCTTACACACCTCCAAACCCTACCCCTACCAGGAAACGTCCTCGCAATCTCTCCCATCCCAGCAACATCCAAACTCCTCGTATCCATCGATACGATCCACAAGGCCGGCTCAACAAGCGAGATTAGGACAGATAGCACAGAAAGCCTCAGTGCATTACAGACTTTCGAGTTTCAGGATGGAACGTTGGTGGAGGACGGAGTGGCTTTTGCGAGGGTTGGAGATGGTCAGGAAGAGCAGGTTGCAGAGACTGCAAGGTTGGGAAATTTGTTGTATGGGCTGGAGAATTTGAGGAAGAGGGAGGGCGATGGTGGGGAGGAATGAAGGGGGAAAGAACTGTAAAGGAGCATGTCGTGCTTGTAGAAGCTGAAATACCTGAACAATGCTTGTACACAAGATTCGCCTGGCCTGATAGATTAAGGAGTACTTCTCTTTGTATACCGGCTGTGAAACCTTGAAGTGTCGTGATATTCCTGATTGCATAATAGATAAACTGAAGGACCGTCTACAGGCATGAGCCGTTCGCAACATCAGGCTTTGTGGCAGAACGATTCTGGGCCTGGACTCGTACGATCTAACCAATCCTCTGCTATTAGAAGGCTATGTTGACAGTGTTACTGGTTAGGCGAGGAGCTCATGAGCCAGGTGAGACAGTATCTATGCGGAATGCAATGGGAGTAGCCCTGATTTATTGCAACTACTGTCCATGTGTGAGCGAGACCTAGATACGCAGCTTACCGAATAAGCTATCCGAACGCCCGCTCACAATTCTGGTCTGCTTACGATCATATCATAAGAGACCAACGAGTAAATGTTTTTAAAAGTTCATTTGCCATGCTATCTATCCGTCTAAACGCCCTCGACTTCAGTCGAAAAACACACATTCAGCTAGCCAGCCACTCTCCCCGCGCAGTTCACAAACCCACGGACGAAGAAGGAAAAAGCAATATCAAGCAAAAATTCAAATGCTCAACGTCTGAAAAAGAACCGCAAGCAATGCCAAGAGAAAAATATGACTACAATCAAGGCATGATCGAAGTAAAAAGATCGCGAGTCTCCCGCATATGGATCCGTGATCATAGTTCGTCTTCGTTCCTCAACAGATGCCATTTGCTTTCCCGCGTATCTTCCTTCCCAAGCATGATTGTGTATGATCGGTGTACTCAAGTCGTTGCTCGATTGCTCGCTAGCCAGCCAGACAGAAACCCCAACCCATGCGAAAGATGCAAAAGAGATAATCCCGGTCTTTGTCTCGTGTCTAGTTCGTGTATTGGCTCGTTTACTGGGAAGCGCACTGGACACGCTCTCCACCTGGGTGTCCGTCCTCATCATCCTCGTCCATTGCAGTCGCGCCCTGGGCTCGTGCTTGCTGAGCAGGATCAACGTCTTCGAAATCGACGGTTTCCGTCATTGTATCCGCTGGCGGTGCAGCGATAGTGTGCGAGGGTGGGATGATGGCCTTGAGAGCCTCGAATGCGGCAGGGTCGGTGGTGAAGTTCTTCTCGGGGAACTTCACGTCGAACTGAACGTACATGTTTCCGAAGTCGTGGTGACGATATGATGGCATACCTTGGCCTCTAATTAACTTTACGGTACCTAGTCTCTGTTAGCAGATGGTAAAAGCGACATGGGAATCGGATACTGACCTGGTGAAATAACCTCTCCTGGGAGAATGTCGACGCTCAACCACCGGTCGTCCAAATGCTCTACGAAAATAGTTCCTCCGGCAAGCGCTGTGACAAGGTCGATCTCGGCTTGATAGAAAAGGTCGTCATCTTTGCGTTGGAATCTGGCGTGGGGCTTTTGCTCGATCTCGAAAATAACATCTCCGGGTTGAACACCTGGAGTCTGGTCACCCTCGCCGCGGAAGTCGATCTTGTGTCCAGTCTTGACACCTCTGTCCACATGGACGTGGAGGACCTTTCTCTCGACGACAGTCTTCTTGCCGTTGCAGCCCTTGCACTTGTCCTTCTCGCGGATGATCTCTCCCTCACCATTACAGTCGGGACAAACGGTCTGGAAACGCTGGATCATGGGGCCCATTTGGCGCATCATGGTCTTCATACCGTGGCCATCACAGCCGGCGCACTTCTTGACGGCACCCTCCTTTCCACCACGACCATCGCACTTCGAGCAGATAACGGACTTTTGGAGCGCAAGCTTGGAAACCTTGCCCCGGTAGATATCCTCGAGTGAGACTTTGTGTACGTGGTGGATTGTACGGGCCTTTGGTGGACCTCGCTGTTGCCCTCCACCGAACATACCTCCAAGTCCGCCGCCGCCGCCGAAAGCTCCTCCACCACCAAAGAATTGGGAGAAGAGGTCCTCAGCGTTCATGCCACCGGCAGCTCCGCCGCCTTCCAGTCCCTCCTCGCCATACTGGTCGTAGATAGAGCGTTTTTGAGGGTCGGAAAGAACTTCGTATGCGTGGGAGAGATCCTTGAACTTATTTTCCGCATCCGGGTTGTGTGCGTTCTTGTCTGTAATTTTTGTTAATCCTGCTTCCGTGCAAGTAACTCAGGTCCAACACCTACCAGGGTGATGCTTTAAAGCCCCGATCTTGTACGCCTTCTTCAACTCTGCCTCTGTAGCGCTTGGAGAGACCTTTGATGACCGTCAGCTTCCTATCTTGTAGGGAGTACAGAAGTATGCTTACACCAAGAATATCGTAAAACTTCGTGTCCTTTGCCATTTTGGCGGTTTATAGGATGTCGAGGGGAGGATTAGAGAGAGTGTTTGACGATCGACCAAAGTCTATCTGCAGTATGCGATCGAGCCTTACGAGTTGCGCCTTGTCTGGGTGGCGGGTGAATTCTACACCGTAGACACCGTCAATGATAATTCGATATAGAAAACACAATCGCAGGCCACGGAGCGTGAAGATCGATTTCACTGTTTGTAGAGTGAAGATCGCAAGAGAGACCAGGCAACAGACGAGGTGGGTGAGAGTACTTACATTTTTGATTGCTGAGGCTGAGGCCTTGCTGCGCGCACAAGAGAGGATGCTTTTGCCTGTGGGAGTCGCAAACTAAACTGAGCAGCGGGATCCGATTTTTCTCGACCGTGGAAAGGATTCGAGAGTGTGATTGAAGGCGTATGATGTAGAAAGGATTGTTTCGGGCGAGAAATAGATTTTGAAGGTGATGATGTTCTTCAATCTCAGTATGTTCAGTTCTGCTGGTGAAGCAGCCAAATAATGCAAGCAAGCAACTTAAGCAAGCGCAGGGCGGCGGGCCTTTCTCAAGCCGTGATTGATAAAATGTCGGCTTTGACAGGGATCAATGGCTTTGCGTGCGATTCTAGCACCATCTATCGAATTCTGAGCCGTGGCGGCTGAGAAGAGCGAAAACCCACAACCACAAATTCAAAAGTGAGGTAAATTTGAAGCTGAATCAACAGAGAATTAAATACATGATTCCAATTTACCTGGTTGATTTTTGACTTTTCTGTCGTCGAGGAGTCGCAGATGTCCTCAAAACCATTCCAAGTTCTACTCCAAATACAGTTTAGCATGTTATGCGGGATGATGGCTCCCTGTGTTCGGTAGTAGGACCAATTAGATCTAACATGCTTTTCTTATCGACGATAAGGAATCTGAAGAGAGTAGAGTGAAGAGAGCGACAGACTCTTCCGAATTATACAACCCGAGATCAAATGAACGGAGCAAGTAGATGAATTTATTCTGTCTGTGCAGACTCTAGTATATTGTCTATCTCAGAGTACTTTAAGCCTCTATTTTTGGGAACAGGAAAACTCACAAAATCGAAAGATAGATCGATTTCATGGAGGGGTAGAGGGGAAAATTTGGCGGAAGTAAGAGTGACTTCATAGCATTTCCAGTACTATTCAAGATTCAAATTCTTAAAGGTAGTGAGGCTAGGAGACTCTTGCCATCTTTGGGTTGATTCATTGAGTTGCAATCAGAATCCGCACTTCGAGATCCCAACAAGCATTGTCATAGCCTCATGTAATAGATCCATCCCGCAGCCCATTTTCATTCTACTAGGTAGATAACGCCTCCCTGATTCAACTCGCCATTGTCTTTACACTTCTTCATCCTCCTTCTACCGTCAATTATACCGCCAACGCTTTCTCCAAGATGAATGACCAAGAAGGCCTGGCAATTGCCATTGAAGAGGCGAAGACTTCTTACAAAGAAGGTGGCGTACCTGTGAGATCCCCCACTCTTCTATTTACTTCTCTGCATGTTAGGATTCAATGTAGGACGAGGTCGACTCTGATTTCGAAATTGAGAATGCTGTGCGACGGTCACCTATACGGCCTCACTTCTTCTTTGGAAAGCAAGGTTAGAAAGCAGACCAGAGGACAAGGTTTCGCCTGCAGGACTGATCTCAAGATTTGGCAGACTCAAATGAGCTCGCATTTCTATTTCGATTGTATTTTGGGAATGCTGATAAGAAGTCTATAGATTGGAGCAGCTCTAGTATCAAGAGACGGCAAACTCCTCGGTCGGGGACACAACATGCGTGTTCAGAGCGGGAGTGCAATCCACCACGTAAGATTGAGAACCTCTCTTTTTGAACCCTGATTTCTAGACTGTTTACTAACTTTCACAGGGCGAAACGTCCGCTCTCTACAACTCCGGCCGTCTCCCAGCTTCAGCTTACAAAGGCGCTACCATGTTCACGACACTCTCACCATGTGACATGTGTACAGGAGCATGCATTCTCTATGGCATAGGCAGAGTGGTCATTGGTGAGAACAAGACTTTCCTGGGTGGAGAGGCGTATTTGAAGCAGAGGGGTGTGGAGGTTGTGGTGTTGGAGAATAAGGAATGTCAGGATCTGATGGAGTTGTTTATTAAGGAGAAGCCTGAGATTTGGTGAGTTACTCGTTCTTGGTAGAGATGGCAACAAAACCTGACGTGAATTAGGAATGAGGATATTGGTGAGGAGGAGAGGGTTTACTCGAAAGAAGCAAAGTAGGAGTAAGACAGAGCGCAAATGGAAATGAGCTTTGGAGCAATTTTATGAATTTTTGGTTACAGCCGACTTCTATTTGCTAGTGATTCTATGGATTTCCTCAAAGTAGAATTTCAGCATATCAGGATCAACACCAGGTGTGATGCCTATAAATTTGTTAGCACATCCAGCAAGAATCATGCCTGAGAAACATACCATGGCCGAGGTTAGAGATCCAACCCTGCTTTCCACCTCCGAAGCCTTCAATCATCTTCTCCAGGGTAGCAGTGACATTCTCTTTGGTTCCATACAGAATTCCGGGATCCGCATTTCCTTGGAGAACAACAGGTCTGTTCCCTCTGATCTTTACCGCATCAGCTGGATCTTGCAACCAGTCTAGTCCGACAACTTGATACCCGAGGTCACACAGCGAGTCCAGCGCGTACCATGCTCCTTTGGCGAATACAACCATTGGGACGGGCTCCAGATTCTTCTCCTTCAGTCTCTTGGGAAGATTATCGGCGATGTATGCGAGGTATGTCTGAGCAAATTCCTTGAAGGTGGTAGGTGATAATTCCGCCGCCCATGAATCAAAGACTTGAACGATCTAGAGGCTGACATCAGTGAAGCTCTCCTCATTCCAGAGCAATCGACCAACCTGAGCTCCAGCCTGAACTTGTAATGCCAAGTATTCCACGCAGACCTCTGCAATCTTCTGCAACATAGCCTTCGTCTCCTCAGGATACTTGTAAATCCATGTCTTCGTCTGAATGAACAATTTACTGCCACCTCCTTCAACCATGTAACAGAACAGTGTCCATGGAGCACCACAGAAGCCGAATAATGGGACACGGCCCTTCAACTTGTGTCTCGTCATAGTGATAGCCTTATAGACGTAGTCCAACTCCGCAGCGACATCCACCTCCTTGCTGAGTACTTTGGCGTACTGTCCGTCGTCTGGAGACTTCAATGGCTGCGGGAAATGCGGACCCTTCTTGTCAACCATCTCGACCGTCATGCCCAAAGCTTGTGGTATAACCAGAATATCTGAGAAGATAATCGCAGCATCTACGAGACCTGCGAACCGATCGATAGGCTGGAGTGTGAGGGTTGAGGCGATTTCTGGAGAACGACAGCATTCGAAGAAATCGTGGTTTCCCTTGGCTTCATGGTATTCGGGTAGATATCTTCCAGCTTTTCGATGTTAGCAGTTTGGATTAAATCCCGTATTTGTAGACACTGATTTAACCATACCTTGACGCATAACCCACATGGGAGGTCTTTCTACTTTCTGGCCTATTTTTGTAAGCGTCACTCTTGAAAAGGTATTATAAAGATCATACCCCATGCTGTTCTGATGAGGAGATCATTCTTCAATGGCTCAAATTTGTGGGACATGATGACAGGATCCCAGATTTTTTGTGTTGTTGTGATGAAGAATGGTAAGACAAGAAGTTCCTGCCGCATATTTAACCCACTACCACTACTGTACAACATCAACACCCCGCCGAGGCTGGACTTTGGTTCCTGAGCTCGGCTGCTCCACATCATCCTGTGGCTTGTTGACAGGGGCCAAGCCACAGCGGCCTTGGACTCTCTCCAGGCCGCACTTTTCTCAATGTCCAAACCAGCTTGGCAACAATCAACCATCCAGCTTCTCTATCTTCAGTTATCAATTGGGTGGTGCGATTGGGTCCGACGCTTCCTACTCATGCATGATCATATCAATTGATGATCCCCTCAGTCGAAACGGTCCATTCAACAACAGTTCTACGAATGCCGCGAACCATCGAATACAATAGCCCATGCTTCCTCCAGCTCCTAGCTGCCGCCGAGCACTGCAGCGACAGCTATATACGTCTTCAGAGTCAATATGGATATCTGATGAAGCTTTGAGCCGTGTTTTCCAACGCTTCTGCGCGGTCTCGAAGACCAGGAAGCGCTTTGGAAGCTTTGTGCCGGGACCTTTGGAAAGTCGAAGGAGGTTGGGCAAAAGACGAATGACCCTTCAATCCGATGCTGCTCCTGCTCCCGCGTTTGGTCTTGCTTCTTTATGGGGGTCTCTTCGCGAAGTAGACAGGACTCAATGGCAATGGGAAGCTCCTACCAGTCGGGACATGGTACCCCAGGAAACTCCATCGATTCTTCCCAAATGGCTTGTTGATTGGGGCACAGCTACCGAAGCTGTTCCGGGTCCTAACATACAAACTAAGTCGAGATCCCGCGCAAAAGCCAAAAATCTGCCCTTCAAAGATGACATTCGATCTTTTCGGAAGGCTCTCAAGGGGTGTGACCCTGGAGAGATGCCCGTCCTGTGCGATGACTTCAATCGGCAGTTGACGCAAACACTTTCTCTCGGCCTTCATACCGAGCACTATTTCTCTTACGCAATGAAATTCGTGTTCCAGGATATCCAGCAAGCATTTCTAGACCCAGAGCAAGCAAGCGCAAGATGCCTCGCATTGTGTCAAGCCATGTGGGATGGAATTTCGAGCAGCAAAGTAATGCAACCTTCGGATCTTGGGGACACGACCATGAGAGTATTTATGGCCACTTTATGCGACATTCCGATATCTGAAGGTCTGCAGGCTCTGGTTAGCGAAGTACTAGCATCGGTATCGAAGAGCCAGCTACAACAGATGTATCCCAGCATAGCTCGCCTGGTGCATTCATGGTTGCTGAGCTGGCATGAAGAAGATGCTTCGCATGTGAACGGATCTTCTCTATCCTTAGCTGTTCAGAGTGTGTCCAAAGCTACAAGTGCTGTCGCTATGGTAAAGACTTTGACAGAATCGTTGGAGGAAAGTCCGAGCTTTGCAGAGGATCTTCTGGCATATCGCCAGTCTCTGCAAATTGCAAGGAAGGCCATTTCATCGAGCGCAGGTGTTCTTGAGGAAGCAGAATGTGTCATCTCACCTCATCGACGCAGTATCAGGACTCTCACGGCCTCTCTCGGTCGTCTATCTCCTGGAGTTCTTCGGACAATAGTCCATCAATGCTCGAGCAAGATCTCGAGAACGGTCATACACAATGGCGTCGGCACCTCACTTCAACACAATTGGCTGTCAATCGTTGCTCGGATGCCCAATATGAGCGAGAACTTGCTTCTGAAAACATGGAAACAATTCGGCTCGTACGTAGAGCAAGATTCAGCTACCGATATACTGCTCGAACACTGGATCCGTCAAGATCTGTTAGAGCGGCCAGCTTTAACGAGAATTGTTTATGATGTAGCTTCTCAACGCTACCGAAAAGATCTCAGCACTCTCTTGTATGTGATGGACGGGGAACGGGAGAACTGCTGGGACAAGCTGAGGCTGCTGTTCAGATTCCTGGACAAGCTTGGAGACCATCAAACTATTTGCAGGACCCTTGTTTCGCTCAATAAGCGTCGAATGAAAGTTCCAGCGGATATTATGGATGAGACCCTCGAGAGCATGGCTATCAAGGACACTTTGCTTGCCCAGAAAGCGTTTCAAGTTTACCGATTCATTCGATACAACGATACACCACTGAGACTGGAGAAATGTCCGCGCTTCGTCTTCTCCATGATCAATAACCCCAACATAAGCTCCAGCGTCATCTGGAAATCCTTGGGAATACCATTGTACGAATCGATGCCCTCTCGCTTACTCGCACGACATACTCCGCCCGCGGAACCTACCCTGACTCCAGCTGTCGCGGACCACCTAACGAAAATGGCAACCCTCTTCGCACACTGCAGCGCGCGGACTCAACGAGTAGCATTTCGCAATGTGATGCAATGTCTCTTCCATCTCCGCAAGCACAACGCTCCAATAACACCAGAACTGACTCGAGCAATGGTTCACGCAGGGATATCGAGGAGGATCTCAAGCCATGGATGGATTGCGAAGGAAAGGGCGCAGTGGCTTTTGGAGTTGGTTGAGAAGGTGGAAGGAACGGATGTGGCTGTCACCGTTGACGAGATTGTTAAGGTGTGGAATCAGCAAATTTCTGAGAGGGTGTCTCAGCGAGATACGGCTATAAATGTGATTTGAGGCGGGCCTGAATTAGACAGAGCGTATACCCAATGATATGGAATATCAAATTACTAAATTCGTATGTATCTTATCCCATGTCATATTGCATGTGGACTTGCGCTGTCTGCACGTGGTAGTTCTGCACATGAATATATCGAGATTCAATTCCTAGCTGAACTTATTAAAATGAACGTGCACATAGGAATTATCATCATAGCGAAACGCCCTGGCCAGCGTGAGCTTCCCACCTCTTGCTCCTCGTTATTCATCGACAGCCGGTCTGAGATCTGCCTAACTCCAAATTCGCCTTGATCAGTATTGGCCCAGCTCACCTGTATTGAATGGAAACCCTGATATCTCGGGCTCTGGCTGCGGTCGTCCAGGAGGGAAAAGTGCGTCGAAAGCGTCCTGGAAAGAGCAATATCAGCACAAGTGCTATACAAGCGCAGAGCCATGTTGAGGAGTGAGAGAGAGAAAAGAGGCTCACCCAATCAATATCAGCCATCAAACTATCATTGCCCATTACGTTCTCAGTAACTTCCCCTCCCCCTTTACCCCCAGTACTGCCCCCAGCAATCTGCTGTCCCGACAAGCTCGTCGTATCAGAGCTCGCCTCCGGGCTTTGACTATTAGGGAAAGCCCAGAGACTCTCGCCATTCGACACACCCGCAAATTGCATATCCTGACCCAGCGGCACCCTCCCAATCGACGCCCCATAAGCTGGGCCGGGGCCAAGTCCAAACGTAGGTCCCATCCCCATATTCCCCTGCATCACGCTCGGGCCATACTGTAGCAGCTGGAAACCAGCCAATGGCGATGCCTGCTCCGGCTCTTGCTGCTGCTGCTGGTCGAACTCCTGCCCAGGCTTCCTCTCTTGTTCAGGCGCGATGAACTTCAAGTCTTTCATGATGTTTTTGCTGTCATTCTTGTCGGAGACGCGGGGCTCGCGCTGTCCGACGTGCTTTTGCATTACCACGGGAGCACGCATGCCGCGCATGCTTTGGTAGACGGCGGTTTTCTGTTGGAGTTCCATGAGGATCTTCTTGCCTTTTTCGCGGCGGGGACGGGAGGCGTCAGTTTCGAAGATGTAGTCTAGGCAGGTCCACTGGATGAAATGTCAGTGTGACTTTTGAGAACTTTGGACATTGAAAGTACTAGAAGAAAGTCATGACTGGGAAGAAGGATTGGTACGTACGATCCGGTCGGCTTCTTTCCGTTGGGGGTACACATATATCTCCATGAGGAGGAGGAAGGCTGTATGGTACTGCTGGTAAGCACCTCCGTACCAGGACCAGGGCCTCAAATCAGGAACTGTCTCTAGTGCTACGGCCATCTCGATCGTTGTGGTTCCTGCTGCGAGCATTATCTGTCGAAGGCGATCAGGCATAGGTGCTACGACAGAGTTGTGATAGCGATGCAGGACCATGATATGAAGTCTAGACATCAGCAGTGCCTGGACTGTTGTCAGATACGCTTCGGCATTGGAAGAACGGCGAAACTTGCCTTAACCAGCTTTGCACACTTCTGCAATGGTATCTTGTCATCTATGAGATGGTCATACTTGGCAGCCATGTTGGCACGGAATGTCTCAATCTTGCTGAGAACCGCGGTCAGGCTGATCTTCCTCCGCTCGATGCGCGGTCGATCGATCCAGATAGTCCTCATCATTTCGTTGATCTCAAAGCGAATAAGCGAGAAAGTAGTGTCAGTCCACTTATCTGCGCCTGCAGGCGCTTTTCCGGTAGGATGCAGATCTGCATCATTGACGTTGAGGGGCAGCTTCGTGTCGAATTCATCACGTCTGATGGTTGGCCGCGGTCCTTGAGCTTCGCAAGTCCGAATATCCAGGAAACACAGTTGATGCCACACCAGACGTCGAATATGAGTCTCTAAAGGATTCATGCCATACGTCTGGCCATCGCGGTGAAGACCCATGCATTCCGCCATCCTGATCGCCGCGCCTAGGAGTACTGAATGGGCTCGTGACATTTCAGACCTGCAGAGAGGAATCTGAAGCCAGCGTTAGTTTGATGGAGTCGAAAGAAGGCAGAGGAAACATACCAGGTACATGACGAATGCTTGAAGAACCTCGATCTTGGTTGTTCGTAGGAAGTTAGCTCTAGCTAGAGCTGTTTCTGTACCCAGCTTGAAATTATCCACTAGACTGGCCTTTGAGAAGAGCACGGAGTTAGCAACAATAACTTAAGGCTTTATTGACGTAAAGTGTTGGCAATTGTAACAACATACCTTCGAGACACCAAACTCTTGCAAGATAACAGAGTCGTCCATGCTGACTACACCCGAGAACATCGCTGCAAAGACAATAGTCTGTACAGAATTTGGCGGCTCGATACCGAGAGTAACCTCATCCCAGAAAGTTTCCCATTCTCGCTCAAACGTCTGTCGATGAACTATCTGGCATATTGGATGAACACACGTAAAATATTGCTTGATCAGCCGATCTGCAGCTAAGCGAGATGGGAGAAAGTCAATAAGAGAAGCTTGGGACCCGGTGCCGCCAAAGAAGAATCCAGATGTCGGTAAGATGTACTGAGGTCCAGCCTTTAGCCATTCCGACGCTGGGGGTAGCGGTATGGCGATGTCGGGCGGTGCAACGGCTCTGCCGTCGTCTATACTTTTGTCGCCTGTCATATACGTATCTTGCATTGTGTATTCGAGCTGAGATAAGTGATTAGCGAAGCTGACTTGTGTGTCACTGTCATGAATGAATGAAAAGTTCAATTAGAGGCATAGAAGCCTGTATGACCGAATGATCACTTGGATCCTTCTGTGGTACGCTATTCTCGTGACATATCAAGGCCACTCTTTGTTGATATTGTTCATACATCGTATAAGAGATGTACCGCAGCTGTAGAATCGTCGTGAACTTTTGATAGAAGGTATTAAATGAAATGCAAAGAAAGGAGCAGTGTGTCATGACTTGTAGCGGACGATCCTCGAAGATCCACTTGATTCTACGCTTTGTGGTCATGTATTTGTGAGGCTAGTCTCTTCGTAGTATGAGCAGTCTCGATCAAGCAACGATCTTGAGCAGTGCTTGTAAAAGTGAGAGAGTTCGATCGGATAATGCCATGATAAACAGTATTGAGAAAGGTGAAGTATGCACCAACCTCCTCAGATATTTTGGGTCTAAAGAAGCCGCCAATGCGCTCCGTAATCCTCATTTTGCCCAGCTGAATTCCCAGATCCAGGAGATCATCATCCTCCCCATCGACCTCATAGGCAGCATCAACAACAGCAAGGGGAGTTGGCTCCAAGTCCTTTTCATCTTCATTGGCCGGTAGGTCATCCTCGTCTGGCAACGCACTATCTTGACTAGGACCGCTTGTTGAGTGCTGCGCAGCATTCTTGGCAACATCTCGTTCCAGTAGTCTTTCCAAGGATCCTACCTTCTCTTTGATTTCTGTGAGCTTAAGTTGACTCGCTTGATCTAAAGCAGGGGCCAAGAATACACAATCGCGTTGGAACTTCACGCAGTTTGTGCATGGGTGGGACTTGTTGCATTTCAGCTTGCGACGTCGACATTCTAGACAACTCGTGATCATGCGATTGCGTCTTCTGATTCGAGGTGCCGTTCCGGATGAGTTCGGTGCGGATTGGGATCCCGATTGCGATGCTGGTGGTGAATTTGATGTCCTCGCTTGCGTGTTTGCAGTCGATGAGGCTGGAGAGGTTGTAGACCGTGGCTTAGTGTCAGGGGACTCTTGTCCCTGGACGTCAACGGTGTTAAAGTAATCCATCTTGCAGGACGACGCTTTCCTGATAACCTCAAACGGTACCCCGGGCTGCCGGTATGGGGATGGCAAGGCTACCAGAGTAGCAAACCTAGCCAAACAGAAGTCTTTTCGGGGTTCGTATACCCGTAAATTGATCTGCAAGACGGCATGTACCGTTCGAGTCTGGATCGATACAAGGTGAGGTCAAGAATGTGATGGCATTACGGCCGAAAGAAGGGTGGGAATAGATGCAGGTCCACCTTATCTGCAGCTGCAGTGCTATCATGCCTCAGGCAGCATTCTTTGGCCAATGGCAAGGGCAATTATCATTCTTCTTAGATGAGGATGGAATCTCCAAAATATGATTTATCTCTATTGATAATGGAGAATAACATTCGGAGTCGCAGTCTTGAGACCAAGCCCAAACTCTTATATGTACTGGATAGCTATGTCAGTGAAATAGGACTATTGACTTAGAAGATCTTCAAACACTGAAGACTATGTGTAGGATCCACGCGGTAAGTGATATATCGGCGTCATTGGTGCAACAGGCCTGGTCGAAGTGGCTTGCTGCTCACAGTATCTTTTCAGATCTCGTGTAAATTATATCCGTCTCTATGCAGACAACAACGCTTCCTTTATGTGAAGTGATATATATCATACACTGGCCTCCATAAAAATAGCAAGGGACCAATTTGTCCCGCGAAGATAGTGCATTTTTCATGAACTGCTCATAATACACGCCTGATCTTCTGCGCCATGGTCTCCAAGCCAGAATGTTGATACACTTGTGATGCTTCCCACCAAAACATCCACCCTCTAAACATCAAGATCCATTTTCTCCCCCAACGCAGCCTCGTCTCCCTTCAGCTCGTGTACTGTAACATACTTGCTGATCTCTTCCCTCGTGATAATCTTCTCGTTCAGGACAGCCGTAGTACCTCTCTTGAAGACATAACTCTTCTGCTTCTTGCTCCGCTCGTTTGGCTTGATATAACCTCTCTTCAGTGTTGTCTTCTCCTTCGTGATAACCGCAACATCGACATTCGATCCGGAACCCAGATCGTTGAAGATACCAGCTTGAATAGCATTGGAAGCTAAGTCGATGGCCTCTTGCTCCGTCAAAGACGATTTCCATTGGGTCTCGAAGATAGACATAGCTGCCAGCGAACCACTTCCCATGGTGACGTATGGAAGCTTGTCTGTACTACCGTGCGCATGCACAGTGAACAATCCGACACCAGTAGGGTCAACACCAGCCACGACGAGATATGCGCCAATATGTCCTTGGTATCGGAAAAGGTGTTGCTTCAGCATGGTCATACAGGTAACGACTCGTGGCTTGCGGCCGGTTGAGAGGGAGTGGAGCTCGAGTTGTGAAGAGATGAGGGCGGTTGTGAATTCGGTATCTGCTGCAGTACCAGCTCCGGCACACCAGATCTGAGGAGCGATGTAATGAAGCTTCTCGCAGTTCTGTTTGGCAGCATGGTCAGCCCCAAATCAATCTTCCAGCTTCATCCAAGCTTACCTTATCAGCCACGACTGGTCCACTCGTTGCTCTGGTGTCTGCAGCGATCTATAATACAATTTTATTAGCTTGCGTTCGTTCATTTCGAAGCCCCAGTACATGTCCATGCTGCTGTGACAACAAGGCTGGGTAGAGTCTTGGAGCTCGAACGGGAGCAACAAGTGCGCTGAACGTACCACGACACCACCATCAAATATGCATCCCACGATCGTTGTTCCAGTACTTGTAGCCTTTGGAAGCGGTACACCTCTTGAGTGTAGGGCCGCATTGCGGGTGTGGTTGGAGAAGTCGAAACCCGGCATGGTGGCAGGTAAGCTCACGGAGCTTCGTACTGGTCGTTTGTGTATTGTGTAAGAGCTCGAATCAAGAAGGCGACACTCAATATCTTGAATGGATGAGACGGGTTTGATGATGGAAATTGTGAAAGCTTGGTGAATGTCTCGTCTACTACTGTATTTCCCCAGGTAGCTGGCTGACGAGGTTCGCGGTGCCTGGCGAGAACTAGACGCGAGGCAAGGGCCAGCTCCAAAGCTTCACGTGATCTTGATTTTTTGGCGCGAACTTCGTTGGCGGTTGATTCCAGGTACCCAGCCAGCTTGGAGGCAGCTTCAAATAAATCATCTGAAAATGCTCTAGCTTTCTGGCTCGCGATTCCGCTTCGATTCCAATCTCCAACCTACATATTGCATTGACCTTCATACCGGTCCTGGAACTGAGCAGATTGGATTTCTACCAGAGCTCGACAGACATTCCTTGCGACCAACGCGCTTTCTTACCCAGTCCGGAATCTCGTCTCGAACAATAGAGCTAAATGCGCAGAAGCTCCCCATAACAAACACCTCCCAAGGCCGGATACTTTGCGACAGTCATGGCATTTAGCTTTGGGAGCCCTGCGCCAGCTGCGGCTGCTGGCGTCAATGTGCAAAATGGTCCTGATCTCGAGGACATTCAGACAGAGGTAAGTTGAACTTACAAATAGCTAATAGTACCTTGAGCAAGTCTAACGACCTACAGGCTCTTGGCTTCAGAGCACTCTCTGGCGAATCCAAAATCCAATTACTCCCTACGCCATGGCCCGCGGATCAACTGCCACCTCCTACATCCTCTCTCATGAGCATAGCTTCGCAAAAGGGTCTTGTTGCTGCCGCTGGACCAGATGCAGTTGTTGTCGCATCCACAGAGTCAATTCGTAAGGCTTTCGAAGGAAAAAGTGATAGTGGCAACATAAAACAATTTCAACCTCAATTGAGAATACCTATGCCCATGCGAGTATCTCAAGTAGCCTTTTCCGCAGACGAGACATACTTAGTCCTCTCTGCCGAAACTGGAGGAGGACTAGCTGTCTATGAGGTCCAGTCACTACAAAATGGCTCTACGGAACCTGCCTACCAATTACCTACCGAAAATTTGGCACTGAGAGCATTAATACCTAACCCAACCCCGGAAAAGGCAGAGCTTTTTGCCTTGGTGACAACGGATGGGAAACTCATGATGGCGAATGTGAAGGAGAAATCTTTCGTTGCTGGGTCAAACGGACCTATTTTGAAGAATGGTGTAAGCTGTGTCTCTTGGAGTGCAAGAGGCAAGCAGCTGGTGGCTGGTTTAGGTGATGGTACTGCATATCAAATGACCCCAGAAGGAGAAGGGAAAGCAGATATTCCACGGCCTCCAAATGTGGATGCTGGTGATTACGGTAAGTCTCGTTTGGACAGGTTACGGCTAATGATTTGTTCTAACATCCTCAGTCTCTTCTATTACTTGGCTGGAGAATCTAGTGTTCTTGATGGTTCACACGCCATCCCAGTTCGATCCTGGTCAAGCTCCAAACTCAACCTTCCATTTGGTCACCAGACAGATGCCATCAAACTATACTTTCCAGAAGATATCAGATCCTGCAGGACCATTTGGATTGAATCGATCCCCACCTCACCACTTTATGCTTCGCCTAAGAGCCTTTCCTCCAAATCTCCAAGATCTGATCATTGTCGCTTCCAGTGCCTCTGCCGATATTGGATTATTTAGCAGGTCCAAAGTCCCTCTGACAGCCGATAGGCCAGCAGACAGGGTGACAGGCGTTTTTACTATGACCGAAATGTCTGACGATTCGCGTCGCGCTGCACTTCCAATGAGTGCTAATTTCTCGGACACTTCTCCAATCGGACTTGCTATGGATCTCTCGAGCAATCAAAAGGTTGAAAAGCCAATCGCAGGTGATGAAATGGACGAGTCACCATTTCCCGTACCTGCTCTCATGGTTCTTAACAACGAAGGTGTTTTAGCTGCATGGTGGGTAATTTATATGGATTCAATCAGACAAGGCACAGCATACCCTGGCCTCGTAGTAGTTGGAGGTTCCCAGACGACCCCAAAGGCTCCGGCACCAACTGCAGCTCCAACACCGGCTTTTGGTACTCCTTCGCAACCTGCTTTTGGCTCATCTGCTTTTGGCACATCCAATACCGGTTCTGCCTTTGGAACTGCTAGGCCTACAACATCATTCGGCACCCCATCTGCCTCTGGACCATCTACAGGTGCGTTTGGTGCTCCATCCGGCCTTGGTAAAAGCCAGTCTCCTTGGGGAACGCCTGCTGCGTCCAGTACTGCTGCAACTGCCCCAGCCTTTGGAGCTACGGCTTTTGGTTCCACAACAGCGACGTCTAATCCAGCATTTGGAACACCAAGTTTTGGCTCCACTAGTACGCCTTCCTTAAACAATCGAGCTTCTCCATGGGCGACTGCTGGGGGTACAGGAACTACCCCAGCCTTTGGTCAATCTGGGGGTCTGGATAAGCCAGCTTCAGTTTTCGGTAGTTCAACAGCCGCCGGAAGCACGCCCGCAGCAACATCTGGATTCGCTTCTTTTGCCTCAAACAAGGGTGGCTTTGCAGCGGCCGCGGCAGCAGCAAAACCCGCTGAGACTCCAAGCGTGTTTGGCTCACAAACAACTTCAACTCCAAATCCCTTTTCTACACCAGCAACTAGTCAGCCAATAGGAACACCGAGCATATTTGGCTCACAACCCGCCTCGAAGCCAAATCCCTTTTCTACGCCAGCAACTGGTCAAGCATGGGGAGCCTCTAGCGGAGCTCCAGCGACAAATCCGTTGGCGTCTGGTGGATTCAAACTCAACTCGTCTTTCAAGGCCGATCCATCAGCAAAGGATGAAACCCAGGATACTTCTGCTGCATCCAAAGGCAGCTTTTTTGGTGGAAACTTTGGTAGCGCTCTCGGAGAGGCAACAAAATCCCCGGCTGCTGAAACTCCTGTCTCCAAAGAAGCCGATATGGATTCAGATGACACGTCGAACAAAGCGCCGGCCGCGAACTTTACTTCAACCACTCCGGCATCCACACCTGCGGCGCCGAAAACATCTATCTTCGGATCCGCTCTTCCGGCGACTGGTGGGCTCTTTGGAAGTACACCTGCTACTTCGCTTTCAATAGCCAAACCTGTCACAGCTGGCTTTGGTTTCGGTAAGCCATCAGATGATAAGCCAAAGCCTGCAGCTTTCAGCTTTGCCAATTTGAATGCAAATGGTTCTCCTGGGCCCAAGACACCATTGCCTTCCGACCCCCAACCTCCACCTGCGCAACCGAAGACACCTTTATCGCCTAAGGTCAAATCAGAACCAGTCACCGATACACCGACTACCAGTAACAAGATTCCGGAAGCGCCGCTCCCACCAGATACCACAAGCAAAGCGAGCTTTGCCGCAGGCGAGTCATCAGGGTCATCTGTTACTGCTGATGCTCCTCTACCCCCGGATTTTATGCCCAAAGTTACAACTAAGCCAAGTCAACCTCCTCCAACTCCTGGCCCACTTCCAAGCGTGGCCAAGCCCATTCCTACGGAACTGATTCCACCAAGCGACGTACCTGGTGGCCCAGATGACGATGGAGATGATTCAGGTTTCTTGACAGAGGAGGAAGGAGACGAAGGAAGTGAAAATGCTAGCGAAGATGTCAGTGAAGAAGTTAGCGAGGAAGGCAGTGGTGAAGATGTCGCAAAAGACCTTAGCCCTACTTCAGAGAACAACCAAACTCCAGCAATCTCGCCAGAGAGCTCTTTTGGAGGGTTGAAAACCCGTAGCCCGGAAAGCAGTGTGTTCACCAAGATCTCTAAGCCTGGCCAGCCAAAGCCTGCTTTGTTTGGCGAGCTGAATGGGTCTGCACCTGTTCTCTTGCCTCCCAAAGTTCAATTAAGTCCCCGGTCGCCAAGTCCAGTGCGAAATGCCATACCTGGAAGACTTCGTCCTGAAGCATCCCGATCATCAAGTGCTCCAGGTTTCGCCTCCCAATTACTAGGATCTCAGCGAGGTGGTCGTCCAGCCGGCCCAGCGCAGCCTACCCTTGCCCAAACGGAGGCGGATCTCCTCAATGAAGAAAGACGCCGGCAGGAAGTCAGAGCAAGGAAAGAAGCAGAGGAGAAGCAAGCATTAGTTGATGAGGAAGACGACAGATTTCACGCCTTCATGAGATCGGAACTTGAACCCTTGAGAACTCTACCCGATTTTGAAGTACATGCCGATTATCAAGGTCAGACGTCCCTGGACAATATTCCAGCCCAGGTTGAGGCTGTGTATCGGGATATCAATTCCATGATCGACTGCCTAGGGGTCAATGCACGGGCGATGGAATGTTTTATCAAGTTCCACACAGAGCAGTACAAGGATGAAGGGCGAACGCGAGAAGATCTCGAGGGGGACGATGAATGGTGTCTGGTTGAGATTGACAATCTATCGTCGATCGTAGAGAAGGATCTTGCACAAGAGCTTGCCAATGGTCGTGTGAAAGACATCGACTCGAAGCTCCAGAGTTGCGAAACTTTACAGAGGGAACTCATCAAACTGCGTGCCAAACACGAGGATCTCAAAAAGATGATCGATGCTCATCAAGATCCGACTTCTCTCGCGATAGCTCGTGCACAGCCATTAAGCGCCGAGCAAGCCGCACAACAAACAGATCTACGGAAAGACTTTACCAAATTTCAAAAGCTATTGGCAGAAACAGAGGAGGCTCTGACGATTTTGAAGGCGAAAATGGTCTCTCAAGAAACATCACATAATCGTGGCGGTGGACCTGGTGGCCCAACTGTTGAGGCCGTCATGCGGACCATAACTAAAATGACGACAATGGCAGAGAAGAGAAGTGGAGATGTTGATGTTCTCGAAGGACAGATGCGAAAACTTCGCTTCAGCTCCGTGGATAGTGGCGAAGGGTCGCCTTTTGCCACACCAACAAACAACAGAGCGTCTATGCGTACCCCAGCTGCGTCCAGCACATTTGGACTCTTCTATACTCCCGACAGCATCAAGGACAGCCCTCAACGATTCCAAAATTCGTTGATGTCTTCTGTTAGTTCACTTAGTCATAGCTCACCTCGAAAGAAGATGAGTGGCTACAGCATACAGGAGAAGACACAATTGAGGGCACAGTTGGCAAAGAAGCAAGCAGTAACCGAAAGACTGAAGACAGCATTGAAGAAGAACGGCACGAAAGTTCGTCCCATGGATGATGATGAATAGGGAGTGTTTTGGAAGCACTTGGCATTTATGGCGTTGCGGACTTGAGCGCTTTGGAGCATGAAAATGGCAATGAATAATATTGTACAAAGTAGCTAGTGGAGGTCCTTGAATCAACTGAATAGAAGGAATCCCAAAGCAACCGAAGCCTCCGAACGGCTATATGACGAGTTTGATATCGAGATAGCCGAGCTGAAGACGGCCAATACTGAATGTCGTCGTCTCTTCCTTTTGACGCCCGACACTTCTAAAATCAGCTTGTCGCTGTAATTTCTACCCCGTCGTTCTCCGTAATGGCTAAGAAAACATAAGGGTATTTTTCGCTTTCGGTGTAATCACAATCGAGCGATTGGATAACCCACGGAATTACCCCGCAAAGTCTTCCCCATTATTCTCCATCCACCACCGAGTCGAGACTCCCCCCCGACTCCCGAGTCAACCCGTAAGAAACGAGCACTCCACAACTATGAGCTCACTGTCAATCAAAGCTTCCAGGCTGTTCCCTCAAGCCTGTCTCGCCAATACCCGATGCCCCGTCCCTGAGCTGGACACGATCCGGGGCCATACCCGATGATGACCTTCTGTACCTCTCACTTGAGCCTCCACGTCTATTAGATAAATATCATCATAGCCATCATCATATTTCAACGTTCTCATTGCCCTCTCATCTTCACTTCTCAAGTCTCATCACCTGTATCATAATCATGCCTGTCACAGATACACCTAAGAGCGACTTTCATGTTGCAGTCTGCGGTACGTCTACTTTCTCATCCCCACATCCGATATCTCATATATCTTTATGTTTTAACACTTGATGTCGTGTATGAGGAATGCCACTTAAGATTGACTATACCACATCTTACCATCATACTGACAAACATGCAGGCGGCGGTATCGGCGGACTCTGCATGCTCATCGGCCTCCTTCACCAAAACATCTCATGCACACTCTATGAAGCGGCACCAGCATTCGCTGAAATAGGCGCTGGCGTCTCTTTCGGCGCCAATGCCGTGAGATCAATGTCACTTATCGACCCTGAGATCAAGAAGGGCTATGATAAGATTGCCACCAGCAACGCGTCGCCGGCATGGAAGAAGTGTTGGTTTAACTTTACCCTGGGCGCGAAGGAGGATGGTTGGAAGGATTTGAAGACGCCGGGCAAGGAGGGTGTACAGGTTGCTCAGGTATGTGAATGGTTTGGATTGGTTCAAATCGAAGTGTCTTACTCTTTCGCTCAAGCGATGTGAGCTTTCACTTGAAGTGGGTGCTAATATACCACAGGTCATGGCTGGTGACGTAGGCCATAGTTCAGTACACAGAGCACACTTCCTAGACGTATTGGTCAAGCTCGTCCCAGACGGCGTCGCCAAATTCGGCAAGAGAGTCGAAAATGTAGAGAAAGTAGGCGAGAAGATGCAAATAACTTTCCACGACGGAAGCACGGCTGAAGCCGACGCCGTTATTGGCTGTGACGGCGTGAAGTCACGGACGAGACAGATTGTCCTGGGAAAAGATCACGAGAGCACGAATCCCACGTTCACGGGCAAGTATGCTTATAGGGGTCTGATTCCGATGGAGAAGGCGGCTGGTGCGCTTGGAGATGATTTGGCGAGGAATAGTCAGATGTATATGGGTCGACATGGGCACGTACTTACATTCCCGATCGAGAACGGAAAGACGATGAATGTTGTGGCGTTCCAGTCGAAATTGGATGGGGAGTGGGAGGATGAGAGATGGGTCTTGCCGATGAAGAAGGAGGATATGTTCAATGATTTCGAGGGGTGGGGGACGAGCGTGCAGCAGATTCTCTCGGTTAGTACTGCACCAGAAACCGCAGAACATAAAGAAGACTACTGTATTAACATAATATTATAGTTGATGGAAAAGCCTGATGTATGGGCGCTATTCGACCACCCTCCAGCACCAACATATTACAAAGGACGACTAGCTATCCTAGGAGACGCAGCACATGCATCGACACCCCACCAAGGTGCCGGAGCCGGCCAAGCAATCGAAGATGCATTCATCCTATCCAACCTTCTCGGCCAAGTAAAGTCAACAAACGAGATCGAAAAAGCTTTCCACGCATACGACGCCGTACGTCGGCCGAGAAGTCAGCAAGTAGTGAGGACGAGTCGAGAAGCAGCAGCAATCTATGAATTTGAGGACGAGAATCTAGGAACGGATCTGGGGAGGATCAAGAAGCGATTGGAAGAGCGTTTTGATTGGATTTGGAACGAAGATTTGCCGCAGCAATTGAAGAAAGCGGAGGATGTGATGGGTGCGAAGGCGAACCTGTAAGAATGGACGATGGCCTAGTCGATTGAGTCGTCTCGGAGGGCGAAAAGTTCTTTCATCACTCCATCGGTTTTGCTTCTTATAGCATCGTGATACATAGAGTTTGTGATGTATCTATCGGTCACGTTGAGCGGGCTTTCTTTGCGGTCTCATGCGGCATTAAAAAATAAAAAGAAGTCAGAAACATCAACATGAGGGCACCTACTGCTTGCAGTTCTTCACCAACCTAGCTGTCTCTTGGGCAAAGCCAAAGTCGACATACATGTCATCAACGAATGTCGCTGAGTACAGCGGAACTTCGTTGCGAGCCAACTACCAGATTTGTTAGTCCCACAAAGCACATGTGCCGAAAGTAGAATCGATATTCACATACCTGCCACGTATCATAAAGCTGTCCCCAGCCAGGATAGCTCGCAATGATATCGGCCACAGGTGCCATCCTCTCCAGTTCAGGGAAGATGTCAAACAAGAATGGGTAGATCATCTCCCCAGAGAAATACAGCGGTGCCTCTCGAACAGATGAAGGGGATTGCGGTGATTGGGAAAGCCATTGAAATTCCCTGAGAGTCTTCCCAACTCGATCGGCGGCCCAATTACTCGCCTCGTTCTCACAATAAATAGCTTCGTGGATGATAGCATATAGAACGTTATCATCGAAGCTGAGTGCGCTTTCGAGTGCTGAGAGTGTTCTGTCAAATGTAAGTGTATCTTCTCGCTTCATGGAAACCTGGGAGTGACAGTCAGTTGAGTACGTACGGGCGAGTGATGAATTGAAATTGCTCCAAGTCCGTCTTCATTCTGAGCACTAAGTCATGCACAGAATCCAGTCCTCCGTGAGCTCCGAAACCTCTGCCGAGAGTCAAGAATCCTCGTACGGTCAGAACACCGCCAGAGGGAAGCTTCAAGCCCCCCTTGCTCTTTATGTGGAATGCTAGACCATGCACCGCGTCGACGTCTTCTGGATACTTCTTGTAATATGCCTAAGCAATGTCAACGTTGGATATCAAATGCATAGAAGTATTCTTTACTTTGTTCCGTTCTGCCACTTTCTTGAAGGTCGCTCTGTAGACCGCTTCGGGTGATTGGCCGATTGGTGCTAGACCTCCTGATGTGAAAGCTTCTCGGAGACCATTGGGGTATTTCGACAGGTACCTGTACCTCAATCAGTTTTTGATCGATGGTTGCTGGCAAACCCATGTTGGGAAATATTATCATGCACGCATTTCCCCGAAAAATACGGGATTTTCGAAGCAACTGTTGAAGGATTAAATAGAATGACACTTACGTGAGAACGCAGAAGCCACCAAATGATTGACCAAAAACAGACCTACTTATTATTACTTCAAAGTGCCAGGTATTTTTTGTACAACTGAGAGCTATAAGGACCTTACCACTTCTTGAGCTCGGTTGGATAGTCTTCCGTAAGCGTCTTCCGAATGGCCTCACAGTCCTTCACAATGCTATCGGCGCGGAAGAGCTTCAGGTAGTCTGCTTGCCGGTGAGGATCCCCTTGTAGAGCAAGTGTGGCTGCTGAGATAGGAGTACTTAAGCCGGTTCCTCTCTGATCAAGGTAAAGCATCTGATATCCCTTCTCGAGGACGGCGTTTGTGATAGGCGAGTTCTGTGGAGGAGAACATTGAAAGCCTGGTCCTCCTTGAAGATACACAAACCAAGGTTTCTGGATCGATATATGAGTAATGATAGCTTCCAAGCTATATATGATTTACTTACCATGGACTTCTTCCGCCGCTCTTCCTCAGATATGATTGTTGTAGGTTTCTCATATCTCGAAACTGACCGGGCAAACAGTTGGATAGTACCTCGGTCCGGGTTCGAATAGTCTTTGGGAACCTCGAAGAAAAGTTCGTCTACGGCGAACTTTCCTGTTTGAGATATCAGCCTTTGATTCAGTTTCATCGTTGTATCAGAGAAAGGAAACATGTATGAGGTGGCTTCAAGCTCATGAGCCCGATCACATGACGGCTAATCAGCTTACCAGGAATGAGATGAGCCTTGGACTCAACTAGCCTGGCAAAGGCCATTTTGTTATTCAAAACTGAAGTCACGCTCGAAGAAGATCCTAGATATGTTTTTATTATGTTGGAAGGTGATTCAAGGATAGTCCGAGACTCGTGTGATGTGAAGGTGGGGAGAAGATGAGGATGAAGTCCCATGGAAGCGAGAACTCTCGGCAAGCCTTGCCTTCACATCACACCCTAGTGAATTCCAACACCCGCCAGGTCACACGATTCACGACGAGTGAATGTACTCAGTGTATTACGAGATCTCAGAAGGTAAAGTCTATTTCCTTTAAGAGCTCTTTCATTGACCAAGAGGATGGCCTGCAATTAAGCGACATCGGCCGACAATTCTGCAGAGACTTCTTGAGGTCTTTGACAAGTTCCAGTTCGACTTTCTGGCAGGCTACTAGGCAGAGCACTCAAGTCTGCATACTGAGTACACAACACACATTCGGGCAATCGACTGACAGCTTCAGAATCTCCACAGACTACGTCAAAGACTAGAAATTGTTAAGTTTCATGATCTCACGTGACCAATTATAGTCAAAGGTATCTTGAACTACTCTGAAGAGGGCCGCAACCGCAAGGGCAGCTGCTTAGCCGCTTGCCTACGATGGCGAAAGATAAGAAAGGAAACAGCGAGGGCAAGAAAGCCAAAAAGGCCGAAAAGAAGCTGAAGCAAGAGAAGAAAGGCGAAAAGAAAGAGAAGGTCAAGAAGTCCAAGGCCGAGGACAGCGATGCCGAGGACGTGGATCTCGATGCTGTTCTTGCCGAGTATGCAAAGAAGCAAGAGCAATTCTTGAAGGTCACAGAGTCTCCTTGTGATCCTCCAAGAGCTCGTGCGTATGCTACCTTTATAGCGTCGCCAGCGAACGATAATGAGCTTTTCCTCTTCGGTGGAGAGTACTTCAATGGTGCTCTGGCTACTTTCTTCAACGATCTTTATGTTTACCAAATCAATAAAGACGAGTGGCATTTGGTTACATCACCAAACACACCGCTTCCGAGATCAGGTCATGCGTGGTGTCGTGGAGGGAACTCGGGAGGAGTCTACATGTTCGGTGGAGAATTTAGCTCTCCTAAGCAGGGAACTTTCTATCATTACAACGATGTAAGCAATTCAGTTCGCTTCTCTATGTTCGAAAACTAACTTAATCCTATAGTTCTGGCGTCTCGAACCATCCAACCGAGAATGGACAAGGATAGAGACCAAGGGGAAATCACCGCCAGCCAGAAGTGGGCACAGAATGACGTTCTTCAAGAATTACATAATTCTGTTTGGCGGATTTCAAGACACGTCTCAGCAGACTAAGTATCTAAGTGATCTCTGGATCTATGATACAAATAATTATGTTTGGCATAACCCGGTTCTGCCTATGGCGACTCAGAAGCCGGATGCTCGATCATCGTTCTCCTTTCTGCCTCATGAGTCTGGTGCTGTACTATACGGGGGCTACTCTCGAGTCAAAGCAACTGTTACCGGGAAGCAGACAAAAGGTGGCGGACAAGCCCAAAGGAACGTCCTCAAACCCTTGGTCCATGAAGACTGCTTCTTCCTACGCATAATCCAGCCTGCTGCCGATGCACCTCCCAACACTTTACCGACTGTGAGATGGGAGCGAAGAAAGAAGCCAGCAAATGCACCGAACCCTCCGCGCGCAGGATCTACGATGACACATCACAAAGGTAGAGGCATAGCTTTCGGAGGTGTCCATGACGTCGAAGAAAGTGAAGAGGGCATTGATAGCGAGTTCTTCAACACTTTGTTTGCTTGGAATATCGAGCGGAATCGGTACTTTGCTCTGGGTTTGCGAAAAGCACGCACCAATCAACGTAAACCCCAGGAAGCACGCGGAGGCCGTCGCGGGAGAGGCCAGGCAAATGAAGACGAGCTTCTTCGAAATTTGGCGGCGCTTGAGACGGGAAAGTCATTGGATTTCGCCGATGAGATGGACATTGAAAAGCCGAAGAATGTCTCTGATGAGCCTCAACTACCTACCAAGGAAGTGCTCATGGAATTTCCACACCCTAGATTCAATGCGCAATTAGCCGTTCAGGACGATGTCCTATATATCTACGGTGGCACATTCGATAAAGGCGATCGGGAATTTATCTTCGATGAGATGTACGCCATTGATCTCGGAAAGCTTGACGGCGTCAAGCAGATCTTCCGCCGTGAGCCTGAGAACTGGGAGGGTAGCGACGAGGAGGAGAGTGATGATGACGACGGAAGCGATGAGGACGATGAAGATGAGGAGGAAGACGAAGAAGGAGATGTCAAAATGACAGACGAAAAGCCTTTGCATACGGAGAGTACCCGCAAGTCCAAGCGTAAGGAGAAACTCACGGCAGCCTTTGATGAAGCTAGCGAGACTTCCTCTGCGCAATCCACCGCTTTCGATGATACGCCAGATTATGCTACAACCGCGACGTCTGCCGACGACAATCTACCACATCCTCGACCATTTGAGTCCCGAAGAGATTTCTTCCAGAGAAGTGGCAATGAGTGGCAGGAGGCACTGATGACCAGTTTAAGATGGAAGGGGATCCAGCCGGAATCTCTTTCGGTTAAGGAAATCAAGACAAAAGCGTTCGAGATGAGTGAGGAGAAGTGGTGGGACTGCCGCGAGGAGATCACTGCATTGGAAGATGAGCAGGAAGCTGCTGGTATTGGTGAGGTCGTCACTTTAGCTGATCGAACTGAAGCCAGCGGTGGTGCTGGAAGACGACGATGAGAAGTAAGCATACTATTTTGGTGACCTATCTTGCAAGCACAAAAAGTTTTTTCGTCAACTATAGGATATTTACGATGTCCTAGAAAATATTGGTGACTTTGATATTGTCACTTGCTACTGCATATCTCTCTCATGCTTGGGACTTATCCGGGACAAGGTCTGGTATCAACAAAATCTCGCTTGTGCCCCAAGCTCGCATGGCCTAAACCTCCTTCACAAAGCCCACCTCAATGACCCTGTCAGGCTGTACCCGCAAGTTCGCAATCTTTGTTCTAGTGTTATCCCTCAACCACAAGAACGCATGCAACATAGCCTTCCTCCACCACCCAGTACCACTCCTAACCCTCATCTGCTCCTTCCCAATAATATACAACACCTGTCTATCAAAAGCATGCTGCAGCTTCGCCAAATCCGTCGCAATCGTCTCCTCAGTAGCAAGCGCTTTCATCCCCTGACGCTTCTCATCGTCCCTTGAAAGAGGTGTGTACGCTACATCTTGTGTCTGGATGGATGTCGAGGGTGTGGACTTGAGAGAAGCGCCTTGGCAGACGATGAAATTGCGGACTTGTTCACAGACAAGGGATGCGAGGTCAGGGGTTATGACTTCGTCCATGTAGCCGTGGCGGACGACGAGACGGTAGCAGTTGGGAATGGCGACGCGGGTGACGGTGTAACGGTCTTCTGGGGCTATGGATGGTGTCTCGAGAGGTCGGAGGTGGAAGAATACCATGATCTGGGCTTGACTTAGCAAAGTTCCCAACATCGTCTTCCCTATTGGAGGGAAACAAATTCTAGGGGAAGTTGGTGATATTCAAACTTACCTCGGGAGCAGCAACGAGCTTGGACAAGAACTGGGTAAACACAGCCGGGGTAGTCTCCCCGGCCTTATCGAAGAAGATACCAAAGCCCTTGATCGAGCTCAGGTTGTCACCGCCATACAGCTGTGTGAGTTTGACTGCTCCATCATCTCCCTTCTCGACAAGATGTGTGGTCGGGAATCTGTCCTCCGCCTCGGCGAACCACTGCTGTTCTTTGCCAAATCTCCAGAGGATCAAGAAGCAGGTAATGAGCCCGGATAGCAGTAGAGTAAACCACGCTCCGTCTGGGACTTTGACTAAAGATGCGGACAGGTACAGGCCATCGAGACATGCGAATACTAGCCATGGGAGGAAGACGACATAATATGGTAGACGCCAGACGATCAATGCGGCGAGTGAAACCATGCAAGAGTCGAAGAAAGTTACGAACATAACACAAACTCTGCAGCTATATTAGTACGGGATATATAAGCAATGAGATGGAGACACTTACCCGTAAGCGTTTCCGAGAGAGGTAGTCTGCAATCAAAAGTCAACAATCAAAAGTCAACAATCAAAAGTCAACAATCAATCCCGTGCTTTCTCACTCAACAGATGAAATGGAGCTTACGTTGTTGTATATTCCAGCAGCAAGCACAGTGCCAATCATGAGCAGCCAGTTGATCAGTGGAATATATACTAACCTCAATGTCAGATTTCGACTTTGGACAATGGCAGATGAGCAGAAATACCTTGACCGTGGAAAATTTTTGAAGTGTGCACGACTTTGATCTGGGGGAAGTAACTGAGTTTCATCACCTGGGCAAGAAGCTAGACCTCTGTTAGCGCAAAAACGTAACACCAAGACAGGTAGAGTTACTTGGAATGTTGCTGTGATGATGGCCTGACTTGCAACGATGGCAGCCAAAATTGCGATTATCAGACTCGGATAGAGCATCCCGGGAGGCGCAGCTTCGAAGAACGGGTTTTTGTACGCTCCTTCGTTCTCGCTGATGTATGCTGCTTGTCCAACATATCCCAAGAGAAGACAAGGAAAGGCGTAGCCAAGCCAAGAGACTTGAATCGCACTTCTGCTGAAAGCACCCAGATCGGCGAACAGAGCTTCGACTCCAGTAAAAGCTAGCAGGATACCTCCCAGCATTCTCCATCCACCATGTCCATTTCTCACCAAGAAGTCAAAAGCGTAGCCGGGTGAGAAGGCTTTCAGGACTGAATGATCGAAGTTCACCAGGTTATATACTCCAAAACCAGCGTTGAACCCAAGCCAGATAATGACGATAGGTGCGAACGATGAAGCAAGTTTGGTCGTACCGAAAGGCTGGATGAGGAAGAGCAGGATCAGGATACCACAGGTTGTTCCAACAATTGTCGACTTCTCGATATCAGGCTTGACCACGCTGAGTCCTTGGACTGCACCTAGGACAGACTGGGCAGGTGTCAAGACTCCGTCGGACATGACCATAGAACTGGATCCTGTCAGCTCTGGATGTCCTGAACCTACCTTGGACATTGAGATCGGGCGAATGTCAAATTCAAGTTAAAGACTTACACTGCCAGTACACCAATTGTCTTCAACAGCCCTCGCGCCAGCTTACTCTTCTCCATACGAGAACGAACATGGAGGTTGGCGCCCTCAATATCGCCCGTGAGATACCGTTCCATTTTTATGAGTGAGGCTTCCCGCGGATCTCGTTTAGTGATGTTTGCCTAGACTTTGTTAGCTGAGAATGTGCTGCCCCAGGGAAGTTGAGACTCACGAATCGAGAGAGGAGCGAGTAGGTGCTAAATGTTCCTCCCTCGCCCTCGTTGTCGGCGTATAAGATGATGAGGACATATTTGACCTTCAATTGTCAGTCAATGGTTGCATGAAGTGAAGGCCAAGACTTACCGTCACCATCATAGTGAGGGACCATATTATCACTGTACCCGAATCAGCATTATCCTTTTGCCCATCGTTTTCCATTATATCTGACACATACCCGACAGTACGCCAACAAGGTCCTGGTGCGATGGCTCGGAAGAGAATGTGGAAGAATAGACATAGAGAGGACTCCGAGATAATCAGCATCAGGATATTCTGAGTGTCTTTGGGCATGGAACGAAGCCAAGGAAGGCTTGACATTCTGTTCCTTGGCTCTGAGCACGTACCTGGTTCCAATATCACCATAAATCACCCCAATGCTCTGGTAAGCTAGCCACATAAGGTACTTCCCCTTGAAGACCTACAGAGGTGTAAGTAGACGCGCTTTCGAAGACCCTGCTCATCACCATACCTGCTTTTTCTTGAAGTCCCCCTCTTGACGCAACCCCTCGTCATCATGCGCGTTGTCATTGAGTCTGACACCTCGTCGCTCAACTGAGCGACTTCTGGTAGCCCGAAGGTCAACCAGGGAAGGACTTCTGATGGGATAAACACCGCCAGCTAATGCGCTGCTCGTCCCATCGTTCGTTCTTACTGGATGGATCTCATCTGCAATCCTAATCGTAGCCATACCCAGGAGGGATTTTAGGTAATGGAAAGTCGCGAGACGATCTTAGAACTTGAAATGGGTTGGAATGTGACGAGAATGAGGCAATTAAACTGCTCGGGATGCAGAAAGCTAGGATAGTGAACAATGCAAGTTGAGATTTGAGTGAGATCGGATGAATGAGAAGAACGAAGGGGAAGCATGAAATGATATTAAGCAGACTTACAGTCCTGTGGATCTCAGAGTGGCATGGAGTTGCCCGTGGATAAGCGTAGACAATACCATCATACCGCTATCCATATCTCAAGAAGAGCCAACTTCGCAGCCATATCCCGTTTCCACGTGTGTACTTTGGCCGTGTCACAGCATTTTCCAAAGAAGAAGTTGTATGCGGGATTTTTGTTTTGTGTGAATACTGCAAGATAAGGATGCATCCTCGAATCAAAGAGCTGGTTACTATGATAGTCATTGAAGTGACATAACCACCGTCTCCAGACCCTTGGAAAATGGGCAGTGCTTGACAGACGCTTGTCCTCGATGGCGGCCAAAGAGAAAGAACTCATGGGGAATTCCCGACAACAATCTGGAGTTGAGGTTGTTGCATCCAATAGACATGCCTTGTCATTGCGGAGACTTGAAGCGAAGTGAGGGATTTCTTTCCCCCGGGACGCCACATTTTGCTTGCAAGAGAGCTAGTAAAGCTTCGTGCCAACCAAGACCCTTGACTGTCACAAGCTTTTGTGGAATTGAGCTATTGTCTCACTAAAGATATCATTTTGGCCGCGGTTGGAGACGGAATTTGACTGACATCCGTGACCAGTGATTCAATAAAGGCATAGGTAGGATCCACAACAATTATCGTTTAATGTCCCTGCCTTCCTTGAGGACATGAACGAGACTGCCAATATGAGGCATTAAAATTCTGACCGAATATCTCTTTTCACTGCGCCGACAAAGTGAAAGCTACATTCCCCGTTGATGCTCCACCTACGCAGGTAGAGCTAAATGTTCCAGAAGGGCAAACAGCTCTCGCTGCACGGACACAGCCTTCCCACCGGCCTTTGCTAACGTTGATTGTAGCTCCCGAGTCGACAGCGTTGAGCGCAAAGAGTGCGGTGCCAGACGAGCCAGTTGTTGATGTCGGAGCCCCTCCGCACTTCGTAATAGCGCCTGCGATTCCACCACAAATACCCAGCTGTGCAACGTTTTCACTGATCTGAGTCAGCAAGATGGTTCATAGATGATCATTAACCAATGTATAGATTGCGAAGGTTGTTTAAGGCGCAACGGCAATGAGCCAATCGATCTGGTTAAGATGACTTACTCGTGAAACACAATATTTCTAAAGATCGTTAGCATATGTAGACAAGATATCATGGCTATACACTTACGCAGAAGTGTCGATACATTTAGTATCCAGTACAGCATCCGGATTGACTGTTTTTGAAGCTCGCGATTGCAGAACCTCAAGGTGCTCATGACTGATACCAACGGAGGCGAAAGGAGCTGCCGTTACGCAAGTCGCAGAGATGGCGAGGATGAGAGTGAGGATGTTGGCGGAATACATTATTGCGTTGTTCTGCGGAAGCTTTCTGGAAATAAATGGTAGTTGTGGTGGGAAAAGACGTCGAGTCTTGTGATAAATAAGTATTTACTATTGAAGAAGGGGAAACGGAAAGTTGAAGCAAAGAATGGCAGCGATCACGGATCGAAAAAGTATTGAAAAGAAGGATAATAGATCAAAAACATTAGACGGAAAGACACAATTATGTATATACCACTTGGTTTCCAATCTGGCGTCCCCCAACCGCCCCTACCGAAGCGAAGGTGGTGAAGATCCACCAATTCGGATCTTCAAACAAGATCTTTCTCACGAGGCGATCATACTTGGCCTTCATCTCGTCTCCAAGATTTCGCCCGAGCCATCCGATGTTGTTGGCGTGTTTTGGGACATTGGATTGTTCTTTGCAGGGATAATTCTCTCGCTTCGGCGTCTGAAACTCCTTTCAAAACAAAACACCCTGCATTGGTGGCTGTCCGTGTTTCGATCATCCAGTCTCGGAATCTGCTTACCGAAATCATGAAGATGATGCTTTCCTTTGCCAGCTTAGCTGGAATGTAATATGTACTGGATAGGCTATTTATGCTAGCTTTGGAGTCCATCAATCCTCGAAGCTAGTGTGGTTTGGATGAACACAATCCGATATGAAGCAAGCATATGAGATATAAAGCAAATTCCTGGTATCTCCCAACGCCAGCGCTATAGAACAAAGTACCATCTGTAGTACTGTACAAATACCACTCATTTCCTGGCACCGCAGACTCCACACAAGCCAACATCGCCAGCATTGACATACTTGCTGTCCTTGCAGGCTGAACTTTTGCATCGCCAGGCGCCCACAACAAACTCTGGCCTGAGAACGTTTGCGCAGACTATGCAAGTCAGAGCAACTGGTTCGTTATCGACTGAACAGACAGGACATGATCCAGTAGCAATAGACGGGGTTTTGTATACGGCATCACCAGCTTTAGGCGCTCTGACAGGTATGGAATGCCCTTCGCCGTTAGGTGGCTGCTCATTCCTTGGTTTCGAAGCTGGGACATGGGAAGACTTCTGCGGCTTCACTGTCTGACCCTGGCTGGTGACTTTAGCACTGGGCAACGAGGAGCCGGAAGAAGTCGGTTCCTTCTTGACACTGTTCTTCGAGAAATATTGCTGCGAGTGACCAGGGATGCTCTGTAGCTCGAGAAGCTCTCTCTTCGCATCATCATCGTTCTTGTCCTCGTCTTCACAGACCTTGACCATTCCGCGGCCATGTGTGTCGGTGAGTCTCTGCCCGTTGATGTCAATTGCGTCATCAGGCTCTGGCTTGATGTAGACGTTGTCCTCCGTATCGCTTTCCGCCTCGCTATCAGTGACGAGATCTTCGTCCTTGATATGTGGCTCCTCCTTAACCTCGAATCTCGCCAAAGCAGCGGCAGCACGCAACTCTCTTCCTCTCGCACTACCAGCAACTCGTGGTTTGCCAGCAGGTTTCTTGCCCTTCTCCAACTTGGTCTTGATCCCTTCGTCCGCACCAAGAGCCACACCATTGACGCCAAATTTCTTCTTGATTCTCCTCTCTTTCGCCTCCTTATACGTGATCTTAGGCTTGACCTTCCGCTTTTTGACACCTCTTGACCGAAATGTACCGCCACACATATGTTCCGGCAGAACCTCTCCGTCCTCGAGTGTATCGCGTGCGAAAGCTCCGTTCTCCAACAGTACCCCTCTTCCCCACAATCCTTCTCCCGTGTAGTTCTTCTCCCAAAGCCCCTTCATCTCCGCCGCAAATTCGTTTCTAACAGCCCAGAAAGCCTTCGAATGGTTCATCTGCTTGTTGTGCGCTAGCTCGTGCATCATGACCATCTGGACGAAGTTGAATGGAAGCCAGTGGCCAGTCGATGGGGATTTTAGTACTAGTTGAATGACCTCTCCATTGTTGAAATTACGTCCTCAAGCACTTGTCAGCTAGTTTCCCGAATCAAATTTGAGGAGAATACACACCCCAGAACTCCAGATTCGGTTCGTACTCCTCGAGAGATACAACAGCCAGGTGATGCTTGTTCATGATCGGTACACATTGCGCAGCTATCCTTTCGAGGTAGTCCTTAGAGGTCTTCTCGTCTGGGCCGGGCAGAGGCTTGATGAAGACGACATTCTTATTGGGTTGCGACTGCTTGACGTTTATCCTTTCCCATCCGAGAGGCATTTTGAAATGCTGCTGTTCGAGGTTGTGCGGCAGAAACCGATGAGGTGGGATTGAAGTAGCCTTGCCACCAAAAAGACGCGACGAACTTTTGGCGCGTACCACGTAGTCACATGAGAGAATTAAAGTGGTTGAGAAACGACTCCATTTGGAAGTCCAATGCCTGACAATATTTAAATGAGAACCAAGATGTCACAATATTAAAGTCACTGATAGTGTAAGGTTTGAGATATTCAGTCGACCTCATCTGAGGTACTTTCAGAGAATGGATTCCAACGTGGAAATGGAGAGTCTGGGCGTATTCTAAATCAACATTGACTAGACTTCGTTTTTTTCTGGCAACCTTTTCCCATTGACTTCAGAATACTGCAAGTATCGGTATAAGAATCCCCCACGCCAATAGTAACCATGCTCCCAAAACGCCATGCAATCCATTCTTATGCTCCATATCTCTGAAAGCACTCTTGCTGATGTGTATTTAAACATTCCAAAGCACAAACCTTTCCTCCACATCTCATGCACTTTACTCTTCCCCAGTACCCACATATCTCACAGAACTGCTTGACTGGCTTCCTCATATCCTCCTCAACCCAAGGTCCTCTCGCCTCATTATATGTCAACGGCGGCGCAGATAAATGCTTCTCTATTTCTGCCGCGGAAGGCATCCCTGGAATCCTTGATATAAGCAGTGCGTCTTTGTCTCCTGGATGTGGTATTGGTAATGTTGAGCTTCCTTGGGAGAGAACTGGGGCATCTGGCATGGGCGTGTCTTTCGTGCTTGGTTCGGATTTGATGGGCATAGGTGTTGAAGCCGTCGAGACTCTGCGGAGAGGCGTAGGTGCTGCGACGGCATTGGGGTCTTTCTTCTTATGTGATCGTGTGCCTTTGCTTGTGAGGTGTGGTACTGCTGTGCCAGGTGCTGCTCGTGGAGCAGGTCTTACTGGCGTCGAGACAGGTTGGGGCGCTGGGGCAGCAGAGGGGTTCTGTGCAAGCGCTTCGAAATCTGACAGATAGTTCGCAAATGTCTTTTGGGATTGGAGGATTTTTCGAACATTGGATGTGACTTTGCCATGGCTCACTATTTGGCAGTGAAATCAGCATTGTACCCCAGGTGGAATTGTTTTGAGCAGCCATACCTCGCCCAGCATTATCGCGATGCCGTATGGGAACTGGAATCGAGACATCTTTCGCATTCTCTCTATCCAGAGAAGCTAGTTCTCGGAGTATCTTTGCATCCTGCCTCGCTGTGGTCTCATGGCTGCTGGCAACGGTTTGGTTGCGAGCGCGTTTTCGTGAAGCTGGCTGCAAGGCTGCGACTGAAGCATTGACTCCGGTGTCTGGCACGTAGGCCCAGCCTGGAGCTGTAGCTGCCTTCGAATTTGCGACCTCTCTAACGCCGAAGTTCAGCATCGTGTCATAAAATCATGTCAAATGTGTTGAGTGGGAGCAGAGGAAGCTTGGTGTCGCGTGTCGAGGAGGAACATTTGCTTGGGGGCGAGGCTAGAAAATCATGAGATAGGCACAGAACACAAGAGGGCAAGCTGTTCGCCACAACTTGCTGGGCAAGCTCCGAGCATCAAGAGGGCTTCAATAGGTGAGACATAGTGTCGTATCATTTGCAGATGATCTGCTGCTTGGTATCTCATGTGCTTGCAGTGACATCACATAGAAATCGAGAACTGTTGTACAATCTGCTCGGGAATTCTGCCATGATGTCCCCATCCTTCCCCTCCGTTACCACACACCCCTCTTGCCCAAATTCAAAGATTATGTCCTTCCATTATCCTCCCAAGATTCCATTAAACGCCTTCCCTTTACTTTTTCTTCTCCAACTCAACGAGCTTCTCCTCCAAGGTCTGGACGTAGCTGTGGACGCGTTGTACCGATGCTTGCAAGCTCTGGAAGAAGTGTTAGCCTAAGCTCAGGTTTTGTTCCAGCAACCCAAATAAGGTCCACTTCTTCCGGAAGGTCTTCTACGGTTTGTGTAAGATGAGAAACTAGATGCAGAGACGCACATAGATATCCTCGGAGAGCAGCCCATTTGACACCTTGTACTCGTCAAGCACGTAGTAGTAAACACCGGCTCCAGCGAGGGTGCTTCCTAGAAGAAAACCGAAAAGTCTGTTGCAGATTTTATATTAGCCAGATAGCTCATTGCATTATGTCCAGCGCCATGTCCCAAAAGTGTTGATGGGCAAAGCAGCAAGAGTTGTTGCTATGCATCGCACGCGCTTCGCAACACGGAATAGGAGAACTGACCCTCCTCTAAATGCACCAACTGGCTTCCGTACTGGAAGAGGTGCTGCGACTTCTGCGAATCTTCGAGTGGATGTCTGGAAGCTTCGGGTTGTGAGAGCTGCGGAGGGGGAGGAGAGGCGCATTGCCGGTCTGAGCATGCGCGTTGCCATCTTGTGTGTGATTTCGCTTTTGTCGTTTGGAAGCGGTCGGGTTCGAATTGAGTTCGAAAAGAATTCTGTGCTTTGTTTGATACAATTGGGTTGCTTTGAAATGGTCTTGTATTGACAATTCGGGTGGAGAATCCGGGGGAGCTCTTGGTGGAAATATACAACCTCAGGCTGAAACCCCTGATAATGCAAGCGAAGCAGACTGGGTAACAACAATCAAGTGGTGGCATCCGAAATAAAGGACACATTCGGTTTACTTTACATCATCAGTAATTCCTTCAATCTAGGTTTACGGCTTTCGTAGATCTAAGGATTGTCTTCGAATTATGAGCCAGCTCTCAGTCACTGAGGAATGGATTCACAGGCAAGAAGCAGCAACGTAAGTATTCGAAAATCATTCATTCGCCGGCAAATTTGCTACGGAGGCTTTCCCAACCCAGAAATACCTTTCATGTTTCCTCTCTGGATTTCAGGAGGTAAAATACACGTTACGAAAATTTGCCCAAGTTGATCCGCAACTCTCTACAACTCATCATGCTCCTCAGCTGTCTCGGTGGCCTTGCTCTTGACTGCCTCTGTGGCATCCTCAACTGCCTCCTTGGCCGCCTCGGTTGCAGCAGCGGCTTGCTCGGCCATCGACTCAACGACTGGCTTCTCTGCTTCAGCAGGTTCTTCCTCATAGGTGACCTCAACAGCATGCTTGCCGTTCTCCTTGACGAACTTGATAAGATCCTCAATGCTACGGCTGCCGCTGTAGGTGATTGCGTTCTTCTTGTCGCCAGCCTTGTAAAGCTTGATGGTAGGGAATCCCTGAATCTCATCGGGAACATCGTTGAGAGTAGCATCAACCTTGGCGATTGTGACCTTGTCGGTGAAACCACCGTCGACGTAAAGTTGGGCGAGGATATCATACTTGGGGGCAAGAGCCTTGCAGTGACCGCACCATGGGGCATAGAACTCGATCAAGACATCCTTCTTGTCATCCAATACAATGTCATCGTAGTTCTTGGCAACGACGATTTGAACTGGGCCCTCCTGAGTCTCTGGGATTGGCTCGGACTTGATGCTGGGCTCAACCTTGCCTTCAACGAATTCGGCGACGAACTTGCCAATGGTCTCGGCAGTGATCTCCAATTCTTGGTCATATGGGTACTTCTTGTTGTTGACGGTGTCCTGGATGGCGAAAGCTGGGAACTTGTCGGCCTTGAGGTTCAAGTTGCCAGCGTGGGCGCCGAATGCCTTAGCATCAATGGTAGCAAAGCTGACCTTGCCTCTGTGAAGCTCGGCAACATCCTTAAGGGCCTTGGAGATGGTGGTACGCTCCTCCTCGGTCTCGGCGAAGATATATGCCAAAGGAATGCCAGTGGCCATGTAACCTGCGTATGTCTCTGGGCCAACTTCACCAATCAAAGGGATGGATGCGGTGTTGGCAAACTTCTCAATGGTCTCAGCGTCGAATGTCTCGGTGAAAACGGTCTTGCCCTCATCGAATGACTTGTAGAGAACAACAGCTGGGAAAGTAACACCCTCGGCCTTGGCTACATCAGCGTCGTTGACGGCGCCGAAAAGGAAGTTGTCCCGGAGCTTCTCAGCAACGGTTGTGAATGTGGTGTTGGAGGTCTTGTCATCGGCGGCCAAGTATGCAACCAAAACGACCTTGTCGGCAGTTTTGAAGTCCTCGAGAGTATCCTTAGACAAAATCGAAACGGCAGGGAGAGATTGCTTGGTCATGTAGGACACAATCCTGTGAAATTATTAGCAAAAGTCGAATTGCGTCTGCGAGCATTGTGTGACATACGCAGGTGCCTTTCTGGCCCCGGAGTATGGGGAAACATTGTCAGGACCACGGAAAACCTTCAGAGTTGGGTATCCCTCAACGCCATAGCTTTGGCATAGATCAGCCTCCTCTGTGCAGTCGACCTTGGCGAGCTTGATATTCTTCTCCTTCAAAGTTGTGGCGGCCTCCTCGTACTCTGGTGCAAGCGCTTTGCAGTGTCCACTGTGGTGCAATTAGTAATTGGCTCTGAACAGGTGTCATCTCGAAGAAACTCACCACCATGGCTAAAATGAAGGAGCACCTGTTAGTAGAGCTTTAAATACTGCGTGGGATCAAAAGGAACATACTGCAAAGACTAGAGGAAGTAATGATGTTAGCGGAGGTTCATAATGGAAGGGATTGTCTTGAACACACATTCTGCTAAAACGAGGTCATTGTCTTTGACGAATTCAGGGAAGCTCTCCTTCGTAAGAGAGGCTACATCTGATGCTGATGCGACAGCGGCGGAAACAAGGCCCAAGGCCAATGCGGAGAATGTGCGCATGTTGAGATATTTCAAGGTTCGTGGAGGACAGATTGGGTGGCCTGCGATAGCCTCGAGTTAGTCGAATGTCCGTGAGGAAGACAGGACTTTGGAAATCCGAGAATGGCAGTTGTCGACTGTCAAGTTCTTGTAGAATCTACGAGATGTTAACATACCTCTGCGATTGTTCGAAGGGAAGATCGGAGTTGATGGAAGGGACAGAAAGTGGCGATGGGGGGATTTAAAATGGGATCAAGTTAGGGAGGAAGGCTGAAGTAGCTGAACTGGAGGCGCTAGTGCTTGCGGGGTGAGCTTCCGATTATGTGTCCTCTATGCTCGAGGAATTTCACTTGGTGGCATTCACTACCTAATAATGTAACTGCTGATCACTGCCACAGGGATAGCGTAGAGGCGGGTAATAAATTGTTGCCACAATGCCAGTGATTCCGAGAAATTTATTTATATTCTAGTGGCACTTCCACCAATTGCGCCTCTTTAATCCTACCTGTTATGCACCTCCAACAACGGACCTGAGAGAAGGAGGCTACATGTATGATCCTTCCATCCTCAGCACTGCATTTCTAAACATGACATTATCCACAGAAAGCGGAAGTAAAACCTTTACCAAGCAGAAATTCGGGCCTCTTTGCCGCCGCCATGTACAAGCAACCGTGTTCTGACCTCCCTTACTGTTCACATAATCAGGGATAACATGAGACGGAGAACACCTGTTCTTATATGCGAGTGACAAAGGACCTTGGCAATGTCTCTTTCGTATCACATAGGCGCACATGTACTCAGCTAGAGTTAACATGAGATTCCCCTTTCTAGCAGCTGGTGTCTGTTGTTAACTGACCTCGGACAAGCATGTTGCCGTATGGAAGTTTCCATCTCATCCGAACACCGTTTATTAATCATATACACATGATCTATAACATCCTTTGTCTTCATGCATTTTGACATTTGTCGCTTTCACTTTGGCAATCAATTTTCCTCCTTTCTATATCTTGACAAGGCATTGCTGCTCTCTTAACCCAAAAAAGAGACTTCAATTAGGTCCTTCTTCAGCAGCAGCATCGTGATATCGGCTGCATGATCCTTCTCATTGTCTGAAATTTGCTTGAACATTCAGTCTGAAGTTGGCGACCTGTTATCAAACCTTCGTGGACAAGTTCAGAAGAACAACCTGTGACGACTTTCAGGAATCAAGCATGGTTGCTCAAGCAAAATTTTGCTTTGTTACCACTGAAATACAGATGTTCTCTTTATTCCGTATCTGTTCAATACAATGTTGAATATCATGTCTCCGAACTGCTACCAAAAATCCTTTGGAATCAACGACTTCTTCATATGAGGCAGTCGTCTTGTATGCGCTCAGCTTCGATGAGCTTGCAGTGATGGCAAAATCACTACTTTTCGCACGCTTGTACTTGGTTGCAGCTTCCGGAAATTCACGTCTCAATACGATAAAGCTCGTCTACTCTTCAGTCCTGATCATTTTCTCTTATGACCCCGTCAAGATAGCTTCTTACCAAAAGCTATCCAGGTCAACATCTACGTTGTTGCACTACATACGAGTCACCATCTAGTTTGAGCTCATGCTCAGAGGCCCCTAAGAGCAGCGCTTGACCATGAGGCTCTAAGGATCTTGAGGCCATGCAGCCTCTGAAAAGGTCCACATGATATCGGAACAATGACTAGCTCTGCCAGGCTCTGAGACCGGGCACATTCAGGAGTCCCACAATCATGCTTGGGTACTTCAAGGTGCGCAATTGCTGGGAAGCGTCAGAGATTCTTGGGAAGTGAATGTCTATTCTCGTCTCCGGACCTGATGATCGGCCAGACAGAGAGTCGCAAGTTTATCTCGCCTATTTTTTGGGTGCCAAGAAATTCCAGCTTTTTGCAAGGCGTTGTAATACAGGACGTTGTTGCTCTACGAATGAGATTGTCTGGAGACAATAATGATGTACATATTGTAAAAATTTGTCTCCAGTTGCCCGCTTGCATCTGGAAGATTGGATTCCTTCGCGATTGTGTATCGTGGCTTCCTGTTTGGGGAAGCAGGTTCGAGACCAATGTTCCTGCCATTTCTGGAAGCCAGAACACTTTCCTTGCTCTATCTTCCAGAACATCATGTTCCTGCCCGATTATCTTCATCCTTCTCTTTACCACTTCGAAACACCTCGTACATTCGTCGAGATCCAGCATTGATGGCTGTACCATTCGCCTACTGACCATCTACACCGCCGACCGGGTCGATGGTGGATGCTGTCGTCTGAAGGAGACTTTTCTCTCTTCCAATGGTCCCTTTCACACCCATTTGTGATACTGGGAATTCGCAACACCGCCACTAGATATGGAATTTATTCAGCCTCCTTCCCGGCCTATGGGTCATGATAAGGGCCATGCAGACTCAATTTCGACGCGTCCTCGAGCGAACAGTGAAAGAGATCTGATGCGGAGCAGTACGAGCATGCAAAGACCTGACGAAAATCGGTCTCCGTCCAATTTTCCCAGAGCGTGTGAGGGTATGCTGAAGACGACCACTGAAACAGGAGATATTGGCATGTTCTCCATCAAACCATCCAGAGTTCCTCAATCACTCGGTACGCCTCGAAAGCGCGGTACGAGCTTCAATCGCGAAAATGCACACCAGAAGCCCAGACAGAACTTCCAGCCTTACGGTGTACCCGTGGTCGACGATCGGAGACGATTGCCTTCCTATGCTCGAGATGCCGCGTCCGAGGTTATATCAATGTACGAAAGTGCCAGCCAGAAATCCGCCAGCCGGGTCTTTGACGAGCCCGATTATCGATCATGTTCCATGACCCAAACATCCTACTCATCTTATACTCTATCAAACCATCGATCTTACAACAGTCTTCGAAGCCAAGCCGAGACAAATCCACAAGTTCAGCGCCCACGATCTCCTTTTGCATACCCGGCACGTTTAAAGCGTCCTGGATTCCGAGCATCTTCTCCTGCACTGACGGATGGAGGCATCGTAGACTATAGTCGTCGAGCTGAGATTGAACGACTGCCAGTGAGTTGACGCTTTTACCCTCTCCATCTGTAGCGTCGCTCTGAGACCTGGAGCTCACTACGATGGATGACTGAAGTTAACGTTGGCATCTAGGGGCCTGGGCATGGCACATCCTCTCCGTCCTCTTTGTATGCACAGAGACGTCGACCCCATCAGTCGCTTCGGCCCGATGCAAACGGGTCAACACCCTCTCTACTCAGCCACTCTTCTCCGCCACGGCGGTCCTCGAGCCCATTGGTACCCCGTAGCAACGGTATCTCGAGCTATGACTGGGCTCGTAGACCTGGTCCAGCATCTGTAAATACTTCGCCTGCTCGTAGCACATTTAGTCTCCCGTCCACGGTCAATCTCTACGCATCTGCGCAGCCCCCTTCAACGGCAACAACACCTGGAAAGGTTCTACCGCCATCACCCCTTTACTACGACTACACCGAAGACTTCGAAGTGGAGGTTTACAATGAGCCAGCAACCATCGACCCATCACCTCTATTCCAGGTTGATAAAACCATCCTGGAAGATCGCCCTATGAGCTCAGAAAGACCGCGGTCCAAGGAATATGGTGCGAACAACGAGTACAACACGTTCCAGGTCTTATCACCTGAATCGCCAGTTCCTCTCCTTATAAGCGAGCAGAAAGCAGCCATTCAAACTCCTTCCGAAGTGGGCAAAGAGAATCTGACTGTCCAGTCACTGCCACTCAAGACAGATACACCTCCTCAAGATGACCATGGTAGTATGTCCCAAAATCAGAAGTCTGTCAGACTGTCAGGACTCGGTTAAGGGGCTCAGTTATTGAGAAGCCATGTTGATGAAGCATTCGGAAATTTTCCATCGTCAGCTCTGGAATTTACGAACCCCAAAAAGCCACACACCGGCGTGAGTCCGGATATCCAGATTCCTGAATTGAGCGAAGCTTTAGAAAAGGATGTGGAGATGCCGTCTGCTCGGAGCTCGTACAGCATTATTACCAGTATCCCTCATTTTCCTTCGCCACCTAACGCATATGATACACCAAATCCTCAGTATACGACGGAGTTTGTCGCTGAAGAGGCCCCTGATAGGCCTGTCCTGAGGGCGATGGGATCTCGAGAGCTAGCAGACCTAGGTCAGACCAATCACTCATCTGTCAACAGGCAGGATCGTGGCATGAATGCAAGCCACAGCGATCTTGGAACACAAGAAATGAATGGACCAAGCACATTCAATGCTGGTGAGATCATGCTTTCTGCAACAAGTGGGGTCAAGAAATCAGCCCAAGCAGACCATGGGGTTGAGAGACATCGGATTCAACAAGAACCACCTTCGGCGGCTAGACTCTTGAGAAGAACTCCTATGACATCCCCAACTGTTCCGGAGGGGTTCACATTGCGGAAAACAGAATTTGTGCAAGGTCAAAATCTTTCTGCATCTCTTCACAATCGATGGAGAGCTGCAGATGGTCAAAGTGTGCCGCAAATACAGCCCGTCAAACGAAGCCAGTACTATGGAGGCCGTCGACCAGATATTTCCGCTATATCGGATCAGGAAGCGGCCAAAGTGCCAAATTTCAATTTCAGTCACAGGGATCCGAAAAAGGATTTACCTCGTTCCGAATCTCCTATGCTGGCACCAAAGCCAATCTCTCCTGCAAGACAGCTGAAGCTGAAAAATAGTGTCCCGCAACTCATGAAGGCTCTTCCACCCCTCCCACCCGAGCCGTCGAGTCGGCCTGGGTCACGTTCAGCTCAACTCGAAACCGAGAAGGTCGAGCTCCCTTGCAAATTCTCACCCCTGGAGCCAGAAGTCGTTAACAGCTTAGATCAAATTAAACCGCAGGTACCTGCCAAACATCAATTGCCAAGTCCCAGCATAGCTACTGAGAAAGACAAGAAGCAGCAGCAGCCCGAGGCTGTGGAGACCCGCATGACTTCTGCCACAGAATATAGTGGTTCGCCGCCTGGAAGATCTGAGTGTTCGCTTCCACCACCTCGGATGAAGCTCAAGGTCAAGTCATCTGGTTCCCAACGACCAACGTCGCCTCTAGACTCCCGCCCATGGAATCTGACGGAGAATTATCCTTGGTCGTCGCAGAGTTCGATTGTTCGCCTACCACTAGCAGTGCCAGATAGCCAAATCTCGTCGAAGCCACCGAAGTTCAAACTAAAAGTCACAAGGGCCTCGAACTCTACACAAGGAACGGTACATGTAAATCGTAACCTGGGCGACTCGAAACCTCTGGTACATCTGCGGAATCCGAAAGACTTATTTGCACCTTCTACAGGAATCGACAATATCTTTCGCCAAGTTAGCAGACATCTTTATTCAAGGAAGGCCAGCTTGGCCAGCAGTCATGGAAGTCAAAATGATGCGAACTTACCAAGATACTCAATGTCAAACCCCACATCTACAACCATGCCTCCCACTGTTGATTCAAAAATCCCACAACTTCCCTCGGCATCGACAAACCCTCTCAATAAATCAGAAGCACGGAGCGTATTTTCTGATGATAGCTCAAATGTTCATGGCAGCCATAGTCTACGTCTGCGGGGAAGACTTTCACATCTAAAAGCTAGGATTGCAGCTCCCTATGCGATGAGAGCTGGTACTCAATCACACGACGACATTACTTGGAGAAATAGGCATGGCGCAGGAGCCCCTGTTCCTGCCGCTGCTAGGTCAAGTCCTGACCTTCATGGTAACAGGAAGAGTACCGAGACTGCCAGACCGATGCGCCGATGGGTCGAGAGAGCACGACGACACAAGCTAAAGGCCAAAATCCATGTTCAAAGTTGGCTGAAAGAGGCAAAATCGGCGGTCAATCGAGTAAGGACACGCAGCGCGACAGGAGACGGAGGGGACTTGGGAGTCATAAGAGGTTAAACAGCTATTATCTCCCACTGCCTGAGCTCATTCTTCCTATGAAAGGCTATTTTGTTTGTGTTTATTTTGCCAGGCAAAGGATAATGTCGCCTGAGCAGCTATTAGGCTGTGGGAGGCGGACCCAATTTTGGTGACTGGCCTGTTGTCGTTGGCAATCGCTCTGTGCTCTAATATCTCTAGTACAACTTGTGGAGTAGGGGAAGATGCCACAGTCTTTGGGTTGAATGTACTTAGTGTGCCAGTCAGGGGAATGGCTTGGCTTAGCTTTCGCTTAAACAACTCAGCAACAAGCAGGGTGCAAACAGCGTTCTTTTCAAAACACAATCGGGCCCAGAACTTCACTCGAAGAACAGACGGGCTACCCAGCTCTCTACAATTGCCAATGACATGTCCGTGTCGCTGCAATCTTGGAGCAAGCCAAGTAGAGAATGATTTGATCAACCATTGTCTCCGCTTCATGACGTCTTGTGATTTGCAGCAAGAGCTAACCCCTCTCACACCCACCTGGCAACTTTGCTGTCATAGATACCCAAAGCAGACGGCTCTTATTCCTGATATCTGTACAAGAGCCTCGGACAACGCTCTGCATTTGGTATCTAACATGTTTTCACTGACAACACCGTAATACTTCATAGACTACTTGTCTTTACTTCAAAAGTTAGCACAGGTTTGAGTGAGTAAACAGATCTCCTGCTCAGCTCACAGCACAGATAGAGTACTGACTTCCAAAGACACCACTGCCACAAAACATGCCACCATCAATCCCATTCCGATGGGTCGATTCCTTCAGACGAACGTCTCGCGACTCGAACACAAGCACCATCTACACCCAACCCACTGCCTTCCCTATCGACCCCAGTATCGATCCTCGCGTCACAGTCCAAGCTTCTACATACAATAATGGCTCCCACCGCTTCGCCTTGGACATTGAGGAAGGATTCACAGACGACGATGAACCCATAGTCGAGTACCACACCATCCGCCATATCCCAACCGAGTACGGCACAGCTGTCGATCATCGACAAATGGACGCGTGAGGACCAAGGCCAAGCTCAAGAACAAGAGCAAGCTGAACGTCCTGCCTTAAGACGCGGAAGTGCATACTCTAGCATCCAAGCTATGCTCCGACGATTCTCATGGGGATCTTCTTCGTCCTCGTCCTCGTCCTCGTCCTCTCCTTCCTCACCTTCCCCTTCCTCATCAGACCCCTCACCACCCCTTGAACTTCCAATATCCTCGGCACCTTCGTTCCCTCCTCTGGGTACGCTGGGACGCTCGATGAGGCGCCAGAGGAAGTTCCATTGGCTTTTGCTAAAGCCGGGGAGGTTGAGGTGAGGCAAGGGGAGACGGAGCAGATTAGTCCGGCGATGTGGGATGTGAGTTTGAGGAAGAGGAGCTTCAGGGAGTCGGCTGGGGAGTGGTTTGCGGGTTTGAGAAGAGGGAGTGCGGAGAGGGAGGGAGTGAGAGGTATGATTTGGGATTGAGCAATGGGGATCGTGGATTTAGGCCGAGGGTTGTTCCTGCTTTGATTGCAATGGTAGTCTGGACGATGGTGGCCATGAAGCGATGTTTGGAATTAAGATTTATTCGAGGACGTGGTATAATTGGTTGTTGTCATCCATGTCAAGGCCCAGGGGGAGAATATAGCGTGTAATGATTAATGTGTACATCACAGAGGTATCGCATTCCGGCTCAAACATAACATGATACTGTGCCACCCCTTGACCCCATTATTCAGGCTTGACATCGAGTAAAGGTAATGCATCATGTTCCCGAACGTGGGCGAGTATGCTTTGCTGTTTGAGCTAGGTTTATTGATTTCCTGACCATTCTAGAATACAGCTCCGCCGATAATGAAGACTCGTTCTTCCTCCCTCTTCACCCATTGAATAACCTTGTTTGCACCTTGGGCGAGGCCAGCACGAGATGCATTCGGCCCTGCTATACAGTAGAATTCGAATAACGGCGTTGTCCACGCTAGCGAAATGCTGTCTCGGCTCACACAGTGTAGAACCTTCAGATGGGAATGTTTGGCATGCGTCGAAGCATGGAGATTGTGGTATAGCGTCATGAGCCTGTCAATACCCGCGGTTAAGCATCTCTTTCAGGTCTGGTATAAGAGGTGTTCAATAGATAGTGGATATGTGACGAAATGTACTTACTTTCTTCGGGCTAGAGCGGTGCTGAAGTGGGGAGAGAACGATGGCATGGTGAACTGGACGTTGGCACGTGATTTATAGAGGAAGTGTCGTAATGGCGTTCCGGGCACAATGTCGGTTGTCCTCGGTCGGCCCTGGCGGACAGCCGTCTTGATGATTTCCATACTGCCATTCTTGTGCAGCTGAGCGACGACATCATCTCGCATTTGCTTCAGGTCGTAGAAGCTTTCCTTGTCCGCGCTAATGAGGAGAACCGCAATTTCATCTTCGCGGCTGTTGCTATTCGCAGTAGAAGGTCGTTCCTCTGATTCGTTCTCGTCATCAAGCGCACTTAGAAAGCTGACGTACATGTACAAATATCCTTTGTTGTTGAAGCCTGGTAAACAGACGGGTATCCAGTTCTCTCCACCACCAGCCTTGACGCTTCCGGCTTCGAAAAGCATATTGAAAATCAGTTGTAGGTCACTGGGATGTAATGAGTGTCGCTTTGGTCTAATGACACTGACAAGTCTCCCTCCGGCGACGACAAGTCCATATAGCAGCTTATCAGTTCGGGCTTTAAGAAGGGTATTGTTGATTACATGGCGTTGAGTCTTCCGGAGCTTCAGACATTCAAGCGCAGAAAGTAGAGCAGTAGGAGAGCCTTTCGTGAAAGTGTCGGCCAATGAGGAGAGGAGAATCTCAGTGCCCTCGAGGGGTCGCCGTAGATCTGTATTCGGTCGATTTGTAAATAGCTGAGTCAAGGTCGGTAGCGTGAGGGTTGAGAGAATCTGCATGTACAGTGCCTCCAGCTGGGCTCTGAGTTGAGCATCACTCTCCCCCAGCTTGCTAATAGCAACGAAGTAGAGGGGCCCAGCAATAGACACCACGAATCGAGTGTTTCCAGCTGTAAATCCCATCAAGGGGTCTTTAGCTCCCTGGAAAAAGGATATAATGGTCTGGATGATCCCGATGTATCCATTTATTAGGTTTTGGTCACCATGTCGACTGTAAATAGGTTTGCCGGCAGAAGACAGGATGAGGTAGTGTTTGAGTTTAGATTTCCATTGCAGGAGGACTTCCTCTGTAGAAGATCGGAATCAGTACTGCAGTCTGGTATATCTTTGGCTTGCTCAAACCTACCTCCATTGGTACCTTTGTTGTCCACTTCTTCAATTTCATCAAACTCGTTCTCAAAATTTGCCAATGAGGCATCCTCGAAATCCACAGTTTCAAAAGCATTTACAGACTCAGTTTGGGTACTGAGCAACTTCCATGCAGCACTTTGGGAATTCAGTCCTTCGTCCAGCAGACTTGCAAGATCTCCATTCGCCCTTAGCGTGGGGGCATAGCTCATAAGACTTGCACTGTCATCGAAGTCACTTCCATTGCGACTAATCTTCCTACTTGGTGTACTCTGTCCTCCGGATGTGCCCGATATTGATACTGATTCCGAGACCGATCGACTGGCTGGAGTCGAGAATGTTCCTCGTGAGCCATCTGGAAATGATAGTGTCTGGATATCGATCGAGGAGAGGCCGGTTGTAGGTTTGCTCGCATACGCTGAGCCTGGTCGAGTTGAAGGCTTCAGGAGGGAAGGTCTGGGGGGAAGAGGAGGTCGCGCTTCTTCAGCTTCTTGCGCACCATTTTGCTCCTCATTCGAAGTTCCAGTGGTACTGGCCTCCACCTTTGAGCTTCCTATCCCTCCTGAATCCTCGTTCTGTTCTGCGGGGGTCATCGGATCGGTGGCATAATTTGGGATTGCCTGCGCCGTAGGCCTTGGGGCGATTGGCACATTGACTTGGCTTGAAGAAGTCTCAAAAGGACTGGAGAGTCCCATTCAGGACGGAGATGCAGCTATTCGCGGGTCGTCATTGATTAATTGCCCGTCTGCTTAGAGTTTAGATGTGGCGGGTGATGCAGGGCGGCGGCCGACATGGCAGGGATACTGAGCGTGGGGTGAGTGGCAGTGGCTTGTTTATGGACACAGCCTTGGGGATGAAGAGGCCACGCGGAACTGCACCGAACATAACTTTCAGCCTCGAGAAATGACGGGCCAGCACAGCGAATTCTTCATGAAAAGTACAACCAAAGAAACTCTTTACAGCTATGCGACATTCCTATGAGAAATTTGGACAATGCCAATGATCTTTAAAGCTTCAGCAAAGCGAAGTAACCATGGCCCTTGAGGCTGGCAGGCAGTCGGTCTCTCCCACAAGCTCTGGGCGAGCTTCACCAGTTCCAAGGAAATGGAGGAACCAGCTAGGATCTGGTATGAATGCTCAAATAGCTCTGAAATTACAGGCACTGACTTGCTTCTAGATGAGCCTCCCAGCAAAGACAAAGCATTCCGCAGATATGCCTCTGGTGTTGAAAGATCACTCTCGTTATTCGATACTGCTTTACAAGAATGGGCAGACTACATTTCTTTCTTGGGGCGACTGTTGAAGGTATGTTCAAGGTCCCAGGTCGAAACAGACGGAATGCTGACCTTGTCAAGTCTCTCCAAGCACATCCCAAGGACATCAAGGCCGTCCCTTCGAAAGCAATTGTCGCAAAGCGGCTTGCACAGTGTCTGAACCCTGCCCTCCCCTCCGGTGTGCATCAAAAGGCCCTCGAAGTCTACTCCTTCATATTCTCCATGATAGGGCGAGATGCGCTTTCAAATGACCTTCCTCTGTATCTCCCAGGCCTCTCGTCGACACTCTCGTTCGCATCCCTTTCTGTACGAACACCTTTTCTAGAACTGCTAGAAAAATACCTTCTCAAGCTAGACCCTCGATCCCTCCGCCCAGCTCTAAAAGCTATAATACTTGCGTTACTTCCTGGTCTTGAAGAAGAGACAAGTGAGGAGTTCGAGCGAACGCTCAAACTTTTGGACGGATTCAAGCACGCACTGAGACCAGCGACTACAGAGGATCTTGGAGAGAATCACAGTAGTGGCGATGAGTATTTCTGGCAGTGTTTTTTTCTCGCAGCTGTGACCAGCAATGGCAGGCGGCAAGGTGCTCTCTCGTACTTGGTTCGAAACCTCCCCAAACTTGGTCAAACTATCCACACGGAATCAGTAAATGCGCCAGCCAACGGATCCCAAAAGGAAGAAGAGGCAGCGAGAAGGCTAGGAGAAATTGTGACATCCCCCGAGCCAGGTCTATTGTTGCGGTGTTTTGCTGCTGGTCTAGGTGACGAGCAGCTCTTGATACAGCGAGGGTTTCTTGACCTGCTTGTCACTCATTTACCTCTCCACTCTCATGTTCTTCAGAAAAGAGTGAAAAGCGAAGACCTCGAGCTTCTGATTACAGCTGCAGCCGGTGTGGTCTCTCGCAGGGAAATGAGTCTCAACCGGCGGCTGTGGACTTGGTTGCTTGGTCCCGAGCCTGTGAGCAATGACGGTGAGGCCGGACCAGAATCTCCAACATCTGTTGTTGGAGATCCCCTTGCTTCATCGCCATCTTCGAGAACACAGTACTTTGAAGAATACGGTCTGCAGCCATTGGTCCAAGCACTATTGAAGCTCATTGCTCGAGACTCTACTAATGCTGTGGAGAGAGCTCGCCCGTTTCGAATATGCCTATCATTGATGGATAGGTGGGAAATTGGAGGTCTTGTCGTTCCCGACATATTTCTACCTGTTGTCGACAGCGTTCGCAAATACAAAGATCTCGCAACCACCAAAGCGGACTTTTCTGAGGTGCTTCGCAGTGCTAGTGTCTTCTTCGACGGCGTTGAGAGTGGTCTGATATGGGGCGAAATCATTGGATTAATTGTTCAAGCCAGCGGTCCTGGTGGATTGTCTACGACTGAGAGAGTCGACAAGCTCTCTCTGGTGAATTTCATCATTGCACATTTCAATGTTCGAGAAGAAGAGATGCTAATGATACATGCGCCCTTAACAGCTTTGACTCTCCTTACATTGCTGGAAGATGCAAAGGAAAGGGCAGAGCAGCAGGCTGATCAAGCTGGAACCCCCGAAGAGGTCTCCAGCTTAGCCTTAAGCATCGCTATGGATTTGGTCGACCTTATCCCAGAAAGAGCATTTCACACCAGGCCTTCAACGAGCCAATTGACAGCTACTTCTATGGATGGGAAATCCATAGGACAATTAAAGAATTCAGAAATACTTCGCAAGATCAAGACGTTCTACGTTCAAGATCAGGGAAATTTAGACGCTTTCCCGCCACCATACTCATCGCCGGATGTGAGCGAGCTTCTCATGCGCGAGGTTGGGAGTATCACTTGCCAAAGCCTGTCAAATACAGTGTCAAGTGCTGATGCTGGTATCAAAAGCAAGTTATTGGTGATGATGGTTGCCAAAGTTCCCAAAGTTGCTAGTCTGAATATATCGAAACTCATATCGTCAATAGAGGGGAGACTGAACGTTTTGTCGCAACTGCCCTTCGTAATCTTCAATTCGATAATTTCTCTCGCCACAAATCTATACTCGACAACATACATCTCCGCTATAGAATTGTCCGCGCTGGTCAGTCCTTTGGTGCGCCATGCTTGGTCGTATCTGTCAGCTTCTCAGCCCAAGTACCACGTCGAAACGGTTCGATGTCTTTGGCAGCTTCAGACGGCACTGACGATTACAAATCGTGAGATTGAAGCCGCAATATGTTCCCTTATGGTCGAGCAGGATACAAGCGGAACCTTTGGTACTCGAAATGCAGATCCTGGCAGAAGCTTCACTGTACTATGGACGCATACTATGCAAGATACTGCGGCTCATCTGGATCGAAGATCTTCGAAGACATCAACTCAAGAATCAAAGGGCCCGACGCGCCTCTTAGGAGTCGCGAATTATGAGGTGATGCTATCCAGACCACTGTTTTTGCTCCTTGACTCGCTACTAGACGACCGGACACAGCTTTTCATGACGGTCAGGACTTGGCTTCAGAGCCTTGTAGGGATTGATAGGTAAGTTCAGCATCCTCGTCTAGCACACTTAGCTAAGAGATTTCAGGCTCTTCCACCTTCTTGTGTCGAAATTCTCGAGCTTTGCCTTCCTGCAAACTCTTGTAGAAGAAGGCTCCAGTTATCAAGACAGTTCGGTCCAGAAATACAGCAGCGAAGATGATCTAGATCAATGCCTGTACTACCTACGTACCGTGTCAAATATGTTGCGCTGGTCATCCGATAACATGTGGGCTGCTCTCGCGGAGAGTAGCATTTCGACGGATGCCAGCCGCCCTTCATTATACCGTATCAGTATGATTAATCCTGCCCCTAAATTTACACTTACTGACTTGTTTAGCTGGCCGTGACGGAGAGATAACACTTCTCGAATTCTTTCTGCATGTCTGTTTACGTGCAATCTCAGGAAGCCATGCTTCTGAAAACCTCGAACAATCCCGTGTCAGCCAGTTCCACCGCACTGCTTTGACTACCCTCCACCAGATTCTTTTAAGCCCGTATTCACTTCCTCTGGCCGAGCTCCAACTGGAGAATGTGTTGATTGTTCGACTGATGCAATCGCTCGACGGTTCCGATCCTTTTATTCAAGTGCTGTTATTGGATGTTGTTTTTGATGCGCTGAAGCTTCGCAATATGTCCAGGCCAGCATTTCCACCTCCAATATCACCGACCACAGAAAGCAAGCGATCACTAGTTGACACTCCTCAGAATTCCAGACTCTCGGTTACGACGGAACGTGGCGAACATCAGCCTTCACCAAGTTTGCCCCCTCCACCTCCATCGCTAGTGAAGTGCCTCCAATCGGGCTTTGCTGCCCAGAGTAGCCGGCCAGTTCTGGATAGCTGGGTTAGCTTTCTTACCGAGTGTTTGCCACTATATTCCGATACAATATTCCAAATTTTGATCCCGCTTGTGGAGACACTGTGCGCGCAAGTTGGGAGCACTTTCAATGATTTACAAGAAACCTTCAAGGGGTCTTCTGGAATAACGGATGACTCTACTGCTCCGGAGTCAACACTGATTTCGCTCCTAAACGGTCTTGAGCACGTCCTTGCACGCGGCCATGATCGACTGTTGCAAGATGAGACGAAGACCCCTCAAGCCAAAAGTCCGGAACAACCACAAGGGTTCTTTGGCAATATGGTTTCTGGGGTATTTGCATCAGAGACACCTCAGGCAAGAAGTGCTACAGCAAATAACAGATTGACAGTTTTGCTTTCATTCCAAGACGCAGTGCGAATTTGTTTCTTAATCTGGTCTTGGGGCGGGAAGAGTGGTTCAACACAAGATGCAGATTCAGCAGCTTCATTCAACTACACATCTTTACGAATGAGAAACAGAGCAAGGAGACTTCTCGAACACCTCTTCGCTGCAGAAGCCCTCGAATGTCTGGAAACTGTCGTGGAGATCTGGCAAAAGTCTGCCAAAGGACCGGCTGGCACGAAATCGCCCGTTGTCCTTAATCTGCTTCATGTTCTTGATGGCTCCAGGCCAAAGCATACCATACCCGCCATATTCAATGCTATTTACAGTCGCACGAATCCTTCTGCTTTAGATCCAGCCCGAAAATCAACACTGACAGCTCCTTTGAGTGATACGGATCTCGTGATATTTTTGGTAGAGTACGCTCGATCATTGGAAGATGATGCTATGGATGAGATCTGGACGGATTGCATGACCTTCTTGAAGGACATACTGGCGAATCCTTTCCCACATCGACAGACTTTACCCAGTCTGCTAGAATTTGCTGCAATATTAGGCGAGAAGGTCGACAACACGAACTTCGGGGAGCAGAGGCGAATGAGAAAAGAACTCGGGGTAAGTAGCAATTATTGCCTGTATATCGGTTCTCCGCTAATTGTCTAGGATCTGTTTCTTCGATTGCTCGCCGCAATTTTCACAACTCGCCCTATAGGCTTTGCAGACGGTACCGCTGAAGGTGATGAACGTAACAATTCGAGGCCGGATGACATCGTTGGAATACTCGCTTCCATTGCCCCTAACCTGCCCAAGATTCTCGTTGAGCCCGATCGTATACTTGCAGCAGCGAACACGATTTCTGCCAGCGTCATAGGGCCGACCTTTAAATCGAAATCGTTCCCCGAAAACATTTCCAAGAGCACGTTGGTACTCCTATACCAGTTGTCCAGATTGCCAAGCACGCAAAAGACCTGGAAAAAGGACCTAAGCGACGCATTCAATGATGCAAGATTCTTCGCAAATTCTGTGACACTCATCGAAAGCGACTGGCTTGCTCTCCTGAAGCAGTGGACTTTAAGTGACAAGGAGAGAATGCCTGAGCTACTTTCCCGCCTCCTCCCACCATCTACAGCTGGCATTGTCTTTGGCGTTGGAGCTACATCGGCCAGACTAGAAGCCGATCGGAAAACGCAGCTCAACCTGCGCCGGGTTGCGACTCTCGTACTAGCTACCATGAATGACAACTTCGTTGGGGATCTGCCGCTTATGCAGGAGAAGATTGTGGAGTTACTCGCAGCCTCGACGACTTCGTCGCCTTCATCCACCACTCGAGCAGACATATACCTTCTCCTCCGTGCCCTTGCCTTGAAGACTTCGGCTGTGCACTTGGCCACGTTATGGCCAATTGTGAATGCAGAGCTACATGCAGCAATCTCCTCCGTGGTATCACCAGACCACAGCGCGGCTTCGGAGACTTTCAACAACTACTCAATCCTTCAAGCCTGTAAGCTCCTTGACACATTGCTGTGCATCGCACCCGATGATTTCCAGCTGCACGAGTGGCTGTTTATTACCGATACAATTGATGCAGTCTACCGACCCTCTCACTTCCATCCCGTTGCTCTCATTGACGAGCTCTCTGAGGAGCTAGGTTCTACAGCTCTCTCGTCAGCTATACACACCGAGTCTGCTGCGGTGCAGGCCGCAAATGGCACCAGTCGCAGACCACTGCTGGGAATAGGCGGAATCAGCGACGAGGGGACCTGGGAGAGGAAAGATGAGTTGGTGGGCAAGGTCCTGAGGCCTTTCTTCAGCCAGTTGAGCATCTTCGCGTTCGAGAGCACATATTCGATGAGTGTGCCGGACTGGGAGGCGTGCAGGATGGGGCTATTGAGAGATTTGTTTGATGAAAAAAGCATAGTCAAGGCGTTGTAGATGGAGCAGATAATGAGAACAACATTACTTGTCCCCGACTACATTTATTAGTCCCCTCGCCCAATCTTGTGAAGCAGTGACAACCAGTAATGAAGCATTATAACTCAGCCTTCGATCCCAGGCAATAATTCTTAAGGTACATATTCCAGAGCCTGAGGTTACAGGCACACTGCCTATTGCCCAGCATGATTACGAGTCACTTCGAAGCAGGCAACCACACGGCGAAAGCTTGCCTGCCACATTAAAGTCTTCCCGAAGTCGTCGTCGCAAAACCTCAGAAAATCATATTTACAGTTCCCGAAACAGCTTCACATTTTTTGCTGGACATTTTGATTTCTTTGAAGCTTGCTCATTGTAGAGGCTTTGGGGAAGTGAACCTGGAACTAATGTGAGCCTGCCTTACACCTCAGGTCATGCATATCTGCGAAGTGCAACAAAAGCCTTCGGGCTTCAGCGCCAAAGGTGGGAATAGTTGACCCTCAGGCTTCAAGGCACGATTTTGCTTTCCTCCCCACAAACTAGCTGGATTCCCTGCCAGTTTACAATTTCGGCCCTCTTCCAAGCCAGGTGATGATCACCAGCACATGGGATTGTCATTGTTGTGCGCAGTCTATGTTTCGGGTGTCGCAGCCGGAATATATGCTACCATCGCTTTGCTTGCGCCTTGCATACAATACTGAACGACTTCAATCTTCTTCTCTCCAGGTGCCAACCGAGCTATCTGCCGCAAATCACTGCCACGGGGTAAATAGAGTGCCGAATCCATCTTCTTGACAGCCTCATAAATCTGCTTGATACCGTACGGCTGCATCTTGCTCAAGTTATAGATCTCGCCTTCCTCGTACCGAGGACCACCCCATGGAGGCGAAGCGAAGATGACAGTTTGGGAAGGATCGATTGTCGAGGCGTGCTTTGCGAGATAGGCGAATGAGTCGTCGTTGATCCATGTTATTTGGTCCGCGACTCCGTAGATTGATGCGTTGTGTTGTGCACATGCTATTACTGAGATGTCTTTCTCAATGGCGATGATTTTTGACCAGCGTTCTGAAAGCGCGAATGCGATCACGTTTCCGCCGGCGCCGGCGAACATGTCGATCAGAATTGTTTTGGACTCTGGTACCATGGCAGCGAAGTCTTCCGCTACTTTGCTGGGGGCTGTTAGTTGATTTTTGGACAGGGCATGGGGGAACTTACTTTGCAACAGGCTCTGGAGTGACTCCGAACCAGGCATCGTCTGTCATGTAGATTCCTTGTTTGTAGAGAGACCAGATGCTGTATCTTTGTTGCCAGTATCTTATAAATGTAAGCAACAGAACTCAGTCATGAGGTGCCCTATACTCACTTCTGAATGTCATATTCAATCTCACCTATGTGCGTGTAGTGATGGCACTGATCTGTCAATTCAAAAATCTGAGATTCCTGCTCTTGAGGAGATTCTTGAACCGCCATTGTGGTGGGTCTGTTGAGGTGATGAACAGTACAGGGTATCGCCTGCGAGTTCTCTGGACTTTTGAGGGCTTCTTCTCGATGTTCAGCTGAGGAACTACGTCTCCGAAACAGACTGCTCCGGGCCTGCTCACGTAGCTGCGATTCAATCGCAACTTGAGCAGTACTCAATCTCGAGACCCCTTTCGTCGTGTTGTTATAGATTCATTTGACAGGGTTGTCGTCCAAAAGCTCAGTCCTCGGTCTCTGAAGGCCTGCTCGCAGTAGCTCCTAGATTGCTCTATTTTTTGAGCTTGAGGGAGTCGTTCTTCAAAATTTCTTTGGCAATAGGTATCTCGTTCTCATTTGAGGGCCGAAAACAGACTTCTCAGTATCTGAGATTTTTGATGCACTTTCTTCGGCTGGCATGCGGTGAAAGTGACTGATATCTCGTTCAGGCGCAAGAATTGTGACTAGAGAAAAGGCCTTGGTACGTAGTTTCGACTTTTGACTATCGCGAGTCAATATTTTCGTTCCCGATCTCACCCTTCGAACACTCTCAAATAGCACTCACATTAATCACAGCTCTTGCTGATAGGATCTTTCTTCACCCACACCTCATCGAGATGTAGATAATCCTGAAAGTAAAGGTTAGAAGGATGAGCAGAGCTCGGACCACATCAAGACGCTAGCTATTCTTAGACTAGTCCCCAAGCAACCTCTATGTCGTTCAAACAATCTCAAGTCTTACCTCTCATAGATGTTGGAACATGTCTTTCTCTCCCGAAACACGAGTTGAATCAAGAATCGCCTGAAGTCCCCGCACTCCGGGCAATGAGTAAATTTCTTTGGTTGGGACTCCCAGTGTTTTCTTTCTCGTCCTCGCCTATGCATCACAACAGCCGTCAGGAAGTTGGGAAGCCCGGCCTCAGCACCTCTCAAAAAACGATATGGCACTTCGTAACTTTTCTCTGGACAATAAAGCTGTCACTCATTCGGATGTTCCACTACCAAATCCCAGGTCCATCGGGATTCTCAATATCTTGCCTGTCAAGTTTAGGTACATCGTTGAATACACTTGGAGGTCGTCAACCTCGACGCAGGCAAAACCGTATAGCACGGAGCCCACACTTATATGTGAAGACCTATCGGCACTCCTATCACATTCATGTGTTACTATCAGCTGTCACAGTCATCCCGAACCTCGGTGCTGCTCTTCAACGCATCAGGCATTCGAGAGATGGTCTTGTCTTCACACTCGAGGAGAGTATCACTGCCGGTAAGAATTGTATCGATAGTAGGGTCAGACGTGTCTGGATTGATGCTCTGTCAATCAACAAGGAAGATCTAGGAGGACTGTTCGAAGCAGGAATGCTCGATTTGGCTCTTCAGTCACAAGGTTCGTCATATGACTGGAAGAAGGGCGAAGGCTCCTCTCCTATCAGTTGCGTTGTACATCCCGAGGAATGGCAAAGACCTGAAGACTATGCTATTTGATTCCCGTCGGATGGAAGCAAGTGATTGTTGCGCCAAGATACATGCTCTCCCAGGGCTCTATTCTATGTGGATACCATGCTAAACTCAGCGTGATGCACCGCTGCCAGGATTTTGGCGCCAAGCGCATGTAACGATATTGAATCCAAGCAGAAGTAGACCCATAGTCATCAGCGATGTAATAGATTCAAACATTTTCTCGCTTGTAGGATTTGCAGTCCTTCACCTTAGGCATGAAGTCTAATTGACTGCCACCCAGCACTCCCAAAAAATTAGCCGAGACTAGCATCTAGATCTATCCAAATAACACACCTTTTTCCATCAACACAGCCCAGTTGGTCGAGTCGCAAGACTAAATCGACCGAGTTTCACGGAACCCTCCTCCCGATGAGGCTTGGAGCCGGACGTGAAGCTTGAAGGTCGTCGAGGCTTTGGAATGCGGCAATGGCATTTAAAGTCCATCCGTTTCTGGAGTATCGCACCTTCGTACAAGCGCGAAAAGTTGCGGTCGAATGGGTCAACCCAATCCCTAAAGGAAGCTCACTTAGGTGGCCTTCCTTTTTGCTCTTTTTTTCTTCCTTTTTCTTGGGAACGAGAAACTTCTCGCGGAATGACATGGACCAGACTTTTTGAAGCCCGAGAGCTCAACGGGGTCTTACTTCAGGAAATACGTGACGATGTGTTGGAAAGATCAGTGGTATATATTGGATAAATCTAATAGACTTCTGACAGGCCTCTGGGAGATCGGACCTCCGTGACTCGACCTCGAAACCGAATTCAGATCTGTGTAAACAGGAAATCTCGCTTAAATCGCTCTCTTTTCCCTCTATTGCGCCTGTATGCCGAATTTTAATCAAGAAAAGAGGTCATATTGTCTGCGTCTGAACATTTCTTTCGATGCTACTTCTTATGAAGTATTACATTGCGGTTTGGAAATGGAGATCTCGATACGTACTTGAAGGCTCTTTCTGAACGCTCTTAGAACAGTACAAAGATGAACCTTCATTATAACAGTCTCACGTTCAAGGCAGTTGAGAGTTATGTGAGGATGAGCGAAGCTTTGTTTGTCGCCACACTTTCTCTCTATTTACTGCTGTCTACAGCTAAATGCCACAACGTTCTTCTCTTAGCAAATCTACCGAGACAAGCAGCCACGCAGGTAGAAGATCCAGAAGCTTCACCAACCGCTGATGTATCTACCAGTATCTATCTCCACGCCGTATCCATCAGACAAGAGCTCTAGTACCAGAATGTATTAGATGACAAAAGCCTCTATGCACACCGCATAATCATCAGCGCTGAAGAAATCCGTTCCCATATGTCCTTCCTTATGTGCCCTGCCGTATTTTTCGCGCCCGCTATGCCCAAAACTCAAGAGCAGAATAACGCCGTGTAGAAGTTCGCTCAATTAGCAGTTCTCCAAACATCAAAACCAGAACGCCGCGCCAAAATCAAGAAATCATAGCTCTTTTCTTATTCCATTACTCAATCCTCATCATCGCCATCTGTCGCGGTATCGTCGTCATCCACGTCTACGTCGTCCTCATCATCTTCCTCACTAGAGTCATCGTCCGAGTCGTCTTCCTGATTCAATCCGGGGACGCCCTTCCATTGCACGTAGTCGCCTTCGATCCATCGCTTGCTAACGGGCAGCTGATAAGGGTCGAATGGAAAGTAGGCGTCGAGTTGATGCCAGCTCTCGTTATTCCCACCATTGCCGGTATCTCTCAGCGCGCCATTGCCCTGGCTGGAGGAGTACTGGCTGAGGCGTATCCGCTTGTTGGTTTCGAGAAGAGGGTATACGTACATGAAGCGAAGGTGGTGAGCAATCTTCGCGAACTCGGCGACGATCGGAGGAGAGCAGATCTTGAGAGGGTTGAGTTTCGAGTATATAGTTCGTGTGAGAGTGTCTTTGATTCCAGGTGCCCAAGTGAGATCCTGCCCGATGAATGCTGCTGGATCATCTTCTTCTGCGATATCTGTAGATGTGATGAGATCTCTCCACCTGAAGCAAAATATGTACAGAAGCGCCTGTGTCATGGCGTAGAATGTGCTGTACCGTTTCAGATCCGGACCGCGACATGTGAGCTCGTTGTCGGATCGGATTACGTCGAGATTGTCACCAATAAGTTCGAAGACTGTGCGAATAACATGAGATGGAACATGAGCTCCTCTTGCCACAAAGCTTGCCAGATATGCTGCTGAGGATTGTCGTAACACTGCCGGCCGGCTGGACTGAAAGGCAAGGTGAACGCAGGTCCCAGCAAATTGGTCGACAAGATGTTCTGCTGTTTGAGCGAAATGAAAGAGGAGAAACTGTGTATGTCGGGAACGATATGTTGGAAGTATAATGTTCGAGAAATGGCCCAGTAAAGTCTCAAACATAGATGCGGCTTCGACGCTATTTGGATCTGAGAAGTATGGGCTGTAGATGGTAAACAGTAAGTCGAGTATGGCATCCATCTTTTCGACATTTCCTTGGACCTCCTTTATCCTCTTAGCATCTCCGTGAATGTCCTCGTCGCTTGTCACGGAATCGGCATCACTGTCCGAGTCTTCTCCATCAGCATCGTCATCGCGAGAAGGATTTAACGAGATGGCCTGAACAATCGCTGCTGCAACATCGTCGTCCAGGTCGTCCAGATCCACCTGCATTTGCACATCGATTTTGACCAGGCGATCCGTGATCAATGCAAAGATGTCTGACTTGAGTTCCGGCGCATACTCGATGAGTCGGATCAAGTTGTCGATATATGTAACATGGATCTTCTTCGTTTCGTCCGAGAATGGGAATTTCGTAGCGAGGATAGGGGACAAAATGCCGCTGGCAGAGGGGATGAGTCGCAGGAGATACTTCAAGGCGACATGGATTCGGGAGGTTAGCTGTTCCCGATTCACATCAGGACAGCCTGGGAGTCGTCCACTCGATAATCGAACTGAAGGAGAGATTAGCTTGTGGGTGCTTGCCATGACGGGGGATGTCTTACTCCCATAGAAGTACCCCACTAACATTCCCAGCACAGATCCGACGTATGCGCCCTGAGCACTGGCTAAACTTCCCAAGAACTGAACATATGCCTTTACAAATGCTTCATCTCTGCCCATCCACTCGCATGCAAGCATGGCCTTGACCAGACCATTGCAGTTCTTATTCAGCAGCGAGGTGTAGCTGGTGAGCGCAACCAGGTAGGTTCTCAGATCCACATTCGACCCCTCCCCCTCATCATCCTCATCTCTCCTCGGCGCGAACATCTCCTTCATCTTATCGTACCCTTCGCTATCGCCCTGATTCTTGACATGTGCCTCGATTGTACGCTTGACTTCCGCTCGTATAGAGTCCAAACTCCTGCCTTTGGCCTGGTAGACCTCCATGACTTTCTCCTCGACTGTTGGATTGAAGGTGACCCGGGCTTTCTTATTCGGACTGGGTGGAACAGACATCAAATCGATATCGAGCTCAGCATCCTCGGATTTGCGAATTGTGCCAGAGAGTGTTGCTCGTCGAAGAAGTGGTTTGCTTGGTTTGGTGATGGGCGCTGAAGCTGCAGCTGAAGGCCGGGCGCTAGAGACGAGGGATACCATAGCGAGACCACGACTCCTCGTTAAGCTAGAGAAGCGCTGCTGCTATCATGGAAGTGTAAAAAGATGTTTTGGTGTGGGCGAAATTGCTGGTCGAGGCGTCGTTTGGGTTGTGCTGTGGTAATGAAGAAATGGATGGTTGCCTCCTCCCAAAATTCTTTGAGTCCCGCTGTTTCTCCGCTAGCTCACGCGAGCGATCTGCAGGGTGATGGGGGCTAATTAGTCTCTTAAACTTTAATCCTAAGTGAATCTCGAGATGTTCGGATGGCTTCATACTTTCTAATAGTATGGAGTCATACCAACTCAAAACTCGTCTCCGTTCATTCAAGTTGATGCAGTATTTCACTTCCAAAGATCGAGCAAATTCTCAGCATTAAAAGATTCCTGCAGGGTCCACCGTCTCCAGGACAGACTTCTCAAGGCAAAAGGATATTATATTGACACTCGAGGACTGTTTATCCTACACCGATACCGGTCTGTTCTTGCTGCTCATACCATGCACCATGGATCCTGAGCTACCTGTTACTGGCTGTGACTGTTGCTCACAAGAGCAAAGAAATCTAACAAAAACACCCCATACTTTTTTGCCTTTCCTTCATGTACAGATCATAGGTATCTCAAGAGCCAAACCTAATCCCAGCCAACCAGCCATGCCCATCATCAATTCCAATACCCTAGTCAATACACACGCAGAACTTAGAATCCCATCCTGTCCAGCCATCAAGAACAACTCCCATACGCCTATGTGCTTTGGTGAGAGCCGCTACGACTTTAGTACCCGTCGCCAGTGGCGCCATTGTGTCCACTTGAGACTTGGCCGCCGTAAAGGTTCCCATACGAGCCGGCATCGTGGTCGCCTCCGTCTCCTTGTTGTCCAAGAATATTGTTTGACCCTTCGGCTCCACCCTGGAAGTTGGCTGATGCTGCGTTTGCGGCTCCTGCTCCACCTGGTGCGGCGGATCCGAAACCTCCTTGACTTCCTGGACGCTGTTCACCTCTGGTTGATTGTGTCTGTAACAAGTATCAGCGCCGTCCCCATGGCCTCTCAGAACTCCCCAGTATTCATTCCTTATCGTAGCTACTTACTTCTCGGTATTTTGATAGGTAGATTTTGAGCGCTTCAGCATAGTTCTCAAAGCCCAAAGAGGTCATGGCGAACAATATGTCCTCGCCATTGACCGTCTTCCGCTTTTCTTGGTGGCATTTCTCGGAAGCTACCAATTACATTATTCTTCCGTATGTAGATGGGATAGGACTAGCAAACCTTCACTGGTGATGAACGAGATGAACTCGCTCACACATTCTTGCATGCATTCCTTTGCTTCTTTCGCGATCTTTGCATTCTCTGGCAGGGCGGTTTTCATAATCCGGGCGACTGGAGCAAAGTTACGAATGTTAGAATCGGAGTAATCATGTTTGGAAGCCTTGGTTGGATGAGGCGTCTCTGGAGATTGAGACGAGGAATGGTGGGACATGATAGGATGTAATGACAACAGTGACACAGCCCAGAATATGGGAAGTCTTTGACCTTCAAGCTCAATGACTGGCCAGTCTGTAGACCCTCTGCGTCTAATAGCTACGTCGTTCCAAGCGATGCCAGTCACGGCGGGGTTCGAGATGCGGGGGTTTTCTTGAGCACAAATCAGAAGAAAGAGAACTAACCATTTGCTATGGGTAACCATCGATCTTGTTCTTTCACCTGAAGCAAGCTTAGTAGCTGGAAGTTACACACGGAGGGGTTTCAATACCTCGAACTCGACTTGAAGACAGTCAGTATTTACAGGTAACTCGGTCTCGAAGTGACACAGGGAGGGGGTACTTACATTGGAGGCCGGCGTTGTGTGGATCATTCATCACTGCATCTGGGTCATCTGGACTCTGGACACCAGCTTCGTGGTCCGTTTCTTTCGGTGATGCAGACATCCTTATGAAGAATGGCAAGCTGCAGTTTCTCGGATAGCGGCGTCCTCGAAATTGCTTGGTTCTGCCAGGTGGCCGAGTGGGACAACTGTCAAGTCACGTCGTAGCAAGGCTTGCGAGCGAGATCGCAGGCGCAGATCAGATCCCTTGAGAAGAGGCTTTGCTACGCTACCCAAATCAGGATGAGGCCCGCAGGGACACTAATGCACTTCTTTATGGGGGTATATCCAGCGTGTGTATGTGTTTTGGGACAAATTGGCTGCAGGTAACCTAGATACGCAGAGTCGCGTCAGAGTTGAAAATAGCGGCTGGGGGCACAACAGTAGGGCTTACACAGCTGGCTGGGACCTGTTCGGAGAGTTTCGAAGGTACTGCAAATGCACAATGCGCCCTGTGTTCAGTATGGTAGACGATGTAATTTATGGTCGGGTCGAGGAATTGGTCGCATGCAATCGTGGTTCTCTGCAGGAAACGTGGGGTTGGGGTTTTGCGGTTGGGTTTGGGTTTGGATATGGCCGGATAATCTGTATGCTTGTTGTTGCCGCGGGCTAACGTTGAGAGCTTGCTCTCTCTGCGATCCTAGCTTGCGCTTCCTTTTCCTGACGCCGTGGTCTAATCTTCCCGATGCGCGCAATCGAGCGGCGAAGGATCAATGGAAGAGAGTCGGTGAGAGAACAACAATGCGCGCGCGTTGGATTCGTGATTTGCTTTGCTTTGCCTCGCCTCGTCTGCGTGCGCTCGAATTGTCCGGAAGGAATTTACGTGGTGGTAGTGTGCAGCGTGCGCAGTGAGCAGTGTAGGTGTAACGGCAAGGGACAATTGTTGTGCAGCGGGTTTCCCTCGAGTAGTAGTGGGCTCACTGGTGGAGTAGATGCAGAGGAGTGGTTCGGTGCAGCTCTGATGCGACTTGATGATGTTGACTGCCCGTCGCTAGGTCAGTCAGTCAGCTTGAAACGAAGAGCTAGCGTTGCCCCGAGGCCAGGCACGACAACCAAGGTTCAGGTTCAGGTCCCAGCCTGGTCCGTTTCGCTTTATTCGCCGTCGCCTTGTCACTACTAGTTCAGCCTTCTCTTGCGCGTGACGATATTGGTCAAACTGTAAATCTCTTTTCCATTCCAATCGAATAAACGAATCTCAATCAACAACGCTGACTGGCGGTCAAAGGAGGAATTTCATTGAAGGATGGGCCAAGAAGCTCCAATCGTTGAGCCGAAGGGCGGCTGGACACCTCCTCCTGCCAAATGAAGTGGGATTGTCAGCAGCCTATCAGCTGGACACCTGCATCAAGGAACCAGACTTGAGGTGGACTTGGAGCAACATGTTGGTAAGGTAACTATCACATTCAAGACTCGGGGGGGAGGCAAGGCCTCCATTTCCTCTTCTCGGACAACAACATCATCTCTGGCAAGCCCGATTTTCTCTACATTTGGTTATTTCCCCTTCGATCATTGGTTTCTACCTATCCAGGCACTCGCCAGCATTTTTTGCCTATAGATTCTTTCTTTGTTCACGAAAGTCCGACTAGCTCTTGACTTTACGTGTCCGGGATCACCGATGGCTTGTTACTCCATTTCCTTCTATTGAAGTTCTGATGGCTGCATGGCATCACTTTTCGTCATATGCCGCACTTGCCGGCTTCATGGCTTTCCTTTTTCCTTCTGTTGAAGAAGCTAAGATCCCTTTGTTCAAGGCGGACATGGGCTGAGTTAGTGCATTGCTGGCCGTCATGATGGCTGCCGCTGTCATTCCGGTCAAGATATCGAGACCCGAACAGGGTGAGGAAGGGGGTCGACTTTACAGAGTTTTGGCTGTCATGTCATCACGGAAAGACAACCATGCCGGTGGATAACAGCCGTATTAATGGATTCTATTCCATATCTTTGCTGTTCCTATCATCAAGAATACGACATTTCACCCACATGAAGTGCTTTCTAACCCCACCACTTGCATGCTGCAAGAGCAGGGTTGATTGTCAGCCTGGAGGCTTTGGTGTGGAGGCCAGCACATCACCTCCTACATCCGCGCTTCTTCGAACCTAGCTTCTCCCCTCTGGAAGTATTGTCGGCCACTCACCAATTCGCCTTCTTTTAATTGGGCATCAAAACATCCATCAGAGGCTTTCTCGTTGGGCTGAGAGACGCGCCTTGCCGCCTCATCGAATGACACTGAGCCTCACTTGAGGAAAGGTTGTACAACGCATCACATCAAGCAACGACCCAGCGATCTGGGAATTCGAATTTGAGGGAGAAAGTGACGTCGTACAAGCACCTCGTGATGTGGAGGAGAGCTTTGGACAACTTCAATTCCCGGTCTTGGGCTTTCTATTTGGGGAAGACTTGGGCATGAATGCTCGCTGCGGGTGTCACCCATGGGCTTCCCCGGAGCGTACGATGCGTTCTCTCATCGCCATCTTTTGATTGATCGCCTTATGACCCAGAACTCCAAAAGTCTCCTAATCGTCCATGCAAACTGACGTAACTCCCTGACTCCGAAGCCTTGACAAATCCGTTGCGTTGTCGGCGAGTGAAATCCAAAGATGCTCATACCATGCTAACCGAAGCTCATTGTTGGACAACCTGGATATTGTTCTTTTTCTAAAGCATACTATGTCAGCTGACAGCTATCAAGAAGGCGATCTCATCCTCTACACTTACCTTCCACTTCTCCATCTCCATCTGCTTATTGTTGTACTGCTTGACCAAATCCTCCAGCACCTTCTTCAAGCCCTCAGAATTCGTCTTCAGTGCCGGAACAACATCCTTCACCGTACGCTCCACCAACACGCCGTTGATCATGCGGAAGCACTTCCTATCTCCCGGCAACGGCTCGAGGGTCTCCAGAACGAGCCTGTAAAAGTGTGGTCAATAAAAGCGGTGAGGAATCAAAGCATCAATTTTCACCCCTCCCAGTGAGCAGCGGTGAGGTACGAGCTTGCCAGATATGTAGTAGATAGCAACACCACGAAACCTTGGAAGTGGGTTTCCACCCTCTTCCCGGGTCGCGGGAGCGAAGGGTTTTGGAACAGTGCAGTAGTGAGAATAAGATCAAAAGGAAAAGATGGGACGAACTTGTGTTCTTCGGCTTCAGATTCAACGTCACCGATCTTAGAGGCGATCTGTTGCAGCCCGTTTTTGTAGTTCGTGTACTGCTGCTGCAGCTCTAAGTGCCGAAAGTCAGTTCTCATTACCTTGACTCAATTCTCACCGAATCTAAACTTACCTTGCTGCTTCTTCTGTGTAATTTGTTGCGCCATATTTGAATGTGAAGTGGTATGAAGGAGGATATTCTCAAGTTCGGAAGTTTGACGAGGCAGGCAAAGCGGGTCGTGCTGTTTTGCAGCCTTGCCAATGATCTGATCGGACGAATTGATCAGATCCCGAAACCATACACTATCTTTCACCACCATTGAACAAAACGCCCAAAATCACATTCTCTCTGCAGCCTCTCTCTACAAACAGCTAAAATGCATCCTCATCTACACACCAAAGACAATACTGGTATTTCCCCACGACTCCAGCACAATTGGCAGATCCCGCATCTTGAGTTAGGAGCTAGACTAACAAAGCACGCCACAGCATGCGAAGAAGTCATGATGGCCCTCGACGAATGCCACGCGCGCGGCTTCCTGTGGAAATCACTGGGAATGTGTAACAGCGCAAAGACACAGGTCAACAAGTGTCTGCGGGCGCAGAGGCTGGAGAGGACGAAGATCAATCGCGAGAAGGCGAAGGCGAAAAATGAGGAGATCAGGGCGAAGTGGGCAGAAATTGATGCGAATTCGTGATGGCATAGGATAGTGAGAAGGGAGAAAGCGAATCGGAGTTGGGCATGGTTGAAAATCGGCATTTTGGGATGGAGTTTGATATCTGGAGGGCATATTTGGCGTTTGCAGATTGAGGGTTGTACAATATCAGTGTCGAAGGTCAATCTCTCCACATCAAAAGTGAGAACAAGTTGTACAATGTTGTATTCGAATGTCACATACTAGTGGGTAGTGCTGTATCGTAGAGATTATGCGACATTGGAAGGAAGCGAACAGGACAAGAAAGGCGCAAGAGATCAAGAACCAAGTAAAGTATTTCATTGCAATCCAACTACCCCAGAACACCATCCGATTTTCCTGCGACGAACCCCCAGTTTCCATCATTCATCATCTGCCATCCTTTATCCTTCATTCTTCAAAGCTTCGCTCTGTATGCGCTTCCATATGTGTACAATCCGTACAAGGCCAGCAGACTCAATCCAGTTGGCAATGGCTTCTGGCTTCTCAAAGCTCTTGGAATCGATGAGCCAGCAAGGACGATGGAAGCTAGGAGAGCAAGTTCAACTCCATAGCTCTGCCTGGATTGAATTCGGTATCCACCAAGGAGATACTTCGCGTTTGTCAGCCAAGGTTGCAGAGACGGAGGAGGAGGATAATCACAAGTGCGCCAACAGTTACTCCTGCTGCCACAGATGGGATAGAACCAGTCTTGACATATCCAAAAGTTCCGCCACCTGCGGTGAGAGCACCGAGGATGAATGCTGGAGTTTCAATTCCCTGACCTGATGTTAGCTTGAGCTCTTCTAGTATACCAAGCTATGTCCTTGGAATATAAACAATGGTACTTACCATATTTTCGTATTTGATTGAGGAGGTTGATCCGAGTGACTTTCTTGAGATTTGATTGATTTCAAAGTTGTGTAATCTTTTAAGGACTGTCAAGAAAGAAGAGACGTTGAAGTGTTTACATGTCATTGATAGCCTCATACCCCACACCAGCTCTCCCTCGGCGCTCGCTCCACTCGCTCTTTCCAGCCCGCCCTGGCCATCGCTTGGCACACGCGGCTTCGACATCGTGTCCTTACTGCATACAGAGCTCCAAAAAGGTATATCCGAACCACCAATTCAATTCAACACAACTCGACCTCAACACCCTCGATTCTCCCGATACCGACCAATAACCAATCCCCTCTTCTTTATCCAACATGGCGCCCAAACGCTCCGTCCGCGAACCCACCCCATCCTCTACCAGCACCACTCAAACCTCCGTGACCTCAGCGGGCTCCGTGCCGGTCTCTACACCTTCCAAAGCCTCTCTCAAGTCTAGCAACAATCAATCGCCGCAGGAGATCGCCCTGGGAATATGGCAGAACTATTTGGATACGACGCCGCAGCGTACGAAGCTGATTGATGTGTTTATGAGCTTCTTGGTCGTCGTTGGCGTGCTGCAGTTTGTGTATTGTGTTATTGCGGGCAATTATGTGAGTTTATACTTCTTGAGAGAGGAGAGGAAGTCAACGGGGATGAAAGCTAATGTTCGGTAGCCTTTCAATGCTTTCTTGTCGGGCTTCTCGGCCACTGTTGGACAGTTCGTTCTGACTGGTAAGTCTTCCCCCTCTTATCATGGGCATGCGAACCACATCTAACGTGTTTACAGCTTCTTTACGGATACAGACGAATGTCGAGAACAAGGCAGAGTTCAGCGAGGTGTCTCCAGAAAGGTACGAGATTCTCCTCCCAGCAGTTAGTCCCATGCTAACAATTATCTCCAGGGCGTTTGCCGACTATGTATTTGGAAGCTTGATCCTACATTTCTTCTGCGTCAACTTCATCAACTGAATGTATCATACCCAATTGAAGCTCGAAAGTCACTAAAATAGGACGAAGGAGTGTAGGAATAGCAAAAGTTCATCATCTTCGAATGTGAGATAGGTGCAATGTGCATATTGCGAAGGATAGAGGGCACTATGAAGACAATGGAGTCTGTTTGATCTATCAGAGGCGAGAACTCATAAACCTAGTCAACACCACTGTTTTCTGCTGCATCCTTCTTCTCTTCTGTCTCTGCAGCCTTCGGCGGACCTGCTGCTTTGGGTGGAGGTGGCGGTGGTGCTACCCTCGCATTCGGAGCATGATCTAATTCTTTGCTCTTCTTTTCTCCCTCCATGAAATAATCGTCCTATACCAAAATTAGTAAAATTATCTTGAGCGTCGCCCACGCCTTCATAGCATGCGTGTAGCAGCTCTCGATATAATATTACAGCATGCCAGAGTCGACGAGGGAAGTAGCTTACCATCACTTTGTTCGGACTATGACCAGCACGTCCATGTTTCTTATCCTTCTTCCTCCCACCAACTGGAGGACCAGACGCAGGTGGTGGTGCAATGATCTGAGCCGGGACCAAGAAATCTCCCGGCGCAGAAGCTTCCCCAGGAATAAAATACTCTCCAGCACCAGACAATGGGCGCGGTTCCTCATTCGAGAATCTGGCATTCTCGGTCTCGAACAGCATTTCTCCCGGCCCAGCAAGTGGCTCGCTCAGCGGTGCTGGCAATCTGTGCAGTGCACCATATCCTAACACACAGCCCAAAGCTCCCTCTCCGCCCCAGTCACGACTAGGATGTATCGTAACCTCGCGGGTCACATCATATTCGTTGTTGTAGACGTATAGTCGAAGAGGACGACCAATGTGGTCTTCTACCAGCTCGCCCAATCCGCTCTCCCCATGCAAGACGCCCTCTGGTGTTCCGAGAATGTAATCACTGTACGGCAAGAGACCTGCCACATCGGCGGGTGAGTTGGCTGGTACGTCGAGGATATGCCAGATGTTCGAGACGGTGGAGATTGATGTCCATTGCAGAGTGAGGCCAAGAGTTGGGTTTTCTGCTGGTACTGGGATGTGGATAGTTCTTGTTCTTTGGCCCTGTTATTAGGTGAGATTGGATGTTGACTTCATTTCGTACTGGAATCTTACCTTCGCACTCCAGAGTCCAAGAGTAACGGTACTTCCTGCACAGTTTCTGATCTCTTGTGCAAACAAAGCCGGATCCGAGTCGTCTATCAGGCGCCCATTAATGCCAACGATGAAGTCAAACCATGGCTCAATTGCGAGCTCTATTGTCTTGTTCCGAAGGACTTGGAATCCAAATGCGCCGTGGTCTGATCTTTGCTGAGGAGCATCGGAATCCAGACGCGATATGAAGCGGTTTAGTGCGTTGAACATGTTGAAGACTTGGATTTGGACTTCTGAAATTTCTTGACACAGAACAGTCAAGTTTGAAGCTTGATGCTTGAGGTGAATTCCAATGATCTGGTCCCTCCTAATGAGGACTAGCGCAGCCTTCATGGTCCAAGCTTTCTGGCCCCAACTTTCGAAGTTCCTTCCGCCATCCACCTCTTGCTCGGAAACATGAAAACAAAGGCTTGACCAAGAGCATCTTTTGTGAAAGTCTCACTCATCTTTCTGATGAGCAATGTCTTATACTGACCTCGTTCTGAATAGCCACGTGGCAGTCCCCAGACCTCTTTTGATCTAAGTTCAACGACCAAGGCGGCTGACAGGTCGTTCTGGCTGGATGTTCTGCATCCTGTCATAATATCTCAAACTGCGAGTTGTATCTTGCCAATCGATTGAGCGTCCTATCCTGCTTATCTTTGTTCGAGGATCGCAGTTCATCTGTTTACTTCCCAGCACACCACCCTCCCTTACTCTCCCGTCGCACGTCTCTGCCGCGTCAATATTTACTTCACCTTCATGTCCAATGAGCAGCTCCCAACATCCAACAAGCTTGCGTTCTACCTGGCAGACACATGAAGATATTGTAGCTATTTCTGGACGAGCCTACGTGGCCAAGATCATCTTGTCCGCCGCATCTGACTTTGCTACGATATCTCGCATCCCTTACCTCGCAATTATTTTCAGCATCTCATGAACATTGCTAGCACATTACCTTACTCCTCAAACACAACAATCATCTTACGATATATTTACATTATTGGATATCCATTTGCTTGTCCATCAGGATCATGAAGCTGCTTGATCTGCCAGCCGAAATGGTGTTGTTCACTGGGAACGGGATCTCGCCACCGCTCGGAACCCAGAGAACTTTTCCAGCTGTCTGAACACCCAGACCAAGTAATAGCAGATCCTACCTTCATCTTTACAGAAATTCTATCCTTTAACCACCAAAATATTGTCAAAATCGAGCCAGCAAAATTATGTTCTGTTTCCGAGTGTAAAGACGTCAAGTGACAACAGCCAACTCTGCAATTTGGAGCTGCTTCTTAAAAAAAAAAGCTTGCCAAATATGCCTTGTTTGAACCATTCAAAATTACCTTCTCGAGCTTTTTCCAGAATATCGCAACCGTACCCGATACACTCCATAAGCTTCGGACTTTTCGACCATTTCGTGCGGCATGGCCAAATGATGAGATGCACGCCGCGGTACATCATCGGATCGTATGCATCCTGGACATCGAGCGAACCATAGGTATCCAGGAACGCTTCGGGGATGAGCGGTACGGATGTGGACTCCTCGAATAAGTAGAGGATGTATAGCTCGGCAAACATAGTCCCCAGGTCTATCGTAATCGACGAAAGATGACAAGTTCCCAATCCAGCACAAAGACCAGCTGTTTACGATTTGCATCGACGTCGGACCCGGCTTCCTCGCCACTTGTTGAACTCGCAAACACAAGGCTGAGCTACTATCAGAGGAGAGCAAAGGCAGTTGTTCCAGATGATTATACCTACTTCCTGGGCCGAAAATCTCCATGAATTATCGCAAGATCATCTCCGTGGGTGATGGTCGCGATGCGTTCACTCACTTGTTTGAACAGAGCTCTTTTGCTGCCAAGTACATCCTGGAATTTTTCTACAGTCGCATCAAGCCGCGTACAGGACAAATGATATTTGAAAATACCGGCTTCTTTGTAACTGCTAAGAGCCTTCCGAAGATCAGCTTGGCTTGGATGCCGGTCCCACTTGTAAAATCTCACAGCCCACCCACCCACGGCTCTTCCACATGCTTTTTCAAAAGCAGGCTCAATTCTTTTGACGAGTATATGCCCCGTGTTGAAGTGTTGGGCAGATCTTCGATGATCTGGATGTATTTAGTAGGGATGTATTCAAGGAATTCCGGCACCCGAACAAGGACAGTCGCTTCCCCTCGGTCCCCATCGCTGTAGTAAGAAGGTAATTCGTGAGAAAGGACTTGGTGTTCGTAGTTCCGTGGGAGTCCCGATGTTAGCCGTACCTGCTCCTTGTTCTGCTAGTCTCGTTCATTGCACTTCGGAAAGAATTGCTTACACTACGAGATTTGTGTAGGTCAAACTCCTCGCCTGTTGTTTTCTCGACTTTCCGTTTGTCTTCTGTCATCTTCACAACGACGGTCTTTCTGTGGTCACCGAGGGGGTTCGCGAGTCTATTGCGAAAGGTGAAGTTGATAAATCTTCCGGACAGGCTTCAGGCTTTGGCAAGCATAAATCGTCCGGCTGAAAGCGTATTCAATAACATCTTGGGCACTCTGTCACTCGGAATCAGTGTGTACCATTTCAATGTTGGTTTCAAATATCGACTCTCACTTCATTCGGATGTGCTCTGCTAGAAAAACACAACGGAGTGACGAAGATGTTCCACGATGAAGCGTATAACAACACAATAATGGGCACAGCGAAGTCATACGAGGAGGACGCTATGAGAGCTTCTCTCCCACTGTATATGGTGTATAGTCCGGAAAGGTCTGTGTGATTTGATTGATCTCGGTAGAAAGAGTCTTGCTGGACCTGGCCGCAAACGAATGTCTTTTTGTGTATATTGGGGAGTTCGTACCATGTCTTTTTAGAGCCGGATTACTTCGAATGATTTGATATCAGATGGGGTCTTACTTGAATCATTAAACCCCTCAAGAAATATTCTACAAGAGGTAGTCAAGATGCATCATAAGGAGGAGAGTTGATGGTGTCAAAGTGTTTACATCCATGTACTGTCTTTAGCGAGAGGGCACGGACCACCACAAATCTACCCTGCAAGCATTGCATTTCAGCTCGCGTGTAATGTATCTCTGACATCGAGCATTAATTTTAACTCGAATCGAGGAACAATAGCGGGATAGCCTGAGGCGGTGTCCTTTAGGATGTCTACATACAAGCACGACTACGATGTTCTTCTCAGCGAGCCTCCTCACTTCCGGCTCGTCACAATCCACTCCGGAATATCACCGACTCCGATCTCAGCATCGCTCAAGACATACCCGATCAAGGAAGCGCCCCCTTACGAAGCCCTCTCATATGTCTGGGGACCTTATAATGAGGAGGACCCTGACTTCATATTCTTAGATGGGTACGGGTTCATTGTCACTCCGAACCTTTTTCGGGCTTTGTACTCTCTGCGAAGAGATAATATTGACAGATATCTGTGGATCGACGCCATTTGTATCGACCAAGATGATATGGATGAACGATCTAGCCAGGTGCAGTTGATGCGGGACATATACAAAACCTCTACTGGAACAGTTGTCTGGCTCGGAGATGATCTCCCGTTCACCAGCCGTACCTTTAACCTTCTAAAGTCTGTGAGCGCCGGAGAGCTTGGGAATGCGAATACTGATCTTGAAGCGATCCAAAGAAAAATTCCTGACTTTCAGCATCTTCTGATGACGGATGCTGGGTTTCGGAGAATAGTTCAGAGAGGAGTCTATGGAGAAATAGGTCAGTGTGATTTCTGGACTCGGATATGGGTCGTTCAGGAGGTCGCCCTGTCGTCCAAGGTAGTGGTCCATTGTGGAAACAATGAGATGGACTGGCAGTTATTCGCTGATACAATCTGTAAGTTGCCCAAGGTCATGATACCCGTATTTAAGTCGAGGAAGCCTCCGATGAATCGATCACAGAAATCGGGCATTACTGAACGTCACGCTAGGGAATCTGGATGAAGCCTCCAATATCGCGATGGCAATTCCCGAGAACGAAATAGATATCGGCGGTCTTTCAAACATAGACACCTTCAACATAATTCGCGAACTATTGAGAAATGCGCCCAGGAAGGTACGATTAAGTGACATACTGGCTTTGCTCCGAAGAAGTCGGTCAACTGACCCACGAGACATGATTTATGGACTTCTGGGCTTGGTACCAAAGAGCTCTTTCAATGTGGACTACTATCATGCAACCACTAGGGATGTCTACGTAGATCTTGTCCATCAATGTTTGCATGCAGAGCAATCTCTGGATATCATTACCTTGTGCCGCAAAACGTCTTCGAGTTCGGAATTGCCTTCATGGGTACCTGACTGGACGGCATCTTGGGTCGTGGGATACGGCGAGGACTACAAGGCTATGGACGATCCAGACCCCCCACCAATACCACTCATTCTAAAATATGGATCGGGAGCACTTTTGAAAAATATCATAGCACCTTCGATGCCGGACCATGTTGTTGGTTCAAATTCAACACAGCAGCAGTTTACGGCGTGGTCCGCGGACGCCCATACCCCTCCAAGCGCCACAATTGACCCCAACAACTCGACATTGACTGCTCGTGGAATATCTATAGGCAAAATCAGCAGTATAGGTGATTGGACCTATAGGGGAGATGACGACGGTGAGATATTCTTCTTTGAGATATTCTCCAGCTGGGAAGACGCCATCCTTGAGAGGTTTGGTATGTGCCATGACAAGAAATCTGGCAGAACGATCCTCGATGTCTTTGATCGGTTCTTGGATATCATGATTGGCCACCTCAGTGACAACAACATCGATATCGCAGAGGAGGTGACGAATAAGAGACAGAGGCGACTCGTGCAGAGGCAGGACAGAGGGGTTAGATGCCAAAAGACAACTGCAGCATACGTTGGCGGTGGAAGTATGGTCGAGGCATTCATTCGGACAGTAGTGGTTGACACAGATGCGAACTTCCAGCGCTTGACACCTGCAAAGTATGAAGCTTTCTGGGATGTTGATGTTTCGCTACCATTGGCTTGGAGCTTGGAGGCCTATGCTCTGACATTTGCAACCAATCGAAGGTTGATCATCACCGAGAACGGTTATATTGGCCTTGCACCAATACATTGCAAATTAGGCGACCAAGTATGCGTCCTACACGGCTGCTCTGTGCCGCTTGTGCTCCGGGAAGGACATGGAGTAGTCAAACTCGTTGGAGAGGCCTACGTCCACGGGCTTATGAGAGGCGAAGCGGTGCAACTCGTCCGGGAAGGGATCTTGAAGGAAGATGAGTGGGTTCTTCGATGAGGAGATCGGGATTACCGAAGAACATGAGCTGCGATGTCCTCCGTTATGAACTTTCAGCATGATGGAATGCTTCTCCCGAGCCTGATATCGATACTTGTTGAGATATGCCTTGGTTTCAATGCCGAAAGAAGACTTTGTGAAAATTAGACGCCAAGCAGTACTGTCCAAGAAGCTAGAATGTTATCGTAGAGAACAGATGTTTCTCGGCATCCAAGGACATGTCAGAACATGCTAAGAGTCTTGTTAACAAGGCCGTGTCTTGAAATCAGCCAAGCCTGTTGGTTTGACAGGCTACTTAGAGCTACCATCAAGTCTCCAGCCAAGGAAAAGCAATCTAGTGCCACTACAAAACTCAGGAGCTGGGGAAATGTGGGAAATACGCCACTTCTTTCCGACCATTTCTTCTAGTCTTCAACTGTGTCCATCAACTGATAACTTCATGGGACAGACGCAGCGGCTGAACCCATGCTCCGAGAACGCCTCGTACAATAGAAATAAGAACAAACACGAATCGTGGAAACGCAAGCAATTACTGGCTCATATGTGGCTTTCATACTATTTTGGTCACAGCAAAGCAACCAGTTCTGCCACAGAGTTATTCCGAGATGCCATTGAACATGATTTGAGTGGCGAGGTCGACCAAAGCCTCGACTCTTAGACATGGAACCCCTATTCTCCACACTCCGCCTTACGGCTACATCCTCCCGTCTAACCACTCTTTCCATCATCCCCAATCAAGCGGACTCGAATTGTGATGGTAGTGCGATGTCCGCGTTTCTCTGTTTCAAGCCAGTGCAAACATATCTTTGTGCCGTCATGAGGTGGCAGCAATTCCCGATCCTTCCAATGTACTGGTTGCAAAAGCAGAGAAGTATCGTCTGAAATTTGGGATAACTTTTGCCTGCGATTTCAGCGAGATCTCTACAGTACATGAGCTCAAACACGCCTTGGCCAGGTGCCGCGGGCGCTTTGTGGTCGAGCAACCCGGAATGTTTCAGTCAGTCTGTGGCCAACCAGACCCTTGTTTGACACGGTCAAACAGACCTGTTGTGGCGATAACTCATTCTGCGGATGTATCTTCCATCTCTGGTGGCTGGTGAGTGATGAGTGGAATTATTGCTGCTAAAGTGGCAAGCGGCATGATTATCTGAGCAACAGCCATAAAGTTGTATTTGAATCGAAACTCTTCGACTCGACACTGAAAGTGGGGGGAGTCGCCGGGTATTGAACAATCCGTGGAAATAACGTCATTGCAAACCTTCTCGTCCCAAAATTTGGAATTGCTTTCAACATATGATATCTTTAGTACGCATGGCTTCTGGGGTTGGGGGAGTGCCCACATGTGTACCGTCCATGGTCGTGTGCTCAGTTGCTTGTTCTAGCTTGGCCGCGCGAATACTTGCTTCAAAAACACCCCCTGCCGATCCCAAGGCCACAGGCGAGTCGCTGCCGAACCTGTACTCTTCGACTGCACTTGCTGGTGTAAACATTTTGTGACGATTTGCAGGGATTCGGACCCTGCCGTATAAAATTCCCGGATACCAAGACTCTCGGCTGTCTCATCCTTCACCACCACAGCCGAAGTCAAAACGCCCAGAATATTGGCATTGTCCCAGCCCCATGCTACCTGCCAACGATGATGGATCTCTCCCTCCTCTCAGAGCGTTGGTGGTACAGGCTACAGAACTCTGTTCGCCATCAGTTTCATGCGTCAATCGCTGTGACATCCACTTGACAGTTCCATCTAGTTGCTTGGCCAAACTTAGCTATTCTCACTGCCCCGGCGGCTAACTACTTGTTCAAAAGTACATTTTTCTCCCGGAACCCATCTTGTCTCGCATTGTCTTGTCCTTCTTGACCCTTTTCAGTTGTCATTCCAACTTTCTAGACTGATTGCTTTCTAGCCAAGCTGGTCTTCTCGATTGTCATTCTTGTCACTGGCAGCGCCAATTTTCATCCGTTCTTTTTGAATGTTCATTTTTGTTCAGCCTACCACAGGAGCTGGATTCCTATTCTTAATATAATCAATCATCAAGATGTCTACAGAAAGGTTCACATTCCCGGTGCAGGATCCTGAGCGGATTATGAGGAGGAGGCGGCGACAGGCTCTTCGTCGTCAAGCACCTGCACCTGTGTCACCAGAATCGGACAGCGTAACGGATGGAATCGAATCTGAGAGTAGTGACGACGAGTCTTCAACCAATGCTTCGGGCCAGGCACAAACTCAACCACCTCCAGCTTCAACTTCGTCAATTGCTTCACCTCCTGTCATCCCAACGCTTGTGAGTTCGAATCTTCTCATCCTTTTGTTTCCAAAACTCATCCGATTGTAGACTGCTATTCTCCCACCAGCGCAAGCGACATTGTTGATAAGCTCGTCATCATCCGGCCGCGTAATTCCTACGCTTGTAAGTCAGATGAATGATTGTAATCTGCTTGATACTAATGCCAACCAGACAGCAATTCTTCCACCGGCACAGGCAACATTGTTGACGAGCAAGAGCATTACTGCATCGTCATCAGCGTCCACGCCACCAGTGGATCCGAACACTTCAATACAAGGCAATAGAAATCAACCCCCATCGCCATCTTCAGTTCCTGCATCTTCCTCGGCAGTAGCGACTTCTAATACGGCAATCTTGACATCGCCTGTGAATGTTCAGCCAAATGGTGGCCTGACATCAACTCTGATGGTGTCAACTACTGCTACAGCCTTCATCTCATCGTCCGCATCTGCATCAGCAACAACCAAGGCTCCAACTCCAGCAAATGCGTTGGGGGAGACCACTGATGCACAGACAAGCGGGACACCTTCCAGGGATAACGGTCTCTCTAAAGGTGTTGAGACTGTGATCATAGTCATCTCTGTGGGAGGTACGTGCTGATGTCCTAACTCCAGTATTGGTATTTACTGACTTCTCTGGCAGCTGTCTTTGCTGTCCTCGTCTATGCAGGCCTGATGCTTTACCGAAAATTGCAGCAACGAAAACTTGAAAATACAACAAGCTTCACCAATGGGACTCGATCAATCTGGGGTGGCAGCGACCACAGCTCTTCGCCCGGCGGAGCCCCTCAAATGGCCGCAATGCAATCGAACGGTCCTCTTCCCACCTATATTCCGCCACCAGCCAGACAACAAGCCCCACCACCAGAAGAGAACCCCTTTGCCGATCCTGATCCGGACCCAAGACGCTCAGCTCTGACCAATAATGCCGTAGACCGGCAAGAACGTCTGGGACGAGTCCGGGCCGACCTCCTTGCGCCACGGGAGTTGACAGGCGGACTAATGCGAACTGCTACGCAACGACAAGCAAATATGCCAGAGCCAAACCGAGGGCATATCAGAAGTGCAAGCGGGAACAACATCGCTAGCAATGCCACTGCAAGCTCAGGCGTGTTCCCTTCAAACAGTGATAACACCGCTTGGCCTACAGGAAGAGTAGATGCGAACACCATGCCCCCGAACCAGAGATTAGATATAGAAGCTGGAGGCCAATGGGATGATTCTGTCACGGTGGCACGATATTCTCGCGCCGACACAGAGAGATCTATGCCGCATTACCGGACACCAAGTCAGTGGGTATCGGATCAAGCAAAGCGGAACCAGGGTATGACCAGACTGCCTGGTTGATGATTATATGATAAGATATGATGGTGTTCATAGAAGTGGGATGGAAAAAGGAGATTTGGACAAACATACCTAAATACCCAAATTGCTTGTGCGCTGTATTTACCATGGGACCAGTACGCTCGTTTGTTTGGTTGTGGTCTGATGTATCTATCCCGGAAGCTCTTTGTTGAATAATACAATGCCATCTTCTTGATTTTAATGTGTAAACATGCCGTTTTGGCTCTTTCAATTGATTTTTGAGTAGTGAAAACTTATGTGTTTGTTCACTGGGTGTTACCCATGTCAATGTCCTAAAAGTCCTTTAGAGTTTTGGCACAAGTCTTAGATTATTCATGAGACATGATTTTCCATTAGAAATCCGTGAAGCACATTGAACTGTTCGCACATATAGCACCCAAAGGCGAGATTTTGCACCACATAGGAGGCAGAAGCAACAGAGCAACTCTGTCTAAGCAAATCAAGCGAAAATGCTGGTCGTCTCATCGGCAGCCTCACCTGTGAAGAGGTGCGTTGGTAGAGCCTTTAGCACCCGGAAGATATATCCCAGTCTACACTCGGAGAAAGAAAGTGTAATGGAGGAAATGAATCTCGAAGCCTTTAAACTTTACAATCTAAGTATCGCTTTCTCGAAAACCAAGACTCACACAGGATCTGAAATTTGGCTGCTTACATGTTCCCGCAGACCTAGTCGCAGACTCAGAATGTACTCACTCCCCGTTGTTCCTTCTCATTCTGGTGCACCTCTTCCCTTATTTCTGAAGTTATTGGGCTTCTGGATACCTACCTACTACGTCCTCTTTGAACAGAAGCTGCTTCAGTTCAATCACACGCAAGCGATACCTTCATAGGGGAATGAGACTACATAAATGTCTCTGTCATCTTCAGGTTCGTTCTGAAATTCCCCTCTAACAAGGAAAATCAACAGCGGAAACAGGAACTCTTGTTAAGACCCTTACAAAGGAGTTCCTTCAGCTTGATAGCTACGAACCATGAAGAACTACCTGCTTGCAAGGAAGGTCGACGCTCATGATTCCTCATACGCAGTTTCTGTAGAACGAAATGGCTCTGTGTGAGACGAAATGCTTTTTGCTCGAGCAGAATACAGAAAAAGACAACAGCAGCGCCAATACCGAGAGCCATGACCTACGAGAACACAACAATTGACTTCAAGGAACACTGCTCAGGCGGTCCACACAGCGACTGAAGTCCCACTCAAAGAGCCGCGCTCAGAGACTGTACTCCACCACCTCCAACAGAACAGCCATTGCTTGAATCTCTTGGGTACATTGTCCTGCCCAAGGTCCAGCACTTCCAGCACTTCGAATAAGTTTAAGCACAAGTGTTGTCAATCAGGCACCTGATGCTCATGGCGCCTTGCGCCTTCCTTTCACACAAACGAATTCAACAGAAGCCACATGAGCCAATTCGAGGAACTTCTCACACTCACTTTGAGGCATCTAAATACAGCAACCACAACAGGGAATTTACTTTCTTGTTCAAGCGGTTGGACAGCATTCCAAGGAAGCTTTTGAGCCCAACACCCCAAAGGGCCTGGAAACCAGATGGCACGGCATCTCTTCCACAAGCGATAGTTGTCTTGCGGAAGACTCAGGAAAGGCTTGACAGACTCGAGCGGAAATTACGGCTTTCGTCTCGCTTTACAAGCGAGATGGCACCTCTTGAGGAACGGTACAACTTGGATACTAAATGTATTTAAAGATGGTCTACCTATGCTCCACAGGTTTCGCAATTGGAAATCCAAAATTCATGGGCAACACTACAAAGCATCGTCCATCTTTGAGGAATCCCTTGTCCAAGGGGACCTACCTCTCAAGCCTGAAGCTTAGATATGTTCAAGAACTCTCTCCACTCTTTGTGGGACTTATGCAGACCAAACGACAGTTTGCGAACATAGAGGAGTCAGAAAGAATGACGCCCTGCTCTGGTCAAGCAGCTTCGCGCTGTCTATGTCACAATAAGTGTTGGAGGCTGGGAACCACCAGCAGCGACCGGAATGATGTGAAAGGACAGAGTTGTGCTCTCTAATGAACTATTCTTTTCCGGCACTGGGAGTTTGTCCTTGTCCTTGTGGATGGGTTTACAGACAGCACAGCCTACAGAAGGCTATGTGCCCCAACGAAGTAGCATGCTTATGCAAAGCCACTTGCAACATGGAGCACACCCTCAAAATGTCCATCTCAATCAATCTGCGCGACGGTGTGTTTGAGATGCTTGTCGTGTGCCTCTTCTTCTTATGCTCATGGGAACCGCAGCAGGTCCTTGTCCCTTGCTCCTTGTTCCGGGGGACTTGAGATGTGAACTGCGAGATGTTTACTTCGGCTGTCGTTTTCGAGGCTGAAGGAGGGGTATGAGTACGTGCAAGTTCCTTGACTGACTCTTTCGTCTCAGATGGTTTTCGCTGAAGGCCAAGTCACACTTGATCCTTTTGAACTGAAGAGGACTACTGTTGCACTGTGTTAGCAGACCAGGTATTGGCCAACTCGAGCTGAGACTGGGACCGACCGGTTGATGGATAGCTGGACTCGTCAACTCTCCTGTTGACAAGCGAGCACCTGATTCCAACAACTTCACATTCAGACCAAGGGACATTAAACCAGAAGCTGTTTAGCTTACTGATTCTGAGGTTGTTCCTGATCTTTGGTGTTCCTCAAGATAAGAGATGGGGTCGCTATCGCTTCGAGCTAACGATTTAGCGCTTTCTCGAGGGCTAGCGTCCGCTTAGTTCAATCAGCCCGTCAACATCAACGTTGCTGCTGCGACTCAGCTCTCGAATGAAATTTTGAAGCTGAAGCCACAACGTAGAAAGATACTTTTGCTGAGATGTAATGATCTTCAGACTGCGGCGCTTCATATAGCGCAAAAATGGTGCCAAAAGCTTGCGTGGCTGGGGAACAGTGCCCGGTCAAGCGATGGAGCAAGATGACTTTAGCGATGTTGACGAGCTTCATCGACATCAACAGTCGGAACCACTAGGCCCACGCCGATATTCAAAACAGTTGCTATCAACGCGTATTGATTCTGTAAACCTCGCACTCCTTCTTCACCTCCACCGTCACGCAAGCATTGCTTCGCGCGACACTACACATTCATATCTGCAAGTCTGCGATCTTACTTTCTTCTCCCTTGATCATTGGAAACATTCTACAACGGTGATGGTTCACTCTTGAGTTCACACGCCGGTCAACGTCCACACAATGGGTTTCGTCAGACCTCTACCATCCGCGGGTTGGGGCTATGGCATCCTCTATCGTTGTCTCCCTGACAATGTCTGGGGAGAGAAGAATGGTTACATCCGACACAGAACTATCGAGGCCTGGCGAGAGAGTCGTAAGTTCTGCGCCCGTCTCCGCAAAGCAAAGGAATTGAACCGAATTCGACGTGAGTTTGAGCTCGCGAAGACAGCAGATCGCACTGGTAAGCCCAAAGAACGCCTCACACGTAAAGCTTTGCACGCTGACTTGGTGCCGCAGTTACAGCTCAGCCACTATGTGAGAGTCGTATTCCGCTAAAAGTCGATCGAATGAGCTGGCAGAGCGCCAAAGGCAGCGTAGAGCAGGAGACAACAATGGAATGTAGGTCTACAACATGAAATTTATGAGCGAACTTGCTGACAATCAATAATAGCTCGCGCCGTAATCAGGAAAAAGCGGGCTCTTGGAAGAATTGACAATTTCATGCAAATTTCTCGATTACGATACTCGCGAGAGATGCTACGACCTTGCACAAGCATCGATGAGCTACCGCCACTGCTGCAAAGACTGGACAACGTACGATTTGATAACCGCGGAAGAATGGTCATCAATTTTCAAAGCAGAACACCACCTCATCATGTATTGAGCAGGCGGCCTCTTCGAATGTTCTCCTCGACTGGGGAAATGTTCGATACCTTTCTCCCACCCTTATCAAGAGATTGGATCCAAGCAGGTCTTCAACTTGACGACGATGATGAAGTCGAAGAGGTAGAGTATCCTTGGCTACCTGACACCATTCTCGAACGACAAACAAAAGTACGAGCAAGAGGAAAAGACAGAAAGAAATCATGCAAATTGTACCGCGCATTGCATTGTCGTCGCTTTGGTACAAAGCTGGCTTCGATTGCCAGAAGTGCTCTCCATCTACCAGATATTGCACTGCGAGATGCACGAGATGCCATTCGAAACTGCAAGTCCAAGTTCTTCCGTAAGGTTCAACCTCTGATCATACATGGGAATGATCCTCGTCGGGTTACTCAATATTTCCAATACGAAAGTGATCTGCCTCGCGATGCTTTCTTACACGACAGAACCTTCCCTGAGGAGATTCTAGACAGAAGATACGCATTTGCTAGACTTCTAGGAGTCATTGGCAATGATCCCGCACCTATGCCAGTCCTCGAGTGCCAGGCACAGGTTGGGTCATGGTATAAAGAATTTGAGCGACAGAACCGTGAAGCTCAGGTATATCGAACCAACGTGGTCGATCTGAACTTGCAACCAGGAATCGATCACGATGGGAGCCAAGCTCAAAGAGTGTGCAATGCCATCTTCAGCCTAGCTGCACAAGCTGAAGAGCTAGGCGACACGTCCAGCTATATTGACTCAGGTGAAGGCCCTTCCACAGGCCCAGTGGGGGCATTGAGACGCACCGAACGAGTTGATCTGGATGCTTGGAGGGATGCCAATGAATATAGTGGTGATGAGGAAACTCCGCAGCCGGAAGCTTTGACAAGCGAGGCTCGTTACTTGAGCACGTCTGATACAATTCAACAAGTCCACAATACTGAGTCAGACCTAAAATCCAGTGGCATTCAGGATCAAGCGGCAGATTCTGAGCTTCCTGCCCAACACATCTCGATCGATAGCAGGCTCCATGAGCTCCATGAGCTTGAAGAGAGACGGAAGACTGAGCTACGCGAGGAGATCGCGGGAATCGGATCAGGTGTTATCGTGCAAGATGAATTCCAGCCAACTCATTCTCCAAGTATGTCTGAAAGCTCCTCCCAAGGGCCCAGCCAAGAAACTTTGCGAGAGTTTGTCTTTCCGGAGGCCACAGAAGGTCCTGAGATAGTACAGTCTGCTGGGGATGACGAGACTTTCGACAGAAATACGGTGTCTAGAGAGAGTCTTTGTCACAAAGACAACGCCCCAGATGACCTTCTTCATAGTCGTTCAGAGGCATGCAATAACCGCATTGTTGAGCCTATCGCGGTTCTGCGTCGACCAGGCTTCCTTGGAAAATCGGAGGAGGAGATGCTGGTACGAAAAGACGTGCAACGCCTGAACAAGAGGGTAGTGCAAGGACGTGGGGCATTCGCACGAGAAGATGGTATTCATGTACCCAGACAAGGTATGCCTATTGATATCGGGACGTACATCGTATCTAATACATTTCCTCCAGTGTTCAGAGGTCTCGATCTATCGAAGAATCCAGATTTCAGCATTGGCCCACAACGTCAAAGATTCCGGACCAATACGTCGGGAGGTATGCAAGCACGTGCGGCAACACTGTCTGAGCAACGACAGATCCCAGTCAAGCAGGATAATGTTCAGATGCCGGTGAGTTCATAATTGTTTCTTTGAAGCCTTGGAAAGTACACCGTGAGAGCAAGAGCTGACAATTTGTGGCAGTTTCATGGTAATCTCCAGGCCAATACTTGTTATCCAGCATTGGTAGGTTCTGTCCGGTCCACTGTGTAAAGATGTAGCGTATGCTGACTTGTCCGTTTTGCAGAATGGTGAACAACCAAATGCGGATCCCAACTCCAAGACTAAGGGTCTCAAGCAGCTTCGACTGTTAAGCCAGCGCCTCTGCTCACCAAACAGAAATCATCGTTCGTTCTCAGCGCCTGTTGTCGATGGCCATGATGGAGCTTCTGATCACCTACAGTTTGGCCAAGGACTCGGGCTTGTTCTTGACCACGGATTGGGCATCAAGTCCAACATTCATCTCCTACGCGGCAAGAAGTACCATCCACATGTACCCAGACCGCAGACCCGAACTCCAGTCCCGGTGCGACCAACGAAAGAGGTTTTACTCGAGCGCGCTCGTACAGAGGGCATTGAGCTGGGATTGTATAAGCATGAAGATGATAATAAGGATGAGAACCAAGCTGAATCGCAGGATCAAGAGCAAGGGCAGTCGTCTGTTGATGTTGGCGTTGGCGTTGGCGTTGGCGTTGGCGTTGGCGTTGGCGTTCAACTTCGATGTCGTGGGACTCGATTTGGAACGGGAGCTACTTTACAGCCACTTCGGTTAATTGCCCGAACTGAGCCTAGATCCCGCCAAGAGCCAATGGATACCCGCACTGCAGTCCTTGATGCAGGGGCAAGAGCAACCATGAGCACCGAGACCCTACATGCACATGCACATGCCGCTAGAGACAAGGTTGGGGACCTGAACCTGAACCGTCAGAGATCTACGGGAGCCGAGATCAACCACTTCTCGCTCAGCAGGAACAACGACAACGACAACAACAAAGACAACAAGAACGAGGACGAGCAGGAGAGCCACAGAGACAGAGGAGGGCATAGTCAAATTCGTCTTCGATACCAGGATATCAGTACCATCAGTACATGTACACGTACTCGTACTCGTACTCGTGGTTCTCGCTTTGTCGGAAGACCGCTGATATCAGTGTCAAGACCACCTTTATCGGGACCGCGTACTCCGCCTGCTACTCCTGCGCGCATCCCAAGCACCTTTCGCTGGGTTCCCTCCCGACCTCTGCCGCCGACACCTGTTGACATCCCTACAACACCTCGTCGTGTCCGGCCGTCATCTCTATTCTCGACTCTAGCAGCCTCGCCGCCGCCCACGTCCCCGCCTCCTTCTCTACGTCCATTCATCCAGGAGCACAGAGAGCCCATTGCTTCTTACGCCTCGGATTCTTCTGATCGAACAATCACTCCAAGCCTCCAAATAGGACTTTACTCGCTACTCCAAGAAGAGGAGGATCTCATTTCTTTCTCCCCGTTGAACTTGACTGTTCGAACTGTTAGTTTAAGCACGCCTTTGGACTTGTATCCAATTGTCCCAGCAGACAGAGACCAAGCTCCTGCTTTTGATTCGGCTTCGTTCGAGACGCCAAGTTCTCCTTGTGCTCCTTTGGAATCCCTCCCGTTTCCCGAAGAGCATCAAGATCTCATTTCTTCTGTTGAGTTCGAATCACCTGACACAACAGCAACAGTTCCTGCTAGTGAGCCTGTTGAATTGAATCATCCAAGACCTCGTGCAGCCATCATTGGCAAGTCACCAATTATGGAGAACAGACTCACAGTCCGGTCACCTGAGATCAGTGCCGTCCGGCTCAAGGCCATCGAGGATGCCCGCCAAATGCAGGCGAAAGTAGTCGAGGAATGCAACAGATTGAAGAAAGAGCCACCTCCTTACGTCCTCGAGGAGCTCATCGGAAAGGGAAGCTTCGGCCGTGTCTACAAGGCGTAAGTCAAGATTCTACCATCATGGCTTCCAGATGTACACATACTCACTCTCGCTTTTTAGGAAGAATATGGCATCCGCAGCTGTCGTTGCAGTTAAGATTATTGACATTGATGAGAGTGACACTATCAACCCGAGGAACGCAGACTCTTATAGCGAATTTCTCAAAGAAGTCGCTGCCTTGAAGCTCTTAAGCGAGACCAATGCTAAGAACATCAACCTGGTCATCGATGCGCTTCCTGTCCTCCAGGCGATGTGGATGATCACTGAGTACTGCGGTGGTGGAAGCGTGGCAACACTTGTGAGTAAATCGCTGGACTATGTTAAACATCACTAACAGCGCAAAGATGAAACCTACGTCTCCTGGTGGACTCCATGAGAAGTGGATTATCCCTATCCTTCGCGAGGTCGCGGTAGCAATATCGTGGGTACACCAAGCCGGAATCATCCATCGCGACATTAAGTGTAAGTCTATATTCCTTCTTTACTTGGCCCAAGACTAATCGTTGTAGGTGCGAACGTACTCATCACCGAGCAAGGAGATGTTCAACTCTGCGATTTTGGTGTAGCCGGAGTGATTGAGAGTAAGCTCGATAAGAGATCTACTATCATTGGAACTCCTCACTGGATGGCTCCCGAACTCTTTGGGTCTTCGCCAAGCTATGGAAGCGAGATTGACATATGGGCCTTCGGCTCTATGGTCTTCGAGGTTGCGACTGGTCTCCCTCCCAATGTTGCAAATGGAGTCTCGTATGAGCGGCTTGGTAGTCACCTCCAGACCTATACACCCAGGCTGGAAGGAGGCGAGTTCTCGGATAAATTACGCAGCCTCGTTGCATACTGCCTTGAAGAGGATCCAAAGGCGCGTCCAACCATTGATCAGGTCCAGAAACACCCGTACATCGCAAACACGAGCTCCTCGCATCCGACTTCGACATTAAAGGCACTTGTTGGATCCTTCAAAGTCTGGGAGTCGAGAGGTGGCAGCCGGAAGTCCTTGTTCATGGCACACGGTGCACAAGGATCAACTCCAGCTTTTGCTTCACAGGATGACGAGTGGAACTTCAATGGGACTGAATACTTTGCAGACAATGTTTGGGGTCAGTATGGTGTCAAAGATGTCATTGAAGCGTATGGACCTAAGGTTGTTGGTTATGTGGATGAGACAACTCGTCCTGCTCCAAAGGTCTCAAGACGACGACCACCTCCACAGGCTCTGTCACGACTTCCTGTAGCACCTTTGGAGAAGATATTCGACCCAAACACTCTGTCCAATTATGATGACAACAGCAGGGCACATTATGGCCGGAATATGATGATGGAGCCCAGGGAGTCGAGCTCGTCTGACCGCTCAGATCTACCTTTGCGGGATGATTCGGCTCAGATCTCTATTCGTGATACCATGATAGATCTTGGAGGTCACGATCCAGAAACCGGCCTTTCAAGCTTCCCTGACATGGATACAATCAAGGCTGGACGACGTGGGCGTGACGAAAGTGAGGATGAGTACAACCAGACTCTTCACGATTTCAGCAGGCCAGCTCTTAGTGACCCTGCTGAGACCAACAACAATCGCCGCACTCAGGATTGGAAATTTCCATCCATGGCTGCGCCAGCCTCCGCAGAGCCCGAGCTATCTCGATTTCCCACTACCTACGAGGTTCCTAGACCCTTAAAGACCCCTGGATCTGGTGGTCGTCCTGCACTTATTCACCATCCAACGGAGCCCCTTGGAGCCTTTGGTGGTGGCCTTGGCCCTGGGCAACCAACCTTGGAAAGACTGTCAATGAGAGAATCTCTCATTGATCTTGATATGAGCATGCCAGAATCAGTACCCGAGTTTCGTCGCCCGTCGACTGCTAATTCGGATGTTGGTTCTGCTACGAGTGAGCAGATGACATCTGGAAATCCTTTCGAGCTCGAAAAGCATGCTTCACTTTATCAGCCGGTTTCAGTTGATGAGGGCAGAGAGCCTTCGATCTACGTGTCAGACGAAACTGTGTTGCCTCCACGTCTTCGCAATGGAAACGCGCTCCAAGAATTGGCCGAAATGTCAGACTTTTCTGCATCCGATGCCGAAGGTCCAAATGGTCGTAGTCGAGACAGAAATCTGACCTACGAAGATTCTGATGACAGCTATTACGTCGTTAATCCAGGTCCAAGAGAATCACGAGAGAACCGCAACCGGATCCCTCAATACGATGGAGCAGACGATAGAGACTATCTTTCTATGCCACCGCCTCCAGTTCCGTCAGCGCAAGAGATTCCGCTTCCACGCTCCGACTCTTTCCCCACACCAAGATTCCCCGACTTACCACCACATCCATCGCGTTCATCACTCACTGGCACTGCTTCTCAGAGTGAGATGACAATGGAAATCACGAGAATCGTAGCCGCCATGAACTCACAGCTGGAGACCTTCAAGGACGTTTATGATACCAACGATGTCATTCAACGACACGGTTCTAACCGAAGACTTGATCGTCGCGAGGCCAGTACTCAGTAACGCAGTGCGAACATTGATTTGAATCATTGACCGCGAAACGAAGCCATCTTTGTTCCAGCTAACCACCAGGTCATTCAGTTGATGGCGTAGATAGCATCTATTGGAGCCAGATGCAATCTCTCTTCAGCTACCATGGTCATTCAGTTGACGGCATGGACCCCAGCAAGAACAGCAGGAAGATTCCCTTATATATGTCTGAGTTTGAAGTACATTTTGTTATAATACGATACACACACGAGACTGCACTGCTGCGGCATTGCATCTCCTCTGCATTGGGAAAGAGGCGTCTTTAGGGACAGTTTTGGGAGGACTCATAGCGATGGTGCTTTATGCTTTGAACTTTACAGGAAGGATGAAAAGTTTGCCATTGCGTTTTTACAGGAGTCAACTTGTTTTTCAAGAACTGCATCGGAAATGGGAGGGTATGGAGTGGGATGGACGGAATGAAATTCGGAGGACAACAAGAACTTTGACGATACTGATTGCAAGCGATAATAGAACATTTGAAATCAATGTGCTGATGTGCTTGCTCTGTGGCTGTGATATGCAAGATTCGGGACTCCTAATTGTCATTTCAAGATTGTCTACACTTCGTATGAGTTAAAGTACGAGTGAAGGAAGTAGAGAAATTTGTGCTCGGCTCAAAGCGCTGCTGAATCTTTTATTTTCGAGAACAGACACGCACGATCTCTCCTCCGGATGAAATCTTGCCATTCAGTATTTAGGCAAAAGATCAGCACATCATCACCTAAAGCTAGCCATGTCCCCCAACAGTAATGCCTGATACTTTTCTACATTCTCCCTAATCCTCACCAACACCCCCGCAGCCAACATCCTGACCCTCTCATCCTCCTCACTCCCAGCACTCCCCAACCGTCCAAACACCCCCTCAACCCACTCCTGCGTCTCCAACATCTGCCGTCCAAATCCCTCCACCAAGGCTCTCTTGTCGCCGTTAACCTCCAATATCGATAGGAAGCTAAATAGCAGTGCTTCAAGCACCATCACGTCTCCTACAGCTTGTGCTCTTAGTCCTAGACACAGATCCCAGAACTCACTCGTCATTTGCGGTAGCGAAAGTGTATTCGGTCCCGAAGCATGAAGCAGCAACGAAAGCGTCTTCAGGAACAACGAGAGCAGGTAAGGATGAAACGTGATATTCGCTGCGGACGAGGCTCCAAAAGTTTTGAGATGTAAAGAGAAGCGGCCTGTGAGTGGGAAGAAGAAACCTGTTGAGACGACCTGGGCGAGGGCGTTGGTGGTGGGTTTCTTTCGCGAGGCTTCGACGGCCATGCGGCTGGAGAAGGTACGGATTTTGAGGATGGAAGGTCCGGTTAGTTTGTCTGCTAGGGAGGTGGCCATGGGGGCGATCATGGTGTTGGAGAGGGTTGTGGTGAGGGTGTCGAGGGCGGAGATGGGTGTTGCTTTTAGTTTCTTGGGCTTGGAGGTTTGAGGGGAATAGTGCGTATGGATGTGTGGTGGGAGGGTCTTGCTCGGGAATGAAGCATTGGACGATGATGGGAGGTTCTTCATTGTTGTGAGAGATTCGTCTTCAGGGCCAAAGCCGCCTAGTTCCCTTGCTCCAAGGCCGAGAGTTGTGAGCACTGATGCTCGTTGAGAGATAGAGAAGTCGCCATCGAAGAAGGTCTTGGAGAACCATTGACCCATTTTCGTAGGGAGAGCGATCAGAACGGCTATCATGCCTTGGATCCGCATATCTTGAAAATTTTCGATTTCATATTTATCTTGGAGGCCCACGAGCAGCGTTGCGAGTTCCTCAGCGTGAGCACTTACTTCTGTGCCAAAGTTTGCTTTGCGGCGGATAAGTGGTGCTGCTGTTGCTAAGGCTAGCTTTTGTCGGTCATAGTTCTCAGTGTCTCTCAGATAGGTAATTAGGTCGCGGATGTAGACTGGTGCTGTGGGTTTGTTGCGTGTGATGAGCGTCGCATCTTCGTCTGAGTCTTCTGGGTCGGAGTCGGGTTTGGCGTATGGTGTAAGGCCGTCGTCATCAGACTCTTCTTCCTCGGAGTCCTCGATTTCTTCGATGGCTACAATCTTGGAGCCTGTAGGCGGTGGCTTCTTCTTGGCTTGCTGAGCGGCCTTCTGTGGTTGTTTCTTGGATATGTTCGCTACTGCTCCCGCTTTGAAAGGGTCAAATGACCCGATGTTATCAGATACAGTGACCAAGCTTTTGTACCATTTGGCTTCATCCGTGTTCATTTCTTCGACTTTGAAATCCATTCTTTTGTCTCCTTTATCAACTAAGCTTGATAGAGCTTCCCCAACACACATCCCAAGGAAGCGAGCTCGAGGGGACGAAGCCGCAAGTCGGTTTGAGACCACACTCAGGTGGTTTCCAGATCTCATCATCACTGTGAGTCGAAGCGGTGCTTTTCGATGAACATAGCCTGCGGTAAGGAGTAGGACTTGCGCATGTACTTTGCAAGAGGTTAGCTTGTGAAATTCAAGTAATTGATCTGGGGAGGAATCACCTTCTTGTTGTAAAGTAGGAGTATGTTTGATGTACAACTGATCTCCAAATTGCCCTAGACTCTTGTCCAGAATGGTCTCAATGTCACATTTGTCTCCGGCTAATGCTGCAAGCACGGCTCTCCTAATGGCGATGCCATCCCCAACACCAGCTCCGGAGGAGTTGGTCAACCAGGATATGAGTAAGTTCTTGCGAGCTTCGTCCTCGGCAACTACTAAAGTGATGAGGCTTGCAGCTGCCGCAACTACAGATGCATCTGACTTCCACCACTGAGAGTCTGCTTCGGTTGTTAAGGGAGAAGACAAATAATCTCTCGAAATGATTTTGAGAAGGGAGAAAAGGAAATTTCGTTGATCGAAGCTCGGCAAGTTTCCAATTAATTTGAGAAACTGCGGTCTGTACTCCTTCTCTTGAAAAATCAAAATTGACACTATTTCCTTGGTGATGCTCTCTGTGACGTTGTAAGCCAGGGACTAGAATTCCAACAGACATTAATCACCTGTATTCCCAAGACGAAATGACTTGCTGAGAAGCTCAGCACAACTTCTCCACCCATCTTCAGAATGGTTGGGGAGACTCTTCGCCCAGTGGGTAATGTTCTGAGACAGCCAGCGGCTATACAAAGTTCCATCTGCCACCCAATGTCTCTCTCCAATCTTCTTACTCAGTTCATTGATAATATCTTCTGACTCTGCTGCAGTGCCCAAAAGCTTGCCGCCAACTATCAGACTCAAGAACTCGTTCCAAAGAGCCTTTTGCCTTGGTTGACTATCTGGGGTGGCGCAGATGGTCTCCCATATTATACTGATCGTCTTGTTTCCTCCCAGGAGCGCTTGTAGTAGCTGCAAATTAATGGCCAGAATATCTTCAATTTTTGCTCCCCCGATGCTATTCTTAGGTTCTCTTGACTTCTGGATTTGCTGTTTGAGGCTTAACAGGACCGAATTCAGACCCGTGACACTCCGAAGGCATGACAGCAATATTTCGAGTTCTGATGAACTACGCCCATGCTTTCCATTCTTCGCCTTCTTGCCATTTGGTGATTCTTGCAGAACATGCCAGTAGTTGGGAACAGTATCTGATACTAAAGTGTGGACTAATTGCGCTGCCAAAGGACTTGGGGAAGCTATAGCAAAGTCCTGGTCGCTTTTCCCAAGGAATTGTAAGGTGGAAATCAAAGTCTCATGATCTGGCTCATTCCGCAGTATTTCCAGGGCTTCTGCAGGTGTCGATGCAGTCTGGAACCGGGGTTTCGGTTTGGGTTCTGGTGCCTTGACGACTTCGATAAGGGCAGCTTCGCTTGCTTTACTTCCATTCTTGTAAGAAGTACTCACAGGAGTAAGTAAACCTTCCATATTCACATAAAGAATCCCAGGATGTGAATCCCTTTCAGAATCGTTAGCTTTCCATGGGTAGTCAGGGAGCAAGTGAAGGAATAGAAGAGGAACCTTATTAGGGAACAAGAAGGTGGCTAGTGGCGCTAGTCCTCCAGGCGGATAAGCGATAAGGTAAGAAAGCCACCTTCAGCCTTATACCTTCAGCCTCCCCAAGTCCGCCCCCCTCGTCGGCTCTCTTGCAACTCGAAAGATCAGCTTCGACAACCCGTACACCAAGATGTCCCAACCACTCATGGTTTCCGGTACAATACCTGCGCCCGAGTCCAATCCTAGATCGCGATGGTGAGCCCTACAATCCTGCCTTCTCTCCACAAAGCTGACCCTGACCTTCCTTTCCCAGGCTGTACTTGGACAATTTCCTGCGCCATGCTGGCCCATTCAGCGATGAAGATTTCGAGACGAGTGAGGAGGCGGCTACAAATATTGAGAGAATGAATATATTGTCAGTTCTGGCAGACGTCAACACAGCGAATATACGCTAATCGTTCATAACAGGGTCATGTTAGTTGCCTTGACACTTTTGGAACAGGATGGCTGCTGATTATTATGCAGAGGTGCCGGAGGACTTGGATGTGAGATATTGAAAAACCTAGCTTTATCTGGCTTCAAGAATATACATGTCATTGATATGGGTAGGTCTCAAGCTCCTGGCTCTCTGATCGAAAGCTTGCTCATTCTGAGCAGACACTATCGATGTATCGAACCTCAACCGCCAATTCCTCTTTCGTCAAAGCGATGTTGGAAGCTCGAAGGCTGAGGTCGCCGCAAGATTTGTTGAGAAAAGAGTCAAGGGCGTCACAATCACACCACACAACTGCAGGATTCAGGACAAAGATGATGAGTTCTATATGAAGTTTAACCTTGTCATATGTGGTTTGGATAGCATTGAAGCTCGGCGGTGGATCAATTCGACGCTTGTGAATTTGGTGGATGAGGAAAATCCAGAAAGTCTCAAGCCTTTAATTGATGGGGGTACTGAAGGTAGAGAAACCTCCACGGCCATGAATGAGGTTCAGAGCTGAATACTTTACAGGGTTTAAGGGTCAATCTCGAGTCATATTCCCGACGATGACTTCTTGTATTGAATGCCAACTCGACATGCATGCCCCAAGAGCCGCCGTCCCACTCTGCACACTTGCTACTATTCCTCGCCAACCGGAACATTGTATCGAGTGGGCACATATCATCGCTTGGGAGCAAGAGAAGCCTTTTCCGAAGCTTGACAACGACGATCCAGAACATATCACATGGCTATTCCAAAAAGCCTTGGCTCGAGCCAAAGAGTTCAATATCTCCGGTGTTACATACTCTCTAACGCAAGGAGTTGTCAAGAACATTATCCCTGCTATTGCCTCAACTAATGCTGTCATTGCAGCAAGTTGTTGCAATGAAGCTTTCAAAATCGCTACCCAGACAAATCCATCACTCGGCCTGGAAGAGAATTACATGATGTATAGTGGTAACGAAGGTATTTACACTTATACGTTCAAGCACGAGAAGAAGGATGACTGCCCAGTCTGCGGAAACCTCGCTCGTGGCCTCGATGTTGACCCAAATCTCACATTACAAGAGTTCATTGACTCTTTGGCGGCAAGACCAGAAGCACAGCTGAAGAAGCCTTCGATTCGTACCGAGAGCAAGACTCTGTATTTCCAGAACCCCGAGAGTCTGAGACTGCAGACTGCACCAAACCTGGAGAAGAAGATGTACGATCTCATCGTGGATGGCGAAGAAATTGGAGTCACGGATCCTTCGCTGGGTACAGTCAGCTTTAAATTCAAGGTGAAGTTCTCTCGGGAGATTCTGAGCTCAAGAAAAGCAAATGGCACAGCGGTATAAACCGGTATATTGCTGAGGGGGAAAAAGTTACGACGAAGAAATGCACGATCACGGTAGTGCATAAGTAGATGCATATGGGACGGAGTTATGAGATTACGAAATCATGAGGAATTCGGCTTTTATCTATGCAGAAGCTTCTGCTCTAGTAGCTTTCAAAGAGCCATCCGAACGCCATAACCATAAACTCCTGCAATGCTCGTAAATCATGATCCTGCTCCCCTATCGTGCCATGTTCGCCAAGTGCCTCTTCATATTATCACACTTCAGTCTGAGGACCTTGATCGACTCCAAGAAGAGCTCATCACTGTCCCACTGTCCCAAACTCTCGATAGAGAATATGAAGTGGTCTCGTATCCGACCCAGCTTGACCTTGCCCTCGAACTCCTCATGCCGTAAGCACTCTCTACTCACAGTATCCTTCATCGTATCCAACACCACGGCCTTCTTCTCTCCCTCATGTCCCTCGTATCCACTCCCCTTCTTCGCAGCCTCCTTCTTAGTGACCGTCTCAAACCCAATCACGCCCTCGGGAAAGCATCTCGCGAACTTCTCGGCATCCTTTCCCAAGATTGGCTTTAAAATGTTGATCGTAGGCAGAAGGCGGTATGAAGCCGTAGCTACTGGCGAGTATTTGGCATGATCGCTGCCGACACCCTTAATCGCGTGCATCTCCACATCGATACACTGTCCTGGCCGTAACTTCGCAACCAAAATATCTGGATTCGTAGGTCGAATAGCATTCTCGCCGCTGAAATACCTATGCTGCTGTCCAAATGGCTTAAACACGATATCCTTCGCGTAGACATGGGCGTTGTGGTACAGCTTCAGTGGATCTGTCTCTCCTCTCTCCGCCTCTGGATTCCGCGTGCATTCAATTTTGAGATCCAAGCAGATAGTGTTGTAGTCGTAATTCCCAGTATCGTCCCCAGACCCCTCTTCCGGCTTCTTGTACCACTTCAGGTAGTCTAGTAGTCCTGCTTTTCCACATTTGAAAGGAATGAGACCCAGACGTCCAGCAAGGACTTCGTCTTGGATTATGGAGGTGTTGTTGTTCACGAAGACGGTTTCGATGGCGAGGGAGGGGATCTCGGCGATCATGATACGCCGGAAGGCATTGGCGACTGAGGCATCAATGCCGATAAGGGAGAAGGATGACTCGGTGGGCTCATTGTGGTGGAATTCGACTTTGAAGGCTTCGCGGAATTTCAGGGCGTCCCAAGCATGGTCTTCACCAGGATACTAGACAAGTATTTTAGCTTTTTGTATGCCATGAAGTATTTCTTGGCTATGAATGAAGAAACCAGTGTTTCTCTCAATTTGCAGAACGACGGATGCTATAAAAAAATTCTGTCTGCGGTTCGAGAATCTAGAGGAATAATCAACGTACATGGCCTGGGAAATCGGTCGAGGTGATATCTGTGACAGTTTCTGCGTTGATGCCGACAGTCTGCCCGAAAGTTAGAATATTTATGTAGACATTTGAATGCTTTTCTCACTCTTCTGCGATCCAGCTCTGCCTGCGATGGCTGGTAAGGGGCCATAATTACTGTATGGAATCGCAATGTTGCAAGATGTGCGGGGGACTTCGACAAAATAAATTTTGAAGTTCCGACAGGGATCAGCAGCTAGGTGCATTTTAGATCCGAGCTTATTTCGAGTGTAGTTCATCATCAACCACCTCTCAATTGGGGCGACACCTTTACGCTCAAGGTCAACTCTCCCCTCCAACTCAATCGCAGACGCTTGAGGTCTGGTCACAATTATCAAGCAAAAGCCGTTTTTCTCTTTCCTTGACCACAATGGCGTCCTCCCTCACCCGGCTGGCCGGCCGCCAGGCCAAACGCCTCTGTTTGCGACCCGCACTACCCTCGACCTCTTCTCCACGAGCCTCAATACGCTGCTTCTCTGCTGCTCCAGCAAGGAGATATGCCGACGTGTACGAAGGCACGAGACTGATCCCAGTCGATGAGAAGTTCGGACACCCCACCAATCCCGATGACCCTCAGCACATGAACATCACTCCCGACTCGAACCTCCCCGATGGCGAAGCAATCGAGAATCGCAAGATCAGACATTACACTGTGAATTTTGGACCACAACATCCTGCTGCTCATGGTGTGTTGCGATTGATTCTGGAACTCAATGGAGAGGAGATTGTGCGATCGGATCCTCATGTGGGCTTGCTGCATCGTGGTACCGAGAAGTTGATTGAATACAAGACATATCTGCAGGCCTTGCCATATTTCGATCGATTGGATTACTGCTCTATGATGACCAACGAGCAGTGCTTTTCGTTAGCCGTAGAGAAGCTCTTAAACATTGAGATTCCAGAGCGTGCTAAGTGGATCAGAACATTATATGGAGAGCTCACTCGAGTTTCTAACCATTTGATGTCTATTTTGTCTCACGCAATGGATGTTGGGGCTCTTACACCCTTTTTGTGGGGATTTGAGGAACGTGAGAAGATTATGGTAATGATTCTTGATTAATTGTTTAATAATATTTGCTAAATCTGCGCAGGAATTCTATGAGAGAGTCTCCGGAGCTCGTATGCATGCCGCCTATGTCAGACCTGGTGGCGTTCATCAAGACATTCCAGTTGGACTACTTGACGATATCTACCAGTGGGCAACCCAGTTTGGGGACCGAATCGATGAAACTGAAGAACTTCTTACCGACAATCGTATCTGGATTGGTCGAACAAAGGGAATCGGAGTTGTGTCCGCAGCAGATGCTTTGAACTACTCTCTTTCCGGCGTGATGCTTCGTGGATCGGGAGTACCGTGGGATATTCGCAAGAGCCAGCCTTACGACGCATATGGTGAGGTAGAGTTCGACGTTCCGGTGGGTGTGAATGGCGACTGTTATGATCGCTACCTCTGCAGAATGGAGGAATTCAGACAGTCCCTGCGTATCATCCATCAATGCCTGAATAAAATGCCAGCCGGGCCAATCCGAGTTGAGGACTACAAGGTCTCTCCTCCCCCCAGAGCGGCGATGAAGGAGAATATGGAGGCCTTGATTCATCACTTCTTGTTGTTCACCAAGGGATACACTGTGCCACCTGGAGAAACGTACTCAGCAATTGAAGCTCCAAAGGGAGAGATGGGAGTGTATGTTGTCAGCGACGGAAGTGAGAGACCATACCGATGCAAGATCCGAGCTCCAGGGTTTGCTCATCTTGGTGCCTTTGATCAAATTTCCAGAGGACATCTGTTGGCGGATGCAGTGGCCATTATTGGGACAATGGATTTGGGTACGTTGAGTTCTTGTTTTTGTTCTTGTTGCTGTTGCTGTATTGTTGAAAATAACGGCTAACATTCTATGTAGTTTTCGGAGAAGTTGATCGTTGAGTGGCGAGTATCGAAGGTTGAGATTGAGAATTGGAAAATCCACACAGGTGAGGGGGTCGACCCGTGGTTGATTGTACATAGTGGTGATACAGCTGAAGTGGGGCCCTTATGTTTGTACAAGTCTCCAACATCGCTGAGTTAGCAAATGCCAGCACACATTCAAAAAAAGTAATGGGGTGTTCCAACTTACTGGATAAAATCTCCTACATTGGCATGGCATTGATCAAACCGCTGCTGCTAACAACCAAGGGAGAATCTTCAATCATTCCTACATCTTCTTCATGAACTTGGGTCGATTCACTGGCTGGAGAGAATGATGAGTTTCGGGTTTCGGCTGGCTCTGATGCAGCCTTCGTCTTGATGAAGCGCGGATAGTTCTCTTGATAAGTTGGCAATGTAGAGAGCTCCGCGAGACCGAAGAAATCGGCTGGCTGGGTTGGAGGGGCGCCTACCATGATAGCTGGAACACTCCAAGGAGCTGGGCCGCTTGGGAACGTTGGAAATGGTGGAAGAACTGGCAGTTGGTCTTGCTTCTCGGGGTACCACTTCATGCCTGCACCTGGCTGGTTCATGGCAAGGGTGCTCGGATGTAGGTATTGTGGGGGAACGTAACCGCCGTGCGGGATGCCGAGGCCATGAGCGAGATGCTCCATATCAGAGCGGATTGGCCCAGGGCCTTCGAAGTGGTAGCCTGTGTATTCGTAGTTGAAGCTCGTCTTTGGGCCTCGTGGAGCCCATCCTTGCTGATACTCTTTGGCGCCATCACCCCCATTGTCAAACTGACGTGGTCCAGCAGGCCCATCGTTATCTCGATGAGCGTCATATCCAAAATTGCTGGACCCACGCTCTTCATTACGCAAGTTCTCGCCTTCGACAAGTTAGCAGTGCTTCTTCTATGAAGATCGTGGCGAGGCTAAGCATGTTGCTTAGACTCATTTTAAATCAAGCATATCAACGCGAGAAGATCGGAAACTCATACCTTCAGCTCTGCCAGTCTCTGAAGTCTCTCCCTGGGTAAGTTCCTTGCCCTTTCCTTTGCTCTTTCCACTGCGTGGTCTCAATCTTCGCTCCCTATCGGCAGCGTCGAAGATGACGGGGCAATCGCATTCTCCTTGTTGGTGTCTCTTGCGATGAGCTTCCTCCTCAGCCAGAACCTGTTTGTTCCAGAGAACTCTAGAGCAAGGATGGCAATTCTCATTTGTGAATATTGGTCGCTCGGCGGGGTACTTGCATGGTGGGAAGGTTGGGTTTGAAGCGCTGACAGGGCATTGGCGCAAATAAGGGATGGCACAGTGGCCGCAATTATATCCAAGAAACTCCTTGACACACATGACTGATGTGTGTGTCTCGGAACGTATTTATGTTTGAGAAGAGGTTGGTTGGAAGCCTCAAATTTGGAATTGTCTAAGAGCAGAAAGAAAGAATGATCTGAGAGCAGCACAAGTCAGCATATTGTTCGAGTTGATGCGTTTGAAGTTGCGGCAGTAAAGATGTCAAATCAAAGGGTGGAAGTAGAAGAAAAGATAATGACGTCTTACCCTGACTGTTGAAGCTCTGAGAATTCTCAGAGAGTGAACAGCTACGTTCTGTGTCTAATACTGAGCGCTGTTGTCAAGAACGAACGACGAGATCAGTGGGCGCATATGTGTCTGATACGCAACTCCTAATCAATATCTTTGGTAGGGATAGGGAAGAGTGGTATGGTGAAAAGATGAGCTGGACTTGTCTTCGGCACGAGGATGTGATGTTGATAGAGGGGGAAGCTGCTGGAGATGACTCTAGTAGTGCGTTTTCCAGACAGGTGTTTTGGTTGGAGTCTGACTGGCCGATGAGGATGAGAGTGAGCCGTTTGCTCTGCCCGCATCGCACAAAGAGATGTGTATGTTGTCTTGACTCTGCGTTGAGCTGTCGTGCTTTGCTTACTTTCGAGACGTACTGTGACCCTGAGCCTGAGTCTCAAAATTGTTGGTGATGTACGTTGTTGCGATGATTCGTGTTTGAAGGAGGAAGAGGTTTGATTAAGATGATGTGGAGCTAGAGAGGTTGAAGCCGAGGGACTGGGGTTAAGGATGAAGTTGGCTTACTCGAAGAAGGATGACATGATGTAGGTAAGAGGAGGAGGATTACTTGAGAGTTAGGGTTGCTTCGCAGTCAAGTAGTTTTTGAGAGAAGAGGTTGTTGTTGACGAAGGAAGGATTCGGGAGTGCAGAAGTCGACCTTATATGCTGGGCTACATCTACTGTTGCCAGCAGAATCTTAGCACAAGGCTGAAAAAACACGCTAGTGTCTAATAACGCAATAAAGAAAGAGCTTTCGGACGAGTGAATTAAGAAGGAGGATATTGGTGAAGGACATGTAAGGGGGCATGTACTTCTCTTACATTGCTAGCGTATTCTAAGATTTCAGAGTAAAGTCATGGAGAGTGCTCGAGGGATTTACGAGGAAGTAAGAGCCAGTCTTCGCAGGTTTGTATCATTATGGTGGTGTTTGAGCTGGCGATTACGGATGCTGCTACAGTGGAGATGAGGCTACGAAATGAAGAAATGTTCTCAGTGAAGTCCTCTGATTATGGCTTGGAACACTCTCGAATCCCAAAGTATGAGCGGAGGATAGCTGCTTTTTTTGCGAACGGCTCAGCAAAAAAAGTAGGTTACAAGTCGCAATGGTGATGGCGAAGAGCGCAGTCCAATGCCAGACCAGTCAGCCTCCCAAGCCTTTTTACTACTGGTACAACCTACTCTGGAAATCACTGATCTACTGTTGTCTCGATATTCCAGTATATGGAAGGCAGTGTCCGTAATTATACTGTGTCTCTTGTAAGAGCTGGAACGATGACAATGGTAGAAAGTTTTCGACAATAAGGCACTTCAGGCTACACATTTGCAAAGCGCCAATGACAGCATGTACCGATCTTCGCTCAGATCACCTGTCACTCACACACACATGAATATAGAGAAGGCCATCCAGTGAACCAAGAAAGTAAGGGCTACTGCGTCGGCATCAACTATACGAGTGGTGTCTTCGCTAAGCGAGCCTCAGTATTCAATGTCAACAACTTTACTCTAACGTCTAGACCACCGTGATCCAATTTGCAGAACTCAGCAAATCTTTCTATACTTTAACGCAGCGGATGGAGTGTTTGTCCTTCCCTGGTTGTCTTCTCGTTACTTGAGTTCTATTGCCTAAGCCTGCTTATCGGATTACAGCTTTCCTTTCATGCCATTCAAGCTAAGTAAGAACTCGGCTCGTCCTACCTACCAGATCTAACCATTATTTTTTCCATCAGAACCTTCCTCCCTCTTTCAAATGGTAGTCTTAAAATCAGTTCTCGATGCTTCGTTCGTCAGACGACACGTTCTCAATTTTTCGGTCGACGTACCGTCATCCAGGTCGCGGTGTCTTAAAGTCTTGATATTAAGCTCAAATTGCGGCCCCCTGGATTAAACAGGACTACAGACAAGTAGTGCTCGACAAAGGGCCCCGGTGAATACAATATTAACTACTTCCTGAAACCACCGAACCGGCAAAGTTGTTGGTGCACAAATAGGCACGCCACGTGACTGCAACATTAGAGTCGGTAGGTATGAAAACATGAAAAATAGTCGCATGTTTCTAGCGAATGAAGCACACCGCAAATCATGAGTTACTGATGTCAGACTACGTACGTGAGTATAAAGATCCACAAAGCCATGGGTATCGTGACAAGTTTGTCAACGGCTCGGATATCCCGAAATGGCAGGCCGGCTCATTGGTACACAAGAATCGTATGAACCCCGCACATGTTCTCTCGCCATCTCAGAACATTGCCAGCTGTCCAACCACAATTGAGGCTCAAAATCCCACCCTTGCTCGCTGTTTGGATTCATATGCTATCCACGGCTTATCCGGCCAAGCGAATGATTGAGCGAGCTTGATGGACCCATCTCCTGTGCCTAATCTGGTAATGACCTCGTGGCCAAGTTCTTCAAAATTGCAGGTCGAAATCTCTCCTTTGCTTCATTAATTTCATACAATTGGCTGAGAAGTCTCTTGAATCATACACATTTTTATTCCTCGCAGAAGTAAAAGCATCTACGTTACAGAGGCAATCAACCTCAGCCTCGTACCGCTTCTTGCCTTGGTCTATTCTCCGACAGATCCAATATCTTGGTCACTTGAATGATGGCGAATATTGTTGTTGTCGGGTAAGATCGGTCGATAGACATTTGATCACTGTGCAGCTGACAAACCCGAGGGCTGGCGTCTCTGGCTTAACCACTGCACTGCTACTTTCTAGAGACGGCTACAATGTTACCGTTGTTGCCAAGCACATGCCTGGTGATTACGATATCGAATATACATCGCCGTGGGCTGGTGCTAACTATATGCCGTTCGTAATTCCACAGCTCTCACGTCAACAACATAGCCTGACGACACTGCAGCCACGCCCACAAGGTAGCCAGCGAAGCAGAAATTCAGTGGGAGAGGGACTCTTGGCCAGAGCTCAAGAGACTTGCAACAGAGGTGCCGGAAGCTGGTATCCATTTTCAAGGCAAGCCTAGACTCGTAAGATGCCGATATGACTGAAGCTGACTAGCCAAGAATGTATCAACTACCACAGAAATAAGGATGACCACACCGCAAGTGGGAAATGGTCCAAAGAGCTTGCCAAAGAGGATTCGTGGTTCAACACCGTTGCCCCAAATTTCAGAGTCCTCCCAGCATCGGAACTCCCGAAAGGTGTGGATTCTGCGACTGCTTTCACATCTGTGTGTATCAACACCATGGTTTATCTACCTTATCTGGTGGGCCAATGCGTTAAGAATGGCAGCACATTCAAACGCGCAAATTTGAAGCACATCTCGGATGCCGCCGCTCTCCACCACTCAGGGAGGAAAGCAGACGTCGTTGTCAACTGTACTGGGCTTCTCGCCTCAAAGCTGGGTGGTGTCATGGACAAGAAGATTGTGCCTGCCAGGGGACAAGTTGTTGTTGTGAGGAACGATCCAGGGTTCATGATGGGAATCTCCGGTACGGACGATGCCGAAGATGAGCTCTCATATATGATGACACGGGCTGCTGGAGGTGGAACTGTCCTTGGAGGGACGTATCAACTCGGAAACTGGGAATCGCAACCTGACCCCTCCACTGCGACAAGAATCATGAAGAGAGCTGTCGAGCTGTGCCCCGCCTTGACTGGAGGGAAAGGTATCGAGGCGTTGGATATCATTCGGCACGGTGTTGGCTTGAGACCAACCAGAATCTCGGGAGTGAGGATTGAGAAGGAGATGATCGACGATACCTGGGTTGTGCACAACTATGGGCACGGCGGATGGGGGTACCAGTCGTCATATGGTTGTTCTGCAGGTGCGAAAGAGCTTGTTGACCAGATACTGAGTCCAGCAGCGAAATTGTAGGATGCAGGTGGTTGATGCCGGCTCCACCCCACGATCATTTGAGCGATCACTCCATGTAATTCCCTAATGCATCCGAATATGTGTATCCCATTCCCAAGAGCTCGTTTAACAAGACATCGTCAGAAGTCGGGAACTGTTCTAAAATGTTCGTCTCTTGCACTTCGGGTTCTTGTGTGGCAACCTTTCCTCCGAATATATCGAACATGTCATGGCCATGAGTGGGTAAATAACCTTTCCATGCTTCGGGCTCCTCAGCCGATTGCCCAAAATGCAAGAGTTTCGAGCGGATATCGACTAACGCTTTGGCAGCGGGGCTTGGGAATATTTTATTTCTGCTGACTAGACTGTTCTGTTCATAATCGATGCGAAGTGCTTTGACCTGTGGAGGATCAGTATCACTGTTACGATAATGATTCCGAGTTTGACATGCTTACCCAGTAAGCTGCCACCGGCCAGCTCTCTTGACATTGAATAAGATGTCGAAGATCATCAATCAATATTTTCTTGACAGGCTCTCCCATGAGCAGGCCTTCGCAGCTTTTCCAGTTGTTGAGGGAACACCAAATGTGGAAAGTGCTGGATGTCATCAAACAATAGCCTAAGAATGGATTGACTAGGGGCATAAGGTCCGCTGAAGTCATGGATTTGTATATAGTTGAAATCGACACTGCGGAAGAAACTCCATTTCGAATAGCATGAGCCCACCAGTCCGGATTAGGGTTGTCTACTTCCAGATCTGGTCCGTCACATGGTCCTGTTCCTGGATCCCATCCCGGAGGCTATAGGCAAACGATGAGTCAGTGATTGCCATCTCTGGGATATTTATTCGAAGAAGGGTACCACGTGTCTGCGGGATTCCTGAAACATTCAAGGGGGGGAAGTTGAGCGGCGTGAATACATACTATGACGACCGGGATATATTCCCTGTAGAGATGGCCTCGTGCATTGTAGAATAGCATATGCATCGTGCAAAACGATTTGCCTTCTCCCACAGCAGCATGTGCTTCTTGATTCGCTTCGTTAAAGCGCATGTGGCTAGGGAGCGCTCTCTCCCATGTATCCAAAGCTTTTTCGAATTGAGAGATCGGCATTTGCGGATTCCACGGCACACGTCTTTCATTGTGCCTCCCTCCGGCACCGGACCAGTCAACTACCTTTCCTAAGATATCGATGATACGAACAGTATATGCCAGAAGAGGTTCATCATTACCAACTTCATCGTTGATAGTGCCGGCAGAAGTTTTGCGTCCTATCAGGAAGTCTGATCTGGTACCTGGAAGCTTGGTTGTTATGGACGAAATATCGAAGGTCAACCTTCTATCCCCGCCATTAGCCATGAGACGATCCAAGGTAAAGCACGTCCAGAAGGTTCGGCGTTTGATCTCAGTTGACGCTATATCATCCTGAGCAAACGAGTCTTCGAACGGTAGCCTCATTGACTGCGCAATCCTGCTTGCAACTCCGAGTTGGAACCATGCTCGATGCTCATCGCCGTGACCTGTCCAGTGTATACACAATATCAAATTGCATTGCATATTCAGCAAGCTGATTTCGTCGAAGGTGTTGATCATAGAAGTTCGGGCAAGAGCTGCAAAGTGCTCGCTAGCTTCAATCGTGCCATTGTAAATAGTGAAGCAAGGTTCGATGAACCTTGCCATGAGGGCAAGAACACAGAACTGTAGTCTCAGAGGGACTTTCCCTTGCTCAAGATCATTCATCAGCACATAGTCCTTGAAGAAACAAAATATCGAGTCTCCATAGTACTCGAAGTACAATTTGAACGCTTCGAAAACAATCTCCCGACTCGGAAGCCTAGACACAGAATTAGCTTTGGACTTGCAAGTGGTTTCCGAATATATCACTTACTGAAGCGAGAGTTCATCCTCATCCCCAGATCTTGGCGTGCCTGGTCTCGAAAGGAGCTGCCGCTGCATAACAGCCTGAGGGTTGTTGCCCGCATATTGACAAACCTGTGATCTTTGTCTGCATGCTCTACACGATGGCCAATCGCCGGAGCACTTAGTTTTCCGTTTCCTGCGATGCCGAGTCAACGGGATATCCGAAAGATTGAGGCCAAACCACGGCGATCACGAAGGGTCTATTACCGACAACTGGCACAAGCTAGTGGAGCTCGCGCTCCTGGCTTCCGAGCAGAACGTTGGCCTGAAGTGTCCATTTATGAAAAGGATTATCTGTAGAGCTGAAGATGCTCTATTCTGGAAGTTGAAAACATCGAAAAGTGGAGTGCATCTGTGCCTCAGGCTTGAGGAATTTGGACATGACTCAAGAGTCGAACACAAAATTTGAGCACAGTGACTATCTAGAGGTCAGGAAATACCTATAATTTCATATGAATATATTCAATCTATTCCAAAAACGATCTTACTGCTCTCGGTCTGTCCAGGTTCAATGCAAATTACTCGAAAAATGTAGCTCGAATCACGTGATGAGACATGCGCTTTACCTGTTGTCTCGACCTGACAACGAGTTGTAGGAGTGCATCGTGTGGAAATACCAGTTATTCTTCACCGAAAGATCACGGCTGTAAGTATGTGGCAAGCGTATCTCCCAAAGTGAAAAGTTCAATCCATTTCCCCCTTTCGAGCTCTCGGTTGAGCACCTTCTCGGTTAGGCTAGTGTGAAGAAAACATCAGTTGACGTCGCAACTTCACCCAAGCATGTCTAGATATGGCGCATTTCTTTTGCATGATTTAAACATCTTCAAATTGGCTGCTTTGGCTTCCAGCCTCAGCTGCCTTATGACTACCCTAGATTTTATGTTGGAGCGGCTGAAGTCGAGAGTCAGCCGGCGACACCGCGACAACAATCACCATTACTTTACGCCATAGGCACAGCAGGGCGTATCAGCCCACCCAACCACGGCAAGTTCGAGCCTGCCCAAACTGTCTCATGTATGGAAGTACCCAAATATAAAACTTGTTCACGGCGGGAGCGGTCTACAATTCCGCACTCTCTTCGTTGCATTCTGACAGGGTCGAGAAACTCCACTTTTGTGCTCTTCGCCCTCGAGGTGGATACGAAGCATCTCCACTTGCTCAATTATTTGCGGATTTCAACGGCATTAACTGAATAGCATCAAGCTGTATTTCTCGGTCTAGGATAGCAGTTGCCGTATTGCCTGTGGTCTGACACATTTGCTATTTCCATTTGGATATGTGATTCGCCATGTCGTCAAGCTTGATTTGTACATAAGACATTCAATAGGCGATTGTTTTCTGGGTCGTAGCTGTCGATTTCTTGGACATCTGAGTCGCAAACAACTGTGCTTGCACTTCTTCTATATCTTCTTTTTGATTCATCCGACACTTCCGTATCTTCGAGAAATCGAATTGTGGAAAAGCCCGCCTTGCCCAACATGGCCGCAACTATTGCCTTGGCAGACTATCTGTTTCTGCGGCTACATCAGCTTGGTCTTCGATCTCTGCACGGTGTGCCAGGAGATTACAACCTAGTTGCTTTAGACTATGTCGAGAAATCAGGTACGCTCCTGTTAGTTACGCTCTGTTAGGCTCAGAGCTGATCAAAGTACTAGGACTGACGTGGGTTGGTAATTGCAACGAACTCAATGCTGGATACGCAGCAGATGGCTATGCAAGAGTAAACGGTATCGGGGCAGTCTTCACAGTAATCGGTGTTGGAGAGTTATCAGCTATCAACGCATGCGCTGGATCGTATGCTGAGAACGTCCCAGTGGTCAGGAACCCATAGTCCCCTACGAAGTACTGTGCACTGATCTATGACATCAGGTCTACCTGGTAGGATCCCCATCTCGAACGGCCCACCAACACAAGGCCATCCTGCACCACACACTCGGAGACGGAAACTTCGACGTTTTCGCAGATATGTTCAACAGGATCACGGTCGCACAAGCGAAGCTCATGGACGTTCACAGCGCTGCGCAAGAGATTGATAGAGTTTTGGAAACTTGCTGGCGCCTCAAGAGACCAGTGTACATACGGCTGCCAACTGATATGGTAACTCAAAAACTGGATGCCACACTCCTAGATGTCCCACTTGTCAAGGAGTCTCTCGTGGACAACGCGGAAGCGGAATCCATCATTGTTGACAGGATTCTCGGAGATATACATGAAGCGAAGAGCCCTATCTTTCTGGTAGATGCTAACGCGTCTAGATTTGGGGTACGTGACAGGACAGTTTTGACGCTTTCATGCTAACAATCATAGGTGCTCGACGAAGTCGATGTGCTCGTCCGTAAGTCCGGACTTCTCACTTATGTCACACCAATGGGAAAAGGCAACGTCAACGAATCACTCGAAAACTTTAGTGGAATGTACTTTGGTGCTTTTACAGACGAGAGGACAAAGGAAGCAGTGGAGAATTCCGACCTGGTTCTGTACATTGGCCCAATCAAGAGTGATGTCAACACTGCTTGGTTCACCACAAAGCTTCAACAAGAGCAGACGATAGAGTTCTACAATGGGCATGTCGAGATCGGATACGCAAAATACGAAGGTATTCAGATGAAAGGTGTTCTTCAAAAGCTTAGTGCTCGTATCCCAAGCTCTCCACCACATTCTCCGGAATTCGAATGGGCGAGTACCACAAGCAACCCTACAACTGCTGTTTCAGTGCACCAGATGCCTGAGCCAATACTACATGAATATCTGTGGAAGAGACTGTCGTCCTGGTTTCAACCAAATGATATTATCATCACGGAGAACGGGACCGCGAATATCGGTATCTGGGACAGCAAGTTTCCTCCTGGCGTGCAAGCCATCAACCAGACTCTTTGGGGATCGATCGGATACAGTGTAGGAGCAGCTCAAGGCGCAGCGCTTGCATTGAAAGATGCGAGATCAGAGTCAAGAACTATTCTTTTTGTTGGAGATGGTAATCTTCCAATCTCAGGATATAAGCTCCGAAGTTCTCGCTGACACCAAATCTAGGGTCCTTCCAACTCACAGCCCAAGAAGTTAGCACGATGATGCGCCACAAGCTTCGTGTTACTATCTTCTTGATCGAGAACGAGGGGTACACTATCGAGCGCTTCATTCATGGCATGAATGCTGGATATAATGATATTGGGCCATGGAAGTACAAAGACATCCCCAAGGTACTAGGTGCAAGCGACGGTGACGTTGGCATCCATGATATCAGGACCAAAGCAGATTTAGAAGCTTTACTGCTGGACAAGGACTTTGCAACGGCTAAGAATATCCAGGTACGTGTGTAATCAACTTCGAGAATTGACGTGCTAAGAATACTTTGCAGTTCGTGGAGATGCACATGCCGAAGGATGACGCCCCAAAGCTGTTGAAGGCTGTTGGAGAAGGAGCTGCGAAGAGTAATTCTAGAGATAGCTGAACATTGCGATGGTAGACAGGGCATGGAACTTAAACATAGACATAGACACACAGAGCAAGTCGAATACCCAGTATAGACTTTGATTCCCGTCCGCGATTCTGACAAAGGCCCTTCGGAGGTAGCACAAGACTGTATAGTGTGAATCAAAGACTTCGGCTGGGTCAAGACAATATGAATGATTCACTTAAACAAGTCATTATTCGCTTGAATCTTGAGTGCATGGCTCAGGTTTGAGCTCATTCAAAGCTTTGCCAAGATCAAATTCCCTGCTGGCTATCAATACTCAGATATCACCGCCCACGTCCTTTTGTAGTTCCCTACTAAACTTAGATTGCCATGACGCTCCAGTACCGCTTCACCCACACTTGTGGACACACAGGGTTCGGTCCCATCGTCGACGCACAAACCAGTACAACTCAAACTGCGCCTACAACATCATCCCAACCAGCACCAAACTCCAACACTGAAACAATACAAATGCCTCTCGATTTCGGCTGTCCTTTCTGCATTGTCCCAGGAGCAGATTCAAACCTACTGACACCAAACGGTTTTGGCCTCCTCACCGTCCTCCACAGCACGGCCATCACCCCATTTCCTACAGGCTGGCGGATACTGAGAGCTTGTAGATTTGAAGAGCTGGAGCCAAGGGACTGGGAACCGGCATTTGCGGGTATGATGCTTGATGGGCGGTTCAGGCAGATGGCGTGGATCCCGAGGCCGTGTGGTGAGGTGAGACTTGAAGGGTTGGATGAGGGACGCGAGACGATGAAAGTTGAGACCATTTGGAGGCAAATGGGACGAGTGGACCAGATCGGGTAGGCGCTGCTTCTCACTTGTCACTCTGCGTCCCATCCAAAACCCGTATTTTGTGCTCAACAGACAAGTACTGACTTGTATAGGTACGGAAGGTTTGCTGGCTTGCTGTCGACATTGCACAAGGCTGTGCTGGAGAGAGAACAGAACGGGTTTGCAACCGAATGAGAAAGCGGAGAAATGGACAGCAAATGATGAGTTTGTGAAGTTTATTCGCTTGGACATAGCATGGCATATTTGGTAAAACCGTGAAAAACAATAATCCGCGTTGGTGTTGATGGGGAAATCGAAGAAACCTAAGACCTGGTAAAGACGCCCAATTTAAGATTTAGTATGCATTGGTACAGAAAGAAATCGATTCTATCGGGCCTGGGAAGACCAGAAGCTGCTTGACTAGACTACATATTGACAAATCCTCTTTTACTCCTCGGAGGCGGCGGCACCAGTGATAATCTCGACCAACTCGCCAGTAATGACGGCTTGACGGGTTCGGTTGAAGAGAATCTGGTACTTGTTGATCATGTCTCCTGCGTTCTTGGAGGCGTTCTATTAAAAGTTAGCATTTCGGTCGTTCGAGCGAAGGGAAGATGTGCTTACATCCATGGCGTTACGACGAGCGGAGATTTCACAAGCATGACCTTCGGTAAGAGCCCAGAAGAGAGCGTTAGACAGAGCATATTCTCGGAGGTTACCAAGGACCTGGTCGTCAATCTCGAAGGCGGAGAAGTTGGCTATTCATCATTAGTTCTAGCACTCCTGGATTCTCATTGTTTACGTACGAGAGTTGATGATTGCCTCTTCGGAGTAAGCCTCAACAGGGGTAGCCTCGTAACTTGTGGCATTAATGAACTTGTTGTAGACGATCAGAACTGAGGCGTAGTCGGTTGGGAGAAGAGAGATCTGGTCGGCAATGGCTTGAGATTCTGCGAAGGTAGGGATGTTCTTGCCGACAGCAGAGAAGCTCATGACGATGTTCTTGGAGCTTGAACGACTCAATTGAGCCTTGCACTTCTCTCCCAACACAACAATATCTGCATCTGGCTTATCCGCGAGAAGCTTGCGGACTCTCTTCGACAATCCGGAGTGAATGCCACCGCAAAGTCCCTTGTCCGAACTGGCAACGACGATCAAAGTCTTCTTGTTCTCTCCCTCCACTGCCTTGGTCTCGGCTTGCTCGAAAACGGTGTTGGAAGTTTGTCCGTAGGATCGAGAGTCGGTCATGGCACGCTGAGCACGATTGAGCTTTGTGGAAGCAACAATCTTCATCGTCTTTGTAATTTTCTCGATGTTCCTTGAGCTCTGGTTAGATGGATTCGTGGAGTTGTAGCTTGCTGGCTGGGGGTCGCGACTACCTGATGGACTTCAATCTATCCTCGATTTCACGGAGGGTTGCGAAGTTGGCCGCATTTTGAGGGATAGGTCTATACGTTGATCACCGTCAGCAAAACCCTCACAAGATGCATCTCCCCCATCCATTGGGCCATTGAACTCCATCCTTTGAAGCTTCCAAATAGCTCGGGTCGCCCAGCTTCAATTCGGTCGAGGGGAGCTTACCGAACGGACGCCGCGGCGCCAGCTCTCAAAGCAGGACGAGCAGCTCTGGAAAGCATCTTGGTCGACAAAAGAACTGGATCGAGCCTTTGTTGTGGAGGCTCAATTGATAACGAAGGCGTGGTGTTGATGGGGTTTTTCGTTCCGTCGGGTTGTCGGTAGCAAGTCTGAGCCTCACGAATCCTCAGGCAGAGAAGTTGACTGACTAGTGCCGAACGGGATCTCTTCCTCAAAATTCTGGACATGAAATTGAACACTTTTGACTTTTACATGTACTATTTGCTTAAGATTTTTCCTAACGACACATCATCTACAAGTCTACTCAAGTTTTTTGTGTAGCATGAATAAGAAGTAAGGTCAAAGGTGAAGTTACTAAGGGGTAGTCAGTATATTCACCATGGTCGGCAGCGTCTGAGTCGCTAGCCCCGCTTTTATGAGGCTATCAGCCAATAACAACCAGATGCCACCTTAGAGGAATTTTATCACTTTCCGAGGACGTCAAGTCTTCTTCCTCCCTTCTATGTCAACGCGCCTCTTTCTTCAACCAGTTTCTCTTACCAAACACCTGCATCAAGTTTGTCTACAAGGCTTAGGTCTCCTAGCTTTTCGACGCGGTCATAGGCAAGCCAAACCTCTTCAAGCAATCTACCTCGCGTCTTATACTGACCACTCTTCAGCTCCCTCCATCGTTTCACCCAGACCAAACCTTCCTCAATTTCATTCGAACGACCACGTCTATTCCTATTCAAGATGTCCTCGGACTCGGACGACGATATGCCCCTAGCCAGAGCGAATGGCAAGCGTAAGTTGTTCCCTGGTTCACCTTCAGAATAGCCTCTCCGGGCAAAAGCTACAATCTGGCGCATTCCTCTCCGAGCACTTACTTCTTTCTCGTCCCGATCGCCTCGTGTACACTCACCTTTCTGGGCGGTTAGCTGACATACGATCTTCACAGTCTCTCAGGCGCATATTTCGAAAAGTGAAGATAAAGCTATGGATCAGGCTGGCCCCTCAACCTCCGCCCCTGCGGGAGTGTCAATCCGAAACGGCCCTGTCCTCGAAAGCAAGATGGATATCGACGAGCCTGCGACAAATGGGAAGCGCAAGGCGCGTAGCAGCATCTCAAAGCCAGTATACAAGGACGAAGAAGACAGCGAGGATGATGCTCCATTGGTATGCCTAACAACCTCACCTTTGCCCAACCCAAATTTTTCCACCTCGAAGTTGATCAGTCATACTAATTATACTCATTAGTCTAAACGTCAAAAAACTTCGAAGGCTGTTCAGTCCGATTCTGACGATGATACTCTACTCGCAGCTGCCAAGAAGCGAGGCGGCAAGCTTCCACCTAAACTTACGGCTGCCGATATTGGGGATGATGAATCTTCTGATGATGAGCCCTTGACCAACAAGCTTGCGAAGGAGAAAGCAGCAATAGAGAAAAAAGCCGAGAAGGAAGCCAAGGCAATCCGAGCCAAGGAGAGCAAAGCAAAGGCGGCCAAGGTCAAGAAGGAAGATTCTGATAGCGAAGATGTCAAGCCCAAGAACAAGCGGAAATCCAACGGCACAGCCTCTGCAAAAAAGACAAATGGCGTCAAAAAGGTCGAGTCCGGGTCAGATTCTGATGCGCCATTGATGAAAAAGCCTGCCAAGAAGACAAATGGTAAAGTCAAAGCCGAGGATGTCTCTCCGAAGAAGGGTAAAAGCAAGAAGGAAGACAGTGAGGAAGCAGAGGAGATTTACCGGTGGTGGGACGCCCCAAAGAAAGAGGACGACAGCATCAAATGGGAGACGTTACAACACAATGGGGTTATATTCCCTCCTGCGTACGAGCCACTCCCAAAGAACGTCAAGCTTCTATACGACGGTGTTCCTGTTACGTTGTCAATAGAGGCTGAGGAGATTGCTGGTTTCTTTGGCGCCATGCTAAACTCAACCCTCAACGTTGAGAATCCAACTTTCCAGAAGAACTTCTTCGATGACTTCACCGAGGAAGTCAAGAAGACAGGTGGCGCACACGGTCCAGACGGGAAGAAGATTGATATCAAGCATTTCTCCAAGCTTGACTTCAAGCAAATTTTCGCCTACTATGATGGCAAGAGTCAGGCCAGGAAGGCTCGTTCCACTGCCGAGAAGAAAGCAGAGAAAGCCGAAAAGGATTTAGCTGAGGCTCCATACACTCACTGTATTTGGGATGGCCGCAAGGAACAGGTTGGCAACTTCCGCGTCGAACCCCCTGGACTCTTCCGAGGTCGTGGAGCACACCCAAAAACTGGCAAAGTTAAGCGCAGAGTTTTGCCTAGCCAGATCACCATCAACATCGGAAAAGAAGCTACCGTTCCAACTCCCCCAGAAGGCCACAAGTGGGGCAAGATCCAACACGACAACAAGGCTACCTGGCTTGCGATGTGGCAAGAGAACATCAATGGCGCCTACAAGTATGTCATGTTGGCTGCTAAGAGCAGTGTCAAGGGGCAGAGTGATTACAAGAAGTTTGAGAAGGCACGTGGCTTGAAGTCGCACATCGACCAGATTCGAAAGGACTACACTCGGGATCTGCGCGCTGAACTTATGGCCGACCGCCAACGAGCTACCGCAGTCTACTTGATCGACAAGCTCGCTTTGCGTGCTGGCAATGAAAAGGATGGCGAGAACGAGGCCGAGACCGTTGGATGCTGCTCTCTGAAGTACGAACACATCACTCTCAAGCCTCCCAATACCGTCATCTTTGATTTTCTTGGAAAGGACAGTATCAGATATTACGATGAAGTCGTGGTTGATGACAAGGTGTTCAAGAACTTGAAGATGTTCAAGCGAGCTCCAAAAAAGGAAGGTGACGATATCTTTGATCGCCTTACCGTAAGCCAAATTCCACAATAGCAGAGATATTCGCTGACTGATATAGACTACCCAACTCAACAAACACTTGAACAGCTACATGCCTGGCCTTAGTGCAAAGGTCTTTCGTACCTACAACGCCTCGTATACCATGTCTAATCTCTTGACGAAACTCAAAGACACCAATATCACTATGCAGGAGAAGGTCAAGCTCTACAATGACTGCAATAGGAAGGTCGCTCTCTTGTGTAATCACAAACGTACTGTTGGTGCCAGCCATGAGGCACAAATGGAGAAGATGACCGATCGTATCAAGGGTCTCCAATACCAGCAATGGCGTTTCAAGCAAATGATCCTTGACATTGATCCGAAGCAAAAGAAGAAGCGTGGAGCTGAATGGTTTCAGCTGGACAGCGACCTCGATCAAGAATGGATCCTCGAGCATCAGGCTTTCCTGGTCCAAGAGATGCGCACCAAAATCGAAAAGAAGTTCCAAAAGGACAATGAAAAGCTTGTAGCCGACGGCTCCAAGGAGATGAAGGCCAAAGAACTTACTGAGAGACTTGAGGTTGCCGACGATCTGGAGAAAAAGTTCAAGAAGGAGAATAAGACGAAAAAGGTTGAGCCTGAAGGCAAAGGAGCATCAGTTGAGAAGTATGAGTCCTCCATCGAGAAGTTGGACGCTCGTATCGCCACAATGAGACTTCAGGCAGAAGACCGAGAAGGCAACAAGGAGGTTGCGCTCGGTACAAGTAAGATCGTGAGTTTCTCACTGCTCGAATATACTACCCAATACTAATCAGTGTAGAACTACATCGACCCTCGTCTCACTGTTGTCTTTGCCAACAAGTTCGACGTTCCCATCGAGAAATTCTTCTCCAAGACGCTTCGGGAGAAGTTCACCTGGGCTATCGAATCTATCGGTGACGACGACGCATGGGAGTTCTAAGCCTCTCATTATTGACACTTGAAGCTTACCTTATTCACTCGACACCACAACGTCATGCCGCATTAAACATTGTATTTTGCTTTGGGATATCCCATGCCATTCTATTTCTTGATTTTTAACATTGCATACATTGCGAGCGGGGGCATTCGGGTGGGCGGAGCATCTAGCACGACTGCAATTTGATTGATGGAACACTTGGACACCAAGATTAAGATATCCCAGGACCAAATTGGTCGCTGCTGCTTAGTCTTCGTGGCATGGTTCTTTGGAAGGCCTACAGAGGCATCCTCACATCATCGATTTGCATAGCCTCTCAAAGACAGAGCAGTACATTTGATAACGATAGATGAACATAGGCAGATGAATGAATTGAATTAAACAGCACTTCTGTGATTCTTGTGACCCTGATCAACTGTTTGCTTCATGAAATTTCAAGAGATGCCGCCAGAGTGATGACTCTGGAGCTCTGCATATTCCAAAAAAGATATATCTTGGCTTACCCTATCACACGTGGCGATAAGCATGTATCAGTTCATCTGTGTATTTGGAGCTCCTCATCCACCTTGTCCTTCCTCGATCCCAAGCTCACCAACGAAATGAGGCCTTTGACGCGTAATCTGGCATCCCGCCAGCTGACTGGATACGTCTGTAATAGCTGTACCCGTCAACTGGGTCGCCAAAGGAGGAGTTACGCCTCCACGCCATCATCAACACCGGATGTCTACGATGTTGTATGCGTGGGAGGCGGACCAGCAGGACTGAGTCTGCTAGCTGCTCTGCGTAAATACATTCCGTAACAAGCCAGCAACAGAAGTCTTTCGCTGACGCGGTATGGACAGGTTCTTCTCCGGCAACAGCCAATCTCAGAGTCGCACTGATAGAGAGTCAAGATCTCAGCAAGACCCGGGCATTCTCTCTCCCGCCGACGCAATTCTCAAACAGATGCAGCTCGCTAACGCCATCCTCTGTACGCTTCCTGGATAAGATAGGAGCATGGAGTCATATACAGAGGGACCGCGTGCAGGCATATCAGGAGATGCAAGTTTGGGATGGCCTCACGGGAGCGAGAATCGAGTTCGACTGGCCCGGAGAGAAGCAGGGTGGCACCATTGCTTACATGAATGAGAACCTGAATCTCACATCAGGATTACTGAAGCGTATTGGGGAGATGGGGGGTGTGGAGGTGCTGGATGGGGAAAAGGTGGAAGATATCGTGCTTGGGGAGACAACTGAAGATGCTGATTTCAGCAGTTGGCCTGTAGTGCAACTCAGTGGTGGCAGGAAGCTTGCTGCGAGGTTGCTAGTGGGCGCAGATGGAGCGAACAGTCCGGTGAGGGCTTTTGCGGGCATTGGGAGCAAGGGGTGGGACTATGATAGGCATGGAGTCGTGGCTACAATCCAGTTGGATGGGAATGGATGGGGAGGAGATGATGTCAAGACGGCATACCAAAGATTCTTGCCCACGGGACCAGTTGCGATGCTGCCTCTGCCAGGCAATTTCTCGACACTGGTGTGGTCTACGACTCCTGCATTAGCAGCTCATTTGAAGTCTTTAAGCGCAAAGGATTTCATTGCTATGGTTAATGCGGCATTCAGGCTATCACCGATAGACCTAGCATACATGCATACGCAGGATGAGGGACAGGCGGATGAATTTCAATGGCGCTCACAGCATACGAATTTTGATACCCAGCGTATACCACAGCTTGCAGTAGGGGTTCAAGAAGGGAGTGTGGCATCATTTCCGCTGAAGCTACGCCACGCCGATACATATATTGGAGAAAGGGTTGCTTTGGTTGGAGATGCTGCGCATACTATTCATCCTCTGGCTGGACAGGGACTCAACCAGGGACAGGGAGATGTCGAGAGTCTTGCTAAGACGATCGAATCTGCTGTCACTCATGGGCAGGACATTGGAGTCCAGATGTCCTTGGAGACATACAATGCAGAGAGATATGCGGCGAACCATGTACTGTTGGGTATATGTGATAAGCTACACAAGCTATATGCTGTCGAGAGTGGTCCGTTGGTGCCCCTGAGGAGTCTGGGTCTCAAAGCTGTGAACGCTCTCGGGCCTGTGAAGCACTTCTTCATGAGTCAAGCAGCAGGAACTGGTGCAAAAATCTTGTAGGACTAAGGGGGGAACATAGCGATATCTTGAGTGTATTATTATAACGGAAAGGAGGGCACAGCTAAGCATGAGACATATAGCAGTTCGCGCGGAGAATTAGAATTGCGCCACGCATCGCAAACGTTGTGCTCTGGCTGAAGATCTGGAGATGAAGCATCATCAGACCTTCATGCATCGACCAATTGTGCCATCGGTAATCTGAGACTATGGCGTAAAGCTTAAAGCCTTGACAGCGATCGCCAGCGGAAGGGTGTTAAGATGATACAAATAAGTTCAGCCCAAAGCATAACGGCCATGTATGGAAGATTCTCGGGCTGGTCTTTGACAGCAGAAATGCAGGAACCCAAAGCCATCGCGGGTGCACTGGCTGAGGGGCAGGACCAGGCGAGTTTGCTGCCCCTCGCTTCGAGCCTTCGACCTTTTGCTGTAGAGTGGAGCATCGTAGGAAGGGCAGAGCTGCCGAAGGGACGAGCACAACAGTCCCACCTGCCTCTTGCAGTCCCCTTTTCCTTTTCCTTTGGCCGGCCAGGCTCTCCTAGATGTTCATATCCATAAACTTGCAAGAAGAAATGTCTCGGACGGGTATGAGTGGGCTTGCGTCTGACCACCGGAACAGAATTCTACTTTGCGGAAAGTCTCACCTATTCCTCCCGAAGGAGCTGCAGCTGTCAGTAGTTTAAAAGTCATCAGAACTTTACTTGACTTTTCAGCTCATGCCGAAGTATTGATCCGGGCTTGCCCCCTCCGCCGTCGTCCAAAGGAGCTGTAGTAGGGGTTGTAATCGCACTGCGATACACAATCGGTATCACCAGTCCAAGTCATTGTTTGGAGATCGCCAGGAGGATCAAACCGCAAAGTCGACTCGAGGAGTGTGCACCAACAACGTCTCCCCAGCGCCCAGTCAGAACTTCAGACGATTTTCGGAGACTTGTGAATAATGTGGAGGATGGCACGGTGGTCTCGGACGTTGGACTTGCAGGAAGGGACGTGCTCAGCAGGCCCAATTGCCGCTCCCCACTGGTCGCTTTGTTGTTTTGTTTACTCCCTCCCCTGCTGCACACCCACGACGCCTCCACACTCGGCCGATCGCTTCACAGAGAATTTTGCGTGAGATGAGCAGCTCATGCTTTCCAGTGATCATATTGGCTTGCGATAACGTCAAATCCCTGATGGCGATGCACGCAGGGGACATCCAAAGAGCAACTGTGCGCTGAACCTGGACTGCTCGAGAGTCAGTGAACGATGATGCAGGGGCTTACCATTTTCCTTCTTTCGCTCTTATAGTTGTTGGCACATCCTGATCCAGCTGCTTCATGTTTCCGTTTTGTTTGCGATTTCATCTGATCAGATCGAGCTCCTGCAGAACGGACGGTCAATCCCCCAGTCACAGTCCCCTTTGGTCTCTGTTGGTGCCGCCTCCTATTCATTCGTTTTTCTCTCCTGCGTCCAGACGCAGTTCATAACCAGCCATGTCTGCCGTCCGCCGCCGTTCTTCTCAATATTCACTCTTTCCAAGCTGTTCTCCCACGCCGCTGCAGAATCCCGCTATTGTTCCAAACGGAACTATTGGAAGCAATACTTCGCCTTCGTTACGCAAGCGCCACAGTGAAGGCTCGGTACGGGAGAGAGCCACAAAAATATCGCTTCGGGCCTCCTTATCAAGCTGGAACCTGAACATCTTTCCGAACAATAATTCCGAGCTTGGTATCAGTAGCCAGCAACCGAAACAATCGAACAATATGGACCGGCTCATTCCTCTCAAACTCGAGGCAAACATGTCTGACACAAAGTCGTCGTCAACTTTGCAAAAATCTCTCCCTTTGCTGCCTCTCACAGAACTCGCCTCAGTCCCAATTCCAGCACCTCTCAACCCCTCCAAACCCACCAAAAAAGCTCGTCCTGGTCCCGTCACTGATTTGACTATTTTCCCTTATACTCAAAAAGAGTGGGCTGTAGTCATGGAGGAAGTCAGAATGCTGTATTCGAAAGGTCAATATAAGCATTGTGCTATGAGATGCAAGCAGATACTTGATGGTATCAAAGATCCTGTAAGTTCGATCTACGCCTCATATGTGAACTGCAAATTCTAACAGTATTTGAGTACCGAGTACATCCTTTGTATTCGATCTATTTGTCTTTCTTCGCTGCCAGCTCCTTGGAAATGACTGCCAGTACGCTTCATGACCATTCAAGCACCAAGCTTCCACTTTTTCAAGAATCGCTTGCCTTCTACCAAAAAGCCGAGTCTTTCGTGGAATATGCATCTTTCTCAGCTGATCCAAATATCGCCTTCGCAACCCGCCAAATTTCTACGTACGGTCACGCATCGCACTCTTCAGTATCATCCAGTATCCGCTCTTCAGTCGACTCCGTCTTCTCATCAGCTTCCGCCTCATCAGTTTACTCAGCATCCTCGTCATACGGTGACTCGCCAACCTTCGAAGAACCATCTCTCAAGCGCAGCGCCTCGAATTCCTCATCTTCAGAAGAAAGCGAGGGCTCCAGACGCCGCTCAGGACGATTCCAGAACCGCAAGAAGAAAGTCTCATTTTCACTACAACTTCCTACTCTCGACTCCGAAAGATCTCTCGATCTCTCTCCAAACTTAGCCAATGTAGCGGATGCATCTGAACTCCTAGACGCCTTCCCAGCACCACCCTCGAAAGAAACATCCCCATCTCGCGCCTCATCACCAACCAAATCACCACGCGAGAGTCTCTCCAACTACTACCACAGCCAGTCCGTCACTCGCTATCGCACGCATCTCATCTCTCTAAAATCACAGCTCAACTTTCACATCTCATCCATCCACTCGCAAATCGGTCTGTTAGCCGAAGTACGCAAGCCGCGACGGTCAAATACGCCTACGCAGTACTCATTTGACGGTGCTGAGGAGAAAAGTAGAGAAGCTACGTCAAGTGCGGCAGAGAGCAGGAGACCGGAGCTAAGAGAGAGGATCGAGAGGTTGAAGGAGCAGGGGTGGACGAGGAAGAGGTTCGATGGGGAGAGATATCGCTTATTATGCGAGAAGGCTCTGGGTGAAGTCAACGAGCGGCCTTGATGACCACTCAAAGTACTGCAACCGATTTGACGACATGAGAATGAGCACGAGGAACGAGACGAGCGATGCGATTACGAACTTCTGCATACGCACACACACATACGCATGTTTTCCTTTTACGTTTCTTGCTTTCTGACGACGATGGCCTGGATGGGTGTTTTTGGGGTTTTGGACTTAGCGTTCTCTTCTTTATTGATTGCCTTTTTGATTCATGATTCTGAGGTGTACATTTTGGGAATTTGGGGGACTGTTTTGATTTTCTGTCGTATATATGATACCACTTGATTATTTTATAGCCAACTACATTTTCCTTTCTCTGTTAATATGGAAAAATCTTCGAGTCTCCTCCTGACTTTATATCGCTCTTGCACACATGTGTGAATGTCTCTGTAATCATAATGGTGAGTTCCATTGTCCAAAGAGGAAGGTCCACTTCCCTACATGTCAGCAATTGTAGTTGCGACTTTGATGTAACCTCAAAGCACTTCTGCCAGTCTAAGAAACACAATAACAGAGTGAGATAAAGTTGAAAAGAGGTGCGTAGGACTCAATCAACGGTAATTTTTTTGGAGTAAGTAAAAAGTCACTGGCTAATATCCACGACGCAAAATGAAGAGACAAACGACTGAAAAGTGTAACGCAGTCCCTATTTCGGGTATCGGCTTTCGCATAGACAAGGAAGGAGGGCACCCCGAGGAAAAGGACGAAGAGAGATACTGCCGCAGGTCCGCCAATAAAACACACATCAGACCAGAAGCCAGACCACGAACCCAGAAAGAAGCCTAGCTAGCTGACTGTGAAACCTAACCCACCGCAAGTGAGTCTGTACTTCTAGTTCATCCGGAGAAGCTCTTGCGTTTTGTGGCGTTTTCCTGCGCTTCCTTTTCCACCTGCAACTGCTTCTCGCTTTCCTTCATCTCCCGCACCTTTGCCAGTACAATCTCCCTGAAAATAGCCCCCTTGGCAATCTTACTCAGAGATCTCTTGCCACCGGGTGCGCTGCCAGCTGCTGTGCTACTAGAGAGTCCCGAACCTGCGTCGTTCCCTGCAAGAGCTGCTCCAGCTGCGGCCTTGGCGTCGGCTGGGACGTCGGCTTCGCCTGGTACATCGTCCTCATCGTCTTCTTGCATCTTGAGCATTTCGATGCGGTTGGCGAGTTTGACGATTTCGATACCGCGGCGTAGGCGAGCCTTGGCCATGTACGCCTTGATCTCGGGCAACAAATTGTGGTCGGTTGCGTTCTCTCCGCTTAGCCAGGAGTGACGAAGAGCTTGCTATAAACAAAGTCAGAAGCCATCATGGAATTTTGCAAGCAGATAAACATACCTTGCTGGTGGATCTGTCATCTGCGTCTGGCTGCAAAAGATGTCCAATGAAGTCCTTCGCATCATCGCTGACATCTTTCCAGTACCGTTCATGGAAGATGACTCTGGCACTGCTGCATTCCTCAATGAGCTCTTGAAGATTCTCGCTTCGGAAAGGAGAGTAACCGCAGAGAAGTGTGTAGGTGATGACGCCGAGAGACCACATATCGACTGGCTTGCCATGTCCCTTTTTCAGCATGACTTCAGGTGCAGCATATCCAAAAGAACCAGCCATTGTTGTGAGCACTTCGTCCTTGGAATCGAGCATCTTGGCGATTCCAAAATCTGCTAGGACAAGGTCGGATCCGGGTTGAGGTGTAAGATAGAGTAGGTTTTCGGGTTTGAGATCTACTTCATCAGTAATGGTCATGGATTTAAAGCGACAAGGCCATACCTCTGTGAACGACATTATTATCGTGTAGGTAGTCGACAGCTTCAAGTACCTGTCGAATAGTCTGTGAGGCATCTTTTTCTGTGAATCTTCCCTGTTCGCAGATACGGTCGAACAACTCTCCTCCAGTGGCAAGTTGAGTGACAATGTAATATTTATCCTGGGTCTTGTAAGCGCTTACAAAATCCAGCAGCACTTCAGTAGCTTACTCTCGACTCGAACCAGTCCACAAACTTTACGATATGTGGGTGTTTCATCCGCTGCAACATCTCGAGTTCATCGTAGACCATCTGCTCGTTTCCCTTGACATTCTTCTTGAGGATGATCTTCACGGCGACCTTGCCCGTCGGCCCATCTGCCTCGCGAACAATACCGTATGTGCCAGCACCAAGGGTTCGTCCAAATCGATACTTCGCTCTACTGACTGGTTAGTAGGTTCTCGCTGTAGTCCGAAGTGGCACGCATACTTCTTATCGTAGCTCTCTGGCTGACCGTGCAGCTTGTTGAGCATATTGGAGACTGGGAGAGGGCGAAAGGCAGTGGTTAGCCAGCGTTTTATGGGTACAGTGAGGGTAATAAAGGTAATAAGAACAGCCAGGGCTCTTTGGTACAATCTAGCCATCTGCTAATACAGAGGATGAAGATCTTCCTTTCCATCTCCCTGCTCGAAGCAGAAGGTCAAATGCGGGGTGAAACTCACAACTCATCGTGGTTGCCGATTCTGTATCTCGCGCTCAATTGCTGTGTCCTTTCGCACCTTCCGGATGCTTGACGTCGGGATGCACAGAGCAATGTCTAATGTTCCGCAACGCGCAAGAGGCAGGGAGGGTTCAAGGTTGCTGTTGACTTCGAAGGTTCAGTTGAAGCTTGTTGGTGGGGCTGAGCTGAGCTGGCCGGGCTGATGGTGAGGGGTTAAAATAGAAGAAGAAAAGGGGTCTTCAAAGGCGGAAATATGATGGGAATTGTAAGAGTTCTGTATCCCAATGAAAGGAAGCAAGTAAGGGAAGTATGAAGTCACAAGTAAGACTTTCGAAAACTCTTTGATGTTGCGCTGGACTGAGACTACTGTAGTCTGCCTTGCCAGCTCTCCTTCAACGCGATGGGCTTCCATCCTCAGCCGCAGTGAGAACTATGAGGGGCAGTGGCTGAGCACACAGGGGTCCCAGTCTGAGCTGAGGGTCGGACGATGTAGATCGTCACGTGGAATTGTTTTCTTTGACAGTCCAACGGCTTGCTCTTGGATCTGTGGAACTGCAAGTATGGTAAATTGCATCATTGAGGCTATTCACAGTCAGTCATGGAAAATTAAGTCATCAAGCGTTACTGTCCAAGTAACCCATGGCACTTGTGCAACACCTTAAATCCCCAGTTCTATTATAAGGAAGGACCTTCCCTAAGTGACTGCCGCCTATCGATAAGCTATTGCCTTGCCTTGCCTCGCCCTAGCCTCCGCAATCTTTCTTTACCTACAGAGCAAGCTTGAAATCTTCGGGTTTCCTGTGCCGTACAGACCAGTATCTCAACTTCACAGAGTCTGCGACTGTCTGCCTTTGCGAGATTCACTTGTTCAGCAGCAAGTTGCAAGTTACAAAGAAACTAAGACACCTTTCTTTGTGCAGAACATCCCCACTGCCTCGAGCAACGTCACATCCGCCAGTACGAAACACTTGAGCCAAGTGGTGAAATGAGCTTCGCAACGAAACGTCTCTCAAAGGAGCTGTCAAAAGTAGGAACTTCTTCCTCGCAAAAGTGCATTAGTATCATGTCCTAACTGCTTTATTCAGATCCACGGCACGCTACCTCCAGGAATCGAGTTGGTGACAGCGGAAGGCTTCCAGGAATGGCAACTGGATATCAAGGTCCTCGATGCAAACCCACTGTACATGAACAAAGTCTTCCGGTTGAAATTCAAGTTCAGTCCTCAATACCCAATTGGTATGTTGCATTCCGCATATGCCCCCGGGAGAGATTTGCTTTTCGAGAAGCAGATCAAGTGATCCCCCGCTCACTGCCCCTCCATAGCATTCTTCACAGGACTCGAGTCTGCCACTTCTTTTCAGCCAAGCTAACACATATCTCTGCCCTTTAGAACCCCCGGAAGTAACTTTCATGCAAACAACCGACCGACCCATCCCCATGCATCCACACATCTACTCCAACGGCATTATCTGCCTAGATCTCCTCGGTCAACAAGGCTGGAGTCCCGTCCAGAACGTAGAGAGTATATGCATGTCTTTACAGAGTATGCTGACTGGCAACACGAAGAACGAGAGACCTGAAGGCGACCAGTCGTTTGTTGCGAATAATAGAAGGCGACCGAGGGATATCGATTTCTATTATCATGATAATACTGTTTGAGAGTGGAGGAATGGCTTGGCTTGGAAAGAACAGAAAAGGCTGGGGACGGGCAAGGAAAATATGCTTATGGAAGCTGATGATATTTAACATGCAGGGGAGAGGATGTATCTGAGGTGAGGCTTATTGTGCTTGGAACGGAGGACTTTACTTCTGACAGGCTTTGCTGGTACATGGCATGGCATGGCGTTTCCAGGGCATAGGACGGATTATATGAGGGGATGACTTTTCCCCGAGGTACATTCATAGTGGTGGACTCGGACGAAGCTTTTGGACTTGGAACTGTTGATTCTTGACTTCTATTCGAAGATGGGCATTCTAGCATGGCGTATGGCTCTCTTCTCTTTCTAGTCCCCACAGCGATGATATTGATTTATGAACAAGGAAATAAAGGTCAGCATTCAAAGTAAATGTTTTGCCGTCTATGACTTGAATACTGTCACTCTGTAAAGTTAGAGAGGGCATTTACATGACCTCAGGATGCTAAAATATCTTGCGGCCTTGACTGTACTCACGAGCTAAAGTGATTCCGCATTCTCCTTTGGTAAGGTATTCAGCAAGTTAAGCAGAGATCAACTATCACAAAGACAGTATCGTGGAGAAGTTTCACTGCTTTTATCTATCTCCGCTCAGCTCTAGCCTCTCCTCCAGGTATCATTTTGCCAGACAGCACCCAGTCCTCTAGCTATCCACCAACGACGCCTCGAAATCCATGCCATGCTCTCATATGTTCATCTCATGTACTTGTACAGTTCTGCTTCATTCCATTTATATTTCTGCTTTTGTGTTCCTGACTATGACGCTGGGACGGCACCAATAGCTTCTTTTGACATGGGAGTCTCCTCAGCTGGCTTCTCGGGGTCTGGTACGCTCGCATCCGTTGAATTCGAGGCCTCTGGTACAGCTGAAGTCTCGGCTGGCTTCTCGGATCCTGCGACTGGTGCGGCAGCCTCCGTAGGAGCAACTCTCTCCGCCTCGCCCTTGATGCCATCAACAACTCTCAATCCCTCCGCCTCCTGGAAGAGACCCTCGAGATCTGCTTTCCGTCTTAGTCTCTGCTTGACTTCTGCCGCAACATCAACTAAGTCGACCAGAATGCCCTCTTTCTCGGGGTGGCCTTCTCGCAGACCCATCTCCTTGATCTTGACTTTTCCTTGCGCAACTTCGTCTTCGCCAATGACAATTGTGAAGGGGACGCCGTTGACCTCTGCGGCTTTGAACTGGTTGGGGAGTTTAGGCTTGACCTTGTAAAGAAACTCGGCCTAGATGTGCGTTAGCGAATGTTCCCTTGATTGTCTGGGTGTGACATACCTTAATTCCCGCTTCCCATAATCTGGAGCAGATGTCCATTCTCTCCTTCAGCAGTCCGGTGAAGCCCTTTCCTCCAAATGCCATGACATAGACATCGACCTCGTTATTCCGTACTTGAACCGCGTTCTTCTCTGCAGCCATTCGAGCCTTGGTGATTGAGAAGATTCTGTCAACGCCGAAAGAGATTCCCACACACGGAATTTGGTTCTTGCCGGAGAACATGCCTACAAGCTTGTCATACCGTCCACCTGCTGCCACACTACCAACTCCCACACTCGGATCCGACGATCGATCTTCATCAGCGTCTGCGCCGGCCTTGGAAGGCTTTTTGGAGGATTTGGGTGGTGCTGCAGTGGCGGTAGATGTGGATGCGAGTGGTACAGAGCCGGACGATCCTTCTGTGATAACTTCATAGATGAGACCAGTGTAATAGTCCAATCCACGTGCTAAACTCAAGTCAAATGAGACATTATCCAAAGCTCTGAAAGCCTCCAGATACTCAAATAACAGCTCCATATCGGCAATCCCCGCCTTCATGGACTCATTTGCTGCAAGTTTCTCATCCGCCTTGAGCCTCGCTAGAAGATCCTTTTGGCCCTTCAATACAACATATTCTCCAATCTTGTCTGCGATATCTGGTTGAAGTCCTTTCTCCTCGGTCATTTCTTTGCGTACTTCCGCCCATGGGAGTTTGTCCAACTTGTCGACCGCAGATGATATGGTACGAATCTTGTCTGTCGGTACCCCGCACACCTCAAAGATACCGTCCAGAATTTTGCGGTGGTTGAGCTTGATTGTGTAATCTCCCTTCCATCCCAGTCCCTCGAAAACTTCAGTCGTGATCCGGATGACCTCCGCATCTGGCAGCATAGGGTCGTAAGTACCCGCGATATCGAAATCACATTGGTAGAATTCTCGCATCCGTCCCTTGGTCATGGCAGGCTGATCGCGTCTGTAGACCTTCGCGATGTGGTATCTTTTGATATTTTGGACGTCTCGGTTCATTGCTAGCCATCTTGCGAATGGTACAGTCAAGTCGTATCTCAGTGAGCAGATCTCTCCACCCTGGTCTGCGAGGTCGTAGATGAGTTTGCTGTCCTCACCATATTTCCCGGACAAGATCTCTTTCAGTTCAAAGACTGGGGTATCGATTGTAACTGCTCCGTGGCGCTTGAAGACATCGGTGATGGTGGAGAAGATCTTATCTCGAATTACCATATCCTTTCCCTCCCCTGATAATTGTGAGCTTTGCCCCAGTTCGCACGTGGTTTTGAGCCCGACTCACAATCCTTCGTCCCCTTAGGAGTTTTTAACTCAAACTTTTGGCCTTTAGGAGCCATCTCGTCGTCGTCTTCTGTTTTGCGCCGTGCAGTGACCGAGAAATTACGGGTATTTCCAAATGTCTTCGCCTTGTTTTCTGTGACTAAATTGAATGCTATTGGACGTGGTTTTAATCGTGTTGATCTCGCAGATCTCAGAAGTTGTATTTGGAAAGTCTTCATTCACCTGTCGCAAAAAGAATCGGGTTAAGAAGGCTGTAGGTGGGGGAAATATCAAAGTTCTGAGTCATTGGTGGGAGGAACGTTGATTCGGACGAGGCTGAGGAACTTGGAAGGGGAAATCTTTGGTGCCCACGTTCGCTTGTCGCACCTTGTCATCGTAGCCCACTTTACTCGGAGCTTGAGCCCTCACTTGTGCCGCTGCCTTGTCTGCCCGCATTTCTTCTCTCCTCCTCTTCCACTCTGCACTCATCGTCGCCTCCATGTAGAAGCTCAATATGGCTCCTCATGCCGGCTTCGATACTGACCAGATCAAAGACAAGGCTCGGAAAGACCTTCTGTACTTGCTCGAGGGTGTAAGTAAGGACTCCCGACTAATGGCAGGTTGTCCTGTTGAAGCATCAACTGACCCGCTTTCAATCAGGTGCGAGGAAAGAAGAATCTGGTCCTTGAGAGGTCTTTGGCTGGTCCAATTGGCATATTCGTCAAGTTTTCGACACTTCAGGATTATGGGGTGGACAAGGTCTTCTTCCTAGAGAATGGCAACGCCGATGTCAGCCAGCGAAATGTGGTATTCATTGCTCGGGGTGAGAGTGCTAAGCACGCACAATCCATAGCCGGTAGGTTCTTGACGTTCTTGTACCTTCCCAATCGCTTCCTTCATGGGCTCTAAAAGTAGACTTCGTAGACGACTGCTTCCACTCTACCTAGTCAGTCTTGAGCCCTACATGAGTTAATTCAAGCAAATACGGCACGACCAATAGTGACATTTTCGAATTTGTTATGCATCTGTTCACTGCCATTCCATGCTGACAACCCTACAGATCATATCAAGCGTATGCAACGAGAAAGCCAGACTGGACATGAATTTTCAATATTCTGGGTTCCAAGACGGACTCTTGTCTCTGAGAAGATACTCGAGGAAGCCGGCGTTTTGGGGGACACGAGCATCGCAGAGTTTCCACTCTATTTCCTTCCTCTCGAAAAGGACCTACTATCACTCGAGCTGGACGATTCGTTTGCCGACTTATATCTGAAGAAAGATCCCACACCGACATATCTCCTGGCACGTGCTTTAATGTTGATACAGCAGAAACACGGACTCTTCCCTCGCATTACGGGCAAGGGGGACAATGCAAAGAAACTTGCCGACCTTCTTGCGCGCATGCGACAAGAGCTTGTTGCTGGTGAGGACACAAATGAAAGCAATAGGCTAGGGCTGACTCCAAGTACGACTATCGAGAGCCTGATTGTGATCGATCGCGAAGTCGACTACGCTACACCACTTCTTACACAGTTGACATATGAAGGATTGATTGATGAGGTCGTGGGAATTCAAAACAACCAAGCTGATGTGGACTCGTCTATTGTTGGCGCTGCACCTCAGCCTGCACCTGGATCTTCGAATGCGGCCGGTCGAGCAGTGCAAGCGAAGAAAAGAAAAATCGCACTAGATTCATCAGACAAACTTTACGAGCAGTTGAGGGATACCAATTTTGCCATTGTTGGGAGTCTTTTGAATAAGGTCGCCAGACGCCTCCAAACTGATTATGATGGTAGGCATAATACCAGGACTACAGCAGAGTTGAGAGAATTTGTGAATAGATTGCCAGGATACCAAGCTGAGCAACAGAGCTTGAAGATCCATACAGGACTTGCAGAGGAGATCATGAAGCATACCCGTACAGATCAATTCAGTCGTCTACTCGAAATACAACAAAATCTAGCAGCAGGTGCAGACCCTTCTTCGCAGCACGATGCGATAGAGGAATTGATCGCGCGAGATGCTCCTATTACAGAGGTGTTGCGAATACTGTGTCTTGAGTCATGCATTTCTGGTGGAATTAAACCTCGTGAGTTGGAAGCTTTCAAGAAGATGATCCTTCAAGCCTATGGCTACCAGCACATTCTCACACTTGACGCCCTTGAAAAATTACAACTCCTTCTTTCCCGAAGCTCGCCGATGGCATCCATGATTCCGATGACTGGCGGGCCTGCGAATACCGGGACCAAGACGAATTATACCTATCTGCGCAAAGCTCTTCGGCTCATCGTGGACGAAGTCAACGAACACGACCCGAACGACATCGCCTACGTCTACAGCGGATACGCGCCACTGTCAGTACGCTTAGTGCAATGCATCCTTCAGAAGCAGTACCTCACATCCATCACTCGAGGAGGAAGTGCAAACAATGCTGCTGTTGCTACAGGTGGTCCTTCTCAGGGCTGGCGTGGATTTGACGATGCAGTGAAGCATGTGAGGGGACAAACCTTTGATGAAGTACAGAAAGGAGAGGATAAAGCTGTGAAGGCCCGCTCACTACTTTCTGGAAGTGGAGACAAGAAAACCGTCTTCGTTGTGTTTCTGGGTGGGATAACATTCACGGAAATTGCTGCGTTGAGGTTCATTGCAAAGAAAGAAGAAGGTATGCTGTCCTAGGTCTTTTCGAACACCCCGGCCGTGCTAACTCTTGTTTCGCAGCACGAAAACAAATTATCATTTGCACAACCTCAATCATAAGCGGGAACAAGATCATGGATACAGCTATTGAGAAAGCATCGTTGGGGAAAAGTGCCGTACAGGACGTATAGAGTGTGTTCGAGCGAATTATGGAAAATCCATGACTTCGAGCTGTGAATCTAATAAATTAATGTAATCATGAAATGACTCGAGCAACAATGCCAGAGATGAATTCTTATCGACGAATCAAATGACTCTACCCGTAAGATCCATTACCCAAGATGCAACGTCGGGGAGGGAGAGATATCGTCAAATTAAGTCTCCCACGTGATGCTCCGCTTTGGCTCCCATCTCGCGAGTCGTCCCTCATCTAGACTGAAGATCTCAGAAGGTTGATATCCCTCTATCGAACCACCCTTCCACACTACGAACTACCTCAAGTCCTTCAAGCGCATCTATCTCCTCTACGAGCGACGCCGATTCGACGAAGTAGATTTGATTACACATCATTGAGGAAGAACATATGAGCGGGCACAATTTCGGATGCGACAGGTGAGATTAGTTCCACGTGGTGATACATATATCGATGTCAAGTCTGTCAAAATGTCGCTAACACTTGTCATTAGATTTCTGGGGCACGATCAATCAAAATTTTCGATGATACCCGAGTGAGGGGACTTGTGGAGGAGTGATATCAAGTGGCAGGGGAGCTTTCGAGTAGCTGACCAGGCCCAGCCCAGCCGTTACCGACGACCCTTCATATATGACCAAGCAGTCAACAAGTCATAGGACTCAGGGATCTAGAAATGGCAGCAACAATGGATACTCATATGCCGCAACAACATGATGATCTTCATTTGATGGGATTACAAGAATTGGACTCGCATTTGTCAATATTCGAATCATCAAATATGGACATGGAGTCATCTACTGGCACACCAGAATCAACCTCAAATTACGCAGATGCCATCAACACGTCCGAGCAATTAACAACAATTGTCGTTGAATCGCCAGATGAGGTCTACTCGCCAAGTGCTCCGTATGGATCCCGTGCTAGGCCAACGGATCCGAAGCTTAATGCCATACAGTATGTATTCGCGCTTTCCTATCTCGATTTGAGTTTCATCCATCAACCAGTAGTTCTGGGGAGTTTTCGAGACAGCTTTTGACATTTCTACTTTAGAGCTGAGCACCAGATTAAATCGGCCTTGAATGGCAGCCTACATCTTAGACCTGAGAGTGCTCGAGATTCAATGGCATCATCAATGGGCACGGACATTGACGACGGCTCATCAGCCCTTTCTTCGATATCGAGTAAAGCGACTTCCCCTACAGAGTTCGATGTAAACTCGAAGGAGACGAACAAGTTGGCTTCACAATTAGCGAAGCGTCGCGACAAGTTCGATGTCCGCCCAAGAGTTTCGATTCCCACTGATCTGACCCCGAGCGAGTACGCGAGACAATGCATTGCAGCCGCAGAATCGTCGCGTCTCAACCCGTACAGTTTGCATCCTGAAGAGCATGCTATGCTACGTAAACATATCAGTCATCAACAGGTCACAACATATCTCAACATTCGGAACGGCATTCTGAGACTGTGGACGAGGAATCCAATGATTGGGGTGATGAGAGATGAAGCTGTAGGATGCGCCAAAGATGTGCGCTGGTTTGATACAGCCAGTGTCTGCTACGAATGGCTGGTACGACGAGGCTACATCAATTATGGTTGTCTAGAGCATGTCGAAAGCAAGCGAGACAACAAGAAACCAAAGGGCCCCAAGCGGAAACGCAAGACGGTTGCCGTTCTAGGCGCTGGCATGTCTGGATTGGGATGTGCAAGACAATTAGAAGGGCTGTTCTCCCAATTTGAAGAGCGCTTTCGAGCAATGGGCGAGGATCCACCAAGAGTCATTGTCCTAGAAGGCAGAGACAGGATTGGCGGACGCGTATATTCCCGAGCCATGAAATCGAAACCAAAGTATCCTACTCTCAGCTACGGTAGTCGACATACTGCGGAGATGGGAGGCATGATCATTACCGGCTTTGATCGGGGCAATCCGCTGAACATTATTGTCAGGGGCCAATTGGCGTTGCCATACCACGCCTTGAAGCCAGACACCACGATCTACGACGCGATCGGAAGACCTGTCGATATTAACCGAGATCAGTTCGCTGAGAAGTTGTTTAACTACATTCTAGATCGTGTTAGCGAGTACAAGTTCAAGCTTCCAACGCACCCAGTCGTTGACGGAGACAAGGACCTGCTTGATGCCGGTCGAGATGTTACCTCTGAAGGTACTAAGACTATCAGCGAAGTTGAAGATGCTACACACTCATCCGCGAGCTCAAGCAAGAACGGATCTCGCGCCCCTTCGGAACAGCTGATTCCTGTTTCTTCAGACCGGCTCACAGGTAGAGCTCACTTGGAGCCTGGAATTCCTGCTGTGCACACGGCGGCCTTCAAAGCTCAAGAGATAGGCTGGCGTCTTCGAGCTGGTGTTGGAATCGAACAAGACTTAGACCTCGAAAATGTTGTCAACTCAAGATATGCTACTTTAGGCCTGGTCTTTGACGAAGCTATTCGACAGTACACCCGGATCATCGACTTTGCCCCGCTTGATCTCCAATTAATCAACTGGCATGTGGCAAATCTGGAATACAGCAATGCCGTTACTTGTAACAAACTTAGTCTTGGTGGCTGGGATCTCGACGCTGGAAATGAATGGGAAGGCAAACACACTATGGTCACAGGTGGCTACCAGCAAGTCCCGCGAGGCCTGCTCAACTGCCCAGAGCCTCTCAACGTTCGGAGAAAGAGCAAAGTCAAGCGCATCTCGTACAAGTCCGACGTCAACGATTCTCCATCCATTATTGAGTGCGAAAATGGCGAGACCATCGAAGCGGACTACATCGTCTCCAGTATACCATTAGGTGTTTTGAAACAGCAGAATATCAAATTCGAACCTGCTCTTCCAGACTGGAAAATGGGTCCTATTCAAAGGATTGGGTATGGTGTCCTCAACAAGGTTGTACTTGTGTACGAGAAGGCTTTCTGGGATGAGAGTCGAGACATTTTCGGCACACTACGGAACCCGGCAAATCGCTTCTCTCTGGAACAGTCAGAGTACTTCACGCAGCGAGGTCGATTCTTTCAATGGTTCAATGTTACAAATACGACTGGTCTACCAACACTACTTGCTCTCATGGCAGGCGATGCTGCATTTTCGACAGAAAGCACTCCGAATGACCTGCTCATTGCCGAGGCTACCAAGGTTCTCAAAAGTGTTTTTGGTGCAAATGTCCCCTCACCTGTTGAATCAGTAGTCACTCGATGGGGTCATGATGAATTCTCGTATGGAAGCTATTCATATACTGGCCCCAACTTCCAGCCAGATGACTACGATGTCATGGCGAAGCCTATCGGCAATCTTTTCTTCGCTGGCGAACACACATGTGGAACGCACCCTGCTACTGTTCATGGCGCCTACATTTCGGGCCTGCGCGCAGCATCAGAAGTGCTGGAGAGTATGATTGGCCCAATCGAGATTCCGGAGCCTTTGGTCTTACCCAACAACTCGTCCATGAAGAGAAAGTCGGATGCAATTCAAAGCCCCAAGGATCCAAAGCAAGCACGTCTGGAAGCATACGAGAGAGAGGTTTGGGATGCAATTTACGTTAAGCTCGGCGACCGACCCTGGAAACCCGCAAACAATTATGCAAATCCATACCGCATGTACAGCAAGGATAAATGGGAAGAAGCCAAGAAGAAGTGCGAAACTGGTAGAAGACCAGGCAAAGGCAAACCAATCCCCAATGAAGTGAAGAAGATGGTCACCAAGATGTGGAAAGAGGCTTCTGAGGATGAAAAGAAACCTTACAACGAAAGAGCAGATGTGCAAAAGAAAGCCTATGCAGAAGCTCTGGCAGATTACAACCTCAAAGCTGGTCAATGGGACAAGGATGCCCTCGCTTACCGCGAGGTATATGAAAAGGAGCATCCAAGCATACCCGCACCAGAAGAGTTCGCCAGCCCTTCGAGAGACAGAAGAGCTAAGCGAGGGGTGAATGGGTATGCAGAGGATTCAGATGATGAGGTTGATGTGTAGTTCTGTTTTTCTTCTGCAGTTTTGCTTGCATTCTATTGTAAATTAACGGAGCATGGGAGTGGCTCTGGCTTCAGCTTTTTGGCTACGCATTGGCAGGAAGCCGACCTGGGGGCGCTTGATTGGGTGTTGAAATCCTGGGGAGTTGCATATAGCTACTTAATGAGCATAGTTATTGAAAGAACGGCAACCTTTGCTTGTGAATAGCTGTAAATACAAAGCTGTTAGATCATCGTCCGTTGTGCCTCGATGTCCTGACTGCAAGTGACCTCGAACAGATCCTATTATGGCAACTTGATAGTTGACTAGATAAAGGTTTGAACAGTCTTTGAGTGCTCAAAAGCCAATTCTACAACTTCAACTTCGGACGCTAGAACGGAGGTACTACAGTATTGGGTTTCCAGATCCAGACATTGCCTTTGGGCAAGGCTGAGAACGCCAATCGAGCCCCGCCGTTTCGCTTGCGTCTCCAAATCAACCCCTCCATCAACCAACCTCAAGCTTGACCTCCTCTCCCTCCTCACAAAACTACATCTCACGCAACACAAGCACCATGTCTGAAATCGACCAATTCGACAGTGCGCTGTAAGTATCTTCTCCTCCCACCTTATCCCCTTTTCGTGATCTGTGAATAAGATAAAAGTACGGAAAGGAATATGTATTCGTACACTAACTAACCTACCTCACCCAGGGACCTCCTCCGGCGCCTCGACCCCAAACACACAACCTCGCACCTCAACTCTCTCATAAATCTCGTCCCCTCTCTAACCGAAGACCTCCTCTCGTCCGTCGACCAGCCCCTGACCATCGCCCGCTGCCGCAAGACCGGCCGCGACTACCTGCTATGCGACTACAACCGCGACGGAGACAGCTACCGGTCGCCCTGGTCCGGCGAGTTCGAGACGCCGCTGGGTGGTTCGGGCGTCGGTGGTGTGGACGAGCAGGGGAATAATGAGGGGGCCGGGGAGGGCGCTGTGCCGAGTGAGAGGGTGAGAAAGATGGAGATTAGGGCGAATGAGGCGTTTGATGTTTATAGGGAGTTGTATTATGAGGGGGGTGTAAGCAGTGTGTACTTTTGGAATTTGGATGATGGGTTTGCGGGGGTCGTTTTGTTGAAGAAAGGTTGGTTGTCTTTCCTGCTTCTCTGTGCATCCCCGTCTCATTTTCATTGTTTCTCTTGCCTTGTTGGGATCTACTTTCGGTCGCTACACAGAAGACAGAGGAGCAGGAATTGAGATGGACAGGTGTTCTTTGAATTAAGAGAGAAGATACTAAAACCACTCTAGTCGCAACACCAAACACCAAATCCGAAGGCACCTGGGACAGCATCCACGTCTTCGAAGCCGTCGACCGCGCCCGCACCGCCCACTACAAGCTCACCTCAACCGTGATCCTCCACCTCTCGACCTCCAACGACTCACTCGGCGCCATGGACCTCAGCGGCAACATGACGCGGCAAATCGAATCCGACCTCGCAGTTGACGACGACACTAGCCATATCGCTAACATTGGGAAGCTGGTAGAGGATATGGAGCTGAAGATGAGGAATCTGTTGCAGGAGGTGTACTTTGGGAAGGCGAAGGATGTGGTGGGGGATTTGAGGAGTTTGGCGCCGTTGACGGAGGCGAATAGGGAGAAGAGTGCGCATAGGGAGATGATTGATTCGATGAAGAGGTAGAGGGTAGACTGGTCAGTTGAAGAGAGAAAGGAGAAGTAGAGATTATAAGTGCATGGTTGAGTAAGCTGTGGTTATTTGAAGCTGGCTTCCTCTCGTGCACGGAGATTTTAGAAATGCAAGCGTTTTTTTCACGAAGTCCTGGCTATTGTCTTCTACAGTAGCTCTTACCTGTGAACCGAGTTGTCTCGTCTGATACCGTGGCATTCTGCTTCACGGAGCGGTCGCAGTCAGCAGAACACAGAAAGGTCATACTGTGATCATGTCTACCAGTCCTTCAATAAGGAGATAGAGGAGGTGGCTATCATACACAGAATCGGCACACTGCTAGCAGCACAGTCGCAACAAGGACCAGCTAGCTGCTTGCTCAACTGAAAGGTCAGTCACACTTTCAATAGTCAAAATACGAAAATACAAGAGCAAATAGACTATTGCTGAGCCCTACCCTTCGGAAACTTTTGCCCTTTGCCCGACTCCAGGCTTCAATTATGTTTCGCTGGCTCACTGACTCGCTTGTCGTTGACATACAGTAGATTATCCATCACACTATCCCTTTCGTCTACCTTAGAACTAACTGTCTACCAAGCAATGTCGGATTGAGTACCTACCTGATGCTCATCACACGAAGTCACTTCAAGCATAACAAGTAAAGATCAGAGATCATTTGAGAACAACTCGCATTCCGACTATCAACGGCTTGCGCTGGGTATTTAACGACCAAGTAACCTCGCACCTCGCATCTCGCAACAAAGAACGGAAATCCAGCTTTGCCTCCTCGCCTCGCCTCGCCTCGCCTCGCCAAAAATCAACATCAATATCAACAGGATCTTTAACTTCAAATCTACTCCATCTCGAGCCGCAGGGACAAAGAAAAAAGAGTAAAACTCATGCAAGCATGAGCCGGAAAAATGCAAGTATGTCTCTTCCTTCCTTGCACGCCCCTCGCAATCATCCCCGCCTGCCCGCCTATCCCATTCCGTACCGTCGAAAATGCAAAAGTCAAAATATGTCGGCTAGCAATCATTACATGAAGGGTTGGATGGTTGAGTCGGATGGTGAAGTTTGATGGTGGATATGTAACGCCTTGTGAACGCCGGCAAATGTATGGACAAAGAAGAAGCTTTTAGTAGGTCGAGTGCTCATGAGAGATATTAAAAGAGGTATGGTGGATATGGTGGTTTGGGCGATTTCGATGGTTAATATGATGGATGGAGATCAGGAAGCTGTCTTCCTGCCGAAGAATGTACGTGTACGTGACTTGTCGCGTGCTTTCTTCTCGTCTTTTGATGGGTTGGGTGAGCGACCTTGTCGTTCGGAAGAGTCTTTCTTCTTGTTCTTCTTGTCTTCGGCTTCGCCGCTGTATTTGGGTTTGTAGATCCTGTTGTGTCTTAGAGTTTTGAATCTTCAGGTTACTTTAGGGGTGATCGACTTACCAGCTATTGCCAATCATACTAATACCCTTTGCTTCAGCTTGGCGATAGAAGTTGGCACTCTTCTTCAGATCCTTCTTACAACCGATACCCTGAGCATAACAGAATCCTGCTTCTGCAAGAGCATCTGCGTCTCCCCAAGATCCAGCAATTTCGAAACATCTCAGTGCGAGCACCTTATCCTGGTCGATTCCCCAGCCGTTCATATGGCTCACTCCCAGCTCGTAGATGCTCAGCGCAAATTGGGCTTTTCTTGTCCGTTGCTCGAGAATGTCAACGGTCTTGCCTGATTTTAACAGGTTATCGTCGTCTGCTACTTCCAAGCTGGCAAAATCCGCTGCTCGTCGAAGCCATGCAACTCCTTCCCGCTGGTTGGGGCGCATACCCCATCCATGTCTGCATGCCAGAGCGTACAAGAGCATACCTGTCGGGTGGTCCTGCTTGGCAGCTAGACGGAGATGGTAAGTTGACTTATTCAAAGCTCCAGCTTCATGGTAATCGATTGCTTTTGTGACATGCTCTTCTGCAGAGCAGTCTGCTGTCGTCGCCATGGAATGCTGTGATCGAGCTTTGAGTGTCGACGTATCCGACGATGATTGTGGACGCTGTCTCAACGTTGGAGGGTGATCCGCGGACGTTCGTCCACTGCCAGAGGGCTTGTGACCTGCTTGTGTGGAGGGTCTGCCAAAATCAAAAGTGTTGCTTCGATCATAAGTCGGTCTGCCTGGGTCGAGTGATGGGCGAGGATTTAAATTCTCAGGCCTAAGAGAAGAGGTAGAAGGTCTGGAGGGTGGAGATGGTGGCGCTTGGCCATGAGCTTGTACGTTACTGAACGGAACTGGCTGCTCCCAAGAAATCTGGGTTTGTGGTAGGTTCTCCTGAAAGATCAAGGAATTCCTCTGCAGCATTTTCCCTCTTGGAAGAGAGAACTTTGAGTACACATATGAAGGTGCCGGTGCATTATCATTGTTGTCCGGGAAGCCTTCGCTATGCATGCTAACTGGCGTATGTGCGGTATCATCCGCGAGAATAAATGATGGTTGGCTGTCCGAAGACGCCTGGCGTGAGGGAATTTCGACTGGTAATCCGTTCATGCTTGCTCGACTAAGTGGTCGAGAGAAGTTAAACGCGGGTCTGGGCAGTCGTGTTCCACCGATAGACATTTCAGAACTAATCGATGGCGACCTCGTTGTGTGTGTATTTGGTGATATTGGAGAAGTGGAGAATCCGCTGCCGCTCGAAGCCTTTCGGTTCGGGGACATGCCCGTTGAAGCATTCACATTGTTGTAGTCTTCATCTGAGCTATCTGACATCGACCTGGGACTGGGGGTTCTCTGGGGGAAAGGCGATCTCGGCGGTGCCAAAGCCTTCGAATCATAACCACTTACTCCTAATGATCCATCCTGTGGTCTTTTGTTTTGGTTCACTCTTTGGCGCATAGACTCAGCACTCGGCCTTGGTCTCATGTGCGAAGGTGATCCTCTCCTCAATATGGGCTCCTTCTCCAAAGAGGGCGGCGATTGTTCCCTCCGTGCTCCAAACTCGCCCTCTACATCTGCGATGCTTGGTGGTCTTCTTCCTCGGAATTCCTCCTCGTCAAGTGAGCTTAGCCCTCGAGGCGGCCCAGGCATAGGAGGTGCAATAATATCCTGAATAGGTCCTCCCAAAGTAGGGTGTACAGACATAGGACGAAATCCTGGCGTCTCTACCTCCGTCTTCAGACCCGACCCAGTGATTCCTGATCCGGGACTTGTGGGTGTGATTGGGGTAGCTCCCTCTGCGGACACAGAACGGAGATATCCAGGTCGTCCTTGACCCAACGAATTCGCAATTGTGAGAGGTGGTAGCCGGCTTACACGTCTCCCTCCAGCACTCTCCTGCTCCAGCTGCCTTGCCAGCAATCGGCTCTGTGCTGCGAATGCATCGAGAGGTGATAGTTCGGGTGGTACTTCTCCTGCTACATGTAACCTCGGCGATGGTAGTCCCCCAAGCGTCCTAGGGGACGGGAGATCACTTCCAAGAGGTCCATGGGACTGCGATCGAAGGTCGATGAAGTTGGGTCTGTTTGCCATCGTGTGATGGTTGACCGCGTGCGGTCTCTTCCTATTCCGCGATTATTGCTCTCAAAGAGGTCGAATGGGTATGGATGTTGTTGTGTCGTGGATTTAAAGTCGTCGTCACAAGTCCGCTGTTGAAAGGAAATATTGCGGGCCGTCCGTGGAATATGTTCGGCGTTGAGTTGGTTGCATATAATGAGCGTGGATGAGGGCGCAAAGGTTCGCAGGCCTGGAAGGTCAATCCAGGAGGCTGTGTCGAAAGAAGGATCGTATTAAGGTCCTCACTGAGGTCGATAAAGTGGAATGAGTGGCGAGTACGAGTAGTGTTTAGTGGCGATGGCCGTGAGGTCGCAGTGACGACGTCTCAATTAAGAAAGACAAGGAGTGTGGTGTTGTGTTAGGTTGTTGGGTTGGGATGGTGGTGGTTGTGGTTGTGAATGAATGAACTGAGTGGGTGAAAGGGTGATTGAGTGGATGTTTCAACAGGGTGAGGCAAAGCTGGAGTGCATGCGATAGGCGGCGGGACGGATTATGGGCTGCAGGATTGATTATCGTGTTGGTATCACTGCAGGTACAAAATGCGATATGATATGATGCGATGCGATGCGCGCGACGGCGGCGTCAACAGAGAGGAATGGAAGAGGAGGAAAATTTGTGTTTGCATGTATACGACAAGGAGAGGAGAGGACATGTAAAATTGGACAAGCGATCCATCCATCCATCCATCCATCCCCTTTCTTGCACGCACCGGCGTGCCAAGCCAAGTATCACGAGAATTCCAGACGTTCTCGCTTTGGTCTCCGTGCTGGTCTCTGCTTCTTTGCTCTCTCTCTCTCTCTCTCTCTCTCTCTCTCCTTCTGGCTCTTCCTGCTCTCTGACTGGCAAGCACACCAGAGCCCAGGGCGAAACACTTGTATTTGCTTGGGCTACTAGAGCAGTGTGTGGGGACGGAACAGGGGACCATCGCACCGAAAGTTAAAAATACACAGCAACACCCACCACTGATTGGCTGTACCTGGAAATATGGGGTTCAAGGCCAGGCCCTGCAGGTGCAGGTGCAAGTGCAAGTGCAAGTGCATTTGCAGGCCCTTTTTGCATTAGGGGGGAAGCACAACCGTTCAAGGGCCACTCGAGACTGGGCAGCGAGCGGGTGGGCTTCGAGGACTGAGGAATGCTCGATTGATGAGCTTCCATTGCTGAGATGCCACAGCCAAAGACGTTAGACGAAGAAGAAAGTGATTTACGGGACGAGAAACAGAACGATGTCATATGTTTCCAGATAAGCATTACTTCATTCATATAAGTAAACGATCCCTCCTCAAATTGGAAGTTGTTAATTAATCTGGGAAACACATGTGAGTGAGGGAGGGAGTGAGTGAGATCTGGGGCCGCATTCTAATCTGGTCGCTCTTGGTAAGTCCCGTCTGCTCACAGATCTCGTCTCGATGCCCCTGATATCCACCCAATTTCGACACCTAGTGATACGAGGCAATCGACCTGCCGATGCACCACCAAAGACCCTTTTTCTCAGTAGCGTCCCGGACTTGGGATAAACAGCTGCTCATCCCCGGGTCCAGAACTTCTTTCGCTGTCGTGAGCTCGTGTTTCTCTTTTTTCTTACTATCGTTTCTCTTCTTGGATAATTTCCAAATTTCCGTTCGACTGTTCGTGTAACGGGTGCGATGGGAATGATAATTGGCCGTACGAGATGTCGTGGGACGGCCATGTGCACATTTCTGGGGATTGCTCATTTCGCGAGAGGGAGCCAATGAGCTGTCAGTGTGGGGATCGAGTCTTCAGCTTTGGATTTGGTTTGACAGCTCGAGGTCTCATATCATTTCGTCATTATCCTGTGTTACTGATGCTGTGCTTCATTTATTTGCATATCATTTCTTTCTGTACTTTCTTCGTCTTCCCACTCTTCTTGCTCTTGCTGTCTGTTCTCGTGGGGATGGCTGGTCTGGCCTCGCTTGTCTTGCTTGACGGGCCTCCGAAACGAAGATCTGGTCCATGCTCCATGCCTTGATGTTTCGCAGCTGTCAAGTTTCGGATTGGTGTAGATCTTGGATGATCGATTTCATGCCAGAACTCAGAGCATCTGATTATAATGCAGATGGTATTAATTGGATGAACACCGGGTCCCTGAATCGTATTTTGTTGTGGTTGAGTGGTCACATCGCGCAGTCAAGGAATGACGATTTAGGCACTTTTGGGGGCAAATGACTCTTGAATTTCTCCTCCTATCCTCGTCATGACTGAATCTCCCATGTCCAAGCAATTTCTGACGCCATAGCGAGACTCTGTGTACATAGCAAGGGTATCAAAGCAAAACCTGCTCAAGCTCAAGAAGATTCTTCTGTAGAAGTATCGAGCTGGTCATAAGTTCAAGTCGCTAGCAAACTCTGAAATCTTCCTCAATGGAAGCAGTCCTTGAAAATCGAAATCGCTCACTATATGTGCAAGTAAGCAAATCTCAGCGAAGCCAGATGTCTCGGGATCGATTGGAGATGTCAACATGAATAGGCAGATCGGCCAGATTAGGGGTGATGGCAATAAGGGCTGGACGTGTCGGCAAGCTCTTGAAGACTCGCAAAACCTGCTGAAGTCAGTCCTCGACAGATTCAACTACAGCTAGCCACCGGTACTCACCTCGTTCTTGTACTCATCCCACTTTGGCTGGCTGCGCGTCAGATCCTGGTCAATGAGGTAGAGGTAAGCAGCATCAGCGAGTAGCAGGAATCGCTCTTCGAAGAGAGTCAAGAGGTTAGTCTGCAGATTTCTCTGGAATGTGTCTTCAATGGGGGTGGACTGGCAGAGAAAGGAGAGTCTCAGCATGAATGGGACACATCTTGATAGCCACCAAGCTACAATCCAGGGTTGTTGGCGCAGGCACTCGCGGAAGTAATCGATTCGGTCTTTCTGGTCGAAGAATGGTGGGAGACGGCCGTTGGTATCGGGTGTTGTCCAGTGGAAGTTCTTGAGGAAGTGCCTGGGCTTGTCAGCAAGCGTTATGGACGCGCTTTTGGGTGAGCGCTTTTAACTTACAAGACAACCGGCTTGATCGATTTGGTAATCATGCTGGTGTACATCGTAGCATTGACTCTGGTGATGGCCTTGACGACTTTCTTGACATGCTCATCGTTTTGACATCCTTGGTGAATACCTGGCAGCGACTTCCAGATATACTCTTCATCAATACCGCCAAGGTAGAAGGTAGCGAGAGAGAAGAAGCGAGACAGATTCTTAGTATCTGCCCAGCCCGGCAGTCTCGCCGTGACATAGGCCGAATCTTGCCGACTGGTGAGAGGATTGTTGGGACGAACCTCCATGTGCTCGCAGCGCTCGCCATAGCTGTAGTAAGTGCATTTTGACATTCCCCCTAAAGTCCAGCGTTTAGGTATTTTTCGTTTATCGATTGGGACTAGGGTGTCGAAGTTCATATTGCGGTTGTCACGGATGTACCTGTTGATAAGTACGAGCATTGCCTGGCGATCGGCGAGTGTCTCTTGTGATACAAATGTCAGCAAGTCGTCTTGGGACATTGGGGATGATGACTTACTGTATGCCCGTGGATGTTGAGGTGGAACCATGGTTTTTTAGACAATATTGACTCTCTGTACCAGACTCGGAAGGGAATAACAATCTTCCAAGATTCACCTTGCTCGCAAGCTGTCTGACTGAGATTTGAGTCAATGCGAGTGAATAGTCGAAGCGGCAGATGGGTATGGGCTTGAGGGCGAGAGAGTCTGGGCGAGATAGAAAGGAAGTCGAAGTGTCTCGAAGTCTCGAGCTCGAGAAGCTGACTTTGAAAGAACTTGTTTTGTTGTATTCGAAAGGTCAAATACTCGAGGAAGAGGTGCTTTGTTTATATACATGTTGAAGGCTAAGGAACTTCGCTTAGAGTTACCTACGGGTGAAGGCGATGCGTCATCCCGTTGCTGCCAGACAGTGAATTATCCAAGAAAGGCAGGCGCAATTAGCTAGATCTTGTCGAGATAGGAGTGCCTCTTTGAGGGGGAAGAATCGAGTGAATCCGTAGATGACTTGAAAAGCCAATCATATCTTGAAGCATGCCTGAGAGTAATGGACCGATTGACGCCTATCTTCCTCTTTGGGGAAGGAATTCTTCGAGCAATTGCTTTTAGAGCAGCTTTCTTGCGCTTAGGCTTCTCCAACTTAATGATCAGTACCATTCATTGAATAGACACTGGTCTCTATAACTTGGATCTTCACAATATTGATTCCCCTGGTTACTAAGAGAACGTATTCCCTCCAGTTGACGATACACCTCTAACTGTAGGCAAAGCCCTGTCTGAGTCATCAAATGGCATTTGTGGGAAGGGAATTCAAGAAGGATTCATCGTATTCAAGCACTTCGTAGCGATGCTTTTCAGCCTCTGAGCAATGAAGTAACAGTGCTATGTGCGAAGAATCCGCAGTCTGATGCGGTCTGCAATCAACAGGAGATGTTCCGACTTCTTTTCAGTCTCCCGTGATTTCCAATTGAGACAACGTTGGGTATTTGAGCGGTTCTGAGGCTGAGATCTACCATTTCTTGCTGAAGAAATCAGCTTGGCAATCATACCCTACACCCTCTCAAATAGTCCCCAAAAGTTCAATCACCGGCATCGCAGGGTATGTAGCATGAAAAAAGGCAACCGCCAAGTAAAGGAAAGCTACTAGAGAGAGATTCAACTGTACAGTGCATCCCCCAGTGTAATTGTCCAGCGTACTTTTGTAACATTCGCTACGTTATACATTTTCCGTCTCTCTTGAACTCTTATAGCTAAACAAACATCAGCTCCTTCTTGAAATCATGTTTTATGATCGGGTCTAGTAATTCTCAGCCGTAAGAGCAGCAAAAGTCACAAAATCGCGCTAGACAATCAAATTGGGGTTTCACTGTACAGCAGTCCCCATATTGTCAATATTGCGTGAAGATGTTGCAAATGTCGCTGTGACTCGAGAATGATGATACCAGAAGAAAGATCCTTCTGAAAAGCCTCAGGCTTGATTGAACCAAAAGTGAACAAAAGAGGCAAAATGAACAGCGAACTGAAAAGCATTAAAGTCAAGAAGAATGCTATAGTCCCAATCCCGGTTGAATTGTCTAGCGCTGTTGATGGTACAGTTCCTGCTTTAACGAGTCTCCAAAACTTATCAAGTATAATCCTAATTATCAAATAAAGTCCTCTAAGTCTGATCTCTTTATTGGACACATACTTTTAGAAGACAGGGTGCGAAACACAGAAACAGCAATGTCCTCAAAATCCGCTAGACAATTAAACCGTGGAGGAAACCATAGACAAACGAAATCGGAGATACGGAGTGCTTCCCAAGAATTAGGCCACATCAATTTGGCCTCACCGTGGGGAGTGGGGGTTGCCGTATCATGTCCAGATAGATGGAAACAGGCTAATCAGACGAGCAATGAGGCGATGCAGCAGAACTGTTTCAGAAGGTCCAAGAAGCTCGGAAAATTCTCAGGATAAATGAAAATGTTCATCCTGCAGACGATGACTGCATATGACTTGCATGCGACATGCAGGCGCAAACGAGCGGAGATGATTCTTCCTACCCGGCTGCAACCTACAGCAGCATGAAAACATGGCCTCGGATGCGCTGAGGGAGGACCTCCAGTGAATGGTTCCTGCATTGGGCCGATGACCCGAATCTCGTCGCCTTCATGAACCCATCATTTTTTTTCGGTTTTCCGGAGGGTACGGCCTAGCATCCCGAATCTCATAAAAGGAGGTCTTCGTCGGCCGACAGAAGAGTTTCATGCCCTACCTTCCTAGAAGTCTCCCAACGGCTTCGCTAGCCTTGGGCTCAAAGTACTGCAAAACAGATGTGACATGTGAAAAGATAAATATCTCAAGAGATCCGACTAGCTCACACGGCGCCTCCTCTTCAATCGTCCCTTTCATCCGCGGAGATCAATTCGCCGAAGATCTGTTTGCATGGCACAGAAGTTGTGGCACGTTGAGAAAGAGACTATGAACTTACCAGACTCAGATGATATCAGGACGTCGGCGGGACGGTTGTGGAAAGTGGCATGCGCAAGCATTCTACTGGAACCCCCACCATAGAAGCCTTCTAGAAGCTCGGCATCTTCAACCCCTGATCGGAGCGTCGAAAATCGGACTGTTCGTAGCAACTAGATGAAGATGAGATGAGATGACGAGGAAAAGGACAGGATGGAACGAATGCGAACATGTTAATCATTTGCTCTGCAGCCAGCCAAAGTTTCGAAACTGCAAGACTAAACACTGATGGATGCGATTGTTGCAGCACGCCTTTCCCCTTTTCCCTCGTCCTGCGCAGGTTCTCGGTTCCACGATGCCTTCATGGTTTAGCACAACCAGCATGTTAGTTAGACTTTTTCATGTTGGCGCATCCAGCCGACATTTCGAGGCATGGCGCACCACTAGAAGCTGCACGGCATCCTTTTCGTCAAGAATGCTTCAGAAAAAAGCCTTCACAAACAAGCACCTTCTTTAAAAGATCACCGCCCGTCCAAACTGCAAAAATTACTGCAACGCCCGCGCCCATGTCTTAGATGCGGCAGCCTCCTTGTTGGTGTTTGGCTTGCCTATTGTGATTTGCTCATGATCCCCCACCAGCTGTAAGGTTACGACCCGTTCCTGGTGGTTCCGTTCAAAGAACCGGGGCCGCCCACCCGCGATCATAAGCTTGGGTTGGCTTGCGTTGGGCGGGAGTAGAAAGTGGATGTGTCTGCCCCTTTTCGTTTGGGTTGAGGTTCAAAACCCCCTCCATCACTTTCCCCTGGCGTCGCCCTAATAAGTGCAGGGTCCGAGAACTTATTATATTTCCATCCCACGAGCCTGCTCTGTCGTTCCATATTCTCCTGGCCACGCACGCGCATTTCTTTACCTCAAGGACCTCCCTCCGCAATACCTTAATTCCACCCCGTCCATCGTCTCCCCTGAGTCACTTCCTGTGTTTCTTCAGTACAGAGATCTACCCGCCTTGACGATTCCAGACAAGATACGAAGTAATACCGACAGAAAGCTTCTTCCCACTGCCAATTCCCCTCCTTTTCGCCCAACGCGATGGCCGAGAAGCCAGCAGTCCTCATAATTGGGGGCCTGGGCTACATTGGACGATTCCTTGCGCTCTACATACACAAGAACAATTTGGCATCAGAAGTAAGAATTGTTGATAAAGTGCTACCACAGCTGGCATGGCTGGCACCGGAGTTCGAAGAAGCTTGTGCGAATGACAAGTTTATGCAGGCAGATGCCAGTAAAGAGCGTATGTATTTCTACAGCTTCTTCCTATCTGACATCCATATGCGCTATGCGCTTAGAAATGCCACAAGCTAACACCTCTGCTCCGTAGAATCTCTTCCTCGTATATTCGACCGCTCTAATGGCAAGCAATGGGACTATGTTTTCAATTGCGGTGGAGAGACGAGATATTCCCAGGAAGATGAGGTCTACAAGGTGCGCTCTTTGGCGCTGAGCGTGGCTGCAGGGAAGGAGGCTGCAAAGCGGGGTGTCAAGGCCTTTGTGGAATTGAGCACTGGCATGGTATACAAGCCAGACTCGCAGCCGAGTAAAGAGGGAGATAAATTGAAGCCTTGGAGCAAGATTGCGGTCTTCAAGCTGCAAGCAGAAGAACAACTTGCTAGTATAGAGGGGTACGTAGCTCTTGCGCCCTCCAGAGTCCCGATTCCTCTTATACGTTGGGAATGGCCTTATGTCCGAAACTTGAAAAATGACATGGACATTTACGCGAGACTAAGATAACATAAGCTAACCTCTCTCTAGTCTCAATTTGATCATCGTCCGCCTCGCTCATGTCTACGGGGATTATGCATCCCAATTCGTCGCAACCGCTCTCTCGCTTGCCCGCGTTTATCAACATCTTCATGGAGAGATGAAATGGCTCTGGACTAAGGATCTGCGCGTGAACACCGTCCATATCGACGATGTCACTCGAGGTCTTTGGTCGATTGCAGAGTGGTACACAACGCAGAAACAGAACGGATGGGATGTCAAATCGATGGGCAAAGTCCCAACTTTCAATATGGTCGACAAAGGACAAACATGTCAGGGGACCATGGCCGAAATCATTGGAGAGCTCTTCGGAATCGAAACCGGCTTCCAGGGCCAACTAATTAGCACCTTTGCCAGGCTGAATATGGACAGCGTGGTGGATGATGTGAACGATGAAGTTCTCGGACCTTGGGCAGACCTCCTCGAGGATGCCGGGATCACTCGACCTGGACCACTGACTCCATTCATGGAGAAAGAGCTGCTGAAAGATACCGATTTGAGTATGGACGGAAGCCGACTAGAGAAAGTCGTTGGATTCACGTACGAGAAGCCGAAGATCACCAAGGAGCTGGTACAGAACATGATCGACAGCTACGTACGGATCGGCTGGTGGCCAGTCGCAAAATAAGAGCTATTTGTATGCAAGGACACTTTACTTTCTGGGACCGATGATTCAACGACGGGACGAGTGAGGACAACCACAAAGAACGAAAAACCAACCATCACTACAACAAAAGTTTTAATATTGCGGGAACGATTAACGATGACGAACGAGCCAACGGACGCGCGAGACCAGCATCAGATTGATACAGATACCACCATTTCATTTGTCCTGATTTTCTACTTTTCGATCTACTTCTGCTACAAATTATTTTGGGTTCTCTGGTCTTGCATGGCGAGGCAAGGAAAGAGCGAGAGCAACGCTTGTACGTGTATAATGATCTTATAATATAGGAGCTGCTTTTTTGGCAGGCCCGTTTTGAGAAAGGGTCACTCGCGTATGATCTATTTATTAATACAGATTTCTACATTGTTTTCTATTTTCTTTCTATAGCTTATGTACAGAATGATGCTAATTAGCTAAGCTTTGATTTTGACCTCATCTGAACTTGAGACATTTGGCCTCACTTGACAGTAGTGCATTACCATTGTCAGATCTTTAACACTTTAAGTATTTTTTCATGTTGTCGATTATCAATACAGAAGAAATCCTGCCGCTTGAAGTAGCTCCCGGACCCCTGGTGCCCGGCGTAATGGGCCCCCACTTACCCCTGAGACCACTTTAAACTTTACACGTGATAATTGGCGTTTCGCGACGCGGCAAGAGCAAACAACGCGTCTACTGGCTCTCAAGGCTCATCCCACACATTCTCCGGCACAATAATTCCTTGCCTAACGGTACCGCAGTACGATAAAATTGAGCCTCGAGTTATCCCAGTATACCAAACCAATCAATGATCTGACTGATTCAAGTCCTTCGTATTGAATATTGTCGCTAAAGTACTGTTGTCGGTACTCGATGGACGCGCCTACTACTCCTGGAAATACCTTTGAAGTTGGTGAAAGTTACGCCCACATTCATGCTATTGAGAGAGACAAAACGCTCTCGACTTTGTACCGAGCGATGGCACATTCGCCGTAGCTGTGCTACGACACGATAAACTTCATGAAGTCGTTCCTGCGAACTTCTATTAGTAAGTTGCAATTGCTTGCGTTCATTGCTATATTGTGTTTCGGGCCTTTGCAGAAGAGGAGAAGAAATGTGCAATGATAGAATTCCAATTTTCTTGTTATCTTGAAGCTATCTATTCGGAATTTTACTGATGTCTCATGAACAGGTTCAGTAAGTATTTCCGGAGCCTGGCATTTCCTCTTTTGAATGTCTCAAGATTTCCTGGAGACATGTCTTAGTATCTTCTTATGTTCTCTCTGATAAGGCAATCGCTAACCACTTCGTTGTCTTAGAGGTCAAAGGCAAACATTCAGTCAAGAAGCTGCGAGGCGCATATCAGAATCGAGCCGAGTTAGAAGTTCTCCCCGCTTTCAAGCTGGACAACAAGCCTGTGTTGGACTCGCAGCAGATACGGTAGCTGGATATCATGAACAATAACATCGTTGTCTTTACTGCACACGAAGAAGAGATGGTTCAAGATGCCCTTAATCCGACTTCCTCTACTCCAGCAAGAGCTCCGCTTCCACCTACCAATGCCCAACTCTCTGCCAATTCGAATCCTCTCGAATTCAATCCTGACATGACACTCAAGACAGATAATGGATATCTGTCTCCCTTTGAGGTATCCGAGAACATCCCACAGTTTTCACTTCCCGTGGATGTGAAAACAGAAAACACGCCACGCCCGAGTGCACCTTTGGTCAAGGACGAGCCTCAAGGGGACCAAATTGGGTTCCCACGATACGGTAAGTAACGAATCAGATGACAATCGCATTACGTTCTTTCAGTGCTTGCGACGCTGACTTGCTTGCCGCAATTTCCTCACCAACCTCTCCCAGCTGTTGAACTCTCTGGGATTGTGAGCATCGAACGATGGGACTGGGCTCAATTTGACCGACGCTCAACTGGCGGCCGAGACGAGATTCTTGAAGCTGAGACTTCAGAAGCTTGAGGAAAGCCTCGAGAAGTCGGTCAAGGAATGCCTCAAAGACATGAATGACATCCTTGCGGAGAACATCTTTGAGCAGTATGAAAATCTGGTTGAACTTGCCGTTGCCGAAGCGAACCACACCGTTAGTAATTGCACCGTAAGGTGAACACAGTAAGCAGAATTCATGTTATCTCAACAAGTCTCAATTGAATGTTAATAGGATCATCGTGAGCTCGGAGGGTACTATTGGGCCACGTACAAAGCTATCGTTCGACGTGAGGGTGTATTCTCAAATGCACAAGGCCTGCACGATTTCGATGCTCAACTGTAAGTACTCACGACACCTCACCACATCTATGTGATCGTCCTAATTCTGCTAGCACTGAACCAATCATTAAGCATCTGGCTTCTCACTGGGAGAAAGCTTTTGCTCAGAGACTTCCCCCAAGTCCTTTCGTCTTTCTCCCGACAGGCAAAGAACCTGCTAACAGCTTTTCATCGCGAGATTGAACTGCGCACTATGAACACGGGGACTGGTGCGGCTGGGATCGCCATGTTGGGCCAGCAGCTGAAGAACTATGAACAAATCTTGGCCACTCTTGCAACACAGATGATCGAAATTATCAATGGACTTCAACGAGAAGCTAATCGAGAGTTTACTCCTGTTATCGCTCGAAACCTTTCGAGTGCATACGACTACTGTACTAGTGAGGTTGGGCCTGGTCAGTTCAACAGAATGAAGGCCCACATGAGCCAACACTTCGACAACATCCAAGGCAGTATGTTCGCCGAGAGCTGCGAAGAAGTAAAGGGCCACCTCTTGAAGATGTGCAAGCAAGTATCAACTCAAATGTCCGAGCACACGGACGGCGTTTTCGTCAGATCGAGCGTAATTACCTCGAGGTCAATTCTGGAACACAAATTCCAGGCCAAACTATGCCGAAGTGGGAACGCCAGATGAGATCGGAAGTTGCGAGAGTAATCGCAGACCGAGCTCATGCTGTTATCGAGGAAGCCGAGAAGGCTGCCGCCATGCTAGCCGAGGACGCTGCTCATGCTGAGCAAAGCGGTCTTGAGGACGGTAATGCTGGCCCATCGAGAGCAGAATCCTCAAAGCCAACGATCAAGGGCGAAGCTGATACTGATAGTATGGACTTATCATAGGTCAAACTTTGCCGACAATTTCTTTGAAATTTCTTCTGTTGTAGTGTTTGCTAGGTTTGGAACAGGTTCTGGCGTTTAGATACCTTGTTGCTTGTTTGCTTGCTTGGGTGCTAGTTGAAGCCAGGAAGCCTTTGACAACGGCTGATTTGCGATGGAGAGGCTTTTTCAAAACAAGAGTAATAATAGATGCGCAGGCATCTCACGGTATATTGTAAAAGTGATGGAGCTGTATATTATTGCTTATCTTGAATTGCTCCAACCCATGGGCAACTCTGTGTTAATCAACTTGTTTTCCCTACTCTTTCCCGTCAACAGATCCGTATTGATAAGCCTCGGTCCGGCTCTTTGAAGCGCCTCAAGAAGATATGTAACGACTCCGAATTCGCAAAGACAACATACCGCAACGAAATTGCGAATTTCGAACACGCGATGGTACAGGGATAGGCGGGTACTTCAGGAACCTCGTGAACCAAAAATCGACCCACATACTTCTCGAAGGCATTCGGGAGTCGGCCTCCAAGAGATATTCCTCCTTTCCATCACATCTCCCCACCTTTATTTAAAGCCTTCCTGCAGGAACCGTGTGGCATTCCAGGATGTTGGGGCGAGCATTGACCAGTCAAGCGGGCAGTCCCGATTTTGCGGTCCAATGACAATTCGTGGCAGCACTCTTGTGACGGCCTCGCTTCATATTGTCAGCCCATGAACATGCCATTGCCATGAGCCGGATGTGCAGGACAAGCATCTTGAATCCCAACGCGAAACCGTTTACCATGGATCTCGCTCTCTTGTGTAACGGTGAACAGTAGTCCATGTGGGGCACTGCGAAAAATTTCTATGAAGTGATGACTTTGTCGACTGTGACTAGGAAGATAGATATATAGAAGTTCCCCGGCAAAATCCCGACGGAATCGATGAATCGGTCTTTTGGAAATTCACATACATTTCGAAGTGGCACATATTCATTATTGTAGTCATGTATTCCTCTTCCACCACGTCCCTCAAGCCACCCCGCACCTCGGAATCATGGCTATCTTGGAGCTCCCAGTCCAGCACCTTGGGAGAGCCTGTGCTTCGCGTGGCAGTCATCGGCGGAGGTATCGCCGGCCTGACACTTGGCCAATTACTGCGTGATACGCCAAATGTAGAAGTTACCGTCTATGAGAAGAGCGTTGAGTCTGTGGACAGGCTCTGTGGGTATCGCGTCATGCTTTCGAGTTTCGTGCTGCAGAATCTGCAGGCTATCCTCCCCTCTGGTGTGTGGGCGAAAGTGGCGGGCAGTATTGGGGTGCAGCCTACTAGTGGACAGGAATTGAGATTCTTCAAGAGGTGAGATATCAAGTTTTCTTTACCTGCTCTCATCACGGACATTTGGTTCTTGGGAGATGTGCTGATGTGTGGTTTTCACAGCAATGGCATTGAGATGTTTGCCTTTGAGGCTGAGGAGATCAAAAACTCCTACTCCGTCTCCCGCTGGCCTCTCCGTAATGCACTCCTCCACAAAAGCCAATCCTTCGTCCGTTTTGGCAAGAGTTTCAAGAGATACGAGAGGCAGAAGGACGGGACCGTCAAAGTGATCTTTGAGGACGGAAGCTCGGATATCTGTGATCTGCTTGTGGGCGCTGATGGTGCGGGATCAAGAGTCAGGAAACAGTTGATACCGGAAGCTACTGTGACGACGACTGATCTGGCGGTGATATATTTCAAGATCCCCTTGACGCCTGATACGAAGGAGTTGTTGCCGACCAGGAGCGCTTCGATGGTAAGATCGCTGTTGTTGTTTTGGTTGCTACTGGCTAAGCGAGGTGATCGGCGCTGACGTTTCCTTCAGGCTTTCAGTCATAGAAACCAGAATATCTTGCTTCATACATGTGAGAGAACCTCTTCAGACCCTTTTGTTTGAAGAAATGTCGTGAGAAGGCTTTAGGACATGTATACTGACTGCGAGACAGGGGTCAATCCACGTAAGATGTGGGCAACGAAATTCGACGACTTCGACATCGGAAACGATGAATCATTTATCATGTATGGGTACGGTAGTCCCATCCACGAGTTTAGCAATAGAAGCAAGCCACCTGGTGAGCTCTCCTCGGTAGAGCTGAAAGCAGAATGTCTCTCGAGAGTGCTTTCAGATTCGAATATCGATCCCAGGTTTGTGACTTTGACGGAACATTGCGTCGTCAATTCCGCCTACGTCCACACAGTCAAAGACTGCCAAGCAGTAAAGAGATGGGATACCAGCTCTGTGACGCTCATTGGTGATGCTGTGTTCAAGTAAGTTCCAATACTCTGACTCTCGCTCCCAAATTCCACAACCGCTAATTACAGCCCAGCATCTCAACAATGCTAGGAAAAGGCGCCAACTGCGCTTTGCTGGATACAATCGACCTTGCCGAAACTCTCAAACGCCCTTCCATAATCCACGCCTCGAAACGACGCATCGAACTTCATAAGCGAGCCGAGGAAGGCGTGAAGCGCCGCCTGAAGGAAAGGCAGCGGAGTGGCCTGATACAGAATTTCGTGTATCTTGGAGATTCCAAATTGAGGGAGTTCTGTAAGGAGCATGGTCTGAAGGCGGCGTTTGGGTGGGTGGATGGTAAAAGTCCGGTGGAGTTTGGCAAGGGGAGCTAGTTGAGCCTGGCATGGCGGACATGATTGTTCGGGTCATTGGAAGGATGGTGCTCACTAAGTCTCAGTCGTGCTGGAAGTTGCCGAATTTTGAACAGCTGCAATGAGACTCGCTGAGGCGAGTATGACTTGAGTGACAGACACTCAAGTTCTTCTTTTGGAGGGATCCCGTCACCAGCCACGCGGCTGGATAACACAGTCCCATGCAACTCACACTTTACAGGAAAGACTGGCGTTGCGAGAGTCCAATTCTACCAGGAAGCACAAGCCAATAAGAAGAGCATCACGCAGGGCCCAACGTGCGTTTTGACTTCTCGTCCAGTAGGTAGAATTACCTAGGATTTTAGACACGTACCCAAGATTTCAAAATGTATGTCTGGAGATATGCATTGATTTATGAGCATCTGAACATTAAGACCAAGTGAACCACTGGCTCGCCGAAAGGCGGAGTTTGGTTTGTAGTGCGCTTCCCAATTTTCCCCAGGAGGAACATCAGACAGGTAAGCATAACAGACTTGCGCCTCTCGATACCAGCGCAACATGGAATTGATAGCCTCCGAGAGCTCTGCGCTGCTCGTCCTGTTTATACAACAAGAGTCTATCGATACCCATTGGATTCCGTCAGAGACGGCTTGACTACAGCAGCCCATTATTTTCAGATGTGGTGGGCTGAAAGTGCCAATTCCAGCCAAAATGTCCTCGAACGTGACTTCCTCGCCTTCCCACCTATGGGAAAGGATCCCATATCCGGGGATATCTTCGCCGAAAAATTCTTAGAGGACGAAGGTAGTAGCATTTAGAAGACGGATAATGACGAATGTTCACACAGATGATGTTTTTCGGACATGAGGTAGATTCATTGAATTAACATGGCGGGTCCAGGTAAGTCGATACCTGAGCAGGGTATGTACATTGTGGAAGCATTGAAACGGAGTTGCAGCTTGGCTGCCTAGATTGAGACATGGATACTTGCATGCTGAAAGTGAGTGGACGCCACCAGTCACTCAGCCCCAACTGTATTGGAGCGGTGAAAATGCTGTCTTTGATTAAGCGAGACAGAATACACACCGACGTTATTCTTATAATCGGTCTAGATGCTTTAGTGTGTTGTTGATCTATCAGTCCTATACTCATCTTGCTAGATAAACAATGTACTCGGAATACAACACTACCTTTCGAAACCATCTTAATCTTGTGAGCTACTAGATGTTACTCGAACCATGATAATGCCCTGCCTTACGTGATATTTCGCCGGATCACTCAAACCTCCATCTGCAGGAAGCATCTCCGCGTCGCCATTACTCAGATACGCCTCAGCAAGCGTGCAATTCCCAGCGTCGACGAATCCCAAACCCTCATAAAGCTTCTTCACAACAACATTCCTCGGATGAATCATGATCCTCATTCTCGTCTCCCTCCTCTTCCCTTCCTCACTCGCAAAGCTCATCGCACTTTGGATCAACATCTTCGCTATTCCCTTTCCTCGATGGATAGGACTGTTGTAGACAGCCGTCATCTGCCACTTGCTTTCCACATCATCGTCCCCGACATCAGGTCCCCCACTTTCAGGAATGGCGAAGCTGGCTTTGGTGAATGGACCAAGTAGAGTAGCGCTCCCGATCCAGTCTCCCGCATCTATGGTTTGAAGCTCAGGCGGTGTGCCAGCTGCATAGGCAACGGCTACGAATGTATGTAGTAGTGGTCTTTGGAGACGAGACATCCATTGCGAGGCGGTGAAAACAGACTCTATTTCGAATGTTGAACTGAAAGCTGGAGCTGAGACAGTAAGAGCTGAGAGTCGAAGAGAAGCGAATTTGCCAGCCAGAAAAGGGAGAAGCACTGGATCCGAGGCTGGCAAGTGATGTATCCTAAAGACGCATGACATTTCGTAGGTGAGTAAGGGTGACAAAATTGGGATATTAGATGTAAGAGAAAAAGTGATTCCGAAGTCTTCAAATAGTCTTGCGGCACGACCCAGCGCGGATTACTCATCCAGAGTGGGAGACTTGTCAGATTCTAAATTTCGGGATTCGAACGTGTGGCAGGAGACCAATGGTCATTAGTACAAAAGAAGTTGAGCTTTGATGTTCAATCACCGGCGATGGGAAAACAGACAGTAGTTGACAAATTTGCAGTTGGAGCTCGATCTGGCCCGGCGTAACCTGTCACTGCTAACACCTCGCCTACAGCTCCGGACTTGGCAGGCTTGTTCTATTGATGACTCAGCCGCTGTTGATGAGGGCAAGAGGACGCAGGCATAAGGATGGCGTCTTCACTGTGATACAAGTAACGCGTGAATGTCTGGCGTACTTTTGGACATTCATTGTGTGCTTATTAACTCCTTCACCACGCACTTTCGACAGTAAATTGTCACCAACATCCCTTGTAAAAATCAGCAGTGAAGAAGGTCATTGAAGTGCAACCAGATTATGTACATTCACTCGCAATCCTAAACTTTTCCTAACTGTGAGTAGGCATCGCCACGTCAGCTGCCTTGGAGATAGCATCCTCGCTTCTCCACAGACTGGTAACAGTCTTCAATTGCGTATAGAAGTTCAATCCTGGCTTTCCATAAAAGTTGCTTGCTCCGCCACCTGCGATACTCTTCTTGTTTCCGGTGAAGGAGAACATGGGCAAGGGGACTGGAATAGGGACATTGATTCCTACTTGTCCGGCCTCGATGTTCTTCTGGAATGCAGTGGCTGTTGCTCCGGATTTTGTGAAGATCGCAACACCATTGCCGTACTCGTTTGCATTAATCAGATCTACTGCCTCATCCAGAGAGTCGACATTCAAGCAGACCAAGACTGGGCCAAAGATTTCCTCGGTGTAGCACTTCATGTGTGTCTTCACATTTGTGATAATAGTTGGGCCGACCCAGTTGCCATTGGGGTATCCATCTGGCTTGTAGCCACGGCCATCCAACAAGATAGTGGCACCCTCCTTCTCAGCACTATCGATCAGATGCTCAATTCTCTCCTTGCTTTGTGGCGAGATGACTGGGCCCAAATCCGCACCAGCCTCAAAGCCACCATTGACCTTCAGGGACTTGGCACTCTCAGCGAGCTCGTTGAGCCATTCCTTGGTCTCGCCAACCATAACAAGAGTACTGAGAGCCATGCAGCGCTGACCGGCAGCACCGAAGGCAGCACCGACAATTGAATTGAGGGCATGTTGCTTGTTGGCGTCTGGGAGAATAGCTGCGTGGTTCTTGGCTCCCAAGTTGGCTTGAACACGCTTTCCGTTGGCTGATCCGCGGGTGAAAATATACTCTCCGGCTCTATTGCTTCCAACGAAACTGATAGCCTTGATAGCTGGCTCGTCGATAATGAAGTCAACGGTCTTTGCAGAACCGTGGATAATGTTCAAAACTCCTGGTGGCATACCAGCCTTCTCTGCAAGCTCGGCGAGGATCATAGCTGCTCCAGGATCACGTTCTGAGGGCTTGAGAATGAGGCAGTTTCCCGTGGCAGTGGCAATCGGAATTGACCATAGAGGGATCATGGCAGGAAAGTCTAATCGTGATTAGTTGACGTCTAGAATCTTGGGTTCTTAGTCACTCACTGAAGGGGCAAATAGCAGCCACAATACCCAATGGCTCTCTATAACTCCTTGTTTCCATGTCCTTTGCCACCTCCAGTACCTCCCCCATCATCTGTTGAGGAATGTTGCATGCGCCTTCTGCAACTTGTAAACCTCGAAGTACATCTCCTTTGGCATCTATAACTCAATTAGTTCTGTTCCGGAATCATGCATTTAATTGAACATACCGGCAAAAGTCTTGCCCTGCTCCAAGGTGATGCTAGCAGCCAGCCTATCCCAATTCTCCCTTACCAATTGAGTGAACTTGAACATGATCTGCTGCCTAGCCATAATGCTTGTAGCCTTCCATGCCGGGAATGCCTTCTTCGCACTTTCTACCGCCGCGTTGAGCTCAGCATCTGTATTTTGTGGTACTCTTGTAACGAGGTTGTTCGTTGCGGGGTCGTGGAGCTCGATGAACTGTGTAGCTTCCGATTTGACGAACTTATTATCGATGAAATAGGGGGTATCTTGCACATCTTGAATCTTTTGGTGTGTAGTAGGATAGTTTTCGGCGGTGAAGGCAGAAGCTGCAGCTGGCTTGAGCTGTTGCGCCGTGGCGTGGAGTCTGCGAGCTGCGATCTTCGAGTTCTGGGCTGCTGAAGGCATTCTAAAAGCGGCTGTTGAACCGGACGTTCGTACTGCTGTAGCAGAAATACCTCGTGTAAGAGCTCGACGCATTGTCAAATGATCAGAGGAATTGGGATGTAATGCAAGGGAATGCAAACATACTTTGAAGAGGTTTAGGGGAATGGTCACAATTGGAGATGCTCGCTCATACATAAACGACCTAGCTGATGACCTTGGGCCGAGCTGTTCGGAACAGTGGAGCGAAACCGGGCTGAAAGTGGGAGGTGGGGTAATTAATGGGGTTGCAGCGTGCAGCACAGGGGATCGGCTTCGGAGCAGGACGACCAGACCCAGATTAGAGTTCTACAATATAGGTTCGTTCGCTATGATTCCAGTTGTCTGTAGAAGGCGCACCATCGCTACCTAAAGGTCCCAAAGATATCTCTAATTGTTTATTCTCATTGCAGACATTTGCCGAAGGGACTGTTAAGGTATCTGCTCCTCGGTTAGCTGCGGGTCTGCTCTTCCTAACACAAACATATCAGAATCTAAGGAGATCCACTCATCTTCGCCCCGACGGGTATTTTTACTGAAGCTGTCATTACCTTCTGTGGAATGGTAAAGATGTTAATAAGTCTCTTGGGCAGCAGTTCTTGGAATGGACGTCTTTTTGCTCCTTAGTGCGTTATCCGGTCAAAACATGAGCAACCAAGAGAGTCGAATAAATAGCTACAGTTCGACTTTTCAACGAGATAACTGTGTATTAAGAATGCTTGAATGGATTCGAGATATTTCATGATCCTGCTTAAAGACATAGCTCGGATGACAGGAACTCTGCTGTGAGTCTAATATCGGTAACTCGTGTTTTTTACTACTGAGACATTCTGGCATGGAACGTCACTATCCTAACATTGTTGATGCATCCGAGTAGTTAGCTCTAGAACTTTGTCCCATCAAGCAGAAGAACTCCTTTGGTACACCATTATTTCTCCCGTTGCCGGCCGTCAACATTCTTCGGAATTGCACCTACCTAATCGGGATATCATGTGACGATGTATATCTTCACAAGCCAAGCCAAGCCCACCTTTCCTAGAAGATTCTTCCAATATTCGTGGGTAATTTAGAAATCGAAACAAGTCTTTATCTCGCCATCAGCTCTCCTCTGAACCCGTCATGTTACCCTCACCAAAAGTCTACCTTGCTGGTCCGGATGTTTTCGAGCCTAATGCTGTCGAACGAGGCGAACAACTCAAGGCTCTCTGCACGAAACATGGACTCACAGGGCTCTTTCCCCTGGATAACACGATCGAAACCGCTGAGCCCGGTAGCATAGCTCACGCAGCCGCAATCCGTACGGCCAACATGATGCTCATATCCTCATGTGATGCTATCCTCGCAAATCTGACTCCTTTCCGAGGACCTTCGATGGATGTTGGAACAGCTTATGAGATGGGCGCTGGTTCTGCTCTGGGCAAAGTCGTAGTTGGATACACAACTGATGGAGGGAAGCCGTACTTCGAGAAGGTCTCCGAATCGCATACCGTCAAGAGGGCTGCGGATGGCCATGTAAGAGATGAGAGGAACATGTCGGTGGAAGAGTTCGGGGTCAAGGAAGGAGGGGGGCTGGTAGATAATTTGATGATCAGTTGTGGTATGGAGAAGCTATGTAATTCGGAAGACGAAGGGCTAGCATTCATTGCCGAGCTCTTGAAGGGAAAGAGTAAGGTATAGTCGTGGTAGATCGTTAAGTGTGTGGAGGGTCAAACTCAGTCCGACATCAGAAAGGTGTCAGTGCAATACTCTAGCAAGTGGCTGTAGACTCCCCTAAATGCCAGAATCTCAAACACACTGTAATCCCAGATAATAGGGAGATAAAATAGCTTCTCGAAGTAAACATAAAAAAGCATGTCAAGGAAGGTTGGCGTTTTAGCGCGCTGTCCGACCTAACCGAGAAAGATCTCGCATCGACACTCTGCGGACATCCTTCTTCTATCAAGCACTATGGATATTACCACTCTCCCCAACGACTTATTTAGGCTAATCCTTGAATATTTGTCTCCTGTGGACCTCATTTGCAGTCGACGAGTCTCTAAGCAGTTCCATGCAGTACTCACTGAGACAGACTTATGTCGTCATCTCATCCTGGAGCATTTTCCTCGGTCACGAGAAGCGAGATCCGTGACTCTATTATCTCAACAGGATTGGGGACATGAGTTTCTCCGGGTAGCAACGAGATACCATCATCTAAGATGCGGTGAAGCAACAAGCGTCGAGAAGCTCCCATTTGCAAGATCATTCGTCTTGCCTGCGTGGTCCAAGAACTTTCCGGTTGCACCTGTAAGTTCCATGATTACATATCCATTTCGTTGGAAGGTTGTACGGTAGCTAGTGTTTTAAGGCATTCCAGCATATCTACTGACCTCAAAGAAGTGGCAACAGTATCTACAATTTGAGGACAAGACATCGCCATTTCATTATCCAGATACCCTCTGGACCTACGATGATGGGGTTTTGATCTTTCCTTCTGCCGAAGCTCAGAACTATGTGCTATACGATCTGAGTGCCGGAAAAAAATCGAATATTGATCTTGAGACTGACAAGAAGATTGTCAGACGAATTCGACTGAAAGATGGTGTTCTTGTTGTTGAGTGGTGTGGACATGAACCTTACCACCAGCTGAATGAGAATGAGATGGTTTACAGGCATTTTGCTACAGCTTATGATGTAGAATATATTCGTTCTGGTCAGTCGGTCATCAAATTCAGGTCAGTCTTTGTCTCAAGTTAGCTGTCATCAACTTCATTAGTGACATCTGCAGGAACGAATGGAAAATACATTTCCTGGGCTTTCCACTGAACTCTCAAGATCGCTTCTTCAGTGCTCACACATCTACTCATTATGCTATCTACACATGGCAAACAAACCGCAGTGCCTGGGGTGAAGATGAGCCTATCGAGGCATTGGCAATTTGGGATATCTCGTTACCATCTCCGTATAGACCAAGTGAAGATCCTGCTGGCAAGGCCAGTCCCTCAGAGGACTCCGAAGGCGCCCGTATCATTAGACGGTTCTCATTCGCAAACCTGGATTTCTACCGAATCCGACAACGATCGGACCCAGATTTCCGTTGCTTAGAGCTCGACGAGAACAATGTCTATGTTATTGTGGAAAGTCACCGATGGCTAGTGGGACAGCAAGCTACCAATAACTTACCGCAATTACACCATGTCAAGACGACTGGAGTTCCTTTTGGTACCGGGCCAGCTTGGGAGGACGAATGTGGAGCGAACGGTGACTCTGAGATCTCCTTTTGCGAGAAAGATTCAGGAACTCGGTGTCCGAGCATAGCGCCATGCTGGAGGCATGAAGTGAGTACCGTAGTTTACAACATATGTTATCAAGTGACATATGCTGAGAAATGATAGGAATTCCCATACCTTACCGTTACCGAAGTAGTAGACTCTGCTGCTGGCGTGGTGTTCTCCGCTCGTCATTGCTTCATGCTTGAAGCTATCTCCCTCGAGATCACACCCAAATTCGATATGAACGAGCCAGAGCATGCGATATCGTTGAGAGACGACCTTTGGCCTCAATTACTCGGCAAAGGCAAGCTATGCGGAGATGAAAGATTTATCATTGGGGAGAATGCAAATCAAGAAATTACCATCTTACACTTTGATGATCGAAAACTTCAGAGATCTGGCTTGTAGGATACGACATCCTCATCTTATCGGGTGTTTGGAAGAAAATTACATTTTCAGGCACGACTCGGACACGAAAGGCACGAGGCTAGGAAGGTGACGTGGACGATGACGATCTGTATGCGGCTTTGGGCCTTTCTGACTGTTCTGATATGGAATATCGCGCCCTTGAGCCTTCGAGCGCCACACAGCATACTCACCTATGGCTGGTGCAATTCGCGATTGGGTTCATAATCCCGGCACGAATTGGAAGCAAAAATAAGCATTCCATGCATGCAAGTATCGTGTCAGACGAAGCGGTTCCTTATTGCAATGATTGAAAATTACGGGGAACATCAAACACAGAATCCACTTCATGGCTCAGGTCCAGTGAGAAATTAAGGCGAGAAGCATGGTCAAGGATGTCGATAACAGTACAACAAAGCCAGAATGTGGATTATCACTTCTGAGATCCTGGCCTCTGACGCTTGTCAAGCTGTCAGCTTACTTCAAGCAAGGTACTTGACAGGTGGTAGTCTGGGCCACTGAAGTAAGCTTTCTAGCTCTCTCGTTAGCAATGGACACGCATATGCCTCTTCGATTTGCTGAATGCCATGATGGCCGAGGCGAATAAATTATATCCGAGGACGTCGTAGTCCTTGCGGGCGGCCACTAAAACCCCGCATTTCCTTAGCCTACCTTGAGGTTGGAGCACATCCCCTCGAATCTTTGGAGTCTTGTCTTAATCACTCATTAGATTGTTTCCTAGAACTCAGATCTTTATGTTATATTGGTCATAGTCCATTTGTTGCTTTGAAATTTCGAGAAATTCATTAAAACATGTTTCCTGCTGAGAGACAGATCCCCATTCCTACCAAGGATCTCCTCTCTTGGACTTTTGACGACCCCAGATTCGACCGAGATGAGCCTGTACGCATCAATAAACTTTGAAAACGAAGCACTTGGAGAATGGTTGCTAAATTACAGTCTAGATTTACATCGACGCAAAAGATGCGTCGAAGTCATTATCCTCAAACCAGGCTCGCGTCTTGATTCGGCAACTTGTTGCTGGCTTTCATGCTGCTGGTTTGAAAAAGGGAGACTGCGTCTGCCTTCACTCTTTCAACGATGTATGATATCCTTGCAGATATTTGAATGCCCACTAGTTTTGGCAGTACTTCAAAATTGACAATTCTTCAGATCTATTACCCAATTTTGTTTCTTGGCATTATTGCCGCTGGAGGCATCTTCGCAGGAACGAACCCATCATACACGCAATTTGAGCTAGAGCACCACATCAAGACAGCCAAAACGACGTTTTTCATCACTGAGCCCGAGATGTTGGAGAATGCCGTTGCAGCAGCCAAGAAATGTGGCATTCCGGAGTCGAAAGTCTGGGTATTTGATGTCCTTGGACATCCAGTTCCTCAAGGATATCGATCATGGAAGGAGCTCCTAGGTCATGGAGAGAAAGACTGGGTCAGATTTGACGATGAGAAGACGGCTAAAGAGACCACGGCGGCGAGACTGTTCAGCAGCGGGACAACAGGTCTACCTAAAGCTGCAGTTCTTTCGCACTACAACTTTGTTGCTCAACACACTCTCGTCCATGAGATCAATCGCAAGCCGTGGCGGCCAGTACGATTGCTATGTCTTCCTATGTTTCACGCAGCTTGCGTGCCAGGTGAATTCTCGAGAGAAGATCAATGAGGCGAAACGAGTGCTGACTCTGACTTAGTTGCGCATACGACACCACTTCGGGCAGGTCAGCCCTCCGTGATAATGAGGCGATTCGAGCTCGAACCTCTCCTCGCCAATATCGAGAAATTCCAGATCAACGAAATAGGACTCGTCCCACCAATCATCATCGCTATCGTCATGTCCGGCCTAGCAAGCAAGTACTCTTTGAAGGGCATCAAATCTCTGACATGTGGAGCTGCGCCGCTGGGAAGGGAATCCCAAGATCGCATGAGAGATTTACTTGCTCCTGGGACTCTTGTAAATCAGGTTTGGGGGATGACGGAAACATCTTGCATTGCCTCCATGTTCTACTGCCCAGAAGACGACGTGACTGGGAGTGTTGGTCGAATGATTCCCGGGTTGGACGCCAAGTACGTATTTTCGCTCTCTCAAAGTGACAATTTCTGTTTCAAATTTCTGTTGCGACATGCAGATGTAGACCAAGTCCCCGACGACGGTAATACTAACAACAATTCAGAATCGTCGATGACAATGATAAAGATATCACAGCATACGACGTCCGAGGCGAGCTTTGTGTCCGAGGCCCTACAATCGTAGCAGGTTATTTCGAGAACCCGAAAGCCAATAACGAGTCCTTCGATTCAGAGGGCTTCTTCAAGACCGGCGACATCGTCTACTGCGATAGCAAGACCAAGAAATGGTATATCGTTGACCGAAAGAAGGAGCTAATCAAAGTCCGCGGCTTCCAAGTTGCGCCGCCCGAGCTCGAGACTGTCCTTCTCTCGCATCCGCATATCATAGACGCCGCGGTCATTGGAGTAAAGCATCCCAGTGAAGCGGATGTAGAGTTGCCTAGAGCGTATGTGATTAGACGAGATACGCCTGAAGGTAAAGCATTAAATGAGGAGGCTGTGAAGGAGCATTGCGGAGAAAGGCTGGCAAAGTTCAAGGAGTTGACTGGAGGCGTGAAATTTGTCGATGCTATTCCGAAGAATGCTAGTGGGAAGATTTTGAAGAGGGTGTTGAGAGAGATGGCGAAAGAGGAGGGTGACCAGGCGAAGGCTAGACTTTGATTGCTGCATGTATACTTTTCGCGTTTTCGTAGAATGTCATGGCCTTCTTTCCATATCCCCTGGTTGTCTTAAAGCGCCGCTTGATTTGTAGCCTACTCCGGCAAAAACACTCACTGCGTGACAGACTCATAGACTTTCAGACTGATCGTCGAACCACTACATCGACACAGAATACCGTTTTGCCACTCTCGCAGCCACGCAAATAACTTCGCAAAATGGAATGGTCGACAGATATCAGTTTAGTGATATTGCTGTGCTCTCGATGTTCGTACATAGATTTTGCCAAGACCTTCATCCAATTGCTCGAATCCAATGTCCTAGTTCCAGAAATTGCCAGCATATATAGAACGAGATATTCCAAAAGTTGTCACATACGACCATAGATTGGAGAGAACTTGGCATCCCGTCCGCTCTGCCGTAAATAAGCTCCAAATCGGTGGATTAGTAGTTGGGTGGGTGACCACCAGCGAATACCCACTGTTGTATGTTTTTTTTGGGTCTTCTATTTTGCCTCTCGCTTCTCTTGAACCCCTGGTTTGCCATCAAATGTAAGAAGGATGTGGGAAACTGCACAAGAACAGCTTGAGTTAATAAGTCGTATAATCGGGCAATGTCGGCACTTAAAAGTTGGAAGAAAGGACGGTATGTAGTTCGACTTTGTCTTGTATTCGCGTAGTACCCAATCAAAGATTACAATTCATCATGTTTCTTCTGAGCTTCTTTTGCAGCTTCCTTCTCAGCCTCCACTGGCTCCTCCCACATCCTCTTCTTGGGGTTTCTCGGCTCTGCTTCTTCCGCTGCCTGTTCTCCTTCCTGAGATCCCTCGGCTGACTTCTCATCTGCCCCATCCTGATTTTGACTCTCGTCAATGATTCTCCCAACTTGCTCAGACATGCTGTCCCCAGAAGGTTCAGGCATACTGCCTTGATCTTCTCTCATCGGCGCTCCCCTCCCTCCTCCACCAACCTGGATATGTTGAGCCCCAGGCGGTCCTCCAGTCGGTCGGGGACCTCTCGTCCCGCTGCTATGCACGACCGTTGCATGACTTGCTACAGAGCTCATAGCTGGACTGACACTCACACTCATACTTGTCGGATCCCCACCTAGCAATCCCATGGTAGTAAACACGCCCATCCATCCCTTTATGAACATCTTCATAGGAAACCAGACCAGCCACCATGTAGGACCATAAAGTAGCCTCCTCCACACTAGCCACACAATCGTGGTAACAAGGATGTAAAACGCTGTCTCGAGGTACCAGGTATCACTCTTCTGGCTGCGCAGTAGCGTCCCCAGCAGGTTCTTTGAGCTTGAAAGTAGTGTATCCAGTGTAGAGTATGTTTCAGAAAGCTGTGCTAGTGCAGCTGTTGATTCTTGCAGCGTCTCGTGAGCGAATTTCGAGCGTGCCAGCTCTGAAGCCATCATGTCATGTGTCCGCCTAAGAGCTATTGTCACATCGCTGCTAGCATTCACGGTCTTCTCGTCCTTCGAGAGTTCTACATTTTCTCTGGTCCGTCGCTGTTGTCCGGGTACAGGAGACGAGGTGTCACTGCGTGGTTCGAGGTACGATTGCAGAAGGAGGTCTCTTTCGGCGCGCTGTGCAGCTTCTAGACTTCGTTTTGCTGATATCTGGGCTTTGCGGAAGGAGGTTTGGCATCTTGTTTACTTATCAGCTCTGCTATTGGCTATACATTCAGAGAGGGAAAAGAACACATACAGTTTGAGCTCCCTCATCCCCCTCATGACAGCACCTTTGAGTTCCGCCTTCTGCTGCTCCATCTCACTCCCCCTCTTTCCCTCATCCAGCTCCTCAATCTCTTCATTCAGCAATTCGAAATCCTCGTCCTCTTCCCGTATCAACTGGTGTATCTCCGCCGCGAGTTCTTGCATGACATTGTCTTCGTCATCGCCTCCGAGAGGTACAGATCCAGGCTGGAAGTTGATGGTCGCAAGTCGATTGATGAGCTCTTTTAATTGTGTATTTGACTCTTGCAGAGCCTTCAGACGCTCAGATATTAGTTCGAAGGACATCTCGCAGCGGTTCGGGATTGTGAGCGTTGTGTTTGGAGCAAGTTGTTTTTGTCTACTCCGTAAGGGTAGCTGGCAACAGGTTCTTGGAAGCTGGTTCGGCTCGGAACTTGCCGAGCTCGTTTGTAACTTTTGATATTCGCGACCACGGCCTCAAGACTACAACTTCGTACCAACCAAAGGAATTGCTGCAGTGACCAATGTGGGTTGCAAGATATTCGAAGCTCTATTCAGATTATTGAAGGTACTAATTGTTCATCATAGCTGCGCAAGCCCCTCCAATCCCAAAATGATCACCAGATTTCTTACAGAGGTGTCAACCGTCTTCAACCCATTCTCCCCCAAAGCGAAAACCGCGCGACTATTCCTCTCCTTCCTCCCACCGAATGCGCGACAGTCTATGAAGATTGATACCAAGCTGTTACCGCGAACGTCAAGGGACAAGAGCTTTGTGGCAGTGAAATTCAGTAAGGACCCCCGTATGAGATACTTGCAGAACGGTCTCTAACTTTGTAACAGAAGATGGGAAGGAGATGAAGCTGGATGCGGAGAAGCTGGGAATCAAGGGCGTTGTAGAGGAGGTGGATAGGCATTCGAGGATATTGTCTAGACAGGAGGAATTGAATGGGAACTGAATAATGCTGCGGTTCGGCTGTATATCATTGCATGGAAGGCGTTAGGAGATTGTACAAATATTGCTCTCATGAGTTGATGATGTGGCAACGGTTCGGATTCCTCTGCCACTATACAGGCCACAATGGATCGGCTGTAGATATAAAGACAAGTACGGTCAAATGTGTAGTCACGCAGGCTTTGAGTCAATTGCAGCAGAGATTCATTCTCTAGGTATTCTTGTGTAATCCACCGAAAAGCATCGTCTAAAGGTCATTCAGCAACTTTTTGTCCCATTCCTCCAATCATGCAAATGCATACATGATCTTGGACTATTTCATGTTTCCGCAATTAAGCAGCGGCTCCAGAGATGAAGAACCACTTGTCAATGCTTGGGTCAATTGGTGCTGGGGTGAGGTTCTCGTTCTGAGGGATAGGTGGAAGCTGATCAGGGGTGACACGGCTTGGGGATTGCTTGACGGTAAGGTTGGTACTGTAACATGTTAGTTAAGTATTTTGAAGTTGGAAATAGAGGTTCTTACGTGGAGATTTCACCGGGGGTAGTCTTTCCAGTGATGAGCTTCTCCCAAGCCTCAGCACACTCACGAACGACATCGGTAGCGTACCTGTACGATTTAGTTCTGAATAACACAAGAGACTTGGGTTTGACTTACTTCTTGTTCTTGCACTCGCCGGTGAAAGCGAATTGGTTCTCTGGCTTTCCGTCTGGGATTTTGTAGATTCTGAACCACTCATTGGTAGCTCTCAAAAGACCTGGCAAGTGTCTCTCGACATCCTCAACATCATTGAGCTTAGGAGCCAATGGGTCGTTGACATCGATGACGATAACCTTCCAGTCAGTCTCCTCCTCATCAAGAAGAGCCATGACACCAAGGACCTTGACTTGCTTGACTTGACCAGGGTATCCGACCAGCTCACCGATCTCGCAGACATCCAATGGATCGTTGTCACCCTTGGCCTTGGTCTCGGGGTGGATGATGTTGGGGTCCTCCCATGTCTAACGTTGTGGTTAGAAGCATTATACGATAAGGGGGCAATATGCATACTTGAGGGAAGGCGCCATAGTTCCAGAGGTAACCCTTGTGGGGGAAGCAGTTGCGGACGAAACGGAGCTTGCCCTTCTTGATGTCTTGCTTGATGGGGTTGAGCAAGTCTGCCTTGCTAATCTGCACGGAAAAATAAGAATTAGCAGATACTTCGAAGTTTTTGCTGCGGATCGTGGTGCATGGAGGGGTCAAATTGCGGTGTTGAAATGGCGAGTGCGGGGTAACAAGCAGCAGGACAACAGCGAAAAACATGGCACAAGAATGAACGCACCTCCATCTTTGCGTTGGTCCATCTTGGGATCTCGACGATCATGTTCAAGATAGTCTGTTGCTCATTGGCGTAAAGAGGAATATCGTGGAAGGGAGAGACTGGGACGCCATCCTTCTCAATGTAGATGCGGTGCTCCAAAGTGTTTGGTGCAGCGACCTTGCGGGTGGTGTATTGAGAGGCCATATTTGCGTTCGTGGGAGAATTATTGTTTGTTGGAGAAGAAGAGGAAGATGAGCCCGAGAAATGTCGAGCTATCTGTTGAGTCCTTGAAATTTTATTGGACGCCAGTGTGGGCGTAGAGGTCTCGAGCGAGACGCAGAAGGCAAGTGCCCGCTTCGGGAACAGGCGTTGAGAGGCTGAGGGTGGAGGGAAGGGGAAGGGAAAGGCGAGTGATGATCTGGCAATGTCGCTGGGCCTACTTGCAACTCCACGTAATGAGGCCCGAATGAGGTATCCTTGAGAGAACATACAGCCTGAAAGACGGATGACCTCAATGATTATAGCGCAATCGGTTCCGACCTGTGGCTATTCTGCTGTCACTTGCGGGTGCTAGAGCTCTCAAAGTTGTCCTGATGCCGAGCTGCCTCTCTCCTTTCTTGATGCCGACGCCGCTCAACCGAGGCGAGTAGATCTCCATCCGCTACGGGAGTGAGTGAGCACTGACCTTTCCAGGAATTTCAAAATGTCCCGATGAAGGTTGTATTACTTACTCCCTTAGATACGTTCAATTATCTAGCATCATTTCCGTACATTGCTGGTTCTCTTTTCCAAGTCCTGTCCCTTGATATCATGCGTTCAACTAAGAGATCCTTGAAAGCGTGTCCTGCAATTGTTTTTACACTTTCTAAGCTCTGGAAATACCGAAAAGCAGTAATTTTGTTATCAACAGCGCTAGACCAATAAACCGGGAGGGACTATAATGATGCATAGAAGGAAAAGCGTTCATTCATCTCTCAATGCTCATTTCCCGATTCTTTTATTCTTCATCCATCATTGGCTGTTCTGCTATCTTACTGAGCTTAAGATCAGCAGGCCCTTCATTCTGTTAAGCTTGTTTACTTTCCTCCTTCAGATGCTGTGCGAAATATGGTGGAAAGTGAAAGACCATCCATGGGAAACACCCCGAGTTTTTCCTTGAAGTCAGATATAGTTTGAGGTGAAATAACAAGCTGCTTCTATCATGTTATTGTGCCATTGCCAATGTTTTGAGCACAATCACCCAAAGTACATGTCCAAATCGCATCTCGCCGATAAGCTTGCACGTGCGATAACGACAAGACTATTTTCTAATTCTAGATCCCGACTTTGCGACTCTTCAAAACATTTCCGCATTCTAGTCAGTCATTTCAGCACGTTCGGTCTAGGGGCATTTCCAACGTCGACTTCTCTTCTATCTGCAGTCTCTTCAAAAAGAGCTTAAACTTCGCCTCTCTACAACAAACTGCAATGGTATGCCGTTGCGACTCCCACGAGCAATCATGACATCCGTCACAAAAAGAGTACCCATTCCTCCCAAAGGAGTCGATTACAGAGGCAAGCTCGTGCTTGCGCCTATGGTCAGAAGCGGAGAACTGCCATCTCGTCTTCTAGCACTCCATTATGGAGCAGACCTTGTCTGGGGTATGTACTACTCTCAGGCGCATACGTTACCTGCTCCTCCAATTTCCAAGAGTCAGTCATGCTAACAACATCCCCCCTCCAGGTCCAGAGACAGTCGACCGTTCTATGATAGGCACAACCAGGAAAGTAAACGAATCCCTCTCCACAATCGACTTCACGCGCCTTCCCTCTCATGGCAACAAAGACCCGCGTAAAGACCAAAAAGAGAGCCTCATATATCGTATTCATCCCGAGCGCGAAGGCAAACAACTCATATTCCAGATCGGCACCTCAGATCCCGAGAGAGCAGTCGCAGCAGCAAGGATAGTAGCCGCAGACGTAACAGGAATAGATGTCAATGCAGGATGCCCGAAGCCATTCAGTACCAGCGGTGGGATGGGAGCTGCGCTGTTGCAGACGCCTGATAAGCTGTGCTCGATTTTAGAAGCACTGGTCAAAGAGATTGTACCAGAATTCGAAATTGGAATTAGTGTTAAGATCAGGTTGTTGGAAACGCCTGAGTTGACAGAGACGCTGGTCCGGAAGCTCTGCGCGACTGGTATTACAGGCTTGACGATTCACTGCCGGACGACTCCTATGCGACCTAGGGAACGAGCTATTCGGGAGCAGCTCAAGATGATTGCAGATATCTGCAGGGAGAATGGAGTTGCGTGTCTTATGAATGGAGATGTGGAGAACCGGGCCCAGGCAGAGCAACTTATCACGGAATTCGGTGTGGATGGTGCTATGATTGCTACGGCTGCTGAGACGAATTCCAGCGTGTTCAGAAGTGAAGCTGAGGGTGGAATCGCTCCTTGGAAAGAGGTCGTGGAGCAGTACATCAAGACGGCACTTGAGGTCGAGAATCGCTGGGGAAACACCAAATACCTGCTTAATCATCTTATACCAGGGAAGCAGGCTGTGTACAGAGAAGTCACGGCTAGCAAGAGCTATTCGCAAGTATGCAGGATACTCGGATTCGAGCATTTGGAGACGTTGGCGAAGGAGGTTGACGAGAAAATCGGTATTACGCCTGAGACTGAAGCTCAAGGTCGAAGGGGAAGAAAGAATAAGAGTGCTATGGCTGCTGGTGGCAATCAGGGCAAGATTCGATCCTCCGAGGGATCAGGCAAAAAGAGCCTATCTGAGAGAGGGGTTGAGAATCAACCTTCCGTGGCTCTGAATGTCTAAAACTTCGCCAGGATATTGGATTGGGTTACGGCCTGAATATGGCTTGTTTGCATTTGACAGGAGTATAAAGGAGTATGACCGGGCGTTGTGGTCAATCGTTTCAGGCAAAATGAGCAGTTCATAGACTTGCAAATAGAGGTATGTTTTGCTTGGTATCATTACTCGCTTCTCTCCTTGATCCCAGCGAAACTCCACTTTCGTCATACACATAAAATATGTACATGAAATCAGCACAACTGCTCAACCCAGTGCCAGCCTCTTACTCCACTTCTGTCCTTCACTCTTCTCAAATCTCTCTTAACCACAGCAAACAGTAATCTCCTCCTTTGGTCCACTGGCAGACAGTCAAGTCAGCCAAGTTCTGATTTAGTAAAAAAATCCGGGCGACACTTACCCAAGATCAACAGTCTCCCAGGAAAACACAAATGAACCCAGCCACGCCCCGATAATGATACAAATGATAATGTATCCATTATAGTACATGGCCAACAACATGACAAAGTACGCAACGGTGAATGAAACCATGTGGAGCGAAGCGCGGATCATTTGTTGGAAGATATTCGGTCTGAACGGCGCCATGCCTCTACTGGATTGGGGAGTGCATGCTATGGTGGTGTCCTTGCCAGCAACCGCAGAGGATCCAGTCTCGGAGTTGGTACTGATGATGGAAGCTTGGTGGCGTGTGTGTTGACGGAGGATGAAGCGGTCGTACTCTTTGCCTAGTCGACGGAGGAACTCAAGGGACATGACGAGAAGGATAACACCAACACAGCAGCCGGCAAACATGCCCTCTGATGTAATGTGCCATGAGCTGGCAATGAAGCCTTGAAATGTTAGCCGTGATCGGATTGGTAAGGAATTCTAACTGGTGAAGTACATGAGTCAACAGTGTTCCAGTTCCACAACATCTGAAGGCTTGGGTTAGCTTATTTACACGCGAAGGAAGCAATAGCAATAGAGACTTACAGAGATCTTGCATCCACCACCCATATCCATTTCCATGGCGGCGGTTGTAGTCGCAGATGCTGCGGCGGTTGTAGCAGTAGAAGCCATATCCATAACCATGGTGCTGGATGCGGCCATGCTCATTGTTGTGCTTCCCATATCCATCTTGATGAATGCTTCGAAGCCAATCGAATGCTTCAAGATGTTAGATTGGCGGGGTGGTAGGAAACAAAACGTTTCTCCAGTAAGCGGAAAAGCTTTGGACTTTGTAGTCTGGGCACCTGGTCTTGTCCACGAGGTTGTGGCGCTGGGAGAGCCCGTTTGAGTAGTTTTCAAAGACAGGTAGAGCAGGCGGGATGGGCCACAATCCACTCAAGTAGACTGATTTCCAGCACCTGTCAATCTTACGATCCATAACCGAGCAGTCGGTGCGGTGACTTTTCCACATTGTCACCCATTTGGTGCTGCAATCTGCACGCGGTTGCGATAGATTGAGCAAGTTTGTTGCCAGCCAAAGCCTTGGCTAAGATCCCGCCGCACGAGGGAGCCTGTCAACGACCTCAATCGCTCTCCAACGTAGATAAATTACGCAACAGCGATTGGTTCGTTGTTTCTTGAGCTGGTCTGCATTGCTTCGTTTTGCCCTCCTTTGCTTTTGTCGGATATGTCAGGCCAGTGGCAACTTTAAAAACTCTTTGAGAGAGCAGGGCGGTCCGGTCCAGACTGAGCTTGACCTACTCAAAATGAAAATTCATTCCCACCATCAGTTATATCATTCCCAGCGACGGGATATCCTCACGAGTCCAACCATCTCAATCGTGGCAGAAACATATTGCGTGACGAGACTGACGGAGAGAGCAAGCCACATTTCTGTGAAACAACTTCAAGGTCCTCATGACAGAACATACTCTTCTGTAGGGGGTTGCCATAATAGGTGGTACTTTCTTGAACGTATGCTTTGCTACATAGCCCTTGCCGTGCCCGAATCGACATCTGACTAAGACGTTGACAGGTAAATGGCGAAAGAACCGAAGAGCATCGACTATTTGCCAACAGATTGGAGGACAGAAAACAAGCACGGTGGAAATCATCGCATCATCACAGAGTTATCTCCATGTGATATTGAAGAACAAGGAGATGCAAAGTAGAAGTGAACGCCCTATCGGACTCATTCGAGCTTCCACAAAGAATAAGCAGCTTGGAACTCAGCGTGAGGTTGACTATTCACTGAAAGGGCAGCACTCTCTGGCCTCGTCCAGGAAGCTCTGTAATGCGGAGCGTCGCAAGTATTGCCACACTCGAATGTGTCCGGAAGTGGTTTTGCGTATTCAGAGCTGAACATCTAAGTCAATTAAATGTCGTTTCCGCAATTCATTACTTTGATACGCTTGGGCTCCTGAGTCCGGATGGGATCATCGAAGATTCCTTTACTAATCTGAAAGAGCTATGGAAGTAAGAGAAAGTGTAATCAAGATGTTTGTTCAGAGCTGGAAAGTACCCATGATAGGTAGGTAGTCATTTCAATGCTTGGCAGGGATTCAGGTTCGAACAATCGTTCAGCGAAGGCTCGGAATAAACTCTTTTCTTGAAGGAGTCTTAGTAAATATGGAGATTGATCGATGTCGTTGATTTTGAGGAGTACATAAAAGCCTCTAGAAACATAATCAGGCAGGCTAAATGTTTCATCCGCCTTGTCAAGCTTGTCCAGCACCCCTCGCGTAAAGTGGTGGTGGTGAGAACGCGATCCAACGCGTCTCGCTGACAGAAAAATACACCAAGCTTCACTCAAATCGCTTCACATACAATTCGCATCATACCACCCCAACCTCATTCCCATCGCGAAGAAAAGTCATGGCAGGATTCTTCGATATCAAGGCCCGCAAAGAGGCGGCTGCAACGAACGGCGCGTCCGCAAAAGCCCCAGCTGCGAAGGAGAATACCAGGTTGCAACCATGGGTTGAGAAATAGTATGCTCAATGTCCTCAGATGCGATCCCACTCCGAGTCTAATGGCAATACAGTCGTCCAAAGAATCTCAACGACGTAACAGCCCAAGACCACACCATCACCGTGCTGCAACGAACTCTCCAATCCTCCAATGTACATTTCTCCCCTCCCACTCCTCGCTCGCCACCAACCCAAATAACTAACCCACCCAGCTCCCACACATGCTCTTCTACGGACCTCCAGGTACAGGAAAGACTTCCACCGTCCTAGCCCTCGCCAAAGAGCTCTATGGCCCCGAATTGATCAAATCCCGCGTCCTCGAACTCAACGCCTCCGATGAGCGCGGCATATCCATCGTCCGCGAGAAAGTCAAAGACTTTGCACGCATGCAGCTCTCGAAGCCCTCCGCCGCCTACCGCGCACAGTACCCTTGCCCGCCATACAAGATCATCATTCTGGACGAGGCGGATAGCATGACGCAGGATGCGCAGAGTGCGCTGCGTAGGACGATGGAGACATATTCGAAGATCACGCGGTTCTGTTTGATTTGCAATTATGTGACCAGGATCATTGATCCGTTGGCGAGTAGGTGTAGTAAATTCCGATTTAAGAGTTTGGACGTGGGCAATGCGAAGAGGAGGGTGGAGGAGATTGCTGAGAAGGAGGGAGTTGCGCTTGAGGATGGGGCTGCGGATACGTTGATTAGATGCAGTGAGGGAGATCTGAGGAAAGCAATTACGTTCTTGCAGAGTGCTGCTAGGCTGGTTGGTGCTGTTGGATCAAAGGACGAAGATGAGGAAGAAGAAACAGAGGATGATCCTATGGATGTTGACAAGGAGAAGAAGAAGGTTACGGTCAAGAGTGTGGAGGATATTGCCGGCGTGATTCCAGATGCGACGATCAACAAGCTAGTCAAGGCTATGCAGCCGAGATCAAAGGGAGCTGTGTATACAGCTGTATCAGGAGTGGTTACAGATATGGTTGCCGATGGTTGGAGTGCTACTCAAGTCGTCACTCAGGTACGCTTCTTCTTGTGGCTTTCTTTGCGGCCCAAAAAGATTCGCTAACAATCTTTAAGCTCTTCCAAGCAATCATATACACCGAAGAAATACCCGATATCCAGAAAAACAGAATCACGCTCATCTTCTCGGAAGCTGATAAGCGACTTGTGGACGGTTCAGATGAACATCTCACGATTCTTGATTTGGCGTTACGGATATCGAATGTACTTTCTGGACCTTGAAGATGGCGTAGGTGGGATGTATTAGCATGGCATTGGTTGGTATGTTCGGCGTTTAGGCATGGGATAGGGGACCAATTGAGAAGATACAATCTGTAAATGTGAGCTTATGTCCGACTCTAAGTATTCCAGATGACTGGTAAAGAGTTATCTACGATTGCAATGAACTCATAGTATGCGACAAGCGCCCAGTGCACTGTTTGAAGTGCACAACTTACTAATGAGACGCGAAGGCTGGGTGTTTTCCCCTTCTGTTGACATGGATATAGAATTATCCGCCTCAAAAAATCCAGCTGTTCTAGACAATGAAGCTCAAATACTGAATTATCATTACTATGTACAGCACGGATAGGGGTATCGAATCAAGCACCATCGTTTCGCTGCTATTCTTACGTCATAGAATCCAACTCCTTTACCTCCAGCATCTTCAACGATCAGCGAAGTCAACAAGCATCACTCTCACAGCGCCATAACAATGCCCACAAAGCCCACCGCTCCAGCAACAGCAACCTGTCCCACCCTCCCCAGGCCAGTCTCTCTCGCTGCCGCACCAGCGGTACTCGAACTCGTCGCCTGAGCAGCCGCACCAGTAGCGGTTCCCGTCCCTGAACTCGTTACCGTAGCCGACACACTCTTCAACGGATTACTGAACCCATTTGCCGTCAAGATGCTTGCCTCAGCTTGATAGACGCTGCTGAAGAACGGACGGACGGTCTCGGGTACGCCCTTCAGGTAGTCCGTTGCGAGGGTCTCTTGGTTCTCGAAGACAGAGGAGACGGAGGCTTCGAATGCGGAGAGCGAGGAGACTGCTGCGCTGTCGGTTTCGATGGCACTGATTGCGGAGAGGAAGGCGGTGTTGGTGGAGAGGTCTTCGAGGTAGGAGATTAGTGCGTTGGCGGCGGCTGTGGATTGTCTGATTTGAGAGAGGCAGTTAGTGATTATTTTACTTTCAAAGGTTTGGTTGTGAGATGTTCCGTCTGGGAAATATTTGTGGGGATTTGTGATGGACTGGGATGGGGTTAAGACATTACATACTCTGGAGATTGTGGAGTGGCACTTGTGAGAGCCAGGAGTCCGGTAAGGACGAAGACGGTACTGAATTGCATGGTGAAGAGTGTTTCGCTTAAAAGAAATGGAAGTTTTGAAGGATCGACTGTTGTGACGTGCGAATAACAAACGAAAGGAGTGAGAAAAGTTGAGAAGAACTGGGGATGGGATGGCACTTTCCCACTCGTCGAGAGGGACCTTGGAAAGGTTAAATACCAAACAACATTTAATCTCGGGAAGCGTTTAGCCTGGCCCACTCATATACCTTCCCTCTCATTCACAAATCCTTGGACCCGGGGGTCAAATTTCGGGCTCGCAGGGGAGGAAGTAGCAATCAGGTCAGAGGCGTTGGTTCTCGACTTCTCATCGTCAAACACGGAGGAGGCAAAGCTCACAGAATGAAAACAACGACCTTAGTGCTACGCGAGCCTATGAAAATACCGCCAAGTAAGATTCTGGCAGCAGACGAAGTCATTAGCGAGCAACGGCGCGCCACTTGCAGCGCTTGCGTCCCGATTTCTCGGTGACTGTCCGGGTCAGATCCAGTATTGTTTGCTGTACGACTATGGGATTTGACCAAAAACATGTGAATGGTGGATGACTTGGAAGGTCACCCCGACCCCTGAGCCCCGGCAGGTGAGGAAACAAGCTTTTGCCCCTGTGAATTGTCCCGAGTAATCTGCCAGGCAGGGTACGTGGTCGCTCGAGGTCGAGACCGCCACTTTCTGTTGGAAGAAATGTCGTCTTTGTGTCAAAACAGTCAAACACGAGAGTTATGAAAGAGTGCTAGGAAATTGTTGAAGCAATGCGATATTGGTCTGGGCTGTAACTTGACCAGTATGTGCAACAGCAGACCATAAGTGCTAGAAGTTGCCAGAAAAGATACACTCCCAGACCCCTTCCGACCCTGAGGTATATCTAAATCAAGCACTGCGAGATGCTACTTACGTTGGAAGCTAGAAGGCGTGGCGTCTCCATCCGTTTTGGTACAGGGAAAAATAGAGGTTAGGACAGAGTCTTGTTGGCACTGTTCTGCATTGTTACGCAGTGTATTGCAATACCATTTCGTGGTAGTCATGGGTCGGTATTTGGCAGTCAAACATGCCACGAACACTGGTCTGGATGCCAGATACTCCTCCCGTCCAGCCAGTTGGTACCTCATTCCTTACCAGGCCAGTTATCTGGACATATCCTGCACTCAGATCTCTGCCGGCCATACTCATGGCAGTGGACCAAGCTCAAGGCCCTACTGCTCGTTCAGATGTTCTTAGCCAGAGCAGGAGCTTACGTTTATGGCGGCTGTTCAACAACACTCCTTGGCAGATCCGTTTCATACCTTCTTTCCAGCCCGTAGCATATCCGAGACCTTGGGCGGTAGGACTAGTGCACTCCTGTCATTTCTTTTGTAGAAGTCGACTATCACCATAGCTGTCTTCTCTGGCAGATCTTCATGGACAAAGTGTCCTGCTTCTGGGAAGACTTGTAAGGCATATTTACCTATCAGGTGTTAAAACTCATTCCTGAGATGGACATTGGTATTATACCTTGCATTTGACCGATTATGAGCTCCTTGTCTAATCGATCTGTGCCAGCAAGCAAAAGTAGCTTTCCTCCTCTGGCTTCCAAAAACTTCTTACTGAGTCCAACAAACCATCCTTCCCAAAATGGTTGAGTTGCAGCCAAATCTGTCTGCCATGTCCAGGACCTTGAACTTCTCAAGGCTGGGTCGTGCTTCAGAAGAGCAGGTACACTCGTTCGGGCGGAGATTGAATTTCGAATCGTTCTGGATCGGATGTGCCACTCTATACCTGACTCCAGAGATGGGAAACCTGCTGGTCTGGTAGATAAATAGGTTTGCATACTCTGCAAAGCATCGATGGCCGATCCTTCGACAACGTCAAGCACCGCATATCCTAGTACTGAATTGCCCAGCTTTCCGCTTTTTGCAACGTCCGTCACAACTGCACCCCCGAGAGAGTGGCCTATCAAGACCAGAAGTGGCATTTCTTCCCAGCCCATTTGTGTCTTTGCTTTGCTCAAGACTGATATCAAGTCTGCACTCAATGTTCCTAGACTGAGATCCATTATGTCTGGCTCAGGCGTGACGGTTGTAGCGCCATGCCCACGGGCATCGAGAGACAGGACGCCAGCACAGGGCAATCGCTTTCGAATCTCGGCAGTCATAACAGCGAAAGAAAGCCCTGAGGATCCAGCCCCATGGTGTGTGACAAATAATGGTGCGTTCCCAACTGGCGAGGTAAGGTAGGCATGATGTACTATTGTATTTGCTTCGGTGGTGGATTCGAGGAAGAGCTCTCGTTCGAAGTATGTCGTCCAAGGAATCTGGTCCATTATTCTTTTGTTTGGGGATCTGCATGGGCAACATGTCAGCTTTCTCCGTACAAATGGGTTCATAGAGAGTACAGACCCTTGAGGCCGAGCGAACAGGTTCTGATTCTGCGAAGGGATAATGGTTCCAGTGGAAGAGGCTGAGGAAGCCGATGAGGCGGAAGAAGAATCATCATCTGCTGGGAGATCACTGCTAAAGTGATCCATTTCCTCATCTTCATCAGCTTCTTGAAAGGGTATCGGAGGCATCGTAGCGGGGTAGCTTGAGAGCTTTGCTTTTGCAAAAGCTCGTTGAAGGTCACTCATGGTGGGCGAGAGAAAGTGATATGTGATTCATCTAAGTTGGTCGATCGTGCGATGCATATGACCTAGAAGCATCGACACACATGTAGTAACAGGTCTGTCACGGGTGAGGAGTTCTATGCGTTAGTTCCTGTTGACTGTGAAGTGTAGTGATTCTGTTGTACGGTCTTTGAAGTCAATATCGAGCATTTCTCAGTGTCTTGGTTCGCTTAAATCGCGATAAGAGATATGATAGGAAAAGGGGCAGGGATTCTTCGACCTGAAGCGGGGAGAGCTTGCACTGCTGATCCGAGAGCTTTGAGCTTTGACTGGGATGACGTGCAGATCTTCTGATCCTCATTCATCGAAACATTCGATATGTGAATCTCATCATACTGTATCCAGCGCAAGTCAGGCAATGTTGTATATCTCACATGCCATTTCCCGAAACAATGGGGATTGTCCGTTTGACGAACCATTGCACCGTACGAGTACCGCACCGCACCCCACCACTCAACTTCCCGATGCAACAGTACCAGCTGCGATGATGTCATGGCATGCCAGCATTGAACCTCCTCACAAGTTGAACACCACAAGCCAGCCACCTACCAAGCTGTGCGCACACACAGCCCAATTCCTAGCTGTTTTAGAGTTAGACGTGCCATCGGGGATCCGCATAATTGGCTCATCTGCCATACTAGCCAAGCTAACTTCGATGACCACCACCAGTCTTTTGCCTGCGCTACCTCTTAGTAGCTCTGGTACATTGGAACCCTGCTTTCCAACTCACTACTACTACTAGTCTGCGACTGACTGCCTACCTACCCTACCCTACCCTCGCGGAAGCGGCCATTTCTCTGCTCTATTCTCCCTCCTTCTCTTCTATCTATCGTGACGAAGAATCAACAGATATCTTTTGTAACAGTTCTAGAGTTGAGCTGAGAGCTGAAACATCAGTCAACATGGCGCTCTGGGGAAACAAAAACGACGACGATCCTGACAGACCGGTCTCGCAGAATGGAGACTCTAGCAGTCATGTTGTGCTGCCCCGCGCATCTGAGGCCGATGAGAGAACTCGTTTGCTTCCACCTCCATCTCAGGGATACTTGAGCCCCGATGATCCAGCTGTGAGTAGTCCCAGCTCTGCATTTCAGTGGCCATTGAATTGCACATCTGAGAAACTGATTTCACTGACTTCCGCTACCAGGTATCACCTTACAACCTCTGGAGCGTTCGATTCTTACGCTACTTTACGGTCCTCTTCGCAATCATAACCTTCCTGTGGTGGGTACTGCTACTGGTGTCCATCTTTGTCAGTCCACCAGGGATGCACTCTCGTGGATCCGGTTTCTTCGACTTCTCATACACGACCCTGACACTTGGACTTCTGATACTCAACCTGCTGTTCTTCTCCTCGCCATCGAAAGCTGCACAAGTATCTTGTTTGATCGTTGCAGTAGTCTTATTGGTCGACTCTATCTTGGTTGTCTCTGTACCAAGACTTCGAGTCGAGGAGGGCTGGGTTGGTATTGCCAGTGTCCTGTGGGCTCTTCTCATCGCTGTCTGGACCGTTACCACAGACCGTATTGTCGCATGGGGTAAACGCGAGGAGGAAGAGCGCTTGACTGGCCGTGCTGAGTCTCGCCGTACTTTGGGGGAATGGACCTCCGTCTTCGTTTCCACCGTCTTCCTCGTAATTATGGCCGTAGTAGCTGTCCTACTCACAGCAACTCTCATCCTTCGCTCTCGCGATGCCTCTCTAGCCGCACCTGGTGAAAGATACTACGTCGATGGAGACAAGTATCAAATCCATATTTTCTGCGAGGGCAGCACAAACAGCACCAATGCTTCTGGAAAGAAGATCCCAACAGTTCTTTTCGAGGCTGGTGACGGACCATTTGAGAGCGGAATGATGGTTGTTGCTGAGAATGCCCTCGCGAACGGAAGCATCTCCCGATACTGCTACTCTGACAGGCCTGGATTTGGATGGTCTGATAATGCTCCATCTCCGTTCTCTGCTGGCATGGCAGCTGATGTTCTATCTGAGGCTCTCGCACGTGCTGGAGAGGATGGACCATGGGTTCTGGCCAGCGCAGGGGTTGGAAGCATTTACAGCCGGATCTTCTCGTCTCGTCACGGCACCGCCATTAAAGGCCTTCTCATGGTCGACCCTCTTCACGAGGATCTGCTCTACCGTCTGGGCTCTCCTCACCGTGGATTCCTCCTCTGGGCTTGGGGAATCATCTCGCCACTTGGCTTGGACCGTATTCCGGCAGCGATCTTCAAGGGTCGTTCTCGCGAAGACCGTGTCTACGGACGATCAGCTTACCAAAACGGAAAATACATCAAGGCCAAGCTTCAAGAATCTCTTGTTGCTGATTCATTAACCAAGAATGAAGTCAGCAGTGCCAGACATATCCAGCTTGAGAAAATCCCATTGGCTCTCGTCAGCTCCGGAATTGAGATGAAGAGGGACAGACAATGGGGCAAGAAGCAGGAGGATTTGAGCCACTTGACTAAGAAGCTCATTAGCTGGGATATTGTTAGCAAAGCACCATCTGAGGTCTGGAAGACATATGATGGCCGCCATACTATCGAAAAGAGGTTGAAGGAATTGGTCCACGCATAAGTTGTTTAATAAGGTACGGGTGGGGAAAATTTGGAACACGAGGGAAAACGATGCTGTCAGGAAAGAAACAGAGGAGTTGCAGCTCCGTGGGTATCTGCCGCATATGTGTCTTTCCTGCATTTGAAGCATGGTGCTGGGGAACTTTCATCTGCTATTTGTTTCGCGTTTCTTTTCTGTGATAAACAATTACGATAATTAAATGGACAATGTTGCGTGTAGATAGTGTAAGACCGAGAATATGACATACTGGTATTACCAGATGTTTAGCATCATTTGGGAAGCATCATTGTTGGTATCAGAAAGTGATATGCGAAGCCGTAACATAGTATTTCGCGAGAGAAATCGCAACTTCATTCAAAGATAGCAGCTTGGGTTCTTTTACAGAACAGCAAGTGATGACAAAATGGTTGCGCCCAAACTCCATGGCTAACAGCGATCAACCCCCGGAAGTAGAATTCGGCATACATAGCTTGCCTAGATGACCTGCCCTGGATGAAAGAACAGCATGTGCATAAGAAACATTGCATCATCCTCCTGCGAGTCGAACTGCGTGACGAGCAGGCTCCTTGCCAGAACTTTAGGCCACTTCTCTTGTTGCAGCTCAGCTGCTCGTTGATTCCAGCCATCGAACCACCTGCGGAAGAGTTAGTTCACCGGTGTGGGTGGATGTCACGAAAAAGAGCCAGGACTCGGCCATAAACGCAATGATGAGAAATGCGTGTTATCATCCAAAGGATATCAGACTTACCAGTGTCGACTACATCTCTGCTGACCTTGAGCATCAGATCTCAAGCACACGACCTCAGGCCATTTCTCCTCCTTAACAGGCTTCGGTCTCTTTCCCACTACCTCTTGGCCATCCTCCTCATCGTCCTCGTGAAGATCATCAAACCCTCCATTCAGCCCATACGCCAACCTCTCCATGGCCAGCCGCCCATACTGGTCCCCACTCTCAACATTCGCCGGGTCACAAGCAACTCCCAGCGTGTTCAGACCCGTGAACCTCTCCAACTCCCTTCCATCATCCTCAGCGTGGAACAGCAAAGCCTCCTCATTCATGATCAGGTGCCTGACTTTAGCTGCCTCCCCATCACCCATCTTCTTGACTATTCGTCCGGGGTAAGCTCCCAGCGTGCGCCAACACACCATGAGCACATCTTTCTCAAAAGAGAAGTACACACGTGCGAATTCCGGAGATGGAGCGAAGCTCAGTTGGTACTTTTTGAGCGCCTCATACCGGGACTCTTGACAGACGTGAAGTAGAGGTGGGATTGCCTGAGAAGACTTGAAGACCCGTTGTCGGGCGTGCCAGTAGATATGTACGAGTCGGGTTGCAGTGCTCAGATAGTCTTTGAATATCTTAACGCGGAGCTCGATTGGGAGCTTAGGGAAAAGTGTGAAGGCTGTAAGAGTGTTGGATTGTGCTGCGGCTGCGGCTGCAGTTTGGCGATGGGGAGGCATTTCCCCTCATGTACTGTGAAAAAATTGTACGATGGAATGAAAACGAAATGCCAAAGTTGTAGTTGCTGGAAAAAGGATGTATTATCGAGAAGGCTGAGTTGGCTGAACTTGGCTCAGAAGTCAGAAGAGGTCAATAGCGAAATCTAGGCTGACAAGCCTTCAAAAGGAGAATCGGATGAACTGTAGAAAGAATATGTGACGAAACAGTAAATAGTCACTTTCAAAGTGGCTTGAAATTTTTGTAGCTTGTGAGTTGATGGAGTGGTACTGAGAGACATAAGGCTGAAACCCGACGTTGGAAGTCAGCAAAACACATGTGACCCGCTTTAAGGCTCGCTTGACCAGTCCCCTCGATTTCAGCACCTCCACGCCATCGTTGCAGCCTCCCAGCTCACAGGAAGCAGTCCACGGAGCTTCGCAAATATCCAGACTTTCACTAAACCATGTGAAGCTCCTCCCGAATAGGATCAAGACTCCCAATCCTGCCAATGAGTCCACCTCCAAGCTATGAACAATGACTCTCCATCGACCGACCTGCCCAGCTCCGCGCCAGCGACGGTGCCCGCGACATCGACATCAACAGATCCTACTGCAGGCGCAAGTGACAATACCACTGGCGGTGCCGTCGAAGATGCTGCTGTGAGGAGTCAGGATGTGCAGCCTGAATCGCCTGCGAAGAAAAGAGCTGTGGCGCAGACGAAGAAGAAGTTCGAGTTCATCAACAACCTTACCTTGCACCTCGACATCTTGATCTATGCCGAGCTATGTATACTATACTACATGGAGTTTGTCGCCCTTCCCATGAAATACTGCAATAGAATATATACTAAAGGGGGTCTACAGTTGCTCGCTCTTCCGCCTCCTCCTGCGCGCTGTCAATCAAATGATGTTCCTATCACCCAAACCGAAATTCCTCCCAACAGCTCCCCAACACCGCCCTTATATTGGCGCAATTTTCGGACCCAACATCCTCTGTATCCTCCTACACTTATTCACCGCGCGGTCTGAAGCAGGAGAAGCCATGCGGGGCTACTTACATGGAGGTGTAATAATAGATCTCATCGGGCAGAAGGGTCCGACTTCGAAATTCCACTTGGTGTTACTGGATCTGCTAGTTTTGGGTCTGCAATGTTTTATGCTGGCGGTGCATGTGGAGAGGGAGAGATTATCAGCCGTCAATGATGCGCTTACGTCGACTGTTCCCACTGCTGCTATGGACGTTCCAAGGGAAGCAGTTGTCTCGGCGCAGAATCTTGATGCGGAAGAGAGGGGTGAGATGGGAGAAGGCATTGTTACGAGTGAAGGAGATATGGAGATGCAGCCTATGATACCACAAAACGACGGACAGTCAGCCTCGAGAAACGACGTACATGAAGAAAGGAATGAGGAGCGAGAACGACTGCTTGCTGAACCGGCCCCTTCGCAGGAAGAGGATGATGACAGTACATTGGACATACTTTGGTCTGGGTCAGCCATCGTGGCCGACTTCCATGTCCTACACAATCTGAGAAGACAATGGGCCGATTACGGAAGTGCGACGGAGAGCGCGATACAGACTGTTGGTTTCTCGGCGGAGTTCGCAGCTGTTACAGCCAGTCGTCGCATGAACGCAGCGAGCGCCCGGTTTCAGCGAGACGTCGAGTCCCTCGGGAATTGAGATACCCAAACTTGTATAATAGGTTTCTAATGCAAGAATGCACAAGCCAGTTCGCCTCCAGATGCTTTTGGGCTTTGAAAGTATACATTACGTTATCTTTCTGCCTACGTTCCCTACGCCAGCTCCTTTGATACTGACTAATATATCTCCACTCTCATCTTCCTCGACATCTCTCAAGCCCCAACTACTCGCACCAAACCTCTTCAAGTCCCTTCCTAGACCAATGAAGTCCTCGGTCCCAACGACGTCCTTCCCTAACCGGACTCTACCCACATCCTCCGAACCCATGGCCATTAGCGTCAGTACTGTTGGCGCTCCAACTCTCGTAAAGCAGCCTCCCTGTGAAATAACCTCCAGCAACTGATATGCACACTGTTTGCCCACGTCCTCTGGCGTAACACCTCCCTCACTCGGCGCTGGCACATCAGCCGAGTATATAACACCCTGCGCACTTGTTTCCGCGATCAGACTCAATCCAAATCCAATACCCGTCCTCTTTTTCCCACCCGGATTCGCGCGATCCCCACTTGACACCAGCGGCGCCTGGTCATACTGAGCAGCAACATGTATATCGCTGACCAGCGGGTTCAGCACTCCTCTTGCAGCATGTATCATTCTTGCATTATTGCTTGCAGAAACACCAGTACAGTATGCGACTCCCCGTATCCTCTTTACACGACCCGGACTCCGGTTCATATGCAGCGTCTTGGGTAATCTGAATTGACTTCCGAATCGTAATTCGACTATCCCTCCGCCGCCTTTGCCTCCTGCGCCTGTACATGATCTCTGCAGGACTCGAAGCTCGAGTTTGCTGGCCATGACGCCGAAGCTCTCGTATAGTGGTAGGATAGCGGTTCGTAGTGTGTCGACGCTGACGTCGCCAGTTTCCGTAGCACTGGTAATGACTCCCTCTCCTTCGAATCGTACATTGATTGGCGCTTTCGAGAACGGTGCAAGCATACAGAGAGGCAGAAGGAACCAGCTCACGCCGCGCCGGCATGTGTCTGGCAAGACGCACTTGACCACATCCGAGCCTCCAGTCGATACGCTACCCGTTATTAAGCCTGGATTATATATGAGTTTTGTACCCGTGTAAGAGATCTGCATGGTCGTGCCATTGGTAATGCTATCGAGGAGCCGGAGGAAGGAGATCTCATGAGGCGCAAGACCTGGGTTTGTTGGTGAAGAGGAGCGGATGTTTGAGATAGCTACGGGGCGGCCAGTTAAGGTTGAGAGGACAAGACGATGGGTTAGAGACTTGTGGGAGGTAAAGCGCAGGTACTCGGGGGCCGGGGCTGCCATTGTTGTTGTTTCAGCGCGATATGCTGGGTTGAGAATTTGGTGGTCGCAATAAATTTATCGGTTTTCTGCCATCTGGGTTTGGCTACTTTAGGACACCGCCTAACGGTCCTGTCGCCTCTATTCGAGGGGAGCTGCCCTCGATGAGCGATTATATGCCTAGGATCTTAAAACAGTTTGGCTTCACATTCACAGGCAGATCCATTGCCTTGGCAGGCTCGAACATGCACTGTCTCTGTCACGTTCGATTCTGTCTTCACAGGATCCGCAAGTTCATTAGTAAAGACCTTTTATTTCCTAGCTGGACTGGAAGAACTGCCAATGTTATCAAGAAGACAGCGAATGTTCATGGCAAGCAGACTCCATCACTCCTCCGCCCACCACCTCCATCCTATGGTTCTCCATTCAGCAGTGAAATTTTAGAAATTCGGAATTTGTACAATTGTTGGCCATGTCATGCCACAGCAGTCCAGGCGAGGAGGTAGAAAGACTCCTGAATCGCATAGTAATGTTACATGCGGAATCGCAAATCAAGTTCGCAATAAGATGCCCGAGTAGCTGCTGTCGAGATAAGGTGCCGAAAGGTACTAGTAGAGACTAGTAAACGCAGTGCAGGTCAAAGGAGTCGCAGAAATTCATCAATGGGATGTCTTCGTAAAGAAGAATCTCGACATGTCGTAGTTAATAACACCCGTGGATGTTGCCATCAGGTGCTACCAGAGAACTGGCAACCAATTCTTAGGCAGTAGACTCAACAATAGCTGGCTCTGCAACAGATTCCTGAAGGCCAGATTAGCTTATTTGCTGGCATATTATGGAAAAAATGAAAGAGAACATGTTTTTGCTTACCTTTGGCTCCTCAGAGGGCTCAGCTGGGGGAATTTCGACGTCAGCGGGAGCATCCTTGGCCTCTGGAGTGGCTGTTTTCTCAGCTGGCTTATCCTCAGCCTTCTCCTCAACTTTCTCCTCTGTGGATGACTCCTTAGTTCCGTTGGTGGCTTCAGTAGGGGAAGCTTTAGCGCTCTCAACATCAGGCTTGGCCTCACTATTGCCATTCGTGGTAGCTGTCGTGGCAGGAATGGCTGGGGTATCCGTAGCAAGAAGCTTATTCCACTTGTCCAGAAGTTCTTGGGATCGCTCCTTGAACTGATATTCCTCCTCTCTTGGGATGAATGGCAGCTTCAAAATGGCCTTGAGAACCTTGTTGATCTTGGTGGCTCGGATGATGCTGACTTCGAGATCCGCATATCCTTGAAGCTTTGCAATAAACTCCGACATCTGTCTCATCTCCATTTCCTTTGGCTCCTGGTCGCGAGTCAACAAACCCTTCTGGAGCTTATGGCGCAAGAACAGGATTTCCTTCTACAACATTCGTTAGTTTGCATTTCCAGACGGGCGAGTGAACTACGCACCTCCTTCTTCGCACGCTTCTCCTCGGCGGTCATCTCAGGCTCCTTAGGAACAGCGGCTTTCGGTGTCTCAGCTTTGGGGGTAGCCTTCGCCTTCTTGGGTTTGGCCGTCTTTGGCGTGGCTTCCTTCGGGGTCTTGGGAGTGGAGGCACCATTCAATTCCTTCTTGGTGTTCAATTTGATCGTGGTGCGAGGTTTCTTGACGGAGTCCGAGCCCTGTGGTGTCTCAAATTTGATCAGCATTGGTTTTGGTAGCGAGAGAAAAACATAACTTACATCCTCAGCCTTGCGCTTGTTTGTCTTGGTTGGCTCATTGGCCTCAGCTCCGTCGGATTCAGGGTCTCCAATTGCGTCAGCCATCTCGAGATCGGCGTCCTCGTCTTCCTCGACAACCTTAGCAGCAGATTTCTTCTCCTTCTTGCCAGCAGCCTTTTTCGCTTGCTTCTCGGCCTTGAGAGCCTCCTTAGCACGCTTGTCGGCTTCGCGGGCTTCCATGAAAGCTTTGAGGATTTCCTTGAAGTACTCCAGGTCGTGTTGCTCTGCAGCAAGGGTTCGGGCGGCTGCCAAGTCCTTTCGCATCTTAGGTGGTACCGTGCCGACTTCTTCTGGATCAAGATCGCACAGGTCTGTATTGGGGATCCAGCCGCTGCAGTGAATAGTTAGCTGGTGATTGCCGAGACGAGTTGGAAGAGGCCTGAGGTCAAAACCAATGGTAAGGGGAGTAAGGATGTCCTAGACTTACAACTCATTTGTGTGCATATACATCACTGGGAATTGGCGATCCTTGACTTTTGCTCCTCCATCCTCGTAGCCTTCTCGGTATGTTCCATCGGGTCTTGCAGCTCCGTTTGGTCTTGACTTGAGGAGCGTCTCCGGTAGCATGGTCTCGTCACAAACAATTGCAGGCCACAACGGGAAACCCTTCAACCGAACATAGAAGTAGTCGCCTGGCTTAGCATCTGTGTGTGTCATCTTTGCAGTTGAGGCCTTCTTATTCAACTTCTTGCCCTTGTGCTCCGGCACACCAGTTGACTTTCTCTTTCCACCCTTCGACTTTGCAGCAGAAACTGGAGTCTCGGTTGCAATTTCTGATGAGTCAGCAGCAACAGGAGCCACATCATCTGTCTTTGTATCCTCCTTCATCTCGACGTCTCCTTGGCTGGCTGCAGCTTTGTCTTGTGCGACGTCTTCAGAGCTTGTTTGTTGTTCGGTCGACATGGGCTCCTCCTTGGTACCTAAACGCGAGATGGACATCAGTAAAAGAGAACACGATCAAACATTGAATGGAAGAGAGCATGAAATGTTCTTACTCTCTGTGGGCGCGTCCTCAGTCGCGACTTCCTTCGGTGCGCCGATCTCAGCATTTCCATTGGCCTCCTTCATGACAACATCCTCCTTTACCTCAGGGTCAGCAACGACATCAGGTCGCGCAGAGTCTGCTTCCGCAGGCGCAGGAATGGCCGCATCCACTGGAGCTGGTGGGCTTGCCTCGTCCGACATCTTGTCGCGAGATCGCACCGCGGGGGGGATAGCTTGTTGACACTACGATGAAAGGTCTGACGCGTCGTAATCAAGTGCGATGGCTGCAAACAATGCCAATAATCTTGAAAGGCCGTATCTTGGGGATGCCTTGATGGCGCTGTTGTGATGGAGTTCGAAGGAGGATGGGAATGGATTCGAGGACGTTCCGCTCTCGAATCGCGAATGGAAAGTTTAGCAGGCTAGGTGGAGACAGATCACGTGGTCTTTCATGGCGTTCAGAATCAACCAACAGCCTGACCTATATGAAGAATGTTCTTGGGCAGAATTTCAATAACCAACAGGCAATTGAGTGGTGAATTGAATGATCAATGAACTCATTGATACTGCTTTAACAATCCCTGCTGCGGGCAGAAAAGGGACAACAACGTAAATTCACAGAGCGGCGGACTTTCAAATGATGACTCAAACAAAACCTGACAGAACGATACCCTTGGTGATGGGATCAGCTCACCGTCCTCACAAAAACGCCAACACCAGCACCGGCACAGCCAAGGGCAACGAGATTTGCCCACCCCTTTCTGCTGACCAACCAATGAAGAAAATCTGCAAGCTAACACTCGCATAGGCAACACAGGCCAACACAATCACTAACGAATGCAAAGAAAACGCAATGAAATAAAGCTCCGTATACTCCCGGCGCATTCTGTCCTGATGAAATTAGGTTGCTTTTTGCCCATCTAAACTTGTCCTTCATTCCAATCTACTATACAACAAAACTCTTGAGGTTAGGGATGACTGGAGCTCATTCCTCGCCATCTTCTTCATCTTCATCCTCATCCATACCCTCGGCGACCGTCACGGAGAAGCTTGGGTCTTGGTCGACTCCCACGTAGCTGTCACTCATCAAGAACAACTTCAGGTCATGCTCTCCGGGCGTCGGCACGGTGTATTCGAGTCTCAGGTTCAGTAATCGTCCAATCGTGATGCGCTTAATAGCGAGTAATGTCTTTGAACTCTCCTCGCCAACTACCAACCACCAATTCTCCATCTTCTTGCCAGGGTAGAAAGGTGCATGCACAGTGGTGTCTACCTCAGCAGAATCTTCGTCATCCAAATCTCTTGTTATCTTGATCTTAATGTAGGCTGGATCTCCTGCGGTGATCTCTTCAGGATCCTCCAATTCGAACTCGAGGTCGATGTTAGGATATTTGGAGTTGGTGAAGTTAGCTGCTTGGGCCAGTTGGCTTTGGGACAGGCCGAGACGTTTGACCAAGGCCGCATAGTTTGGGTTCTCCGAAGGATCCATGGCTTCCATGAATTCGAATATGTCCTTGACACTGTAGGGGAGCCGGTCAGCAGCCAGATCAGTGTATGGAGATTCAGGAACATACCCAGACTCGTTCGCAGCCTTGATAACCTCAGGCGTGAAGTGTGGAATTTGTTTAAGTGGGCTGTCGCGATCCCACATGCCCTGGACGACCATTTGCGACATCTCCATGGCACTCATAGCATTGAGGTGGCCGTCTGAAGACAGCACATCAACTGTAGCACTGAGTAGACCCAAAACCTTAGTTAGTATGATCTCCTGGTCTTTGACCAGGTCGATCGGTAGTTGCATCCTAGAAAAGTGTGCTTGAAGCAAGACAAATGCCTTGAAGTGCGGGGAGTCGTAGGCAGGTTGTGCCATCTTCACAGGGACCCGGTCGTAGATTCGTCGAAGTAGGTTATCCTCGTGTCTTCTGATCTGAATAGACTCAAACTCAGTTGCCGAGGTTACAATTTCGAGGATGCCCTTCAGTTTCGTGCGCCCACTCAATGATAATAGGAAGGTTTGCATAGTGATGTATGAAATATTGTAGTAAGCAGCAATCATAGCCGCGTTCAATGGTGTCACTGAGTCATCCTCGTCATCCAAGTCGATTATCTTCGTCTCGGCAAGGTCCTTCAGAGTGGTCTCGACGAGCTCTGACAGGTGTGCACTAAGGCCTTCATGGGATGTATCTGCCAAGCTATAGTAACTTGGATTTGCCAGCAGTCGACGGTAGAAATACGTGAATGTAGTCCAGTTGATAGCATCATCAGCAGACTCGATCATTTTCGTACTGATTTCGGAAACGAAGGCATCGTGCAAGTACACTTGGAGATGGCTCTCGATTGGAAGTGCCTCGTTGAGGAACTTTTTATAGTATTCGCGTTTGACTGCTGGTACCATAAGCACGCCTCTGCTGATCTTATCTTCCATTGGCCGTGAAGCCTTCCCAAACATCTGAAGCACCTCACTCAGTGGGTAATCCACGTAGCGATGCTCACGCCCTTCGTAATATTGGGTTCCCATCACGATGACCAAGTGTGCGGTGCAGTCAAGCTCCCAGCAAACATCGCGAGATGCTACCATTACTTGAATAGCGCCATTATCGTAAAGATGCTTCACGATTCGTTTGTCACTTGTGCTGAGAGCTTCGTGATAGTACCCGACTCCATGGGAGAGTGCTTCAGCAAGTGCTTCTTCTCCTATGCGCTCCAGCAATGGCTTCATTTGATCAACGTCGGCATGTAAGAAACGGTCTTCATCATCGCTAGCGACGCACGCGAGAAGCAGATCTCTGGTCGTGGAACGAGCTTGCTTTCTGCTCGGAACAAATATGATAGCTGGCTTGTCGGGAGACATCTGAAGGATCGAGAGGTAGGTTGGCTTGGCCATTGCAAGCATGAGAGATGGAAAGTGAGGAACAGTGAAGGACTGGATATGGAGTTCCAGAGGCACTGATCGCACATGAGGGCTGAAGTTATAGATGTTGTGCTTCTTGGCATCAATCCATTCGCCAATATCCCTGGCGTTGGCAAGAGACACGCTCAGCCCTATGATGCGAAGAGGAAGTTGAGTTTGAGAGCGAATGTAGTGCATTCGAGATACGATGATCTCATACACAAATCCGAATTGCCCGCCAAGCATATGAAGCTCATCCGCAATGAACAGTTTAATGTTTTGAACGTTCTTTCGGCGTTGCCATTGTCGCGACAGTATATCCCATTGTGCGGGTGTAGCCAGTATCAGGTCTCCGTGTTCGAGAAGCTTCAGATCAGCAGTAGTTTCTCCTGTCAATTTAACAATATCCTTGCCGCCACGTAGCTTCGAAAATCGTTGTTGCCAATCTTTGTGACGAAGATCAACAAGCTCTTGGAAAGGGGCAATGTAGACAGCCCGGCCAGCGTCAGGCTTCGACCAATGACGAAGCAGGGCAAATTCTGCGCAGATTGTCTTGCCACTACCGGTGGGGGCACCGACAAACACATTGTCGTCCGTGGAATACAGAGAATTGAAAGTCTGTGTCTGGATCTTGTTGAAGCGCTCCCAGTTGGGATACAAAGCGCGGAAGTCTTCAGTCTTCAGTGCAGCAACAGGAAGTGGTTGTAAGTCAAGTAGTTGGGTGTGAGGTGGGAATTTCTCTGGCAAAATCAGCTTCTGAAATGATACTGCAAGCTTAGTTTCTGAGTGCATCCACCTATCCGAAACGACGGTGACGAAGTAGTTGGGTGGCATTGGCTCTGTAATGGGAACTGTGAACTCTACGATGTGCTCATTCATCTCGGCCTGAGCAAAGTCCTTTCTGAGAATGAATTGGTCGTGGAAAAGGATGTCTTCGCCATCACAATCTTCTGCAATAATCCAGAAGCTTTCTGCAGTGCCATGGACCTCGTCATCCCACTCAAAGTTTGGGGTTATTGTCAGTTCTACTCGAAGCATTGATCGTGTCATGGGCTGAACTTGAGCTTGAACTTCTACTCTGGGGAATTTTGAAACCAAGTTACAAACAGTCCTGCCTGCTTTTGGCAAGCCGAGTAGCTCTCCCATTCGAGGCGGGTCAAGATCAAAGTAGCTTGCCCATGGTACGTCAATTCTCTCGGCTTTTTGGATGATGTCTCTCGAGCAGCCGGGAAATTGACGCAAAGGTGTCATGGTTGGCCACATTCGCTTCTCGGCCATTTTGCAAAGCTCCAACGCTGTCTTTGCTACAGATGACCAACCCTTCTTGAGAGTGATTTCGAAGATGGCTCTGAGAATCCGTCCAGCTGACTGAGTAACATAGACCAAGTCCGCCATCAATGCCAGCCCTTCTAGCTTAAGGCGCGATATGTAAGCTTGTAGTAGAACGTTGATCTTTGCATGAGGCTCCTCGATGCTCTCCTTGACAGGGATAGGAACGCGACCCAGCAGCTTTGCCAATTCCAACTTTTCGTCCTGGCGAACTGGAATGTATTTGAATTCATCGCTCAAAGCGAAAACCCTGAAAAGCTCGATTGGCGTGATCGATGGCTGGATGTGGTGATTGTAAGTCAACATCGAGCTGTGGGTAATGTAGTAATGGGAAGCAATACGTCCAAGCTCGGTGGGTTGAAGCTTGCCGGTCTTCTTGTCATATTTAACAAGGTTGGATTTCTCAAGCACGGCGGCAGCAGAGTGTATGAGGTCGACACGCTTCTGTTCAAGAGCATTATCTTCTTCATAGTCGGCACCAACACTGTACAGGCCTGGAGAACGTAGCATACGAACGAAAAGATAAGTATAGCCGAGCCACTCAACACCTTCATCCCGGCTTCGTACATTGCCGAGAACAATCTCAGCGTTGAGGTTATCTGCCAACTTGCTGACGAATTGACTCTCAATCGGTAGTTGTTGGTTCAAAAGAGAAAGGTAGTACTGCATCTCCGTCTGCGTGGTGATGATGATACCTTCTCCATAAGTATCGTACTGAGGTCGACCGGCTCTACCAAGCATTTGCAGAACATCCTGTGGACTCAATTCGACCCAGCTGCCTTTCTCCGGTGAGTAGACCTGCGTACCTTTGATGATGACCGTATGCGCAGGCAAATTGACACCCCATGCAAGAGTGGCCGTACAAACAAGCACCTGAATCAAACCGTCATTGAACAAATCCTCTACGGAAGTACGATCTGGTCTGCTCATTCCAGCATGATGAATACCAAAGCCATAAGGAAGGAGGTCCTTTAATTCCCGATCGTTGACTGCCTCTGCCTCAGTGTTCAGAGCTTCTCTGCTCCCGGCATCGCTTCGAAGAATTTGTCCAATAGTTTCCATTTCCAATGCCTTGTCACGGATGTATCTTGCGGTCTTTGATGTCTCCTTTCGAGAGTGAACGAAGATGATCATTTGGTTGCGATTGGCACCCACGTGCTCAAGAACTTTCGTATAGGTAATGTCGTTCATCGTCTTCAATTGCTTGATAGCCTTCTTCTCAGTGATACCGATGAACTCCTGGCGCAGAGGGCAAGGGCGGTATGAGCCATCGAAATGAAACATGCCCTTCAACGGATCAACGCGAAGGAAACTGGCGACATCGCGATAATTAGGTAAGGTGGCTGAGAGACCGACCAGGCGCACAGGGTCACCAGTTTGCTCCATCTTTCGAATAGTTCGGCTGACGATACTTTCCAAAACGGGTCCTCGATCATCGTGCAAGAGATGGATCTCGTCAATAATGATAAGTCTGACAAGGTTGGTATAACTCAAATCAGTGGCCTTTCTTGTGATTACATCCCACTTCTCTGGCGTTGTGACAATGATCTGGGTGTCGGCAATTTGTTGCTTGGTGAGCTGTCGATCACCTGTCAACTCCGAAACTGTGATGCCGTACTCCTTTAGTCGACCGCCGAAATTACCGACTTGCTCCTGTACAAGAGCTTTGAGGGGCGCGATGTAAACAATTTTGAAAGCGTCTAGATTTATCTCTCCGGTCTCGGGATTGCGATTCTTGCCGATTTCGCGGAGAATAGTCAACATGCCAACATTGGTCTTTCCACTACCAGTGGGAGCGCAAATCAGCATATTTCCGTCATCATTGAAGGCCTGCGGGAAACATTTGGACTGGATTTTATTCAGCTTTGTTGCAGAGCTGAAAGGAACTCGAGACCATTCTGGCATCTCGGTGACTGGAATATCTCGATCACCTGGGTCATTTCGCTTCTTCGGTGCAGGCACATGGATTTCTTCATAGCCTTTGAAGGTTCGCTTTGTTGATCCATCGGGAAGCTTGACTTTTGGATTCGTCATAAGATGATTCCCTTGATCAAATATGAGATTCTCAAGGTTGATCAACTTTCGTGGTTGCAAGCCGCCAACAAGACCGCCTTCACCATTTGGTTCGGGTTTCTCAGATCCATTGATGAAGGAGGCGGGGACATCTATATCCATCTTGATTTCCAACTTGCGTTTCTTGGAATCGCCAGATTGTGCGATGCCTCGAAGTTCATCTAATATCCATCTTAATCCTTCCGATACGATCTCTCGCTCAATGACGCCTCTGGCTTCCTCATCTTCAGCGCGTGCTAAACGAGTGAGCCAGACAACTTTATCGCGATTCGCAATGAGTTTGTGAACCAATTCGTGATGCTCCCAATCAAATAATTCCGCAAGGTCATTTTCAATCTCTCGCAATTGCTTTTCCTCTCCGCCTTCTTCGTCTGGGGCACCTGATAGAATAGTCAAAGCTTCCTGAGTCTTTACTTGTTGTATGTGGGCGTCAGAATATATGGCGCCAATCTGCCGCTGAAGCCAGTATGCATCGATTTCGCGAGCTGGAATGAAGCTTTTGCCTTTGTCCTTGCTGCCACTGCCATTGCCTGTTCCAGAATCGATTAAAATCGCCTCCTCCTCTGGGAGCTCGCGGGAATCTTCGTTTTTATCCTGGGCAGCACCACCTGCAGTTGCACTTTCTTCCTCGCCAGGTCTATCCTCGATATCCTCGCCGGCTTCGTCTTCGGAAGATTCATCACGAATTTCGTTCACCATCTCTTGGCCATCCTCGTCTTCCGAGTTATCGTCGAAGACTACTGCGACACCCTGGCGATCGTCAATCTCTGCGCCATCTTCGGCGCCGCCGTCCCCATCGCCCATAACTTCGTCTTCGTCCTGTGCCTCATAGTCTGTGATCTTCTTCCCAAGATTCACAAGTTCATTGAATTGTTTCGGGGTAAGGGTTGCGCCCAAAAGATCGTCGATTTCTTTTTTCTTATCGAAGTCCTTCATGTCATCGTCCTTGAGGTATTCTAGTACAGCGTCTGCTGCACTCCGAACAATTTCATGCGATACATCTCCCAAGTTGTTTGCAACAGTCGTGAGAATCAAGTCATACGTCGCGCGGGTTGCTGATGTTCGAGGCCGATACACAATACCTTCTACTAAAGCATCTGCTGCAGACAGGATGCCAGTTCCACGAAGTTGCGCTGGCTCACCACGCTTTCGTTTTCGCTGTTCGCGCTCCAAGACATCTTGGCCTTCTTGTAGACCACCTCTCTCAACATCTGGGAGCCCTGAAGCCTTCTTCTTCTGTTTTGGCGCGTCATCTCTGGCATTTCGAGAACCCATATCCCGAATGCTCAACCGTCCAGCCAGTGATTCTGGGTCCCCAGTAACCTCGTCATTGCGGCGCGTGACAAATCGACGGTCCGCCTGGAGAACCAGGTTGGACATCGCCGAATACTTATATTGCGACACATCGCGCTGTTGGTCGGTCATGATGGCGAGGAGTTGGGAGATACCGTCGGGACTTCAAGTAGGTTCGAAACTAATCGTGTTGGTCAAGATGTGGTTGCAGAATATGCGAAAAGTGACCATGGAAGTGTCAGCCAGGAGAAGTGCACCAACAAATCATGACAAAATGGCCGGAGTTGAAAAAGAAAATGCCCCTCCTCGTCGTCGACAGCCTGAAGGTTCAGATGTAGAAAATCGAATAGACTTTAGGCGAGTCTTTTAGCGTCTGATACTAGCGCAGTCTTCCAGGCACCTCAATATTGAGCCTCAATATGTCACCAATGCAAAGTCATGTATTTGGCAGAAGACATTGACAACCTTGACTTCTGATGGAAACCACGACACCGCCTTGAGACTCTCTTAGGTAGTCATTTCTTCTCAGCAGAACTCGAATTTTGTTCAACTACACACTTTTGGGACCACCGCGTTAGTCCATCAACATCGACAGTAAACACGAGCTTCGATCACGCATATCATCCCCGACATGGAGGAGCAGCGAGCATTTCCCGACGCCATCCAAAGGGCTCAGCACTCACTCGGCCCTTTTGTCAGACAGCGGCAAGAAGTCACGCAAATACGACAAGTATTAGCATCCCATCTTAGCTCTCACGTGAACGGTACTCTCAACAACTCTCTGCCTCGACCGCTGTCCCTTGTGGATCCTACTTGTGAAGTAGACAGATCGTCTCATAGCGTCAGAGGTCTTCATAAGGACTACTTGAGGTGTGTTCGGGTCAACCTTAAGGCGCAGGCAGATTACGCGGATATCAGCAGACAACATCGACGAGGATTTGAGGAGCAAAGTCTAGCCGTGGAAGCAGATTCCCCCAAAGAGTCTGCTCCGCCCATGGGATCATACATCAACTTAGTCAGCCAGCGACAAAAGCACGAGCGTCTACGCATCATTCAAGATTACTTAGATGTACTCGCGCAAAAGCCTGCCGCTAGTTTGGAGCATCTAGATCCGCAGACGGTGCTGAGGGACGTTGACACTTTACCCAAAATACCATCAGAAATCTTGCATGGCCCTAGCTCTACTCAAGGCTTAGCTGGAGTTGATCTAAAGGAGCTCGTTGATCAGCTTGAAAAATCTGTTCTTCGTGCGAAAATGCTACTCAAAAGAGAGCAAAATCTTCTTATTAAGATCAAGGCCGATCAAAACATAGGAGTCGGAAGCCATGGGAGTCGTCTGGAAGCAGTTGGGATGACACGATCAACATTGATAAATTGGATCGAAGCGGAGTTGTCTCGAGCTGGTGAAAGCAGTCCCGAATCCACATCTCAAGACCCAGCTAGCCCAGACAAGAGAGGAAAGCATTTAATCGAATCAAAGCTTATGTCCATTCACAGGCAATATGCTCGGTACATGAAAGCGCGTCAGGCTCTGGTCAATGTGGCAACGGGAGATTTGGTACTGCCAGAAGTGTCTCCAGCGGAAGAAACAGAGCTGGCCAGCAGAGAATCGCCACACGATTCGAATGGCATGGGGATTACACATTCTTACCTGGAAGAGCTGATCTTGATCTCAAATGAGCAAAAATCCATGATTCAGCAAAAGTCTCACCTGACTATAAGTCTCTCTAAGCAACTCAAGGAAGCCAATCAAGGACTTGATCGTCTTGCAGACGAAAGCCATCTGTTGCCAGCGCATCCTATGCCGGTATCACAGACACAACGTAACGGGCTACAAGGGCCTATATCATTTGAGGACGATATATCAAGTCACGAGAAGCCAGACTCTTCACTTCGTGCCCGAGCCTGGGTGTACGCCGCTGAATCTGCCAGCCATGTTACAAGAGAAGTTGTGTCTGAAAAGCTAGAAGAGGGCAATGCGGCTCTTGCTGATGCCCAGCGCACACTCTCGGAGCTTCACAGTCTTCTTGGACTCGAGCCTGAGACGGGAAGTAAAGACGGGGCGCAAAAGTGCCGGGATATATGGGCAGTCCTAGACGGAAACCTGGGTGTCATCAAAGGCGACGGGATAGATTAGGCGGGAAGTGCAGGGCCTTTAATTGTAGCATTGATTGTTTTATTGTAGATCAACAAACGTATCTGAACATGCGAGATACGAAAGTACATAAGTGATTTCAGATTCCCTCAAAAGTTTTGGGGGAAGATATTCCTTTTTGATCGTCAAATACCCCTCTGTTGATGCTAGGCCGGAGGGCGGTCAAGCCTAAAAACGGCAGTAACATACAAAATTACGCGAGTTGGACAAGACAACGGCAACCTCAAATTATTTGAAGGTCCGACGATCCTGAGTCACTCCACAATAAACACTACAACGACCCCGCGTTGCCATCTTGAGAGTGCGCACGACTTTCAAACAATGGCGAGTGGTCAGAACACCCAGCAGGGTAGCTTGCCTTCAGAGGTACTCCAAGCTCTCTCCGAAAAGGAACCCCTCTTGTCCTCCGAAGCCTTTCCTTCACACAAATCGGCCGATGTCAAAAGCGCATTAGACAGGCTGGCATCACGTTCTATGGTCACTTACGAAACGATTGACAGGGAAGAAGCTATACTAGAGCCAGAAGCAGTTGAGATTGAGGCCAATGGAAGTCATGAAGCGCGAGTCTTCGAGGCAGTGCGAAAGGCAGTTGCAGGTCTCACGATATCGGAACTTGAGGCTGCTGTTGGAGACAAAAATGTCGTGAAAGTTGGTCAAGGCAAGGCCTTCAAGTCAAAGTGGATTACGAAAGGCGATGGTGGACGTTTAGTTGCATCTGTGAGTTAAACTTGGGCATCATATGGAAGACTTGTAATCTGACTGCTCCAGACCGATTCGATTCAAGACACAACCCGCGAGCAACTCCAAATTATACAACAAAGTCACACACATCCCGATTCAAAGGTCATTACGGACTTGAAGAAACGGAAGCTCGTCAAATTGCAAAAGGTTATTGCGTACAAGATTCATAAGGGGCCCAAATTCGCGCTTGAGATTGTCAAGGAGGAGACGGATCTGACTGCTGATATGCTTGCTTCGTAAGTGTTTCTGGGTTCGTCTGTAGTGCGACAAGTCTGACGATCATAGTGGTGCATGGAAAACCGCTGCTTTCAAGCCATACAATTTCAAGTCTCTCGGAGCAGATCAAAATGCGGGGGCGCTTCACCCTTTGAACAAAGTCCGACACGAGTTCCGACAAATCTTCTTTGAGATGGGTTTCGAGGAGATGCCAACCAATCGCTATGTTGAGACCGGCTTCTGGAACTTTGACGCTCTCTTCGTCCCACAGCAACATCCTGCCCGTGATCTTCAAGACACCTTCTACATCTCGGATCCCAAGGTCGCAGACAAGCCGCATGCGGAGTCGGAAGATGACAAGGCCGACTACGAAGCATACTGGAAAAACGTGCAAGAGGTTCACCAGGACGGTAAATATGGATCTATAGGTTATAGATATCCATGGGCCGAGGACGAATCTCTTCGCTTGGTCCTCAGAACTCACACAACCGCTATCTCAACTGCAATGCTCCACAAACTGGCGTCGCAGAAGGGCCCTGACGGAAGACCACCTCCAGCTCGGTACTTTTCCATTGATCGCGTTTTCCGGAATGAGACGGTTGATGCCACCCATCTTGCAGAATTTCACCAAGTTGAAGGTGTGATCGCTGATTACGGACTGTCCCTTGGAGGGCTCATGGAGTTTATGGAAATCTTCTTCAACAAGATGGGCATCGAAGATCTCCGTTTCAAGCCAGCTTATAATCCATACACAGAGCCAAGTATGGAAATCTTCAGCTTCCATAAGGGGCTTAACAAGTTGGTCGAGATCGGCAACAGCGGTATGTTCAGACCGGAGATGTTAGAGGCGATGGGCTTGCCGAAGGACATGCGAGTTTTCGGCTGGGGACTCTCCCTCGAGAGACCAACCATGATCAAATACAAGGTATTCATTTCCTTCTATACAGCATTGCTTTTTCTGACTTATGATAGGTAAACAACATTCGAGAATTGCTTGGACACAAAGTCGATCTGTCTTTCATCGAGCGAAACCCTGCCGTCAGACTAGAGAAGACATAGATATGGGTTGTCACGATATAAAGCGTTGCTGAATTCCAAACAAAATACCCCACCAGGTCCACTTGCCGATTGCCTTTCCACGTTGCTATATCTGCCTCTTGCTTACTCTGTACCTTGATATGCAGAGAATCTTGCCGAGTGGGCAGGAGAAAAGCATTTCCACACCCTCAGTGCTGAAGTCGGTATCTCTGTGGATCTGAAACAGTGGATGTTGATTCAGAAGCTCAATGAGGCGAAAGTGACGGAGTGATGGCTGCAATGGCTGCAATGGCCCCCTAATCCGACTGCTGTGCCATTGTTCGTGCTGATGTGAGAGGTCCATCTATTGAGATATTGGGGACAGCTCATCGTTGTCTCTGTCCCGGCATCTGCTTTACCATAGCACGGAATGGAACGCAAGCTACCAAGCAAGTAAACACGACAGTTGCAAAATCCCCACTTTGTAATATGCCTTCACAACATACAATCGAAGCCCATCCAAATGTATCACAGCTCCCAGGATTAATCCATGCACTTCTGATATCATTGGACGGTAGAAAGTATTTACTCTCCTGCAGTGATTGGTCTGGCCTTGCCCCCCGCAGTATGCAAATGCAAGCAGCAAAAAAAACTGCGAGGCTCCCCTCTCGCCATCCGGGCCAAGGAAGGCTCTTCCACGAGCCATCCACAAATTCGTAGTGGATTGGAGAGAGCAGTCAAGCAGCCGCTCATATTGGCTCAGAACCAAATACTGTACTTTGCACTGCTAAAAGCAGTTTAGGTGCCGTTCTGCGACCTGCGCACGCCTTTGTGTGCAGATTTTCTGCTTTAGTTTTAGTTGTCATGAGGAGGGAAAAACAGGACAGGGATTGTTGGTCCCCACTCAAAGACAAACTTCAAATCTTCACCTGTGACTACTGATCTCTTTCTTCTCTCCAACTCACTCCCACAATACGCCTCTCTACCAATCCCTCGTCTCGACTTCTTCCACATTGACCATGCTGAGAGATTTCGAGCCCTCGAAACTTCAAACTTAACATCTCTGGTGTTACCTCTTCCTTTGACTACTCACTTGCCGTTATCTGCTATCAGACCGCCGGAGAGCATTTTCGAAGATCCCAGCAAGAATTTCAACTGCCCTAATTACTCAACAACCACCACTCTGCAACACTTCCTGGAGGAAATCCAAAGCCTGATACAGCAGCCGGAGCTTGCTTGAGCAAATTTCAACTCAATTGAAGCTGTTACCCTGCACAATGGCTCTCTCCGTCCGCTTTGCAGGCCGAACAAGTTCCCTCTTCCGCCAGGTCGGAGCTGCTTCCTCAAGTCCTTGTAGGACTTTCACTACTCGCGCCTCTTCCCGATGCATCTATGCTAGAAGCCCAGCACCAGTTCGCAAGAATACTGGCTACGTCCGACTGTTTTCGAGCTCCTGCATTCGACCAAATCAGACCCAAACCGCCCCAAACGCTAAAGCATACTTGGAGAGCGGAGTTATAAAGGGAGCTGCCAATCCTGTCAATGTCAAGAAAGTCTTGGTTATTGGTAGTGGAGGACTCAGTATTGGGCAAGCAGGAGAATTCGATTATTCAGGTTGGTGCTCCAAATATTCTCCCTTTCCTGAAAATGAGTCACCTTTGGCAATGTATATGCCAAAGTTTCTAGACCCATGATATATTCTTAAGTGAAGCAAGAGATACTCATTACTTAAACTGACTCTTCGCCCCAGGTTCACAGGCTCTAAAGGCCTTGAAAGAGGCTGGCGTGGCTTCTGTCCTCATCAATCCTAATATCGCAACCATCCAGACCGCCCACGTCCTTACCGATGAAGTTTACTACCTTCCAGTTACCCCAGAATATGTTACGTATGTTATTGAGCGTGAGAGACCAGATGGAATTTTTCTCACTTTCGGCGGTCAAACCGCTCTCAACTTGGGTGTGCAAATGGAGCGCATGGGAATATTCGAACGTTATGGAGTAAAGGTTTTGGGTACAAGCATCAAGACTCTCGAGACCAGTGAAGACAGAGATCTTTTCGCGAAGGCTCTTGGAGAGATCAACATTCCAATTGCTCAGTCAATTGCTGTCGGCACTGTCGACGAAGCCTTGGAGGCTGCCAGGGGAATTGGATACCCAATCATTGTCCGAGCTGCCTATGCTCTTGGAGGCCTTGGTTCAGGTTTTGCCAACAACGAGGAGGAACTTCGCAACATGTCCGCCAGATCTCTGACTCTTTCACCACAAATTTTGGTTGAGAAGTCTCTCAAGGGATGGAAAGAAGTTGAGTACGAAGTCGTCCGTGATGCCAGCAATAACTGTATCACTGTCTGCAACATGGAGAATTTCGATCCTCTCGGTATCCACACTGGTGATTCCATTGTTGTTGCTCCCAGTCAGACTCTGAGCGACGAGGAATACCACATGCTTCGCTCGGCTGCCATCAAGATCGTCCGTCACTTGGGTGTCGTAGGCGAGTGCAACGTCCAATACGCTCTGCAACCCGATGGACTCGATTACCGCGTCATCGAAGTAAATGCCCGTCTTTCCCGATCTTCTGCTCTTGCTTCCAAGGCCACCGGATACCCTCTTGCTTACACCGCCGCCAAGATCGGTCTCGGACACACCCTCCCAGAATTGCCAAACGCTGTTACCAAGACTACTACTGCTAACTTCGAGCCTTCTCTTGATTATGTTGTCACCAAAATTCCTCGTTGGGATCTGGCCAAGTTCCAACACGTGAAGCGTGATATTGGAAGTGCCATGAAGTCTGTTGGTGAGGTCATGGCTATCGGACGAACCTTTGAAGAGTCTATTCAAAAAGCCATCCGTCAAGTTGATCCCCGATTCATCGGATTCCAGGGTGACAAATTCGATGATCTGGATTACGAATTGGCCAACCCTACTGATCGCCGTTGGTTGGCAGTTGGACAAGCTATGCTTCATGAAGGTTATACTGTTGACCGTATCCACGACTTGAGCAAGATCGACAAGTGGTTCTTGTACAAGCTCCAGAACATCGTTGACTGCACTCATGAGCTTGAAGATATCGGGAGCCTCTTTGGCGTCAACAAGGAGCTCATGATGAAGGCTAAGAAGATGGGTTTCAGTGATCGTCAAATCGCAAAGGCTGTTGGTAGTACCGAGGATGAAGTTCGGGCTCGCCGAAAGAACTTTGGCATCACTCCCTTTGTCAAGAAGATTGACACTCTCGCTGCTGAGGTCAGTATTAATCATCGCCTTGGTGATCAAGTACTAATTCCAAAAGTTTCCCGCCGATACAAATTATCTTTACACGACCTACAACGCCACTACCCATGATGTTACGTTCGAAGACCGTGGAAGTAAGTTTTCTCCATTGAACGCTCCTCATCTCCGAGGCCTTATAATCCCCGTATGAATTCAATTACACAAAATGCACACTAACACTTTGATAAGCCATCGTCCTCGGATCCGGTGTTTACAGAATCGGCAGCAGTGTAGAGTTCGATTGGTGCAGCACCTCATGCGTCCTGGCTTTGAGAGAGATGGGCAAGAAGACTGTCATGATCAATTACAATCCAGAGGTAGGTAATAAAAGTTTCAAAAGACAGCACCAGATACTGATAGTTTACAGACCTACTCAACGGATTTTGATACCGCAGACAAGCTCTACTTCGAGGAGCTCAGCTACGAACGGTAAGTTTGACCTCAATGCCAATAATAACACAATGACTAACTCCAAATAGAGTTATGGACATTTATGAGCTTGAGCATGCAACCGGTGTTGTCGTCTCTGTCGGTGGTCAACTTCCTCAAAACATTGCTCTTCGGCTTCAAGAAGCTGGTGGTGGTATGTCAACTCCAAACCCTCTCCAAACATTACAAGGGCACAGGGCCTCAAGTCCATATGTCCCATGTCCCATGTTTTTCCGAGTACATTGCTTTACTGACTTGGTGTAGCCAAAATCCTAGGAACCGATCCCAAGGACATTGACAAGGCCGAAGACAGACAGAAGTTTTCTGAGATCCTGGACAGTATTGGTGTCGATCAACCTGCCTGGAAGGAACTTACTTCAGTCGCCGATGCTGAAGCATTCGCCGAGGACGTTCAATACCCCGTCCTCGTCCGCCCTAGCTACGTCCTCTCGGGTGCCGCCATGACTGTTATTCGTAGCAAGGATGAGCTCAAGGAGAAGCTCGAAGCTGCCAGCAACGTTTCACCTGATCACCCAGTTGTCATCACCAAGTTCATCGAAGGTGCGGAGGAGATTGACTGTGACGGAGTTGTAAGTCCTCTTCCTAACCTGTTACTACTTTCAACAATCCAGATTCTCGAATCCGGCACATATTCTCGGCAGTGTGTATAATTAGGATCCGAGATCCCGAATCTATAATGTGATGTTTTACAGCGCTGACTCTTTTGAAGGCTTCAAATGGAGAGCTCATTGTTCACGCCGTGTCCGAGCACGTTGAACAGGCCGGTGTCCACTCCGGAGACGCCACGCTCATCCTCCCACCTGCAACACTTGATCAAACTACCATGGACCGTGTCAAGGAGATCGCTGTTAAGGTTGCAAAAGCTTGGCGCATAACTGGACCCTTTAACATGCAGATCATCAAGGCCGCCGACCCTCATGGCGGCCTTCCCCAGTTGAAAGTCATCGAGTGCAACTTGCGTGCTTCCCGTTCCTTCCCATTCGTCAGCAAGGTCCTTGGGCTCAACTTCATTGACGTCGCCACCAAGGCTCTCGTTGGAACCAATGTTCCTGCTCCAGTTGATCTCATGGCGATCAAGCGTGACTATCTCGCCACCAAGGTCCCTCAGTTCTCATGGACTCGTCTTGCTGGTGCTGACCCCTTCTTGGGCGTCGAGATGTCCAGTACTGGTGAAATTGCGTGCTTTGGAAAGGATCTTGTCGAAGCCTATTGGGCCTCTCTTCAATCAACCATGAACTTCCGCATGCCTGAGCCTGGAGAGGGTCTTCTCTTCGGTGGTGACGTCTCAAAGGCCTATCTCGCTAATATTGTTGACTATCTCTCCCCTCTCGGCTACAAACTCTACGCTGCTGAGAAGGAGGTTAAGGAATTCCTCGAGTCAACTGCCAAGAACAACGTCAACGTCGAGATCATCGAGTTCCCCACTGAGGACAAGAGAGCTCTGCGAGAAGTCTTCCAGAAGTATGACATCCGTGGTGTCTTCAATCTGGCCCAGGCCCGAGGAAAGACCGTTCTTGATGTCGACTACGTAATGCGTCGCAACGCTGTCGACTTCGGTGTGCCCCTCTTCATGGAGCCCAAGGTAAGCTGCCCCATCTTCCATCCCCTTTTAGATCAACCTTACTGACCGTTGTCTCTAGACTGCTGAGCTCTTCGCCCGTTGCATGAGCGAGAAGCTGCCCCGCAAGGAAGGCATCCCTGGTGAAGTCCGCAGGTGGTCCGACTTTATTGGTGGCAAACCTTTGTAAACAACATACTGTGGCGGTGGACTTTCCTATCGTTACTTTCGGGGCGTTGCTTACTTGGGTTTTACATGCGATGCGCGATTCACAGAATAAAATGGTTAGACAAACAATATCACGGGTGGTGATTGGGGAAGATGCATGATAATTAGTACGAATTCAAAAGTGCTTTTTACTATTGTTGATATCTTGATTGACTATGCGTGCCAATAAGTGCTTTGCCAAATTGTGATCTGGGAAAACCAAGAGCAAGGGTAACTGGTATTTTGTGTCCTGCTCGTTGCATCGTTACGTCAATATCGAATGATTCACAACAAATGCGTTCCTGCGAGAGCATACTCGCCAATCTTCACGTATTTATAGGTTGTTCTAGGAGAAACTTCATTAACATGTTATCAGTAGCTTCCTTCACTTACGAATTCAGCTGAGACATCTTTGAATATCTACCATGGAATCCCAGCCTCCCACCTACATAAATACAGCCGTCTCCTCGTTCGGCGTTCCACAACCACCAACCCCAGCCGACACCTTCATTCGAACTAGGGTCCTGCCGCTCAGAGAAATGTTTTGTCCTTGCGCCTCGCGTCTGGTGTCGCCAGATGTTCAGAGACTCCAAATGGAAGGTCTTCGTCCTGTTTCTTCGTTTCGTTCTACGGAAGGAGGAAAGTAGTACATCGGACAGCAATTCTGTATAGTCGCATCATAGATCTAATCCGACTAAGGATTAAATGTGAACACATATCAGCAAATCTGGTGAAGTAAAGTGTTGGTGTATAGTTTGGACGAGGCGTGTTACGGACGGACGTTGATTCGATAGCCAGAGGAAGACTTGGTTCTCGCTTAATTTGTTTATTGGAAATGGAGATATTTGGGCATATTGGGCGATGACTAGAACAGATGTCTGGCTTCACAAAGTGACAAGCAAATTTATCCAATGTCGTGTGAGCCATTAAAACGGATTACTAGGCAGGAGCATGATTTCAGAGGAGGTAAAGTCTAGATATAGAGATCACGGAGTCCTTACGTAACACTGATACAGAGCTGGAGAAAGAATCCATTTCCATTAATTCACCGTGGCCAGTATCGTCAACCGGGATTCATGCATGCACCTTGCAATGCTACTTCAAAGGTAACCTTTTTGCGCCATCAAATGCAACCCATAATAGCCTCCCCAGGTATCTCGCAAATCCGATCCTCAAAACCTCAAAATCTATCCGAATGTCCTCCCTCGAATGCTCAAAATTCCTATATCCACGGAGGATCCAGCTAGTGTAGCATCACACTTATTCTAGCCTTACCCCGCCAACCCTCTTAGCAAGACGCTCGCTGAAATGATCACCGTCATCGGGAGATGGTCTTTTGGGGGGTCTCTCACCAATCGATGCCAGAATCGCAATCAATGTTGCCCATCCAGGTGTAGACAATAGCTGGTATCCCTCGGCCGGATCATGCTGAGTGGCAACACGGCACAGCAGAGCCTGCTCGTCCTACAATTTGTTAGTACTACAGAGAAATGATAATTCAGGTTGAGCTCACCTTTTCCATCGTTGAGAGGGAGAAATTGAGATAGCACAACATGTGGAAATCTGATACAGCTTGAAGTGCTTGTTCAGGCTTGACTTCACCATTTCTATCCACTCCAAGACGCTGAGCCACGGTCTTATGCTCTTGCTCTTGGCCCAAGGCAAGGCGGTTCTCGATTGTGAAGCCAGGACTTGCAATAAAAGCAGGTTTTGGTACATCGGGAAAGCCATGCGTCAGAGTAACGAGGAGATATTCGACAGGGAAGGATGGCTTAGCATTTTCTTGAACACTAGCCCCGTACTCGTTGATTCGTCTGTAGAAGACTTCAGGAATATAACGTGTGCGACTCGTAGATCCATCGTCTTCCTCTTCGCTTCGGACAAGCATGACGGTGGGATCTGCTGAAGGCTCCACGATATCCGCCCGAACCATTTCCACAGCTGAATTAGACACCTGATACGCTGAGATAGCGATCTGTCCCTTCTCGTCGCCGGACACTACACATGTGACAAAGTTAGATCCGAATCTTCCAGTGTCGCTCCATTTTGTAGGCTTTGGGTGTTGTGCTTGGAGACGAGCCGCAAAAGCAATTTCTAAAGATGACAGGTAGTAGGAGTCAATATGTCGCTTGCAAATGACGGACCCATCGCCGGCACCAGCATCTAAAAGATCAGTCCAGATGATTCCGACCTTCTGCAGTCCACAAAGTCTAGCCATCTCATCGACCTTCTCTTCGTCAGTCCACTCTGACAAGGTAACACCATCGAGCTCGTTAATCTGTGGAGGCTCATAGATGGCTTCCACGACGGCTTTGACGCCCAAGGGTACCTCGGTGTATTCTGTATATCGTCCGTAAAGATAACCAACACGTTGTGAACCAGATTGCCGCCAAAAGTTCAAGAGATTCTCGATAAGACCAGGGTTCGCAAATTCAACGTGATCTACCATTCGGAAGGGTTGTGGTTGGAGAGTGATAGCACTTGGTTGGCATTTTGTACAGATTCCTTCTGGCCATTGAGGGTGTCCAGAAGGACAGTCGCGCTTGACTCGATAGTAGGGCTCGGTAAGGGGTGGCATGAAGGAGGTACCGGACTCTGGCTTGTTTGTGGCAGAGTTGATCTTCCTTAAGTAAGAGTGGAAAGAAAGGTTCTTGATCTTCTTTTCGGCAAGGTATTCCGCGTTAAAGGGCTCCAACGGCATACAATAGTCGCACATTCCCTTCTCTCCGTGTCTGCACATCTTCGCATCTCGCTTTCGAGGAATCTTTCCGTTCTGCTTGTCTAGTCTCTCGTCCACAGCAGACTGCACCACTGTTTCCCAAGGGTTCTTGATCTTTTCTGAAGGCGAGGTGACTGGAAGTGGGTCGATGGGGATGTCTTCTGTTGGAAGGATGGCATGTCCATTGAGGCGATTTGTAGATGAGACGATACTCGAGGTGGCATGGGATATTGTACTGCCATTCGCACTCCCATTTGAGAGGGCGTCCACAGTCTTATAGCTGATGAAGACAACATCACCGTGGCTGGCGGGGTAAAGGGTTAAGCATAGTCCGTGAATGGAGTAGAAATGACACACCTCAAACCGATCTGCGAAACCTTGTGTCTTGCAATGTCTTTTAATGACTTGCTGTCTCCTCCCGCAGGCTGGTTCGACAGGGTAAGGGTATTGAAGTCTACCGTCGGCGGCAGTACATCAGTTAACTAGACGCTGTCAATAACGCTTCAGGTTAACTTTGAAAAGTCCCAACCTTCTCTCCAAGCTTTGCGAATGTATCTGCGGGTTCGACTGTGACCCTGTACATCCCATCGGGACCTCGGAATCTGAGAAGCATCTTTCTTTTCTGGAACAGCGAGAAGGTACGGTCGAGGACAAGTGATCGGGTTCAGAGGTGGGCTTTAGAGGAAGGTAGAGGCCGGTGTGTAGAGGGTACGAATAGCGATATCAGAACGATATCAAAAGTCCTAATGAATGAGGGGAAGAGTGAATGTAGTTCAAGTGGGAGAAAAGAAGGCGGTGGTGGTGGTAGAGGGGTAAATGGAATTCATTAAATCGACGAGGAAGCGAACTGGAGAGAAAGCTACAGAGACGACAGAGACAAGACAGGCACAGAGCTCCCTCGCGTCATAATGCCGCCTGGGCTAGAGAGCAGTGGGTTTAGCCCAGCCCAGCCCAGTGAGAGCAGGGTGCGATGCGGCCGCTTCGTGAGCAAGGGTCTAAGTCTAAGGTTATTCTGGGGCCGGCAACTTGTCCTTTCACAACGGAACATTTGACACTTCTAACTTCGATACTTTGCGCAGTGCCTTCCAACGAACGACAACCATCCGCAGATACTTGTTTCCGATTGCGAGTAGTTGCCAATACCTAGTCGGCACCTCTTGAACTATTTTGCGCTCTCCAGGACTCACAAGGAACTACTTGCCGCAATGTTCGACGTTGACTGGGTTGGACTCGCAGTCCCTTTCGCATATCTTGCAGTTCTTGCGGGCTCTTTGACAACGTTCTCGAGTGTGTATAGGAAGCGGAAAGCAGGTTGGTTTGCTGTCGCCCATCATAAATCGAGGGTGCTGATTATGAATAGCTGCATCTGCAACTCTTGCGCCATGGTTTCCTCCTCATATGCAACGAAATATCTACTTATCACTTCTGCACCTCGAGCCAGAGGAGGGCAACGAGAAGGCACGTAAAGTTCCAGAAAGTGTGCTACGTGCTGCCCTGTTAGAGAGAGCCGTCGAAGATATCCATCGAATCATTCAAATCAGAACTGCAAAACAGGCATGCAGTACACTTCTGCAACGTGGCAGTGTCGGGGATGATCTATGGCAGAGATTCCTGAGGGCTGAGAAGGAAATGGAAGAAGAGCTCCGAGATGTGGTTATGGAGGTCAGTCGTGTCCCAGGTATCATGACAAAAACATACTAACATGCCTAGGCGAATGGTCTCTCTCCCAACTGGGGTCAATCTATCTTCCAGTCTGCGAACGAGATCGCCGCAAATACTCTGTTCCGGAACAGATTGAATGAGATACAGGCACAAGCAGAATCCGAGAAGCAGTGGTGGGAGAAAAGACGATCATCCATCCAAGCAGAATTCATGAAGGAGCTGGATTCACCCTCGTCCCTTGCCACTAAAACAACCACAAGCAAGACTGGCAGTGATGAGGATGCAATCTTGGTAGAAGGTGGAGGGCCTGCCGTCAGTGACAAAGGAAGCATACGAAAGAAGAAGGGAAAGAACTAGCCGACGACAATTCATTCAAAGTTTCTAGGGAGGGTCAGGTGTAAAAAGGTGCATTCCACGTACGGCGTTCTGGAGCTTGGGGATACCGCGAATGTTGTAAGATTATTGAGAGCATTCCAGTGGTGAGGCGATCTATGATCCCCAAATGCGAGTTCTTCTTTTGAATGGCAGTGAACTTTCGAAAGCTCTTTCTTTTCTTCGCGTGCCTGCATGCGGATGCGTCGCTTCTACTTTCAAACTCTCCTTTCCAATGAGTCGAAAACCACGTCTCTTTGTATCGGCTCCATCACCTGGAATAGCGTATCATAGAAGCTCTAAAATACGTACCACCTGAACAAAGATTACTGGTTCCCAAAATAGAACTTGCATCTATATTTTCTTAGAAACATGGACCGGAGTAAGCGAATAAAGACGAGCAAGTCACAAAGCAGCTGCGACTCCATACAAGAAGGCCGTTGCACGCTCAGTTTTCTCCTCATCTGGCATCTTCAAGTCATTTCGTTATTTCATTCTGCAGCACCTCATACTCTTCCAGACAATCCTCGGCTGCTGGCAGCTACTGAAACATAACTCTCATTGAACACCAACCTGCTCTGATTGTCTATATAAAGACCTTATACTGAGGACTCACTTACAACTCACATACTTGCAAGACGTATCTGATATCCCGGAAGCATTCACTCTTATCTTTACATTTCCTCACACCAGCAGCACGATGCAATCCGCACGCCAACACAATCCAGCTTTCGACGCCAAAATAAGGCAGATGGCTCTCCCTCTTGCATCTCTCGTCCGTCTTACCACCGGAGAAGTACACCCTGTCTTTCCTTGCACGCTCCTGAATTTCTGGCTCCTGACTTCGGAACAATGCGACGAGCTGGCACACTTTTACCACCAGAGAACACCTGGCGTCTACACGGCTCACTATCCTTGTCCAATACAATGGAGGACTGATGCTACGTTGGAAGAGAAGCGCAGGAGAATCGGCCGCTTTATTGGGCTTAGAGGCTGTGAGAGTCCGGTGAGAGTTCTCAGTGAAGAGGAGATCAGGAGGAATATGCAGCAAGAGAGGGAGAGGGCTATGGAAGAGGAGAGGATGAAAGGGAAGACCAGATGGTACTAGAGGAACGGGAATGTGAGAAGGGAGGTCTGTCTGCTTTTAGCATGCATTACAATATCTGTTTGTTTTTTGAAAAATTTCTGGATTCTGATAGACCTTGTGTTGGTTATTTTACATGCTGTCAAATGTAAAGATAAGTGGCTTTAATGCCAACGCACACACTGCCTACAATCCCTTCCATGCCACCTTTGCAAGATGGTCGGCCTTCTTCTTGCTTTGCTTCACCATTCCCAGTGATTTCAGATCTGCTAGAGCTCTGTAAAACAGGACCAGGGCATCTCTCTCCTGAATTTTCTGTTCATCGCCACCGCCTATCATTTCAAAGAATGCTGACCAGAGATCAAATATATTTATCAAGGAACCTGTTTCCAGGTACATCTGGTACAAGATTGCCGTGGCGGGGTGCGTAGAGGATAGACCTTCCAAGGGCTCGCAGCATTCGCAATTCAGGTAGTCGTAAGGAGCAGATAGTGCCCGTTCGATGACTGCCCTGGGACGAGGGGTGAAGTAATCACGGTATGGCGTCGTCGAATTAAAGAGCCAAACTTCGTTCAAGAAGATGTCTTGCGGGCTGTCGATTGTAAAGTAGTCGCTGAGGATTTGGGATAACTGATCTACCAGAGCTGTGAACTCCTTATCCTGTTCGGACAGCGTAGACTTTTCGTAGCTGAGCTGGACCCGTTGGGCGATGACCGTTGTCCTGACGCCCTTGCTGTGGATAGCATAACTGCTCCGAACTGGCTTTCCATCCTTCTCGGAGGCTTGAAGTAGTAAGGAGACTTGCTTTTGTATTTTGGACAGTTCCCCCAGAAACTCAACATCATCATCGGCCCATCCTTCCAGGTCCATGCTGGGTGCTCCTCCATTGACAGCCTCACTTGCTCCCCGGATGAATTCGGTCAAATCTTCGGGTGCCATGCGTTTGAGAGAGTCGAGTATGGAGCTTACAAGCTCCGATCTGCCCAGATCGCCTTGAAAGGTAGTCATATACAATTCAGTTTTTGTGACGGGCTTTGAAGAACATGCCGCGGCCAGGTGCATAGCTCTCAGGATCCGGGAAATATCGGCTTGTCTAGAGTCAAGACATTCTTCCACTTTGCTGAGTAGAGCTTTATCATCCCTCAGAATATCTCGAGCTTGCAGCAACTCCCCGGCCTCGACCAAGCCTTCCGCCAATTTCTTGAAAGACGGAAGCATACGAATCAGCTCAAAATGTTGAGGCTGCAAGAATTTTTGCAGTGATAGGTTGCTCGCGACGTCATTGAGGATACTTAATGGATTTCCGTAAAAGTGGCACATATAAGAGTACTGTATCTATCGTTAGTGAAGACCTCACGAAGTGCTATTGAGACGCACCTTCAACGCAACTACAAATGACTGAACACTCTGAACATGGTCTTCCTGCCTCTCAATCAACTCAGCTACTAGCTTGGAGCCTAGACGCAGAGGTGCTTCGCTTCCAGAAACCGCTTTTTCAAATATCCTCTCAAGTAGCGAGTTGGTTTGCTCAACATCAAATTGTCGACCTTCCAGGGAACGGCTTGCCGTTTGTGATAGCCTTTCGTGGAAAAGTTCTACGGAGGTTGCAATACCGAATAGCAGCACAAATGGGATACGATCCTTCCAAGAGCTAGTCTGTGAGCATATGATCCGAATATATCACTTGCGAAGTCTCACCTGAAAAGGCTTATCAAATCCGCTACGAGGCTAGTGTCAAAGGCTTCACTGTCTTGAAATGCAACAACTACGACTTGGCTTTGATGAACCTCCACGTATCCATGTAGGATTTCCAGATCATAATTCAAAAGCTTGCGGCCCTGTGAAATGATTCCGTCAGGTCATCCTCAAATGCTTTGCAGATAGACTTACGTCTCTTTGCGATGAGAGCTCTCCCTCATCATCCTCACATGGTCGTTGATTGGTAGCGTCTCGGATGATTTGCTTCAACACTGCTTTCAGATTTGAGGCGTCTCCAGAGCGTAAGACGACCACTGGCCCATCTATTTGAGATCTCAGATGGGTTGAGAGTTGGTTGAAAAGAAGACCTTGGGAGGTGATGTTTGGGCCGGTCACCACAAAGCCAGTCGGAACTCTATCTAGAACCCTTCTCGTCTGTCAGTTTGGTCCTTCACGAAGCTGGGTCACAGTGGTGTACCGTAGATCACCAGAATCGCCGATAAATGTAGTGACCTCTGCTAAGGTATCTTCATTTGCATCATTTAATATTGACTTCATGACATCAGCAATTTCCCTGGCTAATGAGCATTCTGAAAAATGGTTCACACACCTGAATCCGAGCCTCAGTGGCTGACCATGACCGTTCAAACAGGCACTTGCGAGTATCTAAACAGTCCGGGGCTTCAAGGCCATCGAGCAGAGGCTCAAAACTGAAAGGTCTGCTGGCCTCCGAAGTGTGACCACCAGAGCCTATTGTTTTGGCTACCTTCCGTCTCTTCGCTGGCTGTGCCAGAGGCTCATTGGCGGCATTGGTTGGATCATATACGTAGGCTGTCTGATAAGAACTTAGCTTTCCGACACGGAGATATGGAGTTCAGTTGTTACCTGATGATCTGTGGTATCGAAGCCTCTGTGGCTGTCATAATCGTCGAATTCTGACATTTGGTGTTGGATTTGGTGGTTGAGGGAGACGCGACCTGACGCGCTGAAGGAACTGATCGGCTGACATGCCTGCATGTTCGAGGTCCAGTCCAGAAAAAAAAGTTACAGCCTCGCCTTCTGCATTCAACATCGCTCTCATGCCGCCTCCACAACATCTTCTGGCTTCCAAAATACGAGATTTTGTATGCCGGTCATGTCTATCGAAATTACAAGGTCCCAAACAAAGACGTATACAATGGACATCGCGCAGTCTCACAACAGATATCCTGCACGCAAGGCTTAAAGAGGCGACATATCCTGCATCTACAACTGTTGAGGAGGCACCGGACGAACTTGAACCAGAATTCAACGAAGAGTCTATCATAGAAGCGCTCGAGGAAGAGGTCCGGTTAAGACGAAAGGATGCTGTTGAACATGGGGTGCCCAAATCCTCTGTCCGGTATTTCGAGGAGACGCCAGACGGAACCCGAGAAGAGATACAAGATGGCGTTGAGGAAGAGAACAGGTTAGGCGCTCTGGAGAGGGAAATAGAAGAGTTAAAGTCTGAAACCGGGGGTCTCATGGAAAAATTGCTCGGAAATGATCCGTTACAGCTAGGAAGCAGTCCGCTGGCTGATGAGCTTAGAGCCCAGATAATGGAAATGGAAAGAGTCGACTTGAAGAACCTGTCCGAATTGGAGCGTCAGCGACTCAGATCAATTGTACTGGAAGGTTCAGAATCTGGTAGCTAGTCCAAATATCTTTCACGCAGGTCCATATTGATCATGTCTACAGCATCCTCTTCTATCCAAGAATACCCAAATCTTCAACCTGCGACAGAAGCATACGAGACACTGCCTGAGCCAGATTTGCAAACAGAAACTGGCGATGATACTGGCATACCGGTCAACGAATTCCCTGTGGCACAGCAAGCTCGCATTCAGCACCTTATAGAAGCTCTTAAACGACCACCACCACCAGTTGGCCGGAAAAGAAGGGGAAAACGCTCGATCCTAGACGCAAAAACTGCGGCAGATAAAACCCATTTGCTTCGAGTATGGAAAGCATATTCGCTGTGTCGTAATGCACTTATGGGCTCCAAAGACAAGGTGCCGAGGAACATCTGGCTGCGACTCTGGAATATATTCCAGGTAGAAGGGTCTCACAACCTGGATCGTTGGGCTCGTCTGAAAACCTTGGGTGATGATATCGGCCGGGCCGGCGTCAGACTCGTACCGCAACAGCATCTTTTACACATAGAAGCAACGTTTATTGAAGGAGACCAGAATCATGGTATCGACATGTGGGAGTTTGCCCCCGGCTTTCGAGGCAGCGAATACTGGGAGCTGGGAGCTCGTATGCTCGCTCAGAATGGACAACCCGATAGAGCAATAAAGGCAGCTGAGGCTTGCTTGGAATGCAGCGAAGCCTCCAATTCATATCGATTACTCCTTCCCATCATCAGAGCATATTTAGGTCTGAAGACCGCATCGTCTATCAAACACGCCTGGGCGCTCTATATTCGTTTGAGAGTATCATACAATCAGTATCTAACCATGGAGGACTACGATGTGCTCGTGAGCTCGTTCCTCGCGGCCAACCAGCCTGACTTAGCATTGGGGGTCTTCAAAGATATGATGCTTACTGGCCAACCATTCCCACCAGCTGAAGACTCGACGTCACAGTACAGAGCAGCAACAGGTACCACAGATGACCTAAAATCACTCAATATCACAATTCACGAGCTTGAGTGGCAAAGCTCAAGTACCTTGAGCAAGCTCCCAGCACGGCTGAATAATAAGTTTTTCTTTGGGAAATGGCTGAAGAAACTCATTGGCGATGGTGATCTAGATGCTGCAAAGAAAGTCCTCGACTTGATGGACAATCGTCGAGTCCAGCCTAGCGCCATACAAGTCAACGGGCTCATTGGGGCTTGGTTTCGAGAGGGATCAGAGAAGAGTAGGGCTCTGGCGGAAGACATGGCTTGGAGAATGATCAAAGCGAGGAATGACTTTGTCCAGTCTAGGGGTACTCTCGACACGACTCTTCGTTTCGTCAAAACACCTGATCGCCCCTCGTCCCGAATTCTGACACTTACCCCACCAGCAACTATCGAAACGTTCTGCATTCTCATATCGCAGTACCGGCGACGACAAAAAGCAGACCGCATGACAGATCTTTTTGAAGCTTTCCAGAAGTCTGGTATACCGCCCAATACGCAATTCATGAACGAGCTACTCTTGACGAACAAAAGATCCCACGACAAGAAGTCTGCCCTGGAGACTTACCAGGCTGCTACTGAAGAACAGGGTGTCGCTCCTGACTTCAACACATACAAGGTTCTCTGGAGCCTTTTGAAGAAAGACGTTGACCCAATAAGGGGCCCAAACAGGCCGAAGGAATCCGATCGCTACCACAGGACTCGAAAGCTGTTTGCAGACATGATAACGAAACTACAGAAGTCATCTGCAGAACCTTTCCCCCAGGACTTGTACAAGTTGATCATTCAGACATTCAGTTTCGCCCAGGACTTGACTGGGACGGCAGTTGCCTTGCGGGCGTTGCAGAGACACTTCGGAGTATACCCTGATCCAGAAAGCGCCCGTATTATTGTTCTTCAACTCGCCCGGCTAGGCCTGAGTCACGAGCTTGGAGGCGAGCCGAAGCGACTGGATACGGACTTATCCATTACAAGAGAAAGGATAGCGTCAGTGACAAGTATCTTACAACAATTCAAGGATCGGCGCGTTGAGGCGTTGGGACAGCAGGGAATCAATTTCAGTGAACTCAAGGGTGATGCTTTGAAGGAGGAGCCGTTAGTATTGCTGTCTGACTTGCTGCGGTTCGCGGACCGCCAAGTTGCTCAGGAGGGAAGCAGAAGCTCAGCTGAGAAGTCCATGATCGCGGCCAGAATCATGGGTGTTCCTGATTGCCCTGCCTGGCAAGACCATAGGAAGAGCTTGTAGAATATGTGTAGTTTAGTACATATTGGTGTATAAATTAGAATTGTAGAGGGCATGGGTTGATACTCCAATTACTTGCTATTGTACCAAAGTCAAAATCTTCTATCTAAACAAACGACATGATCATTGTCACAGTGCAACTACGATAACTTAGCGGCCTCATTCTCTGTTCTTGAAAACCCACATGAAGCTGGGAGACTATCAGTAATCATGTGAAGTACCCACCTAGAGTAATGACATTAGGCTGGTCTTAGCAAGTTACAAGGCAGTTTTGTGATGTTATGTAAAGTGCTCGGCAAGGGCAAAGAAGACGCGATGATGTGAATGATTATCATCAAGTCTATGGAGTTTACCTTCCTCAATAAAACCCGCCGATCAGAAGGCTATAGTTTTCACCTTTTGTTTACCATATCATTGTCCCTTGTGGCAATTGAGAGACATGGCTTTGCTTTCTCTCAGGGCTGTGTTTTGCGCCCTTTGTATTCCATGTCTTTATGCCTCACGTTTATTTAGTCACAAAGGGCCCACTTATAGAGGTTTAGACGCTCGCTTCACAACGGCACCAGGGGCGAAAGCCCAATTTTTCTATTGGAAAAGGCGCAAACCGCGCGAATGAATCCAGTGATAAAAAATGTAAAATAATTGGAAGATTCCGGAGAGGCGCTACTCCAGGTGGGTGTCGAACCCACGACTTTCGCATCTCTTATGATGACAAGATCATATTAATCGGTTTCCCGAAGAATATAAGAACGACACGCTAACCACTCTATGCACAAAATTAGCTCTTGATTGTAATCAAGGGCAGTAACGAAGACTTACGCGTCACTGGAGTTTGGCATGTTTGAATTGAAAATTTCCTTATCTCGCTAGATACTCCAATTAGCATTTTGCCAAGAACCCACCTCTGAGCTGGCCAACACCGGCTAGCACAATTTGGACGTCACCTCGAAGTCCTCCAACGTCCACTTCTTCGGTCTCGTCGCAAAGTTACCGCGCAAACCCGCAACTTTCGGAATAGCTACCGGCACTATGTCTATGCAAGATAATACATCCAACCAGCCCCCGGAGGAGGATGAGGAGGAAGATTACATGAATATGGTCATTGCAGAGCCTACAGTTCCACAGAAGGAGACTTCGATACAGCGAAGACAACGTCAGAAGCGCGAGGCAGAGATACGAGGACGAGTCAAATCGAAAGCCGAACTTGCAGAGGAGGAGAAAGCAGCCAGAGACGCCGCGCTGTCAAGATCTATGCTCGCAGACACCTCATCATCTAAGAATAAGGGTCTGGCAATGATGGCCAAGATGGGATTCAAGCCTGGAGCCGCTTTAGGGAGCAAGGACAACGTCGACGCGAGAATAGAGCCAATTGGAGTTTCTATGAAGGAGGATCGGGGAGGAATTGGTCTGGATACGGAAAAGAAGAGAAAGTTCCGAGAGGAGGTGGAGAAGGAGGGTAAGAGAGTCAAGGCGGAGGAAGGAGACTATAGGGAACGATTTAGGCGAGAACGGGAAGAAGCAAGACTTGAAGGGCTGGTTGGAGCAGCCATGAGAGTTGCAGAGCGTATGAACGAAGAGAAGGAGGAGGCTGAAGCATCAACACCAGAGGATCCCAAGAAGCGGACGATATCCACCAAACCACTTAAGCAGATTAATATCCTATGGCGAGGTCTTGTTCGGAGGCGGGAGGAGAAGGAGCGGGACCGGAGGATGCGCTACGATCTTCACCAGAGCCTGTCGAGACTGCCAACCTACGACGACGCAGACGAAGACAAGGAGGACAAGAGAGCCCTTGGCAAGGACCGCATCCAGCATACTCTTGTCGAGGACCTCGAAGAAGAAGACCCTGATCTCGATGCCTTCAACGAACTGGATCCGGCGGAGCGACTGCACAAGTTAGTGCTCCATCTGAGAGAGGAGTATAATTACTGTTTCTGGTGCAAGTTTACGTATCCCGACAAGGATATGGAGGGCTGTCCGGGCCTTACGGAGGAAGATCATGACTGAAGATCTTTATGAGAGTTGATAGCAATGATACCAGTTTGTGGGACTTTAAGCCATCACATTCTCTCCCTTCAACTCCAGCGACTGACTATACCTAGAATCACACCCGACATTGAAGGTCGATGGCTGGCATGAGTGACCATTCCATCGTCTTGCCCTTCATCATACCTGCTGATCATTCTGTGGCGCTCAGAACCGTGGCTTGGTGCTTGAACAGTATATAATATAAACGTTGAGGTAGGTTGACATGACTTGTAGGTTGAAACCGTATTGTGAGCCGCTGCAGATATTCTTCCGTATTACATTCGTCTCCATTTCTTGTTGCACCTTCTTCGAAGTAGTTGAACGGATGTTGCAGACCCTAAGCTGTGTCGGTACTGGTGGGTATTTAGAGGGTCTTCTGTATTTTCTGAGCTTTCTTTATATCCTTCGGAAAACCGATTAATCTGGTCTTGTCATCATAAGAGATGCGAAAGAAAGAGTTCATTTGTGACATATAGTAGCTTGTTGTATGGCGATTAATGCCCGTCGGGAGACTCAATTAATATATTGGTTCAAAATTGCTGCAAACCACTGCTCTTTGCGCCAACTGCTTGAAATACCTTCTGAAGTTTTGCTTGACTTTGAAGAGATGTCAATTCTCGCGATCCTTCTAGGCCACTATTTGCTGAAGCATTGATGCAACACGAAGAGTCACTTAAAGCCTGTTGATTGTTCGCAAATTGTTGTCATTGTGGCACTGTTATCTCTACGGTAGCACATGGAATCTTTTATGCCGAATGCGATATGGCTGCTCTCCACAGGGGGAAGGATCTCCGCCATCTGCGTTCCTCACACTCTTAGCGCGATCGCAATGTGATATTTCAACAGCATGTACTTTGATCCTCGCTGTGTCCTCGTTGCCGGGGCGCCGAACGTCAACAAATGATCATTAAGCCACTCCGGATCGTGAGCTCGATCCTCTCCAGCTCCAAACACGCAGATGTTGTAAGCTGGATTTGGAGGACATACCGACAGCGACTTTGTGGCACTGTATAGATTAAATTTGCTTCTATGCTTTTGCAAAATGCAATTAGGTTTTGGATGGGGTAGTTCGACGTTCTTCTTCACCTGGTAAAGATAGGGCGTGCTAAAATACGACACATACCATGCATCAGGACAGAGGCATATCATATATTTTTCAGACTATAGATTATTTCCCTGGTTGTAAGCTTTCCATTCCCTTTGGCAGCTCATGCAAGGAATCGTCTCATCAGGCTGTCTTTATTTGAGTTTGAACTACTTTTGAACTCTTACATACTCCTTTGAATTCTATCTAGCAGGTTTAATGCGTTCTCTCGCAAAGTGCTCCCTATCTTTTCGGGCTGGTTTTCTCTCGCTCTATGTCGATCGCACTGCCTCATCAGTGTAGACAGTTGCTGCGCCACTTTTCAATTGACCTGGTTGAGATACACGGCCACATGACGGGCTTTCGTGTATCAAAAGAGTTGTGATTTTGGCAGATTTTTGCAGCTCATTCATTGTGATACTATGCAGGACTCTTGATCTTCGATCATTGTAACTGAAGATCATCGAAAGGTATGTTATTCTATGGGAGTAGTCGAAGTAGAGGTTCCCAACGAGGAAGCTTTTCAGAGCTTGATGGCAACATGCAACTACCGGGCAACTACCGAACATCGCGTAGAAGTTCATAGCTGCCGCACCAAACCCATGAGAGACCATACCATACTAGTTGAGATCTAATGAAACAATGAATAGAGTTCAGCAGATGAGTCCAACACCGCTCATGCATTATGCAAATATGCTCACGTGGTACGTCACTGCAAAGAAATACTCCCTGGTGGCATCATAGGTGCAATCGATTATCACAGTATATGTCAAACGCTCTTCGACAGTGTTCCCTCAAGACACCGTTATTGCTCGAGGTATATGTTGAAGCTTTGCTTGAGGGGACGAAGGAAAAAGTCTGAAAGTCAATGTGTGCGAAGCGAGAGCCCAGTCAACAAAGATCTGCTTGTCATCCTTGGGCGACGATGATTCACGATACTACGACACGCCCAGGAATACCTAGCAGTACATTCTATCCTTCGTTTGGAGTTTTATTCATGCACCAAGTCCACAACGTGGAGAGGTGCATTGAAAGAGGCAGCTTGTGAGCAAGCATCCCAGCTGCATGAGCAAAATACAGTTGGTACATGCGGAGGCATTCCCGGAAAGTTGACTGCTTCCATATGCGGCCATGGCCGTGGTTGACGCGCAACAACTCGTGGCGGGATCCGCCGTCTGAGACAGGACTCCGAAGTGACGGATTGTACGGCTTCTTATGAAGCTCACCCACTTCGCTTCCAAGAGGCTGAACAAACCCCCCACGTTTCAGATATTCTTCGATGGCGTCGAAGGGACCAATGAGGCAGGACACTTCTGGACGTGCTTGAGAGAGGAAGGTGGGAGATAGCTTCAAGGGGGAGCTGCTATCAAGACGCTTGGGGGTGGTGCATTTGTGCAAAAGCATATATGTCTACACATACATTGGATACTAATAGCGCGCGGCGCACTGGGCGGGATTTCGTGTGTGCTTATCTATGCTCTCGCGGGTCGTGATGGGATCCCACGGTTAGGAAAAAAGACCAAGAGGAGCGTGGGAGAGAAAATGACGCGGATAGGAAGTAGATGTGAACTTGGTTTGAGGTTTCTCCACAAGTTCAGAGCAACACTTGAAGGGTGATCCCTCAATTCAACTCCATTGCTCAGCCCGGCTATGGCCCGAATCAACGTGGTTCATCGGAATCTTGACAGCTTCTCTGGGTCGACTTTCCCCAGGGTCTCCCTGTGCAATTTGCACGTTCCATCGCTGACATCTTTGCTTATCGGCTTCTATGCCTGAAGCATCAAAATTGAATGCCGATCATACTTTTGGGTCAACAACACCAGGACTCGGATAAGCAGGAACGTCTCCATACGCTCACCGGATGGAGAAGATGGACACAAAACTGAAGGGAGATTCAATCCTTTCACTTGAGGGATGTCCTAGCCGGAAATTGGCACGTGCATGAACCGGCCAGATGGATGGGATTCAAGGGTCGGGAAAGGCAGGGCACAACAGGGCACCTTGGAAGGTCTCTCTTTGACAAAGACTGCAACGATGCATGCAAATCTACATGAAAACGTAATACAAGCCATAATATCATAAGATGAGGCAATAATGTAAGCGTCGAAAAAGGAAATGCGGGGGCTTCGAGGACCAGGTTCTGCTGAAGAAATTTGCTGTAGGGCTCGCTGGGGACATCGGGCCGCATCTTGGTTCTTGCTCGACGCCAATACAGAAAAGGGCGACGATCCTGGGGGAAGTCGTGATGAACATGCCATGTGGGTTCTCTCCATCAAGGGAAGACAATGTTGGGGAAATCACGAACCTGGAGAAATTGATTAAAAAACCTCGGTCTCCGTCGCTCGGTGATGCTATGTGAAGTTTCTCCGTGCCGTTGATAATTTCCTTGTGAAGTTGCTGGATTTATGCAGGAACGGCAGTGTGGTGGACGCACCAGAATGCAGCAGCAATATGCTCGACTGGCGACCCAATCAAGGAGAATTCCAAAACCACAGGTTCTTGGAAAGAAAATGGTGCCGGTGGGAGGAGCTCGAATGCCTGAACAAGTTCTGATAACAAGAATGTATTCGACCTTTGTAGACTTAGCCTTTCGCATGTCGAGATCCCGCATTATACGGTACCAGACGATTGGGAATTTGGTCGACTATTTTGGGGCCTTCTGGAATGTGTCCCGCCTTCAGGCAGAGTGACATTTGAAACGTAAAAACTAGGGGAAAACGTGGCGCCGTTAAACGAGGACGGATTGGGTCTTGTGCATTTCTGCAGCAAAATGTGCAGCTTGACGGCACCGTCACACACGGTTCGGCCAAGTCTCTTTGACAGGTAAGACTCCGTGATTGAACCCATGGGTCAACGACGCGGATATGCAGAGTGCTGCCGCAAGTAGAGCTCTGGGAAACTGATCTTTCGGTTGGGTAAAAGACCACAAATGTCGGCATCTGTCGAAAGCTCACATTGCATCTTTTGGCAAAAAGGTTCCAACGATCTTTGACCTTAGGTGTCTTATTCAGTAAGTCTTGCCGCAGCCATTGAGGCTTATATCGCACGTAAAAGGCAGCAGAAGAGATATCAACTACATTCGGACGCTGCACATTAACCATGACTGTAGATCATGATATTTGGACTCTGTAAGGCAAAATTGCCATGCGATCTAGGCCTGAGCTCTGGACGACCCATCCCACCCTAGAACACGGATAAGCTTACTGTGACAATTTATTTCGAAAATTAGCTCCAGCCCTGCCGAGATATCTGATGAAATCGGCGATGTTGATTTGCGCTGAAAACTGGAAACGAGAGTGCAAAAAGGGGCGGATGCAGCTTACACTTCCCCAAGAGAGGTGTCCTGATGGTGGCCTGCAGAACCTGCATGAACGGCTGTCCACTGTGGCAGTACAGCTGGAACACTACAGTCTCCTGAATGCAGCAGCGACTTAGATCTTTACAAATTTCCACTCATGGGATGGCATTCAGGAAGCTTGACCTTTCGAGGAGAACGAAATCGTTTCTCCTCCCTGGTCTCGCCTGGCTTGGAAGTTTGAAATATAATTAGCTGGCTAGGCGAGACGTGACAGAGAGCCTGAGGGAGGACGTGATAACGGCCAAACCGAGTAATTCCCTTTCGGGGACATTCTCCGGACGTCGTCATTCATAAGGTGGTTGGGATTATGTCTGTGCGTGAATTTCACCCGTGCCTCAGAGTTTACGCCAGGAAGATTTTTCAACGATATCAAAGTTGTTACAGTAGGGTGCAAAAAGTAACTGCACCCCCCCTTGCAAGCGGCCGCTAGCGCTTCGTGCTCCAGGCTTGTCAGAGTGCGCAGCTCATGTCATGCATACCTAGAGATCAGCATACTTCAGCACGCTACCCGCGATTGCAGGGGGGGGGGGTGCAGTTACTTTTTGCACCCTACTGTACAGCTTCGGCAGCCCAACATGTCTTACAGGGGACGAATTGCCCGGAGTCGTGCAGCTCGCAACGATCAGAGTATGTGTCTGTTTCAGTATCGCCCCATGTTAGTACAGTACAAGGTTTGGAGGACCTGTCAAGAAGAACTTTTCGGTTCAGAGGTGAAACTTGAAAGCCGTTATGACAGACCCCTAAAAGAACGCCTTCCCAGGTCTTCTTTGGATTGTGAGGTGCGAACTGCTGGCCATAGCCGTCTCAGACTTTCGGGATCTCCTAGCCCGACCTTAGGGCAAGTCTGTAATCAAGTCGGAAATTTTGGTTTCTCTGTCTCATCATCACAGATATCAGGTTGGCATCTAGATCTAATATCACATTCGTACGCCAGGCAGAAAGTGACTTCTTTCGAAACGCCAGCAGCTGCAGCCTTTGCGAACATAACAATATGTTCAGCGTTTGTTATCGATCAGGATAGCAGAACATCTGCTGTTTGAAGTGAAGGAATCTCGATGACAATAACAGTCACCCAGCCTTGTGTGAATAGAACTGTCTAGCCTTGCGAGCCAAAGCTGCTTTGGATCAATCAGCATCCAGCACCTGATAACAGCGATGATTTAAACTTTCGCCTAAACATGGTCCTGGTGGTCGCGGGGAATTGATTGCACAGATTGGCGACTTTGGGGTCAAATCCCAAAGGATCACCAGCGATCGCTCAACGTCTGATCGAGGACGATCTCAAATTGTGACGCCAGCTCTGTAGCTTCGGTTCAGCACTGGTAGTTTGGCAGCTAGTTCCACCAAGCTGTATGACCGACATGCTTTTTCCTGATGTCTGATAGGCCTTCCGTATCGTTGAAGCGTCCAACAGCAGTGCAGGATTACATGCCCTTTGGATGAAGAAAAAGCTTCTCCAGATTGATCTCTGACTTGCAGTGCCTGCCTGCCGGCAGATCAAGACCTCAGGAGATCAGGAGAGATGATCATGGAGCCCCAAAACAACTTAATATGAGGGAGAGTGCTCTCCAGAATGTTAGAGGCCAACCAAAGGCATCAACGTTTGGGACGGAAAGTGTCGCAACACGAATTGCATATATATCGCCTCCCAATAAGGGTTTGATTTTCCATCCCATACTCGAGACTGAACATTCCCGTCGAGTTCTCGAGAATGCTCGTCAATTGAGCATAGCAACATGCGTAAATTCGTCAAAGGCATTTTATCCAAATTGCTTGCTTTGTGCGGATCGAGACTTGACAGGCTCTGAGCCAGCCTCGCATCCCACAAGCTCTATACGACGGCAAGGCTGCGAAGCATTGTGAGAGGTTGCGTGTCGGCCAATAAGACTCGCAACGTCGCCTCTTTTCTGTTCTTGCACATGCCCCGATTTTCTGCGCGTAGAAGCCAAATCCTATTCAATGATATGAGAGCAACTAGTAAGACCTGTCGGCATATTGTCAGCCGTCCCCAGAATAGGCAAGCTGTGGTTGAAGCTCAGCGAAAAATGGTGGTATGGTAGTGTAGTAATTCCATGGTTGGATCCGTTTAGACAGCGAGGTGGTAGCGAGTTGTCTTGAATCGTTTCTATGACATCTTCTATGCATCGAAGTGGCCGGCTTACCTGCCGAGAGCACCCAATCTCAGGGTACGATCTGCTTGCGGGCTGGACGTACGATGGAAGCATCAAAGCGGATGGGAAAATGGCATCATAGCCGTCCGGTTCATGACACCATGAGCCGAAGATGGGGATGGGGAAAGCCATAGGGCGAAGTCGTGATTCTGAGCGTCCAGGAAGAAAGTAAGCCAAGACTCGAGAGACGGCCGGCCCTCTCGTATTCTGTCCCGTGTTCGTCAGTCTGGACTCTGGATCTCGAAATCGATGGAAGGCGACAAGAGGCAAAGAGCAGGTCAATCTTTGGCCTAAGACGCCAACAGAGTTGTTGGTGTGACCAACAAGCCCTCGACTCACGGATGTGGTGGGTGACAGGGGCCGCTTGCCGAGCATTTCAGGTCACTCTAGCTCCAGCTCTAGCTTCAGGCACAGCAGCTCAGCACCACACCCGACCAGACACAGCCAGCAGAAATGGCGAAGCTAGCCCAACGTGTGCTCGCATAAAACAGAGCATGATGCATGGCAGTTTGGCCGAGCACGCGACTCTGCCTTGCCAACTACTTATACTTATGCACCAAGAGAGAACGGTCAACTGACGATGAATCATAAAACAAACACCATACCTGAAGCTATTATCTTTCAACGAATGCCTCCTGCATATCCGAACCATAGACTTTCAGCCATCCCGCAGTTGCATATTCAGACTATTAAGCTCATGATGGTCTAGAAGACGGCCGAGCCTGTAAGGCCGAGATCTCGGAATATTTTCTGAATGTAAGTGGTCAATGGAGACAGTGTTGTCAATTTTCTTCGTCACAGGAGAAACAGGAGAGGAGAGTCACTTCTCGATTAAGTTTCCGACCATATAGGTAACAAGCGAGATCAAGCTTCGTCTTGGTCTTGGTCTTCGTCGTAATTGTTTTTGGTACGGCATCTGTCGAGGCTGCCTTTCGTATCGCAAAAAGAGCGATTGTTACAAAGTAGTCCACCAAAACCCTTCGTTCTCAATGGGCTCTGCGCTATGAAGCACGACTCAGCACTTGTTAGTAGTTCTTCGGAACCTTTGCCGTGGACTAACTCTAACTCTCAGCTCTTAGTCCCCTCAACCCCCGATTAAGGCACGCAACAGGCAAATTGACCACCAGATCCACTGATGTACACAGCCTGGACTCACCTTCTCCGCTGGCAAGGTTAAGGTTTTGGTAGCTCATGATAACTTTGAACGCTTACTTGAGCATTTCTGGTACTGCCTGTCATAGGGGGTCCCCTTTTTGGACGAGTGACCTCCACTCTTGTACTCCTCTCGCCGTGTTCTGACAGTAGAAGCTCCGAGTAGCGCAAGGACAGTGACCCCGCCTGTGCTAAATAATACGCCGCCTGTTTGTCTCAAACCAGGGCACTCCTGAAGTCTCGAGAACGTCCCACTAAACCTCTCGTCTACGGTACAATAGGCACTTTGTACAGGGCTACAGGCATCAGGCCCCATCGTCGTCTAACGAGTGGGTGAGCACATTTTCACCCAAGGATTCACAGCCCTCCTTTTCCTGATGCGTCCGCCGTATGTCGAGGTAGAAAGCTGTCGGCTGAAGCATAGTATCTGTCGCCATGAAGCTTTCTTGTAGGAGAAAGGTAAGTCGTGTACTGTACCTACTAGGTACCTACAGTAGGTAGGTAAGCAGCGCAGTATTAAGGTACGGGGTATTTTCTATGATCGACAGAACTCGCTCGTTGGCTCGCGGCCGACACTCGACAGGCCATCCGGGCCCTGCCAGCTACCCCTGCGACCCGACCCTGCCCTTCCCTTCCCTTCCCTTCCCTGGCTACGGCCCAGCCATCCACACCACCACCACTCCGCTGAAGTTTGACCCCAGTGGATGTGATGCCACGCTAAGAGTTATTTCCCCCTCCGCTAACCTTGCTGGGCGTTAGCTACTCACAGTATCCTCCATTCTGCTTCAACTCCGAAGCCCACTGGACCAAACCTCGTCGTCGCTCTCCCAATCATCGCGAGATGCCGTCAAGTCGAGTCCCCCAGCACAGAAGAAGACATCCACATCCACATCCTTCCTCCTTCATGGACGCGATGGACTGGGGTCTCCATCCTAGCCCTTTCATGCCCTATCCCCTTGCCCTTGTACATACTTCTCCTTCTCCTTCTCCTTCGCTCGCGTCCTGCCTCCTAGTCGACCCGACCCACCGCAAAAAGTTCCCGTTGTGCCCTTGCCTGGTCTTCCCAGTCTCCTCTTCCCCAGCAATATTTCCTAGCCTATGCGTCTCTCTTGTGCTGGGACTCTCATTTATTATCTCACTCTGCCCGCCTGGAAGGTTGGGACTCTTCCTCGCGATCCTGGCTTTCCTACCGACGTGCACACTCACTTACTTACTTACTCATCAACATCATTCCTTCTCCCATTGACTACCAATGGCTACCTGAAACTGGAATTCCTCTTCACGGTCCCCTCCATACCAATCTAGACTATCAGAACAAGCCGCGGAGCATTCGCGTCACCAAAGTCTATTTCCTGACTTAGATTGAGTACTTCGATCCGCCCATTGCTATTTGCGAATACAACCACCCCGCGCGTACCGAAGTTCGGGTCGCTCAATACCATTGAGGTGTTCTCTCCAGTGGGAAAAGGGAAGGGAAGCGCTCCTGTTGTGTGCTTGTATTGAAGATGGCATCGAATACTACGAGACTTCCTGGGCAAGGACTCTGCCCAGCGCCTTTCCTACAGGAGGATCTCTTTCCTGTAACAGGTGGATGTGAGTAGCCTTCTCGTTCTCTTGTCTTGGGCCAACTATTTCCAGGACCTGGACTAATATTTAGACAGTTGTGGATGGGAGATTTTGCTCAGCATTATTAGGACCTTCCTGCTGTTTGCCTTGTCCGCAGACCCAATGGCTATACCCAGACAACTTCGATACCATAACCCATTCAGCAAGCTGGATAAACGTTGGGGGAATGGTTTGCTCTATGTTCCTGGTCCTTTCCTTTGCTTTTCTTCCAGGTAGGTACCTGAGGTGTCCATTTCCTCAAGATGTCTTGGGATCTTCTCGCCTTGTTCTGTTCTTCAGACATCTCAAACAAGGCACTGCTGACCTCCAAAATCTAGTCGAAAGAACCCATCGCCATTACTTATCAGTTTGCTTAGCGGTTGCAATTATCATCATGCAGGTAAGCAAAGTGTAATACGCCGCCTTGATATTGCTGACCAAACTTCTATAGTTGGGTTTCATTATCCCCTTAGCAGCTAAGCCAGAGCAATGTTTCAACGCCATCACACCACACGATATGGACACGAGCGCAACATGCGCAGTTTCGGGTGCAATGTTACTTGCTGGAGGATGGTGCGGTGTGATGTGGGTTTTCCTTAGAGCACTTGCACTTCATCTTCAGATCTGTTGGCAGATAGTTATTGGAAAGTCTTTCATGTGGGGTGCGCTCGCTGCCGGATGGGGCATTCCAGCCATTGCTCTGACATTAGCACTGGTTTTCAGTGGAGTGTCCTTCCGCTTCGGAGATACTTGCCATATCAACCACAAGAACAGCATGGCGGACTTCTGGATTCCCCTACTGGTCTTCGCGGCCGTCACCGTCATTATTCAATTTGGGACTTTCGGTTACTGTATCAAAGTGTATCTCGCTTCTCTCAGGGATGACTCAACAACCACGAACAGCTCCGGCGTGCGATCTTTCAACAACAGTCTCCGAGGAACCATTTCGCCCCGACAGGCACTCCGTCGAGTTCGCCGGGTTCTCGAACTTCAATGGAGAGGTATTGCGATTGTATTGCTTATCATCGCGGATGTCATTTTCTTCGCCGTTGTGTTCGTCTTCATGGACGACCTCGAGGCGAGCACACTCAAGAACCCAACAAAGGCTATTGACTGGTTGGGATGTTTGGCTAAGACTGGAGGCGACAAGAATGCATGCCTCAGCTTTGCTAGCAATCTGGTCATCAACGAAGCAACCGTCATGGCTGTTCTTGTGTTGCTATCGCTGAACGGGATCTGGTCTCTCCTTTTCCTTGGTCGCTTCTCGATGTTCACTGGATGGTATGAGATGGTCATGGGCAAAGTGAAACCCAACCACGAATTCGTCAGCGCCGATGTTCGCGCTTTCAAGGACCCCAGCTCCTACGAGATGCTCAGTCGAGACAGAGATACTGGCAAGACGCCTGATCCTCTGGTCTCGTATTCAATTACACCCCTATCACCTCCGGCTGCGAAGAGCGGCCGAGAAACACCAGACTACTTCGGACGCGAAGCCCGATACAAGCCCGACACTCGTTCATTCTCGAACCCAAAACCACCTACAGCAAATGATGGTTGGGACACATCTCCCATTACAAGTCCTCGGCCCTATCAGCACCCGGGCATGGATCCTCTATCGATGAATAAGATCTGAGATGCACCCACGTGCAATATTTTGCTATTTCTATCTCCTGCGTTTCAGCGTTTTCACATTGTTTATAGTTACCTTTCTCACTTCTCGTACAATAGTTTGGGGCTGGGCGCCTGGTGTATGGCTGGATTGGGAAGGTACGGGTATAATGAAAAGGAATGTCTTGGGCAAGATTTCGATCACGAAGAAAAGGACTGGGACGGCTTGGAAAGGATTGGAGACCTGATATTGGGCTGAGCCGGCATGCAAGGGGCTTGGTGGCCCAGCACATGTTGTAAGAATGGCCGGTGACAAAGGCGTGTATGGACTAGAAACCCCAGAAGGGACCAGGGCAGACACCTACGAAGGAATTACTAGGCCCATTGTATGTATGAACGAGGAATGGTGTAGTTCAGAGCATGGCTCTCACACGCGCTTCAAATTTCACATCACATCAAGAACACTATTCTGTACTGTACGTTGAGATTGTCCCTTTCGTGCAAACCAACCCCACCTTTACTATAAAGTCGCCCTGTAAAAAGCAATCCCAAATAAACCTTCTAGTCTCACCGAACATCTTCTAGTTCCGCCGACGGTTTCTTCGTTCCCGCATTAGCACAACGCTATTCTTCCAACGGCGGGGTACTGAAACACTCTGGGCGAGTCTGGGGTAGGAATCCGGCCCGAGGCAACGAAACGATCAACGAAACGAAACGCAACGTGCCATGTTGACCAACAAGCCATGCCATCCTCTAGGACTCCCCAAACGTACCCCATGTGTCAATCACCATGTGAATCTGACCCCAGTACCAAGTAGATCCCTTTTTGGAATTTCCATTTTGGAAAGTAGAGACGAGAGGAGAGCTGGGGTCGTCGGCGATACTCGGATCCAACAACGCCCCATGGGGAAGGATATTCACGACCCAGAGAGAGGCCTAGTTTGCCGTGGAGAAGAGTCTTACTGCAATGCGAAGCAATGCAGAGTTATCACAGCAGTGAGACAAGACGTCGGAACAACATCAGTGTTGAGTTCGGCCATTAGACAAGATTGTTGTGGAAGGTCTTTACTATTGCTGCCCGAATTGATTGATGGAGGAAGCATCCACACCACAACCCATGGCGGCAATGTGTAATCGGTGGCCGCGCCGTCCTATAATGTTCTTGTATAAATCTATGAGGTCGGATTTACCTTCGTTCCTTTCTCTCTTGGATTCTATGCCAGGTATAGCACAGACTGTTCAGACGGACTGTTGATCAGACCGGGCAAGTTCCTGAGCATGGCAGGACAACGCGTGGGTGCTCGGTATGTTGTTCACGGGTCTTCAGCTGAGAAATTCTTATTTAATGCTATTAGAAGGTCTAGAATATCATGGTAGTGCTTTACACTTATCTGCATCTGTAATTTTGATGCCTGTGACCAAAGTCGATGGCTATGTCAGGAGAACCAAATCAGACAGGCATAGTTAAACACAAGAATGATGTACGTTTTGCGCTCAACAGGCTACTTCTAGTCTGTATATTCTTATAGGTTCAACCGGACTTGTCCATTCCTGGTACTTACTCCGTCGAGCATGTAGATTAAGTTCATGGACTGTGGTTGTCTCTGGCGACCTTTCAATCCGAGCTTCTTTGGGAGAGACTATTCCCCAATTATTTCCTAACACGTCTAGCGAGAAGTAGGCCTTTCTCTGGCTTGCTACGTGTATTATCCGCATGTACGCATGTGGCTATCAACGTAGATTTATATCCGTACCCTGCTCAGAAATCTTTGCTGGTGGACTAGAAAACTCAATGTCGACAAATGTATCAGGACTGCATAAATGCTCTTCATGTGGGTCTGAGACACAGAAACATTCTGTAATATCTATCTATTCTGAGATTCTCGAATCAGAATTCCTGGAGTCTCACAGAAATCTGCCAGGGGCCTCACGATTATGCTTTTGGCCGACGCGATTATCCCTGCCAATTACCGGCTCTGTGAGAAATTGGAAGGAGCATTGTTTAAATCTAGGCCGATCTAACAGCAATCTTTGTGTCTCAAACTTACTTTCGGAATGCTCGGACGAGATGATCACCAAGCCTCGGAAACTGCTAGTCGCTATGTGCCCGCTAAACTTCGGTAAGTAAACAAATACAGTAGGCGAAGATACGGACATCTGAATATACGTGCCACTTTATAAGTGGCATCAGATCTCATAACACAGTCCGAATACATGCCCAAACGGAAGTTTCTACGAAGGCCGATAGCGCGCCTTGAGCGGTTGATCTGTTCTTCTGCTTTGCAGATACACTGAAAGCCGACCGAGCTAGGAACACAGCGGCAGAAGGTTTACGTGAACTCTTGCAGGAAATATCCATTCTAGCGAAATATTGCCAACAAGAGCAAGCATTCATCAACATTTCGAGATTCAATCAAGACCAATGGGCAGAGCCCCGTTGAAATGGCGTAGCTTCTTTGAGCGATCCATTGCCGGTTTTCTATGCTATCTGTACAAAACCACGCTTTTTCTTTCCCTCTTTCTCCTTGTCCCAGGTATCTTCGTCAACGTAATTCTTTACTCCCTTTTGCTCCATCTGTGATCCAATGACACGCAACGCAGCAAGATTGAAACCCATCTCGTCCTTTTGCCTTTTCAATGCCCGTCGTAAATTCGTCCTAATCTCCTCCAACATTGGTCGCATCGTCTTGCTCGCTACTATCTGCCGGTGATGCGTTCTCAACATGAATAAATGTATGCGGCAGGTCAAATGTATGTTCATAGACCGCGTGGAGAAAATGTGGATGAATGTAAACAAGCTAGGTAGCTTGGAGAATGGTAATACCAGCAATGCATCGTGGAGCGCTGCTGCTTTGATGCTTTGCAGGACTTGCAGTACATGCTGTTCGGCGCTGATACCTCCGAGAGCCGTATACAGAATATTTCGAGATGGCGGCGCGATGTTGGGCTGGGAGATCTTGGCCTCTTCCCATTCTCTCACAATTTCCAAATCGGCCATTCCAAGTTCTAATGCTTCAGCAATCTTCTCACCTGCGGTGAGAGTTTCACTCGTTTGTTTCCCTACATCTCCAAACTCGGCATCATCCTCGTTATCCTTTTCTGGCTCAAGCGATGTCAGAAGAGTATTTTCGTAGAGCTCCTCCAGCTCCTTCTCCTTTTCTTCCTCGAGGAATATTTGTTCGTCCGTCTGTTCCCAAACTCGAATACTCTTGTCGTGACTCGCGCTCACGAGAAAGTTTCCAGTTTTGCTAATTGCCAGTGCCCAGATCTCGCCATGGTGACCATCCAGCCTCTGTATTTGCTCGAACTTATCACCGTCCCAGTACCGGATCATCTTATCTTTGCTGCTGCTGAAGAAGTGATGCCCATTCCCATCCTGGTTGTGCGGGACGAAGGCAACCTGGAGAATACTGTCTTGATGGGCAAAGAATGCCTTGTGGCAGTCTCCGAACTCGAGACCCCATAGTCGAACGTTCTTATCGGCGGAACAGGTCACTATGAGTTTGCTATCGAAAGAAATATCCATGCTCAAAACCGGTAGTTTATGGCCATATAAGTTCAAAAAGAGCTTCAAGGAATCTACGAAGAAGACCTTGACAGTATTATCCAACAGTGCGACTGCGAGCAGCCGAGCGTCCGGGGAAAAACGTATGCTGAGGATATCATCGGAGACTTTCAAGGTTCGTGTGTGAGAGAGCCTCAGTCGAGGAGTTTTCCGTTTTGTCCCGGGAATTTCTTCCTGGACAACTTCAAAGCTCCAGAATTTTGCTGTCTTGTCGGCACTTCCAGAGACAAGTGATCTGCCATCGGGGTGTACTTGTAATGACCATACAGCACCCTCATGTGCATCTACCTTATCGAGCATGGACGCCGATGCAATATCAAACAATTCCAATTCTCCAGACTTGGTGCCAATTACCACAATCTTGTCTCCTGGTAAAAACGCACAACAAAGAGCATAGCCGCACTCGAAAGTACGTATGCATGTCCTTGTGCGCACGTTCCATATCTTCAGACCACCATTGGAGGCGGATGCAAGCATTCTATCATCGGAACTGAGGGCTAAGGATCGGATGTCTGCTCGGTGGCCTGGTAGTTCCACAGCCAATGTCCTGTTATAGTCTGGCATCTCTTCAGCTTTGGACTTTTTACTTTTCTCCTTCGTGGGAACCGTGTAGACTTCCAGTTGGTTGTTTGTCGTTGCTGCCAAAAGCTGCATTGGCCTTGAGCCCTTGGTTTTGATCCAATCCATGGATCGTACTTTGCCTCCAGTCCTAACAACAACATATGAAACGAAGATGTCGGTAATTTCAGCACCGGAGGTATCCCCAATTTGGTCGGCAGCCTCGTCCACATCGAACTTCTCTCCCATCGAGGTCAGCTTCTCGCGCCTTCTCTTACGCTTCCGTGTGAGAACTTTCCTAATTTCCTCCTCAGAACGTATTCTCCACAACTCTATGGCCTTCTCTGACCCGTGTACAGCAAAATAGTCATGTCTCGGATGGAAGCTGACTTCCAGCGCCTTATCTTTGCCCTGGCCGCGGAGCACACCTCTGCTCTTCAGAAAATGTCTCACTGCAACGTCGTTGGAGCTTTTCGAGAATTCAGACAGGCCGAGGGTGTCGATGGACCAAATAGTCAATTCTCCGTCATTCCCAGCCGTGACACATGCTGCCCCATCAGGAGAGACTCCCAAGGCCCAACATTCTCCATTAGACTGCGCTGTATGTGTTTCAATACAGTGGCGGGAGGCGATATCCCAGAGCTTTATGAGAGCATCTTTTCCAGTGGTCAGGAGGAAACCTTCCGAGGTATTCGAGTCTTCGAAGCCAGTGACAACTACTTCTCCATTCTCGTCAACAGCCTCTTGTGCTTCCGCTTGGAGAAATCGAAGCCCTGTAATCTGATCCTTGTGGCCTCTCAATTTGAATAATCCTACTTCGGCGACCAAGTCCCACAGTATCACATCTGTATCCTTAGAGCCGCTTGCTAGCCTAGTCCCAGAATTGTCGAATACCAGACGTGTAATCGCTGAACGGTGCCCATTGAAGCTGACGATGAGCGTCGCAATCTTAGAGTCCCAGAGCCTTATACTTCCGTTCTCATGTCCAACAGCAAATATATCCTTGTCAACCTGGCTTTGCGCAATGGCAGTAACTTGTGACCTGCAGTCTTTGTCGGCCCATCGGCTTAATAGCTCGCCCCTCTTGATATCCCAGCACAGAACCTCTTCATTCGCAGCAGCGACTGCTATTCCAGTGCTCCGCGACGATTCGGACCAGACTACGTTTGATGTACTCGAATTGACAAGCCCGAAGGTTCTTGTATGCTCATATTTGCTATAAAACATTAGCAGCGATCTTGAGCAATTAGAAAGAGATACTTTACAGGTATGATTTGACCATCTTTACATTCTGCGGCTATGGGATAGGGGCAACGGTGACGGTGACTGGGTTTCCGGTCTCGCAGATCAAAGTTAACCACAAGTGTCGGGGCGTACTTGTACCAGGCGCAAAAGCTGGTTGTTGATGTCCAGAACTTTTTCTTTACTTTTTGATTTTCTTACAGCTATTTCGTTAGTGCTGCAGATAAGCAAAGAGGCGTAGATCGTGGAACGGCCCTAAGTGGTAAGCTTGATTTCTGCCCCACGTCCATCAGCCAGCCAGCCCTCGACGAAGCACTCCGAAGTAGCTTCACCCGGAAGCCATCGAAACCCAAGGACAACAGCTGCTTGAAAGGCGCCCACAATGCTTCTCCTTGACTACCAGAATGTCCTGATTCAATCAGTGCTCACAGAGCGATTTTCAGGGTACGGCTCCTTCGGAAGAGCCTCATTTCGACCCCTCCAACTGATCCATTTCCAGTGCTGCCCCAGTCAACATCGACCAGACAGTTTCGGATTTCGACGGTGTCACTTTCCACATTTCTACGCCGGAAGCGAAGTCGAAAATCGTCGTGTCTATACAAGTCAAGTGCTACAATGAGCTATTGAAGTATGGCGCACAGCAGGTGCTGGAACGCGAATATGGCCCATATGTGATTGCGCCGGAAAGTGGTTACAACTTTTCTGTGCAGGTAGACTTGGACAATCTGCCAGAGGAGAAAGGTGAGGACTGTCGTAATCGTTCCGACACTGTTGCTGACATGAATGCTTTTGTAGAAGCAAGAGATGATTTGATTCGACGGGTATCCCTGATGAAGCGAAATGCAATGGCAGCGCCATTCGAGCATGCTTTCGATGAGCACCACAAGCTAGCTGAGGAGGCCTCCAAGTTTACTTCAGAAGAGGCACCACAAGGAGTACGAGAAGGTGGGGATGTTATGGCTATCCACTACCGAGACGAAGAAGCTATCTTCATCAAGGCCAGCCACGACAGAGTTACAGTAATCTTCAGTACCATATTCAGGGAGGAAACAGACAGAGTCTTCGGAAAGGTCTTCATCCAGGAATTCGTTGATGCACGGAGAAGAGCTATTCAAAATGCCCCCCAAGTTCTGTTCCGAACCGACCCTCCTCTGGAGCTTCAGGGCGTCCCAGGTGTGAAGGATTCTGGAAACGGAGAGATTGGCTATGTGACCTTTGGTGAGTAAAGCCTACCCGAGAGAAGCTTATCTTCCGCTTACATCTGGAAGTCCTCTTTCCCAGACATTTGACTCGCCAACGACGGGATGAAGTGATTTCACACATTCAAACTTTCCGAGATTATTTCCACTACCACATTAAAGCTTCTAAGGTGCGGACTCGCTCCTTCTAGAATAACTTGCTGCTCATTATTGACGTGTCTAAGGCCTATATCCATTCGCGAATGCGTAGACGTACCGCTGATTTCTTGCAAGGTAAATTTGTGCCCCTTCCAGATAAAGTCATAGCTAACCGGGAAAGTCCTACGGAGGGCACGCCCAGAGAACGAAGAGAAAGAAAGAAAAACGGCAAGTGGAAGAACTTTCAAGCAGGGCTGATTGGCCTATTGATGAATATTTGGGTGTCTTAAAGAAAATTCAAACGTTGTGTCCTTCACGCATACTCCAAACCCCGATTACATCGGCCCATTACTGGTGGTATCAGGTACAACTCCAAAAACACACGCATGAACAAGAGCTCTATGAATACAGGAACAGCTTCCACCAGCTGACATCACCGTTCTCCTTCTTATAGAATTGTGTGTACACTCCTGCTGATGAACTAGGACATGTCAGTCACATTGCCTCCTGCACTGGTTAAATAGGATGGGAAACTTACTTGGCGTGGTCGATTCTCTTTTGCAGCTTCTTGTCCTTCTTGTCTTGCTCCTTCTTAGCATTCGCCATCCTTTCCTTCCTTTCGCGCTTCCTTTCTGCCTTTTCCTCCTCTGGCGTGAGCTTTGCAGGTGGTTCGACGACTGCTGGCTTGAAGCCAAGCTTTTCCTTCCAAGAAGTGGACATGGCTGGTGGGATGTGATGGGTCTCAGAGCACGTAGTGCGGTAGATCGCAGTGGGTAATGCTGTCAAGGAAGCCTTCGAACTCAATTTTGAGTAGACCAACGGCAGCAGCACGTGTCTGGTGAAGTATGTTACCGCGTAGCAAGATTGAGTCGTAGCAGATGAATGGATCAAGATGTCTCGCGGCTTTTGTTTGAATGGATGCTGGAGCTGCTGTATCACGGCGACATGTCTGAAAATATATGCACCAACACTCCTCTGTCATTTCATTCTGCCTGCCAAGCGAGGCTTGTACTTACAGTATTGGGTATTTAACGAAAGTCAAGGCTGTTGTCGAGGCTCTCTCAATCGGAGAGTGGCGCAAGCGGCAAAGCGCCTGCTGCGCTTCAGGCGTGGTTGCTTGGCATAGAAATTGATGTTGATCATCAGTGGCACGATCAGAGGACGGTGAGGGAGCAGCGAGACTTATCGACGAGAGCCTTACCATGGGAGAACGTTGGAAAAATAAGTTTTATCGACTCTACCCTGTCCTCTCTAAACTTATTCTCCCAATGTTCTCCCATGAAAAGGCTCTCAGAGCAGGAGGGCACTTCCGTTCCAGTCAGACCCTTTCGCGTACCTAGGTAGGTATGCTGCCACCCATGATCCCATCCAATGACCAATTCAACGTACAGTACAGGGACCTATATACTTCACCAAGCATCACTAGATACTAAAATATACGATTCATATCGTGATTCCATTGCAGATTTTTAATCAAAGGAACCTTAAAGAATATCCCACGTCAGTTGCAGCCGCCCGTTTATCACGTGACCAAAAACTAGCTAGTCTAAATTTGGCTAGCCACCGTAGCCTCAAAAATTGACCTTCGGAACCGCGTTGGACAAGACAACGGCCCCCCAGACAACATCAACTTATCGCAAGTCAACATGTCTGACGCCGACTTCGACACTATTAGGAAGCTTCAGGCGGAGCGGAATGCCGCTTCTGCTGGTAAGAAGGGATCAAAGACATTTGACCCATCTAATCAGCGAACTGATGTCTCCACCAAGGCCTCCCTGACAGATAGCTTCGACACCACCCTTTACGAACGTGATGGAGGCGACAAGTTTGCGGGCTACAACACATCGATCGCGGTCACAGATGGCGAGGATGTTATGGAAACTGAGGAGGATACTAGCAGGCGGTTAGTAGGACAATATACTGCATCAAAGGACCAGATGAACGAGTTCGCCCATGGCAATGGAGTTGAAGAAGAGGACATTCTCCTCGGGCGAGAAAAAAGTGCACGCATCGCCGATCGTGAAACCGATTATCAGAAGAAGCGCTTCAATCGAGTTCTCACTCCAACACGAGCCGACCCTTTTGCAGCGAATCGTCAAGCAGGAGCAGCAGACGATGGAGATAGTTATCGCGATGTTATGGCGCGGAGAGACCTGGAGAGAGAAGAGGAGAGGGTTCAGAGAGCTATTGAAGAGAAGACCGCAAATGGAGAGGTGGTCCACCACCAGGCTACGCTGAAGGATGCGACGGGATCGCCGAGCGACAAAGAAAACAAGGACGCAGGCTCCACAGAGGTTGCCGTCGGTCGCAAGAGAAAACAACGATGGGATGTCGCCTCGGACTCTACCGATGCTAGCAGCCAACCAACAGAGACAAAAGTCAAGCGCTCGAGATGGGACCAGACACCAAGCATTGGAGGTGCAGCTGTGGACGATACACCAAGGCGACGATCCCGATGGGATCAAGCACCGGCAGCAACACCAATTGGAAACCAAGGACTCGTGACCCCAATGCACCCTTCGCAAATGGGAGGTCCTGTCATGCCAAGTGCTTTCGGTACGGATATCTCGATGCGAAATGCCTGGTTGTCGGATGAGGAATTGGACATGATGCTTCCAAGTGAAGGGTACAAGATCCTTGAACCTCCTCCAGGATATGCTCCTATCAGGACTGCAGCACAAAAGCTCATGGCTACACCCGTCTCAGCTGGTGGTTCTGCTGGATTCGGAGGCTTCATGATGCAAGATCCTGATAGTGCAAGGACCAGCGGAAAGCAGCTTCCAAACGAAATTCCTGGAGTGGGTGATTTGCAATTCTTCAAGGCCGAGGACATGGCCTATTTTGGAAAGCTCACGGATGGAAGTGACGAGAACACAATGAGTGTGGAGGAATTGAAAGAACGAAAGATTATGAGGCTGTTGCTTAAGGTCAAGAATGGTACTCCGCCAATGCGAAAAACGGCCCTTCGTCAACTCACGGACAATGCCCGCCAATTTGGTGCTGGACCCCTCTTCAACCAAATCCTGCCTCTCCTTATGGAGAAGACCCTAGAAGATCAAGAGAGACATTTGCTCGTTAAGGTCATTGATCGGGTACTCTACAAGCTCGACGAGCTTGTTCGACCCTACGTGCACAAGATTTTGGTCGTCATCGAGCCATTGCTTATCGACCAGGATTATTATGCAAGAGTGGAAGGCCGAGAAATCATCTCCAACCTCAGTAAAGCCGCTGGACTTGCGCACATGATCAGTACCATGCGTCCAGATATTGATCACGTGGATGAGTATGTGCGAAACACCACGGCAAGAGCATTTGCGGTCGTCGCTTCCGCTCTTGGGATCCCTGCCCTTCTTCCATTCTTGAGGGCTGTCTGTCGCAGTAAGAAATCGTGGCAAGCTAGACACACCGGTGTGAAGATTGTTCAGCAAATCCCTATTCTCATGGGTTGTGCTGTTCTTCCTCATCTGAAGGGACTTGTTGACTGCATTGGTGGATGTCTGAACGACGACCAGACTAAAGTCCGAACGGTGACGAGTTTGGCTATTGCAGCACTTGCTGAAGCAGCCAGCCCTTATGGTATTGAGAGCTTTGAAGATATTTTGCATCCGCTATGGACTGGGGCAAGGTGAGCATTCATTTCTTTTCATATTTCTCTTGCTGGCGAGGGCAGACCCTTTGCACGTCACTGGATCTGTCAGGTTCATAGCCTTCCCCGGTCTGATTGTCTAGCACCTTTTGCGGACATTGCAACTTCCAATGTCTCGGGCCCGGACCCTTAATTTTGTGCTCGGGGGGCCGACCTTTTGGATTCGACTGTTTTTTCTTTTTCTGTTTGTTAAAGATACTGGAAACTTGCTAATCTATCTCATAGGCGGCAACGCGGTCGAGGGTTGGCTGGATTCCTTAAAGCCGTTGGATATATTATACCTCTCATGGATGAAGAATTCGCCAACTACTACACAGGCCAGATTTTGGAGATCCTGTTACGAGAATTCTCTTCGCCGGATGAGGAGATGAAGAAAGTCGTTCTCAAAGTGGTCTCTCAATGTGCAAGCACAGATGGCGTCACAGCAGGTTATTTGAAGGAGAATCTTCTCGACGAGTTCTTCAAATGCTTCTGGGTCCGTCGAATGGCCATGGATAAGCGCAACTACCGCCAAGTCGTGGAAACAACTGTCGACTTGGGCCAGAAGGTCGGCGTTAGTGAGATCGTTGAGAGGATTGTCAACAATCTCAAAGACGAAAGTGAGGCATACCGGAAGATGACCGTGGAGACAATTGAGAAGGTTGTCGCAAGTTTGGGAGCGGCAGATATTGGAGAAAGATTGGAGGAACGACTTATCGACGGTATACTTCACTCGTTCCAGGAGCAAAGTGTGGAAGATATTGTCATGTTGAATGGATTCGGAACCGTGGTCAACGCTCTTGGGACCCGATGCAAGCCTTACCTACCACAAATCGTCAGTACTATCCTTTGGCGTCTGAACAATAAATCTGCGACTGTTCGACAGCAGGCTGCCGATCTTATTTCGCGAGTAGCGATGGTGATGAAGCAGTGTGGTGAGGACGCTTTGATGGCTAAGCTCGGCGTGGTTCTTTACGAATATCTTGGCGAAGAGTATCCGGAAGTCCTGGGATCTATTCTTGGAGCACTACGATCCATTGTGTCGGTCGTTGGTATCAACCAGATGCAACCTCCTATTAAGGATCTCCTGCCGCGTCTGACGCCTATTCTGCGGAACAGACATGAAAAATGTCAAGAAAATTGCGTGGACTTGGTCGGACGTATTGCAGACCGTGGACCGGAGAGTGTCAATGCAAGAGAGTGGATGAGAATCTGCTTCGAGTTGCTTGATATGCTCAAGGCTCATAAAAAGGGCATCCGTCGAGCAGCAAACAACACTTTCGGTTTCATTGCCAAAGCAATCGGACCACAGGATGTTCTGGCTACACTGCTCAACAATCTTCGAGTACAGGAGCGTCAGTCCCGAGTCTGTACGGCAGTTGCGATTGGTATTGTTGCGGAAACCTGCGCACCGTTCACTGTCCTTCCAGCGTTGATGAACGAATACCGAGTGCCCGAGTTGAATGTGCAAAACGGCGTTTTAAAGTCACTTTCCTTCCTCTTCGAATACATTGGAGAGATGGCCAAGGATTACGTCTATGCTGTTACCCCTCTGCTTGAAGATGCCCTCATTGATCGGGACCAGGTCCATCGACAGACTGCTGCTGCAGTAGTAAAGAGCTGCGCCTTGGGAGTAGTCGGTCTTGGCTGCGAGGATGCAATGGTACATCTCCTTAACCTTTTGTGGCCCAATCTTTTCGAAACCAGTCCCCACGTCATCGACCGTATTATTGAGGCAATTGAGGCAATCAGAATGGCAGTCGGCCCGGGCATCATCATGAATTATATTTATGCCGGTTTGATGCATCCCGCGCGAAAGGTCCGTGAACCATACTGGAAAATTTACCGATCAACCTACGTTCAGGTTGCCGATGCGATGGTTCCCTATTATCCAAACCTTGATGATGAGAAGATGCACAGACCAGAATTGGCGATTGTGATTTGAACTTGGAGCTTTGTAGCATTCAAGGGCGTTTGAGGGTGTAAATTAGGATCAGTGTATAATTTGGACGTGGGAGCAAGTAGAGGAGGTGATCAGAATCAAAGTATTCTTTGCAGACGTTTACTGAAATTTCCCAGGTCCACCGCGTGAAGATATTTCGACACTTGTAAGTGATCAACCTCTATCCTCCTCACTTGATTGTTTGCTGTGTTTTTTCTATCTAGCGACATCGAAAGAGCCATACCCTCGTTATCCCTATCTCCTGAATTTTGGCATCGGGGTAACACCAGCAGTCCCGACCCGTTGCCCGAGTGACTTTCTGGCGTGCTGTTGTGGGTTTTAGCACCAAACTTCCAACACAACACCAAATCATGCAGCAAGAACGATTCCACCAACTAAGCAACCATGGACCCGGACAGCAATCAAGTAAATGGGAATAGTCTCCTTTCTAATGTCTGAGCAGTGCTCCAGAAGGCAACTATATCTAACAGCCCCTAGTTTTGGGGTATACTTGAGGAGTTTCATTCAAGACTCAAAGACGTTTTTCCTCGGTTAAAATAATTGTCGAATCTTAAGCCTCCTGTATTTCAAGTACCTTAAGTATTTACCTGACACCGTGCCTTGGAACTTGTTTCTCTTATGTAGCTACATGTCATGATTTACTACTCTACTGTATTTGCTTCACAACGTAATTTCTAGCATGTATGTTAGAAGCAATTGTACCTTCCGCCAGATGGCTCGATCTTGACTTCAATGATATTTTACCGAATACCGACGCTCGCTTCATACCATCTCTGTATTCAAATTGCTTCTTCTCGTTCTGTTCTCGTCGTTCACGGCACACAAACGTACTCAGCGTTAATCTTAGACTCGATCCAACTGCCACGAAATCTGTGAGAATTGCAGTGACTTTATGACTCAAGTCTCCTCCACTCTTTGACCGGGGCAGTGGATGGATGCCTTAGAGCCCCATGATTGACCGAACGACGTTGCTTGAAAGTAACAATCCAACAAATGCTTCAAATGCTTCAATCATGCTTACCAAACTTTCTGGCTATGGAAGATCAGTCTAAAGCCAATCGAGTCCCACTGTCTCGAAGCCAGGCAGAGGGTGAAGTTGCCTAGCGAAACGACAGAGCAGATTCCGCGCAGGCAAGGCGAGACGTAGTTAAGACAGCTTATAGCGGTTCCTAAGAGCTTCTCCATCTTCCAAAATCAAGAGAGGTATCTAAGCTACCTGCTGTGCTCTCCATCTGCAAGCTGTGGCTAGCCTCAACTTACCCACCATTGCTACCAATCCCAAAAGGGAAAGTACAACATCACTTCCCTCACCAACGACAACGACTTCAACCCTCGAGACTTTCAAAGCAACAATTTCTCGTCGTTCCTTCCGCTTCTACACAAAGTCAGCGATCTCCTTGTTTGAACCACATGCGAACTAAGGGAAAATGAGAACGGCAATTCCAACCCGTCCCAACAAGTGATGCCAGGGCACAATCGCACTGTCGTGCAACCTCCCCACATCTGTACACCACACCAGCAAGCCTATATATCCAATCAATTGGGTCTAAGAGTCGTACGAACATCGAAGTCAGTAGCCGAGGTATTGATGAGAGGCAGAGAAAAGCTTTGATCACTTTCAATGCTGGGGAACCATACACTACATATCCTTTGTGTAGATTGCACCTCACTAGCAACACTCTCGGAAACCAATCCGAAATCTGCATTATTGGGACGGGAACGAGGACGAGGTAACCTAGATCTATTCATTCCCGTAATGTACCCTTCCGAAGGAAACGTACGTATGCATCTCATTTGCCACCTGGCGGAGCTATCGACATCTCACGTTGCTCTCGTGTTCTAACTGTTGCACGGGATGTATCGTAAGGTTATTCCTGCCTGATGGCACGGAAATCCTGCGGCCACCGAACAGGCCGTTATTGTCCCTCCAAGCACCTCGTTACCGAATGTCTTGCGCTGACGCCTTTATGCCCTGGAGGAAGTTTGAAGCTGAGTTTAGTCGTACGTACTTTTCTTGGTATGTAACCTCATCCCGAGAAGTGCGAAGTCAACTTCCCAACACCTCGATTTTTGAAGTTCTTACCCGATATATCGAAGCCCACCTCCTGGACGAGGAGAACGGAAACGGGTACGCAAAGATCCGTGAGAGTTCGCTCGGAATGTCTTAGATGTCCCTGGCCTCTCGGGACGGCCCTCTTCGAAGAGTAGAAAAAGGTTCCTCCGAATTTAAAGAGGGACGAAGTACAAACCAGCTCCTATTAGGAGCACTGCCATCAAGCTGTCATGTTCGAAAAGGGAATGTCCCATATCGATCAAAAAGCTAGAGCAGAACCAAGCAGACGGTCCCCAGTGTTAGGGATGCCGCTAAAGTGTTTGACAGCTCCAATTTTTATGACAAACTCAACCCCATTAAATCACCTTTGTCGCAGATCAATCAATCTACATTCCCGAAGCATTGGAATTCTGAGGGGCATTTTCGGACCACGCTCTGGAGGTTGTACGGGAAATGTGCGGTCTTACAGTTGTGATATCTAGAGGAGGGTGGGTGTATCTAGCGGACTCACATTAGGACCGTCACGTACAAGCGAGCAAGCAAGATGCTCGGACTCTAGGTACGTAGCTTCTAGACATCTAGAGAATGTAATAGGAGCGTTTGGTCCGCCTCACTTAGGCCTCACTCTCAGATTGATAGGTTCAGCTTCCTCATCGAGACGACTTGCCATTCCATGACATGTTTCCTTCTTTCTGCCTCAGTACTTTGAGCACGCCCCCAATCCCCATGCATAACCCTCACAACACACCCTGCATACAAGGGCAAGCCATAACCGTACCGGGTCAAGCCATCCACTCTCACGATCCGCCATCCCTGCCCGTGAGTCTTGGCTGCAGGCGCCACCGACCTCATGTCACATCCACAGTGACGACGTCGCACATTTCAGCATATGTCGTCAACTCTCATTGGCTACTCTGAGGCAGAAAGGTGTCACTGTAGCATCATCCCGCACCCCAGCGGGCGTCCCAACTTTGGACCCTGAAATTGTATCCATTGAGGCGAGAGAGATTGTCGTGATGCTTGTGGTGGTGGCTTCATCTTGCAGGAGAGTAGTTCTGCCAGTGAATTATGGGACGTCCAGCAGCACCAGTGAGAGAAGGACTTTCTGGTAGGGCTTTGAGATTGTGGCCCTGGATGGGTGCGGACGTGGATATAGATAGCAACAACGGACCAATTGGAGATAAGCTTCTGACGGAGAAGAGTTATCAGATGCGAATCAGACGCCCTTGCTACTTGCGCCTTATACTGCCCAATTCTGTATCAGAGCCGTTTGAATGGCGGGCTTCGTGCTTGACGATGATGTTATACATCGTCACAGTTAGACTTTCCCCGCACCAGCTCAGCTCAGCTGCTTTGCGCTTCAAGGGAAGTAAGAAGTTGCATACACGCATCGATGCATCCATCTTGGCAGTTTACCTCATAGACCTCTAGTTCCTGAAGATGGTTTGAAAATTGGGACGGAAATAGCCCACCAAACCCATCGGAGGGAGCTACATCTCCGCCTCCACACACGCATCGTCTCCAACACTTTACATACCGAATCATCACTCGTTTCATACAGTTGATCTGATTGATTAAATTTAACGAACAGCCTCGCTTAGTTCTACTTTACCTCGGTTTGAGCCTTTGAGATAACTCCTCTCGATTGGAAGAAAGAGAGTAGGTATTTTCATCATCCTGCCTAGCTCGTGTCGCCACACTTAGATATGGTACTCATTCCCTAACCCTCCAAGGCGAGGAAAGGCGGCAAAGGCTATCTCTTGCGATGCAACGCTGACCACAACATCCATCATGCCAAGCACTAGCAGCCCCTTTTAGGCTGTTCCGTAGAACATCTCCACCGCTTCTCTTGATGTTCTTTCGACAGGGCTGCGTTTCATGTGTCTCCGAGGCGGAGAAGATTGCCGTCATTTCGACCGGGACCCTAGTCTTACCATACCCATCCTCCCCTCCTGTCATATCAAATCATACGCATTCGTCACGAGATCTAGTTTCTAGGGTTTTGCAGGTGTGGCCCTCTCCTCGTCCGTGGTCGGCGATGTGAGTGTGAGTTTAGGGCAACGATCAGCGCTTCTGCACTGCCCGATTGCTGGGTTTGCCATTTGAGGACGTGGTTGATAGTGGGGTTGAGGGGTGTTTGTACTGCAATTTCGTTTTTTTGAGTGAGTTTCAACAGCCCAAGATAGACGTCTAACGGCCAGTCGGAGGGACAGTGGGAAAAGGCACTTTGGTGATGAGATGATTTAGACGTGAATAGGGGCTGCAGAAGCGGTGAGGACAAGACAGATATCAGCGGGCAGACGAGGATATTCAAGTCAATGTTTACCCATCAGCCCTATTCTCGCCACTCCACCTAGTAGAGGCCGTCGAGCGCGGTACGCGCCAAAATGAAAGGACCAAAAAAGGTCGTGCAAAATTAATAGCCTCAAGAGGCAACAAAGCTTCCTTTGTGGTTCTGGTATTGTAACATTAATCTAGTCGTAGTGACTGGCTGTGCTATAGTCCACCATCAGGCCGTAGGGGTATAGGTAACGAGGGTGGGACAAAACAAAAATCAACTAGTGTACAACACATCCCATCATCGTCAAACCATCATGACGGTATTCGCAAATCCTTCAACGCCGTGTATATCAACACTCTTACGAGTGATTTCCCATATGCCACAGGACCACCACATTAGGCGTATGTCCTCTCAGCGAAAGTATTAGAATAGAATAGTTTCATCTAGAAGCAGAAGCGCAAAAACTGAACATTCGGGTATTGGCGAAAATCGAGCCAACTTCCCGCACATTGGATATCAAAGACGCGCCGAGGGATATCGCAAACATAATCGACAAGAAGTGCAAAGGCGTAGTTCGACATCTGACCGACTTTTGGGACAATCAAAGGATCGCAAGCCAAGCAAGTATAAACAGGAGGCGAAGATCGTCGCAAGCCATTAATCGTCGGAGTGATGGTCTTCTGATCCCGCATCTGATCGGGCCTCGCCCTTGTGAACCTTGCGATGTCTGCGCAAATTTGATACAACTGAAAAGTGGCGTCCACAGCCCTCGACTTCACAGCAGAATGCTATCATATGTTAGTGTAGGTCTTGGGAACGCCAGCTCTTGCAACTTACGTTTCTCGCCAGTGTGGCTGTACATATGTGTTTGCAAAGAACTTGGGCGGGTGAATCGCTTGTCGCAGACCTTGCATTTATGTTTCTTTTGTGTGCTCGATGAGACCTTAGAACTGAATTGACCCATCATAGATGCTGGAGCTGGTGGCATTCCTCCGTTGATCAGACCCGATGGTCTCGGTAATGTTCTCGAGGAAACTGACTCGATGTCGGAACCCGTGTTCGAGTAATCGCTGACTGATGAGTCGACAGATCCGCCAAAGTATGCTTGGTAGTTGCTTGACGAAGAGATCGATGAGTTGCTCGAATGCGTTGTCGGGAACCCGTAAGCATCACCTGATCCTCGTACACGACCTCCTTGTGCTTCGTAAATGTTGCGTGGTGTTTGCGTGTTTTGGCTCATGGCTATCATGCCCCTGCTAGCATCAATGGCGTCGCCAAAGCTTCGTGTTGAGTCATTTGGAAGTCCTCTGTCATTGATGTCAATAAGGGAATTTTGACGATGGCGCTGCGCGTCTTCCGAGACACACAAGAAAGGACTAGAGGGTACTAACGGTTGTGATAGACGTCTGGAGTTGTCTTGCTGAATGGCATATGTCGATCGGACTGGTGCTGGCGCATAGCCCATGGTCTCGTAGGGCGTTGGGGTCGGCGCGTAGGCGTTGTGAGCTGGAGATGGAGCGCTCGAGTATGGGTGGTGATTGTCTCCATATCCAGTGGACACAGAACGAGAAGGACTCAACAAATCTTGGGGCATGGTGAGTAAATCCTGTGAGCCATACACATCGGCCAAGAGAGGGCTACCTGCTGATGCCGCGCTGATAGGTACGCTGGCATATGATCCCATAGACGCAGTGCTATTCATACGGGGAGCTTGTGGCTGTTGCTCATGCTTGATATCGAGACCCAAATTTGGGTGAAGATTGCTGTGCGAGGAGGCATAGAGGCTGTGGTTCTGGGAGGGCGACGAGGTCGCAGTCCACGGGTTGGTGAACTGAGGAGGATTTGGGTACGACATGTGGTCAAAGTTCATGCCGCCGAAGCGTTGTTGGTTGTCGATGGCCATAGTCATCCTTAAAAAAAAGATGAGCGGTCAATCGTAACGAATTTCTGTTGAATGCAATAGTAGAATGGTTCGACGTTTCAAAGAAGCGTGGATCAGATGCAAGATCCCGTTGAAGATTGGTTTTCGTCCGGTCGAGAGCTGTCTTTTCTCGGAGTAGGAAAGATGGAGAGAGACGATCAGTGAAGTTTGACGGGTGGGATCAGCGTTCTTTATGTGCTTGATGCTGAAGAGGGGACGGTCAGAGGATCCAGGAGTGTGGTTGGTTGAAAGGCCGAATGAGGTAGTTCTTGGTGTACAAGCACTACGATTCGTCTGATAGGAAAGGCGGAGTGGAAGGGGATGTAGGGCCTAAGCTGTCCGCCTGAATGTCTAGGATTCGTATTGGGCTGGGGAGGGATTCTGCTGTTTTGGGTGGGGCCAAAGGCAAGCTTATGATGCCTTCAGAAAAGATCGACAGCGGACAAGACGAGGAGAGGGCTCTGAAGCTGCTCTAATCCGCCTCTAATGCGGGACTGGAGACTGAGATGCCGTAGACAGCAAAGCGGTCCTGGAGATTAAGCTCTAAACTGGGTACCGCTTCGAGCGTAGTGAAAGCTGTCAAGCAGTTCGGCAGTCTGGTGATCTTCGTTCGATAGGAGAATACCCAAGTAGTTTTTGGCGTCCGGGTGGGTATGGATGGTGAAGTTATGGCGTGTGAAGCGGCCGAAGATATGTTGTGATCGACCGTTGACAGTTGCTGAGAAAGGAGAAGATCGAAGGCGCGAGCGTTTGAAGTCTGCTTTGAGTGAGAGAAGAGTATCTCTCTAGCAGGGACGTGCGAACTTGTATGATTTGCTATGGGTATGGATGGAGTTGTGAAAATGGAGAAAGACAGGACGATTGATGTGAGGAAGCGGGAAGTATATGGATGATCTTCCTTCTTAAGTTCTCCTACGTCCAGTCGAGGAGCGGGGGTGGTTTAAAGGTGGGTCTTGATCGCAACGTCAACGTCTAGGACCGGGACATGGACTGGGGTGAGGTATTTTGATTGTGGGTGCAGTTGTGGATGGATGATGGAGGAAAAGCAAGGGTAGGGATGGTACAGTACAGACAGACAGTAGTGATGGTGGTGGTGGTGGTGGTAGTGGTGGAGGTGTGAGAGGCTTTCCAAGATCCTAGCTAGCTCGCCTGGGTGGCAGCGGTAGTTTTGAAAGGAGTGGAGGAGAAAATGCAAAGGCCAAAGAAGCGACAGGGGAGGGAAAGGGTCGGGCAGGCAGGGCAGGGCAGGGGACTTCTGATGAAGGCTTGCCAAGGCTAAGGCTGGGAGAGAACGAAAGGGAGAGGGCAAGTAGTTCAACCAAGTACGCATGGAGGCATGTAGATTTACTCTAGCTTTTGCTGTATGTATATGTATATGTATATGTAGTACTAGGTCACACCCAAAGCGTGCAGGTTAAGTCAGTTCAAGTCAGGTTAAGCTAGATCGAAGCAGAGGATAGAAGAAGAAAGCAGCAAAGAAAGAATGCGCGCTCTCTCTCTCTCTCTCTGTGCTACTTGCTTGCTTGCTTGCTCGCTCGAACTGTCTAGCTGGATCTCAACTGAGCTCAACTGAGGAATGAAATGCGTACCGAGGCCAAGGTCAATATGAAAACCCCCATCCCCGCCGTGCCACTCATTACTCATGCTGCTGGACTTTAAGCAGTTTAGAGCGATCTTGTTGTCTCCCACCCGCCTTGTCACGTCCTCTCTATTTTATTCCCGCGAGACCCGTCACTCTTGGGAGTTAGTAGTGCGCCGCCCCCCCAACGGGTGCTGAAGCTCCTTTCGACGCCTTCGTAGATGGCGCTGTTTAGTTTCTGGCTTGTTACCTCTAGCTAGAGAAGAGGCACGCACCACCGAAAGCCACCCGCGTAGACCATCCGCCAATAGGACTGTCTATGTGGAATTAGACCGGGTCTCTTGGCTGTGGATTCGATGCTAGCCTGGTCGGGCGGATCGAGGGAGTGGAGCAGCTTGTATTTGCCCTGTGGAGGATAGGATAGGATGGATTGGGGGGGGAGGGAGTGGAGTGGAGCAGGGGAGGGTGTGTGTTTAGAAGAGAAGAGAGAAGGGTTTAGATTGTGGCGACTACTGAAGGGAGGGAAGGGAAGTGAAGCGAAAGCAAGTGAAACTCGCTAGATCGAGCGAAGTGCACGTCCATGACATGAGTGCCGTGCCGTGCCCTGACGACTCTGACTGGCTCTGGCTCTGGCTCTGGCTCTGGCTTTGGCTTTGGCCCTTTGGGCTTAGAACACGATTATTGGTTGACGAATGAGTGCAGCTATGGCGTAGGTGTCAGGAACAGCTTCGAGCCAAGCAAGGCCTGTGAGTAAGAGTGGGCAAAACGAGAATGATGATGTTTGAGGTGAGGTAAGTACTTGATGGGATAGTTATTTGTCTGTGTATCCTGTCCGGCCGTCATGCTACAAATTGTGGTCAATTTGTGATTGCTTTGAGAACTGCTTACCTACTGTACTGTAGCTACCTACCGCATTGTACAGCGCAGGAAACAGGCCCAGACAAGGCAAGGTGGTGGCAATACCGGGGGAGCCAGGAAACATGACGGCAGAAAAGAAAACATGCAGAACCTTTGAAGCAGGACAGAACAGGAAGAGCCACCAGAATTCCAGGAAGGACCACCTTCAGCTCCAAAAATCCGAATCCTGCGAGCTTGAAATAGTGGAGCCTCAGCCAGTCACGCACAGGCGTGCCGGCCCAGTGATTCAGTGGCGGCGACCAGGAGCTGTAACTGGCTGGCTGTGGAGCCCTGTTATTTGGCGATGGACCCCGAATGACGCTCGTCCGCAGGCTTGCGATAATCGTGATCTGAGGTGGCAGGGGAAAGGAAAACAAAGGGTGGGATGGTAGAGGATGCTTAGTACAGTACTCCGTATGGGATAGGAAAAGATGTTGACGGACTGCAGGGCAGGGCAGTGCAGGGCAGGGCAAGGAGGCTGCGGGAAGTTGCCTTGATCGTGAACGGAAGGCGAATGAAGAATTAAATCAAACAGTACAGTACGGTTCATCAGATGAAAAAAGACCAACAGTATGTCCCATGTATTGCCGCGATTTTTCCAGTTCGACTTTTGACATCTTCTACTGTAGAACGGCTGACCTCCTTTGCGCATCAATAGGTAGCGATCCCTCCCTTACTTCTCTCCAGACCTCTGGATCAATGCCTGCAAGCCTCTCCACAAGATGTTTCTGGTCTTGGCATCCTGGGCCTTGAAAATACGATCAGAAGGGGGTCGGACATAACCTCCGCCCATATTAATAATTGCACTCTTTGGGCAGGTAGAACACGCCTCTTTCGTGTTTTCTATCTTCAACCCCTCTTCTGCTTAATATCATTGACAATGAGCTACCTGGTTGCAGTTAGCTCAGCTAGCAGAAATCCGCTTCACACACAGCCTGAATTGGCCTCGGTAGATGAGCATCTGTGCATGTGGGGAAGCGGACGGGCGTGATTTTCGACAACTGGGATCTTCGAGGAAAGACAAGCCGGACAAACAATGGTAAGGGTAAGGGTAAGGTAAGGGTCCGCGGGGACCATCTCCCTGCAAGGGCATATCACATCAGATATGGCGAGCGACTCGATAGGACGATGGATGTGATGTGGATGTGTAACTACTGAAAGAACGAAATGATTGACTGATTGATCCCGACAGAATGGCTAATGGGTAGCAAAAGTAACACGACTTCTTATGCCGTGAGAGTCAAGAGGGGACGAGATCCATTGTCTGCCCTGCATTGCCTTGACGATGAAGAAGTACACAAACACAAAGGCAGCCAGCCAGTCAACTTTGCCCAACAGTTTGGAGACGCTTTCCGCATCTAACAATCGACATGGCATTTCAGAGATGCCCATATCGCGAGGGTATGACTGGGGCTTCGACGCATCAGGCAAGCGGCTGGCGATCGGACCAGATGTGATCAATATCAGCTCTGATAAACAACCCAATCCAGATACAGCCAGTCAAGCCATAATCAATTATCTATTGTCATTGGCCAGAACCAGACAGCCAAGATGGAGTTTTTCTTTGTCTTTTCCGCGCGGCATTTCTTTTGTTCGAAGCGTTCATCTGCTAGATCTGTGCGTACCTCTTGGTCGATTAAGTGAAATCGACGCCAACGAGTACGTGGTAGCACTTCCGGAGAGAATCCGAGTTTTCGAGGTGACTCGTGATCTTCCTAAATATTAGAGCCAAAAGGCATTTGATCAAAGTCCAGCACTTGCAGGTAGGTACAAGTGTACCGAAATGTTTTGTTTCTCAGGAGGATGAATACTTCCGCAAGCTGGGCACCTCTTATGTCTTCCCCAGAATGGAGTAGTACTCAGGTAAGACAGGCGTCCGGACAGATACCGGCTTTGACTCGAGTGAATGGCGTCTGCGCTTGATATTCTAGTGCCAATGGCCCAAGGCTACGGAGGTCAAGTGCCACTGCCAGGGAGACTTTGTTGCTCTGCCGGACGAATCTGCAGCCCCCAAATCCTAATTCCGTCGATATCTCTCGTCTGCATCCCAGTCCCATCCGAGTCCAAGATATCTGGAGTCTGAAGACGAGCGGCCAGTGACGAGCAAGGACAAGATCGGGGTATGCAAGGCCGAGGATTAGCCCGATGGCGTTCTAAAGGCTCTGTGATTCGAGGGTATCAAGAGCCGCTGATGAGACGGGGATGGAAATAAGATTACCATCATCTTTAATAACAGCCGCGATAATGGAGGGTCTGGAAGGCTACCTTACTATCGTTAGTTGTACAGTCACCTCAGTTTCCAAGCTGTCTTATTTACTGTACGTTCAGCACGGCCCTCAAAAGGAGTTCTTTCCTGTCCGTCCGTATCTGGTGGTGAAAATAAGGTAGGGCTTTGCGATTGTGGCTTGCTCTATCCCCTGCATGGGGAAGAAAGCAGTTAGAGGCATGGACAGCGTAGCACCAGCCCGCCACTCACGATAGGGCCGAGGAGGAAACAGCAGGGTAGCTCTTATTTCATGCTGTGTTTCAATAAACTAACACCGGGAAGGACGTCGATCCGGACGGCAATTGGGAACTCGTCAAGTCACCAATGCACCATCCAGACATGAACGCATCCACTGGACACGGGCTCTTGACTCTGGCCTTCAAGCTTTACAGAAGACTCACGGCCAGCAGTAGTAGTCGTAGTAAAATTGCAAGTCACGCAGTATCTCTAGCAGCGTGCCCTGGCGTGCACTTTGGAAGAGTCCACTACAGTAATTGACTATCTATAGCGTGCCTGACTCGTAGAACGGAGGATGGTAAACGCTACTGAGTGAGTACCGAGACAGACAAACTGTCTAGGTCGAGTTCCTAATTACGCAGGGATTAGAAGTAGAAACGATGATGAATTATTGGATCAGTCGCTCACAAAGAGGACGATCTCCTGAATTGGTGGACAGTTCGATACGAACGCATCAGACGGGCAACAGGCACACGGTCACCACCTCAAAAGCGAAACAACGTGAGCGCTGGCCACTGAGCGGGCAGCCCTGAGAAGAGGCGGTCAAGCCCCAGCAAAGCACTGATGCACCTACGGCGATTGAGTTGAGCTGAGTGGATAAGATGAGATGAGCTGCATTCATGCAAACGTCACTCTGCCGTCCCTAAATTGGGTACAGCGAATCAAGGCCCCCCATTTAGGGACCCCGAGACCCCTGGACGCTGAGACTGTTAGTTTTGATGGGGGTGAAGGTGGAGAGATAGATGCAGGAGGATGTATGCTTCCGCCTCGAAGTTTTTGTCTTCTCAAGCTTCACTTGGTCAACTCTCCAAGGCTCTTCGACAGTCTGCCAAGCAGAAGCTACAGTATGGAAACTGGAAAATTATCTTCACTTTACTTCCCTTCGCTCCACTCCCAATTCACCGACCCACCAGCGGTCCCAGCTTGTATCGTGCCTAGGAGAGGAATAGGAACAAAGTCGGATCCGTCCTATTCTGGCATGGCAGCTACTTTGTCTGGGGCCGATGCCTGACTGACCTCCAGCATTTTCCAGGTCCGTGGGAAAGTATAGGAACGGTGGAGGCATTTCGAGCACAGAACCACAAAATAGCAAAAAACGGTTCCGATCTCATCTTGACTACTGCTCCGCTACGACCGTCGACCAACGCCAAAACACAAAAACACTATAGCATCAGAGGCAATTCAGTTTGGCGTTGAAATGGTAGCGTTCAACGACAGTCAGCTGCCGGCTCCAGAGCCCACCTTTTCTGACTCGCTGAAGTGTTTCTGCCTCCCATCAGCGCCGTGCCACGGCAAAAAATAGAGTTAGAACCGCCATCTTGAGCTACCTTAGCTCTCGAGAGACTTCACCCGTCGCGCCGTCGATGCTACAAGTCTCAACGACTTCTGCGGAGAAAGACTTTCCGAACAGCCACCAACGCCGCCAGACGCAAGCTCGAGTCCCTGAAGATAATCATGTATGAGACAAGATCATCACAACAGGGCGCTGAACACCAATTGAGCTAGCTGGTCTGTGGTTATGGTAAGATAAAGGCAATTAGAGGAAATTTTGGAAAAGAGGGAATCGTGAGTTTTGCGATCTGATTTTTCTGTTCGATGGTGGAGCTTTGGGGTCGAGCAAAGAAGGCAGAGGCAGTTCAGTCGGCTGCTGTGCCGGCATGAACCCTACTTACCTCTAGTTGCACACCGCCCGAGGATATCTTGACTCCCTGGACTGTCAGACCGCTGCTGGCAAGTCCAATCAGAATAATGTAGCCTCATTTCTCGCCTTGCGCCAGGATCTTGAAATTCGATATCACAAATGCCAGAAGCACTTGCCCGGACCCGTTTGTTTTTCCGTTCGATTGATTATCTGCCAATTCCCACCTGTCAAACATCATCTGATAAGCTCATCCTTGTAGAGTACCAGAAATTCTGCATCTGTGCGTTGCTGAAGATCTCCTTATGCACAGCGCGTTACCTGGTCCAGCAGGCTGGCCCTTTTGAGTGTGATCACCGTCCGTACCTGTCAATCTCATATCTGCCCCATATTCCAACCCAATTTGAAAGTCTTCCTGACACATCCGTCAAATGCCGAGGACAGTGTAGCCAGAGCGGAGGCTCGGAAACATGTGAATCTGGAGCACGAATTGTTATTCCCCTAGTAGGTCGCTGTCAGAGTCAGTAGTGTGACTAGCGTCTACTGTCCGTCTCCCCCAAGAGCATTCCCATGTCGAAGCTCATCTCATCTCATCGCAGCGCATCCCTGAGGGTATGCTTTCTGACCCAACTGGCAGGGGAGAGGATCGACCGATTGTGTTTCAGCATCGAGAAAGAGGCTTAGGGGCTCCCTGCTGAACCCTGGCCCCTGGCCCCTTTCCCTTTGTTGTTTACTTCGTTTCGATGATCCCCCACATCCGGCCTCGCAGTCTCATTTCCTCAAGCCCCCTGGCGTGCGTCGCCTCTCCCATAACCGTTGAGGATCGACACTCATGGCTGCTGCTTCAGAAACCTACAAGAGCTTAAATCTGAATCTCCCCGAGCATCTCACCGAAGAATGTCTCAAGTCACGAGATGCCGTGGATCAAATATCACTCTACTCCGGCATTTGACAAGGTTGGTATGGGAGATGTCGATGTTGAGATTGTGGAGGCGGAAGAGGAGCAGGCCTACCCAAAGGAGAATTTACCTTTATTGTTCCTCCCGACTCACCCGCACGAACGCCTCGAGCGGCTAAACACCGAGGAAGTATCGTCCTAATCACTGAGATCTGGGGACTGTCAGGATGCAAGAGGCAATTCAAATGCTGGTTCATATTGAGCATCAGCCTGACTTGGGTCCGATATCTGGGCTGACTGGAGGTTCCCGAGTAACCCTGCATCATGATTTCAGTCAGGCTTGAAGCCACCACCAAAGCGCCCATGCTCCTCCGCAATATCTCAGACAAGACATCTGGGCGGCGAGGAGCAATTTACCGGCTCCTCATGACCAGGCCATTCTCCAGATTCAACTTGCCATCTCATTCTCTAAAGGCCCGAATGCATACCCAGAAAGTTTTGCATCATTCTTGATGTTGATGATCCCAATCTCCCGTCAATAGCTTCACTTGTCGACATGTCTTTCAGAAGTGCATTGCTCTGACCCCTTTTGAATAAAACAGCTCTGGCTTGTAGGCAAGCATAGGAGAACTCAACGGCTAGATTCCAAGGCAGGGGGAATTCCACTTTAGATCTGGAAAAAAAAAATTGATAGTTTGAATTATTCATTTTGCTATGCTCAAAATCGCTGCGCAGAGACTTGTACATTACATCCATTTTTGATTGGAACAACCTGCCCAACCTCGCAGCCTTGTGGCGGGGCTGCAGTGAAATTTATCTTACAAAGAGAAGATGAAGTGATTGGAAAATATCAAGGGATAGTAGCTCTAAACATTAGGCTCTCTGTAAGTGAAGAAGAAAATGAGTTACGAAAGCCGTAGATTCGGCGCGATGTGTGGTGCCTGTGTCGTGAAAAAAGGCCGTCATGTATGCCCGTCAAGGAGCAAAGAGCCCACTGCTCTGTATGTAAAACGCCGAGAACTTTGTCGAAAAACATCAACAAGAAGAGGAGAAGGTCTGCCAGTCGACCTCATCCAGAACGCCTCTTAACCAAGCCAAACGCCTTCACAATACTGGTTTTATATCCTCGTGCTCTGCTTCTCGACACCACTACGGCCTTGAGCCAACGAGCCGAACAATTGCTCGGGTGGAACTCGTGAGAGACCTTGACTCCTGTCAAAGCTGGCTGTTGGAGCAGGAACATACCCTTCCCGCTTTCGTCTGATGCGCTCAGCGACTACTCCAGCGATGACAAGGAAGAATATTAGGCCAAGGGCAATACCCAGCGCGATAAGAACAACAAAGCCCTTCGCGAGTTTACCGCCTGTGGTGTGTTAGTCAGTATGAAGCTTTTACTTGGGATCATATTGACTTACCTGGAGTATTGAAGAAATTTTGTCGTTGGGAAAATATCTGGGATAGACTCCCACCAGTATTTGAAGAGCTCGACGTGAGAGCAAAGGGCTGGAAGGTGGTGCCATTGAAGAGCACAGCAGATGCATTACCAAAGCCTGGAAGATTCAGTGATCCAGTGATCATGAGTGCTTGGCTTGCCGATATGAGGTCAGTAGAGTCGTGCTCCTCGGTAAGAGGTAAGACTTGAAGACCATGAATCTTTGTTCCACTGCCCAGGGTGTCGCCAACAGAATTCCACGTTGCCCCGTCGAATTTCATGAGGAAAGTTGAACCATTGGTGGCAGTTCCTGCAACCCATAGCTGAGATGCATCGCTGTTGGCTGCCGTCAGGGCGGTAACGGGCCCAGGAATTGCGCTTGCTCCCACTCCAGTTGTCCAGGATTGCGACTTGGTATCGTAAGTAGCAAGCGAGGTATTTCCCCCATCCACGGTAAGAGCACCACCAGCTATAAGGGAGGTTGAGCTAGCCCAAGTCATCGCATTTGCAGTTCCGGCGAGGTTTGAACCAGGCCGGTCCCATTGGGACGCTGTGGAGATGAAGACACACACTGCTGGACAGTCCAGGGATCCTGCGGCAGAGAAACTGCCAGCGGCGTAGACATCTCCAGATTCTGGTCTTATGGAGATAGCATTAACATTCCCTCCAGAGAGTGATGGTGGTTGAATACCGAATGATGCTGTGACAAGATTGAACGACACAAGGCCAGTCACATCGCCGCCGTTAATAGTCCCAGAGATTGAACCTCCAGCATACAGCGTGTCTTCTCGAATAGCCATGGCAAGAATCGTGGATTCATTAGAAAGTGATGAGCCGACACCCGTGACGATGTCAGAATTTGATCCGTTGATGAAGACAAGATTGTTGGCTATCGACCCGTTCGAGGCCGATGCAGTAAAGTGTCCTCCAAGAATGGTCACATTTCGTCCACCATTCTCATAGAATAAGCCAGTCACCACGCCAGACACATTTTGACTCGTGTTGGCTCGCTTCGCGAGGCTACCTGAGGACTGAGTCTGTGTTGCTTGAATACGAACTGGTAGGGCGTTGAGAGTATCCGAAAGAGCAACAGCTCCGTTCGCGCTGAGTTGGGAGGACGACAGGGAACCAGCAAATAGAGATCCTCCATCCGGGAGATCGACTGATGCAGTAAGCTGTCCTGTGACTGATGGCGTTGCGAAATCCAGATTCTGAAGCCAATTGCTATGAGATGGTACCCAGACCGCGAATCCATTCACGGCCACAGAGCTATTGCTCCCAAAAGCCAGGATCTGCCGGAAGTCTCCAGTAAAAGTGATCACAACCTCAGGTGTGTTGCTGGTAACATTCATGACCAAGGGAACAACGCTCGACACCTGTCCACTAACACCAGCGCCGAGGGGAACCCAAGTATTCTTGGATGTATCATAAGCACCAACATTGCTTAAACCTGTGCTTCCTCCAGATTTGGTGTCTGTGAACTTCCCGCCGACGTAAAGGATGGTGCCATTGAGGAGCATCGAGACAACTTCGCCATTGAGCCCATTTCCAGCCAGAGGGGTTACTCCAGAACTGGCAACAGCGAAGATATTGTCGAAATCATCTGTCGAGAAGTTCCCTCCGACAAAAGTAGTACTACCAGATGTCTGAAGTGAGTTGACACCTGCTCCAGTTGGAAGACTCATCCCGGCCACGTCGAATGTCGAGTTGGCGAACTCAGCTGTATCTATAACTGCTTGCGTTGGATCATATTCGAATAGACTATTGAGACCAGCACTCGAAGAGATGAGGGTAAAGCCAACACGTTGGGCAACGATCGTCAAGTTGTCAACCCCTTGACCATCGACGGCGGAGAGGGTAACAGAGGGACGGAAAGAGCTGCTACCAGCGTCAATGAACCCGAAGTATATCTGATCATATTTGTCGAAGTTATTTGTCTGGAATATCTCAGTAGTAAAAGAAGTTCCACTTGACATGACTCCAGTGATGTTTACTCGGCCTCGATTTGTACATGAGTTGTCTTGAATGCATCCTGGGGTGTACATATTAACAGAGTAATTTCCAGATTGCCGAATATCTGGTAGAAAGACAACGTTTGCTGAGTTTGCGTTCGAAACAGATGCTGCCAGATACTCTGAAACACTCTGCTGAGAAGGTGTCACAACCCAAGGTCCAGTCTGAGTTGCGCTTGAGGCGATCTCAATGCCAGCACAGGTGGGCTCGTTGAATGTGTTGATAGCATAGGCAAAAATATCATCCTGGAAGAGCTCGATCCCATTCAATCCACCGCCACTGCCATAGAATGCCGAGATGTCAATCTGAAAGCTGTTCATGCCAATGACATTGACAAAATGGAAATCTTGGAACTGTACGCTGCTGTTGCTGCTCAGCGGACATTCTGAAGAACAGGACTCATTCCGGCCAGTTGCTGGATCGATGTAGGTGAAATTCATTATCCCGTTGATGGGAAATGCGGTGTAACGCCAGGTCTTGGTTCCTCGACCATCCAAATGCGTATTATATAATCTCAGCTTCGTTGGCTGGAATCCAAAGCCGAAAGTGGCCTTCCAGAATCCCAGGCTATTGTCAGCAAGTAACCAGGTATTTCCAGGCCCATCTACTCCACCGGTCCTGCAGACGACGTTGGCAGGGTCGCTGAGTCCAGCAGTTGAGGTTGAAGAACCGCTGGTGAGATTTGCCCCAGATATGTTGATAATTTGCTGGTCCGGAAGGCTCGGGCCAGTCGAGTTCGCATTTCCCAGCGCTGTAAAAGAACCCCCAAAAATGATGTTGCCATTCGAAGCCTTGCTAATGGAGGTGACTGGTCCATTGAATCCGGCGAAAGGGAGATTCGTCCATCCAGCCGTGCCGACCCAAGCGATTGCATTTGTCGAGTTTGCCCCTTTAAAACTACCTCCAACATATACCGTGCTTGATTCCTGGTCACAAAGCAATGCAGAGACCTGCCCAGAAAGGCCAGTCAGGGGCGTTATAGCAGAGGTGTTAGGATTGAATAGCGCGGCTCCTTGCGACTCCATTCCTCCCAGACTTGTGAAATTTCCTCCCACGACTACTCCAGCCATTGCTCCAGTTTCCAGCATAAATGTACACATGGCCTGTATCCCAGCATCAGCTGCTGCGAGGTTGGCAAAGCCTCCATTTGGGAATCGCGTTAGCACTGATTGGCTTCCATTTGTATCAAATCCATTCTCGTTTTGCCCTTCAAATTGATACAACGAGATACCGTTGAAATCGCCTGCCAAACCAACTCGGCCAAGTTGCTTGAAGTCGAGGTTCGCCGACGGTACGGGGTTGAATGTGATTGCCTGTGAGACCTGGACAAGGGATGCGAAGAAAATCGCGCATGGTATCGCAAGCGCTCGATCCGTAGCTGGTTGCCTCAGCCATGATGATAATTTCATCGCGAGATCGCTGCGCACGAAGGGCGCTGTGTTTTAATTGTTGTTGTCCGCGAGCGAAAGAGGTTGAAGGTTGGTGGCTGGTATTGAACCTTTTCTCCGCAAGCTTGCATCGGAACGCGACCCTATTCCATCGCCAGAGGGTCAGTCGTATCAAGCGAGTGTCAATGATCGGTGATGGTCTCGAGGTAAATCGCGTTGTTCGTTGAATTGGATCCCGCAGTCCTCCCCGTTAATGAGCGTCGTGTGGTTCAGGTTTCGGTCTGAAGCGGAGAGAAAGGAGGTGAGGGCGAGGTACGAGGTGGCAGGGCCCGCAGATGTTGATCGCTAGATTAGACCAAGCCACGGAGCCTCGAAGCGATAAATAGTGTGTTGAGGTGCACGACTGATCTCGCGCAGGATGTGGAGTGAAGGAACCAAAGAATGTTCCTCTCAAAGTGCAGTCCAGTTGATTCAAGTTGGTGAAGCTGTGAGTTGTTGTACTCAGGCAATCGACAGTGTTGTTCGGTTTTGGTGGTGCGTGTTCCAGCCGCGCAGGGGATAGGGAGGGAGTGAAGGAACAAAAGAGAGTGATGCTTCGTTCGTCTGAAGTCCGTTTGTCTGGCTGGTGGTGCAACGTCAGGTAGTAGTACCTCGGGACGGATCAGAGCTGGATGAGAATAGTGATGATGCTAGAAATTTGCGCGATCAAGGACTGGCTGGCTGTCTGTCTGAAAGAGTGGGAGGTCGTCGACAACCTTCAGTTTTCTTGTCAGTCAAAGCCCACACTCAGCGCTGGCCAGTACGGTACCCTGGTCTGGCCTGGAACTATGGCGTACACAGTAGGAAAGGGAAAAGTTAGGGGGTATATGGGCATGTTCTATGCATTACTTACCGAGTAAACACGAGACAGATATTCGGTTCGAAAAGAGAGAATGGTAGCAGCGAGGCCTGGAGTGCACTTTGAATGATGCGGTCAGATGAAAAGGAGAAGATGAGAGACGAGGTGGAGGTGGAGATGAGATGGAGATGGGATGGCAGGTCGAATGGAAATGGAAATGGCGGGAAAGAATGTGAATGGAAGCTGGAGCAGTGGAGTGCGAGGCAGGAAAGCGGGCTCGTACTGCACCTTACAGGCTTACAGTACTGTCCGGTATGCGCATTGGAATCCGATCTAGGTACGAGTATGGTGTGGTATCAAAGTTCAGATGCTGCTCCATGAACCGCAGGTACGACCACCATGAGCACCGTGGAATCACAAGAGTGTTTCACTTCCTTTGCTTGAGAGTTCTTCCAATCGCTGCAAACACTATTTCAAGAGAAAGAGAAAGAGAGAGGAAGACCCGAGAAGCTTTGCTGCCAATGTCACTTCAGTTTCTCCACACTTTACAGACCAGACACCAGACTGCGTGCAATTAATACAGGATGAACATATGGAAACATGACAACACTATGTGTTTGTCTAGATTCTCTATGTTTTCAACTTGTTTTTGCCCATTTGCATTTCGAGGATCCATTGGCCAATCATTACCCCCAGGCGACCACCAAATCCTCAACTCCTGAGACGATCTTACGGCTTTCCGACAAGCGCACTCAGGCAGAACCTGGATCGCATGAGACGAGACGTTTGCTTGCTTGTCAACATCACGTGTAGAAGCCTGTCTGCAGGGGATGAAGGAGCTTTGCGCCAGCCGTGTGTCAGTTATGAAGGTCAGAGCCCAAAGGTTATCCCAGTGGTCATCAGCGTGTTTTTGACACTCCATGGATGTAGCAGGGCTGAAGGCAGAACGGCTCAGCCTCATCCGATGCTCCAAGTAAAACGAGGCGCTGGCCGTCACCCGTTCCGTCTGCGCTCTTGCTCTTTGAATGTGAATGCCCAGGTCAGTCTTGATCTATCAGGACACTTTCTCCGTAGTATTGCCAAATGGTAGGGTGGCATTGTTACCCCTATTGTATGTCGACATTATAAAGCATGCAAACCCATTGTATACGATGCAGAAGCATGGACTTCATATGATGGTTGGTATCTAGACCGTTGCTGATAGAGGAGGGAAAGTCAACATGTCAAGGCAACCTGGTGAAAGGGACAAAAAAAACGACAAAATGCCGTTTTGCAAGCGTACAAAGTAACTTCTTCGATGCCTGTTCGGTGACAAGCATCCGGGTATCATTTCATTTCCGTGTCATTGAGCTGTCCTAGTCTTGAACTCCCTTGGAGTCTCAAAGTCCTTCTTTGCCGCGCCTGCCCACATTCCTTTCTTCCTTCGCTTCGCTCTCTCCTCTTCCTTTCTGTACTTCTCCTCGAATTCTCCAAACTCAGCACCTGTTTTGGCTTCGTAAACCGTAGCATATCCCGCCTTGAGCATCTCCTTACCCACATCCTTCCGGAAGAGAAACCTCCGCACCCATACGGTAGCCACAACACGTTCATACTGGTCCCGCTTGTAGATGTATGCTCGTACGCGACGATCCAGGATATAATTCTTAAGCCATGCAAGTGCTTCTGCAGAATAGGGCTGGGCAGGCTTGCCGAAGTGGGCACTCTCAGGAGCATCGATTCCTGCTATCCGTACGCGTATCTACGGAAACCTATTAGTCCTTGTTTTTGGTAGAGCACATGGGACTGAAACCTACTGTGTTGTTCTTCAATTCTCCCTTATTGTCCGGGATCTTACGTCCTGGCGCCCATTCCCAACCGGCCAGTCTCCCACCTGGCGTGTGAAAGAGATGAAAGTTGTCTGCATCTCCAACACGCGTAACCTTCCCGAATAAGCTCCGATTTCTGAAAAACCGCGGGCGAATATATGTAGCTTCTGGTATTCGGGCGAGGTATGAGCGATAGAGTCGGACAGATACCAGAATCGTTGTCGTTAGAAGGAGAGTAGGTATTACGGTCCTTGGGTCGGTGTAGTGGGACCAATCCGTTGAATTGAGGTTATCTGTCCAAGATACAGAGCGCTTCTTGCCATCGCTATCCCTCTCGGAATTGGATGACATGGGGGCCATCGCATCGTGTTGACGTGCACAAGAAGCTATGTTGGTGGGGAAGCTTTCCATTTCCAGAAGCTTTGGAGATCCAGGCCAGGCTAGTGTTGCCGAGGGAAAGCTACCCCGGCCCGGGCGCAGGGGCAGTTAGGGTGCGAGTGACAATCCGCAAGTATCTGGTTCAAAGGGAAATACTAATGCTTTCAGAAGTTCTATGTGAAGAAGAAACTGATGATCTGGACTTGACGGCATGTTTATATGTTGGAAAAAACAAGGGTGTCTAAGTGAGTTGTTGCTTTGTTTGGATTCGCGCTTTTTGACTGCCTGACCAAGGCACAATGAGTATTGCTCGTTTCGAAAAGTTGAAAGTTCAAAGATTCCGCCTTTTAACGTTCCAGCCAGAGCATGGAACGCGATGCATTCCGAGACTGGATAACCTGACTCCTATCATACACAATATACAGACAATTAAGTACAAGAATCAGTCCCATCAGAGCTTGCGGCGTTTGGCCCTCTTAGATCTTGAAGTCTCAACTTTGATATCTTTCTTCTCATCCAGTACTTCGTCCTGCCCTTCCATCACAAGTTCTCGCTTCACCACAACCTTCGATTCCAATATGCTTCCATCCTCCTTCTTGATTCTCACCTCATCGACATCGACCTGGATCTTGGTATTTAGTCTCTCGGAGAAGGTTTTAAGGTCTGCAGCAAATAGGACTGAATGAGCCCATCCTGCTTCCTTACCCCAAAGTTGTCTGAAATGATCCCCGACAGCATCGTAGGTAGCCTTCGTCAGACTTTTGTGTTTTCCTCTCCCGAATTTGTAGTCTCGCTGTGCAATTTGCCACACATGAGTATCGACAGGGACTGCCTCGCCCCATCCAAGTCCCATTAAACACACACAATCGGCAACTTTTGGTCCAACACCTTGAAGCTGCAGTAACTCATCATGGGCTTTCCTGTACCCTTCACGACCGCCGTCGGGCAATGATTTCTGGCCAGAACTACCATTGTAGGATTCTGTGTTGCGCAAACTCTCTAGCCAGCCTACTGGTCTTTCTTTGGCAACCATTATGGCTGTTTTGGCAATGTATCCAGCTCGATACCCGAATCCGAGCTCTCTCAAGCGGGCCTCAACACCAGGGACTGCAAGGTCTTCGGGAGAAGGGAAATCATGAATGGGCTGGTCATCGATATGTGCAATCAACGGACCATAATGTAAACATAAATTATTGACCTAAGACCCATAAATGAAGGGCAAATTTCAAGTCAGGATTCGAGCTTACCATCTGTGAGATCCTCACTATATTATTGTTACTGCTGCATATGAAGCCCACAAGCGTCTCCCAGGCGTCTTGCTTTAAGATACGAACTCCAGTGAACTTTGGAGCTCTCTTCTTGAAGTTGGAATCCACGGAAGACCATTGCTCATACAATGCAGTCAGGTCAGGAGAAAGGTTCAAGTAGTGCTTCAGTAAGTTCTCGGTTTGCTCATCTTCGATAGGCAGATCAGGTGAAGCATGCCCTGATAGGGGTGGGGTCATTGTATGGGACAGAACGGGCGGCCATGTAGTCTTATAATGTAGGTGTGTAGAATCCTGCTTGAGAGAAAGTATTCGACCATGAAGGGCGCAGGTCCTGTATATATTAGCCCCTGAAGCAAGTCCCTCGAGATGCTCCGCATCCTTACCATTCATTGTCACGGAGCTTTTTCCACCTAAAGGATTGACCACAACGCAGAGTTGTTTCTATACAAAGCTCTGCAAGGCTTACAGGCAGCTTGCGCCATTCGGATACACGCATGCTCGCCATTGTTGTTGACATGTTGAAGCCGTGGGAATATTTTGGAAGCCACCATTCCAGCCTATAGGCTCGCGCAGTCTACAGGGATTAGCGTGATTAGCGTGTTGAACTTGGTCGGCTGGTTCGTCGCCGCAACTCCTTGCCCAAAAAAATAGGCAACTCGACCCAGAGCCTCGTTACAGCTTCTATTCGAGCGAAATCTTATTCAACTCGGCACGGTCTGTGAAGATCAATTCTCAATCGCCAGAATGAACGGCGACAGCTACTCATCAAGAGGCATGGCACCTTCATCGTCTTCAACAAATCCTAAGCAAGAGGGAGCTACTACTGACAAGCAAGCATCAACAGATTCTGGCCGGCATGGATCGTCCAGAGATTATTCAGTAAGCTCACCCAAGCCATCCACGAGATGAATGCTAACATGTCTAGTCGCGTGACGACCGACGAGGTGATCGAGGTGGTAATAGAGACAGGCGCCGTTCTCGTTCTCCCCATGGCCATCGAGATCGAGACTCACGACCAGCTCGTCGCGATGGCGAGGTAGATTCCTATTCAACCGATCGCAATTACCGGGAACGAGAGCGCGAAGACAGATACTCTGGTCGGGACCGGCGTGGAGGCGGAGAGAGAGGTGGGGAGAGAGGTGGAGAGAGAGAATGGGACAGAGATCGAGGCTCTTCGAGACGCGACGCAAGACGAGATGGTGATGATAGGCCACCAAGAAGAGACAGAGACTTGTTCGACGATAGAAGAGGGGGTGGAGGGCGACGAGGAGGTAGAGGTGATCGTGAAGGGTTCGGAGGTGGCCAAGATCGCGGCGACCGACAGAAAAGCGCATCGCCTCCGCCAAAGAAGAAGGAACCGACGCCAGATTTGACGGATGTTGTGTCGATCTTGGAGCGCAAGAGGCGTTTGACTCAATGGGATATCAAGCCGCCTGGATATGAAAATGTCACTGCAGAGCAAGCTAAACTCTCTGGCATGTTCCCTCTTCCAGGAGCCCCAAGACAACAGCCAATGGACCCGAGCAAGCTTCAAGCATTCATGTCACAGCCTAGTGGCTCTGTGACTAACGCAGCTCTCAAGCCTTCCAACTCCCGCCAAGCAAAGCGACTTCTTGTTCACAATCTCCCTCCAACAGCCACCGAGGAAGCAATCGTCAGTTTCTTCAACCTACAGCTTAATGGGCTCAATGTCATTGAGGGATCTGATCCTTGTATATCAGCCCAGATCTCGAAAGACAAGTCATTCGCGCTTTTAGAGTTCAAGCAGACTCTTGATGCTACAGTGGCCCTGGCTTTGGATGGTATTACGATGGAAGATGAACACATGAACGGATCTACTTCAAATGGAGACACAAAAGGACTTTCTATCCGTCGACCCAAGGATTACATCGTCCCTGCTGTTACAGATGAAGTTCCATATGAGCCTGGTGTCATTTCCAATGTGGTAGTTGACACTCAGAATAAGATCAGCATTTCCAGCATCCCATTATACCTCACAGATGAGCAGGTCACCGAGCTCTTGGTATCATTTGGAGAGCTGAAGGCATTTGTTCTGGTGAAAGACAATGGTACCGAAGAATCCCGAGTACGTACTGGTAGCCAGCTCCATCATTACGACACCACTGACTTGATGACAGGGAATTGCATTCTGTGAATACGTTGATCCAGCCGCAACAGACATTGCTGTTGAGGGCCTTAATGGAATGGAGCTTGGTGACAAGCATTTGAAAGTACAACGTGCCAGCATTGGACATACACAAGTTTCGGGTCTCGAAATGAGTGTGAATGCCATGTCAATGCTCGCTGGTACTACATCTCAAGGTCTGGAAGAAGGCCGCGTGCTGCAATTGCTCAATATGGTCACCTCTGAAGAGCTTATTGACAACGAGGACTACGAAGGTACGTAAACAGACCTGATCCAACGCATCATACTGATGCTATCCTCAGAGATCTGCGAAGATGTGAAGGAAGAATGTGAGAAATATGGAAAGGTTCTCGAAATGAAAATCCCAAGGCCCACTGGTGGAAGCAGACAGTCGAACGGGGTTGGCAAGATCTTTGTGAAGTTCGATACTCCTGAGTCGGCAGGCAAGGCTCTTCGTACTTTGGCAGGCAGAAAATTTGCGGATCGCACAGTGGTCACGACTTACTTTTCAGAGGTAAACGCTAATACGCACTCTCAAAAGGGTTTTACTGATTTTTCACAGGAAAATTTCGAGGTATCTGCTTGGTAACCATAATTTGACATGATACTTACCCACGGAGTTGATGCCATGGTTCCATGATTGCGGTGCTTGTCCAACTTCGAAATTCTCCTCGATTTTGGCCTAGGATTACCGCTCTGTACTTTTACAATTTGACCACTTGGCAAACATGAGCCGGCATCGCGAAAAAGCACTGATATTCTGCAGCCAATGCCATATAATAATGCATTGATTCTACATTTTCGTGCCTCCAAGCCTCGCAGCCACTTTAAGATGTTGACATTGTAGATAGCTCTAGTTACGAATGCTAATGTTAAGGAAACAAGGGACCGAAATGTGTGTGCAATCTTCGTAAATCCATTGAGGAGCCATTTCTATTCTTCAATGTGTCTGTCTGCAATGGACCGGTGATGCCAAAAGGAGGCCTTCAACGCCAAAGACCTGAGCGTCTGCACAGGGCGGGGATTGATAGGAAGACAGATCCTTCAAGCCAGCCCAGAGAAACATGAAAGCACATCTAGTAGATGAAGACACCTCGCTTTCTCTGTTCGCATTTACGTCACAGTGGAACAGACAGGTATTTTTGCATGATGAAATTGTATTGATTGCAGATTCCTTCCATCCAATGATCATGTACCCGCCTTCCCCGGCCAAACCCGCAGCCAAAGGCGAATGAAATAATACCTACACTTCAGATTGTTAGCAACTTCTCCTACATGGGCATGTGTGAAAGTTGTTCTGTGCATGTGACGATCGAGTGTCATGTCAGAAGTCCGTTGAGATCATCGTCACTCCCGCAGGAGTTCCTAAATCACTGAAATTAAGTCAGCAAAGTTTTCAAACGCATCGGAGAGGAAATGCTCACAGAGGTGCCAGATAGCAAATGGTATATCATCATGAGACTACTCGATCGTTGAAATGCGATATACATGAAATACAGGTACGCACATGATTGGGGTCTGATTGGCACCGAATCGAGAGTAGAACGGTAATTGAACCTCTCAATCACTATCCCAAGAAGTAGACGATCTCGGGTTATCTGACTAGTGGTTCATGCTCTCTTGGAAGGAATTTGCTGGTCGCTGCGAAAGTAAAAGAGGAGCTGCATTTTGCGAGGATGAGAAAATGATTTATCGGGCTTGTTAGCGCGATTCTCTAGCGTGCGCTAGTGCAAGCGAGTCGCACTTTCCACGAGAACTTCATTTCGCAACCTCGAAAAGATTAAACGCCAAACAATACCTCACCAAATCGACAACCAACCTTCACAACCACCGTCACCATGGGTCGTCTTCACTCTAACGGAAAGGGCATATCAGCTTCTGCCATCCCTTACTCTCGCACACCTCCCTCTTGGTTGAAGACTACCCCCGAGCAAGTTGTCGACCAGATCTGCAAGCTCGCAAAGAAGGGTGCCACTCCATCGCAAATCGGTGTTGTCCTCCGTGACTCCCACGGTATCGCCCAAGTCAAGGTTGTCACCGGTAGGTTTAGGAGAATGCGCAATGGATGTAGAGAAATATGCTAAGTTTTATCGCAGGAAACAAGATCCTCAGAATCCTCAAGTCAAATGGTACGCCTGTAACATCGCAATTCTGAACATTGTTGGGTCCAGTCCCTCAATGTATGAAGCGCAAATATCTTTGCCTCCGCTTGGTCTCTGACTGACGGAGTGAAATTCCACTGAACGATACTGCTACTCTTTAATCCTTGGCTAATTTATTCCTTTAGGCCTTGCACCAGAGATCCCAGAGGACCTGTACATGTTGATCAAGAAGGTAAGTACTCAAGGATTTGTGCATCAGGTAACACGCTAAATTTGTTCAAGGCCGTCGCCGTCCGCAAGCATCTCGAGCGCAACCGCAAGGATAAGGACTCCAAGTTCCGTCTCATTCTCATCGAGTCCCGTATTCACCGTCTCTCCCGTTACTACAAGACTGTCGGTGTTCTGCCACCAACCTGGAGATACGAGAGCGCCACCGCCAGCACCATGGTCTCATAGGTGTGGAAAGTGGTGGGGATTTTGACATTTGGCATGGAGTTTGGGGTGTGGACAATTGCATCAAGGGCTGATTCATCGTCGGTGGCTTAAGCGCATAGATGCATATGAAGAATCAGATCATAAAACACACTCCAGAAATCTTTTGTCACTCTCTTCTTGATTTGTCTCCTTTCGCCGTGAATCTAACATGCAAACCATTACTGAACATGCGCCGAAATGCATTCCCTTCCATCGCCGGTCCCACCCTTTCTGCAATCCGGGTATTATGTGGTGAGGGAAAATTGGGATATGCATTTGGGAGTGATTCAGTCCCTTTTCGATGTGTATAGAGCGAAGCCGCTCATAGCTATGTTCACGTCCCCTCGATCTCTTGGGATCTCTGCAACAAGTATTCGCCCAAAGCACGTAATGGATCTTTTGGTCTGGACGATGATTAGCAGAAAACTTTCGCATATATCCGCGGAGGTCCACTGAAAGGGTCATGCTCACTGTTCTTTCGCAAGTAGCTTCATTCCGTCCATGAGCGGCCCGGTAACCTTGCTATTCAGATATTGTCTTGTTGGCGCACCGTGTGGAGGAGCTTCCTTAGGCATTGTAGGGGTAGGATCGGCGTGCTGGGACGTAGCTCGAGAGTTTGTATCGTTGCCATTGACATTGCGAGAAGGTGTACCCACTCTGGCAGGAATTGGACTTGGGACATTCGTTGCGCCAGGTAGAATTGCCGGGGACTAGGTACTCATTAGCATTGACAACAGTCCAAAGGATGGACTTGACTTGCAGCAGGTCGATCAAGGTTGATGTCGGTCATGGCGACGTCTTTTAACTGGTCTATGGCTTGTGCTGCGGTTGTTGTCGTCGCAGTTGGTGGATTCGGAGTGGCTGATTGCTGTTGCATCGCGACGGAGAATGCTTGTGCTGCTGGAGTTATGGATGCAGAGGTCTGGTCCTGGACACTTGCCTCTTGTGCGTTCAATGAAGACATGGTAAATGGGGTGGGCAGTGGAGCGGAGTGTTGCGCCTATTCAAATCCAGGCTTACTTGTCTGTCTCCCTTCCAGAGCTGGGCTGGAAGTGATGGAGGCACGTCGTCTCGTGACTCGGTAGATTGAGCGCGTCTTGCCTAGAGTGACGCGCGACCTGAGAGCTTTCTCTTAGCCAACGCACCCTCCTTCTGTTCTGAGCAATGTCAATGTTAATATCAACACCTTGCAATGGTACTCGAATCCCGTAGTGCAAAAAGACACAATGCAATGGTGGGGAAAAGGGTGCCTCATCCAGCCTCTACTAAATTCCACGACAATATTTCACCCCCTGCAAAGAGACTCAAGACATTCCTAAGTACCGATGGAGATGATTCGCGCGAGGCATCAGGAGATGAGAAAGTACCCGGCAGTCCAAGAGGCTTCCGAGACGAGATCCCAGATTCTGATGAGGACGATGAATCTGGTCTCGACGAGCCCTCTATACCAAAACGGCCAACCGAATTGGAAAGTGCTTTGCCTCCGGTAAAGACAGATAAAGAAGCAATTGATGAGTATGAGGCAATGCGAGCTGCCGAGGATGTTCCACCAGATTCCAAATTTCGCCTTACCCAAAGAACCTGGATCAAGGGTAAGAGCTCGATATATGTCGACGCTTTCAATCTCGCCCTGGAGACCGTGTTACATGACGAGGCTCATCTTTTTGATGAGAAGGAGTTGGAGGTATTTAAGCAATGGAGGCAGCTCGACTACGAGGCACAGTACTTGTGAGTGCTGCTCTCCTTTCACGTCCACTGTGCTGATTTTGTCAGATACGCTCGTCTCTTCTTGAGGAAAACGTCGGCATGGCATCGAATTAACCGCCTTGGGTACTACAGCGATATTGCAGATCTTCCTGAAGCTGCCAGAATTCTTCAGAGTGACCGTGTGTTGCCAGAATCGTCAGCAGCGATTCAAGTGAACCCTGCAGAGCTCATTCCGCCTGAAGGTACTCTACTAGAAGACTCTTTCAACTTTGCTGATTGTTCAGATGGCATAATTACCACTCTTGAAGAAGCTTCATCGCTTTTGAACTTGGAAGAAGTCAAGTGCCTTGCAAAAGAAGCCAAAGTTCAAGGGAAGAATAAAGGCGGTCTACTGAAAGCTTTACTTGACATGAGCCAGCGTCAAAGCGGTCTCGGCTGGGTCGGCTTGAAAAGGTCTGAGAGCCAAGGGAGTGTCGCATCAGAATCGGGAGACAATGAGGCTGACATGGATGACTCGAAATCGGACATGAACAGAGATAGTCACTTTCTACGGAAGATTTTGTCAATTACAGGACCTTGCATCAGGCTCTCACTTCCAACATTAAAGCTCTTTGAAAGGGTGCATCTGGTGTTCTATCGGTCGACCGAATGGACGGATAAGTCTTTGACGACGATCATTCTTGCTCGAATTTCGCGTCGCAACTTTCCCGACTACGTTGTTTCTCGGTCTCAAAATATTTTTCCTACCAGGGCGGACTTACTAGAATTCGAGGCATCACTTCGAACTCAATTCCGGGTAGACAACATCTTGGAGCTCAATGGCAACCCCTCCAAACATGGCTTGGATACTGTACTTGCAATTTTTGAAGAGGTATATCCTCGTTGGAAGGCGCTCTTGGAAGAGGAGCAACGCAAAGAAGACCGTGTCTACGAGAGCGGTGAAGGGGCGTATCTTCGGCGCTTTTCGCCAGCTTGGGTGTATACACGGATAGTCCATAAAGGCACCTATGTACTCGGTCGGTTCAAGATGCACGAGCGCGAACATGCTGTCACTTCAGAGCTCTTGAGCCAACATTTATTTCATGCAGCAAGGAGAGGCTCGTGGTACCAACGGAAAGCGCTCCTAGAAGAGCACTACATGTATGCATTACAACCGCCGCTAGGTATGTCGAACGTAGAGCAACAGAAGAAGCACTGGAAACGACAGTCTCTTCGCACATGCGAAGCTGGCCTCCAGGATAAAGATTGTCACACAATCTACCATTACGACCTGCAGAAACGAATCCGCAAACTTGAGAAGAGTCTCAAAATTCCGAAACGAGAACAGCACGATTTCGGCCACGTTCTGCTCGCCAAACCAATTGAAGTGACTGTTGAAGGGATTCAGGTCAAAAAGGAGTACCCACCCAGCAAAAGACGGCCAAGTGCTCAAGGGGAAGAAAGGCAGCGAAGTACGAAGACAGTTTGGGTCGATGTAGCTGAGGGTGGAGGCGAATGTAGTGTTGAAGCTATGTGTCTGTCCGATTATCGCTCCCGAGGATTCAAGGGTTACCACGCAGAAGGCGGCATTGTGCGAACGTTATTTGCCTACCTCTTCTACGATGTTCTGTTCGTCTACATTCCCAACGTCTTCCAGACAGCTTACCAGACCTGCCCCTTAGATCTGCATACCGATGCATTCTTTCCTTCCCGAGCCTCAGAGATCAACCATCGCTTGGTCGAGATCGAGAATGGCTCGGCAGCAGACATCATCCGCGCTGTTGACGCTCGAGAGCGCGAGAAGCGTACCTGCGCCACTGGCCTGAACTGGGATTTTGAACTCGATGATCTGTTAGAGATTGTTAGTTGCTTCGACGGACAAGCTCTGGCTATAGTGTGTAAAGTGATGGCGGAAGAGTACAGAGTCCGGGGTGGTGGGATGCCGGATTTGTTTCTGTGGGATGTGGAGAAGAAGCAAGTAATTTTCTCGGAGGTAAAGAGTGAGAACGATAGATTGAGCGATACACAGAGATTGTGGATTCATGTTTTGACAGGGGCGGGCATCAGAGTTGAGCTATGTAATGCCGTGGCAAAAGAGATAAGAGTCGTGGATGCAGACTAGATAGACTCTATTAGACGTGTAGCGGCCTCCCGGTTATATTTTGTATACCCAGATGAATGATGCCCGCTTTACGTATGATTGCTTCTTATAGAGAACTTTGAAGCTTATGGTCACCAAATTTCCTCGTGTTTTACCTTCACTTCATGTGCAGAATTCCAGCGAACCTGTTAGATTTCCAGAACAAGATATGATGGTCGCCATGAATTATCATTCCATCTTTATCTTGGGCAAAGGTAGGCAGTCAACTTTACGAACATCTCCTTAACAGCAGCTTCGTCAGCCAGCTCTATACTGAAGCGACTCACCACTTTTGTTTACGTTCGGCTAGCCCCTTTCTTCGAAGCGAGAACCCCGACATGATAATCTCAAATTTCCAAAGAATGCCTCAAAGGACATGATTAGAATAAATCGATGTGCTTAGTACTACTGGAAATGGCAGCCTGACAAAGTAGTTACCTAACGTATGCTTTCCAGCATATTGCGACAGCGCTAGGCACAAAAATTTGTTTGTTTACTTCTGCAAAAGTCGACCTTTCTATACTCACCTGCCACTGAAAGTCAACACCTTGATCAATACAACCAATTTCTACCAGAGCTAGACTACTCTTCAACAACGAGGATGGTCCCATCGCACCGTTCCGCCGTCCCGAAGCCTCAGACTCCAGAGCAAGTTTTTGCGGCTGCCATTGTTGCCTTGGTACTCGGCGTCATTCTGTTTCTGGTTACCTACAAAGTGTACAAAGCTATCGTCAAATTACATGCTAATCACAGTATTACTGCTACCACCACCGCTGTTACTGTTGCTGCTAGAGTTGGAGTTGGTGCTGGAGCTGATGATGAGGTTGAAGGTGAAGTTGAAGGTGAACATGAACATGGCCATGATGGACATCATATTGAAATGGACGATTGTGAGTTTTCCTCCCTTACACTTTCGTCTCAGCACCCCCATACCAGCACAGATTGGTCTGTAGTTCGGTTCAGCCTGCCCCCACGTCTCATGTTCTCAGCAGATATACAGTCCCTCACCGATGGTGCGATGCCCATCTATCGATCCGATGTCCTAAAAATGCCTCAGCAAATTTCAACGTGCCCCCACCCCTGGACGCCTTTATCACCAATTCAGTCCTACCCCTTCAAAAGTACCAAAGTTAATTCTTCATCTACAGGGATAATTGCTCCAGACCGAGAAGAGGGCCTTGTCGTGGCAGAGGATCCAAGCCCACAGCAAGAGTAAGTCGTCTTCCCAGGCTCACGTTTGCGAGTCTGAAGGGCCCTCAAGTCTTCATGCCTATGCTGAATGCTGATACTGATTGTAGCAGAGAGGGGACATTGGATGATGATGAATCTGCTGCGGGGGAGACAAGACGATAGGTTCAGGATGAAGTGATTGTCTGAAGTAGAGAATAAAATCGCGAGCGCGTTGGTCGTCATACCGCCCAAGAGAAGACTAATTTCCCAACTTACAAAGTCACTGCCTCAAACACCCCAAATTTGAACCGAGTCAGGCATTTGATGATTTACTTCAATTGCTAAGGGCTGCCGCTACCTAGAATGCAATAAGTAACATGAGCAACCTGTGCTGTACCAAATGGCGTTTCCCGCGGATGTGAGTGAGTGTAGACGCTCGCGATTCATCCAGTGAAAAGTCAACTAGTTCATCGGAAGTAACGATTATGCCACGCAGAATCCTTCACAGCCATTACCAACTCCATAAGTGAGACGCCATCCTACCTGCGCCCGACGATGTCAGAAAATATGAGAAAAGGCCGTCGTGGGAGTTATGTCTCAATTTCGTGTTTATGCTTGTGTCAACTCCCCTGGTGAGTGAATATGAAATGCTCGGCCTCCATGTATGGTCTCGAAACCATAAGCCCAAAGTAACACGACTCTATGAGGGCTGTAGTGAGTCCGACGAGCGGCCAGGGTCTAGGTAGGGAGCTGATAGCCGTTGTAAAGCAGTCAATCGTTGTTCGAAAGTAGTAGTATCGTCCGAGTAGCGTTGATGAAGTTGCTGCCCATTCGCTGAGGTCATCGCTCGAATGTCTGTCGGTATGCTTGATGTGCTACCTCCGCTGATTCTATGTTGTCCTGCTAACCCTGATCCGACGGCGACTGGTGGTGAGGCCTCCTCAGGAGATGCTGAAGTGGATCCAGGGAGACTAACAGATGGTCGACCCTGGGGAGTTTGTGGTTGCACAGCAATTGGTCTCGCTTGAGCTGGGGTCAACGATCTTCTAGCAGATGTAGGAGTATGCAGCGAGGGCACGGGAGGCCCAAATCCTCGCTGTGGCGGATTATGATGAAAGCTGAAGGATTGGCTGACAGATCTGGCAGACCCAGTAGATACCGGTCGACCCATAGGATGTCCAGAACGTCCAGTGCCAATTCTCCCGCGACCCTGACGTCTGCGTTCTGGGGATTCTCCAGGCGAAAACCGATTTGGGGAAGAGTAACTCCAACCTTCAGAATTGCGGTTCACCATAGCATCATATTCGTCCTGTGGTCTGGAAAAAGGTGTGGATGGCGTTCTGCTTATTGTAAGTAGATGCATTTTGAAATAATGAGCTCAAAAAAGAATGGAACTAAATATGAATCGTGCGAAAGTTCGCAGTCTCCGCAGATAAACACCATCAAAAGTGGTCTTGGATAACGAGTTCAACAGGCGACCAATGTATCCAAATTAAGCAAGGAGATATGAGAAACTAACCTTCCACTGGCAGTGTCTTCAGGAAAGAAACCAACGGATGGCGAAACACCGTGCCTGGCTTGTTGTTGTGCTACGGATGTCGCCTGCATCATTCGCCTTCGTTGAAGCATTCTCATTTGCGATTCCATACCCAATCTTTTGGCTGCCAATTCAGAAGGGATCTTCTCTCGGCAATATGGGCAGGTGTCCTTGCCTTCATCGAACCACCTCTTGATGCACTTGTCGCCAAATAGGTGTTTACATTTTGGCCAACGAACTGGCTGTTCGACGACTCCATCTGGATTCTCCGCACCGAAATCGTTGTAGCAAATTGTACAATCTGTCGAAAGTTAATTACCGACCATTGACGAAGATGAGAAGAAGTGATGGCAAGCCCCAAGCAGAATATAGCTAGAACGAAAACGATCGAGGCAGATTGGTGGTATATTCAAACAGCAAGCAAGCCCTCATGAAATTGGAAGGGCATAGGGGTTCAATGATCAACCATCGGCCGGGGTCGTATGATTCCCACCAGAGACCTTAGAAGACAAAAAATGAAAGGAAACTGCGGCACGAGGATAAAGGGAATATCATGACGTACCCTTGCTTTCCTTTGGCAAATCCTTTAGCTTTATTTTCTCGAGAGAATTGAAAGCCTCTTTTGCCATCATCATCCTCCTGCCCGCTGCCATGGCACCTTGCATAAGCAAGGCATGCTCATCATTGTTCTCACGATATAATGCCACTTCCCGGCGAACCGCTTCATTCTCCAAGTCGGAAATGGAATCTTCGTCAGAGTCGGCCCAGGATCGTCTATCAGATGCTGTACTTCCATTGAAGGCAGGTCGAGAAAGTGAGGCTCTGGGTACTCGTTGATATCCTGGATTGAAAGTTAGGTGCGTCCTATTGGGCCGTGTAGGAATTCTGATATACTTACTCAGGTACGGTGGCGGTTCGGGGAAGGAGTGTGATGGGTTCTGGTGTCTATTTGTACGGCCGCTTCCAAAGGAAGACACTCGATTATGGGAAGAACCAGGTGTGCTTGGGAGTTCCGGTATTTGTTGGTCGAAGTTCAATGCGTATGGACGCGGGCGTAAAGCTGATGGCTGGCCAGCACTCCCTGCTACACCATTTCCTCCAGGTACCATACTGTTGTCTGAAGACAGATTGTGTCCACTCAGCTGATTAGAGAATGGGCCATAAACTTCTTCTGAGCGACCAAAGCCCCGAGAAGGACCCCACGACATATCCCCGTAATTCCTTCCCGGGCCTCCTTGCGACGGACTTGGTCTCGACATGTCCCCAAAGGCCTGCCAACCTGCACCGGGTATTGATGGAGGAGCGCCCCAGTGCTGCATCTGCTGCATATATGGCGTTGTATGTGGCATTCGAACCGGTACAGTCCCAGGGTAGCCGTAGTAATAATTCGATGCATCGTGAACAGGATCGAAATGAGAAGCATCACGGCTTTGAGACGAGAATCCATTCTGGGTGGGTGGAGAGGACTGCTGACACTGGTAACGTCCAGCGGAATTGTTCCCTTGATTTCCGTGATTCCCCGCCTCATCCATGGTGTAATCCATCGGATCCATGACTCAACCAGCGCAGGCCAAGATGTATGTATGCTGGTTGTTGCTTCGTCTTCGATTTGGAAGCCTCGACACTTCTAGGAAGACGTCGGGCTCGCCGTGCCTGGGCGAAGTACTATTCGGTGAAGAAGTTTTCCTTCGGTGCGTATGAATTTTCTTCTTTCTCCTTGGAATATTGGGCAGCAGATCTACGAATGAGCTCGAGTGTGGTCAGGCTGGTGGTCTTGCGGGTCGAAAGCGCTGGTGTTGCGCAGATGGACGAAGTGGGAGGTGGGCGGGGTCGGAAAGGTCTCTCGCTGTTGGGCTTCTCGCCTGGACGTATTGAATTATATATACTAGGCAACAGGGATTATAGGGGGACCGCTCATTCGAGATGTTAGGGCTTCACCGTCCGGCAGGTGAATGAGGTAGGCGCCAGTGAGAGGGGGGAGGAGGTGAAGGTGAAGGTGAAGGTGAAGGAACGCAGGCGAGGAGAGGAGAGAGGAGGGGAGGGGAGGGGAGGGACGGCGTAGGTGTGTGCAGGTGTAGGTAGGTGAGGTAGGTGTATGTAAGGCAAGTGGTTCAGCACAAGCGTGTGTGGCTCTGGCTTCTGGCTTCTGGCTTCTGGCTCCGTCTCCGGTACACGATACAAGACACAACCAACCTCAGACAAGACAGACGAGACAAGACACACACTACTTGCACGCACCTGCGCACCCACGCACACGATGACATGACACTATTGTTTAAGGCTCTTCCTTCCAACTAGCTACCTCAGTAGGTAACGTGGGTAGACACAGCGCACTCACGAAGCTATATTTATTGCATGGATAGGTGGTAGGTAGTCCGGTGGCTGATGGCTCCGGCTGCCTCACTTGATAATTCCCATCCTTGATAGCATTAACAGGTCGGTAGATAGCATTCCCTTGTCTGTTCTGTTCTTTTCCTTCCTAATCTTGGTGAATATGCGCTCGGCTTTGGCAGGATCTCGTTCTATGGAATCCGGTCAAAGACGAGTTGAATCGTACCTAAAAAGGCAATTTACCTCGAGGTGGGTTGGTGTTGGTGCATGATAGAACGACCGCCTGGTTTTGAAACAGTAACCGAACCAGAAATCATAGGTACCTTAGTCAAAGTGAACTCTCAACTCGCTTTTGGCGGCTGGTCTGGCCTCCCCTCCGCTTACCTTTTCATTTTGCGCTTTACTGTATTGCTATTATATTTGTGTCGGTTCTAAAGTTTCAAGAGCTTACAAGCATCGACCTGTAGATTCCATACCTCGTACATAACAGGGCTTACATGCCAGAAGCATTTACTCCATCCAGTATTTTCTCATCTCTTTCCTTTCCTTTCCTTTCCTTTCCTCCTTTCCTTTCCTCGGCTGTTTACCAAGGTACCTACCTACCTGAGCCTGCCTACCTACCCTACCTACTGCTGTCGTCAGGATCTCCGCCTGTGGGGTCCGTATCCCTGCTGGGCTAAAGAACAGCGCGCCAAGAATTTCTTATCGATTGAGCTACTCTATCGATAATCGATAACAGAGGAGAGAGGAGGGAGGAGGGGTACTTCGATGATGACATGTGAGAACAAGAACAAGAACAAGAATATGTGAGCTGTCCTGTGGGATATGCGATGTGTGATGTGATGTGTGGCCATGCCTCGCTACGGTGAGGTAGACTCGGTCAGTGGTACTCGGAGTAGGTACAGTAAGTGTTAAATCACAGTGCTGCAAGAGTGTCGGATCGAGTGGTAGAAAACAGCCGCCATAGTGCCATGCCAGCCCAGCCCAGCCCAGCCAGCCAGCCTAGTCAAATCTAGGTAGTGTAGGGTAGGTACCTCACCTCTGCCTCTACCTCGGAATTTCAGGTTCGTACCTCCGTGCCTACCTAGGTACCTTACTCACGCTAGACTGGGGCCTCAATCTCAACCAACTCAATTCACCGATAAGATAAGCATACAGTATAGTACCGTACAGTACAGTACAGTAGGCATAAGCATAAGCAGGGCAGAGCCCGTTCCATGTCTGATTCTTCCGGCGGTGAAGAAGGAAGATGCAGAGGAAGAGGACTAGACAGAGAAAGAGAAAGGGGGCGAGGAAAAAGCACGTAACGCATTTCCCATTGCATGCCGAGCCTGTTATTTTCCTTCCAGGTTGTTACACTCCACTGCCTCTCCACCCACCGTACCTGTCTTTACTTCGCAAACGCTATCTATGTAGGTACAGTAGGTAGTCTACTCTAATCGCCAATCCAATGACAGCCACCTCGGGCTTTAGGTTGTTCTCACCAGCTCAGCACCACGTTCTTCTGTCTCAATGCGCCATGTTGGCTAAGACCCCATCCAGGTCTTCTCATCTTCCTCATTTCCCAGTCCCATTCCCATTGCCATTCCGCCCGTTCTCTTCCCCTCCCTATCCCATCGCCGCGCATGCCTCCAATCCGAACCCTCCAAACTCATCGCATCGCCCAGCCAAGCTGTCTCTCGTCCCGCCCATGAACCCTATTCTGCCGCCACCCTGTAATCATCTTGCCTTTCAGCACTGATCCTGTACAGTTTGAACCTCCTGCCTGCAGCCGCCTCGCATTCTCCTCTAATGTCCGAATGACCAGAGCCGTATTTGATCTGGATCTTGGTAATGCAGCTTGCAGGGACTGTGAAATAGGCACGGAGCTGACTCTTGCAGTAGAGGATGTCATGTCATTGTATTTTTCACCCGCTTCTAGGTCACATCTTCGCACCCAGCCCAGGTGTTCATTCTAGAACAGCATGAATAAACACACCATGTAGAGGCTCTTACATCATATACTGCTCACATGCTCCTTCACGGCGAGCGACCCTCCATCACAAGTCCCTGAAAGCCACACCTCTCCCTTCCACTCCTGTTTCATCCGCTTTACAAAGTTCTCACACTGCGTACCTTCTTCCTCCAACCCCCCCACTTCGAGTAACAACCAACCAAAAACACAGGCAATTCGAGACGGCCAGTTCCTCGACTCTCCAGTCCTGCTCCACGTCTTTCTGACGAGTCTGCGGGCAACAGACCCCCAGACAGCTTTCAAACACGAATAAAGATCTTGCAGTGTCTTGTGCGGTACCGTTCCGAGGGAGAAAGCGGGCTGCCGCATGAAAGGATTTCTTTCTTACGCTTCAATGTTTCTCTGCGCCAAATATCGTACCTGGAGTGGGGCTTTCTCATAACATTCTTCTGCTAGTCGTGATTCATTCCTCATTTCTCATCTCTCTTCTCCGTACCGGGTATGCTACTTACAGGGTCAACTGTGACCAACGGCTGGTTCTATCACTTCTTAAGTCTATACTTCCCGCCAGCCAATTCCAAACTCCCGTCTGCGACCTTTCGGCCCAAGAACTCCTGCAATTCCTCATTGCTGTAAGGAAAGCCATCCGAAATAAGCATTTTCAGCATCATCGCAATCTTCTGTAGCGGCATTTGGCTGGAACTGTTTTTCAGCATGCCCTGGATGAATTGCCAGTAGATACCCATTTTCTCCTCCCCAATACCATCATATGCCGCTAGCCCAGTATCGTCAACACTCTCGTCGCCTCCACCTGTTGCAGCCGAAGCGGCTGCTTGTGCGTTCGACCGGGCGCGATCTTCTTTGTTTAGCGTTTCGAGGACAGCAAACGTGTTGGGCGAGGTTTCGTGTAGCACAAGCTTATTGACCCAGAATTTCAAGGCATTTTGAACGAGCGCCTCGTCCATTTCAAGACTCTCCATCAGCTCCTGTACACTCCTCTGCGCGTCTTTGCCGTCCGCTGTATCGCGCTGAAAAGCGCATATGACCGTGGCTTGCCAAGTGTGAACTTCTTCTACGATCGTCCGATCCTGAAATTCCAGCTCAACTGTAGCCTGGCCAAGTGCGTGAAGCCAGGTCAATTTGCGGGCGGCTTTGAGAGTTTCAAACCCCTCCTCGTATCTCTTCTGAAGCTGCATAATACTTTCTGGAATGAGATAGCTTTCCTCGTGTAGCTGAGGCCAGAAAAGCCTCGACAAGATCTTTGCGTGCAGCGATGGCTTGAGGAAGCCCTCAGGATTTAAGTCCTCATCCGTCATGCCCGCTCTTGATGTAGCTGCGTCGATCTCCTGTTCACTAGGGTCTAAGTTCTGATTTCTCCTGATAACGCCATTAACCCTGCCAGAGTCTTGGATATCCTTCAGCATAACCTCGCAAGCTTGTAACGGAGCTTCACCGAAACGAACTTTAAGAAGTTCGAGTACTTTGGTCTGGAAAATGGGATCAGTTATAGACCAATGGGACCTTCCATTCTTTTTCGTAAGCTTACCTCTTTCTCAAAAGTGCCATCATGCTTCAGCAGATTTTCACCGATTATACTTTGAAATTCCTTGATGAACACATCTTGGGATCCTAGTACACCAATTAGGGTACCTATAATATCGGCGTTCTTTGATCGTTTATAACCTGGGCCAGCATCGACTGGGTCAGGTACCCAGTCCATGTCATGCCAGTCAAGCTCTTCATCGTTTGCTCGTTTGCCCACCTGGTCCGACCCGTGATTTAAGAGCCGAGCTAGCTCCACAAGCTTATCCTTCGCCGACGTGATTGGTTTGCCTTGTGCATCTTCTGTCTCCGACAGCAGACCGGCAATTATGATGCGAACTGTATCCTCTCTTGAGCACAAGTACAATTGTAAAGGATATGCAACTCGATCCAGGAGAACTTTAGAATGATCCAGGGAATGGAATGACCAGATCATAGAGATGTACGTCTGTAAAATCTGCAAAGTAGAGGTGCCCGGATGCAAGAGCTTCCCTCGCAGCCTCGCAGCGAAACTTTCTGTCAGCCGCAAACGCCTTTGAGGCGTCGTGATGGCAGTCCGAAGATCATCCAAGGCTCCGTTACTATGTGGCCAGTCTCCTACAATATCAAATAATTCTTTAGTTCGAAGTTCCGCCAGACGGCCAATACTCATCTCCTTGTACTTCTCCTTGTCAGTCCAGGATACGGATCTTGTGCCCAGCATGTTGAGGACTTGGACAGCAAGCTTGGCATATCTATTCTCAATCCAACCACACAAATCTGTGACACACCTGGACGGCGAGGAATTGTGAGCCGTCCGCGGTAGTATTGAGATGTGGTGCACGGATGAGGAAACTCCGTGCCTTTCGTGTGGAATTTCCGCCACATTCTCCAGGTTCCAGATGCCTTTGCAGGCTTTGTAAACAAACTCCATCATCGCCATGTTCATGATCTCAGCAAAGCAGACCTGAAATTTCTCGCCGGCCAAGCCAGCCTTTCTGAAAGACTCAACTAGATTGAGAATATCTCGACGTGACCGTTCAGTTTCAGGGCTCTCGACAAGTATTATGGCTGGAGTAGAATCGAGGACATTCTGTGGAAGCCCAAGGACTGCATAGACGTATCGTTTCAGGATTTCCATCAACGCGTCCGATAATGGCTCCATGAGCGAGTTGCTTACAATTGCATCGAGATCTCGGCGAAACTTTGCCATGAGTGGCCCAGAAGTCCCAGGCGAAGATATATCCAATTGTTCTTTGATGAATGAAAGACCGTGGTAATATTGTCGATGGGCGGCCTGGAGAATTTTGATGGATTTGAGAAGTATTGCCGCTGCAGGTTCATGGTCCCGCAAATGGAGTATCACAGGAAGCACCTGATGCAAAAAATGAGATCGTACTTGGAGAGTGTGCCAGGCAACGAGATCTTCTGTTTGGCGAGCAAAAGGGACGTAGTTTTGAGGATACAGGACATCTTCAAGAGCATTGTAAACAGCTGGGCCCAATGATTCTCTTTCCGGTTTGAGAGATTCCAGAACAGGTCTGCTCTTATGGAAATCAGGCAGAGAAAGGGTGCGGGTGATGAGATGCCATGATCTATCCCAGCGAACCTGGTCTTGAATATGGCTGGATGCATCTGATGAATGTGCTTTGTATGAGTGTGGTTCGTTATTATCCGATGATTGAAAGGACGATTTGTCGTAATGAATAGGTGGGGGCGCCCCAAAAGCCTGGCCAGGAACTGGGAAGCCACTAGCTGGAGTTGCAACTGGAGTAGGTTGAGAAATGTTCGTCCCGCCAAAAACAGAATCGAAAACGCGTCGTTTCCGTTGACTAGGGGTTCGTCCTGGCATGCTTGTGAACTCAAGACTATCGTGCCTTGTGCTACAGAGGTGGGTAGCTCCAGAGATATTCGGATAGGATAGCAGCTTACATGCTTCCTGGAAATGTTGTTGTTGCTGTTGCGGCTTCATGACGCGAAAGGGAAGATGAAAGGTCGCGACTGCCAAAGCAATGGTCTCGGGATCACGTGATATATATCCGGGAATATTTTCTTTGGTGAAAAATATTATGTGAAGTAAATGCTTGATAGAAAGGGACGGCCGAAACGTCATCTATTCCTTACTGTTGACCGCAGGGTATTTGTCCCTCTTACGAGTGCACTTGACAGGCATTCAGTACCTTGGGCGATGCCAGGAATGAGCTTGAGTCGGCTTGAACAATAGACTTAACGGGGTAGTACAGAATAAATTACCGCTTCGAATAATAGATGATCATGGAGACGATAATTTATTCATCGCGAACTACTGTTCCGGGCTATCCTGAGCTATATACCTTGTGGTAACAGTACCTACTTATGTAGTGGTGAAGGCAACGCCAACTCCCCAATGTCTTGTCTGGCATTGATATGGTCCATATGTCTGGAACAAAAGAAATCATTAAGCGTGTGCATCACTCATATCGACGTAATCCTACCACCACCTTGTGCTGCGCGACCTCTCGGTCTCATGTTGATCACGGACTCAAGTTCCCTCAACATCTTCGTGTTCGCCTCAGCCTTCGTCCTCATCGAATCCCTCTTCACTCTGTCCTCTTTCATCTTCACAATACGTTCATCTCTAGTCAACGTGCTTCTCTGTCGTGGAAGAGCAATAGCCTCGAACACCTCCTCGGCATCGGAGGAGCTGAAATCCATGCTATTGCGGGACTGCGATTCGCCGTTGAGCGCTTTGAGAGCATCTAAAGCACTCCCCTCCTCGACGGCAGTAAGCCCTCCCAAAGAAGTTGTTGGAGATAGCATGCCGCTCATCGACGATACCCGTCGTTCGTTTCTGTCAATGTTCGATGCAAGAGCTGCCTTTCCATCTTCCCACTCTTGCATCAATGCTTTGAGGTCAATCCCTATTGAATCGTACTGAATCATTAAATGTGCTCCTAGCTCCGACACATCTTCCGTCTCGTCCAGATTCTTATCAGATTCTTCGCGAAGCACGTGCATTTTGGCTTGGAGCCCACGAATTCCTGAGGAGAGAGAATTGAGCTTGCGTAATTGAGCTCGCCATCGCTCGCGGCCTGGCGTGGTAGGTACTTTAGGCGTTGGGGGCACAGGAAAATCTGGAAGCGGTCAGAAAGGGAAGCAAATACACTGGCACGGAAACCTTACTCTCCTGCTCGCTCAAGATTCTGAGTAGGCATTCCTGGGCGTCACTAGTCACCACGCCGACTGAATGAATCTCATCAACCGCTGTACTCCAACGCACAAAATCAGGTTTTCCCCCATTCGCATCTAGTGCCATTAGACAACAGAGAAATATCTTCCTTGTCGTATAGAACCTGGCAGCCAAGATCTTCAAGACGCGGACCGACTCGGCGTCTTCGAATTCTGCTTCCGAATATCCTAGCATAGCTTCAGAGAAGTCACCCTCACTGATGTCATAGATGTCTAGGTACTTCTCAAGGTCCATCTCCACGGCTAATGGTTTGAGAATTCTGCAGGCTTGAACATATCGCGGAATGACTTCTGCAAAACACAGTCGTAATTGCTTTCTCAATCGAGCACATCTTCTGCTCTGACTTCTGTCCTCTAACCGACTGATTGGTGGTAAAGGGACGCTTCTATCAGTCGATTAGTAGACAGACGACATTGTGCAGTGTGGTTGCTTACATTCGGTAACCTCTCGAAACCAGCTCAACCTCCTGAACAAGTGTCAACGCTGCTGCTATGACCGAGTCAAGTTCCTGGGCTTTGACGGCGAGGTTGGAGATCTCTGCCAACGACTGCTGTCGAAGATATTGCAGCCACTGCCTCCGCATGTATGCGTAAGAAACGGTAGCAAATAATATTACTATGATGAGGAAGACGGTCATCCGTCCTTTGCCTGCAGATGAGCTTCCACCTCCGCGCGTCCAGTGTATTAGCCATACCAAAGCAAACGCAACAGAACCCGTAACTGAAGCTCCTGCTAGGCTAATGGCACCAATCTGCGGTGCATCCGGAGTTGGTAAGACAGCATCGCCGGACTGCCCTTGTATAGCTTGGCCAAGATATGAGTGGGCATTCAAAAGCTGCGATGCTACTATTATATATCGAAATCGTTCCAAGAACCTCGCATTATCAGCTCGACCAAGTCTGGAATTAACTGCCTTCTACAGCGTGGCTGGTTAGCTGAGCTCGAGGGGAGAGAAAGACAATATGGCATACTGAGCAAGTATTATGTATGGCAGCGACTGCATTGTTCTGGGGTATTGCCAGTCGTAGAGGGGGCGGGAGATTTTGCCGAAACTTGGGCCTCACTATTGGTCTGCCTCGAGGAGCAAAGGATGGACTTGATGTAGTCGAGGATAATTCTGCCTCGTGGTTCGGAGTGCCCTCGGGGTCGTCGCCGCCGTCGCCTGCATCCCAGATCAGCGATGGGGCTCAAACATGTCCTGTTTAGCACGGGGATGATGCATCGAAACCGACCTTCCAGATAATCAGCAAGAGGCGAATCCTCAAATACTAGGGCCTCCATGAGTAGCAGAGCACTATGTGAACTGGGAGTTGTCCATGCCGATCAACCGTACAGATCCGGTAGGAGCAAGTACGAAGAGCCGACGAGGTCTTTTCGAATCACGATGAGAGTGTCGCAGTCCAAAGGGGCTGCAGAATAGAGTTAAGTGGAGTGGGGTTGAGCGAAGTGAAGTGAATAGATCGAGATGGGAGGAAAGGGAGCTGTGTTGGGTTGAGAGTGGACGTGCAACGTGCAGCGTGCAGCGTGCCTTGGAGGTGAAGGTGAACGTGAACGTGAAATTGAACGTGTCGGGGAAAATGGCCACTAAAGTTCCCGGCTTGATGGGTCAAGCAGTCAAGTCATCCTCAACCCCTGGAGTTCTAGAACTGTGCACAAGCATACAATACGGTACTCGTAGGCACAACACAACAAGCACAAAGCTCAAGCTCGAGGTCTCAGGATAGCAGGATAGGCCAACCAACCAACCGAGGATCCTTCTGGTGGAGATGGATTGGACGTGGACATGGGGATGGAATTTGCGGAGGTGTATGTGCTAGACCTAAACCAGCTGTAGCTCCGTTAGAATGTCGCTTACATTGTTCTGCATGAATAAAAGTAACATTGTGTGTGAGATCATATTTGACATCGTATTCCTGGACCACAGTCACGGTTATCCAAAGATTGCAACACTTACATTGATTGAGAGTTTGTGTGTGAGAGAGTGAGAAAGAGAGAGAGACAGCGACAGCACAGTGGCACTCATCAGGCGCCCCCGGCAGCTGCCACCCCCAAGATGCAAGATCACAAGTCCTGGAAGCCTTCGCATTCCCAAGCCTTCCAATTCATACTGTCAGGGGGTATACGGTCTTACTGAATAGCGTAGGAGCCAGTGTATGTTGTCCCTTTCCTTTTACCCTTTCAGAGCCTATGTCTCCTCTGCGGTATTGTGTATTTCTGGGTTAGTCAGATATTTTATCGGCTTCCTGGCTTCCTCAGTGCTGCTGCAACCGGCCGCCATGCTGTATTCCGCTGTCCTACTTCTACTCATGGTATTCTCATCGATATTGACTTTCACGATGCGCCGGTGAAATATCGTAGAGAATAGTTTTACCATTGAGCTCCGGACTCGAAAGCTTGGTCAAAGCCCACTAACTATGTGGGCCCTGCGTCACCCTTGGCTCTTTTGCTGTTGTTTGTCAGCCACGCTGCCACGGTGCCGGTACTACCGGCTGAGCGTCTCCCAAGTCTCCCAACATGAATTCGTGCCAACCAAGAGATCTGTTGGTGAGCTCTGTAAGTCCCTTGGCCCCGTCAGCCTTCGTCGCGTGGCTCGCGATCTTTCTTGCCTTGAGAGTATCACTTTGTCATGTGCCTTAAGAGGTCGCTTTTGCATATACCAGAAGTCTTCGCGATCAGTACCGGTTCATGGCTGCTTTGCTTTGATGGTATGGCCATGATTTCGAGCAGAAAAGCCAGGATGCTTTCAAAGGGGCCGATTCCATCCTTACTATTCGAATATTGGTATCAGGGCCGGCTTTTGCCCATTGAGAAAACAAAACACGTGCCTTTTCGTTGACAAATTTCACGCTCCTGAAAGATAGAATAAGAAAGAGTACTCGGTGCCCATGCCTACCTATCTGCTCTACTTTCCCTGTAACGGACAGTCATGATCACGAAGTTGATATAGTCAGTAGCTTCTGCCACGGTCCTAGGGTAAATGGAGGACAGCCTGTTTGACAAACTGGACATGGTCCTAAAAACTAACAGTCATGTACCGTTGCTTGACAATTTTGGACTCCTCGTACCAACTACCATTAGGCCTTTCTCCGATACGTTATCCGCTCTTCATCTATACCTATTTAGTTCCTATGTGATAAGTTTCTGGCCATTTCCTCCCGGTCAGGGTTAGCCTCTTTCTTGTGGACCTCATCAACTGTGCTACACTTACGTGCAGGGCTGTATGTACTGCCTCGGATTGCTACCTTCAGCTAAGGCGACCCCTTACAGAGATGAAAGTCTCCAAATGTCGCATGGAGCGGTTCTCATGCAAACAAGGCATTCGGGACTCGCAGCTGTAATCGAATTTTGATTCTATGATCGATGGAACTTGTCTTTGGCCCCAAGAAGCTCTAACACAGTTTGACGCCTAGCATTGGGCAGATGGGTGACCTGGCGGAATGTTGACTCGATGATGACTGATGCAGCTCGACGCGGAGCTTGAGGATGGACGTGAACTCAGGTTGGTCGTTCTACAAGCCTTCTTCGTTGTTCGATGCAGGCTTCTAGCCCACACATAAGGCTGAAGATTGATTATCTTACCAGGTTGTGGGTTACGTAGGGTCCGAGTCTAGTGATTGCTCGCTAATGATGATTACCATGCAGTGTGGCATCCAGTGGGCTGACAAATGGCATCTGAACGGCGCACCAAGAAACCACCAACACCGGGAAGTCACTCGCCCCAATGACGAAACAGAAGGAAGTAGAATGTTGATCCAGTAATGAAGTCGCTCGGAAGCATAGCCGCGGATTCTTCCCTTTCTTTGCTTATCGAGTTAGCTGAATCTGCTGCGGACAGCACAACTTGAGGTATTCCTTTTTGTTACCATGACTTACCTTGGGACCGAAAAACGACTGAGACAGTGAGACAAATTTTGGTTTTCGCAACAGTCAGCAAGTGAATCGCCTTCTCTCGGCTGCGTTGTTTACTTTACTGCTGCTACTTGGAGCATTTCCTCGAGTAAAGTTATAGTAGGTACGACTACTTGTACCCTCTTTCGGGTAGCTATCAACCATACGGAGGTATGGCATATCTTAACATAACCCCTGTTTGGATCGGCGATGTACCCCTCCCCTGCTCTGCACAACCCCTGCTTTGGCGCAATCCCAAGCCAGAGAACATGGCTGTTTGTACATGCAGGTGCAGGCCCATCGCTAACTCCGTGGCCATCTTTCCTTCATCTCTTCATCTATATCGTATCGTATTGTGATGCTTTCATGCTAGTAACCCCTGCGTCCACAGTCTATACGGTGCGAGAATACTCATTCTATTCCCGAAGCGGTATATCTACCAACACCAAAAGATGCACATCAAGGACCAAAAATCGACGTGGAAGATCATGATACCATGCGTACGTCCATCCTTTCATATCTTGTGTGATTATGATCCCCATCTGGTTGCAAGTACTAATTCTTCTTCCCGGGTGCCTACTTCTAGGCTGCATCCTCTCCGAGTGTCCGGCCCCAAGTAGTAGGGGTTGATCGTGCGGGCGTCGAAGCCACTTTCTTCCTCCGCATCGTAACCCTTCGGGCTAGTTTCTCTCTTGCTTTTTTCTCTCCGACCTGAATGCTTACACACCCTGGCCGTCTACAGTGCACCGAGTAAGTTGTAGTAACCACCGCTGCACAATGTTGAAGCATCACAGATCCTGACAAATCCGATCCCATATGGAGTCGTGGCTGAAAACCCATATGCGGTGGGCCCTTAAGTGGTGCCAAGCTGCACAAACTGCGACTTAGATCTTGCTATGAAAACAGGCGTATTCTTCTGGGTTTGATTCCCATGCCCCAGTGGCATTACCTGCCCCTGTGGAGGAAGCTACTCGATGTGACTGGTAGGGGTTAGGTCAGCCATCTCGCCGCCTGGGACAGTAGCTATTGTTGGGATTGCCATTTTCGTCCTGTCAACTCTGTATAACTCTCGCTGCTACCTTCCATCGCTTCTTGCATTTTCCGCCCCCTTTTTGCTTTCACACTTCCATCTTACCGAGCTCCTATTAGAGCGTCAACTGCTGATGGTGTCTTTACTCTCTCTGTCTCAAGGAGACCGGAGTATATAGACGTGGCTGGGTCTCACTTCCAAATTCGAAGTTCAAGCGCATTCTCGAGAGTTCTGCTCGCAACCCTCGCACACATACTCTACGTAGAGCTTTGTTCTGGCACACACCGCTATCCTGACTCTTTACAAGTTACTCGTCGTTGATCCATTTTTACGCCGCAATAGCCATAAGGCGACGATCACAGATATGTCATCTCGACATTCTGGATCTTCTCGACATCGGGCGCACCAATCTAGAAGCACCGATGCGAATTCGGAGGCAATGATCGAGCAGGTCAAAACCATTGTGACCCAATTGAATGATGTTGTCGCTTCAAATCCTCATGAATGGGAGACATACCTCCCTTCTGCTAGGTCTGCATTGGCTGCCCTTGAACATCTTCGCTTCTTCCGTGATCCTCAGCGTTATGCCGAACAGATCTGGATCCTTCATGGGCTTCAAGACTATGCTTTCCATGATGCTGATTCCGGATGTATCCCTGATATTGCAGACTTCTGTCAGGCTTCATGGCTTCGGATTCTCAGAAATTACCCAGATAATGTGGAAACTCTGACAGGTAGGTTCTACTTCCCGATGGCAGGATCTCATGTGGCCGTGAAGGCCCGGTCGTGTTTGCCTCGCTAAACATTATAATCGGCAGGTCTGGGTAGCAATTGGCTCCAAAGAGCTCAAGCAACACTTGCCAGAATTCAACGTGAGGAGGGTAACGATTCCTCGAGTCAAGGTAGTGGCCAAGCAGGTAACTTGCTTAAGCACTTGCATCACCTTCATCGTATAGCTCGCTGCTAACAGTGCCGATAGCATCACCGTCAGCTGATCCGAGGAGACAAGGGCCGCTTTACGTCGAAGCCCGAGGATATCTGCAGCCAGCTGTAGATTTTTATGCCAGAGCTGTCAGATCTTCAGATGCTCTGGGTGAAACTCCAGGGGCTATCTTGGCATCTGTAAGTTTATCATCCCCCGCACTCTAAAAGAGCAGGCCTGACACATAAAGGCCGCGGAATCACAGATGTCCTTGGGAAACGTGACTGCATCTCCTAGCGATGAGCCTTACTTTACTCAAGCCATACGCTATCTTCGCCGCGCTGAAGCCATCCCTGGCTATACTTTGTCGATTTATCTCGAGCAGTATTTGAACGACTATGGAAGATACGTTTCTTAGTAGATTGTATACCCAGGCATAGGAAAAGCATTGCGATTAGGGATATGTATGGAGCAGGGTGATACCATTGAAGTTCCACGACATCCATACGAGCATGGAGATATGAGCTTTCCTTACCACACTCCTTGTCGTTTCACATTTACCTTTTCTACTCATCAGCTGCGAGGATCAATCTACCACAAAATTAGTTTAGACATCAAATTTCAATCCTCATGCTAAAGACACAATCATGACAGATGTCAACTGAACCATGGGCCTGGCATCTAGCTAGTGATTCCTGAATGATTGATATCCAGCAAGCAATGTAATTATGTCTATAATGTTTGCAGATTGTGTAGAGTGCCTTACTTACTTCAGGTAGCTGTACTTGCACACATGAAGAATATGGCGTCGTGCATTTACTCCGATGCTACCCTACGCCCATCAGTCTGTCCCGGAGCCATAGTGACGGGAGACGTGTAATCCAGCATCAGCAGTAGCATTTAGAAGACGCATGGAACAACCTCATTTGGCCACAAGCTTCTGTGTTGCGCCCAAAACTGGCCCCCACGGGCCTCACCAACCTACTCAACCCACCGCAGTCACTGGAGGAGCCTGGCCAGGGGGAAGGTGGCTCATTTGCTGATGGGTGGGAGAAATTGCACGACGTTGTCCGTGTCCAGGCTGTACAGCCCTGTGCAACTATGCATGTAAGGGGACGTTTATTACCACCCCATGCGCAGCGACGTGGAATATGTACGACGGGATTTAAATCCGAGCAGTCGGGTACTTCAATGGCTGGCGATTTGGTAGGTCATCTCATGTCACGTACATGTACATGTACATGTACTGGAAGTGTAGGGGGTTTGGGGCTTGGGGCTCAGATTGCTGAAGTTGTCGTCCAAGGTAGCCGAGAACACCCTGGGAGGAGGGTGAAGGGTGCAGGTGTTTAGAGTTAGTTCCGACCTGCAGGCATCCTTACTCAGCCGACGGACCTGGAGGCAATTATATGTTGTGCCTGAGGTATCATAGTTTGTTCCCGTCCCGTCCAGGTTCCATCCCTAAGAGCAGGTAACGAGAGGTTCGTCTGGAGCATCACAGCAGCTACCTATTCAAGCAAATCGCTCTACATCCTGAACTGCATTTTGCAACGCGCACGCACCGAATAGCCTCAGACCAAAACGCCAACATGCTCACAGAAAGAGAACTACAAATAAGCCCCATCGTGCAGGAATCGGTCGCGCATAACACCAAGGTTCGTCTGCTCGGGGTCTGCTTCGTGACCCCATCACCATCACCATCTCCCTCCGCATGACATCAGCTCACATTCTCCCTCATTCCGCTGCTTCCCATTCCCATTCCCAGCTTTAATACTGAGCCTCGAGCTTTGCCCCATTTCCCAAAACTTGCGCCATCGCAACGGACCCCACCTTCCATAGCTGCAACCTCAGCCTACTTGCTAACCCCTAGAGTAAATGCTCATCACCAATTACACCGCTAACTTCTCTCTTTCATCATCACAGACCCTCACAACTCTCCACAATCTGACAGCCTCTCTATTCGGTATCGGCGCTGGTATTCTGGGTCTCGAATCCTACCCAGGGTTCCTGTTCTACTTCTTCTTCACTCTACTCACGTCCGCTCTCGTATATGCATTCCGCGTCCGACCGGGAATTACTCAGGAGGCTGGGTTGCAAGGTACATCGGGGATCGAGAGATATTTCAAGGGGAGCTTGGAACTTTGGACAGGAGGCTTGATAGAAGGGCTGAGTGGCTTTGTGTTAACATGGACTTTGTTCTACGGACTTGTTCGGGCATAGAAGGACCCTTGATCTACAGCAGGACATCGTCTCGGCGGTGCAAATGAAATGGGGCAGCATTTGCCAGATTCGGGCATTCAGATCGGCGTTACGGATATATGTATGGCGTTGGCAGGAACGAAAGATACCAATACCAATATTTCGATTTCAGTATGCGTGGATCTCTGATCAATGACATTGCAGTTGAAGCTCGGCACTTCTCATAGCATTTTGACTACCACAAGAATGATGCAAGGAAGCTGGAACCTGTGTTATAACCACGTCAAAATACCCAGTGCAAATTTCGCTAGTCTACGACTTCAACTACTTTACCTGCGAATCCATCAAGACCGGCTACACCTTTCTCGCCCCTCTCTGACCCATAGTATAGCCCGTGACCCCCGCCTGGCATAACCAGAACCTGAGATCCCAGCTCTATCCACTCACGGCTTGTAAGGAGCTCAAAAGTGACGTCAATGATGCCATCACTGCCAAAGACCAGTGGCTCTAGTTCCTGCTCATCTACCTCAAGGCTATTATCCAAGCCAAAAACATCGTCTATTTGCTCTTGCTCAGAGGCGCCGCTTCGGTCGTTATTTGCCTGTGGCGCTACTTGCCGAACTCTTGCAGCCGCCCGTATGCTAGCGATATACACGACAACCAAGCTCCCAGTAGTAACCGAGTTGATATCACTGTCATCGAATGATGCGGTGAAACCACTCGCGGCTTGTAGTGAGTGGCCGGTATCTAACATGTGCCGACTTGGAATGGCCATGACCAGTCCTTTCCTCAATCGAGGTGGTGCAGGTGAGGTCCGCTCGAATGGCCCATTGGAGACTTCTTCTTCGGGAATCTCGAACACTATGCCGACAGTGCCGACCTGACCTGGTTGTAGTGTATGAACCGGAAGTCGCAGATTCCTCAGGCTGACGACATGCGCGTTGAACCATTCCCCTTTTGCTACAGGGGCCGAAGTTGTAGTACTGGAAGCCATTCTGGATAATTCGTTTGTAGACGAGTGTAAAAGAGACGATCCAAGTTTTGGTGAAGATCTTGTAACTGGCTGCTTCGACGGTAACTCGGATTCATCCGGCTCTGGAGGAAAAGGTCCAACAACAACTATATCGCCAACAGACAATGTTCCAAAGCGCATGTGACCTGCGACTACAACTCCACCATCTTGAGCTCTGTCTATGCTGGAGGCCAGCGGCTCCGGAGAAGCTGCAAAGCCAAAGACATCTTCAATGTGGAAAAGGCAAGCGGGTTGTTCAGGGTTAAGAGCTGGTCCGACGAAGTCATGTGGAGTAGGGCTGGGAGGTAATGGTAGATTTTGTAACAGTGAATGTACGGACCGGATGCCTGTACCTCGAGCTGCACTGGTCATGATAATTGGGACAATGGACGTAAGATTCCCCGAGCGAGCCATTTTCTCGACAAGATTTCGAATTGGTTCATTATTACCTGGGCACCGTCAGAATATACAGACCGAAGAAATCAGTTAAAGCTTGTTAGAAAGTGATCTATATGTGATATCTTCGGTCAAAATACGGATTTGATTACTACTAGGCACTTACTGTTTGAAGGGACTGTTTTGAGATCTGTTTCTTCTACCGTTTTGGCCTGGTCTGGTGGGATAATAGACGGAATTCGACCTGTCGCTTTGATGATCGAGAGTATTCTAGATAGAGTTTGTCTCAAGCTCGTCTTAGAAGCTAGGTCAAGTCTACATTACATGGATATTAGCGCGGCTACATACAGAATCCTAGAAACAGGATATCTATTAACAAGACTTATCTTGAGAACACGAGTTCTTGGATCACGGAGACAACACTGTAGGTTGTCTAGCAAAGTACATACTTGGTAATCACAACAGCAAGCGGACGATCGAGCTTCAGGCATAATTCCAGATGCGCTTTGGCGAAGTCCACGTAGAGACCAGCTGCAGACGATTCCTGACCCGTGTCTTCTCCTGAAGCACTACTGTCGCTTCCGTCAGCGCCTATACACAGGAATATCCAATGCGGTGCCCATCCGATAAGACCTCGAACAATAGTCCTTCGATATCGCCAATGCCCAGCAGAGTCCGAAACAAATACCAGACGACCGCTTTTCGACAGGAAGTGCAGATCAGTCCATGTATTCACGTTTCCAGAAGCGTAGTTGATGACGTTCTCTCCATGGTACCCGAGCAGTTCCTGAGCAACAGAACTTGTCACACCTGAAGCTATCTCGTGCCGATGTTTGAGAAGACTGAGTCTGCTCTTCCCTCTCCCGTTGTCCAGTGTTGCGGTGGACAAGGTGCCGAGCAAGCTTGACTTCCCAGAAGTTGTAGGCCCTGTAAGGGTAATTCGCAGTTGTTCCGTGTCCTCCCGATCAGCTTCCGGTACCTGTCGCGTCTGAACATTGTCCTGGGCAAGTGTTTGAGTCTGCTCCGAAATGAGTGCAGAGCTATTTGGCTCGACTGTCTGTGTACTTTCTTGCTCCCTGGGGCCTAGATGGGGGGAGACTAGTGCCTCAGCGACCCAAAGCTGAGCCTCGTGACGCAAGACATTACCCTTGGCGATGGAATTCTGCGATCGCTCGGCTTCTTTTTTATCTAATCTCAAATAATTTTGTGATACAGATTGTGAGGGCGGGTCGTGCCATTCACATTCACCAACGACGACCATTCTGACAATTTCCACACTACAGCCAAGGCTTGCAGCCATAGCCCGTAGATTTGCCAAGCTCTCGTTCATCTCATCTTGAGTCAAACCGACAAAGGTTCCGTCATCAGAAACACCAATCTCGTATAGTGCTCCACGGCTTTGTTCCAGTCCAGCAAGTAATTTGGCCGGCTTCGTAGGAGCACTTAGGACGTTCATTGCATCGGGGAGCTTCGGAAGGACGAGCTCGCTTGTGGAGACATCATGATATGGAGATGATTGCTGCAAACGCCAAAGGAGCTGCGTGGTCAATTGCTCGAAGCGATGCTGCCTGGATGGATTAGAAGGCGCCAAAACCGGAGCGGAATCGTTTGCTGCATCCAGATTGGAAGTATGCTGTTTGCGATAGGATCCAGAGGTACTAGAACCTGTGGATGATCGACTGTCTAAGAGTAATCAGCACAAGGACGTGAAAGGGCATAGTCTGAAAACATGGGCGTCGCGGTGTAGCCTGTGAGCAATAGCAGAAGAAAATAGACGATGGAAATCTTACAATTCCGCCGCGGCCTTAACAACAAGTGGAGTTTATACTCGGTAGGGCCTTCAAGGTTATTAGCGCTGTGATGGTCAAGTTCTAAGAACCAATATCTTGATTCTTAAGACATCGCTCCTAGGGATGTCTTTGATCCTGTTTCTGTAAATTTACATACGAGGAATGGTACATACCGTCCTGAGGCTCCGCTTCGAGTCTTGTAACTCCATGGTCCTCCAACCGTGCCGAAGATGGCGATGCGATGGTCGCCGTCTGGTCTCTCGGCTGAGGTGTGGAAGGCTTGGGTGTGCCGGTGGGCGTTAGCCATGGAGATGACACCCTGGAAGGCTCTGTTTCGTAGGTAAAAATGCTAGCCATGGTGAAAAGTGATGCGAAGAGAGCTCGCAAGTGCCTTGCACCGACCGAATCAGAGATCCTCTATCTCTGTCTCTATACCTTGAGAGAATTTTATTTATTTTGATAGTCCCGCCGTTCTTCTGTGCTTATTGGGGTATCCAGCGATAAAGACCGTGTGTTCGTACGGGCGTAGTGTTTCCGGAAACGTTGAGACATTCGAGGAAGCATCTTGAGGACTGTTGGACTTGTTTGGTGGTGTGGAGTGGGTCGTCAATAGTTTGGACGACTTCTTGTTCTTGTTTCCAAATTATGCCAGTTGCTGAGAAGACATTTTACTCCCGTTTCTGTGCCTTGTTCAATGATAGGGTGGTGGGATACGAGGTTGAGGTGAAGATTGCTAGGGATGGAGCAGTAGACGATGATAAGCAATAAGTCGCGATGATGTCGATGTCAAAGAGTCAGATTCAGGTCGAGGTCAAGGACCGGGGGGGTCAGTCTCCGCATGAGTGTGGGCGTAGTCATTCGGGGAGACGGGAGTATTGACTCGCATGGCCTAGGCCTGGCCAAGTTATCGATAGACGCGCAGACGCGCAGTTTCTAACAAAGGTGACGTGAGGAAGGTACTGGTAAAGCATAAAGGGCTTGGCGTCCCTCAACTAGCCGCCAAACCTTGCTCCGCCATACCCCGCCCCGTCCCGCCCCTCCCCGTTCCGCTCCACTCCGCTTCTTCACCTGCAGGTGAACCGCAGCCGCCGTCAACTTCCATTGCTCTGGGCTCATCTAAATTTGGCGCAGTGGCAGCAGCATCTAAGCTGCACTAAGTATTGAACCCTGTCCTGTCTTGCCCTGCCCCCTGCTGAAACGTCAGTGTTGCCTCCGACGACGTTGTTACAACAGGCAGGCACAAGCGCATCAAAGCAATTCAACCTATTTCAACCTGGTCCTGTTGGTTGTTCAATCTTCTCCCTCTGCTCCTAAATATCCCCTCGTCTATCTGCAAGAGCATCGACTCAACACGACTGCAGAACAGCACGTTCACAATTCTACCATCCACCGAACCACTACGTCCTCATCCCTCGCGTTGTTTGCTCAACGCCATTCCGAACCTGCAGTTCCCAACAGTGACTCCCCTTACTCATCCATCAATATCATGAAAAAATTTGGCTTTGGAAAGAAAGGCGGTGATGGAGATGATGACTCCAGTCGGTCTGCTCTCTTCGGTAGCCGGTCCTCGAAGAACTCTTCTCCTGCACCTGCAGCCTCAAATCCATATGCTCAACCGCCCCAAGCTGCTGATCCGTATGCCCAGGATAACAACAAGTATGCGAACATGGGACCTGTAGGGCCTTCCGGAGCTTCCCCGTACCAACAGGCAAGGCAAAATTACGGTCTCCCAAGTGGTCCTGGAGCTGCCCGTGGTGCTCCCTCACCTGCCGTCAATCGTGGTCCTTCACCGGGTGGATATGCAGCTGAGAAATATGGCAGCGGTGGGGGTTATGGCTCCAATCGGTATGATGGGGCGCCGAGCTATGGAGCTGGCAGTGATCAAGGATCAAAATACGGCCCTGGAGGCTATGGCGGTCTTGGACGAACTAATAGCAACGACACCACAACAACAGAAGACAACCGCGACGCATTATTTGGAGGAGCCAAAGACCGATATGCTCAGAGGACTGTTCCGCCACCAACTAACGGACGGCCTGGTGGCGGCTACACTGCTGAATCAGGCACTTCTAGTCAAGGCGGTGGATATGGTGCATATGGTGAAGAGAGGCAATTGACAGCGGAGGAGGAAGAAGAGGAAGATGTGGCGGCCACAAAACAGCAGATCCGATTTATGAAACAAGAGGATGTTTCTTCTACCCGTAATGCACTGCGAATTGCCGCCCAGGCCGAAGAGACCGGACGGGCGACTTTGGCCAGGCTTGGTGCTCAAGGAGAACGAATCCACAACACTGAAAAGAACCTGGACCTGGCGGCGAACCATAATCGCATAGCCGAAGAAAAGGCGAAAGAGCTAAAGACTCTCAACAAGAGTATGTTCGCTGTCCACGTCTCAAACCCATTTACGGCTTCTTCGCGCCGTGCTACGCGTGACCAGGAGATCATCGAGAAACATCGCCAGGAACGCGAAGAGCGGGATGCCACTCGAGCTGCTGCATTCGGAACGCAGCAGCGGATGGAAAGAGCCTTTAAGGAACTTCAACCGGGGGATGTGGGCTATCGTGCTCCTCAAACCAAAGCCAGTCTTGCAGAACGGTCAAAGTATCAATTCGAGGCCGACTCTGAGGATGATGAAATGGAGAATGAGATAGATAGTAACTTGGATGCGCTTGGCCATGCGGCTGGAAGATTGAATGCCCTGGCCCGCGCTACAGGGAAGGAGGTTGATGAACAGAACAAGCATATCGATGTGATCATCCAAAAGGTGACATCTTCTCCCTACTTCCCCTGTTCGATGGATACCAGGCTAATTCAAAGCTGCAGAGCGATCGCGTGGACGATCAGATTGCAATGAACAGAGCACGTCTGGATCGCATCCATTAGAATGCACTCATTTCCGCATCATATCATATGGCCGTGCATCACTTATGTACTGTAGATAACATAGAGCAATCCAAGCTTTCCTGCCATAGTACATTCCTCGCTTAGGGTAACATCTCCGTGAAATCTACTTCGTACCAGATAGGAGGAATTGATGTCGTGTATATTACTATCTAGGATCTGATAGCGTGACGTTTGGCCCCAAGTCAATCTGCGTATCATTTTCCCATTGCAGTCTTTATCATTCATCTAGTCTTCTCCTCACAAGTCCAAGAAGCTCTGTTTGGTTCGTAGAGCATTCCAGACTCCACTGGGCTCAGGCCTTTCCAGGTGTGCCCAGGTCGTCCAGTTCTTGATCCCCGACATCGTAGAAACAACGAGACCAAGTCTCGATCGAGATGTGACTTGCGAGAGAATCTTCCCAGCATGTTGACGGCCCACGTGAATATGTCACCATCATTGGCTCCAGGGCCTCTTCACATACTGAAAGTGCCGGGCTTGACAAACCACTGACAAGGGGCTTATCTTCCGAAAAAGTCCTTATCAACGCCACCAAGGTCACGCTTCTACAAGAGAAGTCCATCTTCCTACGACTTTAAGCCAAAAGGCCATGATGGTCTGAATCTTTCATAATCTGAATCCTAATCTATGCTGCATTGCACCTTGATTTATATGTACAAGAGATGCTTGCCAAGTTGTCGGCAATGGCCTTTCCTACTTCCAGCCCCTTTAATCTTACAGCGCAACAGCAAGTCCGTCGCCAAGAAACTGAAGGTCTACTCCCGCTGCACAACGCTGTGGATGTTTGTCCTGAAGATGCGCAAGAAGATCTGCCTGTATATTCCACTATCCACAGGTACTCCAACTTTCCACCATCGTGTTCAGACCTCAGTCTGGACGTGCGCACTTCTAGTACGTTGACTGATTAGATCATAGTATACGGAGAGATGTTATTGCTGCAATCGGTATAAGACATGGGCTGCTCAACTCCGAAGAGGTACGATCCTAACGCGCCTTATAGATGATCCATACAGTATTGAGCAGCTTCGTGATCCCCGAATGAATCTGACTGTAGTCCGACCACTTGTTGACAAATACTACGCATTAAAAGATGTCTCTATGGGTATGTTATCCGTCATGTTTCATCTACAAGCCTTGGCCCACTTTGTCTCCACTCCTTGGATTCATCATGAGGCTTGATTTTTGCATCATTCCCTCCTGTACAGCGGGCGGTCGACAGTACCTCAAGCATTACTCTGCTATATACATAGCCACAGTCTTACCTTCGTGCTTGACTAAGAGTACCCTTGACAGTTTACTGCCTCCTAGTGAACAGGACTCACTTCCAAAGGGAACAATTGACACAAGGACATCAACAGAGCGTTTGCAGCACTCGAGCATTATTTTGTGAACTCATTGCCAATCGTATCCTCAGGCGATTCTATGAAGACAACACAGGTGCGCAAGGCCTACTGCTACTCTCTCAGATCCTTGTTGGAGGTTTCGACCCTTTCCAAGGCGCTCCTGCAGATGTTGTGGCCGAGAGCAGTCAGTTGTCATGGACGATACAAATGAGATCCGGGTATAGAAGAAAGCTGCCTGCTCTGGAAATAGCGATCATATCGGAAAGCAAAGTATTCCTCAGCGTAAGTAAAACTTTACAAACTAACCAAAATTCCGCTCTCGGATTTCCGGGTGAATCGACAGGTGCAAATCAGCTTTCGCCTTGTGCACAATCCATTTCTTCCCGAGGAACAGGATACTAATGTCGAGATTCTTCGCAGTCATCAGCTTGCCAGTACGTATTGGACAAGTCCGCCTTCTCTTACTTTGCATTGTCTCAGGGCCCGGTATATCCCAGATTTACGCCCTGACTGCTTTATCAAACATACCCGGTGGGCACTATTGACTCCTCATTGCGTGTAGAATGGTCGTAGCCGCGATATATGAAGGCCGTGTAATATATACGCCGACCTCATTCATCGACATACTGCCAGACCATTACAAGCAAAAGCCAATCGCACTGTACAACCCACGCCAGGCGCCTATTCTCAACCAATATCGTCTCATCGTTCCGAGGACCAGAAATGTTCTAGAAGTTGCTCAATTTATTGTTCTCCTTTTCTTGTTTTTGTTCATCATGGTGAACCGAAATCCGAGTACTTTCGGGGGTGTGGAGCTGGCATTCATCATCTACACGCTTGGTTGGGTCCTAGATCAATTTGTGAGTACTATTGATATCATGTCCATCTTCATTTCCAGTGAACACTCCTACCATAGACAGTATTGCCGCTACGACTGCGAGCACTGTCAATTCCAACCATGAATCACAAACTAACAAGTTGTAGGCAAGCATACTTGAACATGGTGAGTCGCACAATGAACTAGGACTTGTCTCGAAACTCATGTTTGAAAGGCTGGCATGTATATACCCAAAATCTCTGGTCTTTCCTCGATGTAGCTTTCTCGGCAATATTTGGCGTTTATTTGGTTCTGCGTATACACGGTGTATGTACAAATATCTTCGCTTCAGCGGCCCCGAGATATTGAGTGTTCTTGGAAATCATGGTACTAAATATATGAAGTGGCGAACGAGCAAGCTTGAGCCAGCACAACAAGCCATGGATGTTCTGGCGATGGGTGCTCCGGTATTGATTCCTCGACTCGCCTTCAACCTCATGTCTGAAAACATGCTTTTCGTGTCTCTTCGCGCAATGATGAGGGACTTTACTGTCTTGACAGTCTTAGCGTGTGTAAGTGATTCCAATCCCAGAAAGGTCTCATCATCTGACGCTCTTGACTTTAGTGGTGCTTTGCTGGGTTCCTCCTTTCTATGACTTGTACGTTATGCAAACAAAGAAGTTCCCGTCGGACCGACTGTCTCATCCCAGCAATGGGCGCTCACTACGTTGTCAAAGAGATTTTGATGAAAGAGTACTGACATGCCGGTTGCCGTAGGGTTGAGCAACGGCGGACACGAGCCCATCACCATATCAAAATGGATGTTGTGGGTATGGTTTGGGCTAGACGGTACAGGAATACAGCGATCAGGAGACTTCCATTGGCTTCTTGGGCCGATTCTCATGGTTGCCTTTGCATTTCTGGGCAACACACTCTTCCTTACAATTTTGGTCTCCATGCTCAGTACGACATTTTCAACAATTGTATCGAATGCCACAGCGGAGATTCAATTTCGACGGGCAGTACTAACGCTTGAAGGAGTCAAATCAGATGCAATCTTTGCGTATCAGCCACCCTTTAACATTCTTGCACTGTTCCTACTTACACCTCTCACATACGTTCTTACCCCTCGCTGGTTCCACAAGGTCAATGTAGCAGCAGTCCGGGTACTCAACGCACCTATACTCCTCATAATTGGCGTCGTCGAGAGAAGGTCTCTTTGGAAAGGGCATAGGGGTGGGCATGATGCAAGACTATCGAGGTCCAGAAGTCGAGCCAATTTATGGGACTTCTCCCGTGGGTTCTCTGTCCATGGAGACATACAGGCAGTCTTCGACGTAGACCCTCCCGAAACAATACAGGGCGAAGCGCTAAATGAAAGCGATCCGGAAAATGATGTCTTCGATGAGGCCTTCGAGAGAGATTTCGGGCAGGACGCGACAGCGAAAAGTAGAAGAGGAACAGGCAAAAGTAGAAGGGACTCGATTGCGCCTTTTGGGATGTTCAGTGGCGGGGTCAGGGATATGTTGACCGAGGAAGACGAATATGTAACGGACTCCGATACAAAGTCGAGGCTTGCGAAACTAGAGAAGGCCACTTATAGGATCGAGAGGATGCTAGAAAGGCTGTGTGGAGGAGCGGATGACGATGGATCTCTGCCGGATCTTTCGGCGGCTAGGGATACTAGTACGATGTTCGAACTAGATAGGACTGGAACATCGGAGATCGAATAATGAACTAGAGATGTCGAGGATTAAGGCTTAAATTCCATGCCATTCTCGGCCAGTTGTAAACAGAACGTGCTCGTCAGCGTGTGTAATCACTCCTCATGACCCACCATGCAACGTACGCAAATTTGTTCACTATGGACAGATGCAGTATGTAGACACTTAGAGATTCCAAATCCGCGGAAATGAATCTCGAACCCAACAGAATGCTCAGCCCTAGATCATGAGAGCCTCTTCAATCCAGTCGGCTTGCACTGGGGACACTTTCTTCGCATAATTCTTTGTCGTGAAAACATGCTCAAGAAACATAATTGCTTCCGATTTCTTTCGCCCAAACAATACACTTGACGGATGTACCGCGATCGGGTTCCTTCCAACAGCCATTATGTAGTTCCCATCAGGCGCCAAAATGGCGGTCTTGGCGGCGAATGCTGTCAAAAAGGTCTTGAGCAGAACGACGACCTTCTCAGGCGAGAGCGGCTCGTAGTGCTCTGAATCCGCAGGTGAAATTTCCAATAAAAGTTGCTGCTGTCGGCAGATTTGACGGAGCTGCTGGCGAATCTGAAGTGCCATCTTCAAAGCACGGGGAGCTAAGAGCCGCTGTCTGCACCAGTCAAGGCGATCAGCGTGAGGCAAGGAGGCATACTTTCCAACGACCGCCAGGAGGGTGATAATGTCACCGTCTGGTGACATAAGATCCTTGCGTGCTTCAATAATAGTTTCCTGGTCATCTTCTGACTTAGGTTGGTTGAATATTTCCGAATCGGTTGTGAGGCATGATATGACATCTATGGCTTCGAGTAGTATGTCAGATCTAGGCTCGGCGGCTGCAATGAGAACGCGCCCATACGTGGCGGGAAGAGGAAAAGTTGCCATTTTTCTGCCCACATTTGTGATATTGCCTTCGTCGTCCACGGCTCCCATGATATGAAGCTGCTTTAAAGCATTCTGGATTGCCATAATATCAGGTGTGTCCATCAAGGGGAAGTTAGTGACATCCTCAATCCCACGGGATTTCATCTTGAGCACGGCTTCCAACACATCGCTACGCAGAATCTCCGGGAGATCGTCTTGATCAAGTCTGAGGAAGTCTTCTTCGGTATAGATTCTGAAGCATTTCCCCTTCGCCTCTCTGCCAGCACGGCCGGCTCGCTGGATGGCGGATACGCGGGATATTGGCTTGGCCAAGAGGGATTCCATCCCTAGACGAGGCCGATATTGCTTGACCTTTGACTTTCCACAATCAACCACGAACCTTACACCAGAGACTGTTACAGAAGTCTCTGCGATGTTCGTAGCAAGCACAATTTTACGTGTAAATTTTTCCTTCACCTTCTCAAATGCTTCTTGTTGAGCTGCAGCTGGTAAGGCACCATATAGCGGCATGATCTTCATCCGTGGTAGTGTTTTGCCGATTTTCTCTGCCTGATCACTCAAGGCACTGTGCAAGGACTCGATTTCATCCTGCCCTGTCAAGAATACGAGGATATCTCCCGGCAGAGGCTCTGTCACATGCAACTGAAGGACCGTCTGCAGGATCGTGTGCAGATAGTCCGGGGTTGGGTTGGCTTCGTAAATGATCTCGACTTCATACTGCCTCCCACGGACATATTCAATAGCGACGCCGTTGTTCTCAGGTTCCGCCAGGTGAGCGGATGAATTGGGCATATCTTTGATGTAGGACTGGTCACTTCGATTCGCATTCTTAGCAGGCGCAATTGCCGCGGCGGAGGCTGATTTCACTTCATTCCCACTGCTGGTTTCGCCGTCCGAGTCGCCGGAGCCCTCCCAGGAGGCGGCGGATGGTCCAATTGTTGATTTTGGATGGCCCGATTCCAAATCACCATCAACTTCGTCCTCGGACAAGCGGGGAGCAAGGTTTCTGCGTAGATCTTTGCCTGGCGTGTATCGAGATGCAGGAGTTCGTTTTGCAAAAAAAGCTTCGATCCTCCTCAAGTCGAGAGTCGCACTCATAATGACGACTTTCAGTGGGACACCACCACGACCCTTATTGTCACCGTGGACAAGGTTTCTGAGAAAACCTGCGATGAGGTCAACATCGACGCTCCTCTCATGAATCTCGTCGACAATAACCGCGCTATATTTCCGAAGATAAGGATCATGGAGCATCTCTTGCAGTAACATGCCTTCGGTCACGAATTTTATCTTTGTTCCCCTTGGCAGGAATGAGTCGAATCGAACGGCGTATCCAACCTCCCCTATATCTCCGGAGAAAGGAGAACCCATCTCACTCGCAACGCGTCGTGCCAGAGTCGTAGCAGCCACTCGACGGGGCTGCGTGATAGCTATGATGCCCCCAACCGAGACCTCTGCCGTCTTTCCTCCATCTTGGTGAATCGGAACCATTTGCCTCCGGCACCATGGTTCTGTGTATAAGAACTGGGGGACCTGAGTACTTTTCCCAGAACCCGTCTCTCCATTGATAAGCAAAACGTCATTTTCTCGCAAAGCGTGTCGAATGTCCTCCTTCTTGGGCCATATAGGGAGTAATCTTCGAGTGATTTGGTGTTGTTGCACGATGCGATGAAGTTTCTCGCGATCTATTTTCTCAGCCCCAAAGCCAGTTCTTTTGTGTTGAGAACTTTTCATGCCGTCAGAGGAGGTCTCTGTGAAGGCAGCTTTCTCGGAAGATTTGTTTACACCATTTCGCTTGACAATCCTGCCGACAGGCGTGTGTGATGTTTGCGTAGGACCAGTGGTAGTCTCAAGGGTCCCAGAAGAGTCCGTTTGCTCAGGCCCGCCTTTAAGCCCAGCATGAGGTTTACTCTTTGGGCTACCATCCCTCGTGCGCTTTACTCCATTTTTGAGAGACGATAGCTTCAGTTTCCGGCCAGCATCAGGAATAGTAGTGTCTTCCTGGCCCGCTACAATGTCGCCAAATTTGACGTGGACTTTCTCCGGCATTTTCGTGGCATAGAGCTTGCGGGGCTAAGCCTTATGAGCGAAGTTGAAGTTGAAGTTATGAGCGTCTTGTGCTCTGTCTAGACTGGAAGAGGAATGCCGTACTGTACTCGTGTGTTCTCCGTTGGTATGGATAAGAACTTAAGAACTTCATGTCTTAATATTTTTTGATCCCGACCATATTTAGCTAGGCCAGATCTTTCACCGCCCCCGTATTCGGTCTAGTCTTAAGTTTCAGCCTCGTCTACATCCACCATGAAAAAACCCGACGCTTAGAGTATTTCTATTTCTATTTCTAACACAATAATTGCCATGTACTACCATCTTTCAGCTTCAGCTTTCCCTCTGATCCCACGTGACTTTGAAATTGCATTCTAGTTTGTAGACTTTAAAGAAAAGCAACTTTGCCACATGGTTCCAGATTGTCATACAGAATTATATGGCACCCCGCTTTGAACCATGCTTACCATTATACCTATATATATATACTCATACTTGTGCGTTAGCGACAGCGAATAAGCTTGATATGGCGTGCCTAGGTAAATGGGGAAGATTTAAACAAACACCAATTTGAACACAAATACGAATGCATTATACTTATAAATCAAAACAACTTCACATCCCCAGTTTCGGCAGCATCGTCTGGGGATCCACAAAAGTAATCACCATTCCACCTGTGCCCGTCCCGTCCCCTACTGTAACAAACGAAGTAGGTATTGGAACATGCCCAGGTGCTTATTGTATGCTCAGTAAAGTTTACATATGCCCTCGGCATAGTATTACTGACACTGACAGATAATGGCAACATACACTGGGAAACCTGTTTCGATATGTCGCAAATAATGCTCCTCTTCATATGGTCAAGCATGCACTTGAGTGTTGGCAGCAGACACTTATTCACTATCCTCGATTTCCTTCTTTCGTATTGCCTGCATAAGCTCATACATCTGCCCAAGCTGCTGGTCTGTTAAAGTATTAGAAAAGCGTACATGGACATGAGTTGTTACCTACCACTCATTTTGTCTATCTTCCCTTGATCCATGCGCTCTCCAATCCAAGCATCACCCTCAAGAGTCTGGGCATACATCTGCCACTCCGTCAGGAATCCGATCTAACAGAGGCCACCAGGTTAACCAGTTGTATCTGGGTACGGGCTGCATTTACTGCACATACAATATGGACTGGATTTTCAATGTTTCTATGCGCTCTGAACTCGCTCTTGACATACTCATCGCCGAGCAGCCTCATGTCTCTGGGCAAATGCTTTCGATGTGTGCGTAGCAATCTTCTGTAGAGCGGAATCGGTGGAAGCAGTGCCAGTGGACTGTGCTTGAAACCTTTTGTCGTGCCCAAGTTGGAGGCTGACGCAAATGATAGCGGCGGACGTATCCTCATGTTGGATGCGTCTAGTGGTGCAACTGATTGCCTCCTCTCATTGCCTGGGAGGTGGGAGTGACTTGTAGATGGCAAACGTGCTGCAAATGGATACAGTATCATGACGCATTTGCCCGGACACGGACCCCTGAACAAGGCGCGCTCGACTCCACTTGGTCCTCTCCTCAGCCTCAGCCTCAGCCTTGCACTTAACGTTCGGTTGCAAAAATGAACATCAAAAAAGCATACATGGTGACCTCATAATCAACACTCTCATATCTTTATTAGGACCAGACTGCATCAGTCCCCAATAGAAGACTCAAGCCCGCCACCAATGCTTCCTACACCGTCAACATCCCATGTGGCATTCGAGAGGATTTACGAGCCGGCGGAAGACTCTTACTTGCTGCTCGACACGTTATCTTGCGAGGCTGAGAAAGCCTTCCTACACGATCGCTTCAACAACACTCCGCACAGGAACACAAACGACACTCACACGTCTACCGCGCCCCTGGTTCTTGAGATTGGAACAGGTTCTGGGGTTGTAATCTCCTTCCTCAATACCCACGCAGGGACAATATTTGGCCGGACTGATGTTGTTACACTTGGGATAGACGTGAATCGATTCGCTTGCAAGGCTTCTGAACGGACGATAGATATTGCACAACAAGATCAAACTGCGCAGGGGAAGGCGCATGGATTTCACTTGGGCAATATTCTAGGAGACCTCACACTCGCATTGAAGACTGGACAGGTTGACGTCTTAGTCTTTAACCCTCCATATGTTCCAACTTCAGAATTGCCTCAAATACCGGTGGAACCCGGTTCCCAGGCCCCCACCCATGATGATGATTCGAAACTCCTTGCTCTGTCCTATGCTGGAGGTCAAGACGGTATGGAGACAACCCACCGTCTGTTGAATGACTTGGACACTGTTTTGTGTAAGACCAGAGGATGCGCCTATGTCCTTCTTTGCGCTCAAAACCGACCGGAGCGTGTCAAAGATGATATAAGAAAGTGGGGTCAAGGGTGGGCAGTTGAAACAGTGCGAAGCAGTGGAAGGAAAGCCGGTTGGGAGAAGCTTCAGGTCATCAGGATCTGGCGCACCAAAGAGTGATCATAAGGAACAGAGACGTTCACAAAATCCAGTAGAAGAAGTGCCGAGGTAATCTTTGCCTTCGGTTTTGATACCCACAAACGCCATTGAGCCCGTACCCCTTTCCATCCCTGTATGGCCTTCTGGAAGCAGGATATCCAGTGCAATCACTTCATTGCGTCCCAGTGTACAACCATCATCATTTCCTCGTCAGACCAGACAAGCACTGCTATTGCTTTAAAAACCTCTGCCACCTCCTCTGCCACGACCACCCCTGAATCCGCCCCGACCTCTTGGCCCTCCACGGCCTCTTCCACCTCTAATCCCGCCTCTGTCTGCAACTTCCTTACGAGCCTTGTTCTTGGGTTTGGGTGCATCGTCGATCAGAAGTGTGTCCAGCGGCAAGGAGTCAGGGAGGATATAGTATCTGATTGTCGAGCCTCGCAGGTTGATCGTGTCCAAGGAGATAGGATCGCGACCTCGTTGTGTCATCTTTACGGTTCGCAAAGCGGTGTTCATCTGAGGAGAAACGGAAGTGATAGTGCCATGGATTATCGTGCCTACATGGAATGTCAGTGGGGTCTCGCTCTGGGGGACAATCGAAATACCATTCTTAAGCTCGATTGTGACCGTCTCATTGGCGCATTTCATCAGGAACCTGCCATAAGCAGCACAGTCAGTCAGAAGCTTTGCGCAAGAGCCTTGGAGGAAGAGAGTTCAGCTTGTGCCAGACCCAAGTTGCCATTGGGGGTATTAGCTTACCTGACGAGCTTCATCTTGCCAGTTATTTAGAAACAGACTTTGCGAATGGGCTTGGAGAGTCACAAGGAAAGGTGCTTATGCTTATAGTGTTGTGTCAAGACCTCGCGCCGTGTTTGGATCGCAATTGACTGGGGAGGAGCTGAATATCGCCAAAAATTTAAGGTTCCAACTAGCGGATTGAAATCTGCCACGTGACAATTGACTCCCGAAGAACAAAGGGTGATGGACGGCCAAAACGCAAGTCCCCACCCAGCCTTCAGCTACCTAACCTATTGAAATTGCTTGACATGCTGAAATTGTGCGTTCGATTCGCGGACTAGCTTTTATTTTTGGCAGCCACTGTCCAATCTTGAATACGATAAATATACACGTTTCACTCAGAATACTGCCCATTACTACACTGCATTCCATGGTTCCTCCTGAAAGCCTTCTTACCTTTTGTGGCAAATCGAATCAGCCTAACCGCCTGAACGGCGTAGAGCACAGGTGCTGCACCTCTGTCGATATACAGGGTGCATATTTGATGTTGAACATGCCTCGATTAGTCCTACGATCTGAAAGTATCAAGTGAGGGAGTAGCATTTCAACCCCGCTCTTGTCTAAAGAGCAAATGTTTTGCCAACTGGGTATATCATCTCCAGTACATGCACCCGCTCTTGAAATCTTCACTTGTCCTTCTCATTTTCCGAAACTCTTTCCCACTCGTCTTCAGTACTAGTCTCCGACTTGCTCCCTTTTGTGCTACCACGATCCTTGAGTTCTCCATTCTCTTCAAAAATCTCGACTTCCTTGCTGCCAGAATGTATATTTCCGGTGCCAATCACTGTCTCTGCGTCCGTGTCGGTGTCATCGGTGTGCTTCGCCTCATCAAAAGCCCGCTTCTTCTCATCCTCCGCTGCCTGAGCGGTTCTGAGCTCGCTGACGAACCAATTTATGGACCACCATAGCCCAGCACTTAGCAATGAGAGTATTACGAAGTGAATACTAAAGGTTGCGATGAGGAGTAAGAGAAGTACTGCCTGAAGGCACGCAAATGTGACGTTGGTCGCAACGAGCAGCGTGGGAGTAGGACCAGGCGTAAAGATGGATTGTACGAGATCGGTGATGAAAGCAGACATGGTGGTCTGACAACTTGATGCTGGTAAGACGGGCACTGTTTGATTTTGGCAGGGAAAGTGACCTTGGTTGAGTTTAGCTCTGGTTGGACGATTATTTGGAAGAGGATGAAACTCACGGTACTCCGGAAACAGATAGCTTTCTGTTTAGTACTCAGGTAGGAGGAAGACAAATAACGTCTAAGCGTACCCGGGCACTGGTGTGTTCTTGTATTCTTGTATTCAGGCTGTCAAGTAGGTAGTTTCCTTACTTAATTGTTTGCGCTATGCAGCCTCGCCCCGCCTCGCCCCACTACTTGCCGCCTTTATCTAGTGACGTTGTTAGTAACGAAGCAAAGAAGAGGCAGCTACCTTAAGAGGCAAAGGGAGGGTCAGATGGACTATCCTCAGATAATTGCCAGATTATTTAATCTATGAAAATAGTTCTTCTAAAAGACGATTTCGTGATTATTACGAGATGATCTTTTTCTTTAAAGACAGTTGTTTAATAAAGTAAAAGAGAACAACCCGCTTGTTTCTTTTAAATAAGATAATCAAGTAAAATCTACCTCTTCTTCGCCTTTTTATTTTTTTTATTCGGTATCTATTATATATTTTTGTTGGTCCATAGGGGCTATCAACCCTGCCGTTGGACATCTGAGATATTCGCGTTAGGGACCGGACGGTAGTTGGGGCGATTTGGGAATGTTATAAATACAAGTATAAATACTCTTCCTCACGCTCTTTTAAAAGATGTTGGTCCACAGGAGCCATCTATTTTGCCATTAGACGTTTGGGGTATCCGTACTAGAGGCCGGGCGGTAGTTAGGGGCGATTCGGGGGTGTTTTAGATATAGGTATAAATATTCTCCTTTATTATACTTTTTTAGAAAACCAATTGAATATATTAAATAATTAATTGCATTTGTTTTGCTACTGTTGGTCCGCAGGCCCTATTGGAGAGTTTTCGGATTAAAAGGGGGCTGGACCCTTTTCCGGTAGCGAATCGGTATTGTTTTAAAAGGGTATATAATACCTCCTCCCTTATATTCTTTTAAAGATAAACAGATTTTATAACTTATTATTAAAAACTCGATATATCGACATTTTATAATATTATATACTTTTATTATATTAACATTGATTAGTAATTAACTTATATCACAAACAGATAAGTAATTAACTTATATCACAAACAGATAAGTTATAAACTAAAAAGTTAATTCGGAAGTTTAACGTTAAAGATTTGTATATACGCGTTTTTTATAAGGCTTTTACTTTTATTAAAAGTCGGAAAGGAATTGGAAGTTTTTTTGCTAGTGGAAACTAAGAAAGTAAAGCATTTTAATAAGAGCTATAATACCGCACTTTTAAATGTGTAATAATAATAAAACAAATAATTACTTTACAACGATTATTAAGTTAACTTATAGAAACTTTTTTTAAAACTTAAAAACAAGTACTTCGTATTGCTATTAGAACATTACTAATACAATGGTAAATTTTATAAAATAGATGCCCTAGCAAACAATAAGATTAAAAAGCGTTAGCTAAAAGAATAATGTAATCTTTAATTTTTTAAATGATTTTATAAAATACTTGCAAGAATTTCAAAAAGAATTTAATAATAGCCATATTAATGATAACTTTTTATTCTACGATTTTAAAGAAATGTTTTAGGATTAGAATGTAAAATACTTTATAAGAATTTGAAAAAGGGAGCGAATAAATTTACGGGATTACTTATGCAATAACGGTGTTTATGTAAAACAAGGTAAAGGATTAAGTATAGAAAAGGCTTTAATAATAACAATTTAGGTGGAAAATAACATTTAGCTGAAAGACTAATTGGAATAGCAAATCAACATCCGACTTGATATTATATTGGACTACTTTTGGAGGCGGTTTTTTTAGATAACCCCTAATTAAATACTTTTCTAATAACACATTGATAATAATTTAGCAAACTTAATTAAACGTTGCAATTTTTTCAATAAAAGAAGCTTATATAAATAGGTAAAATACGTAGCTTTTTTATATATCTCCGACAAGCAATTTGCCAAGGATCGCCGTATTTTAAACTTTAGATTTGTGTAACTTGTATTATGCCGAATTTAGCAATCTAGATGGGGATTTATATAAAGCAACTTTACTTATTAATATAAAAAGGGAATACACGTTTATTCCTGGAAGAGAACTTTTCAATTGTTAATTTACGTGGAAATTAAATAATCATTTTCTATTAGATTTTTATTTTGTTTCGGGTATGTATTTGAGGGGAGCATTACTGCCGGTATTCGAGGGTCCTGTAAAGACCGAATTATATTTGAAGCTGATATAGCTAACATAATATGTTTAAGAGGTATTATTTACCGATCAAGCAAAATTCTTAGTAAACTTTATTAAAGTGTATATTAAAGAAATCTAATATAAAGGGGCTAAAGATTATTTGAACAAAAAGTTGTATATTTTTGTAAACTTGTGTTAACAAGCAGGAGTCGATAATTCGATTTAGTATCAAGCTTTTTTGTTAATATTATAAGATAAGGTAATTTAATTTTATTATTGATATTTTTAAATCCAAGCTTTCTTATTTGATTAATTAGTTAAAGCAACTTGTATTTAATATAAGATAAATAATTATGCAAACAAATTCTTAACATGCTAATTTAATATAACTTTTATATTATTTTAGGAAGAACCTTTGTTAAAAAGGAAAACTAAAGTTAAGTTAATTAAAAAGCTTTGGGCGAGAATTATAAAATATTTAGCTAAGCTTTAAAAATAATAATATGCAGAATAACAAGACGTTTCGGGATAAGTTATTATAAGGAATTTTGTAAAGAAGTAATAATCGGTGTGAATGATGATTCTATTGAGGGGATCTCTAGGTCCTTATAACTACTCTAATTGCCAAGGCTCGGCTAGCTTTCGTCGCTTTAGTTACCTATTTAGGCCTAGTACCAAGGCCTCGCATCGCATTGGATCGCAAGCTGTAAATAACTCTTTATTTTTAAGGAAGCTTTGCGAGCTTTATAAATAACCCTTGTAAAGGGGTTTGCGAGCCTTCGAAGTTACAGGCTTTGTAGGGGGCCCCTGAGCCTGTAGTTACAGATCTAATAGGGGGTCCCTGAGCCTGTAATATCTTTAAATTAAGCGAGCCTTTGTTTATGCCATAAGCGAGGTTATGAAAGCTAAGCGAGGCTAAGCGAGGTGCATACTATATTTTTATAAGGGCTACGACAATTAAAAAAGCTATAAAAGAGTTACGCAAAATTCAAGCATTTAAAAAAGTCAATGATACGCTACATACCCGAAACGGTCTTAGCATTACACATATTTATAATCTCTTATTAAATAATCCTATACTTTTGTATAAAAAGAAAAATAAATGAAGAAGGCCTTATAAATTCCTAAGCATTAAGGATAAAACAATTAAAGCCTTAATTAAAAAAACGTAATATACACGTTTAAATTAACTTTAGTATACTTATAAAAAACAAATAACTTAAGCGTTGAATAACAAAAAAAAACTACTAAAAGATTTTCCATTAACACTTGATATGAAATAGCAAATAAATAGCGAACCCAGCTCGGCCTTAAAACCCCGCTAACTCGTAGTAAAACTTCCGGCAATCAAACATATTGTGAACTTACTAACAATTAATGATAATTACAATGCCGAAGCGTTTTTGACAAAAAAGGAGACAAAAGATCAAGACCTATCAATTAAGCTTCGCGTTGAGAGCAAGATTATAACGCAAGGCAAATCATTCCAAATATTTTGGAAAACAAAGTATAAAGCTTTAATGGCAAAAGGCGTTTTTGTCTCAGTCTATCGAAGCAACCTTAAGCTCAGGAAACAACGCATTTTCAAGTCTCGCATAGTAAATAAGGTCAAGGGAAAGAAAGCAATAAAGCCATATAAGAAATTTAAACTTATTATTCAAGCTTTCAACAATAAAAGTAAAAAGGAAATATTAACTTAATCACTAATAATCCAGCGAATCAATCAAAGGCTTATCATTTATATAGCTGCTTAATAAGATATTTGCAACGATTTTAGCACTTACTTAAATTAAACATAATAATTAAAGATATTATGCAAGCTTATATTTAGGCATATATAAAGCTAATTTAGCAAGTTTTTATATAACTATTAAAAAATTGCAAGGGAATTTCCTAAAAGAATAATGTTTATAATAATGCTTTTATTATATAGCATATTAAAATCAAAAAATTATTAGTTTAATACATATTACAAGCATTACATGAAAAACTTACAAATAAAGACCTTTACATACAATTCATACTTGCTTATTATATTAAAAGATAATCTTATGCTTAAAATCATTAAAATGCAAACAAATAATACTTTGATCTTTAAAGATGTTAAGTTCTTAACAAAAAAACAAATGAAGATCGATAAAGCTGGATTTTTGATAAAGCTAGCATAGATCTTAAACCCCACCAGCTTGCTTATATTTAATAATTGCATAATAATTATAAACGAAAAAAGTTTTTACATGTTGCAAAAGGGCTAAAAAGCAAGAATTGAGTTAATAAATATTATAAGTCAAGATTACAAGCAAGCTTACATGAAGCAACGTGCTTGCGAAGCTTATTTAGCTACAATTTATTAACCTAAAGCTGCCTTTGATTTGTTAATAATAGCATAACATCAAAACCCGATAACGAAAGAGATTAAGGCTTTAAATGCATGTTTGCAATAGTAAATGAATAACCTGGGAAAAGGCCTCTAATACATCCCCATAAACCTGCAATCAATTAAGATTTACATCTTCGTTAACGGATTATTTGCTAATAATAAAGACCTAAATTCTTAAATCGGTTTTGTGCTGATTATTAGCATCGAATCGGGGGGAGATGCAAAATTTACCTTAATTAAGAATATCATCCACACAAATTTAACGAAATGCAAAAAGGTAACTTATGTTATGCTTGCTTTAAAGCTATATATTATAATAGTAGGAGTTAATATATTCATTGCGCTATCAAATATTTATAAGAATATAATATGCACCTCGCTTAGCCTCGCTTAGCTTTCATAACCTCGCTTATGGCATAAACAAAGGCTCGCTTAATTTAAAAGATATTACAGGCTCAGGGACCCCCTATTAGATCTGTAACTACAGGCTCAGGGACCCCCTATTAGATCTGTAACTACAGGCTCAGGGACCCCCTATTAGATCTGTAACTACAGGCTCAGGGGCCCCCTACAAAGCCTGTAACTTCGAAGGCTCGCAAACCCCTTTACAAGGGTTATTTATAAAGCTCGCAAAGCCTCCTTAAAATAAAGAGTTATTTACAGCTTGCGATGCGAGGCCTTGATACTAGGCCTAAATAGGTAACTAAGGCGATGAGAGCTAGCCGAGCCTTGGCAATTAGAGTAGTTATAAGGACCTAGAAATCCCCCTTCAATAGAATCATCATTCCCACCGATTATTACTTCTTTACAAATATCACCGATTTCGAGAGCGACGACGACGATAGCAACGATAGCTTTAACGAGGGTTCTTGCCTTGGCCTCTTCCTTATCATCTTTCTTCTTAACAACGTTAATAGCCGTAAAACAACCAACGCCATTGCGCTTTTTAGCATATTTATTATTATTATTTTATTTTTTTTATTTCCTATTAGTTAAAAGTTGGGGGGGAATCGGAAGAGTTATGGCAGCGGCATTAACAACAGCAGCAGCAACAAATGTAATAGCAAAAAAAAATTATTTTAATATTTCCTTTATCTCTTATAAAACTTTCGCTTAATAAAATTTTTATTTAAAAAAAAGAAATAAAGGGGAACTTATGGAATTGTTAATTTCAAGAGCTATGATATAATAATGAAAGAACTTAATTTCGCTTAAAAAGGTGGCATTAACATCTTCAGGAATTTTTAATTTAGCAATTACGCTAACAAATTTGATGTTGATAAAGATTAAAGCGATAGTTGTGACAGCTTCTTAGCTGCTGGCGAGAATTGCATTGACAAAAGCATTATACTTTAATGTAATGAAATTCGGAAGCTATAGCAATTATCAGCACCGGACTTAACTTAAAGAAGTAGCGAAGAAATTGCGAGAAAGAAAAGAAATTGGAAGTATTTACTAAAACGCAACTTTCCTTCTTATCAACGTAATACAAGTAGCGCTTGGATTTAGTATTATTAAAGCGGTAATCATAAGTTATGTTGATCTTAAGGGCATTTATGTATTGTATGCATAAAAAGCAATACAAGGCAATAAAAGCTTTAAAAGAGATTAGTGCAAGCATTGTTTATGTTAACACAAATTCCATATCATTAAGTTACCGTTTTCGATAGGGAATATTTATTAGTAAAATGCTTGATTAATTTAATATAAGCTACAAAAATTAAGCAGTTAGCAAAGACTTATCTTTGGCGGAAATTGAATTTATACTTATAAGTTGTTATTATTGTTGTTATTGTTGTTATTGTTGTTGTTAGCTAAAAGAAGAACTTACAAATTTTGAAGGAAAAAGCGCTATATATACGATTCCTACGATAAGCAAATATGAAATCCTACTTGAATTAGGGGAATTGCGAGGTATTTGCCTAATAATATTGTTTCTCGCTTAGCATATATGTTGATCCACAGGACCCATACCGAGTGTTTGATGTATCCACGCCAGGAGCCGGCTGGTAACCGAAGGGATTTCAGGAGGGTTACAATTACGAGTATAAATCCTTTTCCTTCTCGCACTTTCTTAACTAAATAACCTAAATATATTAAACCACTATTGCACTTATTTTTGCTACTTTTACTATCTTTGTGATATTATATACTGATGCAAATTTATATTGATTAGTAATTAACTTGTATTATAAATAGCTAAGTAATTCATTGAGAGAGTTAACTCGAAAGTTCAATGTTGAGGCTCTCACATTTACGTGAGATATTCAACGCGGCCCCTCCTTAATACTGATTCTTCGCTAAATTCGATTGAAAGAACCTGGCACCTTAATGAGAGCTATAATTTCGTATCAGGGGGTACGTGTAAATAACAAACAATAACGTAGCAGCCACTATTCGACAGCTGCTATACAAAAATCAACGCAATAGTTACTTTACAACTATTGTTAAGATAATATTCTTGCAAATCCTTTGTAAATCGTTGGAATTATTATCAGCATAATAGCAAGACTTATGACGGAATTTACGGAATCGCTTTTAGAGAGTGTACTAACATCACCTAATGTTGAAGGGAATCAGTAGAAAATGATTCCTTTAAAGAAGACATCTAAAGCAAAAGCTACTTGCTATTTAAGGGAATTTCGGGAGTATGCTTGCGATGGGCATCTTGGTCTTGAGTACGTGTTTCAAGATTTCAAGGAGTTTTTTAAAGATTAGATAGTTATAGATTTTAATTGCATTAAACGATAAGAAAGGACAAAGCTGCAAGATGATCTTAAATAACGTGGCATTTATGTTAAACATAAAGAAAAGAATATAATAATCTTGCTGGTAATGATAACCAAAATTAAACACAATAATTGGCTTAATGAGGACGAAAAGGAGCAGGCCAGCAAACTCGGCTTACTACTGAAATCGAGGCAAACAAATCGCAACTCATCTTTTACACAAGCACCTCAAAGTCCCACACTTCGGACGATTCAAGTTACTTAAGATAACACCATAATCCCTTTAGTTAAGGAAATTAACGCGAAGATTAGAAACGCATAGCTTTAACTACCTTTGATAACAAAGAATAAGAGAAGGGACGACATGCCTGGACGCTTAAACTTGCTTAAGTCTCATCATAACAAAAACGAAAATCCTACCAGAAACTTATATGATGCAATTCCACTTGTTGAAATGAAAAGGGAATTCTTGTTCACCTTTGGCAAAGAACCCTTAAATCATCTTCCCTAATGGAAACCAAATGGGAAACAATTACCGAAACCGATGCTAACATGGAATGCTTACCCACATGACGATGATATTTATTTATTATTATATCAGAGGAAATCTGGGGCATATGCGGAGCCGAGTCAGCTGGCATAAGATATAGTAAATCAGCTCTTGTTAAAATAAGCAAAAACTTTAAGAATGCTATCAAAAATGTACTTAAAAAAGTTTTAATATAGCAGTAATAAAAATCATTTAAATACAAAGTTGCATATCTTTATAAACTTATATTAGAAATCAATTATTGATATATCAATTTAGCATAAAGCTTTTCTTTTTATATTACAAGGCGATGTGTAAAAGTATTATTACAATTACTTGTAAGATAAGACTTTTATATTTACTTAACTTGTCAACGCTACTTGGGCTAATTTTAAAACGGAAGAATATGCAAAGCAATACTTGAATCAATAATTCAAAATCACGCTTAAATAATTTTAAAATAAGCCGGCATAAAAAGAAAAGATGCTTATTTAATAATTAAACAATTTTGGGAAGAAATTGCAAAGCCTTCAATTAAGCTTAGCGGATGAGAGTATGAATAATAATAAGACTTTCCGTAATAAGCTTATATAAGGAATGTTAAGTAACAAGCTATTTGCTTAGGCTTTATTTAAATCACCTTTTACTTTTGCTACATTAATAAATAATTTCCAAACTGCAGCGGGAATAAAAACATTATTTAAGACAAGATTTCGATAAGACAATTATGCCGAATCTTATTAGAAATGCCCTTGGGCTTATGTTACGAAAGGCAAAGTAATGAACTCGAATTATAAGATGAAGTTTTCCCAAGGCAATAAACATAAGGACAAATTTAAGCTAAAGCCAAGCTATATAAGGTATATCATTTGCTAAGCGCTAAATTGCTATAATTCTCATTATATTAAAAAAAAAGATAAAATTTAAAATATAATACTTTGCTACACGCAAAGCCAAAGATATTAAATTAATAAATAAAACATTCAAAGCATATTTGGCATATGCAAACCAAGCCAAGCAAGATTCGAAAGGTATTTGGGATAAAACTAAAAATCGGAATAATGCGGATTTTTCTAACTTAAGCGTACCATTAGAACATGACAATGCTAATTCAGATTCGAGTGACAAATATAATAATACCACGTCCCACTTCACAACTATATTTACAATAAGTATAATTGTCGGTTGAATCGGGTAAAGCAAAGAACAAGTGACACACTTTATAAGGGTAAACTCAGTGTTTGTGAAAATGTGTGTTCTTTCTAAGAGAGGAGGGGCAGGTATCCGGATCTTATAAAGCCTCCGGAATACCCCTGAAACCCCTCCGAATCACCCCCGGTAAGGGGGTGGTGCCAGTGCCCGGATCCCTCCTGCCTCGTATGGCTCCTGTGGACCAACAATAATAAAATATAACGCACAAGATATTAAGAATTAATTGAAAATATGGAAGGTGATACATATTTTAAAAAGCATAATAAAGAAACCTTAATAAAACAACGCTTATATAATCTAATAAATAAATCGCTTCTTTTAAGGTTTCTTAATTGATATCGGCGTATTAAATAAGAATATAAAAAGTATTAATTAATTGCGAGCATTACAACGTCTTTGGCATATAAAATTTAATAAGAATCAAGCGAGCTAAAATTAGATAACATTTGGGGCTAGTATAAGGGAATCTTTAGGAATCGCCATTATCGACATTTTTGCTGAAAAAATGGAATTTCAAATTGTTGATGCGGATATATCGTTTTTAGTATGCTTACAGCAACTCGATAAGATGGATGCACATTATAATAATTTATAGAATGTTTTGATTTAAGAAAAGAGAAGGCATTTGATCATTTGAAAAAAGGGCCATCTGTAATTATTACTAAATCAGCATAGCTAATTATTGAATACTTTTACGAGAACAGTTAATATATGCCACCTTATAGAAACGGAAATCCGAAGGTTTTATTATAGATTCGGCTATTTATTAATATAACAATTGCATTATTTGCTTAATCAAGTAAAGCATAACCTTAATTCGGATATCATGATATAAATTAAAAAGATATATAAACATTACCAAAAGCATGTAGAAGTACCGTATAGATTCCGCTTTAAATTGCAAAACAACGTTAACTTTAATTATACAATTTATGTTAATATCGTGCAGCTTAAGAAACGAGATATGCTTTATATAATAAATAAAGCAATAAAATTTGGAATAGCGCGGCTAATCTGCAAAGGGATCAATTTGGCTACAACAAAAGCTATGTTTAATACGTTCAAATTAACTTGAATTAATACATATTTTGACTTACCAGATTTCGTTATATATAATCATAAAACAAATTTCAATTTTAAAAAGTTTCGGACATTATTCAGATTTGTAGGAAGTATTCCTAAACTTGTTTTGGTAAAGGCACATCATTTAATTAGTAAGGTAGAAAGGTACCATCGTCTATTACGCCATGCTTACGAAATCGTCACGAAAAAGCATCTAGAATTGTCTAACGCAAATCGATTGCAAATAGTTATAAAAGCTATCAATAATATAGTTGAACCAAATGAACTGATCCCAACGTTGCTAGTATTAGGGGCATACCTTAAGATGACGGAATTAGATCCCTCGAATCTAATAGTCAAATAAAAGGCTACGACAATTAAGAAAGCTATGAAAAAGTTACGCAAAATCCAAGCATTTAAAAAAATCAATGATGCGCTACGTATCCAAAACGATTTTGGCATTACATACGTTTATAATCTCTCTCTAAATGATCTTATATTTGTGTATAAGAAAAAAAGGAATAGAAAGGGCCTTACAAATTCCTAGGCATTGAGGGTGAAATAGTTAAAGCTTTAATTAAAAAGAACGTGATACGCACATTTAGATCGATTTTAATATGCTTATTGAAAATAAATAACTTAGGTGTTGAATAATAATAAAAGAAATTGTTAGAAGATTTTCATTAATACTTGATGCGGAATAGCAAATGAATAGCGAATCCGATTTGGCTCCGAAATCCCGCTAGCTTGTAATAGAACTCCCGATAATTAAACATATCGCGGACTTGCTAATAATTAATAATAATTATAATGCTAAAGCATTCTTAATAAAAAAGGAGATAAGAAATTAAAACCTATCAATTAAATTTCGCGCTAAAAGTAAGATTATAATACAAGGTAAGTTATTTCAAATGTTTTGGAAAATAAAATACGAAACTTTAATAGCAAAAGGCGTTTTTATCCTAATTCCTTGAAGCGACCTTAGGCTTAAGGAACAACGCATTTTCAAGTCTCGCATAATAAATGAAGTTAAGGGAAAGGAGATAACAAAGCCATATAAGAAATCTAAATTCGTTATTTAAGCCTTTAACAATAAGGGTAAAAAGGAAATATTAATTTAATTACCGATAATTTAACGAATTAATTAAAAGCTCATCATTTACATAGCCGCGGTAGTAAAATACTTGCAATGCCTCTGACATCTACCTGAGCCGGATGTGGTAATTAGAAATATTACGCAAGCTTACGTTTAGGCGCATATGAAATTGATTTGGCAAGTCTTTACATAGCTACCAAAAGAAATCATAAAGGAATTCCCTAAAGAAATAGTATTTATAATAATGCTTTTATTATACAGCATATCAAAATTGGGAAATTATGAGTTTAACACATATCACAAGCATCACATAAAGAACTTACAAATGGAAATCTCCACGTATGATCCATATTTACTTATTATGTCAAGAGATAATTATATGCTTAGAATTATTAAAATGCAAATAAATGATATTCTAATCCTTGGAGATGCTGAGTTTTTGACGAAAAAATAGATAGAGATCGATAAAGCCGGGTTTTTGATAAAATTGGCATAGATCCTAAACCTTACCAGCCTGCTTACGTTTAACGGTTGCATAATAATTATAGATAACAAAAGCTTATACATATCGCAAAAGGGTCAAGAGGTAAGAATTGAATTGATAGATATTACAAGTAAAGATTATAAGCAAACTTATATGAAGCAATGCGCTTGCGGGGCATATTTGGCTATGATTTGCTAATTGGAAGTTGCCTTTAATTTATCGATAGCAACATAACATTAAGATCTAATAATAAAGAAGATTAAGGCTTTAAATACATGTTTGTAATAACAAATGAACAACTTGGAGAGGAATTTTCAATACATCCCCGTAAATCTGTAATCAGCTAAGGTTTATGTTTTTATTAACGGATCCTTCGCTAATAACAAAAACTTAAGCTCCTAAATCGGATTCGTGCTAATTATTGGCACCAAATTAGAGGGGGTTGCGGAGTTTATCCTAACCGGAAACATTATATACATAAGTTTAACAAAATGCAAGAAGATAACTTATGCTATGCTTGCTTTGGAGTTATATGCTATAGTAGCAGAAATTGATATATTAATTACGTTATTAAGCATTATTAATATGATAATTAACAAACTTAGAATTAAGCAATTGCTAACAATCATTTGTATCGACTCTTTTTCGCTTTACAAATGTATTATTAAGCTTGATATAATAAAAAAAAACATTTGATAATTAACATTATGTTAATTCATTAATTATATAAACGTCAAAAACTTATAGAAATGTGATGAATTAATAAAGCAAGCAATCTTACTAACGTAATAACAAAGGCCAACCCTAACAAAGCTTTGCAAAAGCTTATTGATACCAATAAATTAAAAGTGAAAATAAAAAAATAAATCCAGCGACTTATTAGCGCCGATTCGGATAAGTAGCAAGAGAGGTTCTTACGCTTGCTTATTTTCTTATGTCAGATCTTTTTATGTATTTCCTTACAATACTCATTTACATGTTTCAAATTTGCATTTTTCACGAGAGTAAAAATCAAAAGGTGATGAAAAGAATGGTTTTTTATTTAGATTTTTACCCTTTAATTTAAAGCACCAATAAGATGACCTTGCAACAACATCCTAATAAGGACTTAGCCGCCAATTTCATTATAAAGAGCTACTCTTGTATAAGGATATGAAGAAAATGTCGCCATAAAAAACCAACCTATGAAGCTAATCCAAAATAAAGCCTTAAGCATTATCCCTATAAATGTCACCGGCTTCAAAAGCAGCGGCAGCAATGGCAACAACGACTTCAGCAGAGATTCTTGCTTTAGCTTTTTTTTATCATTATCCTTCTTCTTAATAACGTTAATGGCCGTAAAATGACCAGCGCCATTACGCTTCTTGATTCGTTTACCACTACTATTCTTTTTTTTTTGCTTCCCACTAACCAGAAGCCAAAAAGGAGCCGGAGGGGTTGCAACAGCGATAGCAGCAGCAGCAAGTGTAATAATAAAAAAAATTTGCTTTAACATTTCCTTTATCTTTTATAAAACTCTCATTTAGCAAAAAGTTTTATTTAGCAAAAAGAAATAAAAGAAAACTTACAAAATTATTAATCTTAAGAATTATGATGCAATAATAAAGGATTTTGATTTCACTTAAGAAAGCGGCATTGATATTCTCAAAGATTTTCGATCTAACAACTACACTAACAAATTTAACGTTAATAAAATTTATAGCAATAGCGATAATATCTTCTTAATTGCTAACAAGAATTGCATTAACAAAAGCATCGTATTCTAGTGCAACGAAATTTAAAAGCTATAGCAATTATCAACATTAAACCTAAATTAAGGGGATAGCGGATAAGTTGCGAAGCAGAAAAGAAATTGAAAGTATTTATTAAGATGTAACTTTCCTTTTTATTAATATAGTATAAGTAGCGCTTGGATTTGACATTATTAAAGCGGCAATCATGATTCATATTAATCTTAAGGACGTTTACGCATTACATGTACAAATGGCGGTACAAAGCGATAAAAGCTTTAAAAGGATTTAGTATAAGCATTATTTATATTAACAGAGATTTCATATCACTAAGCTACCGTTTTTAACAAGGAATATTTACTTATGAAGTACTTGATTGGTTTGATATGGATTACAAAAATCAAGCAATTAGCGAAGATTTGTCTTTGGCGGAGATCGAGCTTATGCTTACAAGTGTGGTTGTTATTGCTGAGGAAGAAATTAAGAATTTTGGAGGGGAAGGCGTCATATATACGATTCCTACAATAGGCAAATACGGAATCTTGCCTGAATTGGGGGGATTGCGGGGTATTTACCTGGTAGTATTATTTTTTGCTTAGCATATTTTGTTATTGTTATTTGCTACTACGGCATTATTTGCTTTCATAACATCACAACACTTTTATATTACTATTAATGACGCATTGAGTTATTATTTTTCCTCAATTGCATGATTGTTATAAAAGGAAATTATTACGTTAAAGCTCTAAGATTACTTATTATTTTTTTTCCGTTATTCAGCATAATTATTCGCTTAAAAGCTAGAGGAATATCGAGGGGGAATCGGATAGCTTGCGGCTGTAGTTTCTTCTGGGAAAAGTGTATTTTTTTTTTATATGACTTATTTTATACTTCATCTGTTATTCTTATTTCACACTTTTTTATATTTCTATTTGATTGCTATATGTTAAAATACGTTATATTTTCAAAAGTACTTTTGCTAATGTTAGTTCATAGGATTTATATCAAGTATTTGATGTATCCACGCCAGGAGCCGGCTAGTAATTAAAGGGGTTTTAAGGGGATTACGATTACAAGTATAAATTCTTTTCCTTCTCGCACTTCTTTAGCTAGATAACCTGAATATATTAAACCATTATTGCACTTGTTTTTGCTACTTTTACTGTCTTTATGATATCACATACCGGTGCAAACCCACAATATATTACTATTGTTGCTTGCAACTACAGCATTATAAGCTTTCGCTACATTATAATACTTTTGCAGCAACATCAATAATGTATCAATTTGTTATTTTTTCTTACTTATGCGTTGTTATAAAAAAGGAGAAGTTGTGTTAAGGCTTCAAGATCACTTGTTGCGTTTTTGTTGTTTAGAATAGTTATTCGCTTAAGGGCCAAAAAGATACTGAGAGGGAATCAAATAGCTTGCGGCTACTATTTCTTTTGGAGGAGGATTGATCGATTTTTTTGGTGCAAAATGTTCTTATTATTCTTATTTAATCTTCACATTTTTTTTACATTCCCTTATTTATTACATGTTAGAATACGTTGTATTTCCAAAAGTAGTTTTGCTGGTATATAAGACTTATATCGAGTGTTTGATGTATCCACGCCAGGAACTGGCCGGTAGCCGGAGGGGTTTCAAGGGGGTTACGACTACGAGTATAAATCCTCTCCTTTCTTGCACTCCCTTAGCTAGAAATCTGAAATATATTTGAATCATTATTGCACTTGTTTTGCTACTTTTATTGTCTTTGTGATATCACATACCGGTGCAAACCCACACTAACAAAAAAGGAGAGCCAAAAAAAAGCCATTATAAAAACAGTACTAACAAATAACAATTCATAATATAATAAATAAAAGCCTAAGTGTTTCTTATAAAATAATATCACAAAAGCCAAAAAAATTAATAACTATATTTCGAAAAATGATATCGATCTTTCTTAAATTAGCTAGATTCAACGTACCAGATTTACAAGCCTTACCACAAAGCAAAATAAATAAATCATTTTCACCAATATATATTGTGGCAGGGCCACTTGATTTTGGTGGTTGGATGTCACGTTATCGGATGCGGCTCTGCCAAGCCTGCTTCGGTATAAGAGCCAACTTTCCTTCCATTCCTTTCAACACCACCTATCCTACAACTGACGATAATTTCTATCTAATACATTCTTTTTTCCACCCTCAAAATGACAAATCCCGCTACTCAGATTTATCTTATCTCTTGATTTGATCAAACCGTTCTTTTATATCAAGTCTACCCTTATGCCTTGAGTGCTCCCTCTCTTGTTGTGTGGTTGCTTGGGATTTGCCCCTCCACAATATAACTAATACTAAATCCTTAAGCGATATCAAACATTAAAGTAAAAAGAAAGTCAAACATATCACTTACCAAATTCACAACAATTACAAAACCGTTATTTGATAATACAAATTACCTAAAACCCGGCGTAATATCACCAAATACTATTAATACCTCTTTTAACATGGCTTATATATCATAGACTCACTTGTTCTAAGACATTATGCCATCTGCTACTTGAGGCGTAGCCTCGTAGGGATATAATATCATGTCGATAAGATTCTTCTTCATCAATAAATATGTGTTTCCAACTTAACTTCTAACTCACGTAAAAATACATACCAACTAATGGGAGTTCTGTCTCGCTGAAAGGTACTACGCTCATGTTATTCACTTAAATAAATAATGATAAGCGTAATAATTACAATACTCGTATCGAAGGTAAATACCTAGGTGAAGCACGGGGAGAAAGTGCGTGTCGTACTAGGAAGTACTATTTATGATCTTCAAGTACTTGTATCGCCCATGCGAGGGCTACTTCGTCGTTTTTGAAAGGGTCATCTATTTCATACCTCCCCAGTCTCCCTCACAAATTCATAGTCTCCTCAGCTCAGTAGCCAGTGAGGTGTCGAATATGACCTCCCCACCACAAAATCTGCCTTACTCATGCCGCTCGATTAGATCAAGGGGGGAAAGAGTGGCTGCATATGTCCATTCTACGGCATCGTACTCTCTGTTCCATGGAATCACATGCTACAGGAGGGAGACTAGCGTACGTCTCTACCCTCAGCTTATCCCCCTGGAGCGCCGACGAGTTCTGCAGCCACGCCTAGGCACCTCTTTCGTGACGTAAATGCAAATCTAAAAATACTTGTTCCTGCGTAAATCATGCGAAGGACCAAGTGCAAGATCAACTTGAAGGTATCATAGGACCAGCGAGGTCCACAGTAATTGACTGGTTTCTGTTCTCCCACCCATCTGCGTTGGCTGATCTGTTTCAAGCCACCTATTTGCCAGGGAATAAAGATCGAGGAAGGATGCTGTATGCAATTCCAGTGGTCTTTTTGACTCCGTTCTCATAGTATGCCCAGACCGTTCTTTATTCTTGGCATCCCAGCCAAATCAAGGACCAGTCAAGAATCTGAATTGAGAAGGTTTGCATATTTTTCGGGTTTTCCGTGGCCTGGAAAGACTTGTTACTTTGCATAATGGCCGTAAGTGAATTGTGTTTGGAGCTCGATTTTTCTGCTTATTCCTACACAGCAAAATCCGGGGCCACCACGGTCTGCAGTCCACGCGGCACCATCCTCGTTTACAAACTTCTTTCACATCCAGCTGACGATCTTATATCTATTTCCCTATCATGATATTGTAAATCCCTACAACTATGCCAACGCATTGAACGGCTTCCACGGTTAAGATTTCGGTATTAATACAGCGGGCACTGTTGGGTTTCTCGTATATGCAAGGTAACAAGGCGGCTGAAGTCTCGATGAGAACCTTAGAAATAGAAACCAAGGATTGACGCCCGTTCGATCCATGCGTACTCATCATCAGCGGAACATTGACTAATGGATCTCTGGCAGGAAACGAATAACAGCCCGATTGATAGATAATAAGAGCAGGAGTTGCATGGCCAACGATTAGCACCTCCTGAGAAACACGCATGTAGCCACTCGCAGATCTGGGCTTACGGAGAATCCGAACCCTTCGGTTTGTTGAACTGTCCTATCCACGCCGCGCAGGGTGTATATTCCAACTCAAAGTGGCCGCAAGCGGAAGAGGTGCTCCTCGGGCATGTTTTAATGGAAGTTTGAGCGGTTGCACAGAAAATCGATCTTATCTTAGTAATTCTCCGAAATTCTGCCGCGCCTTTGTTTTGTTGACTCCACGTGACCGTACATTTTCAAGCTCTCGGCGAGCCATGTTGTGGTGCCCCCCCTTTATCCACATCGCTCAACGTGCAAGTTGGTCTCTGTTTGCCTCTTTCACGCCGCTCGATCAAAGGGTGACAAGTCACCTCGTGTCTCCATTCTCCAGCTATCGTACTTCTTGTTTAGCATATTCGCATACCAATGGACAGAGACCAACGCATGTCTCTGCCCCCAGCTTATCCCCCTGGAGCGCCGACGACTTCTGCAGCCACGCCTGGGCACCTCTTCCGTGACATGAATGCAATTTTCTGTGTAGAAGTTCACAGGTCGCTTCTTGGAGAGTGGTGAGATGTGGCTGGTGCTATGTGGCTGGAGATGACAGATTTGTTTACGATTTGAAGCTCTGCCGTTGATTGGACTATTTAGCGCCAAGAAAAAACGCCAGTGATATGATCAGCAGCTATTCCAGGAATCAAATTACTTTTAACTCTTCCCCTGCCAGATCGAATCTGGTGTCCAGGGCCTCAAGAAACTTGTGGCACCTCAATAGACGGTAACCAAGACCAACTTCTACTCCTCCACAGTTCCCAGAAGCCAAGGGTCTTCTAGTAGCTCAGAGGGCGTCGCTCTGGATTCTGGCGTCCATCTGACCATTTTGCGGACGAAGTCGAGGAAGTCTTTTTTATTGGAGGACTCGAGATTCCTCTCGGATTCTTCCCAGGACACTAATAGGACAGGATTCAGACACTTCCAATTGCCTGACGTATGCATATTAGGTTAGTGGAGTATACACATCTTTAGGATCAAGTACTCACCTTGATCATCGAAGTAAACGGAGCTGTACTCGCTTTGCTAGAGGAACTCAAGAAGAGGTGGTCCCAAAAGACCAACTATACTAGCAAGATGGAAGCGGTTTCCATACTTGCCAGTCTCGGGATCCAGCCCATTAAACATCCTTCTGTTCTCGAACATGTCCCAGACCTACAAGCCCTTGTTAGTGCACGCTATTAGCCAAAGTCAGGAAGTCTCGCACTATAACTCCGACGTTCCATATGTCTATAGCATAGCCTTAGGACATCTCTAGAATAACTTCGGGAGCTCGGTAAGGATCCGGCTGAATGTCATGGCAGTGCTCGATTTGTCCATTCCGAGCAAGGGAGAAGTTGTATAGGATAAGGCAGCCAAAAGTTTTTGGAATACCGAAATTTACGCTTCTGTAGAGATTTGATGCTGCTATTTCCTGTGTGTCAAGCTGTTTTACAATAGACGAGTCGACCAAAACCAGCAAGATATTTTCTTCCTTTATATTAAGCACTTGGTTAACGCTTCCAAAAGCATAGTAAAGGAAGCGACCTAACCTATGTAAATGATATAGCATTCACTATGCAAGAAAGCTAATGCAAGTAGCAAATGAATTAAAATTTGCTTGAGCATTGCTTCAAGGACTTTGCGATCTAAGCAATCATATCGGAAGCTTAATATGTTATTTGAAAAAGATCGTAAACTAAACATTGATAAAGATTTCCAGCTTTGCTCCTAATAAAGAAGAAATCTTGAATAATACGGACAAACATCTTGCCAAGATAATCAGGATTCCTCGCGATGCTAAATGTTTGTATATGGCAGTTTCATTGTCGATCTCATCTTCTACTACCAAATCATGGGTATAAATTTTCACTACCGCATATTTAACCGTGCTATATATCTAGTCAATGCTAAGCTGCGCCTTACGACCTCCGAATTTCACTTACACTAGATCACGACAATGCCAAATCGTGCTTGCTGACCCGAAACCAAGTTTTGCCGCGACCTTATACCTCTGGTTGATAACTTCGCCCAAGGTCATCGGGTAGAACTTTTCGAGGCCCACCTCCCCCCCTTTCTCAAACAGAGTGGCCGAGGATGACATGGAGCGCGATGTGACGTGGCCTACGCTACATGAGAAGGGAAACGGAATAAGGCGAGATCTGTTCAGTACTGGCGTTCGCAGCTGCAAGAATATATGACGACGAGAAAACATGGATACAAAAGATTTCTGATAATGGAAAAGTGGATGGCCAAGACTTTGTCAGATAGGTAAGCGCCGCACGAGAAGTAAGTTTACGCGCGCGCCAGCAAATCTCAGTACCTCGAAACAGACACTAATAAGCTCGATAAGGAAGGAATATTGGCCTATACGAAGGTGCATACCTGAATGATTATCTCACGGCCTTGGGCAGAACATGGGTTGAGCCAATCCAACCTTTAGATTCTTTGTTCTGCCCAAGGCGGTGGACCAAAGAATTTGGGCATGCACCTCCGTAGATGTAGACTTTCGAGGTTCTCGCATCTGGGGCAATCAGGAACTGGACAAGCCCATGAGCCATGGATCTTGCCATATTTGCTGCGAACAGATTCTGGCCGCAGAGGCCCATCTGTAGGTATTCTTCTACTCCGTACAAGCCTATTATATCGTAGGTACTCAGGTCGGCGGCAGGCTATGAGGCATACATTGCCATAAGGTGTGAGGCGTCGAGGTATTTATACTTGGGCATGTCCCTGTTAAGCAGGACCTCACCAAACGTCTTCATTCAACCTCATCCATAAATATTGATGTACAAGAAGACTCGGAAGACTCCCACACAACAAGTAGCTATCCCAATCGCCTGTATAGCTGCCCTCTCAACATTTACAAGATTCTTAAATAGCACAAGCCTTCTGAACCATCTTCTGTATCAAAGCATCCTTGTCTCTGAACCTCTGCGGAAACTTGGCCAAGTCAGTATTCTTCAACAGTCCCCTCGCCATCGAAGCCTTCTGCAACGCCGCCTGCCTCTTAGATCCGGTCCCTGCTCCACCTGCAATGAGGCCCAAGATAGCGAACGGCGCCGATGAAGGGTCCTTAATAATATCCGCCACAGTGAGCGCCGCGTTACCTGCCTCACCGATCAGAAGTGCTATACGCGCCACAGCAGCGACGCTACCGATGAGAGGTCCGATAGCCTCGCCCACAAACGGGATCACCATGAAGACGATAGTGAGGATGTTGAAAATGAGGTTCCGCTTGGACTCTTCCTTGGCCTTCTCGCCGATATCCTTGATATCCTTCATGCTGCTAATCGCCTCGGCCAATTGAAAGATGGGCATAGAGTAGGCCACCACAGCGTCGATTGGAGATCCGCCGTTATCACCGTCGTCGTAAAATGTGAGGCCGACGTCGAGGTATGAGCTCAAGATTGAGGTCTGCAGCGCTGTCACGTTGTTCATGGATGCATTGATCAGGTCTTTTGGGTTGCCGACTTGGATGTTGCTATCCGCGGCTTTCTGCGGGATGTTCTCCCAAGAGTGTGTGAGCCGGCGACAGGGCGCGAAAACTCCACCACCACCGCCGGGACGCTCTTGATCGCCACTAGTGGCGCAATTATACGCGTCGTCTCGGTTTCCCCACTTCACCCACGATTTCTCGATACCATACTGAGCCAGGAGCTCGTCGAAAAAGCCGTTCTCGTCGTCGAGTTGGAAGCGGACCTTCCAGGACCTATCCTCAGACCCAAGTAGTGGCATATCCGTGCATTTGACAGACTGCTGGGAGCTACCAGATAACGTGTAATAGCAGGTCATGTACTTGAGTCCCTTGCCGGTGCCGATGGTGACAAATTGGTCGAGGCGAGGCTGGATTTGGTCCTTGGTCCACCGAACGTACCAGCCGTACTTGTCATCGTAGCCCTGCGAGTTGACTTTTAAGAGGGCAAGTGCGTCTTGCAATTCGTTGTACAAGATGTCGAGGCCGTATAGGCTAGCACAGTTGTTTTCCATAGAGCTGGCGTTGTCGGCGAGACCTTGGAGAGTTCCTGGGTTGGCACTGGCAGGACAGCCATTTGGGAGAAGGTCCTCGTCCTCCTCCTCCTCATCATCTTCCTCGTCCTCATCATAGTCGAAGGTTTGGAGATCAACGGCCCAGTCTGTCGTCCCGCCAAAGTTAAGGCCTTTGATCCAGTTGATGCGGTCCGTTTTAAGATTCCCGTCCATGTATGCAACCCAGTCTACTGCTCCGGGAACCCCATACATGAGGATATTTGATTCAGAGACTGTGTCGACACTCGTTTTTGCGATGGTGTACTCACCCGGGTTGTCTATGATGTCGTTGATTTCTGCGTTGCTAATATATCCTGCGGTGTTGGTGCACAGACCTGGGTAGGCCATCGAGTGACGACTGTCCCCGGTAAACTTGCAGAATGGCCCAGAGCAGGATGTATCAGACATGCGGAAACTTCTACCGTGGCTGGTAATGCCAACGACGATTTTCTGAGAGCTAACGCCGGCTTTGGTCAACATGACGAGTGAATTGCGGGTCTCCGTTTTGTTGACATGGGACCGGAGGCAGTTGCCTCCCTCACAGCTGGGAATAGCCCACTTGTTTCCTACGTCTGAATTATTCATTAGCTCTATGATTACCCTGCCCAAAGCGAAGAGCACTCACCCCATTGACCATGGAGATCGTATGTCATGTAGATGAAGTAATCCACGTAAGCAGCCATGCTACTTACAGGGTACGCCGGCAGATACCAGTAGGACGCCGGCAACGCAATTGATATAGTCTTCCCACTGGGCATTTTGGACTTCAATAACTTCAAGAAAGCCAGATAATTGGCGCCTTCATCCGGACTACCTGGAGTGATGTCCGGGATATCTGGTGCTCCAGGGTACTCCCAGTCAAAGTCCAGTCCATCCAACTCGTATGACTTCAGGTAGTTAACCAGGTTGTTCACAAAATTGTCTCTGTTCTTTGCATTAGTAGCATCTCTGAAGTTCTGGAACGTAGCGGGGTCTGTGGAAAATGTCCAGCCGCCAAAAGACAAGATTTTGCTGAAGCCCGTCATTTTAGTAAACTTGGAGAACTGGTCAGACGACTTTGTGACATCCACGCCCATCGACTTGTCGACGGTAGCAAATGCGAAATGTACGTGCGTGTACTTGCCGGACGGAATTCTCGTCACGTCCATGCGCAAACAAGGGCGCTGCTGATCAAAAGCCTCGAAGTAGCCTATTGAACGGAACGACGGAGGAGGGGACCCATTGTTGACAATGTCCATTCCGCAATTGGAAATGCAACCATTCGTGCCTGGTTTCGCCGTTCCAGGGGCGCCAGTGTCAGCAGGACTCTTCGTGCAAAAATCGGCTGTGGTACCGCAAAATCCCCAGGCATCGCAGCAGGCGTTCAGGGGACACGGATTGAGTGTGGAAATATCAACACCGCTTGCTGGCTTGGCGGTGCCAGGGACTTGAGGGCCGCAGGTTGTGCCCTGGACGATGGCGGGCATAGGTGGGTTGCCGCTGCTGAGACACATGATTTGGCCCGCCTGAAGGTTAGCACATCCCGCCCAGCCCCAGGTCTTTTTGTTGAAAGTTTCAAGATCTGTTGTTTTGAGGTAGTGTGTATCGGCGATGGCCCAACAGCCGTCTCCTGCGGCGACCTTATACACCGCACGTGTACCATCCGACTGAGGTTTGGGAGTATATGTCGGGAGGGTACCAGCACTGCAACAGACATGCTGTTTGAGCTGAAGAGTCGAACAGAGGGTGGAAGACGGGTTGTACTTGGTGAAGTCGTTGGCTGAGACGCCACAGCGACTCGCGAGAGAGGCACAACTATCTCCGCTAATGACCTCGATGGCTCTACAGTCCGCCCTAGCACTGAGTGTGACTGCTCGAGGTCTGGACAGAGACCGAGCAGTAGTAGGAGAGTCCAAGTTCACGTTGGTAGTAGCGTTGGTAGTAGAGTTGGTGTCTTGGATCTTGGACATGAGCACCTCTATTTTTCTTGTCCCGCTGGCCACAGCTGTGCTTCCATTCAAGCACAGCCCGTTCGTCCAGTCCCTAACCGCGCCGTGAACAGCCGAGAGATCCTCCAGAGCGCCAGCAAATGTGCCAATGGTCAATTCGGCGTTTCCTGAGTTACAGACCTGCGAAGCCGAGCTTCCTGGTAACTCCGCGAAAGATTCCAAAAAGTCCTTCGCACCCTTCTTGGTGACTTCTGCGCCGGAGTAGAGGCCAATCACAACGGTCCCTGACTTGGCGAAGAGGATGCTTGCTCCGCATTGAGCTTCGGACTCCATGAAAATACCCAGCATCTGGGCTGCGAACGCTACATCTTCCGTGTTCGGCAGCGTTGATGTGCTGGAACGTCTGTTGAAGTCTGCCAAGCTACCAAGTTGATACGTTACCAAAATATCGGATGTTTTGGCACCACAACCTGTGGAGACGAGTAGTGGCGGGATCGAAGTGCTTGTTTTTTCTTGGTTCTCTTGGGCTGGGAGCACGTCCCGAGATGGGAAAACCACGCCCTGATCACTCTTCACCATACAAGTACGGAAAGTGAAGATGCTGTCGTGCCCGTTCTGATTGTTCTGGACGTTGAGATCAAACAAGAGAGGCTCTTCGCATTTGATCAAGTCGGACATGGAATGAATGTGTGTCCAGTTGGCAGGGCTGGAGCCGGCATCGCTGCACAAGGCAAGACAAAATTAACCTGCTTGGATTATGGCACCATTGACCAGGAACATTTATCCATATCACGGGCCGAGAAGGTGATGATACCTGCCTACTTAAGCTTCTGGTGGGGAGTGCACTCTAGTTCCTGTCATTTTTCGCTTACTTAGAGTGAAAGGAAATCTAATTCTCGCTAAACATCTGCATCACGCTCGCCATGGTGGCATTGGTCGACGCAACCCCACGACCAAAAGTCGTGGACTACCTCCCGAAGCTCGGAAATTCAGGTCTATAGTCAGAAATTCTGATTGCATGTGCAATTGAACCGAGGCTCTCAAAAAGCAGAGCATGCAAATTAGGTGAGTTGATGTAGCATCCACCACGTCCTTACCCGGGTTAGATTAAACGCTCCGATGGAGTTGTTGAGTATTTTAACGGCAATATGGTGTAAGAGACCCGATGTCACTCTACTCCAACAGGTACCAAGGCCCGCATATATTGTGCACAAGACGAAGCCCCCTTTTTCCTTTTCCAAAGGAGTATCTCTGTTGGGACGAAGAATCATGGCCTTGGTGATCGCTCTTTGAACTTTGCTCTCTTCTTTTGACCTCTCATTGCTCGCTGCCCATGCTCTCACTACTGTGGGATCAGCACGATGCTACGCTACGCCTTCCTTATGGCGGCCATCTTTGCCTCTGGAACTTTAGCCAACGCGATAGCAGGAAAATGGTAGCTCCTTTTCTTCTACGAAACGTACCGCTACCAAGTCGACGCATTTGGCTGGGAAAATACCGAAATGGCCTACAATTGTGTCAAGGACGGCGGCGTGTGCGATCTAGAGTCGTTTGCTCGGGCCGTCTCAACAGTTGGACCGGTAACAGAAGTAGGAGATGATGGCGTCAAAAGAAAGGTTCGCAGGCCCACCTATAACAAGGTGGACTGGGAAAAAATCGGCGATGGCGACACCTTCGATCAAGACAAGTTCAAAAGCGAGATGGACAAGGCTGATTTCAGAGGTGGCGTGAATAATGATGCGTTATTCTACTACTGGGACGGCCGGAAGGGTAGCTTCGAGAGTGTCATGAGCGAGGCGGAGAGGATCATCAAGCAAGCGCAGGCAAAGCTCACTTCGGACGGACTGCCCATCTCCAACGGACGCTACAAAGCTCTGCAGAATGCCCTCAAGATCCACCTCAACGCACGGCGATTAGACCAGGCGACAAAACTGCTGAAGACATTCGAAATTTGGGCTCTTGAAAAGGGATATAAAGTTGTGTTGGGCGATGAGATCTCCCGCCCCCTTGTGCCGCCGTACAAGCAAATCGACGCCGAAGCGATTGTGAAGGGAAAAGGCCTCGAAGGTGCCGAAGCGGACGAGTTGAGGAACTGGGTGAAGGAGCAGAATGCAGCGGGAGAATCCAAGAGGCACGTTGATGCTATCCTCACGGCGACTGAATTGGGCCATAAGCTGGCGGCGGCATGTGCTAAAAAATAGGGAATGTTTGGCTGGTGTTACGATGATGATTTAAGAACATTGCTCGTTCTTGAATGCTACCTTTTGTGTTTGGGTAAATGAGTTATATAAGAACGTACATAGTAAGAGCAGAGGTGGAAGTTTGATTTATAGAAGTGGCACAAGATACATCTACTCATCCCAAGCAGCATCCCAATGGATAACCCGGCCTGGTCTTTTGTCCTCCTGGTACTTGTGAACCACATTAGCCGAGACCCACACCTCCCCAAACATCTCTGGTCGTCTCTCCTCTCTATAACACCGATTATCGCACAGCCGAAACATAACCTGCGGGACCACCTTTGGAACATGCTTCTCAGCATATTCTCCCCACCAACGATGATCCTCGTTAGGTACAAAGTGATCCATCCTCATAACTTTCTGCTTTGTTGGCACAGGAGGTCTCCACACCGACCCTGGATCCGTACCTTCAAAAGTTTTGAGATAAGCTTTCCGCTGGAAACTTCTCCAAACAGCGACCCGTAGCAGCCATCTGACTTTCTCTTGCCACGAAAGCACAGCTACGGCAAATACAGGGCTGAGAATAATCTCAAACAGTTTCTCCGCATGAGGCTCAGCTTCCCTCAGAACAAGATCAGACTTATAAAGCTCATAGAATTGGCTGAACTTAGACGTATCGTCATAGTCGACTGTTTGCACCGAGGCATCGGCTTGTAAGCCAAAGAGACCAGATTCTAGAGCGGTTGCTCTATCCACATGAATAGAGATGGTGACCACAGTGGCGTAGACGGTTTTGTTTTGGTAGTCGTAGAGACCGTCTACCATCTTCCCGAGATCATGCGCTCTTGTATCTTCAGACTTGCCCACTGGCATACTTGGGGTGGAAAGTGACATAACATCACTACCTGCAGAGTCTGTGTCCGACGGCGCCAAAGAGTGAGGATGTTTCAGTTCTCCCAAGTCAAAAGGATAGAGAAACTCTCCATCGACGGATATCCGCAAACCGTAAATCTCATTTGCTCTGTACACAAAAATGTCCATTGTGCAATTTTCAAGTTCCGAGTCATCGCAATCATTTATTCTGTAATACTCTTCATCTCTTCTGCGTGTCCTGGTCAAGAAATTAGTATACTTTTTGTTCCGCCTGTTCCCTCTGGATCCGGGATCCAAAGATAAAGATTTCAGTATCGATCCCGGATAAGTAGGATTCGAAGGGCAGGGATGATTACCAGTTGATGTGAAGTGCCCTATCTATCTTTGGCTGCACCCATATCGATCTTAAGCTGGTCTTATCGTACGAAATCTGGTGCCCGCCCCATTCGAAGACCACCTCCCGTGCTTCGCGACAGACCAAAGCGAGGAGGGGGACTCGAGCGTTCTGTAGGGTGGTGCGGACAGGCCAGCAGGCTTGACGAGATTCCTTGCCGTCGAGGAGCGTGAATGGGAAGTCTTCCTCTGCGATGCGACGAGGAAGACAGCACTTCCAAACGAGCCGGCGTAGCTCAAGGGGGAAGTGGTTGAATTGAGGGAATGAGTTGGGAGGATCCATTGTGACTGAAGCCGCGGTAACGTGAGGAGGTGAACTGCTCAGCAGAAGATTGTATGTCGTTTGAGTGATAAGATAAGTGCAATTCAGATCAAGGAGTGGATTGTGATACGACTTGTCTTTTATTCTTTGGCGCTTGTGCTGTCACCTGCACCTATCTCAAGCGAGATCACGGGACCACTGAGACGATTTTCGTTGAGAGGGGCTCCTCATTCATGATTTTCACTCTAAAAGTACTATTTTCCATAAATATTCTTAAAGACTGCAGTTGGGAACTATTTTCTGCCAAGTAATACCCGTAGTCTTTCCCTTGTAGCTTCAAATTAGGACCCGGCAGCCTTTCGAGTTCAATGCTTTGATCCGCATCGACTCGAAGGTTTCAGGCGAGAGAAGGGGACTCCTTACTGGTAACTTTGGAGTCAACAAGCATTCATTTGATGCTGAACTGCATACTGCATTATGAGTTCTCTCCCTGAACTGCGGTAACAAATTTTCGAATTTTTGATGAACTCACAGCAGCCTAGGCCGGCTAAATAACTTAAATACAAGTTGGCCGCCGAACAGACCAAACTCCAAATTCCAGTATTTGCGTACAAATATCATAATTCGCCAGGTAAACACTGAAATATTCCAACTGATACATAATCTCAACATTTGCTTGGACTAATGAACAGAAGGTTTCGTTCGAAATCCTTTCAGTTCGATGTTTTCAATATCCTTTCGTTTTTCTCCCAAATTACAATCCCACTTATAAGTAAGGTATGCGGTTGATATTAAGTTGTGGGATTTTCAAAGAGGGAGAATTCAAGATACGGGACAAGACTTTTCAATTGATCAGTCACATTTCGTTGCAAATGAATTCAAGCGCTTTTGAACACGCTAATTCGGCAGCCCAGTGCGGAATTTGGAAAACAATGATTTGTACCATAACTACTGTTCCATGCCGAGCATACATCGTTTCAAGTCCTGTCATCGGAGCCTCGAAATGAGATAGCTATGCCTGAAGGTTCGCAGTTCAGTCGATAGATAGAGGCTGGTCACACACGCTGAAGCACCCTGAAATACCCTGGAGCACGCCCCAGAGCATACTGTGGAAACCCAGCTTGATGCAGCTCCCGGGCCTGAAGCAGCCTGAAGGACAAGCCTGAAATAAGCGAACTTCGTAGGTTTGTCGATACATTTATACAATTCGACTAAACCTATAGCCACTCCAACCACTTTCTCTTTTATTTTTCAAAACAAGATTTCTTGGGTAGGTGTAGAGAAATGAAGCACAACTTTGAATGTCGCCATCTTCAACATTAAAAACGTCACCACATCGGCTGCACGGAACCTGGAAGAATTGATAAGCGACACGTGACTATTGCTTCAAGCCCGCCCCACTCGAGATATCCCGCCATTCTTTTCCTCCCAGAGCATCCACAGCATCAACGAAATCGTATCAACAGAGTGTCCTCTATCTAAATCCCCAGGTATAACTTCGGTATCCTTCCCCGTACATCTATGATCGCTAACAATGAAGTACAGGAACATCACACATTCACAGTTTATCATTGGTCAGCGAGCTCCGACCTGCAAGCAGGTCGCAGAAATACTTCCTATTCTGCATAATTCCAGAGCCAAGCTTCAAAACTCAAAGACGCTCTGAAAATGCAGCTTCTACAGTGGCTTTCGATGGCTGGATGCGTATACGGCACCCAAACCCATCAACACGCAGAACGCGAGGGTGTTCACAACCCCTCACAAAACATTCTCGGCCTGCCACTTAGAATTCCAAGAAATGTTCGGGATTCTCTAGGTTCTTTGTGCATTCAGTAGCTATAGATAGGGAGCTCTTAGATGTGCTAGGTCATTTTTGAGGCCACCTGTCCGCGTTTCAGGCATTACGTGCAAGCCGCATAATAATATAAATATTGTTTCGGAATAGACAACACCACAAGTGGTAGAACTGACGACAGTAGCTATGCCACTGGACAGCGATCCGCTCAATGGTACAAACGTGTACAGGAACTCGACTCCCGATCGAATTCGCTGCCACATCCAAGTACAGGTCCGAGAATCTCCTATATGTGGAGTAGGAAGAGCAGTCTTTGCGATGCAGAAAGTGAAAATGGGTGATGTGATCTTCACAATCCCGGACCCACTGGTAGCTGTGGTAAACGCATATCACCTTGGGAGGGACTGAAGGTAACATGTGTTCTTATAAAAAGCCCAGTGCCGACGATGGTCTGGGAATATGCGACAATTGCTTTGCTTGTGAAGAGCATGGTGGAGTGATGACAATACCAAATCCAGGAGTGAAATTTATGTCTTGCAATGTCTGTAGGACTGCCTTGTATTGCTCTCCAGTAAGCATCCCAAACTTCTCAACACAGGTTGTCACACTGACTCCAAGGCCACGAAAGACGTGCCAGAGAGATGCTTGGAACCACCACCATAAATTCGAATGTGGTTTTCGTAAGGTCTTTGCCCGGGCCCCATCGTTACAGGCTCGTATATCGGGACTCACTCAAAGACTTGCATCTATGCGAGCTAACAACAAGGTTTCATCCGAGTGGACAGAAATACGATGCTTGTTCAGAGGCAGGATAACACAGGACCTTGGAGATCAGCTAGCGGAAATCGAATCGTCCATGAACAATAAGGCAGCCATGTTCGCATCCTTCGTGAGGGATACAGGGAAGCAAAGACCTTACGGAAGCTGACACTCGGCATTTGGGGATAGCGGTGAGGCGTCCATTTAAACAAGGTCCACCCATGCTATTGGGCGGATGTCCTGGTTTGATTTCTGCGTACTCCTTGAAAAGATGGCAAATTATGCCTGGACAGCCCACGTTCCGATATTCGGGATAGATCAAGGCTGCACTCTCGATTGCCAATTGCCTGCGCAGATTGCGACAGGCTGGTTCTTTGACCCTTTCCCAGCCTTGATCAATCATTCTTGCTAGCCTAATGTTTTCTATTTCTGCAATGGAAAGGAAATGGTCGCCACAGCCGTGGAAAATATCGAAGCTGGCGCAGAAACCACCTACTCCTACAACTATGAACCTGGTCAGTATGTCCTGTATCTTGCCTCAATCAAGTGTCACGCTCACGATAAACCTTGCATTGCTGTCTTTGTGATTTCTATTCCAGAAGTTCCAACAACTCGAATGGCGAGGAAGATCGGCCAACAAGACAAATAGTCCAGGACTACAACAAAAGAAGGATTCTGCTGAGCAAGGGATTTGGATTTGACTGTACTTGCATCCTTTGCCAGAAAGGAGACATTGGTCCACAAGGTGGACTGTCCATGAGAGTTCAAGCTTTCATCGAGGATGATTTCTTAGGTATAGATATCTCGGAAGTTGAAGTTATCGAGGATCTGATCAAGGGTAGGAAAGCTGCCGGATGGTATCTCAAGTCTGGATATATGTACCAGCTCCAGAAATGTGTAAGTATTCCGATGCAAATATGTTCTTGGGTACCTGGATGACTCAAGTCTGCTGGACACCAGCACCACTATTCGTCAGCGAAATGAGATAGATTGACAGTGAATACAGGCTGCGAAAGCTTATATTACCACGAAAAGCTTCCGTCGATTCCTCAAGGCATATCTCACGATGTTCACGATTGCATTTGATCTTCAACCGCCCGGCTCACCTTATCATTTCTTCGGATCGAGATGGGCTCTTGCAATAATGAATCCCTTCTTGCAGGCAACCCAACCAGGAGTCGGAGCTCAGTATTGGGGTTCAGTACGATCGACTTCCCCGGAGACGCTGGCTCTCTTTACTATGTTGGACCAAATATGGCTGCAACTTTTGGAGGTCTGTGTAACCGACCTGGGCAGATTTTATGGACTGGAAGCACCAATTTTCGAAGTTGCTAGGCTGAACCTTAAGGCAAAGCGAAAAGGTAAGATGATTATGAAAGATGCACCAACTACCGATCCAGAGGGAAGTGGCACCAAGAGGGGAAGTCTGCTGGTTATTAATGTGAATAGGCTCTGGGAGTGGGCCGGATTGCCATGTAGAAGCTGGGAGGAGATAACTGGATAGTAGTACCGTAGCTAGCAGACTACACAACCCGATGTCACTCGGAGGCAGAAGTTGTTACATGACGGGCTACAAAACGTATGTTCACATCGCTGAAATGGAATCCTCGTACATGCTTTTTGCCTTTTGCTCTTGTAAAGACTCCCCTGCGTCATCTATTTACTCAGGTGGCATACATACTGCCTTCCACTCCCAATTTAGGGTCATCGGAACAGGTTCAGCGTCTTCCATATTGAAAGATATTGATGTCAGTTCAAGCTCATCCGATAAGCGGAATCATTGGCCAACTTGTAAGTCGTCTTTGTAACAAGGGTTGGCTTGGGCTACCTTGCGGGCTTCCATTGGGGAGAAGGACGCAGGCAGAATGCTATTTACAAGCATACGAGAACCAAGAACATACGCCAACAAGACGAGCAGAAACAGGCGATCATCGTCCGATTGCCTCGTGAAGCACTCGAACTATTTACCACTACCGCAATTTCCACACCTTGGCAACTGCAACATCCAATCGCTTGCACCCATTATCAAGTAGGTACTTCTCGTCCGATTTTGAAGCCACTTGCTGTCCCCTTCGATATCAGATCCGCCAGCCTAACGCCAAAGCAGGAAACCACGTAGAACACCTTTCCCACGCCCGCGGAGGACAGTTAGTCCATCTGAACGCCAACGCGATATAAAGCAAAATCAAAGGAGAACACACATCTGAATGAGAGAAGAAGAACCAATGTTGCACTATCGTAACCATGCCACCTCATGCCAACGCTTTGCCCCTTCTCACATGCTTCTTATCAACCCATTAATCACCTGCTGGGTATCAATACGCCTATATCAATCGATTTCCACGATCTCCCGTTGTGGTGCATTATTTCTTCCTTGGCCCTGATTTTGACTTTGGTTAGGGGTTGGCTGCTGTTGTCTCTGTTGCTGCTGCTGTCGAGGAGGCGCTTGCTTCTGGGGGCTCGTTACTGAAGCCTGAGCAGGCGCAATGACGTTCAGGCTTTGCCCGCTTACTGCGAAGTTTCGCACAATTTCATCCATCCTGACAAGAAGAGTCTCGGTACCACTACCCTGCGCCACTGCGCTGACTCGCATTCCTTGCCAACCCAAGCCCGAAGCATTCCAAAAAGGTTTTAGTGCTTTGTCAAGTGCATCTTCACCTTTGCCTCGAGATGCGTTGTCTGCTCGTTGGACATACCACCAGGGCACTCCTTTCCGTTGCCGCAATCTGATTTCGAATGCGATCTTTCGAGGTACCAAGCCAGTGCCAGTGCTTGGCAAGGGATTGACGAGGTTGTACCTGACGAGGTACGAGTCCGCTGCCCGGACATTGACAAACGCTTCTCCGATTGCGCTCAACTCGTCTGAGCACCATGCTGTTTCGACGATATCTAGAGCGCGTAAAACGGGAAGAGTCAGTGGTAGAAAGGTCGCGATCCCATCCAATCCTTCAGACCCATTCAAGATCTTTGCAAGAGCATCTGCAATACGCAGATGCGGATTTCCCTTTTCCAGGACCAAAGCCATGACATTGTCCGTAGCACTGAAGTCAACTGTTGCCCTATACACGTCAGATGCAATTTCTACATCTATGGCTTCCGCCTCAGTCGCTGACGAAAGGTGCCGATAGGTGAAGACTATTTTGCCAAGAGAGACCATCTCGCAAACCAAAGCTTTCTCATGCTTGTGGAGCACCTGGACGAATTCTACTAATCGCTCAACACGAACCATGCGCTCGACCAGAACAGGAATGACGGATTCGCCCACCCTACCATGCAATCGGATTGCAAAAGATCCATTCTGGGCGTTAAATACTATGTCCTTGTCGACATGCTCATTGATGTTCAGGAGAGCCTGTGGAAGTGGGACCAACATCTGGGCTTCCGTGATAAGGATAGATCGTTCGCCGGCACTGAATGATCTATTGGGGACGAGGCTCAAAGGCTGACTGCCTGTCATCGGTGCCTGCATCACCCCTGTATGGGTAGGACTACCGAGATCGCTATTGTCGTCCAAGTCCGCCGAGAACATCTCCAGGCCCTGAAAAGTGATTCGTATGATGTCCTTGGCCCACGGTTTCCCAGTACGTGGAAGTCTGTTTTTGGACGGGACAAGATCCGAAAGACGGGCATATATAGAAGGTAATGTCAGGGCTTTGGAAAGTTTTCCCCTAGCCAACATATGATGTACATGCTTGGCGTGGAGGAGTTTCATATTGGTGTAGTGGGAGATGATAGCTGCAGCGAAGATGTTCAGCGTGGATAGAAATGGATAAGTGGTTTTGGGCGAGGATGTTTTGATCGGCAATTCGATGGCATAATTGACCTCTCGATTGTTCGACTGCAAAGGAGTTGGTGCCAGGACACTGCATCGGTGAGTCACTATTTGATGGACGTTGGGAATACGACTTACGTTTTGACCAGATACCATTTCTCCCCGCTCATGCTTTGGGAAACAGCGAGGTACCAATCTTTAGCCCAGCCATATCTTCTGAACCAAATGACTGCCAGATGATCCTTGCCGGCGAATTGCTGCACTTTATCCAGTCGGAGCTCTGGATTACCGACTTTGGTCCAACCGACGCTCAGAGCACGCGTTGAGAGGTCTTCCGTAATCAAGAAGAGACGAATTCTCTCGATCCACACGTGTCCCTCACTCGCAGGGTCCTGGACCCGGTCATTCAACCCAGCTTCAAAATTGGCAAAGGCTCGACACATCGGCCCAAAAACAAAACGGCCGGAAACAGGGTCTATCTTGATCGAAATCCGGTGTTCGCTTGTTAATTGAATCTTAAGTTCGGACTCTGCGGGATTTTCTTGGGAGATGTGCAGGGATAACTCCAGGTCGCGATTGGAGAAAAGAGGCTTGACCAACAGAGTTTGATAGATAGCGGTCAGGATATATTCCACGTGCTTAGAAATGACTGACTTCAGCAACGACTCTGCCGATATATTTGTAGCGTCGAACGAGATATCGCATTCCTTGACTTCTTTAGATTCGCGGAACCATCTAATGAACAATCGACTTGTATCTTTTGGGTCTGGGCGACTATCTTTCCGTCTGCCGCTGTGAACTCCCAGGATAATCCAGCTTTTCGTACCCTTAATGAGGACGCCTTTTGGATTTCGGAGGTCGGGATATCTATTGAGCCAATATTGGATCGAGATAGGCCTGTTGAGGATCTCGACTCTTAAAGTGTCAATCCAGGTAGACCTAGCTAGGGTGATCGCCTGGCGTCGGAATTCATTAATTTTGTAAGTCAAAATAAGCTCATGCAAGTACTTGTAGCACCCAGAGAGACCGTCCTTCTGAAGAATCTCATTGACTTTGTTTTCCAAGTGCCAGCGTATACCAGAGCTCATATTTCCCGACGACGGCTGGAACAGGAATCTGAAATCAATGAACCAGTATTGCGACTCTGGTTCTTCGTCTGCAATTGTGAGATCTATCTCAAACTCTCCCGGAACCGAGAAAGTAGCACGGCCTGACTTGATTGCGAAGTCTCTGAAATGGAATGGGATGCTTTCATAATCGTTCAGGTTAAGTCGTATAGAAAGCAGAGTGTTGAGCTTCTCTAGGGATCCCAAAACTTCTGTAGCGGTCAATGGTAGGGGTCGGATGTAGCTCAGCTAAGTTTGTTAGCATAGACCTATCTTGACTGCATGGTGGAATACTTACATCTGGCATCCACGAGGCCTTTCCAGTCGTCAAAACTTCTAACGCTGTCTTGAAGTCCGGATTTGGCAGTCGGAAATTGTGGAGCGCCCTCTTGTTCTCGGCCATTGAGTCAATCGCGTCTGTGTAGAGCTTCTTCTGAGCCTCCAGATGGATCCTCAGATCAATCAAATGGCTAACCTCCTCCGCTTTTCGACTCCAACCCGTGATAACTAAAGCTTTTGTCCAAGCTTCATGCGACGAGGTTGCAAAATTCATCAATCGCAACTTCTTATCGACATTTTCTGGCGATGAATCGTCTGTCGCATTGTGATGCGACGAAACTCCATTTAAAACCGAAGCAGGAGCAGGCATCTGCCCTAGATCGCGAAGAGTACCAAGCAATTCCGCATGTGTCTTTTGCGCCAGTCGAGCCAGCAACATTGAGAGGGGAAAGTAGTTCTCTGCTATATGAGCAATTTCTTCAGGAAGTCGGTTCACCCGAGCTTGCAAAGCTCTTGAGTCACCATTTCCTCCAATGCCATGCCATCCGCCTTCAGGCACTTTTCCATTCACACCATTTGACATTGCTGAGCTCGCCGGCGCCGAGCTTTGCTGGGGCTCTCTCGATTTCCCTTTGTCTTGGGTCCTGTCTGAGATATGTGAAGTCCCATTGATCCCATTCGGCCGCTGGTCTCTGTCATGGTTCGTATATGAGCTACTCCTGCTCCCGTGGTCCATGATGACGCCGGGCATGCTCCCTGATCCTCGATCTTCTTGCGGTCTCTCCACCCCCTTCACGTCTCCCCCAACTGCCCCCGCTTCGGCCTTTATCCGCTCTGTCGACTCTATCTTGGCTGATGTCTCGAGAGGTGGTGAAGATTGCGATTCGAGAAGGGCTCAGCGAGCAGAGCCTGCGCTATCGTCGAGGGCCAAAGGGCATCGGCGCGATCAATCTTCAACCACCGATACTGGCGAATGCTATGTCCGCCAAGGATATAGGGACGGTCAGATAGTACGAGCGACTTTGTGCTCGAGGGTGAGGATGAGATCGTAGAACGCGACCTTGCATACAAGGGTGGCTGGTGGATTGAAGGCGAGACTGGGCTGTACAAAAGCGTCGGTGGTCGCTGATTGAGAGGATTGAGACAGAGAATTGGCGCAAGGAGGATTGGCTCTCGTGCAGTAACGTTCCGCGATTCCGCGTTCTTGTTGACGTTTGACGTTTGACCTTGAGCTTGCCGTTGAGGTTGGGGTTAAGGCGAGGCGAAGGCGACAGCGACGGCGATGATGGCAAGTGGTTTGGTTTAGTTTGGTTTGGGACGGACCGTTCAAAGAAAGGCACCGCACCGCAGTGCTGGGCTGGGTTCGGGCAGCCAGTGCAGAGCAGAACGGCAGAGCAGGCAGGGATATTTAGCCGGGGGACGGACCACGTGCACGTGATGTCGAAAATGTGGATGCACCTGCACCTGCACCTGCAGTTCCTTGTCCCAGCATCCTAAGGTACCAGTAGCAGGCTAGGTAAGGTAGGTGTCTCTACCGGAGGTGGCTGGCTGGCTAGGTACCTAGGTACTCTGATCGGACTCACATTCTAATTCAACCACAGAGCCATTCACTCGACGGAACGCTGTCCTTTCATGAATTGGTTTCCATTCTCTGAGGCAGTGGCACCATACCAGCTTGTATGAAGACCCTCATAGACAAGTGAAGCTGTGCCTTGCTCAGACAGTCAGATACGAGTATTTAGCACGACCTGTCCCGGCCCAGTCTTCAAACGAGCTGTATCGAGATCAGTACTGTGACATCTGCAAATATGATTCCCGAACACCAAACGTCTGCCGTGGCAGCGATACCTAAAACATAGCGCATCAAGTACGCAAAGCTATCAAAACAAACCCCCAAAAAACTGACGCTCAAGTGGGGATCTAGTCCGAAGAGTACACGGATAGGGGAGGCTCATTTCTGTCTCTTACAGTAATTACTGCTACCAGTACCTAGGTATACACGGCTGCCGTGCACGTATCATGCAAGCATACACTAGCAACACAAGCATACACTGTAGCAACATACAATGGAAAGTCATTGTGAAATTGATCAAGTCAGAATTGAGCAATTGCCTGAGTAGTTCCTCATGGAGCTTTCATAGAGGCTCGCTCGTCTTGGCTTTGGGGTAGAAGTCTGCTCAGGCAAGAAAGAATATGAGTTGCTGTCATTCAAATACACGTGCTCTCCCTTACTTCTATTTGGCCTGCTGGAGGAACGCAAGCGGAAGAAGACATTACTTCCAGGACCTAACAGCACTCTGGGCTGGTCTGGGATGGACGTAGGTACCTACGGAGTACTAAAGTAGTCCGTCAGGCCCAGATTGTCTCTGAGATGATTACATGTCAATGCGCAGCAAACAAGTGAGCTAATAATTGGTTCTCTCTCCGGAATGGAAGCGACTCGGATCCGGTTTGAAGTCCAATTATACAATCATATTCTGTGTAATCTGTAGTCCATGGTTTAGTATTTAATATTTAGTACCTGAGTGCTGCCAGGGTCAGGATACCAGGGTACTTATACTTATATACCTAGATTCGATATGGGCACGGGGCTTGCAAGGTAAAGGAGGGACGGGACGGCGGCGGCTGGTGGGCAGCGCAGCTTCCTAGGTACGTACCGTTATCAGATCCTACCTAAGTACGGTAACCTGCCATACCTTCCGCTCTTATGTGCATGTGCATATATCAATCATCGCTTTGTGTTCCATTGCATTGCACCTGGAACACTATACCGAAATTACATTTTTGCTTTGCGGCCAAGCACTCTCTGGTTGTATCAGGGAGGCATAATTCACCGCGGCACGATGTTTTAAGCGCCTCCGCTCCGCTGCTTACTACACCTTACACCAACACTCATGAACCTACCAGTCCCGTCTCCATTCCATACGGAGCACAGCCCAATCGCAATCGCCAGTCGGCGGACGTCCTACTAAACAATGGTACCAAGACACGAACCTCAATCTCAAGCTCACAGCACTCTTCCGCGACCATATCAACCGCAACGCGAGTTGTCCTCGAACAGCACAAAGAGATCGTTCCACTCATATAATTCGTCCTTCGAGGCAGATGACGAGCGCTCGAGCTCCGACCACGAGAGAATGGGACCAAATCATGGCTTCAGAGATGGGCCGTCTCAATACGATGGAGAAGATACACGCTTGACGAGTCAAAAGGAGCTATCAGGATGGTACGCATATGGCTTTGCGGCAGAGGTCTTTGTCATCTGTGGAATGGGTAAGTGACTGCTGGGCAAGAGAAACTTGTTTCGAGCTGCTCGGAGCTTCCTAGTGAACTTGAGCTGCACGACTGCTTGGAGCCCCAGCTGCTGGATCACCTGAACCATGAATAAGCCCGTTGTTGTAGAGGGCCTCAAAGAGGCCCTGTGGGAGCAAAATGCAAGCTGCTCGAGAACCTGCATTTGAAGCAGCGCATACACCAAGGCTGTGGCCCTACGGCTGTACAATGCTAACATGGATCGTAGGATCGTTTATCCCGATCACCCTCGAACAACTGGCACGCGAAAATGGCGTGTTACTTTCTGACCTCACAACACCTTGCCCATCGAGTTCGTCGCATCCGCCACCCAGCTTTCCTGGGCCGAACGCCATCAAGGATCTCGGACAATGCGTGATTTATGTACTAGGAATACAGATCAACACCGCTAGCTTTGCTATGTACACTTTTTCCCTGAGCGTTTTGTTCCAAGCTCTGCTCGTGGTATCCATAAGCTGTGCTGCGGACCACGGCAACTATCGGAAACGACTGTTGCTATTCTTCGCCTTCTCTGGCTCGATAGCAACCATGCTCTTCCTCCCAGTCGTCCCTAAGGTATATCTTCTGGCGGCACTCTTGGCCATGATATCAAATACTTGTTTCGGTGCAAGTTTCGTACTCCTGAATTCGTTCCTACCGCTCATGGTTCGCCACCATCCAAGAACACAATATCGAAGCCCGGACTTCACTCCAGACTTACCATCGACGATATTGGAGAATCAGCCGTCCGATGCTTCACTGAATGCCTCGGAAGACTTGCAAGACCCGAGATCTCCTCTTCTATCACCAGCTCCGGACCCAACTCAACCTCTTTCAGCCGCCAAAAACCGCACATCTATCGAGTTACAGCTATCTACACATATATCATCTACGGGTATTGGTATTGGATATTCCGCAGGACTATTTTTACAGTGTGTGTGTATCGTCGTCGTCTACGCTATGCATAGCACAACATTCTCATTGCGACTGGCCTTATTCATGGTTGGTGCATGGTGGTGCAGTTTCACGATTCCTGCAGCACTGTGGCTCAGACCTCGCCCGGGCCCTCCTTTGCCGGCGAATGCTGATGGAGGCAAGAAATCTTGGATTGCATATATCGCCTATGCGTGGATGTCTCTTTGGAGAACTGTCAAGCTTGCACGCCGTTTGAAGGATATCACGCTGTTCTTGGGAGCCTGGTTCCTCCTATCAGATGCCATTGCCACAGTTTCGGGTACAGCAGTTCTGTATGCCAAAACTCAACTCCGAATGGAAGCAGCATCCCTAGGACTGATAAATGTCATAGCCACAATGGCGGGCGTACTTGGCGCCTTTTCGTGGGCTTACATATCTCGTAAAGTTGGTCTGCGACCCCACCAGACAATTCTCGCTTGTATTTGTATCTTCGAAGTCATCCCACTGTATGGCTTATTGGGCTACCTCCCATTCGTCCAGAACTGGGGCGTAATCGGGCTTCAACAGCCAGTACGTATTGGGGAAGCCTATTTTCTTCTATCTACTTCATTATCTCAGGAGTTTAAAGTATCCTGAGACGTGTCTTTGTGACATTCCTCATAAGCAATCACTGACTCCCATTGCGTAGTGGGAGATGTATCCACTTGGATTCGTCTATGGTTTCGTGCTCGGCGGGCTGAGCAGCTACTGTCGCTCGCTATTTGGGGAGCTTATTCCACCGGGTTCTGAAGCCGCATTCTACGCTCTCTATGCCATAACGGACAAAGGCTCGAGCATATTTGGCCCGGCAATTGTAGGCGCCATTGTGGATCGAACTGGTGAGATCCGACCGGCGTTCTGGTTTCTGGCTGCACTGGTCGGCCTGCCTGCGCCCTTGATCTACTTCGTAGATGTGGACAGAGGTAAGGAGGAAGGCGCGAAATTGGCGGAGATCATCGAGGGCTTCAAGAGTGCCGAGGCTAGCGAATCACAAAGCTTGCATGAAGAGCAAGGCCTCTTGGCCAGCGAGAACGAAGAAGACGAGTCGCGATGATAGATCATTTGCATCTTGTAGATGTTTTGATTAAGCGTTAGCTATCAGTGCACAGCGACGGAGTTGAGGCCCGGGTCTCTTGGCACTGTATTTGGACCGTGTGGTAATAATCTTGGTGCAACTACCACGAATCGCTTCTCTCGTAATTTCTCCGCGGTTTCTGCGTCCCCAGTACATGTCAAGAAGTACCTGTGTTTTTGTACGTCAGCATTGCGATCCAGAGGTTGGGCTAGCAGTTGGCATATACTGGTCACAGAGAAAGTCCTCAAGCCATCTCCTTCATTGAGTGTCACAAGAATTATGTCCTTGCCGTTTCTTCTCCACCAACGTCAGTTAGGCTTACCAGACCGCCATGTCCCTCTTACGTTGCATGACCTTCTTGGCAGCCTCGAAAGGATTTGTATTCCGTGACGCAGAAATCTTGGCAATGAGATCGTCTCCAGCAATACCCTCACATCTGGACGACTGGAAATGGTGAGGTGAACACAGGAAATGCCGTAGTCACTTGGCGGTGATCAGAGGTTGAGGATGAGCTTGGTGTCAAGGTAGGGTCTGGGGATGTATATCAACTCTGATGAGGTCTCGAGACGCTGGGTTCTTCAATAACACATCTCGGTTCTTCGAAGGGGAAAAAACCTGCTCAAACGCATCAGCCAGATACACAACCTCTCACCGACTGTCTTCTTGGTTTTGTCATGGCGTCCGAAACATTCCATTTCCTCCCTCTAATACCTATCGATGATGCCTTATGCTCATGCGCAGTAGTACGTTGTCTTCCTTCATTTCAATCATGTCAGACTCTTTTCAGACTGATCACTTCCCTGCTCATAGGTTGTCACAGCCAAATATACCTCGAGCACCAACACTCCTAGTCCTACTGAAATGATAGACGCAAATGGTGCGATACTGCTTCGTGATTGATGACGATAGTGTAGCATAGCTGACATGGATCAGTGAACAAACATTTCGAGATGGAGACTGAGATCCAGCGATTACAAGAAGAGATAAAAGGCTTGAAACCAAATTTACAGGGTCCTACTTGAGGATCTGAGCGGTACTTGGTGATGGTATCCAAGCTGCCTATGTAGGCTGGCAGCCTTGATTCCGGGTCTTAGTTGTCTGGCTAGCTGATGGGGGACTTTGCCTTGCGTTGTGATCAATGTGCTCATAGCGCCAGAATACATATTATCCTCGAGCTCCCACGGCTAAAAAAAGAGACCCTAACTTCTCCTAACTATTTATTTACTCCCGCCGCGTCAGTCTAATAGATGTCTCATTAAAATACATCAGTCTCGAGTTTCCATTCATACCACGGCTTACAAAGCCACAGCGTCGACTAAAAACAGCTCTGCGGCATACGAGGTGGGTTGCAAAGCAGGTACAATCATTGATATGATATTACTGCTGCATCGCAGTCACCAGTCAGCTCCGTCAGGAGCAGTCTGATTATGGCCACCAAGCTTCTCGTGGCACTTGTTACAAAATTAAAGAACATTTCAACATGGCAATATACCATATTAAGCAATAGTTTTGCTACAATGATGATTGTTACATTTGATGTTGTTCACAAATGTGTCGAGATTTCGTTCATAGACGCGGCTTGTTTATTCATACTGGCCAAAAGAAGTGCAAGGTCTCTTCCCGCCATCGCGAACCTCACAGGAAGGTAATTCTTTGCAAATTCTTCAAGCAGATCTGGTCTCGCCTCAAGTCCACCTAATCCCACGAAGACCTTTCGACCGTCAACACTGGCTTTTTCCGCAGCTGCTGCGATCCTTGCGACCGTAGATTTGAATAGTATCGTATCGTATTGTCCTGGAATGCCGAGCCTGAAGTCTACATTAGCTGGCAAATCTACACAAGGACTCGTTGCGATGAATAAAGGGGACATGGTACTCACTCCATTGATAGATCTGCGCATCCAATCAGAAGTGCGTCGATTCCCGGGACTGTTGCGATAGCTCTGCAAGTTGTTTCAGCGAGGTCCGGAAAAGAGGCCTTCGAATATGTTGTGTTTGTTAAGCGAGCCGAAAGGGATTGCTTACTCAACATTCTCAACACCCTCTTTCGTCTCGATCATTGGCATTATCATTACCTCATCATTCACAACTTCAGCGATAGTACTGTATGATAGGGAGGTTGTGTATTGTGTCATGGCCGTGACCATTGTTACGGATCGGTGGCCCTGTTTTCAAGTCAATTGCTGCTCAGCCTGTTACCTATTCTCGCTGTCTGCACACAGCCGTCTGAAGTAACAAACATACCATAGGTGGAAACTTCGATGCATTGACACACATCTTTGCCTGCTCCACTGTGTTGACATGAGGCACAATAATGGCCTGGGCACCAGAGTCCAGGCATCGGGATATCCATTCAGGCGCGCAAGTAGGCACTACAACCATCGGAGTGATTCTTGACTGATCATCAGCAACGTACATCTGTTAGGATCATTACGACAAATACCCTACGTTCAGACAAGACACCGCGATGTCCTTCATCGTTTCGATGCTCATCGCCATGTGCTCGAGGTTCATCAACACAGCGGAATACCCTGCGCGCTTGGCGACGAGGGGCATTTCTGTCGAAAATGCTACTCGAATCCCGAAGGAATGTGCCAATTTATTCTCGAGCATCAAGTGCCTGACTAAGTTTGGCCGGCATAGCTCGCGCGCCAGTGCGATCTGATCTGCTATTGAGGAGGACATGATTCGAAATAGAGGGAATAATGCAAATCTGGAATCGGAACAGCCAGCAGGAAAGTTGGAAATAGTCTGAGAATAAACATTATATATGGCCTCGCGTTCATGCGATACTGATCAGGAGAGATGGAATGGTTGGTCACTTGGCCTGGCTGAGTTTCGGGGACGTCGGCGCCGAAAGATGGGGGTCGGTCGGATCGCACGTTATCATCGGGCTGATAATCCCACTTTGCGACCCCTGAGACGAAGATATCGCGGCCTACAATCCCCACAGAGATAATGACGGTGCTTGTGCTGATACATAGCATCAATTGTTTGCTGCTAAGCGATTCTACATGCTTGGTATGTATATTTTGCTGTCTGCAGTCGCTGTTTTGGTTCTCTCGTCTTCACCCGCCTTTTGACTACTCTTTGCGTTCCTGAATCGATTTGTTTTCACTTTGTTTTATTGTTAAAGTAGACAATAACACTCAGCATGGACTCAGAAAAGATGACCGGAGAGGTCAAGACTGGAGAGATCAAGGCCGCTCCATCGCCCTCCCTGTCTAATATTGGAGTTGTTGAAGCAGCACCACAACAAGTTTCCCTGGGCAAGAAGATCCTATACCATCTCTGGGATGCGGATCAGCACTTGAAAAGTCCCCAGGTACATGTGGTTCACGGAAGAACTATGTAGGTGACTGTTCTGACACCTGTAACAGGAAAGAGCTTACGTCCGAAAACTTGATTTTGGTATCTTGATATGTGCAACACTGGGTTGGGTCAGTCGAAAGATACACCACCAAAACAAAGCATATTTTCTGACAATATCACAGTGGATGAAGTACATCGACCAGAGCAATCTGAGCAATGCATGTCAGTTTGTCTCTTCAGCGGCAAGAAATGCTAGACTTACACTTTACTAGATGTCAGCGGCATGAAGGAAGACTTGAATATTGAAGGGAATGAGTACACGTACATGCTGAGTGAGTGACCCCGCATGTTATTCTGTGTACAAAGCTTATCAATCAAGTGTGCTATACAATTGCGTTCGCCATCATGCAGATTCCATCGAACATACTCGCCCTCAAGATTCGTCCACGTATCTGTATTGTCATATGCGAACTTGGATGGACTGCTTTCACGTATGCCACGTCGCCCCTCAATTTTACCAAGAGAACTGTTACTGATCAATCTCACCACAGTTTTGCTCAAGCAGCAGCCCAGAATTCTACTCAAATGTACGCTTTTAGATTTATGATAGGGCTGTTCGAATCCGGCTTCTCCCCAATCATTATTTTCCTCCTTGGATGCTGGTACACCAAGACCGAACTTGCCAAGCGTGTCGCGATTTGGCACATCACAGGCTTCTTTGGGTCGGCCACGTCTGGCTTCTTACAAGCAGGCATCTACAAGTCCTTGGATGGTCGCCTTGGACTAGCTGGGTGGAGATGGCTGTATATCGGTGAGTTTCCCCGGTTGTTTTTGACAGCGTGTTTCTGATAATGTAGTTTGCGGCTGTATGTCCCTGCCAGTGGCACTCTCTGTGTGGTGGCTGCTTCCTGACTATCCACATAATACGACCGCATGGTATCTCACAGAGGCGGACAAGAAAATGGCGATTGAGCGTGCTGCCAAACAGGGGAAAGCCGAAGTTACTGGAATTCTAGACTTCAAGCTCATCAAGAGGATGTTCGGAAACTGGAGATGGTGGATCCTGGTACTGATGTATATCTTTGTAAGTTGATATTCTAAGATGAAGTTACTTTGTGTATAACTGATGATTACCAATCAGTACGGCAATTCGTGCCAAGCCAACAGTTACTTCGCGATCTACTTGAGTCAGACATGCCTCATTTTGTCAACATGCAGTACTGACATTGCCACAGAATCCGAAGGATACAGCGTGACACAGCGAAATGTGATACCAGCATGTGCCAACTTGGTCTCCATGATTACCGACTTCGCGTGGGGGTTCATGTCAGATTTGACCGGGAATCGGCCAGCATGGATTGCAGGTCCATTGCTATTCACTACAGTCATCGGCTCTTCAATATTGAGTGCCTGGCCCGAAGCTGATGCCCCCAAAGTTGCTGCCTTCTTTCTCGTCGCGGGTGGTTATGTCACAGCAGTTACATGGACCTGGGCGAACGAGATCAACAACGGAAATGCACAAGAAAGAGCTCTGACGATTTCAAGCATGAACGGCATATTCTATGCGACAAGTAAGCCCATTGATGAAACGTAAATTAAACGCATACAAGTGCTAACTTATGCTAGATTCCTTCCTTCCAATCCTCATCTTCCCCCAAACAATGGCTCCCAACTTCAGGCGAGGGTTTCCATCAATTTTGTCTTTCGCACTTATGGCCATAGTATTCGTCCGTAAGTGTCTACTTATGATATCCTATTGAAAGATACAGAAGATGACAGATAGCATGCAGTTTTGGCGGATTTCATGCACAAGCGCCAACTGAGGCAGGATGCTGAAGCACATCTTGATCAACCACCATCCGAGAACATGGTCTTGAAGACAGACGATAAGCACCCAAGGGACACTGAGCCACAGTCAGGTAGCAATGGTTCCGAAGAAATCCAGGACTCTCTGGGCGTCAAGTAAGAATGTGACAGAATGCGAATGAAGAAGGCCTTGGGTCAGTCCCCGTCGAAAGGGGCAGGCAAGGAGAATTGACTGTTTAAATAACGAAACAGGTGGGCGAAACTTGAATTCATTAGAACATTGCGCACTTTTGGTTGTGGCGGCTCGAATTCTAGGTTATGTAGCGAGACATGAATGTGGGTTCAAAATACTCCCTATTTCAGTGGCAACATCTTGGCATAAGCGCAGGAGCCGGATATTGTTTTAGACTATGCTTGATACATGACCATCCGATTGGAGAGAATTTATTGGTGTCGTTCGTACGAAATTCGTAACCATCACATCGGCTGTCCGAGCAGATTTTTGAGATCAATTGTGGCGGTTTACTTGACATCAATCACTACAGTCCACTCCGGTCTCTTTACTCGCCTCGCTTAGGATTTAACTCGCCTTCCGACCTGAGTTCTCAACGGTTGACGGGGAAACCTCATCTCTTATCTCTTATCTCTGGCGCTACTACGGAGTACTCCCCACAGGGTTCAGCAAATGTTAAATCGCCACTTCACGCTGCTTTTAATGTCACACCACGAAGGCAAATGCAGGACTTGAGGTTATTCATTGAATTTCTACCATTTTGTGTAGGCTCCGTG